>Ga0209371_1000008_pt1 | contig 1024606 bp, 918 predicted proteins | sample AgamicAtAmrz_FD_187165 | JGI IMG/M metagenome (GOLD analysis project Ga0209371, IMG submission 187165) | Agave microbial communities from Guanajuato, Mexico - At.Am.rz (SPAdes) (version 2) | ecosystem: Host-associated > Plants > Roots > Rhizosphere | place: Guanajato, Mexico | collected... | reverse complement strand
GGTCAAACGGTGACAGCAACAGCAACTGACCCTGCAGGCAATACTTCATTGCCAGGTTCAGGCGTGGTGTCTGCGGACATTACTGCACCTGTCGTTGCACTCGATGATGTGTTGACCAATGACAGCACACCAGCGTTGACGGGTACCGTGAACGATCCGACTGCGACTGTGGTGGTGACAGTGGATGGTGTGAACTATCCAGCGACCAACAATGGTGACGGCACCTGGACCCTTGCAGACAATACACTGCCAGCATTAACAGACGGTCCACATACCATTACCGTGACAGCAACTGACCCTGCAGGTAATGCAGGAACAGATACAGCTGTGGTGACGATTGATACCACTGCACCAAATGCACCGGTCCTTGATCCAATCAATGCCACTGATCCAGTGACAGGTACAGCAGAACCGGGTTCAACCGTGACTGTAAGCTTCCCTGACGGTACGACAGCAACTGTGGTTGCAGGTACAGACGGCAGCTGGTCAGTACCAAACCCAGGTGACTTGACTGACGGTCAAACGGTGACAGCAACAGCAACTGACCCTGCAGGCAATACTTCATTACCAGGTTCAGGCGTGGTGTCTGCGGACATTACTGCACCTGTCGTTGCACTCGATGATGTGTTGACCAATGACAGCACACCAGCGTTGACGGGTACCGTGAATGATCCGACTGCGACTGTGGTGGTGACAGTGGATGGTGTGAACTATCCAGCGACCAACAATGGTGACGGCACCTGGACGCTTGCAGACAATACACTGCCAGCATTAACTGACGGTCCACATACCATTACCGTGACTGCAACAGATGCAGCAGGCAATGTGGGTAGTGATACGGCTGTCGTGACAGTGGATACCACTGCACCGGTCGTGAGCTTCCCGGATGTATCGACCAACGATACGACTCCTGCATTGACCGGTACGATCGATGATCCTGCTGCGACTGTGGTAGTGACTGTGGATGGCGTGGATTACCCAGCAACCAACAATGGTGACGGTACCTGGACGCTTGCAGACAATACACTTCCAGTGTTGGCAGATGGCCCGCACACAGTGAGCGTGACTGCAACAGATGTAGCAGGTAACGTTTCAACTCCGGTAACAGGTACAGTGACTGTTGATGCGACAGCACCAACCCTTGCGATCACGACAGATGACCTTGCACTTGCGGCAGGTGAAGATGCCAACATCAGCTTCACGTTCAGTGAGGCAGTAGCAGGCTTTGATGCAAGCGATATCACAGTGGTAGGCGGTACATTGACTGGCCTGACTACGACTGACAACATCACCTGGACAGCAGTGTTCACACCAGATGGCACAGGCACAGCACCAAGCATTGCCGTGGCTGACGGTAGCTACACAGATGTCTTGGGTAACCTGGGTACAGGCGATGTACTTGATGGTACAGACGGCTTTATCGTTGACCTTGTTGCACCGGTCGTGAGCTTCCCGGATGTATCGACCAACGATACGACTCCTGCATTGACCGGTACGATCGATGATCCTGCTGCGACTGTGGTAGTGACTGTGGATGGCGTGGATTACCCAGCAACCAACAATGGTGACGGTACCTGGACGCTTGCAGACAATACACTTCCAGTGTTGGCAGATGGCCCGCACACAGTGAGCGTGACTGCAACAGATGTAGCAGGTAACGTTTCAACTCCGGTAACAGGTACAGTGACTGTTGATGCGACAGCACCAACCCTTGCGATCACGACAGATGACCTTGCACTTGCGGCAGGTGAAGATGCCAACATCAGCTTCACGTTCAGTGAGGCAGTAGCAGGCTTTGATGCAAGCGATATCACAGTGGTAGGCGGTACATTGACTGGCCTGACTACGACTGACAACATCACCTGGACAGCAGTGTTCACACCAGATGGCACAGGCACAGCACCAAGCATTGCCGTGGCTGACGGTAGCTACACAGATGTCTTGGGTAACCTGGGTACAGGCGATGTACTTGATGGTACAGACGGCTTCGTTGTAGACATCGTTCCACCAACGCTTGCGATCACGACTGATGACTTAGCTCTTGCGGCTGGTGAAACAGCGAACATTAGCTTCACATTCAGTGAAGCGGTTACAGGCTTTGATGTGAGTGATATCACCCTAGTAGGCGGTACATTAGGTGCATTGACTACGACTGACAACATCACCTGGACAGCAGTGTTCACACCAGATGGCACAGGCACCGCACCAAGCATTACTGTGGCTGATAATACTTACACAGACCTTGCAGGTAACTTGGGTACAGGCGATGTACTTGATGGTACAGACGGCTTTGTTGTAGACATTGTTCCACCAACGCTTGCGATTACGACTGATGACCTAGCTCTTGCAGCTGGTGAAACAGCGAACATTAGCTTCACATTCAGTGAAGCGGTTACAGGCTTTGATGCAAGTGATATCACCCTAGTAGGTGGTACATTAGGTGCATTGACTACGACTGACAACATCACCTGGACAGCAGTGTTCACACCAGATGGCACAGGCACCGCACCAAGCATTACTGTGGCTGATAATACTTACACAGACCTTGCAGGTAACTTGGGTACAGGCGATGTACTCGATGGTACAGACGGCTTTGTTGTAGATATTGTGCCACCGACACTTGCAATCAGTGCAACAGACCTGAATCTTGCTCTTGGTGAAAGCACCACAGTAACCTTCACATTCAGTGAAGCAGTAACTGGCTTTGATGCAACAGATGTAACCTTGGCAGGTGGTACGCTTACTGGCTTGACCACAGCAGATGGTGGTGTGACCTGGACAGCGACCTTCACTCAAGATGGTAGTGCAACAGCACCGAGCATTACTGTGGCTGATAATACTTACACAGACCTTGCAGGTAACTTGGGTACAGGTGATGTACTCGATGGTACAGACGGTTTTGTTGTAGACATCGTTCCACCAACGCTTGCGATCACGACTGATGACCTAGCTCTTGCAGCTGGTGAAACAGCGAACATTAGCTTCACATTTAGTGAAGCAGTGACAGGCTTTGATGCAAATGACATCACTCTTATTGGTGGTACGTTGAGTGCATTGGTTACAACTGACAACATCACTTGGACAGCAGTGTTCACACCAGATGGCACAGGCACAGCACCAAGCATTAGTGTAGCTAATGGTACTTATACAGATCTTGCTGGTAACTTGGGTACAGGTGATGTACTCGATGGTACAGACGGCTTTATCGTTGATATTATTGCGCCAGTAGTCGGCTTTACAAATGTAACTACTAATGATGATACGCCACCATTGACTGGTACGATTGATGATCCTACTGCGACTGTTGTAGTGACTGTTGATGGCTTGAACTATAATGCGACCAACAACGGTGACGGTACTTGGACGCTTGCGGACAATACACTTCCTTCATTAATCGATGGTCCACATACTGTAAGTGTAACTGCAACAGACCCTGCGGGTAATGTATCGCTTCCTGCAACTGGTACGGTAACGATTAGCTCGTCTAGTATCATTGCCTTTGATAACACTGATACAGCAGTACTTGCACCTCAACCATTGCTTGTACAAGATGATGCAGCTCTAGGCAGCAAAACGTACTTAGCTCTTGTGTCACTTGCTGGACTTGATTTACAACTCGGTTCTGAAGCGATTGGCTTTACAGTTGGTGCAGGTGATGAAGGTAATGCAACCTTTACGTACAGTGCTTTAATTGGAGTAAATGCATTATCTGATTACTCTTTAGTTCTTCAGAAATTTGATACAGCAACTGGACAATGGACTTCTGTCTATGGTGGTGGCCAAGCAGACATTCTTGACCTTACTTTATTAGGTACAACTCCTAGTGTAGTAATTGATGGTTTAGAAGAAGGTCAATACCGTGCATTCATGACTTATAACGGTCTTCTAGGTATTGGTTTACTTGGTACTTTAACTGGCACAATAGATGTTTATGACACGACGCAAGTAGGTGGATACTACACTGAAGTTGCTGATGGTAACGTCATCACAGAAGTGAATGGTTCAGGTGAAGTAGACATCGTGACTCCAACAACAGTTGTGAGTGCAGTTAACGGTCAACCTGTTGTAGCAGATGGTACGATCATTAATGGTGCTTATGGTACCTTGGAGATAAATCTTGATGGTTCATACATTTATACTCCTACAGCAAGTGCAGCTGGTGTAGGTCAAACAGATGTGTTTGTTTACACATTAACTGATCCTGCAACTGGGGATACTGCTCAAGCAAATCTCAATATTCAATTGAGCTCTGTGAAAGCTGCAGACAACCTAGCAGTTGCTGAAATTAATCCAGAATCGTTGCTTGTTGCAGATGACGTAGCTCTTGGTAGCGCAAGTTACTTAGCAGCAGTTTCTCTCGCTGGTTTGAACTTACAATTACTAGGTGATGCAACCATTGCATTTAATGTGGATGCAGACCGAGAAGGTACCGCTACATTTACCTTCAGTGGTTTACTCACTGCGAATGTACTAAGTGACTACTCACTAGTTGTTCAAAAATACGATGCAACTACTGGACAATGGGTATCTATTGGTGGCACTAACCCAGAAGCTTCTCTCATTGATCTATCTCTGATTGGTGGAGTAGCAACTGCTGTAGTGGATGGCTTAGAACCAGGTCAATACCGCGCATTTATCGGCTATGACGGATTGTTAGGTGTAGGTCTAGGCGGAACATTAACTGGTACGATGGATGTCTATAACCCATACATCGTGGCTGGTTACTCTGTCGAGCCAATTTCTGGCAACGTTATTAAAGATGTTGGTATCAACGGTGCAGTTGATGCTGCAACCCATGACGCTATTATCTCAACAGTTAATGGAAATGCAGTAAGTGCAACTGGTACAACTACGATTGCAGGTACTTACGGTACCTTGGTAATTGATCAAAATGGTAACTACACTTACACACCAAATGCGAATGGACTAAATCTCGGACAAGTTGATGAGTTTACTTATACGTTACTCGATCCAGTTACGGGCAATAGTTCGCAAGCGACTCTATATGTTCACTTGGATAGTGATAGTGTGGATATGACTTGGAACCCTAATGATCCATCTCAACCTGCTGTTATCACGAGCCCAGTTCCTGTTGATGCAATGGATAACGTTGCTTCAGCAACGATTGACATGGTGTATCCAGTAACCACTGAGGTACTTGATAATGCGATCAGCTATAACTGGTTACTCGGTGTAGGTGGAATTGTTATCGGTTCTAAAGAAGGTACAGCGACATTTACAGTTGATCCAGGTAACCTCACTGATGCGATTATTGCAGTGAACTTCGGTTCGGTTGCTACGGTTATCGATGGTTTACACGTGGTATTAACACGAGTAAATCCAGACGGCTCTCGTACAGTAGTTGCTGATAGTTCCGATACTGGCGTGATTGATTTGTTAGGTATCTTTGGTTCGGAAGTTCAATTCAAGATTGATAACTTAAGTGCTGGTACTTATGAATTGTTCATGGAAAGCAACACACTTCTAACAGCGCTAGGTAGTGTTACTGCGGATATCACGCTGAATCATGGTGATATTACTCAACCTCCTGTACTAGTTGTTGATCCTGTGATTGGTAATGTACTTGCTGATGATAACTCTGCTGTTTATGGTACAAACTATGTACCAGACTATATTACGACAACTTCGGTAGTAACTACGGTTACAGCGGAAAATGGTAATACAGAGGCGGTTGTAGTAGGTACTCCAACAACGATCATAGGTGCATATGGTAGTTTAATTATTAATTCAGACGGTACTTATAGCTACCAAGCAACTGCAAATATGGCGAATGTAGGTAAAGTTGATAGCTTCACTTACACAGTCACGGACCCAGTGACTGGTAGAACTGATACAGCGACATTACATGTTCAAGTTGGTTCACCAGATGTTGATGTAACTTGGAATACAGCAGATCCTTCGGCAGATGCTACACTTCCAACACCATCTGTAACAGCTGATACAGATGATGCAACGATCAGCATGGCGCCAGTGGTAGACCCACTTGTGGATGTTACAAGTGGTAATGTGACCATCGGTAACCTTGCAGGCTTCCCACCACTACCTGTATTAAGCAGCACAGTAACTTCAAACCAGTTTGTGGTAGCTGCAAATACAGTCAGTGATGTACATGTACAGTTGAATTACACTGCATCATTGAGCTTGTCAGCACTTCCAACGACTGGATATACAATTCAACAGTTCGTTGGAGGAGTATGGGTAGATACGGTTTATTCAGGTTCATCAACTGCATTGGCAGGTGTACTCGGTGCTCCGGCATTCTCGGCAGATGTATCTCATTTGTCAGCAGGAACTTACCGTGTAGTATTTAGTTTATCAAGTTTGCTTTCTCTAGGTACTGTGACTCTAGATTCTGTAGTTAATACAACAACTACGCATCTAGACCAATACACACCAGATGGTCAAACAGACTGGATTACTGGAAACGTACTTACTAATGATGTCGTAGAAGGTACTCAGCTCTATGTAATGAACTCAACAACTGGCACTTATGAGCTAGCTGCTGGTCAAGGAGTGAATACAGGTGAAGGCACATTGTATCTATACAATGATGGTTCTTACTTCTACAAACCATTAGACAGCGCTGCAAATGCTACAGTTGATGTGGTTGATTACAAGTTGGTTTCAGTGATTGATGGCAGTGAATATGTGTCTTCATTGACGATTAACTTGAGTCAAGAGTTGAATAGTCTTGCAGTAAGTACTGCGGCAAATGATACATTTACTCTTGGTAACGGCTCGGATACTTTGATCTACAATACATTAACAGCTGCAAGTGTTACTAACGCAACTGGTGGTAACGTAACAGGTGGTGTAGATGTATGGACCGACTTCCATGTAGGTAATACTGCGACGGATGATCAGGCTGACAAGATTGACTTAAGTAACTTGTTAATTGGTTCTCAAACTAACTTAACAATCGGTCAATATGTGACAGTAAGTTATGATGCTGGTACTCATACTGCGACAATCAGCGTAGACCGTGATGGTGGATTACTCATCGAAGGTACTTATACTGAAACACCATTACTTCAATTGACTAATCTCACAGGTCCAGTCACATTGAATGACTTGATCAATAATGGTCAAATCATTTTCTAATCTGACAATCGATTTATAAAAAAGAGCCTTCGGGCTCTTTTTTTATGTTTAAACAATACGTTAATCTAGCTTTTAGCTTGTCCGTGCTATGATGTATCGAAATTTTATAGAACAACAATTAACGAATAGGGACTAAATTCGAGTGACGGCATTTTTAAAATTCCAAAGACAAATGAACCTTTGGTTAGAACAAGTTGTTCAGCACGTTCCGAGTCTTAAACAGGATATTATTTTATTTTTATCTTATGGCCCTAAAGATCAAAGATGTGGTGTCTGGCACAGTGAGAAAACAAATTTAGAGCAGGCCAAAAAACAACTATTAGATTTTATTGATGACCAGTTTGCACATGAACCGCTTGCTGAATATATAAAAATTGATGTGGCATATAACTTGACGAAACAAGCTTGGAAAGAAGTAGAGCAGCAGGTCCATCATCAATTTCATAACAATCATTACCGTAAAGGGATTGGATTTGATGAACACTGTTCAGTGGCTTTTCTTGAACAAGAGATTTATGGAAAAGCAATCATTCGAGGCTTGAGCTACGACAAACCGAATTTTTTTGATGAAACAAACCTAAATTATGCCGTTAAGCAAAAATATAACGTTCCAAAACCACAGATTAAATTACAAGAGCTGCAAGACATTTGGACTTTTGATACCTACGCAGCATTTTATGAAAATGGCCAGTTTATTAACTTAGCGAGTGGCTATGATGTAAATGGAATTAGAGGAATTTCAAGTAATAAAAAAAAGCATTTTCAGCATCTAATTGAGCAAAATTCGGCATTTCTGCATGACCAGATTCAAGAAAATGGCAAATTTATTTATGGCTATTTTTCTGCCTATGATCGTGACATTCGTAACTACAATACGGTGCGCCACTGTACCTCGGTATATGCCTTACTAGAAACGTTTGAAGTGCAGAACAAGCCAGAATATTGGCCCAAAATACATGCTGCCATTCACTATGCACTGACCAACTTTTATAAAGAAAAAGACTCAGAAACTGCCTTTATGATTGATGGTAAAGAAGAGGAGTTCGAAATCAAATTAGGTGCCAATGCCGCTGCCATTTTAATGTTAACTAAATACCAAGAAATTACTCAGAAAAGTAATTATCAAAAATATGCAGAGAAACTCGCAAATGGTATTTTAAAATTAATAGATTCAAATGGCTCAACAACTCATGTATTAAATTATCCAGATTATGATTTAAAAGAAAAATTCAGAATTATTTATTATGATGGTGAAGCTGCTTTAGCATTATTACGATTATATCAAATTAACCAAGATTTAAAATTATTAGAAACCGTTAAATTAATGTTTGAGTGTTTTATTGAAAAGAGATATGAAAAATACCATGATCATTGGTTAAGTTATTGTACAAATGAACTCACTAAAATATGCCCTGAAGATAAATATTTTATTTTTGGTTTAAATAATTATTTAAAACATTTTATTTTTATTAAAAATCGAAAAACAACATATGCAACTTTATTAGAAATGCTAATGGCTGCTTATAAAATGGTGAACCGTTTAAAAGAGCAGGGGCGTACAGCACTTTTTGAGCAGGCGTATATGCCTGAGCTTCAAAAACTAATTGAGTTTAGAGCTGATTTTCAAACTACAGGATTTTTTTATCCGGAAATGGCGATGTATATGGCTCGGCCAGATAAAATTTTACATGCGTTTTATATTCGTCATGATCGTTTTCGAGTACGGATTGATGACCAAGAACACAATTTATCGGGTTACATCGCTTACGTTAAAGATTACAAAGGGGATGAGCCATGAAGTATCAACCCGTTGAGATCAAGCTATTAGCATATATCGATACGACAAGTTTTGATGAAGCTTTATGGCAATTCGAATTTGACGATGATATTTCAACACTACTGCTAATCGACTACGCATTAGAGCAATTTCAGCAAAAAAATGTACAAGCTCAAGATGACTATGTTGTCCCTGAACACCTATCTGAGCAATTAGGTCAGCAAAATCTAAGCTTAAAACCTTCGGAACATTACACTTTTACTGATCTATTGCAGTTGCTAATTTTCACCCAAGCAGCAGATGTAAAAGATGCTTTAAGCAATATGCTCTGCGGTACACATGAGCAAGCCTACTTAATTTTGTCAAAAAGAGCTGCTACCTATAATTTAAATTTGAAAAAAGAAAGTACACAAAACCAGATAAAACATTTGTTTTTATTAGTTAAAAATATTTATAGCCAGCCAGCTCAAATCAGAAAACTTTTCTGTATAAAAGAGCTGAATTTTAAAGGAAAGTCTTACCTTCCTCAGACTTCCTTAATGGCACAGAATGTAGTAGAGGTCTTATATCTTTCTAATTCATTTAGAAAAATTTATCTGACGTTCTTTGAAGAAAACCAGACTATCGGTTTCTTTTCTTTTTTAGATGATATTCATCGTGCTGAGCACTTAATTCCTTATTATCACTGTTTTCAAGCACAGACTGTAAGACCTAAAGTTTGCTCCACCCCAAGCGGCATTATTAACATTTTAGGTGATACCTACTTTGGGGAAATCTACACTGAAAAACGTAAGGCTAAAGGGCAAATAGATGCTCTACAACAGTATGGATATGACTATTCATTTAAAAAAATAAAAGCCTTTTTAGGGGAACATGACCTAAATATTGCTAACTTTGAAGCGGTTTTCTCTTTAGAAAAACAATCTCCTTTAGTACATAAAAAGCCATTTATTCTTAAAGCTGATGCCGAACAAACATTAGCAGAGTTCAAAAATATTCACCTTAACCATGTTGTACTGGCAAATAACCATTTAAAAGACTATGGGGATCGTGGATTAGCCTATACATTACAACAATTTGATCGGGCTAATATTTCTTATATTGGTGCAGGCACAAATCAAAAAGAAGCCCATAGCTACTTTGAAATCACTTTTAATAACAAGCATTACACTATTTTTAACGGCTATTGGCACAGAGACACTGCCTATCTAGATTATGATTTTTATGCCTTAGGTCCTAAGAGTGGAGTTGCATGTCTAAATGGGGTTTTGCTTGAACAAATAGGTCGTTATAAGCAGACTAACCCTGAGCATAAAGTTATTGTTATTTGTCATTGGGGCATCGACTTTAAGCCGATTACCAAGGAACAGAGCAAGCTTGCTGATATTTTGACTCAAGCTGGTGCGGACCTCGTTATCGGTCATGGAGCTCATACCATTCAACCGATTAAAGTGATTAATCAGAAGCCTGTGGTATTTGGTATTGGCAATGCGGTTTTTAATAGCAATGGTGAATATACAGAGCAAAACGCTTTGCCGTATGGATGTATAGCACGGCTAGATTTGTCAAAAGATCGACTACGTTTATATCCGATCTATACCAATAATTTGAAAACATTTTGGCAACCGCATCCAGTCAATGAAGACGATTTTTCAGAGGCCAGCAATTATATGACTTCATTACTGACCCCTGAAAATTATTATGCAGCACAAGATGATTTAGGTTTTTTCGTCGAAATGAGTTTTTAAAATCTTTATGGATAACGTTGGTAATTTTCTAAAATCGTTTGAAGTTGGACCGATGTAAAACCTAAATTTCTAAGTCCACCGCTGCCACGTTTACATTCGGCACTGGCCATAATGTTGGTTGGTGTACGTTTTGTAGCATTCGGCGCGCAAACATGTTTTAGTCCGAACACATGCCCCATTTCATGTACGCTACCAGCCTGAATATTATAATTGAGTCGGTTCCAATCTAATAAAACAAAAGGTTTACCATTATTGCGAAATGCTCTACTTGTTACATCTTCAAACTTCCATTTAGTAGAATAGGCATCATAAATAAAAACGATGACTTCCTTGCTGGCAGTTCTTTTAGGAAAACAGGTGTTTACACTGGCAGGAATAGTTTCAGTAGAGATCGGGTAGGGTTGATTGATCTGCTGCTTTAAATCGCAATGTAATTTTGAAAACTCTTCGTAAGGGATATAACGGTGTAATTTGAATTTAAAAATCTTATTATTTTTATCATCTACATAATATTTATTTAATATTTTGATTTCTTTACGCATCTGTTGGTAATTATCAAACTTCGTAGCTTCTGGAGAATTAGTGGTAAAAACGAATGTGACAGGAACGATAGGGCGGCCATCTGTAGATACTTTTGGTACTTCTCCTGAAGGAATAGGAGGGCGAGTAGTACAAGAAGCGCACAGTAAAGTCCCAGTAACCACCAATAATATTTTTTTCATGCAGATTTCCCTCAAGCCCACCTTGGATTGCATTTAGTTTTAGTCAAAAATTTTTATATGATATGAATTATGTCAATTTTTATGGAGTCCATTTTGACAACTCAGTATGAACTACATCGGCAGATTTTAGAAGTCATTGCTTTGATTCCTTACGGAAAAGTCGCAACTTATGGGCAAGTGGCTCGTATGGCAGGGTTACCTAAACATGCGAGATTAGTGGGCTATGTTTTGAAACATCTTGAAGCCGATCATCAAGTCCCTTGGTATCGGGTTATTAATTCTCAAGGCAAAATTAGCCTAAGTAAATTTAATGACAAGGGTGAAAATGTTCAGCAGTTAAAGCTAGAAGCTGAAGGAGTCTATTTGTTAAATGGTAAAGTAAATTTAAAGCAATTTGCTTGGCAGCCTTGAAATACTGAAAAGGCTATTTTTTAAAAATCATTGCCTAAATTATTAGAATTAACAAAATAGGCAAGATGGAAATTATCGAACAATTAAAACAGGAATATGACTTTCGCCTAAGACTTTTTGTGCAACACTACCAAGTACAAGTTTTCGGACCCCTGTACGGCCATGAGAACCCATAATAATCAGATCTGCATTTAAGTCTTGAGCAGCCTGAATAATCTCTTCATGTACAACAAAACCTTCAAGTAGTTTGGTTTCGACAGTAATGCCTTCATCGGCGAATTCTTGTTTTGCGTGTTCTAAAATATCGAGTAAATAGGTTCTTGTCCGTTCAATTAAATCATTCGTTTGACCAGTTTTTACATAAGCGTCAGCAATAAACGGATCAAGAGCCATAACTTGCACAACCGTAATTTTGCTATTTAACGCTTTTCCCAGTTTGATTGCCTCTTTCATGGCAATTAAAGAAGTTTCAGAACCGTCGATTGGTACAAGAATATGTTGATATAACATGAGTATTTTCCTTATTGTAATGATGTTTATTTATTCAATACTTTATACTTATTTTTTGACGATTTAAATTCAAGCACGTAATCATTTGTGAGTTTATAACAACAAATTTTTGTAGATATATTTTTATAGATTCCGCAAATTTTCCATATGTGTAGATAAAGCATCTATATCTTCAGTTTGTAAATATTCGCGTATTTTCAAAATTTGTTTCTCATCCAAATCATAAAGTTTTAAAGCAAGCAGTTTGTCGATTTGTTCTTGAGGAAAACGATATTTAATAATTTTCGCAGGCACGCCACCTACAATTGCATAGGGGGGAACATCTTTAGTGACTACAGCTCCGGTTGCAACTACTGCACCTTCACCAAGTTTGATCCCTTGCATAATCATTGCACGACTACCAATCCAGCATCCATCGGCAATTACGGTATCACCAGCTGCTAAAAAACTACGGGTATCAAAAGGGAAAGTCGAAATCCAGTCTGGTCTATGAAGTTGGTTGCCGCCCATCATAATGACGCATTCAGCACCAAAGCAAACAAAATTACCAATATAAAGTTGGTCAATCGGTTTATCTGGTGTCGAGGCTTTATCATGTAAATAACGCACGACACAACGTTCAAAACCTTGATCCCAATAGGCTGAATAATATGAGTAATTACCTTTAATATGGATATTGGGGTTTTTAACAGTTTTATGGATAAATTCAAACTCACACCAATGACGAACTGGAGTGTTAATTAAAGAGTTATCCATATGTGATTTCCCCAAAATATATCAATGATATTGAATAAAAACCCCTCATAAAGAGGGGCTAGTTGTGCATTATCTTAGAGATATTCTACACTTACGATTTCGTATTCGACTTCGCCTTGAGGAGTCACGATTTTTACTTCATCGCCTTCACTCTTACTCAAAAGACCACGTGCGATTGGTGAGTTCACCGAGATTTTATTAATTTTAAAATCTGCTTCGTCATCGCCAACAATTTTATAAGTTTTACGTTCTTCAGTATCAAGATTTTCAATTGTTACTGTTACACCAAAAACAACACGGCCATTTTGCTCAAGTGTTTTAACATCAATTTCTTGAGCAGCGCCTAATTTACCTTCGATATCCTGAATACGGCCTTCACAGAAACCTTGCTGTTCACGTGCAGCATGATATTCAGCATTTTCCTTTAAGTCGCCATGTTCACGTGCTTCTGCAATAGCTTGAATAATACGTGGACGTTCAACAGATTTTAAATGTTGTAATTCTTTCTCTAAGGCAATTTTACCTTCAGGGGTCATTGGATAGCGTTGCATTTTGGTCCCTCTTAATTTGAGAAAACACAGTTAAAAAAAATGAAAAAATCCCGCCACCGATAAGGTGACGGGACTTATCGGTAACAAATTAACCTACAGTTAAATCTTGCAAGCGGTATACATCCATTGGCAATTTCACATCAAAAGCTTGGCAAACAGCTTCTGCACCATTGATAGTCGTTGTGTAATACACTTTGCCTTGTAGGGCAGCACGACGAATCATTGCAGAGTCATATTGAGCTTGTTTACCTTCAGTGGTATTGACAATAAGGTGTATTTCACCATTTTTCAAGCGGTCAACAATATGTGGACGACCTTCAGTCACTTTATTCACAGATTCGCATTCTAAACCTGCTTCTTTAAGCACTTGGTATGTACCACCTGTTGCAATAAGCTTGAAGCCATATGCAGCTAATTTCTTAGCGATATCTGCAATATATTTTTTGTCAGATTCACGTACAGATAAGAAAGCATGTTTTACTTCGCCTTCAGTTGGTAAACCTGGTAAGCGATCATTTGAGCCTAAAACAGCTTTATAGAATGCTTCACCAAATGTTTTACCAACACCCATTACTTCACCTGTAGATTTCATCTCAGGTCCAAGCATTGGATCTACGCCTTGGAATTTAGCGAATGGGAAAACAGCTTCTTTCACAGCAAAGTGTGTTGGAATGATTTCTTTAGTAAACCCTTGAGATTCAAGAGATTGACCAGCCATACAACGTGCAGCTACTTTTGCTAAAGAATCGCCAATACATTTCGATACGAATGGAACTGTACGTGAAGCACGTGGGTTAACTTCAAGAACGTAAACATCATCGCCTTTAACTGCGAACTGAACGTTCATCAAACCAACCACACCAAGTTCTTTTGCCATCGCAACAGTTTGACGACGCATTTCATCCTGAATTTCTTTAGATAAAGAATAAGGAGGAATTGAACATGCAGAGTCACCTGAGTGAATACCTGCTTGTTCGATGTGCTGCATGATACCGCCGATCACAACGTCTTTACCGTCAGATACACAGTCAACATCAACTTCAGTTGCATCATCTAGGAAACGGTCAAGAAGAACAGGGGCTTCGTTAGATGCCTGAACTGCTTCACGAAGATAACGTTTAAGTTCTTCTTCGTTGTATACGATTTCCATTGCACGACCACCTAATACATAAGATGGACGAACAACTAACGGATAACCTACTTTCGCAGCTTCAGAGATACCTTCTTCAGCAGATTTTACAATGCTGTTGTTTGGTTGACGAAGCTGTAAACGTTGGATCATTTGTTGGAAACGTTCACGGTCTTCTGCACGGTCAATTGCATCTGGTGATGTACCAATAATTGGTGTACCAGCTTCTTCTAAAGCACGTGCCAATTTAAGAGGTGTTTGACCACCGTACTGTACGATCACGCCTTTTGGCTTCTCTGTACGTACGATTTCAAGTACATCTTCAAGTGTTACAGGTTCGAAGTACAAACGGTCAGATGTGTCGTAGTCAGTAGAAACAGTTTCAGGGTTACAGTTAACCATGATTGTTTCATAACCATCTTCACGCATAGCTAATGCAGCGTGTACACAGCAGTAATCAAATTCGATACCTTGACCAATACGGTTCGGACCGCCACCAATCACCATGATCTTGTCACGATTTGATGGATTTGCTTCACATTCTTCATCGTAAGTTGAATACATGTATGCAGTACCAGATTCAAACTCGGCAGCACATGTATCAACACGTTTGTAAACTGGATAAACACCCAAGTTCCAACGTTGTTTACGGAATTGCTTTTGTGAAATACCCATGAGGTGCGCAATACGAAGGTCAGATAAACCTTTGCGTTTGAATGCACGGATATTGTCAGCGTTTAAGTCACCAAAACCTAAAGCTTTTACTTCAGCTTCAGTTTTAACGATGTCTTGAATTTGAATGAGGAACCAACGATCAATTTTGGTTGCTTCAAACACTTCATCTAAAGAGAAACCATGACGGAAAGCATCTGCTACATACCAGATACGCTCAGGGCCTGGAACTTTAAGCTCTTTTAAAATGGTTTCTTTTGCATTTGTTGCGCCAGCTTCGATTTTTTCATCGAAACCGCTTACACCAACTTCAAGACCACGTAATGCTTTTTGTACAGATTCTTGGAAGTTACGGCCAATTGCCATGACTTCACCAACAGATTTCATCTGAGTGGTAAGAACTGGTTCTGCTTGTGGGAATTTCTCGAAGTTAAAACGAGGAATCTTCGTTACAACATAGTCAATCGATGGTTCGAAGCTTGCAGGAGTCACGCCACCAGTGATGTCATTTTTCAATTCATCAAGGGTATAACCAACAGCAAGTTTTGCTGCGATTTTTGCGATTGGGAAACCTGTTGCTTTAGAAGCAAGAGCAGATGAACGTGATACACGTGGGTTCATCTCAATGACAACCATACGTCCATCTTTCGGATTAATACCGAACTGAACGTTAGAACCACCTGTTTCAACACCAATTTCACGAAGAACTGCAACCGAAGCATTACGCATCAATTGATATTCTTTGTCTGTTAATGTCTGAGCAGGAGCAACGGTAATTGAGTCGCCAGTGTGAACGCCCATTGGGTCAAAGTTTTCGATCGCACATACGATAATACAGTTGTCGTTTTTGTCACGAACAACTTCCATTTCGTATTCTTTCCAGCCAATTAACGATTCATCAATCAATAACTGGTGAGTAGGAGAGAGGTCAAAACCACGTTCACAAATTTCAAGGAATTCTTCGCGGTTATATGCAATACCACCGCCCGAACCACCCATTGTAAATGATGGACGAATAATTACTGGGAAACCAAAGCGTGACTGGATTGCTAAAGCTTCTTCCATTGTTTCAGCAATGGCAGCTTTTGGACATTCCAATCCAATTTTACGCATAGCGATATCGAAGAGTTTACGATCTTCGGCTTTCTCAATCGCTTCTTTGCTTGCGCCAATTAATTCCACATTATATTTTTCAAGAACGCCATGCTCATCAAGCGCGAGAGCACAGTTCAATGCAGTTTGACCACCCATAGTTGGTAATACTGCATCTGGACGTTCTTTTTCAATAATCTGTGCAACTGTTTGCCAAGTAATCGGCTCAATATAAGTTGCATCAGCCATTGAAGGATCTGTCATGATGGTAGCTGGGTTAGAGTTAACCAAAATAACACGGTAGCCTTCTTCACGAAGTGCTTTACATGCTTGAGCACCTGAGTAGTCAAACTCACATGCCTGTCCAATCACAATCGGGCCAGCACCAATAATTAAGATGCTTTTAATATCCGTACGTTTAGGCATTATTCGCTCCGTAATTACTGTTTAGATGCTTCGATAAGTTCGATGAAATGATCGAACAAAGGTGCACAATCATGTGGACCAGGGCTTGCTTCAGGGTGACCTTGGAAGCTGAAAGCTGGTTTGTCTGTGCGGTGGATACCTTGTAAGGTGCCATCGAACAGTGATTTATGCGTTGCTTTTAAGTTAGCCGGTAAAGTTTCTGCATCTACAGCGAAACCATGGTTCTGTGAAGTAATCATCACTGTACCGTCTTCAAGATTTTGTACAGGATGGTTAGCACCGTGGTGACCATGGTTCATTTTTACAGTTTTTGCACCAGAAGCGAGTGCCAAGATTTGGTGGCCTAAGCAAATACCAAATACAGGTAATGTTGTGGTTTCAACAATAGTTTTTACAGCTTCGATCGCGTAATCACAAGCAGCTGGATCGCCAGGACCATTTGAAAGGAATACGCCATCCGGATTAAGTGCCAATACTTTTTCAGCCGGAGTTTCTGCAGGTACAACGGTTAATTTGCAACCGCGGTCTGCAAGCATACGTAAGATGTTGGTTTTGACACCGTAATCGTATGCAACTACATGATATTTTAATTCAGGTTGAGAGAAGCCCTGACCTAGAGTCCATGAACCTTCAGACCATTCAAAACCAGTTGGATCACAACATTCTTTTGCAAGGTCTAAGCCATTTAAGCCACCAAAAGCACGAGCTTTTGCAATTGCTTCTTCTTCAGTAATATTTTCACCAGCAAGGATGCATCCATTTTGTGCACCAGTCTGACGTAAAATACGTGTTAATTTACGCGTATCAATATCTGCGATTGCAACAACATTGTGTTCTTGCAGATATTCGCTCAGCGACTGCTCAGCACGGAAGTTACTGTGTAGTAGAGGAAGGTCACGAATAATTAAACCATTCGCCCATACTTTATGGATACGACCAGATTCAACGTCTTCCGCGTTACAACCAGTGTTACCAATATGAGGGTAAGTTAATGTCACAATTTGTTGTGCATAACTTGGGTCAGTCAAAATTTCTTGATAGCCAGTCATGGCTGTGTTAAAAACGACTTCTCCAGTCGTACTTCCCGTTGCGCCGATTGACGTTCCTTTAAAGATCGTTCCATCTGCGAGGGCTAAAATGGCGGGGATGCTCAAACCAAAGCTCCTGAATTTCGGCTGTAAAAAAGCGAGTAGACCTAAAAAAGATCGGCAATGTTTGGATAAAACATGCCCTCCCTATCGGTCTGCCCGCTTGTAACTTAACAGCGCATTATACGCATGGAACCCCTAAAAGTCTATTTCTTTTCTGCTAAAAAATATAATTCATTGCTTGCTTTTTATAAAAAAATTATCCACTCATCTGAATCGGATACTTTTGATAAATTGTCTAACAATTTGCAAGGAGAATTATTGGAACTGGATTTATTGTATTGCTAGTTAAAAAATAAACAATATGAGGAAATAGTATGAGCAATAATGAAGTTTCAAAAGAAGTGAGTGAAAAAACTCAAGCAGTAGTTGAATCAGTCAAAGCTGAGGTCAATGAAGTGAAAGAAACCATAGCTGCAACTACAACTAAGGCTAAAAAAACAGTAACCGCTAAAACTGCACAGGTAAAAGAAACTGTTGCTGAAAAAACTGAGCAAGTTAAAGAAGTTGCTACTGAAGCTAAAGCTCAGGTCAAAGAGGCGATTGCTGAAACTCAAGAACAAGTTCAAGAAGTTTTAAGCGAGGCTCAAGAGAAAATTGAAGCTGAAACTCATGAGTTAAATAAAAATATTCAAAATCAATTTGTCCAAATTAAACAAGATATTTTACAACGTCTTGATGTGATTAAGGCTCAGTTTAGTACTTCGCAAGAAGGCTTATCTGATCTTAAAAATGCTTTGAAAGCAGAAATTAATGCGCTTATTGAAGATTTAACAAAAGTGAGCAAAGAGCTTAAAGGTGATATTAGCCAGATTTCTTTGAAACACAAAGATTCTCTAAGCGAAAGTATTAAACGTACTAAAAATAATGCAGTCGAAGCTTGGAATAAAGCACGAGACAACTAATGATCTCTGCTTTGGTCCAGCTATAAAAAAGCGAGAATTAATTTCTCGCTTTTTTATTTTTAGAACTGATGTAACCAGTCACGTTTATTATGGAAATCTGCACTTTTTCCACTATGCTGCATTGCATAGTACTGCATACCTTCTTTGGTTTTTAAAACTGTAGTTAAACCTAAATAAAGGTTTGCCCATTTCAAGCGATGCTGTTGCATAAATTGCCCTAAATCGAGACTAACATTTAAGCCATAGTGAGTACGCTTGAGATGATTCAGTTCAATATCGTAAGCAGCAAGGGGAGGTATACTTTCTGGATAGCGATATTCTTCAAACTGATATGACTGCCATGCTTGAGAAGGGGAAAGATTAATCTCCCGATAATAATCTTCATCATGCACGCCAACAAAAATTTCGAAACAAGTTTCTTCCCACAAAAAATCTTGACGAGGATGAGCCGCGACTTCTTGAGGCCAGATAATAAGTTGATTTGGATCACGAATCCAAAAACCAATATTTAAAGTATAGGGTGCTTGCTGTTCAATTGCACCAACAACGGAAACAGCATGAAAACGATCAAAAGCTGAAAGTTCGTAACTTGCCATAGTTTGTCAAATTAAATTAGTTTGCTAAGTGAGCGTGACGAACAAGATTAGACAAATGCTGGTTTTGTTTAGCTGCTTTTTTGTAAAGCAAAACAATTTTACCAATTTTTTGCACAGCTTCTGCACCAGTTGCTTCTACAATTGCTTCAATTGTTGCAGTACGCGCTTCACGGTCTTCACCAGCAATCTTAACTTTAATAAGCTCATGGTCGTTTAAAGCACGAAGCGTTTCTTCGATTACCGCGTCTGTTAAGCCTTGTCCACCAATCATGACAACTGGATTAAGCACATGACCAATTTGACGTAAACGTTTACGTTCATGGATAGATAAAGCGGCCATTAAAAATACCTGATTTTAAAAACGGCTTAGTATAGCAAAAAACTTAAATCCAGATGTACGAAAAACTGTATAAATAATCGATCAACATTATTGGAAAAAAACTGTAAAACTTAGTGAGATTACGCTACATCCGTACTGTAATGAGAGTAATTTTCACGTACAATGAACGATCAGAAGTTTTTTTGATATTTAGTGAGTTATGGCAACACGCATTACAAACCAGAAATTGTCGAAAAGTAGTCGTGCGTGGATGAGAGAACATCTAGACGATCCTTTTGTTAAAAAAGCTCAAAAGGAAGGGTATCGTGCTCGAGCGGCCTATAAACTTCTTGAAATTCAAGAAAAATATAAGCTGATCAAGCCAGGCATGACGGTAGTAGATTTAGGCGCGGCTCCTGGTAGTTGGTCTCAAATCGCTGGGAAACTTGTTGGTAGCAAAGGTTTAGTGATTGCTTCCGATATTTTGCCTATGGATGCTTTGCCTGATGTCACTTTCTTACAAGGCGACTTTAGAGAAGAAGATGTATTTGAAAAATTGTTAAATATTTTAAATGGGCGACAAGTAGACATTGTAATTTCTGATATGGCCCCCAATACATCTGGTAATAGGGCTGTTGATCAACCTAGACAGATTTACTTATGTGAACTGGCTTTAGATTTTGCTCAAAAGGTTCTTGGTCCTAATGGACAACTTGTGGTTAAAGTGTTCCAAGGTGCAGGATTTGATGAGTTTCGTAAACAAGTAGTTGATAGTTTTGATGTGTTAAAAACAGTAAAACCAGCAGCTTCTCGTGCACGATCTAAAGAAGTTTTTTTGGTTGGACAAGGGCGTAAGAAAGCATTGCAATAAAGTTTACTTGCCAAGCTCCTAAAAATTGTGCATTTTGTACTTTTAGGTTATCCGCAAGCAATACAGTTGCTGCTTTTATGACGATCGGCCAAGATTGGGCATGATCAAATTAGATCGATATGGGAATAAAGCTTTGAGCGATTACTTCAAGAATGCCGTATTGTGGCTAATAATACTTGGTGTTCTGATTTTAATTTTCAGTAATATCAGTGACCGCAACAAGCCTACTGCGATGAAATATTCAGATTTCGTTGCAGCGGTGAATAGTGGCCAAATTAAGCAAGTCACAATTGACGGTTTAAATATTAATGGTGAAAAAACTAACGGATCACAGTTTGAAACTGTTCGTCCGCAAGTTGAAGACACTGAGCTTATGCCAAGCTTAAATAAACAAAATGTTGTTGTTGAGGGAACAGCTCCACAACGTCAAGGCATTTTGATGCAACTTCTCATTGCTAGTTTCCCTGTACTTTTAATCATTTTGTTATTCATGTTCTTTATGCGTAACATGGGTGGTGGTGCAGGCGGAAAGAATGGACCGATGAGTTTTGGTAAGTCGAAGGCAAAAATGCTTTCTGAAGACCAAATCAAAGTCAATTTTTCTGACGTCGCCGGCTGTGATGAAGCAAAACAAGAAGTTGTTGAAATTGTTGATTTCTTAAAAGACCCTGCAAAATTCAAACGTTTGGGCGCGACTATTCCTCGTGGCGTACTTATGGTTGGTCCTCCGGGTACTGGTAAAACATTATTAGCTAAAGCAATTGCTGGTGAAGCGAAGGTTCCTTTCTTCAGCATTTCAGGTTCTGACTTTGTAGAAATGTTCGTGGGTGTGGGTGCGTCCCGTGTCCGTGATATGTTTGAGCAAGCGAAGCGTCACGCGCCATGTATCATCTTTATCGATGAGATTGATGCAGTTGGTCGTCACCGTGGTTCGGGTACAGGTGGTGGTCATGATGAGCGTGAACAAACCTTAAACCAGATGCTTGTGGAAATGGATGGTTTTGAAGGTAATGAAGGCGTAATCGTTATTGCTGCAACTAACCGTGTTGATGTGCTTGATAAAGCATTATTACGTCCAGGTCGTTTTGACCGTCAAGTAATGGTTGGTTTACCGGATATTCGTGGTCGTGAGCAAATTCTGAATGTACATTTGAAAAAATTACCTTCAGTTACAGGTGTGGACATGAAAGTGTTAGCACGTGGTACGCCGGGTTTCTCTGGTGCGCAGTTGGCTAACCTTGTTAACGAAGCTGCATTATTTGCTGCACGCCGTAATAAGAATACGGTCGACATGCATGACTTTGAAGATGCAAAAGACAAAATCTACATGGGTCCAGAGCGTAAGTCGATGGTTCTACGTGAAGAAGAGCGTCGTGCAACTGCTTATCATGAAGCTGGTCATGCAATTGTTGCAGAGATTTTGCCTGGTACAGATCCTGTTCATAAAGTAACGATCATGCCACGTGGTTGGGCTTTGGGTGTAACTTGGCAGTTACCTGAGCAAGACCAGATTAGCCATTATAAAGACAAGATGCTAAATGAAATTGCGATTTTGTTTGGTGGTCGTATTGCTGAGGAAGTGTTTATCCAACAGCAATCTACTGGCGCTTCAAACGACTTTGAGCGAGCTACTAAAATGGCGCGTGCAATGGTTACTAAGTACGGTATGTCTGACAAAATGGGCGTAATGGTTTACGAAGATGAAAACCAAAATGGTTTCTTTGGAAATGTAGGAAGCCGTACGATTTCTGAAGCAACTCAACAGTTAGTTGATGAAGAAGTACGCCGTATTCTTGATGAGCAATATAAAGTTGCGCGTAATATCTTGGAAGGTAATAAAGATATTGCACATGCAATGGTAAAAGCTTTGATGGAATGGGAAACCATTGATCGTGATCAAATTCGTGACATTATGGAAGGTCGTGAGCCACAACCACCTAAAGTCTATGTTGCTGAAAATCCAGTGGCTGCATTTGAACCACCAAAAGATGGTCCATCTACACCACCACCATTACCAGCAATGAACTAAATGAGTTAAGTAAAAGAGCCACAGTCATGTGGCTCTTTTTTTATGCATGTATTTCAGACAAAGCCGAAAATAAATCAGCAGTATATTGATCAGAGTCTTGTTAAAATGTTGCCGAATATTAAATTGGAGCTTGTCATGCAGTTAATGCCTTTACCTCAGCAAATTTTACAATGTGGGCAGCTTCAGTTGGATTTATCACAGCCTCATGTTATGGGTATTTTAAATGTCACGCCAGATTCCTTTAGTGATGGCGGAAAACATAATCAAGTAGATCAAGCTATTGCTCATGCGCTAGTTATGATAGAGCAGGGTGCTACCATTATTGATATTGGTGGGGAATCTACCCGTCCAGGGGCATCTGAGGTAAGTGTAGAAGAAGAAATTAGAAGAGTTGTACCTGTAGTTGAAGCTTTAGCTAAACATGATGTGATTCTATCAATTGATACGAGTCAGCCAGATGTTATCCGTGCAGCAAAAGAAGCGGGTGCTCATATTTGGAATGATGTACGTGCGCTTACTCGACCAAATGCTTTAAAAACGGCAGTGGAGTTAGATATCCCTGTGGTGATCATGCATATGCGTGGTGAGCCCACCACAATGAATCAGCTAGATCAATATGCGAATGTGACACTGGACGTGATGCAAGAGCTTCAGCAGCGTGTGGAAGAGGCTTTAACTGCGGGTGTAAAAAAACAGAATATTATTATTGATCCTGGATTTGGTTTTGCAAAAAATGCGCAGCAAAATTTAAGACTGTTAAATGAATTTTGGAAGCTTAGTGAAATGGGTTATCCAATTTTATCCGGCCTTTCTCGTAAACGTTTTATCGGCGAAGCTTTACACGGCGTAGCTGCAGATCAGCGTGCGGTAGGAAGCGTTACGGGGCATTTGCTTAGTATTCAGCAAGGAGCATCAATTGTTCGAGCACATGATGTAAAAGCCATGCATGATGCAATTCTTGTTTGGAAAGCGATGAAAAAAGCTTAAAAAATAGGCTTTTATAATCAGGCTATGATTGATTGATTTCATGAGTTAGATGATTGAGTCAGGGAAAGTTGTCGTTATTGTTTTGAAAATATGTTATAAGCGGCAGGTTTCTGCTGCTGTGTAAACTTTTGTATGTTCGAAGACTTACTTCTCCCAATGTTTGATGATGAGTATTATCCAGATATTTTAGTCGCTGAACTCAAGCAGTTAATTGAACAATTTGCCAAAAAAGTTCAGAAGCCTGCTTTAGCTGATCAGGATATTTATCGATATGCTCATCAAACTGTAATTGAAATCAATGAAATGAAACCTCAGTTCGAAGATCTAGATTCTTCCTTGGATGATAGTGCTGCTGACTATATTGCTGAAGCAATGATGATGGTGGCACAGGATGCAGGATATTTAGACCTTGAAATGGAAGAGCTGGTGATGAATCGAGAGTGGTGATTACTCTCGATTCACAATACCTTCAAATGTATCTAATAAATGACAAGATGCTTTTAAATGAATTTCATCTAGTTCTTTAGTTTTTAAAACTAAAACACCATTCTCTTGAGAGTTGGCGTCTATTAATAAAGTGATCCAATAAGTTTCTATTTTTCGTTCTAATGCTTTGAATTTATCTATTATCTGTTCGGATGCTTTAATTAAATAATCATCTTTGTTGATAGAGTAACCTGAAAAATACTAATGGTTATCTCTCAAATAAACAGTGCTAGAAAAAAGATCTGTAGCGTAAACCTTTGTTAGGGGAAGGGTGCTAAATAGAATTAATAATATTCTTATCATAAAATTCATTTTAATTAGGCATAAAAAAACCAGCTTACGCTGGATTCTTTGTAGCACCAAATTCAATATTTGAAAATGGTGCCCGGGGCCGGACTCGAACCGGCACGCTTTGTGGGCGGGGGATTTTAAATCCCCTGTGTCTACCTATTTCACCACCCGGGCATGTGCGCAATAATAGAGGACAAGTACGCGATTGGCAAGAGAAAATCAGATAGTTTGCTTTATTTTCAATCAGTTCTTGTTCGTATTTATATAAATTAACCAATTTATGTCATGATTTGTTCATTAAACTGAGATCAGTTGTTCATCTTATCTACTTAACTTTAAGACACTCATTGCTTAAAACTTAGGTAATTTTATGTCAGAGAAAATTTCACGCCGAGAATTAATTCAAAAAAGTCTATTTGGTTTTGGGGCGCTATCTTTGCCGGTAGCTTTTACGGGTTGTAATGATGGTTCCGATGAAGAAAGTTCGGAGGCACAAGCAGATTTTTTACATGGAGTTGCAAGCGGCGACCCTTTGCAGGATAAAGTAATTTTATGGACGCGTTTAACACCAGTAGATCTTAGTGCGCGCCTTAAGGTCACTTGGGAAATTGCTACCGATAACCAGTTTAAGCTGAATTTAAAGACTGGTGTGGTTCAAACGACTCAGACAGATGATTTTACCGTGAAAGTAGATGCAACAGGTTTACAGGCGGATACCATTTATTATTACCGTTTTCATTTTGGTAATAAAACTTCACCTGTTGGTCAAACTAAAACTTTGCCTATAAGTACTAATAAGGTCAGCTTTGCAGTATGTTCTTGTTCTAATTATCCTGCGGGTTACTTCTACGTTTATCGTGAAATAGCAAAACAGAATGTAGATGTAGTCATTCATTTGGGAGATTACATTTATGAATATGGCTCTGATGGATATGCGACAGAAGATGCAGAAAAATTGGGCCGTACTTTGCCATCTGATAACAATAAAGAAATTATTAAACTAGAAGATTATCGCAAACGTTATGCGCTATATCGTCAGGATAAAGACTTGCAGGCAGCTCATCAGCGTCATCCTTTCATTGTCATTTGGGATGACCATGAGTTAGCAAATGATACTTGGCGTGAAGGGGCGGAAAACCATCAAGATAATGAAGGATCTTTTTCTGATCGTAAGTTAGCTGCTCTACAGGCTTATTTTGAATGGATGCCAATTCGCCCTGTTTCTAACACAGATCATCTAAATATTTATCGTCAGTTTAATTTTGGATCACTTGTACAGCTAACAATGCTAGATACACGCATTATTGCGCGAGATAAACAGCTTGAATATAAGGACTATATGACAGCTTCTGGTTTAGACGCTCAAAAATTTCAGGCTGATTTAACAGATTCAAAGCGTACTTTAATGGGGTATACACAAAGAGATTGGTTGGTTGATAAATTAAAGCAATCGACATCAACATGGAATGTGATTGGTCAGCAGATCTTAATGAGTAAAATGTGGATTCCTGCTGAGTTGTTGGTCTCTCTGGGACAAATTACTTCAGGTGGAACTTCGCCAGATGCGTTAGCTAAAATGAATGCGCAAATTACAGAATTAGTCACATTGAAATTACGATTAGAGCAGGGTGATCCAACTTTAACTGTTCAAGAAAAAGCACGAGTCACAACTTTAGTTCCATATAATCTCGATGCTTGGGATGGGTACTATGCTGAGCGAGAGTTTGTGTATGATAAATTGGCAGAGCTTAATAAGAAAATTATTGTTTTGGCCGGCGATACTCATAATGCATGGACATCTTACTTACATAGCCAAAAAGGGGAATATGTCGGTGTTGAATTAGCGACAAGTTCAGTTTCTTCACCGGGTCTTGAAAAATACTTAAGTATTCCTCTGGCTCAGTTGCAACAGTTTGAATTTGCCTTTACTACACTTATTGGTGAATTGGCTTATTGTAATTTAAATCAGCGGGGCTATCTGCTGGTTACACTAGATAATACGCAAGTACAATCGGATTGGATTTTTGTAGATTCAATTAAAAATGCAGAATATAAAGTAGATCCAAGTCGACACTATCAATTGGTGTTAGATGCGAATTTAACACCAGAAAAAGATAAGCAAAAAACTGCTTAAATAGATCGAGTGGAGAGGGGTGCTAATAAGCATCCTTTTTTTAGGCATAAAAAAACCAGCTTACGCTGGATTTTTTATTGCACCAATTTCTATACTAGAAAATGGTGCCCGGGGCCGGACTCGAACCGGCACGCTTTGTGGGCGGGGGATTTTAAATCCCCTGTGTCTACCTATTTCACCACCCGGGCTTTACCAAATTTGGAGGCGGAGGTCGGAATCGAACCGGCGTCCACGGAGTTGCAGTCCGCTGCATGACCACTCTGCCACCCCGCCTACATTTGGTGATGCACATATTAGCAACCTTTAGAAAAAAAACAATACTGTTTTGAGATAAGATGAACATAAAAGCAACATCTAGAATAAATTTGTCCAAATAATCATGTATTATTGGCACATTAAATTCATGTCTACCTTGGAGATGTGCTGTGGCATTGGTTTTAGACGGTCGTGCATTAGCAAAGCAAATTGAAGAAAATTTGTCAGTACGTGTTGAAGCTTTAAAAGCTAAAACAGGTCGTACCCCAATTTTAGCGACTATTTTGGTTGGGGATGATGGCGCATCTGCAACTTATGTACGCATGAAAGGAAATGCTTGCCGTCGAGTAGGCATGGATTCTTTAAAAATTGAGTTATCACAAGAAACTACAACAGAACAATTATTAGCTGAAATCGAAAAGCTAAATGCTAATCCAGATGTTCACGGTATTCTTCTACAACATCCAGTTCCTGCACAAATTGATGAGCGCGCATGTTTTGATGCAATCTCATTAGCTAAAGATGTTGATGGTGTAACTTGTCTTGGTTTTGGTCGTATGGCTATGGGCGAAGCTGCATATGGTTCAGCAACTCCTGCGGGCATTATGACCATTTTAAAAGAAAACAACATTGAAATTGCTGGCAAGCATGCGGTTGTGGTTGGTCGTTCAGCAATTTTAGGTAAACCAATGGCAATGATGCTATTGCAAGCGAATGCAACAGTAACGATTTGTCATTCACGTACTCAAAATTTACCTGAGCTTGTGAAACAAGCTGACATTATTGTTGGTGCTGTAGGTAAAGCTGAACTCATCCAAAAAGACTGGATTAAACAAGGTGCAGTAGTTGTTGATGCTGGTTTCCATCCACGTGATGGCGGCGGTGTAGGTGACATCCAGCTACAAGGTATTGAAGAAATTGCTTCTGCTTACACGCCAGTACCAGGTGGTGTTGGTCCAATGACAATCACAACTTTGATTCGTCAAACTGTAGAAGCTGCTGAAAAAGCTTTAGGTTAATTTATTCAAGACGGCGTCCTACTGTTTAGCGTAAATGTTAGGAGCACGTATGTTACTTTTCTTTCGGGATGAGTAGCGAATGCTACGCAAGACCAAAACGGTTGCACTAATTAAAGCAGTGGAATTGAACTAACGTATTTTTAGTAACTAGCCACTATCATGCTTTAAGCTACTGTTTTAGTCTTGCTCGCGATGCAGATGATCAAATAGTAATTATAAATTGTTGAGCTTATTTATGAGCTGCACCTTTCAATTTGCCAAAGCCCCTGAACATTTACTTCAAGCCTTGCATGAAGTGATTCCTCATTGTGAGTTGATGGTACAACAGTTACCAGAAACACCTATTTCCTTGTGGTTGATTCCGCCCGTTTTCCCAACTGATCGCTTAGATGATGAAGTTATTCGCCGAATCTGGAATGACACGCCATATTGGATTTTTTGCTGGGCATCTGGTTTAGCAATGGCGCAGTGGTTACTTGCAGAGCCACATCATGTTAAAGATAAAGTTGTTTTGGATTTTGGTGCGGGTTCGGGCGTAGTCGCAATTGCAGCTAAAATGGCTGGTGCTAAAAGAGTAATTTGTTGTGATATTGATCAAGTTAGTCTTGCTGCCTGCCGTGAAAATGCTTTGTTGAATGATGTTGAGCTGGAATATCTGGACGATTTATATAAAGCAGAGCAAGCTGATGTTTTATTGGCTGCTGATGTGTTGTATGACCAGTGCAACCGTTTCTTTTTAGATGAATTCTTGAAATTTGCGCCAGAGGTTTGGGTCGCAGATAGCCGTGTTAAAAACTTTAGTCATCCAAGATATCAAAAAATTGATGAAAGAAGTGCATCGACATGGCCAGATCTTGATGAAGCTAAAGAATTTAGAAATGTAAGTTTTTATAAGACGCTGTAAAAGAACAGCGTCTTATTTATATTATGAGCAAGTATAACGAACTACTTTTAACGTACTTGGACGTGCTTCAAGTGCTTGGCGAGTCGCATAATCTTCACCATTGTTTAAGCTTGGCGTATTCGATAAACCAAATGAGGCACGAGTTTCACCCAATTGAACGCCATAATGTTCTTGTTGAGCTGGGTTTGAAATCTCATTAATGCTTAGAACTGATAATTTATAAACTTTTTGAGCGCCTAATACATTTTGACAAGCACGTTGCAATTTACGTTCATCTAACTGCTGATTAGTGCGGCTAGCCAATGTGTAAGCTAAAGTTGCCGAAGTTTTTGTTTGGTTTTCAATCTGATAGCCAGTTGAACCATTGTATTGTCGAGGGGTGGTCTGACAAGCGGTTAAAACAAACATACTGCTTAATGCCAAACATAAAATACTTCTATTCATCAGTATCATCCTTATATTCTTATCTCTAGTATCTCATAAAACACAGCGATTGTTGGGGCTTAATCGCACGATTTAAGCTAACATCGGCTGGCGATATTAGCTCTTTTGTTAAAATATTAATGTTCTTTAATTTTTGAATGATGCTTAGTATCTTTCATAAAAATATAAATAATAAGTGAAATGAAGATCATAATACTCACATAAATAAAGTACCAAGATTCATGTCCAGCTTCTTTAAAACTTAAAGCAAAGAACTCTGCTGTGCCGCCAAATAATGTATTGGCAATCGCGTAGGGTAAAGCTACCCCTAAAGCCCGAATATGTGCAGGAAAGAGCTCTGCTTTAACCACAGCATTAATTGAAGTATAACCCGTTACCATCACTAGACCTGCCAAGCACAACCAGAACGCAGTCCAATAGTTATGTGTGGTTGCAAGGGTATTAAATAAAATATAAGTAAATAAAACCCCAGTTACACCAAAGGCAATCATAAGGGGTTTACGTCCGATTCGGTCTGACAAAGCACCCGCTACAGGTTGTAAGCACATGAAAATAAATAGTGCTAACGTGGTAATTTGAGTGGCTTCGGGTTTTGTAAATCCAGACGTATTTACTAAATATTTTTGTAGGTAAGTAGTATAGGTATAAAAAGCTAAAGTTCCGCCAGCTGTTAAAAATAATACTGTAAAAGCTTCTTTAGGGTAGTGTTTGAATAAAGCAAACATGCCCGATTGTGGTTGGTCTTTTTCAGCTTGGGCATTTTTAAAAGATTGTGTTTCTAATAAGCCACGACGAATACGGAACACAACAATGGCAAGTAAAGCACCAATAAAGAATGGAATACGCCATCCCCAATCATGCAACTGTTGTTCGGTTAATACCATTTGTAATATTAAAAGAACACATAGAGCTGTCAGTTGTCCTGCAATTAAGGTGACATATTGAAAGCTCGAGAAAAAACCACGTCGATTTTTTTCGGCCATTTCACTTAAATAAGTGGCACTAGCACCATATTCACCGCCTACGCTTAAGCCTTGAATTAAACGAGCGACAACTAATAAAAGAGGTGCAAATACACCAATACTTTCGTAACTTGGCGTCACAGCAATAAGAAGTGAGCCTACGCACATCAAAGTAACGGAAAGTGTGAGACCTGCTTTACGTCCTTTGCGGTCTGAATAGATTCCCATAATCCATGCACCGATTGGGCGCATTAAAAAACCTACAGCAAAAATTGCAGCCGCTTGAAGAAGTTGAGCTGTTTGACTTCCTTTTGGGAAAAATGCATGAGCAAAATAGAGCGTAAATGCGGCATATACGTACCAGTCGTACCATTCGACAAGGTTACCCGCGGAACCGCCCAAAATTGATTTTAGCCGGGTTTTTGTATCTAAATTAGAATGCGGAGTTGTTGCGGTAGAAGGTTGATCAACCATGAGTCGCTCCATGTTTCGCTTGGGTTGAATGCTAAAAAAGAGAAGTTTTATTTCGTTTTTACATATTATCCAGAGGAGTATTTCACTTTATTTTTTTTATGTCTGTAAAACAATGTTTATTATTTAAGCAAAGGAATAAGTTGAATATTCATGTGATTTCAAATTAGCCGATCAGCTCATTTTTATAGTCTTGCTCCAATCTTTGACATACTGTTTTTTTCCAAGTAGTAAAAAGTGATAAAGAATGCGTAATGTTTAAGCCAAGAAAACCTATATCTCTTAAAAATAATGATATATTCCAAAGAAAATTTTAAATAAATACAGTTAGGCATGATGTCTTGGCATTGTGGACTAGATGTGTGTGGATAATGAAAGGGACATTCAGATGTCAAATTGCCCGAAAAAATATATTGTTGCTTTTGATCAGGGAACAACAAGCTCAAGAGCAATTGTTTTAGATCATGATGCTAACGTTGTAAGTATTGCTCAAAAAGAATTTACTCAGATTTATCCGCAGCCAGGTTGGGTTGAGCATGATCCTATGGAAATTTGGGCCACACAAAGTGCTGTTTGGGTAGAAGCTCTAGCTCAAGCTGGCATCAAGAGTGAACAAGTTGCAGCAATTGGGATTACAAACCAACGGGAAACCACAATTGTATGGGATAAGAAAACAGGAAAACCTATTCACAATGCAATTGTTTGGCAAAGCCGACAGACAACTGAAATATGTAATCAATTACAGAAAGCGGGTTGGCAAGAATATATTCGTGAAACAACAGGTTTAGTCATTGATCCATATTTTTCGGCTACAAAAATTAAATGGATTTTGGACCATGTAGAAGGAAGTCGTGAGCGCGCTGAGCGAGGAGAGTTATTGTTCGGTACGGTGGACACATGGTTAATCTGGAAATTAACTAATGGCGCAGTCCATGTCACTGATTTTACCAATGCTTCTCGAACCATGCTTTTTGATATTGAAAAGCTTGAATGGGATGAAAAACTTTTACAAGCTTTAGATATTCCTAGAGCAATGCTACCAGAGGTGCGTAGTTCATCTGAGGTTTATGGATACACACATACCATTAGCGGGCAAGAAGTGGGGATTCCGATTGCCGGTATAGCAGGGGATCAACAAGCTGCACTTTTCGGGCAAATGTGTGTAGAACCCGGACAAGCAAAAAATACCTATGGCACAGGCTGCTTTCTACTCATGAACACGGGTAAAAAGATTGTTCGTTCAGAGCATGGATTACTCACAACGATTGCATGTGGTGCAAATGGTGAAGTGAACTATGCCTTAGAGGGCGCCGTGTTTAATGGTGGCTCTTGCGTACAGTGGCTTCGTGATGAGTTAAAGGTAATTAAGAATGCTAAAGACTCAGAGCTTTATGCAACACGTGTAAAAGACAGCAATGGTGTATATGTTGTACCTGCTTTTACAGGTTTAGGTGCTCCCTATTGGGACCCGACAGCGCGTGGGGCAATCTTTGGTCTCACTCGTGGAGCAAGTATAGAACATATTATTCGTGCAACTTTAGAGTCAATTGCTTACCAGACAAGAGATGTACTTGATGCGATGCAGCAAGATGCAGAAGAAGAGCTTCGTACACTTAGAGTCGATGGTGGAGTAACAGAAAATAATTTCTTGATGCAATTTCAAGCCGATATTTTATCAACCCCAGTAGAACGCCCAATAATGAAAGAAACTACGGCTTTGGGTGCAGCTTTTCTTGCAGGATTGGCAACGGGTTTCTGGCAAGATCTTCATGAGTTAAGAAATAAGTCTGCGATAGAAAAAGTATTTGAACCAAAAATGTCTTCTGAGCAATCTGAAGTCATTTATAAAGGTTGGCTGAAGGCAGTTAAGCGTAGTCAAAGTTGGGCTGAGGATTGATTTATTCTTTAATGAGTTAAATTAAAAGTAGAGTAATCAATTAACAGCTAAATACTTGCTAATTCAAATTTGATTATTCTACTTTTTAGATTGTTGTTTCATCAATTTGATGTTTTAATTTTTATAAGATCAACAATAAAAAGAATATGAGAAATGACAATACAATCTAATGATTATTCAAAAGTATATGATATTGCCGTAATTGGTGGCGGTATTAATGGCGTCGGTATTGCTAATGATGCAGTAGGCCGTGGATTATCCGCATTTTTATGTGAAAAGGATGATTTAGCTAGTCACACCTCATCTGCGAGCAGTAAATTAATTCACGGCGGTTTACGCTACTTAGAACATAAAGAATTTCGTTTGGTTAGAGAAGCTTTAGCAGAGCGTGAAGTCTTGTTGGCTAAAGCTCCGCATATTATTAAACCAATGCGTTTTATTATGCCTCATCGACCACATTTGCGTCCTGCGTGGTTAATTCGGGCAGGCCTATTTTTTTATGATCATCTAGGAAAACGAGAAAAATTATTAGGGTCAAATCTTATTTACTTCAAAGAAGATAGTCCACTAAAACCGGCTATAACGCGTGGCTTTGAATATTCGGACTGTACTGTAGATGATGCACGTCTTGTTGTGTTAAATGCGCTACAAGCTAAAGAGAAGGGTGCCAAAGTTGTAACACGGACAAGATGTGTTAAGGCTTATAGACAACAAGAACTGTGGCATTTGGAACTACAAAGCGGGGCTGAGTCTTATCAAATACGTGCAAAAGCCTTAGTAAATGCAGCAGGCCCTTGGGTCGAAGAAATTATTAGTGAAAACCTACAATTAAAATCGCCATATCAAATTCGGCTGATACAAGGAAGTCATATTGTTGTGCCTAAACTCTATGATTGTCATAAAGCATTTATCATGCAAAATGAAGACAGACGCATCGTGTTTGCTATTCCTTATTTAGAAAAATACACATTAATAGGTACGACCGATCAGGAATATTTGGATGATCCACAAAAGGTAGAGATTACCGATGTAGAAATTGATTACCTTTTGACAGTCACAAATTCACATTTTAAAAAGCAGCTCACCCGTACAGATATCGTCAGTCAGTTTTCTGGAGTCCGAGCTTTATGTGATGATGAGTCCGATAATCCATCTGCAGTTACACGTGACTATACTGTGGCACTGCAAGTGGAAGATAAAACAGCTCCCTTGCTGTCGGTATTTGGTGGAAAGATTACAACTTATAGGAAATTAGCTGAATCGGCTCTGGAGTATCTTGAACCGTTTTTTACAGAGATGGGAGAGGAGTGGACTGCAAATGAAGTATTACCTGGGGCGGAGAATTGGACCACACTTGAAGATTTAGTTATAAAGATTCAAAACCAAGTTGAAGGGATAACCGAGCAGCTCGCTACTCGTTGGGCAAATGCCTATGGCTCTAGGGTTTTTGGTATTTTGCATGAGCGAAAAGCTCTTGAGCAGTTAGGGCAAGATTTTGGTCACGGTTTATTCGAATCTGAAGTTCAGTATTTATGTGAAAATGAATGGGCAAATACGGCAGAAGATATATTGTGGCGTAGAACTAAGTTAGGTTTGGCATTTGATGAAAAACAAGTAAAAAATTTGGAAAGTTATTTGGCTGGACGTCGACAAAAAGATGATGCTGCATAATAAAAAAGGCCGCACAAGGCGACCTTTTTTATATTTAGCAATTAGAAGCCAGTTTTTACAGCTTCAAGTAAAGCTGCTTGACGTTCTTTTAATGCTTTTGGTAAGCGCTCACCAAGTTTATTGAATAACTCAGTGTGGCTTTCAATTTCAGTAACCCACTGATCTTTATCTTGAGCTGTGATAAGGTCAAATTCTTCTTTAGAGAATTCAGTACCTTCCCAGTTCAAGTCATCGTAAGTTGGAACAAGACCAATTGGTGTTTCAACAGCGTTTGCACGACCTTCACAACGGTCAATGATCCACTCAAGAACACGCATGTTTTGACCGAAACCAGGCCATACGAAGTTGCCTTCAGCATCACGACGGAACCAGTTTACATTAAAGATTTTTGGTAATTTATTACCAGCAGCTTCAGCTTTTGTACTTACTTCTTGACCAAGGCTTAACCAGTGATCGAAGTAGTCAGCCATGTTGTAGCCAGCAAACGGAAGCATCGCGAATGGGTCACGACGAACGATACCTTGTTGACCAACAGCAGCAGCAGTAGTTTCAGAACCCATAGTTGCAGCTTTATAAACGCCATCAACCCAATCGAAAGCTTCAGAAACTAAAGGAACCGTATCTGCACGGCGACCACCGAAGATAAATGCAGAAATCGGAACACCTGCTGGATTTTCCCAGTCAGCATCGATAGAAGGGCATTGACCAGCAGCAACAGTGAAGCGCGCATTTGGATGAGCAGCTTTTTCACCATTTACGTGAGGTTGACCTTTCCAGTTAGTTAAGTTAGTTGGAATTTCTTTAGAAAGACCTTCCCACCATACTTGACCGTCGTTAGTTACCGCAACGTTTGTATAGATAACATCTTTGTGAAGAGTTGCCATACAGTTAGGGTTAGTTTTGGTATTCGTACCAGGAGCAACACCAAAGAAACCAGCTTCTGGATTGATTGCGTATAGACGACCGTCTTCACCTGGTTTGATCCAAGCAATATCGTCACCTACAGTCTCAATTTTCCAGCCTTCATAGCCTGCTGGTGGAATTAACATTGCGAAGTTTGTTTTACCACATGCAGATGGGAATGCAGCAGCGATATAGTGCTTTTCACCTTGTGGGTTAGTCACACCAAGAATAAGCATATGTTCAGCTAACCAACCTTGTTCGCGACCCATAACAGAAGCGATACGAAGTGCTAAACATTTTTTACCAAGTAATGCGTTACCGCCATAACCAGAACCGTAAGACCAGATTTCACGAGTTTCTGGGTAATGAACGATGTATTTTTCAGGGTTACAAGGCCATGCAACGTCTTTTTGCCCTTCAGCAAGTGGAGCACCTACGGTATGAATACAAGGAATAAATTCGCCGTCTGTACCTAACACGTCATAAACTGCTTTACCCATACGTGCCATTTTACGCATGCTAACAGCAACGTAAGGAGAGTCAGTTAACTCGATACCGATATGAGCAATATGGCTTCCAAGTGGACCCATAGAGAAAGGCACAACGTACATTGTACGACCTTCCATTGATCCCTCGAACAAACCATTTAACTTTTCACGCATAACAGCTGGTTCTTCCCAGTTGTTTGTCGCACCAGCATCTTCTTTCTTTTGAGAGCAAATGTAAGTACGATCTTCAACACGCGCAACATCAGATGGGTCAGAATTTGCAAGATAAGAACCAGGATGTTTTTCTTGGTTTAATTTCTGCATGGTGCCGTTAGCGATCATCAAGTCGATTAGACGTTGATACTCTTCTTCGCTTCCGTCACACCATTCGATTTTTGCTGGTTTGGTTAAGTTTGCAATTTCTTCAACCCATGCGATAAGCTTAGGATGACGAACGAATTCTGGTGCGTTCACTGTGGTCATGGTGAGGCCTATTCAAAATATGTACAACGTACAAGTCATTCATTGAGGTACAATGAAAGATCAAATAAAAAAGTGGCTGTATTAAAGCACAAAATCATAAAAAAAATAAGACTAAAGAATAAGAAATAGATATTTTGATTTTTTATTTTTTTTAATTTAAATCATATATTTATTGTTTTTTGATGTATTTTATTCTTTACATTTTTATGTTGTATGTATGTTATTTATATTATTTATTTTTTTTAAAATCAATAACTTGATGTTTAAATTTTTCTTGAGAATTATTATTGATTAAACAAATGATCATCATTCGAAATTTACATAAAGAGACTTTTATTAGGCGATTTTCTATACAAAATACAAGGTAAATCCTCTTTAAGATAATAAAAATGCGGACTTTAAAACCTCTCTCTATCATCTATAACCAGAAGTCGGGTTTTCATGCTTCAAAACATGAAGATATGTATGAACAATTAATGACTGTACTCACCGAATTTGGTTTTGAAATACAAGTTTTTGAATTATCGGAAGATGTTTCATTTGATGATTTAATGAATCAAGTGATTCATCGGCATAGCCAAAACGCAAATTTAGGCGTTGTTGTGGCAGCGGGTGGAGACGGGACGTTAAATGCAGTAGCATCAAAACTTCGTCATACCAATATTCCTATGGGAATTTTACCTTTGGGGACTTTTAACTACGTCGCTAAAGTTTTAGATATTCCTTTAGATTTGTTAGAGGCGGCTGAAGTCATTGCAACAGGAACACCCCGTTCTGTACATATTGCGACTATTAACGATCATATTTATTTAAATAATGCGAGCCTAGGCCTTTATCCATTGTTTATAAAAAAACGTGAGCTCTACAATAAATACTTAGGACGTTTACCTTTACATGCCTATACCTCGGCTTTAGATGTTTTATTAAGAGAAAATAAATCTTTGAAGCTTTCCGTCACAGTTGATGGAAAAAAATATCCAGTCAAAACCCCACTAATTTTCTTTGGTAATAATCAACTTCAACTATGTGATATGAAATTAAGAATTGCTGATTGTGCTGCACAGGGGAGAGTCGCTGGAGTAGTCATTATAAAAAGTGATAGGCTTAGTTTATTACATATGCTTTGGCAATGGATTCAAGGAAAGGTTGAAGAGACAAAAGATGTTTATAGTTTTTGTGCTGATCATGTCATTGTTGAATGTGCAAAAAAATCAAAACTTACTGTAGCTTTAGATGGTGAAATTTTAGAGATGAAAACACCATTAAATTTCACTGTAGAAAAGAATGCTTTAAATATTATGGTGCCCAATGTTATTACATCTGTCTGATTTGCATTTTGGAACAGAAATTGAGGCCTGTTTAGATGCAATTCGGCTTTTTTGTACCGAACATAGACCTGAAGTTATTGTTGTGAGTGGAGATATTACTCAGCGAGCCAGATATCAACAGTTTTATAATTGTCGTCAGTTTTTAGATAGTCTTAATATTCCTTATCTTGTTGTGCCTGGTAATCACGATATTCCGTTGTACCATGTCTGGAACCGTTTTTTCTCACCATTTACTCGCTATCAATATTTTTTTGGCCAGCTTGAACCAACTTTAGAAACTGAACATTTCTATATCGTTGGCGTAAACAGTATACGCCGCCGTTATCATACGCGTGGACATATTTCGATTGAGCAAATTCAAACTACATATGAGCGATTACAGCAAGGGCCAGAGAATAAAATCAAATTAGTTGTTTTTCATCAGCCTTTTTATACCCCGCCTGATGATGAGCATGGTATTAAAGATTGTCCCGTATTAGGAAAAATGGCTCTCGAAAAATGGAGTAAGACAGGACTGTTTGGTATGTTACATGGGCATCTGCATAAAACAGCTGTATATGATTTAACGCAAATTTATCAATTAGAAATAGATCATCCTATTTATGATATTCATGCAGGAACAGCGACATCTAGCCGTTTGCATTATCATGTTCCAAATAGTTTTAATGTCATTTCAAATGAAGGAAGAATTAATCATTATTGGTTTAATTATGATTTAAAGATTTTTCAATTAATTTAATTTATAAAAATTCTATAAGACATTTAACTTAAGAGTAGATTGATAAAATTTTATCCATTACAATGCCTAAGCTTTAAATTCTATATATGGGGAATAGGAAAACATTCTAAATGTTTTATCATTTTAAAAATAATATTAATGGATACATAAAAATTTTTAACTATATAAAAAGCCATGTTTTTAACTAGCTATAATAAGGGTTTTAGTATTTTGTGAAATTTAATAATATTTTATAAAATGAGTATCTATTGACTTAATATTTTAGAAAAACTTAATAATATTTAAAATTTCATGGTGGATAAATGGTACAAGTATCATTAATGGCAAATAATGCTTCAAAAAATAATACAGTTGATATTGATGTAGGCCAGACAAAAACTATTGTAGTAGATTCTAAAGAAATCGCAAAAATCGATATAAGCCCAGAAAAAATTGCCTCAATAACAAGAGAGGGAAATAATGCAATTATTCATCTAAAAGATGGAACTGAAATTATTTTAGAAAACTATTTTATTAGCGAAAACCCGCAAATTCTTTTAAATGAAGGGCAGAGTCATTGGACTGCCAGTTTAGGTGAAGATACTACTGGACAGACTACTGTTAATTACTTAGAAGTAAAAGATGCACCAAAAATTATAGACTCTTCATCTTCTGTACCTCTCTGGACTGGGGTGGTCAGTGCTTTAGCAGGCGCAGGAACAATTGCTTTATTGTCAAGGAAAGATCCTAAAGACACGACCCCTCCTGAGCCAGGTAATTTGATTCTCAAAAATCTTTTAGACTCAGGCGCCTCAACAACCGACCAGATCACTCAAGATAAAAACTTCACTTTAAAGATTGAGGGACAGGAAAGTGGAAGTCGAGTAACGTATTTGGTCTCTACCGATGATGGTAAGACGTGGCAAGAAACAACAGTAACTCAAAAAGATTTAGTAGATGGAAGTTATCTTTACAAAGCTGTAGTAACAGACCGAGCTGGAAATACATCGGAAACCGCTATACAAAAAGTGGTTGTGGATACCACAGCACCACAAGCAGGTGAACTGACTTTATCTGATTTGAGTGATACAGGCGTCTCAGCAACGGATCAGATTACGCAAGATCAAACTTTTGATTTAAAGATTAGTGGACAAGAAGTAAATAGCCAAATTACTTACTGGATATCGAAAGATGATGGTAAGACGTGGGAGGAAACAACAGTAGCTCAAAAAAATTTAGCGGATGGAAGTTATCTTTACAAAGCTGTAGTAACAGACCGAGTTGGAAATGCTTCGGAAACTACTATACAAAAAGTGGTTGTGGATACCACAGCACCGCAAGCAGGTGAACTAACTTTATCTGATTTGAGCGATACAGGTGTTTCAGCAACTGATCAGATTACGCAAGATCGAACTTTTGATTTAAAGATTAGTGGACAAGAAGTAAATAGCCAAATCACTTACTGGATATCGAAAGATGATGGTAAGACATGGCAGGAAACAACAGCTGAACAAAAAGATTTAGCTGATGGTATTTATCAATTTAAAGCTGTGGTAACAGACCGAGCTGGAAATGCATCGGAAACCGCTATACAAAAAGTGGTTGTGGATACCACAGTACCGAAAGCAGGTGAACTGACTTTATCTGATTTGAGCGATACAGGCGTCTCAGCAACTGATCAGATTACGCAAGATCGAACTTTTGATTTAAAGATTGGTGGACAAGAAGTAAATAGCCAAATCACTTACTGGATATTGAAAGATGATGGTAAGACGTGGCAGGAAACAACAGCTGAACAAAAAGATTTAGCTGATGGTATTTATCTCTATAAAGCCGTAGTAACGGATCTTGCAGGCAATATCTCAGAAACCGCTGTACAAAAAGTGGTTGTAGATAGCACAGCACCGCAAGCAGGTGAACTAACTTTATCTGATTTGAGCGATACAGGTGTTTCAGCAACTGATCAGATTACGCAAGATCGAACTTTTGATTTAAAGATTAGTGGACAAGAAGTAAATAGCCAAATCACTTACTGGATATCGAAAGATGATGGTAAGACGTGGCAGGAAACAACAGCTGAACAAAAAGATTTAGCGGATGGAAGTTATCTTTACAAAGCTGTAGTAACAGACCGAGCTGGAAATGCATCGGAAACTGCTATACAAAAAGTGGTTGTGGATAGCACAGCGCCGCAAGCAGGTGAACTAACTTTATCTGATTTGAGCGATACAGGTGTTTCAGCAACGGATCGGATTACGCAAGATAATAATTTTACTTTGAAGCTAACTCAACCAATTGTGATCGGCGAACAAGCTGCTTTACTAGACCACTATGAAATTTCGAAAGATGAAGGAAAAACTTGGCAGGAAACAACATCTGAACAAAAAGATTTAGCTGATGGTATTTATCTCTATAAAGCTGTAGTAACGGATCTTGCAGGTAATACCTCAGAAACCGCTGTACAAAAAGTGGTTGTAGATAATTCTTTAAATGTTGAAGCAATTGCAGTAACTGTAAAGCCGATTACTGAAGACAATACAATAAGTCTAGTTGAAAAAGATCAAGTTATTTCTATAAGACTGGACGTAGATAATCTACCAACAGATTTAAATAGCTCACTGACTTCAATAAATACGACATTAAATGATGTTCTTTATAACTTTCATTTTGATGAGCTAACTCAAGAATGGGTTGCTGAAATTCCAGCAGAGTTCTTGTGGTCAGAAGAATCGCAAACCAATATATCAATTAATATTAGCCTTACTGATCAAGCTGGCAATACAGCGATTATTAAACAGATTCAAAATTATAATGTAGATCATACTCCGAATTCACCAACACTAGATTCACTAACCTTTAATAATATAGATGGAGCTATCATTTCGGGTAGCGCATATAAAGGAAGTAAAGTCGATATCTACAATAAAAATGGTGATTGGCTTGCAAGTACAATAGCCAATGAAGAGGGTAACTTCAGCTTACAAAATCTTTCAATTAGCTCAAATGATGAGGTTTATGCAGTTGCTACTTATAATGGATACAGCAGCGAAAAATCATCAATTGGACTAGTTACTGAAGTTCCAGCTCTTAGTATTTTACGAATTAGTCCAGAAGGTGTGATCACTGGTTATGCGACTGAAGGCAGTCATTTTATTGTAAAAGATCAGAATGGAAATATTCTACAAGAGTTTAACTCTATTGCATTTGAGGGCTCAGGTATTACACCTTTTAGTGTAATGGAATTAGGTGAAGTTAGACCATTTACTTTGTCCCTCGACCAACCTTTGGAGGAAGGTACTCAAATTATTATCTCTACAGATAAAGATAATATTTCAGGCCATCCACAATATATTACCGCAGACTATACGCCCGCAGTATTTTTAGAAACTCCACAATTTGATATCAGTGGCGAAACTTTATCAGTACATGTCAATGAACCTAACAGCCTTATTCTTGTGTTTTCCGGAATAGGAAATCTAATCGCTAACGGTGTTACAGATGAACAAGGCTTTGCAAGTTTACCTGTGTTCCAATTTTTAAAAGAAGGTGAGTCGGTTACCGTACAAGTCTTAGATAAAAATCAAAATACGAGTGAAGCCCTAATCGAAGTTCCAAACTTTGCTTATATTCCACATGTTGAACGTATTACACAAGAAGGCTTAATTTCTGGATTTGCTGAAGATAATAGTACGGTAATTGTGCGTGATGCTGACGGTAATGAATTAGGAAAGGTTACATTAGGTGATGACAATAGTTGGAATGAATTTAGTCATTTTAGCTTGAGTGTAAACCGACCTTTAATTGATGGAGAGCAAATTTCCGTTCAAATTATTGATAATAAAGGTCTGATGAGCCCTGAGCAGAATATTGTTGTAGATCTGACTCCTCCACCTGTTCCAACAGCTTTAAATTTCAACGATGCTGGTGATTTAGTTTATGGTCATGCAGAACCTTTCTCTGAAATTTTGGTTAAAGATGGACAAGGAAACATTCTGAATAAATGGTTTTGGAATAACTGGACCGATGAGAGCGGAAGTTTCTCGATAGAATTAGGTATGTTTTTAACCAATGCTGAGACAGTTTATGTTACGGCTACAGATGTAAATGGAAATGTAAGTTTATCTGCTCAGATACAGGCGCCTAACTATGCTTTTGCTCCCTATGTAGATAGCTTTACTTCAGACGGAGTGATAAGTGGGCAAGCTGAAAATAATAGTACTCTCATTGTTAAAGATGCCAAAGGTGAAGTCGTAGCTGAAATTAAAGTCGGTGAAGATAATGGCTGGAATGGATCAAGTTATTTTAAACTCCAGCTTGACCGCCCTCTTGTTGATGGTGAGCAGTTATTCTTATCAATTAAGGATGCTCGTGGGCAAGTAAGCCCCGATACTGTAATTACTGCTGATACAGTTGCTCCTACACCAGCCAGCAATTTAGTTTTCTCAGAAGATGGTTCATATCTTACAGGTGTAGCAGAGCTGAATACTACGATTCAGGTTTTTGATCATAATGGTCAGCTCGTGAATATATGGAATAACACCATAAACTCGGACGGTACATTTACTATTTTCTTAGGTAGTAACAATTTACATGGAGAAGCATTCACGGTCACCGTTAAAGACCAAGCCGGAAATGTGAGTGAAGCTGTTTCAATAAATGCTCCACTTGATGATATTGCACCGGATCCAATTAAAAATATTTTACTTGATGCAAACGGTCAAAACTTTACAGCACAAGCAGAAGCGAATAGTCAGATTGAAGTTTTTGATTCATTAGGTAATCAGACGGGTTGGGGTTCTACAGATAGTGCTGGTAATGTCTCAGGTTTTTTCAATCAAATCTATTTACATGGTGAAGAACTTACTTTTGTTGTCATAGATCGAGTTGGTAACCGTAGTATCGAATTTAAGCAAAATGCTTTAATTGACACCATTGCACCAAATCCGATTGCAAATATCATCTTCAATGAAGATGGCCAAAGCTTTACAGCTCAGGCAGAAGCTGGAAGCTCTATTGAAATATTAGATCAGGCTGGAAATAAGATTACTACTAGTTATACCGATAGCTTAGGTAATGTATTTGGTTATTTCCCGCAAGTTTACTTACATGGTGAGGAACTTACTTTTATTGTAGTTGACCGAGCGGGTAATCGTAGTGCAGAGGTCAAGCAGAGTGCTTTAACTGATGATATCGCACCAAATCGGATTGAAAATATTGTATTAGATATCAATGGACAGAGCTTTACAGCTCAGGCTGAAGCAAATAGCCAGATTGAAATTAAAAATACCAATGGTGACATTATTGGTTATGGATCAGCAGATAGCACAGGCAATGTTTCTGGTTACTTGTATCAGGTATATTTACATGGCGAAGAGCTTACTTTTGTTGTAGTTGACCGAGCGGGTAACCGTAGTACAGAAGTTAAGCAGAATGCTTTGATTGATGAGATTGCACCAAATCCGATTGAAAATATTGTATTCGACTCAAACGGTCAAAACTTTACGGCGCAAGCAGAAGCAAACACTCAAATTGAAGTCAAAAATGCTGCGGGTGAGGTGATAGGTTCAGGTTATGTAGATGGCGCTGGTAATGTGTCAGGTTATTTATATCAAGTCTATTTACATGGAGAGGAACTCACTTTTGTTGTCGTTGACCGAGCGGGTAACCGTAGTCCAGAGATCAAGCAAAACGCTTTAACTGATGATATCGCACCAAATCCAATTAAAAATATTTTACTTGATGCGAACGGACAGAACTTTACAGCTCAGGCAGAAGCAAACACTCAAGTTGAAGTCAAAAATGCTGTTGGTGAAGTCATAGGATCTGGTTCAACCGATAGCATGGGTAATGCTTCTGGTTACTTCTATCAGGTCTATTTACATGGTGAAGAACTCACTTTTGTTGTTGTTGACCGAGCGGGGAACCACAGTACAGAGGTCAAGCAGAATGCCTTGATTGATGACATTGCTCCGAACGCGATTGAAAACATCATTTTCAATGAAAATGGTCAGAACTTTACAGCGCAAGCAGAAGTAAATACTCAAGTTGAAGTTAAAAATGCTGCAGGTGAGGTTGTAGGTTCAGGTTATGTAGATAGTGCTGGTAATGTCTCGGGTTACTTGAATCAAATTTACTTAAAAGGTGAGGAACTTACTTTTGTTGTGATTGATCAAGCCGGCAATCGCAGCGTTGAAGTAAAACAAACAGCCTTTCTTGATAATACTGCACCAGAAAATGCTACTAATTTAGTATTTAGCGAAGATGGTTCATATCTAACTGGTATGGCAGAACCCAATGCTACGATTCAGATATTTGATCAGAATGGTCAATTGGTAAATCAGTGGAATAATAATGTTAATTGGGATGGAACATTTAACATCTCTTTATACAGTAACTACTTGCATGGCGAAGAGTTAAAGGTAGTTGTAGTAGATCGGGCTGGTAATTTGAGTGGTGGGGTTACTGTAAAAGCACCGCTCGATGATATTGCTCCTGTGGCTGCAAGTAATCTCACGTTTAGTGAAGATGGTTCATCCCTTTCTGGTGTAGCTGAGCCAAATACCTTCATCCAGATTTTTGATCAGAATGGTCAACAGGTGAATACGTGGAGTCAGAGTGTAAATGCTGATGGTACATTCACTATTTTCTTGGGTAGCTCTAATTTACATGGTGAAGAATTCACAGTTATTGTTAAAGATCGAGCTGGAAATGTGAGTGATGTTGTTTCAGTTAAGGCTCCATTTGATGATATTGCGCCAAATCCGATTAAAAATATTGTACTTGATCCGAACGGTCAAAACTTTATAGCGCAGGCAGAAGCAAATAGTAATATAGAAGTCAGAAATGCTGAGGGTGCGTTAATAGGTCATGGTTCTGCAGATAATGCAGGTAATGTGACAGGTTACTTCTACCAAGTTTATTTACATGGAGAAGAATTAACTTTCGTTGTCATAGATCGAATGGGCAATCAAAGTGTCGAACTTAAGTTCAATGCTTTGGTGGATACCATTACGCCAGATCCAATTGAAAACATCATCTTTGACGAAAATGGGCAAAATTTTACGGCACAAGCAGAAGCCAATAGTTTTATTGGTGTCAAAAATGCTGCGGGTGAGTTTGTCGGTTATGGTTATGTCGATAGCACTGGTAATGTGACAGGCTATTTCAATCAGGTTTATTTAAAAGGTGAGGAACTCACTTTTATCGTTATAGATAAAGCAGGTAATCAAAGTGTTGAATTTAAGCAAAATGCTTTGATTGATGATATTGCACCAAATCCGGTTGAAAACATCGTCTTAAATGAAAATGGTCAAAACTTTACAGCGCAAGCGGAAGCAGATAGTCGAATCGAAGTTAAAAATGCTGTTGGTGAGGTTGTAGGATCTGGTTCAACCGATAGCATGGGTAATGTTTCTGGTTACTTGTATCAGGTCTATTTACATGGCGAAGAGCTTACTTTTGTTGTCGTTGACCGAGCGGGTAACCGTAGTACAGAGGTCAAGCAGAATGCTTTGATTGATGATATCGCACCAAATCCGATTGAGAATATTGTGCTCGACTCACACGGTCAAAACTTTACGGCGCAAGCAGAAGTAAATACTCGGATTGAAGTTAAAAATGCTGCGGGTGAGGTGATAGGTTCTGGTTATGTAGATGGTGCTGGTAATGTGTCAGGTTATTTTAATCAAGTCTATTTACATGGAGAGGAATTAACTTTCATCGTTGTAGATATAGCAGGTAACCGAAGTATTGAGGTTAAACAAAATGCTTTAATTGATGATATCGCACCGCCAGCTGCTGCAAATATTACATTAGCCTCAGACGGATTGCTTTTTGGTGAGGCTGAACCAAATACAACTGTTGAAATTATTGATCAATATGGTGCAGTTATCACAACAATGTATGTTGGATATGATGGAAAATTTTATCAATGGATCAATCTGAGTCAATATCAGACACAAAATTTGAGTATTGTTGTCAAAGATATTGCTGGCAACCGAAGTGAAGTTGCTCATCAGTTAGTACCTGTATTTACGAACTCACCAATTGCTGCAACAGAGCTAAAATTGGATGTTGATGGCCATATTCTTACAGGTAAGGCGACAGTAGGAATGACGATTGTTGTTACATCCGCGGATGGTCAAAGCATTAATTGGGGGTGGAACAGTGTCATGAACGAAGATGGTAGTTTTGCTATTGAGTTAAATGATTATTATCTAAAGGGACAGATATTACAAGTTCGAGTTTATGACCAAAATACAAATCAATATAGCCCAATCTCTGAAATTATTGCGCCTTTAGACAATATTGCTCCAGTGATTGACGATGTGGTGATTAACAATGATGGTCAGGGAATTTCAGGCCACACTGATTCAAAAGCAATCATTCAGGTAATGGATGCGGATGGGAATTTACGAGCAGAATCTCAATCCGATGAATTAGGATATTTCAATGCTAGTATTTATCCACCTATATTACGTGGAGATCAGTTATTTATCACGGTAATAGATTTAGCCAAAAATATAAGTACACCATTGAATATTACTTTTAATGCAGATACTAATGCACCTCCATCAGCAGAGCATATTGTTGTTTCTGAAAATGGTTTGTTTATTGAGGGGACTGCTTTAGCAAGTAGTTATGTATATATTTTTGATGTGTATACTAATCATATTGGTGGTGGTTCTGTAGATGAAACAGGACACTTTAATATCCAGTTGTACTCACCTCAGGTGAGTGGACAGACCTTACGCATTGTTGTGGAACAAAATGGCTATCTAAGCACTTACACCGAAATTACCGCACCTATAGATATCGTCGCACCAAATGCAGCAACTCAGCTTGTCTTAGAAGATGGAAATGTACTTTCAGGACAAGCGGAAGCATATTCAACTATTAATATTTTTGATGATAATAATTTAGTTGGTCAAACTACTGTCAGAAATGATGGAAGTTTCACAACATACTTATGGTCACAATATTGGCATGGTGAAACATTGACGGTAAAAGTAGTTGATGCCAATCAAAATGAGAGTGAGGGTACAAAGGTTGTTGCTATAAATGATACAACAGCACCGAATGTAGCTACACAGCTTGCTATGAAGGGATGGGACGAGCTCACGGGGCATGCAGAAAGTAAGGCTACTCTTGAAGTTACATATCATTTTGCTGATCAAGAACCTTTTGTAACAAATACTATGGTTATGGCAGATGGAACTTTCTCTACTTATATGTATGAGAATGCGACATCATTTGATATTACTGTTATTGATCGTGCAGGAAATCGTAGTGAAACTATCAGCAAAGCGATTAGTGACTTACATACGATCACGGTTGATCAGTTTATAGGTGATGCTACAGATAATATTTATATAGTTGATCATATAAGTGATTTTGTTCAAGAATATATTGTTGAACCGTATGCAATATATAAAGACGTCTGGATTGATGATAGCTATACATATCCAGAATGGGTTACTGAAGGTCATTACGAACAGATATGGTTTGTTGATGGTTATTATGATTCCCAATGGATCACAAGTGGTTATTCAACTGTACAAAATATTTATAAAAATCAAAATGGTATAACTTATATTGATAATGGCACGGCAGATAGCGATTATAGTCGATATGAACAACAATATTATGATTTTGCGAATGGGCAATGGCAAGAAGGCTATGAACTGACTTATATCCGTTCAGAAGAAGGCTGGGTTGATACTAGTCATTATGAAGACGTTTATGTTGATCTGAGTCGTTATGAAGATATTTGGGTAGATACTAGCCACTACCAAGATGTTTTCGTAGAAAGCGGTTACTGGGAAAGTCAACTTATTGAATCTGGCTATCGAGATGTTGATTTTGGTGGACACGATAAAATAATTAGCTCTGTGAGTTATAGTCTGGTTGGATATTCTGATTGGTCGACAAATATAGAAAGTGGTCGTTATGTTGAAGACTTGGAGTTAGTTGGCTCTGCTCATCTAAATGCAACAGGCAATGCTTTAGATAATCTTTTAACAGGTAACTCTGGGAATAACATTTTGAATGGACGTGAAGGTAATGATACCTATATGACTAATGACGGCGCTGATACCATTTTGTTCCAATTGCTAAATAGCCAAGATGCGACTGGCGGGAATGGACATGACACGGTGTTAGATTTTACTTTAGGTGATGTAAGAACTGACCTCCAAGCTGACAAAATTGATTTAAGTGAACTATTAATTGACTATTCTAAAGATGTAAGCACATTAGCGAAATTTATTACTGTAGAGCAAGATGCTGGAAACACGATTATTAGTCTTGACCGAGATGGCGAAGGTACAATGTTTAGTAGTGTGTCTTTGATAACTTTAAATCAGGTAAATACAACATTAGATGAATTGTTAAATAACCAGCAACTCTTTGTTTAACATTAAAATTTATCTTTATAAAAGAGGCTATGAAAATAGCCTCTTTTATTTTGCGCTTTAAATTTAATAAAAAATATTCACAACCTGTTAAAAAACGACCAAAAAAGATAAGTTTTTTTTCATTTTCCCCTTGAAGCCTTTTTTTTCATCCCCACAAAAGTGACATCTAAATATTTTGTTATTGCTCTGGATTAAAGCAATAACGATTAATCAAAAAGACTTAGTCTGATGGAGTTAATTATGAGCAACATTCGTCCATTACATGATCGCGTTGTAATTCGTCGCGTAGAAGAAGAAACCAAAACCGCTGGTGGTATTTTACTTCCAGGTTCTGCTGCTGAAAAACCATCTCAAGGTGAAGTAATTGCAGTAGGTAATGGTCAAATCACTGAGAATGGCGTACGTGCTTTGGATGTTAAAGTTGGTGACAAAGTATTGTTTGGTACTTATGCAGGTACAACAGTGAAAGTAAGTGGTGAAGAACTCTTAATCATGAAAGAGTCAGACATTTTAGCTGTGTTGGAAGGCTAATCAATCCATAACTCAATTCATTATCAGATTCAGTATTTAAAAAGATTCGGAGTTTAATATGTCAGCTAAAGACGTAAAATTTGGTGATTCAGCTCGCTCAAAAATGATTGCAGGCGTAAACGTACTTGCAGATGCGGTTAAAGTGACTTTAGGTCCTAAAGGTCGTAACGTAGTGATTGACCGTTCTTTCGGCGCTCCGCACATCACTAAAGACGGCGTAACTGTTGCTAAAGAAATTTCATTAAAAGACAAGTTTGAAAACATGGGTGCTCAACTTGTTCGTGAAGTTTCTAGCAAAACTAACGACATCGCTGGTGACGGTACTACAACTGCAACTGTACTTGCTCAAGCAATTTTAAATGAAGGGATCAAATCTGTAACTGCAGGTATGAACCCAATGGATTTAAAACGTGGTATCGATATCGCAGTAAAAACTGTAGTTGAAAATATCCGTTCAAATGCAAAACCTGCTGATGATTTTAAAGCGATCGAACAAGTTGGTTCTATCTCTGCTAACTCTGATACTACTGTTGGTAAACTTATCGCTCAAGCGATGGAAAAAGTAGGTAAAGAAGGTGTAATCACTGTAGAAGAAGGTTCTGGCTTCGAAGACGCTTTAGACGTTGTAGAAGGTATGCAGTTTGACCGTGGTTATATCTCTCCGTACTTTGCAAACAAGCAAGATACTTTAACAGCTGAGCTTGAAAACCCGTTCATTCTTCTGGTTGACAAAAAAATCGGTAATATTCGTGAATTGATTTCTGTTTTAGAAGCAGTTGCGAAAACTGGTAAACCACTTCTTATCATCGCTGAAGATGTTGAAGGCGAAGCGCTTGCTACACTTGTTGTAAACAACATGCGCGGTATTATCAAAGTATGTGCTGTTAAAGCTCCTGGTTTCGGTGACCGTCGTAAAGCAATGCTTCAAGACATCGCAATCTTGACTGGCGCAACTGTTATTTCTGAAGAAGTTGGTATGTCTTTAGAACAAGCAACTCTTCAAGATTTAGGTACTGCACACAAGATCACTGTTTCTAAAGAAAACACTGTAATTGTTGATGGTGCTGGTGATGCAGCTGCTATTGCTGAGCGTGTTCAGCAAATCCGTGCTCAAATTGAAGAATCTTCTTCAGAATACGACCGTGAAAAATTACAAGAACGTGTTGCTAAATTAGCAGGCGGTGTTGCTGTAATTAAAATCGGTGCGGCAACTGAAGTTGAAATGAAAGAGAAGAAAGACCGCGTAGACGACGCACTTCATGCAACTCGTGCAGCAGTTGAAGAAGGTGTAGTTGCTGGTGGTGGCGTTGCGCTAGTACGTGCTGTAAATGTATTAGACAACCTAAAAGGTGCTAACGAAGATCAAACAGCGGGTATCAATATTTTACGCCGTGCGATCGAAGCTCCACTTCGTCAAATCGTTGCGAACGCTGGTGATGAGCCATCTGTAGTTATCAATGCAGTTAAAGGCGGTGAAGGTAACTTTGGTTATAACGCTGCAACTGGCGAATATGGCGATATGTTAGAAATGGGTATTCTTGACCCTGCTAAAGTAACTCGTTCTGCACTTGAACACGCTGCTTCTGTAGCTGGTTTAATGTTAACTACAGAATGTATGATTACTGACATTCCAGAAGATAAACCAGCTGTTCCAGATATGGGCGGTATGGGTGGTATGGGCGGTATGATGTAATAACGCATCAACGCTTGAACTAAAAAAATCCCTGTTTATACAGGGATTTTTTATTTTACGTGATTTTAAGAAATAGTTAAGTTCAATAACTTATATTAAAAAACAGGAACAGCAGCTAGAAGTTCCTCTTTGTTACAGCCATGCTTATTTACTTATAAGCATGGTTTTTTTTATCCCAATAAAATGAACAACCATGTAATGGCAATGATAGAAAGCGCAACAAATTGAGCAGCACTTCCCATATCTTTTGCATTTTTGGAAAGCTGATGTTTTTCAAGAGAAACTCGGTCAACGACTGCTTCAATAGCCGAATTGAACAATTCAACGATCATTGCAAATAGACATACAATAATGAGTAAGACGTGTTCACTGCGGGTTACATCAAGAAAAAAACTAACTGGAATTAAAATAAGATTAATCAAAACAATTTGACGGAAAGCTGCTTCATTTTTATATGCTGCTTTAAATCCGGAAATTGAGTAGCCGGTTGCATTTAATATACGCTTAAGGCCTGTTTTACCTTTATAAGGAGAATAGCTATTCATTTACTTATATTTCTGACACATTTCATGCATTATATAATTTGGGTCTTAAAAAATTATTAAATCTTTTTTAAAGATTTTGACTTTATAACTGAATAGAGAAGAAAAGATGAAAAAATTATGTGTAGCTTTGGGTCTTGCATTTTGTAGCATGCATGCTGCGTATGCTGAGCAAACTCCTACTCAACAAGTACCTGGATATTATAAGCATCAATTCGGAAAATACCGTGTAACGTCTTTACTGGATGGCACGATTTATCTAAATCCTAACTTGTTTAAAAATTTAAATCAGACTCAGAAAACTAAAATATTAACTAAATATGCTGCTGTGAATGAGAAGGGTATTCAAACTTCGGTCAATGCATTTTTAGTAGATGATGGTAAGAGTTTAACGCTTGTCGATAGTGGTGCAGCAAGTTGTTTTGGCCCACAACTGGGTTCGATTGCAAAAAATATTGAATTGGCAGGTTATCAACTTACTAATGTAAAAACAGTGTTGCTCACACATTTACATCCAGACCATGTATGCGGAATTGCTCAAAATGGGAAGGCTGTATTTCCAAATGCAACTGTATATGCGCATGAACGCGAAGCTGATTATTGGTTAAATCCAGCTTCTGAAAAAACAGTGCCAGCAGATAAAAAGCAAAACTATTTAGGTACTGTGAAAAACATAAAAACTGCTCTTGCTCCATATCAAGCAAAAAAAGCATTCAAGACATTTAAAGATGGCGATGTTATTCAAGGTTTTGAAGTGATCGATACGCGCGGTCATACACCTGGGCATCATAGCTTTCGCTTAAAGAGTAATGATCAGCAAATTATTTTTGTTGGAGACATTGTTCACTCGCATTCTTTGCAGTTTGATGCTCCAAAAACTGGTGTGGATTTTGATGTTAATTCTGAGCAGGCGATTAATACCCGTTTAAAAATGTTCGCTGAAATTTCAAATAAACAGCAATGGGTCGCAGCACCACATTTACCATTCCCAGGCATTGGTCATGTTTATAAAGTAAACGTTGAGCAATATCAGTGGATCCCACTTTATTTTGATAATGTTGTAGAGAAATAAAAAAAACAGGGCATTTATTGCCCTGTTTTTTATTAAAAACTTTAATTATTTTGCGGCTTTTTCATAATTAATAACAGCTTCACGGCCAAGTGCTGGGTCATCTGTAAAGACTCCATCAACACCAGCTTTGAAGTAGGCTTCAAACTCTTTTAAAGCACCAGTTGGGCAGCGCTCAGCTGGTTTATCTTGACTGCATTTTAAAGGCTTTGGTAAAAAATTATTTTCTGGACGGAAAGTATAAGGATGTACTTTTAAACCAGCTTTATGCGCATCAGAAATAAACGAAGTCGTTTGAACTGAACCATTGTCATTAAAGTTCAGAATATAACCTTTACTTGGTCCTACACCGTTAGCATATTTAGCAACTTCTTTTAAGCTTTGTGCTGTGGCTAAATCTGCATAAGTTTTAGTTTCACCAGATTCAACAAAGTCGGCTGGTTGCGAAGTCTTAGCGTCATAAAGTTGAATGATTTGTGCATGTTTAATGGTTTTATGAAGGTCGAGCTGATCTTTTAAATATTTTAAATTACTTACTTCAAAAGACTGTAAATAGACAGGTGCAATATCACGTGTATATTTATATTTGGCTAATGTTTTAAGAAGGGTATCTTCCATTGCCAGATTATGATTTTTAAAGTAAGTCGGATGTTTGGTCTCAATATATAAGCCAATAATTTTTCCCGTTTTTTTATAATTTGCTTCAGCCAGCTCAATCACTTGTTCTAGAGTCGGGACAGGGTAGAGGTCATTATAGGCTGTGTTTGCAGGTCGAAATTCTGGAATACGTTCACGAGCTTTAAGCTGCTGTAATTCACTTAAAGTGAAGTCCTCTGTAAACCAACCTGTTAGGTCTTTACCATCAATATTTTTTGTTGTTTTACGGTCTGCAAACTGAGTTAACGTACTTACATTGGTTGTTCCACCAATCTCATTTTCATGGCGAGTAACTAACACGCCGTCTTTTGTAGACACTAAATCTGGTTCAATAAAATCGGCACCATCGTCAATGGCTTTTTGATATGAAGCTAGAGTGTGTTCAGGGCGTAAAGCGCTAGCGCCACGGTGCCCAATCACTAAAATCTTAGGAAGTTGATATTCTGGTGTAGTTGGCGTGTTTTCGGTTTTATCATCATCATTACAACCAACTAAGCTAATTAAACTTAAGCATAAAATTGCTCTTTTAAACATAATTCTACTCATATTGTTTTAGTTGAAACGGCTCTAGTCTGCTTATTGAGTTTGACGTGATCATGAAGAATTCATGAATTTTCAGTGACACTTGTTAAAACCTTCTTTATGGGTTTGTAGGAAATGCCCATTCCTGCTTTGTTTTTGTCCTAATTGCATTTATTGTGTTAATTCTACTTGTCTTTTATATATCGCTCGTTGATGATCAAGATGCCGAATTCGGTATTGCCACCTGTTAATTGACGACTTAATTCTGAGCAGCCATGCTATCTAAATTTTTTATTCAGCGCCCTATTTTTGCCAGTGTACTTGCAATTATTGTTATGGCATTTGGTATTTTCTCGGTTCTGAATTTGCCAGTAGAACGCTACCCAGATATTGCACCTCCAAAAATTACAGTATCGGCAAGTTATAGTGGGGCAGATGCACAAACGGTTGAGCAAAGTGTTACTCAGATTTTAGAACAGCAAATACAAGGTATTGATCACTTACTTTATTTCAGTTCTACCAGTGACTCGTCGGGGCGTAGCCGAATTACGATTAGTTTTGATAATGGAACAAATCCAGATACAGCACAGGTACAAGTACAAAATAGCATTAGTGGCGTGATAAGACGTTTACCAGATGAAGTACAACGCCAAGGGGTGACGGTAAGTAAGTCTCTGGGCGATACTTTCATGGTAGTAGGTTTATATGACTCGACTGGTAAAGCTGGGAATATTGAGCTATCAGACTATTTAACGACGCATGTGGTCGATAACCTGAACCGTATTGAAGGGGTGGGTGAGTCTGATGTTTTCGGTTCGCAATATGCAATGCGAATCTGGTTAAACCCTGATAAATTAAAACAATATAATTTAATGCCAAGTGATGTTGCCAATGCAATCACTGCTCAAAATACTCAAGTGGCTGCGGGTGCAATTGGTGATTTACCTGTTATTGATGGGCAATATTTAAATACTAAAGTTACAGCTGGTTCTCGACTAAAAACAGTCGAAGATTTTAAAAATATTGTAGTGAAATCAAACCAAACAGCGAGTTATGTCTATCTAAAAGATATTGCTAGAGTTGAGTTGGGTGCAGAAAACTATCAGTCTTTTAACACCATTAATGGTTATCCTGCCGCAGGTTTAGGTATTTCACTATCTTCGGGTGCAAATGCCATTCAAACTTCTAAACTCATCCATCAAACTCTAGATCAGCTTACAACTAAACTACCTGCGGGTTATAAAATTGTTTATCCACGTGATAACACGCCTTTTGTTCAAGAGTCTATTAAGGAAGTTGTAAAGACGCTTATTGAAGCCATTATTTTAGTTATTTTGGTGATGTTCCTATTTTTGCAAAGCTGGCGCGCGACACTCATTCCGAGTATTACCGTTCCGGTTGTTATTTTAGGAACTTTTGCTGTTTTATATGTGCTCGGTTTTAGCATTAACACCTTAACCTTATTTGCACTGGTACTCGCCATTGGCTTGTTAGTGGATGATGCTATTGTAGTCGTGGAAAACGTTGAACGGCTTATGCATGAACAGCACTTAACACCCAAAGAAGCAGCTATTGAGTCAATGGGCGAAATTAGTGGTGCTTTAATTGGAATTACATTGGTATTAACTGCTGTTTTTATTCCAATGTCTTTTTTAGGTGGCTCAATTGGGGTGATTTACCGCCAGTTTTCCATTACCTTAGTTGCCGCTATGGCGTTATCGCTTGTTGTTGCATTAGTCCTAACACCAGCATTGTGTGCCTTAATTTTAAAGCCTAATCCTCAGCCTATGCGCTGGGCAGTTTGGTTTAACCAAAAGATTGATCAACTTAAAAATCAATATATCAAGATCGTCCAAACAAGCATTCGCTACAGTAAGTCGGTTATTGTGATTTTTGTGGCTTTGATTGCTGTTTTTGCACTGTTCTATAGTGGTTTAAAAAGTGGATTTATTCCTAAAGAAGATCAAGGCATTTTAAGCGTTCAAATTAAGCTTGTTGATAGTGCTCCAATTTCTCAAAGTCAGAAAATTGGTGAACAAGTTCGTCAATATTTCTTAACTCAAGAAGATAAAAATGTGGATTTAGTTTTAATCCGCTATGGTCGAAACAATTCAGGTACAGGGCAAAATTTAGCACAAGGGTTCATTGCTTTAAAACCGTGGGATGTGCGTACCGGAAAAGAAAATTCAGCGGATGCTATACAAAAGCGGGCAATGAAATATTTTAGCCAATTAAATAATGCTCAAATTAATGTGACTTTGCCACCTTCGGTAAATGGTTTAGGTCAAACCGACGGTATGGATTTATGGATTCAAGATTTAAATGGGCAAGGACAAGATTTTCTAGATAGCACCTTCCGTCAGTTGCAAACTCAAAGTAAAAACTACTCAAGTTTTGAAAACTTTGATAAGCAATCAACTAATAGTAAAGCAAATCTCAATATCAAAATTGATCAGAAACAAGCGTTAGCAAATGGTTTAGAACTACCTGCAATTAACAACACTTTGTCGAGTGCGTGGGGCGGAACGTATGTAAATGACTTTATTGACCGTGGCCGTATTAAGCGTGTCATGATTCAAGGTGATGCCGAGTTCAGATCGAAACCTGAAGATTTATATAACTGGTCTGTGCGTAACAACCAAAATGAAATGGTGCCTTTTAGTTCATTTGCTAACTTTAGCTGGGGCGGCGCTCCTGAAATCGTAAAACGCTATATGGGTTATAGCGCCTTGCAGTTACAGGCAGATGTTGCGAGTGGCAGCAGTTCAGGTCAGGCAATGAAAGATGTTGAACAACTTGTAAATCAGCAAAAAGATGTCGGTTTAGCTTGGACAGGTTTATCTTTTGAAGAACAGAAGTCGACAAATCAGGCCGTCTGGTTATATTTAATTTCGGCTGGCTTTATTTTCTTATGTTTAGCCGCTCTATATGAAAGCTTAAGTATTCCAGCCGCTGTGATGACCTCTATTCCGCTAGGTGTCGGAGGAAGTGTCATTTTCTCTTATATTTTCGGACTACCAAATGATGTGTATTTCCAGATTGCACTGTTAACCACAATTGGTCTGTCATGTAAAAACGCAATTTTAATTGTTGAGTTTGCAGCCTTGGCTCAAGAAAAGGGTAAGAATGCCATTCAGGCGGCTTTAGAGGGCGCTAGCTTGCGTCTAAGACCGATTTTAATGACATCTTTAGCTTTTGGTGCAGGTGTGATTCCTCTTGTATTTGCTCAAGGTGCTGGGGCTGTGAGCCGTCAAGAAATCGGTATTAGTATTTTAGGTGGCGTGATGTTTGGTACGGTGCTGGTTTTATTCTTTATTCCAGTTATGTATGTGTTATTGCGTTCACTATTTAGATCGAAAGCATCTAGTTAAAAGTAAACAATTTAAAAAGAGGTATCAAATCAAGTATATTAAGTTTAACTTCTCTTCATATATTTGATTTAGATGCCTCAAGAAAAAAAATTAACAGAGCAACAGGTCATCGCATTAGAACGAGACCTTGCCAAGTTTGCCACCATGATGGACAGCGCAGTGCGCATTCCTTTTACGAAGCAGGGCATTGGTGCTGATGCTGCACTGAGCACGATTCCGATTGCCGGTGACGTCGCAGGTTTTGTGCTGACGTGTTATGCGATTTATAAAGCTAAACAGATTGGTGTACCACAACATAAGTTAACTCCAGTTATCAAACTCGCTGTTGTAGATGCTGTAGTGGGTTTTGTTCCAGTTGCTGGGACTATTTTTGATATTTTTATACGTCCTAGTAGAAAAGCATTAGATGTGGTTCATACGCACATACGCGAAGAATACGCGATTCAGAGCGATATTCATGTTGTTCATCCATATTTGCATGAAAAACTCGAAAAGAAGCAGCAGCACTCAGCTTTCTGGCGTAATCCTGTGGTGAGCTGGTTATGGTTGCATATACCCGATTTATTAGGCGCGTTTGTACTGCTTTTAATTGGCTTCGCTGTTTGGTGGGGTGCAAGTTATTTGTGGGGTCTCTATCAAACCATGTAATAAAAATAAAGCCTCCAGTTGGAGGCTTTATTTCTTCACGTTAAACGTTTTATGGGCAATCTAATTGATGTAAAGCTGCCACACGTTGTTCAATTGTTGGGTGGGTTTGGAACAAAGCAGCTAAGCTAAAGCCTTGTTCTTTACCTTCCGCAATCGCGAAAGCTTTCATTTCTTTTGGCATTTGATCTGGCAATTCTGTTTCAGCTTGTAGACGTAATAATGCAGAAATCATTGCTTGTTTACCTGCTAAACGTGCACCTGCTTCATCAGCACGGTATTCACGATAACGAGAGAACCACATCACAATCGCAGAAGCGAGAATACCAAAGACGATATCTAATACCATGGTAATGAGGAAATAACCCATACCTGGGGCTTGATCATCTTGACGACCAAAAACATTACGGTCGATAAAATCACCGACTACGCGAGCAAAGAACATAACAAAGGCGTTCACGACACCTTGGATGAGTGCTAGGGTAACCATGTCACCATTCGCAACGTGACCAATTTCGTGCGCAAGCACAGCACGTAGCTCATCTTTGTTCATACGTTCAAGTAGACCAGATGAAACGGCAACTAAGGCATCATTCTTATTCCAGCCTGTTGCAAAGGCATTGGATTGATATGATGGAAAAATACCAACCTCTGGCATGTTAATACCAGAACGTTGAGAAAGTTCAGCGACTGTTTGCAATAACCAGCTTTCAGCTTGGTTACGAGGAGCATTCGGGTCGATCAGTTCTGTACCGGTCGTTTTCTTAGCCATCCATTTTGACATGAATAACGAGATTAAAGATCCCACCATACCAAACACAAAACAGATCACTAAAAGGTTGCCTAGATTCAAGCCACCCGCGCCATGGTAACTACCGACACCGAAGAGTGACAAAATAATGCCAGCTACAACCAGTACCGCGAGGTTGGTAAGCAAAAACAAACCAATCCGCATCATTGAGAAAATCCTCTTATAAATAAAATGTTATCTGATTTACAAATTTTAAATCATGCAGCTAATATGCGGGGCTTAGGGGAAAAATTCAAGAAAAAAATAAGGAATTGATACATTCTTTCATTTAGCAGAATGTACCTAAATTTAAAGAATAATTGGCTAAATTCGCCTAAATGGTAAGGATCAGGTAATAGATCATTACAATTTAAAGCACATAAACTTGACGGAATAAACCCTCAGTAAACGTTCTTATTCTATTCGGATATGTGCAATTGCTGTGGCATTGTTTGTGACATAAGTACCTGTAGGCGCATCAGTAAATGTTCCATTAGATAAAGTCACAATTTGACGAGAATTGGAATGTTTAGGAGCTGGTGCTGCTATTTGAGCTGTTGTGTTTTCCACTAAATTAGAAGATTGAGAAGTGACTTGTGCTGAAGTATTAGAAAAAGATGAGAAACCAGAACCAGATGAATATAAGTTTTGATATCGACTCGTTACACGACGCACGTAGTCTTGTGTTTCACGAAAAGGTGGAATACCGCCGTATTTATCAACATTTCCTTCACCAGCATTATAAGCAGCAAGCGCCATTTGAGTATTACCTCCAAAACGCTTGAGTAACCAGCTTAAATATTTTGCACCTGCAAAAATATTTTGCTGAGCATCAAAGGCATTGGTTACGTTAAATCGACGTGCAGTCGCAGGCATGAGTTGCATAAGACCTTGCGCGCCTACTGGAGAGCGGGCATTGACGTTAAATCCTGACTCGGTATGCATGACAGCCTTAATTAAGCCTTCAGACACACCATGCTGTAGAGCAGCTTGTTTAATAATATGGTCAAAAGCATTTTTATTTTTATTGTAGCTTGGCAGAACAGAAGCTTCTGATGCTCCCCAGTTCGTATAACTATGAATATTACTATCAGGGTAGTAAGTCACTTTTACTTTTTTAAGTGATTGATCATAACTTTTTCGGTTAGTCAGCAATGTACTACCATTTTTATCTTGGTAAATATACATTTGGCCTGCTGAACTCGACGTTATGCCGACCGTAAAAGTGGTCATCCCCAGCAAACAAGAAATAAGAAATTGAACCGAATTTTTCATTTTATGTTATTCACAATTTTAAGGTATTTAAAACTTGTCAAAGAGTTTATCAAAAAATATTACTTAAAGAAGTTTTGTGTAATTTTTTTTATTTCGACTCTTTCAAAAAATCAAGCTGTTTTGTTCGAATGCTCATCAAAAAAAATTAAAAATTATTTTTAAAATGATTCTATTGACTTGAATAACATGTTGATATTAAAAGGTAAAAAACATTGGTTAAAAAATGATCAATTTAAATAAAACCCTTAACAGAAGGTCAAAACAGTTTGTCAAGTACGAAGAAATCCACAATTTTATCCACAGGTTTTGTGGAAAACTGTGGAAAAGTCCAAAAAGTAAGCATTTTGCACATTTTTTGAACGCTTCAGTCAAAAATAGAGCATCACTTTTGCATCATGCATGAGCAATGTGACGACTTCAAGAATTGAAACTATTCTTTTGATGCGATTCTCTTCTGAATCATATAAAATTGCGCGGTATTTTTATTTATGGGTATATCTCGTCTATGTACGCGCCAGTTGAGTCCAATCAGGGATTTAATTTTAAGCCTGAACTTCCAACAAGCTCGGCCTATTACCGTTTGCTCAAGAAGCTTCGCCGTCAAGTTGGGCATGCTATTCGTGACTTCAATATGATTGAAGAGGGCGATAAGGTCATGGTGTGTGTGTCTGGTGGTAAAGACAGTTATACCTTGCTCGATATCATGTTGCAGTTTAAACGTATTGCACCAATCAATTTTGATGTTGTTGCGGTTAACCTTGACCAAAAGCAACCCGGCTTTCCTGAAGATGTCTTACCTCGTTATATGGAAGAAAATAACATTCCATATTACATTTTAGAAAAAGACACCTATACCATTACTAAACGTTTAACACCGGAAGGTAAAACCTACTGTGCAGTATGTTCACGTTTACGCCGTGGTTCTTTGTACGGTTTTGCACAAGAAATTGGTGCAACTAAAGTTGCTTTAGGACATCACCGCGATGATATTCTTGCAACGTTCTTCTTAAACCTGTTTCATGGCGGAAGTTTAAAGGCGATGCCTCCAAAGCTTTTATCATCGGACAAGAAGAATATTCTGATTCGTCCATTGGCATATGTTGAAGAAAAAGACATCATCAAATATGCCGAGTTACGTCAGTTCCCAATCATTCCATGTAACCTTTGTGGTTCGCAGGAAAACTTGCAGCGTGCCATGCTTAATGAAATGCTACGTGACTGGGATAAACAATATCCGAAACGTTTACACAGTATTTTCGGCGCTTTACAAAACGTATCGCCGTCTCAGTTAGCGGACCGTGAATTGTTCGATTTCGAAGCTTTAGATTCTCAGCGCGAGTTAGATTTTAAAGATCCAGAAGAGCTTAAAAACCGTTTAGATGTCGTGAACTTAAGCTTTGCTGCTGAATAAACGCTAGACATAGACAATGTTAAAGGCACTTTATAAACAAGTGCCTTTAATGTATCAAAATACTAAAAAATGAATGTTCCGTACAAAAAGTCATAGCCCTAAATTTAAATTACATGCTATAACAACGCTCAAGCAGAATTGCTTCACATGATGTTGTCTGGATAGACAACTAGAGAAATTGAACAAATAAATTTGAGGAAGAATCATGCCTGCATTTTTAACTGAAGATTGGTTTGCTACTGTCGAAAAATTAACTGCTGAAGCAGGGGATCTTAATTTGCCACCTGCTCTTGCGAATTTGGCAATTAATTTAGTAGTTACAGATGCTTCTGGAAATACCGAATTAGCTTTAGATGGGGGTAAAATCCAAAAAGGTTTGTCTTCAAATGCCAAAACAACTTTAAATATGGATGCTGAAACTTTACGTAAAGTATTCTTAGAGTTTGATATGGCTGCTGCTATGCAGGCATTCATGACTGGCAAAATTAAAGTTCAAGGCGATATGTCTCAATTAATGGCTTTACAAACAGCTAAGCCAAGCCAAGAACAAAAAGATTTGTTTAAGAAAGTATTAGAGCATACAGCTTAAATCTAAAAGAATTCATATAAAAAGCTTACCCCAAGAGGTAAGCTTTTTATTCACACAAACAAAGAATTTATCAACTTTTAAATAATAAAATTAGATATTGATTCGTGTTTGCGCTGTTTTGATATGTTCAAGATAAGCACGAATACGAGTGACATATTGAACCGCTTGCTTATATCGACCATTACGCGCTTTATTACTTTGCAAATAATTGTAGAGATTAACCCATTGGTTTGGATCTTTCCCTTGTGCTTGCAAGCGCTTCTGAATCTGGTTTACCGCACCTGGTCCCATATTATAGGCCACCAGCGCATACCAGTTGCGATCAGGGAAAGGAATATCATCATATTCACTTAACATCTGGTCGTAATACTTCGCGCCACCTTGAATGCTTTGAGCTGGATCACTACGATTGCTCACACCCATTGCTCGAGCAGTGCTATTGGTCAGCATCATTAAGCCACGAACACCTGTGGGAGAAACAGATTCTGGCTTTAAATATGATTCTTGATAACCAATTGCGGCAAGTAAATGCCAGTCGAGATCGTATTTAGCTGCACTTTGTTTAAAGCTCGCTTTATAAATCGGTAAACGCGTCGTTAAGTCACGTTGAATGGTTGACCAAGCTTCTGGTTTCACCACATTACGATTATAGAAAGAAGCGAGTTGCTGAGTCACACCATTTTGCTTACTTTGGCATACAAAGCCACTAGCGGTCTGGGTGAGGGGGTCATCAGCTTGTTTAAACACCCAGCTTAACTCAGGATTTAAACCATTTTTTTGCAAATCGACTGTGTCACCACAACTTGCAGAAAAAGACATCAATCCTTTGTTCTCGATGGTACTTAAACCAGCGGTTGTCATTGCAAAGTTTGCTTTACCTTGCTGAACCCATCTAAGTGCAGTGGCATTGTCTGCCACGATTTTAAAGTCCAGCTTTACATTAAGGCTTTGTGCATAGTTACGGGCTAAGTCGTAACCAAAACCATGTAAAAACTGATCTTCTTTGAAAACGGTTGTCGGGCTTTCTACCGCAACAACAGTTAAAGTGTTTGTATTTACTACAGTATTGTACTGTAGGGTTTTTCCTGCATTAATACTATGAAATGGAAAAAGCATAGTACTAAGTGCAAGTGCTTTTAACGGGAGAGAAGAAAATAAAGAGTTAAGGCAAAGCCTCGACCCTGAACTTGAATTACTGTGCATGTTGTCTCCGCTACAGGTAATTTATGCCCCAAAAGTCAGACAAAAAGCTGCCATAACTTCTAAAAGTTGATAAATTCAATAAGGGGTGGGCAGTCATGACGTCATTCAAAATGACATGAAATGAAAAAAACAAACTGTGTAGAAAATCTACATAGTTTTCTAGAAGGTTAAAAATTGCTCAACATTTAATCTGCGCGCATCATAGTATTGAAAAAAAGTATTGTCAAATTTCGTACAATTAAATATTCGATATATCATCATAAACACATGAATTTCTTAAGGAAGAAAATTTATACACTTCTGATATGAGAAAATAGGGTATAAAATGCTACATCTTGTAAGCGATATGTTGTTGAACAGTGGTTTTTTATCATGAAATCTAACTTAATCACTCGATCTGGGCATGACAAATTAGTTGCTGAATTAAAACAACTTTGGCATGAAGAGCGACCGGAAATCACAAAGAAAGTGAATTGGGCTGCAAGCTTAGGTGACCGCAGTGAAAATGCGGATTATCAATACAATAAGCAGCTTCTTAGAAAAATTGATCGACGAGTACGCTATTTAGGAAAACGTTTAGAAGAATTAAAAATCATTGATTATGCACCTGAGCAAGACGGTAAGGTTTACTTCGGCGCTTGGGTAGAAATTGAAAACGAAGAAGGCGAGCAAAAAACTTTACGTATTGTAGGGATCGATGAAATTTATGATCATCACCCGCAGCATATCTCAATTGAGTCGCCGATGGCTCGTGCACTGCTCGGCAAAGAAGTCGATGATGAGATTGAAGTACACACGCCATCTGGAAAAAAGCTTTGGTATATCAATACAATTCGCTATGAAAAGAATGAAAACCCAGAAAACTAAATTAATTTGTATTTATTTTGAGCGTTTGAATTAAAAGTTAAATAAAAGGTTTGCCAACTTGAGTTTTTATTTATATTATAGCGCTCGTTGGAAGCGTGGCAGAGCGGTTTAATGCACCGGTCTTGAAAACCGACGAGGGTGTGAGTCCTCCGTGAGTTCGAATCTCACCGCTTCCGCCAAATTCTTAAAAAGCCCTTGTTAATGACAAGGGCTTTTTTTTACCTGTAATTCTAAACTGCTCAAGTGAAGAAAAAATATAATATAGCGTGATTCAACATAACTATTAAACGGTAGGAATCGTCCCACCATCAATCACATATTCAGTACCCGTAATTGCAGACGCACGGGATGAGGCCAAAAAGGCGATAAGATTTGCTATTTCATCAGGTTTAGCTGGTCGTCCAATAGGAATTCCTCCGATTGAATCCATAACTATCTTTTTACCACCCTCGTAATCTGTGCCAGCTTGTAAAGCCAGTCGCTCTGCAAGAGCAATAGATGCCTCTGTTTCAATCCATCCTGGCGAGACTTGAACAACCCGAATACCTTTGGGGGATATTTCTTTTGACAGGCTTTTACTATAAGTCGCTAGCGCTGCTTTTGCAGCAGCATAAGCTGTCGTAGCTTCTGGTAACGGAAGTGAGCGTTGTATTGACGTAACGTGGATTACAACACCTTGGCCTTGCTGAATCATATCGGGAATTAGTTGACGATCAATACGTATTGCAGGCATCAGATTTAGATGAAGTTCTTTATACCACTCTTCATCGGTTAATGCTGCGAATCCACCTGCTGGTGCAGATGAACCACCAAGCATGTGTATAATTATGTCCACACCACCTAATATCTCTTGTACTGCTTGGACGATAGCTTCACAACCTTCTCGAGTTGTGAGATCAGCAGAAACAAAATGTACATTATTCGGTAAATAATCTGGTTGAGTTCTAGCAGTAGTTAGTACTGTTGCGCCGAGTTCATGGAATAATTGAACTGTGGCAGCGCCAGTACCTTTTGTACCCGCAGTGATTAAGGTACGTTTTCCTTTTAAAGTAATAAAATCTTCCATTAATAAATCCTCAATTTAACAACTTTGCCATTTTCAAGTGTGAACTGGAACGTAAGTTTCACAGGGCTATTTGGAAAGTTGCCACTCCCTTGTGTTAAAACCGTGCTGATATGGTCGTTATTAAAAACCTCAATAATTTCAATAGAGTACTGGTATTTTTCTTTCATTGTTAGCAACCATGTGCGAATTTCCACAATTCCTCTGTATAGACTGCCATCATCTTCAACAATGGCAGAGTCAGAAAAAATTTGGTTTAAAGCATCTACGTCGTTCGCTTGATCAGCATCAAAGTATGCACTAACCACTTCTGGTATATCTTTCATGAGTCACTCTTTTTGAATAATCTAAATTGATGTTTTAAATTTTATAATTTGACGATTGTTCTAACAATCCGTATAAAATGGGATGTTTAGTTGAATAAATCAGGATAATGGAGCGAGCAAATTTAAATGATCTAAAAGCAGTAATGGCAATCGCCAAGCGAGGAACTTTTCGTGGCGCTGCGATTGAACTTGGGATGTCTACAACAGCTTTAAGTCATGCAATTAGTAAATTAGAGGAAAATTTGGGTGTACGTCTGTTTAATCGGACAACACGTAGTGTCTCATTGACAGAGGCGGGCAGACTTTTTGTAGAGCAAGTCGGGCCTGCTCTTCAGGATATTCATAGTGCCTTAGATATTGTACGTTCGCAGAGAGAAACACCCTCAGGTACATTAAGAATCAATGCGGCTGCATTTGCAGCGAGAGAGATTATTTCTCCTGTGATTATCGAATTTCTTCGACGTTACCCAGAAATGAATATTGATTTAGTGACCGAGGGTAAACTTGTTGACATTATTGCTGATGGTTTTGATTTAGGTATTCGAGTTGCCCATCTTGTTCCAAGTGACATGATTGCGGTGTCTCTTGGTAAACTTCAAAGATATGTTGTTGTTGGTTCACCTGAGTATTTGGAGCGTTACGGAAAGCCAAAAATACCAACAGATCTTTTTAGACATAAATGTATTCGAGTACGTCTTCCTGATGGTGCACTATTTAGCTGGAAGTTTGAAAAAAATGGAGAAATTATTCAAATTGATGTGCAAGGACCGATTACCCTTGATGAAGCAAGCTTATCAAGAGCTACAGTATTAGAGAATATTGGCTTAGGATACTTTATGGAACAAGATGTTCGTGCTGAAATTGAGTCAGGTCAACTTATTTCTGTTTTGGACGATTGGATGCCTTGTATGTCTGGTCTCTGTTTATATTATTCAGGAAGACGCAACCAATCTGCTGGTTTGAAAGCCTTTCTTGCCCTAGTTCGTGAAGTAGCGTTGTGTAATGAGTAATTTGTTATATATCAATTTTGAATAACGCTATTTAATTTTTATAAAAATATGTGCTTATATTTTTCCTTATTGTCATCTTAGTTTGATTTATAAGTAATAAAAATCGATTGTTCTTCTCATTTAATAGTTCACTCTCCATTCTTAAAATAAAAACTTTAATCTTCATTTAAGTTCAACTCTTTAATTTATTACATAGCAATTGATTTCTTTAATAGGTCAGAAAAACTCAAACGTGACTTTATTTTAGCTAAATCAAAAAATTAAAGTGAGTTATAAAAAATGAACCAATTCGTAACAAGTTCGAAGAATATTATTCGTGGTAAATTTCACCCCGAATTTTTGCAAGATGAAGTACTCGCCGATATTTTTATTCAAACTGCTCAAAATCTCTCAGATAAAACAGCTTTAATTGAAGCACATAAAACGTTGACGTATGGGGAGTTATATCAGCAAGCCTTAATTATGGCTCAACATTTGACGATAAGAGGGGTAAAGCCAGGTCATATTGTTGGGTTATGGGTACCTCGTGGTATTGAACTTTTAAAAGCCCAATTGGCGATTTGTTTGAGTGGCGCAGCTTGGCTTCCTTTTGATATGGATACGCCAGCCGACCGTATTGCGGTTTGTCTTGAAGATGCCGAAGCTGTCGGGATGATTACTACCGATGAATGGTATGAACACTTAGCTGAAGTGCCACAAACAAAATGGACAAATACTGAACTTCAAAAGCCACTCAGTGAAAATATTCCTTTAGCTAGAACGACCTCCAATCAACCTGCGTATATTATTTATACGTCAGGCTCAACGGGAAAGCCGAAGGGCATTGTAATTACCCAGAAAAATATTTGTCACTTTCTACGTAGTGAAAATAATGTTTTGGGTATTCAAGAGCAAGACAAAGTCTATCAAGGCTTTTCTGTTGCTTTTGATATGTCATTTGAAGAAATCTGGCTGTCTTATTTGGTTGGCGCAACTTTGTGGATTGCACCTAAGTCGCTTGTCAGTGACCCTGAACGTTTATGTCAAACATTAAAGCAAGAACAAATTACAGTATTGCACGCTGTACCGACATTACTTGCTTTATTCCCAGAAGATGTACCTAACTTAAGAATTATTAACTTAGGTGGGGAAATGTGCCCAGACTCACTGGTGGACCGTTGGGCATTACCTCACCATCAAATGTTTAATACCTATGGCCCAACTGAGACTACGGTTACTGCAAGCCTTGAGTCGTTAGAACGTGGTAAACCCGTCACGATTGGGAAACCATTACCAAACTACGGTATGTTGGTTATTAACGCAGAACGAGAATTATTGGCTCAAGGTGAAACAGGTGAGCTGTGTATTTTCGGTCCGAGTGTAGCACCAGGCTATTTAGGCAGACCTGACTTAACGGCTGATAAGTTTATTGAAAACCCTTGGGCAATGAGTGCGGATGAAGAGTTGCTTTACCGTACTGGTGATTTGGCAAAAATTGATGAATTTGGTCAAGTCCATTGCTTAGGGCGTGCTGATGATCAGGTAAAAATTCGTGGTTTCCGTGTTGAACTCGGTGAAATTGAAGCGGCACTTTGTGATATTGATGGGATTGGTACCGCAGCGGTAATTTTGCGTCAAGAAGACGGAATTGATCAGCTTATTGCTTTTATTGCAGCTGAGCTTGATGCCAAACAGCCTATAGAAATTAAGCAACTTCGACATACTCTAGCTCAACGGTTACCACCTTATATGGTGCCGAATCGTTTTGAGATTATTGAAGAAGTACCGCGTTTATTATCTGGAAAAATTGACCGTAAAGCGTTAAAAGTAAGACCGCTTACGAGTGTGATTGACCGCAGTGAATCTGATCAGCCGCAAAATCCAGCCGAAGAAATTTTATTTGAAATTTTAAACCGTCTGTTTCCGAACATGCCGATTAAATTAGATTCGGATTTCTTTGACGATTTAGGTGGGCATTCGCTTTTAGCAGCCGTTTTAATTTCTAATCTGCGTGAACATCAAGAATATAGCCATCTTACAATTCAAAGCTTATATCAAGCGAGAAGAGTGGGGGCAATTGCTGCTTTAATGTTGGAACAGCCAGAACCTACATTATTTGATAGCCAGATTGGACAAGACAACCCGCGTAATCAAACTTATAAATGGTTATGTGGTGTTGCACAGCTTGCGACTATTCCAGTTTTAATTTCGATTAATATTTTGCAGTGGTTAGCGCCATTCTTTACCTATCACTATTTTACAGGGGGAACCCGAGACAGCATTCCATATGCAATCGCGTTGTCTTTACTGGTATATATCAGCGTTATTATTAGTAGTTTTGTGCTTTCAATTACGGTGAAACGATTATTAATGCTGGGCATTGGTGCAGGACGTTATCCACTTTGGGGAATGACGTATTTCCGTTGGTGGTTAGCAGACCGTATTAGCAATATTTCACCAGTTTATTTATTGTCAGGTTCAACTTTACTTAACCTCTATTTAAAAGCACTGGGCGCAAAAATTGGACATGATGTCACCATTAGTTCAGTTCATATTCGCATGCCATCTTTATTAACTGTTGAAGATGGCGTGAGTATTGGCTCTCAAGTGAATTTGGAAAATGCCAAAGTTGAACACGGTCATTTGGTGTTGGGTTCAATTCACCTTAAAGAAGATAGTTATGTGGGTTCATATGCTGTATTAGAAGAAAATACAGTGTTAGAAAAACAAGCTCATGTAAATGCCTTAACTTCAATTGAATATGACACAGTTGTACCAGCCGGAGAAATTTGGGATGGTACGCCAGCTAAGAAAATAGGGCATGTAGATGAACACGCTAAAATGCCAGAACGTCCTAAATTATCGTTCATTCGTAAGATTGCTGAATATGGATATTATGGTGTTAGTGCGTTAATCATTGCTTGTCTGTTCTTTATTCCAATTTTCCCAAGTTTCCTTTTGGTCGATTGGTTAGATGTAAACGTATTTAATATCAATCCGAATAACCACCTGCAAATCGCACTTTATTATTTTGCTTTAGCAATTCCAGCGAGTGCAATGATGATGATGATTACTGCTGTTATTTCTTCAGCAATACGTAAAATTGCATTGCCTCGTCTTGAGACTGGAACGTACGCAGTTCATGGCAGCACCTATTATCGTAAATGGTTTGCATCTCAAATTTTAGAAACAAGCTTACAAACATTGCACGGCCTGTTTGCTACGATTTATGCACCTACATGGTTCCGTATGTTAGGGGCGAAAGTAGGTAAAAATACCGAAATTTCTACAGCAAATGGTGTTATTCCTGAAATGCTGACTTTGGGTGAAGAAAGCTTTATTGCCGATGCAGTAATGTTGGGTGATGAAGAGATCAAAGGCGGTTGGATGACATTAAAATCGACCAAAATCGGTAACCGTAGCTTTGTCGGAAATAGTGCTTATATTGCTGATGGAACTGTTGTACCAGATAACGTTTTAATTGGCGTACAGTCAAAAACACCAGATAACCTTGAAATGTATGATGGTCAAACTTGGTTTGGTTCACCGCCATTATTATTGCCTGCACGAGAAGCTGCCGAAAAATATCCTGACCACTTAACGTTTAAACCAAGCTTCAAGCGCCGTTTCATGCGTGGTTTTATTGAAGGCCTTCGCGTTGTATTGCCAGCCGCACTCGCAATTGGTGTGGGTTATATGATTGTGCTTGAAGTTATCGATGTTATTAATAAATACAACATCCCAACTGGTTTATTGGCTTTAACGCTTGCTGGTTTACTCTATGGTGTCGGCTGTTTCATTATTGTTGCATTGATGAAGTGGACTTTAATTGGTCGTTATCAACCGCGCTCAGCACCAATGTGGACCATGTTTGTATGGTTAAGTGAAGGGATTACCAGCTTATATGAATCAGTTGCCATTCCAAACTTCTTAAACTACTTAAGAGGAACGCCAATGCTGCCATTCTTCTTGCGTATTTTGGGTGTTCAAATTGGTAAAGATGTTTACATGGATACGGCTGACATTACTGAGTTTGACTGTGTAAGCATTGGTGACCGTGCAGAGTTTAATAGCTTCTCAGGTCCACAAACCCACTTGTTTGAAGATCGTATTATGAAAATTGGACAAGTGAATATTGGAAATGATGTGGTTGTAAATTCACGTAGTATTATTTTATATAACGCCAATGTTAGCCATCATGCAGTGTTAGGGCCATTAACGTTGGTTATGAAAGGTGAAAATATTCCTGCTAAATCTGCGTGGATTGGCTCACCAGCTGTGCCTTGGGTTCATAAGTAATTGAAACTGAGTTTAACTAATTAATTTAAAAGCCTTTGTGAAAACAGGGGCTTTTTTATGCATACGGCATAAATTACAGTCATAGTTAGCTTAAATATTGCTAACAAATCCTGAAAATTTCATATAAATCAAATAAGTACATATTTCAGTCAAAACTGTTTTATTTATATAATATGTTTTTTATTATCAGTACCTTACCAAGAGCACCTCTATATATCAAAATCGAACAAGTTATTTGTAGAATATTCACTTATTGATATATGATGATCCAATATTTAGAAACTGATTCAAAACATAATTCTGTTGTTCAGCGAGCAAGATCAAGGAAGAAATAAGGCTGAATTCAGGCTTCTAAACCCTTATATATCTGGAATTACTTCCAGCCAAATATTGCATTTCGACCCAATGGTTGGGAATGCCTCGCTCTTTTGTAGAGTAGGCATTTCCTATTTTAGGATGTATCTATGAAAAAATTATTTAGTGTCCTGTTCAGCGCATCTGTACTCACACTGACTGCATGTAATAAACAACCTGCACAAACTGAAAATACAGCACCGGCTAAAGACAAAACTGAGTCAGTACGCACAATTAAACTTGTTTCGACAGGTTCAGACACTGACGTATGGAAATATGTTGCAACGCTTCCTGAAACTAAAGAAGCGGGCATTAAACTCGAAGTGACTAACTTGACTGACTACGTTGTGTTGAACACATCTGTAGCAAGTGGCGAACAAGACGTAAACGCGTTCCAGTCATTTAACTATTTAGCAGCTTACAATGCTTCAAATACAGCTAAAGTTGCGGCTGTTGCGACGACTTACTTGGAACCAATGGGTCTTTATGCAAATAAAGTTAAAACTGTTGATGAGTTCCCACAAGGCGCTACAATCGCGATTCCAAACGATACTGCTAACGAAGCTCGTGCATTAACATTATTGCAGTCTGCTAAACTTATTAAACTTAAACCAGACTTTGACCCTGTAAAAGGGACAACGAATGACATCGCTGAAAACCCGAAAGGTTTAAAATTAAAACCAATTCAAATGACAACAGCAGTTCGTGTTAAAAACGACGTTGATGCAATTGTATTGGGTAATACATTAGCACTTGAAGGCGGCTTAAACGTTCTGAAAGATTCTATCTTCCGTGAACCTATTGACCAGTCTACAAAGCTTTATGTGAACTTATTGGGTGTGGCTGAAGCGAATAAAAATGACCCGATCTATACGAAATTGGGTGAACTTTACCACTTACCTAAAGTACAAAAGTTTGTGAGCGAAAAATTTGCAGGTACAAAAGTTGAAGTCAACAAACCTGTTTCTGAGTTTACTGACATCAAATAAGTAATTTTTTAATTAAAATTATTTTAAAGCTAAGCCCCAGTAATTGGGGCTTAGCTTTTTTTATTTAGCACTTTTGAAAATTCTAATAGTCCTTATAAAATAGGGCCTCTTATATATTCTTTATCATATAATGAATAGAGATTATAACTTTATATTTTTAATAAAATATTATGAAAAATTTGGATGGTTTACTTAACCGAATTCAAGCAGAGACATTGAGTTTAGTTACTCACAGAGATGGAGCTACTGTATACAAAGCACAAACTACTCAAGGAGAGGTCTTCGTAAAGGCGTATACACGAAAAGTAGATAATGACAGATATTGTGAAATATTGAATGAGCTTAAGGCATTTTTCCTAGGCCCAAAATTATTAAATAAGTTTGAATGGGAAAATTATTCTATTGTTGTGATGAGTGCTTTAGAAGGGCAGTCAGTAAACAATATTTTAAAAAATTGCTCGAGAACAGAAAAATTATTATTGCTAAAATCCGCGGGATCATCTCTAGGAAGTTTTCATCGAGTGATTAATTCTTGTCGTTTACTTGAGATGAATTTTTGGAAGGGACGAGATAATTCTTATGAAGATCCAACTTTATGGAGCGAACATCTAAAATTAATGACATCAAAGTGGATGTCCCGTATTGATCCATCTAAAGCTGACTATCAAGAATTTAGTTATGAGTTGAATGTATTGCTTGCATATTGCAAAGATTTACGAGAACCAAAGCAGTTGAGTCTTTTGCATTGTGACTATATTGGTCGGAACCTTCTTGCAACTAGCAATAATAAAATCTCTGGTGTTTTAGATTTTGAGGCTGCTCGTATTGGAGATGCGGTTTATGATTTAGCGAAGATGGTTTGGGTAGATATAGATTTCTCTGATTTAGAATTAAGAAATTCATTTCTACAGGGTTGGGAAATGACTTATGGAGAAGAAGTTCCTCAAAGGGAGTTCTTATGCTATGTCGGTATTCAATGTCTTGCAGCAATAGCATGGACAGATAAAAATAAGCTTATGGATGGTAATACTATATTTAGGGCTTCAGCCGTTAAGACATTAAAAATAGTATTAGAAGAGTTGCAGATGTATTTTTAGTAAATTTTTAGTTCTACAGCTATTATTAATATTTCACTAAAGATTCTCAAAATTTTTTTTGAAAGATGATAATCTCAAAGAACCAAAATTAGTAAAATAGAGAATGAAATGGATCAATTTCCTAATGATGCAACAGGAGATGCTTTAAACGAATTTAAGAAAAATGGATTTGATCTAACAAAGCCGATGGAAATGGATTTCTTTATTGTAATACCTTCAGAAGAGATTGGAGAAAAGATTTCTACAGAGGTTAAAAGGCTAGGCTGTAAAGTCAGTGTTGAGCAAGATGATGATACTAAGGAATGGACTTGTTATTGTACGAATACAATGATTCCATTTTATGATGACATTATAAAATTCGAAGAAGATCTAAATAATATCGCTAGTCAATATGGTGGTTATACCGATGGTTTTGGTTCCTTTGGTAATGTTTGATTAATTTTTAATAAATTACAGGTTCAAAATTATGAAAATTAGTCAAAAGCAAATAGATGCAATAATTGCATTAGAAGGTACTAAAAGATATAAGCATTTCATAAAAGTGATTGCCGATACGCAAGAAGTTTGGGGCTTATATAAGGATGGATGGGCGTTAGCTGGAACAGATGATAATCGAAAAGTATTTCCTGTATGGCCTGCGAAAGAGTATGCCGAGTTATGTGCCGAGAATGAATGGATAGGATATGAAGCTGAGCTGTTTTCTTTAGATGACTTTGTGAATGAATTGTTGCCTACTTTAAAAGATGATGAGGTATTGATAGGTGTTTTTTATACTCCTTTAAACAATGGTGTAACTCCAGAGATAGAGCAGGTACTAAATGATTTAGAGCTTGAATTGGAAAATTATTAGGAATTGAAAATTGTTTGAACTAAACTTGTGTAAGTACATTTATGAAGAAGAAAAAGATGAAATTATTGATAGAATTTATTTTGAAAAAATATGGGCTGATAATAATAAAGTTGTGGTGAGTAATTTTAATGATTTAAAACACCTTGAAAATTCTTTAAGGATTTTTAGTAATTATCTTGGAGAAAATGATTATTCTTACAGTTATATAATGATTGAATCTCGGCACAAGCTCACTACAGAATTAAAAGAAAATAATATAGAAAATCGCTTAATTCTTTCTGAAAATTTTACTTTCGATGGTGAAGAACTCGCTATTGAATTTGATCCAGATTTTGATCTTATAGGAAAAAATAACTTAGAAAATTTTGAAAAATTTAAAAAGAAAGAAGAGCTATTGATTTGTCTTTCAAATGAAACTATAGGTAAAAAGAGATGGCTTAATTTTACAAAACTAGAAAAAAGATGTTGGTTAGATTTTGCTTATTTTAGAATGAACGAAAGAGGGGAGCCTTTATCATTAAATATAACTGTTGATGGTAAATATCTATTATGTGAAGAAGATGTATATTGTTATTTTGGAGAAGCAGTTTACGGGGTATTAGGATACTTGGGTTATAATTTTAATGCATTTTCTGATGAAGTTTCAGAGTTGCCTCTAAAAATTAAATGGATAAATTTTGAATACTCTAGAGATAATTTTGAGTCAAAAGAAAGTTTTTATTATTTAGAGAATTTTGTTGAAGTCTTAAAAAAATATTCATCATTAGAGATCTCATATTAGTAAACAGTCAAAATTGAAAAATAAAAAGTGGAATGGGGAAAGCATTAAATGAGCTATAAAATTACAGAAGAGTATATTTTTTAAATTTTATAGACTCAATAACTGAAATAAACATCCAAAAACTATATTTTTTTATTTTTTCAAGTCTGACTATGATTCTTCAAGATCTCATTACACTCTTCATTTGTAGGTAATGGACGTGATAAATCAACCTCATGCCAACCACCACATGTGGGGTCTGGACAGCCACAGACAATTGGGTAAGTGTGAAAGTTTTTGAATCCTGCTCTTTTCAGTTTAGCATTAGTACGTTCCTCACTCTTTTTAAAATCATACATCTGCTTAGCAGTTAGAAATATTCCAGCCATAGTATTTTTATCATGTCTAAACTTTGGATATATATTAACTTAAAGACTATTTTTATATACTTCAATACTCTCTTCATTAATTTAAGAAATAAAAGCGTTACTTGCTTTGACCTAACCCAAAACATCTCATCATAAACATGCTATTAAGATTTACACCCTCTTTATAAACCCCCATTTAACAATAACCTCCTCATTATTTATCCTTACTTTTTAATGATCTAATTTAAAACAAATGTCATTTTGTGTGCTTGACTGCAAAAGGGCGGAGCACTATTCTTTGCCTGCTGGCCTACATTGCCAGTCGGTTGTCGCAGACCGTACTCAAGTGCATTGAAAAAATTCGTTTTTTTGATGTAGACCCGTTCGTCTCCCTTTTGTTGCGGTAGGACGGAAGGGGGACACCTTCGGGTGTGCTGGGTCTTGAGCCAGTCTGCGAACCCCCTTTCGTTCTGCCACCATAATTCCTATTCATGTCTGGCAGAACTCCCAATAAAAAGGAGTTGGCTTTGCACATTCTTAATTTCTTGGCAGCCTTTGCCAAAGTCTATATCGATACAATTTAAACTTTTAAAGCAGTTTGATGGCCATTGGGCTTTTCAGGCTTTAAATCGTCACGACCAAAAAACTTAATCAACAATAAAACTTGAGATGTGCCAAGCACGGTCTTTATGGCTTTGCTATGCCTTTTTTTCTCCCAAAAAAGTATCTCGCTTATCTACAACAATAATTTTATAACGGTAAAACTATGCGACATTTAGTGATCTCACCACGTGCCATACAAGTCGTAAATAAATCGATCGATCTGTTTCACCACCACGGATTTCATACCGTTGGAATCGACAAAATCGTGAAAGAATCTCAAATTCCCAAAGCGACTTTTTATCATTATTTTCACTCAAAAGAGCGGTTTATCGAAATCTGTTTGAACGTTCAAAAAGAACGCTTAAAAGAAAAAGTAGTCTCAATTGCTGACTACGACCAAGGTGCAGGTGTGATGGACAAACTCAAAGCACTTTATCTTTTACATACCGATTTAGAAGGACTGTACTATTTATTATTTAAAGCCATTTTTGAAACCAAACTGACCTATCCAAAAGCCTATCAAATCGCAGTGAGGTATAGAACGTGGCTACTGAATGAAATCTATAGCCAACTTATAAAGCTAAAAACCGATGTTTCCTTTCAGGATGCCAAACTATTTTTATATATGATTGAAGGCGCGATTATTCAGCTTTTAAGCTCAGATAAAACAGGCGAGCGAGAGATGATATTAGAATGTTTTTTGAAGCAGTTTAAATTGGCTTAGGGGGTGCTTCTCTATAGCTTTTATAGGACTTTCAAAGCCTGTTTTAAAAAGAAAATAGGCTTTTTTATTATTGGAGATCGATATTTCATTCATCTCGACGCATTCATTAATATCGAGCAGATCACTCAACGGCAGTAAAACAAATTTATGCTCTTTAAGACTAATAGCTGAAATATAAAGAATACTTTTTTGTTCTACATAAACAAATCATATGAGGTAGAATTTTTGGCCTTTTCTTTGTTACTCAAGTGATACGAGCGTGTCTATTTCAAACTGCCTAAAAATAATTTTTCTTATAACCTCAATTCATCTTACCGCTTGTGCATCATTATCATTAGAGTCTAAATATCCAACCTATGAGCAGAAATTCGAGAGTACGGTATTGCAAGAAGACAATATTATTGGATTAGGTGAAACAAAATCTAAAAATGTACAACAGTCAGACGTTCTTCTCATGGGTGAAAAGTTCAATTATTTACTTACCGAAGGCGGTCATGATTTATTGAATATTACGCAAAAGTTGCCTGAACAAGATCGTATCGTACTTAATAAATTACCGCTTGAATTCGACGTTTATAGTGACAATGTATTTTATGGGCATATCCATTTTTATTATCCAGTGCCTGTTAATCAACTTGGTCATACGAAGAAGCAAGAACTTCTTACCTTAGGATTTTTGGAAGAGTCTTTATCACTCAAAAGTGGAGTTAAAGACGTATTTTTAACTAAGAATATTGCGATAAAAGGTTCGATTTATGAGGGAACTCATCAGGCTAATCCGCTTTCATTGGCCAGTTCTCTCCCAATTATTCTTCAAGAACAGCATTTAACTACCCAAAAAAATAATAAGAATACTTTGAAAAAGAAGCTATTGTCTCCACTGGCACTAGGTTTAGATATTGTTACTTTGCCTATTCAGTTAGGTGCAGAGAAACTCTCTAAAAAATAAAAGTGTAATTTTGAATTGCGCCAAGTGTCGTAATCGTAAAGCAGCTTTAATTTGATGGGTCTCGTATATGGCGGGACTCATACTTTCGAAATGAAAAATTAAAGGCTTCCAACTATTTATAACAAAACTGACAAATAGAATGAAAGCCTAAAATCTGACTAAAAACTTAGAATGTATTTTGAATAATGACATCATCGTAAGGAAGTTTGCCCACACGCGGGTAAGGCTGAGAGGCTGACTTACCAACTGCAATCATTAAACACACCACGTGATCTTCAGGTAAGTTAATCAGCTTTGCCATTGCGTCAAAGTCAAAACCATCCATTGGGCAACTGTCTAAACCATGCTCTTGTGCAAGAAGCATTAAGGTTTGAGCAAAAATGCCTGCACTACGCATCACTTCGTCACGTTGGGTTTGTGGGCGGTCACGGTAATATTGGTCAATCGCACCTACCATAATATTTTGCACTTCTGGAGTCGCGCCATCCCACACGCGTTTCGCATCGGCTTCCCATGAACTTACTTTTGCACATAACACAATCAGTAAAGAAGCCTCGGTAACTTGTGGTTGGTCCCATGCAATCGTGCGAATCTTTTGTCTTAACTCAGCGTCTTCAACCACAACAGGGCGCCAGTGCTGCAAATTAAAAGCACTTGGAGCATTTGCTAAAACTTCTTGTAATAATTGCTTTTTGTTATCGTCAGAAAGTTGAAATGCAGGGTCAAAGCGTTTAACTGCACGACGGTTACGGATGGCATCAATAACATTCATAAGATTTTCCTACTTGAGAATTGGGTAGCAGTATTAGTTAGTTTTATAACGTTGGGCTACTTCAGCCGAAGAAAAGTTTGGTAGTAATGTGATACGTGATTTTTCAAAATTATTCCATTGATTTTCGTCTTTCAGCACAGGAATTGTGATCGTTTCTTTACGGTCAAAACCAATCAAAGCCGCATCGACCAAATCATTGACATTCATTAATGGTGGAACTTGGCTTAAGTCGATGCCTGAGCGTTCCCAAATTTCGGTTTTGGTTGCAGATGGCAATACGGCTTGAACATGCACGCCATGATCTTTTAACTCTAAATATAAGCCTTGGCTAAAAAAATGTATGAAAGACTTAGTTGCACCGTAAATAGTAGAACCAAATTCAGGGGACAACCCAACAACAGAACCTAAATTAATAATTGAGCCTTTACCTTTATGCACAAGTTGCTCTGAAACTGCATGAGACAATCGAACAACCGCATTCATATTTAAAGTCATGAGTGTTTCAATTTCTTTAATATCCTGAGCTAAAAAGTTTCCGCTTAATGTAATCCCCGCGTTATTGACCAAGATTTCAATATCAGCATCGTTTTTGAGTACATCTTCAATTTTAGTGATGTCTTGATCTTTTGATAGATCGGCTTGAATGAACTCGACCTGTACACCGTATTTTTCTTGAAGGTTTTTTGAGATTTTATCTAAGCGGTTGGTGTCTCGTGCAACCAAGATTAAGTTATGGCCACGTTGAGCAAATCGGTCTGCATAGACAGAACCAATTCCTGACGAAGCTCCTGTAATAAGTACTTTTGATTGAGCTGACATGTAATGTTTCCACGCTTTGATTTTTTAGATGATGAATATAATCTAAAACATGTAAGTTTTGATGTCAATCATAATCTATGTATAATTATGAACAGTAGGGTGAATAAAAAGTGAGTAGGCCAACATGAAAGTCAGTAAAACTCAGGTAAAAGAAAACCGAGAAAAAATTGTTGAAAAGGCGACTCAACTCTTTCGTAATAAAGGCTATGACGGAGTTGGCATTGCCGAGTTAATGTCTAGCGCGGGCTTTACTCACGGCGGCTTTTATAAACATTTCACTTCGAAGACCGACCTTGTCTCAATTACCGTTAAGCATGGACTTGAGCAGGTTTTAAAAAGAATAGAAGGTTTAAACTTAACTCAATTTATTCAGCTTTATGTGTCCCGCACTCATCGAGACAACCGAGATCAGGGCTGTACCTTAACTGCGCTATCTTGTGATGCTGCAAGACAGCCAGACGAAGTGAAAGTCGAATTTGAAGAGGGCATTGAGCAACTTATTCAGTTCATTATGAACGAACGAGCAAAACAAGTTTCTTTGGAGGCGCCAGAGTTGAGAAAGCAAGCCATTAATATTCTTGCCCAATCTGTAGGGGCAATTGCTTTATCTCGCGCATGCCCAGACCAATCAAACCTTAGCGATGAAATATTGGAAAGCTGTAAAGAGAGCCTTTTAAAGTTAGCCGATTAAACTTTTTTATCTCTCAAACTGGTTTGGCTAAGTTGAATTAACCTCGCAATATCGACAGTTCTTTCATAAATAAGTTCTGCCGCATGTTCGCAGGCTTGCTCTAATGTAATGGGGCCATTAGTTAGCGAAAATGCAGCTGTAACGCCGTGCTCATAAAGCGCTTGATAGCGTTCACATAATGTTCCTGCAATGACAATGACAGGAACATTATGTGTTTTGGCAATTTGACTCACCCCAAAAACTGTTTTACCACTTAAGGTTTGTTGGTCAAATTTACCTTCACCTGTAATGACCCAATCCGCGTTAGAGATTTTATGTTCAAGTTGGTTCAGTTCAGCCACGACTTTAACACCAGCTTTAAATTCCGCATTTAAATAGCTTTTGGCTGCAAAACCTAAACCTCCCGCAGCACCAGATCCCGCTTCATCTCGTTTGTCGAAACCTAAAAGCTCCGCAGAGACATCGGCAAAATGGGCAAGTGCCTGGTCAAGTAACTCTACTTGAGCAGAGGAAGCACCTTTTTGGGGACCAAAAATATGAGATGCGCCGTTTGGACCGCAAAGTGGATTGGTCACATCGGCAGCCAATAAAAAACGAGTTTGCTGAATACGTGGGTCGAAATGTGTTAAATCAATTTGTGATAGGTTGCTTAGAGCAAGTCCACCTGCGGGTAAAACGTTGTGGTTAGCATCGAGCAAAACCGCGCCCAAAGCACTGAGTAGTCCTGTGCCGCCATCATTGGTTGCACTGCCACCCACAGTTAAAATAATGTCTTTTGCACCTGCGTCTAAAGCATCCAAAATGAGCTGGCCTGTGCCAAACGTTGTGCTCTGGCAGGCATCACGCTCAGACGGTGGAACTAACTGTATGCCGCTGGCTTGAGCCATTTCAATGATGGCGATTTTCTGATGTTCTAACCATCCCCATCTTGCTTGAACAGGCTGACCTAATGGGCCTAATACGGTTTTTTCACGCCATTCACCTTCACAGACTTCTAACACCGCTTCTATGGTTCCTTCACCACCGTCTGCCATTGGACATATCAGCGTTTCAGCATCTGGAAAAACGTTTTGCCATCCTTTGGCAATGGCTTGAGCGACGCCTAAAGCCGATAGGCTGTCTTTAAAAGAGTCTGGCGCAATCACAACCTTCATAAGTTCTCTGAATCTATTTTTTTCAATTAATTTATACTGCTTAAACCCATAAAAACCTACTTAAAATGACGTAAAGTTCAGCTCATTACATCATTTCTATTTTTTAAAAATATAAAGTGAATTATGTTTTTATCTGTAAAAAATAGGTCATTGTGTTTTTAAGATATTGTTATTATTTAATTTAAATAATTTTTTGGTCTTGGCTGAATGATTGTAATTATAAAAAATATGGCACATATTATAACTAGCGTTGAGGCTGCCTCTAAATATCATGAGTAAGATAAAAGTGGACTTTTACTTATTAAGATAAACAGCAAATAACGTAGATATAACCATAATTAACTTGTGAATTTATTGCACCTATAGAATGTGTAAAAAGTAATAAGAGGATGACAAAGTGGATAATTCAGAAGAACAAAAGCATATTCAGGAAAATAACGGCTTTGCACGAATTGAACCCTATACTCATCCTGCGGGCGGATGGGGAGCACTACTCAGTGTCGCTCGAAACTTAAAGCGGCAAGATATTTTAAAAAAAGGTTCGATTACCTTACTCAATATTAACCAGCCTACCGGGTTCGACTGTCCCGGTTGTGCATGGCCAGAAAAGAAAAATGCTCACGCCTTTAACTTCTGTGAAAATGGCGCAAAAGCAGTTGCATTTGAAGCAACCAGTAAAACAGTGACTCCCGAATATTTTGCAGGTCACACGGTGAGTTGGTTATCAGAACAAAGTGATTTCTTTCTAGAAGACTTAGGTCGCTTAACAGACCCAGTTCGCTATGATGCTGCAACCGATAAATATGTCGCAATTTCATGGGATGAAGCATTTCAGATTATTGCTAAGCATCTTCATGCCTTAGATAACCCAGATCAAGCTGCGTTTTATACGTCGGGCCGTGCCAGTAATGAAGCAGCATTTTTATATCAATTGTTTGTGCGAAGCTTTGGAACAAATAACTTCCCAGACTGTTCGAACATGTGTCATGAAACCACAAGCGTTGGGTTACTTGATTCGATTGGTTTAGGAAAGGGCACAGTCACCCTAGAAGACTTTGATTTAGCCGATGCAATTTTTAGTTTTGGACATAATCCCGGAACCAATCACCCGCGTATGTTAGGTACTTTACGTGAAGTGTCTAAACGTGGCGGTAACATTATTGCGATTAACCCGATTAAAGAGCGAGGCCTAGAACGTTTCCAAGACCCACAAGCACCACTTGAAATGATGACTAACGGCAGTACCCCAATTAGTCGCTATTATTTCCAACCTAAAATTGGTGGTGACTATGCACTCATGTTAGGAATTTTAAAGCACCTAAATGAGTGGGATAAAAAGGCGCTCGCTTCAGGTAAACAAAGTGTTTTTGATCGAAACTTTATTGCGGTGAATACAATCGGTTTCGAGGAGATGATTGCCGAGGTTGAAAAAACTGACTGGGAAGATATTTATAAACACTCGGGACTATCACCAGAGCATTTAGAAAAATTAGCCAAGCTCTTTTTAGAGTCTGAGCGCTCAATTTTCTGTTGGGGGATGGGTATTACTCAACATCGCCATGGAACAGCCAACGTACACATGTTAGCGAATTTATTATTGGCGCGTGGGCAAATTGGTCGTCCGGGTGCAGGGCTTTGTCCAGTTCGTGGACACAGTAATGTGCAAGGCGACCGAACCATGGGCATTAATGAGTTACCTAGCCCGAAATTACTCGACAACATTGACCGCGTGTTTGGGATTAAATCTCCTAGAAAAAATGGGCATGGTGTCGTTGAAACTATTAAAGCTATGGCTGAAGGTGAGGTCAAAGTCTTTATTGGTTTAGGTGGTAACTTTGCAGTTGCGACGCCAGATACACCGTATACCCAAGAAGCACTTAGAAAGTGTAATTTAACTGTTCATGTTGCAACCAAGTTAAACCGTAGCCATTTGGTTTGTGGTAAAGAGGCACTGATTTTGCCTTGTTTGGGCCGTACCGAAATTGATGAGCAGCTTCATGGCCCGCAGGCCATTTCAGTCGAAGATTCGATGAGTAATATTCATTTGTCGGCTGGGCGTAATACCCCAATTTCTGAAAATATTTTATCTGAACCAGACATCGTGGCAAGAATGGCTGAAGCGGTGCTGCCAGACAGCAAGATTAAATGGAAATGGTACATTGAAAGTTATGATCGTATTCGTGACTCAATTGCTGAGGTCTTTGATGAGTTCCATGATTTTAATTTACGTGTCTATAACCCGGGTGGTTTCCATCTAGAGCATCCGGCTAATCAGCACATCTGGAACACAAAAAGTGGTAAAGCGCAGTTTATGATTACGCCTCTGAGTGAAGTCTATGGCGATAAAGAAAATCAGTACGCTGCCGCCTATACCGAGAGCCAAGTTTATACCTTAATGACCACTCGCTCTCATGACCAATACAACACGACGCTATATGGTCTCGATGACCGTTACCGTGGGGTCTTCGGACAACGCCGTGTTTTGTTTATGAACCAAGCCGATATTGATGAAGCTGGCTTTGAAGCAAATCAGTGGGTTGATATTGAAAGTGTTTTCTCAGATGGCGTGAAACGTATTGTGCATAGTTTCCGTATTGTGCCGTACAACATTCCACGTGGCAGTTTAGCTGCGTACTATCCAGAGACTAATCCTTTAGTGGCGTTAAGCAGTCATGATAAATACGCCAAAATTCCAGCTTCAAAAAGTGTTCCTGTGATTTTGCATCTCGGTGATGCACCTGCACACTTTAATTTGGCAACAGCAGTTGATCCTGAAGATGCAGATAAGAAAGTAAGTAACCTTTAAATTAACAGCGATATTAAAAATGTAATTCAAACAAATGGCGCTCTAAACAAGCGCCATTTCAAGATAAAGGAAATTATTTTGACACCACATTCTTATGGGGTTGAAACATTACAAGTAAAGCGGTTTAAGAAAACCGAATCTGAAAGTGTTTTAGATAATATTGTTCAAGAGCATCCGATTGCTTTGGTATATAACGGCATTTCTCATGCAGTGATGATGGCAACACCTACCGATGTCGGTGTGTTCGCTAAAGGTTTTAGTCTGTCCGAAGGAATTTTAACGAGCTTAAAAGAGTTGTATGCCATTGAGGTTCATGAAAGTGAACTGGGAATTGAAGTAAATATGACTATTTCATCTAGAGCATTTGCTGCGTTAAAAGAAAAACGACGTATGTTAGTGGGGCGTACAGGCTGTGGTTTATGTGGCATTGAAAGTTTGGAGCAACTTCAGCTCGATATTTCTAAAATTACCATCGAACCTTCCAAAGAGTGGCTCGAACAAATTCCAGTCGCGATTTCTCAATTAAAAGATCAACAAAAAATTACTGCCTTAACAGGTGGCGCTCATGCCGCAGCTTGGGTGGTTCAAGGCAAAATCATGGCTTTATTTGAAGATGTTGGCCGTCACAATGCCTTAGACAAACTACTGGGTTATTTAGCTCAAGAAAACTACGACACCAGTTTAGGTTTTGTTGTTATGACCAGTCGTGCAAGCTACGAATTAATTCGTAAATGCGCTCAGCTTAATATTGGTTTATTGGCTTCAATTTCTGCCCCAACCAGTATGGCTATTCGGCTCGCAAAGACTTCTGGTCTAACTTTAGCAAGCTTTTGTCGTGGAGATGATTTCGTTTTATATACATAAGGGCATGCATCAAAATATTGATCAGAGCAGTTCAAATGCTAAGAATGATCAAACATAATGGAAATATACATTTCTATTTTGCCTAATTTTAAGTTAAGCACGAACTTTATACTTTATGATCAGACTTATGTAGTTCAGAGTGTGTCCCAGTGGCTTGGTTACAGTCCATAAAAGATTGGGCAAAACGTCTAAAGAAACAAATTATTATGCTTTGGTTTGCATCGAAGCATCCTCAAATGCCGATATTGCCTAAAATTTTGGCCGTGATTGCTGTTGCCTATGCTTTTAGCCCCATCGATTTAATTCCAGATTTTATTCCTATTTTAGGTTTTGTTGATGATGCTTTAATTTTGCCCATTCTTATTTGGTTAGCTGTTCGTTTTACACCTAAGCAAGTCATTTTAGATGCAGAACAACAAGCTGATGAATGGCTAGAACAGCAGGAGCGACGACCTCAAAATTATTTGGTCGCTGTGTTAATTATTTTAGTTTGGGTAACGCTAGCGGTAATGGCCTATTTCTATTTCGGCGGCGGTTTGTAAGCCTTAAAAGTGCAAGATATAGAAACATGAATTTAAAGGCATTAACATTGTGCTTTGCTACAACTCAAAGGATAATAACGTTTTTATAAGCTTTGAGTTGCAGATAATGAAAATCGTCGCAGATGAAAATTTGGCATTTACCGACTACTTTTTTTCAGAGTTTGGCGATATTCAACACCATGCGGGACGTACCTTAACTCATGCAGATGTAAAAGATGCAGAAGCATTATTGGTTCGCTCAGTCACTGCGGTGAATGCAAGCTTAATCGAAAATACAGCATTAAAATATGTGGGTAGTGCCACAATCGGCACCGATCATTTAGATATTCCTGCTTTAGAAAAACAAGGAATTACATGGGCAAATGCAGCAGGTTGTAATGCGCAGGCAGTTGCTGAATATGTCATTACTGCTTTACTTCATTTAGATATGAACCTTTTAGAACAACAAGAAAAATTTACCCTAGGGATAGTGGGGCTTGGAAACGTCGGTAAGCGTTTGGCATATATGGCCCAGTTGCTTGGTTGGAATGTGATTGGCTTTGATCCATATGTACAGTTAGATTCAATTAAAAATGTAAGTTTAGAAACTCTTTTACAACAAGCGAATGCAATTTCAATTCATGTGCCGCTTACCAAAAATGGTGAACATGCGACGTATCATCTTTTTGATGAGCAAGCGTTTGCTGCACTTCAACCGAACACGATTTTAATTAATAGTGCGCGTGGTCCAGTTGTGAAAGAAGCTGCATTAATCGAAGATATTCAACGTACCCAGCGTAAAGTTGTGCTCGATGTATTTGAACATGAACCAGTGATATCTGAAGAACTTATAGACATGTTGGCTTTAGCAACACCGCATATTGCAGGTTATAGCTTGGAAGGTAAGGCACGCGGTACGCAAATGATTTATGAAGCGTTCTGCCAAAAGTTTGGGTTTGATATAAATAAACGTTTTGAAACACAGTTGCCTGCATGTGACGACTATTTTTCAGGAAATGATTTAAAAGCGGTGGTAAAGCAAAAATTAGCTCAGATTTATAATATTGCTCAAGATGATGCCAATATTCGTGCCTGCATTAAAGAGGGTAAAGTAGAGCAAAAAGCATTTGATTTATTACGTAAGAATTATCCGCTGCGCCGTGAATGGGCAGCACATGGAGGGCCGCAGGCATGAGCTTGAGTTATCAACCAACTTGTTCAATTGATGCCTTAAAAGCACGTGCTAAGCTCTATAACCAGATTCGTCTGTTTTTTGCTGAACGTGATGTCATGGAAGTGGAAACACCGATTGTTTCACAAGCAGGTGTCACCGATGTGCATTTAGCTTCTGTTCAGACTTTACGTCATATTAATGGCAAATTGCAGACTCAATATTTACAGACTTCGCCTGAGTTTGCCATGAAACGCTTACTTGCAAGTGGCAGTGGGCCGATTTATCAGATTTGTAAGGTTTTTCGAGACGATGAACACGGGCGTAAACACAATAGTGAATTTACCATGCTCGAATGGTACCGTCCGGGTCTAGACTTAAAAGCTTTAATGCATGAAACTGCCGATTTATTGCAGACTTGTTTGCAGCATCGCTTTGGCGAAGTTCGTCCGTTTATTTTAAGTTATAAACATGCCTTTCAAGATCGCCTTGATATCAACCCTTTACAAGCAACATTGAAGCAACTCAAAGATACGGCAAATCGTGTGGGATTAAATCTTGATTTAGGCGATGACCGCCTAGCTTACATGGATTTGTTATTTTCTCATTTTGTTGAGCCAAGTTTAGGGTTTGATGCACCTGTCTTTTTAACTGACTTTCCACCAGAAATGGCGTCTTTGGCAAAAGTGAAAGTTGATGAAGATGGGGAAGAGGTCGCAGCACGTTTTGAGGTTTATATTGAAGGTTTAGAGCTTGCCAATGCTTACGATGAATTGCTTGACGCAGACGTATTACGTTCACGTTTTGAAGCAGACAATGCAGAGCGGGCTAAGCAAGGTCTCCATGTCATGCCTTTAGATGAGCATCTTTTAGCAGCTTTGCCTCATATGCCAGAATGTTCAGGAATTGCTTTAGGTATAGACCGCTTACTCATGGTTGCAATGGATCAGGTCAAAATTGAAAAAGTCATTACATTCCCAGCTGAAATTGCTTAAAAACTGACAAATAAAAAAGCCACAATATTGTGGCTTTTTTATTGAGGGTTTATTTAGCTTAAGCTTGTTGAATACCTGCAACAACCCAATCTTGCTGAGAACCAGCAGGTTTAACGAAGTGCCAGATTTCAGTAAATGGTTGTGGCAAGCTGTTTAAATCTTCACTCACAGTGCCAGTGAAGCGTACGCTTACAACGTATTGACCATTTTCAGTCGCGCTGTCTACAACCATCGCATTCAGATTACTAAATTCAGCAACGTCTTGATCTTGGTTTTCCATGATGTCGTTATACATAGAACTATAAAGTTCTGGTGTTAAGTAACGGCGAATTTCTTCAATGTTACTTGCAGTATTCATCGACTGGATGTGATTAAAACGTTGACGTGCAATACGTAAGAAAGCAGCAGGTTCACTACCATCTGGAAGTTGATTGCCATTGCTCGTTGTCGCACCGCCAAAAGGAGCTTGGGTTGCTGCACCGCCACCAACAGATTGACCAAAGATATTTGTATTATCTCCAGCATTACGTGGTGTTGCTTGTGGTGCAGCAGAACGACCAAATGGGTTTTGACCGTCGTTATTTGGTGCGTAAGGATTATTAGCTGCTAATTTTTTTTTTGCGCCCAATTTGCGGAAAACAAAAAAGGCTAAAGCTGCTGCAAGTAATACCCAAAGCCAGCTAGGAATTCCACCTTTTTTCTCTTCTTGTTGCGCTTGAGCAGCTTGTTCTGTTCCAGCTTGAGTTGCTTGATGTTCAGTTGATGTTGGTTTGTCATCAGCTAAAGCATTTGCTGCAACAGCACCTACGGCAGCACCAGCCACACCAGCTGCAACCATTGAACCAACACCCGGACCTGATCGTTGAGGTGCAGTAGCAGGTTGTTGAGCAGGAGTCACTTGACGAGGTTGTTGATAAGACTGGCTTGAAGTAGTAGAGCGTGCCATACCGTGGCTTTTACCACCACCTGCACGTTTAGCTTCAGCAAGAGGCGAAATTGCTAAAGCAGCCATTAAAATACCGGTAATCAAGCCACGCTGGTGTACTTCCATAGGAAATTCCTGTCTAAAATTAAATTGTAATAGTATTTATGAAGGTATTTACGCTAAATTTCAACCATAAAAGTATGTTTTTTTATGTCAATTCATCACTGAGTTGCATTGCCTCAGTCAATGCTTCATGCAGTCGGGCAACCGCAATGACTTGTACGCCAGGAATTGCTTTTTGCGGCGCATTACCTCTAGGCAAAATGACATACTTAAAACCATGTTTTGCAGCTTCTTTTAAACGCTCTTGACCATTTGGTACAGGACGAATTTCACCAGAAAGGCCAACTTCTCCAAAAACGGCAAGTTGTTGAGGTAAAGCTTTAGTTCGTAAACTTGAAGCACATGCTAATAAAACTGCTAAGTCTGAACCTGTTTCAGTAATTTTTAAGCCACCGACAATGTTGACATAGACGTCTTGTCCAGTGGTTTGAACACCGCCATGACGGTGCATTACAGCAAGCAGCATGTTTAAACGGTTTTGTTCGAGACCAAGTGCGACGCGACGAGGTTGTCCTTGAGCATCATCAACTAAAGCTTGGACTTCGACCAAAAGAGGGCGAGTCCCTTCACGACTAATCATAACAATTGAACCGGGAATCGCTTCATCATAACGGCTTAAGAAAATGGCAGAAGGGTTAGCAACTTCGCGTAAACCTTTATCTGTCATGCCAAATACGCCAAGCTCGTTCACCGCACCAAAACGGTTTTTAACGGCGCGAATCATTCGATAACGTGAGTCTGATTGGCCTTCAAAGTAAAGTACACAATCCACCATGTGTTCTAAAACACGTGGACCTGCCAGTGCACCTTCTTTGGTCACGTGACCAACAATGAAGAGTGCAGTGCCACTATTTTTTGCATAACGAGTTAATAAAGCAGCAGATTCACGAATTTGTGAAACACCACCCGGTGCTGATTGAAGCGTTTCTGTATAAAGCGTTTGGATCGAATCTAAGATCGCCACGACAGGTTTTTCTTGTTCTAAGACTTCGCAAATACGTTCAACACAGGTTTCTGCCATGACTTTTAACTGGTCAGTAGGTAAGTCAAGACGTTGAGCGCGAAGTGCAACCTGAGATAAAGATTCTTCACCGGTAATATAAAGTGCAGAGCTTTTTGCACTTGCCATATAGGTTGCTGTTTGCAAAAGAATAGTCGATTTACCAATACCCGGGTCACCACCAATCAATACGACTGAACCTGTAACTAAGCCTCCGCCAAGTACGCGATCAAATTCGCTGATGCCTGTCGGTAAGCGTGTTTCATGGGAAAAAGTGACTTTATTTAGTGTTGTAATATTGGCAGCTTGGCCAGCATAGCCCCCAACTTTTGGACGTGCGCGGTGAGCGGTAGTTGGCTCAAGTTTGACTTCAGTCAAAGAATTCCATTCACCACACTCTGAACATTGACCTGCCCATTTAAGATGATCGGCACCACATTGTTCGCAACGGTAAACAGTTTTGACTTTGCTCATATTCGACTTCAGTTAAAAACTTCTTAATTAATAGTAGAAACGGAGTATAACAAAACCAAAATAGAGAATCAGTTTTGAAGTGGAATACATTTTGCTTAATTTAAAACAACGAAAATATTAGGTCATTGTCATGTGTTAGTTAATTTAAAAGATTAAGGTCGAGCAGGGGTGTTTTTAATAAACAGATGAAAGACTGAAATGAAATTGAAGATTAGAAAAATGGTCAATTGAATCGTCTTTTTAATTTAAAAATCAGACAAGTTCAAGTCATGTTTTTAGACCGTAAAGTGCGTTGTATTGCTATGGGCTTGTGCGTATTATCAGATTTAATTGTATGTAGCTTGAAATCATCAGCAATACAGATAAAAATCGGTTAGCTGAAAAATTATCAAAAAATATACATTTAAAAGATACCTGCAAATGGTGCGATATCGTCTTTTTGATTTTAGCTAACGGACTAAAAAAAATTACTGGAGTGTATTGATAAGATGTCGAATCAAAATCTGAATGAGCCTCATGAACAAGGTGAGCTCCATCGTAGCCTCTCAAATCGGCATTTACAGCTGATCGCGATTGGCGGTGCAATTGGTACGGGATTGTTTATGGGATCAGGCAAAACGATTAGTCTTGCTGGCCCTTCAATCTTATTCATTTACCTGATTATTGGTGTGATGGTGTTTTTTGTCATGCGTGCGCTTGGCGAATTACTTCTTTCAAATCTTGCCTATAAATCATTTATTGATTTCACAACAGATTTAATTGGCCCATGGGCAGGTTATTTTGTAGGTTGGACCTATTGGCTGTGTTGGATCACCATTGGTATTGCCGATCTTTCTGCAATTATCTATTACTTACAATTCTTTAATAATGGTCTACCTTTCTCGCCAGTCGAAGGCGCCATGATCAGTGTTGCAGCCATCGTATTCATTATGGGTTTGAACTTATTAACAGTTCGCCTATTCGGTGAGTTGGAGTTTTGGTTTGCGCTTATCAAAATCCTAGCAATTATTATTTTAATTGCTGTAGGTCTATGGATGATCTTTACAGGCTTTACCTCGACTACTGGTGAAGTGGCATCCTTTACTCATTTGTGGGCAAATGGTGGTTTCTTCCCGACGGGTGTGCATGGCTTCTTGGCAGGATTCCAGATTGCGATTTTTGCTTTCGTTGGTGTTGAGCTTGTCGGAACAACGGCTGCGGAAACTAAAGATCCTGAACGTAATTTGCCTAAAGCAATTAACTCAATTCCAATTCGTATCATTATTTTCTATGTGTTCGCATTAATTATTGTTATGTCAGTAACACCATGGAATAAAATTGATCCGGCGATCAGCCCGTTTGTAAACTTGTTTAGTCAAGCAGGCGTTGCGGCAGCAGCAATCTTAATGAACTTGGTTGTGTTGTCATCAGTGATGTCATCAATGAACAGTGGCGTGTTTTCAACAAGCCGTATGTTGTTTGGTCTATCTCGTGAAGATCAGGGACCAAAAGCTTTTGGTAAATTGAACAGACGTGCGGTACCTGCAAATGCATTGTATTTCTCTGCTGCGTGTTTATTGTTAGGTGCAGCATTACAGTATTTTGTACCAAATACCGTTGAGGCGTTTACGCTTGCAACAACACTTTCAACGATTCTGTTCATTTGCGTGTGGTTACTGATTATCTGGAGTTATATCCGTTACTACACTACACGTCCTGAGCTGCATGCAAAATCAACATTTAAATTGCCGGGTGGCCTATTTACATGTTGGATCACGATTATTTTCTTTATTGGTATGATTTACGTGTTGTCTTTAGAGCCAGATACGTTTAAAGCGCTTAAAGTCAGCCCAATCTGGTTTATTATCTTGATCATTGGTTATTTCTTCTTCTATAAACCGCGTCATAAAAAGTAATTAAATTTATTTAGTTATGATCAAACGCTGGCTGAAAAGCTGGCGTTTTTTATGCATATTGTTTTTCTCTTTAAGTTTACTCTTTAGCCGCCTGCATGATCACGGTATACTGCATCGAATTGTTTAAATCAGGTGCTCAGATGCGTCGTGTCATTTGCCTCATCAGTTTATTGAGCAGCAGTATTTTGCTAAGCGCTTGCGGTCAGTCAGGAGCATTACAGCTACCTTCTGATCCGAATTATGACAAACGCGCGAAATACTTGCTCTATCGTAATAAAGAACAGAAACAAGTTGTGCAACAGGATGAACAAGCTGATCAGCCAGTTGAATCATCAGCCCCAACCCAAACAACTTCACCTTAAGCTTTGAAATAAGGACACATTCATGAGTTTCACTCGCATTAATGGAGTATTGCACGCAGAGCAATGTTCTATGGAGCAGCTTGCGCAGCAATTTGGCACACCTTTGTATGTTTATTCAAAAGCAGCTTTTGAAAAACATTACTTAGATATGGATCGTGCTTTTGATTTTATTGATCATCAAATCTGTTTTGCGGTGAAATCTAACTCAAATTTAGCTGTTCTTAATGTATTGGCAAAACTTGGTGCTGGTTTTGATATCGTATCAGGTGGTGAGCTTGCACGTGTTTTAAAAGCGGGTGGAGATGCATCTAAAGTTGTTTTTTCTGGCTTAGGTAAAACTGAAGCTGATATTGAAACATCGTTAAATGTAGGCATTGCTTGCTTTAATGTAGAGTCTTATGCCGAACTAGATCGTCTTCAAAAAGTTGCAGCTCGTCTAGGCAAAAAAGCGCCGATTTCCTTACGTGTAAATCCAGACGTAGATGCAAAAACACATCCTTATATTTCAACAGGCCTTAAAGAAAATAAATTTGGTATTCCTAGTGATACCGTTTATGAAACTTATCAATATGCTGCATCTTTACCAAACCTTGAGATTATTGGAATTGACTGCCACATTGGTTCGCAATTAACTGAGACTAAACCGTTCGTTGATGCTTTAGATCGTGTCATGGTGATGATCGAAGAGTTGAAAAAACTTGGTATTACTCTTAAACACATCGATATCGGTGGTGGTTTAGGGGTTTGTTATAAAGATGAAACACCGCCAAGTGTTGAAGAATATGCTAACTCAATGAAACCTGCTTTAGAAAAGCTAGGTCTCAAGGTTTATATGGAGCCGGGCCGTAGCATTAGTGCAAATGCAGGTGTGCTTTTAACCAAAGTTGATTTGCTCAAACCAACGAGCCACCGTAACTTTGCCATTATTGATGCAGCAATGAATGATTTAATTCGCCCTGCTTTATATGAAGCATGGATGGATATCCAACCTGTGGTACCAAGTTCAGATACTGAAGAAAAAACTTGGGATCTCGTGGGTGCAATCTGTGAGACAGGTGATTTCATTGGTAAAGATCGCTCGTTAGCGTTAAAAGAAAATGACTTGTTAGCTGTTCTTGGCGCTGGTGCTTATGGTTTTGTAATGAGTTCAAATTACAATACACGTGGACGTGCCGCAGAAGTGATGGTGTCTGGCGACAAAGCCCATTTGATTCGTGAACGTGAAACAGTTGAATCCCTTTGGGAAAAAGAAAGTTTATTGCCTGAGGAGTAAATGAAATGTTATTAGAATTTACTAAAATGCATGGCCTAGGCAATGACTTTATGGTGGTTGATCTGATCAGCCAACGTGCCTATTTGGATACAGAAACAATCCAACGCTTAGCTGATCGCCATTTTGGCATCGGTTTTGATCAACTTTTAATTGTTGAACCACCTGATTTACCGGAAGCAGATTTTAAATATCGTATTTTTAATGCTGATGGTTCTGAAGTTGAACAATGTGGTAACGGTGTGCGCTGTTTTGCTCGCTTTGTACATGAGCGTCATTTAACAACGAAAACTAGTATTACTGTTCAAACCAAAGCAGGAATTGTCAAACCTGAACTGGGGCAAAATGGTTGGGTTCGCGTGAATATGGGCTACCCGAAATTCTTGCCGAATGAAATTCCATTCATTGCTGAACAACCAGAAGCTTTATATACACTTGAGTTAGCCAATGACCAAAGCATTAGTATTGATGTGGTCAATATGGGCAATCCTCATGCTGTCACTATTGTTCCAGATGTATTAACTGCAGATGTTGCTGGCATTGGCCCACAAGTTGAGTCACATAAACGTTTCCCTGAACGTGTGAATGCTGGCTTTATGCAAAACATTGATGAAAAGCATGTGCGCCTTCGTGTATTTGAACGTGGTGTAGGTGAAACTCTTGCATGTGGTACAGGAGCTTGTGCTGCTGCGGTAAGTGGTATGCGCCGTGGTTTATTGGGTAATTCAGTTGAAGTTGAACTTGCTGGTGGTAAGCTACAAATCGAATGGCAAGAAGGCGATGTGGTCTGGATGACTGGTCCAACAACTCATGTATATGATGGGCGTTTGGATTTACGTTATTTCCAAGGCTAATAGCATTACTTAAATAGAAGCCTCTTTTATTAGCTAAAATCATAAAAGAGGCTTTCTTTTATATGTACAATAATTTTTTAATTTTATTACTTTATAAAAATATGAATAATTTGATTTTCTTACCCGGCGCATCAGGCAGTACAACATTTTGGCATCCCTTAATTGAAAAATTACCTCCGCATTACCAGACACAAATTATTGGTTACCCCGGTTTCGGTGATACACCTGAATCCCTTAAGATCAAAAACTTTGAAGACCTAACAAATTATGTTCTTAATCAAATTAATGATAAGTCTGTAATTATCGCGCAATCTATGGGTGGCATTTTTGCTGTTGCGGCAGCGTTGCAAAAACCTCAACTGGTGAAAGGTCTGGTTTTGATTGCAACTTCTGGTGGAATTAACCTTGAACGATTTAATGTACAAGACTGGCGAGAAGCATACCGTCAAGCATTTTTAAAATATCCAGATTGGTTTGTTACCACTAATGCCAACTATGAAGAGTTTTTATCAGATATAAACATTGAAACTTTATTGATCTGGGGCGATAACGATCCAGTGAGCCCCGTTCAGGTGGGTCAATATTTAAATCAAAAAATTGAGAATTCGATGTTATATGTTGTGAAAGGTGGGGACCATCAATTAGCAGAAAAATATGCCGATGACGTTTCAGTTCAAATAAAAACCTACTTAGAAAAACTAAAGTAAGTTTTTAAGTCTTATTTAGCGTGCTATCTATCAGCACGCTTTTTAAAATTTATCTTTTACTCAAAGCCAGTTTCAAAGCAAACAACACAAAAATACTGCCCGTAATTCGGTCCATATATTTCACAAATTTGGGTTGTTTCAGATAACGTGAAAGTGGCTGCATAGCCAAAATTAATAAAATTGACCATAAGGTTCCAATCACTACATGAATCATCACAAGCCCCATAATCCAAGTGACAGCCGATGCTTGTGGTGGAATAAATTGTGGAAGAAATGAAATATAAAAAATTCCGACTTTGGGATTAAGTAAGTTACCCAAAAAACCTTTAATAAACCAATTTTGTGAAGAAGGGACATTGGAGTTGCTTTCTTGCATGTCTGAAAGTTGGCTACGTGGTTTTAAAATCATATTCAAACCTAGCCAAGCTAAATAAGCAGCCCCCATCCATTTCAGAATATTAAAAGCTAAATCAGAAGCCATAAGCAAAGCACCTAGACCACAAGCGACCACAATTCCCCATGCAATGCAGCCAAGGCTAATACCCACTGCTGCTTGAAATGCTTTAGATTTGCCTTCAAGAGTAGCGGTACGAATAATTAAAGTCGTATCCAGACCAGGGGTAAGCGTAAGTAAAGTAATGGCAATTAAGTAGGGAATGAGTATGGTAGTCATGACAGCAGGGTTCCGACGAATACTTAAAGTGAAGTGTAATATATAAGGTAATGAGTTGTTGCGCTGTACGATCTTAAATTTCCTGAACAACTACTTTTTGATACACTGAAAAAATAAAATGAGCAAATAAATGGAGAGCAATTTGGATTTTGCATTACAGCTGCTCTCAATGTGGTTAAAAGAAAGAAAAATTCAGAACCATTCTGAGCACACGATTACAGCTTATGAAAGAGATGTTAAAAGCTTTCTTGAGTTCTGCGAGCTCAAACAAATTGATTTAAGAAATATTGAAGCTTCAGATTTACGTGAATATTTGGCCCAGCGTGTTGAGCAGGACCAGTTAAGTTCAAGCAGTATGCAGCGTCATCTCACTTCAATTCGCCAGTTTATGAAATGGGCTGAACAAGGGAAATATCTAGAAATTAACCCTACTGATGACTTTAAGCTTAAACGTCAGCCTAGACCCTTACCGGGTATGATCGACATAGAAACGGTTAATCAGATTTTAGATCAGCCTACGCCTGAAAAACCAATTGATCAGCAATTATGGTTAAGAGATAAAGCCATGCTCGAGTTACTTTACTCAAGTGGTTTGCGTCTGGCTGAACTGCAAGGCTTAACAATTAAAGATATCGATTTTAACCGTCAACTGGTACGTATTACCGGTAAAGGAAATAAAACCCGAATTGTACCATTTGGGAAAAAGGCGAAAGAAAGCCTATTGAATTGGCTGAAAATTTATAAAATCTGGAAAGGCCATTTTGATCAAAATGCTTCTGTTTTTATTTCTCAAAGAGGCGGTGTGTTAACCCCACGGCAAATTGAAAAGCGTGTAAAGCTTCAAGCGCAAAGAGCAGGTGTGAATGTAGATTTACATCCTCATTTATTACGACATTGTTTTGCTAGCCATATGTTATCAAGTAGTGGTGATTTGCGGTCAGTACAAGAAATGTTAGGCCACAGTAATTTGTCTACGACACAAATTTACACGCATATCGATTTTGATCATTTGGCACAAGTCTATGATCAAGCTCATCCGAGAGCACAAAAGAATGAATAGATTTAAGAACAATCTTAATAACAAAGTTGATTAAAATGGCAAGTCTTATACGAATGTAGACATCATTTGTATTTTTTTAGAAATTTGTTTAAGAGAAATAGGGGAAATAGTCAAATTGACCATTTTGATCTTGGGATATTTTGTCGTTACCCCTCAGTCAAAAACATCTCATCTCGATTATTTTAAGGTGATCTTATGTTTCTGACTAATAAGCTAAATAAGATAAAAAGATAATAAAAATCAATATATAAAATAGAGTGTAAAAAGAACGAAATAGCGCCTAATAAGGCATAATATTTTTTTTATGAACTGATGGTTTCATTTTTTTTGTGCTGTTCTGGAAAATTGTGACTTGACCGAAATGCCAAACACATTGCAAGATAGGGTACCTAAAAAATTTTAATTGAAGAGTTAATATACTTTTCTCAACATTTACTTTTGCTAGAACAGCCGAGGATTACATGAAGGCTCTTGTTGCTGTAAAACGCGTGGTTGATGCCAACGTCAAAGTTCGTGTTAAGCCGGACAATAGTGGGGTTGACCTAACTAACGTTAAAATGTCAATTAACCCATTTTGTGAAATCGCAGTGGAAGAAGCGGTTCGCTTAAAAGAAAAAGGAACAGTAACAGAAATCGTTGTTGTTTCTGTGGGTCCTAAAGAAGCTCAAGAACAAATCCGTTCTGCAATGGCTTTGGGTGCAGACCGCGGTATTTTAGTTGAAACCACTGATGAAATTGGCGCTTTAGAAGTTGCTAAAATTTTAAAAGGTGTTGTTGAAGCTGAAAAACCAGAACTTATCCTTCTTGGTAAACAAGCAATTGATGATGACTCTAACCAAGTAGGTCAAATGCTTGGCGCATTATTAGGTGCGGGCCAAGGTACATTCGCTTCTGAAGTGAAAGTTGATGGCGGCAAAGTACAAGTAACTCGTGAAGTTGACGGTGGTTTACAAACTGTTGAACTGGCACTTCCAGCAATCATTACAACTGACTTGCGTTTGAATGAGCCACGTTATGCAGCATTGCCTAACATCATGAAAGCTCGTAAGAAGCCACTTGATACTAAATCTCCTGCTGATTATGGCGTTACAGCTGGTACTAAGCTTAAAACTGTTAAAGTTGAAGCTCCAGCAGAACGTAAAGCTGGCGTACAAGTGAAATCTGTAGATGAGCTTGTTGAAAAATTGAAAAATGAAGCGAAAGTGATCTAATACGGAAGGATAAAATCATGAGTATTTTAGTTATCGCTGATCACAACAACCAAGTACTTAACGGTGCTACTTTAAACGTTGTTGCTGCAGCACAAAAAATCGGTGGTGATATTACTGTATTAGTTGCTGGTTCTGGTGCTCAGGCAGTTGCTGATGCTGCTGCTAAAGTTGCTGGTGTAAGCAAGGTTTTACTTGCTGACAATGCTGCTTATGCAAACCAGTTAGCTGAAAACGTAGCTGCTTTAGTTGCTGATTTAGCTAAAGGTTACAAATACGTATTAGCTGCTTCTACAACCACTGGTAAGAACATTCTTCCACGTGTTGCTGCTCTTCTTGATGTAAGTATGATCACAGACATTATTTCTGTTGAATCTGCAAATACATTCAAGCGTCCGATTTATGCAGGTAACGCGATTGCGACAGTTCAATCTGACGAAGCAATCATTGTGGGTACAGTTCGTGGTACAGCATTTGATCCAGTAGCTGCTGAAGGTGGTTCTGCTGCGGTTGAAGCGGTAAGTGAAGCGAAAGATGCAGGTATTTCTCATTTTGTATCTGAAGAAATCGTTAAGCTTGATCGTCCAGAATTAACTGCGGCTCGCATCGTAGTTTCTGGTGGTCGTGGTGTAGGTTCTGGTGAGAACTACCATAAAGTACTTGATCCATTAGCTGACAAGCTTGGTGCAGCACAAGGTGCTTCACGTGCGGCAGTTGATGCGGGCTTCGTACCTAACGACTTCCAAGTAGGTCAAACTGGTAAAATCGTTGCGCCTGACCTTTACGTTGCTGTAGGTATTTCTGGTGCGATCCAGCATTTAGCTGGTATGAAAGATTCTAAAGTTATTGTTGCAATCAACAAAGACGAAGAAGCGCCAATCAACAGTGTTGCTGACTACTGGTTAGTTGGTGATTTGAACACTGTAGTACCAGAGTTAGTAAGCAAGTTGTAATTTACAGCTTGTCACTTATTCGAAAAACGCCCTTGTGCTATAAATAGCCAAGGGCGTTTTTTATTTAGATCATCATTATGAATATTAATTATTCCGCTTCCCTAGAGGCCCACCAATTGCATCAATCACTTGTGAGATTGGCACGGGCAGATATGGCACGAGATTATTTATGTATTCGTTCGAAAAATCAGCATGGACTGTCCAATATTAAAGTTAGTCAGTTGCACATGGGATTTATTTTATATGGGCAACAACAATTAAATCTTCAAACAAAACAAATCAATTTTAGCGCTGGCGATCTCTATATTATAAAACCCGATACGGTTATCGATGCAGTTAATCTGCCTGACCCTATAACGGGTGAATATCTCACTATTCTTGTGCCTATGTGTGACGAAGTCATTCAAGCTGCACAAATGATTTGGGCTAAGCCAGTTGTAGACAGAACTGAAGCAATATTAAAGTTTTCAATTGATGATTTCGCTACATCTTTAGCTGAGTGGCAAACGGCTTTATTTAATCATGATGTGGTGAAAGCACGTTTATGTATTACCGCTATACTTGTACAGTTATGCCAACAGCATTGTTCAGATGTGTTAATTGTACCGCCACCTAAATTGACAAAAATCATTCATGATTGGGTCATAGAGAATCCACAGCACCATTGGCAGTCTAGTGAGTTTGAAATGCGACTAGGTTTGAGCAGTGCTACACTTCGCCGCAAGCTTAGCCATGAAGACACAACCTTAAGAGAAACGGTTACCCACGCACGGCTTACTTTTGCACTTGAGCTGTTGTATTCGAAAAAATTACCTATGAAAACTATTGCGGCAAAATCGGGATACCAGTCTGTTGCTATTTTTCGTGATCGCTTTATAGAGCGTTATGGTATAGATCCTGCTGTGCTAGCTGCCGAATAAGTCAATTTGAGCGTTTCTTATCGCTTATTGAGCGTTTTAAATAGATAAAAACCAATAGAGTTAAAGTATTAAAATACGAAGGACTCTATGATGAAATCATTAAAATCACTTACGATATTATTACTGCTGAGTGCCAGTACAGTTATACATGCAGAACAAAAGCCAAGTGTACATCAAGTTGATGGTTACTTTTTACAACCAGTAGGAAACCTTAAGGTAACAGCATTGTTTGATGGCGAGTTGGGATTACCTCGTAGTGATTTACTAGGTATTTCAGCTGAAAAAGCCAATCGACTGTTTGCAGAAAACTTTGTTCCTGTAGATGAGCATAATCAGATTGTCACAGATTTCTCTGCCTATCTTGTTCAAACGCCCACACAAAATATTTTAATTGATGCTGGCACTGCAAAATGTTTTGGTCCAACCTTGGGTCATGTACGTGAAAATTTAAAGAACGCAGGCGTACAGCCTGAACAAATAGATACCATCTTGATTACACATGCTCATCCTGATCATTTATGCGGTATTACACTTGATGGCAAAATGGCTTATCCGAATGCGAAAGTTTATCTGGCTAAAGAGGATGTAGATTTTTGGACATCACCAGCGAATGAAGCAAAAGCTACCGATTTTTTTAAGCCAATATTTAAAATGACGAGAGATGCATTGCAGCCATATCAAAAGGCAGGGCAACTCGTCGCTTTTACCAAAACTTCTTTTAACGTACCGAATGTTCAACTCATCGTTACTCATGGTCATACTGAAGGTCATTCTTCATATTTAGTAGATGGACAAAACGGTCAAAAGTTCTTAGGACTAGGCGATGTTGTACACTATGGTGCAGTACAGTTTCCTTATCCTGATGCAAGCTATAAACCTGATACTGACTCGAATCAGGCTATAGCTGTTCGTAAAAATATTTTTGAGCAAGCCTATAAAAACCAATGGTGGGTGGGAGCTGCGCATGTTGCTTTTCCTGGCATTGGACACATTGGTAAAAGCTCAAAAGGATATCAGTGGATTCCAGCTCAATATCGGCCTACAAAATGATATTTCAAACCTATTATTAAAAGAATAATAGGTTTACAACAAGGCAAGTATATTTAAGCTAAATATTATTTATTTTGGCTAATAAACTGGGTTTTGTTTTTTTAAGATTAGATGAAAAGTGCTCTAAAGAGAGCACTTTTGTGTTGTCTATATTTTGGTCGAACTGTTGAGTTTTAATAAATACATTTAAAACTAGAATTCTCTAATTTTAACTTATTAATTCTAATGAAATTTTTATTGTAAAAAAATGCTATTTTCAGATTGCTAAACTCCCAGTTAACGAGCAGTTTGTGCTATACTATACAGCTATATTTTTTTCGATTTTAGTTCAGTTTTCAGAACTAAATTTTTTGCAAGATCAAGACATATTAGCAGATGGAAATTTCTATCTGTAAGAAGGAGTATGCATGAGCGTATCGGAAATCCGACCGATTGCCATTGAGGATGAACTCAAGCATTCATATTTAGATTACGCAATGAGTGTAATCGTATCTCGTGCATTGCCGGATGTGAGAGACGGTCTGAAACCTGTTCACCGTCGTGTGCTATTTGCCATGCACGAATTGGGCAATGACTATAACAAAGCCTACAAGAAATCTGCACGTGTTGTTGGGGACGTAATCGGTAAATATCACCCTCATGGTGACTCAGCTGTTTATGAAACTATTGTACGTATGGCTCAGGATTTTAGCTTACGTTATTTATTGGTAGATGGTCAGGGTAACTTCGGTTCAATCGATGGTGATAGCGCGGCTGCAATGCGTTATACCGAAGTCCGTATGACTAAGTTAGCGCACGAGCTTCTTGCAGATCTAGAAAAAGACACAGTTGACTGGGAAGATAACTACGACGGATCTGAGCGTATTCCTCAGGTGCTTCCAACACGTGTTCCTAACTTGTTAATTAATGGCGCTGCTGGTATTGCCGTAGGTATGGCAACCAACATGGCACCGCATAACATGACAGAAGTTGTGAATGCATGCTTAGCTTATACTGATAATCCGAATATCTCGATTGAAGGGTTGATGGAATACATTACTGGTCCTGATTTCCCTACTGGCGGTATTATTTACGGTAAATCAGGCATTGTTGATGCTTACCGTACAGGTAAAGGCCGACTGCACATTCGTGGTAAATACCATTTCGAAGAAGATGAAAAGACAGGCCGTACAACCATCGTCTTTACTGAAATTCCATATCAAGTCAACAAGGCAAGAGTTATTGAACGTATTGCCGAGTTGGTTAAAGAGAAAAAACTTGAAGGTATTTCAGAGCTTCGTGATGAGTCTGACAAAGACGGTATGCGTATTGCAATTGACTTGAAACGTGGTGAAAACGCAGAAGTCGTTGTAAATAACTTATTCTTAAATACACAGCTTGAAAACTCATTCAGCATCAACATGGTTTGTCTTGATAACGGACAACCAAAATTGATGAATCTGAAAGATATTATTGCGGCATTTATTCGTCACCGCCAAGAAGTAGTGACACGCCGTACCATGTTCGAATTACGTAAAGCACGTGAACGTGGTCATATCTTAGAAGGCTTAACTGTTGCTTTAGCTAATATTGATGAAATTATTGAAACCATCAAAACTTCTGCTAACCCAGCCGAAGCGCGTGAGCGTTTACTAGCGGGTGAGTGGGCTGGTGGTGGCGTTATATCTTTACTTGAAAAAGCTGGCGCTATTTCTGTTCGCCCAGATGAAATCGAAGGTGAAAACCCAGATCGCCCATTTGGTCTAACTGAATCAATTTACCGTTTATCACCAACGCAAGTGGGTGCAATTTTAGAATTGCGTTTACATCGTCTAACGGGTCTTGAGCAAGACAAATTACATGCAGAATATACTGAAATTTTAGGTCAAATTGCTGAACTTACGGCAATTCTTAATGATTTCAATTTATTGATGGCTGTAATTCGTGAAGAATTAGCGCAAGTACTACAACAGTATGGTGATGGTCGTCGTACAGAAATTATTGAATCTCGTATTGATTTTAGCCGTGAAGATTTAATTCCTGAAGAACAAGTTGTATTAACGGTTTCACAAACAGGTTATGCAAAAACTCAACCACTTTCAGACTATCAGGCTCAGCGCCGTGGTGGACGTGGTAAGTCTGCAACCTCAATGAAAGATGATGACTTTATTCAACATCTGATTGTGGCTTCAAACCATGCGACTGTACTCTGCTTTACTAACGTAGGTAAAGTGTATCGTCTTCGCGTATTTGAAGTACCTCAAGCATCACGTGGTGCTAAAGGCCGTCCGATTGTAAACTTGTTACCTTTAGATGCGAATGAAACAGTTACAGCTATCTTGCCGTTAACTGAGTTCCCAGAAAACCATTATGTATTTATGGCGACAGCTTCAGGTACGGTTAAACGTGTTGATTTGGAGCAGTTTGCTAACATTCGTTCAAATGGCTTACGTGCAATTGAACTGAATGAAGAAGATACCTTGATTGGTGTTGCGATTACTGATGGTAATCAGCAAATCATGTTGTTCTCGAATGAAGGCAAGGCAATTCGTTTTGCAGAAACTGACGTGCGTTCAATGGGCCGTACTGCTAAAGGCGTCCGTGGTATGCGTGTTAGCTTTGCAAGTAGCACTTTAAGTGAAGAAGATGCTGAAGTTGAAAATGATGAATCTGATGACAATGAAGATTCAGCAGATTTAAATGTCGTAAGTCGCATCGTATCGCTTGTTGTTGTTCCTGAAACGGGCGAAGTGCTGTGTGCGAGTGCCAATGGTTATGGTAAACGTACTCCTGTAAATGACTTCCCAACCAAAAAACGTGGTGGTAAGGGTGTTATTGCGATTAAGACAAGTGAACGTAATGGTGAGCTTGTAGGTGCAGTATCTATTGATGAAAGCAAAGAATTATTGCTTATTTCTGATGGCGGTACATTAGTTCGTACTCGTGCTGCTGAAGTTGCAATGACTGGTCGTAATGCACAAGGTGTTCGTTTGATTCGTTTAAGCGAAGAAGAAACTTTAGTGGGTGTTGTGTCTATTGAAGCTGTTGAAGATGAAGAAGAGTTTCTCGAAGGAGAAGTTGATACTTCAGAAGTAGATGGTGAAGATGCAGTTTCTACGAAAGACGATGTGTCAGAAGAGTAAGTCTTAATTAAATAAAAAAAGGAAGCGTAAGCTTCCTTTTTTTATTGGGTTATTCATTTGTTTGAGTGGAAGATAAACACATCATAATTTCGATAATGTAGTGTTTTAACAGATGGATCTTTAGTTGCAAAATTATTAGGCTGACTTATGACAATCAAATCTTGCTTTTGCGTTAAAGCATCTTGAAGCTGTTGCTCACTCCATAAGTATTTTTTGCGTTGTGGTTCAAACAATAAACCATCTTTAATTTCTAAAGAGGCACTATCTGAATGTACTGTATCCCATTGATTCACAATATATACAGGCTGTTTTAGCTGTAAAAGGAAAGGCACATCATAGAAATAGTAATTGTAGAAAACTATTTTTTTTGATGGTGTCATATATTCAGAAAAACTCGTTTGTCCCACATTATTTTTAGTATCTAAAATACGAACGGCAAAAGGGACTGAACTACACAGAACAATTAAACTGATAAAAATATAGTTCAAATAGTTTAATTTCTGCTTTTTATATAACCAGACTAAAGCCAGTGGAAGCATAACCAATAGCGCGCCAATGATATAAATAAATATCGCTTGGTTTTGGAAAAAAGGTTGATGTGCACGCATGAAATGCGGTGTAGCAGCAATACCTATTCCGACAAGCATAATAAATATAGGTAAACCCCAAACCTGTAATTTGGTTTTATATTCACTTTCAAGTACTTGGTTGATAACAAGAGCCAAGAAAACAGCAAGTGGAGGCACAGCTGGTAAAATATAGCCAGCTAGCTTAGAAGGCGGAATAGAGAAGAAAACCGTAACAGAAATAAACCACCATATAAGCAGGGCCAGTAAAGCGGACTTCTTGTAATTTTGGAATACGGCTTTAATAGATCCAAATCTACTCGAAAAAATCCATGGTAAAAAGCTGAATATTAAAATAATCAGATAGAAACACCATGGTTGCTTATTATTAAACTCTTTTGAGCTAAATCGACTAAATTGTTGGTCTATAAAGAAATAATGCAAAAATTGAGGGTATTTAAGTTGGACTGCATAGAGCCATGGACTAACCAGTAATATAAATAACAAAATCGCCAAAGGGTTAAGCAATGAAGGGATTTTTTTCCATTGTTTGGTGTAGAGCAACCACGGTAAGAGAATCATGCCGGGAATTAATACACCAATCAGGCCTTTACTTAAGAACGCAGCCGCACCAGCAAAATATCCTAAAAATAAAATAGATTTACGCGCTGAAATTGTGAAATCAACAAAACATAAAACACTGACTGTAATCCATGAAGCAAGCAGTAGGTCATGGTTAATATATTCACTACTACCAAAAAACAGTAAATTGGTGCCTAAAATAATGCCAGTAAGTTGGGCTACACGTTCTGAAATGTGCTTTCTAACGAATAAAAATAGGCTGACTAGCATGAGGGTAGCTGCTAGTACGGGAACTAATCTCAATACCCAAATATGCATACCGAAAAGTTCCATAAATATAGAACTTAACCAGTGTAATAGAGGGGGCTTATGCATAAATGGCAAGCTATTGATACGGGGAATTAGCCAATCTCCCGACTCAAACATAGATCGACTAATATCTCCGTAGCGTCCTTCATCTGGCACAGAGAGGGGTCTTATCCAAGACAAAACAAACAACCAAATCGGTAAAAATATTAATAAGAATTTGGAACTACGAAGCCATTGCTGCATACATAATCCTTAATGTTGAAATGCAAAAAAACGGTTAAGCAAGAAAGTCACAATTGAAGTCAGGACAATAGCTACACAAACCAATGTTGAAACAGGGGCGTTGAAGTAAAGATTAGAAAGTAAGAGAAAACTCTCATTAAATAAAAAACCTAATCCAGCGACTAACGTAAATTTGGGTAGTGTGTGTCGATGAGAAATATGCTGGGCTTTAAAAGTAAAAATACGATGCCCAAAATAGCTCACCCAATAGGCAAGTAGAAAGGCCACTAAATTGGCATATTGCAATGCAATGTTTCGTTTAAACAAGAGCATGACAATACTGTAGTGTGTAAGTGCCGCCGCGGCTCCAGTCGTGGTAAACCGCGCGAGCTGAAAAATATGTGCAAACATTAGAAACTAGAGAACGTATTTTCTGAGTGAGTGATTGGGTGTTCTTGCTTAATACGAGAATGTTCGGTTGAAACAATATATTTAGGTCGATTTTTAACTTCTGCATAAATACGGCCAATGTATTCACCTAAAATTCCAATGAATAACAATTGAATGCCACCTAATAGCGTCATGCCTGCTGCAAGAGTTGCCCAACCCGGTACAGAAATTCCTTCAATTAAGGTTTTAATAATGATCCAAACACCATAACTCATAGCGCCTAAAGCCAACAGGGCACCTAGATAAATACAGATTCGTAAAGGTAAATCTGAAAACCCAGTTAAACCCGACATTGCCAGATTGAATAATGACTTTACGTTAAAACTAGAACGACCATGTTGACGATCTTGCTCGGAGAAATTGATCCCGATACTTTTAAAACCGACCCATGCATAAAGGCCTTTCATATAGCGATTTTTTTCTGGTAATTGTTTAATTGCTTCAACAACTTTTGCGTCAAGAAGTCTGAAATCACCAGCATTTTCAGGAATATCAATAGGAGAGCTTAAATTTAAAATACGGTAGTAACCTTGGGTTAGAGTCCGTTTTAGCCATGATTCAGTAGTACGATTTCGAATGCCATAAACCATGTCATAACCATTTTTCCAAAGGTTAATCATGGTCGGAATTGCTTCAAAAGGATGTTGAAAGTCAGCATCAATCAGTAGCGCAACTTCACCATTTACATGGTCTAAACCTGCGCTTAAAGCAGCTTCCTTACCAAAATTTCGCGATAGTTCCAGCACAACTAAAGGATAATCTTCGATCATTGTTTGCAAGATCGGAATAGTATCGTCCTTACTGCCATCATCGACCGCAATAATTTCATAGCTAAGATTTTGTTGCTTTAAGCTGTTTGCTAAAGCTGGAATAAATGTCTTTAAATTCTCTGCTTCGTTATAAGCGGGAACAACGCAGGATAAAAAAGGTTTTGTGTTCATTGCATTGCCCCTAGTCTGGTAAGTTGGATGCCATTTTTCTGGCAATCAAGAGGGAACTGATCAGAAGAAAAATATTGGTATTCTTGGATACGTGCATGCTGGATTGGGTCTTGCTCACTTGGTGTAGAAAGTGAGGGATGGCACATAATCAGTAAGTGGTCTTTTGCTTGAGCAAGCCAATATTGATTTAGTTCGGCATAATCAGTTTGTTTAAAGTCGTAGATACCAGCGAAATATTCATTTTGGCTAAACTGGTAGGTTTGGCATGCTTTTGCTAAGGCATTTGATCCAAGTGCAGAAAGCATATGCGTTTTAAAACGATAATGGGGTAGATAAATTGGATGTTGTAAATTACGTATCCAACCAGTGAAATTTTTCTCTTTTAAAAGTTGTAGCAAAATATCCCGTATAAAAGGAAATTGATGAATATGTTGATGCCCATCAATAAAATCGGGTTGTTTTCCCATGACTGAAACAAATGCATCCCATTGTTCTTCAATACACTGGGTAATTAATTCACGGTTAAGATTTGATGACCATGCGCGAAACATGAGTGCTGGTAATGAGAAAACCGTATTACCTGAAGTAAACGCATGAGTGAAATTTAAATGTAAACCAATATCAATTTGATTCGAGAAAGGTTTGAGTTTGGCAGCAGCTGTTTCCCATAGTTCAGATTGAGTCATACATGAGGTCGCTTGCAGTGCTCCTCTTTCAATTAACTGAATAATTGCATTAGATATCTCTGCATTCATTGCAAAGTCATCTGCGCAATAACATACCTTTGCCATATCAAATTCCGTCATAGAGCAGGGTAGCAGAGTTACCCTTTTAGGCTGCTGAAAAACTAAACAGTTTTACTATGGAGAAATTTTCTTAATTTCAACTTAAAGTTTTTTTAAGGTTTTATGACAATTGTTACCAATTAATAATTTGAATTTATTCGTTTTTTTATTTTTTTATGGTCAATAGTTTTTAAGGAATGACTTTTAACTATCAGATTTTATAGTAAATAAAAATATAATTTATGCTCCAAGTTTAGAAAACTCTTCACTTGGAGGTTTTTAAACGTGAATATGCCCAGATTAAAAAAATAAGACCGATTGTCGCAAGAAATATCAATTTTGGTACAACTGTGGCTAAAGGAACACCCATCTGGTTAAGTTGCACAAACATTTGTACCCCATGTGTTGATGGTAAACACCACGCAAACCATTGTAGCCATTCGGGCATTGCTTGATGTGGCCATGCAGCACCAGTTAATAAGAATAAGGGTACAGAGCTAAACACAATAATATGTCCGGCACGTTCTGGTATATCTAAAAGTGAACCGATCAGCATGCCTAATCCAATCACACAACTAATAAAAATAGGAACAGCAACGAGTAAACCTGTGAAGTTTCCACCGTGTGGATAGTCGTTGAACCACAGCGTAAAACCAAAAAGATAAAAACTACTTAAACAACCAATGGTAAATATACTTGCGAAAATTCCAGCGAAGCGAACAGCTGTAATTTTTTGGTGTTGCTCACGGTAGCTTGCAATCAGCATCGCTAAACCTAACACAATGGTTTGATGGATAATTAACGATGCAACAGCCGGAAAAATATAACTTCCATAGCCTGAAAGGGGGTTAAATAAAGGAACTTGATGAATAGAAAGCGCGGGTTGGAAATGTGTACGCTCTCCAAATTTTTCGACATATTCTTTTAAGGTCGCTTCGATAGATGTAGCTAAGCCTAAACCAATTTCTTTAGTTTTTAAAAAGTTGGTTGTGCTTAAATATAAGCCAATTCCACCAGTTTCTCCGCGTCGTAAGCTTTGCGTTAGGTTACTTGGTAAAAGCAAAATACCATCGGCTTTTTGCTCGCGAACCATTTGTTCTGCTTGTAAGAAATTACTTGTAACAGTAACAATATGAACATGTGGGCTAATTGCACTTTGACCGATTAATTGAGAAGTTAATAGACTTTGTTCTTCATCAACAATAACAATAGGAATTGATTCTGCCCGCTCAGCTTTATAGGCGGTAGGGTAAAAAAAACTATAAAGAATGACCGATAAAATCAGAGTCGTGAAAACTGAACTATTCCCTACAATATCTTTAAATGTTTGCAAATATGCCTTTAAAAATTCTTTCATTGCACTGCTCCCCGAATTAATTTTTTAAGCAGTAGAGAACTTAAAAAGAAGTAAAGAAGGCAGTAGCCAATGAGTATTAAAAAAGGAATCATTGAAATAAAAACTGGACTTCCAATGACCCATTGTTCAGTTTGCAGCTTGGCATAAGGGGTATAGGGAATAATAAGTGACCAAAACTTAGTGAAAATCGGTGCATTATTTAAAGGCAGGGTAACGCCTGCGAAACTCAAAGATGACCCACCATAAACGGCAATAAAGCCAAAAGTTTTGCTTAAATTTTTGGTTGCTAAAATAACTGTGCTGCTAATCAAAGCGTAGGCAAAATAAAGTAGAAACTGTGCGCATAGCAATAAACTAAGAGAACCCGCTACAAACCAGCCTCGAATTTCAACCAGCCAGAACATCCATAACCATGTCCAGAAACAAAAAATAAGACTATAGAGCAAATTTTTAGCCAATAAGCCTTGAATAAAACATTCTCGGTTTACCCAAGCGATTAATGTGCCACGTTTCAGTTCTTGTCCAATGGCAAAGGCAACACAGCAGCATAGCAAGAGATGCAATACGGCTGGAACCATGAAGGGTTCTAAATAAAACTCATAGCTCATGCTTGGGTTATAAAGCGTTGAGATTTTGACATGCGCAGTTGGTACATCTAAATAAGGGATATTATTTGCGAGATAACTCTGGCCTGCGTAGTCTGCCAAAGCATTGAGGGTACTGACCAACATTGCGGAGGAAATCGTGTTCCCGACACTAAAAAAAGACTGGTTAAATGCAATGCTGATTTGAGCATCTTGCGCTTTCACAAAGCGTTTTTCAGCGCCGTCTGGAATGAAAACATAGCCCCATATTTTGGTTTCATTGAGTAGTTGTTCTGCTTCTGTCGAGCTTGCCGTAATTGTTTTAATCTCTACCGTATGATTCAACGAAAGATACTTTTCAATATTACGGCTGAGTTCACTTTGGTCCTGATCAATAATCGCAATTGGTAAGTGTTCAGCTTTACCCGCGTAGAACATGCTGCTAAACATAAAAATGATAAAAGCGGGGATGAGTGTCACCATACACAAATCCCATTTGTTGCTTTTTAAATAGTTTAGTTCACGTAATATACTGGCAAACATGCTTTATTTTTCTTCTTTAATTTTAAATAGAACACTCATCCCAACTTTTAAATCTTGCACTGGACGCTCAGGCACAAGATGCAATTTAAAGCTGCGAATATCGTACCCACCAGTTTGGCGAGTCGTTTTTATGGTGGCAAATTCACCTTCTGCATCTATATTCTTAATTTTAAAATTCACATTCTGATTAAGTGCTGGAATGAATCCTTCAAGGGTTTTATTTTTATAAACAGAGGCATATTGATTTTCACCCACGTTTAAACTTACCCATAAATCATCATCTTCTAAAATGCTGACAACAGGTACACCCATAGCGACTAATTCAGAAGGTTTACCATAAGTTTTTGAAACCGTACCTGAAATAGGGGACAGTAAACGTGTCTCTTCCTCTAACGCTTTTGCTTCACCTACAGCTGCTTTTGCAATTTCAACCTGTGCATCTGCTGTAGATTTTTGTTGGCTCGTACTGCCACGTTTTGCACGAGCATATTGTTGATAAGAGGCTTCACTTAATTCTTGAGCGGAAGTTTGTGCTGCGAGCATTTCATCTCGTCTTTGACGCGAAATCACACCTTGTCTATATAAATTTTCACCACGTTGGTAAGTGGTTTTTGCAAGGTTTGCTTGTGCTTTTGTGCTTTGCCAGTTGGCATAAAGTGTATCGATATTCTCTTGTTGAGAACCACGATCTACTGTAGATTGAAATGCTAAAGCAGATTGTAAGGTAGCCAAAGCTTGTTGCTTTTTAGCTTCTATTTCCGGGCTAACTAAACGAACAAGTGGCTGGCCTTTGGAAATTTTCTGGCCTTCTTGTACATAAATTTCTTCAATACGACTCGGAACTTTTGTGCTTACGTGAATAGTTTCGGCTTCAACTCGGCCTTGTAGTTCAATAGGCTTTGGCTGATAACTTTTCCACAAACCAAAAATAATTAAACCCAATAGGGCAATAATGATTACACCAATAATCAGTTTAATTTTTGAATTTTTAGGTGGTTTGGAATCACTTTTATTTGTGCTTGATTCTTGCTGATCACTCGCTTGATCATCTTTTTGAACTTGGTTGGTTTCTGCTGTATCCGCAACAGGAGCATCTTGTTCTGAATGAGCTGAGTCTTGATTCATTTTATACTCCCCTTAACGAATATAGTCGGTATGTGGTTGATTAACGTAAGCTTTAAACTGGTCAATTGAGCCGTGACTTTGAAGTAAAGTCGCGAGTGACATGACATATTTATAAGCATTTAAAGCCATTTCAGTTTTTAACGCACTTAATGCATTTTGTGCATCAATCACTTGGGTTGCTGTACCCATTCCTTCACGGAAAGAAAGCTCTTGTATACGTAGGTTTTCTTGAGCGGCATTTACGTTTCTTTGTAAGAGCTGATGACTTTGTTGCGCAGAGTTAAGTTCGTTATATGACTTATTCAAAAGAGCTTCAATCTCTTGTTTAGTTCGTTCAGTCATGAGTTCAGAGGCATAGCGCTTCAATTCAGCAGCGTGAATATTCTTATTTTTATCTACACCTGAAAATAGGTTGTATTTTGCCATTACACCGACAATCCAGTTTTCATTTTTATCGAGAGCATATTCACCAAAGGCAAAAAGACTTGGTTTTTTTGCAGCTTCCTGAGCTTGAATATTTACATTAGCCAGTTGAGTATCCATCTGCATTTTTTGTACAAGGCTAGATTTTTGTGAATAACTGCTTAAAAGTGATTCTAGAGACTGGCTTGGGGTGTTATTTACAAATAGTGGCGTACTTAAATCTATATTATTTTGTTGATGTAAAAGATTATTAAGGCTAAAGCGGCTGGCGTTTAAGTTGGCTTGAGTATTTTGTAAAGTACGTTCTGCATTATTACGAGCGACTTCAAACTGCATGCGTTGCCCTTTACTAATAAATCCCTGTTGTTCGAGCTTTAGGGCATTGCTGTAATGTTTCTGCATCGCATTAAAGTTAAATAAGCTACTTGCGACCAGCTGCTGCTGTAATTGCACATTAAAGTAACTTTGTACCACTTCAAACCGCTGTATATCTTGTTGTTGCTGGCTTGAAAGCTCTGAACGCTGTGCTTGAATATTTGCTAATTTTTTTGCACTGCTGGTTAAACCACCTGTATAGAGTGGCATAACGACTGAAATAGAAGGACGTACAACCTGATCTTCAATGGTTAGATTCGCATAATCTGGAAATCGGTTAATACCGTCATGTATGGTTTGATTGGCACCTTCTTGAACTTGTCCCAGCACATCCGATGGAATGACATTGTTCCACTGTGAAAGTTTGTCATTGAGTCCTTGACTTAAATCATTCTCAAGTTTTTGTTTAAAAGAGCCAAGAGGTACATCTGTTTCACTATGAAAAGCATATGCTCTCACATTTAAATCAACTCGAGGTAATCCGAGGCCCTTTACTGCTTCGGCTTCTAATTGAGATGCTTGCTGTAATGCTTGGTTGGCTTGGGTGCTATATGAACTTTTTAAAGCTTGTTGTTCTGCTTCTGCATAACTTAAACTTTGGGCATATAAATGATTAGTGAAAAAAAAGCCTAAAGCCAAAGCAAGATGTTTAGGTTTAAATGAAAAGGGAAAAATAGACTGTCTATATCGATGTGCTGGCATTTTAAATAACAATTTCTGGCATCCCTTATAGTTTAAATTTCTTGTTATTAAATTCAATTATCATATTGTTTATTATACATTTGTATAAAAACATTTTGATTTTAGCTCCTTTAATTATTGAATTTACTAAGCCAATATTTTTTCTAATATCTATCAAGGTATGTGAAATTATAATCACAAGTCAAGTTGATCTTTTTGCTTAAAATCTTTTTAAATTTGGAAAGCAGTAATTAAAAGTAAGTAAATAACGACACCAATAATTGAAAAAATAAACTTAAATACAGTCCAGCATTGAAATATTTACTTGAGAAGCTGCTGCAAGCTTAAGCAATCTGTGGTTAAATGCCATTTTTATTGTGTTTGACTTTATACAAGGGAAAAATCATGCGCGCGTACAATTTCTGTGCTGGTCCTGCTGCATTACCTACTGCCGTTTTAGAAAAAGCTCAACAAGAATTGTTGGATTGGCAAGGTAAAGGTCTATCCATCATGGAAATGAGTCACCGTAGTGCTGACTATGTTGCTGTGGCTGAAAAAGCTGAAGCAGATTTACGCAAGTTAATGAATATTCCAGAAAACTATAAAGTACTGTTTTTACAAGGCGGTGCGTCATTACAATTTTCTGCGATTCCTTTAAACCTTTTAGGTAAGAACAGTAAAGCTGATTATATTGACACAGGCATCTGGTCTGAAAAAGCGTTAAAAGAAGCAAAACGTTATGGCGACATTAATGTTGTAAATGCTGGTATTAAAGTAGATGGCAAGTTCGCAATTTCTGAACAAAGCGAATGGAATTTATCTGACGATGCAGCTTATGTACATTATGCGGATAATGAAACGATTGGTGGCTTACAGTTCGCAGGAATTCCTGATGTAAAAGCTCCACTTGTGTGTGACTATTCATCAAGTATTTTATCTGCTCCATTAGATGTGACCAAGTTTGGTTTAATCTATGCTGGCGCACAAAAAAATATTGGTCCTGCTGGTTTAACAATTGTCATTATTCGTGATGACTTGCTTGATCAAGCTAAACCAGAAATTCCAAGCATTCTAAAATATGGTGACCAAGCGAAAAATGGTTCTATGGTAAATACACCATCGACTTACGCTTGGTACTTGTCAGGTTTGGTATTTGAATGGTTGCTAGAGCAGGGTGGGGTAGATGCTATCCATAAAGTTAACCTGGAAAAAGCTCAGTTGTTATATGGTTATATCGATTCAAGCGATTTCTACAATAACCCGATTGCAATTCCGAACCGCTCAATTATGAATGTACCGTTTACCTTGGCAGATGAAGCTTTAGACAAGCAATTCTTAAAAGAAGCCGAAGCAAACCATTTGTTGAATTTAGCTGGACACCGTTCTGTAGGTGGTATGCGTGCAAGTATTTATAATGCTGTACCATTAGAAGGCGTACAGGCTTTAATTAGCTTTATGGATGATTTTGCAAAACGTAATGGTTAAGCAAATCAAATAAATAAAGCCCTCAAATGAGGGCTTTATTTTTGAATAAATTTTATAAACTAAAAAGGCACTAAACCAAGTTGGTGCATGAATATGGCAGCTAAAAACATACCCAATACAAAAAAGCAAAACGCACCAGTATCGACCTTTACGCGCAGGCTACTAGATTGAATGAGGCTGGTAGTTTGTTCGGGTATAATCTTCATTCAATAACCTAATTATTAAAATATTAGTGAAATTCAATTAGTTTCACCCTTTTTAGCACAAATAGTCGCCTGAATCCAGATATTACCGCGAATATATTCGCCAATATTAAAGTTTTTATACAAATCGTTTTTGGTCGCAATGCGCACTAATATGGCAGGAAGATCATCTTCTAAAACCAAAGTGACATCATAAAGGGTATATTCTGCCCCCATAAATGTCATAGAAGTTTTGCCAACAATATTACCTTGGAACCATGCTTCATCTTCTTGACCAAGATTTTCGCCATATAAATATGCAACCATTTTAGAAAAATCAACAGTTACAGGTTCTTGATCTTCTGGAGTTTTTGGCTGCCATTCATTAATGAGTTCCTGTAAGTTTTCAGGAGCAATACCATTATGTTCAGTCAAAATTGCATTTAATGCACGGTGATGTTTAATTGAAGCTGGGTCATCAACAACAATTTTTTCGCCTGCTGGAACCGGTTCTAATTCATAAGCCCATGCATTAAATTGAACTTGATAGTTTTGATTTTTGTCATATTGACAAGCGTTAACGCTAAATAAATTATCAAACGCATAAACGGTTGTATTTTTATTTAGTCTTAAACTTAACACGGCTTGCGTTGCAGAGTCACAAGTAATGATACGTTCAATTTTTGCATTATATTGATATGGGCTTTCAAAACTTGGAAAGGCTGTTTTGAGTGCTCGAGGCTTTTGGTTTTCGACAGCAATAATCTGGTTGATTGTAACTTTTTGGTTTTGTGGGCCTTGGATCAACCAAAAAGATTGATCCATATCTTCTTCATGTTCGCATAAGCCCATCGGCATTACAGGTGCATCAAGTGCTAGTCCTAACCATTTTGGTACATCTGTTTCAGGATGGGACGTCAATAGATTCCAATGTTCGCCATGACTACCAAAATTTTGGTCATTTACTTTAATTACTTCTGGACTGTTTTGATTTTTCATAAGCACGATGCTGTTGGGTTCACATTACTTGTTATATTAAATCGAGGGTGTTTACTATTTTTCAAGTCATCATGTGTAAATTCTCTTGTAAAAGCACATATTTAGTCATTTAAAAAGAAATGCGGCTTCTATTTATAAATTAAAAGGAAGCTTCATCTATAAAAACGTTAATGTTGAAATTAAAAATAAGTTTAATGTTTATTTCTACTCACCTTCGAAAAGCATCTGTTAGACTTAGATTTTTAGTGGAAATAGAGAATAACGTGCTGCCATTTAAGCTATGGGTAGACGCAGACGCCTTACCAAAAATTTTACGTGAAGTAATTTTGCGTGCATCAGATCGTTATCAATTAGAAGTTATTTTTGTTGCCAATCAAAATGTTGGGATTACACCTTCTGTTCGTATTAAGTCAATACAGGTTTTAAGTGGTGCTGATCAGGCCGATAAAGAAATAGTTGATCGTATGATTGAAAATGACATTGTCATTACGCAAGATATTCCACTGGCAGCTCAAGTGATCGAGAAAGGAGGCGTTGCTATTCATCCACGTGGTGAAGTCTATACAACTGCAAATGTTAAAGCACGTTTACATCTGCGTGATTTCATGGATACGCTTCGTGGTGCGGGTGTGCAAACTGGTGGACCACCGCCTATTTCCGAGCGAGATAAGCGTGAATTTTCAAGTTCATTAGATCAAACAATTTTAAAGCAAAAACGTAAAACAGCTAAGTGAGCATCACATGCCATCGCAAACCAATTTGGCTTTAACTTATGCCTTGTTAGTGTTCATTTGGGCAACCACTCCATTGGCTATTGTTTGGAGTGTGTCTGATTTACATCTGATGTGGGCATTGTTGTTACGCTTTTTTATTGCATTGCCTTTGGCAGTAATCATATTGCTGATTTTAAGAACACCTTTTCCGACTCATCGACAAGCAGTTCACAGCTATATTGCCGGATCTTTTAGCTTAATTGGTTCCCAAATTTTTACTTATGCCGCAACCCAATATTTAAGTTCAGGCATGATTGCACTTATGTTTGGCTTAGCACCTATTATGGCAGGGCTTATTGGTCGGTTTGCATTTGGCCAACAACTTTATAAGCTGCAATGGTTGGGTATGGCAATTGCGGTCAGTGGGCTAGCGATTATTTGTCTGAGCGGTGCAAATCAGCATGTGCATCCGTTTGGTATTGTCCTTATGCTGATCAGTGTGTTTGTTTATTCTTTTTCAATTTTCTGGGTTAAGAAAGTTAATGCTCAGATCCAGCCGATGGCTCAGGCAACAGGTTCTATTTTAGTGTCTTCTATTTTTGCTAGTTGTTTTATTCCCTTTATTTGGCAATATGCACCGACACATTTGCCAGAAGCTAAATCTTTATTTGCCCTAATTTATACGGTACTGATGGCTTCATTAGTCGCCATGTTTTGTTATTTCAAACTTATACAAAATATTCAGCCAACGACTTTATCTTTAACGACAGTAATTACACCAATGTTAGCGATGATGATTGGAGCTGCTTTAAATCATGAACAACTTTCGATTATGGTTTTTGTAGGGGCTTTAATTATCTTGTCTGGGCTCTTTTTATATTTCTATAAAGACATTCAGGTAAACCGGAACTTTGCTCAACATATGAAGTCTAAATAGGAGAAGATTTGGGTAATTTGTTGAGCTTATTCATTAAATTGTTCTAATTCGTAGCGAAATGCATGATCAAATTGATCTCCTAACTTAAGTAGTAGAAAATAGCGCAGCAATATAATATTAGGATTGTTAAGGGAAGATCAGAACTTACTGATTTTTAAACCTTAATACAGCATCTAACGATATGGCCAAATAGTAAATGTGAATGTAATTTGACATTAGCATCTGCTATTTCCCATCAATCACCTTGGATTTAGAAGGTATGTTTAAACCAATCTCACTGTATATAGGGTTGAGATATACTCGCGCAAGACGCAGTAATCATTTTATTTCTTTTATTGCATTGGTTTCGATGGTCGGTTTGACACTAGGTGTCGCAGTGTTGATTACGGTACTTTCTGTAATGAACGGTTTCGATCGCGAATTGAAAAACCGTGTTTTGGGAATGGTGCCGCAAGCGACAGTTTCATCTACACAAATCCTCACGGATTGGCCTGAACTGGTAAAACGAGTTGAACATCATCCACATGTAACTGGGGTTGCACCTTTTACCCAATTGCAAGGTATGTTAACCGCGCAAGGGCAAGTCGCTGGTATTATGGTGACAGGTATTGACCCAAAATATGAAAAGAATGTTTCTATTATTCAAAATCATATTGTTGCCGGGAGTCTAGATTCACTTAAAAAGGGTGAGTTTGGTATTGTGCTTGGTAAAGATATGGCTGATTCATTGGGCTTACGTCTAAATGACAGTGTGACATTGGTTTTACCTGAAGCAACGCCATCTCCAGCTGGTGTTGTACCTCGTTTCAAGCGTTTTAAAGTGGTGGGTATTTTTAGTGTAGGCGCTGAAGTCGACTCTATGGTGGGTTATATCGCCCTATATGATGCTTCAACTTTATTACGCTTACCTGATGGTGCTCAAGGTGTTCGTTTAAAACTAGATGATATTTTTGCAGCACCACAAGTTGCCGATGATTTGGTAAAAAGTTTACCAAGCAATTTCTATGCAACGAACTGGACCTATACGCATGGCAACCTGTTTAATGCCATTCAAATGGAAAAAACACTAGTTGGTTTATTGCTTGTACTTATCATTGTAGTTGCAGCATTTAATATTGTTTCGTCGTTAGTCATGGTTGTGACTGATAAAAAATCAGATATTGCCATTTTACGTACATTAGGCGCGTCGCCATCAATGATTACTAAAATCTTTATGGTGCAAGGCACCGTGATTGGTGTGATTGGTACAGTTGCAGGTACGGTTTTAGGTGTAATTTTAGCTTTAACCATTAGTGATATCATTTCATGGTTTAACAATGTGTTGGGCTTAAATCTATTTGATGCTTACTTCGTGCATTACCTTCCTTCTTATTTAAGATGGCAAGATGTGACGATTATCGTGATTGTTTCTTTACTTTTAAGCTTCTTGGCGACTATCTATCCGGCGCTTCGTGCTGCCAAAGTTCAACCTGCCGAGGCACTGCGCTATGAGTAAAATTGTTTTAGAAGCGAAAGAAATATATAAACATTTTGATGACGGTAAATCTAAGGTTGAAGTCATTAAAGGTCTTTCTTTACAAGTTGAAGCAGGGCAGTTTGTTTCGATTGTGGGTGCAAGTGGTTCTGGTAAAAGTACTTTGCTTCATGCGTTAGGTGGCCTAGAACAACCAACACAAGGACAAGTATTCTTAAATGGTCAGCGTTTTGATAATTTAGGTGAAGCTGAGCGTGGTTTTCAACGTAACAAATACCTTGGTTTTGTTTATCAGTTCCATCACTTATTACCTGAGTTTTCTGCACTTGAAAATGTGGCAATGCCTTTAATGCTTCGAGCAGACAGTCAATATAAGTCGGTAAAGGCACAAGCTGAATATTTACTAGATCGAGTGGGATTATCTCACCGTATGGATCATAAACCTGGTGAGCTTTCAGGTGGTGAGCGCCAACGTGTTGCTTTGGCGCGTGCTTTAGTCACTAAACCTGCCGTAGTTTTAGCGGATGAGCCAACGGGTAATTTGGACCGTAAAACAGCTGTTGGTATTTTCGAATTACTGACTGATCTTAAGAAAGAGCTCAATATGGCTATGCTTATTGTGACTCATGATGAGCAGTTAGCTCAGGCAGCAGATTCAATCTTGCATATGGAAGATGGTCTTTGGGTCAGCGGTTCTTAAAAAATTGTCATTAAATCACATTGTTAAAGCCCACTCAGTTGGGCTTTAATTTTGCCCCTAAAAAGATAACGATATGATTTTAAATGTTAAAGCTTATTTTAGTGGGGTGGGTTGTAGGTATTGCATTTATGGGAATAGATATTCCTCTCATAACGCAATATGGTTGGGTTGGTAAAGTTTTGCTCTTTATCTGCTTAATGTTTTATATTTTTAAGCGGCATCTTGTTGTTAATCGTCCCATATTAAAAGGAGTTTATTATTTAATCTGTGGTCTAAGCCTTTTTATTATAGGCCATCAGTATGCCCAGCATGCCTTAAATGAAAGACTACAACTACGGGAGATGCAACCTGAGTCTTTAGACATTGTTGTTTATATAAACCGAATAAGCGAAGAAAAAGATAATAAGACACAGCAACTCGCTCAAGTTCTAGGGCGGTCATCCGATGTGGTGAATTGGTTGTTATATTTAAAAAATGAAAATAAAAATGCTTCAATTGAGGAGCCAAACTTACAATTAGGCCACTACTATCTGATTTCGGGTAAAACCAGACCAGCCCATAGTTATGCAGTATCAGGTGCTTTTGATCAAGAACAATGGTTCATTCAACGAAATATAATTTCAGGTTTCAGTGTTCAACATATTGAGCCTTTAAGTTCTAATGAAATTTATCGGTTGGGTTATCAAAATCACTTGAAACAGCAACAAAAGTTTTTTACTAGACAACAGTTAAATATAGAAAAACTCCGTCTAGACTTTAGATTAATGCTAAAAAAATCTCCATATCAGAATAAAGGATTGTTATTAGCGCTACTAACTGGGGATGAAAGTCTTTTAAATGAAGACATTAAAAATCAATTTAAACAGTTAGGAATCTCTCATTTGTTGGCCATTTCAGGGCCTCATGTGCTTATTTTTGCAATCTTGTTATCTTGGGGATTACATCAATTAGTACGACGTTATTATCCTCAGCTTTATTTGTGGCAGCCTAAGCAAATATTAGCAATGATTCCGTTATGTTTTGGTGTTTTGATTTATACGGCTTTTGTCGGCTTTGAAATTCCAGCCTTAAGAACGTTACTTTCAGTATTTTTATTTACCTTTTTATTGTTAGTCAAACTCCCTGTTAAACCATTTTCACTCGTGGTTTATAGCGCAAGTTTACTTTTACTTGTTGATCCATTTAGCGTTTTATCGGCAGGTTTTTGGCTCTCTTACGGTTCTTGCTTTATTTTATTACGCATTTATCAAACCATAGTACAGGCTCCAAATCTTGCCTCATTGAGTTTGCTATCTAGAATAATTCTTTTAACTAAAACCCTAATTGAATCTCAGGGTAAAATATTTATTGCCCTATGTCCTCTCATGCTGATCTTCTTTCAACAGATTTCATGGGTTGCACCTCTCACAAATATTATTGCTGTTCCTCTGTTAGGAGGAGTTATTGTTCCTTTGAATATTTTTGCTGCTTGTGTGTGGCTTATTTTTAATTCACTTGGAAATGCACTCTTTCAGATTAATGATATTTTGCTCAGTATAGTGCTGACATGTTTTGGTTTTTTAGAGAAATTATCTCTACCGTTGCAAGGTTTTAGTCTGACACCACTGACCTTGATAGGCTTAAGCTGTGCCATTATTATTTTATTTTTACCGCGTGGTGTTTTACCGAAATTTTGGGGTCTCATATGTTGTTTACCCTTAATCATTCCGAATAAAATCTCTGAGCAAATCCAATTAAATATTATAGATGTAGGCCAAGGACAAGCGATTTTTCTACAACATCCAGAGCAGACGTGGTTAATTGATACGGGTGGTTCTTATGATGAGAAGGCTTTCAGTATTGGTCAAAATGTAGTGATTCCATATTTACGCCAGAAAGGTATTAAACAACTAGATCATGTGGTGTTATCTCATCTTGACCAAGATCATAGTGGGGCATTTCCTTTTATCGCTCAGGCTTTTCCTATAAAACAAGTCATATCAAATCAGCTATGGGCAGAGAAGGTGAAAGAACCGTTTACCTATTGTCATCAAGGGCAAAAATGGCAATATCCACAGTTAGATATTGAGATACTTTGGCCTAAAGAAAATGATTTAAATTTAGTTCCTACTAACCAAAATGAATATTCTTGTGTTGTTTATATTCATTTAAAACAAGTAAGGGGTTATCAGAATTATTTAATTATGGGGGATGCGGGATGGGAAGCAGAATATCAATTGATAAAAGAATATCCTGATTTAAAAGTAGATGTTTTGGTCTTAGGTCATCATGGTAGTAAGCATAGTTCAGCCTATGACTTCTTAGCGATGTTAAATCCCAAGCTTGTTATTGCGTCTGCCGGTTTTAATAACCGATATGGTCATCCAAGCAAAGAGGTTTTAGCAAGAATACAAGAACTTAATATTCCATTTAAAAGCACCGTTGAGCAAGGAACATTAAGTTTTGTATCTGAGAATCATCAAATGATTTTATACACTCGACGTTTCGAGCGTACTTGGCTTCACAGAAATTTGTGAAGCTTCTGCTTTAAGCTTATCTACAATTTGAAGAGCTTCAGCTGGATCAATATTATAAATATTATCTAAAGCAGGGTTTGCTTTAAAACGTTTATAGCTCCAGTGGTAATGTTCTGGATAACGATGGATGAGTTGTTCAATAGCCTGATGAATGACATAAGTTCCATCATCTGCACTACCTTCGTAGATTTTCTCATCCATAGGTTCAACGTGCATCGTAAAACCGTCATTTTCGTTACGAATCGCGTAAAGGAATAAAGCTTTTGCTTTAGTCTTTTGAATAAGCTTGGTACTTAAATTACTTGAGGCAAGGGGAACACCAAAATAATTGATCATACTGCCGCCGACGTTAGGCGTATGGTCAGGCAAAATTACGGTAGTTTCACCTTGTTTTAAGGCTTTAAAAATTTGTCTTACACCAGTTTCGTCAGTAGGAACCAAGTGAGCTTGTTCACGACTACGTGCTTCTCGAACAAAGCGGTCTGCATCTTCATTTTTTACAGGCTTGTATAAAATAGTCATGGAAGTGAACTGGGCACACCAAGCATTCAGGACTTCCCATGTACCAAAATGTGGAACAATCAAAACCACACCTTTTTTTGCTGCAAGTGCTTCGTGAAAGTAATGTTCACCTTCAATATGATGAATTCTTTCGATATTCTTACTATTTGATGAACCCCAAATACTTAAAAATTCAAAGTATGAGGTGACTTCATTACGAATAGCTTGCTGCGTAATTTCTATTCGCTGCTGTGGGGTTAAATGTGGGAGGGCGATTTGTAGGTTTAGTTCTATACTTTTTGATGTTTTAGTAATTTTTAAAGTATTAATTAACCCTGCCAACATACGAGCAAGAAAACGTCCAAATTGAATTGGCTGGCGGCTAAAAGTTTTGAGTAGGTAGTAGTTCATGCTTTTTGTATCTAATTTGGTCATCTATCGCGGTAAAAAGGAAGCAATAATTAAAAAAAGATAAAATTATTATAAATGAAATCATATTATTTAGACAGTTTTTATCAAATCAACGTATATAATGACATCATTTTAGATTAATTTGGATTGGAATTTTATGTCCGATTGGCCACCAAAACCACAAAATGAACCTATAATCCCTAAACAAAATGGACCAGAATGGCAAATTCTTGAGAAGGCTGTACTTGCTTCGGTAGAGGAGCAGCGCCGTAGTCGCCGTTGGGGAATCTTCTTTAAAACATTAACTTTTATTTATTTATTATTCATAATTGTACTCATGGGTAAAGGCTGTTCAACCAGCAAAGAAGGCTCTGCTGTAAGTAGCAGTAGTGCTCATTTGGCTGTAGTGGATATTATTGGAACTATTGATGCTTCGAGTAATCAATCAGTAAATAGTGAAGATACAAATAAAGCGCTTAAACGTGCTTTTGAAGCTTCAAATAGTAAAGCTATTGCACTTAATATTAACTCACCTGGCGGTTCTCCAGTTCAGTCTGATGAAATCTGGCAGGAAATTCGTTATTTGAAAAAACAGCATCCAGATAAAAAGGTTTACGCTGTGATTGGTGATATGGGCGCATCAGGTGCTTATTATATTGCGTCTGCTGCTGATGAGATTATTGTCAATCCATCAAGTCTGGTCGGCTCAATTGGTGTAATTATGCCTAACTATGGGATTACTGGTTTAGCTCAGAAACTTGGCATTGAAGATCGCACTCTAACAGCAGGAACCAATAAAGACATTTTAAGTATGACAAAACCGATTGATCCTGTGCAAAAGCAACATATTCAATCTGTTCTTGATAATGTTCACACTCACTTTATCACTGCAGTTAAAGAAGGGCGTGGAAAGCGTTTGAAATCGAACGATCCAGCTATTTTTTCTGGTTTATTCTGGACTGGCGAACAAGCAATCCAATTGGGCGTTGCTGACCGTTCAGGTAACATTACGAGCTTGATGCGTGAACTAAACCTTGATAATAAAGTTGACTACACAATTGAGCGCAACCCATTACAATCCATTTTAGGTCGTATGGGTGCACAAATCGGGCAAGGGGTAAGTGAATCTATTGCTCAAGAAGTGCAGACTAGTCAAAGCGCAAAATTACAATAAAATCTGTTTTAGGATAGCGGTATGTCAATGAAACCAGTTATACACTTTGCTCATGCGAATGGCGTGCCATCAAAAGTGTATCAAAAACTGTTTGACCAGTTAAAAGGGGAATATGACATTATTTATGTTCCCCTGATTGGTCCTGATAAACGTTATCCTGTGACTAATCATTGGCCTGCTTTGGTTGATCAGGTAATTGACAGTATTGTGCGACAGGCGAAAGGACGTAAAGTGATTGGACTTGGCCATTCTCTTGGTTCGGTTTTAACGTTGATGGCATCTTTTCAGCGTCCTGAACTCTTTTCTCAAGTCATTATGTTAGATCCGCCTCTTATTTTAGGACGATATTCATTTGCATTTCATATGGCAAAATTATTTCGTCCTAAATTGGTTGATGCGATGACTCCTGCAGGTTTATCTGCACGACGTCGTGAACATTGGGAATCAAGAGAGCAGGCTGCTGAGTTACTACGTCCTAAAGGTTTTTATAAAGATTTTGATGAAGATTGTTTTCAAGCCTACATTGACTATGCTTTGAAAGAAGATTCAGTTCGTGGTGGAGTAACTTTAACGATTTCTCGTGAGGATGAAGTCGCAATTTTCCGTAAAAATCCTTCTTGGTGGTGGCTGCCTATGCCAAAACCTAAAATGCCTGTGCATTTAGTTGTGGGTAAAGGAAGTGATTTCTTAAAAAGAGGCTTTCCTCAAATGGCAAAGCGAAAAATGGGAATTCCGTTTACTGTGGTTGAGGGTGGGCATATGTTTCCTCTAGAACATCCAATTGATACAGTGAATTCTATAAAGAAATTGATTCATCATCAGCCAAATTAATTTTTAGACTTATAAAAAAGGACATGCTGGCATGTCCTTTTTTATTTTTGCTTTTAAGTAAAAAGTTTTACCAATTTGCAAAACGAATAGGGTGTTCAAGAACTTGACTACGGAAATAAGCTTGACCATTTTTCCACGTAAGTTGACCGTTACATAACCACTCTGCTACTTGTGGGTAGATAAAGTGCTCAAGTGCATGCACTCGATTTGCTAATGAAGCGGCAGTATCATGTTCTTTAACTGAAATAGCGGATTGGGCAATTGATTGACCAGAATCCAGTTCAGCCGTTACAAAGTGTACGGTACAACCATGTAAACGATCACCTGTGTTTAAAACACGTTGATGAGTGTTCACACCTTTATAAGCTGGAAGAAGTGAGGGATGTATGTTCAGCATTTTCCCTTGCCATTTGTTGACAAAGGTGGGAGTTAAAATGCGCATGAAACCAGCTAAAATAACCACATCTACTTGCCAAGCTAAGAGCTGTTGATGCATTGCTTCATCAAACACTTCACGAGTTGGAAAGTCTTTATGAGAAATAACGGCCGTAGCAATATTGGCTTTTTGAGCACGCTCTAGGGCATAAGCATCTGCTTTATTAGACAGTACACCTACAATTTGCCCTGATAGATTTGCATCTATCAAGGCTTGTAAATTACTGCCGTTCCCAGAGACTAGAACAGCAATTTTTATCATGCAAAGATCACACGAATTTTTTCGTCTGCACCTTCCACTGATTCAGCATTTTCTTGGATGTGTCCAATTTTCCAAGCTTTCTCACCTTGAGCATTAAGCACTTCAATTGCTTTTTCTGCATCATTGGCATCAACAGCAATGACCATACCTACGCCACAGTTAAACGTACGGTACATTTCAAAGCGCTCTACATTGCCTTCGCGTTGTAGAAGTTGGAATAACTCAGACCATTCCCAAGATGCTTCATCAATGACCGCTTGAGCACCATTTGGTAATACACGTGGTAAGTTACCAGGTAAACCGCCGCCAGTGATGTGTGCCATAGCATGCACATCAACTTGTTTGCAAAGTTCAAGAACTGGTTTTACATAGATACGTGTTGGTTCCATTGCAACATCTGCAAGAGGACGACCATCAATCACTTGAGTTAAATCAACGTTTTTAACGTCTAAAATTTTACGTAGTAATGAATAACCATTCGAGTGAGCACCACTTGATGCAACACCGATAAGTACGTCACCAGACTTTACTTTAGAGCCATCAATAATTTTGCTTTGCTCAACAACACCAACCGCAAAACCAGCAAGATCGTAATCTTCGCCTTCATACATGCCTGGCATTTCTGCGGTTTCACCACCTACAAGTGCGCAACCTGCAAGCTCACAACCTTTACCAATACCAGTAACAACATTTGCCGCAACGTCAACATTTAAGTGACCAGTCGCGTAATAATCAAGGAAGAATAATGGTTCTGCACCACAAACTAAAAGGTCATTTACACACATAGCCACAAGATCTTGGCCGATTGTGTCATGACGATTAAGATTAAGTGCCAAACGTAATTTAGTTCCTACACCATCGGTTCCAGAAACTAAAACAGGCTCTTCATAACCTTTAGGAATTTTGCATAGTGCACCAAAGCCACCAAGCCCGCCCATTACTTCAGGACGACTTGTACGTTTAGCGACTGACTTGATACGATCGACCAGTGCGTCGCCCGCTTCAATGTCGACACCCGCATCTTTATAGCTTAAACCGGTATTTGGGGTAGAAGTTGAGTTGCTCATAAATGAAGTCTCCGCATTGGCGGCAGATTATAACCTGAATATACGAAACTCTTATGTTATTTATGCTCGAAAATGCTATCTTTAATAAAAATATTTTTTCATTTATAACGATTAAATCAAAAAAGGCTAGATTTTATGCAAGATCGTATACTGCGCCGTATTCTTTTACTCGCAGGTATTGTATTGCTGGTGTGGGTATTGTACTTACTCAAGCCTGTAGTCATTCCTTTTATCGGTGCTTTTTTCCTGGCTTATTTATTCAGTCCACTTGTTGATGTCCTGGTAAAAATCAAATTGCCTCGTTGGTTAGCAATTAGCGTGGTGTTTATAGGAATCGGTGTAACACTGACCATTGCATTATGGTATTTGGTACCTCTGATCTGGAAACAATTGGTTTACGCCCGAGATAGCATTCCAGCAGGTATTCACTGGATTAATGCAGAACTATTGCCATGGGTTTCTTCGACATTTAATGTTCAGCAAATGGAAATTGATACTGATCAAATGTCCAAAGCTGTCATGGATTATGTTCAGACAAATTACAGTGCGGATAGTATTCAAGCTGTCTTATTAAAGCTTGCACAATCAGGTCTCAATTTTATTCAAATTGGTGGAACAGTTGTTCTAATTCCAATTATTGCTTTTTATTTTTTATTAGACTGGGACCGTATGCTACAAAACTTACGCCGTCTCATTCCACGCCCATATGAAGCAACTACTTTACAGATTGTTGGTGAATGCCATAGCGTTTTAGGAGCGTTTGTTAAAGGTCAGTTTCTCGTCATGCTATTGCTAGGCGTAGTATATGCAGTTGGTTTACAGCTCATTGGTTTGGAAGTTGGTCTTATTATTGGTATGGTAGCTGGTCTTGCCAGTATTATTCCTTATTTAGGATTTGCCGTAGGTATTATTGCAGCTGTTATTGCCAGCTTGTTTCAGTTCGGTTTGGATTGGATGCATTTATTACTGGTTGGTGTAGTTTTTATGATTGGCCAAGCGGTAGAGGGTTATATTCTTCAGCCATTCCTACTGGGTGATAAAATTGGTTTATCTCCTGTAGCAGTTGTTTTTGCCGTATTGGCAGGTGCACAGCTTGCAGGTTTCTTAGGAATGTTAATCGCATTGCCTGTTGCTGCTGTTATTGTAGTGTTGTTGAAGCATTTAAGAGAGAATTATGAAAGAAGCTCACTTTATGCTCCACCTTCTACATTAGTGATTCAACATGGCGATATTGAGCAAATTCATGTAGAAACCGAAAGCACTAAGCTTGATCTTGAAGTTAAAACACAGCAAGATACAGATGAACTGAAATCCCCTAACCAGAAATAATTTCAAGGTTAATTCAATATATGCGTCAACTCCAACTGGATATAGAACCTCAACTTGATGCCCGAATCAGTGATTTTTCGGGACCAAGTTGGGGGAATGTAGTCGATGCTGTGCGTCAACTACATGCAGGTCTGGTGAGTAGGTTTTATATCTACGGTGGAGCAGGGACAGGAAAGAGTCACTTACTTTCCGCAATTTGTGACTCTTATTTAGAAATAGGCAAATCTGCAATTAAAGTTTCTTTGCTTGAACTCCTCGATGCTCCTATCGAAGCAATTACTTCTTTAGAGCATTATGATCTTGTCGCTTTGGATGATATTGAATCAATTAGTGGTGTGCCTCATTGGCAAAAAGCTGTCTTTCATTTAATGAATAACCACGAAGGACAGCTAGTATTTTCATCACGGGTAGCGCCTATTGAATTAAAGTTGGAATTGCCAGACTTACAGTCACGACTTACGCAAGCTGTTAGTGTTAAAGTGCCGAGTGGAAGCTTATATGCGGACCGCTACTCTTTAGTTACGTCTGTAATGTCTAGACGCGGTATCCATTTTGATCAGCAAATTGTTGACTATTTATTATTACATGGCCCTCATCAAGCTTCTCTTTTACTACAGACAGTTGCTCAGTTAGAAAAACTTCTCAAAGGCGAAAAAACAAAACTTTCGAATGCAACTTTAAGACAAATTTATGCTTTGATTGATGAATATCAACCATAGATATCCTTTAATCTTGTCTTACTGCCTCACCTGCGCACATAAAAAACTATTAAAATAGAGTCTCGGACAAAAAATTCTAATTTCAGAGCACTTACCTCTATATCTTTTTAAAGCTCCTTCTAATTTGTAAATATTCACATTTTTGTATTTAAAAAAGTTTTTTAAATGTATGAAGTTTTTTGTAAGCTGGTTCAAAAATGACTCTACAGACCGACCAAAATGTCTTGAGAAATTCTACTTGCTGTGACAAAGTACGCACAAAGGATGCGATTGCAAAAGCGGAAATTTTGCAATATTGACAAAGAAAAATGAAAAAAGATGTAAGGAGATGGGTATGCTCAAACGGAGCATTGCTTTTGCTTTATTGGCTGCTGCTGGACACGCTTATTCTGCCGATATTCAAGTCACAACTACAACTGATGAAGACGTCGATAACACGGTCTGTTCATTACGAGAAGCAATACAATTTCTAAAATATCGTGCATCTTCGAATGCTGCTGAAGTTGAAAAATATGCAAACGGTTATAACGGTTGCGGAAATAAAGATGCTTCTTCAAATATTATTTTGCAGCGTGATAAAGAATATACTTTGAATAAAAGTATAGTAATTACTGTTCCTGTAGATATTAGTACTGCAAAAAATGATTCTACTCTGGTTGAGGAAGGAGCTCCCAACTCTCATAATGCAACTATTAAAATGGTTGGTACGGATCAACTATTCCGTATAGATGATGGTAGTGTTGAAAAAGCTTCTTTTACAGTTTCATTTGTTGATGTCAATTTAAAAGGTGCTGGTTCAAAGAGTGCAGTACCGCAGGGTAACGGCGGTTTAATTTATAATCATGAACAATTAGTTATTCAAAATTCACGTTTGTTGGATGGCTATGCAACAAATGGCGGAGCAATTTATAACGCGGGGATTTTATCAAATACTACAAAAACAGCAGGCTCAGTAACGATTACTAATAGCCTGATACAGAATAATAAAGCGAGTCAGGGGGGCATTTTATATAGTGATATGCCACTTTACTATATCAGTCGCTCTGTAGTGCGTGATAATGAAGTAACTGCAGCAAATGGCACATTGTTTCATGCTGAAACTAAATTTGCAGATGAAAGTACGGGAGGATATTTAACATCTCGTATTATTGGTTTAAGTAATAGTACGATTTTTCATAATAAAGGTAGTTTCATTGCCAATGTCCGTGATGGCATGGTGATCAATAATATTACTCTAATTAAAAATGTGGGGGGCTTATATTTTGATGCTCCACAAGGAAAAGCTTCTGTCTCTAATAGTATTTTAGTAGGCAATACGACGAACTGTAAGGTATCTGCAACAGATAAAACCATTGTGCAGAGCAATTTAGTAACAACAGAATGTAATCGTAATGCTTCGGCAGAGTTACCAAATATTATATATTCAGCTAATGAAAAATTAATTGCAGGGAATGCAGATGAAGGAATTTGCGATGTACCACCTGCAGATGGATTGCTTTGCCCTTATTCAACACCAAGTGATAGTTTCTTAGGTTTCTTTAAACCTCGAATTCTCGATAAATATACTCGCCTTTCACAATCATTGTTAATTAACAAAGGTCGTTTATATAGTGATGGTACTTCTGTCGGCTTAGCAAGTTGTGAAAAACAGGACCAACGTGGAAAAAATCGTAGTGGTTATGATGAGCTATGCGATTTAGGTTCAATTGAATTAACAATTAACCGAGATGATATTAGTACGCATGGTCAAGATATTAAATATGGAGAAATTGCCAAATTTAATATTGCTGATGTGATAGGTGATGGTGAGTTAGTTTCTTCACAAACATGTGAAAAAATGTTTGGAAAAAGAACAGATGGTCAAGCTTGGCAGTCTGGATGTATGAAGATTGTTCAAACCAGTACACCATCTAAAGGGACTTTAACTATTGATGCTCAGGGAAATTTAACTTATGTTCCAAATGGGAACTGGCATGGAGCAGATGTATTTAATCTATTAGTAGTTACTACTACCACACGTTTTAATGATGCTGCAGATGTTTATCTAACTGTTCCAGTTCAAATCGTACAAGATCCACCATCAGGTATTGAAGATAAATCTGTAAGTGCGGGTGGCGGCGGAAGTGTAGGTGGTGGTTTAGTTTTAGGTCTATTTGGCTTAATTGCTTTAAGACGTTTAAAGTCATAATCAAGGATGATAAAGGCTATGAAAAATTATAAAAAGGCTTTATTAGCATTAGCTGTGATTTCTGCGATGCCATTATTTGCAGATACAACGACTGGAAGAATTGATGTTACAACTTTTGACGATGAAGATGGCGACAATACTAATGCTTGTTCATTGCGTGAAGCGATAAAAACAGCTGAGTTGCGTAAATCGTATGGTGGATGTACTGTTATTGATACACGTGAAACTACACAAAAATCGATTCAGCTTAAAGCAGGAGTTTACACTCTAAATAAGGAATTAGTTCCAAATGCTAATATTGCTATTTTTGGTGCTGATCCCGTAGATTGGCAGAAAAAAAGCGTATTAACTAATGATTATCCTGCACAACTTGACATACAAACACGTATTAATGCTCAAGGTAAATCACGCATTTTCAATACGACTACCTATAAACAGCCCTTGACCTTAAATAATTTAATTCTTGAAAATGGCGTTACAACTGGCCAGGGTGGCGCGATTTATGCCGGTGCTGATATTGCTTTGCAAAATAGCCAGATTTTATCATCTCAAGCAACAAACGGTGGAGCAATTTATTTAGCTTCACCTAATATTACTTTGTCAGTAAATCATTCATTACTTAAAGGTAATAACGCAACACAAGGTAGTGTTTTATCAATGGGGTGTTTTAGTGATACTGTCTATGCACCACGTACGATTACCCTTACATCAAATAGTATTGTGAATAATGGTAATACTGCTTCAACAAGTACATTTGAGTTCTGTGGTAAACCTAGTGCGACATTATCGGTTAATACCATTGCAAAAAATATAGCGAATAGTACTAGCGGCAGTATTATTAAGTTTACTGGTGATACCAATAATCCAGCCAATACATCAAGTATTTTAAGTTCAAGCAGTAGTTTAGTACTTTTAAATAATACAATTGTTGAAAACAACGCGAATAGTACTTTCCTCTACGACAAACTAGGCGCAAAAAAGCTAAGTTTTAACGTATTGGCTTATAATACTGGAAGTTATGCCTGTAAATATCTTTTAGGTGCGGCAGCAGAGCAAAAGAGTGTTGGTCTGACCCTGGATTTCAATGCACTTGACTGGACATCAGCAGCAGCAAAATGTGATGTTCCAAAGGAATCTTTGCCAGATGGTCAGACTAATATTAATATTAGTACACAAGCATTCAGCAATTTATTAAGTCCTTTACAAGCGGCAACTGCTTATACAGGCTTTTTACCTATTTATTATCCAAAAGAGATTACTGACCCTCAGCAAATAGATTTAATTAATGTTGATAAAGATGGTAAAGGAAGTTGTGCTACAACTGACCAACGTGGTTTAAACCGTTTGACAGATAGTACCTCATATTATCAGCCAGAAAGTCGTAATAGTTGTGATATTGGTTCTGTGGAGTTAATGAAGCTCACTTCAGGTGATTTAGAGGATGTTAGTAATATTTCATTAACAACTTTAATTGATACTTATCAACAAAATTATGATTTATTTGATAATTATATTAAAGACCCTAAGACGCCTTCTAACTTTATTACTTACTATAAAGTACGTTTAGCTGAGTTTAAAAACTTAATTGATACAACTAAAGCAAATCTTAAGTATCGCGCAATCTATCTTGATTTAAAGAACTATGATTTACCTTTACCGACTGAAGATGCTAATCATGTGCTGAAGTTCTTCAACACAACAGACTATCGTATTGCAACTGAGCCATTAGGTATTGGATCACTTGATGATAAATATGATGCTCAACAAGTTAAAGATCTATCTGATCAGGACAAGGTATTCTGTGAATGGGATAGTGCTTTACAGCAAATTGTTTTTTATCGCAAAGACGATACGGTGACTCAAGCTGGTACCTACGCTTATTGTAAATATACAATTACAACAGCTGATAATAAATTAAGCTCAAGCGGTCTGATAAAAGCTCGTTTTAATAATATTGAACCGATTTCTGGCGATGGAACAATTACCTTTAAATATCTTGCAAATGAAACTATTCCATTGAATTTACTTAAATATGCTAACGATGATGGTGATGGGCCTGTAAACAAGCTTTTAAAGCCTAAATCACAATTTTGGGTAAATGAAAAGGGTGTAGAGTTACCAATTTATTTACCAAGTAAAACATCGAAAGATGGTATTTTTAAAGTAGTTAAAGCTGATAAAGAAGGGCCATGTCCGAAAGATGACAAGGATAAAATTTGTTATGGCGGAAATATCTATATTCAGGCAAATAACGTCTTTAATGTTTTCAATGATTCATTAAGCTATAACGTTTATGATGCAGATGGTAAAATCTCATCTAAGGCTGGGACAATTAAACTAATAAGTACTGCAACTACCACAGATGATTCTCGAAGTGGTGGGGGCGGTGGTGGTAGCTTAGGAATTTTGTCTTTAGCATCTTTACTTGGTTTAGTGGTCTATAGACGCTACCGTAAATAAATGATATAAAATAAAAAAGCCTCCAATTGGAGGCTTTTTTATAGAAAATTATTTAAGACATTAAATTCACAGTGTACGAATTTTACTGAGTTATATTTAATGTTCTAAATACTTGTTCATATACTCTTCACGAATAGCTGTTCTTTCTTCGCCATTGGCTTTAAGCATACGCTGGCGTAAGTCATTACGCTCTTGTGTACTCATTTTTTGCCATGCTTCACGCATTTTTTCTTTTTCAGTATCGGGAAGTTGAGTAAACCAGTCCATACGTTGCTGTAGGTTCGTACTTTGATTCGCTGGTAACTCTTTTAAGCTCTGGTAGCGTTTAATAACTGCACGTTGTTCCTCTTCAGAAAGAGCATTCCATGTGTCATCAACTTGTGTATTGGCATCCTTAGAAAAAATCCAAAATCGTTCAAAACCTGCAAAACTCGTTTGCAGGAAACTTAATGAACAAAGGATAAGTGCTAATTTTTTAGCTGCCATGTTGTACTTTATCCTCACCCAAGACCATTAGCATTTCTAAATCTTCTACCATTTGTGGAGATAATTTAGGATTTACAATCACTTGATTTTGCGGCTTATCAACAATATCTGCTGAATTAGGTAAAATTACAAAACCTGTGATCGCAGCTGCAAGTGCAAAACCAGACATTTTCCAGACACTATAAAAAGAGGCTGGTTTTTGTTGAATATGGTCAAGCACATGATTCATGACCACTGTTTTATTTTTATGGTGATGTGCCAAACTATCAAGTTTAGACGTCACCTTTTTAGTGAAATCATCATGATTCATCAGAACCTCCCAAGGGATTTAAATGGGCTAAGTACTCTCTAAGTCCCTGAATTGCTCGGTGATAATGGGTTTTTACACTACCTTCAGTACAGTTCATGATCTGAGCTGTTGTGTGTGTGTCAAAACCTTCCCACGCACGTAACATAAATGCCTGTTGTTGACGAACAGGTAACTTTGAAATTGCTTCTCGAATTTCTTCGATAGTCACTGCTTGATCAAGAAAATCCGCAGGATTAATGGCTTTTTCATCAACTACATCAATAACTTCATCGTCGTCATTATCCAGACTAACTTTTTTGAAAAATGAAAATGGGTTTGCTCTACGAGATTCTTTGCGGCGCCAGTCCTGAAGTTTGTTGTTTAAAATAGTATAAAACAGGGGATACCATTCTTCAGTACTTTTATCGGCATAAGATTTGTGTAAAGCAATAAATGCTTCTTGAACCAAATCCATCGCAATACCTTGTTGACCTTGGGTAGCACTCTCCATCATCACCAAAGCGCGACCAGTAACATCTTGCATGAAAACTTTCAGGCGTTGTTCAGCCGTGCTTGCATGAGCACTAGATGTTTCCGATCGAGACTTTTTCGGTGCTAAATCCATGGAGATGGAAAATCCTGTCATTGGACATACCCACCTTATCTTCAATATATCTCTTATATAACGTTGAAAAGAGGTGGGAGGTTGACAACAATCGGTTATTTTTTACTAGTGTAATTGATTTTTTTCACAAATATGTGAGATGTAAAATAAATTAACGTTTTATTGGCGTTGACGAACCATCTCAAAAAAACAAATTGATCCTGCAATCGCTACATTTAATGACTCTTGTCCACCAGGCTGAGGAATAGTTACAGATTCTGCATGATCTAGGGCGTAATCACTTGCACCTTGGCCTTCATTTCCTAAAATCCAGACACATGGTTTTGAAAGATCTTTTGAGTAAAGACTAGTTGAGCGATGAGAACTTGTAACAAAAACTGGTATTTGAAATTTTGGAAGAATATCTGTGAGTTGGAAGTTTTCAAAACAATGTAAGCTAAAATGAGCCCCCATGCCTGCTCTTAAAACTCGTGGTGACCAAAGTGATGCAGATCCTTGTGTGCAAATAATTTGTTTAATATTTGCTGCCGCTGCTGAACGTAGCAATGTGCCTACGTTGCCTGGATCTTGTATATTTTCTAGAATTAAAGTATCTACTTTATAGTCAATTGTTGATGCAGTTTTAGGTAAATCAATAATAGCTAAACAAGGTAAGCTTGTACCTAATGTGCTCAAATCTCTATATAAAACTTCACTAATAACAAAGATATGACCTTGATGCAGTTCGATTATTTTTTTTAAATCAGTATGTTCTAATGCTTGTTCTGTCGTAAATAAAGAAAAAATCTTCTTTTGCTGTTGTAACCATGTCAAGCAGAGATGGGTACCTTCAAGAACTGTTTGTTGGTGCTTTTTTCGGGCGCTATTAAGTTCGATTAACCCACGCAAATGTTTAATTTTTGCATTGTCTTTTGATTCTAAAAAAATAACCGCCATGAGAAAATATCCAACAAAAGGGCATCATGATACTATGATGCCCTAAATAATTAAAATTATTAATGATAGCTTGTTACACGCTCAACTTCATTTTTAGAACCAATAATTACAGGAACACGTTGATGAAGTTCTGTCGGTTCAATATCTAAGATGCGAACACGACCTGTAGTTGATGCGCCACCAGCTTGTTCAATCAGCATACTCATTGGGTTTGCTTCATACATTAAGCGTAAGCGACCTGCTTTTTTCGGATCTTTTAAGTCGTACGGATAAAGGAAAATACCGCCGCGGCATAAAATACGGTGAATATCACCCACCATACATGCTACCCAGCGCATATTGAAATCTTTTTCACGTACAGATGTTTTACCTGCCAGTAATTCATCAATATATTGTTTTACAGGCTCTTCCCAATGACGTTGGTTAGATGCGTTAATTGCAAACTCTTGAGTATCTGCTGAAACTTGAACATTGTCAGTAGTAAGTAAGAATGTTTGAGTTTCTGGGTCTAAAGTAAAGAATACTACGCCATTTCCTACAGTTAAGGCCATCATGGTTGATGGACCATAAAGTACGTAACCAGCAGCAACTTGTTGTGTACCTGCTTGCATGAAATCTTCTGCTTGGGTTACCGCATTTTTCGCAGGCAGAATAGAGAAAATTGTGCCTACACACATATTGATGTCGATGTTACTTGAGCCATCTAATGGATCAAATAAAACCAAATATTTACCATTTTCTTGTGCCGGTGTGAACTCATCAAGCTCTTCAGAAGCGAGGCCACCCACTTGTGGATGAACTTTTAAAGCATCAATTAAATAGTCATTTGAAATCACATCAAGTTTTTTCTGTGTTTCACCTTGAACATTTTCATTACCAGCACTACCTAAAATACCAGCGAGTGCACCTTTTTGTAAGGCTTGATCGATCGTTTTACAGGTGGTGGCGATAGTGTCGATGACTTGAGCCAACTCAGGTGTTAGATTCCCTTTTTGTTGTTGTAAAAATTGGGACAATGTGAGGTTGGACATAAAAAAAGCTCCTGTGCTTCAAGCATCAAAATGAGTCAGATAAATACGTGGCATATTCTAGATGAGAATGTCACAAAATAAAAATTATCTTACTTTATTTGTGTTGGATTTATGCTTACAACCCGCATTTTAAATGGTATGTTGATGATATGACAACGGACTGTATATTTTTAGGAGAATCGAAATGACAACAAAGAAGTTTGATGCGACCCCAACAGCAGGTGAACCAATCAATCTAGATGAAATTTCGAAAGAAAATGTTCAGGAAGCTTGGAAAGACTACGAGGCTAAGCCTGAATATAAAGATTTTAATAAGCATGATTTGATTGAATCTATGCAACATTCTAAAGAAGAAAAGAAATCTTCTTAAGTTCTGTTGTTATAAAAAAACGCTCATAAAATATGAGCGTTTTTTTATGCATATGCCTTATTTTAATAAAGGAGGCACTGCTTCGTAATTAATTTCAACGCGGCGATTTTCTTTCCACGCAGATTCATCATGACCTGCATTCACAGGAGCTTCTTTACCGTAACTTACAGCTTCAAGTTGCTGTGGGTTTACACCATTGGTAATTAAGTAGCTCTGTACCGCTTTAGCACGACGCTCGCCTAAAGCCATATTGTACTCACGTGTACCACGTTCATCTGTATGGCCAGTTAATGCAACTTTTGAATTTGCATTTGCCATAAGGAATTGAGCGTGAGCTTGAAGCGTTTGATAGTCTTCAGTAGATAAATCACTACTGTCATAATCAAAATGAACAACGCGTTTAGCCAAAGCAGCTTTATTTGCTTCAGTTACACCTTTCGATGAAGCACCAGCCAAATTTTGAGCATTTAATGCCGCATCTTCACTTAAACCAGATGTGTTAACTGTACTTGGATTTGTGCCAGTTGCAGTAGTTGCTGCTGGTTTGCGGCTAGCACAACCCGTCATTACAAGTGCTACGCTAAGAAAGGGTAAAGCTAAATATTTGATTGATTTCATGATCTTCTCCATCAATGGAATTAAAAGTTATTTTGGTGCCCAAGCTGGTTCACGTACTTCACCTTGTTCACTTGGTAAATTCATACGGAAACGTCCATCAGTAGACATGATAGATAACAAGCCACGGTTACCTTCACGAGTCGCGTAGACCACCATTTGCCCATTCGGTGAGAAACTTGGTGATTCGTCTAAACTGGTTGGAGTAAGAATATTGGTGATGCCAGTATTAATGTCCTGAATTGCAACTTTATAACTGCTGCCACTTGGGCGATGAACAAGAGCAATCTTTTTGCCATCTGCACTCAAAGTTCCGCGTGCATTAAATGAACCTTTAAACGTTAGACGTTTTACTGAACCATCAGCAAAGGTATAACGATAGATTTGGGCTGAACCACCACGGTCAGAAGTGAAAATAAACGATTTTCCATCTGGTGTATAACGTGCTTCTGTATCAATTGCCGAGTCGTTTGTCATACGTTTAACTTGGCGAGTTGATAAATCCATTTGATAGATTTCTGGATTGCCATTCATAGATGCTGTAAATAGCATTGATTGACCATCAGGTGAAAAACTCGGTGCGCCATTTAGGCCTTTAAAGCTGGTGAGAACTTCACGTGTTCCAGTAGATAAATCTTGTAGATAAATTGCTGGACGTTTGGTTTCAAAAGAAACATAAGCAATTTTCTTGGCATCTGGTGTCCATGCCGGAGAAAGAATTGGGTCGCGAGATGACAAAACAGTTTTTGGCTGTTCACCATCAGTATCTGCAATTTGTAGAGTATAACGCTCTGCAGGAGTGGCAGGGTTTCTGAGTACATATGCAATACGGCCGCTAAAATCACCTGGAATACCAGTAAGTGCCTGATAGATAGCATCACTTACCATATGGCCAGCTTGACGTATGCGTGAAGCGGGTACATTTAAAAGTTCATTTAAAATGTATTGTTGCTTTTGTACATCATAAAGTTGGTAATGAACTTCAAAACCTGTAGCTGTTTGTTTAATTTGTCCAGTAACTACATATGGAATTCCGGCAGCTTGCCAGTCAGAAGCTTGGATCTGATTAATTGCAGCATTGGCAGGCAAGTTTTTAGATGAGCTTGTAAAGCGTCCAGAACGGTTTAAGTCAGTTTCAACAATAGGGGAAAGCCCATTGTCATTGTTAAACGGGACAATAGCAATTTTGGGTGCCTGATCCGGTGCTTTGGCAATTTCCAGATATAACTGGGCAAAAGCAGTTGTAGAAGCAATAGGGCTTAAGGCGGTGATCAATGCTAAAGATAGCAGGTGTTTGCGGCTCGTATTCATAAGTTTAAAGTCATAGCAGGTATTTTTGTGACTGTTGATTTTGTAGCATAGTTACATGCCTTAAACTATTTAAAGCATGTAAATCTTTCAAAATTATTGCGCTCTAAATGTAGAGCTAACACTTCTTGCTTCACGTCTTGCATCAGGGTCTGATGGCATAGGATATGGTGCAGATGCTTGAATTGCGGCCTTAATACTTGCATCTAAAGCATCATCGCCACTTGAACGTGTGATCACAATAGAATTAACGCTACCTGAGTCTGAAAGGGTAAAACGGACACCCACAGTTTTACCGCTACTGCCAGTCGGAACATCCCAAGAGCGTCGAATTTTTTGCTCAAAATCACGTCTAGCTGAAGAAGCAATTTTTTTGGCTTCGGCTTTCTTCTGAGCTGCTTCTTCTTGCGCTTTTTGAGCAGATGCAGCTTTTGCTTCGGCCTCAGCTTCAGCTTTACGTTTAGCATCATCAGCAGCTTTTTGCTGCTTAGCTTTTGCATCAGCTTCAGCTTTGCGTTTAGCGTCGTCATTGGCTTTTTGCTGCTTAGCTTTTGCATCAGCCTCAGCTTTACGTTTAGCATCGTCATTAGCTTTTTGCTGCTTAGCTTTAGCGTCTGCATCAGCTTTACGTTTAGCATCGTCATTAGCTTTTTGCTGCTTAGCTTTAGCATCTGCTTCAGCTTTACGTTTAGCATCGTCATTAGCTTTTTGCTGCTTAGCTTTAGCGTCTGCTTCAGCTTTACGTTTAGCATCGTCATTAGCTTTTTGCTGCTTAGCTTTAGCGTCTGCTTCAGCTTTACGTTTAGCGTCGTCATTAGCTTTTTGCTGTTTAGCTTTAGCATCTGCTTCAGCTTTTTGCTTAGCTTCTTGCTGTGCTCGAAGTTTAGCGTTTTCGGCTTTTTGAGCCTCACGTTTTAGCTTTGCATCGGTCTCTGCTTTTTGTTTAGCTTCTTCAGCAACTTTTTGTCTTGCCTTAGCATCTGCTTCAGCTTTTGCACTTTGTTCAGCCTTACGTTTTTGTTCGGCTTCGGATTTTGTTTTAGCCTCAGCTTGGCGTTTAGCTTCAGCTTGCTGCTTTTGTATTTCTTCTATACGTTGCTGTTCTGCTGCTTGTTTAGCTTTTGCAGCTTCTTCAGCTTTACGTTTTTGTTCAGCTAATTTTGCTTGCTGTGCCTGTTCGACCTTTTGCTTTTGAGCAGCAAGTTGTTGAGCTGTTGGAGGAGGAGGCGTAGCCGGAAGATTTTCAGGAAGCGTTTCATCCACAATAGGGGTTAACACCTCTTTTGCTTCATTTGTAGCTGTAGTCTCTTGTTCAACTTCTTTGGCTAAAGGAGGAGGTAAATCTTCTGGCTTAACTAAAATAGTTGTTAGCTTTTTTGGCTGTTCAGGTGGTTTACTCAAGCCTAAAAAAAGCAAGCCAACAATGGCAATTGCATGAACTCCTAGTGTAAAGCTCAATGCAATCGCATTTTGTTTAAAGTGTGGCTTTTGATTTTTATTCATAGCTTATTTTAAAGGCTCTGTCAGAAGGCCAACTTGAGTTAAACCTGCTTCTTGTAAACTTGCCATCAATGATACGACTTCTCCGTAAGGACGAGACTTATCACCATTGACTAAAACTGTGAGTTGTTTATTTTCTTGTTCAGCTTGTTTTTGTGCACCGCTTAAAACTTCTTCAAGTTTTTCACGAGACAATGGTTCACTATCTTTGTAATCTTCATACTGAAGATAAATATTGCCATCTTTACCAATAGTTACCATGGCTGGCATATCTTTTGATTCGATTGGATGGTTATTTGCTTGAGGTAAATCGACTTTAATACCACTAGTAATCATGGGAGCAGTCACCATGAAAATAACCAAAAGTACGAGCATAACGTCAATATAGGGTACGACGTTCATATCACTTTTTAGTGGTTTTTTTATGCGCTCAAAGCGCCCTGAACGCTGAATTGCCATTATACATCTTCCTGTGATGAACCCACAGACTGACGTTGCAATAAGGCAATCATCTCTTCAGCAAATAAAGCACGATCAGAGTAAACACTTTCACTTTTAGAAGTGAAGTGGTTAAAAGCCAATACAGCAGGAATTGCAGCAAATAAACCAATTGCGGTTGCAATAAGTGCTTCGGCAATACCAGGTGCAACAGTTGCCAAAGTGACTTGATCAACAGCAGCTAAACCGATAAATGCATTCATAATCCCCCAAACGGTACCGAATAGACCGATGTAAGGAGCTACAGAACCAATACTTGCTAAAGTACCTAAGCCGTATTCTAGATGGCTCTGATCACGACTCAAACCTACACGTAAAATACGTTCAGTCCCTTCAATCGTTTGTGAAACAGGGGCCTGACGTTTTTTAAGTTTAAAAAACTCACTCAACCCTTGATAAAAAATATCTTCAAGACCTGAGCGTTTTGAGTTGAGCTGAGCATTGTTGTAAAGCGTATTGAGTTCAGCACCGGACCAGAACATTTTCTGGAAATGTTCATCTTCTTGATGGGCTTTTTTATAACTCATATGTAACTTGGCAATCAGATACCAACTAAAGATTGATGCTAACAATAAAATTAGCATGACCAACTGAACGACTGGACTTGCCTGTAAAATAAGGTCAGAAATATGCAGGGTTGATTCAATGTTTGTTGCCATAGTTACATATGCCGGTTGTTTTTTTAGTCTTGTTCCAATTCTTTACGAATAAGATCACGTATTTCTTCTGGAAGACGACGAGCTACAAGTTCTTTGCTTAAACATGCCAACTCAACCTCGCCAGAAGCAAGCAAGATTTCACCACGATAAATATTTTGTTGCAACACAAATGACGCAGCTTTACATGAAACTACACGTGCTGTAACAGTAATTAAATCATCCATTAAAATAGGACGCATGTATTTTACGTCAATTTTGTGTACGACAAAGTTGTAGTCTTTTTGATGCCAGTAATGATCAACGCCAGAAGCACGGAGCCATTCAGTACGAGTACGTTCCATATAGCGAATGTGGTTGGCATGGTAAACAATACCGCCTGCGTCCGTATCTTCAATATAAACACGAATGTTGAATTCAAAATGATTCGCCATGAGAGGATTCCGTTTTAGTTCACTATAGAGCTTTATATTTAAAATATGGCTTTGAATAAAACATTAGTTCTATTCAAAAGCCATACATCTGCTTTTAAATACGGGGCAGTTTAGCAGATTGCATACTAAGTCCTATGGCACAACCTTTCAATTGCGATTGCTGAATTTCTAATCTAAAAACGCTACATCTTATGGCTAGCAAGCTTTTTGAGTTAAGAGGGCTTCCATGAAGTTTGAACTTGTTTTGATATATTCGGATAATCTAATACGAACCTTACATGTAGCTCGGTTCCAGTTTTTAGAGCTTTGTCATCTACAATAAAATAGGGATTATGATTCGGTGCAGCCTGACTTAAGTCTTGATTTTCTGGTGTCGCCCCTAAGAAGACAAAGAATGAAGGCATCAGTTTGCCATAATAGGCAAAATCTTCACTAGCGCTTGCATTGTGATCAAGCACATGCAGTTTTGAATCTCCTGCAACTTTGGCTAATGTTGGCTGAATAAGTTGAGTGAGGGTTTTATCATTCATGGTTACTGGTGCATAAGGTGCAATTTCAACTTTAGCAGTTACATCATTGGCTTGAGCATTATGCTCTATCATGACTGGTAAACTTTTTAAGATATTATTTCTTATTTCTTCGTTATTAGAGCGAATGGTACCAATCATATTGACCTGTTCGGGAATCACATTTCCTGCTGCACCACCTTGAATATTGCCAATACTGACTACGCCCATACCTTGGGTTAGATCTGTTCTTCGGCTAATAAGACTTTGCAAATTATTAATCATTTGTGCCGATGCATAAATTGGATCTCTGCCTAACCATGGCGTCGAACCATGAACCTGCTTGCCGTTGACCTGAATACGTAAGTGGTCTGCACTATTTAAAATGGCACCATCTTTATAATAAAGATGACCACTTTTCATACCCGCAATGACATGCATTCCAAAAATAGCTTCGGGCTTATAGTCTTTAAAAGCACCATCAGCGATCATTTTTCGTGAACCGATTTGATCACCCTGAGTGAAGTTATCTATATCTGCACCACCTTCTTCAGCAGGTTGGAAAACAAAAATAACTGTGCCCGATATTTTATCTTTATTCGCAGCTAAAATTTTTGCTGCGCCTAATAACATTGCAGTGTGTGCATCATGTCCACATGCATGCATCACATAAGTTTCCTTACCTTGATAAATTGCTTTTTGTTTACTGGCAAAGGAAACACCGCTCTTTTCTTCCATAGGTAAAGCATCCATATCCGCTCTAAGCGCAATAATAGGGCCTGGTTTATTACCTTTTAATATGCCAATTACACCTGTTTTCGCATAACCTGTTTTGACTTGAATGCCATAAGACTTTAATTCTTTTTGAACAAGGGCAGAGGTTTTAAATTCCATATTGCCGAGTTCAGGGTGTTGGTGAATGTTTTGTCTTAGCTGAATGACTTGATTTTCATTTTGTTGAGCAGCATCGTTTACCCAATCTGCTAGGCTCAGTTGATTCATTAAGGCAAGTGGTAAAATTAAAGCGGCTTTCTTATACATGTCCTTATCCTAAAAATATTATTGTTCATAAGATTTAATATCTAGATTTCTTATAATTCAGTTTTTAAAAATATTAAAAAATCAATAAGGTATAAAGAAAGACTTAAAAGGTATCGAGTAACTAATCTATTGATAAGAAAATAATTATTTGAGTCGGAAGAATAGAAGAATTAAAAAAGGAAGAGAAAATTCTCTTCCTTTGATTAGTTTTTAGGTTCAGGTGGTGTCATTCCAAACTGTAAATAAGATTGGTTCGTTGCAATGCGGCCTCGCGCAGTACGCATCACATAACCTTGTTGAATTAAATAGGGTTCAATCACATCTTCAAGTGTACCACTATCTTCAGCCATTGCTGCTGCAAGTGCTTCGACTCCAGCAGGACCACCATCAAAACGTTCTAATAGCATGCTCAAATAACGGCGGTCTAGGGTGTCTAAGCCAGCTTTATCAACATTGAGCATATCAAGCGCACGTTGTGCCATTTCATGAGTCACTTCACCTGTACCTTTCACTTGGGCATAGTCACGAACTCGACGTAATAAACGATTGGCAATACGAGGCGTTCCGCGTGCACGGCGTGCAACTTCTTCTGCACCCTCAACTGTAATAGGTACATTCATCAAGTTTGCAGAGCGTGACACAATATGAGTGAGGTCTTCTACAGAGTAAAACTCAAGACGTTGCACAATACCGAAACGATCACGTAGAGGAGAGGTGAGCAAGCCCGCACGTGTTGTAGCCGCGACAAGTGTAAAAGGGGGTAAATCGAGTTTAATTGAACGAGCAGCGGGGCCTTCACCAATCATGATATCTAATTGGTAGTCTTCCATCGCTGGATAAAGAATTTCTTCAATCACTGGAGAAAGGCGGTGAATTTCATCAATGAACAAGACATCGCCTTCTTCAAGGTTGGTTAGCATTGCAGCTAAGTCGCCTGCACGCTCCAAAACTGGCCCCGAAGTAGATTTAAGATTTCCACCCATTTCACGCGCAATAATGTTGGCAAGGGTGGTTTTACCTAAGCCCGGTGGACCAAAAATCAGCGTGTGGTCAAGTGCTTCACCACGACCGCGAGCTGCGCCAATGAAAATTTCCATTTGCTCGCGTACTACAGGTTGTCCGATGTAGTCGGCAAGAGAAGTTGGTCGAATAGCCCGATCAAAATGATCTTCAGGCTTTTCTGCTCCACTGATTAGACGGTCTTGCATAATTGTTTTACTTCATCATTGATTTAAGAGCAGCACGAATAATATCGGCTGATTCTGTGTAATCGGCTTTAACCGCAGCAACAGCTTTTTGTGCTTCAAGTGGCTTATAACCTAAAGATTGCAAAGCGGCTTCTGCTTCTGCTACAGGCGAGTTTGCCGCAAACTGAATTTGAGGCAAGGTAGCTGACGTAGAAGTACCTTGGGCTAATGTTTTGAAACGGTCACGAAGCTCAATCATTAAACGTTCAGCTGTTTTTTTGCCAACGCCCGGAACTTTTACTAACGTGTTAATGTCGTCATGCTCAATTGTGTGCACCAGTAACTCAACGCTTAATGTTGATAAAATACCTAAAGCCATTTTCGGACCGACACCATTTACTTTTAATAAGGTGCGGAAAATTGTTTTCTCTTGGGCATCGCTAAAACCGTAGAGTTGTTGAGCATCTTCACGAACAACTAAATGCGTCCATAGCGTAACTTTCTGGCCTTTTTGTAATTGGCAAAATGTTGAAAGTGGCGTATCAATTTCATAACCCACACCATTTACATTCAGTAAGACAGTAGGGGCTTCTAGGGCAAACACTTCGCCAATTAAACATCCGATCATAGATTAATTTCACTTATTCATAACTGTAAATCTGGTCGTTTTAACACTAATTGAAAACGACACTGGTTTTATTTCTTTCTATATTAAGCCAGCTTAAAACAAACCTATTTTATTACCTTGCAACTCTTGCGCCAAGCTATAAGCCTGATGATCTGAGAACTTACTGATAATATCGAGTACTTGCATAATATTGCTGTAATGATTATTGCTAATGTTAGCACCATACAGATTAAGGATAGACATTAAACGTTGTTCTTTAAAGCTTAAAGATTTATGTGGTGTGGTCAGCGGTACAAATGCATCCAAAATTGTTTGCAAACTTTGATGCGCAATAATTTCTAAGCCAGACTTTTGTGGATGCTCAAAAATTTTATCACGTGCCAGATTTTTGGCTGTTTCGATACCAATTGCAATATCGGGTGAGCAATATTGTAAAAGGTTACCTTTAAGCTGACCTGTAATGATTTCATAATGATGTTTAGCAAAAGCTGTGGTGACTTCATCTACAAGCCGTTTCATGACACGACCACGTAATGCCGAAATCTTTTGTTGCCATGTACTATTTGGATGTGACAATTCTTCAGGCTGACCATAGTCGGCAATAAGATTTAAGAAAATTGGCTCAACTTCTTGGTAACTCAGCATATTTAAGATAATGCCATCTTCTAAGTCAATTAAGGCATAGCAAATGTCATCCGCAGCTTCTAACAAATAGGTGAGCGGGTGACGGCAATAATGGTATTCACCTAATTGAATAAGTCCGAGTTGTTCTGCAATCTGTTTTAAAATTTCTTTTTCAGATTGATAACAACCAAACTTTGCTCGTTGATGAGAAGGGCGATCACCTTGTGACGCAATGGTTTTTGAAAGCCATGGATACTTTAAATAAGCCCCTAAAGTTGCATAGGTTAAGCGCATTCCTCCATCATTTGGATGATAGTCAATGCGACTTAATAAACGTAATCCTTGAGCATTACCTTCAAACTGACGTACATCGGCCTCTTCTTCGGGACTTAGCTTTTTTAAAAAATCATCATGTGAGGCATCATCGAACCACTCACGGATTGCATATTCACCTGCATGTCCGAAAGGTGGGTTGCCAATGTCGTGGGCAAGACAAGCTGCTTGAATAATTGCACCGACATCAGCAGGGGAAATCCAGACAGGTAATTCATTTTTTATTTTTTCTGCAGCAAGCATACCCATTGAGCGACCAATACAGGAAACTTCAAGTGAGTGAGTTAAACGGGTATGAATGCCATCATGCTGTGCGAGTGGGTGGACTTGCGTCTTACGGTTTAGCTGACGAAAACTTTGAGAAAATATAATACGGTCATAATCTTTATGGAATGGGCTACGAGCCAGTTCTGTACTGCTTTTTTTACTACCTAAACGAACTGCAGAAAGCAGCTCTAACCAACGCATTTGTTCCATTTATCATTATTCAAAACTGTAAAACCTGATCATGCCAAAAAAAAGTTAAAAGCACTAGCTTGGTGCGACATAGTTTGTCTTAGTTCAGGTTTTATTATGTTATTGAATAAACATGAAACAATTTATTTTTAGCTAGAATGCCTAAAAAAATGATTTTGAACAAAAAACTACTCACTTCTTGCAGAATTAGGTTACAGAATACTGATTCTACATCTAGCTGATTTTAGCAAGAAGCAGTAGAATATGCGCTCTCTCTAAAGTCACATTGCGGTAAGGTTCACAAGACCTGCCCGTGGAGCCAAAATCAACATGTTTATCGTGGCCGGTGCAGCAGCACATTCTTCTTTTAAGAAAGCTCAACTATTAACACGTTTATCGTCAATTAGTTCTGTTCAATCTTTTGACAGCCAATGGGTCTATTTGTTTGATCAAGCGCTCAACGAGCAGCAACATCAATCTGCTTTGCAATTATTGAATGACGGTGAGTCTTTTGAACTTCGTCAATCTGCAAGTGATGAGATTCAGATTTTAGTTACACCACGTGTGGGTACTATTTCACCTTGGTCTTCTAAGGCAACTGATATTTTCAAAAACTGTAATACACCAGTACACCGTTTAGAACGTGGTCTTTTATTCACGTTAAAAGGTGTTACTGAAATTACGAATGAAGTTAAACAAGTACTTCATGACCGTATGACAGAAACAGTGTTTGCTCAAATTGATGATGCAAAAGCATTATTTTCAGAAACAGCTCCAAAACCATTAAATTCAATTGATATCTTGGGTCAAGGCAAAGAAGCTTTGGTTAAAGCTAACAATGAGTTTGGTTTTGCGTTATCTGAACAAGAAATTGATTACTTAACTGAAGCATTCATTAAGCTTGGTCGTAATCCGAATGACATCGAGTTGATGATGTTTGCACAAGCAAACTCTGAGCACTGTCGTCATAAAATCTTTGGATCTGAATGGACAATTGATGGTGAAAAACAACCATTATCATTGTTCCAGATGATTAAAAACACTTATAAAGAATCTCCAACTGATGTGTTATCGGCATATAAAGATAATGCTTCAGTAATTGTGGGTTATGACACGATGCGTTTTTATCCGAAAGCGGATGAAAATGGTCACTTTGTTTATAAATATAAGAGCCAAGCTGCTCATATTTTAATGAAGGTTGAAACTCATAACCACCCAACAGCAATTTCTCCATTTGCTGGTGCTGCAACTGGTTCAGGCGGTGAAATCCGTGATGAAGGTGCAACAGGTCGTGGTGGTAAACCAAAAGCTGGTTTAACAGGTTTCACAGTTTCGAACTTAAACATTCCTGGTTTTGAACAACCTTGGGAAGAAAACTACGGTAAACCTTCACGTATGGCATCGCCATTACAAATCATGATTGAAGGTCCATTAGGCGGCGCGGCATTTAACAATGAATTCGGTCGTCCTGCATTAAATGGTTATTTCCGTACTTTTGAACAGAATGTAAATGGTGAAGTGAAAGGCTTCCACAAGCCAATCATGATTGCTGGTGGTTACGGTAATATCCGTCCTGACCATGTAGAAAAAGATGCGATTCAACCAGGTGATTTACTCATTGTGTTGGGTGGTCCTGCAATGTTAATCGGTCTTGGTGGTGGTGCAGCATCTTCTGTAGATAGCGGTACAATGGGTGAAAGCCTTGATTTCGCTTCAGTACAACGTGAAAACCCAGAAATGGAACGCCGTTGTCAAGAAGTAATCGATACTTGCTGGCGTTTAGAAGACTTCAACCCAATCGTTTCTGTACACGACGTTGGCGCGGGTGGTCTATCAAATGCTATGCCTGAACTTGTGAACGATCATGAGTTAGGTGCAGTTCTTAACCTTCGTAAGATTCCTTCATTAGAACCGGGCATGAGCCCAATGGAAATCTGGTCAAATGAAGCACAAGAGCGTTATGTTCTTGCTATTCGTCCAGAATCTTTAGAGCAGTTCGAAGCAATCTGTGCACGTGAACGTTGTCCGTTTGCTGTGTTAGGTGAAGCAACTGAAGCACGTCACTTAACAGTTGAAGATCCATTGTTCCAAAATGATGCTGTTGATATGCCAATGCAGGTAATGCTTGGTGGTACGCCACGCATGCAACGTTCTTATGAAACTATTGAACGTAGTGGCGATGATTTTGACGCTTCAAAAGTTGATTTGAAAGATGCGATTTTCCGCGTATTGAAAAACCCTACAGTTGCGTCTAAATCATTCTTGATCACAATTGGTGACCGTTCAATTACAGGTATGGTTGCACGTGATCAAATGGTTGGTCGTTGGCAGGTTCCTGTTGCAGATGCAGCAGTAACAACAACAAGTTTGCAAGGTTTCACTGGTGAAGCAATGGCAATGGGCGAACGTCCACCAGTTGCATTGTTAAATCCAGCAGCATCTGCTCGTTTGGCAGTTGCTGAAGCAATTACCAATATTGCATGTGCAAACATTGAACAAATTAGTGATATCAAACTTTCTGCAAACTGGATGGCTGCTGCGGGTCAAAAAGGTGAAGACCAAGCACTGTTTGAAGGCGTGAAAGCAATTGGTATGGAAATGTGTCCTGCTTTAGGAATTGCGATTCCAGTAGGTAAAGACTCACTTTCAATGCGCACGACTTGGAATGACAACGGTGAAGATAAAGCCGTAACTTCTCCAATGACGGGTGTAATTACTGCATTTGCTCCAGTAACTGATGTTCGTAAGACCTTAACACCTGAACTTAAAAATTTAGAAGATTCAGTACTTGTACGTATTGATTTGTCTAAAGGTCAGTTCCGTTTAGGTGGTTCGATTCTTGCTCAAGTATATAAAGCAATCGGTTCAATCACTCCAGATGTTGATAGTTTTGATGATTTCAAAGTATTCTTCGCTTTAATCCAAGACTGGAACAATCGTGGCTTAATTCAAGCTTACCATGACATCGGCGATGGTGGTTTATTAGCTTCTGTAGCTGAAATGATGTTTGCTGCACGTTTAGGTGTTGCGTTAGAAAACCAGACTACTGCGGGCTTATTTGCAGAAGAAATTGGTGCAGTACTTCAAATCAAAGCAACTGATTGGGAAGCTTTACAAGCAGAAATCGCAGCTTCTAGCTTAAAAGATGCAATTGCTGTAGTTGGTCGTGTAAACAACTCAGATCAATTATCTGTAAATGGTTTAACTTTAGATCGTGCTGAATTACAACAAGCTTGGTCTGAGGTATCTCATCAGATCCAACGTCTACGTGATAACGTAGAAACTGCTGATCAGGAATTTTCATTAATTACTGACAATACGCATCAAGGTTTGATTGCTAAACCAACATTCGACTTGAATGAACCTATTGAAGCGCCGTTCATTAATACACGTCGTCCTAATATGGCAATCTTGCGTGAGCAAGGTGTAAATGGTCATATTGAAATGGCCGCAGCTTTTGACAAAGTTGGCTTTAATACGATTGACGTACACATGAGTGACTTACTTGCTGGCCGTGTAAGCCTAAGTGATTTCGAAGGTTTAGTGACTTGTGGTGGTTTCTCTTACGGCGACGTAATGGGCGCAGGTGGTGGTTGGGCAAAATCAGTATTGTTCAATGCTAAATTACGTGATCAGTTTGAACAGTTCTTCCATCGTGAAGAAACATTCAGCTTAGGTATCTGTAATGGTTGCCAAATGTTGTCACAATTAGCACCGCTTATTCCGGGTGCTGAGCACTGGCCACGTTTCCACCGCAATATGTCAGAAGTTTTTGAAGCTCGTAGCGTAAACGTTCGTGTTGAAAAATCTGTTTCTGTATTACTTGATGGTATGGAAGGTTCAATCTTACCGATTGCTGTTGCACATGGTGAAGGTCGTGCTGTTGCAAGTGAAGCTAACATTGCAAGCTTGAATGCATCTAACCAAGTTGCATTGCGTTATGTTGATAGCCACGGTAACCCGACTCAACATTATCCATTGAACCCGAATGGCTCACCTGAAGCGATTACTGGTGTTACTTCTAAAGATGGTCGTGCAACGATTATGATGCCGCACCCTGAGCGTACTTTCCGTGCAATTCAGCACTCTTGGAGTCCAGAAGAGTGGACTGAAGATGGTGCATGGTTACGTATGTTCCGTAACGCACGTAAGTTTATTGGTTAATAGAAAAGTTGAAATAAGCCACCGTAAGGTGGCTTATTTGTATGTAGTACAATGTTAATAGAATAAATAGTAGAGAAGAAAAATGAAATCAAAAATCCATTTCCGTGAATTTGCATTGCTCATGGCATTGCTCATGTCGATTGTTTCTTTTTCGATAGATGCAGTTTTGCCTGCTTTAGGTGAGATTGGACGTGTTTTTGAATTAAAAAATAATAATCAGTCGCAATGGGTCATCATTGGTATCTTTTCTGGCATGACCATTGGGCAGCTCATTGCGGGGCCTCTATCCGATGCGATTGGGCGTAAACGCATTTTATTCACAGGAATTATTATTTATTTTCTGGGAAGTTTATTGTGCTTTACAACACAAAGTTTTGAGTGGTTTTTAGTTGGGCGCTTTATTCAAGGTATTGGTGTTTCTGGGCCTTATGTTGCTACGATTTCAATTGTTAGAGATAAATACAGCGGAGCTCAAATGGCTCGCATCATGTCTTTAATCATGATGGTATTCATGGTGGCTCCAGCAGTTGCACCGAGTCTAGGACAACTCATTATTCATTTTTTTGGTTGGCGTGAGATCTTTGTTTTATATATGGTCTATGCCACAGTGATTGGAGCATGGGTTGCTTTACGATTAGAAGAAACATTACTTCCTGAAAATCGTTTACCTATGCGGCTGCAAGCATTTCAAGAAGGCTTTAAAGAAGTTGTAAGTAATAAAACTACCATGAGCTATTTGTTATGTGCAGGCTTTTGCTTTGGTGGATTCATTGGTTATTTGGGAACTTCTCAACAAATCTTTATGCAGCAGTTTGGTAAAACAGGACAAGAATTTAGCGCTTATTTTGCCGTGCTTGCTGGTGTGATGGGAATCGCCTCATTTACAAACTCTAAAATTGTTATGAAGTTTGGTATGCGTCCAATCTGTATTTATGGTTTTTTAGGCTTGTGCTTAATTTCTTTGATTTTCTTGGGAATTCAGCTTTTAGGCGTGGTTGTATCATTCTGGATGTTTATGCTTTATGCCTGCATTTTATTTTTATTATTTGGAACTCTATTTGGTAATTTAAACGCGATTGCGATGGAACCAATGGGGCATGTCGCTGGAATGGCATCGGCTATTATTGGTGCAGCTTCCTCTGTCCTGTCACTTATTCTTGCCTCTATTATTGGGCAATTATATAACGGCACATTAATTCCAATGACCTGTGGTTTTGTCATTTTGTGTGGTTTAGCTTTCGCTATGACAATATATGAGAATAGATATTTAAAGAAATCGGATACTTAAAATTAGAGGAATGAAAATAAATCACTGATTTTTAAAATTTCTTCAAACTAATAGCTGCACATGGATTGTTGAAGCTCTTGAAGCATTTTAAAAAAACGTATAAAAGTATAGGTAGCTTACTATTTAACCACTTATGCTTTATTTGAGGTTGGTTCAATTTTTGCTTTCTCTGTAACAACGATAAAAAATCGGAGATCAAAATGATGAAAAATGAAAATCACATAAAAACGTTTTATAAAAAAGATATGGGCTGGCGTTTATTTGGCTTAGCGCTTGCGATTCAAATCCTCTTTATTGGAGCAAATTATTTAGTAATGATGAGCTGACTTTGATTCTGAGGCTTTTTTAACGGTATGATTTAAAGCAAGTTCACTAGTTTTGAGTCATTTTGCTTATGTTAAAGCTGATTTATTACGTACCCGAGTCACATCTTGAGTCGACTAAACAAGCCATTTTCTCTGCTGGTGCAGGTGGTATCGGTAATTATGAACACTGTGCATGGCAAGTGAAAGGAATAGGGCAATTTAAGCCAGTCAAAGGAGCCGATCCTTATATCGGAGAGCTAGGTGAACTTGAACAAGTTGATGAGTGGCGTGTAGAAACAATTGTAATTGAAGAAAATGCCAAGGCTGTTGCGAAAGCATTAAAGGCAAGCCATCCTTATGAAGAACCTGCCTTTGAGTTTATTCAAATCATAGAAATTGATTTTAATTAAACTGAGAGAAATCTGGTTTACGTTTTTGCATAAATGCTTGTACTGCTTCTAGCATTTCAGGTGAGTGAACGCGCTGCATAAAGATTTCAGCTTCATGATCAATACATTCAATAATTTGCTCTAAATTATGCTTCATAAGCGCTTTTGTCTGCTTTAATGATGCAAGAGGCAAAGCTGCTAAATGCTGAGCTGTTGCCTGAGCAGATGCGTAAGAATCTTCAACTACTTCATTCACTAAGCCAGCTTGTACTGCAGTTTCAGCATTGAATTTTTTTGCAGTAAGTAGAAGCTCAGCTGCTTTGTGATAACCCGCTTGTTGAATGAGTAATTGACTTGCACCACCTTCTGGAGAAAGGCCAAGACTTACAAATGGAATTTGGAAAAGGGCAGTGTTGTCAGCAAAAACTAAATCTGCATGTAATAAAATCGTAACGCCAATTCCAATTGCCACACCTTTTACTGCAATAAGAAGTGGTTTTGTTAATTTAGCAGCCGCTTTAAGTAGAACGAATGGCGGAACTTCTCCGGCTGGACCCATGTTAGGATTTTGTACAAAACCCATAAAATCTTTCATGTCATTGCCAGCGGTAAAATCTTGCTCGACACCACGTAGAATAACTACTCGAACATCTTTATTAAGGTCGGCTTCATTCAGTGCTTTGGCAATCCATAAATAAAGTTCGCCATAGAGTGCATTTTTTGCATCTGGGCGATTTATGGCTAAGGTGAGTACGCCACCTTCTAAATTTGCGTTTAAATGTTGATGAGGTTGTTGAATACAGCTAAGTGTCATCGTACTATCCTTGCTTTAAACCACGTTGTTAATTTTTAGGTTCTCATTATGGCGCATATTTTTTGTAATGAGCGTTACTGATGAGTTCATAAAAAGTGAAAATCTAATTATGTATAAATTTGACTATCTCGTTTTTATAGGGCGTTTTCAACCATTTCATTTGGCTCATATGCAGACAATTGAAATTGCCTTGCAGCAAAGCCATTATGTGGTTTTGGCACTAGGCTCTGCTCAAATGGAACGTAATATTAAAAATCCGTTCTTAGCAATAGAGCGTGAACAAATGATCTTGTCAAATTTTTCTCTAGAAGAACAAAAACGTATCCGTTTTGTACATGTGGTAGATGTTTATAATGACGAAAAGTGGGTAAAACAAGTCAAATCTTTAGTGAATGGCGTAATTGAACCGAACTCAAAAGTTGGTTTGATCGGACATTTTAAAGATGAGTCTTCCTATTATTTGAGACTGTTTCCAGAGTGGATCATGGTTGAGCTTGATAGTTTAAAAGACTCTATTTCAGCAACGCCAATGCGTGAAGCTTATTATCGTGGTGAAATCCAAACGGAATTTTTTCCTGTAGGAACGATTAAATTTTTAGATGAATTTAAAGAGACGGAAGTTTATGCTGAACTCCAGCGCAAATATCTTATCGATGATAAAACTAATTTAAATTAATTCAGCTTGTAGTTCGTATACTTGATAAAGATCCTGCAACTACATTTGTAGTCATTGATGAAGTTGAAACTGATAATGGGGGTGTTGCAGGTGAAACTGTTTCTACTATACGAAAAAGACAAAGTTTGAGTACTTAAAATGCAGAATAATCCTATTACTGAGATTCAGAAACAACTAGAACAATATTTCGATGGTTTATATTTTTGTGATGTGCAACTTCTAAATAATGTTTTTCATCCTGATGCTATATATATCAATGTAACCGAGCAACCTGTACTACGACTTAGCATGGCTGAATATTTTCCGATTGTTGCGAGTCGGATTTCTCCAGCTTCAATGCGACAAACACGACAGGATAAAATCAGTTCAATCAATTTGATTAATGAACGGTTGGCGCTAGTCCATGTTGAATGCGTTATCCACCCTAAATATTTTTATGATGCACTTACATTTGTGTTTGAAGATGATAAATGGAGGATTATCTCGAAAGTATTCCATTATCAAATTTTAGAGGACTGACTGATTAAGCATCTGCCCAAAAGATAATTCGGTTGGAAAAAGGATCGGTGATGCTGAGTTCAAGTGTTTCCCAATCTGTTTTTTCAACCTGAGGCTTAGAAAATTTATAATCTTTTTTGCTTAGTTCACTGTGCAGCTCATAAATATGTTCCCAATAAATACGGATTGCACTATGTGGACTTGCATCACCAAAATGCTCGGATAAATGAATAACGCAATCATCTTTGGAAATTTGTAAATATAACGGGAAGTTATCTTCAAATTGATGTTGCCAATCAAGCTGAAAACCTAAGAACTCAAGATAAAATGATTGAGCTAAATCAACATCAAAAATTCTTAAAATTGGAGTGATTGAACCAGATTGCATCATTTTTCCTTTTAGCGTGTACCAAATTGTTGAGTCCAATAACTCTTTTGCTTCACAGACTGATCAGAAGCACACGCAATTGCGTAAGTTGTGAATTTCGGATTCATTAGATTACTACAATGCAAGGGACTTGTTAGCCATTTAGACATAACTTGCCCTAAAGTTTTTTGGCCACTAGCGATATTTTCACCATTGGCTTTACCAAGGGTATTGTAAATTTTCAAACGTGATTTTAAGTCCAGACCCGTTGAGCCAACATGCCCGAGAAAGTTGTGTGCAGCCATATCTTCACTATGAGAAAGTGCGCCTTTATATAAATTATTACTCCAGCTCAACGGTTTAGTTGCGGGGAAATACTGTTGACCACATTGACGTGATTGCTGTCGGATCTGATTAATTGTGTTCAGTACAGCTTGTTGATAGGCTGGGTTTTGTAAATCTTGGCAGCTTATTTCATTGGAATTGTTTTGAATTTGAGCAATTGATGTGGTGCTATCAGTGGGTATTGCTAATGTATTTGCACTACATGCACCGATAAAAAGAGTAGCAGGCAGCAAAGAGCAGGTTTTGAGTAAACTCATATCATTGCCTTAAAATAATTATTCTAATATTTTTATGATACGCCAAAGTCAAAGTATTGGGTAATGCTTTGCAAACAAAAAGCGAGTGTGAAACTCGCTTTTTGTTAGTTAATTTTATTAAGCTGTTTGAAGGGCTTTTAAGTCTTCTAGAACTTGTTCTGCATGCCCAGCAGCTTTAACTTTACGGTAGCTTTTAACTAAAGTTTTGTTATGGAAAATGAAAGTAGAGCGTTCAATACCCATTACTTTTTTGCCATACATATTTTTTTCTTTAATCACATCGAAGTGTTTACACAGTACTTCTTCTTTATCACTAATCAGATCAATACTCAGTGCCTGCTTTTCAGTAAAGTTTTGGTGTGCTTTTACTGAGTCGCGCGAAACACCGTAAATACGAGCACCTAAAGCTTCAAACTGATCTTTTAGACAAGAAAAACCAACAGCTTGTGTTGTACATCCTGGAGTTGAATCTTTAGGGTAGAAGTAAATGATTAACCATTCATTTTCGACCTCAGTCAAGTTCACTTCACCTTGTGTTGTTGGGAATACCTGATTTGGTAATTGGATATTGTCAGTCATTTCTCTTCCTTCAAAAAAGCTAAATTTGATCTAATTCAAGTGGTAAAAAAGCATATTCTTCATGATAAACAATATCGAGCTTTCTTACAGGAATTGGTTTGTTAAAAATTGGGCCATCAATCACAGTGGTATGAAATTCACCACCTTCACCACATGGATCAATACCGCGGTTTTCAAGTTCTTTTATATATTCTAAGGTTAAAGTTTTTCCTAAATCTTCAATTGTCATTCCTAGTTTTAAGTTTACTGTTACAAGCACACTACGGAAACCAAGATTGATAAATTCTTCAACAACTTCACGATGTGGACGAAGCCAAAGAGGCATTGCTAATTTGAGTCCTACCTGTTGAGTTATTCGGTCATGCCAACACCCATGTTCAGGCATATCCAGATCGCCTGTAACAAGTACCTCAGCACCTTGTTGTTTTGCCTGAATGAGTAATTCAATAAATTTAGCTTCATAGTCATTCCAGCTTGATGAAGCCATGAAGGCTGGTAAGCCGATTGCTTTAGCTTGTGCTTGAATAATATCAAGTGGCATAGCATGTGAACGAGAGCGCTGACCTTGTTCTTCTAGCATGACAATGAGCCCACTCACCGTGCCAGTTTTCATTGCATGGTAGAGTGCAAGGGAGCTGTCTTTACCGCCACTGAAGGAGACAATAGAGGTCTTATTTATTGCGTTGGTTTTCCATTGTTCTTGCATGGTTTATTTCAGGTGAATTGTTCAAGTTCGATAAGATCATTTTAACAGAGCTACAAAAAAGCCTGCATAAATGCAGGCTTAATTTGGAATAACAAAAGCTTATTTTTTAGGAGCTTGTTGTTGAGCAGCTTTCATTGCATCTTCAGTTAATTTTTCAAGTTTAGTTGTTAACTGAGGACCGAAACATGCTTTAAGATCACGGTTTTGTTGTTGTACAAATCCTAGAGAGCTTGGGCTTTTCTTCGCATTGATTGCACTTTGGATTTCCCATTTTTGTGCTTCAGTCACTTTACCTTGTGCTTCAACTTGGCAGCTACAGAATTTACTAACTTCAGATGAACTTAGTTTGCCGCCTTTAGCTGTTTGATCTTTACAAACGTTAACTAATGCACCTTTAACGTTAGTACTTTTATATGCTGCTTGAACTGGGTTTTCGGCAGCATGTGCTGCACCAGCCATAAGAGCAACTGTTGAAAACAAAGATGAAAGAATAAGATTTGATTTTAACAACTTCATAAATTTTACCTACTTATTACGGTATATAGCGTGTTGGGTCGGCAACACCGGCCTCGATAAAGCCTTCTTTACGCAAACGGCAACTGTCACATTTGCCACACGCACGTCCTTGAGCATCTGCTTGGTAGCAAGATACCGTTTGACTATAGTCTACGCCATGTTCAATCCCTAAACGTATAATATTCGCTTTGGATAAATGTAACAGTGGTGTTTCAAACTTAAGTGGTTTTCCTTCTACGCCAGCTTTAGTTGCTAAGCGTGCCATATTCGCAAAAGCATCAATAAATTCAGGACGACAATCAGGATATCCTGAATAATCAACAGCATTGATACCAATAACAATCGCTTCAGCATTAAATACTTCAGCTGCAGCTAGAGCATAAGAGAGGAAAATAGTGTTACGCGCTGGTACATAAGTTACAGGAATACCTTCTTGTAACTGTTCTGGTACAGCAATGTTGTGGTCTGTAAGTGCAGATCCACCTAAATTCGCCAAATCGATATTAATTACACGATGTTCAACACCTGCACGTTGAGCTAATGCTTTTGCTGCATCTAGTTCAGTCGTTGAGCGTTGGCCATACATAAAACTAATAGCAATACATTCATAGCGTGCTTGTGCCCAAGCTAGGCAAGTGGTTGAGTCTAAGCCGCCTGAAAGCAAAACAATGGCACGAGGGCGCATATTTTTCTCCATATTCGGAATGATTTATTTTATTGAGTGATTAACGGCCTGATTCATCGTTCCAAAGCAGTTTATGTAACTGAAGTTGGAAGCGAACGAGGAGTTTATCATCAAGTATCCACTGTGCCAGATCACGTGCTAGACGTGGCAGGCCAACAGCACCTTTTTCAACTGCAAAGGCAGGGGAGAACCAAACGGTACTGACTTTTTTATGCAGTTGATATTTTTCAACTTGTTGCTTTGACCATTCATAATCTTCGCGATTACAAATGACGAATTTAATTTGATCGTGAGCAGTCAAATGATCAAGATTGCTGATGAGATTACGATGTTCCTCACCAGAAGTTGGGGTTTTTAAATCAAGAACTTTAGAAACACGCGAATCTACTTTTGAGACATCGAGCGCGCCACTGGTTTCTAAAGAAACATCAAAGCCAGCTTCACATAGACGTTGTAATAAAATCAAACAGTTTGGCTGTGCAAGTGGTTCACCACCAGTTACACAAATATAAGGTGTTTGATATTGGGTAGCTGTTTCAATGATATGTTCAAGTGAAAAACGTTCACCGCCTTCAAAAGAATAAGTGGTATCACAATAGCTACAACGTAATGGACAGCCCGTTAGACGGATAAATACAGTCGGTAGGCCAGAGGCGTTTGCTTCACCCTGCAACGAGTAAAAAATCTCGGTAATGCGTAAACCGGACGCAGGGTCTGAGACAGGAATTGCAGAGGAACGTAAGGAAGCCATTCTAGAAATACCACACTATATAAAAAATAAAATCTCTACGATCAGTGTTGACCGTAGAGATGTTTGATCAAACTGAAATTAGTCAGCGCGTAACAAATCGTTCAAGCTTGTTTTTGCACGTGTTTGTGCATCAACTTTTTTCACAATAATTGCAGCATATAAGCTGTATTTACCATCAGCTGACGGCAGGCTACCTGCTACAACAACTGAACCTGCTGGAACGCGACCATAATGGACTTCGCCAGTTGCACGGTCATAAATTTTAGTTGATTGACCAATGAAAACGCCCATTGAAATAACTGAGCCTTCTTCAACAATTACGCCTTCAACAATTTCTGAACGCGCACCGATAAAGCAGTTGTCTTCAATAATGGTTGGGTTAGCTTGTAATGGTTCTAAAACACCACCGATACCTACACCACCAGACAAGTGAACATTTTTACCGATTTGAGCACATGAACCTACAGTTGCCCATGTATCAACCATTGTGCCTTCATCTACATAAGCACCAATGTTTACATAAGAAGGCATTAACACTACGTTTTTAGCTTGGAAGCTACCACGACGTGCTACAGCAGGAGGAACAACACGAACACCTGCTGCTTTAAATTGTTCTTCAGTCCAACCAGAGAATTTAGTTTCAACTTTGTCGTAGAAACGAAGATCACATGACTCGATTGGTTTATTGTCATTTAATTTAAATGATAATAAAACAGCTTTTTTTAACCATTGGTGAACAACCCATTCACCATTGATCTTTTCAGCAACTCGAAGTGTACCGTTATCTAAACCAGCAATTGCTTCTTCAACAGCTTGGCGGATTTCGCTTGAGCAATCTGCTGCAGTAAAGTTTGCGCGGTCTTCAAATGCTTGCTCAATGATCGTAGAAAGCTGAGACATGATCTTCCTTCCATAAAAAATTTTAAAGATTTTACACTAATTTGTGACAAGAATCTTTGAAAAAACGTGTTACGTTTAATCGAGGATATAAATGAGGTAAATGAAAATAAGCTTATTAGATAATCAAGTGTTTTTTACACAAAAATGATTTGAAAATAAAAATTTAACTCAATTTGTATCAAAAAATAACAGAAATCTACCACTTTTTGTATAAAAAAGACTCTAAGCTCTCTTTATTATGATTTCAGTCACAAGATGAATAAATTAAAAACAGAGCCTTTTTGAGGAGAAAACTATGAAAGCATTACGTGTTTTAGTAACAACAACAGCTTTATTCGCTGCTGGTGCTGTAATGGCAGATGAAGCAGTTGTTCATGACAGCTACGCATTTGACAAAAACCAATTAATTCCTGTGGGGGCGCGTGCTGAGGTAGGTACAACTGGTTACGGTGGTGCTTTATTGTGGCAAGCAAACCCATATGTAGGTTTGGCACTCGGTTATAACGGTGGTGACATTTCTTGGTCTGATGATGTAAAAGTCAACGGCTCAACCTATGACATCGATATGGATAACAACAATGTTTATTTAAATGCTGAAATTCGTCCATGGGGTGCAAGTACTAACCGTTGGGCTCAAGGTCTATATGTAGCGGCTGGTGCAGCATATCTTGATAATGACTATGATTTGACTCGTAACGTTGATGCAACCCGTTCATTCCGTGTCAATAACCAAGACTTTATTGCGGGTGCCGATGGTGTAAAAATTAACGGTCAAATGTCTTATAAAAATGATATCGCTCCATACCTAGGTTTTGGTTTTGCACCTAAAATCAATAAAAACTGGGGTGTATTCGGTGAAGTAGGTGCTTATTACACTGGTAACCCAACAGTTAAACTTGTTTCAACAGGTTCAGCAGTTACAACTGGTGATCAATCACTTGAAGAAGCAGTAAATGCGGAAGCTCGTAAAATCGCGAATGACGATAAATACCAATGGTTACCAGTTGGTAAAGTTGGTGTGAACTTCTACTGGTAAGATCTAAAAGAAAAAACGAGCTACGGCTCGTTTTTTTTGCGTCTCATAAAATAAAAGAGCTAAAAAGCTCTTTTATTTATTTTTGAATCTTTATTCATCTGGGTAAGCAATTTTCTTAAGCGCTTTAATATCGGCATCAGGTGAGCATAAAGAAATAAACTCGTAACCATAACCGCGTAGTAAATGGCCTTTACGAACTGCAATCCATGTCGTATTGACACCAAAAATATCAGTTTTAGTTTGTTTTAAGCGATGATCACGTTCTGTGTCATAGGCCACGTCATTGACAATTCCGACTCCCATGCCCAATTCGACATAAGTCTTAATAACGTCTGCATCAAGAGCTGACATTACGATATCTGCATCAAGGTGAGCTTCTTCAAAAGCTTTGTCAATTTTAGAGCGACCTGTAAAACCACCATGATAAGTAATAAGTGGGTAGTCCGCTAAAAGTTCAAGCGTAATCTTGTCTGCCTTTACTAAAGGATGATTTTGCGGTGTGATAATACTGTGTTGCCATTGATAGTAAGGAATACTAGCCAGATTTTCTTCTGTTGTTAAAGACTCTGTGGCAATTCCAATATCCGCTTCACCTTGTAAGAGCATTTCTGAAATCTCAACAGGGCTGGCTTGTTGTAAAATCAAATGAACTTTAGGAAATAACTTCTTAAATTGGTTTACGATCGGAGGTAGCACATAACGTGCTTGAGTATGGGTTGTTGCGATCGTTAATGTGCCTTCATCAACTTTATTAAAGTCTTCTGCAAGGCGTTTAATATTTTCAGCATCAACCAACATGCGTTCAACGATGCCAAGAAGAGATTGTCCTGGTTCTGTTAAACCTAAAAGACGTTTACCTTTTCGTATAAAAAGCTGTACACCTAGCTCATCTTCTAGATCTTTAATATGTTTACTTACACCCGATTGAGACGTGTAGAGTGCAGCCGATGCTTCTGTTAAGTTAAAGTTTTGGCGTACAGTTTCTCGGATAATTCTTAATTGTTGAAAGTTCATTCACACTTTTCCTCAAAAGAGGTGAGGAATTGCTTTAGTTCCGCAAGATATTTCCTCACCAAATATATTTCTTAAGCAACTTGATCTGCAAATAAGTGCAATTGAGATGCACTCACCCAAACAGTTTGATTCGGTTTAAATGCATGTAATTTTGCAGCTTCACTGCTCAGAGCAATTTCAATTAAACGTCCATTACGGTCTTGTAATTCCGCCACAACTTTTCCGGCAATCCAGATTTCACGTACAAAAGTCGCTTCAATCGTATTCGCTTGCGGTTGCGAGTGAATATGTAACTCATCTGGACGGGCAAAAGCAATCACTTTTCCTTGAGGTGCCTCAACTGCCGTTGGTAATTCAATACGGTCATTGCCAATACGAATAATACCGCCGGCATGTTCACCTTCAAAACGATTTGCCTGACCCAAGAAATCAAATACAAATGGCGTTGCAGGTTTTTCATAAACTTCACGAGGTGAACCGATCTGCTCGACATTCCCCTTATTCATTACAATAATTTGGTCTGCAACCTCGAGTGCTTCTTCCTGATCGTGGGTTACAAAGATTGACGTAATATGCAATTCATCATGCAAGTTACGTAACCAGCGGCGTAACTCCTTACGGACTTTAGCATCTAGCGCACCAAATGGTTCATCAAGCAATAAGACTCGTGGCTCTACTGCCAAAGCACGGGCTAAAGCAATACGCTGACGTTGTCCACCAGAAAGCTGAGCAGGGTAGCGGTCTGCTAAAAATCCAAGTTGAACTAGATCAAGTAAACGAGTAACACGTTTTTTAATTTCAGCTTCCGAAGGACGGGTTGCACGAGGACGAACACGTAAACCAAAAGCAATATTGTCAAATACTGTCATGTGACGGAATAAAGCATAGTGCTGAAATACAAAGCCAACCTGACGCTCACGCACGTGTACATTGGTCGCATCTTCACCTTCAAGTAGCACTTGACCACCATCAGCTGATTCTAATCCTGCAATAATCCGAAGTAGGGTTGTTTTACCACAACCAGATGGGCCGAGTAGGGCAACCAGTTCGCCTTCCGGAAAATCTAGAGAAATATTTTTAAGCGCATGGAATGCACCAAAGTGTTTTTCAATATTTTTAACTTGAATACTCATGATTTCATTCCTTACGAATCAGTTGAATGTGGTTCTGGTTTGTCTTGATGTAGTTCTAACCACGTTTTCAATACCAGCGTTAATAGGGCTAAAAAAGCAAGCAATGAGGACACGGCAAACGCTGCGCTAAAGGTATACTCGTTATATAAAATTTCGACATGAAGTGGCAGGGTATTGGTTTCACCACGGATGTGGCCAGAAACTACCGATACTGCACCAAACTCACCCATTGCACGGGCATTACACAGAATCACGCCGTAAATCAAACCCCATTTAATGTTAGGCAGTGTCACTTTCCAAAAGGTTTGCCAACCTGAAGCACCCAATACAATCGCGGCTTCTTCTTCCTCTGTTCCTTGAGCTTCCATGAGTGGAATTAACTCACGTGCTACAAAAGGGACTGTAATAAAGATGGTTGCTAAAACAATTCCAGGTACTGCATACAAGATCTTAATGTCATGGTCCATTAACCAGCCGCCGAACCAACCTTGAGCACCAAAAATAAGTACAATCATTAAACCTGCAATAACAGGTGAAACCGAAAAAGGCATATCAATGATGGTGGTTAAAACGGCCTTACCTCTAAATTGGAACTTAGAGACAGCCCATGCTGCGGCAACACCAAATATCACGTTAATCGGCACTGCAATTGCTGCGGTTAATAAAGTTAATTTCACTGCTGATAACGTATCTGGATCAATCAAAGCCTGAACATAGACTTCAAGTCCTTGTTTAAATGCTTCTACAAAAACCAGAATGAGTGGCAACATGAGGCAACTGAGGAAAAAAATCAGCGCAATTGTAATTAAGGTATAACGTACCCAAGTCGGTTCACGTGTCGCATCTCGAGATTGCAATTTAAGCGCAAGTGCATTGCTGTCAGTATGTAGGTTCATGTGATATTTCTCCCTGTACGACGGTTTGCCCACGCTTGAAGTAAATTAATGGCAAATAAAATGATGAAAGAGAGAACTAACATGACCGCAGCAATTGTTGTTGCACCTGCATAATCATATTCTTCAAGGCGTGAAATGATCATGAGCGGAGCAATTTCTGTTTTAAACGGCTGGTTACCTGCAATAAAAATAACTGAACCATATTCACCGACACCGCGAGCAAATGCTAAAGCAAAGCCTGTGAATAGGGCTGGTAGTAATATCGGTAAAATAATTTTAGTAATTGTCTGCCAGCGATTTGCGCCGAGTGCCGAAGCCGCTTCTTCAAGTTCAGTTTCGATATCACTGAGTACAGGTTGAACTGTTCTTACAATGAATGGAATACCGATGAATATTAATGCCAACGTAATACCGATTGGCGTATATGCAACTTGAATACCGAGTGGTTCTAAATACTGACCGATCCAACCAGTGGGTGCATATAGTGAGGTAAGCGCAATACCTGCAACTGCAGTTGGAAGAGCAAAAGGTAAATCGACTAATGCATCAACCAAGCGTTTCCCAGGAAAGTTATAACGTACAAGGCACCAAGCTAAAAGTAAGCCAAACACAACATTAATAAAGGCTGCGATTAAAGCTGAACTAAAGCTGAGCTGAAGCGATTTTAAAATACGCTCAGAGGTTAAAATTTCCCATAATCCGTCCCATCCAATTCCAAATGATTTGATAAAGACTGCGGCTAATGGAATAAGCACAATAAAAGAAACGTAGGCGAGGGTGAAGCCCAAAGATAGACCAAACCCAGGCAGCACTCGGGATCGCTGCGACATGATATTTCCTCAAAGAGAAAAGCCTGCTGAAACCAGTAAGCGAATAAATAAAGATAAACGGTGCGATATAAAGCTGGGTATTAAGCAAATTTCAAAGAGAAATGAGTTTTTACCGGGTCGATAGATGAGTGACTACACATCGAATCTTCTGGAATCAAATAATTCAGCAAATCTGGAAACGGGCCAAAACCTGAAGCAACATTAATATGGCCGACTTCACCAAGATTAACCGGGTTTAATTTCCATGATTTCGCAAGTTGTAATGCATCAAAAAAACCAAGCCATGGATCATTTTCACTAATGAGTAGCGTTGTAGGCACATCAATTTTTAATTGATGAAAATAATCTTTGTAGTCGGTCAAACTATGTCGAGCAAAGCCTGCTTCCCCAAAGCGTGCTGGATTTGCCGGAGCGACTAAAATAAGTTTCTTAACTCGGTTTTTTAACTCTGGATGCTCAGCTAAAGCAGCAACACTTGTTAAGCAACCAAAGCTATGAGCAACAATTTGTACAGGAGCTGGCGCTGCTTGAACCGTTTTAACGAATTGCTCGACCCATTCACCTAGTACAGGTCTATCCCAGTTTTTTTGCTCAACACGAGAACTAGACACGAGTTTACGCTGCAACCAAGATTGCCAATGCTGATGTTCACTTCCACCTACACCTGGAACAATTACAGTATGAATCATGTCTGTTCTCCTTATCTTTAGTACAAAGAATTACTTCTCTGTACTATTGATTTTCACGATTTGATCGAAAACACCACCATTGTCGAAGTGTTGTTTTTGTACCTTCGTCCAACCACCAAACTCTTTATCGATAGTTACAAGCTTCAATGGTTTAAATACGTTGCTGTATTTCTTAAGAACGGCTGCATTGCGTGGACGGTAGAAGTTGCGTGCTGCAATTTCTTGGCCAGCTGGCGAATACAAGTAGTTGAGGTAACCTTTAGCGATTGTGAGGTTGCCTTTTTTCGCAGCATTTTTCTCAACAACTGCAACTGGAGGTTCAGCTAAAATCGATAAAGACGGGGTAATAATTTCAAATTTACCCGGTTGCTCGCGAGTAGCTAAATATGCTTCGTTTTCCCAAGCGAGTAACACATCACCAATACCACGTTCAGCAAAAGTTGTGGTTGCACCGCGTGCACCAGAATCTAGAACTTTAGTGTGCTTATAAATTTGGCGAACGTACTCTTGTGCTTTAGCATCGTTACCACCTGGTTGATGTTTTGCCCAAGCCCAAGCTGCAAGATAATTCCAACGAGCACCACCTGAAGTTTTCGGGTTTGGCGTAATAATTTCTACACCTGGTTTGATTAAATCACCCCAGTCTTTAATTTGTTTTGGATTACCTTTACGCACTAAGAACACAATTGTTGAAGTGTATGGGGTAGAGTTCTGCGGTAACTTTTTCTGCCAGTCAGCTGGAAGTAATTTTGCTTTTTCCGCAATTTCATCGATATCTGCTGCAAGTGCTAATGTCACTACATCTGCATTTAAGCCATCAATTACTGCACGCGCCTGCTTACCAGAACCGCCGTGTGATTGTTTGAACTCAATATCTTGACCAGTACGTTGTTTCCAGTAAGTACCGAACTGTTTATTGAAATCTGTATATAACTCACGAGTAGGATCGTAAGAGACGTTTAAAAATTCTTGCGCTGCAAATGATGAAACAGACAGAAGTGCAGCGATAACCCCGACTTTTAATTGTGAAAAACGCATGAGATAAGTCCTCAAAAAATATGAAATGTTCAAAACATGAACGCAGAATAGCGCTAGTCTTTATTCTAAAAAAATAATAAAAAACGAATTTAATATGAAAAAAATAGAAATAGTAAAAATAGATAAGTTATTCTTAAATCTTGATATAGAACAAGTTTCAAAAGTAGATACGAAATCGGTATAATTTTTTAAAATCAGTCATTTAATATTTAAATGAAAGGTGTTGTATTGTCGGGTCGTTTTAAGCATAGGATGGGTTAAACATGTGGTGTTTTAAAAATGGGCAACCTGTTGAAACCATTCCTTTACTGGATCGAGCATTTCATTATGGAGATGGATGCTTTACCACAATTCGTGTTTTTAAAAATCAGATTGAGCTTAAAGAAAGACATTGGGAGCGCCTAAAACTTGCATGTAAAAAACTGTCTTTAATTGCGGATTTTGAACTCATAGAACAGAGCTTAGAGCAATTACAAAAGCAAAATCTTGTACTCAACGGCACTTTAAAAATTGTGATTAGTCGTGGGATAGGCGACCGTGGCTATAGTTTGCCAAAGCATGACGCCGATATTTATATCTGGTTTTATCCGAAAGCTTTAGAGCAATCTTTACCAGACTTTATACAGTGTGGTGTTTTAAATCAGGCCTTAGGTTTAACCATGCCAAGCTTGGTCGGGCTTAAATCTTTAAACCGTCTTGAACAAGTATTGCTAAAAAAAGAAGCAGATCAACTAGGGTGGGCTGAAGCATTAGTTACTGATGTACAAGGTTATATTGTTGAAGGGGTTAGTAGTAATTGTTTTATTCGCTTAAATGATAGATGGATTACTCCTGAACTTCGCTATAATGGCGTCCACGGTGTAATGCGGGCAGAAATTCTGGCGCGTATGCAGCACCATGGTATTGCCTGTGAAGTACGTGTAATTGAGTTAGATGAAGTATCTGAAATACAAAGTCTATTCTTTTGTAATGCTTTAAACCCTATGCGAGTGGTTACTCATTTAGGTGAGAAAACGCTAGATACACAGGCATGCATAGATTTATTTCATATCCTTAACTTAAATCAGATTCATTAATATGCCGAAGCCACCTGTGAATGCGAAAGCAAAAAACGCCAAGAAAAATAACAAAAAACAAGCTCCAAAATTTTCTAAGCGATTGGTTCTAATTGGCCTTTTTATTGTTTTAATTTCTACTTTTGCCATTTTATGGTCTAGTCTATTTAAAGCTTATCCTATTGAAGGCAAAAAACAGATGTTATCTATTACATCTGGTGAAACCTATTCTGGTTTTATTGATCATTTGGCGAAAGAAGGCAAAATTAGCTTTCCAGTGGTATTGAAGCTTTATCAGAAATTTATGATTCATGACAGCATGAAAGCTGGTGTGTATGAAATTGAACAGGGAATGAGTGTAAGAGAAGTATTAGAAATGCTATCTGATGCAGATAATGCTCAGATGAACCGTGTCTTGGTCATTGAAGGTACAACTTTTAAACAGCTTATTACTGCACTCAAAAATGATAAAAACGTAAAAAATACAATATTAGATTTACCAGATGATCAGTTGATGAAGGTGCTTGGGATTCCTTATGGGCATCCTGAAGGTTTGTTCGCACCTAATACTTATTTCTTTGCCAAAGGTGAAACAGATAAGAAAATTCTGACTGATTTATACCACCGTCAAATGAAAGCTCTAGATGCAGCTTGGGCAAATCGTGCGCCGAATTTACCTTATAAAGATAAATATGAAGCATTAATCATGGCTTCTATTGTTGAGAAAGAAACAAGTTTAGACAGTGAACTTACACAAGTTTCGGGAGTTTTTGTTCGCCGTTTAAAAATTGGTATGCGTTTACAAACGGATCCAACTGTTATTTACGGTATGGGTAATAACTATAAAGGCAATATTACTCGAGAAGACCTCCGTACCCCAACAGCATATAATACTTATACTATTAATGGCTTACCGCCAACGCCAATTGCTTTACCAAGCCAAAAAGCAATTGAAGCTGCATTGCATCCAGATGATTCAAATAACATCTATTTTGTAGCGACTGGCAATGGTGGGCATAAATTTACGGCAAGCTTGCAAGCGCATAATCAAGCGGTGCAAGAGTACTTATCCGTGTTGAGATCGAAGAAATAAGGAAAAGAGATGTTTATTAGCTTTGAAGGCACGGAAGGGGTAGGTAAAACTACACTCATTCGAAAAATTCATCAGTATTTTGAAGAGCAAGGTAAACAAGTTGTTTTAACACGTGAACCGGGTGGTACGCCGTTAGCAGAACAAATACGTTCTATGCTTTTGGCAGTGAATCATGATGAAAATATGAGTCACGATACTGAACTACTTTTAATTTATGCTGCACGTGCTCAACACTTACAACAGGTTATTTTGCCGGCTCTAGAGTCTAATAAAATTGTTTTAAGTGATCGTTTTACTGATGCAAGCTTTGCTTATCAATGTTCTGGTCGTGGTTTAAGCCAAGATAAATTACAGCTTTTAAATCAGAACTTTGTTTCACGCATGCCAGAAGTAACGTTCTGGTTAGATGCACCAATTGAATTGGGCATGAATCGAGCACGCGAACGCGGAGCTTTAGACCGTTTTGAACAAGAAAAGTTAAGCTTCTTTACTAAGGTTCGTGAAGGCTATGAAACCTTATGGAAAGCTGAACCAGAACGTATTAAGCGAATAGATGCAACCCAAAGTCCTGATCAGGTATTCGAACAGGCATTGCAATATTTAGGATAAGCAATTGGATGAGCCACTCCTGTAAAAATGGGAGTGGTGAAAAATGACGTTAATTCTGATTTAAAACGTCATAGAAAATATCTGCTATTTTCTTATGCTATCTTACATAAGATTTATAGATTGAAGAATAACAAGGATGAAAAGCTCAAAAGAAGACATCGTGGCATTTCTAGAAAAGGAATTTCTACCAAGTCTTGAACATTGCACGATTGAATCAGTCACGCCTAAAGCTGCTGTCGTTTATTATCATGTCGATCAAAGGCATCAACGGCCTGGGGGCACCATATCTGGTCCAACCATGATGACTTTGGCTGATTTTGCTTTGTATATTGCAATATTAGGTGAAATCGGAATTATCGGTTTAGCTGTAACGACCAATTTTAATATTAATTTTCTAAGAAAACCCGCAGGTGATAAAGATCTACGCAGTGAGTGTAAGCTCATGAAAGTCGGAAAGAGCTTGGTGGTGGGAGAGGTCTGGATTTATTCAGTAGGGCTAGAAGATCCCGTTGCACATGTGACCGCGACTTATTCAATTCCACCTAAATCATAAATATCAAAGCAAATAAAAAGCACAGTCTGAACTGTGCTTTTTTTAGAAGAATAGCTTAAATATCAGTATTAACTAATGGCTGTTCTACTGCAAAATTTGGCGGTGTTAGAACTGTTTTACGAATCTCACTGGAAGTTTCTGGATAATCAAGCGTGTAATGTAGACCACGTGATTCTTTACGTTGCATAGCACAGCGCACGATCATCTCAGATACTAAAACAAGGTTACGCAGCTCAATTAGGTTTTTGCTAACACGGTAGTCTTGATAATACTCAGTGATTTCACGCTTTAACATTTCAATACGGTGCAAAGCACGTTCTAAACGTTTTGTAGTTCTTACAATACCAACGTAGTTCCACATGGTCGAACGTAACTCATCCCAGTTTTGTAAAATCACCACATCTTCATCAGGGTTGGTTACTTGTGAGTCATCCCAAGTTGGTACTTCAGGTAATTTGAAGTTTTCATCAAATTTATTTTCGATATCTTTTGCTGCACTCATGCCGTAAACGAAGCATTCAAGTAATGAGTTACTTGCCATACGGTTTGCACCATGTAAGCCCGTATAAGATGTTTCACCAATCGCATATAGACCTTCAATATCAGTCTGGCTATTTGAGTCAACTACAACACCACCACATGTATAGTGCGCTGCTGGCACCACTGGAATCATGTCTTTGGTAATATCGATACCTAACTCAAGCAATCGTGCATAAAGTGTAGGGAAGTGCTCTTTGATAAACTCTGGTGATTTATGTGTAATGTCCAACCACACATGACGAATACCGAGGCGTTTAATTTCATGGTCAATGGTACGTGCCACAATATCGCGAGGAGCCAGTTCTGCACGATCGTCAAAACGTAGCATAAAACGCTCGCCATCAGGTAAGCGCAAATAAGCACCTTCACCGCGCATGGCTTCAGTAATTAAAAATGAGCGAGCTTGAGGGTGATACAGACAAGTTGGGTGGAATTGGTTAAATTCCATATTGGCTACACGGCAACCTGCACGGAAGGCCATTGCAATACCATCACCTGTAGCAATATCTGGATTAGATGTGTACAGATAAGCTTTCATAGCACCGCCGCAAGCCAGTGCGGTAAATGGTGCAAGGAAAGTATGAACTTTTTCTGTATTTTCATCTAAGGCATACAAACCAATAGCGCGATTTGCTTGATCTGTATGACCTAATTTATGCGATGTAATTAAATCAATCGCAATGTAGTTTTCAAAAATAGTAATATTTTTACGTTCTTGGGCACGTTCAACCAAGGTGGTTGAAATAGCTTTACCAGTTGCATCAGCCGAATGGATAATGCGTCGCTGTGAATGGCCACCTTCGCGTGTTAGATGAAGTTGTTCATCTTCATCTAAAGTAAATTGCACGCCTTGCTTTAAAAGAAAATCAACAGAAGGACGGCCGCCTTCTACGGTATGTTGTACCGCATCCATTTCACATAAATGAGCACCTGCAATCATAGTGTCATTAATGTGCTGTTGAATAGAGTCAGTCTCATCAAGAACAGCAGCAACACCACCTTGAGCATAGAAGGTACTTGCTTCGGTTAAAGCAGCTTTGGCTAAAACTGCAATATTAAAATGATTTGGTAACGATAAAGCCAGACTTAAACCAGCACCGCCGCTGCCCACAATAATCACGTCAAAATGGTGAATTGTCTGTAAATTAGGCATGTCCATTCGCAACAATCTAAAACGTCCGCTAATGACACCCCTTTTTATCTAAAAAGGCAAGAGCTTAAGCGCTCTAACTCAGAGAAAAATTGCAATTGGCTTAAAAAGTTGCAATGCGTAAAATAATGATTGTAAGGATGCCTTACAAATAAACATATTGTTACGCACAACCCCAAAGCGTTGTGATACAACAGTTTTATTCTTATTCTCGTAGACCAATTGTGGGTGAGCACCGAATGAAAACTCGCTATTTACAACAAGGAATGTATGCAGCGGTATTTACAGTTGCTGCTGTTCAGGCAAATGCTGCTGTTGATTTTTCAAACCTCGTTGAACAAGTTAGTCCAGCAGTGGTGAGTGTAAACGTCGTAAAAAAAATGACTCAGGATGAACTGTTGCAGCAGCAAGTCCCTGAAATTTTGAAACGTTTCTTTGGAAATCAGGTCATCATTCCACAGCAACAGGGTCCACAAGAAAAAACCGCATACGGTAGTGCATTCTTTATTAGTAAAGATGGTTATCTACTCACCAACCACCATGTGATTGAAAATGCCTCACGCATTAGTATCACTTTAAATGACCGCCGTGAAATTGATGCAACTGTGGTTGGGAGTGATGAGCGTACAGACGTTGCATTGTTAAAGGTGACTGGAAATAGCTATCCAGCTTTACGCGTAGGAAATGTTGACCGTTTACGAGTGGGAGAGCCCGTTTTAGCAATTGGTTCGCCTTTTGGTTTTGACTACTCTGCGTCGGCAGGTATTGTGAGTGCTAAATCACGAAATATGAGTGGTGAAACTTCGGTACCATTTATTCAAACTGACGTTGCGCTAAACCCAGGTAACTCTGGTGGTCCACTATTTAACCAAAATGGTGAAGTAGTCGGGGTAAACTCTCGAATATTTAGTGGTACTGGCGGCTATATGGGCTTGTCTTTTTCTATCCCGATTGACGTAGCGATGGATGTAGCCGAACAGCTTAAAACTAAAGGTAAGGTAACACGCTCTTATCTTGGTGTGATGATGCAAGACATTGACCGAAACCTTGCTGATGCTTACAAGTTACCAAAACCTGAAGGTGCTCTAATTACTCAAATTTCTCCGAACTCGCCTGCACAAAAAGCAGGTTTGCGAGCTGGTGACGTGATTTTGAAATATAACGGTAATCCAGTATCGCGCACCAGTGAATTACTCTACGCATTAAATAAAGTACAGCCGAATCAAACTGTTCAGTTTGAAGTATTACGTGATGACAAAACCCGTAATATTTCAGCAACTTTATCGACTGCCCCAGATGAAACACCTGCTACAGGTGCACAAAGTGCAGTATCTAAAGGCCCTGTTTTAGGAATGAGCATTCGTGATTTAGCTGAGCCAGAAAAAAGTGCTTTAAGTGTAAAAGGTGGGATTTTTGTACAAGATGTTCGCCGTGGTGGCTTAGCATCATTGTCAAATATCATTCCGGGTGATGTGATTGTTCAAGTCAACAATAACCAGATTTTAAATAGTCAGGATTTTGCAAAAGTCGTTTCTAACTTGCAAAAAAATACGGTAGCGCGTGTTGCAATTATTCGTCAGGGACAACGCGCAATGCTTGGTTTACGTATCCAGTAAACTTAAAAAAGAAACAATGAGCCACCCTAAACATGGGTGGTTTTTTGTTATTTATCTTGAGCGTATAGTGATATCTACCTACACTTATTTCAGTTTAAAAGTTAATAAATAAGAGTGAACATTTGTGAGTAGTATTTTTGATTTATATATTCAGGTGCAGCCACATCATATTGATGCTTTAGGACATGTGAATAATGTGATGTATGTACAGTGGATGCAAGATGTAGCTGCTGCTCATGTTGAGACCTTAGGAGTCGGGGTAACAAAATATCTCGAACTAAAACATGCAATGGTCGCGGTTGAACATCATGTGCAATATCGTAAAGCTGCATTTGAAGGCGAACAAATTGTATTACGCACATGGTTAGATGACATCAATGCTCTTTATTCGTTCCGCCAATATGTATTTTTCCGCCCATCAGATCAGGCCGTATTATTTGTTGGAAATACTAAATGGGCATGTATTGAAATTGCTACAGGCCGTCCAAAACGAATGTCTCCAACTTTTACCCATGCATATAAGCCGCTTGATTCAAGCATAAACCCTTATGATTTTACCACTTCATATGCTAGTAAGTAAAAAGAGAGGCTGAAATTTGGAGTATTTATTTTCTATAGAAACTGATCGATTAGTCTTAAGCGATCTTACTGAAGAGGATAAGAATTTTGTCTTTGAATTATTTTCAAATTCAAGCGTACTCGAATTTTATGATTTAAAAGCTTTTACTTCATTAGAAGAAGCTCAGGCTTTGATTGAAAAAATGCATAAAAAATGGGACGAACAGCTAGGTTTTCGACATGCTATTCGTCATAAACAAGATGGGACGATGTTAGGAACATGTGGAGTAAATGCCATCAAACCGATTGGTGGTGATTTTGCTGTAGTCATTGGTTATGAGCTTCATCCTCATGCATGGGGTGAGGGATATATGCAAGAAGCGCTTACAGGCCTAATCAACTATCTAAAACAAAAAGGGTTATTCCAGCAACAAATAAAATATGTTTGGGCTGAGATATTTGAACCAAACATTAGATCCCAGCAAGTTGTTCACAAACTTGGATTTGAATTGGTTGGAAAGACAGCTAATAATACTGCCAATAATTTATCTGCAAGTCTGCTTAAGTTTGAGCTAAAACTGTACTGATTTAAATACTCTTCAAAGATAAATAGCTTGTTCTGACGAGATGGTTAAAAAGCTTTTTTAAAAGAAAGAATTTATGTCTTTTTCATATCTGCAATCTGTTATAATCTCACGCAATTTATTTAACTGCTTTGGCTGTGTATTAAAACAAGCTACATAGCACTCTATATTTTCTCAAGGTAACCCATGGCGCAAGCTAAAAAATCCGTCGATATCAAAAATATACGAAATTTCTCGATTATTGCCCACATTGACCATGGTAAGTCTACATTGGCTGACCGTTTTATTCAGATGTGTGGTGGTCTACAAGATCGTGAAATGCAAGCTCAAGTATTGGACTCAATGGAGCTTGAGCGCGAACGTGGGATTACCATTAAAGCCGCTTCAGTCACGCTATATTATACTCATCCTAATGGCCAAGAATATCAACTTAACTTTATTGATACTCCTGGACACGTAGACTTCTCGTATGAAGTTTCTCGTTCATTAGCTGCATGTGAAGGTGCACTATTGGTTGTAGATGCTGCACAAGGTGTAGAAGCACAATCAGTTGCAAACTGTTATACCGCGATTGAACAAGGTCTCGAAGTTCTTCCTATTTTAAATAAAATTGATTTACCGCAGGCTGAACCTGAACGTGTAATTCATGAAATTGAAGAAATTATCGGGATTGAAGCGACAGATGCACCAACCTGTTCAGCAAAAACTGGTTTAGGTGTTGAAGGTGTTTTAGAACGTTTAGTCGATGTTATTCCAGCGCCTGAAGGCGATCGTGAAGCACCTTTACAAGCATTAATTATCGACTCATGGTTTGATAACTACCTAGGTGTAGTTTCTCTTGTACGTATTAAACAAGGTCGTATCCGTAAGGGCGACAAAATGTTGGTTAAATCGACAGGTCAAACTCATCCGGTCACTTCAGTGGGTGTATTTAATCCGAAGCATACGGAAACAGATATCCTTGAAGCTGGTGAAGTAGGTTTTGTAATTGCGGGTATTAAAGATATTTTTGGTGCGCCAGTAGGTGACACGATTACGCTTGCATCTACCCCTGATGTTACGATTTTACCGGGTTTCAAAAAAGTTAAGCCACAGGTTTATGCTGGTCTTTTCCCGATTGATGCGAGTGATTTTGAGCCATTCCGTGAAGCGCTACAAAAATTGCAGATTAACGACTCGGCTTTATTCTTTGAACCAGAAAGTTCTGATGCACTGGGGTTTGGTTTCCGTTGTGGCTTCTTAGGGATGCTACACATGGAGATTGTACAAGAGCGTTTAGAGCGTGAGTACGATCTTGATCTCATTAGTTCTGCACCTACCGTAATTTATGAAGCATTAACCAAGAAGGGCGAAACGATTTATATCGACAGTCCATCAAAAATGCCAGACGGATCTACTGTAGAAGATTTGCGTGAACCAATTGCTGAATGTCATATCCTTGTTCCTCAAGAATACTTAGGGAATGTAATGACGCTATGTATCGAACGTCGTGGTGTACAAAAAGATATGAAATTCTTGGGTAACCAAGTTTCTATTACTTTTGAAATCCCGATGGCTGAAGTCGTTATGGATTTCTTTGATAGATTAAAGTCATGCTCTCGTGGCTTTGCATCTTTAGACTATAACTTTGTACGTTTTGAAAGTTCAGCTTTAGTTAAGGTTGATGTGTTAATTAATAGCGAAAAGGTTGATGCCTTGGCTATGATTTGTCACCGTAATGATGCACGCCATCGTGGTATTGCATTGGTTGAGAAAATGAAAGACTTGATTCCTCGCCAAATGTTCGATGTTGCTATTCAGGCAGCAATCGGTGCGCAAATTATTGCCCGTTCTACTGTAAAAGCGATGCGTAAAAACGTATTGGCAAAATGTTATGGTGGTGACGTTTCGCGTAAGAAAAAACTACTTTCTAAACAAAAAGAAGGTAAGAAACGTATGAAACAAGTGGGAAGTGTTGAAATTCCACAAGAAGCGTTTTTGGCTGTATTGAAAGTAGAAAGATAAGAAATGAAGGTCGGGGGGAGTAAGACATTACTTTCCTCTACTTTAAGACAAGCAGCTAGGCTGCGAGTGAGGTCGTGTGGATTTTGATTTTAATTTAATTCTTGTTCCAGTTACGCTGATTCTATTTGCAGTGTGGTTGTTAGATAAACTTGTATTTAAACAGCGTGCAAATAAAGGGCGCGGGAACGAAAATTTTGTTATTACATGGGCTTATGACTTTTGGCCAGTTTTAGCTGTAGTACTTGTACTTCGTTCATTCCTTTACGAACCATTTAATATTCCATCAGATTCTATGGTACCTACTTTAGAAACTGGTGATTTTATTCTGGTGAATAAATTTGATTATGGTGTGCGTTTACCTATCGTTAATAAGAAAATTATTGATGTGGGAGAACCAAAGCGTGGTGATGTGATTGTATTCCGTTATCCACCTCAACCTACCATTAGTTATATTAAACGTGTAATCGGTTTGCCAGGCGATCATCTTGTTTATGATCATGGACAATTGATTATTAACGGACAAAAAGTACCGAAAGTATTAACACAGTTTAGCCGTGAAAAAGATGTATTAGATACACCAACGTCTATTTATCATAAAGAGACGATTGGTACGCACACTTTTACAATGCGTGAACTTGAAGGCGTAAATGTGGCGCGTCAAGCACCGTTTATCAACTATGTTGAAAATGGTAAATATGCAAACCAAGACGGTTTATATTGGGAAGTGACTGTTCCAAAAGGACATTACTTTGCAATGGGGGATAACCGTGATCAAAGTGCAGACAGTCGTTTCTGGGGCTTTGTTCCTGAAGAAAATTTAACAGGACGAGCATTCTATGTCTGGATGCATAAAGAACCGGGCTTACATCTTCCTAACTTTGGCCGAAATGGAAAAATAGATTAAAAACAACCATTAGGAAAAAAAGAAATGCGTAAGGCACAACAAGGTACTTCGTATTTAGCAATTTTATTTGGGGTGGTTATATTTGCAGTTGCAGTAAAAGCTGTACTTGCAGTTTGGCCAGCATATTGGGATGATCGATTGATTAATAATCAAATAGAAGAGCTTTTACAAGAAAGTTCTTCTGACATCACCCCACAGAAGTTTGTGACACAAATGGATCAGCGACTGGAAATGAACAATATTCGTGATCTTCATTTTAAAGAGATTGCGCAAGTGTTTAATGAGTCTGGTCTAAAAGTCCAAAAGAAATATGAGGTAAGAAAACCCTTCTTATCAAATATTGATTTAGTTTTAACATTTGAGAAGAGTTTTGATAAAACATCAGTTCAAACTAAGTGATCCTCGCTTATTGAGTCGAATCGGATATCAATTCAAGCAGCTTGAATTGTTACAGTTAGCTTTGACTCATCGTTCGGTGAGTCATAAATACAATTACGAGCGCTTGGAGTTTTTAGGCGATTCATTATTGGGCATGATTATTGCCAATTATCTATATCATGCCTATCCAAATGAAAATGAAGGTCGTCTAACGCGTATGCGAGCGACTTTGGTACGTCAGGAAGCGTTAGGTAAGATTGCAACCGATTTGCAACTTAGTCGGTGTTTAATATTAAGTACGGGTGAATTGAAATCTGGTGGTCATCATCGTGAGTCAATATTGGCTGACACGGTAGAAGCCATTATTGGTGCAATTTATATTGATAGTGGTGATCTCAACTTACTTACAGATATTGTGCTAAAATGGTATGTACCGTATTTAGACCATATTGAGCCTACGGATCAACTTAAAGACCCTAAATCACGTTTACAAGAGTATCTACAAGCACGTAAAAAACCTCTCCCTGTTTACGAGGTTGTAGATATTCAGGGTGATGCACCTCACCAACACTTTAAAGTTGAATGTTTGATAGATGGCTTATCAAAGATTCATGGTGAGGGTTCAAGTCGTCGTTTTGCCGAGCAGGCAGCAGCGGCGGAAATTTTAAAGTTATTGGAGCAATAACCTGCATGTCGATGCATTCTGATCAAATCAATCCAGATTCAAATGAGAACCAAGATCCTAATAATCTGATTGATCAATTTTTTAGTTCCAAAGGCGTAACAATTCCTTCGGATTTTAAGAGCGGATTTGTGGCGATTGTGGGACGTCCAAATGTGGGTAAATCTACCCTCATGAACCATTTGTTAGGTCAAAAGCTTTCTATTACTTCGCGTAAACCTCAAACAACACGTCATAAAATTATTGGTATTGATTCGCGTGAAAAAATGCAGGCGGTATATGTAGATACCCCGGGTATGCATAAAAAAGAAGTGCGCGCTATTAATAAAATGATGAACCGTGCAGCTCATTCTGCATTACGCGACGTCAATTTGGTCTTATTCGTTATTGATGCTTATAAGTGGACGCAAAATGACGACTTAGTACTTGAAAAACTCAAGAATGCTGAAATGCCAGTTATTTTGGTGATTAACAAAGCTGATACTTTTGAAGATAAAAGAGATATTCTGCCTTTGATTCAAGAGCGCGCTAAGCTTATGAATTTTGCCGAGATCGTTCCTGTATCTGCATTACGCGGAGCAAATTTGGAACACTTAAGCGAAACGATTGAGAAGTATCTTCCTTACCAAGCGCCTTTGTATTCATTTGATCAGATTACTGACCGTTCTGAACGCTTTTTAGCTAGCGAAATTATTCGCGAAAAAATCATGCGTCAGTTAGGTGAAGAATTACCTTATGATTTAACAGTACAAATTGAATCTTTCAAAACGGAAGAAGAGACTGTTAATGAAAAAACTGGTCGTTTAAAGCCAGCTTGTACTTATATTGATGCAACGATTTTTGTAGATCGTGCGGGCCAAAAAGCGATTGTGATTGGTGAAAAAGGTGCCAAGCTTAAAACAATCGGTATGGATGCGCGTAAAGACATGGAAAAAATGTTCGAGCAAAAGATCATGCTTACCTTATGGGTTAAAGTTAAAGGTGGCTGGTCTGATGATGAGCGTGCTTTAAAAAGCTTAGGGTATAGTGATATCTAAAGGATAAGGATGCTGGTATGAAAACAATTACATCATTGGTTGCTATAATTGGATGTACATTGATGTTACAAGGTTGTGTATATAAGCTTGTAACCGTACCAGTAGGTATTGCCTATAAAACTACAAAAGGTGTTGTTAAAGGTACAGCGGCTGTTGTAGGGGCGGTAATTCCTGACGGTGATGATGAGGATGACAAAAAAGAAAAAGAATCTGAGGAATAGTTTCTTTTTATGATGCGCAATGAAGTCCTCCATGGATATATGATTCATCACCGTAAGTACCGTGAAAAAAGTCATATTGTGCATCTTTTTACTCAGGAGTATGGGCGAGTCGATGGTATTTTAAGACAGACTCCGCCTCCTCAATATCAGCCTATCCGCTTGCAAGCCACGGGTAAAAGTGAGCTGAAAAACTTTACAAAGCTTGAAATCTTAAATCAGCCTGTTTTCTTTTTTGGTGATGCTTTTTTTGCTGGCTTTTATTTAAATGAAGTTGTTCTTAGACTTTGTCCCTTAGAAGAGACAATGCCACAAACGTTTGAGCAATATCAGTTAACGTTACTTCAATTACAACAATTATCTTCCCACGAAAATCCTGACCTTTTTCTTCGGCAGATTTTGCGCCAGTTCGAGCATATTTTACTTCCTGAACTTGGATACGCGATTGATTTCTCAGTCGATACCCAACAACAGCCGATTCAGGCTCATCAGTTTTATCAATTTCAAGCGACAGAAGGTTTTGATCCTGTTGTGCAGGCGAGTCGTTCTTCTTTGTCAGGGAAAGCGATTTTGTCTATGTTGGATTATGAGCAAGGGCAGGATTTTTCTCTCGAACAATTGCAATTATTAGGTAAACTATACCGTCAAATGATTACATCGCTTTTAGGTGATCGTCCCCTAAAAAGTCGACAATTGTGGATTCAAAACACTCAAACTCAATCGTAATTAGGATTTATTTATGGCTGCATTGCTTGGTGTAAACATAGACCATGTTGCTACTTTGAGACAGGCGCGCGGTACTACTTACCCAGATCCTGTAGAAGCTGCTCTTATTTGTGAACAAGCTGGTGCAGAGGGCATTACTTTGCATTTGCGTGAAGATCGTCGCCATATTCAAGATGATGACGTACGCCGCATGCGTCCATTGCTAAAAACACGTATGAATCTTGAGTTGGCTGTTACTGATGAAATGGTCGAGTTTGCGAAAGAAATTCAGCCACAGCATGTTTGTTTTGTTCCTGAAAGACGCCAAGAAGTAACAACTGAAGGTGGTTTAGATGTAGTAGGTAACTTTGAAAAAGTTAAAGCTGCAACTCAGACTTTAGCTGCTATTGGCTGTGATGTATCATTATTTATTGATGCCGATTTAGCTCAAATTGATGCAGCAGTTGCATGTGGTGCACCTACGATTGAGTTACACACGGGTGCATATGCAGATGCGGCAACAGAGCAAGATCAACAGGCTGAGCTGGCGCGTATTATCAAAGGTGTTGAATACGCAGCTTCAAAAGGTTTAGTTGTAAACGCTGGTCATGGCCTTAACCTTAAAAATATTGCTCCAATTGCTGCTATCTCACAAATTCACGAGTTAAACATTGGGCACTCAATTATTGCAGATAGTGTTTTTGTGGGTCTGGTTCAAGCTGTTAAAGATATGAAAGCAGCAATACAGGTGGCAGGTTAATTGGTTATGTCGAGTATCAATTACGATGAATTAATGCAACCTGTTTTGGCTTTTTTAGGCTGTCAAACTCCAAAAGCATGGCTAGATGAAGCAATCAATAATCTAGATATTTTGATGCAAGATCATGCTAATTGTGAAAAAAAAGCAGCTAGTACAGCAATGAACTTAATGTTCCGTTATAGCTTCTTCCCTGATTTGCAAGTAAAGCTTGCGCAGCTGGTACGGGAAGAAATGCTTCATTATGAACAAGTACTTGAGCTTATGGCCAAGCGTGGTCAGAAATGGGATGGCTTAAGTGCAGGGCGCTATGCTGGTGGGCTCCGTAAAGAAATTCGTACTTATGAGCCAGAGGCTTTAATTGATGTACTTGTGGTAGGTGCTTTTGTTGAGGCGCGCTCATGCGAACGCTTTCACGCTCTTGCCCCACGTGTAGATGATGAGTTAGGACGCTATTATCGCTATTTGCTTAAGTCGGAATCTCGTCATTTTGAAGACTACTTGGCACTTGCACTTGATGTTGCAAAAACTGCAAAAATGAAAAATCCTAAAGAGGATATTCAGCAGCGTATTGAGCATATTCGTGAGGTTGAAAAGAATCTGATTTTAACGCCTGATGACACCTTCCGTTTTCATAGCGGTGTGCCTGCATAATATTAGAAGTTTTAAATAAAAAAGTTTACCGTAAAAGGTAAACTTTTTTATTAGGTGAGCTTTATTTCTTCGGTGGTCTGCATGTTCTGCTTTTAGTTTTTTAATACATATAATTATTTAATAAATATATTTTTTATAAATTTTAATTTCTCTTAAAATTTTTTAAAAAACTTTTATTTTTTAAAGTAATAACGAATATTATGTAAATATAAAGATAGTTTTGTTCATAATCGGTTCAACTAAATTAGTCGAATATTTTAAGGATATAAGAATGTTAGCATTAGTTACAGGTGCCTCTGCGGGCTTTGGTTATAGTATTTCAAAAAAACTGATTGAGTTAGGTTACAAAGTTATTGGCTGTGGAAGAAGGGCAGAAAAACTAAAAGAGTTACAGCAAGAACTTGGTGAAAAGTTCTATCCCTTAGTATTTGACATGACAGATACCGTAGAAAATATAAATAAGGCCCTAGTTGATTTACCAGCCGAATTTCAAATCAGTCAAATTGATTTATTGGTAAATAATGCTGGATTGGCCTTAGGGTTGGAGTCAGCAGATAAATCAGATTTAGATGATTGGTACACTATGATTGATACCAATGTTAAGGGGCTTATTACTGTTACCCGACTAATTTTACCAAGCATGGTAAAGAAAAAGTCTGGCTTAATTATCAATATGGGCTCAATTGCAGGTACATACCCATATCCGGGGGGGAATGTTTACGGTGCCACCAAAGCATTCGTGGAGCAATTTAGTTTAAATCTTCGAGCTGATCTATCAGGTACCGGCATTCGAGTAACTAACATTGAGCCAGGGCTTTGTGGGGGTACAGAGTTTTCTTTGGTACGTTTTAAAGGTGACCAAGAAAAAGTGAACAGTCTTTATGATAAAAAGAATCCAATCTTGCCGGAAGATATTGCCAATACGGTAGCTTGGGTTGCCTCACAACCTCCGCACATTAATATTAATCGTATTGAAATGATGCCGACCACTCAGTCTTTTAATCCTTTAAAAGTGGTTGAAATGGAATAATGATTTAAGAGAGGAATATCTTTTTTTAAACTTAGATTAGATCATTAAGCCAAGTAAATGGTTTAAGCATGAAAATTAAATCCTCTATCTTGATAGGGGATTTTTTATAACTATTAATAAAATTATGGCAAAAAAAAGCCCGCTTTAATGCTGCGGGCTTTTTAGTATTTGGCTCTCCCACCTGGGCTCGAACCAGGGACCTGCGGATTAACAGTCCGTCGCTCTACCGACTGAGCTATGGGAGAATCTGCATGCGATTATAAGGAGATTTTGAGAAGGGTCAAGTCTAAATTGTCATGTTTACTTCATTTTTGTGTTGTATGCTTTTTATTTGATCAGTTGGGTGCTGTGTTAAGAAATTACTTGCACTTTAAAAAGTCAGTTGCTAGATTCAAGAAAGAACAAGCGTTTGGAGAAATCCAAACAGTGTGGATTTAAACCAACTTGCCAGCACTAAAATGGCTAAATCGGAGATAAGTATGAAAACGCTTACGATTGCTTCTATTTTTTCTAATTTTGATTTTTATCAACAAAATTATCTTAATGTCTTAACTCAATCAGAATCTTATTACACACCTGTAGAAGATGCATGGATTGATGCTTATCCTTTCAAAAAACAGAATTTATATTTAGGTGATTTACTGCAACTTTGGTTTAGCTCTAAATGGAATGTGCATAATTCACTTAAAATTTTAAAAAGCTCGAAATTGTTAAACTCCTCTAAATCTCTATATATTTTTCAATTAGAAGGGGAGTTGTTGTTGGGTAAAAATAAAGTGTTAGCTTGGTCTACTGAGCATCAAGAAATTATAGAACTTCAACTTAAAAACATTTGGGCACCTTATGTGATTGCGCAAACTTGTGAGCGTCCAAATAATCAAGATTACTCAATAAAAAAGACAGCGGTTTAAGGCTGCCTTTAATTCTTAGGGCCGAATAATCATGCAGGTTGCTGTTGCGTAGGCATACAGTTTACCTTCCTCATCAATAATCTTTCCTTCGGAAATACCTAAATTTTTACTTAAATTAATGACTTTGCCTGTCGCAATTAAAGGATGATTCTTTGGAATGGGGCGGCACATTTTCACGTTAAGGTCGATTGTGCCATAGCCTACACCCGCAGGTAACATCGTATGTACTGCGCAGCCAGTTACCGAATCTAGGACTGTGGCAGCAAAACCACCATGCACGCCACCGAGTGGATTTAGATGGTTATGATCCGCTTGGGCTTTGAAAGTAACAGATCCTTCTGAGATTTCAGTAGGCTGCATAGGTATAGTTTTGCTAATGCTTGCAGGAGGAATATGGCCTTCTATCATGGCTTGTAAAAATTCAAGGCCGGTCATTTCCATCGGATTTTTCATTTTTTGAGTCCTTTAATTCTTTGAGTTCTAAAATAGAACTTGTTGTTAAATTAGGCGTTAAAATACATATTGTCAAGTACAAGAAATATAGGCCACTTTATAGTTTATAAACTTGTAAATTTTGGTTGAGCAGAATATTTTATAACTCTAAAAATATAAACTTAGTGTGGAAAATAATAATGAACGGTCAGTGTTTATGTGGTGAAACAACTTTTGAAGTTGAATTAAAAAATCATGATGTACATGCTTGCCATTGCTCGATGTGTCGTAGACAAACCAGTGGTGTCATTATGACAATTGATGTGGTCAAAGGTAGTTTAAAGTTTATTCAGCAAAAGCATCTTAGTGTATTTAACTCTTCTGACTGGGGAGAACGAGGTTTTTGTAATGCTTGTGGAACAACAATTTTTTGGAGAACGAAAGATCAAAGCTACTGCAACATCAATGCATTTTCTTTAAATGAGCCAGTAGAAGACTTGAATTTGGATATGGAAATTTTTATTGATTCAAAACCTGATTTTTATACTTTTCAAAATGATACAAAGAAATTGACTGAGGCGCAGGTCGCTGCTTTATTTAACCTATAATAATTTTAATTATTAAAAAGGCCTCAATTTTGAGGCCCTTTTAATTTTTACAGATTATTTCGCAGCTTTTTCAGCTTCGATTGAAGCGATAGCAGCATCTACACCTTCAATTGAGTCAGCAGCTTTTTTGATACGTGCTAACGCATCAACAAGTACTTCGTCAGCTGTTGCATATGAAATACGCATAAAACCGCCTAAACCAAATGCATCACCAGGTACTACTGCTACGCCAGTTTCTTCTAATAACCATTCAGAGAACTCTGTGCAAGATTTTAAACCTTTTGCACGAATAAGAGGGCGAATGTTTGCATAGGCATAGAAAGCGCCATCAGCAGGTAAGCAAGAGATCCCTTTGATGTCATTTAAGCCGTTTACAACTAAGTCATGACGGCGTTTAAACGCTTCGATCATCGGTTGTAAAACGTCTTGCGGACCATTCAATGCAGCTTCAGCAGCAACTTGCGAAATAGAAGTTGGGTTAGAAGTTGATTGAGATTGGATTTTTTTCATTGCACCAATGATTTTTGCTGGGCCGGCTGCATAGCCAATACGCCAACCAGTCATTGCATATGCTTTAGAAACACCATTTAAAACAATCGTGCGGTCGTATAAATCTGGAGCTACAGTTGCGATGTTGTAAAACTCATCTTCCCAACGAATTGGTTCATACATATCGTCAGATGCAACAAATACTTGTGGGTGGCGACGTAGAACTTCAGCTAAAGCTTCTAATTCAGCTTTGCTATAAATCATACCAGTCGGGTTAGAAGGGCTGTTTAATACAACTAAGCGAGTGTTAGGTGTAATAGCTGCTTCTAATTGTTCAGGAGTGATTTTGAAACGTTGGTCTTCGCCACATTTCACAATGACTGGAGTACCTTCAGCAATAATAACCATATCTGGATAGCTTACCCAGAAAGGTGCTGGAATGATAACTTCATCGCCTTTGTTTAATAGAGCAAGCGCCAAGTTAAAGAAGCTTTGCTTACCACCACATGAAACCAAAATCTGATTCGCTTGATAATCAAGATTATTATCACGCTTAAATTTAGCAATAATTGCTTTTTTTAATCCAGGAGTACCATCTACAGCCGTATATTTGGTGAAACCATTATTAATCGCTTCAATTGCAGCATCTTTGATGTGTTGCGGGGTATCAAAGTCTGGTTCGCCAGCACCTAAACCAATCACGTTCTTGCCAGCAGCTTTAAGTTCAGCAGCTTTGTTGGTTACAGCAAGTGTAGGGGACGGTTTGATAGCATTGACACGATCAGAAAGACGTACGTCCACGGCAATATTCCTCTTATGGGATTAAAAAATAAAAAGCATACTATCTTATCGCAAAAATTAAGTAATTTGCGGATGTGGGTATTTTTAGATGTAAAAAAGTTTGATTTAAGAAAGATCTTGTCTCTGTTTTATTCAATTGAAGCTTTTTTGGAAAGAAGTGATAAAAATCATTTATAATAAGTCGCAATCGAAATTTCGAGAATGAATCATGACTGAGCAACAGCCAAAACAGAAAAAGGCTTTGGTGAAATTGCCATTCCCAATGCCGAATGAAAGCAATCAAGCCGACGATGCGGTACACAACCAAGTACGTCCTAAACCAGAGCAATACGCAGATAGAACGTGGATGCCTCCACGTGGTACGCGTCGTTCTATGGGAAAACGCTAATTTTGAAAAACAGGCAATATGCCTGTTTTTTATTGATTGAGTAAAATTTCCTGATAATAACTTTTTTTCTTTTGATACATGTGATGGTCCGCTCGCTTTAACATGTCCTCAATTTGTTCATTTGTTTGAGTGGTTGCATGTCCAATTGCGATGCTAATTGGGTGACTTGAATAATATTGATTGTCGATATTAAAAAGTTCCTGAATGGTTTGAAGCATAATAAGAACATTCGCTTCATCTGCCCCCGGCATTAAAATCACGAATTCATCGCCACCTATTCTAGAAGCCGTATAGGGCGTATTTAAAATGGCCTGACTTAAAATATTTCCAACGCGACGCAATAAACCATCCCCAATATCATGACCAAACTGATCATTGGTTTCTTTTAATCCATTCATATCTAAGAAAATTGAAGAAACAGGGCGAATAATGCTTCGGTTTAAACGATTCAGTTCTTCTGTAAAAAAAGCGCGATTATATAGTTTGGTAAGAACATCGTGTTGTCCTAAATATTCAAGGTAGTTTTCCGCTTTTTTTCGCGCGGTAATATCGGTAAGTGCAACTTGTACAAGTCCCCAAGTCTCTTCGTATCCGGGAAAAACGGTAAATTGAAGCAAGACATTTCTTATTTGGCCATCTAAAGCGTAGTTAATGGCTTCACGTTTATGATGAATATTACCTTGCCATAATTCGATCAGTTGTTCCCGAAAGGTTTCAATCATCTCTTCAGCAAAAACCTTATGTGTATTTCTGAAAAGTGTGGATTTATCAGGGGCCTTAAATAAATCGAGAGTTGCCTGATTAACATCTAAAATCAGAATATCTTCTACACACTGGCGGACAAATTCAGGATGAACATCTAGAAAAGTTCTAAAATCTTCAATTCCCAATAGCCTAAGTTGATCAATTCTGTTTTTTATACGGCTGAAATCTTCAACCCAAAGAGACGTGGGGGAGTAGATAAACATAGATTCAGCTAAGCGACGATTTTTTTCTTCTTCACGAAGCGCATTTTGATAGGGGGTTATGTCTTCGGTGGTAATTAATACACGTTCAAAAGACGATTCAGAACCGGGTAAAATTGATCCTCTTAACTGAACATCAATACGTTTGCCTGATAAAGTGTAATTTACAGTCGTACTTGAAAAATGGGTTTTACCATTCCATAGTTCTTGTAATTCATTAATATGTGATTCAAACATCTCTTTTTTAAAAATAAGATTTAAATTTGAATATAGTTCTTCGTGAGTTTTTGCTTCAAAAAGTTCTAATGTTTTTTGATTCACACGAACAATTTTAATTTTATGGGCACATTCAATAATTAAATTTTTATTTTGGCTTAAAAATTCATGGAGGTTTTCAATACCTTGATTTCTCCATAGGTCAAATTGTTGTTTAACTTCACTGAAATCCTCAATCCACATTGGAATTGGGCTAAGGTCAAAAATTGAAGAATCTAAAGTTTCCATATGTTTCTTTAAGTATTCAGTTCGCCTTAAAGTATAATGAGAAAAATTAAGATTTGGGAATATAAAGGACTTAAATTTATTAGAATAATTAAAAATAAGAAAATTAAATGTAAGTAAAAATAAAATAATGAGAAAGCAGATATTATCTGCTTAGCTCATAGGTTTATTAGCGAAATTAACGATTAATAGGGTGATCAATATTCTTTTCACCACGCCATAATTTGATAAAGTCTTGCTCGTCAAAATCATAAAGTTCCATAAGTGCAACGACTGCGCTCACAAAAATCATGGCACCCTCAGAGTTGCCGTGCAGGTCAAAAATTTTACCATTGAGCTTACCTAAAATATCACTAAGCTCATGATCGCGGCCTCGGCCATAACGATCTCGAGGGTAGAGCTCTTCATTTAAAACAATAAGTGCAATTGCTTTTTCAGCAGCCGATAAATCTGTTTTATCTAAGGCTTCTTCAAAAGATTCACTTCCATGATTGAAGTAAAAAATTACTTCATCATTAATGAAACTTTTTACCATCTTTTGAGTTAATGTTGGAAATTGTGAAACTGCATTATCTTCAACATAGGGTTTAAAAGATTCTGGAAAGATAACGTTGTGATCAATATCTTTAAAGAGTGGTGCAATTTCAGAGACTTTATAACCTGCAATGCCACAACCTAAAGCAGTGACAAAATATTTCATTTTAGGATGATTTTTTGCATATATCTTAAAATCTTCAACGTAGTGCTCAATTTGTGAAAGAGGCATTTGTTGGATATGTTCATTTAAAGTTGGAATTGCAAAGCTTTGACCAGCCCAGCCACGCCCCACACCTTCAACTGCTCCGAAGTGTTGACTGGCAACGCGTGCTGCGCCGCTACCATGCTGTCCAGCAAGGTTACTACCAAATACAAAAACTGTATCTTCTGGAAGTTCGGTTACAATACTTTCATCATGATATTGATAGGTCATGGTTATGCTTTTTATTTAATGGATAGCTTCATGTTGCAACTGATTATAGTATTGGTCAAGTGTTAAGATGCTTAATCTTTTACATTGAATTTCCAACTCAATTTGCACTTTAAATTAAGATAAAAATCCCCATTAAAAGGGGAGACGTTAAATTCAATTTTTTCATAAAGAGAGATAACTTTGAACGAAAATCAACCTTTTGATTTGGTCACTCATTATCAGCCAGCAGGTGATCAGCCACAGGCAATTGAAAAGCTGGTCAATGGTATCGAGCATGGTTTTCGTAATCAGTTATTGCTAGGGGTAACTGGCTCAGGTAAGACCTATACCATGGCAAATGTGATCGCCCAAACACAGCGCCCTACAATTGTGATGGCCCATAACAAAACTTTGGCTGCCCAACTTTATGGTGAGTTTAAGTCTTTCTTTCCCAATAATGCGGTTGAATATTTTGTAAGTTATTACGATTACTACCAGCCAGAGGCTTACGTTCCATCTTCGGATACGTTTATCGAAAAAGATGCAGCCATTAATGATCACATTGACCAGATGCGGTTATCTGCAACACGAGCTTTATTAGAACGCCGTGATGCAATTATTGTTGCGTCGGTGTCTGCAATTTATGGTTTGGGTGATCCAAATGCTTATATGCAAATGTTGCTGCATGTAGTCGAGGGTGACCGAGTAAGCCGTGATGAAATCATCCGCCGTTTGGTTGAAATGCAATATACGCGTAATGAACTTGAATTTTTACGTGGTACATATCGAATTCGCGGTGAAATTATTGATATTTTCCCAGCAGAATCTGATCAACATGCCATTCGAATTGAACTATTTGATGATGAGGTTGACTCAATTCGTTGGTTTGACCCGCTAACAGGTAAAATGGTTCGTAAAGTTTCTCGAGTAACAATTTATCCGAAAAGCCACTACGTAACGCCAAAAGATCATTTGACTCGTGCGATTGATACAATTAAGGATGAATTACAAGATCAACTTAAATTCTTCCGTGAACATGACAAATTGCTCGAAGCACAGCGTATTGAGCAACGGACGCGTTACGATCTGGAAATGATGCAACAGTTGGGTTATACCAATGGTATCGAAAACTACTCACGTCATTTGTCTGGACGACCATCTGGTGAAGCGCCGCCGACTTTATTCGACTATATTCCAGAAGATGCTTTACTGATTATTGATGAATCACACGTTACCGTTCCACAAATTGGAGCGATGTATAAAGGTGACCGATCGCGTAAAGAAAACTTAGTAAACTATGGCTTCCGTTTACCAAGTGCGCTTGATAACCGTCCAATGAAGTTTGAAGAGTGGGAACGTATTGTACCGACCACCATTTTTGTAAGTGCAACACCTGCTAAATATGAATTAGAAAAGTCAGACCAAATCGTTGAACAGGTGGTACGTCCAACAGGTCTCATTGACCCTGAAATTGAGATTCGTCCTGTCTTAACCCAAGTAGATGATGTTCTTTCTGAAATTAATATTCGTAAGAGTTTGAATGAAAGGGTATTAATTACGACTTTAACGAAGCGTATGGCAGAAGATCTGACTTCATATTTAAAAGAATATGGCGTTAAGGTGGCTTATCTCCACTCAGATATTGATACGGTTGAACGCGTCAAAATTATTCATGAATTACGTACAGGCGTATTCGATGTTTTAGTCGGTATTAACCTGCTACGTGAAGGTCTGGATATGCCAGAAGTTTCTTTGGTTGCTATTTTAGATGCAGATAAAGAGGGCTTTTTACGTTCGGAACGTTCACTTATTCAGACAATTGGTCGTGCTGCACGTAATGTAAAAGGTAAAGCAATTTTATATGCTGACCGAATTACGGACTCCATGCAAAAAGCAATAGATGAAACTGATCGCCGTAGAGCCAAGCAAATTGAATTTAATGAGTTGCATGGTATTACGCCACGGAGTGCAGTTCGTCAGGCTGTCAAAGAAATTGACTCGGGTGAGGTACTTTCAGACGATGAGATTGATGAAAAAGTACTTGAACAAGCACAAGCATTGAGTGCCGATGAAAGACATATTCTTTCAGACCCTAAATTGTTTAGTAAACATATTACTAAGCTTGAAAAAGACATGTTAAAGGCCTCGAAAGATTTACAGTTCGAGCAAGCAGCGCGGATACGTGATGAAATTCTTCGATTAAAAGCGCAGATGTTGCAATAAATGAATACATAACGCTACATAATGTGTTTAAAAAACAAGCTACTGTAGATATTTGAGTTCTTTTGTATTCACAACTAATCGTTGAGGGCAACAATGGCATTTCGAAATAATGTTCCGCAAGCCAGTTGGCGTTTGGCTAAAATTGCGTTAGGCGGTGTCGTTTTGGCTGGTTTAGCTGTTGGAACCTATGTCTATGCTCAGCCGAAACCCTTGCAAACTGTTTATAAAGTTGAACTGGACCGATATTTAGGTGTTTGGTATGAAGTCGCTCGTAAGCCTGCATTTTTCCAAAAAAAATGTGCTTATAACGTATCTGCAACTTACACCTTAAATGAAAATGGAAATGTGGTTGTAGATAATCGCTGCTATGACAATAGAAAACAATTACAGCAATCTATTGGTGAAGCCTTCGTGGTTAATCCGCCATATAACAGCAAATTGAAGGTGAGTTTCTTACCGGAAGCTGTGCGATGGATTCCAGTTATTCGCGGAGATTACTGGATTTTAAAAATAGATGAAGACTATCAAACTGTTTTAGTAGGAGAACCTTCTCGTAAATATCTTTGGGTATTATCAAGAACTTCTCATCCTGAACAAGAAGTAGTAGATGAATATCTAAATTATGCAAAAACATTGGGTTTTGATATTCGCGATATTATCCGTACAGAACATAAAGAATAAATGTAAATGTCTGATTAAGAAAAAACCATGTTTTCACATGGTTTTTTCTTTTTTATAGTGGATAAATCAAGTATTGTGGTGAGCTGTTTTTACTAAAGTCTAAGAGGGTGGTGATGTTTAAGGGCGTGAGCTTGTCTGTCATGGCATCTGTCACTTTTGGTGTACTTTATTTTTATACTCAATTGTTAGGCCAGCTTGATAGTGAGCAAACTTTCGGATGGCGGATTATTGCAACAATCCCATTTTTAACTTTGTTTATGTGGTGGAGTGGCGATTTAGCGTATATCAAAAATATCTATCAGCGTGTTTTAGCCAAGCCGTCTTTATTATTGTTGTTAATCACAACCTCCGTTTTAACCTCAGTCCAACTTTGGCTGTTTTTATGGGGACCTATGCATGGGCGAGGTCTACAAGTATCTTTAGGTTATTTTCTATTGCCACTTGTTTTAGTATTGGCTGGCAGTGTGTTGTATGGCGAAAAAATATCAAAATTTCAATGGGTCGCAATTATTCTTGCAGTCATTGGTGTGGGCCATGAAATCTGGCGTTTAGGAAGTATTGCTTGGGAAACTGCATTGGTTGCAGTTGGCTACTCTGCCTACTTTTTACTACGTAAGACAATTAAAACAGACAATTTAGGCGGCTTTTGGTGGGATTTAGTCATTATTTTGCCGATTGCGATTTATTTAACCCATACAGGTTTACTCCCTTATAGCAAATTTATAGATCAACCGAGCCTTGCTTTGATCATTATTGGGCTTGGAATTTTAAGTGCTATTGGTTTGGGAAGTTATATTCTGGCAAGCCGCTTTTTACCTTTAGTTGTGTTTGGACTTTTAGGGTATTTGGAACCAGTTTTGCTTGCTTTAGCTTCTCTAGTTTTAGGGGAGAGTATTGGTCAAGAAGAATGGTTTACTTATATTCCGATCTGGTGTGCAGTATTTGTACTCGTTTTAGAAGGCGCAGTTCACCTGTATCAACAACGTCAAAAAGGCAAAAATTTGCAGCTAAATGTCGAAAAATATCAAAAAAGATTAAAAAATGATGCTCAAACTTAGAGCATCAGAATCTAAAAAGTAAGAAAAAGCAAAAATTTAGCTGCTTTAAACAATAAGATAATAAAAAATAATTATAGGTATTTTATGAATTTATGATGAATTTTAGGAAAATCTAGCCACTAACGTCAGCTTTTGATTCATTCTTGTCGATAATTCCATTACAATTACGGGGTTTAAAAAATCACGCCTAGATATAATTAATTAGAGGACGTATCTGTGAGCAAAGACACTATCATCGCCCTGCATGCTGAACACCAAGGCCGTTGGAAAAACCGTGAAGAAATCGCGGAACGTATGATTGCAGTAATCGGTCAATTATACCGTGAAAAAAATATTGTCGTATCTGTTTACGGTCGCTCTTTAATTAACCGTTCTGTTATTCAAATTTTGAAAACTCATCGTCGTACACGTGTTGTAGATGTTGAGCTTTCTGTTGTAAATACTTTTCCAATTTTAGAAGCTTTAGCAAAAGTTGAAAACATTGGTTCTGCAGAAGTTGATATCGGTAAACTTGCTGTTGAATATAAAGAAAAAGGCGGTGATGTTGACGCTTTTGTTGCTCAAGCAGTTGAGTCAATTAAAGGTAGTGCAACTTCTGAACAACCTAAAGATGTAGTTCTTTATGGTTTCGGTCGTATTGGCCGTATCTTGGCTCGTTTAATCATTAGTCAATCAGGTTTAGGTCGTGGCTTAAGCCTTAAAGCAATTGTTGTGCGTAAATCTTCTGATGGCGATTTAGCAAAACGTGCTTCTTTACTTCGTCGTGACTCTATTCATGGCACTTTCGCTGGTACAATCGCTGTTGATGAAGAAAACGAAGCAATCATTGCAAATGGTAACTTCATTAAAGTAATTTATGCATCGAGCCCAAGTGAAGTTGACTATACTGAATACGGTATTCAAAACGCGCTTTTAATCGATAACACTGGTAAATGGCGTGATGCTGAAGGTCTAAGCCAACACTTGAAATGCCCAGGCGTTGCACGTGTTGTATTAACTGCACCAAGTAAAGGCGAAATGAAAAACGTTGTATTTGGCGTAAACAACACAGACATCTTAGATGAAGACAAAATCATCTCTGCTGCAAGTTGTACAACCAATGCAATTACTCCAATTCTTAAAGTATTGGATGACAAATATAAAGTTCTTAACGGTCACGTTGAAACTGTTCACTCATTTACAAATGACCAGAACTTAATTGATAACTACCATAAAGCAGATCGTCGTGGTCGTGCAGCTACATTGAACATGGTTATTACTGAAACTGGTGCTGCTAAAGCTGTTGCTAAAGCATTACCTGCATTGAAAGGTAAGTTAACTGGTAACTCTGTACGTGTTCCTACGCCAAACGTATCTCTTGCTATCTTGAACTTAACGCTTGATAAAGAAGTTGATCGTGAAGAAGTGAACGAATACATTCGTCAAATTTCGATTAACTCTAGCCTTCAAGGTCAAATTGGTTATACCAACTCGACTGAAGTTGTATCGAGTGACTTTATCGGTTCTCGTACTGCTGGTGTATATGACGCTCAAGCAACGATTACGTCTGGTAACCGTTTAACTGCTTATGTTTGGTACGATAACGAAGTTGGTTATAGCTGCCAGGTATTACGTATCGCTGAACAAATGTGTGGCGTAAGCTACAAAAAAATTCCAGCAGAATTGAATGCTTAAGATCATTTAACGATCTATAAAAGATTTTCACAAAAAGACCCAGTTTAGACTGGGTTTTTTTACAACCGTACAAAATATATGCTGACTATTTTTTTTAAATAAATGAGAATAGGAATTAAGGAAAAAAAGAAAATAGTAAGGGATAGGAATTGTCGCAGTTTAAACGTTTGTTGGTCGTTTTTATATTCATCATTATTGCCAATTTATGTGGTGTACTCATTGCAATATGGGTGTTTAAGCATTTTAATATTTATATTCCTTTGAAGAATCAAGCAGTTGCTATTGACTTGCAAGAACCTCTACAAGTTAAGGTTAAAGTACAAGATGCTTTAAATGTGGATGTAAAAGGGCGGGTAAATGCCAGTATTCCAATTGATGAAAAACTGAATATTCCATTAACCCAGACATTAACGCCACGTGTTTACTTCGATAATATGGTGCCAATTAGCACTACAATTCCTGTCAAAGAAACATTAAAAGTTGAGCAGAATTTACCAATCGATACGAAGGTTCAGGTGAGGGTGTTGGGACGTGATATTACGTTACCGTTGAAAGGGACAATTCCATTAAAACTTGATGTTCCGATTGATATTAATGTTCCGCTTGAGCAAAAGGTTCATTTGAAATTTGATGCACCAGTGCGGACGGTATTAAAAGAAAATTTACATATTCCTCTAAAAGCAAGATTGGATACTAATATTCCAATTGAGGGTAATTTGAATGTCCCTGTTAAAACAGCACTAAATGCTTCGGTTGATGTGAAAAACACATTGCCTGTGAAGATTGCAAATGGTGAGTTAAAAATTCCTCTGTCCACTATGCGATTAAATCGGGTAGTGGGTTCAGAAACATCGCAGACAACAACTGATCAATAGGGTGAATAGTAATGTTTCGTTCACTCAAGAGTATGTTAATCAGTTTTTTCTTAATGATGATCCTTGCTGCTGTTATGTTTTGGGTATATCTCAATATTCAAGCTAATTTAGTTGTTTCGGCTCATAATGCGGATATTAGTTTGCCTGACTCTTTAGAAACAAAGATTCAAGTTGGCAATACTTTACAGGTTCAATCTATTGGTAAACTTGATACCACATTAGATATAGACCGCCAACTAACTTTACCTTTAAAAGGGAAATATCTGGCAGATTTAAGTTTTGCTGTAGAGACACCAATTACAGTGAGTGTTGACTATTCAACAACTTTAAAAATTGATCAGGTTATGCCTCTTGAAACTACGACAGACCTCGTCTACCAAAGTAAATTTTTGCCAAAATTTCCACTTAAACTAGATATTCCCATCAAGCTAGATGTTCCTTTTAATTTAAAACGTAGTTATACCATTCCAGTTAAAATTGTTTTTGATGGTCCTGTTTATTTTGAATTTGATGAGCCAGTAAATTTATCGGTTAAACATCGATTTAACCCAAGTTTACAAGTGAATGATCCTATGGAAATGGGGAATGTCTCTTCATTTAATGCGATCATGTATAATTCGGTTCCAAAAACAAAAGCAAATCTTGATATGCAAATGACCTTGCCACTGCGTAATGTCCATCCTTAAAAATTGAATAGTTATTCTGCATTTTATTTTGAGTAAAGCCTGTATTTGTAAATCTAAAATGCTTTTGACGACTTAAAGATAAAAACAGATCGTTATAAATGGGAATTGTCCCATTTTCTATTCGAGAATTTTATGAAAATATGGCAGAATAGGCGGTTTTAGAGTTTTTAGAGGATTGGCAGATGCGCTTTGTTGATGAAGCAGTCATTACCGTAGAGGCTGGCGACGGTGGCAATGGCGTAGCCAGTTTTCGCCGTGAAAAATTTGTACCATTTGGTGGCCCAGATGGTGGTGATGGCGGACGTGGTGGAAGTATCTATATTCAAGCCGATGATGATACAAGTACGCTAGTCGATTACCGTTACACACGTAAGTTCCGTGCTGAGCGCGGAAAGAATGGTGCAGGCGCTAACTGTACCGGACGTGGTGGTGAAGATGTGGTTTTAAAAGTACCCGTTGGTACAACAATTGTTGATACAGATTCAGGCGATATTATTGGCGATTTGGTTGAAGATGGCCAAAGAATTCTGGTTGCAGGTGGTGGTGATGGTGGTTTGGGGAATACCCACTTTAAATCATCAACTAACCGTGCTCCGCGTAAATGTACGACAGGCATCAAAGGTGAATTTCGTGAAATTCGTCTAGAATTAAAAGTATTGGCAGATGTTGGTTTATTGGGTATGCCAAATGCTGGTAAATCAACCTTTATTCGTGCTGTAAGTGCTGCAAAACCAAAAGTAGCAGATTATCCATTTACAACCATGGTTCCAAACCTTGGCGTTGTAGATGCTGACCGTCATCGTTCATTTGTAATGGCCGATATTCCTGGTTTGATTGAAGGTGCAGCGGAAGGTGCTGGTTTGGGAATTCGTTTCCTTAAACATTTGGCACGTACGCGTATCCTTTTACACATTATTGATGTGCAACCAATTGACGGTTCGGATCCTGCGCATAATGCAAAAGCAATTATGAATGAGTTAGCTAAGTTTTCTCCTACTTTGGCTAAACTTCCAATTGTTTTAGTACTAAATAAACTGGATCAGATTGCTGAAGAAAGTCGTGAAGAGTGGTGTCAGCATATTCTAGATGAACTAGAGTGGACTGGACCTGTCTTTAAGACATCAGGTCTATTAAGTGAAGGTACAAAAGACGTTGTGTATTACCTCATGGATCAGATTGAACAACAACGTGAACGCGAAGTTGAAGATCCTGAATATGCAGCAGAAGTAAGAGCTTTCCGTGAACAACTAGAAGTTGAAACACGTGAACAAACCATTGCGGCAAAAGAAGCATATCGCGCTATGCGTCGAGCACAACGTCTTGAAGGCATGTTGGGCGATGATGATGATTTTGACGATGATGAAGACGACAATGATGTAGAAAGCATCTACGTTCGTGACTAAAAAACCGAGGAAAACATGATAGAAGTGGTCGATGGGCAACGTCAGCTCAGTGAGTGTAAACGAATCGTTGTTAAAATCGGATCATCTTTACTCACAGCCAATGGGCAAGGTTTAGATTTGAATGCTATTTCGCATTGGGCGAAACAGATTGCAGATCTACACAATGCCGGACACGAAATTATTTTAGTGTCTTCTGGAGCTGTGGCTGAAGGTATGGTTCGTATGAAGCTTGCAAGTCGACCCACCGATCTACCCAGTCTACAAGCCTGTGCTGCGATTGGGCAGATGGGTTTAATTCATACTTGGTCTAGTGTGCTTGAAGAACATGGCATTCGTACTGCTCAGGTTTTACTCACCCATGATGATCTAGCGGACCGCCGTCGTTACCTAAACTCATGTGATGCTTTGCAAAACTTGATTGATTGGCGTGTGATTCCGGTTATTAATGAAAATGACACGGTATCTACCGACGAGATTCGCTTTGGTGATAACGATACTTTAGCTGCGATGGTTGCAGGTCAGGTTCATGCAGAATTGTTGATCATTTTAACTGATCAGCAGGGTATGTTTGATTCAGATCCGCGTCACAACCCCGATGCGAAATTACTCTCTACTGTTCGTGCCATGGATGATGTTTTATTCGAAATGGCTGGCGGTGGTGGTGTGCTCGGCAGAGGTGGTATGGTGACTAAGGTTCGTGCCGCACGTTTAGCTGCTAAGTCGGGCTGTCCAACGCTCATTGCGAGTGGTGAAAGTGACAATGTTTTGTCACGTGCCATGGCGGGTGAAATGCTAGGAACGTTGTTTACTACAGATAAAGACCGTATGACTGCTCATCAACAATGGCTCGCTGCTCATTTACAAACGGCAGGCCGTCTTGTAATTGATGATGGTGCTATTGAAGCGATTAAATTAAAACATCGTAGTTTGCTCCCTGTTGGGGTTAAAACTGTTGAAGGACATTTTGATCGTGGCGATGTGGTTGAATGTGTAGATAAACAAGGTAAACGTATTGCAGTAGGTCGAGTGAATTTCAGTTCACGATCTGCTGAAATTATTAAAGGCTTAGCCTCAGATAAGGTTTATCAAGTGTTAGGTGAAGCTCGTTCACTTGAAATGATTCATCGTGATCATATGGCAATTTATTAAGCTATGTTTAAATAAAAAGCTCGCTTTATGCGAGCTTTTTTTCTGGTGTTAAACTAGGTAGCACACGGTCTTCACCCACCATATAGGGGTGTGTCGCGAGACTGAGCATATCTAGGTCTTCTGAGCTATTACCATACGCATAAACTTGATGGTAATGCTGGAGCGTGTATTGCTGATGTATTCTTAATTTCTTTTGTTCACTACTACAATCTGGGGTGGAGTAATAACCTGTCATCATGCCGTTTTTAATTTGAGTTTCAGTACAAATTAATTCGATATTTAGTAGTTTGCAAAGTGGAGCAAGATAAACATCAATTGAAGCGGAAACCAGTACCACTCGATCACCACGTAACTGATGATGTTGTAACTGTGCGAAAAGTTCAGGTGAAAGCGAAGAGACTAACTCTTGTGCATATTCTTCACCTAATCTTTGCAGTTCAATTGCAGGGGTATTTTTGAACATGCTGCGAAATAACTTGGCACGCATAGCATGAGCTGGATAAAAGTTAAGATAGTAGGCTTGAATCCATGGCAGGATTTTCAAACCTTGTTTAACAATATGGCGCTTAGACAAAGCATAAAAGATGAACCCTGTAAAACTATCTTTACTACACAAGGTTCCATCAAAATCGAACAGGGCGAGACTTTTTATAGTCTTATGCGTTTCGCTCGTTGCATACATGATTCATATCGTCCGTTTACGCGGGTTGCATACCAGTTGGTATTATAGTCACGACTTAATTTTGGCCCAGAAATGACCACTTGTGGCATCATTGCATAGATAGGTTCTTTACCTGTCTTTGCTTTATAAAGTTTCGTCAGAGCAATATAGGTTTGAGTACTTTCAAACTTTTTCTCTTTTTCTAATTTAAGATCATCACGAATTTGTCGTGGGGTAACCAATACATTATTTTTTGCAAATACAGTAATCAGTTCTTTTTCTGACTGGCTTTGAGTCGGACGCGGATCACCATCTTTTGTGTAAAGAAGCAAATCCCCATCAAGACTGATTTCAGTATCTGTTAGATCATTTAACATGCTTTGAAAAGCAGCATTACGGCTAGAATACATACCTGAGTTATAGTCTGCAAATCGATAAATGGCTTTATCATAGTCTGCTGGATAAACCATCAAACGATGAATACCATAATATAAACCGCCATATTCAGTATATAAGTCATCACGAAGTGCAGCGGTATTCATACTTGAGCGTTTATTAGCTTTCGCATAGTTAATATGAACTTGCATAGAACCCAAGGTCGTAATAGGGTTCATTTTCTCGCCAATATCTTGTCCAACTAATTTGGCCGCACCTGTTAATGCACTCACATGGTAATGCTTAGCCATAAAATCGAAAATTTCTCGGTAAAGTAAATCGAGGTCTTTCTCGGTTTTAACCTTACGCATTTGGCTCATATAGTTGTTATCGGGAGAAGGCTGAGTTCTTAGCACTTCTTCAAAATAACCGGCGATTGTTCCACCAATGGTTTTGCCAAGCTTATCTTCAAACTTTTCATTTAAACGTGTGCTAACTTCTTCAACTGCTTTTTGGCCTAATCCCGGTACTTGGGGATTGGCAACAAAGTTAGATTCCTGATCTACTACAGCCACAATACTACAGACATTTTTCTTGGTTTTAGGAATATCCAAGTCTTTCATAATGTCGTCAATATCTTTAGCCCATGATTCACGATCATGCACACGCGATGGAATTAACTTTTTAATCTGTTGGCTTTCTAATTCAGGCTCATCATTATTTGACCACCAAGCTTTATCTCCACAAGCAGCTAAACTTATGCACACGGCAACCATACCGAATGATTTTAATAAAAAACGGGAAGACAACGGTTTGTTCATGGCGAGGAAAGCACCTGCATAAAAAGATGAGCCGATTAAGCGGATGAAGTATACTATGTTGATCATCAATTGTATGAATATATATGTATATTGGTCCCTATCAACTGTCAAATAATTTAATCGTTGCTCCTATGGCCGGGGTCACTGACCGTCCATTTAGAACGCTCTGCAAGTATTTTGGCGCAGGCCATGCAGTCAGTGAAATGATGACTGCCGATAAGACTTTGCGGATGAGCAAAAAAAGCCTTTACCGTGCAAATTTTGATGGCGAACTCGCGCCGATTTCTGCTCAAATTGCAGGTTCTGATCCTGAGCAATTAGCAGAAGCTGCACGTTATCAAGTGGCAAATGGCGCACAAATTGTTGATATCAATATGGGATGTCCAGCCAAAAAAGTATGTAACAAACTTGCAGGTTCAGCATTATTACAAGATGAAGATTTAGTGGCACGAATTCTTGATGCAGTGGTCACCGCTGTTAATGTTCCTGTGACATTAAAAACCCGTTTAGGCTTTTTAAATGGTCAAGAAAATATTTTAAGAGTTGCAAAAAGAGCAGAAGAAGCGGGAATTGCTGCATTGGCTTTACATGGTCGCACCCGTGAAGACATGTATTTAAATACAGCACGTTATGATTTGATCAAACATGTCAAAGAGTTAATCAATATTCCACTTATTGCGAATGGTGATATTGATAGTCCTGAAAAGGCAAAATATGTGCTCGATTATACAGGTGCTGACGCAATCATGATTGGTCGTGCCGCTCAAGGTCGACCATGGATTTTCCGTGAAATTGCTCATTATTTAAAAACTGGAGAGCACTTAGCTGCACCTAATATTGAAGAGGTAAAGCATGTGCTACTGGGACATTTATCGGAACTTTATCAATTCTATGGTGAATATTCTGGATGCCGTATTGCCCGTAAACATATTGCTTGGTACACAAAAGGATTACGTTCAAGTAACGAATTCCGCCAAAATATGTATAAAGTTGAAAGTACTGCTGAACAAGCACTAGTAGTCGAAAACTATTTTAATCAGTTATTAGCTGAAGGCAATTTGATGAGTGATGTGCAAGTTGAGCAGGTTAACTTATTAGAAACTCATTAAAGAAAAAGCCAGTAAATGTTTACTGGCTTTTTTAAATTTACTCATCTTCTAACATTTCTACCACTAACTGATTAACTAAATCGGCAGCAGCTAATTCACGTATTTGCGAGACATAACTACCCGCCCAAAAAGCACCGAAGCCATAGTCTTTATTTTTGCTTGCAATAGTATTTAATTGCTTAGCTAGATCGTATGCATATGGATATTCGGGTTGAGGAGGGCGATTAGGTAAATCAATTTGTGTGTGCCAATGATTGAGCAATCCACGGGCCGGACGTCCAGAAAGACTGGCACTAATTTGCGTCACAGGCTCATTAAATAAAGCTTTACGATATTCGACAGATGCATTTGAAGATGGACATTGAACGAAAGCAGTTCCGAGTTGAACAGCTGTAGCTCCTAAGCTCAACATATGTCGTGCTTGTGCGCCATTCATAATACCACCAGCGGCTACCACAGGTCGTTTGCAATGTTTGACAATAAGATGTACTAAATCACTCGTTTTAATTGCTGCATCAAAAGTCTTATTAAAGATTCCACGGTGTCCACCAGCCTCAATACCTTGAGCAATAATAATATCTATACCAGCTGCTTCAATGGCTTGTGCTTCAACTAAATTAGTAGCAGAAACCATAGTGATAATTCCGGCATCTTTTAATGCCTGAATTTGATGGGGATGGGGAATGCCAAAATGAAAACTGACCGCTTTAGGTTTGGTTTCTAATACGACATTTAAAAAATCATCGTTATCAAGAAAACTTGGATAAATACAGTTTAAGTTTTGAGGAGGCTGTTCTCCGAACTTTTCAAACTGTGGTCGTAAATATTCAATCCATTGTGCTGAGGTTTGAGGATTAAGTTCTTCGGGCTGATGGCAGAAAAAATTAACCTGAAATGATTTTTCTGTAAGTGTTTGGGTTTTTAAAATTTGTTCTCGAGCACTTTTTGCCGTATTTGCTCCAAGTCCTAATGACCCAAGACCACCCTGATTAGAAACTTCTGCGGCAAGTTCAGGGGTAGACACACCCGCCATAGGGGCAAGAAAAATAGGATGTTTAATTTCAAGTTGTTGTAACAGGGTCATTTTATTCACCTCATTTCTTTCTCTTCACCATAACGTGAAATCAGAACCAAGAGCAAATAATATTGGGCATTTAGTTTTTAAATATTTATTTCTTAAATATTTAAAAGTTCTGGTTTTTTAAAGTGGAGTAACATGAAACAAAGATCCGATCCAGCTTGAAAAAGCCATCGCTAAAATTCCCCACAAGGTAATGCGTAAACTTCCTTTCAGCTTAGAAGTACCTGCGAAATGACTTGATAGCGCCCCTAAAAAAGCTAATGAAATAATGCCAAATATTAGAACTGTTTTTTCGATCCATATATCAGGGCTGAGTAAAATAGCGAGCATAGGAAACAATGCCCCAAATGAAAATGAACCAGCTGAAGCTAATGCAGCTTGAACAGGATTTGCTGCGGTATTTTCATGAATACCAATTTCATCACGTGCGTGAGCACCTAAGGCATCATGATTTGTAAGCTCAGTCGCAACTTGTCGAGCTAAATCTGATGCTAAGCCTCTGGCTATATAAATTTGGGTGAGCTCATCCAATTCACGTTGCGGATGCTTTTTGAGTTCTTGAGCCTCAAATTTTAAGTCTGCTTTTTCAATATCTTCTTGTGATTTTACAGAAATATACTCTCCGGCTGCCATAGAGGTTGCGCCAGAAATTAAACCAGCAATACAGGTAATAAGAAGCGTATGAGCAGTGGCTCCACTTGCAGCCATTCCCATGATTAGACTAGTAACAGAAATAATTCCGTCATTAGCGCCTAAAACGGCTGCCCTTAACCAACCTGAGCGGTGAATAAAATGATGTTCTGGATGTTGGGAAAAGGACATGACTTTACCTTTTTTAGTTATAAATTTTTATCTTATCCTATAAGATTATTTACAATAATACGATTAAAAAATGTGTCATTATAGGAAAAACAATCAGATAACTACTTTTCAAAACATAACATAAAAGGAGATAAAATGAACAATTTATGGAACCTAGCCTACTTACCCCAACAGTGTAATTTATGAGTTTAATTATAATATTTATTGATTAAATTTTAATCTTACTTCTGCGCAAATATTCTATCCATTTTACTCTAGAGGTCTCAATGAATAACAAAACAATAAAATCTCTAACCCGTTCCTTCATCGTTATTGGTTCGATGTGTCCAGCTTTAGGCCTCTTAAGCATGGAAACTACATTTGCCCAAGAGATTGTGAATCAAGAATATAAACCAGGTAATCCGATTTATGATAAATGGGACCAATTTTATAAAATTGAGAAGACTCAACCTGAAAATGCCGAGAAGTTATTATTAGAGCTCGGCGAAATGACACCTCAAGATATTAAAGTATGGAAAAGTTTAACTTATTTGCAGATTAGAATAGGCAAACAAGAAGCAGCTTTGCAAAGTTTAAGAAAAGCAGAGGCATTAGACCCAGCAGACGATAATTTAAAACTCCAAGAAGCTTATTTGCTTAACTCTCAAAAAAATAATAAAGAAGCTTTGGTAGTTTTTAAGGAGCTTACGCAATCTAAAGATGCGGATATTGCCAATAAAGCGACACAGGCCGTAAAGAATTTAAGTGGAGGGGAAGTCAAAACTTATTTCCGTGATGTGTATTTTGCACCTTCATATGAGTCACGTTACGACGATGTGATTTTTCCACTTAAAGCCCGTTATGGTAAGAACCTTGATAATGGTCGAGCACAGGTGTATGGCTTTTTAAACCTAAACCGTGATACCCAATCTCAGGGCGGGGTACGACCTGAAATTATTGATGAAAATGCAGTAACTCTAGGTGTGGGCGCTAATTATCAACCTTGGACATCTATACCTGTGCGTATGTATTTAGAAGTGGGGGGAAGTTACGATCTAATTGATCGAAATAGAGATAAATTTCGTGAAAGTGTTGTCGGTGGGGTGACAGGTTATCAAGAATGGTACTCTCAAAATAATTGTAATCATTCACTTTGCTTTAATGATTACTTCACTGACTTATATGGCAATGTAGCGACTTATTCTAGAGAAGATTATAACGTTATTGGCGATTTACGCTTACGTACGGGCTTGAATGTCTATAAAGGCGAGAACGGAACTGTACAGGCTTATTTGAAATTGCACGGCTTAGCTGATAGTAAAGATGAGTATTACAATAATTTATTTGAATATGGCCCTGGCATTTCATGGCAGCCATTTAATTATCAACCAATAAAACTACGTGTTGAACGACTATATGGCAATTACTTTAAAGATGTGCCAGTAAATACAAAAGATCATTACAACAATACCCGAGTAGAACTCGTCTTTTATAAGGATTTCTAATTGTTGAGGCTTTTATCATTAGAGAAACTAATCTAGTGGCCTAATTGTCTTATGGTGGTAGGAATACCACCATAAGTGAGGCGATACCACAAGCTCACAATATTGACGCACCAGCGGCTCATGTAATGAGGACCATCAAAAATATAGACGGTTTTTCCTTCATATGCTTTTAGCTGAGAAATAATTTCCCACGGATATGCAGCTCTAAATTGCCCATTCTTTTTAACTCTAAAGGCTTCTAGTACTATAATTACTTTATCTTTTCCAAGCTTTTGTTCAAGTTGATCTAAAATATGTTTCGCTTGCTGAGGAGACCGTACACCTACGCCAACTCCGTCTTGGAAGAAAACGCCGTTATGTTCTGGTAACCAGCTTTTAACCCATAAATCGTAATGTTCGGGTTCGGTTTCACCACTATAAATACTCACCCAAACTGGTACTGGAAGTTTAGTTAAAACTTGGCCTAAAGCACTTACTCGTAACCACGTCGGATCTGCTTCCACTGGAAAATAATAACCTTTAGGAGCAGTTTTTTGCTCTTTTATAATTTCAGCAGATTTTTCCCCTAACTCAGTGACATTTGCCCGAGCTTTAGGTTCATTATATTCGCCGGCTAAACCCAATATTAGATTTTTAGCCCAAGGCTCTTGTTTAATTTTTTCTAAATTAATTGCTTTTTCCCATTGAGGAAAATTTGATTCTTTCCACCATGATTTAGACTCAACAACAGACCATTGGGGAACAAATGTATCAACACCTAAATAGTGCCAGTTTCCCTCTGGTGGAGTAGTGTTATTGTCGGGCTGCCAGAAAATTCCTTCAATATGCGGGGCTTGTCCTTGATGTTTGAACAACCCCGCATAAGCTATAACACTACAAATAATTAAAATAATAAAAGCAGCTATTTTAATTGGTATCTGTTTTTTCATTATTTCGTCTTAACCAGTACCACAAGAAGATAATTATTATCATGATTGCGGAGATAATCACAACTAATAAGAAGAAAGAAGATTGTTGAACTAAAGGTGCTTTTTGATTTCCGACAATAAGTTTTTGTAAAACATAAATATTTCCATTTTCTGAAACGAGCATTTTTGTCACGTTATTTGGAATTTTATGTTGTATTTTTTCCCAAAGGTGCATGAAAGCTTGTGCACCGCCTTGTGAGTCGGTAATCACGTCAAAGCGATTATTGTTATAACTCACAATAAAACCATTAACAGCAGCAGGCGCATAAATAGTATCTTGATGCATTAATACCTGTTGTTGATAAATATCTTTATTCACACGAACATTTATTGCTTGTGGAGCACTTGGCGAATAACGGACTAGGTTAAGTGGCATTGGCCCTTGTGTTAAAAGCATTTTTTTCGCAGTTTGGCCTAATACAATCGCGATATTTAACGCACCAGATTGATCATCAATTGCAATAGTCGGAGTCGTTGCTAAAGTCATTGAAATTGCGGCTACGCCATTTTTGAGTTTATGGGGTAGCTTTAGGGTAGATTTGGCTGTATCAATCCAGAGCGAACCATGTGCAGTGGGTAAACACTGTGAATTAGCAATGACTGAGTTTTCAAGCTTTAAACTAAAATTGGTCGTATTAGAAATAGCTTTAGCAAAAATGTTGAATTGTCGGTTAACGGGATCGGAAGCAAGGTCGGCTGTTTTCATGCTGCCTGCAAGTCCGCCATCAATCCAAGCCGTAATATTTGAACCTTGCAATAAACCACTTTGAATACGTAGTGCAATTTGCCCTTGCAAGATATCGGTTGGTTGCCATACTGCTGGGAAATCAAGGAATAAATTCTTTTCAGCGTGATTTAATCTGAAGTCCTCAATGCCTAAGTCTGCAAGTGTATTGATTTTTTTAAATTGTGCCCAACTTGGAGTGGATATCGTTGTGGGGAAAACTGCACTTCCTGTATCAAGTTGCTCTACATACGAGGGATTAATGAGTCCATTTATGGCAGCAGTAAGTTCTTGTGGTGTGTGATAAGTAATTGAAAGAGTAGCCACTCCATCTGCTGGTTTTGCAATTTGTACTAAAGCACCCCCTTTGAGTGGCGTAGCTGAGCGAATCACTTCAATAATGAAATTTGTTTCATCATTTAAGTTAGTTTGTCCTGAATCAACCCATTCAATTGGTGTGATTGAAGTCCATGAGCTTGCTAATCTAGCGAGCATAGAAGCTTCTATAATCTCTTTACGGTTATATTTTAAAATACCAACAAACGGAGTAGGCCGTCTCGCTTGTGGATTAGCTAAAGCATCTGGTAAGTCTTTTAAACGGTATACATTACGGATTGGCGTAAAGTCGAGTTGGGAATTGCTTAAATAAGTTAAGTGATCAATATCTTCTGTACAGAATGTTTCTTTGGTTTGATTCAGGGTAGTCGGTTTAGCATACTGTTGAATAATAAAATCTAAACGATGAAAGCCACTCTGACTTGCTGGTATATCAAATTTGAATTGACCGTCCCCACTCAGCGTAGTGTTATAAATGAGTTTATCATCATATTTTACGAGTAAAGTTGTATCACTTTCAGTGGAATAATCACTTGAAAATTGAATGTTTTGCCATTGGGCACCTTTTCCAATATAGAAAAAATGAGGCTCGACCGTATATTTAGTTGAAGTGCTAATATCATCGAGTTTCCATATGTACGCATGAGCAGACATGGCGAGCATAAGACTGGTGCTGGCAAGGAGCACTTGAGCTGTTTTATAGAGATCAAAAGTCTTTTTCATTTATTTTTTCTCCTTGCTACGTTCCGTTTTGTACCATTGAAGGGAGTTGCCCTGTATTTTATTTTTAAGCATGTCATATGCGGCTTTAAAAACAATAAATAGAAATATTTGTGAGTAACTTACATAAGATAAAACAGAGTAAAAATAGAGTTCTGGTTTAACTTTTTCGAGTGAAAGGGTAAACCACATTTGTGCGACATATAGGCAAAACGAGAGGCCCCACAGTAATGTGAAGGGACCTGGAACTGAAATGCCTGCGATACCTAGTAACCCAAGCGTCAAGGTAATATGACTCCAGAATAAAGCGGGTACGAAAAGTATGTAGCACATAATGTTATTTAGAATTTCAATTCCAATAGGAAAAGGGGTTCTCAATGCTACTGGTAAATATTTACGAGTCACATAAAAATTACCCTGAGTCCAACGTGAGCGCTGTTTTACAAATACACTCAAAGATGGCGGATCTTGTTGCCAACCAATTGCGTAGGGAACCCATTTAATTCGTTTTTGGCCGATAAAAATTCGGAAGCTCATTTCAGTGTCATCGACCAATGACTTCTCATCAAAACCGCCTAAGGTTTCTAATGCATCACGCCAAATGACATAGTTGGTACCCATTAATGTCGATAGCTCAAAACGTTGCCAACGACCGCCCTGAAAAATCCATTGGAAAAAGATGAACTCAATGGCAATAAATCGAGTCAGAATACTATCTTGCCAATTACGGGTTCTTACTTTGCCATTTACAGCTACTAATTTTTTATCTGCAAGTAGTGTTTGAGCTAATAACCTTACGCAGTCGGGTTCAGGTGTGCTGTCTGCATCATAAACAACAATGAGTTCACCTTTGGCATGGGGTAGGCCATTATTTAGTGTCCTAGATTTACCTTTGCCTCCCATTCCTTTAGGAACGTTGACAATTTTTATGCAAGGATAAATCTGCGCTAGATTTTCGGCGATTTCTAGGGTGTTATCTTTAGAACCATCATTAATCAGCAAAACTTCATATGCTTCGGCTGGATAATCCTGTTGCGCGATTGCATGTAAAGTATCTTCAATCACTACGCCTTCATTATAGGCAGGAATCAAAACACTCAAAACGGGCCATCTATCGGGTACGGGGAGGTTCTGTAACTCTTTTTCTGCTGTTTTTGAGTATTTCCAAGCCTGATAACTTAGCCATGCCCAAAATGCTTGAGGAATCCAGATGCCTAAAAAACCAAATAGGAAGAGAATATCAATGGGAGCCATTTGATTTAACCCTCCTAATAATAGATGAGATCAGCAATAACAATAAAATCACCCCGATGACCAAGGAGATCCAAGAAATATAGCTGCCGAAAGTACCAAGTAGGTCAGGATAGGTTGTGGTTAAAATAAGATCGAGTGGAACTACAACTGTGCTTAAACCAATAAAAATATACCCAAAAAAACTAGTGTTTACATGTTCAGGGGTACTTATGTATTTAATATTATTAAATTTCCATGAAATACCGAGTTGAGGATATCGAATATTTGTGGTCGGAAGATCAGCAGGAGGGTTAATAATAATTTCATAACCTGAAACATGACCATTAAAATTTTTGGCTGAATAAAATAAGTGCTGCTTTTGTTTAATCTCTCTGGAGGGTAGCGGAAGTTCCTTTGGATTAAACTTAACAATATAGCTGCCAGCGGTCTGGGAAATTAAGTTTTCATCCCAACCTGTTGAAACAAAAGCAGCCATAGGCCGTAAACCAATTGCAGTTGAAAATGTAGCTTTGGCCGCAAAATATTGGGGTTGTTCAGATTTAAAAAGAGCAATAGGAATAGCACCTTGGCTCACCGCTTCTTTTAATAAGAAATAGTGAGAAAAGCTAAAAACTTCATCCGGTAATATGATGCCCGGCTTTATTCCTTTATGAATAAGTCCTTGAAAGCTATCGGAACTGATTTGGTCAATTGTAAAAATAGGCCACCATGTGTCCTGTGATGGGAAAAACATGGAAAGGTCATTAATACTTTGAACTTCAGTTTTTGTTTGTTCAGATTTAATCTCGCAATGATAATATTGACGATAGAACTGCTGCAAAGTGCTATCTGGATATTGACTAGAGGCAATAATAATTCCACAAATATTAAGAAGATTAGACATTAAGTAATCTCCTCTTCAGGTGGAATTTGAATAACTTTATATTCGACTTCAAGCCGCAAAGTCATAATTTCTTTTAGCTTTTTTATAAATTCAGGTTCTTCTTCTGTTTTTTGTTGACGAATGACAATACTGTATATCGTTTCTAGATCATCATCAGCAAACTGGAAGACAATTTCTTGAGGGTGATGTTGGCTCAAAATTTTAATCATTTCATTTTGAGTTGTTTTCCATACATCATCGCCTAACATTTCTTTAATTAAGCTTCGGTTGAGAATCCTGATTTCAAAGACTTCATAATCTTGTATATGGTGATGATCAAGAAGTTTAAAGAAACTACGTTGAAAATACTTAAGTGCGCTAAGCGGGAAAATATCACGGCGATAATTTCGATCATAACTTTGTATATCACGGTATTTTTGGACGTTAATTTCAATATTGTGGCGTACAGCACTAAGAAAAAGAGGAATGAGAGGGATAATAAAAAGTAAAAGGAGCTGACGTTCAATATGTGTTTGCGCGCCTAGGTCAAGCAGAAAATATACTGCAACACCTATAAAAGCGAGTAAACCAACAATTAAAGATGCGCCGACTTCTAAAAAAGCACCAGAAATTAAAAGAATAAGAATAAAAATCCAACTTCCTCTAAAACTTACAGGCAGCCACTCATATGCCACCATCCCCATAAATAGATGAGCTGCGATAATCCATAAGACGAGTGTTCTTCCCGGGTTCTTTTGCTGCATGCGACCTCTGGCTACTTTTTTGTAATGTTAATTTTTATACTTTTATAATGAGCTGTGATGCTTTTTGAATTTATTGTTGTGTTTGTCCTTTTATAAATCCTTTTAGTATTATTTTTAGAGTAAAGTCACAATATAGTCAAATTTCTTGTATTTTTTTAATCAAAAATAAACAGGTAAGACGCAAGTCTTATCTAAATACTCTTGAAAGTTTCAATTGCTTTTATACGCGTTTCTTTCAAATCAACAATTGGCTTCGGATAATTCAACTGAAGCGGAGTTTTACTTGAGTAGGGTTCATGAATCATTTTATTGTCTAGATGGGCTAACTCATCCACCCATTGACGAATATAGTCTCCGTTTGGATCAAATTTCTTAGATTGAGCAATAGGGTTAAAAATTCGGAAATAGGGTACGGCATCAGTTCCAGTTGATGCACACCATTGCCAACCACCATTATTCGCTGCTAAATCACCATCGATTAGGTGTTCCATAAACCATTGTTCACCGATTCGCCAATCGATGAGTAGGTTTTTACATAAAAACATAGCGGTAATCATGCGTACTCGATTATGCATCCATCCTGTTTTTTGTAGCTGACGCATGCCAGCATCAATAATCGGTATACCTGTTTGGCCAGTTTGCCATGCGGTTAGGTGCTCTGGATTATGATTCCACTTAATTTTCTGAGTATCTTTTTTAAACGGAATGTGTTTAGACACATGTGGAAAATCAAATAAAATATGCTGATAAAACTCTCGCCAAAGCAGTTCATCTAACCAAGTCTGCTGACCTTCGTTTGCCAGATGGAAGTTGCCATGTTCAGCTCGGAAAAGGGCTTGTAAACATTGACGAATAGACAAAATTCCAAGATTTAAATAGGGGGAAAGCTGGCTAGTTCCTTTTACATTTGGAAAGTCACGTTCTAATTTATAATCAGATAAATGATCTTCAATAAATATGTCGAGCTGCTCCAGGGCAAAATCTTCTCCAGTCGGCCATAAGTTTTGTTGGTCTTTAGAAATAGATGAGTCAAAAAAAGTTTCTATATCTTCTAGACTTAAACTTTTTATATTTGAATCAGACTCTGGTTTGGCTTTTTGCTTTTTAGGAATTGGATAGCACTGAGGCAAACCGCTGATATCTAATTTCGAATAACATGCTTTTTTAAATGCACCGAAAACTTGATATGGTTGCTGTGACTGGTTGCGAATGGAACGTAAAGGAAAAATCGTACGGTCATGGAACAAATAGAGTTCTTTACCTTTTTGATTTAAAGCCTGCTGTACGGTTTTATCTCTTTTCAACTCATTCACGCCTACTTCTATATTTGAGTAAACATTTTCGATATGAAGTTGATGTGTGAGTTCGCAAATATAATCTGCAATATCTTTCCAGTAGGGAATCACTTGAATAATAAGTGGAATATTAAGCTGTTCTAATTCTTTTTTAAGTTGTTGAAGCTGACGTAAATAGAAATTAATTTTTATAGGTGCATCGTGATGTATTTTCCATTGTTCAGGCGACAAGATAATTAACCCAATCGAAGGCCCTTGTTGGCAAGCATGCCATAAAGCAGCGTGGTCTCGAACTCTCAAATCCTGACGAAACCAAATCAGCTGATTTACGTTTGACATGAAAGATACCCTTATAAAGTTGAGTGAGTTAGAGGTTTATTATCAAGATATTATATAAAAATAAATACATAAAAAAAGCAAAGCCGAAGCTTTGCTTTTATCTTCATCTACAGATGAATTAGTGGTGGTGACCACCTGCGCCGTGTACGTGACCGTGATCTAATTCTTCTTCAGAAGCTTCACGGATTTCTACGATTTCAACTTCAAAAGTTAAATCTTGACCAGCAAGTGGGAAGTTAGCATCTACAACAACGTTGTCGCCTTCAACAGCTTTAACAGTTACGATCTGAACGCCGTCATCTGTTTGAGCTTGGAATTGCATACCAGGTTGAATGTTTTCAACACCTTGGAACATTTGAGCTGGAACTTCTTGTACTAGGTCTGGGTTGTATTCGCCATAACCTTCAGCTGCTGGTACATTAACAGTAAATTTGTCACCAACAGTTTTACCTTCTAATGCATTTTCAAGACCAGGAATGATATTGCCTGCACCGTGCAAATAGGCAAGTGGTTCGCCTTGAGATTGATCAAGTGTTTCACCCTCAGCGTTTGTTAATTTGTAGTGGAATGAAACCACGTGGTTATTTGCAATAGCAGTCATGTTTTTGATCCATTCAATCAATTAAAGCGTACATCATAAAGTGAAAAATAAATTTTGTAGACTACAAAATCTTAATCTTTGGCACTTTTTCTAATGCGTTTTTATATAAATAGGGACGAACTTAAAAAATTCAACTTAATACAGCTTAATTTTTGGACGTACACGTCTTGTAAGTAAATCTTTCATTGTGAGTAGTCCAGCTTGAGTGTATCCATGAATCGTTGCTTGATGTAAACGATACAAAGATACGTACATGGTTTTTGCAATATAACCTTGCACACTTACATCGCCAAGTAATTCTCCAACGGCTTTATTACGACTTAAAGACACGAGAGAACCTTTGTCGTTAAACGTGAACATTGGCTGTGAACGGCCATTAAGTCTGGCAGCCATGGCATCAACTAAAAAGCTTGCTTGTTGGCTCGCAACTTGAGCACGCGGACCAAGTGGAGGGTTTCGTGCATCAAGTTGGCAATGAGCACAATCACCAAACGCAAATACATTTGGATCAGAATAGGTTTGCAACGTTGCATAGACCATTAAACGGTTAATGTTATCACGTTTAAAGTCTGTAAAGCTTTCTAGTACCTTCGGTGCTTTTACGCCTGCTGCCCAAACGGTAATATCACTCTTGAGTTGGTTACCATTACTAAAGTAGATGCAATGCTTATCAATTTTTTCAACGCGGTGTTGAGTTAAAATTTCAACGCCCATTTTTCTGAGTTGCTCGGCACTGTGTTCAGCAGTTTTATCCGTCAGAGCAGGTAGAATGCGCTCAGAGGCTTCAATGAGTGTAATTTTGACTTGGTTAGGGTGAATTTTCTTTAAGCCATATCGATAAAAGTTTTTGGTTGTTTCAATTAACTCGGCTGCAAGTTCTACACCTGTTGCTCCCGCACCAACGATTCCGATATTTAAAGTTCGTTGATTAGGTTGATTTTGAGCTTCAATATAAAGATGTAATAAATCTTGCTGGAAAACATCGGCTTGTTTTCTGCTGTCGAGGAAATGACAGTTTTCACGCACACCCGTGGTATTAAAGTCATTTGATACTGAACCAAGCGCTAAAATAAGTGTGTCATAACTTAGCTCTTGCGGATGATTCTGTTGATCCTTAGACACTTGAGGGGGCATTAGTTCAATTAATTTTTTATCTTTATTAACCCCAATTAATGTTCCTAGCACAAATTCATAATGATGTTTTTCTGAATGTGCAAAATAGTTAGTTTGTTCTTCGTGTGGATTTAAAGAACCAGCAGCGATTTCGTGAAGCAGGGGTTTCCAAATATGAGTGAGGTTTTGGTCAACCAATGTAATCTTTGCTTTACGATTTTTCCCAAAAGTTTCACCGAGTTGTGTTGCTAGTTCTAAGCCACCAGCACCACCACCAACAATTACAATATGATGTAAATTTTGGGCCATTTTTTCACCTAATTATTTTTCTATAAAAAAAGATGGCTAAATTATGCCATCTTTTATTTATAAAATTTATTGTGTATCTGTGCACAATTTGATGTTTTTAGTGCGAATCTACAGGGTAGAGTTTTGCAGCACTATGTTCACTTGATGAAAAAATAGAGAAGAGGCTAGAAAACCACATTGCGATTTTTTGGAAAATATTGGCTTCTTCAATATGTACGTTATCTTCGATTTGAAGACTACGGATCAGTTGATTATTTTGATAAATCGATACTGTTGCCAAACTCATGACTTTCATTAATGGCGCAGTTAGTTGTTTTTCATTGAGCTCAATGTTTACACGTGTTTGAGTCGTTTCGAGCGGAGCGATAACTTTTGGTTGCAGGTTGCTATCAATTACTTGAACGCGCTGAGTGACATTATCAAAATTATTTAAGTCAATTGGTGCTGGGTCAGCATATAAAGAAGTCGTTACAATTGTAGGTTGCTTTGTCGCTACCTTAAACATTTTTAAAGTCGACTTTATAACAGGCAGTTCGGCAATTAATTTTTGCTCAGGAATAATGACTTCATCGCGTGTATAGGTATAAGCAAGATTCATTAATTTATCTGCAATCTCTGCACGTTTTACCGCACTCGGTGTACCTAAAACGATGACTAATAAACGTCTTTGAGCTAAGTCTGATGAAAATGAAGGACGTGAAGCCGTTAATGCCAAATTATAACCCGCTGCTTTAGTGTAGCCAGTTTTTAGACCATCAACAGATGGATCATATTTCAAAGCAAGGTTAGTCGCATGGTGAAAACGTTGATTGTAGCTAAAGCTTGGCATTTTTGAATAATGCAAATATTCAGGCGTTTCTTTAATTACAGCCTGACCTAATAAGCTTAAATCATGTGCCGTAGTGTAATGATCCGGCATCGTAATTCCAGGAGGGTTACTAAAATGGGTATCTTTCATACCCAAAGCCTGAGCTTCCTGATTCATACGTTGTACAAAATGGGGAACATCACCAGAAATTTTTTCAGCTAAGGTCACGGCTGCATCATTTGCAGACATAACAATTAAACCTGCCAATAACTGATCAACAGAAATTTGTTCACCAGCTTTAAGATACATTTGTGATTCGTCCCACTGCACCACACCAACCACTGGTGTTGCAGTAATGATTTCTTCTTTTTTCAGCTTTCCGGCTTTAATCTCTTTTAAAGCAATATAGGCAACCATCATTTTGGTTAAAGATGCTGGCGCACGTTGCACGTGGCTATTATGCTCGGCAATGATTTGACCCGATTGAGTATCTACAATAGTCCATGCGGCGGCTTCAACACTTTCAGGTGCAATATTGAGTAGCGCAGCATTGGTTAGGGTGGTGCAGAAAAGACTGAATAGGGTAAAAAGAGATAGAAAAAATTTCACGGATGACCTTAACTTTTACTGGCAAATACGGGACACAGATGCACAGCATGCTATGCCTTTTTTTAATGGAAGGCTAGTGGAAATTGTTGCCAAAAAATACATGTACGCAAGACGATACAAAAAAGTGATAATCTAATGCGAAGCCGTTCTTATTTTTAAATTGAAGAATTTATGTTGCATTATCAAATTGAGTTCGATGATTACAAACAACACCTTGTTCACGTGACAATTCGTTTTTTAGCCAATCCGAATCAGGAACTTTGGCTGCCAACGTGGATTCCGGGTAGTTATCTAATTCGAGAGTTCTCAAAACATATTGAAGCCGTTAAAGCTTATGATGAAGCTGGACGTCTGTTGGATATTAAAAAAACGAGCAAGAATCGTTGGCGTTTATTTAATACCGATCATGAGTTAATGACGATTGAATATGATGTTTATGCATATGATTTGTCTGTACGTGGTGCATATGTCGATCAGACCCGTTTATATATTAATCCAGCATGTGTATGTTTAGCTTTAGAAGGCCAAGAACAGTCTGCTTGTGAAGTCGAAGTGTTCTTACCCGATGAGTTAAAACATTTTCAGTTAGCAACGGGCTTAGCTTCAAAAAGTCTAGTCAAAGGCCGCTTTACTTTAAAAGCCGATCATTATGATCAATTGATTGATAGCCCGTTTGAATTGGCTGATCAAACACGTTTTAGTTTTGAAACACATGATATTGAACATGAGTTTGTAATTTCTGGCCCTCATAATGCCAATGTTGATCGCTTAAAAGCTGACATTGAAAAGATTTGTGCAGCCGAAATAAATATGTTCGGTTCAGCGCCATTTAAAAACTATACCTTTATGACGATGGCAACAGGGAATAGTTATGGTGGATTAGAACATTGTAATAGCACAAGTTTGATTACACCGCGTGACGATTTGCCAAAATCAAACGAACCAGCTGAACCTTCTAAAGATTACCAACGCTTTTTAGGCTTATGTAGTCACGAATATTTTCATTCATGGTTAGTAAAGTTCATTCGCCCAGAAAACTTTGCAAATTATAATTTGCACCAAGAAGGCTACACCTCTTTACTTTGGATATTTGAAGGCTTTACTTCATATTATGACGACCTGATTTTACTGCGTAGTGGCGTAATTTCTCAGAAGTCTTATCTTGATTTACTCAAAGCACAAATTGATCGCTATTTACAAAACCCAGGCCGTTTTGTTCAAACAGTGGCTGAATCAAGTTTTGATGCTTGGATTAAATTTTATCGTCAAGATGAAAACTCAAATAACGCGGGTACGAGTTACTACAATAAGGGTGCTTTAGTTGCGTTGTGCCTTGATTTAGGTTTACGTCTACGTGGTTCTAGTCTTGATGCTTTAATGCGTCGATTATATGAAAATACTCAAAATGGTATGCAGGTAAACGAAAGAACCATTTTTGATTTATGTAAAGAACTGACGGGTGATAATTGGATTGAACAAATTAATCATTTGATTAACACGACTGATGAATTACCGCTTGATCAATTGTTTCCTGAATTTGGTTTAAGCTATAGAGTTAAAACTGACAAATCTTTGCCATTAGGTTTAAAACTTGTCGATAAGCCAGAAGGTGTACTTGTACAAAGTGCCCGTCGTGATAGTGCAGCAGCGAAAGCAGGTATTTCTGCCAATGATGTGATTATTGCCATTGATGGTTTAAAAGCATCCACTAAGCTTATTGAGAAGTATGCAAAGCAGGGCGGAACTTATACTGTCTTTGCTTTCCGTCGTGATGAGTTAATATCTTTTGAAGTCGATTGTACTACATCTGATTTAACCGAAGTTGAACTCATCGTTGAAGATCAAGCTAAAACTGAAAAATGGTTAAAAGCTTAGATTAAAGCTAAATAGTTTATAAAAAACCGATGTTTTGCACATCGGTTTTTACTTTTAAGTACTTCCAGATGGCGAAATCCGTTTTGCCTTTGAGTTTATTTTGAATGAAAAGTATAATAATTGTCAGAACACTGAAAGATATCTCATGTAATTTAATGATGTTTAATGCCTGAAAAGTGATCTGAATGTGCGTATTACAATGACTTAGATATCAGAAAATTATCTATATATTTGAATTATGTATTATTTCGCTGCGAAATGTCGTTATCACTGGATATTTCGTTGACTGGAAGGCAATGAGAGCCGATACTCTCAGGGTTTTATTTAAGCATATCGGTTCGTAGGCACTGGGCCAAAAGCTCGGTCCTCAACACTCAATCAAACGGAAGGGGCTATATATGGCTGGTGAAAAGTCAACTATTATTTACACACTGACTGACGAGGCGCCACTATTGGCGACCTATTCGCTACTGCCGATCATTGAGACCTTTACTAAGCCAGCTGGTATCGAGATTATTAAAAGTGACATCTCTGTAGCTGCACGTGTGCTCGCAGAATTCGCTGATTACCTAAGTGAAGAGCAAAAGGTATCCGACAACCTTGCAGAGCTTGGTCGTCTTACACAAGATCCTGATACTAACATTATCAAACTCCCGAACATTAGTGCGTCTGTTGCGCAATTAACTGCATGTATCAAAGAGCTTCAATCAAAAGGTTATGCAATTCCTGATTATCCGGAAAATCCTGCAACCGAAGAAGAAAAATCAATCAAAGCTCGTTATGGTAAGTGCCTTGGTTCAGCAGTAAACCCTGTCCTTCGTGAAGGTAACTCTGACCGCCGTGCTCCAGCAGCAGTTAAAAACTATGCGAAAAAACACCCTCATTCAATGAGCGAGTGGAAACAGTGGTCACAAACTCACGTTTCACATATGGAAGAAGGTGACTTCTACCATGGTGAAAAATCAATGACACTTGATCGCGCACGCAATGTGAAAATGGAACTTATCACGACCAGTGGTAAGAGCATTGTTCTTAAGCCAAAAGTTGCGCTTCAAGAAGGCGAAATCATTGACTCAATGTTCATGAGCAAGAAAGCACTTTGTGATTTCTATGAAAAAGAACTTGATGATTGTAAAGAAGCGGGAATTTTATTCTCTCTACACGTAAAAGCGACAATGATGAAAGTTTCACACCCGATCGTTTTCGGTCACTGTGTGAAAATTTACTACAAAGAAGCTTTTGAAAAACACGGTAAGTTATTTGACGAATTAGGCATTAACGTTAATAACGGTATGGCTGGGTTATACGAGAAAATCGAAACTCTTCCTACTTCATTACGTGAAGAAATCATTGAAGACTTACATGCTTGTCAAGAACACCGTCCTGCACTTGCAATGGTTGACTCGGCAAAAGGCATCACTAACTTCCATTCACCAAACGACATCATCGTTGATGCTTCTATGCCAGCAATGATCCGTGCCGGTGGTAAAATGTGGGGTGCTGATGGTAAGCAATATGATGCTAAAGCAGTTATGCCAGAATCAACATTTGCCCGTATTTACCAAGAAATGATCAACTTCTGTAAGTGGCATGGTAACTTCGATCCGAAGACTATGGGTACTGTACCGAACGTTGGCTTGATGGCTCAAAAAGCTGAAGAATACGGTTCTCACGACAAGACTTTTGAAATTTCAGAAGCTGGTATTGCAAACATTACCGATCTTGACACTGGTGAAGTGTTATTGACTCAAAATGTTGAAGAAGGCGATATCTGGCGTATGTGTCAGGTTAAAGACGCTCCGATTCGTGACTGGGTAAAACTTGCAGTAACTCGTGCACGTAACTCAGGCATGCCTGCGATCTTCTGGCTTGACCCGTACCGTCCACACGAAAATGAATTGATCAAGAAAGTACAAACGTATTTAAAAGATCATGACACGACTGGTCTTGATATCCAGATTATGTCTCAAGTTCGTGCAATGCGTTACACACTTGAGCGTGTAGTACGTGGTCTAGATACTATTTCTGTGACTGGTAACATCTTACGTGACTACTTAACTGACTTGTTCCCAATTATGGAACTTGGTACTTCTGCGAAAATGTTATCTATCGTTCCGCTTATGGCGGGTGGTGGTATGTACGAGACTGGTGCGGGTGGTTCAGCGCCAAAACACGTACAACAGCTTGTTGAAGAAAACCACTTACGTTGGGATTCGCTTGGTGAGTTCCTTGCTCTAGCAGCTTCTTTAGAAGAAATGGGCATTAAAGAAAATAATGCTCGTGCTAAGTTACTTGCGAAGACTCTTGATGAAGCGACTGACAAGTTACTTGATAATGGTAAGTCTCCATCACGCCGTACAGGTGAGATTGACAACCGTGGTAGTCATTTCTACTTGTCACTTTACTGGGCAGAAGCACTTGCTGCACAGAACGAAGATGCTGAGTTAAAAGCTAAATTTGCTACACTTGCAAAAACTTTAGCTGAAGAAGAACCTAAGATTGTTGCTGAACTTGCTCAAGTACAAGGTAAACCAGCTGACATCGGTGGTTACTATGCAATTGATAAAGCAAAAGTAGATGCTGTAATGCGTCCAAGTGCTACATTTAATGCAGCTCTTGCAACTGTTGGTGCTTAATTACTAACTCGTTAGTGAATAGCTTAAAAGCCGGTGTATAAACACCGGCTTTTTTATTTTAAAAATAAATGGCATTAAAAAAGCCCACCGAAGTGAGCTTTAAAAATTTAGATCTTAACGACTATTACGTCCGCGACCACGTGGTGCTTTTGTATTTGGACGAGTTGTACCATTAGTCTTACGACGTGGTTTTTCACTTTCATCCATTTGCCAAATACGTTTTGTACCAGACTTTTTCGCAGAACCATCTTTGTTTTTACGAACCATCGGTTTGCCACCAGTACCACCTGGTTTTTTCACATATGAACGTGAACGATAAGGCTCTTCCGCTGGAACATCTTTAAAGTCTGGGTAGAGTAGGGGTTCGATTTCTTTGGTGTCGCCCGGTTGTAATCCTAATTGGACTAAATCAATTGAACCAATTTTAGTACGAATGAGACGTAAAGTTGGAAAACCTACCGCAGAAGTCATGCGACGAACTTGACGGTTACGACCTTCACAAATAGAGATTTCAATCCAAGACGTTGGAATGTTGGCACGGTAACGTACAGGAGGGTCACGGTCCCATAACCATTCAGGTTCACTTACCTTAATTGCTTTAGCTGGTAAAGTCATACCATCATTAAGCTCTACACCTTTACGCAGTTGCTCAAGCGCTTCTTCGGTTACATCGCCATCAACTTGAACTAAATACGTTTTGTATTTTTTATTCGCAGGGTTGGTAATGAACTGATTCAAACCACCATGATCGGTTAAAAAAACTAAACCCTCAGAGTCCATATCAAGACGGCCTGCTATGCGTAAAGTCGGGTCATCAACAAAGTCAGAGACCGTCATGTGCGCTTCGTCTTTACGAAATTGGGAGAGCACGTCATAAGGTTTGTTGAGAATGACGATTTTCATAAAAAATGGCTTCTTCTTTCAAATAACTAGAGAAAACATTGAGCTATATTTAAGTGTGAAATTTGCTTATTTCCCACATAAATCTCAAAAAGAATTAAATTCGATTAAGCTATTATGCGTTAATAAAAGTTGAAAGTATTGTTTATCGATAATTATTTTTAGTTAATTAAGTATTATAAAAGGGAGAAATTACACAATGGGTTATCAGAAGATCGTGGTTCCTGCTGACGGTGACAAAATTAAAGTAAATGCAGACCTGTCACTGAACGTACCAAACCATCCAATTATCCCTTTCATTGAAGGTGATGGTATTGGTGTGGATATTACACCAACCATGAAAGCAGTCGTAGATGCTGCTATTTTAAAAGCTTACCGTGGCAAGCGCTCAATCGAATGGATGGAAGTGTATTGTGGTGAAAAAGCCAATAAAATTTATGGCAACTACATGCCAGAAGAAACTTTCGAAGCACTTCGAGAATTCGTTGTATCAATCAAAGGTCCGTTAACGACTCCAGTGGGTGGAGGCATTCGTTCACTCAACGTTGCCTTACGCCAAGAATTAGATCTATATGTTTGCGTACGTCCAGTACGTTGGTTTGAAGGCGTTCCTTCACCTGTTCAGCACCCAGAATTAACAGATATGGTGATTTTCCGTGAGAACTCGGAAGATATCTATGCAGGTATTGAATGGAAAGCCGATTCTGAAGAAGCTAAAAAAGTGATTAGGTTTCTCCAAGAAGAAATGGGTGTCACAAAAATCCGTTTCCCTGAAGGATGTGGGATTGGAATTAAACCTGTATCGAAAGAAGGTTCACAGCGTTTAGTCCGTAAAGCCATTCAGTTTGCAATCGAAAATGACAAACCTTCTGTGACCCTTGTTCACAAGGGTAATATCATGAAATACACCGAAGGGGCATTTAAAGAGTGGGGCTATGAATTGGCTCTAGATCGTTTCGGTGGAGAACTAATTGATGGTGGTCCATGGGTTAAAATTAAAAATCCTAGAACTGGTAAAGACATCATTATTAAAGATGTCATTGCAGATGCATTTTTACAACAGATCCTGATGCGTCCAGCCGATTACTCGGTTATTGCTACTTTAAATTTAAATGGTGATTATATTTCTGATGCTTTGGCAGCAGAAGTAGGCGGTATTGGTATTGCACCAGGTGCAAATATTGGTGGTGCAATTGCAGTTTATGAAGCAACGCATGGTACGGCACCTAAATATGCAGGTCAGGATAAAGTAAACCCGGGTTCTATTATTCTTTCTGCGGAAATGATGCTACGTGATATGGGCTGGACAGAAGCTGCAGACCTGATCATTAAAGGAATTGCTGGAGCGATTGCAGCTAAAACCGTAACTTATGATTTTGAGCGTTTAATGCCGGGTGCAACCTTGTTGCGTTGTTCTGAATTTGGTGATGCGATTATCAAACATATGGGAGAGTAGTCTTCTATTAAAAAGCCCTCGATTGAGGGCTTTTTTTATTGCATAAATTCGGGATGCTTCGGAGTTTTAATAAAACCAGTTTTCTTTTGATAACTCTGGTCTAGGGCTTGAATAACAAGAACGAAAGCAATTAGAAATAAAGGAAAGAGCAGAGTTTTCACGATTTGGTTTCTCCGAGAGTTGAGGTGAAAGAAGGGCGTATAGGCAGTAAAAGGCAAACTGCAAAAAGAAGAACGATTCCACCCAAAAGAAAGAGATGGGCATAAGACCAATGCAAATGATGTAAAGTACTAATGACAACCCCACCTAAAAGCTGAGTGCTAGCAAACCCAATGGTGGCAAGGCTCCAATGCTTTTGATAACGTTGCTCATAAATCTGTAGCAGACTATAAGAACTAATAAATACGGTTGCTGGAGTCAGTAAGCCTGTCAGAAGTGAAGACAAGGCGAGTAAAGAAGTGGTCTGTGAAAGGAAAGGCAAAACAACGGCTAGGCAGTAAATGCCATATAACCATTTAATAGCCTGTATATATCCCACTATTCGGCTTAAGCAATAAGCGACAAATGCACCAATGCAGCTTCCCACTCCATAGAGAACCCAAAATAAATTCCTTTGCTGTAAGGGAAAATGCAGAGTTCCAGATAAATAATCCATCCAAAACAAAGAATGTGGAATATAGGCAAAGGCACTACACATATAGGCAATGATAATGACAAGGCCCAAACGTGATTTTTGCGAGACTTGAAGAGTAGGAGATGGTGGCTTAATCATCTGGGCAGTATTGCTACTTAATAAGCGATAAAGAGTTAAGCTTCCTAATAGGGAAATACCTGCAAAAATATCCCAAACATAATGCACTGGCATATTTTTAAGTAGGGGAATAATAATGGTGGCAGATAAAACCCCCACACCAATTCCGCTAAAACCTAAAAAGTTAACTTTTAATCTTTGCGTGGTGGGAATGTATTTCATTGCAAAGCTAGGTGCCAAAATCATAAGTAAGCCGCCAGCAATACCAGAAGCCATACGCCAGAAAATGAACCACACCAGAGGCATATCTATGAATGAACAGCATAGTAGGCTAACGCTACCGGCTATAGTCGAAAGTACGATCATGAATGGAATGTACTTTTCTTTAATACTTAATAGCGCTAATAAGGCACCTATGAGATATCCCAATAAATTTGCGCTGCCTAAATAACTGGCAAAATCATGGGTCCAGTGGTACTGCTCGATCATGATGGGCATCAGCGCAGTATAGGAAAATCTAAAAACACCAATTCCCAAACAAGTTGCCAAAAAGACAATTAAGCTCATTCGATAAAATGTAGACATGAGAGAAGACGCTCAATTTTTTTATTATTAAAAGCGAGTTTATTAATCATTAAAAATGATTTAATATGATAGTAATTATCTTGTTTTGAGATAGTGAAATGTTACTTAAGTCTCTAGAGTTTTTTTTAGCGGTTGCAGAGAGTGGAAGTTTTTCATTGGCTGCACAAAAAATGTATACGGTTCAATCGAATATCACGAGCCATATAAAAAAACTTGAAGAAGAGTTAGGGGTTATTCTATTCAATCGTAATAATCCTGTGACTTTAACGAATGCAGGACAACAGCTACATAGTTATGCTGTTCAAATGATTACACTGCATGACAAAGCTAAAAAGATCTTTCAAGAAGGTGATATTGACCCGAATGAAACTATTCGTTTGGGCAGCATGGAAACAACCGCAGCAATACGTTTGCCACAGTTGCTCAATCAATCTATGCAGCAATATCCTACTTTGCCTATTGAGCTTCAAACTCATCCGACCCGTTATTTATTAAATGCGGTACATCAGGGGGAATTGGACTGTGCTTTTGTGGCATCTAAGCATTCGATTCCTGAGTTATATAGTTTTCCTGTGTGGCATGAAGAGCTGGTTTTAGTTTGTCCTAAGCAACAACAGAGTTTTCCAGATAAGGCAACCCTTGCAAAAACTAGATTTATTGCATTTCGGCAAGGTTGTTCATATCGACATGCTATAGAACTTTTCTTGAATGACTTTAGTATTCCGCCTTCGCAAATTATGGAAATGGGAAGCCTTGACGGAATCGTGAGTTGTGTAGAGTTGGGTGTTGGTTTTGCTTTATTACCGAAATCATATCTCACAAAAGTTGCAGATAAAGTTTCAGTCAATTGTTTTGCACTAAATACAGAATCTGCTTTTTTCACTACATATTTAGTTGCCCAGTTACCAGACACATGGGGAACAAATTTGAAGCAATTTATTCATTTTATTGAGCAACAATTTGAATTAAAGGTTGCTTAAGTAGAGGCTGATTTTTGTACATAAATATCTCACTTAATTTATAAATTAAAAGTGATATATATGTATTTAAAAGTCATTTTATATTCTCACGCAAGTTTGTAATCATCTTGATGCTATAAAATTGTTGAAAAGGGTAGTTTATATAGGCCGGCTATGGTCAAATATGCCCCCTTGAAAGATGACACAAGCAATAATTTGGAGTTTGGGAATGAATATACCCTTAATCATCAATATTGTGGTTTTTGTCGGGTTAATATTTTTACTCGCCCAAACACGTAAAACAGACTGGAGCTTATCGAAAAAAGTTCTGGCTGGCTTAGTTCTAGGTGTAGTGTTTGGTTTAGGACTGCATTTGATTTATGGCGGTGGCCATCCGATTCTTGCTGAATCTATTAGCTGGTTTAATATCGTTGGAAACGGCTATGTAAAACTTTTACAAATGGTCGTTATGCCTTTGGTATTTGTGTCTATTTTGGGAGCGGTTGCAAAATTACACCAAGCCTCATCTTTAGGCAAAATCAGTTTTTATACGATCGGCACTTTACTCTTTACAACGCTGATTGCTGCACTGGTAGGTGTATTTGTTACTAACCTATTTGGCTTAACGGCAAAAGGTTTAGTGCAAGGTGCTGCTGAAACTGCACGCTTAACTGCCATTAATACAGATTATGTAGGCAAAGTTACTGATTTAAGTGTACCGCAATTTATTCTTTCTTTTATTCCAAGTAATCCATTTGCTGAATTAACTGGTGCGAACCCAACTTCAATTATTAGTGTGGTTATTTTTGCTGTCTTTTTAGGGATAGCAGCGCTTAACTTAATGAAAGATGATGCAGAGAAAGGCCAGCGTATTCTGACTGCGATTCAGACGTTACAGTCTTGGGTAATGAAGCTTGTTCGTCTCGTTATGACACTTACACCGTATGGTGTTTTTGCCCTCATGACCAAAGTTGTGGCAAGTTCGAATGTTGCAGATATCTTAAATCTAGGCGGTTTCTTGGTGGCATCTTATTTAGGTTTAGCCATCATGTTTGTCGTGCATGCCATTATTTTGACCCTGACAGGTGTTTCTCCAGTTAAGTTCTTCAAAAAAGTTGCTCCTGTTCTGACTTTCGCATTTACCAGCCGTTCAAGTGCTGCCAGTATTCCACTGAGCATTGAGACGCAAACTCGCCGTTTAGGTATTCCTGAATCTATTGCAAGTTTTTCTGCTTCTTTTGGTGCGACCATTGGACAAAATGGTTGTGCGGGTTTATACCCAGCAATGTTGGCAGTTATGGTTGCGCCAACTATGGGAATTAACACGCTAGACCCAATGTGGATTGCTTCGTTAGTAGGTATTGTGACTTTAAGTTCAATTGGGGTTGCCGGAGTAGGTGGTGGTGCGACTTTTGCTGCACTGATTGTTCTTCCTGCGATGGGGTTACCTGTGACTTTAGTTGCATTGCTGATTTCAATTGAACCACTCATTGATATGGGACGTACTGCGTTAAACGTAAATGGTTCAATGACTGCTGGCGTAGTTACGAGCCAATTTATGGGGCAGACCGATAAAGACATATTAAATAGTGAAGATGAAATTGAGTTAACTCAACATCATTAAGAATTAGTATTAAACGGCTCATCCACTTTGGATGAGCCGTTTTTTTATATGCTTAAATTGCCCCTGTGATGTTAATTTTAAAAAAACTGTATCTGTTTTTCTTTTAAATAATTTTCGAAAATGGACCTATTACAAAAGAGAGCACTATCATGAAAATGTATCAAGTCGATGCTTTTACAAAAGAGTTATTTCGCGGCAATCCTGCGGCTGTGATTGTCGAAAAAGAGTGGCTAGATGCAGATTTAATGCAGAAGATAGCACTTGAAAATAATTTGTCTGAAACTGCTTTTGTAAAAATCATAGACGCTGAAAATTATGAAATTCGTTGGTTTACGCCAACAGTTGAAGCCGATTTTTGTGGGCATGCCACTCTTGCTAGTGCTTTTGTAATATTTAAAGATTTTACGGAAAAAAAGACCATTAATTTTCATGTGCGAAACTTAGGTCTTTTTATCGTTCATCAAGATGAAGATGGCAAAATCAGAATGAATTTTCCAATTCGTAAAGCTCATCAAGTCGAAGATTATCCGGCTGTTTTACGTCAAGCATTAACCAAACCCTTTAAAGCGGTTTATCAAAATGATTACGCTTATATTGTTGAATATGAGTCAGTGCAAGATGTATTGGATGAGCAGCCTGATATGAATTTGCTCAAAACTTTAGGTAAGTTACGTACTGCTATTACAGCAAAAGACATGGATGTTGCAATTACCTCAAAAGCAGACCAGCAATACGATTGTGTATCGCGTTATTTTGCACCTGTCGCGGGTATTAATGAGGACCCTGTTACAGGTTCAGTTCACACCGCAATAGCGCCGTTATGGGCAGAAAAGCTGGGCAAAAATAATATTTTGGCTTATCAGGCTTCTAGCCGTGGAGGCGTTTTATATTGCAATATCCTGTCTGAAGAGCGTATTGAAATTTCAGGCTATGGAAAACTTTATATGCAAGCTGAAATTTTTCTTTAAAATATAAGGCCGTTTAAATAAACGGCTTTTTTTTCAAATCTTTACTATTAATGTCAGCTTAAATTTCCTACTATAGTCCCACAACTATTGATTTTTTATTATTCAAATTAATTGGTATTTATATGTTTATGCAGTTTAAACAACTGACTCTCTCCCTATGTATTCTTGGTTTAAGTGCTGCGTCTTTTGCACAAACTACACTAGTAAAAAGCAAGCAAAATATTGAGGAATATAAATTAGATAATGGTTTTCGGGTTGTACTTGCACCGAATGACAAAGAAAATAAAATCTTTATTAATACCATTTATTTAACTGGTTCATTAAATGACCCGCAAGGTAAAAGCGGATTAGCTCATTTGCTTGAACACTTGGCTTTTAAGGGGACAAAAAATGTTAAAGGGGAAGAATTCCAGCGTCGTTTAGATCAATATACATTGATGACGAACGCCAGCACAGATTATTACTCGACCAAATATACCAATATCGTTCGTCCAGAAAAGATTGCACTCAATGAAGTGTTATATCTTGAATCGGAACGTATGGATAAATTAGTTCTACAAGAAAAATTTGTTCCTTCTGAAATTGAAATCGTAAAACGCGAACGTGAAGTCCGTATGGATCAGCCTTTTGCTGTCCTGATGGATCAAATGTGGAAGTCAGCTTATGGTAACCAATATTTAGGTCGTTTACCGATTGGCGATTTACCTGAGCTTAAATCGATTAAAATGCCTGAATTGAATCAATTCTATCGTAGCTGGTATGCGCCTAATAATGCAGTCATGGTGATTTCAGGTAAGTTTGATAAGACAGATGTCTTAAAAACCATTGATCAATACTTTAGCCCAATCGCGGCGCGTGATGTTCCTAAGCCTGTACAGATTCCTGTGCTCGACTCTACAAAAATAAAAAATCGTCAGTTTGTGGTGAAAAAGGGGAGCGATCTCGCTAAATTCCATATCTATATGAATGGTAAAAATACTAAAATTCAGCCGACACTCGCTTTAGCACCTTTGTTATATACCATGCAGCCAAGTGGTCATTTATATCAGAACATGGTTGAAACAGGCATTACCACAAATGTTGATGCGAGTACGTGGTTAGACCAAGATTTTAATGTGGTTTTTCTGGGTGCCATTTATGCACCAAGTAATGACCCTAAAAAAGTTGAAAGCTCTCTGCTCGCTGGTATTGAGAAAGGAAAGCCTTTTACTGAAGTTGAATTAAATCGTGTTAAGAGTTTAATGAAAACTCAAGGTGATTTAATCACTAAAGATGCAGTAGCACTTGGTTCACGTTTAAGTGATTACACGGTAGCTGGCGGTCAATGGGATCAATATTTTAAAGATTTAGATTCAGTAGAGAACGTTAAATTAGACCAAGTGAATCAAACTTTAAAACAATTCCTCGTGGCTGAGCATCGCATTGACGGTGATATTTTGCCAACACCTGAAGACCAGAAAAAAGCTCAACAACAAAACGCAAAAGAAGCACCTAAAACTCTAGATCAGGTAGAAGCAAAGGCAGAGCCTTTAAAAGATCCAAAGGTGTATCAACAAGAAGTCGCGGAGTTTTTAAAAACTTCTAAGCAATATGTTGAAAGCAATGAGAAAAAGATTATCCGTGGAAAACTGAAAAATGGAATGAAGTACGCTTTATTCCCAGTTGAAACACGTGATGATCGTACTTATGCAACGATTACGATGGACTTCGGAACAGAAAAATCTTTATTTAATAAGGGTACGGTCGTTGATTTAACCTCATACTTATTGCTTCGTGGTTCTGATAAATACAGTTTGCAAGATATTGCTGATAAATCGATTGATGCGGGCGGCGCGGCTTATGCAAGTGCTGACGGCAATGGCATGACTATTAATATTCAGTCTAAATCTGAAAAATTTGATGAGTTTTTCGAGTTTGTTCTTGATGTGATGAAAAATCCAAAATTTGAGCAATCTCAATTTGATTTAATTAAATCGCAAAGTTTATCAAGCCTTGATCGTCCTTATACCGAGCCAGATGTCGTGGCTGGTTTAACACTTTCACGTTTGCTTGAAGAATATCAACCCGGTGATTTGCGTTATCACTTTGAACCTGAACTAGCAAAACAGCAATTGAAAAATGCAACTCAAGAGCAAGTGAAAGAGTTGTACGAGCGTTTCTTTGCAATGAACCATGCTCAAATTGCTATTACGGGTAAGTTTGATGCGAAAAAAATGCAGAAATTACTTAATCAGGAATTTGGTCGTTGGAATGGTAAACAGCCTTATCAGAAAATCCTGATTAATCATGTTGATTTTCCAGCTCAGCAAGTTCATGTTTTATCTGAGCAGCGCGAATTTGGTAGCTACCAGAGTGTGCTTTCAATTCCAGTTGGGAAAAACCATCCAGATGCATCTGCATTAATTTTACTTAACTATATTTTAGGTGAGTCTCAAATTTCATCACGTTTGGCTCAAGAGCTTCGTGAGAAAAATGCGCTAGTTTATGGTTTTGGAAGTGGGCTGCAACTTGACCGTGATACGAATGTAGGGGCCTTAAGCATTAGTGCAAATTATACTTCTGGTCGCTCAGCACAAGTGTCTGCATCAATACATAAAGTGTTGAATGACTTGTTGAAAAATGGGGTGACTGAGCAAGAGCTTGAAGCTGCTAAAGCAGATATCATGAAAAAACGCGTTACGGCATTAGAAGATGAACGTAATATTCATGGAATGTTAAATCTACAGCTTGAAACAGATAAAACATTACAAGACCGTGTTCGACATGATCAGAACTTGACTAAACTGACTGTTGCAGACGTAAATGCAGTAATTAAAAAGTATATTAAACCTGAACATTTAGTTGAAGTGATGGCTGATCAATATGGTCAGGCAGCAAAAAAATAAAGTCTTATCGCAAATAAAAAGCCACTAAATTGTGGCTTTTTATTTGGATGTTTAAATCATCTTAATGGTCATGTTTATGCGCATGAAAATCTTCATTTTTACGGAAACGTAAATAATTTTCGAACTGTTCACAGTACTCATCAAAGTTATCTTCAAGCATCATTTGAAATTGTTGCACAAGATAAGACATCACTTGATCTTTAGCAGCGCGCATTTCTTCGCCATCTTTAAAATTATTTGCTGCTACCCACGTGTTAAAACGGGCACTAGCAAACAACATTGCTGCGCTTACTTGACCACGCAGTTCTGCTGGATCTGGTTTTTCACCTTTTGGCGGGCGACAAAAATCATTGGCTTGTTTAATGAATTCATCCGCACGCTCAAAGAAAACCGCATTTAACGCTTCTTCTTCAGTAATATCTGTTGCATTAATCTTTTGAGACATGACTTATTCCCGCAAAAATAGAGCTGCTTATTATAGGCAAACGCTTGCGGAAACAAAACCTTTGACTTAGTCTGTAAATAGCCTAAGTATTGGTTGGAGAGTCTAATATGCAAGATGCGATTGCTATTCAAAGTTTAAAAACAGATATTGCTTTATTACGCCAGCATGTTTTTCCACCTCAATATTTAGAGCATGTTGAAGGACTGCCGATTTATTATGGCTTGCAAGAAGAAGTCGAAAATTATTATCGCCAATGGCAAGGTCTAATTGAAAGGGCACAAGAACTTTTTCAGCCATTTATGGAAGATGAATTACCAGATGCTATTCATTTGCCAAGTCATTTAAATTTACCGCTATTCTTTTTTCATGTAGACCGAATTCGGATTAATAAAACACGCGCAAAAGAATCGAAAACTTTCCGTGGTGTTGCGGGTCTTATTGAAAAATGCGGACAGTTCGAAACTGATCAGATTTTTACGATGCAAGAATGGTTGCAGAGCGATGATACCGCGGCTTTAGTTGCTCACCGTGAATTTATCGATTTAAGAACCTATGTATTCCAGCACGGGCAAAGTGAATATACCCGTTCGCGGTTTTATACCAATGGTATTGTGTTAGGTGTTGAACCGCATTTTAAATTGGTCGATGCCCGTGATAAGCCAAGAAAGCAACGTAGTGATAGCTATAATGACCCGTTAGCAGATAACGGCGTATGGAAAGTATTTGGTAAGTACCGATAAAAAGTCGCTGCTTGTTTACAGCGACTTTTTATAAATTACCAGAAAGTTTCAGTCTGACTAAAAGTTTGCAAAGCTTTTGCTGAGCGCTTTTGTAGGTGAGGTTGTTTGGCTTTTACCCACCCTAATGCAAACCAGAAAGATGAGTCATTTTCGACAACTTTATTGAAAATACCTTCCGCAATAAATAAGTCGTTATATTGACCTAAGGTGTTTTGTACAGGTTGTAGATGTTTTAAATATTGCTGTACTTTCTTGTCAGGATAAAGACTTGAAATAAACTCAACACAATAACGTAACTGCTTAGCTGTCTTTCGTATTTTGTGCTGTTCAGTCACTTCAAGCTCAGAGAAGTGTTCAGCATTGCTAATCACTTTATGATGTAATTTATCTAAACTCTTTTTAATATGTTTTTTTAACCCACCTGTTTTGTTCTTTGAATCTTCTTCTGAATACGCAAATGCTAATAAATCGAGTAATAGCTTAATCGTGTCCGCAGAGGTAAAGATTGTTGAGAGTTCTTTTGAAGGCTGAACTGAAACAGGTAGTAAAAGTTCTGGTGAGCCATGTTGTTGAATGACAGGTAACACCTCGGTACGAATAGCATCTTCATCGCGCGTGTCTCCAAGCTTACGGAAAAGCTCCGCAATTTGTTCTTCCCAAATAGGATTTAGCTCGCTTGACCAGCCAGAGAAATGTTTCAGTGCACTGCGTAAACGACGTAAACTTACACGTGCCTGATGAATATGCTCAGGTTCGGCAACTTCATCGGCAATTGCAGCCATATTTGGTAAGAATTGTCCTAAACAGTTTTCGATAATCTTTTTTAGAGCCTGCTCAGCAGTAATATCTTTATTTAATGTCAGAGCTTTAGCATGTACAGCAGGTGAGGCTGCTTGTCCCAGTGCTAATAAATTGCCACGTTCGGCTTTACTTCTTACATCAAGCCAAAGCGCATAACGATTAATCCATTGCTGTGCAAATTGAATAAGCGTTTTTACTGCACCTTGCTTGAGTTCAAATTCGACTTCACAAATTATACTTTGTGTATCTGCTGTTTTTACGACCCCATCATCTAAACAAACTTCAATAGCTGTATTATCTGCTTCAAACACATGATAGGTGCGCTGTACATCAGTCACAAACTGCAAACTTAGTTTTTCAGCTTGCGTTCCTAAAACCGCATTAATTAAATCAGTTACGACTTTATTATCTTGATATAACGCAAGGTTTAAGTCAGGTTCTTGGTCACACGCACCTAAATGAATTTCTTCTTCAACGCGGTGTAGGTGGCTTTGACCTGCGGCTTTAAATGTTTGTACCCATTGATCATCTTCTTTACGTAAACGTAGGGCCATGCCATTTTTTGCGAGTAATCGATCAGGGGTATCGTAATACTTGGCCTGTAGGTGAATATATTTCGCTTTATGTTTTTTTAAGTATTGCTGGACAGTTTTTTTCTTCGATTCAGGTAACTGAAACTTTAGTTCGACTTCGACCATAATATATCTCCCTGAATCAGGTATTTAAACTATCTTGAATAAGTATAATAGCTTAGCGCTAAAAGTAATGCTTTTGATAGAGAAAGTTACAATCAAACATATGACGCTAGGCTTTTATTTAGGTGTACAATCAGGTGACGTTTTGATCAAATAAAAATCAGGAAGATGATCGTGAATGCACCAATAAACTTTAGCCATGAAGCTCAGCCAGAGTTTGAATTGCCGATTAAAAACTATCAGGAATTTTATCGTTTTTATTTAACTGAACACCGTAACATCATGAGCAGACGCTTACATGTGGTGGGTAGCAGTATTGGTATATACTTTTTTTCAAAAGCAATTCGTAAGAAACAGGCCAAATATGTGCTCTATGGTTTGGTGGCGGGTTACGCAAATGCTTGGGTTGGACATTTTGTGTTTGAAAAAAATAAGCCTGCCAGTTTTAAACAACCTTTCTATAGCTTTATTTCTGATTGGCGAATGTTGTCTGATGTTGCCCGTGGTCGTTTGAGTTTGACTGATCGCAAGCATGACAAAATACCAAGTTAATTTTACTTTCTATTCTAAATATACCGATTGGTACTGGTAAGCCTATATCAATCGGTACTTATGATGTCCTATAAATCCGTTATACTAGCGAAGTTTTTTAAAGCGAGAGTAGAGTATGCGCGGTTTATATCTCATTACCAATGATGACCCAATCCAATTATTATTAGAAAAACTAGACGCCGCACTCGCAACTCATCAGGTCGCAATTTTACAGTACCGCCGTAAGAAAGTAGAAAAAGCAGACCAGCCTGCTGAAGTTGAACAAATCAAACTTTTATGTGAAAAATATCAAGTTCCTTTTGTGATTAATGATGACCTAAAACTGGCTGCTCAGTTTGGTTTAGGTGTGCATTTAGGGCAAAGTGACGGTGAAATTGCTGATGCAAAATCGCAATTACCAGAAGGTGTCATTATTGGCCGTACTTGCTTAAACTCATTAGAACTTGCACAAAAAGCAATTGCCGATGGCGCGACTTATATTGCATTTGGTGCAGTCTACGCGACCTCTACAAAACCTGAAGCAGGTAATGTGGGTATCGAAGTGATTAAGCAAGCAGCAGCCCAATATGATTTACCAATTTGCGCGATTGGTGGTTTAACTGTTGAAAACTCAAAACCTGTGATTGAGGCTGGGGCTGACCTCTGTGCAGTCATTAGTGATATATTAGGCCGATCAACTGCTGAAATTCCTGCCCGTGTACAGGCCTGGGCACAATTATTTTCTTAAGCTTTCAAAATTATTTTTTAGATATTTAAGACGAGCATTTCCATGAGTTTATCTCCAAAGCAAGAACAGTTATTTAAACAAGCCAGCAAACACATTCCAGGTGGTGTGAACTCTCCGGTACGTGCCTTTAATGGCGTTGGAGGAACACCTGTTTTCATCGAGAAAGCAAAAGGTGCTTATTTATGGGACGTAGATGGTAAGCGTTATGTTGACTATGTTGGTTCTTGGGGACCAATGATTTTGGGTCATGCTCATCCAGAAATTATTAAAGCAGTACAAACAGCCGCAGAAGATGGTTTAAGTTTTGGTGCGCCAACCGTACACGAAACAACATTGGCAGATATTATCTGTGAAATCATGCCATCAATTGAATTGGTGCGTATGACGAACTCTGGTACAGAAGCGACCATGACGGCTATTCGTTTAGCGCGTGGTTACACTGGCCGTGACAAGATCGTGAAGTTTGAAGGTTGTTACCACGGTCACTCTGACTCACTTTTAGTAAAAGCAGGTTCAGGCTTACTTACTTTAGGTGAAGGTGAACCTACTTCAAAGGGTGTTCCTGTTGATTTTGCTAAACACACTTTAACGTTACCTTACAACGATATTGCAGCATTAAAAGAATGCTTTGCCAAGTTCGGTCATGAGATTGCGGGCGTTATTATTGAACCTGTTGCAGGTAACATGAATATGGTGAAACCAATCGACGGTTTCTTACAAGCCATTCGTGATGTGTGTGATGAATATAAATCTGTATTCATTATTGATGAAGTGATGACAGGTTTCCGTGTTGCTTTAGGTGGTGCTCAATCGGTTTATAACGTTAAACCTGATTTAACAACTTTAGGCAAAATTATTGGTGCGGGCTTACCGGTTGGTGCATTTGGTGGTAAGCGTGAAATCATGGAATGTATCGCGCCTTTAGGCGGCGTATACCAAGCAGGTACATTGTCTGGAAACCCTCTTGCTATGCGTGCGGGTATCGAGATGTTTAAACATTTACGCCAACCAGACTTTTACAGCAATTTATCTGCTCAACTTGAAAAATTACTTGCAGGTTTACAAGCCGCAGCTAATGAAGCAGGTATTCCATTTAAAACTCAGCAAGCAGGTGCAATGTTCGGTCTTTACTTTACCGACCAAGAAGACATTACAAGCTTTGACTCAATGTTGGCGTGTGATATTGAAGCTTTCAAAAAGTTCTTCCATGGCATGTTAAAGCGTGGGGTAAACTTAGCACCTTCAGCATTTGAAGCAGGCTTTATTTCATCTGCTCACTCTGATGAAGATATCGAATATACGATTCAGGCTGCCAAAGAAACTTTCGCTGAAATGAAGTAAGCAAAAAGCCCGTGTTAAACGGGCTTTTTAATTTGAGCTATTTTTTATTTGTTGAGAACAATGTTTTATCCCTTACCTCGAAAAATCCAATTAGCAGCAAATACTTCAAATTGGTCAATTGAGTCTACGCAAAGTATTTTGCTCATGGTTGGGCTAAATGAGTTTGAAAATGCACCTGACTGGGCGAACCAGCCATTAGCCGATCATTTAGAAATGCTAAGCAAAAGAGCACAGGCACTTGAAATTCCAGTCATGATGATTCAGTCATCTCAACTTCAACAGACTATGTTGCAGCTTGGGCAACAGTTGTCATCAAACACTCAGCCACAGGTGATTATGGCGGGAAATTTATCACCGTTGTTTAAACAAGTTATGCAGCTTGTTTTATCCATTACAGATTATGTAGCTGTTGTAAATGATGCGATTTTGGCGAGTAGTCTAGAGCAGCACATTCAATGGGTTGAAAAGATCAGTTTTGACCATATAAAACACTTAAATACACAGAGCTTAATGCGCCTATGGTCTTTAAGTGCGCCGTCTGAATATATTTTGTCGGATAAAGGAATCTTATTGGCAATTGCTGAACAGGTGGGGCGACACCCCATGGAGATTCATCCTGAAATTGATTTACGAAACTACGGTTTAGATCAGTCTGCTGTGAATTATCTGGTCGAACTTTGGCGTGCAAATGGTGCGAACGTAAGCGCTGAAGAGGTAATGCAAGCACCGACATTGCAGCATATTATGCAGTTATTGAAGCCTTGACTAACTATAGACCCCAAGTGATCCATAATATTTGCAAATTATGCTGTTAATTTACCCGAACGGCATTGTAATTCGGACGTAAGCTTTTTATTATTGCCCGCTTGTTTTTCATCTTGCCTTGGGAATACAACTTTGAGTGATTTTCTAAGTGAACATCTGATCTATCGTGATGATGATTTTATGGTGATTCATAAACCTTCGGACATCTTGAGTGTTCCTGGTAAGGGTGATTTACATGATAGCGTTTTGACAAGGTTGGTTGCGATTGAACCTAAAACTTTGCTCATTCATCGTCTAGACCGAGATACTTCAGGTATTTTAGTATTTGGTTTATCAAAGCGCGGTCAAAGTGCGATTGCGCGTCAATTTCAAGATCGTCAGACTTCAAAAATATATGAAGCGCTTGTCGCAGGTCATTTAGAGGGTGAGGGGACTGTAGATATTCCTGTCATCTATGATCCAAGCCGACCACCTTTACATATTGTCGACGCTTCTCACAACAAACCTGCTTTAACACATTGGCAGGCAGTAGAACATTTTCAGATTCAGGGACAGCCTGTAACTCGTGTGAAATTAACACCAATTACAGGTCGATCTCATCAACTCCGTGTACACATGCAATATCTTGGGCATCCAATTGTAGGTGACACGCTGTATGCAACACCGGAGCAACAACTTGTTCCGCGTTTATGTTTGCATGCCAAACAGTTAAGTTTTAATCATCCTGTCACAGCAGAAACATTAACTTTTGACTGTCCTGTACCGTTTTAATGTAAAAATTTTAATGCGTGATTTTTTGTAGCAAAGTCATTTAATTGGTTTTTGCTTCAAAATTTTGCTTTAAAGACTACATAAAAAGATGCAAAAATAAGCTAATTTGCATCGTACAATATGTAGTGCGAACTTGAGAGAAAGGTGGAAAAATTGCAGCAGTATGCTATTGGTCAACGTTGGCTATCAGACACAGAAACTGAACTCGGTTTAGGTGTGCTTATTGATGTAGATGAAAGATCTGTCAGCATTTTATTCCCCAAAAGTGATGAGACACGTGTCTATGCACGTAATAATGCTCCACTATCTCGTATCATCTTTAACACAAATGATGAAGTTCAAGATCAAGAAGGCAAGAAGTGGATTGTTGAGTCTGTTGAAGACAGACATGGTGTTTTGCGTTACAACGTTGTCCGTACCTTAGAAAATGGCGAACAAGATCGTAAAGCGCTGAATGAAACACGTATCGGTGCGCAAATTCAGTTGTCTAAGCCTTTAGATCGTTTGCTTGCAAGCCAGGTCGATTATAAAGAGTGGTATGACCTGCGTATTGAAGCGATGCTTATGCAAGCGCAAATGCAGAATAGTCCTCTACGTGGGATGGTGGGGGCGCGTGTTGGTTTAATTCCACATCAGCTTTATATCGCACACGAAGTTGGTAAACGTTTTGCACCTCGTGTTTTACTTGCCGATGAAGTGGGCTTGGGTAAAACAATTGAAGCTGGTTTAATTATCCACCAACAGCTTAAAACCGGACGCTCAGAACGAATTCTTATTTTAGTCCCTGATTCTTTACAGTATCAGTGGATGATTGAAATGCGCCGTCGTTTTAACTTGCAATTCTCTCTGTTTGATTTAACACGTACAGCATCTATTAAAGAACATGATCCGGAACTTAACCCGTTCTTGACTGAGCAATGCATTATTGCCAGCGTTGACTTAATGGTTGACCATGATGATTTACGTGAGCAAGCCATAGAAGCTGGCTTCGATTTGCTTGTGGTCGATGAAGCACATCATTTGATGTGGAGCGAAGAAGAAGGCGGTAATGATCGCTACGATTTAATTGAAGAGCTTGCTGAAAATACCGCTGGGGTGTTATTGCTTACCGCAACACCTGAACAGCTTGGTGTGGAAAGTCATTTCGCACGTTTACGTTTACTTGATCCGCAGCGTTTTAGCAGTTTAGAGCGTTTCTTAGATGAAGAAACTCAATACCAGCAGACAGCAAAAATTGCTGAAGTGCTCATGTCTGATCAGCCTTTGGCTCCTGAACATTTGTCTGCTTTAGAAGGCTTATTAGGTCACAGTATTGAAGACCAACCTGACCAACGCTTTAGAGCGATTCACGAATTATTAGACCGTCACGGTACAGGTCGTATTTTATTCCGTAATACACGTGAAGCAATTCAAGGCTTCCCAGGGCGTGATTGTCAGCCAGCACCATTACCAGCACCAGAAGATTGGTCAAAAGATGGGAAACTGCGTGAGCAAATGTGGCCAGAAGAAGCACAACTTGATGGTTCATGGATGCAAAATGATCCACGTGTGCTATGGGTAATGGAAATTCTGCGCAAAGATCTCAAGCATAAAAAAGTGCTTTTAATTGCGCGTAGTGGACCAGTTGTTGAAGCTCTAGAAAACGTATTGCGTTTGCATGCAGGCATTCGTACTGCAATGTTCCATGAAGGTATGAGCTTACTTGAACGTGACCAAGCGGCTGCCTATTTTGCTGAAGAAAGCTATGGTGCACAAATTCTCCTGTGTTCGGAAATTGGTTCGGAAGGCCGTAATTTCCAATTTGCCAGTGATCTAATTTTATTTGATCTGCCAGCTAATCCAGATGTTTTAGAGCAACGTATCGGACGTCTAGACCGTATTGGTCAAGAAAACCGTATTCAGATTCATGTGCCATATCTTGTTGGAACAGCTCAAGAGCGTATGTTCCGTTGGTACAATGAAGCACTTAATATTTTCAGTAATATTTCTCCGACAGCGCAAACGCTGCAAGAGAATTTTATTGTTGAATTAAAAGACTGTTTGCTTGCAGACCAAGGTCAAACATTTGAAGATTTGCTTGAAGAAGTGAATGTTCAACGTCAAGCTTTAGAAGCTGAACTTCAAGCGGGCCGAGATCGTTTACTTGAATATAACTCATGTCGTCCTATCGTGGCGCAAGAGATTGTTCAGGCACTTGAAGATTATGATGACAACACAACGCTACCAATGTTTGTTAAGCGTTTCATGTCATCAACTAATATTGACTTTGATGAGCAAAGTAACGGTACTGTGATTATTCGTCCAACAGACCAAATGCAAGTGCAAGGTTTGGCGCTAGATGAAGAAGGCATGACCGCTACTTTCTATCGTGATCAGGCTCAGCTTCGTGAAGATGCCCAATATTTAACTTTAGAGCATCCATTCATTGAAAGTGTAATGGAAATGATTCATACACAATCATTTGGTAGTACCAATGTTGCTGTACTGAAATCTAATGCGTTAAAGCAGGGTTCAGTATTAATTGAAGTATGGTTTAAAGTCGATGTAGTTGCGCCTAAGGCGTTGAACTTACCATCGAGCTTGCCTAAGCAGTTAATTCGTGTGCTATTAAGCGAAACTGGTCAAGATTTGTCTGAAAAAATTGATCCAGCAATTTTGAAACCATATTTACATCACTTAGATGGCAATAGCTGTCGTCAGGTGGTTAAAGCTCGCCGTGATATTATTGAGCAACGTTATAAACAAGCGTTGGATATCGCGAAAGTTGATTTGCCACAGCTTCAGCAGCAAGCAAAAGAACACTATGGTAATAAATGGCAATATGAAATTGACCGTTTAACTTATCTAAAACAGTTCAATCCAAGTATTCGTCAAGATGAAATTGAACGTTTACAAAAGCTGCAAAAAGAAGGCTTGAGCTTGCTTGATGGTTTAACTGTTACACCAGAAGCAATTCAAGTTTTAGTTGTGGTTAAGCCATAATTAACTCAAACTAAAAAAAGCGCCTAAAGGGCGCTTTTTTTATACATCGATTTTGAATTAGATGAGACCAGCATCTTTCAGTTCTAATTTTAAATATGCATAGAAAATTGGAGCTGCGATTAAACCACCTAAGCCAAAAATTGACTCAAATATCAGCATTGCTAATAAAATCTCCCATGCATTTGCATTGATTTTATGCCCAATAATTTTAGCATTAATAAAATATTCAAGTTTATGAACCAGAACGAGATAAAGTAATGCTGCACCTGCGAGTCCAAGTGAAACAGTAAGCGCGGCAATGAACGTCAATGTATTGGAAATAAGATTACCTAAAATTGGAATCAGTCCAAACATGAAGGTCAAAATAGTAAGCGTTTTGGCAAAAGGAAGGTGGACTCCCCAAAGCGGTAATAAAACAAATGCAAATAAAATAAAGAGCAGCGTATTAATTGCTGAAATTTTTATCTGTGCAAAAACAACATTTTTAAATGAAATTGATAGTTTCTGAATACGTTGGATCAGAAGAGATTTAAAAACAGGTTGCGGTGTACGGCGATGAAAACCATGTATAGCCACCAAAATACCGATAATGAGACCCATAACCATCGTCACAAAATTATGCAAAATATCGGAGCTAGTATTTTTTAATATAGTCACGTTATCTTTCATAAACGCGAAAATTTCATCTTTTAATTCTGTCACGCTATCGGGAATATAACCCGGAAGATATTTGCTAATTTCAGCTTGTAAATGCAACAGGGTTTGATCGACTTTGCTGTTGATGTTGTGGATGCCTACACCTTTTAAGTCGTGAACCACAAAGCTAATTAAACTTGTAAAGAAAAAGGCGATTAGTGAAATCGTAATAATACTTAATAAAATACTGATAAAAATGCGGGCTCTTTGACCATCAATATAACGTTCTACAACCGAGCTTAAGCTAATAATAATTTCATAAATAAGAAAGCCTGCAAAAAAACTTGCTAATAGATGTAATGGGATAACCGAAAGCAAAAAGATGCCCATAAGAATGTAGCTTGCAATCAGACTTTGACGATTATTCAAATTTTGCATGTTGATCCCTGAGATCGTTGGGAATATAGAAGAAAGAGCAAATGGAATAATTATTTATACTCTCGCAAGCTATTCGCTTCAATCGGTGAATTATATTTTTATTGGAAAATAGAGGAGTTAGATGTAAAAATGGCCTGTTCATTAACAAGCCATTCATTAGACAATTTTAACGAATTTCTGCTTCATCCAAATGCCGAGCACCTTCTAAAATCATTCGAATCATAATCATCGTTTGCTCAGCAACTTCCGCACGTTGATGAATTGGAAGATCAATCACTTTGGCGCCCATGTGAAACACAAGTTGCGTAATTGCTTTTGCAACAAGTTCAGGGTGGTATAAGTGGTTATTATTTAAGTGCTCTAGACGAATTAAATCTTCTTGTAGTTCTTGCTGGAAGAAGTTTAATTGGCGATCAACAGCAGCTTTATAAGAAGTAGAACCTGTAAAGCCTTCGCGTAGTAATAAACTTAAATTACCTTCATCGGCATCGAGCTGTTGAAGAAAAATATCGACAGAACTGCGAATAATACTTTCTTGTAAGGAAGCACGTAGGCGAGCCTGCCGGATAATTTTACGTAAGACGATACCTGCACGGTCAATTAAAGAAATTGCTAACTCATCAATATCTTTAAAGTGTCGATAGAAACTATTTGGCGCAATGCCAGCTTCTCGTGCTACTTCACGTAAACTTAATGAAGCAATACTCTTTTGTGGGCCAATCAGATTCAGAGCAGCCTGAAAAAGTTCTTCTTTAGTAATTGTCGCTTTTCTTCCCACAGAACGCGTAGCTGTTTTAATTTCAATGACATCTTGTTGTTGAGGTGTGTCATTCAGGTTCTGAGAAAGTGAAGATTGGGTCATGCTGTTCAATATATTTGTAAACTCTCAGGATTATAGCCTTAGAAGCTGAACTTGTGAAATTGTAATTAAAAGTACGGGTGTATATACAAATATATATACATGTGTATAATAATTAAAAAAGAGCGACAGAGCGTCCATCTATGCAAGTAATCGAAAAGAGAAATTCTCTATTCAATTCATTGACACAAGCCATCTTTGATAAAGAAATGGCGAACTTCTGGCTACAAAAAGTTAATCCTTTATGGTCGGTAAAACATGGGCTTGTTCAAATTGTAAAAAAAGAATTTGTCGCTCATGACATGGTGAGTCTTACATTAAAATGTAACCGTTTAGTGAAAGTAGGTGTTGCTGGTCAGCATCATCCTGTCATTGTTGAAATTGCTGGTCGTCGTTATGAGCGTACTTATAGCTTGACGCAAATTGATGAACAACATTTACGCTTAACGATTAAAAAAGTGGCTGATGGTATTGTCAGTAACTGGTTTATGACTGAAAGCCAAATTGGTGATGTTTTTGAGCTTGGTCAGCCTTATGGTGACATGCAAAAAAATATCAAAACACCGAAATTAATTATGCTAGCTGCGGGTAGTGGTATTACCCCAATGTTGAGCTTAATCACTGCAATTAAACAAAGCCAGCAGTTAGATAAAGTTCAAGTACAGCTTTTATATTGGGTAAAGCAACGCTCAGATGCAGCTTTTGTTGAATACTTTGAAAAAGTTGCAGAGCAATTTCCAAATTTTAGTTATCAGGTTTTCTATACACAAGAAACACCAAATGATGAACGTTTAAATGCAGAGCATTTAGCATTAGTAGACGATTTGGAAAACAGCACCATATATGCATGTGGACCTTCTGGTTTCGTTTCAACAGTGGAACAGCTTTTTGAAAAAGCGCCGACTGTATTAACAGAAGCTTTTAGCTTAACGCGTGATAGTGCGGCTGAAGTTGGTTATGTAAATGTCACATTAACCCAGTCTAATAAGATTATTGCAATTCCAAAAGGCGAATCAATTTTGGTGAGTCTTGAACATGAAGGACTTAAGCCAACACATGGCTGCCGTATGGGAATTTGCAATAAGTGCGTTTGTAGTAAAGCTCAAGGTTCTACACGTAACTTACTCAACGGTAGTGAAAATACCGAACCAAGCCAATTACTCAAAATTTGTGTGAACTCAGCACAATCTGATCTAGTTATTGATCTTTAAGAGAGAACTTTTATGAATATGCCAGTGAAAGTCGAATATTTTAAAAATCCTAAAAATCGCGATTTGACTCCAGCAGAACTTGACGCATTTGCAAAAGAGCTTGATCAGATCAAACAAGAAGTATTGGATGATTTGGGTGAAAAAGACGCTAAATATATCCGCCGTGTCTATGCAGCAGTTCGCTATAGTAGTTTTTTAGGCCGAGCTTGTTTATTTGCAGGTTGGTTCCCACCAGCATGGATTTTAGGAACAGGTCTATTAGGCTTTTCTAAAATTATGGAAAACATGGAACTTGGTCATAACGTGATGCATGGCCAATACGATTGGATGAATGATCCAAAATTTAATGGTCAAACCTATGAATGGGATACTGTCGGTACTTCTGATAACTGGCGTCAGACTCATAACTATAAACATCACACATATACCAACATTAAAGGTATCGATGATGACATTGGTTATGGTTTACTTCGTTTATTCCCAGAGCAGCGTTGGAAGCCTGGTTTCTTGCTTCAACCCGTTTATAGCATTCCATTTTGCTTATTGTTCCAATGGGGCGTAGCGATTCAGAATCTTGAAATTGGTCGCGTTCTTTACAAGCGTAAGAGTATGGCTAAATTCTTGGAAGAATTGAAACCAGTAAATAAAAAGATTGGTACCCAGCTTTTCAAAGATTACGTTTTTTTCCCATTAATTGCAGGGCCAGCAGCTTTACCTGTCTTGACAGGAAACTTGGTTGCGAATGGTCTTCGTAATATCTGGACGTTTACGATTATTTTCTGTGGTCACTTTACTAAAGATGCAGAAGTATTTCCAAAGTCTGTTTTACAGGAAGAAAGCCGTGGTCACTGGTATATGCGCCAGATTCGTGGTTCTTCAAACTTAAAAGGTTCAGAAGCATTACATATCTTAAGTGGACATTTGAGCCATCAAATCGAGCATCATTTATATCCTGATGTTCCTGCGCGCCGTTATCGCCAAATGGCTCCAAAAGTTGAAGCTGTATGTAAAAAGTATGGCCTAAATTACAACAATGCAAGTCTGGCTAAACAGTTTGGACAGGTTGTGGGTCGTATCTTTAAATATGCTTTACCCTTTAAAAAATAATCAAGAAAAGCCCTGATCAGTTCAGGGCTTTTTTATTACTTCTTTTTAGAAATCCACATGGTAATCGTAGCTTGAAAGACTTTTTCTTTCTGGGAATCATAGACTTCTACATTTACTAAATATTCGCCAGCTTTATCCCAGTCATAATTTTTTTCTACAGGCGTTGCAACTGCAATTAAGTCTGTTTCTGCCTTTTTTAAATATTCGACAGTCATACCTTTGGGAATCCAGCGATGGGTAGAAGGTACAGTGACTTCTGTCATTGTCCCACCTGCAAGCTCGGCCATATTACACATCGCAATCGCATGAACTGTTCCAATATGATTGAGAACAGAACGCTTTTTCTTAATGGCTATTTCACAATGATTCGGTTTTAACTCAATAAATAGCGGCGAAATACTGCCGAAATAAGGTGCTTTTAAACATAGCATGCGTGAGAAAGTCCATTTTCCTTTCGGAAAAGTAGACACTTTGTTCCAAAGTTCTAGTGTGGTTGCCATGATTTAAAGCTCCATATTAATAAAAACAGAATTATATTCTTTAACAGAATATAATTCTGTTTACAAAAGTGAGTCAAGTCATTCAGAATATCTCCGATAACTGGTTAGGGAACAAACAATGCAATCTGCACAAGAGTTATTAGAACGGTTATATCCAGGCAGAAGGGCTGCTTTAAAAAGACAGATTTTATTAGATGCCTTGTCTTGTTTCTTAGAAAATGGAATTGAAACCACTAGCATTGAAATGATTCGTTCGAAATCTGACAGCAGTGTAGGGGCTATTTATCACCACTTTAAAAATAAAGAAGGGATTGTTGCGACTTTATTCTTTGCAGCTTTAGATGACCAAGCGGCATTAAGAGATGAATATTTGGAGGGTACAAAATCCCTTCAAGAGGTTTTATATGCTTTTATTCATAGCTATGTTGATTGGGTGAGTGGACAGCCTGAGTTCGCTAAATTTTTAATATCTGCTCGTTTTAGTGTGATGCAAGGGGAAGATCAGGAACGTCTTGTTCAGAAAAATAAATTAAGAAATCAAAAGATCTTTAGCGAAATTTCAAAATATGCTGAGGCTGAGTTTTTAAAATTTATACCGCATGAGTTATTACTTTCATTAGTCATTGGATCTACTGAGAACTATTGCCGTGCGTGGTTATCACAACGTGTAAAGTCCGATCCAAAAGTTTATAAAGATATTTTGGCGAAAGCTGCTTGGGATTCTTTGCAAAATTTGGGTTAAATATTTTGATTCACACACAAAAAAAGCCGCATATTTCATGCGGCTTTTTTAGCTCAAGCAATTATTTAAATTGAATTGAACCGTTTGCATTCACAGTAATTTTAGACTCACCAGCTGCCATGTCTTGAGCTGGAGCCGCTTCAGCAGCAGCGAACTTAGCCATACTTGTTCGCATTACAGGCTGAGGGAAATAGTTGTTGGTATTTAAATTTAAGTTAACGAGTGTGTATTGGCTTTTATTCCACGCTTGAGTCAACATTTGAGCACGTTGTTGAAAGTTTTTAGAAGCTTCGACCATCAAATCATTTTCAACTTTTTTACGTTGCTCATCTGAAACCGTAAAATTAATAGATTGAGTTTGGAAGCTTTGTTGCAATTCATTGACTAACTGGCTTGCTGCTTTAAAGTCTTTACTTTCAAGACGAATTTCAGCGCGGCCACGCCATTCTTTTAGCTTATTACTATCGTTATCGTAAATTGGGTAAGTGCTTTGAGCACCAGTTTCCACTTTTACTTGCGGATATTTACGAGAAACGGCAAGTGCCTGATTCATCAATTGATTAATCTGATTTGAAAGTTCGGCTGGTTGTTTGTTACTTTTTTCAATATATAAAGTTGCGTGCATTTCATCATTAGAAACTTGACGAGAAGCTTCAGCTTGTACATTCACAATATTATAGTTCAAAGCATTATCATCCTGAGCAAAAACTAAAGGGCTAAGGAGAGAACCTAAAAGAAGGGTTGAGACAGCTAAAGTACGCATAATTTTTTCCTTTAAAAATTAATATAAATTTAATTTTTTTCATTAAGAAATGTTAAACATAAGTTATGCATAACTTTTGCAGATTTTGTGGCGTATTTGTAATATTTAGATCAGTTTTTTAAAATTTTGGTAAATATAAAATCTTTTAAAAATAATTACTTAAAAATAAAGTGTGTCAATGTAACTTAAAAAATCAAAGTAATATAAAAAAAGAATATTTTCTTTAGGTTGTCACATAGTATGATGATAATTCATCTTAACTATTGGGATGATACATTTTTTCAATAAGATTAGATGAGTAAAGTACATAAAAGACGTTTTTTTTCTTGTAAAATTAGGTATCATCGCGCTCCTAGTTACAAGATATAAAATAAGTGTCTTTACTAGTTCTATAAAGCACCGAGTCAAAGGACCAAAAGTCACCAGACTTATTTCTTTCTACCCCTATCAGAGATGGTAATCCGATATGAGCGTTACTTCCGTTAACCCTGCCACTAATGCTACTAACGAATATTATTTGACTCGCCAAAGTCAAATGGAATCAAATGTTCGTAGCTATCCACGTAAATTACCGTTAGCGATAGCGAAAGCACAAGGATGCTGGGTTACTGATGTTGAAGGTACAGAGTACCTTGATTGTTTAGCTGGGGCAGGTACATTGGCTTTAGGTCATAATCATCCTGCGGTGATTCAAAGTATTCAAGATACATTGGTAAGTGGTTTGCCATTGCATACTTTAGACTTAACCACACCTTTAAAAGATGCATTCACTGAAGCATTGTTAGCATATTTACCTGGTGGTAAAGAAGAATACTGCTTGCAGTTCTGTGGTCCTGCTGGTGCAGACGCAACTGAAGCAGCAATTAAACTTGCTAAGACTTACACTGGCCGTAGTTCAGTGATCAGTTTCTCTGGCGGTTATCATGGTATGACCCATGGTGCACTTGCTATGACTGGTAACTTAAGTGCAAAAAATGCAGTTAACGGTTTAATGCCAGGCGTGCAATTCATGCCATATCCGCATGAATACCGCTGCCCACTTGGTTTAGGTGGTGAAGCTGGTGTTGACGCTTTAACTTACTTCTTTGAAAACTTTATCGAAGATGTTGAAAGCGGTGTAACAAAACCGGCTGCTGTTATTCTTGAAGCAATTCAAGGTGAAGGCGGCGTAGTTACAGCTCCAGTAAAATGGTTGCAAAAAATCCGTGAAGTGACTGAAAAGCACAACATCGTTTTAATCTTAGACGAAGTTCAAGCTGGCTTTGCACGTTCAGGCAAAATGTTTGCATTTGAACATGCAGGTATTGAACCTGATGTTGTTGTAATGTCTAAAGCAGTAGGTGGTGGTTTACCACTTGCAGTATTAGGTATTAAACGTAAATTTGATGCTTGGCAACCTGCTGGTCACACTGGTACTTTCCGTGGTAACCAACTTGCTATGGGTACAGGCCTTGTCGTATTAAAAACGATTACTGAACAAAATCTTGCTCAAAATGCTCAAGAACGTGGTGATTATCTACAAGCTGAATTTAAAAAATTAGCTCAAGAATTCCCATGTATCGGTAACGTACGTGGTCGCGGTTTAATGATCGGTGTTGAGATTGTTGACGAGCGTAAACAAGCTGATCGTATTGGTTCGCTTCCTGCGGATTCACAATTAGCTGCTGCAATTCAAACTGCTTGTTTCAACAATAAACTATTGCTTGAAAAAGGCGGCCGTAACGGTACAGTAATTCGTTTACTTTGCCCGCTTATCATCACTCAAGAAGAGTGTGTTGAGGTAGTTGCTCGCTTTAAGAAAGCAATTGCAGAAGCATTGGTTGCAGTACGAGGCGCATAAGTATGGTGGATTTTGCAGAACATCGTAAAGCGTTACTCTGCAATGATGCACAATCCATTGCTGACTATGAGTCAGCAATGGGCGAAGCGGTAAAAGCCGTTTCAGCATGGTTGCAAAATGAAAAGATGTACACAGGCGGTAGCATTAAAGAATTGCGTTCAGCAATTTCTTTCCAACCTTCAAAAGAAGGTATGGGTGTACAAGAATCACTTCAACGTATGATTGAGCTTTTCTTAAATAAAAGCTTAAAAGTACATCATCCACATTCATTAGCACATTTACACTGCCCAACCATGGTGATGAGCCAGATTGCGGAAGTGTTAATTAATGCAACTAACCAGTCTATGGACTCATGGGATCAAAGCCCAGCCGGTTCATTAATGGAAGTTCAGCTCATTGATTGGTTACGTCAAAAAGTTGGTTATGGTTCTGGTCAGGCAGGTGTTTTCACTTCTGGCGGTACTCAATCTAACTTAATGGGTGTGTTACTTGCTCGTGACTGGTGCATTTCGAAAAACTGGAAAGATGAAAACGGTAATCCGTGGTCTGTACAGCGTGATGGTATTCCAGCTGAAGCAATGAAAAACGTCAAAGTTATTTGTTCTGAAAATGCGCATTTCTCTGTGCAGAAGAACATGGCAATGATGGGCATGGGCTTCCAGTCAGTTGTGACTGTTCCTGTGAATGAAAATGCACAGATGGATGTAGATGCTCTCGAAAAAACGATGGCGCATTTGCAATCAGAAGGCAAAGTGGTTGCTTGTGTTGTTGCGACAGCAGGTACAACTGATGCTGGTGCAATTGATCCATTGAAGAAAATTCGTGAAATCACAACGAAATATGGTTCATGGATGCATATTGATGCGGCATGGGGTGGTGCATTAATTCTGTCAAATGACTACCGTGCAATGCTTGATGGTATTGAGTTATCTGACTCGATTACCCTCGACTTCCATAAGCATTACTTCCAAAGCATTAGCTGTGGCGCGTTCTTGTTGAAAGACGAAGCGAACTACCGTTTCATGCACTACGAAGCTGAATACCTGAACTCTGCTTATGACGAAGAACATGGTGTACCAAACCTTGTTTCTAAGTCATTACAAACGACTCGTCGTTTTGATGCATTGAAATTGTGGATGACAATTGAATCACTAGGTGAAGACCTTTACGGTTCAATGATTGACCATGGTGTAAAACTTACTCGTGAGGTTGCAGATTACATCAAAGCAACTGACGGTTTAGAGCTTTTAGTTGAACCACAATTTGCTTCAGTATTGTTCCGTGTTGTGCCACAAGGCTACCCAGTTGAGTTTATCGATAGCTTGAACCAAAACGTAGCGGACGAATTGTTTGCACGTGGTGAAGCAAATATCGGTGTAACAAAAGTTGGTAATGTACAGTCATTAAAGATGACAACATTAAGCCCTGTTGTGACATTCGAAAATGTTAAAAACCTTTTAGGTCAAGTATTGGCTGAAGCTGACCGCATTAAAGATGCGATTGCTTCTGGTAACTATGTACCACCAATCGACTAATTGAGTTGATAACAAAAAAAGCCCGGCTTCTTGCTGGGCTTTTTTATTACAGATTCTTTTATTCAAAATGTGTATGAGTAAATAAAAATATGCACAAACCATGCATATTTTTCAAAAACAAAAATAATTATGCATGATCTATCTTATGCAAATTTCTTATTGTATTGGTATGTCCCCAATATTTTTGGTCACATTGATATATCAATATCGTACTTACTTTAAATAATCCCGTTTTAACTGAAAAAAGTAAGTGGCTGTAATTACAATTAAGACAAGGAAGAAGAAATGCAACAAGTTAATGTGCTTAATGAATTTAAACTGATTATTAACGGTCAATCTTGTTCAGGTGAACAGGGTGAGCTAGAAGTTATTAACCCTGCTACAGGTCTAACTGCCGCACGCTGTGCAAAAGCATCAGTTGAGCAGGTGAATCAAGCAGTGAGTGCAGCTAAACAGGCTTCTAAAGCTTGGCAACAAGTTTCACATGATGAACGTAAATCGATTTTAAACAAAATCGCGGATGGCATTGAAAAGCATGCTGAAATGCTTGCAGAGCTGGTTGTGCTTGAGCAAGGTAAGCCACTGGCACTCGCGCAAATGGAAGTGCAGGGTGCAATTGGTTGGACTCGCTATGCCGCTGCTATGGATTTACCTGTTGAAGTGATTGAAGACAGTGAAACCAAGCGTATTGAACGTCATCGCCAGCCATTAGGTGTAGTGGCTTCAATTACTCCGTGGAACTGGCCCCTCATGATTGCTGTTTGGCATATCATGCCTGCTTTACGCGCGGGTAACGTTGTCATTAGCAAACCTTCTGAATACACACCGCTATCAACTTTGCGTCTATGTGAAATCATTCAACAAGAAGTTCCAGCGGGTGTTATTTCAATTGTGGTTGGTGCAGGTGAGATTGGCCAAGCACTCTCTTCTCATCCAGATGTACAAAAAGTCGTGTTTACGGGTTCAACTCGAACAGGTCAACACATTATGGCTGGTGCAGCTCAACAGTTAAAACATTTAACATTAGAGCTAGGTGGTAATGACGCCGGTATTGTATTGCCAGATGCAAATATCGATGAAATTGCAGCTAAGATTTTTAATATGGCGTTCTTAAATGCTGGTCAAACGTGCGCGGCGTTAAAACGTTTATATGTACATGAAAGCCAATATGAAGCTCTATCTCAAAAGTTAGCTGATATTGCCAACGCTCAAGTTGTGGGTGGTGGAATGGAGTCTTCTACAACGTTTGGTCCGGTACAAAACCAAATGCAATATAACAAAGTGAAAGAACTTATTGCCGATGCTATTTCTCAAGGTGCAAAAGCACTTTCTGGTCAGCAGCATCTACCAGAGCAAGGCTACTTTATTGCACCAACTATTTTGACTGAAGTGTCTGACTCTTGCAGAGTGGTCCAAGAAGAACAATTTGGTCCAGTGTTGCCTGTTTTAAAATATACAGATATCAACCATGCAATTGCCCGTGCCAATGACAGCGAGTTTGGTTTAGGTGGTTCAATTTGGTCTTCTGATATTAAAGCTGCTCAAACTTATGCAACTCAGCTGCAATGCGGTACTGTTTGGATTAATACCCACGCAGAAGTCCTGCCTCATGCGCCTTTTGGGGGCTGGAAAATGTCAGGCTTAGGTGCTGAGTTTGGTTTAGAAGGTTTACTTGAAAATACGATTGGGCAAACGGTTCATATCAGTAAAGTCTAAATATTAATTCTAAGGCGGATGATAGATCCGCCTTTTTATTTTAAATTATCTTATTAAATACTAACCTGCTTAAGTCGTGTGATGGTAACCGTGACCTTTAGGTTTGATTAAAAAATGATTCTGTTCTTTGATTTTTTTTAGAACAATGTAAGACTTTATGTGACCAATAAAATTATAAGAAAGCAATCTTTCGGTTACAAATTGAGAAAGCTGCTCTAAGTTTTCAGCAACGACTTTTAAAATAAAATCCGCATCGCCACTAATTGAAAATGCATCTTGAATGTTATCTTCCGCTTCAATGAGCTCTTGAAATGCCTGCTGAGATTTTGCCTCGTGTGTTCTTAAATTAATGTGAATCATCGCTGTGACTTCCAGTCCTAGCGCTTGTTGCTGGATGCGGGCTGTATAACCTAAAATTATGCCTTTTTGCTCAAGTAGCTGTCTTCTTCTAGAACATTGAGAAGCAGATAAACCGATTAAATCTCCAACTTCCTGATTGGTGAGCCGTCCATTCTTTTGTAGTGCCTGAATGATTTGCCAGTCGAACTTATCCATTGCATAAAATCCTTTTATGATACACAAATCATGTATTTTTATTAAAATGCGTTTTCATTATGCACGAAATCTAAAAGGTAGATGAAATATTATTTTTCTATGGAATAAAAATTGGTCTCAAAGGATATAGAGCAATGTTCATAGAAATCGGTGACTTTTTAAATCTTCGTTTAAAACAAATGGGTATCCAACATCTTTTTGGTGTACCTGGTGATTTTAACCTCTCATATCTCGAACAAGTTGAAGCAGATCCAGAACTCGAATTTATCGGAAATTGTAATGAATTAAATGCTGCCTATGCAGCTGATGGTTATGCACGAATTAACGGTTTTTCTGCCTTGGCAACCACTTATGGTGTAGGTGATTTAAGCGCGATTAATGGCATTGCAGGTGCATATGCAGAAAACGTACCTCTTATTCATATCTCAGGTATTCCACCTTTACATGCAGTTCAAAAGGGCACTTTAATTCACCATACGCTTGTCGATGGTAACTACGACAATATTATGAACTGTATGAAAGAGTTCACAGTTGCTCAAACACGTTTAACTCCTGCCAATGCAGCTTTTGAAATTGATCGTGTATTACGTCAGTGTTTCCTGGAACGCCGTCCTGTGCACATCCAGTTAGCGGGAGATATTACTCACGTTAAAATTGAAGTTACTGACCGCCCACTTGATTTAAGTTATCCATCTGTTGAACCAGATTTATTGCAAAGTGTGGTAAGCAAACTTTGCGATATTTTGAACAATGCAAAAAGTCCAGCCCTTCTTATTGATAATGAAGCTTCAGTTTTTGGAGTAACTTCGCTTTTAAATGATTTATCTCAAAAATGCTCAATTCCATTTGCGGGTATGAATACTGCAAAAAATATTATGGATGAAGGCTCGCCTCGTTATATCGGAACGTATGTTGGTGGGGCAAGCCAACCGCATGTGAAAAATATTATTGAGCAATCTGATTGCCTAATTGGTATTGGCGCACGTTTTACAGATGTTGGTTCGGCTGTATTTACTCATCAAATTGAGACCAAGAATTACATCGAAATTAAATCTTATGGCTTAAATATCTTTGGTCAGGATTTTCCAGGTATTGAAATTGGACAGTTACTTGTTGAGCTAAATAAAAAAGTTGCACCACGTAAATCGTCAATGCCTCTTCTTGAAAAACAGCCACAGAAAGTAATTGAAGCCCCAGCTCAACAAAAGTTAAGCCAAGATGTACTTTGGAACTATATTGCAGGTTTCTTAAAAGAAGATGATGTGATTATTGGTGAGGTAGGAACTTCAAACTCAGCTTTGTCCGGTTTAAAACTTCCTGCTACAGCTAAATATATTGCTCAGCCGCTTTGGGGTTCTATTGGTTATACCTTGCCGGCTTTACTTGGTAGCTTGTTGGCTGCTCCTGAACGCCGCCAAATTTTGTTTATTGGTGATGGTTCTTTCCAACTTACAGTACAAGAGCTTTCTACAATTATCCGTCACGGTTTAAAACCTATTATTTTCTTGCTGAACAATGGCGGCTACACCATTGAGCGCTTAATTATGGGTGAAAACGCGGCTTATAACGACGTGCAAAACTGGAAATACACCGAAATTCCTGCGGTATTTAACGGTAAAAAAGGCCATACCACTTATGTGGTTGAAACTGCCGGACAGCTTAGAAGTGTTTTAGACAATGTTCATTTAAATGATCAGTTAACTTTTATTGAATTAAAACTACCAGCAATGGATGCGCCAGTAAGTTTGAAAAAATTTGCTTCAGTCATCGCGCGTTTTGATTACGGCGATCGTGGTTATGAAATTTTAAAGGAGCGTTCCCAGCCTATTAAATGTAAGGATGCAAGCTCGTTTTAAATAGAAGATAGGACAAGTCTTCTTAAAATTAAATGGACTCATATTAAAGCAAACGTATTTCCGAAGGTCGGTTTCTGGCCTTCGGATATGGTGCTGAATAAAGGTGTACAGGAAGTGACACCAACATTGGAGATAATGTTATGGATGCAAACAATAAGCACGAGTTAAAACAAGGCTTATCCAATCGGCATATTCAACTCATCGCACTAGGAGGTGCGATCGGAACAGGGTTATTCTTAGGTCTTTCTCAAACGATTAAACTGGCAGGTCCTTCAATTTTATTAGGATATGCAATTGCCGGAATTATCGCTTTCTTAATTATGCGTCATTTAGGTGAAATGGTTGTTGAGGAACCAGTAAGTGGTTCTTTTAGTTATTTTGCGAACAAGTATTGGGGCAAAATGGCTGGTTTTATGTCTGGCTGGAATTACTGGGTGTTGTATGTGCTGGTAAGCATGGCTGAACTCAGTGCAATTGGAACATTCATTCAGTTCTGGTGGCCTGAAATTCCGACATGGCTGACTGCTTTATTTTTCTTTATTTTAATTAACGGCATTAACTTGGTGAATGTCCGCTTTTTTGGGGAATCCGAATTCTTATTTTCCTGCATCAAGATTGTTGCAATTTTAAGCATGATTGGTTTTGGTGCTTATCTCTTATTTACAGGTTCTGCTGGTCCGCAAGCAGGTATTGCAAATTTATGGCAACACGGTGGTTTCTTCCCGCACGGGATTCACGGTTTTGTCATGGCTTTAGCCGTTATTATGTTTGCATTTGGTGGTCTAGAACTTATTGGTATTGCTGCTGCTGAAACGAAAAAACCTGAAACCACTATTCCAAAAGCAGTGAACCAAATTGTTTATCGTATTTTAATTTTTTACATCGGTGCTATTGGGATCTTACTGTGCCTTTACCCTTGGAATATGGTGGCAGAAGGCGGTAGCCCATTTGTCATGATTTTCCAGTCATTAAACAGTAATGGCGTTGCGAATGTTCTAAACTTTGTGGTCTTAATTGCTGCTATTTCGGTTTATAACAGTTGTATCTATTGTAATAGTCGTATGTTGCATGGTTTAGCAGAGCAGGGCAATGCTCCGGCAATTTTGAAAAAAGTAAACAGCCGTGGTATTCCAGTTCCAGCAGCAGTTGTTTCTGCATCAATCACAGCAATATGTGTGGTCGTAAATTACCTAATTCCTGGACAAGCCTTTCAACTCTTTATGATGCTTGTTGTGGCTGCACTTGTGATTAACTGGCTTATGATTTCAGTCACACATTTGAAATTTACCAAAGCAATGAAATTGCAACGCCGCCAAACTAAGTTCCAAAGCATTATGAGTCCATGGAGTAATTACTTAACCATTAGCTTTGTATGCTTTATTCTTATTATTATGGCAATGACACCTGATATGAGATTGGCCGTTATTTTAGGTCCAATCTGGCTTGCTGTTTTAGCGCTGATGTATTTCTTCAAATACCGCAGAAAAATGGTCGCAATGCCAGAAGTGCAATCGAATTAATCCCACTAAATTTACAAGGATATTGCGGTTACCTTACATACGGTAGGTAACCCTTTATCTTTTGTCATATTATTTTAATGTTACAAAGAAATTATTATCTACCGTAATTTTTCATCAGAATTTTAGTAATAAAATTATTTTTAGTAGTAAAAGTAAAAATACAGTTAAATTATCGATTTTTAAAATAATTATAATATCTTTTGGTTTTATATTTTATGAAGACTTAAAATCTATATTTTTAATCAGTGTCATAATAGAGACTAATATACAGAGTAAAATATCTACTTAAGTTGAATTAAATATTTGATAATAGATAAAAAATAATAATGTGACAATTAACAATATCGAAATCATTAAAGCGTCATCATACTGTAACTTAATTGTCATATTTTCTATTCACAATGCAGCTATCGAAGAGCGTACAAGCACTCAACAAAAAGTGACGTACAACCTATTGCATTAATGAGAGAGAACAGAATGCGCTTAAATCCACGTCAAATCGCAATTGCGTTAGCAGTAACTGGGGCAGCTGTAACTACGACTGCAAATGCAGCTCGTGATACGATTCAAATTGCTGGTTCTTCAACTGTACTACCATTTGCCAGCGTTGTAGCTGAAGAGTTTGGTAATACATTTCCTCAATTTAAAACTCCTGTAGTTGGTTCTGGCGGTTCTTCTGCTGGTTTGAAACAATTCTGTCAAGGTGTTGGCGATAACACAATCGACGTTGCTAACGCTTCTCGTAAAATTAAAAGCACTGAAATTGAAGCTTGTAACAAAGCTGGTGTAAAACAAATTCAAGAAATCAAAATTGGTTACGACGGTATCGTATTTGCGTCTAACTCACACAAAGCAGCTTATAAATTAAAACCTTACCATGTGTTTGCTGCTTTAGCTGCACAGTTACCTTCAAATGGTAAATTGGTTCCAAACCCATATACAAACTGGAACCAGATTGATAAAACACTTCCAAATGAACCAATTACGCTTGTAATTCCTGCATCAAACCACGGTACTCGTGAAGTTTTCCAAGAGAAAATGGTTGATGCTGGTTGTGAAGCGTATGAATACTTCAAGAACTTAGATAAAGATGCTCAGAAGAAAGCATGTTCTACTTTCCGTAAAGATGGTCGTGTAATTGAAATTGCTGGTGACTATACAGAAACTCTAGCTCGCTTAAAGACTTCTCCAAGTGCAGTAGGCGTGTTTGGTTTAAGTTTCTATGATATGAACCGTGACAAGTTACGTGTAGCAACTGTAAATAACGTTCTTCCATCTGAGAAAACTGTATTGAACGGTACATATCCTGTGTCTCGTCCATTATTCTTCTACGTGAAAGGCGAACATTTAAAATCAGTTAAAGGCTTACCGCAATATGTAGAATATTTCGTAAGCAAAAAAGCAACAGGTAAAGGCTCTAAAGCTGAACGTGATGGCTTAATCGCAATGTCTGATGCTGAACGTGCAAAAGTATTGGCTGACTTTAAAGCAGGTAAAACTGTTAAATAAGTTAGTTTGAATAGGGGCTGGTGATCTTGAGAGTTCATCAGCCTTTTTGTCTAACTTGTTTTTCCAAATTATGACAATTGAGAAAACAGTGGAGAGTACATGAATCTGCTACTTATCGGTGTGTTGTTAGCCCTTGTGGCAATCGCATATCAACTTGGGCTGAGAAAGAGCCGTAGCCTAGCAGGTAAGGGAAGCAACTCGGCGACATTACATTCTCGTCCTGGTTATTATGGTGCACTGGTTGGTCTTTGGTGCGGTATCCCTGCTTTTTTAATTTTGATCATTTGGAGCTTGGTTGAACCAAGTATTTTAAATCACATTATCTTTAATAATATTCCCGCATCTGTAAGTGCATCACTTGATGAAGCTGGCAGAAGTGTCTTGATTGATCGTGTTCAAGCGATTGCTTCAGGTTTTGGGGTAAGTGATAAGCCGGCAGCCTATGAATTAGCTGCTGCACAACAGTTTGCAAAATTTCAAACCATTGGCTCTTTTGCCAAATTTGCTGTTGTAGTTTGTGCAGCTTTATTAGGTTTAGTGTGGGCAAAGAAAAAGATTAATCAACAATATCGTGCGCGTAACCAAGTTGAACGTGCGATTAATGTTGCTTTGATTTTATGTTCTGGTGTTGCGATTTTAACAACCATCGGGATTGTGATGTCGATGTTTGGCGAAGCAATGCACTTCTTCCGTTTTGTAAGCCCGCTTGATTTCTTCTTCGGGACAGAGTGGAATCCGGGCTTTAGTACTTCGGGTAATGCAGAAGGTAGTTATGGTTTATTACCATTACTCTGGGGCACACTTATGGTCAGCGGCATTGCTTTATTAGTTGCCGTACCCATTGGATTAATGATTGCCATTTATTTAGCTGAATATGCTTCTCCATGGTTACGCTCGTGGGCAAAACCAACAATTGAAGTTTTAGCGGGTATTCCAACAATTGTTTATGGTGTGTTTGCCATGATGATTATTGGACCATTTTTCAAGACAGCTGGTGCTTACGTTGGTCTTGAAATTAACGCGACCAGTGCTTTAACTGCTGGTTTCGTGATGGGGATTATGATTATTCCGTTTGTTTCTTCTTTATCAGACGACATTATTACCCAAGTACCTCGTGCACTACGTGATGGTTCTTTAGGACTTGGAGCAACTAAGTCAGAAACAATTCGTCAAGTCGTTTTACCTGCTGCATTACCGGGTATTACTGGCGCCTTTTTATTAGCTGTCTCTCGTGCCGTAGGGGAAACCATGATTGTGGTTTTGGCAGCAGGGAACAGTCCACTTTTACATGCAAATCCATTTGAAGCTGTTTCGACAGTGACCGTTACGATCGTAAAACAGTTAACTGGTGATACTGACTTTGCCAGCCCACAAGCTTTGGTTGCATTCGCGTTAGGTCTAACACTCTTTGTGATTACCTTATGTTTAAACATTATTGCACTGTACATTGTGCGTAAATACCGTGAGCAATACGAATGAGTACATCAAATACATCGTCTCCTATGGATCAGAACGTATTTGATCCACAAGCTGCTGCTCAAGCACGTGATCGCCGTAAAAAAGTGATTGAAAAGTCATTGGCTAAACGTCACCGTAAAGAAAAAGCTTTCCGTTTTGCTGGTTTATCGGCAGTTGTTATTGGTCTTGCATTCGTAGCGCTATTGTTTAGCAGTATTTTGGCAAAAGGTTTACCTGCTTTTTGGCAAACGAGCATGAATGTTCCAATTTACTTCGATCCGAAAGTAATTGATGCAGGTCCAGTACCTGTACGTACTCAAGGTGAAACACCTGCTCATTACCAAGAGCGTTATGTCGATTGGCAAACTAAAATGGGTATGGTGGATTGGGATGGCATTATTGTAAATGGAATGATTGCCAAAGATCCTGCACTTGCTAATGAGCGTGATTATTTAAGTAGTCTTTATGCAAGTTCAGAGGCTTATCGTTTACGTGACATGGTTTTTGCAGACCCATCACTCATTGGTAAAAAAGAAAATATTAATTTCTTGGGCGATGCCAATGTTGATGTCTGGTTAAAAGGTAATATTGACCGTTCATTGCCAGATGATCAGCAACAACTTGAACCAGAAGTACGTAAACTTGCGGATGAACTAAAAGCAAAAGGTGTTCTTGAAAATACGTTCAATTTGAACTTGTTTAAGAATCCGGACTCTCGTAGTTCACCAGCAATTAGTGGTCTTGCTGGCGCATTTATGGGTTCATTATTCATGATGCTGATTGTGATCATTATTGCGATTCCAATTGGTGTTGCCAGCGCAATCTATCTTGAAGAATTTGCTCCAAAGAATATTGTTACAGACATTATTGAAGTTAACATCAATAACCTTGCTGCTGTTCCTTCAATTGTGTTTGGTTTACTCGGTGCGGCAATTTTTATTGGTTGGATGCATTTACCGTTATCTGCTCCATTAGTCGGTGGTTTAGTTTTAAGTTTGATGACATTACCAACAGTCATTATTACTACACGTGCTTCATTAAAAGCAGTACCACCTTCTATTCGACAAGCTGCACTTGGTTTGGGAGCTTCTAAGTTCCAGACCATTTTCCACCACGTTTTACCATTAGCTTTACCAGGCATTATGACCGGCTCAATTATTGGTGTTGCTCATGCGCTTGGTGAAACTGCACCTTTACTTTTAATTGGAATGAGTGCATTCGTTGCAAGTATTCCAGCAACACCATTTGATCAATCAACTGCATTACCTGTCCAAGTTTACTTATGGCAAGGTAATGAGTTGCGTAACTTCTTCGAAGGCCGTACTGCCGCTGCGATTATCGTACTACTTGCATTAATGATTGGTTTAAACAGTCTTGCAATTTGGTTACGTAAAAAGTTCGAAGTGCGTTGGTAATAGAGGATAAATAATGAATACTATTGATATTACGAATTCCTTAGAAAAGGATAAGTTAGTGAACACTGAACAATCTCAATTTACAGATAAATCGCAGAATCATGGCACTTCGTATGTTTCGCATTTTGAACCACAAACTTCAAAAAAGCAGAACTCAACCGAAATCAAAATTAGTGCACAAGATGCCCATGTTTATTATGGCGATTTTGAAGCGATTAAAGGTATTGACCTCGATATTTACAAGAACGAAGTTATTGCTTTTATTGGACCGTCAGGTTGTGGTAAATCGACCTTTCTTCGTACGATAAACCGCATGAATGACACTATTGATGGTTGCCGTGTGACAGGTAAAATTACACTCGATAACCACAATATTTATGATCCAAACCTTGATGTCGTATTATTACGTGCTCAGGTTGGTATGGTATTCCAAAAGCCAAACCCGTTCCCTAAAACTATTTTTGATAACGTGGCTTATGGTCCTAAACTTCACGGTCTAGCACGTGATAAATATGATCTTGAAGAAATTGTTGAAAATAGCTTGCGTAAAGCGGGTCTATGGGACGAAGTGAAAGACCGTTTGAATCAACCGGGTACTGGTTTATCAGGTGGTCAGCAACAACGTTTATGTATTGCTCGTACGATTGCAGTAAGTCCTGAAGTGATTTTGATGGATGAGCCATGTTCTGCGCTTGACCCAATCGCGACAGCAAAAATCGAAGAATTAATTTCTGAATTATCAACGCAATATACAATTGTTATTGTGACTCACTCAATGCAACAAGCGGCACGCGTGTCTGATCGTACTGCTTATTTCCATTTAGGTGATTTGATTGAAGTTAACTCAACTGAAAAAGTCTTTACTCAACCTGACCATCAGTTGACGGAAGCTTATATTACTGGACGATTCGGTTAACTAGTCATCCATATAAAAAAAGAGCCATGTGCTCTTTTTTTATTTTATAAATGAAAATGACTCTATTTTGCAAAAACGCTATTGAATTTTAATCAAAACGACCACATCTTAAGGCTATAAAAGATAACTTATGAGCTTAGAATTTTATGTTATTCCATTTGCCTAAACTCCCTGCAGAAATACGTGTGAGTCATTTAAATGCACGTGTAAATGAACAGAGAAAAAAAATTGCACAAACAACTGCAAGCCGTTTAGAACTTTTACAATTGGCTCAACAACTTGCTAAAGAAGCTAAAATTCGCCGTAAAAATAATCAAAAAATCTTTGTTTTAGATTTTAAGGGTGATATCCAAGCCTCAGCAGTTGAAAACTTACGAGAAGAAATTACCCTCATTTTAGCAACTGCTAAAGCAGGCCGTGACCGTGTTGTGGTTCGTCTTGAAAGCCCAGGAGGCATGGTACATGGTTATGGTCTAGCAGCCGCTCAATTGGTACGCTTACGCGATGCAGGCTTCCATTTGACGATTTGCGTAGACAAAGTAGCAGCAAGTGGCGGCTATATGATGGCATGTATTGCAAATGAGATTATTGCAGCGCCGTTTGCTATTGTTGGTTCAATTGGTGTGGTTGCTCAAGTTCCAAACTTTAACCGTCTTTTAAAACAGCACAATGTGGATTTCGAGCTTTACACAGCAGGGCAATATAAACGTACTGTCACGATGTTTGGTGAAAATACCCCTGAAGGTAAAGCGAAGTTCGAAGAAGAGCTTCAACAAACTCATGTGTTATTTAAGCACTTTGTAGAAAAGTACCGTCCACAACTTAATGTTGATAAAGTCGCTACAGGTGAGCATTGGTATGGTGAAGATGCGCTAGAGCTAAACCTTGTTGATAAATTACAAACATCTGATGAGTATCTATTAGCGTTATTACCACAGCATGATGTTTATGTGATTAATACACGTAAGAAAGCGACCTTGGGTGAAAAGTTAGGTTTGCAAGCGGCACAAATGGCGGATAGCTTGATTCCGGCTGTAATGAATAAAGTTGCAGACACGTTGGCCAAAGCCAATTCAACCGTAGTGCAAATGCGTGATACTAGATTTTAATTAAACTAAATTTTGAAATAGAGAGTGCCTGTAAGGGTGCTCTTTTTTTATGTGAGTGATGAAAGAAATTTGATTAATATTTGTTTAAGTTTCAATTGGAAAAGTTATAGTTAACTTTTCACTTCTGAGTTTTTGTGATGTCAAAAACATGGCCACACATTGATATTCTCATACGTATTTTACATATCATTATTATGCTTGGTTTTGTTGGTGCTTACTTCACAGGAGACAATGAAGATCTACACCAAGTCCATATGATGTTTGGTTACGTACTTCTTATTAGTATTACCGCGAGAGTGATCTGGCATTTTTTGAGTCCACGTTTTTCAAGTACAACACCGTTCGGTATTAAAAAGCGAAGTAACATAGCGATAAATGCGATCAAAAAATCCTTAAGTCATTCAAACTTTAAGAGTATTTTTTCTAAAAATTTAATTCATTCAATCAGTGTTGCACTTTTTCAAACTTCAATTGTACTTATATTTCTCGTGATTCCAATTGTGGTGGGGTTAGGGTATGCGACTGAGCATGTTAATTTTTCTTTGAAAGACCTACACGAATTTTTTGCAAACTTGTTTTTAGTTTTGGTTTTATTGCATGTTTCAACTCTTATTCTAAATAGCATTTTTGCAAAACGTTTTCAGGGCTGGAGTATGTTAAAAATGACCTTGTTAGATGCGAAAATAACTAAATTCGCTGCTTTATTTCTTTTGATTGTAATAGGCACTTTTAGCTTCTTTTACTTACGAATGTAAATGATGGCCTTAATATATGAGAGATTTAATAAATAATCGAACAGGGTGAAATTTAAGGTTGATATGAGTTTTATGAGAAATGGATATTTTAATTAAAAGTCAAAAATAATTATTGATAAACATGCTTTTTGAATTGTGATAAACACATGGTTTTGATATTTTAAACAGCAATAAAATAGCTTTTAGATGAATCATTTAAAAAGTTAGACATTTAAAAATATAACTGAAATTCAGGATAGGAAATAATGACAAGAATAATTGTGGCATCCAAAGAGGGTTTGGACGTTCTACAAGATGGTCAGCTCAATAAAGTGGTTTTAAACCAACCAGCAATCATTCAAATTGGTGTAAGTCAAAAAGATATAGCATCGATGGAAAAGCAGGGTGGAAGTCTTATCATCCATTTAAAAAATGGTGAAACCCTTGTTTTAGAAAATTTCTTTAATGAAGCAACAAATACAACAGACCATTCACTTGTTTTTCCGACTGAACACGGAAAATTTGTTGAAGCCCAATTCGACGCACAAGGTAAGGTGATCGACTACACCGGTCTAAACCATGTCACAGATTTAGCCTATACAAGTACTAGTCAACCAGCTTCAACAATGGCGGTTGATGATTCTCCAACGTTTTCAATGGGCAATGTTTTAAAAGCAGGCTTAGTAGTTTTAGCTGCTGAAGGTTTATATTTGTGGGCTTTTGATAAAGATGACAAAGATGATTCTTCAGGACCTGTAGATATCTTGGCACCTGCTGCACCGACTGCTACTGTTGCCGATGATACCGTTACGGTTACTGGTAAAGCAGAAGCAAATGCAAAAATTTATATTAAAGATGCTGCTGGTAATACGGTCGCAACGGGTGTTGCAGATGCAAGTGGTAATTTTACAATTAAACTCGATAAGCCTTTAGCAAATGGAAATAAATTAAATATTTTAGCTGAGGATGCTGCGGGTAATATTTCTAAACCAGGTCTTGTAACTGGTACTAAAGACACAATTGCGCCAGATGCTCCTCAGGCTCAATTAAATGAAGATGGTTCGATCTTAGATGGTAAAACTGAGGCGAATGCTACTGTAAATGTCTATGATGCTAGCGGAACATTATTAGGAACTGTAAAAGCAAACTCAGAAGGAATCTTTTCTTTAAAGCTAACTCCACCTTTGACGAGTGAAGCTGGTGGTAAAGTGATTGCTCAGGATGCTGCCGGAAATAAATCTGAAGCAACACCCATTTTTGCAGGTAAAGATACTATTCCGCCAGCAGCTCCTTTAATTGAAGTAAATAAAGAAGGAACAGTGGTTGAAGGAAAAACAGAGGCTAATGCAAAAGTTCAGATAAAAGATGCTGATGGTAAAGTCATTGGAACTGGTACGGCAAATGCGCAAGGTGAGTTTCAAATTACGCTTTCTTCTGCCTTAAAAGAATCACAAAAGGCGACAATCATTGTTGAAGATGCAGCAGGGAATAAATCTAAGCCTTTAGAAGTCACTTCTGGCTATGACACCATAGCGCCAGATAAACCTACAGCTCAAGTGAATGCAGACGGAACTTCAGTTACTGGTACAGCTGAACCCAATGCAAAAATAGAAATCAAAAACTCAGCAGATAAGGTTATTGGTACTGGAACAGCAGATGCGAATGGAAAATTTACAATCGCGATTTCTCCTGCTTTAACCGATAGCTTAAAAGGTTCAGTAATAGCAACCGATAGTTCTGGAAATAAATCTACTGCGCTGGAAATTGTTGGGAGTGATAAAGATACGATTCCACCTGCTAAGCCTGTGTTAAGAGGTTTAGATGATGATGTAGGGCCTCTAAAAGGAGCAATTACAGCAGGTTCTGAAACCGATGATGCTAAACCAAAATTTACTGTTCAAGTTGAAGCCAACGCGACCTTAACTATTTATGATAATGGAGTCGCAATTTCGATTCTTAAAGTTGGTCAAGTAGATGCAAATAAATATTGGTCATTTATGCTTGATAAAGATTTAGCCCTTGGTAAACATACGATTACTTTCGTGCAAACAGATGTAGCTGGGCTGACGAGTGAAGTGAGTTCACCATTTACCTTTTATGTCGTCGCGCCAAAAGTGGCGAGTACGAGTGAAGTTGTCAGTAGTGATGTAAATGAAGTTGTTCCTTCTGTTGCGGATAGCGTTGGGTTAAATACATTAAAGTTAGCGCAAACTACAACCAATGAAACGACTAGTCAGCAGCAAAAATCTGTGTCATTAGATGATTTATTGAAAAGTTCTTCAACGGATGCTTCTGACCCAATCGCAAAAATTTTATCTACAACAGATTCTAAACCTGTAGTGAATGAGCAGAGCGAAGTAAATAATACAGCGAGTGATGTCACAACGAATCTAGAACAGCTTCTACCAAATACGACTTCTTCAGCTTTATCAAATTTGTTAGATCAAACTTATTCAGTCGTCTAAAGGACTCTTAAAAAAAGCGCTCATTGAGCGCTTTTTTTATTTATGAATTATTTATTTTAGGTGTTTTTATAAGAGCTACGAATCCATAGAGAATTGCACCGATCGTTGCTAATAACATATCTTTATGGGCATCCCACATGTCGCCTTGTTGACCATTATAATTCTCGGCTTGCTCTGGCGATAAGCCAATTGCAATTATCCATTCAATGAGTTCATAAAAAACGCTAGATGCCATGACGAACTGAACCACAAGTAAAAACAGAGTAAAAGGTCGAGCTGTCGGTAACCAAACTTGAAAGACTCGATAAATAAGAGGGTAGAGTAAAACACCATAGGCAAGATGAACTAAACGATCATACATGTTACGGGACCATCCCATGTATTGATCTAAATTAAAATGGAATATATGTTGAATCCAGTCATTGTACGGAACATATGAGTACAGGTAGTGTGCACCGATAATATGGATGAGCAAAAAAATTAAATAGAAAGTAAAACTTAAATAATCGAGACCAATCTTTTTAAAAATAATAAATAAGAGGGCTAACATAAAAACTGTACCCACCTGATGAAGTAAATAAGCTTCAAATTCAAGGGGCTGAATGCCAGACAATATGATGGCAATAAAAATAAGGCCAAGGGCAATATAGTGTTTAAGTTTGAATTGTTTTTCGATCATTTTAGAAATATAACTTTATTGTGCTTTATATCAGTGTAATAAAAAAGCGAAGCCGAAGCTCCGCTTTTTATGAACTTTTTTTAATTAGATTTTGCTAATTAAATCGTTAATTTGTTTAGCTTGTTCAGCTGCATTACCAGTGTAAGTTGCAGGAGTAAGTTCAGCTAAACGTGCGCGCTCTTCGCTTGGTACTTGAGAAAGTTCATCACCATTTACGAAGTTAACCATCATGTCGCGAGTCATTGCTTGACCACGAGTTAATGCTTTTAACTTTTCATATGGTTTTTCAACGTTATAACGACGCATAACAGTTTGAATTGGCTCTGCTAAAACTTCTTGAGCTTGATCAAGATCTTCAAGTAAGCGGTTTGCATTGAGTTCAAGTTTACCAACACCTTTTAAACACGCATCAAAAGCAATTAAACTTTGCGCAAAACCAACACCCATATTACGAAGTACAGTAGAGTCAGTTAAGTCACGCTGCCAGCGAGAAATTGGTAATTTTTCGCCTAAGTGTGCCAATACAGCATTCGCAATACCTAAGTTACCTTCAGAGTTTTCAAAGTCAATTGGGTTAACTTTGTGTGGCATAGTTGAAGAACCAACTTCACCATCTTTCAATCTTTGTTTGAAGTAACCTAAAGAAATGTAACCCCATACGTCACGGTTAAAGTCGATTAAGATCGTATTAAAGCGACGTAACGCATCAAACAACTCTGCCATGTAGTCATGTGGTTCGATTTGTGTCGTGTATGGGTTGAATGCTAAACCTAACGATTCAACAAATGCTTGAGCATGTGCAGCCCAGTCAACATCTGGGTAAGCAGAAAGGTGAGCATTGTAGTTACCTACAGCACCATTGATTTTGCCGAGTAGCTCAACATTTTCAAATTGTTTAATTTGGCGAGCTAAACGGTATGCAACGTTCGCCATTTCTTTACCCAAAGTTGTTGGGCTTGCAGTTTGACCGTGTGTACGAGACAACATTGGTTGTTCAGCGTGAGCTGTTGCTAAAGTAGAGATCGCATTTAAAATTTGCTTCATGCTTGATACTAAAACTTCGCGGCCGTTTTTAAGCATAAGTGCATGAGACAAGTTATTGATGTCTTCTGAAGTACATGCAAAGTGAATGAATTCACCTGCATTTTGTAATTCAGCGATACCTGCGATTTTCTCTTTTAAGAAATATTCAACAGCTTTTACATCATGGTTAGTTGTACGCTCAATTTCTTTAATGCGGTTAGCATCTTCTTCAGAAAAGTTGCTAACAATTGCATCTAAAGCTGCATTTGTTTCATTTGAAAAAGGAGCAACTTCAACAATTTCTGGACGGTTAGAAAGCGCTTGTAACCAACGCACTTCTACAGTGACACGAGCATGAATTAAACCAAACTCAGAAAGAAAAGGGCGTAGCGCATCACATTTACTGGCATAACGTCCATCTAATGGTGATAGTGCGGTTAAAGCGTTCATAACGATTCCTTAATGTTGGAATAAACATAAAACAAAAAAATAATCTCTTTACAGCCTTAGATGACTTGGTACTGTAAACGAGCAAGTGCCTGAATATCCTGTAGCAATTTACGTTTGCTAAAAATCATGTTCCACGAACTACCACCGAGTTGTCGCCATAAATGGGCCATTTGCAAGCCAGTAAACAGACAAGCACGGATGCGGTTAGTATGGTTGGTATCTTTAAATGCTTCTGCATTACCACGAACGAGAATGCGAGGGTTAATCTGCCCAGCAGTATCAACATAAGTTTGGGCCAAATTGGCTAAAATGCTTGGGTGTAAGTAGTTATTATCAAAAAAAGAAAGCTGTTTTAAAATCTTTTGCTGAGCTTTTTCAATGATTGCGACGTATTCAGGGTTGCTATAGACCTTCTTTTCTAATTGCAAAAGGGACATCGCATATGACATTGGAAGCTTGGCTGTGCCCATCTTCGGAAGGCGGGATTTGGGCATGTTTGTAAAAGGTTGAGTAATACAATTTTCGAGAGTCTTAAGCCCTAAAGAAATATCTGCCAACTGATTAAAAAAATCTAATGTTTGAACACCATTGTTGATTGTAGGGCGAATATTTAAACTCGCTTTGATTAACAGCTCAAAATAGAAGTTACCACTTTCACCAATACTCTGCTGACCAGTTAAAGCTGTCATGTGCGTGAGCTGGGTAGCCTGAAATACCCCAGCCAAGGCAAGGGCACGGTTTTGGCGAACATTCAAGGCTTGTGATTGTTGAAATGGTAACTCCACCATGTCATTCATTCCCTTAAATAAAATTTGGTGTAGGGGCATTTGTATGGTGAATGACACCCCCGCCTAAGCAAACTTCATCTGAATAAAATACAACGCTTTGACCCGGTGTAACAGCGCGCTGAGGTTCATCAAACTCAACTCGTACACCGTGTTCACTATTTTCATCAATAAAAACTGTACATGCCTGATCAGGTTGGCGATAGCGTGTTTTAGCTGTACAGCGTAAACCTTCAACAGGAATATTCTGTTCACCCGCCACCCAGTCAATTGACTCACTCCAAAGCTGTGTGCTTTGCATGAGAGGGTGTTCATGTCCCTGACCAATAACGAGGCGATTATTGGCAATATCTTTATGTAGTACGAACCATGCACCTTCAGCTGCACCTTTCAAACCACCTAGACCAATTCCGCCACGTTGACCGAGCGTATAGTACATCAGACCGTGATGTTCACCAACTTCTTTACCTGTATCAAGTACAATTTTTCCAGGTTGAGCGGGCAAATATTGTTTAAGGAAGTCATTAAATCGACGTTCGCCAATAAAACAGATGCCTGTAGAGTCTTTTTTCTTGGCTGTAGCAAGATCAAGTTCTTCAGCAATTCTGCGAACTTCTGGCTTTTCAATCTCACCTACTGGAAATAGGGTTTTGTTAATTTCTTTACCATGAACAGCATGCAAGAAATAAGTTTGGTCTTTGTTATTGTCTACACCACGTAATAATGGTGCATATGCTTCGCCTTTCGAGTTGTATGCAGTTTCACCACGGCGAGCATAATGACCAGTCGCGATAAAGTCTGCACCTAAAGTCATTGCATGATCTAAAAATGCACGGAACTTAATTTCTTTATTGCATAAAATATCTGGGTTTGGGGTGCGTCCAGCTGCATATTCAGCTAAGAAAAGTTCAAACACGCGGTCCCAATATTCCATAGCAAAGTTTGCTGTATGGAGTTTAATACCGATTTTATCCGCTACTGCTTGAGCATCGGCTAAATCTTCCATTGCCGTACAGTATTCCGTGCCATCGTCTTCCTCCCAGTTCTTCATGAAAAGACCTTCAACTTGATATCCTTGTTGAAGTAAAAGTGCTGCAGAAACAGAAGAGTCTACACCACCAGACATACCGACGATGACACGTTGTTGCATAGGACTAGGCATCCAAATGAGAAGTTAATGAGGGAGAGAAAGGGTGCTCATAAATAAGCGATAAAGGATAATGGTGACCTTTAATGGCATCTTCAACTGCTTTGAGTACGAGTGGACTACGGGCTCGAGCAGATTCTTTGAGCTCATCTGGTGTCATCCACACAGCAGCTACAATACCAGTATCGAGTTGAGGATTATTTTCAACTTGAGTCACATGTGCTAGAAAACAGAAGCGGTAATAGGTACGGTCCGGAAACATGGGCGGGGTATACGTATAAATACCAAGCAAGGCATCAATTTCAATATGATGACCTGTTTCTTCAAGTGTTTCTCGAATGGCTGCTTGAGTTAATGACTCACCGCATTCCACATGACCAGCAGGTTGGTTAAATACTGTGTGTACAAAACCTTCGCTATGTTCTTCAACAAAAAGATAGCGTCCGTCTTTTTCTACGACTGTAGCAACAGTGACATGAGGAGTCCATGCGGCCATAAAAAAGCACCATGATTTAAAAGACGTATGATACGAAATTTAGGGGTTTTTGGCTATGGTGATCTGCTAAACGATATGAGCAATACTACAAAACCATATCGTTTAAAAAATCAGAATTTTATTGCTGATATTTCATAGAGCTAATTAATCTTGCTCTGCTTGAGCCGCTTTATGATTATTTTGTACTTTTACATAATGTCTTGCCGAATAAGGAAGAAAAGCTAATTCTTTTTCGGTTAGTGGTCGCACTTGTTGTACAGGGCTTCCTACATAGAGATAACCACTCTTTAAGACTTTACGCGGTGGAACCAAACTTCCAGCACCAATCATCACATCATCTTCAATAATCACGTCATCTAAAATAACTGTATTAATTCCGATTAAAACTCGGTTGCCAATGGTACAGCCATGCAAAGTCACATGATGTCCAACCGTCACATCTTCACCAATAATAAGAGGTGAGCCATTAGGTTTTGCATCATTTTTATGGCTAACGTGCAACATACAATGGTCTTGCACATTACTGTTTTTACCAATTTGAATACTATTTACGTCACCACGAATGACGGCAAAAGGCCAGACAGAAACATTTTCGGCTAAGCTGACTTCACCGACTACAACGGCCATGTCATCAACATAACATGTTGTATCAACTTGAGGACGGTGTTCAAGATAAGGACGTATGTTCTTTGCCATGAGTAGTATCAAAATAAAATTTGTAGGATTATAAAATAAAAAAGCACTCAGGCTAAATAGCATGAGTGCTTAATTCAACTATTCAAAAATTAGAATAAGTTGCTGAAGAATTGTTTAACATGGTCGATTAAGCGTGCAAAGAATCCTGCTTCTTCAACTGGTTTTAATGCAACTAATGGCTTTTCAGCAATTACTTTGCCATCAAGGCTAGCAACAAGTTTGCCCACAACTTGGCCTTTTTGAAGCGGTGCATTTAAGTTAGGTTGAACAACTAACTGTGTTTTAATGCCGTTAGCTTTGCCTTTAGGCATTGTCACACTAAAGTTTTCAGCCAGACCAATTTGAACCTCATCTTCTTTACCAAACCACACTTTTGCTTTAGCAAGAACTTGATTGGCTGGTTGAATATTTGCAGTTTCAAAGTTTGCAAAGCCCCAAGACAATAATGTACGCGTTTGGTTAGCACGTTCATTAACGCTATCTGTTCCGAAAATAACGGAAATGAGACGCATCGGACCACGTTTGCTTGAAGTTGTTAAGCAGTAACCCGCTTCATCTGTATGACCTGTTTTTAAACCATCTACGCTTGGGTCTGTGTAAAGCAAGGCATTACGGTTACCTTGTTTAATGCCGTTAAACGTAAATTCTTTTTCAGAGTAGATTGGGTAATATCTTGAGCTATCTTTAATAATATGTTGCGCTAAAACAGCCATATCTTTAGCTGTTGAATAATGACCTTCTGCCGGTAAACCAGTTGAGTTAATGAACTGGGTATTTGTCATACCGATACGTTTTGCTTCCTGATTCATCATGTGAGCAAACGTGCCTTCATTTCCGGCAATATGTTCAGCCATTGCTTTTGATGCATCATTACCTGACTGGATAATGATACCGCGAAGCATTTCTAGAACAGTCGCTGTACCATTTAAAGGAACATACATACATGATTCAGAGCTGCTTCCTTTACACCATGCAGACTCGTTCATACGAACCTGCTCATTTTCAGTCAGTTCACCTTTTAATAATTTTTGTTCAATGATGTAGCTTGTCATCATTTTTGTCATTGAAGCAGGTGCAAGCTTTTCGTTTTCATTTTTAGAAGCGAGAATTTGTCCTGTCTCATAATCCATTAATACATAAGACTTATTATTTAATTCTGGCGGAGCTGATAAGACAGTTGCTGCATAAGAAAAACTTGGTAAGAGGAGGAGTGCAGCAATAGCGCTTTTTCGAGTCATTCTAGGTAATTCCAATATCTTGTATGAAGCAGAAGAACCTAGCATTTTAGGATAAAGCAAAGCCGACTTCTATGGGGGAAGTCGGCTTTTTCAAACAGTATTGTAACTCAAGAGTTTTTTACTAATTTAGTTTTGCGATTGATAAGCTTTCACGTCTTGACAAACTAATGTGTTTTGCTCGTTACCAGCAGCTTTTGCATCATTACGCGCTTCTTTTAAGACTTTCTTGAAACTTTTGTCTTTAGCACGTTTCTCTAAAGCTGCAACTGGATCGGCTTCATTTGGTAAATAGTCTTTTACTAAACGTTCATAACCTTGAGCAAAATCAGCATCTTTTTTCCCAATAAGGCTTGGGCAAATTTCAGAAAGTACTTGAATTGCAGCTAATTCTTCAGGAGTGATAGTTTGCTGTGGAGTTACTTCAACAACATTTTCATTTTCGGTTTTCTTTTCAGCTGTTTTCTTCTTATCAGCAGCAAAACCAACTGTTGCCATGCTCATAAGTAAAACCAAAGAGAGCGATTGAACTAAGCTTTTCTTCATAAACATCGATAACCCAAAATAAAACTTTTAAATATGTCGATAGCTTAACCAATTTACAGGTTAAAAAAATGGAAAAAATGTATTGTTATGTTGGTTTTCTGCTTAATACCAAGCAGAAAACCTCAGTAAATAAACTTCTACCCTAAACGAGTAAAAATCTATTCTTTATAGTTGACGATCTCTTCACAGAGTTCGTGTTGCTCATGATGGTCCATTTGTTTTGAAGCTTGACGTGCTTCATTTAACAGGGTTTTAAACTCTGCATCATTTTGTAGAGCAGAGAGGGTAATTGATTTATTCGAATACCCTTGAAGATACGTTGTGATAATTTTTTGAGTATTTGACTCAAGTTTTTTATTTGTCCCTACGAAAGCTGGACAAATTTCCTGTAAGACTTGCGTTGCCGCAATATCATCTTTAATTAAGCTATCAGCTTCTTGTGTTGAGATATCCTCATCTGCAAAAACCGCTTGCGTACACAATGTGATACTGATCCCCAATACCTGAAAAAAAGGAGCAAAAGTTTTCATTTTTTCACAATTTTATAATGCTATGGAGGCATAAATATATATAATTCAACAAATAATTCAATTGTGAAAACCTTTAGGTTTATTTGTAGAGAAAGATTTTAGTGAATATTTTAATAGCGAATGATGACGGTGTTTTTGCGCCAGGTATACAGGCTTTAGCTGAAGCATTAAAACCGCTTGGACGTGTGGTTGTGGTTGCACCAGAAAGTGAAAGAAGTGGTTTTTCAAGTGCATTAACATTGGATCGACCATTGCGCCCAATTCAAATTGCCGAAGATGTATGGGCTGTGAATGGTACGCCAGCAGATTGTGTTTATTTATCAATGAATGGTTTGTTTGATTTCGAATTTGACTTAGTCGTAAGTGGAATCAATAGTGGCGCGAACTTGGGTGATGATGTTTTATATTCTGGAACAGTTGGTGCTGCATTTGAAGGGCGTTTAATGAAGCAACCTGCAATTGCTGTTTCTTTAGCTGGTCCTGATGTACGCGCTTATAATGTTAAAGAAGATTATGCCCAGGCTGCACAGTGGGTACATGATTTTATTGCAAGCGGATTACCAGCTTTGCCTCCACGACACATTTTTAATATCAATATTCCTGATGTGCCGAAGTTAAAAGGAGCACAAATTACGTATCAGGGACGTCGTGCTCAATCTAAACCTATTACCAGCCATGTCGACCCAAGAGGACGTCAAGTTTACTGGATTGGATTAGCAGGTGAGGCGGTTACAGATCCAGAGCGTGTTTCAAGCCAGATTCAATCGGATTTCTTTGCGGTAGCAAACGGTTATGTCAGTGTTACACCTATTCAAATGGATGCTACAAATTACGCCGTTTTAGAAGACCTTCAGGTCAGTTTGAGTCAATAATTGAGCTCGAATGTTATAACTTTGTGAATAAAGAAAAAGAGGAACGTGTTTCCTCTTACTTTTTTGGTACTCTTAGCCGAAATGATTTGTAGCATTTAGTGAGGGAGATCAATGCATTTAATTGGGCAACAAAACAGAGTGCATATCCAAAAAGACAAAATAATGAAAATTATGTTGTTGTCTGCGGTTGTAGGTTTTACCGTAGCTATGGCAGGTTGTGCTTCTAAACCACAAATTAATAATAGTTCTCGCTATGCAATGGCTCCTAACTATTACACAGTTCGTTCAGGTGATACTTTGAGTGGTATCGCAATGCGTTATGGTCTGGACTACATCAGTATTGCCGAAATGAATGATATTCCTGCGCCATATCGTATTTATGTCAATCAATCGTTACGTTTGAAGAAAGGTTCTTCACCAAGAACGGTATCTACACAAGTCATGGCGCAGCCTGAGCAAATCAAGCGTCAAACGATTGCTTTGCCAACTACACAGCCTGTTACTCCAGTAACTCAGCCGTCTACTGTGCCGTCAACAAATACGACAGTGGCATCAGTTGCACCAAATTCGAGCTTACGTTGGATAAAACCGACGAATGGACCAGTGATTCAAGGGTTTAATTTGGCAAATAATGTCAAAGGAATCCGTTATGGTGGAAATCAGGGTGACCCTATTTATGCCGCAGCTGATGGTCAAGTTGTCTATGCTGCTGATGGCTTAAAAGAATATGGAAATCTGGTTTTAATTAAGCATATTGACGGATATATCAGTGCGTATGCCCACAATAGCAAGATGTTTGTGAAAAGCGGTGACAATATAACTGCTGGACAAAAAATTGCCGAAATGGGGTCTACTGGTGCATCTCAAGTCATGCTCGAGTTCCAGATTCGTTTGGATGGAAAACCGATTAATCCTGTAAATCTTTTACCAAAATAGCTAATGCAAAAAACTTAGGTTTCCTCGTATAATGTAATTGGTTGCTTTCATTACAACAATAAGCATTTTTTATAAATTTAAAATTAGATTTGAGGAAACCTATGTTAGATCAGCTTCGTGCGATGGGTGTTTTCGCTTGTGTGGTAGAAAAAAGTTCATTTAGTGGTGCGGCACGTGAATTAGGAATTACAACAAGTGCGGTGAGTCAGCAGATACGCTCGCTTGAGCATGAAATGGATGTAACTCTATTACATCGCTCCACTCGTAAACTTAGTTTGACAGAAGCCGGACAGGCTTTTTTTTCAAGCTGTCAAGAGATGTTGGCGGCTGCTGAAAGGGGAAAAATTCGAATTAATGAATTGAGGGATGACTTAATTGGGGATTTGCGTATTGCGACAACTCCTGATTTAGCAGTTCAACACCTCATTCCTGCATTATCTCACTGGATGTCGGCTCATCGCGGTTTATCTGTGCATTTCGAAGTTGGGCATCGTTATATCGATTTAATTGAAGAGCGAATTGATATTGCAGTGCGCATGAGTTCTACTCCTGTAGAAGAGAGCAGCTCGATCATTCCGTTGGCTTTTGTAGATCAGATTTTGATTGCTTCTCCTAGTTATCTCAATCAGTCTAGTCCAATTGTGCATCCTAATGATTTAAGAGATCATGAATTGTTGTCGATTAATGTTATGAATGACTCGCGCAATTTCAATTTTCAACATGTAAAAACAGGTGAAACGCTCAATATTGAAATGCAAAGCCGTTTGCAGAGCAATAATTTACAAGTTGCAAAAGCGTTATGTCAGCAAGGACATGGTATTGCACGAATTTTATATTTGGATGCTCAGAAAGAATTAAAAAATGGTTCTTTGATTGAACTCATGCCAGATTGGAAATTACCAACGTTTACACTGTATGCAGAGGTTGCCAAGCATGACCAACAACCAATGAAAATTCAACGTTGTGTTGAAGCACTTAAACAATATTTTAGCCAGTTAGCAGGAGGACGAGCGATTCAGATCGTTCGTTAATTTTGCAAGTCTAAACGTAAAAAGGGCCTGTATTTAACAGGCCCTTTTTTATTACTTCTGTTTTAATGTAGCAACTTCTTCTGCATTTTCTTGTGGCAGATCGTCAGCAGTAAGTTCTTCATGCTTCTTAATTTTTTTCTTATTTTTCTTTTTCTTTTTTGGCTCTTCTTCAATTTCAGCACCATCTTCAATGGCTTGCCAATATTCAAGTTGTTCCATTACTGCTGCATAAATTGAATTTTTGCTGTATTTACCCTTCTTATCGAGTGTACCGACCGGACGAGCCATCAAAATTTCAAGTGCCTGATCAATCGTATCAATTGCATGGATATGGAATTGACCGCTGCGAACAGCATCAATGACATCTTGACGTAACATCAAATGCTGCATGTTTTGACGAGGAATAATGACACCTTGCTTACCTGTCAGACCTTGTAGCTTACATGCATCATAAAAGCCTTCAATTTTTGCATTTACGCCACCAATTGGTTGAACTTGTCCTAATTGGTTCATAGAGCCGGTAATTGCCCATGATTGATCAATTGGTATTTGGCTAATTGCAGAAATCAAGGCTGAAAGCTCAGCAACAGTTGCACTATCGCCATCAACTTGACCATAGCTCTGTTCGAATGCAAGCGCAGCGGAGAAGTGTAAAATCTGTTCACGACCAAAGTGAGCTTTCAAGAAGCTAGACATCAGCAGCACGCCTTTCGCATGAAGTGAGCCACCAAGTTCTACACTACGTTCAATATCAAGAATATCACCGCCACCTTGATAAACAGATGCCGTTAAACGTGAAGGTAAACCAAACTCAACATCTGCATAATGAATGACGGAGAGGGCATTGATCTGACCTAAACGGTATCCCGACGTTTCGATTAATTGTGTACCACGTGAAAGATCTTGCCAGTAAAGCTCTCTTAAATAGCCTAAGCGGTATTGGCGATGTTGTAGAGCTAGGTTAATGTGCTGGTCGGTTACCAGCTTCTCATTCGCTTTAAATGCATGATGATGTGCTTCGCGAATAAGATCGCCCAAGGTTGAAGCATGTAACGACAGTGAACTTTGGTCTTCAGCCTGACGGCTTGAATCAGTAAGTAAAGTTGCTAAAGCACTACGATCAAACGGAAGCAATTTATCCGCTTGTACATAGTCCGCAATGAGCTGCATGTAGGCTTGTTCATTTTCGTCATTACGTTGTAATGTATCAGTAAAATCTGCACGAATTTTAAATACACTACCGAGCTCTGGTTCTACTTCTAAAATTTCATAATAAATTTCAGGTTCTGCCATAAGAACCACTTTAATATCAAGTGGAACCGCAGCAGGTTCTATCGAGATAGAGCCTGTTAACGTCAGCATATGTTCAAGAGAAGATAACTTAAGTTGTCCTGATTTTAAGGCACGCTTTAAACCTTGCCATGCATAAGGCTGTTCGAGTAATTGCTCGGCCTCAAGCATTAAAAAACCACCATTTGCTTGATGTAGAGCACCTGGACGAATGAGAGTGAAATCTGTAGTAATTGTGCCGTTATGGGTGAGCTGTTCAACGTGGCCGAGTAAGTTATAGTGCGTTGGAAAGTCTTCAAAAATAACAGGAGCGCCGCTATTTGGTTTATTTGCAACAATCACATTGGCCTGATAACGTGCTGGAACACGATTAAACATTGATGGAGTAAAATCATCTTCATCTTGTTCTAAGATCAGTTCAACATTATCAATAATATCTTGCGCATATTGTTTTAAATAATCTTCGAGTCCTTTAACTTGACCATATTTATTTAAAATAAGCTCCATTCTTGGCATAACAACTTGCGTTGCAATATCCCGATTTAACACAGACACTTTGTCACGTGCATCATCTTCTAAATCACCTAAATGTAAACCAAGGCGATCCAGCTTTTTATCCATATAGCGAATATTGGCCGCAATTTCAGCGCGTTGCTTACTATTTAATGCATCAATATCTGTTTGGGTAAGTTCTTGAACCTGATCATCTTTGACTTGTACAGGAACAAAACCGTGTTTCTCATTACGAGAAATGAGTTTTAAATCGAGTTCTTCACCTTCTTTGGTTAGTTCAACAAGCGCTTGTTGTTGTACATCACCTGTTTCCTGACGAATACGTTCAATACGATTGTGATAAGTCTCTGCACTAAAACGGCGTTCAAGTTGTTTTAAAATAATTTGCCAAGTTTGGTCGTGTGCTTGTTGAAACTTAGTTCCTTGACCTGCTGGAAAGCGTAGGGCAATAGGTTGACGTGCTTGTTTGAAATTATAGACATACACCCAGTCATCAGGCGTTGGCATTGTTTTGGCGTGCTGCTGTAACAAACGTTTAATCATGGTACGTTTGCCTAAACCAGCAGTTCCTACTGCAAAAATGTTATAGCCTGAGTAGGGTAAAGAAATTCCCGCCTCTACAGATGCTTTGGCACGATCTTGACCTAAAAAGTTATTAAGAGGTTTGATGCGTTTAGTTGAAGCTGGAATTTTTTCAAAATCTGGAATATGTGTAAGTTGTTCAGGTTTTAAAACGGTCTTATCTAAGGTCATTTTTATATCAGGTTGCTCAAAAGCTGAAGGAAATGCATTTACTGTGACGTTTGTGGTGGTTGTTTTAGCGAGTGATAAAGTTGAAATAGTCACTTGATCAAGTTTTTGTGTCACTGTTGATATCCAGCAAAAGAAAACGAAGGTTGAAGTCTAAAGGTATACAGGTTTAGCATAAAATATCAAGCAAACTTGCGGTTTTTATCGCCAAAACAAAAATGTTTGCATAAAGAATCTTGAAAGCAATTGTAAGAAGGGTTTGAATAGGCACATTTATAATTTATGGAAAATAAAAAACGAATGAGTGCTGAATCAAAAGGGTGGAAAAGTTCTTTTATGGCCTTCTTGGATCGCCGAGCAATTATTATGTTGTTTTTAGGCTTTTCCTCAGGAATTCCCATATTTCTAATTTTTTCAACCTTATCATTCTGGTTGACTGAAGCGGGAATTAACAGAAGTACTATTACGATGTTCTCTTGGGCAGCGTTAGCTTACTCATTCAAGTTTATTTGGGCTCCATTAATAGATAAATTACCACTTCCTTATTTAACAAAAAAAATGGGATTAAGGCGTAGTTGGTTGTTGATTGCACAAATTCTAGTTATCTGCGCAATTTGTTTAATGGCATTTACAAATCCATTACCGAACACTTCTGGGTTTGGTTCATTTTCAAATCTAACTATTATGGCAGGAGCAGCTATTTTTCTTGGCTTCTCTTCAGCTACACAAGATATTATTGTGGATGCTTACCGTATTGAATTAACTGAAGATCCTAATGTACAAACTGTTTTAGCCTCAACTTATAATGCTGGATATCGTACTGCTACAATCATCACGCAATTAGGTGCATTATTATTTGCGGCTTCTTTAGGTACCGCAGTTGGTAACTATATATATGAAGCATGGAGAACTACATATTTATTAATGGCCTGCCTAATGGGTATAGGAATAATTACAACATTATTTATTCATGAGCCTCAAGTGAAGCGTATTCAGCATCACTATCAAGCTAAAGATTATTTTCAGTTATTTGCGGTTTTTGTTATTTCAACCATCGTTTTTGGAATTAGTTTTTATCAAATCGGTTTAATTTTCGATTCATTTTCTATTGAAGATGCTTTTTTAAGCTTTTTACTTTTAGTTATCAAATTTTTAATTAGTATATCAATTGCTGTTGTTGTAATTCTAGGTTTAATTAAATTTGGTCTAATTAATAAAAAAATTGTTGTAGAAACATGGTTGTCACCTTTATTAGATTTCTTTAAACGATATGGGTTAAAAGTTGCTTTAGCAATTTTATTGTTAATAGGGTTTTATCGTATTTCAGATGTCGTTGCTGGTGTAATGGCTAATTTATTCTATTTAGACTTAAACTTTGATAAAGAAGAAATTGCTTGGTTTAATAAATTTTTTGCAATTTTCTTTGTCATATTGGGTGGTTTCCTCGGAGGAATGTTAGCACAACGCTATAATGTGATGAAAATGATGTTCTTAGGAGCAATTCTAGCAAGCACTACTAACTTGATTTTTGTTGGATTAGTTAAGTCTGGTGCCACTATGCAAAATGTTCAGGTTCATATTGGAGATAAGTCTTATACAACAAGCCCTGATGAAGTAGGAAATTGGTCATTAAAATTCCCAAGTAATACATTAACAACAGCTCAGAATAAAGTCTCAATTGATTCTCAGCCTGTGGGATATACTGAACCTTTAAAGATAAATCTTCCATTAAAATTATTTAGCTCAGAATCACAACCAGATATTTATATTCAAGCAATTGGTGGAGATAATCTTTTATATAAAGATGAGCTGAAAAAAGATGTAATTCTTCATGGTAGTTTATTGAATCTGCCTAAAAATAGTGAACTAAAATCAGTTAGCATTTTATTGAATTCAAAAAATAAAATAGAAGGTAAGATTAAAGATAATGATTGGAGTGTTATTGTTCCTGGAAATGATCTTGCTAAACTTAATTCAATACAAGTAGAAGCAAATTATGAAGCTAATAAGCAATTGCATACTTTAACTTTAAACCATACTTATCAAAAGCAACTAGAAGAGAATCAGCCTCGTTATCGTATGAGTTTATCTGATATTCCTGCGATTCCGATTGATAAAAATATTGATATTGAATTGAAAGGAAAAGTGGTTGTTCCTTATAGCAAAGTTTGGTTAGTAATGGGCATCATATTTGATAACTTAGCCTCTGGACTAGCTGGGGCAGTTTTTATTGCATTTCTTTCTAGTTTAACGAGTGTGTCATTTACTGCCATGCAATATGCTATTTTTAGCTCGCTAATGCTGTTGTTACCAAAAACGATTGGTGGTTACTCAGGTACAATAGTGAATCATATCGGTTATTCAGGCTTTTTTACGGCTACATTTTTGATGGGATTACCAATTTTATTACTCGTGATTTGGGTCGGTAAGTTGTTGGCTAATCAATCATCAAAATAAAAGTTTCCTAGGAGATAAATATATGCGAATGCTTCATACAATGTTGCGAGTAGGCAATTTAGAACAATCTTTAAAGTTCTATACCGAAGTATTAGGAATGAAGTTACTTCGTAAGCGTGATTATGAAGAAGGGCGCTTTACACTGGCATTTGTTGGTTATGGTGATGAAGAAACCAATACTGTGCTTGAGCTTACCCATAACTGGGATACATTAAGTTATGAGTTAGGCAATGCCTATGGTCATATTGCGATTGGTGTTGATGATGCCTATAAAGCGTGTGAAGAAATTAAAGCACGTGGCGGCAAAGTTGTGCGTGAAGCGGGCCCAATGAAAGGTGGTGTTACCGTTATCGCATTTGTTGAAGATCCAGATGGTTATAAAATCGAGTTGATTCAACAAGATGCTAATGCGACAAATAACTAAAAATTGACTATGACACTTTAAGATTTAGGTCTTAAAAGTCTAGCTTTATTTTTTTAGCCCAGTATGATGAACGCTTGACCAGATGGTCAATTTATCAACTGGGTTTTTTATTATCTAAAATAATCATAGGATGTGACTATGTTGAAGTTATTGGCACTTGATCGATTTACAATTTTGTTAGTTGGAATGGTACTGCTAGCAACATTTTTTCCAGTCAGTGGTCAAGCAGCGCAATATTTCAATACACTGACTACTGTCGCGATTGCAATTTTATTCTTTTTGCATGGTGCAAAGCTGTCTCGTGAGGCTGTAATTGAAGGCGTTTTGCATTGGAAAATGCATTTACTTGTCTTCGCATTTACTTTTTTTATTTTCCCCGTGCTGGGTTTGTTAGCTAAACCGATTCTGTTACCTCTACTCGGCCAGCAGCTGTACTGGGGTTTTCTGTTTATGTGCTTTTTACCCTCTACAGTGCAATCTTCTATTGCATTTACATCAGTTGCAAAAGGGAATGTGGCTGGAGCAGTTTGTAGCGCATCTTTTTCAAATTTGATTGGTATGTTTATTACACCAGTGTTGGTGAGCTTTTTTATTTTAGGCCAAAGCCAACATGGGTTCGATCCGACTGCTTCAATTATACAAATTACATTATTGCTGCTAGTGCCGTTTATTTTAGGGCAAATATTACGTCCTTATATTTTCCCGTATATGGCAAAAGTCCCAAGTATTGTTAAAGCATTCGATCAAGGCTCGATTTTGATGGTGGTGTATGGCGCATTCAGTGGGGCAGTCGTTGCAGGTCTTTGGCATCAGGTAAACTGGAAAACCTTGCTTATTTTAGTGGTTGCTTGTTCAGTTCTTTTAACGGTCATTATGTTATTAGCACTGTATCTACCGCGTGCTTTTGGATTTAACCGAGCAGATCAAGTCACGGTTTTCTTTTGTAGTTCAAAAAAGACGTTGGCAAGTGGTGTGCCGATGGCGCAAATCTTATTTATTGGTCAGCCTTTAGGCATGATAGTGTTACCTATTATGATCTTTCACCAAATTCAATTAATGGTTTGCGGGGTCATTGCAAATTACTGGGCTAAATCTAAAGATTAATTCGCAAATAAAAAATATTTGGCGTATAATCTTGTCCACTTGTTGTGCTTAGCTCTAACCCTAGAGGTTTCGGTGGGCCAAAAGAATGGTCTGTTGTGGTGTTGATCTGCTCATTTTGAGCTTTCCTCGATTTATATTGAGAGTGATCAATTGCGATGGCAGCTTAAGCCTTTCTACAATTAGGAGTAATCGACGATGCGCGCCGATATTCACCCAAAATATGCAACATTAGTAGCAACTTGTTCTTGCGGTAACGTAATCGAAACTCGTTCTGCTTTAGGTAAAGACACTATCTACCTTGACGTATGTTCAGCTTGCCACCCTTTCTACACTGGTAAGCAAAAGAATGTAGACACTGGTGGTCGTATCGACAAATTCAAACAACGTTTCTCTGGTATGTCTCGCTCTATCAAGCGTTAATACTGAAAAACGACACAAAAAACGGGCTTTATGCCCGTTTTTTGTTTATGAACGACAAGACCATTATTGGTCTTGTACGTCTGTTAATCGATCAAGTCTTTTCTGGAAATAACGACCTTGTAAGAAACGTGCTTCCACATTCCAAGCGTTAGCAAATAAGTTCATATCATTAAGATCGGCAAGTAAAATCCCAACAGGTTTTACAGTCAAATAATTTAGAATCTTTTCTTGTAATTGCGCTAAACCAGCATCTGAGTTTAATAGCTCTGTCTTCTTCGAGTGCAATTTTAAATATTGAACATCAAGTTGTTGCAATATCGATTCACTATACATAGAAGATGTGAAATCCCGAATTGAAATTTCTGCGCCGTGTTGACGTAGGCGGGCTATAAGTTGCTGTGCAATTGCAAGATGTGGCTGAATCGCTTGCTCTGAAAATTGTAAAATCAATGGGCTTTCTTGCTTACTACCAATAATGGTGAGTAATTTCGAAATGAGTTCAGGGGCTGATTTATCTTTGAGTAAGATATCAATATTCAAGTTGATAATCAGCTTGGCTTTCGGGTACTGCGTAATGAAATTATGTAGCTGCTTGCAAGCCTCGACTAAAATCCAACGATCTAATTGAATCGAAAGTTCACTATCATCTCGTAAAGCAGCTAAATCATGTAAATCATGCCACTGTTCATCTGCAATAAAACCACTCGTCACTTCGTAGTTATGGGTTTCTTGATCATGCTTATCATAAATCTGCTGATACTTTAAATGAATTTCACCCCGTGCTAGCTGTTGCTTTAACTGCTGTAATAACGGTGAAGGTATTGGAGCATCAACATCTTGAAGGCTTAAATCAAGTGACAGAGACGAGCTGGTAGGTTCAGAAGGAATAATATCGATTGATGGCGTTAGCTCAATTTCTGGCTCGGCCTTAGGTAAGGCTTGCTGATTTGTTTGATCAAGAAGTTTTGCAAAGCTAGCTTCATTTAATGGTTCTGTAATTTGCGCATAACTCAGTTTGAATTGTACTGAGTAATTAAGTTCATTAACCGTTAATAAATGCTCTTTTTGCAAACTTTGCAGACTAGCCAATTGGGAGTTAAGGACTGTACTATTTTCGGCTTGCAAAACGCCAAGATATGCTCCAAGTTCAAGATTGAAAATCGGCATTTGAGCCTGTTCTTTCAAGAAACTTTGCAGCTGATTAAAATATTGTCCGGGTGTTTGCCAGTCTAGTTGAAACACTCGTTCTGGGCACTGATTTAGTCTGAATAAAACCAATGCATTTGCTTGAGCAGGGTGTGTTGATAGTTGTCGATTAATTTGTTGCCAAGTGGATCCGTAACTTTTTTCAGAAAATGCTGTATTTGCAGGCGTTTGTAAATCCAGTTGATAGTCAATGGTTAACTGTACTGCGTCTTCTTCCTGACTCGGAATAAATTCAAGTTTTAAAGCATTATTACCTGAAATTGCTGCATGTTGACTCTGGATTTCAAAACGAGCCTGATCAAATTGACCTAATGAAATCTTCTTAAATCTTTGTTTAAAAATATTTAAATCATTGGGTTGTAAAACATCTAAGATGGGCAGGCCGATAATCTCTTCTTCTTGCTTAAAGCCAAAAAGGTTGAGGTATTCTGTATTTGCCTTAACGTGCATGCCTTCTTGAAAGAGGGCAACTGCTTTATGACTGTTATTAACCAGTGTTTGTGTATGAGAATGAATAGTTTCCAATTCATTGGTCAGACGTTGCTCAGTTTGCAATAAGTGGCTATACGACAAGGTCCGAATGAGCGTGATATAAAAATAATCTAATGGCTCTAATGGAACTACGTCATAAATACCTTTATGAATATAGGTTTGATATTGCTGAGGTTGATAATCTTCAGGTTGCAATAATAAAACAGGTAAATGTGGCTGCTCAGATGCTTGAATAAGGGAGAGTGTTTGTTCAATTTTTAAGTCATAAGCGCGACCAAAAATAATAGCATCCCAAGGTGTATTTAACTGTTTTTCGAAACTTTTTAGATCATCAAGTAATAAAGCATGAACTTGATAATTATTCCCCAATAATAAATTTAAAATCTGGTTATAACGTAGCTGGTTGTCATCAATAATGAGTAAACGTGTTTCAGTACGTTTTAACTTTTTAGATAATAAAGAGTTTCTCACTTTAGTGCTTCCCATAAATCTTGACTGCTAGAGTTGCTATTCTTTTTCATCATGAACTGATCAAGCAGATTTTGTTGCTGCTCATTCAGAAGTTCGAAATGAAATTGAATAAAACTTTGAGTAATGAGTTGTGCTTTGAGTAGATACACTTTGATTTCTTCTGTCCCCAATCGTAAATGAATTGTTTGTTGCTCTCTAAAAATTTGTGACCCCGGTAAAATCAACGTATTTTGTATTTCTTCTAGATTTTGTGTTTGTAGTAATAGTGCAGGATGATAATTGCGTGTATGACGCTCAGCTTGAACATGCACTGCGCAAGGGAACATCGCCTGTGACAAAATCTCTAAACCTAACTCTAGAGATTTTTCTGTCGACTGTTTAATCCAGCGGATTACGCCACCACGCCATTGTCCATGCAAAGTTTCTTTAACTAAAATATATTCACCGGTTCTTAGATTTTTCGGTGCTTCCCCAGACCATTTAATACGATATCCATTGACACTAATATCGAGAACAGTGGTTTGATAAATGGTTTTGCTTTCACGACTTAAGCGTTGATAGGATGTGGTTTGTTGTTCTTTTTTCTCTAAATTTGATAAAACTTTAGACTCACTTTGTAAGTTGTAGTTATTGTTGAGTTGTAGTGTTTCTTCAAAGTTTTTTGCTTTCGCTAGATAGAAATGAGCTGTACTTAAACCGAAACAAATTTGTAGTTCTGCATTGTATTCATAACGTTCGTGACGACGTTGAGCTGTTGTACCCAAAATCGTTTGAACATGAAACTTTAAAGCTGGGCTTAAATAAAACTTTTCATTTTTAGAAATATATTGCGCATTTTTATGCATGGTTGCAGTGACATGCTCAAGTAAAGCCTGTGTGCCTATAAAAATGCTTGGGCTAAAGTTAGAACTACGTTTGGTGTTATAGACTGGCGGATGGTCTTTACTTGGGTCGACAACATATTTCGTTAAAGCAGTATCTTTCGGCAAAATATGAATCATTCTTGCCCAGTCAAAACTACATTGAAATAAGGCTTGGATTTCTGACTGGCGAATCTGGTTCGTATTTAAAATATCGAGCAAAATTAGCTGAGCATAAGCTTGGGTAATATTTGCTAGAGGGTGGTGGATACCCTGAATATGATTAATATTGATGAGATGATATTTGTGTTGAACAGCGGTTTCGTAGAGTTGATGTGCAACCAACCACTGTCCTTTAAGAGGCTCACTATAGAGCATATGCTGCTGATATAAGAGACTCGTTAATTGTTGTAGTGCATGAAAAGTCGATAAGGTACGTGCCGTTTGCAAATTCTTTTTTTGCTTATAGGCAAATAGAGAAAACTTTTGATGCTGTAATTGCCCATGACTATTTTGTGCAATATTTAAATAAATACTGGCAAAATAGCAACGCAGCAACATCGCTAACTCAATAATATGTTCGTTACGGTCTGTACTAATAACCCCTTGGTTAAAAAAGTTTTTTTCTAGACTTGCAAGAACGTTATTAATGGTGGGATGAAGCGTTTGTATAAGATCAAAACGTAAGGTTTCACTACATTTTAATTCATTGAGCTCTAAAATGGCGGTGAATAATGCTTTTGACGTATCGCCGAGTTGCATAATAGAAAGGGTAGTGACCCATTCATTAAGATCTTTAATATTGGCTTCACAAAAGCTTAACCGCTCACGAGTGAGTTCGGTTTGATTGTGAAAAATGTCCGATAGTGCATTATTCATCATCACTTATTATATAACTCAAAATGTTGTTGCCCCAAAAAGCGGTGTTTTATTCTTTTCGCCCGCAATTTCCCTGACGAGTTTAGGAACCAAATACCCCGGTAGGTTCGCTAACACATCACGATATATATCATCTATCTCAGATGGTATTAAATCAAAATGTTGTGCACCTTTTACTTTATCTAAAACATGTAAGTAATAAGGCATAACGCGAGCTTCAAATAAACGATAACTTAAATCAATTAATGTCTGTGCAGAATCATTAACGCCTTTAAGCAATACTGCCTGATTAAGTACAGTAATGTGCTCGGCAGATAACTGTAACAATTTTGAACAGGTAAAGTCATCAAGTTCAGAAGCGTGGTTTGAGTGTACCACCAGAATAATACGCAGCCTACTGTTTTTTAATAAAGAAATCAGCTCTTCGTCGATCCGGTTTGGAATCACAATTGGAACTCGTGAATGAATTCTCAGAATCTTAATTTGTTTGAGAGATGATAAACGTTCTAGCCAAAGTGCTAATTTACGGTTAGAAAGCGTAAGGGGATCTCCACCACTTAAAATGATTTCATTAATGTGTGGATTCGCTTCAATGTAATTTTTAATATTTAGCCAATCATCATTTTTCGGTAAATTTTCTTGATAGGGAAAATGACGACGGAAACAATAACGGCAATGTACGGCGCAAGCACCCGTCAAAGTCAGTAAAAAACGTGATTTATATTTATGTAATACACCGGGTAATTGATTTGCTGCTTCTTCACCCAAAGGGTCTGTTACAAATTCAGGATGTTCTTCGAGTTCTAAATGATGAGGTAAAACCTGTAGCAAAAGCGGGTCAAAAGGGTTTTTAGCGTTCATTTTTCCGACGAACGCGCGAGGAACACGCAATTTAAACTGTTCAGAAGCCAGAATCGCACCTGATAATAGCTGATCAGAGGATAACTCGAGTAGGCTTAGCAACTCCGACGGATCAGTAATAAGGTCACTCAGTTGTGATTGCCAGTTTTGCTCTTGGTATAAATAGTTTATCATTTGACACGATTAAGATAATGCAACAACGCATTATATCGCATAGTTGACTTGTTAAGTTTGGAGTGTGCCTTTCATGGCCTATTATTCTACAAATGATTTTAAAGCAGGCCTTAAGGTTATGCTTGATGGTAACCCATGTTCAATCATGGAAAACGAATATGTAAAACCAGGTAAAGGTCAAGCGTTCAACCGTGTAAAATTACGTAACCTTAAAACTGGTAAAGTATTAGAAAAAACTTTCAAATCAGGTGACTCTTTAGAAGCTGCTGATATTGTTGAAGTTGAAATGGAATACCTATACAACGATGGTGAAATGTGGAATTTCATGGATCCTGTATCTTTTGAGCAAATCGCTGCAGACAAAACTGCAATGGGCGATGCTGCAAAATGGTTAAAAGACGATTCAAATGAAAAATGTACAATTATGTTGTTCAACGGCGTACCTTTAACTGTAAACCCACCGAACTTCGTTGTATTAAAAATTGTTGAAACTGATCCAGGCGTACGCGGTGATACATCTGGCGGTGGCGGTAAACCAGCTAAGCTTGAAACAGGTGCGGTTGTTCGTGTTCCGTTATTTGTTCAGCAAGAAGAAAGCGTTCGTGTAGATACTCGTACTGGCGATTATTTAGAGCGTGCATAATAGTTAAAAAATAAACTATTATCGAAGGGATGATGTAAATCATCCCTTTTTTTATGCGAAAGTATAAGAGGAAAAAAATTAAAGGAGGAGTACAGTCACAAGGATTTGATAGAACAGTACATAACAATATAAAAATGCTGTAGTTATTTATTGAGAGGTTAAGAATGGACACAATGCAAGCGAAATCTACGCTTCCCTCCAAGCTGGTCTGGAGCCTAGTGGCAATTATAGGTGCAATTTCTTTTGGGATGCTGGCACTCAGTCGTGGTGAACATGTTAATGCGGTTTGGCTTGTACTGGCTGCAGCATGTGTTTATAGCATCGCATATCGATTTTATAGTCTATTTATTGCAACTAAAGTATTTGAATTAAACCCAAGACGTTTAACCCCAGCCCACCGTTTAGCCGATGGTCTGGATTATGTTCCCACCAATAAATATGTACTTTTTGGTCACCACTTTGCTGCAATTGCAGGAGCGGGGCCATTAGTCGGGCCAATTTTGGCTGCACAAATGGGTTTTTTACCAGGGACAATCTGGCTACTGGTCGGTGTGGTTGTCGCGGGTGCAGTACAAGACTTTTTAGTTTTATTTATTTCAACGCGTCGAGACGGTCGTTCGCTAGGTGAAATGGCAAAACAGGAACTGGGTTCTTTTGCTGGTATCGTTGTAATGCTTGGTGCGCTTGGGGTGATGATTATTATCCTAGCGGTATTGGCTTTAGTTGTGGTTAAAGCACTTGCCCATAGTCCATGGGGTGTTTTCACGATTGCAGCAACTATTCCAATTGCATTATTTATGGGCGTTTACATGCGTTTTATTCGCCCGGGACGTATTGCTGAAGTTTCGATTATTGGCTTCGTCTTAATGATGCTTGCAATTGTTTACGGTGGACATGTTGCAGCAGATCCTTACTGGGGTGAGTTTTTCACCTTAACAGGAACACAGCTGACATGGTGCTTAATCATTTATGGTTTTATCGCCTCAGTCTTACCTGTCTGGTTATTGTTAGCGCCACGTGATTATCTATCAACATTCCTTAAAATTGGTGTCATTCTCGGTTTAGCAGTCGGTATTATCATTGCATTACCTGAACTGAAAATGCCAGCAGTGACTCATTTTATTGACGGTACTGGCCCTGTTTTCTCGGGTAGCTTATTCCCATTCCTATTTATTACCATTGCCTGTGGTGCGATTTCTGGTTTCCATGCGCTTGTATCAAGTGGTACAACACCAAAACTCGTCGATAACGAAGCGGATATTCGTGTGATTGGTTATGGCGGTATGCTCATGGAATCATTCGTCGGTATCATGGCGATGATCTGTGCAACTGTCTTAGACCCAGGCGTGTACTTTGCAATTAATGCTCCTGCGGCTGTACTGGGTACAACTGTAGAAACTGCGGCAGAAGCTGTGCGTAATTTAGGCTTTGTGGTTACTCCTGAAATGTTAACTGTGTTGGCACAGGAAGTCGGAGAATCTTCGATTTTATCGCGTACGGGTGGTGCGCCTACCTTTGCGATTGGTATGGCACATATCATTTCGGAAATTTTTAATAGCCGTTCAATGATGGCGTTCTGGTACCACTTTGCAATTTTATTTGAAGCATTATTCATTTTAACTGCTGTAGATGCGGGTACTCGTGCTTGTCGTTTCATGGTGCAAGATACGGTTGGTATTGTTATTCCTGCGGTTAAAGCATCAGGTTCATTCTTTGGTAACTTGGTCGGTACGGCAGTTGCAGTCGGTGGATGGGGCTTCTTCGTCTATCAAGGTGTGATTGATCCACTCGGTGGTGTTAACTCCTTATGGCCTTTATTTGGTGTTGGTAACCAAATGTTGGCTTCAATGGCACTCATTTTGGGTACAGTCATTTTGTTTAAAATGAAAAAAGAAAAATATGTATGGGTAACGATCATCCCAACAATTTTCTTATTCATTACCTGTATGACTGCGGGCTGGCAAAAGATTTTCCACGAAAATCCTAAGATTGGTTTCTTAGCGCAAGCGCATAAGTTCTCTGACGCGATTGCTCGTGGTGAAATATTAAAACCAGCTAAAAGTATTGCTGAAATGCAAAACATTGTGATGTCGAATCAGATTAATGCTGCGCTTTGTGGCTTCTTTATGATTGTTTCGATTGTCATGATTGTTGCTTCAATTGGTATTGTGCGCCGTGCTTTAGCAAGCCCTAAACCAACAGTAAATGAAGCGCCAGCTGTATATGCCGATCCTGAAGTGGTCGCCCCACGAGGAGAGTAATGATGAATTTTAAATTTGCAAAAAATGGAACTGTCATTATTGCGAAAATTATCAAAATGACGGTGCTCTCACAAAAAGAGCTGTTGCTTTCTCCAAAGAACTGGTCGCGTATTGCAACCTTGTGGCAACGTTTGCAGCAAAGCTTTCGACTGATGGTTGGTGTTCCAGACTATCAAACTTATGTGGAGCACATGAAAGCTCATCATCCTGATTTAACACCCATGGATGCAAAGACTTTCTATCGTCATTGTGTTGATGCGCGTTATCCATCGGCAGGCGGTACTTTAAAGAAATGTCCTTGTTAAGTTGAGCTTGAAATTCAGCTAAACAAAACGGTATGTGGTTAAACCATGTACCGTTTTTCTTTTTTTGAAAATGAAAAAAGGTTGCTTAAAGTCTGCTCATTTGTATTTTTTTCAATTGAAAATCACTTGTTTTGCTTTTGAAAAATGAATATGATGCTTTCCATTCTAGGTGTATAGCTCAGTTGGTTAGAGCGCTACGTTGACATCGTAGAGGTCTCCAGTTCGAGTCTGGATATACCTACCAAGATTTAAAGTCAGATAAGCTCGAATAGCTTTACATGACTTAAAAAGCCCTAAACTATAATGGTTTAGGGCTTTTTTATTGGTTCTTATAAATTTATAAAAGCAATAAAGGTGTATTTAAAGAAGGGTGTAAAAAGTGCTTAGAATAAAATAGTGTATTTTGAATCGCGAATAGAGATAATACTGTGAACCGATGAAATTGATAGGATAGTTAAAAATGGCTAAGGACTGGATGTTCAAAGGTTTCCTAGGTGATGTTACACGGGATGATGAAATACGTACTTGCATAAATCAAGGCAAATTCATGATCGAAATTGCTGACAAAATCAAAAATAATGAGTTGTTAACTGATCGGGAAAGGGAGTGGGCTGTAGGTATTGTGAAGGCTAGAGGTAAGGACCAAATAATAAATCCAACAAAATATATTTCTAAAGAAGAGAGTGGAGCTCCTCCAGATCCTAGGAGATATGAAGCTGTTCTAAGATATTATTGCTATCTAAAAATTCTAAAGGTCCAAAGAAGGGCGATTGAATTAGTTTGCTATTCCTATGAAGATATAACATCAGATAATTTAAAAAGTTGGATAAAGCAAGAACGAGAAGCTGGACAGCCAATTAAAAGGCAAGCAGACGATATAATTATTAATAATCCAGAAAACATAATTGTTAGTTATGAGAAAATTAAAGGTAAAAAGTAAAAAAAGTTTTTCCCTATTTTCTAAAACTACTATGTGAATAATTAAGTACATCCCTGCTAAATTCTAAAGGATGTATTTAGATGCTGAATAAAATTAAACAACCCAGAAAAATTGCTTCAGACTCAGTAAAGCCAAACTTTAAAACACTGTTAGATTTGCTAAATTCAATTTTGAAAATTATTCGTCTTTTGCTTGAAATCATCAACATTTTATTTCTTTAGATTTAAAAATACTTTGCGACACAGTTAGACGTATTACTTAACTTTATATATTTATATATGGATTATTTTAATTTAAATTCAAGATGCTAAGTCTAGGTTTGCTCCCGAAAGTCAGATACCCAGTCTGATTGGCTTAGCTATTTGTTTGGGGAGCTGTGGGAGGCATTTATGAATAGTTTAAAAAAGCTTATTAAAGATAAGAGTCCATGGTTATCAGTATTTGATGCTTTTGATCTTATAAAAAATAAAACTGATTTAGAGCTGGATTATGAGATAGCAGAACTTTTAATTTCGATTGAGATAAATGATTTTTGTATACCTTATGATAAGTCACATTATTTCGATGGTAAGCCAGTAAGACTTCATCGAGATTTTGATAATAAGCAATTTTCAAAAATGGATTATCTCTTAATAAATTTAGCTAGTAGATCTATTGCTATTGATGACTTTAATGTCGACTTTAAAAATTATGTATGGTTTAAAGATGATTTTTTTTATCAATTTGAACGTTTCACAGAAATTAATTTAGAAAAAAGTGAACAGAGAGATAAGTTTGATGAAAACAAAACTTTAGATGAGAGTAAGTCTTTTCCTCTTTATTTTAAAAATAAGATATTTTCAGTTCATGAAGCATCTTGTTTAATGACTGGTTACAATCCTGTTTCAACCTCAAGATGCTCGAATAAAGTAAGTTGGCTAGAACAGCATCCAGAGTATGAAGAAGCATTTGACTTTATATATTCTGCCGTTAAATCTGGTTTTTTTGGAGAATTTGGTAATGAAGACGCATATCTAGACGTTAATAGATTAAAAGAATTTTTTTCTGATAGTGGAATCTATATAGAGGGTTTTAATAAAAATATAGAAACACAAAATGATATTAATTTTGATAACTACATTGTGAAACATGTCAAATTAGAGGGTTATCAGCGTGAAAATCAAGAGTTGGCTATAAAAATTAATAAATTAGAACAAAAATTACAGCAAGAAATTCTTCAATCCGAATTATTGCAATCAGATTATCAGTCATCACAAACTCAAATAAGGAATCTTAAAAGTATTATTTCTGAAAAAGATAAAACAATTCAAAAGCTAAAAGATGATGTGCAAAATGAAAATGGAAAAGTATTTTGTCTTAGTATGGATCTTAATGATGCAAAGAATGACTTTCAACAATTAAAGCTCAAATATGAAGATTTAGAAGCTAATCTTTTAACAAGTATCCCTTATCCAACACTTAATATTCTAGACCAAATTTTTGATGAGTCAGCTACAGAAAGGTATGCACCTGACTTAGTGCTTTCAATTAAATTATGGGAATCAATTTATATAAACAATCCTAAAAATGATAGTCACAGTAATAAAGCTAATGGTTGGATTACTATGAATACTGGTTATGACCTATCTAGACCATCTGCTGCAAAATTAAGAGAAATCACAACTCCTTTTGTCAATTGGTCAACACATAGAGATAAAAATTATAAAAAATAATTTTATTATAAGATGCTGATTTATATATACCCTACCTACCTAAGGTAGGGTATTTTTTTACGCTACCCATCTTACCTGAGGTAATACCTAATTTGGTTTTATTGCTCCATCAAACACAACTGTATGGAACATAAATAATGCACCCAATCCGAGTTATCTACCATCCCACTGGTGAACTACTAAGTATTAACCGTAATGCTTTAGATCAGTCTAATTTAAATGATCCAATTTTCTCTCAGGGGGATAAAGTGGTCGTAGATATTTCTAATCCTCATGCTTTACGTCGTGCTCTTTTGGACTATGCAGAGCAAGTCATTCATCTTGAAACTCAGAACCAGTGTTTAGAGCAAACGATCGCCACCATTACTCAGGCACCTGCAGGAATGAAATTTCAGCAAGCATGCAAGATCTTAAATATTAAAAGACAAGTATTAGCTAGCTGGTTGAGGGAACATGGTTGGGATCGTCATCTTAATAATGCACGTACTTCAACATACTATAGTCAGGTACGTGGGTATTGTGAAACCAAATATGAAAAGGTTATTCGGGTTCGCCCTAATGGGGATCAGTATACTTTCACTATGGTGGAGTTTTTTATTCTTCCGAAGGGGATGAATATTTTGGCTAAAGCTTTTGGTAAGGATACCTAAGATAATGAACTTTAAAGTTGCATGGTAGAAAAGATAACGCATTGTGAATAAGTGGGAAATTCTCAAAAGAGTTTCCCCCCTTTATAAACCCCCATTTAACAATAACCAACTCATTATTTATCCTTACTTTTTAATGATCTAATTTAAAACAAATGTCATTTTGTGTGCTTGACTGCTAAAGGGCAGAGCACTATCCTTTGCCTGCTGGCCACATTGCCAGCCGGCTTTGACAGGCTGAATAATAACTCCCGCATCAGAGCTTTTCCTTCTGAGGAATAGTTTTGTGTGTGGTGGACCACTCGTTCCCTCCCGTAGCGGTAGGACGGGAGAGGGACACCTTCGGGTGTGCTAGTTTGAGTTATTACTAGTCTGTCAACCTTCTTCCGTTCTGCCACCATAATTCTATAAATGTCTGGTAGAACTCCCAATAAAAAGGAGTTGGCTTTGCACATTCTTAATTTCTTGGCAGCCTTTGCCAAAAGCTATAACGACACAACTTAAACTTTTAAAGCAGTTTGAATATCTAAAGATTTTCAGGCTTTAAATCATTTCGTCTAAAACTTAGTTCAACAATAAAACTTGAGATGTGCCACGCACAGTCTTTACGGCTTTGCTATGCCTTTTTTTCTCCCCAAAAAGTATCTCTTTTAGAAACAACAAGAATTTATAACGGTAAAACGATGCCAAATTTAGTTCTTCCAGCACGTGCTATAGAAGTTGTTAATACATCCATTTATTTGTTTCACCATCACGGATTTCATACCGTTGGTATCGACCGAATTGTGAAAGAGTCAAAAATTCCAAAAGCGACTTTTTATAACTACTTTCACTCGAAAGAGAGGTTTATTGAAATCTGTTTGATTGTGCAAAAAGAGCGTTTAAAAGAAAAAGTGATTTCAATTGCTGAGGAGGCGAATCGCACCAACGTAACTGATCAATTAAAGAAACTTTATTTCTTACATACCGATCTAGAAGGGCCGTACTATTTATTATTTAAAGCTATTTTTGAAACCAAACTGACCTATCCAAAAGCTTATCAAGTCGCAGTGAGATATAGAACGTGGTTAATTAATGAGATTTATAGCCAACTGAGAACACTCAAAAACGATACAACCTTTCAGGATGCCAAACTATTTTTATATATGATTGAGGGTGCAATTATTCAGCTTTTAAGCTCGGATGTGGCAATTGAGCGGGAAAGGGTATTGGATTATTTTCTAATTTCACACTACTAAGTTCTACACAGAAAAGATCAAAATAAAATACACTATTGTAATTATTTATTCACTATAGTAAATTTATTGACTGATAATTATCTATTTTGAAGAATTCTTCACCAAAATTTTAATTTTATGATGCGAGATAAACTATGTTAAACATTCGAATGTCCCGTCCAGATGAAGGTGACCAAGTGGTTGCCATCTGGAAAAGCTCGGTTGACGCTACACATGATTTTCTTACGGCAGATGATCGTAAAGAAATTGAAAAAGAAGTTGTCGGCTTTTTTTCAGAAACACCTGTATGGGTTGCGGTTAATGCCGATGACCAACCTTTAGGTTTTATGTTTTTACATGATGGGCATATGGAAGCATTATTTATTGATGCTGCTGCTAGAGGACTAGGCGTTGGCAAGGCACTTCTATTACATGCATTAAGTATATATCCAAACTTAACGATTGATGTGAATGAACAAAATCAGCAAGCAGTTGGTTTTTATCAACATATGGGATTTCAGGTCACTGGTCACTCACCGCTAGATGGTCAAGGTAGAGCCTATCCATTGTTGCATTTAGGCATAGCCTCTACAACTTAAGCGGTTTTACACTTTTAGTAGAAAAGTCACAGCGTGCAGGTCATTGGGAATTTAGTTCTAAGACTTCTTTTGACTAAATGCAACGACATAAACACAAGGTAAGTTATGATCAGGATTAAGGAGTTTGCAGTCTGCTGGACTCGTAAGAGCAATACAGTCTCCTGTCTCTAAATGAAATAACTGAGAGTCTATTTGAATATCAAGCTGTCCATTTAAAACCCATATCGTTTGTCCATTTAAATTTTCATACGCACTTGCGGGCATAAAGAACTGACTTGATGCAGGAATTTCAATTTTAATTAATTCTGGATTTGCTCCAGCAGGAGAGATTGACCAGCGTGTAATACCCAGTTGGTTGTCTGTCCAATGTTGTTGCTGTTGTTTCCGAGAAAGAAGAATGTTGGTGTTTTGGCTCATTTCAGCTTCAGCAAAAAGTTTAGATAAAGTAATACCTAACGCATTTACTAAGCGACCAAGTATTGCCGCACTTGGACTAGAAGCACCTCGTTCAACTTTACTGATCATGGCTTGGCTTACGCCTGAGTATTCTGCTAATTCCGCTACAGTCCAGCCTTTGCTCTTTCTTTGTTTGAGTAATAGGCGAGCGATTTCAGCATCGAGTACTTGCGTATCAGGTTGTTCAGCCATTATAGAAACCTTCCAGTTTTAAACATTGATATTATGCGATAGAAATTAAATATTGTTGTATAAAATCAGCTTTGTATTTTTTATTTAATATGATCAATTTAGCTCAATAACTTTTGTACGCTCTAAAATTGAGTAGTTTATTAAACTAGAGAAAACATGCTGGACTATTAAATCTGATAGTCACATAAAAAAAGTATAACTATCAGATTTAAATGAGAATACACACAAGAAATGAAATCTATGCAGGCTATTCTTTTTTACTATGGATTTATTAAACAATCGTAAGAACGTCTGCTACAGGCTTGCGTATTTTTTGTGCCCAATTATTGGTTGTTGGATAACCCACAGCAACAATCATGACAGGTAATTCATTCGCAGTAAGTTCAAAATCTTGAGATACTTGTTTTGCATCAAATCCACCCATTGCACAAGTCCCTAAACCCATTTCTTGTGCAGCGAGTATTAAGGTCATTGCTGCTAAAGATGCAGAGCGAATGGCCTCATCACGTTGTAAGATAGCGTTATCTTGATAGGCATTAGTCGCTTGTCTTACCCAGCTATCAATCACTTTAGGTCCCATAATATTATTTTCTAGGGATGGCTGTAGCGCGTTATGCAGTTGATGATGTGCATCAAATGTCCCGCAGATTATGAAATTTACAGAAGCATCAGTAATTTTATCTTGTCCGAACGCTGCTGCTTTCAACAATTGTTTTGATTCTTCAGAGCGTACCGCTATGAAACGCCAGTTTTGTAAATTATAAGCTGAGGGAGCCTTGGTTGCTAATTCGACTAATAATTTGATCGTAGCTTCATCTAAAGAGCGATTTGGCTGAAAGTTATTAATTGATGTGCGAGTTTCAATAGCGTGTTGTATAGAGATATTCATATAAGCCTCAGAAAAGAAAAATAATTTTAAAGTTAATAATTAATTACGACGTGCACTTGTCCATTGCACTACGAACACACTAATGAGCACGATAACTAACCCTAAAAGAGCGGTTCCTGAGATTGACTGTGATAACAAAGCCCAACCCAGTACCACCGCAGTTAGAGGACTAAGTAGCCCAAGAGATGCAACTGCCACACTTGGCAGACGAGTTATGCCTCTAAACCAAAGTACATAAGCAACTAAAGCACCCGCTAAGCTCAAATAAGCGTAAGAAATATATTGCACAGGTTTTAAAGTAGGGAGAGGTGCATCTACCATCCAAGCAATAGGTAAAAGAATTAAGCCCCCAATCACAAGCTGCCAACCTGTAAGAGCGAGTAATGGCATATCTAATTTCCAGCGAGATGTGAGCCACACACCACACGCCATGCATATAGCACCTAATAAGGCAGCTAAGATTCCAATCGGTTCAAATACGGTGTTCGGTGATAACAGCAAGATTGCCATTCCAAACATGCCGATCACAGCTGACCAGAGGGTAGCTCTTAGTGGTGACCGACCATCTATTACCCAAGCTAATACCATTACCAATAAAGGTTGAATCGCACCAAGTACAGCAGCTAATCCACCCGGTAAACGATAGGCCGCGACAAATAGAAAAGCTTGAAAAAGCCCGATGTTGAGCGCCCCCAATATGATTAAACGCCACCAATCATTTTTGGCAGGCATGCGGCGAGTAAATAACAATAAAATTAAACCTGCTGGTAATACTCGTATTAGTGCTGAGGTGAAAGGGCGGTCTGATGGTAAAAGTTCTGATGTCACAATATAGGTGGAGCCCCAAATAATAGGAGCTAATGCAGTGAGTAAAATATCGAACCCACGTGAAGCTGGAATAGGCTTTGACATATATTTGCCATTTATCTTCAATTCAAGATATTATTATGTTGTCATACCAATTAGCTTGAAGTCAAGATAAATGAAAAAACAGAACGATAGTCTGCAAAAAGATGAAGTTGATAAAATTTTAGAACAATGGGCGAAAGAACGACCGGATCTTGATGCCAGTCCTATGGGGCCTATTGGCCGCATTAAACGATGCGCTACTCTGTTAGAACGGCTTTTGGAATCTACGTTCTCAACCTTTGACCTGAGTCTTTGGGAGTTCGATATGTTGGCTACGCTTAGACGATCGGGATCCCCATATCGGCTAAGTCCAACTGAATTGTTTTCAGCATTAATGATTACTTCGGGAACAATGACACATCGTTTAAAGAAACTGGAGCAGAGGAATCTTATTGAACGTATAGATAACGAAGAAGATGCCCGCAGTATGCTTGTACAGCTTACAAGTCATGGATTGGAGTTAATCAATAAGGCAGTGGAAGCACATGTGGAGAATGAACGTCATATACTTTCAGTACTGTCCAGTAATGAAATAGATAATATCAATGCCTCTTTGTCAGTGTTGCTCCAATCTTTAGAAGCATCTACAAAAAAGAGTAGGTAAAAATATTAAGAAAATAAACCTATATGAGATCTTAATTAAAAATCTAAACTTCATAATTAAGATCTCATCATAGAGGTGAGTGAGGCCAAAATCACGATGGAGGAGATATTAATATGGCTAAGGATTATATAGAACTGTCAGTAATAGGCTGAAAATGTTGCTTTAGCGAGTCTAAAAAAAGCTGAACCTTTTTTGGAATTTTTGATCCATAGGGTGTGGTTGCATAAAAATGAACCGTTGATGAAAATATGTCCTGTGAGCAATTAATAATAACGCCTGCATCTTCATATCTTTTTGCTAAAAAATCGGGAATAAATAAAATACTGTGATTCTTTTGGCAAAAATCTAAAAGAATTTCTATATTATTGCAAATGAGTTGAGGAATTGAATCAATAAAATTATTTTTTAAATCTGATTTTGAATATAGTGATATATTATATTTTCTTAATTCTTCTATGCTTTTAGGTTTTCCATATTTATTTAAAAATGTTGTTGTTGCATAAAAGTTTCTTTGATAAGTATCTAGTAAAAAGATATTTTGCTCTTTAATTTCATCATCAATTTTTAAAATAATATCAAATTTATTTTCATTGATATCAACTGAGTTTTCTGAAAATAGCAGATCAATTTCGATATTCGGATATTGAATTAAAAAATTAGAAATAATCTCTGAAAAGCATGTTTGTACAAAAGCATGAGGAGCGCTAATTTTTAATATACCTTCAGGATACTTTTGATCGTAGATGAAGTCATTGGCAGCTAAATCTAATTCTTTAACAATGACTTTGCAACGTTGATAGAACTTTTCCCCTGAGCGGGTGAGGTCCATCTTTCTGGTATTACGTGTAAACAATGATGTACTGAATAGACTTTCTAAATAAAAGATTCTTTTAGAAACTTGATCTCTAGTAACACCTAATTTTCTAGAGGCATTACTAAAATTTCCAGTTTCTACGACACTAATGAAAGTATTAATACAGTCTAGTTTATCCATTAAATTTTGAAAGGCTAAATTGGCGTTTCGCTAAACTATATTATGATGTTCTACTTATCAATCATTGTATCTTTTAGGGATACAGTTTGTATTTAAATAAATATCTAGTAGTTTACAGTTATTTTTGATTTTATATAGTCTGCTAATTAATTTGTTTGGTGAGTTGTATAAATAATCATTTTAAATATCTAAATTAAAATCATATTTATTGAAAATATTAATGGTTTTATAAGTTTATAGGGTTGTTAAAAATCGAAATACCAATGAGGTAAATAGATGAGTGACTTAATTAATAATAATCCTGTGTGGGTAAAAAAGATCTTATCAATTCATGGATTGCTGCCACTTCTTCGACTTGCATTAGTTTCAGCCTATTTGGTCGGTGGAATTAATAAATTCATCGGATTTCATGCGGCGATTGAGGAGCAGGCGAGTTTTGGTTTACAGCCTGCTTGGCTCTGGGCATCTACAGCAATTTTGATTGAAATTGTAGGTTCGCTTTTGGTTATTTTTAATCGTTTTGTCTGGTTAGGAGCCGGAGCTTTAGGCTGTCTAACCGCCATAGCGATGCTAGTTGCAAACGACTTTTGGAATCACACTGGTCCAGCTTTTTTTAGCACGTTTAATAGTTTCTTTGAACACCTCGGCCTCATTGCCGCTCTAGTAATGGTCACCATTCTTTCTAATCAACAAACAAAGTCACAATAAGTTGTAGTACTTAATTCTTACGGAGTCTTTTATGCGTAAATCATTATCAGCCTTGCTTTTAAGCACAATGCTAGTGGGCACAAATGTTGCCATTGTTCCTCAAGTTTTAGCCAAAACAACAACCAGTGTAAAAAGTGAAGCGCCCGGTGTAGCTCCTCAATACGACACAACGCATGTATATGTTAACCCAGAAGACTTCGATAAATTTACCGACAGCTTAGTCGCGACTTTTGGCGGGACTAAATCCAAACAAGGCGTTTTTCAGGTGACACCAACCCCAAGCCAGACCATTTCCCAGCTTGTATTAACCCCAGTAGGAACACTGTCTGTATTTGGTTTTAAAACTCCCGTTCCATATCCGTTTGGTTTAGAAAGAACGGGTTATTTAGTCAAAGATATGGATGCAGCCGTTCAGTCTGCCAAAGCAAATGGCGCAGACGTGATTGTTGAAGCATTTCCTGACCCAATTGGGCGCGATGCAGTCATCCAGTGGCCAGGTGGCGTAAATATGCAGCTTTATTGGCACACGACTAAACCGAGCTATAACAAACTAGAAACTGTTCCAGAAAATCGTATTTATGTTTCAAAACAAAGTGCCGATTCTTTTGTTAAGAAGTTCGTGAGTTTCTCGCATGGCAAAGTGGTTTCAGACAACCCTAAAGCGGCAGGTATAGAGATTGGACGCCCAAATGAAACGTATAGACGTATTCGCGTTGAATCTGATTTCGGCAAAATGACAGTGTTGGTTACTGATGGTCATCTTCCATATCCATATGGGCACGATATGACGGGTTATGAAGTCAAAAATTTATCGGAGACTTTAGATAAAGCCACAAAGGCGGGTGTATCTGTATTGGTGAATACCTATAAATCGGATGGTCGTGAGGCAGCGATGGTACAGTTCCCAGGTGGTTATATTGCCGAAATTCATGCCGCTACAAAGTAACTTATTCGCTTAATGATTGTTAGAAACTGATACTCACATGGCCTAAGGGGGATGTGAGTGTAAAAGACTAAGTCTCTGCAATGACCTGTTTATTACCGTGGATAACCATATGGCTCAGCCTATTTCTAATGATAGAAAATATCGCATTAAGACCACAGAAAATTATCTTAAAATTATAAAAATGAGCGTCTTGCTTACGGGAAGTTTATTTCTTTATGAATTTGCGCATGCAGAAAATGAGGTTTCAAATACAAATGCATGTCCAATTCGCCCAAAAATCTCAACCAATCGTTGGCAAGAAAATTGGAATGTTTTAAAAAACTCATGTGTACCAAAGAAAATAGGCGATGATTTCAAATATATACCCTTTGGCGATAATAATTATTTGTCATTGGGTGCGAATATTCGTGAGCGTTTTGAAGTCAATAATAATGCGAGATTTGGCAGCGGAAATAATCAAGCCGATCGCTATTTAATTCAAAGATTACAAGTTCATGCAGATGCACGTATTGGCGATCATTTACAATTATTTACTCAGCTCAGTGATGCAAGAGCATTTGATAAAAAGAATATTAGCAGCACCGACCAAAATAGACTTGATGTAGAGCAAGCTTTTATTGCTTGGGTGAGTCCTTTAAATAACGGAACTTTTAAGTTTAGAGTTGGCCGTCAAGAGATGGCTTTCGACTTGCAACGCTTTATTTCAAATCGCGAGGGACCAAATGTTAGGCAATCCTTTGATGGCATTTGGTCGGGTTATGAATATGGTGATTGGAGAGTTTTAGGCTATCTCACCAGACCTGTTCAAATTGAAAAAGATTCAACTTTTAACGACCACTCAAAACGTAATTTAAGTTTTAGTGGCTTTCGCGTAGATAAACAAAATGTATGGGATGGTGAGTTATCTGGTTATTACTCACGTTATGAACGAGATAATGCATCTTTTATAAGTGTTAAGGGGAATGAAATTCGCGACTTATACGACGTTCGCCATATGGGTAAAAAGAATAATATCGATTGGGATATTGAAGGCATGCTGCAACATGGAAGGATTGGTGGACAATCTATACAAGCATGGGGACTCAGTAGTATTACAGGGTACACGTTTGCTGATAAAGCTTGGTTGCCGCGTTTAGGCGTCCAGTTTGATATTGCCACAGGTGATAAAAACGCCAATGATAATGAACTCAATACCTTTAATCAGCTCTTTGCAAACGGCTCATACTTTACTTTGGCGGGTTACAGTGGCTACAGCAATATTATTCACATCAAACCATCTCTGACACTTAAGCCTTCAGATAAACTTACTCTGTTAAGTGCTTTAGGTTTTCAGTGGCGTGAAACCACCAATGATGCAGTTTATTTCCAAGGTAATAACAGCATGGCAAACACAGCAGGCCAAGGCTCAAGTTGGACAGGGGCATATATTCAACTGAGAGCAGATCAAAAAATAAATGCTAACTTGTCTGTTGCTGCCGAAGGAGTGCACTTTGAAGTCGGAGATACCATTAAGAAAGCAGGTGGTAAAGACTCAAATTATTTAGGTCTTGAACTTAAATATGCATGGTAAAAATAGAAGAGAAAAAATATGAGCACAGATATAAAGCAAACAAAAATTGGCCATTATCAAAATCTAGACATCGAACTCGTGACTTGGGACTGTGCTTCGGCCGAGGTTGAACTTTCTTGTGCTTGTGTTTTTGAACATGAAATGAATAACCGTTCTTTTTCGGGTGGATTGGCACATTTAGATGAAGCACTAAATGGCAGATTAGATCTGATACGAAAAAATAATTGGTTCAGCGCGAAATTGAATGATGCTCTTTTAATAAATCAAACGCCATCGACCATACAAGCCTCTAAAGTTTTACTTGTTGGGATGGGGGCACCAGAAGATTTCACCGTAGAGCGAATCGAGACTGCGATAAAAACTGTTATAAAGACAGCTCATCAACTGGAACTCAAAAGTGTGGCATTTGCACCGAGTATTTTAGATACAGGTCTGAATCCTCCCACTGGTTTAAATGAACTGATGCTAAGAAGTTTAAAAGAAGAATTAGACAAACATCATCAGCTTTATTTGCAAAATTTAGTCAAAAAATCTGAAATTGAAAGATGGGTATTTGATTCGGGTTTTCAAAATTATGATGCTAAGGCTGAGCAATATATAAAGTCTTTTACCAAAATTTTTTATAGCTAATATTTCAACTTATCAAAAAACAACTTGTTTCTTCAGCATGACTCATTTAAATAATGAAATAGGAACACACACATCTCTGATGCTTTAGTAGGAGGTCGTTATTTGAAGTTATTTATTATTATATTTATTGCAATTTTTTCTAGTATTGGACTGATCTGTTTAATTGCTCTACTCAAAAATTTAAAAAACAATTCGTCATCTGGCGAACACGATTATTCATCTTCTTCAACACATCATTTTCACGATAGTAGTCCTAGTCATCATAGCTCTAGTTATTCAAATGATTGTTCATCATCTTCAGATTCAGGTAGCTGCGATAGCGGCGGCGGCGGAGATTAAAAAAAGCCCTTTTATGCAAAGGGCTTTTTAATGATTTAAGGTAAATCGAACCAGATAAATTGACTATCTTCAGTTGCCTGAATCGTCGCTTTACCTTCAAACACGAAAGCATCACCAGCTTTGACTTCTTGATCGCCAATACGGATTACGCCTGAAATCACGTGAACATAGTTCAATTTTTTAACTGGCTCAACGTTTAACTCATGTCCTTTTTCCAATACAGCTGACTTTATCTCTGTATTTTGGCGAATATGCATCGGTGCATTTGCATCAGGCCCTGCAATTAAATGCCATTTATTTGGATCATTACGTGGGTCAAGGCTAATTTGCTGGTAATTTGGCTCAGCTTCTTTTACGTCTGGAATAATCCAGATTTGTAATAGATGCACGGGTGTATCAGTGTTATTGATTTCACTATGGGCCACGCCTGTACCAGCGCTCATGAGTTGCCATTCACCTGCTTTAATCTGGCCTTCATTTCCCATGGTGTCACGGTGTGAAATAGCACCATCTAGCACACAAGTTAAGATTTCCATGTTGTCATGCGAGTGTGTGCCGAAACCATTATGTGCATCAATTCTGTCGTCATTAATCACACGTAATGCACTAACACCCATATATTTAGGATCGTACCAGCTACCAAATGAAAAGCTGTGATAAGACTCTAACCAACCCGCTTTTACATGTCCTCGATCTTCACCACGATGTAGATAAGTATTCATGATTTAATCTCCCAAATTTTTTATTTATCTCTTGAGAAATATATTAACGTTCTATAGAGGTTAGAAAAATAGGCTAACTGCAACATGTCGTTGCATAATTGATATGGTTGTAAAGTTTTTTTATTGATCAATTTTTAAGAATAAAAAAACCTGCCATGAAGGCAGGTCTTTTAAAGAATATATGGATTACTCAAGGAATTTAACAGTTACGCCAGAACGTACTTTATTTCCTAAATCGTTTGCATCCCAGTTTGTTAAACGGATACAACCGTGTGATGCTGTTTTAGAAATTAAAGATGGGTTTGGTGTTCCGTGAATACCGAAAGATTTTTTACTTAAACCAATCCAGATATTACCCACTGGAGCATTCGGGCCAGGTGGTAAAGAAAGAGGTTTTAAGTTTTTACCTTGTACGAAGTTCGAAGGTGAATAGCTGTACCAAGGATTACGAGCCACACCAACTACCTTGTAAGTACCGGCCGGAGAAGGCGTATCAGTACTGCCAATTGTTGCAGGAAATGAGGCAATCATTTGGTTCCGGCTATTGAAGAGATACAATTGTTTTGCACCTTTATGAGCAATAATCAAATGAATATCTTCTGGTAAATCATTGCGTACGTTTGGAACAATGATTTTTTCACCCGCTTTTTTGAATGTCGCAGTTGGGTTAATTTTCTTTAAGAAAGCTTCATCAATATGAAACTTCTCACCCAACATTTCGGTTACACGCGTGTAGTACAAACCTTTCATTTTAGCTTGCAATGCGTAGTCAGAAGGAATCGACTCAGCATATGGGCCTTTTAAGTCAGCATCAGAAATTGTGTATTCAATAAATGCTGGCTTGGTTTGTTTAGCAATCAATGCATCCCAAGTTTCTTTGGTCAGGTCACCAGTAGGTGATAAACCATTCATTTGTTGGAATGAAGAAATTGCTTTTAATGTATTTTTACCGCTCATGCCGTCAATTGCACCTGGCGAAGCATGTGCGTTATTGAGCATTACATGTGCACGCGCATAAACTGGAAGTTGGCCTTTACCAATATTTTCAGACCATTCTGCCGAGTTTAAGCTATCTAAAGTCCATGATGCAGCGGTTGTCGCAGGAGCCGTAGACGCAGCGCTGCTTTTAGCAACAGCTGGAGTAGACGCCGCGATGCCTGATTCAGCATTTGGATCTTCAGTTTTCTGTAAATTTTGTAATGTTGTTGACGCTCGATTTAAGTCATTTTGTTCTTGAGCGGTAATTTGTGTCGAAGCTTGAGCTTTTACAGTTGAAGCTGCATCTACTGCTAAAGGATCAATCGGATCTTCTACAGGAGCTGATACCTTTTTAGGGTTCAGGGGTTGCTCAGTTGTTGAAGCAGCAAAAGCAACATTAGCAATAATACAACTTAAACTCATAGCGAGTAATGAGCGAACAAACATGTAATTCAACCTTAAGAATTTTCATATAAGCAATAGGGGATTGATCTAATCTCAAAGTGCATAAAATTACCAATAACTCATTTCTATGAGCCCAAGATTGGTAATTTAGTGATTAAAAGAATATCCAATGACCCCAATGTAACATGTTGCAAGTATTGCAGAAAACCCCAAGGCTTGCAGTAGACTTTTGTGTAAATATGCATTTTTTAGTAGATTGACGAGTTTTTTGTGTGAAATTGAAATTATAAAAATGTCTCTGTTTTTGATATGATGCTGCCACATAAAGAAGATAGAGATTGGTAATGACGACTTTGAAAAATGATCGTTTCCTCCGTGCTTTGTTACGCGAACCTGTAGATACCACTCCAGTGTGGATGATGCGTCAAGCAGGGCGTTATTTGCCTGAATATCGCGAAACACGTTCACAAGCAGGTGATTTCCTATCTTTATGTAAAAATACAGATTTTGCTTGTGAAGTGACTTTACAACCTTTGCGTCGTTACGATTTAGATGCAGCAATTTTATTTTCAGATATTTTAACTATTCCAGATGCACTCGGTTTAGGACTTTATTTTGAAACTGGCGAAGGCCCTAAGTTTCAAAAGACCGTACGTACTGAACAAGATGTCGCGAATTTACCAAAGTTAAATGCAAAATCAGATCTTGATTATGTAATGAATGCGGTAAGTACAATTCGTTCTGCTTTGGGTGGTCAAGTTCCACTGATTGGTTTCTCTGGAAGCCCTTGGACGCTTGCAACTTATATGGTTGAAGGTGGTTCAAGTAAAGAATTCCGTTTTACCAAGCAGATGATGTACGCTCAACCAGAAGTTTTACATGCTTTGCTTGATCATTTAGCAGACTCAGTCATTGACTATTTAAATGCTCAAATTGATGCAGGTGCTCAGGCAATCCAGATCTTTGATAGCTGGGGCGGGGCATTAGCACACCGTGAATATGTCGAATTCTCTTTAAACTACATGAATAAAATCATTGCAGGTTTACAACGTGAGAAAGATGGTCGACGTATTCCTATCATCGTGTTCACAAAAGGTGGCGGTCAATGGTTAGAGCCAATGATTACCACAGGTGCAGATGCTTTAGGTTTAGATTGGACGACACCATTAAATACAGCTCGAACTACAGTGGCTGGACGTGTCGCTCTGCAAGGGAATCTTGATCCGGCTGTTTTATACGGTTCAGCTGCTTCAATTGAGAAAGCAGTGAAATTGATGATAGACGATGCATACGCAAATGGTGAAAAGACCGGTTACATTGCTAACTTGGGCCATGGGATTACTCAGTGGGTAGATCCTGCACAACCAAAAATCTTTGTAGATACAGTGCATGAGTATAGTGCTAAATATCTAGGATAGTTTTTGTGCAATATCTAACTTTACCGTTTAAATTTATCGGCAAGGCTGTTTCGGCAGCCTTGTTTGGTATTTTGCTTTTAATTGCTTTTGCTTTAACAGCACCGATGGGAAGCCATGAATACATGGGGTTCTATCGTTATGATTATTTACTGACTTATGCACTGTTAATTCAGATTTGCTTACTCTATTTAAAACTGGAGTCATGGGCAGAAGCCAAAGTCATTGCTTTATTTCACGTCATGGCGATGTGCATGGAAATATTCCTAACGCATCCTGCGATTGCATCGTGGCAATATCCACAGCCCGCCGTATTTAAAATTTTAACTGTGCCTTTATTTGCAGGTTTTATGTATTCGGCTGTAGGTAGTTTTTTTGCACGCTCAATACGACTGTTTCAAGTGTCTTTTGAAAAACTTCCAAGTTTTGCAACTATGCTTTTACTGGCATTTTTCTCATATATAAATTTTATGAGTAAATTTTTTGTTCCAGACATTCGCTATATTTTATTCGCGATTAGTATTTTTATTTTTTGGAAAACAAAACTTTATTTCCAGTTAAATGAACATAAATTTAAAATCCCGATGTTACCTGTTTTGTTTACACTCGCGTTTCTGATCTGGATTGCTGAAAATATAAGTACATTTTATAAAATCTGGCTTTATCCAAGTCAGGTCGATGCTTGGCATATGGTCGGTTGGGGCAAGCTAGGGTCGTGGTATTTATTATTAATTTTAAGTCTAGTGCTCGTGCTTAAAATATTAGGCAACAGGGATAATCAAGGTAACTGGAATTTAAGATAATTTTTCTTTTGCACTTTTTATCATATTGTTTATTTTTTAATTGCTAAATCACAGCCTTCTCGTTATCTTTAATATCGTGTAATAAGAATTACACATAACAATACAACACATAAGAAACAATCAATAATGATTTTGGAGATTTACATCTATGTTAAAAAAATTAGCTTTAGTTGCTTTATTAGCAGCTGGTTCAAGTGTTGCAATGGCTGACAACGATGTGGGTTGTGGTGCAGGTACACAAATCTGGGCGGGCAAAAAAGGAGTAGCGCCTAAAATTCTTGCTGCAACAACAAACGGTATTTTTACTAACCAATTATTAGGGATCACTTTCGGTACTTTAGGCTGCCGTCAAGGCGGGACAGTAACAGCGCAAGTTGTAACATTCACAAATGAAAATGCAGAAGCTTTAGCACGTGATATGGCTGTAGGCCAAGGTGAAAGCCTGAATGTACTTGCTGAGTTAATGCAAATCAAACCTCAAGACAAAGACCGTTTCTTTAAAGTTTCAAAAGCAAACTTTGGTGAAATCTACTCTGCAAATAACCAAAATACTCTTCAAGTTTTAGCATCACTACAAACTGTAATGGCTAAAGACGACGTTTTAAAAGCTTACGTATAAGTTTGAAACTGAAAACCCTGTCATCTGGCAGGGTTTTTCTTATATTTAATGATAAAAATTGATGAGCTTAATGAAGTCATTTGTTTTAGTTTTTGCCTCTTTGGCAGTGAATACTGCATATTCAGCAGATATAAATCCATCTATTCAAAAATATTGGTCAATTGCAGAACAGAAAAAATTAGATCAAGACATTACATGGCAAAGACTCATGTATGCCAATAAAGACCAGAAAAGTGATGTCACTTATTCTGGCTATTTCATGGCAGAAAATGGGAAAAATAATTTAAAAGAAGAACTGAAAGCTGACATCTCGGCATTATTTATGCCTGCTCAAGATAATCAGTCGATTCGCTGTAAATTTCCGGCACGCAGTCAATGGCTCATACAAAAAGTAGGCATCCAAGAAAGTGAATTGCCTCAAGTGAAGTGCTCAGAATTTGAAAACTGGATTGGACAGATTAAGCCTCATAAAGCGACATTAATTTATGCGACAGATTTTATGGGCAATCCTAGCTCCATGTTTGGCCATACGTTATTGCGTTTAGACCCCAAAGATCAGCAACAATTAAATTTAGTTTCCTACGCTGTAAATTATGCAGCAACTGTGGCCGGAAACGACAACTGGTCATATGCATGGAAAGGTTTAACAGGGCAATATCCGGGTGAATATTCACTGATGCCTTATTACCGTAAAGTAAAAGAGTATGGCGATTTTGAAAGCCGTGATTTATGGGAATATGAGCTAAATTTAACACCTGAAGAAACACGGTTTTTGGTAAGCCATATTTGGGAAATGCAACATGTGAGCTTTCCTTATTACTTTGTGAGTGATAACTGCGCCTATCGATTGTTAGGGTTGGTTGATTTAGTAAAACCTGAGTCTCACCTGCAAGAGAAATTCACTCATGCTTCCATCCCGATGGAAACCATTAAATCGATGCAGCAGCAAGGGCTCACCAAAGCTCCTGTATATCGACCAGCTTTGGAAACCCAATTATTGGCCCAAGCTCATCAACATGGCGCCTCATTAGCAAAAGTGGCCCATCAAATTGCGATGATGCCCACTCAGCAGTCTTCTCAGATTTTAAAATCATTTAGTGAGCAAGATCAGGCTAAGATTTTAGAGATGGCATATGATGATTTATATCTTCAATTTACGAGCCGTAAAATAGAAGAAAGTGTTGCTCAGCCACAGTTGCGCCAGCTTTTAGCACTCAGAAGCCAGATTGATTTAGACAAACAGCGTCAAGAACCTAAAAGACCAACAAAAGAGCCAACTCAAGGTCACAATGCACGTAATATTTCAGTCAAAGCTGGTGAGGTTCAAGGAGACAAGTTTATCGAACTTGGTCATCGCCAAGCCTATCATGACTTGATAGATCCTCAAGGCGGATACCGTGCGGGAACTCAATTACTCTTTTTAAATGGTAATGCACAGTGGCGAGATGATCATTTAAAGCTAGAACGTCTTGATGTGTTAGAAGTAAATTCTTATAACCCGATTCAACCTTTTAAAACGCCGCTGAGTTGGGGATTTAATTTAGGTTGGCGTCAGGAAGCGATTCATGATGGTACTTTTAGTGAAGAAAAACAGCATGGCGTAGCGAATTTTAATGCTCAGGTTGGATATAGTTTTGCTGACTATGAACGTAAACATGTTTGCTATGGGCAACTACAAACCTACCTACAAGCCGGTTCAAATCTAGATAAAGGATGGCGTGTGGGGATGGGACCAACTTTAGGTTGTATGAATCAGTGGTTTGAACACTTCAACTCTGTGGTGCAAATTGAATTGCCCTATTGGGAAGACCAAAACCAATGGAATTTGAGAGTAAATACTCAGTGGCAATATGTGATTAATAGTAATAATACCGTTCGATTAAACTGGGATTATGAACAACAAAATCATCGAGATTGGATGAAATCAAGTCTAGGATATGTTTGGTTCTTTTAAATAGCATTATGAATAAAAAAGGGAAAAATGAATGAAATCATTTCTCCCTTTTTTGTTTTAGCAAAAGATTATTTCTTTATTGCATTTAACACTGCATACGCTGCTTTAATACGTTCTTCATTGGGAATACGTTTATTGGTTAACATGACTAAACCAATATTTTCTTTTGGAATAAATACGACATATGTTCCAAAACCGTTGGTTGAACCAGTTTTGTGGAACATCTTAACTGAAGGTTCTTTTGAAATAGCTGTCACTTTATTAGGCTTCATCACGATTTGCTCTGAATTACTGTCTAATAAAGTTTGTAAAGGTGCTGGATAAGAGAACTCTTCCCAACCTAATGCTTGATACATCGTACCTACTTGGTAGAAACCTTGATGTGTTTCATTAATTGCGCGTTGAATATCTTTCGGATATTTCTGTGGGTTGAGGTTGGCATTAACGAAACTCAGCATATCCGGTAAGGTCGATTTAACGCCGTACGCAGGTGCATCTAACGGGCCGGGGTTAACTCGAATCGGCTGATTTTCTTGGTTATAGCCAAAAGCATAGTTTTGCATTTGAGTTTTAGGCACATTTACATAACTATGTTTTAAGCCAAGATCTGGAAAAATGGTTTTTTCTAAGACTTGGTCGAAAGGTTTATTCATAGACAAAGCAACAACTTTTCCAAATAAACCAATGCTTGGATTTGAATATTGTCGATATTCACCGATTGAGTTTTTAGGCTTCCAGTCTTTGAAAAAAGTTAAAACTTGCTGATCTGTTTGGACTTCATCTGGAAATTGCAAAGCAAGGTTGCCACTCGTATAGGTTGCAAGTTGAAGTAAGTTAACTTGGTCAATCGGTGTGTTTTTTAATTCTTTCCAATATTTTCCGGGTGTGTTTTTAAAAGAAATTGTTCCTTTTGTTTTGGCATATCCACCAGCTGTAGCAGTAAATAATTTACTAACTGAACCGAGCTCAAAAATTGTACTACTATTTACGGCTTTTTTATCTTGAACGGATTGTAGACCATAATAGGTTTCATACTTTTTATTATTTTGAATGACGCCAACAGCCATTCCAGGCACATCATATTTTTCTAATAACGGTTTAAAATTTTGATCAACCAGTTTCTTAATTTCTTGCTCTTTTGGTGTATTCCCTGCATAAATCGAGGTATTAAAAATAAAAAGAGGGGATAAAAGTAAGCAAGAAATTTTGTTAAATCGCATGATTAACTCATAAATTATTTAAAATTAAAGATGTGTACTTTTATAACAAAAATCACATAATTTGATTGTTATGTTTTATAGAGTAAGTGCTTTATCTAAATATAAAAAAAGCCCAACTGAGTCGGGCTTTTTTTGCAGTATTCACTAGATTAGTAGCTTTCTGGTACTGCACTTAAAAATTCACGGCGTGCTTCTTTGTCAGTTTTAAAATCTCCGACAAATGAAACTGTACGAGTTGTAGATTCCTGTTTACCTACACCACGCATCATCATACACATATGTGCTGAATCGATAACGACAGCCACACCACGTGCACCAGTCACTTCAGCGACAGCTTCAGCGATTTGCTGAGTTAAATTTTCTTGAATTTGCAAACGACGAGCAAACATCTCGGTAATACGCGCAAATTTAGATAAGCCAAGAACTTTGCCTTCTGGTAAATAGGCAACATGAACACGGCCATAGAATGGGAGGAGATGATGTTCGCAAAGCGAATAGAATTCAATATTCTTCACCAATACCATTTCATGGTTATCTGATGGGAAAACCGCATTATTGGTGACTTCTTCTAAAGTTTTACTATAGCCAGAAGTTAAATATGAAAAAGCTTTAGCCGCACGCACAGGCGTATCTTTAAGGCCGGGACGATTAAGGTCTTCACCGACGGCAGTCAGAATGTTTGCGTACGATTGCTGCATTGACATAAGGCGTATAAATTTACTCTATTAGACAAGCTCGGCATTGTATCAGAAACATGCCCTGATGTTCATAACTCGTCGCACTATATTTATCCTGTTCGGCACGCATTAGATAAATGGTGAATAAATTTCATGTTTTTTATCGTTAATAGTCAATTATTTGAGCATGAAATGTGCAACTAATAGAGGTAAGTTATAAATGATCGCCTGATGGCATCATATTTGCAAATATGCCGTACTATAGAGCATAAGGATAAAACATGTCAGAACGTCCAATCACCTTTTTTTTTCGTGGTAGTCAGCAACAAGTAGAAAATGTATTACCCACCATGACAGTCTTACAATTTTTACGAGAATATACTCAATCGGGTAAGACTCGGCAGACTGGTACAAAAGAGGGCTGTGCTGAGGGCGATTGTGGTGCATGTACCGTAGTGATTGGTGAATTGGTCAATGACAATCTGCAATTGCGCAGTGTGAATGCGTGTATTCAGTTTTTACCGACTTTAGATGGTAAAGCCCTATTTACAGTAGAAGATCTGCATAATTTATTGCCTGCACAAGATGGAACACTTCACCCGGTACAACAGGCAATGGTGGATATGCATGGTTCACAATGTGGCTTTTGTACGCCCGGTTTTATCATGTCCTTATGGTCAATGTATGAAAATGAGCAATATTCTCCAAGCAAAGATCGAATCAGCGATTATCTTTCTGGAAACTTGTGTCGCTGTACAGGCTATCGTCCTATTTTAGATGCAGCACAAAAAGCATATGACTATCCACGTGTTTTATTAAACCGTCAAAAAATAATTGATGTATTAAAAGAGATCAGAACATTACCTGCATTACATTTAAATGATCATGGTCAACAATTCTTTGCACCAAAGACTCTGCGGGATTTTGCCGCATTACGCTTACAGTTACCGCAAGCACGGATTGTTGCGGGTAGCACAGATGTCGGTTTGTGGGTAACAAAGCAGGGCCGTGATTTAGGCGATATGCTTTATATCGGTCAGGTTGAAGAGCTTAAAAAGATCGTAGTCACAGACTATGCTTTAACGATTGGGGCAAATGTCAGTTTGAGTGATGCACTCATCAAAATTTCAGAGTTTTATCCTGACTTTCAAGAATTACAGCGCCGTTTTGCTTCCATGCCGATTAAAAATGCAGGAACGTTAGGTGGAAATATTGCCAATGGTTCGCCTATTGGTGACTCAATGCCGGCATTAATTACGCTAGGTACACGATTGATTTTGCGCGTAGGTGAACAGACCCGTGAAATCGCCTTGGAAGACTTTTACCTCGATTATCAAAAAACAGCATTACAGCTTGGTGAGTTTGTAGAGGCGATTGTTATTCCGCTTCGTGAAGGGCAGATGAGTTTTAAATTTGCTAGCTATAAAATTGCCAAACGTTTTGAGCAAGATATTTCTGCGGTATGTGCGGCCATTTCATGTGAGTTAGATACTCATCATGTCGCTCACAATGTCAGAATTGCTTTTGGCGGCATGGCTGCTATTCCCAAACGTGCAAAATATGCAGAAGCAATATTGGAAGGTCAGCAACTTACAGCAGAATTGATAGCTAAGGCTCAAGAGGCATTGTCGCAAGACTATCAACCTTTAGATGATGGACGTGCTAGCTCGGGATATCGATTACACGTCGCGAAAAACTGTTTACAGCGGTTTTATGTAGAAAAAGTCCTGTCTCAAACGATTACTCGTGTGAATGACTTGATTGCTATAGTGGAGATCTAACATGAATCAAACCATTGACTTAAGAGTTCCTAAAAAATCAGCTAAAGCAGGCGACTCGATTCCACATGAGAGCGCACATTTACACGTAACGGGACAGGCAACTTATATTGATGATTTACCTGAGCTTGAAAATACTCTGCATCTGGCAGTTGGATTTTCAAATTGTGCTAAAGGTAAAATCAGTAAGTTTGATTTGGATGCAGTACGTCAGGCTGACGGTGTCCATGCAGTTTTTTCGGCAAAGGATATTGAGGTTGAAAATAATTGGGGACCCATTGTAAAAGATGACCCAATTTTTGCCGAAGAGCAGGTTGAGTTTTATGGCCAAGCTCTGTTTGTGGTTGTTGCTGAGAGTTATCAGCAAGCCCGTCAGGCAGTTCGCTTGGCAAAAATTGAGTATGTGCCTGAAACTCCAATTTTAACGATTCAAGATGCAATTGAAAAAGAATCGTGGGTGTTACCGCCTGTTGAATTTAGTCATGGTGAAGTTGAGCAGGCATTTCAAAATGCAGTCCATCAACTTTCAGGTGCTATTGAGCTTGGCGGCCAAGAGCATTTTTATTTAGAAGGTCAGATTTCCTATGCGATTCCCCAAGAAAATCAGAGCTTAAAAGTCTATTGCTCGACACAACATCCAACCGAAATGCAGCTGCTGATTTGTCATGCATTAGGCATGAATATGCATCAGGTGAGTGTGGAAAGTCGCCGTATGGGTGGTGGTTTTGGCGGTAAAGAGTCGCAATCGGCGCAGTGGGCATGCATTGCATCTTTGGCAGCACAGAAAACAGGTCGTCCGTGTAAATTACGTTTAGATCGTGATGATGACATGAGTGCTACAGGTAAACGTCACGGTTTTGCTTATGAGTGGTCTGTAGCCTTTGATGACAGTGGTGTTCTGCAAGGCTTAAAGGTGCAACTGGCTTCAAACTGCGGTTTTTCCGCTGATCTTTCTGGGCCAGTAAATGAACGAGCAATTTGCCATATTGGCAACGCCTATTATTTAAATGCAGTTGAGCTACGTAACTTACGTTGTAAAACAAATACTGTGTCCAATACGGCATATCGTGGTTTTGGTGGACCGCAAGGCATGTTTGTCATTGAAAATATTATTGATGACATTGCTCGTTATTTAGGTTGCGATCCAGTTGAAATTCGTCAACTCAATTTCTTTGCCGAACAGCCCGGTGCTGGACGTGACCGTATGCACTATGGGGCAGAAGTCCGCGATAATGTTGCGCCAAAATTAGTAGCCGAATTATTGCAAAGTAGTGATTATGCGAAACGCAAACAGCGCATTCATATTTTTAATCAGAACAATGATATCATTAAACGTGGTATTGCGTTAACCCCATTAATGTTCGGTATTTCGTTTAATGCCGTACATTACAATCAGGCGGGTGCACTGGTCTACGTGTATATGGATGGTACTGTTTCTATTACCCATGGCGGTACAGAAATGGGACAAGGGCTATATACCAAAGTACGTCAGGTTGCTGCACATGAGCTGGGGTTACCAATCGATAGTGTTCGTTTAATTGCAACAGATACTTCTCGGGTTCCAAATACTTCAGCAACTGCAGCATCGAGTGGAGCAGATCTCAATGGTAAAGCTGTTCAAAATGCCTGTATTAAAATTCGTGAGCGTCTGGCAAAACTTGCAGCAGAAATAAGTGATAGTGACGCAGGGCAAGTCCAGTTTGAAGATAGTATGGTTTCAACAGTGAATGGTCATTCATGGACTTTTTCTGATTTGGTTCAACGGGCATATATGGCGCGTGTACAACTCTGGGACAGCGGTTTTTATAAAACGCCTGAAATTCACTATGATCAGGTCAACCATTTAGGACGTCCATTTTTCTACTATGCCTATGGTGCAGCGGTCAGTGAGATCGCAATAGATACGCTAACTGGCGAAATGAAAGTATTACGTGCCGATATTTTGCATGATGTCGGACGGTCAATTAACCCTGCAATTGATATAGGGCAAATTGAGGGTGGTTTTGTGCAAGGGATGGGATGGCTCACCACAGAAGAGTTATATTGGCAGCCACAAGGACCACACGCAGGCCGCTTGTTTACCCATGCACCTTCAACTTACAAAATCCCGACCAGTGTGGATATTCCTCATATTTTTAATGTCAAACTGTTTGATAATCAAAATCAGGCAGACACCATCTACCGCTCCAAAGCGGTAGGTGAACCTCCATTTATGTTGGCATTATCTGTTTTCTCTGCAATCCGTCAGGCAGTACAGGCGGCTATTCCAGAAAATGCACCGCTCGTACTTAATGCTCCAGCAACTGCCGAAGAAATTTTACGCGCAATTGCGATTGGACGAGGACAAGCTTTGGCTGACCGCCCACAAGCTAGAATGTAGAAAAATATGCAACATTTACAATGGTGGACTGATTTTGTGGCATGGCAAGTCGATGCTCTGCCTATGGTATTGGTCACAGTGGTCCGCGCTGATGGTTCAACTCCACGAGAAGTTGGTGCAACCATGTTATTGCGGTTTAATTTGCAACAGCAATGGCAACAGTCCGATACGATCGGTGGCGGACATTTAGAGTTTCAGGCTATTGATATTGCAAAAGCAATGTTAAAAGAAACGGAAACTTGTGGGAGGCGTATTGAACGCTTTAACCTCAGTGCTCGGCTTGGACAGTGTTGTGGCGGAGTAATGTGGTTATTGTTTGAAAAAATATCACCCGCTACGATCGCATCGGATTTATCTGCGAGTTTGCAAGCATGGCGAGCCGGAAAGCATGTATGGCGTACGGTCTCGCATCAATATGCGTCTACTTGGCAGACTATGGATAGGGAACAACAACCAAGTTTCGAGTCTCTGTCTGTCAGTAGTGAAGAATGGCAATTTGGGCAGCAGATTCAACCTTATGCCATGCAAGTGCTGATTTGTGGAGCAGGGCATGTGGGGGAAGCAATTGTCCGTTGTTTATTGCCTATAGGTGTGAGGGTGAAATGGATTGATCCGCGTGATGATATTTTCCCATCAGACTTACTGGAACAGGTGCAATGTTTAACGACTGATACTTTAGAAGCTGAGATTGAACATTTTGACCGTTCAGGTGCAATTTTAATTTTAACTCATGATCATCAATTAGATTTGCAACTGTGTTTTGCAGCCTTGAAACCTGCGGCAAAACCATTTGCTTATGTTGGGATGATTGGCTCAAAAAGTAAAAGGGCTATTTTTGAGAAACGTATGCAAATACGTGGTTATACTCAGGAAACATTACAACGCTTGGTTTGCCCGATTGGGATAGAAGGAATTTCAGCGAAACAACCTGCAACGATTGCCATTGCAGTGGTTGCTCAATTATTACAGGCATTTGATATAAAGAAATGATCTTTTGAGATCATTTCTTTTGTTCGAACTTAGGATTTTTTTCTGCACGTTTAAGCAGTACGAGAACAGCACCTGTACCACCTTGATTTTCTGGAGCACTTACAAATGCCAAAACATCGCGGTGTTGACGTAACCATCCGTTGACATAGGTTTTTAAGACCGCTTCAGGGCCTTTGCCATGCACAATTTTAATGACATTTTGATTTTCATCTTTTGCCATCTGGATAATTTGTAAAACTGCGTCACGTGCTTGTTCAATGGTACAGCCGTGTAAATCTACAGCTTCAAACCAACGCATTTTTCCTGCTTTTAAGTCTTCAAAAACCTTATGTTGAAGAGTTGCAATGCGATAACTTAACGTTGCTTGGCTTGCGACAGGATTTAAAGCAGCTTGTGTATCAGATAGTTCGGCATGCTCAGTGTCACGGCCACCTTCGGCAGCTGCACGTTTAGCTAATGTTTGAGCATCAACTTTTCTGGCACGAGGAACTCTTACATCAGCAATATTACTATTATTGATGGGTTTAACACCTGCTACAGCGCGTTGAAACAGATTTGCATTTTCCAATTCTTCAGACTCAGCCTGAGGTTGTTTGGTCTCAGGCTGACTTGCGATTTTGCTTGAATGAGGATTGGAGATTTGCTTTTTAAATTGCTTCAATAACTTTTGTTGCTCTTTAGAAAGCGATGAATCTTTATTACTCATATATCTTCATTAAACCGTTTGAGGTTGTCCAAAAAGGGCAGTAAAAGCTTGATCTGGACGTGGTTGTTTCATAAAACTTTCGCCGACCAAGAAGCTGTGAATATCATGCTCTTGCATCATACGCACATCATCTGGTGTCGCAATACCGCTTTCAGTGATTAATAAACGTGAGGCCGGAAGTAATTTTTTCAATCGAATGGATGTATTTAAATCTACATCAAACGTTTTCAAATTACGGTTATTCACACCTAATAAACATTGCTCAGAAAGCTTTAATGCACGTTCCATTTCTTCTTCGTCATGAACTTCAACTAATACATCGAGTTGATGTTCAAACGCAGTTTTAGACATTTCTTCGAGTTGCTGGTCAGACAAGCAAGCAACAATTAATAAAATACAGTCAGCATGCAAAGCACGTGCTTCAACTACATTATATGGATCGATCAGAAAGTCTTTACGTAAAGCAGGGAGGGCACAATGATTACGGGCAATCGCAATATTCTCATCTGCACCCTGAAAGAAATCAACATCGGTCAGTACCGATAAACATGCTGCTCCAGCTTGCTCATACTGCTCTGCAATTTCAGCAGGATTAAAATCTGCGCGAATAATTCCTTTTGATGGAGACGCTTTTTTAATTTCAGCAATCACACCCGGACGTTTATGTTTTAAAGCATTTGCAAAGCCACGTACTGGAGTCGCAGCTTTTGCTAATTCTTCAACATCTTGCAAATTACGTTGTTTTAAACGCGCAGCAAGTTCCTCATGTTTACGGTCAACAATTTTACCTAAAATGGTATTTTGAATATTAATCATGAGAAGTCCTTAATCTGCCTGACATTGTTTTAATGTTTTGGTAAATTCAGCCAAAACACTCATTTTTTCTAAAGCTTGTCCGCCATAAATAATATCTTGCGCGAAGGTAACAGCCTGAGCATAAGTCTTGGTAATGCCAGCTACATAAATACCTGCGCCTGCATTAAGCGCAATCATGTTTGCTGCTTTTTCACCAATATCGGATTTATTTTTACTTAAAGCATCTTTAATCAATTTTAGACTTGCCGTTGCATCAGCAACCACTAAACCACTTAAGGTTTGTGACTCAATTCCGACATCTTCAGGATTAAGTGTCCATTCAGTAATTTCGCCGTCTTTCAGTTCGGCAACAGCAGTAGGAGCAGCAAGACTGATTTCATCAAGACCATCTTTTGAGTGAACAACCATCACGTGTTCAGCACCGAGTTGCTTCATAACTTCAGCAATTGGGCGACAAAGTTCATCTGAAAATACACCAATGACAAAGCGTTTCACGCCCGCTGGATTCGTAAGCGGCCCCAGTAAATTGAAAATACTGCGGACACCAAGCTCACGACGTGGCCCAGCAGCGTATTTCATTGCTTTATGATGGTTTGGTGCAAACAAGAAACCTATACCCATTTCACGGATACAGCGTTCGGTTTGTTGCATATCTAAATCAAGATGAATACCTGCTTGTTCAAGTAGGTCTGATGAGCCTGATTTACTTGAAACACCACGGTTACCATGTTTTGCAATGGTTGCACCTGCTGCCGCAATCACAAAGCTTGAAGCAGTAGAGACATTAAATAAGTTTTGTCCATCGCCGCCAGTCCCCACAATATCAACTAAATGTTTGATATCACTGACATCAATTTTAATCGCAAATTCACGCATGACACGTGCAGCTGCAGTCATTTCATCAATACTTTCACCCTTCATGCGTAAGCCCATCATTAAAGCACCAATTTGTGCTTCAGTTGCCTCACCTTGCATGATGCTGCGCATGATGTCTTCCATTTGAGGCTGAGTCAAATGAATGTTTTTGGTAATGTGGTTGAGCGCCTGTTGGATATTCATAGTCATGATTTACAGCATTAATGATTGAAATTTTTAGGTGAAGTTGATCAAGAGTGGAAGGTTCGGCTTGTTGCGTTCCATGATTCACTAGTTACGGGGAGCTATGTTAGCAGAAAATAATCAAAGATTTTTGTTGTTCGATCATAGTTTTAAAAATTTTGCTCGTTTCTTACTTTAGTTTGATTAATAAACAGAATTTATTTATGGAAAAAGGTTTTAGTTTATTGTGAGTTTTTATGATAAATAATTAACCATTTGGTATATCTTAAACACAAATATACCTAGGAAAAATGTGTATAAATCAATCAAATTAAAGTGGATATATTAGGGCAATCTTTATTTTGTCTACTAATAAATATGTATTTAAATAACTTGAAATATCTAGGGGCTTTAAAAAATAAGCGCTCATTTATTTTTGTATTTGTTGCACTTTTTCATCCATTAGAAAGCTATGCGCAAGAAACTGTAGAGCAACCACAAAACCAAGCTAAACCAGATAAAGTAGTTCGTGTTGCTGTGACAGGATCTCGGATTTCAAAAGCACAAAAAGATGGCCCGACCAGTGTCACCGTAATTACCGCAGCCGATATTGAAAAACAAGGTTTTAGTAATGCATTTGACGCACTCAATAACCTGACGCAGAACACGGGTTTTGTACAAGGTGCCGATTATGGAAATACTTTTACACCTGCGGCTAATGCCATTAGCTTACGAGGCTTAGGGCCTAATCATACTTTAACTTTGATTAATGGACATCGGGTTGCAGACTATCCTGTACCTTATGATGGCTCTGTCAATTTCGTGAATTTAGCCAATATTCCCACTGCCATTATTGACCGTATTGAAATATTAAACGGTGGTGCCTCAGCAATTTATGGTTCAGATGCAATTGCAGGTGTCGTGAATATTATTCTGAAAAAGAAAACAGACGGCACACAATTTAATATCAAGGCAGGCGGAACCAAAGAAGGCGGTGAAAACTTACGTTTACAACTGAGTGGTAGTAAAACTTTAGACAAGCTTAGTCTCGTCTATGGGATTGAGCTCAGCGGCCGTGAACCGATATGGGCAGCCGATCGAGATTTTATGAAGAGCCGAACTCGGTTGGGAGAGAGACCTGACACGATTGTGGGTCGTAAAAATGCTGATACTGGTAAATATCTTTCAATTGGTGGGTGTCAGGCCTTTAATGGTTTATTTAACGGATCAGTCAATAATATTGGACAAGCAGGGGCGGACAATTGTGCCAGTGGTTTGGCTCGACCGACTTATTGGACTGTTCAAACTCAAAATCGCAGTCAAAATGGTTATCTCGGTTTAGATTATGAGTTAAATGATAAAACCCAACTATTTGCCGATTTTTTAATTGGGGCAAATCAAATTGAAAACAATACCCGTAGTCCGATATGGACCTCTTTAGGTGCGTCGAGTGGTTATTTTCTAAATCAAGATTCGGGAAATTATGAAATTTGGAATCGTCGTTTTGCGCCTGAAGAATTAGGCGGGGTAGAACGCATAAATAAAAAGTGGAAAGAACTTTCTTCGAACTTAAACTTCGGAATTCGAGGGGATATTGGAGAAACGAGCTGGAGTTATGAAGCAGCCTATAATGGTTCCATTTATACTAGTCAGCTACGCCGCCAAGGCTTATTACGTTCGAATGTTGATGAGTACTTCTTAGGTCAGCAACTTGGTACAGATGCAGATGGTATTCCTATTTATTCACCTCGCTTAGATCGTTTAAGTCGACCACTCACAGCAAGTGAATTTGAAAGCATTTCGGGAACTACAAAAGAAAAAGATAAGTCGTGGGCACAAAGTTTGACCTTAAGCGCGAATGGTGACGTATTTAAGTTACCTGCAGGAATGGCCAAACTTGCGGCTGTGGCTGAAATTGGGCGTCAAGGCTTCTCGATTAAGCCAGATGAGGCGATCGAAAATGGTGAATATTATAATTTAAGCTCTAGTGGCGAATATGGCGGTACACGTACGCGCCAAGCACTTGGCGCTGAATTATTCTTACCTTTAGCAAAACCGTTAAATTTAACCCTGTCTGGACGTTATGACCGTTATGCTTTGTCAGATAACAGTATTGATAAGCTAACTTTCGGTTCGGGTCTCGAGTTTAGACCACATCCGACTTTATTGGTGCGCGGTAATTACGCGACCAGCTTTCGTGCACCAGATATGAATTATCTGTTTTTAAATAAACAAAAAGGTTATTTCGAAAAGACCACCGATTATTTACGTTGTAGCCAAACGGGACAACCTTTAGATAAATGTAGCTTTAAAGATTACGCACCTGGGGCGAACTACACTTTAACCGGAAACAAAGAGCTAAAACCTGAAGAGGGTAAATCTTATGGGGCAGGTTTTGTTTGGTCGCCAACCAATAAGTTTGACATTAGCGTCGATTACTGGGATATCAAAATTGATAATCTTGTGAGAAATTTGAGTGATGACAAAATTCTACGTTTAGAAGCAGATTGTCGTTTAGGCAACCAAGATATTAACTCTGCGGCCTGTATTGATGCTTTGGCACGTGTAGAGCGTAACCCTGCAAATGCAGTTGTCGATCCAAATGTGATTAAAAATATTAATATCGTTCCGATTAACGCTGCATCAGACCATACCCGTGGGATTGATTTCACTAGCAGATGGCGTTGGAAAACAGACAGTTTTGGTAACTTTCTCTGGACGGTAAATTATAGTCGTGTACTAGAACATGAATATCAACAATCAAAAGATCACGAGAAAGATGACTATTTAAAAGATTTAAATATTCAGGATTGGCGTGACCGTTTTAATACCAGTCTCAGCTGGAGCTTTGGTGATTGGGCATCAACAGTATTAGTTAATCGTTATGGCAAAATTCCAAACGGCGACCAGACTGCCTATTTAAGTCCAACGTATTTGGTGAACTGGAGTGGTACTTATCAAATCTCTCCAAAAGCTTCTGCTTCAATCATTATTAATAACTTGTTTGACAAAGTGAAACGAGATGACACAGGCGGTTGGCCGTATTATCCGGTAGGATTATATTCGCCATTCGGCCGTCAAGGTTGGTTGGAGTTTAACTATAAATTCTAAGAATGATGTGTGGATGCAGCGAAGTGGTACAGCATTTGCTGCATCTTTTTATTTAAAACTACAGAGGATAAAACCCCTTATGTTGGTCAAGCCTTCATTTAAAAAAAGATTACTACTTACAACATTATTATCTTTATCGGCGACACAGATTTTTGCATCTAATAACAGTGAACAAATCCCGATTGGTAAATTACCCGAGTGGGTCGTACCCGAATCTTATGATTTAGATTTTAAGATTGATCCCGCACAAAAAGGCTATACCGGTAAAACCACTATTCATTTAAAGCTGGCTCAAGCTACAGATTACATCTGGATTCATGGTAAATCTTTGACGGTGAAAGATGTGAATATCACATCGGCAGAGGGTGTTAAAACCAAAGCAAAATATGAGCAAGCCTCCGAGGTAGATGGGGTGAGTAAAATTAAATTTGCCAAGACTTTGCCCGCAGGCCAGTATCAACTCGTTCTAGATTTTAATGCGGCGTACGACCAGCAGCTCGACGGTATTTATAAAATCGAGTTTGAGGGTAAACCTTATGTCATGACTCAAATGGAAGCAATTAGTGCACGCCAGTCATTTCCGTCATTTGATGAGCCACGTTTTAAAACGCCGTTTAATATTCGTTTGACGATTCCAAGCAAATATTCAGGGTTTGCCAATACCCAACAAACTTCTGAGCAAGCAGAGAAGTCGGGTTGGAAAACACTAAGTTTTGCACAAACCAAACCATTACCAACGTATTTACTTGCGTTGGCTGTTGGACCGTGGCAATTACAAAAAGGGCCAGATATTGGAGCAACTTCATGGCGTAAGCAACCGATTCAGTTACGTGGTATTGCGCCTGATGCTAAAGCTGAAAAAATGCAGCATGCTTTATCTGAAACGCCAGCCATTTTAAAAACTTTAGAAGATTATTTTGCCTTTGGTTATCCATTTGACAAGCTCGACTTACTGGCAGCACCAGACTTCGCCGCTGGGGCCATGGAGAACCCGGGGTTGATTACTTTCAGAGACTATTTAATGTTGCTCGATAAGGATTCGCCAGTTTCTTTTGTACAGAATTCATTTAACGTCAATGCACATGAGCTGGCGCATCAATGGTTCGGTGATGTGGTCACGATGCCGTGGTGGGATGATCTGTGGCTTAATGAATCTTTTGCCACATGGATGCAAAGCAAAATTACTCAAAAATTACATCCCGAATTTAATGCTGACCTAGAACGTATTGCAGATACTGCCGATGCGATGAAAAGTGACAGCTTGGTAAGTGTGCGTCGTATTCGTCAGCCTATTTTAAGCAATGCCGATATTCAAACGGCTTTTGATGGTATCACCTATCAAAAAGGTGCGGCTGTTTTAAATATGTTTGAAAGCTATTTAGGTGAAGAAAAATTCAAACAAGGGGTACGCAATTATATTAATAAGCACCAATATGGTAATGCGACAGCCAATGATTTAATTAGCGCTTTAGCAGAGCAGTCTGAGCAAGGTGAGCGCTTTGCTAAAGCGATGAAAAGTTTCCTTGATCAACCAGGTGTACCTTTAATCAATACTTCACTACAGCAAGAAGGCAATAAAGTCTTTTTAAATGTGAAGCAAACTCGTTATTTACCTGTGGGCTCAAAAGGTGATGCAAGAAGCCTCTGGGGCGTACCGTTATGTGTACGTTATGAAGTTTCAAATGCAGCCAGTAAGGTCCAGTGTGAGCTGGTAGACCAAGCCGAAGCTAAGATTGAACTCAAAGGTGCTAGCCTTGGCAGTTGGTATATTCCAAATGCAGATGCGGCAGGGTATTACCAATTTAGTTTGCCTCAAAAAGAATTTACTCGTCTAACTGCTGCTACAGAAAAGCTTTCTAACAGTGAACAGTTGGCCTACGCCTACGCGATTTCAGCGGCATTTAACCATGGCGATATTAATTTATTGGCTGTCGTAGATGCTGCGAAGAAATTTGCCAATTCGAATAGCCGACAAATTAGTACAGCGCTGTTTTCTCAGTTAAGTACCATTCATCGTCATGTGTTGAAAACGGAAGCTGAACGTGAACATTTTAGAAAAGTCTTGGCCAATTTATATTTACCTAAATTAAATCAGTTGGGTTATGTAAACAAAAAAGATGAATCAGCCGAAGACAGTTTATGGCGTAGCGAGTTAGTTAAGTTTCTTGCTTTAGATATTCAAGTTCCCGAAGTCCGTATACAACTGTTAAAACAGTCAGATGCACTCTTTGCTCAAAAGCAGCTTAACTTTGCGCAAGTAACTCCTGAATTATTGCCAACCATTTTAGCTGTACGTGTACAAGAAAAGGGCCAACCTGCTTTTGATCGTTTATCTGGAGAGTTACAACGCGTGACTCAACCGACACAGCGTCTTGCGATTCTTACTGCCTTAGGTTCAGCAAATCAAGAAGCAACACGCCAACAAGCACGTCAGTTAATTTTGAACCCGCGTGTTAAAGTCGGTGAAGTTCGTACTGTGGTTAACTCCATCAATAATTATGGAGATGAACAAGGTGGCTTATGGTCTTGGTTTAAGGTAAATCATGACGCCGTATTTGATCGTTTAGGGAAGTCTTCAGCTGGGCGTTTTCCTGCAATGTTCAGTGGGGCAGCATGTACCCAACAACAAGCAGTCCAGTTAAATGACTTTTTTGCACCACGAACTAAAGAATTAGTCGGGGTTGAAAGAGGATTGAAACAGACCAAAGAACGTATTCAACTCTGTGAATCTTTAGTGGCAAAACAAGATGGATCAATTGTGCAGCAGTTAAAGTTGTAATTGATTCAAGCATTAAAAAAGCCAACTGATCGTAGTTGGCTTTTTTTATTCAGGGTTCTTATCACATTACTTTTAAAATAATCTATTTACGGCAGCCTTATGCGTAGATATCTAGAAAGTTTTTAAAGATTTGATGGCCATGTTGACTCAAGATTGATTCAGGATGGAACTGCACGCCTTCAACAGGAAGTGTCTTATGTTTAACACCCATAATTTCTTCCATTGAGCCATCTGCTTCATTGGTCCAGCACGTTACTTCAAGGCAATCAGGCAGTGTTTGCTGATCAATCACCAATGAGTGATAACGCGTTGCCGAGAATGGGCTAGGAAGATTACTGAAAATACCTTTATTGCTGTGGTACATATCAGATAAACGTCCGTGCATCACTGTTTTGGCTCTTACAATTTTTCCGCCAAAAGCTTGCCCAATACTTTGATGGCCTAAACACACGCCAAGCAAAGGAATTTTTCCGGCAAAGTGGTTAATTGCAGGAATTGAAATACCAGCTTCACTTGGAGAACAAGGACCAGGACCAATTACGAGGTATTTAGGTTGCCATCGTTCAATATCCTCTAATGTGACTTGATCATTGCGAACAACTTTTACTTCCTGATCCAACTCGCCAAAATACTGGACGATGTTGTAGGTAAAAGAGTCGTAATTGTCGATCATTAAAAGCATGATGAACTTAACCTCATGATAGTTAATATATATTTAATAAGTGACTAGAGATTTACTCACAATATTGCTCACTTTTTAAAAAGTACTTTTATTTGATCAAATAAAAAGCCGCTTTCTAAGCGGCTAATGTACCAGAATTTCCTTGTCTTGTAATAACTTCATGCTCTATTGCTAGCAAAAGCATATTAATAATTATAAGTTGATGTATTTCTTAAACTAAAAAGAGTAGGGGAAATCGATAATTTAATTTGAAACTGCCTCTGTGTTATCAGGCAAAAGTTGCCACACAAAATTTTCTTGATTCAGTGGAGTAAAACCTATTTTTTGATATAGCCATGAAGCTGTACTGGTAAGTAACATAATCCTGCGAAGTTTAAGTGTTTCCAAGTGTTCTAAGCAACATTCCATCAACCATCGCCCTAGACCTAACTTTTGAAACTCATCGATAATAAAAACATCTTTTACATAAGCAAAGGTTGCGTAGTCTGTAATGATACGAGCAAGACCAATTTGTTGGTTGTTCGGATCATATAACCCAAAGCATAAGCTGTTTTGTATGGCGATTTGCATTGTTTCTAAATCAATCCCTTTTGCCCATTTTGAATGGTATAAAAAAGAATGAATCACTTCTATGTCGAGTTTAGTGGGATCTGTAGAAACAGTATAATGATCATCACGTGTGACTGCGAAATTGGATACCTGCATAGGGAAACCCTTTAATTCAAAGAAAAATTGAATACGGTTAAAAATAGCATAGTGCTTACAAAGTTTTCTTCAAACTACCTCTTTATAGTTACTATTATGTTTCGTAATCACTAATAAAAATTAAAAATTGCTTGATGGCTAATAGTTGAAGGATTTTTGATGAAAAATTTCGCTTCACTTTATTTTTTACAAAAAAAGAGCACTTTCTTATTAGAACTTTATTTAACTCAACCAGCTTTGATACATCTTAATTTGTTGGAAAATAGAGATAACTACAACTCAGGCAAAATAAGCTTTTCATTACAAATAGAAAATTATTCTGCCTGAGTTAAAAAAGAAGATTAAATCGCTCTAGTGTTATAAATCAGCCAGTCTAAAACTTCTCCAGACAAATGTTCAGCGAGTCTTTCTTGAACAGTTTGATGGTAATGATTTAACCAGTCTTTCTCTTCATTAGTTAGTATATCAACAACGATACAATCTAAATGAATCGGGCAAAGGGTCAGTGTTTCAAACTCCAAGAATTCACCGTAAGTTTTTTCAAATCCTGAGTGAAGTTTGTTAGCAACCAGATTTTCAATGCGAATACCATATTGTCCCTCATGGTATAAGCCCGGCTCGTTAGAAATAACCATTCCTTCACGCAACTTACTATAGGCATGTATAGGCGCGTAATAAGAAAGAACTTGCGGACCTTCATGAACGTTAAGTGCAAAGCCTACGCCGTGGCCTGTTCCATGTCGATAATCTAAACCATGTTGCCATAAAGTATTACGACAAATTGAATCGAGTAGCGGTGCAGCTAAACCTTCTGGATAAATCGTTTTTGCCAAAGCAATGTGACATTTTAAAACCAGAGTATAGTCACGTTTTTGTTGCTCTGTTGGCGTGCCCACAGGAACAACACGAGTAATATCGGTTGTTCCATCTACATATTGACCACCTGAGTCAATCAGCAATAGACCATCACCTTCGATAAATGAATAGTGCTCTTCAGTTGCACGGTAGTGGGGTAAAGCACCATTAGCATTAAAGCCAGCAATCGTTGAAAAACTTAGGCCTATAAATCCATCTTGCTGAGCACGGAAAGCTGTAATTTTCTCATCAATAGTCAGTTCTGAAATACTTTCACCATGATGAAGTGCTTTCTCTAACCAGTGGAAAAAGTGGCAAAGCGCGATCCCATCTTTAACCATTGCATGACGGATATGAGCAATTTCGCTTTCATGTTTACGCGATTTAAAAAGTGTACTTGGGTTGATGTCGTATACGACCCGAATATCTTTTGCGATGACTTGTTCATGAAAAATCGACACTTTCGATGGATCTAAAAGTACCGAGGCATCTGAAATATTTGCTAAAAACTTAGCGGAATCTTGGTAGTTACGAATTTCAATACCGTCGGCTGCCAAAGCTTGCTGAATGCTTACATCAACTTTTTCAGCATCAATAAAAAGAATAGTTTGTTTTGCACTGACATATAAATGTGAAAGAAACACAGGGTTATATTCTACATCTTGCCCACGTGCATTTAAGACCCAGGCAATATCGTCTAAAGATGAAATGAAATGACCCGCAATATTCTTGCTATGTAAAGTTTCACGAATAGCCTGAATTTTCTCTTTACGAGATAGGGCATTTAACCCTTCAGGCATGAGATGAATTTTCTTTGATGGAAGTTCTGGGCGGTTTAACCAAATCTCTCCGACTAAATCTTGTTGGGTTTCGAGTTTATAATTATTAACTCGTGCAGTATGTTCGAGTGCCTTAAATTGCTGAATTGATAAAGTATGCCCATTTACCACAATGACTGATTCTGGTTGTAGATTCTTTTCAATCCAAGCAAGATGTGTTGAAGATTCATCACTTGTTAATTTTTGAAGTTCAAAGCCAGTTCCAATAAGTTGTTGCTCAGCTTGTACCCAATAGCGACCATCTCCCCATAGGCCCGCAAAGCTTTGGGTTACGACGAGCGTACCAACCGAACCACTAAAACCGCTTAACCACTGCCTTGCTTTCCAGTAGTCTGGTAAATATTCTGACATATGTGGATCGGCACTCATCACAATCAAAGCATCTACATGTTGATTGCGCATGAGTTCACGAAGTTTCTCAAGTTTTTCTGGAACAGTTAAAACGTTCATATAGTTTCCAACTCAGGTTGAACTTTACTGGTACTTTTGTTCATTAATCTATTGATAGGTTTCTTTAATAAAAATAACACGATTGCGCCAATCACTAACGCTAAAACACATCGCATAAATAAGGTAGGTAAATGATTAATGCCATCCGCCGATACGTGCCCGCCAATTAAACCAGCGATAAGATTACCTAAAGCTGAACCTGTGAACCATAGCCCCATAATTTGACCACGTATAACATCAGGTGCAAGTTTAGTCATGGTAGATAGACCAATCGGGCTTAAGCAAAGTTCACCTATGGTAAGAAGAAATAAAGTTCCGACTAACCAAAATGGTGAAACTAATCCACCAGCAATAGCAAAACGGCTTGCAAATGACATCAACAGGAAACCACCTGCTGCCAGTAAAAGTGCAATAATAAATTTACTGATATAACTTGGGTCTTTATTTGACTTACCAAGTTTAGCCCAAAGCCATGCTGCAATTGGGGCAAAAATAATAATAAAGAGTGCGTTAATTGATTGAAACCATACTGCTGGAATCTCAAATCCGAAAACAATACGGTCTGTGTAATCTTGCGCAAATAGGTTAAAAGATATTGGTTTTTGCTCAAAGGCAGACCAAAAAAGAGCTGATGTTGCTAATAAGACAAAGCAGATAATAATTTTAAATTTTTCATGTTTTTCTAAACCAAGGAAAAATAATAAATAGATAAAATAAGCAATAATTCCAACGCCGATTCCTACGGTTAAATAAGTTGCTACCGCGACTGGATTGATATGAATAACGCCAAAGAAAGTAAGAGCAATAACGACTGCAACAGATAGTAAAAATGAGAAAGCAATTTTTGGCGCATTTCTATTTTCTACGACAGGTTTATTCCAATTGTCAGTTTGCTGACGCAATTGATTGAAGGACTGTAATTGAGGAATGGCTAATGCTCGGAAAATGAGTAATGCAACTAACATCCCAAGGCCGCCAATCCCAAAACCTAGATGCCAGCCATGATCGCGAGCCAATATACCTGTAATAAGCGGGGCAATAAACGACCCCATATTAATCCCCATATAAAAAATGGAGAAGCCGGCATCTCGTCTACTATCCTGAGCTTTATATAATGTTCCGACAATCACTGAAATACAGGTTTTAAATAAACCCGATCCAAGAACAATAAGGACTAAACCGAAATAAAAAAAGAACTGATCAAAGATGGGGGTAAGCGCAATTGATAAATGACCTAATGCAATAATGAGGGAACCATACCAGACGGATCGTGCTTGACCTAACCAGTTGTCGGCAATCCAACCACCTAAAACGGTCATTAAATACATAGAGCCAGCAAATAACCCAACAATTGCGGCGGCAGTAGGACGGTCAAGACCTAAACCACCATCATTGACTATCGCAACCATATAAAGAACGAGTAAGGGCCGAATTCCGTAATAAGAAAATCTTTCCCACAGTTCTGTAAAAAATAAAGTTTTTAAGGGTTTTGGATGGCCGAAAAAAGCTGTGTCAGATTGTTCGAGTTCATGCTTCATTTCAAATCCTTTGAATATATTTGTAGTTTAATAAGCCAAACTTTTAGTTTGTTTAGTTATAAAAAAAAGTTATGTTTTATTTTTTAGATTTTTTTAAATCGAAAAGCAAGTTGGTCATGTATAAAAAAGGTATATAACAAATGGTAAAAAATCCCTTTAGTTTTTTACTGCACCAAAGCTGATCAAAACTTACTTCCCGGCAGAGAATTTGATAAGCGAAAGAAAACTAATTTTATAAAACTTTAGTATTTATTGAGGTAAGGGGATGATTCGATCGCTGACATTTTTAAGTTTTTGAGAACTATTCTTTGAAGTTATATTTGCGTTAAAGCTTTTGGCAAAGGCATGGATAGATATAGAAGGCTCAGTTAAAAATTAAAGTTGTATAAGTCATCGTTTATTATTTTCATTCTTTGTAATAAGAAAGTCAGCTTTCTATATGAGAAAGTATTATGATCATGAAGGACTGTTAGATATTGATGCGATGATTCATATTGGCGCAACAATTTTGCACTAAATTGGGGCGATTGCGAGCTATTCTTGTATGCCATAATTTGAAAATGTCTGAATATGGTGCATTTAACTATGCAAACAGTATAATGGGTTCAAGACAAGGGACCTAAATCATGGATAGTTATAAGCAATTCAATGTTTTAGGTAAGTCTTATAAAGTTGGTATGAGAATTGCTATATAAATACCAGCAATTAACACGCACTTAACAAGTGCAACAAAATTTCATTGGAGCAAAATGAGCATGGCGAACAAGGTCCTTCAACTCATACAAGAAAGTGGCGCAAAATGGGTCGATTTTCGCTTTACTGATACTAAGGGTAAAGAACAGCACGTAACTTACCCAGCTGATTCTATTGATGAAGATACTTTTGAAGACGGTAAAATGTTTGATGGTTCTTCAATCGCTGGTTGGAAAGGCATTGAAGCATCTGACATGATCTTACGTCCAGATGCAGAAACTGGTTTCATCGACCCGTTCTTTGCTGAACCAACTGTAGTTGTGACTTGTGACGTTATTGAACCTTCAACTGGTCAAGGTTATGAGCGTGACCCACGTTCGATTGCTCGCCGTGCAGAAGAATACTTAAAATCTACAGGTATCGGTGATACTGCATTCTTTGGTCCAGAACCAGAATTCTTTGTATTTGACGAAGTGAAGTGGGACATCGATATGTCTGGCGCTCGTCATACATTAATCGCTGAAGAAGCTGCTTGGTCTACTGGTAAAGATTACGAATCTGGTAACTCTGGTCACCGTCCACGTGTTAAAGGCGGTTACTTCCCAGTTCCTCCAGTTGATTCTTCACAAGATATGCGTGCAGAAATGTGTGCAAAAATCGAAGACATCATGGGCCCAGGCCGTGTAGAAGTACATCACCACGAAGTTGCTTCTTGCCAGTTAGAAATTGGTGTGAGCTTCAATACACTTGTACGTAAAGCTGACGAAGTTCAACAGTTCAAATATGCTGTTTGGAACGTTGCTCACCAATATGCAAAAACTGCAACCTTTATGCCTAAACCAATGGTAGGTGATAACGGTTCTGGTATGCACGTTCATATGTCTATCTCTAAAGATGGCAAGAACTTGTTTGCTGGTGATGAATATGCAGGCCTTTCAGAAATGGCATTGTACTTCATCGGTGGTGTTATCAAGCATGCTCGTGCATTGAACGCAATCACAAACCCATCTACAAACTCATACAAGCGTTTGGTTCCTCACTTCGAAGCGCCAATCATGCTTGCTTACTCAGCACGTAACCGTTCTGCGTCTATCCGTATTCCATACGTTTCTAGCCCTAAAGGTAAGCGTATCGAAGCTCGTTTCCCAGACCCAATGATGAACCCGTACTTAGGTTTCGCTGCATTGTTAATGGCTGGTATCGACGGTATCCAAAACAAGATCCATCCGGGCGAAGCTGCTGATAAGAACTTGTACGATCTTCCTCCAGAAGAAGAAGCAAAAATCCCAACAGTTGCTCATAGCTTAGATATGGCTCTTGAAGCACTTCAAGCAGATCACGAATTCTTGTTAAAAGGCGGCGTGTTCACTAAAGAAATGCTTGATGCATACATCGAACTTAAAACTGAAGATGTACGTCGTCTTAACACGACTACTCACCCAGTTGAATTCGATATGTACTACAGCTTGTAATACATATTTTCGTAAAAAAGCCTGCTTATGCAGGCTTTTTTATTGCTTGGAATGTTGATTGAATTCTCTACGTTTTTTATCAAAAAATTGGGGTAAACTAGGTGCGAGTTTTCATGTGAGCAGATTATGCGTAAACGACAACCAGTACTTAAACAGGAAAAGACTTTAAATCCTGAATTGAAAACATGGTTGTATGCGTCTGGTTCACTGACCCAACAATTGACTGAACTTGGCGGTGGCCAGTTTAGTGTAAAGCCTTTTCAAGAACATTTTCAGCGTTTAACTTTTACAGATAGTCAGTGGATGAAGATGTCTCATGCTCACACTTCGTGGGTAAGGGAAACCTATTTATATGGCTGTGAAGCAGAACCATGGGTTAAAGCAAAAAGTATTTTTCCAATTCAAAGTTTACAAAAAAAAGCTCGTATATTTCAGCACATTGGTTCTAAGCCAATTGGCTTTTTTCTATTTCAAAGAACAACACCACTTTGTGACCGCCGTGTCATTCGTTTGCCAGAAGGTTGGACAAGACAAAGTTGCTATACTTGGCATGGGTGTAAATTTATTGTTCAAGAAACATTCTTACCGGCTTTTGAAGCTTTTTTAAATCAGCAGCACGACAAGGAATTACTATGACGACTGCAACAAGCACAACATGGCGTCAGCGCTTAGAGGCTTATTATTATCTATGTCGATTTGATAAGCCAATTGGTACTGAACTGGTGTTCTGGCCAACCATGTGGGCGCTTTGGATTGCATCAAAAGGAATACCTGATTTAGGTATTTTATTTGTCATGATTTTAGGCGTGATTTTTATGCGCGCTGCGGGATGTGCGATTAATGACTTTGCAGACCGTAAAGTAGATGCTCATGTTGAGCGTACTAAAACGCGTCCGCTTGCAACTGGAATTATTCGTGCAAGAGAAGCGGTATATGTGTTCTTGGTGCTAGTGTTAGCAAGTGCATGTCTATTGTTCTTTTTACCCATTGAAACCTTTTATTGGTCATTTGGAGCATTATTATTAGCGTTCATTTATCCATTTATGAAACGCTATACCAACTTACCACAGGTCTTTTTGGGTGCGGCATTTTCATGGTCGATTCCAATGGCTTTTACTGCGGTAGGTAAAACTCCAGATTTGACTTGCTGGCTACTTTATTTTGGTAATCTGGCGTGGACTGTGGCTTATGACACTCAATATGCAATTACAGACCGTGAATATGATTTAAAGATTGGCGTCAAATCTACTGCTATTCTTTTTGGTCGGTATGACATCCAGATTATTGCACTCTTACAGGCAACTAGCCTTGTTTTGATTGGGGCTGCATTGTATTTAGAAAATATCTTATTTCCATGGGCAATCATTGCTTTAATTGTTGTTGCATTCGATTTTATATATCAAACAATTAAAACCAAAGACCGCAACCCTCAAGTATGTTTTTGGGCATTCCGTCACAATCGCTGGGTTGGATTAATCATTTTTCTAGGAATATTTTTAAATTTCATATAGTAAAAATGACCGCAAGGTTGAAAAGTGTTCTATGCAGAGCACTTTTTTTATGTCTTAATATTCGTGCATAAAAAAATATGCGGAATAAATAATACATAAAAAAGGATATTCTATGAAACGGTCAAAAATTGCTTTAGCTATAACATTATCGGTTTCAACATTATTTCTTGCAGCATGTAATGACAATGATGATGATTATATTGGTGTAAATCCCGATAAAACTTATGTGTCTGAAAAAGCCTATTCTAAAGATAGCTTAAGCGGTGCTTCATCTATAAAAGTCATGACTTATAACATGGTCAATGTACAAGGAAAAACAGCTGAAGCAACTGCTTTGGTAATGTTCCCTAAAGCGACTCAGCCGAAAGATGGTTATCGCGTAGTGGTATGGGAGCACGGCACTGTAGGTGTAGGAGATAGTTGTGCTCCAAGCAATAATACGATTAATCCACGCTTTAAAATTCTAGCGGATACACTATTGGCAGCTGGCTATGTTGTGATTGCTCCAGATTATGAAGGTTTGGGTACTCGAGGGATGCATCCATACCTTAATTTAGGAAGTGAGGCTAAATCTGCAATTGCAGCGGTTAAAGCTGCGAAGGATCATTACGGTAGTCAGTTAAATAGTTCATGGATGTCAATTGGGCAGTCTCAAGGAGGCCATGCTTCATTAGGAACAGCTGAATTTGCTAATAACGACACTAACTACAAAGGAGCGGTTGCAACAGCACCAGCTTCTAGCCTTGGCGATATTATTTCTAAAATTGCTCCGCAAGCAATTAAAGACATTCTTGAGAAAGAGCAGGCTGGTACAGCACCTGTTGGTACGGCTGTAGAAGTGTATGCTGAGCTACTCGCGTATGCTGCATATACCACAGTAGGTATTACTGCTTATGAGCCTAAATTTAATTATCGTGAAATTTTCCAACAACGTTCTCAGAGTGTAGCTGAGTTCGCAGAAGGGACTACTGGTGAAAATGGCGTATGTTTAACTGATTTGCATAATAAATTTGCAGATGATATTCGTGATTTCCTTGCGACTAATACTGACAAAACAGTTTTAGATTATCCTGGTTTAGCTGGTAACTTCCAAGAAAACGCAACTGTGAAAAAATTCTTGGCGGATAACCAACCTGCAACCAAAAAAATTAATTCACCTGTCATGATTGTTCAGGGTACTGCTGATATGGCTGTACCATATCCTGTTACTAATGCCTTGCAAGAGGGGCTTAAAAAAATGGGAACTGATGTGACATTTGTGCCTGTTCTAGGGGCCGCTCATACTCAAGCGATTGTATGTAGAAATGCTGAAATTTATCAATTTGTACAATCTAAGATGCCAGCTAAAACAAATATCGTGCTTGATCCATCGGTAATAGATGCTAGTAAGAATGTTGAATGTACAGGAATAGCTCAATAATTTTTGTATTTAAAATATTCAAATTAAAAGGGTCCTAAAGAGGGCCCTTTTTGTTATATTGTTACGCATTCTGAAATTGATATCGTTTGAGTTTGAAGTAGTCATGAGCCAGCAACCTGTTGAAAAAAAGTCTGTTCCTTGGTTATTAATGGGATTAGGTTTGCTTATTCCTTTTTTTATTATTGGAATACTTTTCTTGGCTGCAAAGAGTGATGCTAAGACTAAAAAACAATATGAACAGCAACGTTTAGAGATGGAAAAAAGAATAGCTGAAAAAGAAGCAGCAAGTTCTGAAAAGAAATAACAGCAGTGTTTTTAATGAATATCCTTTTGTAGCTGACGTACACTTGGGATGTTTGTATAACGTCTTACTATATAACCTGCCTCTGTGAGCATTTGATCACGAATACGGTCTTCTTCTACTTTTTCAAGATGGGTAGGGTCATCTAGCTCAATAATGGCAATTACTTCCATTTTGTCATTAAGCACAACAAAGTCTGTTACTTTACGGTTGAACTGACTACGAATTTTATAGTCATTGCTGGTAATCAAAGCACTAAAAGCCACTTGTGCTAAAACATGATGACTTGGAAAACTTTGTTTTAAACGAATAAACATCTGAGTTTCAAAGTTGGTAATAACAGGACGAGCAAAGAATTTTTGTTTTGGAAATAAATAGGGGCGTAAACAAACAACAAGAAAAATGCAGGTGCTTAAGCAACCTAAAATAATAAAAAATAAGTGACTCGATTCGAACATGTGAAGGCATCATACAAATAAAAACCCACTCATGATGAGTGGGTTTTTAAGAATCTTGGCTCTCCAACCTGGGCTCGAACCAGGGACCTGCGGATTAACAGTCCGTCGCTCTACCGACTGAGCTATTGGAGAATCTGGAAAAGGATTTTAGGGAGGAAAGAGGGCTGGGTCAAGTCTTAATAACGGAATTAGTCAGAATATCTAATCGTTTGGTTTAAAAATATTCGAAACATTGATTTTATTAAAAATAATAGAAAATTATTAAATGATTAGATAAGAAAAAGCCCGCAATAGATGCGGGCTTTTAGAATCTTGGCTCTCCCACCTGGGCTCGAACCAGGGACCTGCGGATTAACAGTCCGTCGCTCTACCGACTGAGCTATGGGAGATTAGTAGATGGCTCTCCAACCTGGGCTCGAACCAGGGACCTGCGGATTAACAGTCCGTCGCTCTACCGACTGAGCTATTGGAGAATCTGATGCGCATTTTATGGATGAAATCTAAAAGCGTCAATAAGAATATTAAAGAAAATGAATCGTTTGCTTGATTAATATGCTTTTGTTGTATTAAAAATAAAAAAACCACCCAAAATAGGGTGGTTTTTATAAAGAAATAAAATTATTTCTCTACGCCTGCTGGTTGGCCTGCAAGTTTTGCATTTGCATAGTCCCAGTTCACTAGACTTTCTAAGAAAGTTGCGATGTATTTAGGACGTAAGTTACGGAAATCGATGTAGTAAGCATGTTCCCATACGTCAATTGTTAATACAGCAATTTGACCATGTGCAAGTGGAGTGTCTGCATTAGAAGTTTTAGTAATAGATAATTTACCGTTTACTTCATCAGCAACTAACCAAGCCCAACCTGAACCGAATTGAGTTGTTGCAGCAGCAGCAAATTCTTCTGCAAATTTTTCGTAGCTACCAAAAGCTTCTTCAATTTTAGCAGCGATTGCGCCAGTAGGTTTACCACCACCATTTGGCTTCATAGAATTCCAGTAGAATGTATGGTTCCAAACTTGAGCAGCGTTGTTGAAAATACCAGCTTTAGATGCATCACCAGCAGTTGCTTTGATGATTTCTTCTAAAGTTTTACCTTCAAGGTCAGTTCCTTTGATTAAGTTGTTTAAGTTAACAACATAGGTATTGTGGTGTTTATCGTGATGGTATTCTAAAGTTTCTTTACTGATATGTGGCGCTAAATCATCATAGCCATATGGAAGTGCAGGTAAAGTAATGGTTGTCATGTTCCTATTCCTTGCATTTGCTGGGTTATACAATATTAAGTGGCTCTATTGTAAATGATTCTGTTCACAATAGGGCATCGTTTTAAAGAACTATACACAATAAAGATCTAATTAATACGCATAACACAGATTGAAAAAAAGACTTAATTAAATCGGATTATTCAATTCAAAATATTCACTTTCAATAGCGAACTGTTGTGAAATTGCTTGTGCCAATCGCTGAACTCCATAACGTTCAGTTGCATGATGACCACAAGCAAAATAGTGAACACCTAATTCTTTTGCTTCATAGAAAGTTCGTTCACTGACTTCGCCTGAAATATAAGCATCACAATTTTGCATAGCTGCTTTAGCAATAAAATCTTGAGCGCCGCCTGTACAGAAACCGACTTTTTGAATGCTTTGTTTTCCAGCTGGTAAATGAATCACCTTAAAATCAAAACTATTTTGTAGTTTTGCTTTAAATTCGTCTACAGAAAGTGCTTGCTCTAAATACCCAATATTACCAATCGGATGTTTCTCGGTTAAATCAAGTGGTTCTAAATTCTGTAAATTTAATTTCTCTGCAATGGCTACATTGTTGCCCAAAGTTGGGTGGGCATCTAACGGCAGATGGTAAGCGACTAATGAAATATTATTTTGAATGAGTTTTTTAATGCGGTTACCGCGCATTCCTGTAATTGGGTACGGTTCACCTTTCCAAAAATAACCATGATGTACAAGTAATAGATCCGCATTTTGAGCAATTGCTGCATCAATCGCATCTTCGGAAGCAGTAACCGCACAAACGATACGTTTTACTTCAGTTGAACCTTCAATTTGCAGGCCATTTGGTGCGTAATCTTTAAATTCTGCTGCTTTTAAGGTTTGGTCGCACCACTGAATAATTTCATGCAAATTCGCCATGATATTTCCTGAATTGAGTAGTAAATAATTGCTAAAGCTATAGAAACATATTTTGTTGTGTAACTAAAGCTAGACAAATCTTTTTTGAGTTTTTTGTGTATATCGACATATTTAATTTAAAATGCTTAACTGAAAACTCTTTTTGTTCAATATATTAATTTAATTAAAAACTTCTTTTCGTAGAGGATATAAACGTGCGCCGCACCTTTACATGGTTACCTTGGGTGTTACTTATTATTGTAATTGCCAGTTTTATTGCATGGCAAAAATACCATCAACCGAAACCAACTGTGGCAGTTGATGGGGTACAAATGCCTGCTGAGAAAGTTGAGCCATTGGTTGATACTTCACGAACGGGCGGGGTGGTGTCTTATAGTGCTGCGGTAAAAGTTGCAGCGCCGGCAGTTGTTAATATTTTTACGACCCAGAAAGTTAAACAAAATCATCCATTGTTAAGTGATCCAGTATTCCGCGAATTTTTTGGAAATCAGGTTCCAGAACAACAACAGCAAAATGAAAATAGTTTAGGGTCTGGGGTTATTGTACGTGCTGATGGTTATATTCTTACCAATAATCATGTGATTGCTCAAGCTGATCAAATTGTAGTGGCATTACGTGACGGGCGCCGTGCAGAAGCAACGATTGTTGGAACAGACCCTGACACAGATTTAGCAGTCATTAAAATCGATTTAGATAAATTACCTGTGTTGCCATTTAAGCTCAGCGGTAATGAAGTGGGTGATGTTGTCTTGGCAATTGGTAACCCATTTGGCGTAGGGCAAACGGTAACTCAAGGTATTATCTCTGCCACTGAGCGCTCTGATTTGGGCATTAATACCTATGAAGACTTTATTCAAACCGATGCCGCAATTAATCCAGGTAACTCAGGTGGTGCATTAATTGATGTTGCTGGTAACTTAATTGGGGTCAATACTGCTATTTTCTCTCAGTCGGGTGGCTCTTTAGGCATTGGCTTCGCAATTCCAGCTAAAATTTGCCAACAAGTATTAAACTCGATTTTGAAAGATGGTCGTGTAGTTCGTGGATGGTTGGGCATTAGTTTAGTACCGCCTACACAAGACGATGTATTGGCACCAAAACAGCAAATTGGTGTAGTTGTTGCTGATGTATTAAAAAGTGGTCCAGCGGCTTCAGCAGGTATAAAAGTTGGCGATAAGATTGTTCAAGTAAATAATGAACCAATCACTTCGGCATCTCATTTGATTAATTACGTTGCATTACAAGCGCCTAATAGCGAAATTAATGTAGTGGTTGAGCGAGCTGGGAAGCAAGAAAACTTTGTGGTAACAGTTGGCGAAAGAAAAAACCAAAATAGTCAATCTCAATATATACCGTTACCTAAACAGTAAAACAAAAAAAGCCTCGTAATGAGGCTTTTTTTATTGGCTTAAATTAAGAATGTGTCGGTGTCTGATGCTGATGTTTGAAATCAGTTAAAGCATCAATGCGGTACTGAATTAACATTTCGCCAATTTCAGCACCCTTAATATTTTCTGGTAAATCCTGAACCTTAATAGAGCGAACCACTTGCATTGCATCTAACATATATTGAGCTTGAGGATAAGGGCGATCTTCTAGACCTAGTCTTCCTCTAGCATCGCACTCACACGCCTGTACAAAAGCTTCTACTCTTTCTGGACGGCGTAATACATCAAGGCGTTGTAATAAACGCCATACCGTTCCTGGTTTTAAAGACATAATCTGATGACATTTTAAATGCTCTTTACACACTGATAATGCCAACTGTCGAGTTTGAGTTGGAACTTTTAAACGTTCGCATAGTTCGGTAACTGGTTTCACGCCACGTTCTTCATGCATGATATGGCGAGGAAGTTCATTAACTGGCGTTAATGCTTTCCCCAAATCATGTACTAAAACAGCAAATCGAACATCAAGCGAGTAGTTTGACTTACACGCTTGTTGCAAAGACATTAGAGTATGTATGCCGCAGTCTACTTCAGGATGATATTCAGGACGTTGTGGTACACCAAACAATGCGTCAATTTCAGGGAAAAGATGTTTTAACGCACCGCAATCCCGTAATGTCTGAAAATAAATATCTGCATGATCTTCTAAAAGTGCACGTGAAGTTTCCTTCCATACACGTTCTGGCGTTAATGCATCAAGTTCACCTGATTCAGCCATCGTTTGCATGAGTTGTAAGGTTTCAGGTGCAATATGAAAACCATATGCAGAATATCGAGCTGCAAAGCGTGCGACACGTAAAACACGTAAAGGATCTTCAGCAAAAGCTTCTGAAACATGCCGTAAGGTTTTATTTTCTAAATCAGTCTGACCGCCATAGGGGTCATATAATTTGCCATCTTGATCCATTGCTATGGCATTGATGGTTAAATCACGGCGAATTAAATCTTCTTCTAAACTTACAGTGGTATCAGTAAAAAATTGAAAACCGTGATAGCCCTTACCGGACTTTCGCTCAGTACGTGCAAGTGCATATTCTTCTTTCGTTTCAGGATGAAGAAACACAGGAAAATCTTTGCCTACAGGTTGAAAACCTTGGGCGAGCATATGTTCAGGTGTTGCTCCGACCACAACATAGTCTTTTTCTTGATAGGGATGCCCAAGTAGAGAATCTCGGACGGCACCGCCTACTAAATACACTTGCATGAAAAAACCTCTATTCTTCAAGCAATCATGCTACAGAATAGAGGTTTTCTCAAGTCATTAGACAGGCTTTTCGTAAAAAGCTCTTTCTAAATTACTTTTCTTGTTGTTGGATTTCCGCAACAGTTAAAGCAGTCATATTGATAAGACGACGAGTCGTTGCTGTCGGTGTCAAAATATGAACAGGTTTTGCAGCACCTAACAAAATTGGACCAATAGTAACGTTGTTACCAGAAGTCGCTTTCAACAAGTTAAATGAAATATTTGCTGCATCTAGGTTTGGCATAATGAGCAAGTTTGCAGAACCTTTAAAGCGTGAACCAGGGAATGCAAATTGACGAATGCTTTCGTCTAATGCTGCATCACCATGCATTTCACCTTCAACTTCAAGCTCAGGAGCTTGCTCAGATAAAATACGATAAACTTCACGCATTTTTTGAGCACTTGAATCAGTTTGGTCACTACCAAAACTTGAATGAGAAAGAAGTGCTACACGTGGAGTAATACCAAAGCGACGTACTTCTTCAGCTGCCAAAATAGTCATTTCAGCAAGTTGTTCAGCAGTCGGATTAGTGTTTACATAAGTATCTGCAATAAACAAGTTACGATCTTCAAGCATTAATGCATTTAACGTGAAGAAGTTGTTCATGCCTTCTTTAAGACCGATAACATTGCGTACAAAGTCAAGGTGAATGTTATAGCTACTGTAAGTACCACATAACATACCGTCTGCTTTACCGAATTTAACCAGTAGAGATGCAATTAACGTTGAACGGCGGCGAGCTTCACGTTGAGCATATTCAACTGTGATGCCTTTGCGTTGCATTGTTTGATAGTAATCTTTCCAAAACTCTTCATACATCGGGTTTTGTTCTTGATCAACAATCTCAATATTTACGCCATGTTGTAAACGTAGGCCTAATTTTTTGATATTTGCTTCAATTACAGCAGTACGACCTACTAAAATTGGTTTAGCTAAATCTTCATCAACAGCAATTTGTACTGCACGTAATACGCGCTCGTCTTCACCTTCCGCATATGCAATACGCTTTGGATCAGCTTTTGCTTGAGCAAAAATTGGTTTCATCAAGAATGCAGAGTTATATACAAACTCAGATAATTTTTGACGATATACAGCGAAATCTTCGATAGGACGAGTTGCTACACCTGAGTCCATTGCAGCTTTAGCAACTGCTGGTGCAATTTCTAAAATTAAACGTTGATCAAGTGGGCGTGGAATTAAATAATCACGACCAAATGAAGCAGATTTTTCACCATATGTTGCAGCATCAGCTTCAACATGAGCCATACGTGCAATTGCATGTACACATGCAATTTTCATGTCTTCATTAATCGTAGTTGCGCCAACGTCAAGTGCACCACGGAAAATGTATGGGAAACATAATGCGTTGTTTACTTGGTTTGGATAGTCAGAACGACCAGTTGCCATAATGACGTCAGAGCGTACTTCATGTGCATGTTCAGGTAAAATTTCTGGATCTGGGTTTGCCAAAGCAAAAATAATAGGGTTCTCAGCCATCTGTTTCACCATTTCTTTGGTGAGAATACCAGCAGCAGAAAGACCCAAGAACATATCAGCGCCAGCCATTACTTCATGAAGCTGAGATGCTGAAATATCTTGAACATAACGTTTTTTAGATTCGTCTAAGCCTTCACGTGAAGTGGTTAATAGACCACGAGAATCGGCAACAATGATATTTTCTTTTTTAGCACCAAGCGCACAAAGCAAGTCTAAACATGAAAGTGCTGCTGCACCTGCACCTGAAGCTACGATTTTGATTTCATCAATTTTTTTATTTACAAGTTGCAATGCATTGAGCAAAGCTGAACCTACAATAATACTTGTACCATGTTGATCGTCATGGAATACAGGAATTTTCATGCGTTCACGAAGTTTCTTTTCAATATAGAAACATTCAGGCGCTTTAATATCTTCGAGGTTGATACCACCGAAAGTTGGCTCAAGAGAGGCAACAATATCTACAATTTTATCTGGATCGTTTTCTGCAATTTCGATGTCAAATACATCTACACCAGCAAACTTTTTGAAGAGAACGCCTTTACCTTCCATTACAGGTTTAGAAGCCAATGGGCCAATATTACCTAAACCAAGAACAGCAGTACCGTTAGTTACTACAGCAACCAAGTTTCCGCGAGCTGTATATTTAGCAGCAGTTGAAGGATCACGTTCAATCTCTAAACATGGCGCAGCAACTCCGGGTGAGTAGGCTAAAGCCAAATCTCGTTGGTTGACAAGTTGCTTACTTGGGGTAACGCTGATTTTCCCTGGGTTTGGATATTCATGGTAATTTAAAGCGGCCTGTTTTAAAGATTGATCGTCCATCTGAGTCTCTATTTGATACAAAAAAGCAAACTAGTCAAATCACTCATTCAGGGAGAAGGCAACTCAGTTCTTTTACTATGCTTTAATTTTTACCAATTAAGAGAATAGTAGACGAATTGCCAATAGCCCTGTAGTGAGCTAAATGCTAAAGAATATAACACTACTTCTTTATTTCTCACAGTCAAAAACGCTCATTTTTGGAAAAAGCAGCATATGTAAAAATAGAGAGTTGGAACAATTAATAAATATGTGAATCTGTTTGTAGATAAGGAATAATCTGCTCAGCTGGGATAGGGCGGCTAAAGAAATAGCCTTGTAAAAAATCACATTGCTGTTTTTGCAGATAGGCAACTTGTTCTTCTGTTTCTACACCTTCGGCAACCAATTTAAGTCCCATACTTTTACCCATTGCAATCATGGCATTTACAATCGCTTCTTGTTTATGATCACCAATTTTCGAAATGAAAGCACGGTCAATTTTTAGTACATCAATTGGATACTCTGTCAGGTAAGCCAAAGAGGAGTAACCTGTACCGAAGTCATCTAGAGCAATTGAAATATCTCGTTGTTTTATCGCATGTAATAGCGTTTTGACGTTATCCGTATTGTCTAATAGAGCCGACTCAGTAATTTCAAGTTCAAGATCAGAACCTTGTATATTATATTTTTGCAAAACTTCATCTAGATCATTAAGTAATAAGCCACGATGTATTTGCTGAGCGACAATATTTACAGAGACTTGAACGTTTGTGTAGCCCGCGTTTTTCCATTCTTGTAATTGTTTTCCAACTTTATCTAAAACGACTTTACCAATATCTGAAATCAGGCTACTACGCTCAGCAAAAGGTATAAACATATTTGGCATGACTAATCCTTTTTCAGGATGTTGCCAACGAATTAATGCTTCAAAACCTATAATAGATTGATCTAGTAGATTAATTTTGGGTTGGTAATAAATGACAAATTCATCATTTTGAATGGCTTTACGTAACTCTTGTTCTAAATCAGCAGTTTTATATGGATGCTCTGCTTTATTGCAATAGTAAGAAATAGTGTTGCCCCCTAAGCGCTTTGCTTCTGAAAGTGCTTGTTCTGCATGGTTATTAAGATGGTCAATTTGTCGGCCATGCTCAGGAAAGCATGCCACACCGATAGAAGCTGTAATAAAATATTCGTGATTATCAATATAAAAAGGTGCGTTGAGCGCTTGCAGGATGTTTTGGCAATATTGCTCAATATTTGGATGAATTGGAGAAATTTCATAAATAATTGCAAAATCGTCACTATTTAAATAGGCAACCAAAATTGCATTAATATTGATTAAGCGTAATCGTTGTGCGAACTGTTTAAGGAGTTCATCACCACTATCATTATTTAAAAATTCATTAAAAGCGCGGAAACGGTCAATATTTACTCGTATTAGTGCTAAATTTTTAATGTTATATGAAGGGTTTACAAGATATTGATGTAATTGATTGTAATAGTAAAGGCGATTAGGCAAGTGGGTGAGACTATCGTAATTTTTTAAATAGGATAGATGCTGTTCCTGACGTTTTTGTTCAGTGAGGTCACGTGCAAATCCAATATAATTTGTAATTTGATGGAACTCATCTTTGACCACATTGATGTGTAACCACAAATAGACGCTTTTGCCAGAACTAAATTTTTCATCGAATTGACCCATATATTCCCCAGTTTCGAGGAGTTGTTGAGTAATTGAGGTATGAAATTGTTGTTGTAATTCTTTTTGATTAATCGCAATGCTAAATAATTTTTTATTTAGAAGTTCTGATTTAGAAAATCCAGTTAATTTTTCGTAGTAAGGGTTAATATCAATATAGTTTAGGTGTTCATCTAAAATGAATATGCCTTCGGCTGCTTGTTCAAGCACAATTGCCGATAGTCTTAAGTGTTCTTGATCTTTTTTCTCTTGATGTATATCTCGGGTCATCCCAACCATTCGAAGCGCTTTTTGTGTTTTGGGATCTCTGGTAATGACACGACCTACATCATGAATCCATCGCCATGAACCATCTCGACGTAAAATCCTGAAATTGATATTAAAATGATCTGTAATTCCTTCCAGATGTTGCTTTAAACGCTCGTTAAACAGTTTCTTATCACTTGGATGTACGCGGTCTAAAATAGTATTGAGATGAATAACGGTCGTTTGAGTCTGCTTTTGTTGATCAAAAAACGTAATTTCTAATTTTTGATTTTCAATATCCCAGTCCCAAGGTCGAATGCCTGCCGTTTCATTTGCAAAAGCTAAATTGTAGTGGTGGCTTTCGAGTTGCTCATTCATTTTAGTGAGATCGTATGTGCGTTCACGTACCTTTTGTTCTAGTAAATGGTTATTAAATTGGAGTTGGGCTTCAATATCTTTCGATTTATTCACTTCTTGTTGAAGTTGTACACATAACTCTTCAGCCCACTGGGTATGTTGTTCTGAAATTTGAATGAGCTGTTTATTTCTAAATAATAGTTGAGAAATTTTTTGATAGTTACGTTGAGTTGCGTATGCACAGAGTATGGTAGCTATGAAAGCGATGTTATAGGCGAAATAAAAAGGCAGCTGAGTAATTGGGGTATGTGTAAATTGAGCGATTAATAAAGGTAATGTACTGGGAATAAATAAGAGATAAAAGTATCGAGGTTGTTGCGTTAAAAAAGTCAGTCCAATGATATGGGCAGAAGTGATAAACAAAGCAATTAGAATATGAGCATCGGGTAGGGTAACTAGCTCTTGAGGAAGATAAAAATGAATAACCGTAACGGTTGCCCCTAATAAAACTCCTGAAATAAAACAAATACTTTGTAAGATAAGATCAGCTTTTTTAATAAAATTAATAGTACGATAGTGCGTTAAAATATTTGGAACAAATAATAGGCAGATAAGAGATGCAAAAGTGAGGCCCATAGACCAGTTAAATATTGTTATTGAAGATGAAAAATAATAAGAAAAAATAGCGTAGGAAATGAGGCATAGCAGTATTAAGCTAATTAAATACCAGCGTATATATTGAATTGAAAGTTTTAGCTGCTCAATTTTTGTTTGATGCTGTAAATATTCTTCCTGAAGCCCAGACATAAGATTTTTCTATCCTATTTTTTTACATATATACAGAAAGAATCTGATTTATCAGTGATAAAGAATTTGAAATTTTATTCATACAATAAAAGTAAATTAACTTTAAATAGCGATTTAATCAATGTTCAATGAACTTAGGTGGATAAAAACCGATAATTTAAAATAGATAAGGCGACGACTGGTGCAGTTTCTGTACGTAAAACACGGTCACCAATACACCAGTTCATAAAACCAGCTTGATTGGCTTGAGTAATTTCATTTTCGCTTAAACCGCCTTCTGGGCCAATCAATAAGGCCAGTTCAGGTTGTATGCCTGCTAATACATCTATTTGTTCTTTTTCTGGCGCTAAAACGAATTTAGATTGAGGAAGTTCTGAAGAACTTAACCATTCATTAAGAGAAATAGGTGCTAATACTTCTGGGACTAAGTTCAAGCCACATTGTTCGCATGCTGCAATTGCAACAGCTTGCCAGTGATCTAATTTTTTTTGATCTCGGTCGTATTTTAAGCGCATTTCACAGCGGTCACTGGTTAAAAGCTGAATCTTGCTTACGCCAAGTTCTGTGGCTTTCTGAATGGCATAATCCATTCGGTCACCTTTACTCATGACTTGACCAAGAACTGCTTTAAATGGGGCATTACGGTTATTAGGGTTGAAATTCTCAATTGTGACAAACGCATTTTTTTTATTAATTTCGGTTAGTGTCGCGAGATATTCGCCACCTTGGCCATTAAAGAGAGTCGCTTGTTCTTGTAATTGTGCGCGTAAGACACGCACCCAATGATGAAATACTGATTCAGTTAGTTGAATAGTTGAACCAACTGTAAGTTCAGTTTCGATAAAAAAACGATTCATTGGGTACGCCTTACAAAATTAATTTAAACCAAGATCAACAACGAGTTGACGAGTTGGTTCGACTTGATTCATTGAATAGAAATGTAAGCTTGGTGCACCACCTGCAATCAGGCGTTCACATAGCTTCACAACAACTTCATGACCAAAAGCTTTAATACTCTCGCTGTCATCGCCATAGGCTTGTAATTGTTTACGGATCCAACGAGGAATCTCTGCACCAGTACCATCAGCAAAGCGAATTAAATTGCTGGCATTGGTAATCGGCATGATGCCAGGAGCCACCGGAATATTAACTCCAGCTTTTTCCAGACGCTCAATAAAATAAAAGTATGAGTCTGGATTAAAGAAGAATTGTGTAATTCCTGCATTAGCGCCAGCTTGTACTTTTTCAATAAAACGTTGGATATCTGAATCAAGATTTTCAGCTTGAGGGTGCATTTCAGGATAAGCTGCAACTTCAATATGAAAATGATCACCTGAGTGCTCACGAATAAAACGTACTAAATCTTGAGCATAAGGAAGTTCGCCAAGCCCGACTTGACCAGAAGGTAAGTCACCGCGTAAAGCGACAATACGGTTAATGCCTTGGGTTTTATATAAATCTAGTAACTCAGCAATACGCGCTTTATCATCACCAATGCATGAAAGGTGAGGTGCAACTGGTGTACCTTTACCATTGAAATCGTCAATAGCAGCAAGAGTACGTTCGCGAGTAGAACCACCAGCACCATAGGTAATCGAGAAAAAATCTGGATTTAATAGTTGTAATTCTTGATGAACAATACGAAGTTTTTCAGCACCGGCATCAGTTTTCGGTGGGAAAAACTCAAAAGAAATGGGTATACGTTTAGTCATGTCAAATCCTTGTAAACAGCGAAACAATATTTTTAGAAAAAAGGGCAGACGGTGAACCGTCTGCCCTTAAGTTCTTAGTATTTGTAAGCGTCAGACTTGAATGGTCCCTCAACAGCAACACCTAAATAGCCAGCTTGCTCTTGAGTTAATTGAGTAAGTACACCACCAAAACCTGCAACCATTGCCGCAGCAACTTCTTCGTCAAGTTTCTTAGGAAGAACTTCTACACGAATTTTTGCAGTTTTTTCGTTTACAGGAAGGTCAGCAAATTTCTCTTGGAATAAGTGAATTTGACCTAACACTTGGTTAGCAAAAGAACCATCCATCACACGTGATGGGTGACCAGTTGCATTACCTAGGTTTACAAGGCGACCTTCAGAAAGAAGGATAAGGTAGTTGTTTTCGTCTTCTGAACGATAAACTTGGTGAACTTGTGGCTTAACTTCAACCCACTTGTAACCACGTAAATAAGCTGTGTCGATTTCTGTGTCGAAGTGACCGATGTTACATACAACTGCACCAGCTTTTAAGCTGTCTAACATTGCTGCATCACACACGTGGTAGTTACCAGTAGTCGTTACAACAAGGTCAGTGTTGCCAAGAAGGTCATGGTTAATATCTTCTTTTTTGCCTGTTTGTACGCCGTTTTTGTATGGAGATACAACTTCATAGCCGTCCATACATGCTTGCATTGCACAAATTGGGTCAACTTCAGTTACACGAACGATCATGCCTTCTTGACGTAAAGATTGAGCAGAACCTTTACCAACGTCACCGTAACCGATCACAAGCGCACGACGACCAGATAAAAGCATGTCAGTTGCACGTTTGATTGCATCATTTAATGAGTGACGGCAACCATATTTGTTGTCGTTTTTAGATTTAGTAACTGAGTCATTTACGTTAATTGCAGGTACTTTCAAAGAACCGTCTTTCCACATTTCGATAAGACGTTGAACACCTGTAGTCGTTTCTTCAGTAATACCGTGAATGCGTTCTAAAAGAGCAGGGTATTTTTCATGAACAAGAGCAGTTAAATCACCGCCATCATCCAAGATCATGTTGGCATCCCAAGGCTGGCCATTAACATTCACTTGTTGTTCAAGACACCATACATATTCTTCTTCAGTTTCGCCTTTCCAAGCAAAAACAGGAATACCGCGAGCAGCAATTGCAGCAGCAGCATGGTCTTGAGTCGAGAAAATGTTACATGAAGTCCAACGAACTTCAGCACCTAATTCAACAAGCGTTTCAATAAGAACCGCTGTTTGAATGGTCATGTGAATACAACCAAGGATTTTTGCACCAGCAAGTGGTTTAGACGCTGCATAACGTTTACGTAAACCAATTAAAGCAGGCATTTCTGCTTCAGCAAGTTTGATTTCTTTACGACCGTAGTCAGCAAGAGAGATGTCAGCAACTTTATAATCTGTAAATGAAGCATTAACCGCGTTCATCAGGATCTCCTAGGGAAAAAATAGTATGGATCGTTCTGTTCGCGGATGCCGTTGTTGGTTAAAACGATTGTTTAACCGATTGTCGAGCCTGGCAAACTGATCTTTAGTGCCGATCATTTGTCGCAGCATCCCTCGACTAGCGAAACATTGTACTTGGAAAAGCTTTTAGTGCCAATCCAGTTTTGTTTATTATCTGCCTAATTATCCTTATAGATTCAAATTATGGCAGTAAATATTCCCCAAGCTCTAGCAAACCTCGAAGCAAACTGTGGTGTTTTTGCGGTTTGGATGGTGCTTCAACATCATGGAGTACAAATTGATGTTGCTGAGTTGATTAAAGTTTGCCGACACGACGAAGGGGGCACCTATACTATTGCCTTAGCCGTTGCTTTAAAGAAACTAGGATTTGAAGTGTCATTTCATTCAGATGAAGATCCTAATATTAGCCCAAGTGAACGAATGAGCTATAAAGAAGCAAAGGTATTGAAAATACCGACAGGGTCTGCCTTGAGCTATCAAGATATTCAAGCTGAAATTCAAAATGGCAAAATGGTGCTTGTCTATTACGATACTTTAGAGGGTGTTGGAAATCAGTCACTCATCTATTCTATTGACCAAAAAGAAATCTGCTTTTTTGATAATTTTGAACCGATGTCAGCAGCAGTTTTTGAAAAGCAACGTCAAGTAGAAGGGATTTGTCGTCAGGCTATCGTGATTGATGACCGTAATTTTCAGATACATTCGACTAAATTAGATTAAAAAGAGCCAGTAGGCTGCTGGCTCATATTGAAATTATTTTTGTTGATATTCTTGAATCACTTCTAAAGCAGCGCGAAAAGCTTCTTGAGTAGCAGGTGCGCCACAATATGGAAGGCTGTGCAATAAAGTTTCTTGAATCTCTTCAACTGTACAGCCATTGTTAAGTGCACCACGAACATGGCCTTTGAGTTCTGTGGGTGACTTAAGTGCAGTTAACATTGCCAAAGTAATTAATGAACGATATTTACGTGGTAATACGCCTTCACGCTGCCAAGTCGATCCCCATGCATGCTCGTTAATCCAGTCTTGTAAAGGCTGAGTAAAGGGTACGGTGTTTTCTTGGGCGCGTTTTACAAAAGCTTCTCCCATCACTTCTGTGCGAACTTTTAATCCATTTTCGTAATCTTGCTTAGACATTAATTTCTCCTAAAAATAAAAGCGTCGATTGACGCTTTTATGGCTGTTTATTAATTAATGCGAATCAAGTGTGATTGCAATAGTGAATTAGTGGAGGCATCAGTCACACAATTTGATGAGGGTTCGACAAAGGAAGATCTTTATTTAAATCTTCATCAAATACATCTGTAAGCATGCTATCGAATCGAATTGCGTTGTATTGCAATAATTGTTGAGCTTCACTTTCAGTAATAAAACCTTCTTTTATCGCTTGTGCAATATTTTCTTCGAAAGTCAGTCCTGTAAATTTGCCTTTAGATTCAGCTTTTTTAAACTTATCCCAAAGTGGTTCAAGGGTTCGTAGAATTTGGAATGTATGTTCTAAACGTCCAGTCACATCATCGGCTTTAGTTGAATAAAATACGTGATGTTTAAGCTGTTCTCTAAAAGGATGCTCTTGCATCATAAGTTCAGCGACTTGCTGTTTTAACTCATCGTCAGGTTTTGAAATGACACGGCCAAGAGGGAAACAGATCCATTTTACAAATGTTGCTGGAAGTTTAGCTGGGAAGTTTTCAAATAATCCCCAAAATGCTTCCTGAATATTTAAGAAAGCTTTTTGTAGAGCTAATTTAGCATGGAGTTGTTCAGCTTCAGTTTTTTGGCTAGCTTCATAAAATTTTAAAATCGCAGTAGAAATAAAGAGGTGCGCGTGAATATCTGCCAAGCGTCCTGATAACATTTCTTTGCGTTTTAAGTCTCCTGCAAGTAAACCAAGTGACATATCCGAAACAAGTGCAAAGTTGGCACTAAAACGGTTAATCGTCTTATAGTAACTGGCAGTAAATTGATCTACTGATTGAGGAGCATCATTTGAGCCACCTGTCCAACCATAAGCAAATGATTTTGCCCCACGGTTAAAGGTATAGGCTAAATGTTTAAATAATAAATCATCGAATTTTTGAACTGCATTAGCTTTATCTTCAGATTGAAGAAGTTGCAATTCTTCAAAAAGATAAGGGTGACAGCGCATTGAACCTTGACCAAAAATCATCAATGAACGAGTCAAAATATTTGCGCCTTCTACCGTAATTGCAATTGGAATTGCTTGATAGGTAAGGGCAAGGAAGTTACGTGGTCCAAGTTGAATTGCACGTCCTCCGGCAATATCCATTCCGTGATTGACGACTTTGCGCATCGTTTCAGTGGCATAATATTTTGCCATGGCAGTCATCACGGCAGGTGTTCCACCTTGATTTAGGCCACATGTCACTAAATAACGGAATGCCTCAAGCATATAGGCATCGCTGGCAATTTCACTGGTCGCTTCTTGTACGCCTTCAAATTTACCTACTGAAATATTGAACTGTTGACGAATTTTCGCAAAAGCACCCACGGTTAAATAGCTCATTTCACCTGCTGCTGTTGCTAAAGCTGGAAGGGAAATACCACGGCCAACGCCTAAGCACTCCATTAGCATTCGCCAGCCTTTACCAGCATTTTCTTTCCCACCAATAATCCAGTCAATAGGAATAAAAACATCTTCTCCTTCTACGGTTCCGTTCATAAATGGAGAACCTGGAAAATGACGAGCTCCTATTTTCACGCCTGCATGACTGGCAGGAATGAGGGCACAGGTAATACCGTACTCTGTTTTATTTTTATCGCCGAGTAACCCTTCAGGGTCATATAGTTTAAATGCAAGACCTACGACTGTGGCAATTGGCGCAAGGGTAATCCAGCGTTTAGAGAAATTCATGCGAAGTCCAAGAACTTGAGCACCTTCATGTTCGCCGTAACAAACAACGCCTGAATCTGGAATGGCACCAGCATCGGAACCCGCTTCTGGACTGGTTAAACCAAAACATGGAATTTCTTCACCTTTAGCAAGGCCCGGTAAATATTGTTGCTTTTGAGCATCAGTACCGTAGTGCATGAGTAGCTCACCCGGTCCCAACGAGTTTGGAACCATACAGCTCACAGCAGTGGTAAGTGAACGTGAAGCAATTTTGCTCATAATTCGGCTTTGCGCAAATGAGCTAAATTCTTTGCCGCCAAAGGATTTTGGAATAATGAGGCCTAAAAAGCCTTTGTCTTTAATAAATTGCCAAACCTCTGGTGGAAGATCTTTTAAGTGATGATGAATTTCCCACTCATTGAGCATGCTACAAAGTAGCTCAACTTCATTATCAATAAAACTTTGTTCTTCTTCTGACAACGTTGGGTAGGGATATTTTTCAAATTGGGACCAATCAGGTGCCCCCATAAACAATTCTTTTTCCCACCAACTGGTACCTGCCTCTAAGGCCTCTTGTTCAGTCGTACTGATGCTCGGCATTGAGTTTGCTAATGTTTTATATGCAGGTTTAGTAATCAGGTTAAAGCGTAATGGTGCAAATAAAATAATGATACTAAGGGCAATGAGAGGAATACCTAAAATGAGAGCCCATGGCGTTAATATGAGTGCAGTAAATATAGCTACAGCAATCGTAATTACACTACTAATGATTCGGTTCAGGTTAAAAAAGAAAATTGCCCATATTGCAAAAAGCTGAATGACGATGCTTAAAACAAAGAGTAGGAAAATCATACTTGCTCCTTGCTAGATAAGCCCTCAAGTTAGAAGTTACGAAAAAAGCGAGGAGAGATTTAAGGCTTAACTAGCTAATTTTAATGCTGTTTAAATTTAATTTTTTATATCGCAATTGATGTATATGCTAGAGCAGGGATATATCGTACTTTTAGGTATAAGATATTTTTCAGTGAAAGTGTAATGGCTTGTTTTATCGATTTGTCAAGAAATGTTATTGATTTTCTTATACAAATAAAAAGCCCTCTGTGTTAGAGGGCTTTTTATAGATATTTAATTTATTAAGCTTCGACAACCTGTACAGCGATTTTCTTAGCTGGATCTACTTTACGACGAACTTCTGGTACTGGTTCACCATGGTATTGACGATCAGCAAAATAACTTGAACGAACCATTGGTGCAGACCAAATATTTCTAAAGCCAAGTTTGCGGCCATGCTCTGCATAACGTTCAAACTCTTCTGGCGTTACAAAGCGGTCGATTGGTGCATGTTGTTTAGAAGGCTGTAAATATTGACCAATAGTCACATAGTCAACATCGTGAGCACGTAAGTCATCAAGCAATGCAATAACTTCTTCTTCAGTTTCACCAATACCGACCATCAAACCACATTTTGTTGGAATATCAGGGCAGTATTCTTTAAACATTTTTAATAAAGTTAAAGAATGTTGATAGTCTGAACCTGGACGCATTGCTTTATATAAGCGAGGCACAGTCTCAATGTTGTGGTTAAATACGTCTGGCGGACATTCAGTCATAATGCGTAAAGCAATATCCATACGTCCACGGAAATCCGGTACTAAAATCTCAAGCAATGTCGTCGGGCTAAGTGCGCGAGCTTCTTTAATACAGTCCACAAAGTGTTGTGCACCGCCGTCAAGTAAGTCATCACGGTCAACTGAAGTAATTACTGCATACTTGAGTTTCAGGTTAGAAATGGTTTCTGCCATGTGACGAGGTTCGTCAGCATCGAGTGCATTTGGACGACCATGTGCTACATCACAGAAAGGACAACGGCGTGTACAAATATCGCCCATAATCATGAATGTTGCCGTACCGCCACCAAAACATTCTGGTAGGTTAGGACAAGCAGCTTCTTCACAAACGGTATGGAGTTTTTGAGCACGTAAAGTCGTTTTAATACGCTGAACTTCTTCTGGTGCCGTCATCTTGACACGAATCCAGTCAGGTTTACGCGGCACTTCAACCGTAGGTACAACTTTTACAGGAATTCTTGCGACTTTTTCTGCGCCACGAAGTTTTACACCCTGTTCAGGTTTACGGTGTTCTGACATATCTAACTTTTCCACTCGTTTATAGAGACATTGACATTGTATTATAGCGAAGTTCTTCAGTTAATAGCGGAAAATAACTATTCATATAATAAATGTGGCTATTCAGAAATATAGGGTTGAGAAATACATAAATTCACCGCATATTAGTCATAATCTATTATAAAATATGGTCATTCAAGAGAGGAAGGAGCTTTCAATGCCACGTAAAAAAGAGGTCGTTAGTGGGAATTTCGTTAAATACGATGCGGTAGTTCTCGGTTCTGGACCTGCGGGTGAAGGCGCGGCAATGAAGCTTTCAAAAGCTGGTAAGCGTGTTGCAATTGTAGATGTGCGTGATCAACTTGGTGGTAACTGTGCACACGTAGGAACGATTCCAAGTAAAGCATTACGTCAAACAGTTTCTAGTATTATTCGCTATCAGCGTGATCCAATGTTTCAAAAAGTAGGTGAATGGAAGCAGTTCACCATGAAACAGGTTTTGCGTAATGCACACAAAGTGATTCAACAACAGGTTGATACACATACACGTTTTTATGACCGTAACAAGATTGGTGTCTTCCATGGTCGTGCATATATTCAAGATAAAAATACAGTCTTAGTTTTTAGCCATGAAGGCATTAAAGAGACAATTATCTGTAAGCAAATCGTGATTGCGACAGGTAGTCGTCCTTATCATCCGCAAGGTCTCGACTTTGATCATCCTCGCGTGTTTGATTCGGACAAGATTCTTGATCTTGATTATTCAATTCAAAAAATTATTATTTACGGCGCGGGCGTTATTGGCTGTGAATATGCCTCAATCTTTATTGGTTTAGATCATAAAGTTGACTTGATCAATACTCAGCAAAAATTATTAAGTTATCTAGATGATGAAATTGCTGATGCTTTGTCTTATCACTTACGTGAACAAGGTGTATTGATTCGTCACAACGAACAAATGGATCATCTTGAAACGTTTGATGACCATGTTGTTTTACACTTACAAAGTGGTAAAAAGATTAAAGCTGATGCCATTCTTTGGTGTAACGGCCGTTCAGGTAACACAGAAGGTTTAGGTCTTGAGAATGTTGGACTAGTTCCAAACAACCGCGGTCAGCTTTCTGTAAATGATCAATATCAAACTGAAGTTGAAAACATCTATGCTGCTGGTGACGTGATTGGTTGGCCATCACTTGCTTCTGCTGCTTATGACCAAGGGCGCTGTGCTGGCGCAAACATGAGTGGTGAAGATGCGAAGCCAGTACGTGACATTCCAACTGGTATCTATACCATTCCTGAAATCTCATCAATTGGTAAAAATGAACAGGAATTAACGGAAGAAAAAATTCCGTATGAAGTGGGTCAAGCTTCTTTCCGTCATTTAGCTCGTGCACAAATTACTGGTGATACAGTAGGTGAGTTAAAAATTCTTTTCCACCGCGACACTATGGAAATTTTAGGTATTCACTGTTTTGGTAATAACGCTGCCGAAATTATCCACATTGGGCAAGCAGTTATGCACAGCCCAAATAATACCTTGAAATATTTCGTTGAAACGACATTTAACTATCCAACCATGGCTGAAGCATATCGTGTAGCTGCACTTAATGGTATGAATCGTTTGTTTTGATTTTAAATAAGTTTTCAATAAAAAAGCCTGCAAATTTGCGGGCTTTTTTATTTTCATTAGATCATAGGTTTTTTATATTTTTATGACAATCCAAAGGATGATTTTAGCTTTTCATAGTGCTAGTGTGCACAAAATGCTTGGTTAAAATATTCAAATAAATCTGGTGTTTGTTTCCATAAAATGATGGAAAGCACCAAAAGCGTGACTATGATAAAAGTCATAATTGTTTTCAAAAGTAAGGCATTATGCATCATGAATAACAGCCTCCTCATTCACAAAGAAGTGTACGATCACACCTAATATACTCAATGCTATAGAACATAGCCAAATTGCATTGTAATTACCTGTTATGTCATGGTTAACACCACCAAGCCAACCGCCAAAGAAAGAACCGACTTGATGGGTGAAAAACACAATACCACTTAGCATTGAAAGATATTTAACGCCAAACATATTTGCCACAATGCCGTTCGTGAGCGGAACAGTAGAGAGCCATAAAAGGCCCATAATAATTCCAAAAGCATATACCGTATAAATGCTTAAAGGTAATAACAAGAAGGCAATGATCGCGATGCCACGGCTGCCGTAAAGCGCCATTAATAATTTAGGTTTTGAGAAGCGGTCTCCTAACCAGCCAGCACCATAAGTCCCCACAATATTAAATAGTCCAACTAGGGCTAGAAACACAGTACCTGTAGCTGCATCAAAGCCGTGGTCGATTAAATAGCCGGGTAAATGTACACCTAAGAAAACAACTTGGAATCCACATACTAAGAAACCTAAAGCTAACCACCAAAAGGGTTTATGTTTTCTGGCAATATTCAGCACTTGTTTAAATGTAAGCTGAGGTTGTGCAATTGCTTTTGGTGTTTGATTGCTTGGTCCTTTTAACATCCATGCAAGCGGAATAATAAGAGCAATTAATAGCGCACTGACCATTAGGGCAGCTGACCATCCAACATTCTTGAGTAAGAGAAGGGTAGATGGCAGCATAATAAACTGACCGAAAGAGCCTGCTGCACTTGCAATCCCCATTGCCATACTTCTTTTTTCTGGAGGGGCAGCTCGGCCTACTGCACTAAGTAAAACTGTAAAAGAGGTTGCTGATAAAGCTAAACCAATAATAAGACCTAGGCTTAAATTTAAGATTAAGATGCTTGAACTAAAAGCCATTAACAGTAAGCCAAGGGCGTAAAGTAATCCGCCAACAGCAACCACAATTTTACTGCCATATTTATCTGCGATTGCGCCAGTAAAAGGTTGAACTGCACCCCAGATCAGGTTCTGCATGGCGATTGCAAGACTAAAAACATGTTGGCCCCAGCCAAACTCATGGCTCATTGGGACCAAATAAAGTCCAAAACCATGCCTAACACCTAAAGAAAGAGCCAAAATAAGGGCACTACCAATCAGCATATAGATAAGTGGCTGGGAAAAGTTGTGAGCAGTTTTAGTCATCGTTAATGGAAAATTATAATAATGTAGTCATTTATTGTAGAAGATATATCGAAAAATATCGATATAGATGACAAGAATATTTAAGAAGAATTAAAAAGTGAGTGGGGTAAATATTTCATGATAAGAAATTTGAAGAAGCAGACACCATTTTGATCTCTGCTTCTTATAAAAATTAAGCTGTTGAATTACGTTCAAGTAATGCCTGTTCAAAAAGAACTTGTTCTTTTTCTTTATGTTCAGTTGTGAAGCGAATCAAAATTACGCTACAGCCTGCGACCATAACCAGACCGCCTAAAATAAACAGGCAAGTTTGGACGTCAAGTAAACCTTTGAGTAGGAAACCTGCTGCCACAGCACCAACATTACCCCCCGCACCAATAATTCCTGCAACTCCACCTAATGCAGTGCGATCGATAAATGGTACGAGTGCGTAAGTTGCTCCACATGCCATATGCGTAAACAATGCAAAAATAGTCATGGAAATAATTGCGAGCGCAACAGCATTCATTTGCGAGAAGAGGATTAAGAATAAACCTTCACCCAAAATCATGAGTACGAGTACTTTCGTACGGCCATCTAAACCTTTTTTGAGTGCGACTTTATCGGAAATGATACCGCCTAGCGCTCGAGCGAATAATGCTAAAAGACCAAAGATTCCGGCAGTTAGTCCAGCCGTTTTTAAATCCATTTTAAATTGATCGACATAATACATTGCTGCCACGTTATGGATAAAAATCTCAATTCCAAAACTTGCGCCATATGCCAAAAATAAGATCCATACACGATAGTTGCGAGCGGCTTGCATTAAAATGGCAGTACCACCTTTTTTACCACTTCCGACCTCAATACCTTGCGCGCGAACTTCTTTAAAGTTTCCTTGAGGGCAATCTTGAGTTAATTTCCAATAAAGAATGCCAACAATAACCATCATTACGCCAGGTACGATTAATGCCACGCGCCATCCCATGGTTTGTTCAACACCAAACATCACAATTGCACCGAGCAATAAAGGCATTAAAGCTTGTGTTGCTCCACCGCCAGCATTTCCCCAGCCAGCCGTTGCCGCATTTGCTGTTCCTACAACGTTAGGTGCAAACATGACACTTGTATGGTATTGAGTAATGACGAAGCTTGCCCCAATCGCACCAATAAGTAAGCGAAAGAATAGAAAAGATTCATAACTATTGGCAGCAGCTACACCAAATACTGGAATGCTGCCAACTAATAGGAGAGTGGTGTACGTAATACGTGGGCCATATTTGTCGCAGAGTGGTCCGACAATAAGCCGAACTAAAATAGTAATAGCAACAGCAGCAATATTAATATTAGCAATTTGATCTTTTGTTAAGCCAAACTCTCCTTTAATCACGGGCATTAATGGTGCACACGCAAACCATGCAAAGAAACATACAAAGAAAGCGAGCCATGTCATGTGGAAGGCACGCATTGCTGGAGTTGAAAAACTGAATAATTTAATTTCAGTTGCTTTTTTTGCATCTAATTGGATATTTGAAGACATACGCCGTCCCTCTGAACTGAACGAAATTTAATTTGCATGGCAATTTATTGCCTATCTGCAGACCGATCAGAGCGGACATCGTTGGCCGTCTTTGTTTATTCATTGAATCATCATTGATTCATCATGCTCTTAATAAAGCAAAGCTTGTGCCAAAAAATGAATTTTACTAAAAAGGAAAAATTACTTTCTAATTTTATTGAGTTAGTTTGTGAATAGAAAAATAATAAAAAATTCGAAAAAATAAGAGGGTAGTAATAAAAAGTTTAATAAGTTTTTTATATCTGTATTTTTTTATAAAAAATGCTCATTTTTTTAGCATTTTGATTTAAAAAGAAGCAATTTTTAGGCGAAATAGAGTGAAAGAAAGCTATAAAAACTTATACAAGTCTTTATAGCTTTTCATGATGCAGAAGTTAGAAGCGGTAACCAACACCGGCGTAACCTAAAATTGGGTTAATTTCGATATCTGCTTTTGCATTGATTAATTCACCATACTTAGCATCATTTACTGTAATCGTCGTATCTGTTTTTAAATGAGCATAGGAAACAGAGCCAACGGCATACCATTTATCATTAAAGTCGTAGGTGAAACCTAAAGTCGCTACAGGAGCAATAGCATCTGAAGCTTCAAGTTCTACTTTAGGATCTCCTGAGCTAGTTTTTCTTTCTAAAGCAGCACCTGCTTTACCATCTTTAATATTCACAATCATATGACCAGCATTGACTAAATCTTTCTCAATTTCTGGATTCATTTCTAATTCACTGAAATAAGCGTACATGACCCCTAGTCCAACATAGGGTCTAAATTTATTTACACCAGTTTTGCCGAAGTGATATTGAAATTCAAATGCTGGCGTCCAAGCACGTGCTGAAGCGGCACTCCCATGTCCTTCAAGATCTGTAATGAAAAGATTATTTTCAAGTTCCATAGATCCAAGAATCCCACCAGCGGGTTTTGCTGTGGCTGAAAAAGGCGCATAAATTTTCCCTTTTCCTTGTAAGTCAACTTTAGGTGGAATCCCAGCTTTTAACTCTAATGAAAAATTATCTGTAAAAAAGTAATTACTCATCAATCCTAAGGTGGTGACATCATCGGCTTCTAAACCTGTTTTGTCAGCATCCCATTGACTTAGACCGCGCACCTCAGCTGTTCCGCTTAGCCAAGAAGGAATCGTATCTGTACCTAAACCAATAACATCAATGAGCTGTTCAAGAACGACATTACTATTACTGTCTGAAATGTTGTCTTGAATCGTTTTAACTTTAATATCTCCGACTTTAGATTGCTCATTTTCTTTAACAGAAGTATTAATTCTAAAAGGCTGAGCATTACCAGTCGGTTTAACATATAAAGGACCAGCAGAGACTGAAAAACGTTTGAAACCATCACCATCCTTTAAACTAAAATATGGCGAAGCGGCGTTAGTGATTGTTGGCAGGGCAAAAAAGGCAGCTGTCATACAAAATAATGACTTTTTCATCATAAAAGGACTCCATGTCCGACATTTGTTTACTGATTTTTATTGAGCCAACCATACCGCGTTTTATTAAAATGATTGTTTATTAAAAATTAATAATTGTAATTTTTTTGAAATAATTGTTTATATTTGGCAATATTTGTTAATTTTAAATACATAATAAATAATGAAAGGCTACATAAAGCAGCCTTTTATTTAAGTTTGTTAAACTATTAGTTGAAGCGAGATAAGTCCTCTTCAGGGCGTGCAGTTAAAACTTCAATGCCTGTTTGAGTCACTAAAATAGTATGTTCATATTGAGCTGAAAGTTTATGGTCTTTCGTTACAACAGTCCATTTATCGCCTAATAATTTAGTTTGCCATACGCCAGCATTTACCATAGGTTCAATGGTAAAAGTCATACCAGCTTCCAGACGCATACCTGTTCCAGCTTGACCATAATGTAATACTTGAGGTTCATCATGGAAAACGGTGCCAATACCGTGGCCACAATATTCACGTACTACACTAAAACGCTCTGATTCGACATATTTCTGGATTGCATGACCAATGTCACCTAAATATGAACCATCTTTAACAGTTGCCATGCCTCGATACATCGCTTCTTGAGCAACTTTACATAGACGATTGGCTAAAATAGACGTCTCACCACCAACGATATACATCATGTTTGTATCGCCGTGATAACCATCTTTAATCACAGTCACATCAATATTTAAAATATCGCCGTTTTTTAACGTTTTATTTTCAGAAGGAATGCCATGGCAGACAACATGGTTAACCGAAGTACAAATAGAGTGCTGAAAAGCAGGGCGTCCAGGAGCGCCACCATAGCCGACACAGGCAGGAATAGCATGTTGTACATTTTCAATGTGATTACGGCAAATGGTATCAAGTTCAAGTGTACTTACACCTGCCTTGATATACGGCTTGATCATCTCTAGAACTTCAGCCGCCAGTCGTCCTGCAATGCGCATTTTTTCAATTTCATCTGGAGTTTTGATTAATCGACGTGGAGCTGTATAAGTACTGTTCATGATCTCTAAAAACTTTTGGTAATTTACAAGTGTCTATGGTATAAATAGCCGCCCATTTTATCAAATGCTTTTCGTGAATATCTTTTACGAACAAATTTGATAGGTGGAGTAAAAAATCCGCACATATATCGTCACATTACTCTGGGTGCCTGTAAAAGGGTGGAGAATGCGGATATATGGAGGCCTAACCCAACTTTTAAGGTAAAGAAAATGGCAGATTACAACGTAAGCATGCGTGACCTTCTTCAAGCAGGCGCGCACTTTGGTCACCAAACTCGTTTCTGGAACCCAAAAATGCGTCAATACATTTTTGGCGCGCGTAACAAAATTCACATCATCAACCTTGAGCACACTGTTCCTGCGTTAAATGATGCTTTGAACTTCGCTAACCAATTAGCAAGCAAAAAGAACAAAGTTTTGTTCGTTGGTACAAAACGTGCTGCTTCTAACATCATCCGTGAACAAGCTCAACGCGCTGGTCAACCATATGTAGATCACCGTTGGTTAGGTGGTATGTTGACGAACTGGAAAACACTTCGCCAATCTATCAACCGTTTAAAAGATCTTCAAACTCAATCTCAAGACGGTACTTTTGCTAAGCTTACTAAACGTGAAGCTTTAGAACGTGCTCGTGAGATGGAAAAACTTGAGCGTTCTTTAGGCGGCGTTAAAAACATGGGTGGTTTACCTGACGCATTATTTGTAATCGACGTTGATCACGAAGCGATTGCAATCAAAGAAGCGAAGAACTTAGGTATTCCTGTTATCGGTATCGTTGATACAAACTCTAACCCAGACAACGTTGATTACGTTATTCCGGGTAACGACGATGCGATCCGTGCAGTAACTCTATATGCTTCAGCTATGGCTGACGCAATTCTTGCTGGTAAAGAATACGCTCAATCTCAAGCGAACGCTCAAGCAAAAGGCGATGACGCTGCGAAAGACGCTTCTGAGGCTTAATGCGTTTTGACGCAGGCTTGTCATTTTTGCGACATGTAATGGTGGCAAATTAAGCGTCGAGAGTGCAAACGGCCCAGAGTTTCTTTGGGCCGTTTTTGTTGAAAAGATTTATTTTCTACCGATTTTAGGAGATCAACATGACTGCAATTACTGCAAGCATGGTAAAAGAATTACGTGACCGTACTGGTCTTGCAATGATGGAATGCAAAAAAGCATTAACAGAAGCGAACGGTGACATCGAGCTTGCTATTGATAACCTTCGTAAATCTGGTCAAGCTAAAGCTGCTAAAAAAGCTGGTAACATTGCTGCTGACGGTGCAATCACAATCGTTCAAGAAGGCAACAAAGCAATTCTAGTTGAAGTTAACTGTCAAACTGACTTCGTTGCTAAAGACGAAAACTTCTCTAACTTCTCTAAAGCTGTTGCTACTGCTGCTTTAGCTGCTGGTGAAACTGATGCTGCTAAAATCGCTGAATTAAAATTAGCAGACGGTCAAACAGTTGAAGAAGCTCGTATTGCGCTTGTTCAAAAAATCGGTGAAAACATCCAAGTTCGTCGCGCGAAAATCGTTGAAGGCGAAAACTTGGCTATCTACAAACACGGTTTAAAAATCGGTGTTGTAGTTTCTTATACTGGTGATGCTGATACTGGTAAAGGTATTGCAATGCACGTTGCTGCATTCAACCCAGTAGCTGTAAATGCTGAAGCTGTTCCTGCTGACCTTATCGCTAAAGAAAAAGAAATTGCTGAAGCGAAAGCGTTAGAATCTGGTAAGCCAGCTAACATCGTTGAGAAAATGGTAACTGGTTCAGTTGATAAATACTTGAACGAAGTTGCTCTTGATCGTCAAATGTACGTAATTGACAACGACAAAAAAGTTGCTGATGTATTAAAAGCAACTGGTACTACTGTTGCTAACTTCGTACGTTTCGAAGTTGGTGAAGGTATTGAGAAAAAAGCAGAAATGAGCTTCGCTGAAGAAGTTGCTGCTGCTCAAGCTGCTGCGAAGTAATTCGTATCACAATAAAAAAAGCCCCATTGGGGCTTTTTTTATCTCAGTTAAATTAAGGGTAGACAATGACAAATAAAAAAAATCTCAGTATTGGTGGTGTCATAATTTTATTGATTGCTGCATATTTTGGTCTGGATTTATCTGGGCATAAGCAAAATCAATCGCCATCATCAGTCATACCCGAAGCTCAGTATACTGAAACTACACTTTCAAATACTGGGGTTGATACAATAAAAGCTGCTTATGAACAGAGACAAAGTAATGTTCAAGTGCAGGGAAGTGGCCGAGTAAAAGCAATTTTAAGAGATGATAATGATGGGTCGAGACACCAGAAATTTATTCTTGTACTAAAAAATGGCCTTTCAATTTTAGTCGCACATAATATTGATTTAGCACCTAAAATTCCTAATTTGAAAAAAGGTGATGTCGTAGATTTTTACGGTGAATATGAATATAACCCAAAAGGTGGTGTATTGCACTGGACTCATCGTGATCCACAAAATCGTCATGAAAGCGGTTGGCTCAAACATGATGGGCAAATCTACCAATAAAGCCGAATAAACAAATAAAGAGATTGTTTTTATAGAGCAATTTTATTCTATTCAGTTTCTTAAAACATGCTATGGTTTTTTTATTGAATAGATGAGACGTATTTATGCAGCGGGAGCAAGCCGATTATCTGCATGTGCGAGAGCTGGGCGGTTTAGAGTTACTAAAAGCACATTATCACCAAACACAATTTTCGAAGCATACTCATGAAGGGTACTGTATTGGTGTGATTGAAGAAGGCGCGCAGTCTTTTTTTAGGACTGGACAGCTGCATGTAGCTCCTAAAGGCGATATTATTTTAGTAAACGCTGACGAAATTCATACGGGTTCATCTGCGGTAGAGTCAGGTTGGCGATATCGGGCAATTTATCCAACACCTGAAATGTTGGCAGAAGTCAGCCAAGATTTTTTTGAAAATTCACCTGGGGCGCCATGGTTTCCTCAAGCTGTCATTCGTGACTTAGGTCTGGCTCAGCAACTTTGTTTACTGTTTGATTTATTAGAACAAAAAGATAATTTTTTACTTAAAGAAACGATGTATTTATCGACTTTAGCCTGTTTAATGAAGCGACATGGTAAATCAAATCATACTTTTTGTGAGTTACCAGAGGCATATTCAAAAATATTAAGAGTTAAAGAATTACTGGTAGAAATGCCTGAAACAAACTTTTCTTTACAAGATTTGGCTGACATGGTGGGTCTAAGTGCATGGCATTTCTTAAGACAATTTAAAAAATATGTGGGCTTGCCACCTCATGCTTGGCTTGTTCAAGCACGTTTACAAAAAGCAAGACAATTATTAAAACAGGGTGACCAAATTGCGATGGTGGCACAGCAATGTGGTTTTTCTGATCAAAGCCATTTTAATCGTCACTTTAAAAAAGCAATGGGAGTGACGCCTACTCAATATGTAGCTAGCCTAAATAACTAGATTATTAAAAATTTATTTACAGCAATTTTATTCAATATAAATCAACTCTCATTACGCATTTTATAGAGAGATCTTTTATCTTGGATTTTTATATATGAATATTCAGCTTCATCAGTTGGTGAGGTTTCCAAAAAATAAGCCACCCTATCTTTTTTTACGTGGTGCAATGGATATTTTGCCCTTATCAATTTCTGTTATTCCGTGGGCAATTTTGGCAGGCTCTATGGCAATTCATGCAGGTTTATCTTTTTATAAAGCCCTTGCGATGTCGGGAATTGTTTTTGCTGGAGCAGCTCAATTAGTTAGTTTAAGCATGGTAATGGAAGGGGCATCTACTTTTACAATTTATGTGACGATTTTCTTTTTAACGGCTCAGCATTTTATTTATGCATTAACTTTAAGAAATGACATTTCTGCTTTGTCTCTTTCGAAACGGTTAAGTTTAGGTTTTTTATTAACGGATGAATTATTTGCGGTATGTGCATCCGGTGAAAAAAGACAGCCAGAATATCTGTTAGGTGCAGGTCTGTCTTTTTATTTATTCTGGGTGGTTTTTAGCTTGGTTGGAATACTTTTGGCAACAGTGATTCCAGATCTACTAAATTATCATTTAGATTTTTCAATTGTGGCTATTTTTATTGCCATGATCGTGCCGCTATGTAAGGGAATGCCTGTAATTGCTGGTGTGCTAATGACTTGTTTAAGCGGATTTTTCTTTAAATTATATCAAGTTGAAGGAGCGATTTTACTTTCAGGGTTAATCGGGATGTTGGTTGCAGTGTTAGCTGAAAAAATAGGTAAGGAGCAATAATATGTCTTGGTTTATGATTTTAGGTTTGGCAGCAATCGTCTTTTTTAATCGTTATTATTTTTTAGAACCCACTGTTAAAATTAAATTACCGCTTATTATGAATAAGATGCTTAATTATTCTGCACCTTGTTTATTAACAGCAATTTGTATTCCAGTTGTTTTTTTTTATGGCGATAATTTAAAAGGAATTATTGATAATCCTTATATTTATGCAGCAATCTTTTGTATTGTGATTGCCCTCTATCTGAAGAAAGTGCTTTTAAGTGTTATCGCTAGTTTGGTTTTTTTCTATTTTATAAATTTTCTAATAAATTACTAAAATGTAAAAGCTGAATCGAGATGATCCAGCTTTAATTCAACAATTAGGATATAGCGTGTTTTTGTCTACTTTTCCATTTAGGTAAGATTTTTCCTAGATAGGCATCCATGCACCAGACGGGGCCAATGAGTAAAAATTGTAAATCTTTAAAGAACGATGGCTTTTTGCCCTCAATTTTATGACCATAGAACTGTCCGATCCAAGCAATCACAAAAATAGCAATATAAAATCCTACTCCTACAGGTAGGGTGTAAATGAGCCATGCCATAACAACAAGTAAAGCTGCCATTGCAACAGCAAGTACAAGATCTAAACGAGCATAAAATACTAAAGTGAGTACAAGTAGTAGGGCAGTGAGCAAGGTGCTGAAATGGACAATGATTCCAATAATAGAAAATAAAATGGCAGGAACGCAGAGCCAGTGAATTTGTTTATTGGTTGGGTTTTGATGGCTTTCGCTATATTCGTCAAACCATTCTGTAACGGATTTCATTAATGGCACACTCCTTGTCTTAACTTTGATTTATTTTTTCTGGCTATATTTTAGCCTGTTCTGGAGGAATTCGACAAGAAACCAACACTATTCAACTATAGCGATTTGGCAGTAAAAACTGAGGAGGGGGTAGATGAAAAAAATAATATGGCGCTGATTGAAAAAATAGTCCATTTGAACTCAAAAAAGGGTGCAATATTTCATAATATTTTTTCTGTGTTGCTCAATGATGAAAACATCAAAAAAAGTGTAATTTTGAGATGGGTGGGAAAATTGTGTGAAAAAGCTCTACTCATCTACTCTAAAAACGCCATAAATAGCCCTTATTTTAGAAAAATGGTACTAGGGTAGCGCAAATTTATTAAAGTCGTTCTAAGCGCAATTTAGAAGCGAAATAGACTTTGATAAAATAAATGCAATTTTTTGTTCGAAAAATAATCAAAACTGGGGTTGGAGAGGGGTTAAAAAAGCTAATTTTTTTACCCTAAGCTAGAAATTATTTTCATAGTTTAAAACATAAAAAAGCCGCAGAAAAAATTGCGGCTTTTTACATGAGCTCTAGAGTCTATAACTTATGAAGTTGGACCATCAACGCGCTCAATATTTACTTTTGCAGTTCCAGCATTGGTAATACCAAGACGTTTAGCTGCACCGTAAGATAGGTCAAGTACACGATTGCCATGGAAAGGACCACGGTCGTTTACTTTTACAACCACACTTTTACCATTGTCTTTATTCGTTACTCGAATGTAACAGTTCAACGGTAGGCTACGGTGAGCAGCAGTGAGGGCATTCATATCGAATGTGTCACCACTTGCTGTTTTGCGTCCATGGAATTGACGACCATACCATGAAGCCATGCCAGTTTGGCTAAACTTACGAACAGTGTTTGAAGCTACTGTGTTAAGTTTTTCAATCACTGAAGGCTCATCTTCAGGGATTTCAATTTTTGCTGCGATAGCTTGACGACGGATTTGATCGCCAGAACGTTCAGTGATTGAAAGACTGTTAATGTTAGAAAAACGAGAATTAAAATTTTGAGTATCTTTACTCAATACACGAGCTGCTAAATTAGAACCATCTACATCACTATTTAATGATGAAGATTGCACCATTTCAGCGTGCAATGGGGCTATGCTTAAACTAGCCGTCAGTGCAAGAACGTATTTCAGCGATAACTGCATTTGTATAAACTCCTGAGAACATGTACTTTTTTCTTTCAGCGATTGACTGAAATTTAAAGTGAACATGTCTTATTATTCACTTTTGCAATTGCTATATTGGGGTGGATAATATTCATCGCTTACGGAGAGTGTCTAGTCTTTAACGAGAAATAGTTACAAAAAGGGCAAAAACTTACAGTTCTGGGTTAAAAAATGATCAGAAGTGTAACAAGATATTAAATTTGTGCGTATTGTGATCTATTTAACAAAAATATTTATTGACTTTTACATAACTCATAAAAAAGCTAGCCTATCGGCTAGCCACTTCAGTGCCTAATAACCATACAGCAGTAGCATACATACGGCTCTTATTATAGGTCGTAATCACTTGAAAATTCGGGTAAGTCAAATAGTAAATTGGACCATTATAGTCTTGTAATTGAATAACATTCACCATATCCAGATCATCAATTTTAACTAAAGGATTTAAAGGTGAAACCCCCAGTGTCTTTAATGCACCATATGGAAAAGGTTGAGTTAAATCTTTAGCAATAACACTGTCTGGATTTGAACCTGTGTAACGTGCCATAAACCCGATAGGTTGATCGCGTTGCCATCCTTGTTTTGCTAAGTAATTTGCGATTGAACCGATTGCATCTTCTGCAGAATTTCTTAAATCGATGTGTCCATTACCATCATAATCGACGCCATATTTACTAATATTACTCGGCATAAATTGTGGATAGCCAATTGCACCTGCATAGGAACCTACAATACTACTTGTTGGGTAACCTTCTTTATAAGTCCATGCAATAAGAGCAGCAAGTTCATCACCAAAATATTCAGCACGGCGAGGGTAGCCAAAAGCAAGTGTGGCTAATGCATCACGTGTAATAAATGAACCTTTATTTGCGCCATAACCTGTCTCAACACCCAAGATGCCCAAAATGACAGCTTGAGATACACCATATTGTTGTTCAGCACGGTTTAAAGCATCTGCATATTGGTTTTTAAAACGCACACCACGTTGAATTGTTCCTTCAACCAAAAACATAGAACGATAGTCATACCAAGGTTTGCTTTCACCTGGACGAGTCATAATATTTAGAATGTTTGGTAAATTTTTTGCACCATTCATTGCGGCATCAACTTGATCGCCACTTAACCCATAAGCGCTCATCGTTTTTTGTTTAAAATTTACATAATCAGGATGTGTTGCAAAATCGTTGGCCTGAGCGAAGTGACTGGTACTGATTAAACCAGTACATAAAGCAAGCATTTTTAAAGTTTTATTTAAGTGTTGAGACAACATATCGTTTTAAAATTCCAGATTATCGATGTGTATGAATGGACATGACTAAACCAAAGGTGGCCATTAAAGTAATAATAGCTGTTCCGCCATAACTCATAAAAGGTAAGGGAACACCTACTACAGGTAAAATACCACTGACCATTCCCGCATTTACAAATACATAAACAAAAAAAGACAAACCAAAGGCGCCAGCAACTAAACGTCCATAGTTATGGAAGCTTTGTAAACCGATTTGGAATGTTCTAAAAATAATAGCAAAATAAAGAATAACTAAAATAAGTACACCGATGAGCCCAAACTCTTCGGAGTACGCAGCAATAATAAAGTCGGTATGACCTTCAGGCAAAAAGTGCAAATGTGATTGGGTACCTTCAAGAAATCCTTTACCTGAAAAACCACCAGAACCAATTGCCGTTTTAGATTGAATAATATTCCAACCTGTACCGAGCGCATCTGCCTCTGGATCAAGTAAAGTTAAAACCCTTTGACGTTGATAGTCGTGTAAAAGAAATTCCCAAGCAATCGGAATGACCACCGCGGCACAGGCTCCCGCAGCACCGATCATACGCCACGATAATCCACTTAAAAATAAAACAAATATACCGCTTGCTAATACTAAAAGTGATGTCCCCAAGTCGGGTTGTTCTGCAATCAGTAAAAAAGGAATACCAATTAACATTAATGATAAAACAACTTGTGAAAAACTAGGGGGAAGGGGTTTACGTGCTAAAAACCAGGCAATCATCATGGGCATGCCGATTTTCATGAATTCACTGGGTTGAACACTTCCGAAACCGGGAATATCAATCCAGCGCTGAGCACCCATTCGCACTTCACCAAATATCATGACTGCCAAAAGTGAAAATAAGCCAAATAAATAAAAATAGGGTGAAAAAGCTTGATAGACCTTTGGCGGAATTTGGGCTAAACCAAACATCACTAAAAAGCCAATACCAAAACTCATGGCTTGTTTACTCACTAACCCCACATCTTGTGCAGAAGCACTATATAGTACGGTTAAACCTAATAGCGCATTTAAGAGCAGAAATAGGCATAGCCAAGGGTCAACATGGAGTTGTTGCCACTTTGAAGGTTGCATAGCGGTGCTAAGACCATCTCGAGGAGCTTGGCGTAAAAATTTATATTGCGGACTAGGAGACATGCGGCGTTAACTAAGGTCAATCAGTGCTTGGCGCATGCTAACATAAACTTGGTTAATGGCAATGTATATCAATATTTTGCAATAAAAAAACCTAGCTTTCGCTAGGTTTCCGATAGTCTATTTTTTATTAGTTAAAGAATAAACCATCATGATATTCAGCCATCGCTTTTAGTTCAGTACGATTTAAGCTTGGAATCAATTTGTCGATCGCAATGTGAACAGCTTTTGTTACAGCTGCTGCACCAATATCGGCTGCTTTACGTTTAATCATGCCAAGGTCTAATGTTTTATTAAAATCAGACATGAAGTGTTTAATCATGGCATCGCCGAATTGTTTATATAACTCAGCTAAAGCAGCTTTATTAATGTCATTGCCTGCTTCAAGCTCAGCAAAGTTATGCTTAAGGTTAGTCACTAAACCTGCATCTAAATTTACGCCTACTTTATATTGGCCTTGTGGGTCTTTAAATAAGCTTTTTTCAGAAAATTCTACTGACTGTTTAACCACATCATTTGGTGCTTTGCTTAACAATTGCTTTAAAAGAACAGCAACAGTTGATTTGACATAGCCTGCTAGTTTTTCGGCAGTATCGCGCTTTTCACTTGCAGGAAAATGCTGAACTAACTGAATTAAGACATTATCAATAATCTCTTCATTAAGTTGTAAAGCAATCTTATCGCGAAGTGGATATAAAGGTTCGCTAGAATTTTTATTCGCAATTCCAGTTTGTATATCGTTCAATAAGCCTTCAGAAGGGGTAAAACCAAAAAACGGCATGGTGTATCCTCAAATTATTCGTTTTATTGTCGTGCCAATCGAATCGGTTTTGGCATCCATGAAAGATCCGATACTCGGCAAGGGTTAATATCAAGTCCGCCGCGACGAGTATAAGTTGCATAAACCATCAGCTTCTCAGGCTCTAGATTTTGCCAAATATCGGCAAAGATCTGTTCAACACACTGTTCGTGAAAGCCGTTATGCTGACGGTACGAGATAATATAAGCTAAAACACTACGATAACAAGGTTTTTTGCCTTTAAAACGAATAAAAACTGTACCCCAATCCGGCTGTCCCGTGACTGGGCAGTTACTTCTCAAAAGATGAGAATACAGCTCAATTTCAACTTCTTCACCAGACTCATCTCGTTTTAAAAGAGTCGCATCAGGATGTTGCGCTAAACGTTCTGGCGCAAGGTCATCAATACAAATACCTTGAGGTTTAGAAATATCTAGATCATCTACTTGAAATAGCGTTAGCTCAACTTTTGCGCCTGCCGCAGCTGAGAGATCTTTTTCAACCGTTTCAATGAATGACTCTTTCGAATCAAATTGAGTGAAATTAAGACTATTGAAGTAAAGTTTTAATGACTTTGACTCAATCAAATTCGGTGAAGAAGCGGGCAGTGTAATTCTGCCAATCGCAACTTGTGGAATACCATGAGCGTTTAACCATGAGATTTCAAAAACATGCCACCAATCTTTACCTTGAGTAATGCCTTCAATATGTGAATAGCTTTCACGAGACTGAGCACGGGCAATTGGAAATAAAACATCAGGTTGATAATTAGTTGGATATTGGGTTTCTTTACCCAATAAAGACTGTTCGACACTCATTCACGCATTCCTGAACCACGAGCAAGTAAATAGTAAGCAATTCCGTAAAGTACAACACAGCATGATGTCACAATGATTAAAGAGAATGAAACATTCACATCGCTATGACCTAAAATGCCGAAACGGAAAGCATTAACCATATAAACAATAGGATTAATTAAAGAAAGTTTTTGCCAAAAAGGACCAAGTGCACTAATGGCATAAAACACACCACCTAAATAAGTTAAGGGTGTAAGAACAAAGGTGGGAATAATAGAAATATCATCAAATGATTTTGCATAGACTGCATTAATAAAACCACCTAATGAGAAAAGAACCGACGTAATTAAGACTGTATATATAGTTACAAACCAGTTGTGTATGAAAAGGTCAGTAAAGAACATGCTCATTGCAGTCACAATAGCACCTACTAATACACCACGGCAAATACCACCAATGACATAGCCCCATAAAATGATATGGAGTGGCACGGGACTCATGATGAGTTCTTCAATACTTTTTTGGAATTTTACACTAAAGAAACTTGAAGAAACGTTGGCATAACTATTGGTAATGACCGCCATCATAATTAAACCGGGTACGATAAATTGCATATAGCTCACGCCACCCATTTGTCCAATGCGTGAACCTACCAAATTACCGAAAATCACAAAGTACAAACTCATTGTAATTGCAGGTGGTAATAAGGTTTGTGGCCAAATGCGTAGAAAACGGCGTACTTCTTTACGAACGATGGTCCAGAGAGCAATTTGCAGTTGGCTAAAATTCATTTTGCCTCTCCTTCAAGATTTTTCTCGACCATTTTGACAAATAACTCTTCTAAACGGTTCGATTTATTACGCATACTACGAACACGAATACCTTGAGATTCTAATAGCTGGAATAGGTCATTTAATGTATGCGCTCTATCCATCGTTACTTCTAATGTATTGCTATCGATTAAGTTAAACTTTACACCAATAATATTTAACTGAAGCGGCCCAATCGGTTCGGCTAAATCGAAGATAAATGATTCTTCATTGAGCTGATTAAGGAAGTTCTTCATGCTGGTATCTTCTTTAATTACACCGCGGTCAATAATCGCAATTTGACGACACAACATTTCTGCTTCTTCTAAATAGTGGGTCGTTAAAATAATAGAAGTACCGCTTTCGTTCATTTCAGTCAGAAAATCCCACATAGAACGGCGTAATTCAATATCTACACCAGCAGTAGGTTCATCTAGAATAAGAAGCTTAGGCTCATGCATCATGGCACGGGCAATCATTAGACGGCGCTTCATACCGCCAGACAGCATACGTGCTTGTATATTACGTTTTTCCCACAGGCCAAGCTTTTCTAAATAATGTTCGGCACGTTTTTCTGCAATCTTTTTGTGGATGCCATAATAGCCAGCTTGAGTGACTAAAATATCGAATGTTTTTTCAAACTGTCCAAAGTTAAATTCTTGAGGAACGACGCCAAGCTGCTGTTTTGCCAGAGATGGATGGGTATCGAGATTGTGCCCAAAAATCTCAACTGTTCCTGAGGTTTTTTTCGTGAGGGAGCTGATAATACCAATGGTTGTTGATTTGCCGGCACCATTTGGGCCTAACAACGCATAAAATTCACCTTCAGGCACAGTGAGGTTAATACCTTTTAACGCCTGAAAACCATTACGATATGTTTTGGACAAATCTCTTAAAACCAAAGCATCAGTCATGAAATTCTCACATTATGAAAGAGGGGTATATTTTGAGCGATAATGATTAATAAACCAAGTAAAATAGTCGGAATTTTATAAAATTGAGATAAATTTATGAAGTTATTATATAAAAGCTGGTGCGCCCGGCGGGGATCGAACCCACGACCCCAGGTTTCGGAAACCTGTACTCTATCCAACTGAGCTACGAGCGCATGCGTGGGGCACATCATAGGAAAAAAACACTGGCAGGTAAAGCACGAAATACGTGCCAAGTGACTTTAATGCTTAATTAAACAGCAAGTTGTTTAATATTTATATACTTTCTTGAAGAAGCTGAATTGAATAGTTAATTGTATGTAAAGCACTTGCAAGTTCCTGAGGGGGAATGCGTGATTCTTGTAAATTTGTAATCCACTGTATCTGACATAATTTAAGTTCTTGTATTGTAGTCGTTTTCTCTATTCTTTGAACAAGTGGTTTAGTCATTAGTCCGCAATAACTGCTAAGCGTTTTCATCATTAATAGTTGTATTTCTTCGAAAGAAAGAGCCTTAGCAGATATTACTGGTTGAAAATATGTAGTACTGGACTGATCTAAAGTTTTTTGCTCGGAAAATTGGATTTCTCCAACATGATTTGGGGAATGTACTATGGAGCTACCAACAGATTCTTTTTGATTTTCTTCTACTTTATTTATTGGTGATGTTTTTAAAATAATTTCTTCATCAGTTAACGTTTCTGTAGAGGCAGCTGGGGCAATGAGCTCTAAGTCGACAAGCTGTTGAATCAATTCTGGAGAAGCAATACGTTTTTTAAATTCACCATTTAAGTTTTGAAAATCTTCATGGTCTATTAAGAGTAATAAACGTCTTTGTTTTGCATTTAAAACAATATTGCGTTGTTGAAGCGCAACTCTTCCTAAATTGGTTCTATAAAAACCAGCCATTATGTTTCCCCAATATAAAAATAAATCAGACTGTTCAATTTTCTGAGTTGAACAGTGCTGTTTTTAATAAAATATAAATGGGGTGAACCATAAAACTCAAAAATGACAATATGATGAAGAATTGATGAATATCATCTATTTAAGTCATTAAAGTACATTTTCTAATGCTTTGCGAAGGTAAATATCAAGCTCATCTTGGCGTAATAACCATTGAATATAGTCTTTAGGAAGTTCAGCAATTGCTGTGCCTTTATGCTTACCAAAGTTAACCGTCGTGGGGATACGTGCTTCTTCAGAAACTCGGTATAGCTCTTCAATATCTTGAATATTTAAATGATAGACAATATGCATCAAAATATTAGCAGTCAAAATAATATCTGCATCGGCACGGTGTGCACCTTTGAGTAATTCACGAGCTTTACTGCTGCCTTGCGAAATCATATAGATGAGGGCGGAGATATTATGTGCTTCTGCATCTGGCCAAACTTTACGCGCTAAAGCTAAAGTACAAATCGGTTTAATATTCGATACATCCACACCACAACGCGCAATTGCGGCAATATCGTAATCAATATTGTGACCAATAATATAAGTCGTGCTCTCTGGTAATTTAAACGTTTTATAGTGAGGCTGGTTTTCTAAATCTGACTCTAATATATGGTGAACTGCCATAGCGGCGTAGGAAATAGGGGCACCGACTTGATAGAGCTGATCAAACAATTTGCTTTTATCTAATGTGAGCTTGCCTTCATTAATTTCAATCGGGGCATACGCAATTTCAATAGGCAAACCATTTAGTGTATGTGTTTCTGTATCTAAAATAATGGTTTGCATAACTGGCCCTTTAAACGATCACGAGTAGCTATGAATGTTAACAGTTGGTTGTTCACTTTAAAACATGAAGAGAAGGTTAGATGCCAATAAGAAATTCAATTTATGTTGAAAAGTAGAAGATTTCAGTGCTAATTTTGATCAAATGTGACTTGCTAAAAATTAAGTTTAGGCGTAATTGTTTTTAAGACATTAGAAAATGTTGATTAAAAAACTAAAGCACAACAAAAATGGAATTTAAGGGAAGATATACCAATGAAAATGAAACTGTTCATGACCAGTGTTCTTAGCACAAGCTTATTGTTGACGGCATGTGGTGGAGGAAGTAGCGATGACAGCCCAGTAACTACTAATCCATCTGGTACCCCAGCCAATAATATTCAAAATCCAGTAGTTAAAGTAGATACTTACACAAGTAGTAACTTAGGATCAGTTGCTGCTGAAAGTAGTATTTTGACCTATAAAATGTTAGGCCAAAGTGGCCAAGAAGTACAGGCAACCAGTTTGGTATTCACACCAAATACTCCACCACCAACAGGCGGTTGGCCAATTGTAGTCTGGGCACATGGTACTACAGGTGTCGCAGATGCCTGTGCACCAAGTAAAGCAGCTTTAACAGAAAGTACAAAAGATTTAATTAGTAAGTTACTTGCAGCAGGTTATGTTGTTGTTGCACCAGACTATGAAGGTTTAGGTACTTCAGGCATACATCCATTTTTAAATGTTAAAAGTGAGGCTTTCTCAATTACAGATGCTGTGGTTGCAACGCGTAACTATTTATCACAGCGTAACTTATTAACTTCAAAAAAATGGCTTACAGTCGGACATTCCCAAGGGGGACATGCTGCGTTAGGTGCTGCACAATATGCGAGTCGTGCACAGCTAGACTATAAAGGTACAGTAGCCGTAGCACCAGCTTCTAATTTAGGTTTTATTTTAGTTGCAGGTGAACAAGCTGTTGCTAATGCAACTATAGATAAAAAGATTCCGATGTATGCACAGCTTGATACCTATACTGCATTAGTTACAGCAGGTATTCGAAATACACAACCAAGCTTTAATTATTCGCAGGTATTTACTTCACAAACAGAAAGTACAGCACAGCAGGCAGAAACGATTTGTGCGGGACCATTAGCCCAAGCTTTGGCAGTTAATATGCAAACCTACGCAGCAACTCATGCCGGCACACTGGACGGTTTTACGCGTACACAACCTAACTTTATGGCAGTACCCTTGGTTAAAACATTCTTAGATAAAGATTCTCAACCTTTACAGGCAAAAGTATCTACACCAATCATTATTTATCAGGGGATAGCAGATACAACAGTTCCTAAAGTAGCTACAGATATTTTGATATCTAATGCCACTGTCGTAGGTACTAAAATTAATAGTTATGTGACTGGTAACTGGGACCATAATACGGCGATGAGTAGTAATGTAGACAACATTGTTGGAAATGTTCAGACCTTGCTAACAGCACAATAGGGTTATTGATATTTAAAGTATTTTTAACATTATTGTAAGCTAAAGTGAATGAAGAGAAAATTTAAAATATAAGCTTTAAAGCAACTTTTTTATTGATTTATAAACAATGGCTCATTTTTTATAAAACTTGAGCCATTTTTATTTAAAACTGAGCTAACTTCATTCTGTTTAATTATAAAGTTCATGCTACAATATGTCGCAATCTTAGCACGGCTTAAAAGCCCTAATTTTATAGGACCCCCGCTAATGTTTGCCAATATTTCCATTTCTGAATTTGATCCAGAATTAGCTCAAGCAATTGCTTCTGAAGGTGAGCGTCAAGAAGCACATATCGAGTTAATTGCGTCTGAAAACTATTGCTCTCCTGCTGTGATGGAAGCGCAAGGATCAAAACTTACGAATAAATATGCAGAAGGTTATCCAGGTAAACGCTATTATGGCGGTTGCGAATATGTGGATATCATTGAGCAAATGGCGATTGATCGTGCTAAAGAACTTTTTGGTGCAGATTACGCAAACGTTCAACCACACGCTGGCTCACAAGCTAACTCTGCTGTTTATCTAGCGCTTCTTAACCCAGGTGATACTGTTTTAGGTATGAGCTTGGCTCACGGTGGTCACTTGACTCACGGTGCTAAAGTAAGCTTCTCTGGTAAAACTTATAATGCAGTTCAATACGGTCTAAACGCTGAAACTGGCGAGATCGATTATGAAGAAGTTGAACGCTTAGCATTAGAGCACAAGCCACGTATGATCGTTGCTGGTTTCTCTGCTTACAGCCGTGTTGTAGATTGGCAACGTTTCCGTGACATCGCGGACAAAGTTGGCGCTTACCTTTTTGTTGATATGGCTCACGTTGCAGGTCTTGTAGCTGCTGGCGTATATCCAAACCCAGTTCAAATTGCTGACGTAACTACAACTACGACTCACAAAACACTTCGTGGTCCACGTTCTGGTTTAATCCTTGCGAAAGCGAATGAAGAAATCGAGAAAAAACTTCAATCAGCTGTATTCCCTGGTAACCAAGGTGGTCCATTGATGCATGCGATTGCTGCTAAAGCAATCTGCTTCAAAGAAGCAATGTCTGATGAGTTTAAAGCTTACCAACAACAGGTTGTGAAAAATGCTCAAGCTATGGCTGAAGTGTTAATCGCTCGTGGTTATGACGTTGTTTCTGGTGGTACAGAAAACCATTTATTCTTGTTATCTTTAATCAAGCAAGATGTAACTGGTAAAGATGCAGATGCTTGGTTAGGTGCTGCTCACATTACTGTGAACAAAAACTCAGTTCCAAATGACCCACGTTCTCCATTCGTGACTTCTGGTATCCGTATCGGTACTCCAGCGGTAACAACTCGTGGTTTTGGTGAAGCTGAAGTTCGTGAGCTTGCTGGTTGGATCGCTGACGTGATTGACAGCAAAGGTGACGAAAAAGTTATTGCTGACGTAAAAGCGAAAGTTGAAACTGTTTGTGCAAAATTCCCTGTATACGCACAATAAGTTGTAAATGTAAAAAAAGCGCCGTATGGCGCTTTTTTTACATCAAGTTAATTAGGGAAGAATTAACTTTCCGATTTTACCGATGACTCGGCATTATGCCAGCCACCACCTAATGCGCGGATTAAATTTACACTAGCCATCATTCTAGTGCCGTTAAGCTGTGCAGAAAGTTGCTCTTGTTGCAAAATAGTCCGATCCGAGTCAATCACATCAAGATAGCTAATTGCACCTTCTCGATAACGTAAATGAGAAAGCTGATTTGCATGACGAGAAGAAGAGAGCGCTTGGCTTTGAGTCTGAATTTGCTGATCGAGAATTCTTTGATCAGATAAACCATTTTCAACTTCGCGAAATGCATTCAATACAGTTTGGCGATAGTTTGCGACGCTTTCTTCATAGGCAGCTCGTGCTTGAGCGACTCCAGCTTTACGTTGTCCGCCATCAAATAATGGCAAAGATAAAATAGTGCCTGCGACTGGACCAAGTAAGAATGTACGGCTCGACCATTTACCTAAATCACCTAAAGTTGATGATTCATAACCGAGTGCACCTGTCAGGTCTAGTTTCGGAAAGAAAGCAGCGCGTGCAATTCCAATACGTGCATTATCTGCTGCCATAGCACGCTCGGCAGCAGCAATGTCAGGTCGTCTTTCAAGTAAAGCTGAAGGTAAACCGGCTGGCAGACGGAGGCTGTTTGCAGTTAAAGGTTCAATTGCCAAGCTAAATTCAGCAGGTGTTTTGCCTAACAATACTGCAAGCGCATGCTCTGCATTGGCCCGGTTACGAGCAATGTTCAGTGCATTGGTTTGAGCTGTAGCCAGTTCAGTCTGTGCGCGAGAAACATCTAATTCACTGACTAAACCATTTCTAAAACGTGTTTGAACTAAGTCTCTTGTCTCGCCAAGCAGTTTAATAGTGCGATTATAAATTGCTTGTTCAGCATCTAACTGACGAATGAGAAAGTAACCTTGGGCAACATCTGCTTGCAAAGCTAAAAGAGCCGACTGATATAAGGCTTCTTGTTGCTGTACATCAGCTGTTGCTGCATTGACACTACTGGCGATTCGACCAAATAAATCGAGCTCATATGAAACATTTGTTTGAGCACGCCATAAGGTTTGTGCAGATGTATGGGCGTTGTCATCTAAACCTAGTGAAGCAGGAGAGGGTTTTTGACGAGTTGGGCCAAAGCCAGCACCAATACTTGGCAAACGTTCAGCTTGAGCTGCTGAACGTAACGCACGTGAAGCTTGAATATTAGCTGCTGCCGCTTTAAGACTTTGGTTGCCAGAAATGGCTTGTTGTTCGAGCTCATTCAATTGAGCATCATTAAAAACACGCCACCACTCACCTCGAATTTGCTGATCGGCAGGTTGGGCAATCTTCCAGTTATTGTCTTCAAGTTTAGGGTCTGACTCTTTAAATTTGACTGGAACTATCACTTTTGCAGGTTGATATTCCGGAGCCAAAGAGCAGCCTGCAAGCAGCAGGCTCCCTATGAGTGAGGACAATAACAAGCTTTGTTTTGCTGTAGTCATCAAATGTCCTCCTTAATGATCGTGTGGGGTAGATAAAGGTGCTTCATGAACTGCTGCTGAATGCAATTTATGTTTGCTGTTCAATGTGCGAATCAGGACATAAAAGGCAGGAGTCAGGAACAAACCAAACAGCGTTACACCGATCATGCCGAAGAACACCGCAATACCCATGGCATGACGCATTTCAGAACCTGCACCAGTTGAGGTAACAAGTGGTACGACACCCATAATGAATGCAATAGAAGTCATTAAAATTGGACGTAAACGTAGACGACTGGCTTCAACAGCAGCTTTGAATGCAGTCGCACCTTGCATTTCAAGTTCCCGTGCAAATTCGACAATTAAGATGGCATTTTTACAGGCCAGCCCGACCAGTACCATCAGACCAATTTGGGTAAAGATGTTGTTATCTCCACCTGTCAGCCAAACACCTGTTAGAGCCGCCAAGATTCCCATTGGTACAATTAAAATTACAGCTAAAGGTAAAGTTAGACTTTCATATTGAGCTGCTAAAACTAAGAACACCAGTAATACACTAATTGGGAATACCCAGAGTCCTGCATTACCAGCCAAGATTTTTTGGTAAGTTAAATCTGTCCATTCAAACTTAATACCACGTGGTAGAGTTTGAGCAGCAATACGTTCAACCGCAGCTTCTGCTTGGCTAGATGAATAACCCGGTGCAGGGCCACCGTTAATATCGGCTGATGTGTAACCGTTATAACGAACTACCATTTCTGGACCATAGGTTTGAGTTACATTCACCAATGAAGATAACGGTACCATTTGTCCGGCACTGTTGCGGGTTTTAAGCTGCAAAATATCTTCAGGATTAGCACGGAAAGGGGCATCTGCTTGTGCTCGAACCTGATAAACACGTCCAAAGCGGTTAAAGTCGTTAACGTATTGAGAACCTAAATAAATCTGCATGGTGTTGAAAACATCTGTTACTGCAACACCTTGTTGTTTGGCTTTTACACGGTCCAGATCTACGTTCAGTTGAGGTACATTAATTTGATAACTTGAGAACATTGGTCCCAGTTCAGGGGCTGATTGTGCTGCTTTCATAAAGTTTTGAGCAGCATCATTCAAGGCTGAATAGCCTAAGGCACCTCGGTCTTCGAGTTGGAGTTTAAAGCCGCCCATGGTCCCTAAACCCATCACTGGTGGGGGTGGGAAAACCGCAATATAGGCATCTTGAATGGCTGAATATTTCTGGTTCAGAGCACCAGCAATTGTATTTGCAGACAAGTCTTTTGCCTTACGTTCATCGAATGGCTTTAAGGTCACAAAAACAATACCAGCGCTTGAGCTGTTGGTGAAACCATTAATTGATAGACCAGGGAAGGCAACCGCACTTTCTACACCGGGCTGTTTAAGAGCAGTGTCACTCATTTTACGAATGACAGCTTCGGTACGATCTAATGAAGCGCCGTTCGGTAATTGAGCAAAGCTAATCAAATATTGTTTGTCTTGAGCGGGAACAAAGCCACCCGGAACAATATAAGAAATACCAACGGTTAAGCCTAGAAGAGCAGCATATACACCCATTGCCGATGCTTTATGGGAGATAACACGACTTACGCCTTTACCATAGTTGTCTGACGCACGGGTAAACACACGGTTAAACAGCGCAAAGAAACGTCCGAATACACGGTTCATAAGGCGTGTTAATGCATCAGGTTTAGCATCATGTCCTTTCAGTAGCATGGCTGCTAAAGCAGGAGATAGAGTAAGGGAGTTAAATGCCGAAATGACCGTTGAAATGGCAATGGTCATGGCAAATTGTTTATAAAATTGCCCTGTTAAGCCTGTCATAAAGGCAAGAGGTACGAATACGGCAACGAGCGTTAAAGCAATCGCAATAATCGGTCCGCTCACTTCTCGCATCGCGCGATAAGTTGCATCTCTTGGGCTTAAGCCTGCTTCAATATTCCTCTCGACATTTTCGACGACGACAATCGCGTCATCGACCACAATCCCGATGGCAAGTACCATCCCGAACAGTGAAAGCGCATTGATTGAGTAACCAAAAGCAAGCATGAGCGCGAATGTACCAATAATTGAAACTGGTACAGCAAGCAATGGAATGATTGAGGCACGCCATGTCTGTAAGAATAAAATAACAACCACAACAACCAGTGCAATCGCTTCAAGCAAGGTATGAACAACCGCTTTAATACTTGCACGTACGAACTGAGTCGGATCGTAAACAATGTCGTATTTAATTGAAGATGGGAAATCTTTTGAAAGTTCTTTCATCGTGCTACGCACTTGATCCGAAACTTGCAAAGCATTAGCACCCGGTGCTTGGAAAATTGGAATAGCAACCGCTTGTTTATTATCGAGTAATGAACGCAAGCCATATTGTGAAGCTGCAAGTTCAACACGAGCAACATCACCTAAGCGGGTAACAGCGCCATCTGGTGCAGTTTTTAAAATGATATCTGCGAATTCTTGCTCAGTCGTTAAACGACCTTGAGCGTTCACTGAAAGTTGTACAGGAGAATTAGTTGGCGATGCACCAATGGTACCTGCTGCAACTTGAATGTTTTGTTCGCGGATTGCGCTCACAATTTCAGTTGCTGTGAGATTGCGTTGCGCTACTTTTTGTGGGTCGAGCCACACACGCATTGCGTAGTCACCCGAACCAAATAAACCGACTTCACCTACACCTTGTAAACGAGCCAAACGGTCTTTTACGTTAAGCACCGCGTAGTTACGCAAGTAGGTCATGTCATAGCGATTATCTGGTGAAGTCAGATGCACAACCATAGTTAAAGTAGGTGAGCTTTTTAACGTAGTGACACCTAAACGTTGTACGTCTTCAGGCAAACGAGGCATGGCCTGAGATACACGGTTTTGAACTAATTGCTGAGCTTTGTCTGGGTCAATACCAAGCTTAAAGTTCACCGTAATGGTTAAGTTACCATCACTGTTTGCCTGAGATTGCATATACAGCATGTCTTCAACGCCGTTGATGGATTCTTCAAGCGGAGAAGCAACAGTTTCAGCAATTACTTTCGGGTTTGCACCTGGATATTGAGCACGTACCACCACAGATGGTGGAACAACTTCCGGATATTCTGAAATCGGTAATTTAAATACCGACAGTAAACCGGCAAGTAGAATCAATACTGATAACACACCAGCAAAGATCGGCCGATCAATAAAGAATTTAGAAATATTCATATGTGATTAACCTTTTGCCGGAGTTGATGTTTTTTCTGTTGGCTGAGGTTGAGGAGTAGTGCTGCTCGCAGTGATTTGTGCATTTGGCATTGGAACAAGATGCGGGGTAACAGGGTCACCCGGACGAATCCGCTGTAAACCATTTACAACAATACGGTCACCCGCTTGTAATCCGCTATTTACGATTTGCAAGCCATCTTGTTGTGTGCCAAGTTTTACTTCACGGTAAGCAGTCTGATTTTTAGCATCGACTACAACAACAAAGCGTTTATCTTGATCGACCCCGACCGCGGTTGGACTAATCAAAATTGCTGAACGAGGTTGACCACCACCCAGACGGATTCGAGCATATAAACCCGGTAATAAAACTCCGTTTGGATTGTCGAAAGTTGCGCGGACACGAATCGTACCTGAGGTTGTATCTAGGTTATTGTCGATTGAGTTGATGACTCCTTCACGAGAAAACCCGGTTTCATTGGCAAGTCCCATATAGACAGGAACTTGTGCTGAATTACGCTGATTACTGATGTATTTCAGGTAAGTTTGTTCATCAACATCGAAAGATGCGTAAAGGCGAGATACAGAGACTAAACTTGTTAAAACCTGTGCTCCGTTACCAGCAGAGACCACGTTGCCCACAGTCACCTCGGCACGAGAAATTCGGCCACTGACTGGTGCAGTAATGCGCGTGTACTCAAGATTTAAACGTGCAGATTGAACGGCTGCTCTAGCGGCTTGCAGGTTGGCACTGGCTGAGCGTGCATCATTTTCAGCTAGATCTAACTCTTGACGAGATACAGCATTACTTTGAATTAAACGTTGAATACGAGAAAGATTAGAACCTGTATAAGTCACTTGGGCTTCAGCTGAAGCGAGTTGAGCTTGGGCACGATTGAGTTCTGCTTCGAAAGGACGCGGATCAATGGTAAAAAGTAATTCGCCTTTTCTGACCAGACTGCCATCTTTGAAGTGTACGGAAATGAGTTTACCTGAAACCTGTGGCCGAATATCGACTTGATCAATCGCTTCTAAGCGACCGGAATATTCTTGCCAATCGGTAATGGTTTTGCTGATGACATTAGAAATATCAACAGTAGCAGCTTGTTGGGCTGTGGTCGGTGCAGCTTTTGCATCGGCATTTTCATGTAAAAACATAAAACTACCACCCGTTGCCAAAATGGCGACAAAGATGGCAGACAGCGCAAACTGTTTGCGGGAAAATGACATGAGGTGCTCCTACTTATTTGGATACCTGTTTTCAGACTTTTAATTATGGTCCGTATGGGAGAAACAGGGTTTATGGGATGAACGGAGCATAAAAGTTTGTCAATTACGAATAAATATATTAAATTCGATAACACTATTCGTATTTTTATAACAATTGATGTGTTTGAATGAAAAAATGCATTAATTGATAGGAGTGTGCGTGTGGATCTATTTCATGCCATGAAAGTATTTAACAAAGTTGTCGAAACAAATAGTTTCAGTTTAGCGGCTGACAGTTTAGGCCTACCGCGTGCTTCTGTGACTACAACCATTCAGGGTTTAGAAAAACATTTACAGGTTCGTTTATTAAACCGAACCACCCGTAAACTCAGTTTGACGCCCGATGGTGCGGTTTATTATGAACGTACTACACGAATTTTAGCCGATGTCGAAGACGTTGAATCGACTTTCCATGATTCGGAACGCGGACCACGAGGCCGACTACGTATTGATGTTAAAGCTTCAATCGGACGACTCATCCTTATCCCGATGCTTTGTGATTTTCATTCCAAATATCCTGATATTGATTTGGTAATTGGAATGAGTGATCGCCCCGTAGATCTGGTGCAAGATGCGGTGGACTGTGTCATTCGTATTGGTCAGTTGAAAGATTCAAGTTTGGTTGCACGTCGTATCGGAACAATTCAGTGTGTGACGGTTGCTGCACCTCGTTACTTGGCGGAACATGGCGAACCAAAAACTATTGATGATTTACAAAAACACCAAGTCGTGCATTACTTTAATAGTCGTACCGGACGCAATATCGACTGGGATTTTATGGTTGATGGGGAAATTCACAGCGTTGGCGTGAAAGGGCGCGTTTCTGTCAATGATGGTGATTCATATATTGATTTGGCAGTACAGGGGTTTGGGTTAATTCAATGTCCATATTATATGGTGGCAAAACATTTAGAGTCTGGTGCGCTTAGGGAGGTATTGACTGAATGGTTACCAGCACCAATGCCAATATCAGTCGTTTATCTACAAAACCGTCATTTATCGCCTAAAGTCCGTGTATTTGTAGATTGGGTAGCCGAATTATTTGCAGGTTGTCCATTGCTGAGTGGTTGCTCAATGTCATTAGATCAAAAATGTGAATTTGCCAGTGCCAAAGAACACAACCATGAATACACCATTCGGACATTGGTTCAAAATGAAAATATGGCAGAGGCTTACACACTCAAAAACTAACTTAAAATTTGAGTGATTTTTCAACATTTAATGAGGTAATACGATCCGCTGTTTTGACATCTTCATAAATCCTTAATTTACTGGTATAGAAATTGCAATTATTTCGGCAGAAGAGTAATTTAGAAATTACTCAAGTTTTTATCACCTTATTTGGATTTTAAGGAGAAGCTTCAAGATGGCAAGCTTTATGAAAAAAATGTTCGTTTCAACAACCTTAGTTTTGGCTGCTGTTGCAACGAATGTTCAAGCAAAGGATTGGAAGGTGATTCGTTTTGGTACTGAGTCCTCTTATGCACCATTTGAATATAAAACACCAGATGGCAAGTTAACTGGTTTTGACGTTGATTTGGGTAATGCTATTTGTGCAAAACTCAAAGCCAAATGTGTTTGGGTTGAAAACTCTTTTGATGGGATGATTCCAGCACTTAAAGCGAAAAAATTTGACGGCATTCTTTCATCAATGACGGTAACTGATGAACGTGCGAAACAAATTTTGTTTACTAGCAAAATCTACAACACACCAACACGTATGGTTGCAAAAAAAGGCTCACCGTTATTACCAACAGCTGCATCATTGAAAGGTAAGCGTGTAGGGGTACAACAGGGCACAATTCAAGAAACTTATGCTAAAACCTATTGGGCAACAAAAGGTGTAACCGTTGTACCTTATCCAGTCCAAGATTTGATTTATCAAGACATGATGTCAGGTCGTTTAGATGCAACTTTACAAGATGCAATCATGGTTGATGGTGCTTTCTTAAAACAACCAAAAGGCAAAAACTTTACTTTTGTCGGCAACAATGTGGTTGATGCAAAAACACTGGGTGTAGGCGCAGCGATTGGTTTACGCAAAGAAGATGCAGATTTGAAAGCGAATATTGACAAAGCTCTCGCAGCAATCATTGCGGATGGCACATACAAGAAACTCGAGAAAAAATATTTCTCCTTTAACATTTACTAATGATGTGAAAAATGTCGGCTTAGTGCCGACATTTTAAAATCTATTCTCATCTCATCAATATTAGATATTGTTTTTAAGGAGAAGATGAGTCATGTTTTTATCTGGCTATGGGCCACTCCTTCTCAGCGGAACATGGATGACCATACAGCTTGCGCTGTTGTCACTTTTGCTTTCTGTCATTATTGGCTTAATTGGTGCGAGTTCAAAACTCTCTAATATTAAAGCTTTACGTTATATTGCGACCGCCTATACCACGCTTATTCGTAGTGTGCCTGATTTGGTAATTATGCTGCTGTTATTTTATAGCTTGCAGTTAGGTTTAAACCAAATTACTGAAGCATTGCAAATGGACCAGATTGATATCAACCCATTCGTGGCTGGTGTGATTACCTTAGCGTTCATTTATGGTGCATATTTTACCGAGACCTTTCGTGGTGCATTTCAATCGGTTCCAACGGGTCAAATTGAAGCAGCAAAGGCCTATGGGATGACTCCTTGGCAGGTTTTTCGACGTGTATTGTTCCCTCAAATGATGCGTTTTGCATTGCCGGGTATTGGTAATAATTGGCAGGTTTTGATTAAGGCAACCGCACTGGTTTCCATTATTGGCCTGACTGATATTGTAAAAATTACGCAAGATGCGGGTAGAAGTACCATGCAACTGTTCTTTTTCAGCATCGTGGCTGCTGCGATTTATTTAGCAATTACCACAGTGTCGAACCTGATTTTAATGTGGCTTGAACGTCGTTATTCTGCTGGTGTGAGGAAGGGACAATTATGATTGAAATCCTTCAACAATATTGGCAGGCATACCTTTGGACCGATGGCCTACAAATGACCGGTGTCGCGATGACTGCTTGGTTATTGGTGCTTTCTATTGGTATTGGCTTTGTGCTTGCTGTGCCTTTATCACTTGCACGAGTATCAGAAAATCTTTGGTTGCGTGGTCCAGTTTGGTTGTTTACCTACGTTTTTCGTGGCACACCACTGTACATCCAATTGCTGATTATTTATTCAGGTATTTACAGCTTTGATTACGTCCATGAACATCAGACGCTCGATGCATTTTTTCGAGAGGGCATAAATTGCACCATTTTGGCATTTGCGCTCAATACTGGTGCATATACCACTGAAATCTTTGCTGGAGCGATTCGTTCTATTCCACATGGCGAGATAGAAGCTGCACAAGCTTTCGGTATGTCAAAATGGAAACTCTACACACGTATTATCATTCCGTCGATGTTACGCCGTGCTTTACCGTTTTATGGTAACGAAGTCATTTTGATGTTGCATGCGACAACCATTGCATTTACAGCAACTGTTCCAGATATTTTAAAAATTGCGCGTGATGTAAATGCGGCAACTTATGACACTTTCAATGCTTTTGGGATTGCCGCGGTGTTATATGCGATGTTGGCATTTATTTTGATTTGGATATTTCGTAAGTTGGAAAAACGTTGGTTGGCATTTTTAAAGCCATCGAATCATTAGGAGACATAAATGGAACACGTTGCAAAACTAGTGATTCGTGATTTACACAAAACATTTGGCGATCATGAAGTACTGAAAGGGATATCACTTGATGCAAATGCTGGCGATGTGATTAGTATTATTGGTTCATCCGGTTCAGGTAAAAGTACCTTGCTGCGTTGTATCAACTTTTTAGAACAACCGAGCAATGGCACCATTAAACTCAATGGTGAAAAATTACGCACAGTCTTTGATAAAAAAGGCAATTTAAAATTGGTTGATCCAAAGCAACTACAAAAAATGCGTACTCAACTGATGATGGTGTTCCAGCACTTTAATTTATGGTCACATATGACAGTGCTTGAAAATGTCATTGAAGGGCCAATTCATGTGCTTGGAGTAAAGCGTGCTGAAGCAGAAGAGTGTGCGCGGAAATATCTGCGCAAAGTTGGATTGCCTGAAAGCGTTGAGAGTAAATATCCGGCATTTTTATCTGGTGGTCAGCAGCAGCGGGTAGCAATTGCTCGTGCTTTGGCGATGGAACCAGAAGTGATGCTATTTGATGAACCAACAAGTGCACTTGATCCAGAGTTGGTGGGTGAAGTACTCAAGGTTATGCAGAGTTTGGCTGAAGAAGGCCGTACCATGATTGTGGTGACACATGAAATGGGCTTTGCACGTCATGTGTCTAATCAAGTGATTTTCTTGCATCAAGGGAAAATTGAGGAACAGGGCCATCCTGATGAAGTACTCAATAATCCGAAAAGTGAGCGTTTAAAGCAATTTTTGACGGGCAGTTTGAAATAAGCTGTTTATACCGAGTAAGGTGAAACTTTTTAAAAAGGATTCACATCTTACTCGGTTGCTTTTTTAATTATATTTTATAGATGAGTATTTTTAGAAAACACATTAATAATCACAATACCTGCAATCATTAAACTAAGACCAATACAGGCCGCCAAATCTAAATGCTGTTTGTAAAATATCCAGCCAATTGCAGAAATTAAAATAATACCCGCGCCCGACCAAATGGCGTATGCAATTCCGATCGGAATCGTTTTTAGCGTCAGGGACAATAAATAAAAAGCGATCGCATAGCCCACAACTGTAATAATGGATGGAATAGGAACAGTAAAACCTTGAGATGCTTTTAAAGCTGAAGTTGCAATGACTTCACAAGCAATCGCAATTGCTAAATAAAGATAAGACATGGGGAGCTACGCCAGAATGAGTTTTAATCAATCTACATGAAATGTTGAAATGGTTTGGCAGTTTTAACGATTGTTTAATTTTTTTGGTACAAAATGACCAGTAAATCAAACTGAACTGATAAATTGATTTTATCACTAGCAAAGTGTTCTCAGCTATTTATTCATTTATTTAATCATTGATCTGCATAGTCATAAAAAGAGGATCAGTAACTTTAGCCTGATCCTCGATAGTCTTTTTAAGAAATAGATTCGCCGAGTAAATTTAACCCTTTAAATTTCTCTAGTAGTTGCTCTTTATTTTCAATATGTGCAGGGTCTGTTTTTATGCAATCGATAGGGCAAACCGCCTTACATGTTGGCGCATCGTAAAAGCCTACACACTCGGTACAACGAAGTGGATCAATTTCATAAACTTTGCTCCCTTCAAAAATAGCGATGTTGGGGCATTCAGGTAAGCACATATCACAGTTGATGCAGTCACTCGTAATCAAAAGTGCCATGTTTAACTCGCTGAATAAGCCAATCTAGATGCGGTAATACTTTCTTTCGCATGCGGCAAATTGCGTACGAGTAGGGTATAACTGATATCAACATCTTGTGAGAGTGGAATTTCAACGAAATGCCCAGAACCTTTAGCATCTGTAATCAGGTTACCTTTTAAATCACGCATTTCGGTTAAGGTAAAGGTGATGTTGCCTTGAGGTGTCATGAGTTCAAGTGAGTCGCCAACCACAAAACGGTTTTTAACTTCAATGCGAATATAATCACCGCGACGTTCTAAAACCTCTCCACAAAATTGTTGATAGTCAAAATGTGATGAACCATCAGCATAGTTTTGATATTCACTGTGTACATGACGTCTTAAAAAACCTTCGGTATAACCGCGATTTGTCAACCCTTCGAGCTGAGTCATTAAACTTGGGTCAAATGGTTTACCTGTTAAAGCATCATCAATCGCTTTTCGATAAATTTGGGCGGTGCGGGCACAGTAAAAATACGATTTAGTACGACCTTCAATTTTCAGTGAGGCAATACCCATTTGGGTTAAACGATCTACATGTTGTACAGCACGTAAATCTTTGGAGTTCATAAAATAGGTGCCGTGTTCATCTTCTTCAGCAGCAAACATTTCTTCATCATTACGTTGTACAAGCAAAGTTTGAGTTGAAGTTGTCTCTGATTGTGCTGATGAGCAGCAAGACTTCTCTGAGGTGTTGAGCTGAGTAACTGGAATCACATCGCCGTTTGCATCTTCTTGAGCTTCATGCAGTTTATAGTCCCAACGACAAGCATTGGTACATGCACCTTGGTTGGCATCACGTTTGTTCATATATCCTGAAAGTAGGCAACGGCCTGAGTAGGCCATGCATAGTGCGCCATGTACAAAAACTTCGAGTTCAATATCTGGTACGTATTGTTGGATTTCTTCTATTTCTTCTAATGACAACTCGCGCGATAAAATCACACGGCTTAAACCGTAATCTTTCCAAAATTTAACAGTGGCCCAGTTAATGGCATTGGCTTGAACAGACAGATGAATTTGGACTTCTGGGAAGTGCTCTCTCACCATCATGATTAAGCCTGGATCAGACATAATAAGAGCATCTGGCTGCATCGCTACAATAGGTTCAAGATCACGAATAAAGTTTTTTAATTTGCTGTTATGTGGCTGAATATTAACTACAACATAAAACTTTTTACCCAAAGCATGCGCTTCATCAATCCCAATTTTTAAATTGTCATGATCAAAAGCATTATTACGCACACGTAAACTGTAACGTGGTTGGCCTGCATATACGGCATCTGCACCATAGGCAAATGCATAGCGCATGTTTTTTAGTGAACCTGCGGGAGAGAGGAGTTCGGTTTTCATAAAATAAAAGGCATAAAAAATATATGGTTTTATTTTATTAACTCTGTATTTTTGATTCAACCTACTGAATTAGTAGGGATTTGATCTAAATCTCTTTGTGCGGGTAACATGTTTTTTGCTAACTCTCCTAAGCGCATCAAAGCATTTAACATTTTAGGATTTAGCTCGAAACACGCAGCTATACGTAAGCAGTGACTAAATCGTTTATCAGCTGAACATAAAATTCCCGGCATACATAAGATTTTTTCATCCATTGCCTGATGAAAAAGTTCTAGTGCATCAATAGATTCGGGTAATTCTAACCATAAAATAAATCCTGCCTGCGGACGACTGACTCGAGTACCGAGTGGAAAATAACGACAAATATAAGATTTGATGGTGTCAATTTGTTGTTGATAGCGTTTTTTAAGATGCCTTAAGTGCAGATCGTACCCACCATTCTCTAAGAAAAGTCCTAAAGTTTCTGTGAGTAAAGCTGGCTCGGCAACTGTGGTTGTTAATTTAATTTGCTGCACAATATTACGAAAGCGTCCAGCTTCTAACCAACCAATTCGATAGTCGGGTGCTACGGTTTTCGTATAGCTACCACATACCAAAACCCATCCATTTTGGTCAAATGCCTTAATGTTGGGTAAGAGCGGTTCAGTGAGTTGCAGTTCGGCGTACATTGCATCTTCAATGACGGGAACTTGAAATTGATTGGCTAGCTCTGCCACGCGACGGCGGTTGCTTTCAGGCATGCTAAAACCGAGAGGATTGTGTCCTGTTGGAATAGTTAATATGGCTTGTACACTCTTAGATTTTAAGAGTTCTTCAAGAGCATCAAGGCACATACCTGTATGTGGCGAAGTCGGCACTTCTACAATTTTTCGACCTAAATTATGAAGAAGCGGGTACAGGTTATGAAAAGTAGGGATCTCAAGTGCAATGCTGTCACCCGCTTGAGTGGTTGCCATAATCGCGAGACTTAAAGCCTCCATCGTGCCATGAGTGAGTACAATATCATCTGCTGAAAGAAACATACCAAGCTGTAAGCCTCGTCTCGCAATTTGTGTACGTAAACGTATAGAACCGGGCGGTAAAGTATAGTTTTTAAAAATATCTGGCTGTGTCCGTAAAACTTGAGCAGTTAAGCGTTTTAAGCGTTCAATTGGATAGAAGTTTTCACCTGTAGGGCAAGCCAGAGCCAAATTGACATAGCCAGGGTCCATCTGTTTTTTAACAATTTGCGCGAGAAAACAGCTAATTCCTGAAAGAGATACTTTTTCTTCACTGACATAACGCTCTTCGAGTTCTAGTAAGTTTGAAGGTGCATGGCAAACATAGTAACCAGACTGTGGACGAACTGAAATTAAACCTTGGTCTTCAAGCTGACGATAAGCTTCTTTTACGGTGTTAATGCTGACCTGATAATGATTTGCGCAGTCGCGAATTGATGGTAAGCGTGAACCAATAGGCTGCCTGCCATTCTGAATTTGAAGGGTGAGGTCATCACTCACTTTTTTATATTTGTACATGTCAATTCATTAAAAAGCCAAAGCAATGGATACACTTTATCGTGATCTTTTATTTAACTCAAATATTGTGATTGCTTCTAATTGGTTCATTTAACACAAATCTAAACTTAAAAACTGTGTCTATTATTTTTCATACTAACTGATACTGTGACCATTAAAAATAAATCAGTAAGATCAAAAAATGGTAAGGACTTAAAAGCCATATTTTTTAATTTTAAAATCAGTAGGAGTGGTCTATGTCTGTTGTTGCATTTAAACAAGTTGATGTTTTTACTTCACAAGCATTTAAAGGGAATCCTGTCGCAGTCATTATGGACGCCAGTACCTTAACATCTGAACAGATGCAGGAAATTGCGAATTGGGCGAATCTTTCTGAAACGACATTTGTGCTCCCTGCGACCGATTCGCAAGCTGATTATCAGGTTCGAATTTTTACTCCGCAAAGTGAGTTGCCATTTGCAGGACATCCTACAATTGGTACTGCCTATGCTTTGCTTGAAGCTGGCCTCGTGATAGCTCAAGAAGGTAAGCTGGTACAGCAATGTGCTGCGGGTTTGGTAACGCTTACCGTGAGTGACTCTGGGCATATTTCATTTGAACTCCCTAAGCCTAAAATTACACCATTAGATGCAATGCACACTGAGAAATTAGCAGAAATTTTAAAAAGTGAAATTAATACTCAATGGAATGCTACATTGGTTGATGTAGGCGCTCGCTGGATTGTATTACAAGCGGTGAATGCTGAAGCTGTTTTAGCAACCCAACCAGACTTTGCAGCCTTAAAACAACATGATTTAGAAATGAAAGTTACGGGCGCGACAGTTTTTGGTTTTTATGAAAATAATGATGAGCAAAAACATATAGAAGTTCGTTCATTTGGACCTGCTTGTGGAATAAATGAAGATCCAGTTTGTGGCAGTGGTAATGGCAGTGTGGCGTCTTTCATTCGTCACTATGGTATTTTACCAGCACAAAATGACACAGTTCTTTCTTCACAGGGGCAAGCTTTAGGCCGTAACGGACAGCTTCAATTAAATTTGTATCAAGACAAAATTTTAGTGGGTGGAACGGCTGTTACCTGTATTGATGGCACAATCAAGTTATAAAACAGATATAAAAAAACCGAGGACTGTGCCTCGGTTTTTTTAATTAGAAAAATCTTATTTTTCTACGAACGCACGTTCAATCACGTAGTCGCCCATTTCACCCATACGAGGTGATTCAACTAAACCGTGTTGGTCAAGTAGCGCAGCAACGTCTTTTAAGAATGCAGGGCTACCGCAAAGCATTGCGCGGTCAGTTTCACGATTGAAACGTGGTAAACCGATTTTTTCAAATAAAGCACCAGTTTCAATTGCAGTTGTTACACGGCCTTGAGTGTGGAAAGGTTCACGAGTTACTGTAGGGTAGTAAACAAGTTTGTCTTTAATACCTAACTCTTCAAAGAATTCATTTTTTGGAAGTTCATCCAAAATTAAATCTTGGTAAGCTAATTCAGAAATATAGCGTGTACCATGAACAACAATTACTTTTTCAAAACGTTCGTAAGTTTCAGGGTCACGAATAATTGATAAGAATGGTGCAAGGCCAGTACCAGAAGATAAAAGGTACAAGTTTTTACCCGGTAAAAGGTCATCATGAACCAAAGTACCTGTCGGTTTTTTAGAAATTAAGATTTCATCGCCAACTTGTACTTTTTGCAAAATTGAAGTTAAAGGACCATCTTGTACTTTAATTGAGAAAAATTCTAACTCTTCTTCGTAGTTTGCACTTGCAATCGAATACGCACGCATTAACGGTTTGCCATTCACTTCTAGTCCGATCATTACGAACTGACCATTTTTAAAACGTAAGCTAGTATCGCGTGTAGTTTTAAAACTGAAAAGTGTGTCATTCCAGTGGTGAACATGAGTAATGCGTTCGACGTTAAAAGCAGCCATTAAAGGTCTCGATCACGATTAAAAGAAAACAGATAGCTATTCTAATCTAATTTCATTCCCGATAAACTGAATATATTTAATTGTGTTTATAAGAAAAAGTGATGAACAATTCTGTCACCTTCCCAATAATTGGCCACATGTGTTCGCCTTATCGCGAAAAATTTGGCATTCCACGCCAGCCTAATTTGGTAAATATCGAGTCTTATATCGATATGGTAGAACCTTATAATGACTTATTGGCATTTGAGGGAATTGAGCAGTTTAGTCATCTCTGGCTAGTTTGGCAGTTTCATGACAATAAAAATCAGGGGAGTGTCGATAAATTCCGTCCACAGGTTCGTCCACCACGTTTAGGCGGTAACGAGAAAATTGGGGTGTTTGCTACACGTAGCATGTATCGACCATCTCCAATCGGACTTTCAGTTGTAAAACTTAATAAAGTGGAAAAAGTCGGTAAGTCTGTTCGAGTCTATATCACAGGAAGTGATTTATTAAATGGCACTCCAATTTTAGATATCAAACCTTATATTCAATATTCTGATGCAATTATTGATGCAGAAAGTGGTTATGCACATGCAGAACCTGAACGTAAGTCTGTCATTTGGTCAGAAGCTGCGTTAACAGCGCAAAAATATTTTCTGCAAAATAATGAAATGAATTCACAGTACATTGATGAGCTTGAGCAAGTCTTATCTTTAGATCCTCGGCCTGCCTATCAAGAAGACGCTGAACGAATCTATAAAATGAAATTTTCAGACTTTGATATTCATTTTAAAGTCGATCAATTTGTAGTTACTGTGGTTGATGTGGTGAAGACTTCTTAGCTTGCACAGTAGAAATCTTTAAAACCAATGGATGTTGAGCCAAAGTAAACTAATAAATATAGCCATATGAATGAGTTGGGCGGGAACAAAAGCAAGGGCATAGCGTAGTCCGCCCGAAATTGCAGAATTCACACTTTTGGCAAGCGCATGAACTGCAAAGCCTCCTAAAAATGCAATTAATAAAGGCGTCATATGGGTGCTATCAGGTTCACCTTGCACAATGACTGCCGCAATAGCTGCATGTATTTCAAATAAAGATGCGAGCAGAGTACCTGCGATTAATCCAGCATCGCCTAAAGAGATACTTAAGCCATAAACACCTGCCTGAATGAGGGTGAGTGTGCCTGCAATAATAATGGCTTCTTTTAAGCTGAACATTCTTGAGTCGAGTTCGGGCGAAGTTGTACTGGGCTCTGCTTTACGTAATAAAATGAAAGCCCAGATTGCTAAAACTGCCAATGCAATAAGTGTAGGAAATATAATCAGCTTAAACCAAGCAAAGCTAATTCCAATCACAATAATTAAAGTTTGAATGAGTGTTGAAACACAAGACATTAATGCAGCGCCTGCATTTGTAGTTGCATTGGCTCTGCCAGAGCGTACTTCTAAACCTAAACTGGCAATGGTCGCTGTACTGGAAACAAATCCCGAAGCTAAAGAAGAGAGTAATAAAGCGTTTTTAGATGACAAAAGCCGCTTTGCAATATGGGCGAGTGCTTGTACAAATAAGATTAAAGTAAGTAATTTTAAAATCACATGCGGATTTAAAACTGGACCCCAGAAAGGTTTATTGGGAACTAAAGGCAGTGCTATTAAAAGTAAGGCAAGTAGAAAAATACCATCACGTAATTCCGATTCAGTAATCCACTGACTGGCAATGCCATGCATAGACTGCTTTGCCAATAAAATAATGGTCATGATTACGGCGAGTCCAGCGGCCAATGATATATTCCAAATACAAAGTGCCCCAATAAAGTAAGTCATAATGAAAGCAAGTTCGGTGGTCACGCCGGGGTCATTGGGCTGATTTTTAAGAGATACAATACTAATTGCCCCAATGAGAAGGGCACCTACAATTCCAATTTCAGTGCCGAATAAAAAACAGATGGCACCTAATAGTGAACTAATTGCAAAAGAACGAAATCCAGCAAATGTTTTGTATTCATGTTTAAGCTTACTTCGCTCACGTTCTAAACCAATTAATAAGCCACAACCGAGCGCCGCAGCAATAACGGTAATGAATTCTTCAAATGAAGTTGTTTGTAATGACATTGTCATTGGAAGCTCCATATTACTTCCTCTTTGGTTTATTGTTATAAGTAGATTTGAATCGTTTTAAAAATCATATATTCACGTTCAGTTTATGCTTTTTATTATAGTGAGCATAGTGTCTTTTTTAGACAAAACCACATACACAGTATTTTTATAAATATGAACTATGACGCAAAATAATATTAAGTTGAGAATTAGTTTAATTATTTGAAGTTAAAGAATATTTAAAATTTTGGTTTAGTAATTTTGTAGTGAGTTAAATCAAAAAAATCTCTGCTATATTATAAAAATATATTGGGGATAACGCATGAATGCACATGTACAAATAGATACGTATTGGTGTCTAGAACAATTATTACAAGAAGGCCGGATTACAGAACGAGATAAATTACTGGTACAGTCAAGCCACCGCCAAAAAGACCAGCTAAAGTGGCATCCATTACAGTGGATTGCACATTTTAATTTAAAAGATCAGCAGCACACACACGCTCATTTAAGTTTAAACCGCTTGTGTTTATGGTTTGCAGATCGGGTTCAGCTCCCTTTATTTGTGATAGATCCTTTAAAGGCAGATGTTAGTGCTTTAACGCAGGTAATGTCACAAGAGTTTGCCATTCGCAATCATATTTTAGCTGTGGAAATTCATGCCGATCGAATCGTGATTGGAACAGATCAACCATTTCAAACAGATTGGCTAAACAATTTAGAGCGGAGTCTGGCGCCTAAAAAAATTGAACGAGTATTACTTAATCCTGAACAGTTGCAACGCTATTTACGTGAATATTATCAGGTCAGTCGTGCAGTAAATTCCGCTCAAAAAGATGCAGCTCATGAACGTGACACTAAAAATGTTGAAGCGCTTTTGCAACTTGGCGATAGTCAGAACCCAGATGCGAATGATCAGCATATTGTGAAATTGGTTGACTGGATTTTACAGTTTGCATTCGAGCAGAGTGCCAGTGATATTCACATGGAACCGCGTAAAGACAATGGTAAAGTCCGGTTTCGTATTGATGGTGTGTTGCACACCATTTATAACATGCCTTCAAATACGCTGACTGCCGTAATTTCCCGAATTAAAATTTTAGGGCGTTTAAATGTAGCGGAAAAACGTAAACCGCAAGATGGCCGATTAAAAACTCGGACGCCAAAGGGGCAAGAAACAGAACTCCGTTTATCAACCTTACCAACTGCATTTGGTGAGAAACTGGTCATGCGTATTTTTGATCCCGATGTGTTGGTACGTTCTTTTCATCAACTTGGTTTTGAAGAGAGTTTATTACAACAGTGGCAGCAATTAACAAAAAATAGCCATGGGATTATTTTGGTTACTGGCCCCACAGGTTCAGGTAAAACCACAACGTTATATTCATCTTTAAAGCAGCTCGCAACTGATCAGGTCAATGTCTGTACTATTGAAGATCCGATTGAAATGTTAGAGCCTAGTTTTAACCAAATGCAAGTCAATAACGCAATTGAATTAGGCTTTGCAGATGGTGTTCGTGCACTTATGCGACAAGACCCAGACATTATTATGATTGGGGAAATTCGTGATCAAGATACAGCAAATATGGCCATTCAGGCGGCACTTACAGGTCATTTGGTATTATCAACTTTACACACCAATGATGCACCGTCCAGTTTGACTCGCTTGCATGATTTAGGTGTGCAGCCATTTTTAACAGCAGCAACTATTTTAGGTGTATTGGCACAGCGTTTAGTGCGACAACTTTGTCCGCACTGCAAACAACAAACCTATATTAATGAGGATGAATGGCAACATCTAACATTTGACTACATTATGGACATGCCAGATAAAGTTTATCAGGCAGTTGGGTGTGAACAATGTCGTCATACAGGCTATAAAGGGCGAGTCGGTATTTATGAATTTATGCCGGTCAGTCTTGAGCTTAAGCATCTTATTAGTAGCCATATGACCTTAAATGATTTGAGAACGCAAACTAAAAAAGAAGGTATAGAACCTTTAAGAATTGCAGGTGCTCGTAAGGTAATTGATGGTCTTACAACATTAGAAGAGGTATTGCGGGTTGTGCCATTAAATTAACTTTTTCTTAAGATTCACCTCATCTATGCCTGTTGTACTTACGCTATTCGAAGATGTGGTTAAAAAGGTGATCTTATGAAAATGCTTAAAGCGATACTAATGACTACGGGTCTAACTGTTACTGGCGTAGCTATGGCAAATACACCTGTGAATCAGGCAGCAATTGCTCCAGCAACGCTAACAACTGTTAAGCATGCATTAACGGCAAAAGATAATACACCAGTTAAATTACATGGGCAGGTTGTAAAATCTTTAGGCGATGAAAAATATCAATTTCGTGACAAGACAGGTAGCATTACAGTTGATGTAGATGATGAGCTTTGGCAGGGTCGTCCTATTTCAGCAAATACAAATGTCACTCTAATTGGTGAAGTAGACATCGACTATAAACCTTTAAAACGTGTAGAAATTGAGGTCGATCAAGTTCAGTTCTAATTCATTGATCTCTGAATCTATTACTTTTAGCCGCATTTAAATGATGCGGCTTTGCTTTTTTTATAAAGGCTTGGCAAGATTAAAACAGCATATAACAGGAAAAATAGATGAGAATTTTGCTTGCAGAAGATGATCGCTCTCAAGCTGAAAGTATTCAATCATGGTTAGAGTTAGATGGTTATCAGGTCGATTGGGTGGAAAGAGGTGATTATGCGCTTACGGCAATCGAGCAGCATGACTATGACTGTATTTTACTTGATCGGGGACTGCCACAATTAGCTGGTGAGAAAGTTCTAACAACGATCCGTTATAAACAAAAAAATGTTCCTGTTATTTTTATTACCGCACGTGACAGCATTCATGATCGAGTAGAAGGACTAGATTTAGGCGCAAATGATTATTTGGTTAAGCCTTTTAGTTTAGAAGAACTCTCTGCCCGAATTCGCGCTCAATTGCGTAAACAAACTTTAAGTCAACAATCGATTTTAACATGGGGTGATTTGCAACTTGATACACAAGCGAAAGTTGTATTAAGCGCTAGCAAGTCTATTGATTTAACAGCCAAAGAATTCCAAATATTGCGTAAGCTGATGGTTCATCCTGAACATATTATTACCCGTGATCAATTAGAAGAAGCACTCTATGCATGGGGTGAGGAAATTGAAAGTAACGCCATCGAAGTATTTATTTATCAACTTCGAAAAAAAATCGGAAGTAGCTGCATTAAAACCATACGGGGGCTAGGTTACCGTATGGGAGATTTAAAATGAAATCGAATCGCTCATCCTTGCAGTCGCAACTGGTTAAAACCACCATGTGGAGTAGTGTGGTGGTGGGTTTGGTGGCTTTAAGCTTACTTACCATATTTTCTGTTTATCACAACATGTCAGTGCAAGACGAAATCATGGATGAAATTTCAGATACTTTGCTGGTTTCTGACCTTTCTAAACATTCTATGAAACAGTTTGATCAGCTCAGTGATGAATTTGATATTCAGTATGAGTTATTAAGCTCTGGGCAATTACTTACTCATTCTCATAGTTATCAACATGAACTTTTTGAACAAGGAAAGTTATCTGAAGGTTTTTCATATTTTTGGTTTGATGGTCAATTATGGCGGAGTCTGGCTGCACAACAAGAAGACTCTCAATTAGAAGTTGAAGTCTTTCAGCCAATGAGTACACGTATTGAGGAAGTACTCAAAGCACTTGCAGGCTATAGCGGTCTTATGGTGTTGTTCTGGTTGCTGCAATGGGTCATTGTAAGTTGGCGTACGGAGCAACAATTGGCTGCGCTAAATTTACTTTCTATACGTATTGCCCAAAAAACAGCTTCAAATTTAGAACCAATTCAAGACCCAGATGTTATTACCGAAATTCAGCCTGTGATTGATGCTTTAAACCAATTACTTGCAAGATTGCAAAGGGCATTAGTGGCTGAGCAACGTTTTACAGCAGATGCTTCCCATGAACTACGTTCTCCGTTGTCTGCCATACAAATGCGCCTTCAGGTTTTACAGCGTAAATATCAACATGTTCCAGAACTTCATCAAGACTTTGAGCGCATACAAGAAGACGTTTCAAGAAGTACAAAAGTACTTGAAAACTTACTGCTTCTGGCTCGCCTAGAACCCAATGAAGCAGAGCAGCCACAACTTCCTAAAACGGTTATCGATTTAAATTACTTATTGGCTAGAGTCATTGAAACTGTAACTTTAGATGCGAATGCTAAACAGATGTTGATAGAGACAAATACCTTATCGACAGAAACTAAAACCTTTGCGAATGAAGAATTACTGTTTATTGCTTTTAGAAATTTATTTGATAATGCCATTCGTTATAGCCCGAATTTAGGTTCTATTCATGTCGAGATTAGTCAGAATGAACAGCAAATTAAAGTCGCTATAGAAGATACAGGAAATGGTGTAGATGATGAGGTATTGCAACGTTTAGGGCAGCGTTTTTTTCGAGTATTAGGTACTCAGCAGCAAGGTTCAGGGTTGGGAATTTCAATTACTCGAAAAATTATTGAATTGCACAATGGTGAATTGCGTTTTATGCATGCTGAACAGGGTGGTTTGAGGGTAGAGGTTAATCTTCCATTATAAAAAATAGCATGGTTACCCATGCTATCCATTTTTTGTTTTCCCACGAATATTATTGAAACGCGAGTGTATTTTTTATTTAGTTAAAATTAGACGATTGTTGCGAGTGAGGCGTAAACGATATTCCTCGCCAGCATGCATAATGCGGATTTCACGGCCTAATGCAAAGAGGTTATTAGAATGTAACATTGGTAAGGCATGAGCTGTTTCATTGTTACGAGTAAATAAGCTAAAAGGTGCGTTCATTTGTTGTGCTCCGTGGTATGTTCTTGAACGATTTAAATGATAATCATTATCGAATAGATCTGTCAATGAGATTTTTAAGATTTTATAAAATGATAAAATTTGCTTACACTTGAGAAAAGTTTTAGAGAGTAAAAAAATGCCCAAACCAATCGTCGATGTCGCTATAGCAATCTTGATCCATCGTGGAAAAATACTAGTTGGATGGCGCGAAGAGCAGCAGCATCAAGGTGGAAAGCATGAGTTTCCGGGAGGGAAGGTTGAGCAAGGTGAAACACCCGAAGAAGCCTGTTGCCGTGAAATTTATGAGGAAGTGGGTATTGGTTTAAAAGATTGGCATCAATTTGATTATATTCATCATGAATATGACGACATTATTGTCAATTTACATTTATTCCATAGTTATGTGCCTGATGAACTATTAAATCTTATTCATCAACCATGGGCATGGTACACACGTGAACAATTACTTCACTTGAACTTTCCAAAAGCGAATAAAGACATCATAAAAAGATTGTATTGGCCGCATTTTATTAAAATTAGTCCTACGCTGGCACCAGTCGAAAATGATGACACTTTAGTGTATTGGCGTTTTGAAAAAGATAGTTTTGATCAGGTAGATCTAGAAAAATTAGCTCTTTTAGATACCAATCAGCTTTCAAAATTAATCGTGAATGTCGATGTTTGGCACAAGCTAAAACCTGAGTTAAAAAGTCATATAAAAACAGTACATCTTAAGCAATTCCAATTAATGAGTTTGCATAAAGGCGACTTGGAAGTGGGAGTACGTTTTATTGCTGCTTGCCACGATGCGGTTTCTTTACAGTATGCTCAGCAAATTGGCTGTGATGCTGTTTTTGTAAGTCCTGTCAAAGTAACAGAGACCCATCCAGATGCGAGCGCATTAGGGTGGGATCGTTTAACTGACTTGATTGAGAAATGCCAGATTCCCGTATTCGCTTTGGGAGGCATGAGTCCTGATGATTTAGTCACCGCACAGCAACATGGTGCTTATGGCTTGGCCGGTATTCGTAATTTTTAATAAGACATAAAAGTATTAAAAGCTAGAGTGCTTTTAATGCTTGCTGTGCTTCTTGAACAGTTTTTTGATTATTACGTTGTTGCCCAGCTTTTAAAATGGTTAGCCAAAGCTGTTTTTTCATTGCTGGGCTCTGAGCAAAGCTTAAACCACGTCGTGCTAAAGACTCAGCATTAGAATATTGCTGTTTATGATTTGCAGTAAGTGCAAGAAATAAATAGGTCTCAGCTGCTTGCGGTGCTAAACGCTGTGCCTGAAGAGCATAGCGTTCAGCCTCTGACCATTGCTGGTTTTTATAAGCCTGCTGTGTTTTTTGCATTAAAACTTTAAATGCAGGTAACTGGCTGCCATCATCACTAAAATGTTGAGGCTTTTTCTGTTGAGGAACAATCACCTGTAAATTTTTGCGTTGAATTTCCGGATGATCATAAGGTGTAATTTTTACACCCGATGGAGTTTCCGTCTTTTTGACTGGAGGAGTAGGTGTTTTCTCTTTGGAGTCAGAATGATCAGGCAAAGTTGTACAGCCGACCATAAGAATAGCACCAATATAAAAAACACCTTTCTTCAACATATCCTAATTTCCTGTTTACGCTTAGTTGTTATAACTACCACTTGAAATCACGTGTGAGTTATTTGACAGATCTTGTTGCATCTGACTTTCACTTTCACGAATATAACTGTCGGTATTATCATCCTGAGAGTCAGGCGTTGTGTTATCACTTTGTGGCGTATATGTTGGATCAACTTGATAATAAGGTGCTCCACATGGCGTAGCACGGTGCGGAACCGTATGTGTTAGTATCGGAATATACATAGCACCATCACAAGCCTGAGCAGATAAATCACCCGTTGCACGATCAATCCACTGCCACTGTACAGTGTCTGGTTGACGTATATTCACAGGAGTTTGACGTAACTGTTTCATCACGTTAGTCCATACTGGCAATGCACCAGATGAACCAGTTAACCCTGTTACTTTATTGTCATCTAAACCTAACCATACTACAGCGACATGGTTACCCGAATAACCAGCAAACCATGAGTCACGTGTATCGTTAGTCGTACCTGATTTACCCGCCAATTTTAAAGCTGGAGATAAGCTGCTATAGGCTGAACGACCAGTACCCGAAGACATGACCTGTTGTAAACCATAATTCATGATATAGCCAACAGCCGGATCAATCGTTTGTTGAACATTCAGGCCATAACGGTCAAGTAAACGACCATTCGCATCTACCACAGATCGAATTGCACGAGTTGGATATTTAAAGCCGCCTGTAGCGAAGTTCTCATAGATTCCGAGTACTTCCATTGGTGACATATTGACTGCCCCAAGGAAAATAGAAGGGTAGGCAGGAATCGTTGATTCAACACCAAACTTTCTTAGATTATTGGTAAATGTTGATAAACCAAACTCTTGACCTAAACGTACAGCAGAAAGGTTATAAGAATTTGCTAATGCTTCGCTCAGACTTACTACACCATGCCCACCACCACTATAGTTTTTAGGTGTCCAGCTTTTACCGCCGTCTACAGGAACACTAATCGGAGCATCTTCAATTTGGCTTGCCCAGTTATAACGTCCAGATTCAATCGCACTTAAATAAATTACAGGTTTCAATAAAGAACCGACTTGACGTTTTGCATCTAAAGCACGGTTAAAACCAGTAAAGTCTTGTGTAGAGCCAACTGCTGCAACAAGCTCACCATTTTCAGGATGGGCAATGAGTACAGCACCTTGTAGGTTTTTCAAACGTGCTGGGTTGCTGTTAGCTAAGCGGTCTACTGAAGCTTTAAACGCATTTTGAACTTGAGTTTGAGTAATTGGGTCTAAGGTCGTAAAAATACGTAAGCCCTGATTGGTTAAATCACTTTCTTGATATTCTGTACGTAATTGACGACGTACAATATCTAAAAAGTCTGGGAATTTTGCAGGCCCTAAACTTGGTTTACTTAATACATTTAAAGGACGTGCAATTTCATCTTCATATTCGGCTTGAGTTAAATAACCCATTACGCGCATGTTATTTAACACGGTATCGCGGCGTTTTTTTGCACCTTCCGGGTTTTTCCAAGGATTATATAAAGAAGGGCCTTGTACCAAACCTACTAAATAAGCTTGTTGTGCAACACTAAGCTCACGTAATGGTAAACCAAAATAAAATTGTGAAGCCAAACCATAGCCATTAATTGAGTAGCTACCGTTTTGGCCCAGATTCACTTCATTTAAATAGGCTTCTAAAATTTCATCTTTGCTGTAATGCAGTTCGATGAGCAAAGCCATTAAGGCCTCATTAACTTTACGTTTTAATGTACGCTCAGGTGTGAGATAGAAGTTTTTAACTAATTGTTGAGTCAGGGTTGAACCACCTTGACGCTTTCCACCTGTGATATTACTCACCAGTGCACGAGCCGTACCGCGAATTGAAATACCATGATGATGATAAAAATTGCGGTCTTCTGTAGAAATTAAAGCTTCAATGAGTGGTTTAGGGACATTATTCAGTTTAATGAGTACACGGTCTTCATTGTGTTGAGGATAAATTCCTCCAATGAGTAACGGTTCTAAGCGTGCAACGCCAGTTGAAGAAGGTTTGGTACTTCGAACTTCAACAACTTGATCATTTGCAAAACTTAACTCTAAGACTTGTTCAGGTTCAACACTGTCGCCGTAGTCGAAACCACGTGTGTGAATATACATGTTGCTGCCTTGAGCAACATAACTTCCAGACTTGTCATAATTACTTGAAGTTTTGTAACCCAGTAGCTTCAATTCTTGAGTGAAATTTGCTTGGGAAATAGGTGCGTTGTTATAAATTTCCAGAGGTCGTGCAAACACTTTGGCAGGAATATCCCACCGTTGTCCTTCAAATTTTTCACGGATAATATTATCTAAACGAATCAGATAGATACTAAGAGCAATAAAAGCACCAATGACCAAAATGGAAAAGATTAGTGCAAAGAAACCGATACCACGTTCAAACTTCATAAAAATGAGATAAAACCCTAACAATGCCTGTAATGATGCGATAGCTTGTCATCAATTTGCAATGATAAAACTGTGAATAATTGGAAAACTTAGATTGAATTTTACAGCATCTTGTAGTTATGTTTTTTTAAATTAATCAGGTTAATGTTATTATAGGCAAGTATCGCAGCGGAGCTTACTCATTCGTGCAAATTTCACATAAGTCCTTCAGAAACGTCGGGTTAATCGGTCGACCAGATAAATCATCAGTTGTAGAAACACTATGTTTAATTCATGATCATTTATTGAACCTAGGTTTAAACCCCATTTTTGATCAGGAAACTGCTGAATTAGTGCCTTATGATCATGCACAGGTAGTAAGCCGTCATTTATTAGGTGAAGTTGCTGATTTAGTTATTGTAGTTGGCGGGGACGGTTCTTTACTGCATGCAGCAAGAGCTTTAGTTCGTTACAATACACCTGTTATCGGTATCAACCGTGGTCGATTAGGTTTTCTAACCGATATCAAACCGTCAGAAGCGATTTTTAAACTTGACCAAGTGCTTCAAGGGCATTTTCAACTTGATCGCCGTTTCTTACTTGAAATGGAAGTGCGAACAAATGGCGAAGTCATTTATGATGCCATTGCTTTAAATGATGTCGTTTTGCACTCGGGTAAGTCGGTCCACATGATTGACTTCGAACTCAACATTGATGGTCAATATGTTTATCGCCAGCATAGTGATGGTTTAATTGTTTCGACTCCAACTGGATCAACAGCTTATGCGTTGTCAGGCGGTGGACCAATTTTACATCCAAGTATGGATGCTATTGCATTAGTTCCAATGCATCCGCATACATTGTCATCACGTCCGATCGTAGTCGGTGGACAAAGCGAAATTAAGATTGTTATTCGCGAAAATCGGGTGTTACCAATGGTGAGTGCAGATGGTCAACATAGCATATCGCTCAATGTTGGAGATAGTTTACACATCCGCAAACATCCATTTAAACTAAGTTTATTGCATCCACCAGGTTATGATTTTTATATGGCCTGCCGTACCAAACTTGGTTGGAACCAAGATTTTGAATCTTTCCAAAGAGATGAATCATGAATATTGAACAAATGCTATCTATTTTAAACCCTGAGATTGTAGAGCGTTTAAAAACAGCAGTAGAAATTGGTAAATGGCCAAATGGCGTTGTTTTAACAAAAGAGCAGCGTGAAACTTGTATGCAAGCTGTAATTGCTTGGGAGTTAAAAAACTTACCAGAAGAGCAGCGTAGTGGTTATATTGACCGCGGTACGAAAGAAGAAGGTGAGGTTTGTGAAGATGATCACCACAAACATGAGCCAGAATTTAAACCAATTCGTTTTGTTTAAAACCGCATTTTAGAATAAAAGAATAAATCGTATTAGCATTTGCTATCGCGTCGGCGACATGGATGTCGCCTGTTGAGCAACAGTACAAGATCGTACTGTTTGCTCAACGAAAGATTTTTGTTACTTTTCATCTTTGAAAAGTAAGTATTGCCTATACGCAACAATATCGAAGAGACATAGCGTATAAGGCTGTATGAACTAAATTTTATCTTTTAGCCCTGAATTTCGTGTATCCCATAACACTTTTGCTTTTTGCATCGCTTCTTCAAAACTAGCAACAACGCCCATCGTATATAGCGCGATTCCCATTGTTTCTGTTACTGCCATTTCACCGTATTCATGGTGCTGTTGACCTAACCATACTGCTTTGAAAGGTGCTAAATCTAATTCTTCTTCAGTTGGACTACGTTCAGGCGTGAGCTTTGGTAACTCATGTTCATAGAGCTCACCATTTTTAATACCACAAATGAGTGTTTTTGCATCTGGATTTCGCTCAAATTCACCGCCTTCACCTTTAATGACAGCACTATTTTGATAGCCTAAGCGCAGTGCACTATGTTGATGAGAGGTTCTATAAGCGGGATGGAATATAGCTTGTAAGGTGGCTTTAGCATTAAAAGGATTGATTAAGCGGGCTAAAGTATGGATAGGTGAGCGTAGGCCCATTACATTTCTTAAAGAAATTAGTTCACTTAAAACCGGTGAAATCACATCTAGTGGTAAGTAGGCAAAATTTTGCTCTGCTAGTTGCGTGCGAACTTCTTGTTCAGAGTGACAAATTTGATAACCCAGATATTCTAAAACTTGCTCGGTATAGACGCGGTTAAGCGTGTGGCCTGATGCACCATGCATAACAATCTTATGTCCATGTTGGGCAAGTGTAAGAGCAGCTAACAAAAACCATGGGTAATGTTTACGCTTACCCGCATAAGATGACCAGTCTAAATCAACTTCTAAAGGTTGAAAATTGAGTTGATCTCTAGTGGCTTGAACAAATCCCGCGAGTTCATCAATAGATTCTTCTTTAACACGAAGTAGCATTAAAAAAGCACCTAACTGAACATCAAGCACTTCACCTTTTAAAATCATGCTAAATGCTTGATAAGCTTCTTCATAGCTTAAAGAGCGTGAACCACTTTTTCCCTTACCTAAAATACGGACATATTGAGCGAATGGGTGTTCAGCATCTTTATAGATATTACGTTTAGTATTCATCGTGGTTCAAAAACAATAAAAATGATGGGATGTAGGCAGTTCAAAATGAAATGTCCACAAGTATTTAATCAATATGACATAAAAAACTGTCGAAAAAATATCAAAAGTGTTTCTTATACTAAAGTCTTAAGGCTGCATGAGTGTTTTTTGCGCGTATTAGCTAAAAATTTAACCGAATCATTATTTAATTCGAGTACACTTTCTCGTGCTTTTTTGAGCACTCATATCATAATTTTCTGTGATTCTCCTATATCTTCAGCTTTTTATTGAAAAAGTAAGAGGTTATTTCTAACTACTCAAAGTGGTTAGAAACTTCAGGTATTCTCCTGTTTTAGAAAACAACTTTTTTTGTTTTCATTGAGGTAGTAGGAAGGTTTTTTGTTTACAAAGAACCGTTTCCCTTTTGCGGTGTTTATGTGAAAGGTTAGGGCTGTGTATTCGTAAAGAATAGACGTTTCATTTTGGTATTTCCAACGGACTTGGAAATATAGATTGAAGTAAAGTTATGGCTAAAAAACCGATTTATAAATCACTTTATTTTCAGGTGATTATTGCGATTATTGCGGGTGTTTTGGTAGGGCATTTTTCCCCAAGCTCAACGCAAATTGTCAATGGTGTTGAACAGCATATCCCAGGTTTAGGTGAGAAACTCAAGCCATTAGGTGATGCCTTTATTCGTTTGATCAAGATGATCATCGCTCCAGTTATTTTCTGTACCGTGGTCAGCGGTATTGCTGGCATGGAAAGCATGAAGTCAGTCGGAAAAACTGGCGGCGTCGCGTTGTTATATTTTGAAGTTGTTTCAACAATTGCACTTCTGATTGGCCTTGTTGTAATTAACATTGCTAAACCGGGCGTAGGGATGAATATTGACCCTACAACTCTAGACACCTCGGGCATTCAAAAATACGTCAGTTCTGGTGAGTCACAATCTACCATTGATTTCTTAATGCACATCATTCCAGATACGGTTGTTGGTGCATTTGCAAATGGTGAAATCTTACAAGTCCTTCTTTTTGCAATTCTCTTTGGTTTTGCTTTACATAAGTTAGGTGATGCAGGACGTCCAGTTTTAAAATTTATTGATCAAGTTGCACATGTGTTCTTTAACATTGTGAACATGATTATGAAACTGGCTCCGATTGGTGCATTCGGTGCAATGGCATTCACCATTGGTAAATATGGCGTTGGTTCACTTGTACAATTAGGGCAATTAATTCTCTGCTTCTATGTTACGTGTCTACTCTTTATCTTCTTGATTTTGGGTACAATCAGCCGTATGAGTGGATTCAGTATCCTCAAAATGATTCGCATGATTCGTGAAGAGTTATTAATTGTACTTGGTACATCTTCTTCTGAATCTGTTTTACCTCGCATGTTGCGTAAACTCGAAATTGCAGGTTGTGAAAAGTCTGTAGTTGGTTTGGTTATTCCAACAGGTTATTCATTTAACCTAGATGGAACGTCAATTTATTTGACTATGGCTGCAATCTTTATTGCTCAGGCAACGAATACTCAGCTTGATATTCAACATCAGATCACTTTGTTATTAGTACTCTTAATCTCATCTAAGGGTGCGGCGGGTGTAACTGGATCTGGCTTTATTGTCATGGCGGCAACTTTGTCTGCTGTAGGACATATTCCGGTTGCAGGTTTGGCATTGATTTTAGGTATTGACCGTTTCATGTCAGAAGCACGTGCTTTAACTAATCTTGTTGGTAACTCTTTAGCGACGATTGTTGTTGCTAAATGGGTCGGTGCTTTAGATAAAGATAAGCTTAATGATGCTTTAAATAATCCAGATGAAGTCGACAGAAAAATGATGGAACCAAAAAGTCCTCAAGTCGCTGAAGGTCTAGATTAATTCAAAGAAACCTATATAAAAAAGGAAGCTAAAGCTTCCTTTTTTATTGGCTGACTGAAAAGTACAGTTTTAATGAGCAGCTATGCCATGACAGTTGCTAAAAAAATGATTAGCATGCACAGCAATGAGATTCGATAAAACAATAAAGCTGAAGGAAAATATTATGTTGGCATACGATGCAGATTTAGAATTATTCCGTGATAATTTTAAACGTTTTATGAGTGAGCATATTGCGCCTCACTACGACCAATGGGAACGCGAAGGAATCATGCCTCGTTCAGTTTGGAATCAACTGGGTGAAAATGGTTATTTATGTGTTGATGTTCCAGAAGAATACGGTGGTTATGGGGTTCCAACTTACTATTCATTAATGTTAGTTGAAGAATCTGCACGTGCTGGTTTTTGTGCATTATCAACCGCTATTTCTTGCCACTCTGAAATTGCCGCACCGTATATTTTACATATCGGGACAGAAGAGCAAAAACAATATTGGTTACCGAAAATGGTAACAGGTGAAGTTGTTGGTGCAATTGGTATGACTGAACCTGGAGCAGGCTCGGATTTACAATCAATGCGTACTAGTGCCATTTTGCAAGACGATCACTATTTATTAAATGGTTCAAAAACATTTATTTCAAATGGACAGCATGCGGATCTTGTTGTGCTTGCAGTAAAAACTGATCCTCAAGCACGTGCAAAAGGTGTGTCATTATTATTGGCAGATACACATCTGGAAGGCTTTAAAAAAGGCACAAATTTAGACAAAATCGGCTTACATTCTCAAGATACATCTGAGTTGTTTTTTGACAATGTGAAAGTACCTAAAAACCAATTACTTGGTCAAGCTGGGCAAGGTTTTGCTTATTTAATGCAAGAGTTACCGCGTGAACGTACTGCAATTGCATCTACTGCAATTGGGGCAATTCGCGGTGCGATTGATTTGGCAACAGCTTATGTAAAAGAACGTCATGCATTTGGTCAACCTATTTCACAATTCCAAAATACACGTTTTGTTTTAGCACAAGCAAAAATTGATGAGCTTGCTACAGCAGCTTTTTATGAAAGAAACGTTGCCTTATATCAAGAAGGCAAACTAGATGTAGAAACAGCTGCAGCATTGAAAAGTTTCAGTAGTGATATGCAAATGAAGGTTGCAGACAACTTACTCCAGCTTTTTGGTGGGTATGGTTATATGACTGAATATCCAATTTCACGTTTCTTTGTAGATGCCCGTATCCAACGTATTTACGGTGGTACAAATGAAATTATGAAAGAAATCGTGGCCCGTGGATTAATTGGCAAAGCCTAATTAAGCAGAAACAAAACAGCCTGTCTTAGAACAGGCTGTTTTGTTTTTAACTATTTGGTCTTCTGTTGAATGACAGGATAGTTTTGTTGTTTCGGTAATTGCTGTAATGCATGATTCATCTTTCTTAAAAACTCATCGGCTTCATCTTGATGAAATGAATCTTCTGTGTATTCACTACGTTCTTGAAAGACGACACCACAACCAGTTATTTTCATATTTTCAGGATTAAATGACCAGTCATTTGGATTCTTTAAGTTAATGTTTAAATCACTTTCACAGCCTTTCCATAAACGTAAAAACTCATTTGATAATTCTGCTTTAAATCCTCGTGCTGGATAGACCGAGAAGCCTTTGATTTCGGGATTAGAAAACTGTATAAACATGTCTACTGGCATACCGCCCCAAATGATTGCTGTATTTTCTGGTAAAGCAATGCCTGATAAATTTTTCTCTTTTAAAGCATGTGTTTGCTCAAATTTCTGTCTGAAATTTTGGGACTTATAGGTGAGCTTGGTTTGAGGTGGGGTTGGAATACCACGAACTTGATTACTGACAGTTGTCATATAGTACGGGGAATTATCCCTACCATTGCATCCTGCAATTAAGGGGCAACCGCCACAAGCCGTTAAACTAAAACCTGTAAGACCCAGTAAGCCTAAAACAATAATTTTATTCATTCTATTTTACTGTTGTTATGACATATTGAGTCAGTATAACCAATCTATGCATTAAGAGGACTATCTTTAAGAACAACGAAATAATCATCTTTAAATGTAAATTTTTACTTGGCTGGCTGCTGGAATGGTCCATCAAATAAAGATTTACAGCTTTCTAAGTCTTTGCACGAAGCAAACATAAGAGCTTTAGGTAGGCTCGCATACAAATTTGTAATGTGTTGTTCAGCAGGGTTATAAAAATGCCAATAAGTAAATTGATCTGAACGTTTATTTTCCAGAGCTTTAAAGAAATCTGTTTCGTTAAATTTATTATCAAGTTGAGTACGAGGTCCACCTTGCTCATGGGTACCGACCGTGGTCAAAAGCATCGGAGAATTGCTTTGTTTTTGACTTTGCCAATGATTTAACTGTTGGAATAACATACCTTGGTCAAACCAAAGAGAAGGGCTGGCAGCAAAGTAACGCTGAAATGTATCTGGCTTTTGAAAAAAATGATAAAGAACCAACAAGCCACCAAAAGAATGTCCATATAGACTCTGTTGTTGACTATTAACTGGAAAAATGTTTTGCAATTTCTGGTTTGAGTTCATCATTTAAGAAATTGATGAATTTGTCAGCACCGCCATATTTATATTTACCTTGTGCCTGAAATTCAGCAGAAGGTTTTGGTGTGTAATCATAAGCACGTTTTTGCACATCAAAAGTTTTTTGCTGCGGGTAACCAACCGCGACGATCATGAGCGGGTCTAGGCCTAATTTTGCTGAACCTGCACCAATAGACTGGGCAATATTGGCAGCACTTGGGAATGTTGCATTGCCATCTAATATATAAAGTACTGGATAACCATGTTGGGGTGGAGCAACGGGTGGTTTATAAATTTGAATAAGGTAATCATGGCCTGTATTTTTAGATTTAATTTGAAATTGTGCCTGATTATTTTGAAAAACGATTTTTGATTGATTTTGTGTAGAAGTTTGAGCTAAAACAGAGCTACTTATTAATGAGCTTAAAAGGAAACAACAAGGTAAAAAGAAAAATGATTTATGCATAATGGAGAATAATAAAATTTATTATATAAATTATAAATGAAAATCATTATCAAATAAAGCGATTCAAGGAATGTGTGCAAAAAGGTTAATGAAAAAAGCTCTTACAGCCATATTGCCTAACAAATCAAAGCAGACTATTGTTATACTCTCGTTTAAAAGATGATTTTACTGAGGCTGCATTCTAATGATCAACGATGATCAAAACAAAACGACTTCTCTTAGTTTAGAACAAATTCGCGAAGATATTGATAGCGTGGATCAACAGATTCAAGAATTATTAAATCGACGTGCAAGCCTTGCTGAAGCTGTTGCGAAAGCTAAATTTGCTTCCGAAGAGAATCCTTTGTTTTATCGTCCTGAACGTGAAGCGCAGGTCTTACGTAAAGTTATGGAGCGTAACCAAGGTCCTTTGTCTGATGTAACCATGGCACGTTTGTTCCGTGAAATTATGTCTGCTTGCCTTGCTTTAGAAGCGCCGCAAAGTATTGCATTTTTAGGGCCAGAAGGTACTTTTACTCAATCTGCTGTGCTTAAGCATTTTGGTAAAGATGCCGTTGTACGCCCACTCCCAACGATTGATGAAGTCTTCCGTGAAGTGGAAGCAGGTAGTGCACATTACGGTGTAGTTCCAGTTGAGAACTCATCTGAAGGTGTTGTAAACCATACCTTAGATTGCTTTAAAACATCGAATTTAAATGTGATTGGTGAAGTTGAATTACGTATTCATCATCAATTTCTTGTTTCTGAAAATACACGTAAAGACAGTATTAAGCAGATTTATGCTCATCAGCAAACTTTGGCTCAATGTCGCCAATGGTTAGATGCGCATTATCCTGGTGTTGAGCGTGTTGCTTTAAACTCAAATGCAGAAGCTGCCCGCCGTATTCGCAATGAATGGCATTCGGCAGCGATCGCATCTGATATTGCAGCAGGCATGTATAATCTTGAAATCTTACATAGCAATATTGAAGATAATCCAGAAAATACCACGCGTTTCTTAGTGATTGGCCGTGAAAAAATTCCACAAAGCGGCAACGATAAAACATCGTTATTGATTTCAGCACATGACCGTGCGGGTGCTTTACTAGAAATTTTAGCGCCATTTGCAAAACATAATATTAGCTTAACAAGTATTGAAACTCGTCCAGCATTACCTGAAAAGTGGGCATACGTATTCTTTATCGATTTAGAAGGTCATATCGAACAAGAGAATGTTGCTGCTGCGATTAATGATATTCGCCCAATGGTGAAAGAGATTCGTATTTTAGGTTCTTATCCTGCTGCTGTTCTGTAATCATTTATGTTGGAATAATGACATGCATCAAGATAAGCATGTCATTATGCTTAAAAACAAATTGCTCAATGGTTTAATTAACTTTGAGCAAAAGCAAAGTTGAAGTTATGTCACAACCCCTATTTAAAAAAGTTGCATTTATTGGTTTAGGACTCATCGGGTCGAGTTTAGCTCGTGTTATTGTTGCAGAAAAGTTGGCCACAACAGTTGTTGCATCTACACGCTCACAGAAAACTTTAGAAGATGCAAAATCACTTGGCTTAATACAAGAAGGATTTTCTGATCCTGTTGAAGCCGTGAAAGGGGCAGATTTAGTCGTTTTAGCCTTGCCAGTACGCGCTACACAAAAAGTGCTTGAGCAAATTAAACCTTATTTGTCAGAAACCACGATTGTAACTGATGTGGGAAGTACAAAAGGTAATGTCGTTGATGCAGCAAAAGCTGTATTTGGTGAAGATTTACCAGCAGGTTTTGTGCCGGGACACCCTATTGCAGGTAGTGAACACACGGGTGTTCATGCAGGTAAGGTTGACCTATTTGCAAATCATAAAGTGATTTTAACGCCATTACCGACAAGTGCAGAATGGGCTGTTGATAAACTGATTCAACTTTGGTCAGCTGCTAAAGCTGAAGTCATTTGTATGGATGTTGCCAAGCATGATGAAGTGCTGGCGCATACGAGTCATCTACCACATTTAATGGCATTTAATTTGGTCGAGCAACTTGCAAACCGTGAAGATAATCTTGATATTTTCCGTTATGCAGCAGGTGGTTTTCGTGACTTTTCAAGGATTGCAGCTAGCGATCCCCAAATGTGGCATGACATTTTCTTTGCCAATAAAACAGCGATATTAAATGCTGTAGATGGCTTCGAAAAGCAACTTACCGTACTTAGAAAATTGATTGAAAACGAAGATTCTCATGCATTAATGGGTTTACTCGGCCATGCTCAGGCAGCACGTCAGCATTTCAATCATATGTTAGCCAAAAAACCTTTAATGGAGAAAAATAAGGTGACACAGCAATTCAGTATCTTACCGGGAAATAAGGCTTTTAAAGGTAAATTTACCGTACCGGGTGACAAATCTGTGTCACATCGCTCCATTATGTTTGGTGCTATTGCCGAAGGCACTACGCATGTAACAGGCTTCCTCGAAGGTGAAGATGCTTTAGCAACTTTGCAAGCTTTTCGTGACATGGGCGTGAGCATTGAAGGCCCTAAAAATGGTGAAGTGACCATTCATGGTGTAGGCATGCATGGCTTAAAAGCGCCAGCAAGTGCATTGTATATGGGTAATTCTGGTACAAGTATGCGTTTGCTTTCAGGCATGTTATCTGCACAAAAGTTTGATTCTGTCATGACAGGTGATGCTTCACTTTCTAAACGTCCAATGGAGCGTATTGCTAAGCCATTACGTTTAATGGGTGCACAAATTCAGACTACCGGTGAGAAAGGTACACCACCTGTAAGCATTACTGGTGGTCAACAATTAAAAGCGATTCAATACGATTTACCTATGGCATCTGCTCAAGTGAAGTCTGGTATTTTACTTGCGGGCCTATGGGCTGAAGGTGAAATCTCTGTTACAGAACCAGAGCCAACTCGTGACCATACAGAGCGCATGCTTCGCGCATTTGGTTATGATGTTAAAACCGAAGGCAACAAAATTTCTCTTGTTGGTGGCGGAAAATTAGTAGGTACTGATATTCAAGTACCATCAGATATTTCATCAGCTGCTTTCTTTATGGTGGGTGCTGCAATTACTGAGGGTTCCGATGTTGTTCTGGAAGCTGTAGGTATTAACCCAACACGTACTGGCGTAATTGAAATTTTAAAACAGATGGGTGCTGATCTAACTGTTGAAAATGAACGTATTGCTGGTGGCGAACCTATTGCTGATATTCATATTAAAGGTTCACGCACGCTTAAAGGCATTCATATGCCAGAAGACCAAGTACCTTTAGCAATTGATGAATTCCCAGCTTTATTTATTGCAGCAGCTTGTGCTGAAGGCCAAACGGTACTGACTGGCGCGGCAGAACTTCGTGTGAAAGAGTCTGACCGTATTCAGGTCATGGCAGATGGCTTAAAAATCATGGGCATTGACTGTACGCCAACTGATGATGGCATCATTATCGAAGGTAAGGGTAAGTCTGGCGATTGGTCACCAATCTTTGCTGGCGGTGAAATCGAATCACATCATGACCACCGTATTGCTATGAGTTTTAGTATGGCAGGTCTTCGTAATTCTGGTCCGATTACAATTCAGGGTACTGAAACTGTGGCGACAAGCTTCCCAACTTTCACTGAGTTGGCGAATCGTGCAGGCTTAACAATCGAAGTTAGCCAATAACTTTTGACCTAACACATTTTATAATTGCTAACACAATAGCAACGGCAGCAGCGGGCTAAAGGCTTGGCTGCTGTTTGTTTATTGCTTATGCTAAGCGCAGATAATGATAAAAGTGTTAGGACAAAGGATGAAAAAATTACAATTTATTGCCAGTTGCCCACAACATGGGGTGCTTGATCATCCACCAAATGAATGCCATATCACTCAAGAATATGTAGCGGCTTTACTTTTTAAACAATTGGAGCATTATGGTTTTGATGCACAGCACATTGTGCATGAGCATGAAAAGGTAGAAGTCAGTATAGATAATCATCTTTTACCCTTGTCGATTACTTGTCAGAAAACAGACAATGAAGGGCATTTGATGTGTGAAATCTCTGCCAATCCAGATGAGGAACAAGATTGGTTTGAAAAGATTGAAACACAAAGCATTATTCGTCAGCTTGCACAGGCAGTTGAAAATAGTTTGAGAGCTGATCATAGCTTTTCAGCATTTGAGTGGAAAAACTAAGCACACGACTGTTAATACTTATTCACGAAGTACGGCTTTTTAGAAAAGTCGTACAATCTCTTTAGATTAAATATAAAAATACAAAATCTTTCCTGAAATTCCTACCTATCTTTAATGCATTGTGTATATTGAAATTATTAAGATATTTACATAATTAGAGTGTGGTTTTCATGACACAAGTCAATATTGCAGCGTTATCTCCTCAAGTGGTTTGGCAGCATTTTCAAACACTTTGCACTATTCCTCGCCCATCAAAGCATGAACAGCAGCTTCGTGAGTTTTTACAAAACTGGGCTGAAAGTCGAAATTTAGAAACTTACATAGATGAAGTCGGTAATTTAATTATCCGTAAGAATGCGACTGCGGGTAAAGAACATGTGTCTGGAGTCATTCTGCAAGGCCATTTAGATATGGTCACACAAGCCAACACTGGCACAGTACACGACTTCTTTAAAGACCCGATTCGCCCGGTTCTTGAAGATGGCTGGTTAATTGCTAAAGATACTACTTTAGGTGCCGATAATGGCATTGGGGTAGCTTTAGCCTTGGCAGTTTTAGACTCAAATGATATTGCTCATGGACCAATTGAAGTTCTTTTAACAGTCGACGAAGAAGCAGGCATGAGTGGTGCACGGCTTTTACAGGCAGGTGTACTAAAAGGGAAATGGTTATTTAATATTGATACAGAAGAGTGGGGTGAGTTATATCTCGGATGTGCTGGCAGTATTGATGTTGAAGTAGAACAGCCACTCACGTATGAGACAATTCCTGAAAATTTGACGGTAGTGAATATTCAGGTTGCTGGCCTTAAAGGTGGTCACTCTGGTGTAGATATTCATTTAGGACGTGGCAATGCCAACGTTATTCTGGCCCGCTTTTTAAATGAGTATTTAGCAAAGCTTGGTGGACGACTTGTTGAGTTTACAGGTGGTACAGCTCGTAATGCTTTACCTCGAGAAGCAGTGGCAACCATTGCAATTTCACCCAGCCAATTACCAGAACTAGAAAAATTACTCACTGAATATCAAACGACATGGAAAAACCAATTACAGGGTATTGATGACAACCTGCAATTAACTATTCAGCTTACTAGCATTGAAACAAATCAAGTGATTACTCAACAACAGCAAAATGAATGGTTGCAAGCTTTGGCAACAAGTCCTTATGGCGTTGCAAGTATGAGTCAAGCTTTACCAGACGTAGTTGAAACCTCAAATAATATTGGAGTGGTAAAACTAAATCGAGATGGTGGAAAAGCTGTTTTAATGGTTCGCTCAATGGTGAATCAAGAAGCTCAAGACTTTGCAGAAAAAATTCAGGCACATTTTAGTCAATTTAATATCGCTTCTACACTCACACCATTGGTTTCGGGTTGGACACCAAATCCTGACTCAGCTGCTCTAAAGTGCTTACAGCAGGCCTATCAAAAGGCATTTAACATTGAGCCAAATCTTAAAGTGATTCATGCAGGCTTGGAGTGTGGGATTATTGCCGAGCATTATCCAGATTTACAGATGGTATCGTTTGGACCGGATATTCAAGGTGCGCATGCGCCAGGCGAGCGAGTCAAAGTTGATACTGTAGAGAAATGCTGGAAGCTATTGGTGACAGCTTTAGCATCTGTAGAGTAATTTTTAGAAATAAGAAGCTCAGTTATGAGCTTCTTAAACTTTAACCTTTACCTGAAAATGATTTGGATTTAACTCGGTAAATTTAAAATCGCAACGGATATAACTTTTACTCTATTTTTAAAAGTTGTCCTGTTTTACTTAAAGTAAACGTATCAAAATCATTCGCTAAATAAAAATGGCCTTTATAAAACTGGCGAACTTCTTCGGCAATAGCTTGGTGTCCTGCTTTATCCTGATGCCGAGGGCTAAAATGCGTCAGAATTAAATTATCAAGAGATTGCTGTTCTGCAAATTCAGCCACCATTTTTGCTGAGCTGTGCATTGGTCCTTTACCTACTTTATCCAAAACTGTTTGTAAATAAGTCGATTCATGAATGAGTAGTTGAGCATCTTTGCAAGCATCTGCTAATAGTTCTGGCCGATCATTATCACCACCTATAATTGCATGGATTTGTTGATTGTAAACTTTGATAAAGTCTTGAGCTTTTAAAGTTTGTCCTTCAAAATCGACATCGTAGCCTCGTTTTAAATGCCCCCAGATATCGCCTTTGGGTACACCAAGCTGAGTTAAAGTTTGGATATCTAACTTCTTTTGAATAGATTTTATATAAATGCTAAAGGCAAAACTTGGCACACGATGGCTTAGTGGATGTGCTTGAACGATGAATTCATCGGTGATCTGCTGTGGCTGCATTACCTCATTAACATCAATAAAATTGATTGGATAGGGCAAATATAAATCTGTAAGTTGGGCCGTAATTTCAAACCATTGCTGAATTTCTTTCGGTGCAATCACGATTAGAGGTTTACTGCGGGCATTCATGCCTGCACTTGCTAATAGACCAACTAGACCATAACAATGGTCGCCATGAACGTGTGTAATACAAATGGCAACCAAGTTTTGTAGGGAAAGTCTGGCTTGCTGAACGCGATGCTGAGTACCTTCACCAGCATCAATTAAAATCCAGTCTTTATTTTTGCTGTTACGGACTGCTAATCCTGAAACATTACGTATAAGAGTGGGTACACCTGAAGAGGTGCCTAAAAAAGTAAAATGAAGCATATTCTTGGAATTTTTAGTCAAATGTTTAAAGAGATTATAGTCACTTATAAAATTTTATAGAAATTATGATGAACAAATAATAGCGACCGAGTGAAAAAATATTTAGCTCGTTTTGGATTAAGTTGGAATAATTTTTAGCAGCTACAGTGCTCATAAGATGATGGACATAGACTCAATCTATGCCCATCAAATACACTTTATTTCATAATAATGAAGCGTGTAATGATTTGACGAAGCTGTTTTAAATAGCCTGTAAAGAAGTGATTAGCGCCCGGTAAAATCGTAATTGGGTGCTTCTGCGGTTTTGCCCATGCAATTGCATCTGAAAGTAAGGTGATGTCATCTTGCTCACCATGAATGAGTAGGATGTCACCTTGAATTTCAGGAGTTTTATAGTGGCGTAAACCTACTACAGTAGCCGTTGGTAAACCGCATAAAATTAACTGTATAGGTCGTAATTCAGGATTAAGCTGTGCAAAGCATTTTGCTAAAACATGTGAGCCGAAGCTAAAACCGCCTGCATAAAATGGTAGGCCTTCATGAAGTTTACGAACATGTTCAATGACGGCTAAGATATCTTCAGTTTCACCATGGCCTTCATCATGAATGCCTTCACTGCCACCTAGGCCACGGAAGCTCGGGCGGTAAACAATGCAGCCATATTCATTAAAGATTTGGGTTAAAAGGGCAGGGACTTTATGTTGAGGGGTTCCACCTTGCAATGGGTGCGGATGACAAACAACCGCAAAGCCTTTGATTTCACCTTCAGGGCGGTCAACGAAAAGTTCAATTTTACCTACTGGACCCTGGATGAAAGTTTGCTCAGACATATAAGAACCGCTAAATAACAATACGTGATGCTATTTTACCGATAGTCGTCATTGAAAACACGAGTTAGCATTAAAAAATATCTACTGTTATAGTTGGTATTAAGAATAATTTTTTCAGGTTATGTATGCTTGCTTTAATTTCTCCTGCAAAAACTTTGGATTATGAAACAGCGTTACCTACAGATGAGTTTACTCAGCCTCGCTTGTTAGAACACTCAGCACAATTAATTGATGTTAGCCGTAAACTTTCTGCTTCGGAAATTGCGAGTTTAATGAGTGTTAGTGAAAAAATTGCCACATTGAATGCAGACCGATTTAGAGATTGGAAGCCCGAATTTGATTTTTCAAATGCTCGTCAGGCAATTTATGCATTTAAAGGTGACGTATATACGGGTTTAGATGCGTACCATTTAAAAGATAAAGATATTGATTTTGCACAGCAGCATTTGCGTATGCTCTCTGGTCTATATGGTTTATTACGTCCTTTAGATTTAATGATGCCTTATCGTCTTGAGATGGGCACTAAATTAAAAAATACGCGTGGTCATAATTTATATGAGTTCTGGTGTGAAATTATCACAAACCAGATTAATGAAGATTTGGCAACAATTAATTCTGATTTACTTGTAAACTTAGCTTCAGATGAGTATTACAAATCGGTCAATGAGAAGAAAATTAAGGCTGAAATTGTTAAGCCTGTTTTTCTTGATCAGAAAAATGGCAAATATAAAGTCATTAGTTTCTATGCGAAAAAAGCACGTGGTTTAATGGCTCGTTTTATGATTGAAAACCAATTAAATAAAGCTGAGGATATTAAAGCGTTCAACACTGATGGTTACTACTTTGATGCTGATAATTCATCAGCAAAAGAGTTGGTATTTAAGCGCGATGAGCAAGTGGCTTAATTAAATTAATAATTCCACATACCATGCGGCCTTTGGTCTCATGTTTAATTTATTAAACTCTATATGAGTTATGCCTTACTTTTGGAAGGTCAAAAGTAACAAAAACCTTTGTTGAACAGAGGGCACATCCATGTGGCCCCTGTTCAACAGTGGCATCCATGCCACTCAGCACGATAGCTTTTGTTATCGTGCTTTAAAATTTAGACAAAATTAATGATTACTTAAAGAAGTAGCCTGTTTCTGGTGAGCTTGCATTTGCCATACGTTTACGTGGCATGCGACCTGCTAAAAATGCTTCACGTCCAGCTTCAACAGCTTTTTTCATTGCAGAAGCCATCAAAATAGGATTTTGAGCAGCTGCAATAGCTGTATTCATCAGTACGCCGTCACAACCAAGTTCCATTGCAATAGCAGCGTCACTTGCTGTACCAACGCCTGCATCTACCAAAATGGGTACTTTTGCATTTTCTTTAATAATTGAAATAGTGTGAGGGTTTAAGATACCTAAACCTGAACCAATTAGACTACCTAAAGGCATAATCGCAACACAGCCCATACTTTCAAGTTCTTGAGCAATGATCGGGTCATCAGAGGTATAGACCATAATCTCAAAACCGTCATCAATCAAAGTTCGAGCTGCTTTTAAAGTCTCAGTTACATTTGGATATAACGTCTTTTCATCGCCTAGAACTTCAAGTTTTACTAGGTTATGACCATCGAGTAGCTCACGCGCTAGCATACAAGTACGAACTGCGCTATCAGCATCAAAACAACCTGCGGTATTTGGCAAAATTGTATATTTTTCTGGTGGAATGACAGACAGTAAATTTGGTTGATCTGGATTTTGTCCAATATTCACACGGCGGATTGCGACAGTTACGATTTCTGCACCACTGGCTTGAATAGCTAAATCCGTTTCATTTAAGTCTTTATATTTGCCAGTTCCTACCAATAAACGAGATTGAAAAGAACGTGAACCAATAATGAGAGGGGTGTCTTGCATGGATAACTCCGACTTAGCCGCCGCCAACAGCGTGAATAATTTCGATACGGTCATGTTGAGCAATCGTAATTTGCTCTAATTTGCTTTTAGAAACGATTTGCTGATTATGTTCGACAGCAAAGCGTTTTCCTTCGAGTGCCATTTCCTGAATGAGTTGCAACAGGTTTTGACAAGGCGTGTCCGTTAATTCGCCATTTAAATAAATTTGCATGATCACATTCCAATTATTTTGCGTATTTGAGGGCATTCCAAGCCAAAACGAGCCATCCAGCTATCATAAATGCTCCGCCAATTGGGGTAATTGCCCCTAAAATTCTCGGTAATCCAAGTGCCATGATATAGAGTGAACCACAGAAAAATAAAATACCAATCTGAATCAATATGAATGGCAATTTAATGGGGAACGTCAGGATAACTTTGCTTAAAATACCAAGTGCTAGTAAGCCTAAAGCATGGTAGAAAAAGTAGTCGGTTGCAGTATGCCACCAAACAAGTTGCTCAGGACTCGCATGAGCTTTAAGACCATGTGCTCCAAAAGCACCCAACATAACTGCAAAGGCAAGATTAAGGGCTGAAATGGCAATCCACATAACAAAAAACGCAAATGAATAATGAAGGGCAACGTTATCATAGATTGGGTTGGCTAAACATAGCCAGATAAAACAAAAGGGCTAAACGCCCTTTTATTTTTAAACTTATTTTTTAGCTTGCAGACATAGCAATTTTAATTTTTTCCATTGCATTCTTTTCAAGCTGGCGAATACGCTCTGCTGATACATTATATTCGGCTGCTAACTCGTGGAGAGTAGACTTGTCATCATCTAACCAGCGACGTTGTAAAATATTACGCGAACGATCATCTAACTGATCCATTGCATCATGTAAGGCAGATGTACTTTGCTCTTCCCAGTCTTCATTTTCAACTAAGCGAGCTGGATCATAGCGATTATCTTCAAGATACAATGCAGGTGCAGTATGCGGGGTGTCATCGTCGTCGTCGCCTTGAGCTTCGAAAGCAGCATCATAAGCGGTTAAACGACCTTCCATCTCCAGAACTTGTTCTGCAGTAACATTTAAGTCATTCGCAATCGATTGAGCTTCTTCGAGCGTTAATTTTTTACTCGATTTTTTTAAACTACGTAAATTGAAAAATAATTTACGCTGTGCTTTGGTCGTTGCAATTTTGACAATACGCCAGTTACGAATAACGTATTCGTGAATTTCTGCTTTAATCCAGTGGACGGCAAAAGATACAAGACGCACGCCCATATTTGGGTCGAAACGCTTCACGGCTTTCATTAAGCCTAAATTACCTTCTTGAATAAGGTCGCCTTGTGGTAGGCCATAACCTGCATAGCTGCGCGCAATGTGAACGACGAAACGTAAATGCGACATTACCAGCATTTTTGCGGCATCAAGATCTTGGTCATAATAATAACGTTCAGCAAGTTCTTTTTCTTGCTCGGCCGTTAAAATAGGAATCTGATTGACAGTACTGATATATGCACCAAGGTTTACACCGGGCGCAGACAATGACAGGGGCATCAATTGATTGCTGCTGTCACTCATGATTTCTCCTTGTAGGATCGGATGGGATAACCAATAAATTCATCTTAATTTGAATCAGCTTCATAATTAAGGAAAATTGGGTAGAGAAATGTAAAATTTTATGCAATTTCTAATCTTTTAGTTTATCAAAGAATCATTGAGTTTCAATTAAATAGTGAAATTCTCTTTCAGATATATGTGTTGTCTGACACATAAAATGATGTAAACCACAGTAACGAGTTACATCTATTTCACTATGAGGGTCAGAAGATTTTAATAAGAATAGCTGTTTACCCGATACTTTTTTGAGTTCGCGTTTTAGCATTAATAAAGGCATCGGACAGGGTTGGCCCAAAGCATTAATTTCAATGGGTGCTGTAGTAGAAGAAGTGTTGGTCATTCATCATCAAAACAACTAAAAAAATTATTCTAACAAATTTTTTTATAAATGCTGCACATTTTATAAAAGAAGAAACAAGGAATTACCTATAAAAAATATTGTAATAAGCTGTTTAAAAAAACGACTAAAAATACGGGGAATAATTGAAAAAAATTCTATTAATTGTCATAAACCCGTGGTAAGCTCGAACCGTTTTAAGATTTACCACACACTTAAATTGGTTTAAAAATCTTATAACAAATGGATGTAACCGGAAATTGTTGATAGTTTTACAGAATGATTACAAGCTTTAAGATTATAAATATTTTAAACACTTGTTTGCTCTGCTGTTTGCAACACCGGAAGGTCCTTTTTTCAACATCTGAGGATTGACTTATGACAGCTCGCGAACAAGGCGTAGTAAAGTGGTTTAACGACACTAAAGGTTTTGGCTTTATTCAACGTAACGGTGGTGATGACGTATTTGTTCATTTCCGCGCAATCGTTGGTGACGGTCACCGTTCTTTACGTGACGGCCAACGCGTAGAATTTAGTGTAGTACAAGGTCAAAAAGGTTTTCAAGCTGAAAACGTTCAGCCTTTAGACTAATTCATCTTTTTGATGAATCATGGACGCTCCAATTTTTGAATTGGGGCGTTTTTGTTTATAATGATCTTCTCATTAGAGAGATTGTTTGTTAGAGCACGTATTTATGACATCTGGTTTTGAAACCTTGAATTTACATCCGCAACTTAAAAAGGCGATTGATGCTTTAGGGTTTAAGCAAATGACCCCGATTCAGCAAAAGGTTTTAAAATATACGTTGGGCGGGCATGATGCGATTGGTAGAGCGCAAACAGGAACAGGTAAAACTGCTGCTTTCCTTATTAGTGTAATTAATGACTTGTTACATAACCCGATTCAAGAGCAGCGTTTTCGTGGTGAACCGCGTGCATTGATTTTGGCACCTACTCGTGAATTGGCATTGCAAATCGAAAGCGATGCAAAGTTACTCACAAAATTTTCAGATTTACACATCGTGACACTGTTGGGTGGCGTAGATTTCGATAAGCAAAAGAAACAGTTAGATGCTAATTTTGTCGACATCATCGTTGCCACTCCTGGGCGTCTAATTGATTTTGTAGAACAAAAAGAAGTTTGGCTCGATCAAATTGAATTTTTAGTCATCGATGAAGCTGACCGCTTATTGGACATGGGTTTTATTCCTTCTGTAAAACGTATTGTGCGTTATTCCCCACGTAAGGAACAACGCCAAACGCTCATGTTCTCGGCTACTTTTAGTTATGATGTGCTTAATTTGGCAAGACAATGGTTATTTGAACCAATCACTGTTGAGATTGAGCCTGAGCAAAAAACTAACAACGATGTTGAGCAGCGCGTTTATGTAGTCGCTAAACAAGATAAATATCGTTTACTACAAGATATTTTGCGTGAAGAGCCTATCGATAAAGTTATGATTTTTGCGAATCGACGTGATCAAGTACGCCGTCTTTATGATCATTTAAAGAGAGATGGATATCGGGTCGGTATGCTTTCAGGTGAAATTGCTCAAGATAAACGTTTAAAAATGTTAGAGCAGTTTAAGCAGGGTAAAAATAACGTCATGATTGCAACTGATGTTGCAGGCCGTGGTATTCATGTTGATGGCGTATCTCATGTGATCAACTATACTTTACCTGAGCAATCAGATGATTATGTACATCGCATTGGACGTACAGGTCGTGCTGGCTCACAAGGTGTAAGTATTAGTTTCTTATCTGAAGATGATGCTTTTTATTTGCCGGAAATTGAAAAAGCAATTGGTAAGAAATTGCCATTAACCCGTCTAGACGGTTATTGCTAATAAAAAAAATCCCAATCAACTGATTGGGATTTTTTTTGATTAATTAATTTTACAATAGAAGGTAAGGGTTGTTTGATAATCATCATCTTTTGCAAGTGATGCATTTTTGCCAGTTAAGGTGCCAATTACACCAGCCGCTGCTTCAACCATTTGGCCTGTTTTCTCACTTACAACATCTTTTAATACACCGTTGTATGTTGTTTTTTCATCTACAACAACAGGGCTGGTGCTTTTTGAACAAGTTTTTTGAGCAGCAGTAATCGCATTATTTTTTGCAATTAGGTTCGTTTTACCAATACCTGTGACTTCAAATTGATTATTTTCTTTTTGAACTGCCAAAGTGTTCTTAGGCGTAGTGGCACAAGCACCTAGTAATAAAACAACACTACTCAACGCACTCGCTAAAATTATTTTTTTCATGTTTCACCTAATATCGCTAATCGTCAAAAGATCTCACTATTTGAACACAAGTTTTCTAATTGATTTTGAAGACGTTGTATAAGTTTTGATGTTTTGTCTTAAAAAAATGTCAAAGCACGAACTCGTTATTTTTATGTTCTAGATACAATGGTGGATTATCTGTAGATTATGCTAATCTATTTTGAATTTTTTGAGTTAGATCAATATTAATGACGGATTCAGCAATACAGATAATTCATCAGAATATTCACCAACGTCAATCTATTGGTCAATTGATTGAGCCTGCTCCAAATGCAGATCAATTAGAGTTGGCTTTTCAAGCTGCGTTAACTGCTCCTGACCACCATAGACTTAAACCAACACGTTTTGTCGTTATCGAGGCTGAGCAACGTGGTGCTTTTGGTGAAGTTTTAGCAAAAGCTTTAGCCGATTTAGGTGAAACCGACTCAGCACAGCTTGAGCGAGTGAAGCAACATCCTTTCCGCGCACCTTTACTCATTTTAGCGCTTACGCAATTGCAAGATCACCCTAAGGTTCCACATTTTGAACAGATTTTAAGTACTGGAGCTGCTGTACAAAACCTTTTATTGTCTTTACAAGTTCAAGGTTTTTCTACCATGTGGCGTAGTGGTGCTGTTGTCGAATCAAACTGGTTAAAACAGCATTTAGGATTGCAACCACACGATTTAATCTCAGGTATTATTTATGTGGGTACGGCAGCTAAAGCGATTGCACCGCGTGCAGATATTGAAAGTAAAGAATTCGTAAAAGTTTGGCAGGCATAAAAGTCTGTAGAAGTAAGAAATAGGATAATAAAGCATGACTGAATTTAAGTTTACAGATTTAGTGGAACCTGTTGCGGTCGATAAAAAAACAGCATTACGTATTACTGTTTTAGGTGGAGGCAGTTTTGGTACGGCTATGGCAAATTTAGCTGCACGTAATGGCTGTGACACCATGATCTGGATTCGTGATGCTGATACAGCTGAAGAAATCAATAAAACCCATATTAATAAACGTTATTTGCCAGACTTTGTTTTAGAGTCCTCATTGCGTGCTGTGTCTGACCTTGAACAAGCAGTATGTGATCGAGATATTATTTTGGTGGCCATTCCTAGCCATTCATTTCGTGATGTCTTAAAACAAATTGCTCCTTTTATTACTGCACAAGCGATTGTCTCTTTAACTAAGGGTGTCGAGGCTAAAACTTTTAGCTTCATGAGCGATATTATTCGCGAAGAATTGCCAGAAGTTCCTTATGGGGTATTGTCTGGACCAAATCTCGCTAAGGAAATTATGGCGGGAATGCCATCAGGTACTGTTATTGCCAGTGATTCTGAACTCGTTCGTTATGCTGTACAACATGCTCTGCATAGTGCGTTATTCCGAGTTTTTGGTAGTGATGATGTGCATGGTGTTGAACTGGGTGGAGCACTTAAAAATATTTACGCCGTTGCAATGGGAATTGGTGCAGCTTACAAAATTGGCGAAAACACCAAGAGTATGATTTTAACGCGTGCTTTGGCCGAGATGAGCCGTTTTGCAGTTAAACAGGGGGCAAATCCATTAACGTTCTTAGGTTTGTCTGGTGTGGGAGATTTATTTGCAACCTGTAATAGTCCATTAAGCCGTAATTATCAAATTGGTTATGCTTTGGGTTCAGGTAAAACACTTGACCAAGCGAGTAAAGAATTGGGACAAACTGCTGAAGGAATTAATACGATTGTTCAGGTACGCGGTAAAGCAGAAGAACTAGACGTATATATGCCAATTACCAACGCTTTATATGAAGTTATCTTTGAGGGGGCACCTCCTTTAAATATTGCCTTATCTCTTATGAAAAATGGGCACCGTAGTGATGTTGAGTTTGTTTTACCTCATCATGAAGTCTGAAGAAGAAATGTCATAAATTACGGTTATAATGCAAGAATTATTAACAAGGAATATTTATGCAACTGACATTAGTTCGTCATGGGGAAGCTGCTCCTCCAGTAAATGGTAATGATACTAAACGTCCACTTACTGCTCGTGGGCATGCTCAAGCTGAACAAACAGCAACATTTTTAAAAGATATTGTTAAGCCAGATATTTTCGTAGTGAGTCCATTATTGCGTGCTCAAGAAACATTAGCGCATATTCAAACTTATTTTAAAGATGTTCCCGTGCTGTTATGCGATAAAATTAAACCGGACGATAATGCGAAAGAAGCGGTTGAGTGGTTGTCTCAGATTCCGTATGAGTCAATTGTAGTCGTGTGTCATATGAATGTAGTAGGGCATATTGCTGAACTATTGACACATGAAAACTTTAATCCATTTGCACTTGCCGAAGCTCGAATTTATGATCAGGCTGTGATTGCTGCTGGTTTATCAACACAAAAAAATAGTTTTGTACCCACAATATAATTAAAAAGGTCATTTAGCCCATTATGCTGTATTTATGGATGCCTGAAACCAATGGAATATGGCATTGGTCTAACGGAGAAAACTGGTTGCAGGCAGCAAGTCTTGATCAATTAATACAAGATCTGCAACTACATCAAGGAAAAGAAGCTGTCATCTTTTTCCCTAGTCGCCATGCTCAGGTACTCCAGCAGCACATGGCAAAGTCTCATTACAAGCAACTCGGGGCAGATGGTGTTAAATATTTGCTTGAAGAATTTGTGACTTTGCCGATTGATCATATGAAAGTGGTTCATCATTTTCATGCTGATCAATTGACCGTATTGGGAGTGGCAAAAACAACAGTAGAAACATGGCAACATGCAATGGCTTTGCTGCCTATTAAGCTCGTTGCTTTATTGCCAGACTTTTTAATTTTACCGGAACCTCAAGATCAGCAAGTGGTCTTATGTAATATTGATCAGAAATTACTTGTACGTGAAAGTAAATGGGTCGGTAATTCTCTAGATGATCTGGGATTGTTTTTAGAGTTCCAGCCGGTTGAAACACATTATCAATATACTGGTTTGACATCAGAGCAATTAGAAAGCTTGATGGCAGCATCAAGTGCTGAGCAGCGTTCAGAATTTATTTATCAATTTCAGGCTTTAGATAAACCTAAACAACATCCTTTTAATGTTCTACCTAAAGCTAAAGGGCAAGAGCAAACGGTTTCAGGGTATTGGAAAGCATGTGCGGCTGTTATTTTAGCAATTATAGTGGTTCAGTTTAGCTATGACTTGTTGCGCTGGGTAAAGTTAAAAAATGTGGCTAATCAAACCGCTGAGCAGACGATAGAGCAATATAAATATTGGTTTGGTTCTTCTAGTCGTGTGAATGAGCAGAACATAAAAAGCCAATTTGAAAGTCATTTACGCATGAGTAAGCAAGGTGATACACAAGCACTTTCTTTATTGAGTCGTGTTGGGCCTATTTTAATGCAAAGACAAATTTTAGCTCAGCAGTTAAATTATGATGCGTCAATATTAACAATGGCATTAAAAGCAAAGTCGGCAGATGATTTGCAAGCTTTAACTCAGCAACTTAACCAGCAGGGATTCAAAGCAGAGCTCGGTAATGTTCAAGCCGATGGTGGTGGGGCAATCGGGGTGGTGAAAATACAATAATGAAAATGATAACTCAATTGCAAAACCGCTTTGATCAGTGGGTTGAACAGATCGTTCAATATTTGGATCGCTTAACTGTACGTGAACGTATTATGGTGGTCTTTACTACAATCTTTGTCGTTGTGGCTATTGTAGGAGCTTCACTTTGGAAAATGCATTCTTTAGCAGAGCAACAACAGCAACGATTAAATGATTTAAAAGATTTGATGGTATGGATGCAGAGCAATGCGGTTACCATGAAACCCGCAAATGAACTTGAGTTGGGTCAATCGGAAAAAATACAACGTGTAGCTCAGCAACAAGGCTTGACGGTCACTTCTCAACAAAATGGTGAGCAGTTACAAATTATTGTTACTCATCAGAATTATGCAATTTTAGCGAACTTTTTAACCCAACTTGCACAAATGGGCTTAAGTATTCAAAAAATGGAAATGGTTTCAAGTGACGGACAGATTAAATTAACAGCGACGGTTCAATAACATATTAAAATATGGTGTTCTTAAGCATGGTGTTTTGTGCTGCCTGTGCCTATAATATGCCTACCTAAAATCAGTAGATTGTGATTGGTATGTTATATTCACTTGCTCGCCCGATGTTGTTTAGTTTAGCACCAGAGCGTGCCCATGAATTAACATTATCTATGCTTGATAAAGCACATAAGTTCGGCCTGCTACGTCAAAGCGTAGAATCAAAACCAACAACCTGTATGGGAATTGAATTTCCAAATCCGGTAGGTTTGGCGGCTGGACTTGATAAGAATGGTGCACATATTGATTCTTTAGCCGGACTGGGTTTCGGTTTTATTGAAATTGGAACAATTACACCGCGTCCTCAGTCGGGGAATCCACAGCCACGATTGTTCCGTATTCCTGAAGCTAAAGCCATTATTAACCGCATGGGTTTTAATAATGATGGTGTTGATAAGCTTGTTGAGAATGTTAAAGCTTCAAAATTTAAAGGAATTCTAGGCATTAACATTGGTAAGAATGCGGATACGCCTGTAGAAAAGGCTGTTGATGATTACCTGATTTGTCTTGAGAAAGTTTATAACTACGCCTCTTATGTTACTGTTAATATCTCATCTCCAAATACTAAGAACTTAAGAAGTTTACAAAGTGGCGATGCATTAACTGAATTATTGCAAACATTAAAAGAAAGACAACTTGAGCTTGCCGAGCAATATAACCATTATGTTCCTTTAGTTTTAAAAGTTGCACCTGACTTAACAGTTGAAGATGTTGAGTTTATTGCAGCACAATTATTGCAATTTAAGATTGATGGTTTAATCGTTACCAATACGACTTTATCTAGAGACGGTGTAGAAAACCTTCCTAATGGTAACGAATCGGGTGGATTATCAGGTGCGCCTGTTTTTGAAAAAAGTACCGAATGCTTACGTTTGTTTGCCAAAACGTTAAAAGGACAAATCCCGTTGATTGGCGTGGGTGGAATTTTGTCGGGTGAACAAGCAGCAGTCAAACAGCAAGCTGGAGCAACATTAGTACAAATCTATAGCGGATTGATTTACACCGGTCCTATATTAGTAAAACAATGTGTTGCAGCCATGACTTAAGTGAATATGAACACAATTGATATCATTATTCTGATACTTTTGCTCATTGGGGGGCTAAACGGTTTGCGACAAGGATTTATCAAAGCCTTTGCGAACTTGGTAGGATGGATCATTGCATTAATTATGGGTGCAAAATATGCTGTCCTTCTTGCGCCGTCCATGTCTGGTTTGAGTCATGATCCGGTTGTTCAAAAAATTGCAGCTTTTGCATTTATAGCACTGATGATCATTGTTTTAACATGGATCGTCACTGCATTTTTAAATGGCCTCTTGAAAAGTCTGAAATTGGGGCCATTAAATCGTTTAGCAGGTGGTGCTTTTGGTTCCTTAAAGGGCTTGTTGGTTGTGTTGATTACAATGCAAGGCGTTGGGCCTTGGGTTGAGAGTTCACCAAGCTGGAAACAGTCCGTACTTATACAATTTTTACTGCCTTATGCACCTTTAGCGACTGAATTGTCTAAAGATGCTGCAAGTGAGGCATTTCATCAAATAACATCTGGAGGTAGTGCATCAAGCACCCCTTCAAAACCAATGGACGAATCGGAAGATTTAGAAAACCGATCCGACCATTCGACAAAGAATCCTTTTTATTAATTCCTAGCTTGTCTGCGAGGTTGCTATGTGTGGAGTTGTTGGTATAGCCGGTAAATCGCCAGTGAACCAAATGTTGTTTGATGCTTTAACGATGTTGCAACATCGTGGGCAAGATGCAGCTGGAATAGTAACCTGCCATGAAGGCCGTCTTTTCCTTCGTAAGGATAACGGTATGGTGCGTGATGTTTTTCATACTCGTCATATGAGAGCATTACTTGGTAATTATGGTATTGGCCATGTACGTTACCCAACTGCTGGTTCTGCTAGTAGTGCTGAAGCACAACCATTTTATGTGAACTCACCTTATGGTATTACACTTGCACATAATGGTAACTTAACCAATGCTGAAGATATTCATGATGACCTGTTTAAAACAGATTTACGTCATATGAATACAGACTCTGACTCAGAAGTTCTTTTGAACGTATTCGCGCATGAGTTGCAAAAGAACGGTACTTTAAATCCTACACCAGATGATATCTTTCATACAGTTTCTCGTGTACACGAGCGCTGTCTAGGTGCATATGGCGTAGTGGCAATGATTACTGGTCATGGTTTGGTTGGTTTCCGCGATCCAAACGGTATCCGTCCATTGATTTATGGTTCACGTATGACTGAAAAAGGCGAGATGGAATACATCATCGCTTCTGAATCAGTTGCTATTACAGCACTTGGTTTCAAAATTGAGCGTGATATTGAACCGGGTGAAGCAATTTTCATCAATTCAGATGGTGAATTGTTCTCAAGACAATGTGCAGCTAATCCAAAATACCGCCCATGTATTTTTGAATATGTTTATTTTGCACGTCCTGATGCCATTATTGATGGAATTTCAGTTTATAAAGCTCGTTTAAAAATGGGTGAAAAACTTGCCCATAAAATTTTACGTGACTGGGGTGAGGACCACGATATTGATGTGGTTATTCCAATTCCGGATACGAGCCGTACTTCAGCATTAGAACTTGCAAATATTCTAGGTGTGAAGTTCCGTGAAGGTTTTATGAAAAACCGTTATATCGGTCGTACCTTCATTATGCCAGGTCAGCAACAACGAAAAAAATCAGTACGCCAAAAATTAAACCCTGTAGAACTTGAGTTTAAAGGTAAGAATGTTTTACTGGTTGATGACTCAATTGTACGTGGTACAACCTGTAACGAAATTATCCAGATGGCACGTGATTCTGGTGCAAAAAAAGTATACTTTGCATCAGCAGCACCAAAAGTAATGTATCCAAACGTTTATGGTATTGATATGCCTGCTAAAGCTGAGCTTATTGCTTCAGAACGCAGTGTAGAAGAAATCCAGGAAATTATTGGTGCTGATCGTTTAGTTTTCCAAGAATTGGAAGATTTGAAAAATGCTGTACGTACTAGCAAAGTACCTGATCTAACTGAGTTTGATTGCTCTGTGTTTGATGGCGTTTATGTAACAGGCGATATTGATGGTGCTTATCTAAATAATTTGGAGCAGAAGCGTAATGATTCTGCTAAAAAGAAAAAAGATGGCTACATTGATGTGAATGTTGATGCTGCTTCTGTAGATTTAACAGGCATTAAAGAAGAATAGAAATAGCTGAAAAAAGCGGGTGTTTCCCGCTTTTTTCTTTTATGATGAAAACTAACAATGTAATTGGGAATATTTACATTGAAAGAAGTAAGCCACTATCTAATCGAAAATAAGAATATGGCATGGTCCATCACTATGTGTTTGGTTGCTGTGCTGCTTACTATTTTTATCTTAAATTTAATTTTAGGTTTACTCGTCCATTTTTTTGATTATAGTCAGCCCATTTGGTGGCATACCTTAAGTCCTTATTTCGTTGCGCTATTGCTTTTTATTATGGTTTGGTCGGTAGTTACTGAGCTTTATATCTTGCGTAAAGGTGGACATTCTTTAGCAAAACAACTGAAAGCACGTCGTTTAGTAAAAGAAGAAAGTACGCCAGAAGAGCTTGAAGCATTAAAAATTACTGAATATTTGGCGCAAAATTTTTCACTTAAAGTTCCAACCTTATATGTTTTACCTGATGAAGTAGGCGTAAATGCGCTTACGGCAGGTTTTCACCCTAAAGATATTGTGATCATTTTGACATGGGGAGCTTTGCAAAATCTGGATAAACTTGAACTCTATGGTTTGTTGGGTCATGAGTTTAATCAGATTTTATCGGGTGAAGCTGTTGAAAATACTAAATTAAAGATTTTATATAGTGGATTAACGACATTTAGTCAGTGGGGCAGTAAATTAGCAAAACAAGGCTTTAAACGCTACAGCCCAGGTTATAAACATAAATTTGAAACTGTATTTGTTGCAGTGGGTGGTGTCATTTGGCTAGCTGGAAGCTTAGGTGTACTAATTACCCGATTCATTAAATATTTAACTTTGAGTGGACGCACATTTCGTAATGATCAAAAAACGGTACGATTATTAAAAAATAGTGCTAATACTCAGACTTTGTTGCGTATTTATGTTCACCATTCTGGCTCACAAATCCATAGTGCCTATTCTGAATCAATCGCGCATATGTGTTTTGCTAACTCACTGAGTCCGCAAAGTTGGATGAATATTCACCCAAGTATTCGTGAACGTATTTATGAGTTAAATCCGACTTTGCTACAAGATTTACAATTAGAAAATTTAAAAAAGCTTCGCAATCGTCCGTTATTCAGTTTATTTCATTTTTTAGAAGAATCTGAAAAAGAAATTTATGTTCCATGGTCATCTCCACAGCCTTTGCCTTTATTAAGGTTGTCACCCATTAGTTTTGCATTAAATGATGCCATTAAGCCTCTTAGTAGTGATGTGCGTCGCAATAAAAAGCGTCCTGAGCTAATTCAGCGCGCACTACAAACTGCTACGGGTTCACGCGAGGTGATGGTTGCTATTTTGATGATTCGCCAATATCGAGAATTTATCCCAAAAGATGCACCAGTTAGCCATGCCATTATTGATGCCTTATTAAATCTTGATGGGCGTATCCATATTCAGATATTTCATGATGCTTGTAAAAACATTGGGCATATGCCGGCAAGTATTGCGCGGCAATTTCTAACAAAACTAGCGCTTATTATTCAAGAAGATGGCGAGATTGGTCTGTTAGATGCGCTTTTGCTGGAACGGGTTAAATATGAGTTGAATTTAATGCCGTTACATTTGCCAACAGCATTTGAAGAAGTAAAACCTCAAATTGTTCGTTTAATTGATGCCTTGCTTCATGTCCAGCAAATTAATAGTCCAAATCAGTTAGAAGTACGTGAACGTATTTTGCGTTCGCTACTTAATCCAGATGAAATGTATGTCTATGATGAGATTTCAGACGAGCCTTTAGATTTGGCTGAAATTTTAAATGACATTGCAGGTTTATTATTGCGTGACCGTCTTAGTATTCTTGCGATTGCAGAAATGTGCTTGTGGAGTGATCGTATTATCACACAAGACGAACTAGATGTACTTGAATTACTTTATTGGCGATTTGGCTTTGAGACAGAAGAAATTGTTGAGCAAATGCAAAAAAGAAATAGTGTGATGATTATTTAAAAGACATCTACGATTATAAAAACAGCTGAACGAAATAAAACACTGAAAAAAAAATTCAAGCCCGTTAGAATGTAGCTTAAGTAGAGGTATTGATTCAAACATGATTGGGCAACAAAGAAATATATTGGCGACTTTAGGAATTGATGTATGGATTCCTAAGACACAGGCATGCCAAAAAAATAATGCTCAAAGCCTTTGGCGAGATCATGTTGTAGAAGAACCAGAACCGATCATATTGCCCTCTGTAGAGCCCATAGTTCTTGAGCAGCCTAAAAAGCCACAAATTAACGATATTCCAAAAATTGAGCCTGAAATTGTAGCGCCAGTTTCAATACAGGCTCAACCTGTTATAGAACCTCGCAATCAAGTGCAAGCACCTGCCATTAAAATTGCATCATTTGAGTTGCAGGCTTTTTCTCTTGAAAAATGTGTTATTTTTTTAGATGTTACAAATTTAACTGAAGAAGAAAAACAGCTTTGGAATAACATACAAAAAGCGAAAATAGGGCAGTATGCTGAACTAAAATGGCCTTTTCCTTTAGCTGCTTATCAAGATCAGCGGGGCGCTGGTTCATATATACAAGGCTTTTTAGATGCTGTTGCAGCAGATAAAAAGATCTTATGCCTTGGTGAATGTTCTTATATTCAATATGCCAATATCATCCATTTGGCAAGTTTAAAAGAAATGCTGGAGAAACCACTCCTTAAAAAAAGGTTATGGAAATTAATGCAAGATAACAACGAGTAGTAGGGATTTACATGAAAAAAGTTGTAGTTTTTAGCCAAATTGATGAAGAAATTTTGTCTCGATTACAACAGGATTATCATGTTGTGGTTCTTAACCCAAAATTGGGTGATATTAATGAACAAATAAGACAGCACGTTGTCGATGCTGATGGGATGATTGGTGCAGGACGGGTACTGAATGAAAATAACCTTGCATCTGCCCAAAAACTAAAAATTATTTCATCTGTAACAGTGGGCTATGACAATTATGATGTGGCTTATTTAAACCAAAGAAAAATCTGGTTGGCAAATATACCGCATGTTTTAACTGAAACAACAGCTGATCTTGCTTTTACATTATTACTAAGTGCTGCTAGAAAAGTACCTTTTCTGGATCATTGGACTAAACAAGGTGAATGGAAAAGAACGGTGGGGCCTCAGCAGTTTGGTTTAGATGTTTTTGGGAAGACATTAGGTATTATTGGACTTGGTAATATTGGTGCTGCAATTGCACGTCGTGGTTTTTATGGATTTAACATGAATATTGTTTACCATAATCGTCGTGAAAAGCCTGAATTAGCTGAACCATTAAATGCAGAATATCTTGGTCTGGATCAATTGCTACAGCAGTCTGATTTTGTAGTAACTGCAGTTGATTTAAATAATGAATCGAAAGCCTTAATGGGCAAAGCGCAATTTGAGCTTATGCAAAAGCACGCTATTTTTATTAATATTGCCCGTGGTTCAGTAGTTGATGAGCAAGCTTTAATTGAAGCTTTACAGCAAAATCAGATCTTTGCTGCTGGCTTAGATGTGTATGAAAAAGAGCCTTTACAAGATTCGGGACTTTTTAAATTACCGAATGTAGTGACTTTGCCTCATGTGGGGTCGGCTACTGCTGAAACCCGTAAAAAAATGGCAAATCTGGCCTATAAAAATTTGGTTGAAGCTTTAGAGGATAAAACACCTAGATATCTGGTAAACCAAAACTTTATATAAGTGATTAATAACACTTCATTGCAAAACTAGTCGATTTCGAGTGATATAGTAAAAGTCTATTGATTGAAAACCAATTTTTGTGGTTTACATCAATAGGCTTTTTTTATGGTTTAATTTTAATAGAGAAAAACTTTTGAGATTTTTGCCAGTTATTTTAAGTGCGACTTTTATAGCAAATGCTTCGTATGCACAGTCTTTCGACCCTCAGCCATCTGCGAATCAGGTGGAAATTCCGAATATCGGAAGTGGAATAGGTTTGCTTGATCAACAAAAAGAAAAATTTATTGGTGAAAAAGTTTTCCGTGAAGTTCATAAACAAATGCCCGTTATCCAAGATATCTGGCTCGAAGACCAATTTTTTCAAGTATTTTCAAGTATTTTAAGTGAGACTCAACTTGGTCAGCCTATTGGTCTAGTTGTTATTAAAGATCCACAAATCAATGCATTTGCTGTTCCGGGTGGTCTATTTGCGCTTAATACAGGGCTTATTGCTTCAGCTCGCAATATTGATGAAATTGCTGGGGTGATGGCGCATGAAATTGCACACGTATCACAAAGACATTTTAGTCGTTCAGAGGAAGCCTTTAAGGGACAAACGTTATTAAGTTTAGCTGGGCTTTTGGCGGGTGTGGCCATAGCTGCACAGGGTGGCGGAGATGCAGGAGCAGCAGTGATGTTGGGAACGCAGGCTGCATTAATGGATAGCCAGTTAACATACAGTCGAAATCAGGAGCGTGAAGCTGACCGTATTGGTATGCAATATATGTATGCAGCGGGTTATAACCCGCAAAGTATGGCAGACTATTTTGAAACAATGCATCGTGCGACTAGTCGGGTGAGTTTTTTACCAGATTTTTGGCTGACTCATCCATTAACGACTGAGCGCATGAGTGAAGCTCGTCTTCGTGCTAACCAGATGCCTAAAGTCAAAAATCGCATATATGATGCTGATTTTGAAATTTTAAAATGGTACACAATGGTAGTTTCAAATCAGGCTACTGAAAACCAACTACAGAGTTTAGCCTCACAAAAAAATATTGCGGGTCTTATTGCTTTGGCGGCTTTTTATGTAAAACAAGGAGATTATGCACAGGCGCAATCTACTTTAGATCAAGTCAAATCTAGTGGAAAACCTCTTGTTACACTCTTGCAGACCGATATTTATCTGGGGCAAAACAAGTTGGATCAAGCCTATACTTCAATTGCTTCTACACAAATGACTATGCCTGAAAATAGGGCTTTTAGTTATAAGTTGGCTGAAGTGTTACTGCGCCAAGGTAAATTTGGACAGGTTCAAACTCTTGTTCAGCGGTTTATCAATAAAAACCCAAGAGATATCCAAGGTTGGCAATTTTTACAGCAAGCTGCGAATTTGGATAAGAATGGACCTTTAAGAGCGGTTAATGTTCTACGCTATCGAGCAGAAGCTGAATATTGGTCGGGGAGTGAAGAGAATGCGATTAAATCGATGTTGCATGCTCAGCGATTAGCAAAAGACAATCAAGCAATGTCGGCTAGAATAGACAGTAGATTGAAACAAATGCAAGATGAGCGAAGAATGAAAATTTGAAATATGTCTTTCAAAAATTTCAATTATATAAACACGCCCAAACTAAAAGAAGCTTTGGTTTGAGGGAATATAAAATTTAAGCGAAGAGATTAAGCTAATTTAGCTTTAATTTTTGCTGAAACTACAGAAGGATCGGCACGCCCGGCTATGATCGGACGTAGAGAATTCATCACCTTACCCATATCTTTCATGCTAGTTGCTTCTTGAGCAGAAATCGTTTGCTCAATGAGAGAATCAAGCTCTTCCTCAGTCATAGCTTCTGGTAGAAACTGAGATAAAATCTCAGCTTCGGCTTGTTCTTTACTAGCTAAATCATCACGACCAGCACCTTCAAAGGCTTTGATCGATTCTTTACGTTGTTTAATTTGCTTTTCAATGACCGCAAGAACCTGAGCGTCGCCAAGCTCTATGCGCTCATCGACTTCGATTTGCTTAATTGCTGCTTGTAGACTACGCAAAACCGTCACTGTTGCCATATCTTTGGCACGCATAGAAGTTTTTAATGCATCAGTAATTTGGTTTTTTAAAGTAGTCATAATTCAGCAGTCAATCACAAATTAATTAGTAAAGGCGAGTAGTACGTACAGATTCGCGAGCCAATTTCTTTTGGTAGCGTTTAACTGCAGCAGCTTTTTTGCGCTTACGTTCTTGAGTTGGTTTTTCGTAGAATTCACGTTTACGAACGTCAGCTAAAACACCAGCTTTTTCGCATGAACGTTTGAAACGACGGATAGCTACGTCAACTGGTTCGCCTTCTTTCAACTTAACTTGTGGCATGTAAAATCCTCTAGATTATGGATAAGATCAAGCACACTATTGTGCCGGATCACAAGTGAAGGTCAGTATTTTACTCATTTACAACTCATATCACAAGTCTATAATAGCGATTGCAATATTTTGACTCATATAAAAGGCAGTTTTGATGATTGTTTTAGGCTTGGAAACTTCTTGTGATGAAACAGGGTTGGCACTTTATGATAGCGAACTCGGCTTGCGGGGACAGGTTCTTTATAGCCAAATTAAACTTCATGCCGAATATGGTGGAGTAGTACCTGAACTTGCTTCTCGAGACCATGTTCGAAAATTAATTCCTTTAATGAATCAATTGCTTGAGCAAAGTGGTGTAACAAAACAAGAGATTGATGCTGTTGCTTATACACGTGGTCCTGGCTTAATGGGAGCCTTAATGACAGGGGCTTTATTTGGAAGAACTTTAGCTTTTTCTTTAAATAAACCTGCCATTGGTGTTCACCATATGGAAGGGCATATGTTGGCGCCTTTACTCTCAAGTCAACCGCCTGAATTTCCATTTGTTGCTTTATTAGTTTCAGGTGGGCATACACAATTAATGGCAGCTCACGGTATTGGTCAATATGAACTTTTGGGTGAATCTATTGATGATGCAGCTGGGGAAGCCTTTGATAAAGTTGCAAAAATGATGAGTTTGCCATACCCAGGCGGTCCTAATATTGCGAAATTGGCTTTAAGTGGTAATCCTTTAGCATTTGAATTTCCTCGACCAATGCTTCACCAAGGTCTAGATTTTTCTTTTAGTGGTTTAAAAACAGCTGTTTCTGTGCAATTGAAAAAATTGAATGGTGAAAACAGAGATGCTGACATTGCTGCTTCATTCCAAGAAGCAATTGTAGATACCTTGGTAAAAAAATCAGTAAAAGCCTTAAAGCAAACTGGACTTAAGCGTCTAGTTATTGCAGGTGGAGTAAGCGCTAATTTACGATTACGTGAACAGTTGGAAACTTCATTGGCTAAAATTAAGGCACAAGTTTATTACGCAGAACCTGCTCTTTGTACTGATAATGGGGCAATGATTGCTTTTGCAGGTTATCAACGCTTAAAAGCAGGCCAACATGATGGTTTAGCTGTAACCACAACACCACGTTGGCCAATGACTGAGTTGTCTATTCCTGAGTAAAACTATTCATCTTCAAAGGCTTGTTGGTTTTCGACATCAATGTATTCGATATAGCCACGGCCTTGAACTTCATTACCGAAATAATTACCGGTAAATATATAGCTACTTGCATAACCTCGCCCATGACCGTAGCGGAGTGGGCAGTCAATTTCTGCCTGAATATTTAAAATAATTTGTTTAGCTTCATTTCGAGCAATCCACGAAAAGAATTTAGGAAGTCGCATCTTTTGTCCAGTCGGTGAGATGTAATCATCAACTTGGTGAGAAATAATATCAAAACTGACATCTGTATAAACTTCTGCGGGTCGATCAAGATATCTAATATGCAAAGTATAAGCTGCTGTCTGACCGGCAATATCAGCTTTGGTGAGAAGAAGTTGAGTGGTCTCATTTAAATTGATAATTTGATAAGTAAAAAAATCAAGCGGCAGTTTATAGGCTTCAGGAATAAGTTTATCTGCGATGGAATGAGCTCCAACTGCTCGAGCATATTCATAAGTGCAGAGTCCCTCACTTTCAATTCGTTCTGCTTGGTAGGTTAAGAAGCCTTTAAATTTTGCCAATAAACTAAAATGATCATAAATCGGTGTTTTTATAAACCATGAAACATGTGAAGTAACATCAATATCAAAGTCGAAATCAAGACCCTCATAATGTCCATTAATATGAATTTTTGGGAATTTTCCTTGAATTGAAATTTCCTGTCCTAGTTCGATTAAGCTTCCATCTTCATTAATTTTTGTATCTTCAGGAATGATATAAGCCTTAAGCAAAGCTTTCTCTACTGCTGCGGTACTTGAAAAGAAAGTCGCTGTTTTTCGAGGATTTCCATGAATTATGTCATCATGATCAAATGCAAGAGCACCAGGTGTGCCTAATAAAATCATAATATTTAAATAGCGATGCGGCTCTGGCAAAAGTGGGAAAAAGATACCGTAATGAGTCCAGCTATAATATTTTTCATCAACTCGGGGCTGAATAATATGAGACTGTGAAAAAGGAAAAGTTGAGTATTTTTCTGCTTTATCTATAACACTTTGCGCGAGCAATAAGCTTTGACCTAAAACTTTGCTGCCTATAGAAATTTTGGGCAATTGTTTTTTCATATATAAACCTAAATGAGGATAGGACTATCTTTGTTTTAGGTTATGAAAAACAACTATCAAAACTAAGCGGTTTTCAGGCCAAAGCTAAGGCTTTGCGGGACATTTTGTTTAATTGTTAGACAGCTCTTTTAAGCCATTTAAACCAATCCAGTGCTTAGAAAATTGATAAGCAGCACGTCCTGAACGTTGACCACGCATTTGACACCAACGCAAACTTTCAGCACGAACTTCGTCATTAAAAGCCATGTTTGCTTTATGAATGTAATGCTCCACAATTTCTAAATATAAATTCTGGTCCATTGGGTAAAAAGATAACCACAAACCAAAACGATCTGACAAAGAGATCTTTTCTTCAATCGCTTCTTGTGGGTGTAACTCAGTGTATTGTGGTACATCAACCTTAGTTACAGGTGTATTCTCATGCATAAATTCTGGTAACAAATGACGGCGGTTACTGGTTGCATAAATAATAAAATTACTTGAACCAGACTGTAATGAACCATCCAATACACTTTTTAAACTACGGTAATTTTCATCTTCAGCATTAAACGCTAAGTCATCACAATACACGATGTATTTTTCAGGTCGGTTTTGAATGAGTTTCTGGACTTTAGGTAAATCTGCTAAGTCATCACGCTCAATTTCAATTAAACGTAATCCTTGCGGGGCATACTCAGTCAATAAAGCACGCACAATAGATGACTTTCCTGTACCACGCGAGCCAGTTAAAAGCACATCATTTGCGGGTAGACCATTTAAAAACTGCAAAGTATTTTGAATGATTTTCTCTTTCTGACGTTCAATGCCTTTTAAGTCATCCAGATAAATATTTTTGGGGGTATAGATGGCTTTAAGTTGCTGATTTTCCCATCTAAAAGCAGGTGCATTAAAATCTGTTTCTTGTTTAGGTTCAGGTAAGACCTGCTGTAACTGATTTAATACAAGTGATAATGTTTGAACTAAATTATCTGGTAAATCAATGGTAGCCATGGTAAGTCAATCATGTTAAACAGTAATTTACTAGGATACTAACACCGAAATTAACAGGCTGACAAAAAAGTTATTGTCTATACAGTTTATCGGTTTTGCAATTGATTGAAATCTTCAGACCGCGCATAGTGTTGTTATGTCTATTCAGTAAAATCATCTGTGAAGATGAGGACGAAATATGTTTGAAAAAATACGCAGTGATATGAATCCGCATCAGGCCTACCGTATCAAAAAATTACAACGTCAGTTAGACATGGCTGAATCTTATGAAGAATGGAAGTCTTTTGCATTAAAATTAGATGAAGAAACAGGGGTTCAAGAGTGGAAATTTGATAATAGTTCGCCTTATTTCGATGCAGAGCTCATTTCTTATAGATACACTTTACTGAAAAGATATCGCCAGCAACATCGAACGCTAGATCTTATTTATTTACTCAAAGAAGGTCTAACCTACGATATTGCAAATATTGGTCACCCTATGCTGTTTGCTGCAACGCATGTGGGAACAAAAAAGTTAATTGAAGATTATATTGAAGAAGTTAGCCAAAGCTTGGCCTATATTGCTTCAAGTGAATGTATTACTTTCCAACGAAAAGAAAAAATTGAGTTTTTTGAAAATTGTGAAAAAGCATATGGACAACCAGCCCTTATGTTCTCAGGTGGAGCAACTTTAGGTCTTTTTCACACTGGGGTCTGTAAAGCTTTAATTGAACAAGATTTAATGCCTAAAGTATTGTCTGGCTCAAGTGCAGGGGCAATTATGACAGGCATGCTCGGAACTTCAGCCAGTGAAGATGTTCAAAATTTATTAAATGGAGAACAATTCTTTAGTGATGCTTTTCATTTTAGAAAACTTCGTGAACTCATTAAAGGAAATGGCGGAATTGCCGATGTGCACTATTTGAAAAAGTTCCTTGTCGAAAATCTGGGTGATCTCACGTTTGAAGAGGCTTTCAAAAAATCTGGTTTAAACATTAATGTGGCAGTTGCTCCCTATGATGCAACAGAAAATCCGCGCATCATGAATGCGATTATGACGCCTAATGTTTTAGTGTGGAGTGCTGTGTTGGCTTCATGTGCTGTACCAGTGTTATTTCCACCCGTACGTTTAACCAGCAAACGTTATGACGGTGAACATACGCCTTACATGGCAAACACAAAATGGGTAGATGGCAGTGTAAGAAATGATTTTCCGCAAGAAAGAATGGCTCGACTTTATAATTTAAATTACACCATCGCCAGTCAGGTGAACCCACATATTGTTCCATTTATGCAAAATGATGCAGACCGCTTTCGTAAAGACGTTTTAAGTTGGCCTGAACGGATTTTAAGACGTCAAGGTAAAGTGTTATCCATGGGACTTATGGACTTTACACGTCAAAGACTTGGTTCTATTTCTCCGATTAGACGATTACTCGATCATGGCTATGGGGTAATGGGGCAGCGTTATTATGGTGATGTGAATATCATTGCTAAATATGGCTTGAGTCACTATACCTATACTTTGCAAAACCCACGTCCACATTTGTTTAAACGCTTACAGCGAGAAGGGGAGCGTGCGACTTGGCCAAAAATTTCTTCGATTGAGACCCATGCTCGTATTGGCAAGACGATTCAACATTGTTTAGAAGTTTTGCGTTTTGAAGAAAAGCAACAACAGCCAGAGTCTTACTATGCTGAAGCATGATTTTGCTTCGCATATACAAAGCTTAAAAAGTGTGACAAAACCTGCGAGTGCCGCTTTAGGGCGGTATCTATGGACATGCAGCATAGATAACAAAGACTATTGGTTAAAATATCATTTACCTGAAACAGATGTTCAAAGTGAGCAAGATTTCATTCATGAACAATTGTTTTACGAAGAAATTACTCATAAGAAACCTGCGTGGCTTTTACCTCATAACTTAATCGAAGTTAGTGCCATTCCTCAATTAAACCATTCTTTAGGTAAAGTTTTAATTTTACCCGATACTGATTTGTGGTTTGGTTCATTGTCTCATGAAGCAGATTTAACTGATGTATATCATGCGATTTGGTCCGCACTAGATAAGTTCGCAGAACTCCATAAATTTGGTTGGATTCATGGAGATATTAAGAAAGAACATTTTCGAAAGTTTGAGCAAAATCCTTATTTGATTGATTTTGAGAAAGCCCGACTTATATCAAGCTCAGATTTAAGAATGGATGCTACACCACGATATATGGCTCCAGAGCTGTTTAGAGGCACTTCTAAGGATATACAAAGCGATTTATACGCATTTGGTATCGTTTTATATGAATGGTTAACTCAAACTCGCTTAGAAGCAGGGAGTTACTATGAGTGGGCAGTATTGCATTGTCAAAATTTAACCATTCAATTACCCACGAAATTTATGATTTTCTATCCATTACTTTTAGGTTTATTGCAAAAACAACAAAAAAATAGGTTTGCAAACGTGTTTGAAGCGATGAATTGTTTAAAAGCACATTCAAACTTATAAAAATCATTGATCTAGTATCTGTATACAATTTACACGGTCAGTTTTTTTTAGAAAAAAAACACTTGTCACTGTTAGATCTTATCGCTAATATACACAGCCATCGGGGGGCGTGGCGAAATTGGTAGACGCACTGGATTTAGGTTCCAGCGCCGCAAGGTGTAAGAGTTCGAGTCTCTTCGCCCCCACCACTTTAAGTTAAAACTTAAAGTTAATGTAGATGTTAAGTCATCTATGTTTTGGAAGAGGATTGGTGTAATGGTAGCATGACGGTCTCCAAAACCGTTCGTCAAGGTTCGAGTCCTTGATCCTCTGCCACATTTATTTTAAATAAATGTCCCAGATGGGGGCGTGGCGAAATTGGTAGACGCACTGGATTTAGGTTCCAGCGCCGCAAGGTGTAAGAGTTCGAGTCTCTTCGCCCCCACCATTAAAAGAAGCAAGACGATGTTCTTGCTTTTTTTATGATTAAATCATTAGTTGTTTAATCATAAATATAGAGGATTGGTGTAATGGTAGCATGACGGTCTCCAAAACCGTTCGTCAAGGTTCGAATCCTTGATCCTCTGCCAATGATTTAAAAATGAAGCTCCTGTTTAGGAGTTTTTTTATTGCCTGAATTTCTAAAGTTCAAATTATTTAAAGTCTTTTTTATATTTTTATTCAGGCATCTCATGCGTTCTAAGTGCTGATCTTTCTATTCTTCAACAATTTATCTAATTGGATGTAAGTTGTTGGTTAGGTAGGGGATATACTAAGTTTTAGTTGCACTATTAAGTTATTGTTTTTGGGTTTTTTATTATAATTTATAAAATTTTTCTCATAAAAAGCTTGAATAGAAATTTATTTCAGGTATCATGCTCTTAACTAGAAAAAAGTCTTGTTAGTAAATCTTCTTTAAAGTATCGTAGTTTTAGTCATAATCCTTCGTTTTTTAAGATCTTAACTCAATTTGTTATTCTTTTTTCAAAGTTATGTTAGTGTCATTATTAAATGATACTAAAATATTAGAAATCAGTAGGATATATCATGTCTAATACAGTAAGCGGTACAGTAAAATGGTTTAACGAAACTAAAGGTTTCGGTTTCATTCAACAAGACAATGGTCCAGACGTGTTTGCACACTTCAAAGAGATCTCTGGTTCAGGTTTCAAAACTTTACACGAAGGTCAACGTGTAACGTTTACTGTTACTCAAGGTCAAAAAGGCCCAAATGCTGTAAATATTATTCCACAATAATATTTCAGTAAGAAAAAAAGCACTATTTAGTGCTTTTTTTTATTTTAGTCTTATAAAAGAAATTTTATTGTTCTTTTATAAGCTATAAAAGCCCTCGATAAGAGGGCTTTTTTTTGTTTTATGCCTAATCGTTTGTAAGTCTAATAATTCTTCGCAATCACTCGTCGGTTGTTTGTTGGGAATATATTGAGGGTAGAGCTGAAATATAAATTATCAAGAAGAAATATGTGTTAGATTGAAAAATCTTTAGATAAAGAAATTTTATATTTCACGGAATTGTTAATGAACGTTCGCCTGTGTTATGCCAGTCAACGAAACGAAAAAAATGAAGATTTATTGCAAGATTTACGTGATATTTTAACAGAAGCTAGAAACTTCAATGATTTGAATCAAATTTGTGGTGTGCTCTATTATGCTGATAATGCTTTCTTTCAATGTTTAGAAGGCGAACAAGAGTTAGTAGAGCGATTATTTGAAAGAATTAAAGATGATCAAAGACACTACAATGTTAAATGGTTGTGTACATATTCCATCGAGGAGAACTCTTTTCAGCGTTGGTCAATGAAATATGTACAGCGTAATACAAATATTGAATCTTTCTTTTTAAATATGGGGGAAACTAGTTTTAATCCCATTTGTCTTGATGAGCAAAATTTAAAAATTTTCTTAAATGAGTTATTACGTGCTGAACAAAGCAAAATTAATACAGTTAAGAAAGTAGGTATGGTTAAGCGTGGGGTGAACCCTTTTTAGCTATAACACCGATATGGATGGTCTTGAATTTAGGAATTATTTTAGTCATCACTAGATAGACAATGACTGAACTTGCGAGCATCCATATCACTTCTAAACTTTGACTAATGACAAACATTGCCCAGTAAAAAAAGCTAAATAGGGCGAGACATAATCCGCTACCTTTGAAATACCAAGTAATAAATATGCCAAAAAGTGCTGAAGAGAGTAGAAGATTAATCGTCTCGTTCATTCCAATGTAATTAAAGAAAATAATCATTAAGCATAAAGCTAACATTGATAGTAAATATACAAATATATTTTTTGCAATAAACATTCTCTATACCCTATCTGATGATTAAAAAAAGATCTTTCCTCTGTTTCCAGAGGAAAGATAGTACATATTAATTTTTTGAGATTCTTTTTCTATTATTAAGAGTTTTTATATTAATAAAGATAACGTTACCGTTTCTCCAGATCTCTTCATTAATACTCAGCTTTCTATTTAATAGTAAAGAGTGCTTATATGTACTGAAATTAATTATAGGAAAAACAATTAGTTGTGTTGTACGCTTTAGCTTACATGGTTGTGAGAAATTACCTACATTTGTATGAAAAATAGACAAAATTTACAAAATAAGATTTGTTGAAAAATTATATTTAACAAAAGGTTAGTTGATTTTATTGTTAAGATGAGCTTTACATAAATAACAAAAAGTAACATGTAGTTTATGAAGATAATTTAAAAAATGAAGTTATGAGATCATTTAATGAATGTTTGGTAAAAAGTTATTGGATTAAATTATAAGAATAAGTAATTTTTAATATGAAAAATTAATAATTAATAATTAAGAAGATCCAATAATCCTCTTTTAAACTGAATACGATTTCATCTATGTATAAAATTTGCCAAGCAGGATACTAAACCAAATATCAAAGCACTGATTCCAATAATTTGAAAGAAGGTTGATAAACTTGCATTAAAATATAAGACAGAGATACTTCCAATAACAGCAGCAATGATCATTCTGATCGTACCTGCTAAAAGAGGGCCTAATAATCGTTTTGAACCTTGGCCTGCAAAATAAAGTGCCATACCAATACCTATGGCGCCATAAAAAGGCGCAACATGCTGCAAGTAATTTGTTCCAGTCTTAAGAACAGATGGATCATGACTAAAAAAACCAAGCCAAATGGAAGGAAAAATACTAAAGAAAAGTCCTATTGAACCAGTAATAAGAAACGTAATGAAAAACCCGATCCATGTTATGTGGCGTGCTCTTTGAAATTTTCCAGCTCCATAATTAATACCAACCATGGTCATAATTGCTGAACCGATACCGAACATAAGTGGAACTTGTATGTAGTCTAATCGGGACGCAATACCGTACCCAGCAATTGCATCAGATCCAAATTGACCAACTAAGGTAGTTATGAGGACAACAGTTAAATTGAGTTGAATTATTCCAATAGCGGATAGTGAACCAATACCAAGAATATCTTTGAAAAACTTAAAATTGATGGGTTTGATCGATAATTTGATAATACTATGCGTTGTTCGCATGTGCTTAATTAAGTATATGATGGCAAAAATATAATAACTTAATACAGCGAGTCCAGCTCCGGCTACGCCAAATGAAGGAATGAATCCCCAGCCAAAAATGGAAATAGGTGATAAAGGTAAAAGTAGTACGCCACCTAGAAGTGTTATGCGAGCTGGGGTTTTTGTATCACCTGCACCGCGTAAAGCTGCTGAGAGTAAGGCCACAGCCCATATGAGAGGTGAACCAATAAAAATAATATTGGAATATGTTAGAGCAGCGTTCAAAGCTAAGCCCGTAACCCCCATTAAGTTGTAGATCATGGGGGCAGCGCTGAGCATAACAATACTAAAAATTCCTCCCAAAAGGCCAGCAAGAATGACACCATGCCAGACAAGGGAGTGGACATCTTCTGATTGACCTGCTCCAGAAGCTCGAGCAATTGCTGAGGCTAAACCTCCACCAAATCCGCCATTTGCTAGCATTTGCATGAGCATAAGAATGGGGAACACAACGGCTACACCCGCTATTACATCGGTTCCCAGAGAACTGACAAAATATGTCTCTAGTAATCCAATTAATGTTTGTACGAGCAGAACAGCTATGGTTGGTAACGCCAGTTTCAGCATTACTTGGGTAATTGGGCCGTTTAAGATGAGATGATTTAAATCGTGTGTACTTAAAGACTGGCGTACGGATTGTTCTCGCATAACAGATTCTCGTTTTATGAATTACGTGCCTACCACTGCAATAGTGGTTGTCTTAAAACTTTTGAGGTTGCCAGCCGCCACCTAATGATTTGTAAACTGCGACAGCTGCAAGGGCTGAATCAGTTTGTGCTTGAAGTTTTCTATCTGAAAATTGCAAAGTATTTGAATCTGCTTGTAATACTTCTATTCGGCTGTTAATTCCTTTCTGGTAGGCGATTAAAGCGATTTTTTGTGCATGCTTTAATGCATTTTCTCCATCTTGAAGAGCCATTAACTGTTCTCGTCGTTTGGACAAAGTTGATAATGAGTTTTCTACATCTTCAGTTGCATGTAAGACGGCTAATTGGTAGGCTGCGAGCTTTTCAGCTTCTTGTCCCTTAGCTAAGCGAATTTCTGCATTAATTCGACTAAAATCAAATAAGCGCCAACGCAAACCTAATAAGCCAGCAGTTTGATTTGCACCACTTGAAAATAAGTTTCCACTTGTTGTGGTTGCACTACCTATCAAACCGCCTAAAGACACCTTTGGGTAATATTCTGCAATCGCACTGCCAATGCGTGCATTTGAAGCTGCCAATTGTCTTTCAGCTATGATGAGATCTGGTCGTCTACGTAAAAGATCACGAGGTGTTCCAGTTTCTGTAATCTGAGGAATAACGGGAATTGGTTTTACTTCTGCTAGTTCTGCTCGGTGAGTTCCTGGTACGGTTCCAAGCATGACATCGAGAGCATTCATGGCAATGTCTAGATTCATTCCAATAGCAGGAACAACAGCTTGAACTTGGGCGACATTCGCTTTAGCTTGTTTGACCTGAAATTCGGAAGCTAATCCTTTGCTGTATAAAAGATTAATCGTTGAAAGGAGTTGTTGTTGGGTTTGTAATTGTTGATGGGCAATGTCTAATCGAGATTGCAAGCCGCGAATATTAATGTAGATATTGGCAGTTTGAGCTGCGACCATTAAACGGACGGCTGAAGCTCCTGCGTTTGAAGCCTGATAATTTGCAAGAGCAGCTTCACGATCTCTGCGAAGGCCTCCAAAAATATCTAACTCCCAAGTTGCATTTAAATTTGCCTCATAAGAACGACCATGTCGGTCAAAATCTGGCATTGAATTTAAAACTTGTCCCAATGGTTTTTCAACAGATTGATAAACTTTAGCTGCTTGTACACCAACAGTACCTATTGGTTGTAAAGAGGCATTAGCTGCCGATAATCCAGCCTGAGCTTGAGTGACTCGAGTATATGCTTGGGTCAGATCAAGATTTTGTTTTAACGCTAATATGACATATCGAGTAAGTTGAGGATCGTTAAAACTTTGCCACCATACGGCAATATCTGCTTTGCTATTGTCATTTGATGAGTTTAAGGGTGTGCCAAGGTATTGCTCGGGTAGAGATATATTAGGGCGTTTATAATTAGGACCTACGGTACACGCAGTAAGAGTACTTACGATGATGGGTAGGAGAACGATAGATCTAGATAACATATTTCCCCCGAGGCGAGATTTTGAACAATAGTTTAATTGTGACTATAATAAAATTTGGTCACTAGTTGTCAATATCATTTCGCAAGAGTTAAACTGCCACTTCCAGATAAAGGTTTAAATTGAAAATATGAGTAAAGAAAAAAGTAGTTATCCTGTTTCGAAGCGAGGACCAGAAGATCATGATGTAAGAGATCAAATTCTGAGTGCCGCTACAGAGCATTTCAGCCGATATGGGTATGAGAAAACTACAGTTTCTGATCTTGCAAAATCTATAGGTTTCTCTAAAGCTTATATTTATAAATTTTTTGAATCTAAACAGGCAATTGGCGAAATGATATGTGCCAATTGTTTGCGTGAAATTGAAGATGAAGTTAATACAGCTATTAATGAAGCTGAATATCCAGCTGAAAAATTAAGAGTGTTATTTAAAGTAATTGTTGAAGCAAGTCTTCGTTTATTTTCTCAAGACCGCAAGCTCTATGAAATTGCCGTTTCTGCTGCTTCTGAGAAATGGGATGCTACAATCGCTTATGAAAATCGAATTCTTAAAGTAGTACAGAACATTATTCAAGAAGGTCGCCAATCAGGTGATTTTGAAAGAAAAACGCCAATTGATGAAGCAGTTAAGGCTATTTATTTAGTCATGAGACCTTATCTACATCCACTACTTTTACAACATAGTATTTCATATAACACCGATGCTCCAGTCTTGCTTTCTAGTCTTGTACTGAGAAGTTTATCGCCATAATAGATTTGTGACTATTGACTAAATTGGTCACTTGATTAAAAATGAGTCTCCTGATTAATTTCTTAAGGGGGGCTCAAATATGCTTTATCGTCGCCTTATTCCGTTTACAGCAATATGTATATTTCCTTTTTTCTTGCTCGGTTGTGCTGAAAATACGCAATCTGACCCCCGTACTTCGGCGCCTTTAGTACGAGTCGCAACTGTACAAGACGAAATCACTTCTGATTCAAGAGCATTCACAGGCACGATAGGGGCACGGGTAGAAAGTGATCTGGGTTTTCGTGTTTCTGGTAAAGTCATCAAACGATTTGTTGAAGCAGGCCAAACAGTAAAGCGCGGTCAGTTACTGATGCGTATTGATCCGGCCGATTTAGAACTTGCAGCCAAAGCCCAACAAGAAGCTGTGGGTGCAGCCAGAGCCCGAGCTGAACAAGCAGAGAAAGATGAAGCCCGATATCGTGATTTGCGTGGGAGCGGGGCTATTTCTGCTTCTGCCTATGATCAGATTAAAGCAGCAGCGGATACGGCGAGAGCGCAGCTCAGTTCGACTCAAGCTCAAGCTAGGGTTGCATTAAACGCGAGTCACTATGCCGATTTAATTGCGGATGGTGATGGTACGATTATGGAAACACTGGTTGAACCGGGTCAGGTTGTCAGTGCGGGTCAAACAGTCATTCGCTTAGCTCATTCTGGTCAAAGGGAAGCAATCATTCAGCTTCCAGAGACATTACGTCCTGCAATAGGAGCTATTGGTCAAGCTACACTCTTTGGTAAAGAAAATATAAGTGTCCCAGCTAAACTTAGACAGTTATCAAATACAGCAGATCAACTCACTCGTACTTTTGAGGCACGTTTCGTCTTAGAAGGCGATTTAGCAAATGCTCCTTTAGGTTCAACGGTTACTGTACGTATTGCCAATCAAAATCAGAGTTCACAACATTTTTTACAAGTGCCAGTCGGTTCCTTACTTGATAAGGGTAAGGGCGCTGGAGTCTGGGTAATTAATGGAAAAACTCAGAAAGTAACGTGGCGTCCAGTTGTTGTTAAACAGCTTGATGATGAATATGCCTATGTCACTGGCAATATTCAAAGTGGAGATCGAATTGTTGCTTTAGGTGCGCATTTGCTTCGAGAAGGTGAATTGGTACGTATTGCATCACAAGCGAGTCATCCTTCAGTTGGAAATGAAGGGGACCACTCATGAGTGAGAAAGGTTTTAACTTATCAGCCCTTGCTGTACGTGAACGCGGTATCACGCTATTTCTAATTTTTTTGATTTCAATTGCAGGCATCGTTGCTTTTTTCAAGTTAGGTCGAGCCGAAGATCCAGCTTTTACAGTGAAGGTGATGACCATTGTGACGGCTTGGCCAGGGGCAACAGCTCAAGAGATGCAAGATCAAGTTGCTGAAAAAATCGAAAAACGTATGCAAGAGCTACGTTGGTACGATCGAACAGAAACCTATACCAGACCAGGCTTAGCTTTTACGACACTGACTTTACTTGATAGTACGCCACCATCACAGGTTCAGGAGGAGTTTTATCAAGCAAGGAAGAAAGTAAATGACGAGATGAGCAATTTACCTGCTGGTGTAATTGGACCACTCGTTAATGATGAATATGCAGATGTAACTTTTGCTTTATATTCATTAAAGGCAAAAAATGAAGCGCAAAGATTATTAGTACGTGATGCAGAAATAATTCGACAGCAGTTACTTCATGTACCGGGCGTAAAAAAAGTCAACATTATTGGTGAACAATCTGAGCGTATCTATATTGAATTTTCGCATGAGCGCTTGGCAACTCTAGGTGTAAATCCACAAGATGTCTTTGCTGCGCTGAATAATCAGAATGTGCTTACACCCGCGGGTTCTATTGAAACCAAAGGTCCTCAAGTTTTTGTCAGATTAGATGGTGCTTTTGACAAGTTACAAAAAATTCGTGACACCCCGATAACGGCTCAAGGTCGCACCTTGAAATTGTCAGATATTGCGACGGTTAAACGCGGCGCTGAAGATCCTGCAACATTCATGATTCGTAATGGTGGAGAGCCAACCTTACTGTTGGGCGTGGTGATGCGCGAAGGATGGAATGGATTAGATCTTGGTAAATCATTAGAGAAAGAAGTTGGTTCCATCAACGAAGATTTACCTCTTGGCATCAGTTTAAACAAAGTAACTGATCAAGCGGTCAATATTAGCTCATCGGTAGATGAGTTCATGATTAAGTTCTTTGCAGCATTACTTGTGGTTATGTTTGTAAGCTTTATTAGCATGGGATGGCGCGTTGGTGTCGTGGTTGCTATGGCTGTGCCGCTTACATTAGCCATTGTTTTTGTAGTGATGTTAGCAACGGGTAAAAACTTTGACCGAATTACACTTGGCTCTCTTATTCTTGCTTTAGGGCTTTTAGTTGACGATGCCATTATTGCGATTGAAATGATGGTCGTAAAAATGGAAGAGGGATTTAGTCGTGTTGCAGCCTCCGCCTACGCATGGAGTCATACAGCAGCACCAATGCTTTCTGGAACATTAGTCACCGCTGTTGGGTTTATGCCAAATGGTTTTGCTCGATCGAGTGCGGGTGAATATACCAGCAATATGTTTTGGATTGTGGGTATTGCACTGATTGCTTCATGGATTGTTGCAGTAGTTTTCACTCCTTACTTGGGTGTGAAAATGTTGCCTGATTTTAAAAAGATTGAAGGCGGCCATACTGCAATTTATGACACACCACGATATAACCGTTTCCGTCAAATTCTTGAACGTGTGATTGCACGTAAATGGCTTGTTGCAGGCAGTGTTATCGGGTTATTTGTTTTAGCCGTAGGCGGAATGGCATTGGTGAAAAAACAATTTTTCCCAATCTCGGACCGACCTGAAGTGCTTGTTGAAGTACAGATGCCTTATGGTACATCGATTACGCAAACAAGTGCCGCGACAGCAAAGGTTGAAGCTTGGTTGTCTAAGCAACATGAAGCAAAGATTGTGACATCGTATATTGGTCAAGGTGCACCTCGTTTTTATTTTTCGATGGGGCCTGAGTTACCAGATCCAGCCTTTGCCAAGATTGTGATACGAACTGACAATCAAGAAGAACGTGAAGCGTTAAAACACCGTTTAAGACAAGCTATTTCAAATGGGCTTGCGACTGAGGCGCAGCTACGTGTAACACAACTTGTGTTTGGACCCTATTCGCCATATCCAGTGGCTTACCGAGTTTCAGGCCCAGATCCAGAAAAATTACGTGCGATTGCAGCTCAGGTTCAGCAAGTTATGAATGCTAGCCCAATGATGAGAACTGTAAATACGGACTGGGGAACTCGTGTGCCAGCTCTACATTTCACATTGGAACAAGACCGTCTACAAGCAGTTGGTCTTACATCAAGTTCAGTTGCACAGCAATTACAGTTTTTGTTAACGGGTATTCCAATTACATCTGTACGTGAAGGTATTCGTACAGTGCAAGTGATTGCTCGTTCAGCAGGCGATATAAGACTAGACCCTGCAAAAATTGGTGATTTCACACTCACGGGAGCAAATGGGCAACGTATTCCTTTAGCACAAATTGGCAAAATTGAAGTGCGGATGGAAGAACCCGTTATCCGCCGTCGAGATCGGGTGCCAACAATGACCGTTCGTGGAGATATTGCTGAAGGATTACAACCGCCAGATGTATCTACAGCAATTACCAAACAGCTTCAGCCAATCATTAAAAATCTACCAAAGGGATATCAGATTGTAGAGGCTGGTTCCATTGAAGAGTCTGGTAAAGCCACTAAAGCCATGCTTCCTATTTTTCCGATCATGTTAGCCATGACACTACTCATTATCATTCTTCAAGTGAGGTCTATCGCTGCAATGATTATGGTGTTTTTAACCAGCCCGTTGGGATTAATAGGTGTGGTACCAACGCTTCTTTTATTTCAGCAGCCCTTTGGTATTAATGCATTAGTCGGGTTGATTGCATTGTCTGGAATCTTGATGCGTAACACGCTCATCTTAATTGGGCAGATTCAGCAAAACAAAGAAGCCGGGCTTGATCCGTTGAATGCAGTGGTTGAGGCCACAGTACAACGCGCCAGACCTGTAATTTTGACAGCTTTAGCCGCTATTTTAGCTTTCATTCCTCTGACTCACTCAGTGTTTTGGGGAACGCTTGCTTACACACTCATTGGCGGAACGCTTGCAGGAACCATTTTGACTTTGGTTTTCCTGCCAGCAATGTATTCGATCTGGTTCAAGATTGGGGCTAAACCAGCGGTTTAATGAATAAATTTTCAAATTTAAAAGATATTGGAGCTCATATGTCAAACTCAAAAGTGGTTGTAATTACAGGTGTTTCATCTGGCATTGGGCAAGTTACAGCAGAAAAATTTGCTAAACTCGGCCATAAAGTTTTCGGTACAGTCAGAAATAAAGTCAAAGCTCAACCTATAGAAGGTGTTGAGTTTGTTGAGATGGATGTTTCAGATGAAGACTCTGTCCAACGAGGTATTCACTTTATCATTGAGCAAGCTGGGCATATTGACATTTTAGTGAATAATGCTGGAGCAAGTTTAATTGGTGCAGTAGAAGAGACTTCGATAAAAGAAGCAGAATTTTTATTTAACACAAATGTATTCAGTATTCTTCGTACTACACAAGCGGTATTACCTTATATGCGAATCCAGCATTACGGAAGAATTATAAATGTTAGTTCGGTATTGGGTTTTCTTCCTTCACCGTATATGGGGTTATATTCGGCAACCAAACATGCGGTTGAGGGATTATCTGAATCTTTAGATCATGAGCTCCGCCAATTTGGAATTCGTGTATCCATTGTTCAGCCTTCATTTACTAAAACTAATTTGGATAAGAATGCTCCTATAGTAAGTTCAAAAATTCCTGAATATGATAATGAGCGTAACTTAGCTACACAGGCTGTATTAAATCAGATTGATCATGCACCTCAGCCCGATGGTGTTGCTGATACCATTGTTAAAGCAGCACTCAGTGATTGGCAAATGCGCCGTACACCACCTGGGCAAGCATCTTTGTTAAGCAAGTTACGTCGATTTATGCCGAGCGGTCCAGTTGATAAAAATATTAGAAAGACTTTTGGTTTGAAGTAATCTTTGAGTTATCTAAAAGGATCTAAATAATTATTGTATTTAGATCCTTTTATAAAAAAACTTACCTAATTATTAAAAAATAGTGAAAAAATTGGCAAAGTAAGTAAGTCTAAAACCTAAATATATAATAATCTGTTTATTTTAGAGTCAGTTTTGAACTATGTCTTTACTAGGCTGATTTTCTAATAATTCGGATAAATTATTTTCTAGCCAAGAGGTTAAATCAAAGAGTCGTTCAGAAGCTTCTCGCCCAAAATCTGTTAACTGGTAATCCACGCGCGGAGGGATTTCTGCATAATCTTGACGTAAGACAAAACCATCTTTCTCAAGTGTTTTTAAGGTTTGCGCCAACATCTTTTCACTAATCCCATCAATAACCTTCTTTAATTCATGAAAACGCAGACGTTGATCTCGAAGTGCAACTAAAATCAACACACTCCAGCGGCTAGTGAGTGTTAACAAAATTTTTCGAGAGGGACAATCTGCTGAAAAAACATATCCTTTCATTGCTCACCACCTTAATTACAAAACATTACATTTGTTTCTAAACTTACTTTTAGGTAAGTACTTACTTTTAGTAAGTTAAGGTACTACGATGATCAAAAGATATCAACTACATCAGATGGAGAACATCATGCGTATTGCAGTTACTGGTGCATCAGGTCAGCTTGGCCAACTCGTTATTTCGCAATTACTTGAACGAACTGAGGCGAAAAATATTGTTGCATTAGTCCGCAGCCCTGAAAAAGCATCAGAATTAAGTTCAAAAGGAATCGAAGTTCGTGCTTTTGATTATGGGTATGATGCAGATAAACTTTCGGTTCAATTGGCAGGTGTCGATAAGCTTTTATTAATTTCATCGAGTGAAATTGGTCAACGAACAGTACAACACCAAAATGTGATTAATGCAGCAAAACTTGCAAACGTAAAATTTATTGCTTACACAAGTTTATTAAAAGCAGATACATCACCGCTTCTATTAGCGCAAGAACATGTTGAAACTGAAAAATATTTAAAAACATCTGATGTTACATATGCATTATTACGGAATAACTGGTACAGCGAAAACTATGCAATGGGGCTTGCTCAAGCAGTTGAACAGGGCAAGATTTTTGGGGCAACGCATCACGGTAAAATTGCTTCTGCTTCACGCTTAGATTATGCGACTGCTGCCGCCGTGGTATTAACTCAAGAAGGGCATGAGAATAAAGTATATGAACTTGCAGGTGATACGAGTTATATCCTTGATGATGTAGCAAGATGGACAAGTGAGATCAGCAAAAAAGAGGTAATTTACCAAGATTTATCGGAAGAGGAATATAAAGCGCTCTTGATACAAGTAGGTCTGCCAGAAGGTTTTGCGAGTATATTAGCGAACTCAGATGACGGTGTATCTAAAGATGCTTTATATAGTGATAGCAAAGACTTACACCAGTTAATTGGTCGTGCCACTACAACTATGCAAGAAACGATTAAAGAGTTTTTATCTTAAGTTAGTGCTATAACACTTATCAAAAAATAAAAAAGGCTTAAGTTTTATGATTTAGGCCTTTTGTATATTTTAATGAAGAGTTTAAAAAATAGTTTATTTACCCATAATCTTACTTATTTAAGAATTAAAAACTTATTAGTAGTGAAATTTTGAATAAATAATGATTTTTTAAGAGGACAGAACAGCGCTTTTCGGTTCATGGCCCCATAAATTAAATATACATATTCTTGCGATGAGCCAACTAGTGCAAAGAGCTGGTTTTGATGATCAATACCAATCAGTATCTCATTACTTAAATTTAAAAGATCAAAGGGCGATGCATTTTTTTTTGCCTCAACTGATATATTGAAATTCTCAAAAGTTTTCTTGATATCAAGTAATGAATAATAAAAATCTTTTGAGCTTTTAATTGTTTGTAAGTAAATGGCAATATGGTCTACATCTATTTGTTGATTGTGTTTTGTAGCAATTGCTGAAGCAATAATAAAAGCGATATTTGACGTCGTATCTGACTTTATTGAGCCCACTTTAAGCTTAGAGACAGGGTTGTGAATATTGTCAGGTATATTTTTAACAGAAGCTGAGCACATATTTATTGACCTATAGACTGTGGTAGCTTGGGTTGTATTCAGCCCTGCTAATAATGATATAAAAACGATGAGTTTTTTTAATTTAAGCGTCATATAAAGCTTGTATAAGATTTTTACTTAGCAAAACTTTAAGTTCCCGTAGCAGTTTTGAATGCCTATCTGTCCTGAGTCAAGAGGATTAATAATTACCTCTCGACCAACTAATCCTCCGAGTGCTTCCCCAAGTCCTACATCAATCCTCTGTTGCGTTTCGATATCAGTAAGTAAAACTTTCGGTAAGGAAAGCCACCATCCAGGTTGTGCAGCTACAGTATTTTCGAAGCTACCAGAACTTATTTTTTGCCACTGGATAGCTTGCTTTTGTAAGGACAGTGATGTGTCACTAGTAGGAATTGTTCCAGCTGCATCCTGGGCGAGTAAAATTTCATGGAAACCAGATAGAGGATAATCTTTTAAGGTGGCATTACTTAGAGTTAAACCTACAGGTAGATCTAAGATACCTAATAGTTTTAGTGGACCAGTTTTAGCTACTACGTTATCCAGAGTTGCAGATGTAGAGCGGTTAAGAATAAGCTGTTTGTTATAATCATTAATATGTGCTTCTGTAGAGATTAATCCATTTTCAATCACTACATTCTTCAGAACAGTATTAGTAAGCGTTAAATTCAAATCCCCAGATAAAGAGTTAATTCCTCCTGTGTCATCAGCTAATGTTGTTAAATCTGTATTTGATCCCAATCCAAGTTTGCCTAATATGCCTAATGCCCCAAGGCGAAAGCCAACAATTTCTCGAGTAGAAGCCTTGTCCGGCGATTTTATAGCAAACTCGATAAAAGGATTAGTAATAACGGCATCTGATCCTGCATAGCTACCATTTACGGGGAGGACACCTGCTAAACTAATATTCTCAATATCAATGTCACAACCCACTCCTTTAACTCCACCGCAACCTAACTGTAAACGTTTAATATTTGCATTTAAGTCTATTTGTGCTTCCATTCCGAGACGATAGAAACCTACATCTGTATTTGGATTACCATTTTCATTAGCTGCAATATTGGTTAGATTAAATAATGCTTGACCACTTACGCTAGCTAAACTCTTATCATCTAAAAGGTTGAGTTCGGCTTTTACAAATGGACTGACCAACATTAATGGTATTGTAAATAAAAAAGCCTGTCTTATACTTCTAAGGTTGTTCATGTCAGTTCCTTTGCTTAAAGATTATTTAGCCGATAAGAAAAATAATATTTTTCATTGGTTAAATATTATTTTTCATGTACTTAGTGTTTTTCTTGAAATTCTTCACTAGGCAATATGGATATTTATAAGCAGCTTTACTGAACGAGAATTATGATTTGGTCTCTTGTGAGAATTAAAAAACAATACAGTCATAATGTGTTCAGTGCACACATTATGATCGCGTTATGTGTTCGGTGTCAACATGTCTTTAAAGCAATCAGAAAATTTAAGTCAAAAATCAAATTATCATCATGGAAATGTACGGGAAGAATTATTAAATGCAGGATTAGTTCACTTAGAAAATAATGATGCTGAAAGCCTTAGTTTTAGGGAAATGGCGAGACAAATTGGTGTAAGCGCTAATGCGGTATATCGGCATTTTGAAAGCAAAGATAGTTTTTTAGCAGGACTGGCAGCCAAAGGGTTTCAGCGTTTGCAAGAGGAACAAAGTCAAGCATTACAGGGGGGGAGTTCTCAATACGAAGCTTTTAAACTTTTTGGTTTAGCCTATATTAACTTTGCAAAAAATAATCGAAATCTCTTTGCCTTAATGTTTAATCCTGACTTACAAAAAAATGAAGCACTTGAATTAAAAGAGGCAGTAGATAGCACATACAATCAGCTACATACATTGACTGCTTCTATCTTGAATGTCGGTGATAATGATGCGCAAGCTGAGTTATTAGCAATGTTAAGTTTTAGTCTTGTACATGGTCTTTCTCATCTTTTATTAGAAGGCCGTTTAGCTGAATCCGAGGAAAAAGCTAATAATTTAGTTTTTTTAGTAATGAATTATGCTGCGAGTTTACTTGCTTCTTCGGCAGAGAAAAAATCTTAATTTATTCAATATGTGAGTTTGAAAGAAAGCAGCCTAGATGTTACTAGGCTGCTTAAATCATGGCCACGTAGTGATTACCTATGCGCGGCCATGAACATGGCGACGACCAATTTGCAATAGGAACCGATTTCATTATCGTCGTTTGCTTTCGTCTCATCGAAGCGTGCAATCATCAAGAGATCACATCCTTTAAAAAGCGCGGCAAACATTCGCGCAGATTGATGAGGATTAGGCACGTTCAGAAGCGCTTTTGTATGTAATTGACACAGCATGGCCTCGATTTGGGCGATGACATGGGTAGGGCCGGCTTCGTAATGGAGTTTGCTTAATGATTTTTGATTTGTCTTATCGGCTACGATCATAGCCTCGACACTGCGAACATCTGAGCTTAACAATGTACGCAGTAGAGATGATCCCGCTGCCATAAGCTGTTCTTCGGCCGAACCTTGGATTCCTTCAAAAAGAGTTTGTGGTGCAAACTGTTGGCATCGTGCCAATATTGCTGCGCTAAAAAGGGCTTCCTTGTTATCAAAGTGCCGATAGATACTGAGTTTCGATATCTTTGCTTTTTGGGCAACTTTGTCCAATGTTGCTGCTTGAAAACCCAATTCGACAAAAAGTTCATACGCAGCATCGACTATCGTTTGGGCTAATGCTTGATTCACTGGCCGACCGCGCTGACTTCTTTTTCCTTCGCTCACAATAATTACAGTCCTTGACAGTATCTTAAATAATGAATTAGGATACCATTAAGTATCCAAAATGTGCAAACCATAGGCTAGGTATTAACTCATTATACCCAGCAAGTGTGGTTCGTCCTGCAATAGCCAGTGCAGTATCGTCCAATGGCCAACACAGTGATGGGTGACTTTCTCTGCAATTCCAAAGAGTATTCATTAGCTAATTACTTGATTTACATTGGAGCTTATCACTATGGATGACGTTATCATTATAGGCGGCAGCTTTGCTGGTCTTGCCGCCGCTTTGCAACTTGGCCGTGCTCGTCGCAAGGTCACCGTTCTTGACACGGGGCTGCCACGTAACCGCTTCGCCGGCCATTCACATGGTCTTCTTGGTCATGATCATAAGCCACCACTGGATATCTTAGCTGAGGCACGTCAGCAGTTGGAGCGCTATCTGACTATTAGATTAGTCAATGCTCAGGCCGATAGCATTTCTGGCTCTATCGATAATTTCTCTGTTCATACTAGCGATGGTAAAAGCTTGGGCGCACGCCGTCTAATCTTAAGTTATGGTGTTGTTGACCAAATGCCTGATGTTCTTGGTTTTGCAGAAAATTGGGGAGCGTCTATTGTGCCTTGCCCATATTGTGATGGCTTTGAAGTCGCTGAACAGCATTGGGGACTGATTTGGTCTGGTCCAAAGTCCCACAATTATGTACGTCTGTACCATGACTGGACGAGTGTATTATCAGTCTTCACAGATGGTCATGACATCTCACCTGATATTCGGGCTGATCTCACACGTCGCAATGTAAATGTCGTCGATGGTCGGATCGTTCAGATTGCCCGTAATGAAGAGCGAACAGCAACGGTATACCTTGATAATGATTATAATGTTACGGTTGATATCTTGTTCGCTCATCCGAGTACCAAACCGTCCGCACGTTTACATGAATCACTAGGCCTTGCTACGGTCGATACACCTTTTGGTATTGTTCTTAAGGTTGATGAACGTCGCGAAACCTCTATGCCTGGTATCTATGCTGCTGGTGATCTTGCTAACCCTGCCATGGCTTCAGTTACCATGGCATCATCACAAGGGGCAATAGCAGGTATCTCAGCTCAACAATCTATGTTGGTATAAGGCACAGATTCCTTTTAATCTGAACGTGTAGCTAACCAATTACTCATTTCTGGCCAAACCGCAGTAGGGGCTTGGCTTCCAGAAACCACACCCATATGACCACCTGGAACGACTTTAAAGGTTTTGTCTTGGCTGCTAATTAAATCCATGAGTGGCTTAACAGCATCGGCGGTCACAATAATATCTGTGCTGCCGCCGACTGCGAGTACTGAACATTTAATATCTTTTAGATAGGCTGTAAGTTCACCGAATTTAATTACGCCATTGGATAGTTCATTATCAATCCAGAAGCGAAGAATAATGTCACGCATGACTCCACCCGGATAGGCCAGCATATTATCGATAAATGAACTTGAGGTTGCATGGTCGACAATAAATTCTCGGTTATCAAGATTCTTAAAAAGCTCCCAATACGTTTTCAAATTTCCAATTGGATCCGTTAATTTAAAACCTAGCGTATTTTGCCAGCCGTGAATATGAAACGCTTCACTTGGCACATGGTGACGAATACGAAATGGCGTATGTTTACGAACCCATTCGGCAGGTTTAGTCAGACTGCCGTAGAGTTTCCCCATATAACCCGCTTTATGGGTGTCGATAGGGGAAGCGAGAATAATTAGATTCTTAATATCTTTATCTTTAAATAATGCGGTATAGCAGAGCGAAAGTGCGCCGCCTAAGCTCCAGCCATGCAAAGAAAGCTGTTGCTGACCACTGTGCTCGCGGACTTGCTTTAGCATTTGAGGCATAAAAACTTTAATGTAGGTGCCGAAATTGTATTTTGCTTGGTGGCGGGTTGGCACACCCCAGTCAATTAAATAGACATCAAAACCTTGTGCCAAAAAGAAACGTACAAAACTGCGAGTAGGAAACAAATCATAAATGAGCATGTTCACTGCTAACGGCGGAACAATAACTAACGGTATACGGTGTTTAGGTGTAGATGTATCGGCCTCGTTTCTATAATGGCGTAAGCTAATAATTTCATGCTTATAGATCACGTCAAAAGGTGTTTTTCCTGACAAGGCAATTTGAGGACCTCGGAAAAACAGATCCGATGCATTGATCAGCATGTGAGGTATTTTTTGACCAGCACGTGTCTGAAGAGATTTTTTAATAGACTGTAGCTGTGGAACGTTCTGACGAACTTTAAGCAATAAACTCATTGAATATAAAACCTATAAAGATGTTGCCCAGAGCGATAAGGAGCTGGTCTTTTCAGGGATATTAAAGGGAATGAGTTCTAAGTTCAGTGACCCAAAAGACAGTATTTTCTGCTTAAGGTATCAAACGTTAATTATTTATATTTAAGAATGATTTTAGTTAAGAGTTTGAAATTAATAATAAAATTATTTCTATCTAAATTTTTTGTATAAAATATTTAAAAATTTAAGCTTTTTTTAAGAATAGTAAAAATCTATTGGTAGCGTAGTTTTGTAAAGTTTATTTGTGTTTTTTTTACATATTAAAAAATAAAATATAATTATTTTACAATCCTTTAGGAATGTAATTAGAAAGTAGTATATATGGAATTTATTTTTAATGGTTTTTATACACTAATTTCCGCGGTTATTGTTTTATTGTTGGGCCGCTTTCTTGTTAATCGAATTGATTTTTTAAAACGCTACAATATTCCGGAACCTGTAGCAGGTGGTTTGGTGGCCGCGGTCATCTCGCTACTTGTCCATACAATATGGGGATATAGCATTGTTTTTAGTAGCGAATTACAAACCAGCTTTATGCTCGTATTCTTTGCTTCTATTGGTTTAAGTGCCAATTTCATGAAGCTTAAAGAAGGCGGTATGGCTTTGGTTATCTTCTTAGTCTGTGTAGCGTCCTTCATTGTTGTGCAAAATGCGGTCGGCATGAGCCTTGCGACTTTGCTTGGCCTTGACCCACTCATTGGTTTAATTGCGGGTTCAATTACCTTAACAGGTGGTCATGGTACAGCCGGAGCTTGGGGTGAAATTTTAGAAACTCAACATGGTATTCAGGGTGCTCTAGCTTTAGGAATGGCGAGTGCGACTTTTGGTTTGATTATTGGTGGTGTGATTGGTGGCCCATTAGCGAAATTACTCATTAACCGTTATAGCCTTGCACAACCGAAAACCAACGCTGAAATTCAAAATCGTGATACGCATCTTGAACAAAACTCAGATGACCTTGCACCTTTTGAAAACCCGCATCAAGTTCGTTTAATTACAGCCGATAATGCAATTACTACACTAGGTATGTTTGCAGCATGTTTGGCGTTTGCTGAATTTATGACTGGCTTTAGTAAGGGGACGTGGTTTGAGTTACCAACCTTCGTTTGGGCACTCGGCGGCGGCGTAATCTTAAGAAATATTTTAGAAAGCGTGTTGAAAATTGATATTTTCGACCGTGCGATTGATGTTTTTGGTAATGCGTCTTTGTCGCTTTATTTAGCAATGGCACTGCTTTCATTAAAGCTTTGGCAACTTGCCGATTTGGCTGGGCCTCTTGTGGTAATTTTAGGTGCTCAAACGATTACGATGGCGTTATATGCGGCATTTGTGACGTTCCGTGTAATGGGCAAAAACTATGATGCAGCAGTGTTGTCAGCAGGCCATTGTGGTTTTGGTATGGGTGCAACGCCAACAGCAGTAGCAAATATGCAGGCGATTACCAATATGTATGGCCCATCGCATAAGGCATTTTTAATTGTTCCACTTTGTGGTGCATTCTTTGTCGACTTAATTAATGCGACAGTCATTCAGCTCATGTTGAAATTTGTTGTTTAATCAAAAAAAGCCCATAAGGGCTTTTTTTTTATGGGTGCTTTTCCCAAAAGTAATAATCGCCCTTAAACATAGTTTCACATAGAATAAATTGCAGATAAATAAAATGAGAAATGTATGAGCTCAGAAGCACATTCAATTAGCTTAGTTGCCCCCGTAGTTTTATTGGCAGCGGCTGTCATTGCAGTCCCTATTTTTAAACGTATTGGCTTAGGTTCAGTATTAGGTTATTTAATTGCGGGTCTCATTATTGGGCCATTCGGTTTTGCCTTTTTTCAAGATTCCGCCGCGATTTTACATATTGCCGAGTTAGGAATTGTGATGTACCTATTTGTGATTGGTTTGGAAATGCAGCCCTCACATTTGTGGAGTCTGAGACGCGAAATTTTTGGCCTTGGCACACTACAGATCATTATTTGTGCGCTGGCTTTAACTGGCGTTGGGCTGTTATTTGGTTTCACGTGGCAAGTTGCTTTTATTGGTGCGGCAGGGTTTGTATTAACCTCGACTGCGATTGTGATGCAGTTGTTGGGTGATCGGGGTGATTTAACTCAACCTCGTGGACAAAAAATTGTAGCCATCTTACTTTTTGAAGATTTATTGATTGTACCTTTGCTGGCTATTGTCGCTTTTATGGCACCAAACCATGTGGTCGAAAGCACATCGGTACGTTTGGAAAATATAGGAATTGGTTTAATCTCAATTGCAGGTCTTATTGCGGCAGGGTATTGGTTGCTTAATCCATTATTTAGACTCTTGGCTGCCGCTAAAGCGCGAGAAGTCATGACTGCCGCCGCATTATTGGTGGTGTTGGGTGCAGCGTTACTCATGCAAGTGAGCGGGTTGTCCATGGCGATGGGTGCTTTCTTGGCGGGTGTACTTTTATCTGAGTCGACCTTTAGACATCAAATTGAAGCTGATATTGAGCCATTCCGGGGAATCTTGTTAGGCCTGTTTTTCCTTGGGGTCGGCATGTCATTGGATTTATCAGTAGTTGCTCAAAACTGGCAACTGATTGTGAGCGGTGTAATTGCCCTGATGTTTGCCAAAGCGCTCATGATTTATATTGTCGCCCGAGTAACGAAAAGCCCTCATACAGAAGCGTTGGATCGTGCCTTACTTATGGCTCAGGGTGGAGAGTTTGCTTTTGTACTTTTCTCTGCCGCGCTAAGTGCACAAGTTATTGATAGTACGGTTAAATCTAACTTAACCGCCATTGTGGTACTTTCAATGGTGTTGACCCCAATTGTCGGTATTCTTTTTAAACGTTTCACTCAAACTAAAGCGGATGTTTCATTAGAAAACGTCAATATTGCTGAGGGCTTAAGCGGTAGTGTTTTAATGATTGGATTCGGACGCTTTGGACAGGTCACCAGTCAATTATTGTTGGCAAGAGGTGTGGATGTCACCATTATTGATAATAATACTGACATGATTCAAAACGCCGAAAAATTTGGTTTTAAAATTTATTATGGCGATGGCTGCCGTCTAGATATTTTACATGCTTCTGGTGCTGCAACAGCGCAAGCGATTGTGGTGTGTGTCGACAGCAAGGAAACGACCAATCGAATTGTAGAACTTGTAACTCACGAATTTCCTTTGGCAAAACTATTAGTGCGTTCATATGACCGCGAGCATTCACTGCACTTAGTTAAACAAAAAGTGGACTTTATGATCCGTGAAACGTTTGAATCTGCGATTAAATTTGGCGAAGTGATTTTACAAGAACTTGGCGTAGATGAAGACGAAGTAATAAGAATTAGCGAGGAAATTCGAGATCTGGATAATGAGCGTTTTGAAACTGAAATCGCAGCAGATGATGTCAATGCGGGAGTAGGAATGCAATATACACATACGCATCCACGACCAACAGCACCATTAATTCGACCAAAACAGGAAGGGCGGATTTTAAATAAAGAAGATAATGCAGATAGCGAGTCTTGATATGTATGAAGTTCAGTAGAAGCCTTTTTAGAAGAACTTCTACTGAACAATTTTATGGCGAGAAGAGTTTAAAGCACTAAATCTGACTATAAGTGCTCTAATGCCGTGCCTTTAACTGGGTTTCTGCGCCAGTAATAAGGTTGTAAAAATCTAAGAAAAAGTTTCCATGGAGTGATCCAAGCGATACGTCGGTTGGCTTTTTTGTTTTGCATAATTTGCTTTGCTAAATACGCACAAACAACTTCTGGTGAATCAATCACAAAGAAAAATAACCGTTTCATCTTTTTCCAGTTTTGGATGTTTCCATTGGTCCAAGATGAAACTAATAAATCGGTTGCCACTATGCCCGGGCTTAGTGTGCCAGTTAAAATCGGAGTCGATTTTGTTTCTTTATAAAGTGCTTTACTAAAATAACTTACCGCTCTTTTTGTGGTTGCATAGGGCGTCATTCCTGCACTCCATTCGCCGTTGCTACCCCAACCTTCCATGTTAAAGATTTGGCCATAACCTTGTTTGAGCATGCCTTTTAAAGCGACTTGTGAACCCAGCATCGTGCCTAAAATATTGTTTGAAACAGCCGCGTTTAATTCGTTAGGTTGAAGGTCGATAAAGTCTTTGGCCGGGTGACAGCTTCCAGCATTATTAATCCAAACATTTACATGTCCAAAATGCTCAATTGCACCATCCCATAGGGTTTGTACATCGGAAATTTGAGTCACATCGCAGCATAGACCCATAAATTTTTCTTTATTGAACTGAGTTTCTAAATGAGTGAGGGCATGATTTAAGTGTTCTAAGTTTCGTCCAGCAATCACAACTGAACATTCTAGTTTTAAAAAAGCTTCGGCGAGTGCCAAGCCAATACCTTTGGTGCTTCCTGTAATGACTACACAACAAACGTCGCTTTTAGATAAACTCATTGAAATCTCTATATAAAAATTAGAATGTTATTGAGCGACTCTATGCAAATGAGTAGTTTGCTCTTTTAATAAAAGTAGATAGACAATTGATAAACTTATCATCGAAAGATTCATTACGATAGGGTTGTAAGGCAAGATAAGCGTAGACGGAATTAAAACACCAATTAAAACAAGTAGCCCGAGTAAGCCTAAAATACTTAAATAATGAATATATTTGTGACTAGAAAAGAGAAAGAGTAAACCAAAAATAATTTCAGCTATACCGCTCGCATGGCCTGCAAGCTTCGCATTCTCTAAAGACAATCCCACCCATTGCCACACAAAGATTTCATCTGAATTAATAAAAAGTAATTTAGGAACCAGTCCTTGATAAATCCATAGAAAAGCGAGTACAACGTTTATAAATTTGAAGACTCTCATATTTGTCATTAAAACTACTCTAAGACTTTAAAAATTATTAATTTGCTTTAGCTTATTATCTTTTGGTTCAATTTTTTCTTCAAGAAATATTGATGACATCTGCTTTATCCTTAGGAACATGCTTCTTAATTCATTTAATTTGAAAGTAATCTTTTGAGCCACTGATACAAAAAATTGAAAACATAGGAGGATTGTACTCCTATGTTGTGTAGCTTATGGTTCACTTACTAATTTTGATATGTTCTTTAAAAGAATATTTTTTATAAACTCTTTGTGGTCTTCATTTTTATTGTTGGAATATTGAACTAAATATCCAGTTAATTGAGTCATTATAATAATAGCCCTTTCTTTATATTCTTCAGATGATATCTCATTGTGTATTGGTAGAATAATTTTATAGATAAGACCGAAGTTGTAATTTTGTATAGTTGATAATGCTTCATTTACATAAGGTAAATGATCAGGAATAGAGAAAAATTCTTTAAAGGTTTTTGTGATTTTGGGTTTTTCTATTTCATGAAATATATTTGTAATAATATTCATGAAACGATTAAGGGGGAGCTCAGTGAGATTTATATTTATTAAGTATTCAATACGGTTTTTGTAGTCGGTAATTAACTTATTTAATAAGGCTTTTAATAAAATATCCTTGTTTTTAAAGTAGTGTTGTAACGTGCTTAAGTTTATGTTGGATTGAGTGGCTACTCCTCTCATACTAAAACCTGAATAACCTTTAGTAAGAAAAATTATTTCGGCATTAGTTAAGATTTGCTTTATTCTCGCTTGCCCTTTAATGGTGGTAAAAGAATTTTTTTTCTCTATTTTATCAAAAGTATTAATTTTGATCATCATCCAACCTTTAGTTAAAATTAAAAGTAAGGCGGCATTTTAAACTATGAGTTAATAAAAAAATAAATAAAATATTAACAATTTATTAATGTATTTCTAGGTTGGTTGACCTATAAATTAAATTATAGGTCGCATTTTTTTGATTGGATTCTAAAATAGGTCATATGACTTATTTTACCCTTTCTTGAGGCTTTGATAATGGGTCAATATACCTATTTTTATATTGTAAATTTATTTAAATTTTTTTGTTTACTTAATGTGATGTAATTAAATGATAATTCTAGTTTCTGGTTATTTTTTTTGAATCTAAAAAAAGTAATTTATAGTTTTTTAATAAAGAATAATGGGTATATCAATAGATCTTATTAATCTTGTTTTACTCTGAATTTTGAATAAAAAAGATTGTTCTTTTGTAATTTATGTATACAGGTTAAATAATTTTTATTAAATTGTGAAAAGGATCACATAATGGTAAGTGTTTGATTTGTTTTAGTAATAAAACAAAGCTTATATATTTTATTTATTGAGTTGATTCTTTTTGTTCTACAAATTTAAGCATTTTATTTAGGGTATGTATATGAAAAAAATTCAGAAATCACTTCTTGCAGCATTAATGGTTGCTGGTTATGCGGTAAATACTCAAGCAGCTGTTACTGGTCAAGTTGACGTTAAATTAAATGTTTCAACTGGTTGTACTGTGGGTGGAAGTCAAACTGAAGGAAATATGAACAAGTTTGGTACTTTGGACTTCGGTAAAACTTCTGGTACTTGGAGTAACGTTTTGACAGCTGAAGTTGCTTCAGCTGCAAGCGGTGGTGATATTACAGTGACTTGTGATGGTACTGATCCTGTTGATTTTACAGTTGCAATTGATGGTGGTGAACGTACCGACCGTACTTTAAAAAATACGGCATCTGCTGATTTAGTTGCCTATAACGTTTATCGTGATGCAGCACGTACAAATCTATACGCTGTTAACCAGCCTCAACAGTTTAGTGCGGTAGGTGGTGAAGCTACCGCTGTGCCAGTTTTCGGTGCAATTGCTCCAAATACAGGTACAGCAAAAACACAAGGTGATTATACCGATACTCTATTAGTGACAGTAAATTTCTAATTTATAAAAAATAATTAATTGAGTAGCAGGTTTACTCATTATTGGGTAAACCTGTTTTGAAAGGAGGGGGAATGATACTCAGTCGTACTTTTGCATTTATATCTTTCAGTTTTTTTGTTTCTTCGATTAATGCAGGTGAAATTGGGGCTAAATTAATTACACAAATTGAATTATTACCATCTTGTTCTATAAATGATCAAGTTGTAGAGGGAAATACTGAAAATTTAAACTTTGGTAATATCGACTTTGGTGAGGTAAGTTCTGCTTTTAGTGGTGTATTGGCTGCAAGCTTAATAAATAATGGAAATGCTGGTTTTCAAATTCAGTGTGCTGGTATTTCTACAGTGAAAATTATTTTTGGTGCAGGAAATAATGATAGTAATGTTCCATCCTCATTTTCACAAAATTATCATCATGCATTAAGTAATGGTACAGACTTTGTAGCTTATAACTTGTTATATGGCTTAAATAAACAAGTTATTAAATCTAATGAAATCTTTGTTCTTAATGATGTGAATATTAAAAAAAATATAGATATTTTTGGTCAGGCCATAAATGATGGTAGTCGTATTTCCAAAGGGGAATATAGAGATATAGTGCCGATTACTATTGAGTTTTAAAGTATGAAATATTATTGGTTAACTGGGTTTTTTTTAGTTTATTATAGTCAGTCTTTGTATGCGGTAGCTCCACAAAGCTCATCTAGTTTTAAAGTGCAAGCAACAATTGAAAATGGTTGTTCGATAGATAATATTGAGCAAAATATAGATTTTGGTCAACATTCAGCTTTATCTAATGACACGATTATTTCAAATATTGTTAATACAAATTCTACTTGGAATATTCGCTGCACTGAGGATTTGCCAGTTAATGTTTCATTAGATGGCGGTGAGAATCTAGAAAATAATACTAGACGTATGAAAAATAGCACATCTTCTGATTATATTTCTTACAAATTATATAATTCTAGTGGTTTAACTACAGAATATTTAGTGGGAAATACCTATTCTCTTCCTACTACAAATGTAGCAAATAATTTGGTTAATTTCGGAATATATGGTGTTGTTGATCTGGAAAATAATAATGAATCCAGAGCATCCGGAATTTATAAAGATATTGTTTCAATAATGATTACTTGGTGATTTGTATGAAAAATTCAGCATTTATTAAAAATGGCATTTTAAAATCTTTTTTATTTGCAAGTACATTATCACTTGTTACCCCGGTAATGGCACAAGCGACTTTTTTAATTTGGCCAATTTATCCCAAAATTGAAGCAAATGAAAAAGCGACTGCAGTCTGGCTACAAAACACTGGTAAGTCTGATGCCATGGTACAGATTCGAGTTTTTAAATGGAATCAAGATGGGGTAAAGGATAACTACAGTGAGCAATCAGAGATTATACCAAGTCCACCTGTAGCAAAAGTAAAAGCAGGTGAGAAGCACATGTTGCGCCTATCAAAAAGTATTAATTTGCCAGATGGAAAAGAACAATCATATCGTTTGATTGTAGATGAGTTACCTATCCGCCTTTCTGATGGAAATGAACCTGATACATCTAAAGTAAATTTCCAAATGCGTTATTCAATTCCACTATTTGCCTATGGAAAAGGCCTTGGTAGCGGATTGACACAAGAAAGCCAAAAAATTAATGCAAAAAATGCTTTAGCAAAACCAATTTTACAGTGGTCAGTTCGTAATAATGAACAGGGGCAAGCAGAATTATATCTTAAAAATAGTGGGCAGAAATTTGCCCGACTTTCGGCAGTTAAAACATCAAAGACAGCAAATAATATTGCTTTAGGCAAGGCAGCTTTTGGCTATGTCCTGTCGAATAGCACTGTAAAATTTGCAATTGATAAGTCTACTGCCAATGAATTATTAAAAAGTTCTACCCTATATGGTGTTGATAGCTCAGGTGTAAAACAAGAGTTAATTGAAATCGCAAAAATGGAGGATCAATCATGATCCTTCAGCATAATACCTTGTGCAAAAGTATTTTGTTGGTTTTATTAGCTGGTAGTGGTTTGAGTGTTCCTAATATGGTGTTTGCTGAAGAGTTGCCACCACCACCAAAAGATATTAGTGATATCAATCAATTGTTTAAATTGTATTTAGACTTGGTTGTGAATAAATACTCTATTCAGCAAGTGGTTCCAATCATTGTTAAAAATGACGAATATTTCATACAAAAAATGAAACTGGTTGATGAGTTGGAAATTAGCATTCCAGAAGAAATGCTGTCTTCAAATAGTGAAACAGTATTAACAGATCAAGATATTTTAACTTTAGGATTCAGTGGAAAAGCTACAGACTGGATTTCTTTAGATCATTTGAAAGAAGTGAGTTATCAATATAACTCGTCAAATCAATATTTTCAGCTAAATATTCCACCCGCTTGGATGCCAACACAGATTTTGGGTAAAGACTCATGGTATAAGCCAGAAATAGCTCAATCAGGAATTGGCCTGCTGAATAACTATGATTTTTATACTTACAGACCTTACCACGGTGGCTCAACAAGTAGTTTATTTACTGAGCAGCGTTTTTTCTCACCTTTAGGTGTAATTAAGAACTCTGGAGTTTATGTAAAGAATCAGTATAAAAATGAAGGCAACTTAGAGTCTTTCAATAATGATGGTTATCGACGTTATGACACATCTTGGCAATTTGACAGTCAAAAGAATGCAACCTCTTTTTTACTTGGTGACATTATTACTAGCAACAAAACGTCTTGGGGGAGCTCTGTAAGACTGGGTGGTTTGCAAGTTCAGCGTAACTACTCAACTCGACCCGATTTAATTACTTACCCATTACCACAATTTGTTGGGCAAGCTGCTTTACCAAGCACTGTTGATTTAATTATTAATGGACAAAAAGCAAGCTCAACAGATGTGCAGTCGGGTCCATTTATTTTAAATAATGTTCCCTTTATTAATGGTAAGGGTGAAGCAGTTGTAGTTACAACTGATGCGGTTGGTCGTCAAGTAACGACATCTGTACCATTTTATATTTCAAATACTTTATTAAAGCCAGGTCTATTTGATTATTCATTATCTTTAGGAAAAATTAGGGAAGATTATGGGCTTAAGAATTTTTCTTATGGAAAGTTTGCAAGTGCTGCCGATGCCCGTTATGGGGTAAATGACTGGTTTACAGTAGAAGGGCGTACCGAGCTTTCTTCAGACTTGCAATTGTTGGGTGCTGGTTCTGTTTTGAAGTTAGCTAATTTGGGTGTATTAAGTGCTTCTTTTACGCAAAGTAGAGCCGATAAATCTATAGCTCAAGACCAAGTTAAAGATATTGATGGAAAGCAATATACGATTGGCTATAGTTATAACCGTAATCGATTTGGTTTTAGCATTAATCATAATCAGCGCGATGATGAATATACTGATCTTTCAAGAATGCAATACAGTAATTTAATTTCAGTAAATAGTAATAAAAGCCTCACAGCCAATACTTATTTTGCAACCAAAAACTCGGGTACATTTGGGGTGGGTTATATTAATACTGAAGCTAATGACTTTAAAAACAGATTGTTAAATTTATCATGGGCACCAATTTTACCCGCTTATATGAGTGGGGTAACTGTTTCATTAAGTGCAAACCATGACTTCATTGATAAAGAATGGAGTGCTGCATTTCAGCTTTCTGTGCCTTTATTCCAGCGCAGGTCTACTGTAAATACTGGTTACTCATTTAATGATCATGGCGACTATGGTTATATTAACTTTAATCACTCTGTACCATCCGAAGGTGGTTTTGGAGTTGATTTAACTCGACGCTTTAATGAAAATAGTGAAGATTTAAATCAGGCACGCGTAAATTACCGTAATAATTATATTAATACTGATTTCGGATTATCTGGAAATCATGATTATAACTATTGGTTTGGTCTATCTGGCTCTTTGGTATATATGTCAGGTGAGTTGTTTGCTTCAAATCGTTTAGGTGAGTCTTTTGCATTAGTTGATACAAACCAAGTACCTGATGTTTTAGTAAAATATGAAAACAGTTTAATTGGCCGTAGTAATAAAAAGGGCCATATTTTTGTACCTTCTGTACCACCTTACTATTCGGGTAAATATAGTGTTGACCCTATTGATTTACCTTCAAACTTTACAATTACTCAAGTTGAACAACGTATTTCTGCGAAACGCGGTTCTGGTGTTGTTATTAAGTTCCCAGTTCACCAGTCTATTGCTGCAAACGTTTATCTCACCCAAGAAAATGGTAAACCAATTTCTGTAGGTTCTGTAGTTCATAGAGCAGATCAAGAATCTTCTTATGTAGGTATGGATGGCATTGTTTATCTAGAAAATTTAAAGGCCAATAACACCATTACGGTTCAGCATTCAGATCAGTCAATCTGTAAAGCAGATTTTTCTGTAGATGTAGAGCAAGCCAAGCAGCAGATTGTGGTGGTTAAGCCTGTTACTTGCCATGAGGTATCTTTACCATGAAAATTAAAATCAAAAAGCTAGTTAGTCATTTATTTGTATTTTCTGGCTTAATGGTAGCCGGAAATTTAGCACATGCTTCATGTAGTGTAAGTGCTTCGGGTACGTCATCCATTTCGGTTCCTTCAATTTATTTGATGGAAAATGGTGAAAACTCGTCTCAATTTAATTCGGGTTTGTCCTGTACTGGTTTTAGCTTGGCTCTAGCAAACATGACTTACCTAAAATATCGAGTTGAGCAAATGTCGAATTCATTTACCAATGCTCAAACTGGAGAAAAGCTCAATGCTATTATTTTAGACAGTAGTAATGCAGTCATTAGTTTAGGTCAAGAAAAAGACATGAGTAGCTTTACGCTGGTTAACCTTTTTAGCGGGCCAGATGGAAACTTACCTTTTTATATTCGCCTGCCTGCTGGACAAAGTGTATCTCCGGGAGTATATCAAGCCGATACCCCTTTAAAAGTTAAATGGTTTTATTCAGTGCCGGCAATTGCTGTTGCGGGGATTGGACTTTTCTTTGAAAGCCCAGGATTTACACGGGGCGTATTAGGTATTGGTTTTAATTGGGGAAGTGGCGTAGATTCTCTCGGTTCTTTATCGATTACAGTGCTCCCAGACTGCCGAATTTTAACTCAAGATGTTAACTTTGGTACAGCAGCATTTGCATCAAAGCTTGAACCTGTACAGTCTTCTATGGGAATTCGATGTTCTTTAAATACACCCTATTACGTTAGCCTGAATGATGGATTGTCTCCGCAGAATGGCAATCAAAGGGCTATGAAGTCGCAAACGGGTAACTCATTTTTAAAATATGATATTTTTAAAAACTCATCCAATGATCGATGGGGAAGTGGTAGTGAACGTTGGTCGAGTTTAAATGCGACAATTAATCCGGGTGTGCATGACTCGGTTACTCAGCAGAACTATGTTTTTACGACTAAAATCATTGATGAAAATGCAGATACTGTCCCTGCGGGAACTTATCAAGACACCGTAACGGTACAAGTCGAATTTTAAAAATTGTCTGTTTTGCGAAAGATTAAAAACTCGGTAGCGGGTTTTTAATCTTTAAATTCTTATCTTTTTGCTGGTCTAGATCTAGGGCTGAGTTCATCACTTTATTCACTTACTTTTACTTTAAATATTTTTCATGAATTGATCTTATTTAAGATGAAAAAACTATAAAAAAAGTACTATTTCTTTAAACTCATATCAATTATTAGGGTCAATATGAAATTATAAATAATATTTTTATGTATTTGATTTTTAATAATATAATTTAAAATTTATAAAATTTTGAAAAAAAAGAAAATTAATTAGAAATATATATTAATATTAATTACACAATAGTTACTTGTTGTTTCTTAAGATTACATTAAGTTACATAGCTTAAAGCATACTTACTTTAAGAAAAATCCCAATAGCAGTTAATAACAGGATACCTTCTTAATGCCTCAATATCTGATAATTGCAGAAAGTGTATATAGGAAAGTCAAAGAAAATGAGCTCTTTTCAGATGATACTATCGAAAATCTTAATATTCTGATGACTTTTATTCGTAAAGAAATAGTTGGAACCGTATTTAAACTTAAGTACAACTATATTGATTTCAATGAAGTATTTACTAAACCCATACATGAATGTAAGGTAAAAATTGATGTGAGTTTAGTTCCACATCATGATCATGAAAATGAATATATTTTATGGTTAGCGGGATTTGTTGAAAAAATTACTGAAGGCGGCCCTAAAACACCACCTCCAATTAAAAACTTTATTCCTGAATTTATTAGTTTAAGGCTAGAGTTTGACTCAGTAGCTTTACCTGACGAAAAATCTAAAAATCAGGGCGAAGAAATTACAGAGTACTTTAATTCTCAAGCTTTAACTAAAACTTTGAAAAATTAAAAGGGACTGGGTAACTACAATTTTCAGCAAACCGCCTTCGGGCGGTATTTTTTTAATTGAATTGTCATAAAGAAAGCTTAATTTAAACCCATAATAAAAAATTAATGAAAATTGTTGCGAACAATAAAAGCAAAAGCAATTTTTACAGAAGTGGTCATGATGTAATTAGAGCTAATTCGAAAGAGTTGGCTTTTTTGTTTTAATGCATTGTATTTAAATTTTTTATTTTTTGACGGAAGGTAGTGAAAATATTGTCTTTAATAAAAATTGTCATTTGCTTAGATCAAGATGTCCTTAATTAACATTCAATTGAAAATTATCAAGTTCTAATATGGAACTATGTTTTGAGCAAATTAAAATAAAGGATTTTAAAACAATGCTGATCTCAAGCCATAGATTACCAAAGAGTTTTAAGGATAAAGCCAATCAAAAAGTCGCAAAGATTTCTGGCTTATTGTTGGGAGCTGTTACACCTGAGCGGCAGTCAACATTGCCAAAAGAGTTTGAACTCAGCTCTCATATTCTTTATAAACGCTTTGGTAGTACACATTACGGGGTCATGATACCTGACTTACCTGAGCCATTTCGATACTTATCTTGGGCTTCCGTTCTAGGTTATGTAGGATTTACGATTACAGATACCAACTATCAAATGTCTAAAGATGGAAAAGGTGATACAGCTTCGTTGGTACATGGAACGGCTTTATCGACAACATCTGAAGCCTACAGAACATTTTCAATTAAAAATGATATTAAGTTTAGCCAAACTCCTTTTGGGATTAATTTTGATAATCAAACTGTCCTGCATGAGGACGGTGATGGATTCATATTAATTACCAAAAGAGAAGACCTTGAACTACAGCTTCATTTAAAGCCCACTAAAGCTATTTCATGGTTTTCCTATGGTGGCTTGTATAAACACTTTAGTGTGCTCATGCACTATGAAGGCTTAATAAAACAGAAAGGAAATCAGGCGAGGGTTGAAGGGTTATGTACCCTTGAGTCTTGGAAATCTATAGCTACCTCAATGCTAAAGAACAAATGGTTAGTTGAGAATATACAACTTCCCGTAAAAGTCTTTAGCTATCAAGTGATCAATATTGATCATGAACAGCAGTTATTGTTGGCTTTTATTTGCTATGAAGATCAACCGATTATGACTTCTGTTTACTACCGCCATGTAAATGGAACTTCAATTCAATACAACGGAGATATACTTTTTGAAGTAACGAGTCTTCAACAGGAAGCACAAATTACGCCTGATGGTTTTCCAATGAATGTTCCAAATACTTTTCGCTGGATTGCATATCACAATGATCAAAAAGTTTTAGATATTTCAGCACATGTAGATACGCCGTATTGTTTCGGATTGGCTGCTGGTTACGTTTCTTCATATGCATGGCAAGGTGAGTTTCATGATCAGGTATTGGTGGGTAGGGGTTATATTGAATATATCGATCGAAGATAAAATCATTTAAAGCTTAATCATTTATCTACAGCTTTAAGCAAATTGGAAAATATCTGTTTTATAAACCCAATTTAACAATAGATTTTAATTATTTATCCTTACTTTTTAATGATCTATTTTAAAACAAATGTCATTTTGCATGCTTGACTGTAATAGGGTTGAGCACTATCCTTTGCCTGCTGGCCTACATCGCCAGCCGGCTTTGACAGGCTGTTTTTCATCTAGGGCACCAAGAAAGTAATTTTTTGGTGACGAACTCGTTCGTCCTGCCTTCGTAGCGGTAGGACGGAGGTGGGACGCCTTGTGCGTGCCAGTTCCTAGATGACTGGTCTGTCAACCCACCTTCGTTCTGCCACCATAATTATTTGACAGTAATTTGGTAGAACTTCTATTTCATCTAGGAGTCCGCCATGCGTACTATTTCTTATTATTTTTTGGCCTTTGCCAGATTCTCTCTATCCATACCGCTCAACTGGTCTTTAAAACAGTTTAAATATTTGTAGATTAAACTGTACTTCGTTACGACTACAACTCATAGCAACAATAAAGTTTGAGATAGGCACGGGCACGGTTTTTTGCTGCCTTGGCATGCCTGTTTTATCACCTAATATTTTGGTGAAGGTATTTCTATCTCTTTTATATACAACAAAAAATATTTTAAGCGGTATAACTATGCCAAATTTAGAAGCTTCATTTAGAGCACTACGAGTGCTCCACGCGGCAAGAGACCTATTTAATCAACATGGCTTTCATAATGTAGGTGTCGACCGAATTATTGCTGAAGCCAGAATTTCCAAATCCACTTTTTATAATGATTTTCACTCCAAAGAACGCCTCATCGAGATGTGTCTGACTTTTCAAAAAGATGCATTAAAAGATGAGGTGTTTTCAATTATCTATTCTTACCGTGAACTCATGTTGTTTGATAAGCTCAAGAAAATTTTCTATTTACATGCAGATGTAGAGGGATTTTACCATTTGCCTTTTAAAGCAATCTTTGAAATTGAAAAGCTTTATCCAACAGCTTATAAGGTTGTAGCTGACTATCGAAATTGGCTAATTGATGAAATTTATAAACTCCTTTTAACAATAAAAGCTATGGCTTCAATGGAAGATGCACACATGTTTTTATTTGTGATTGATGGGGCTATGGTTCAACTTTTAGGTGAAAAGCAGATAGATGACCGAGATAGATTATTAAATTATTTTTTAACTATGGTGTCTTAGGCTGAGCTAATTAAAAGTGAGGCTGCTAGAGCCTCACTTTATATAGGTACTTATTTTCCCTTTTTGGTTTTTAAATATTCCGCATAAGCTTCATCCGCAAAGCGTCTTAAAGAGTCACCAATTGCGGCATATTGGTATTCATTTAGATTAGCTAATGATGCACGGGCAGAAGGGTGTTGAACACCGAAGCCAGAACCCGGTAACAAAACCACACCTGTTTCATCAGCTACTCTAAACAACAGCTCAGTTGGATTTTTATTTTTCATTACCCAGTCCGCAAACTCATCTCCATAAAGAGTACGTGATGTGTTTTCAAGATTAACTAAGGTGTAGTAGTCAACAGCATTTGGATCTGTTGGAACCTCGACGCCAAGTTGTCGGTAAAGTGCCGCATCGCGTTCACGTACAACAGACTTAACGGCTTTTTTGTAGCTCTGACGTGAGTCCATTAAATTAAACAGGGCAAATAAAACCATTTGAACTTGCTGTGGAGTAGATAGGCCCGCAGTGTGGTTTAAAGCAACATTACGGCTGTCTGCAACTAAACGGTCAATAAACTTAATGCTTGCAGGGTCGGTGGTTAAAGATGAGTAGCGCTCTTCAAGCTCTTTCTTCTCTTTTTTCGATAAGTTCGCAATTTGTTTATCAAGCACATTGTTATTTGAAAGTGCAATGACACCAAGTCGCCAACCAGTTGCACCAAAATATTTAGAGAATGAGTAAACCAAAATTGTATTATCTGGACAGATTGCAAAAAGTGATTTGAAGTTATCGGCAAAAGTACCGTACACATCATCTGTCAAAATAATTAGATCAGGACGTTTTTTGACGATATCGGCTAAAATCGCAAGTCCTTCATCACTCATTTTTACAGAGGGGGGATTACTTGGGTTGACTAAAAAGAATGCTTTAATAGTTGGATCTTCTAACTTTCTAAGCTCCGATTCTGGATATTGCCAACCGAGATTAGGATCTGCCTCAATGAGTACTTCTTCAAGCTGATAGTCATTAAGTTTTGGAATCTCAAGATATGGCGTGAAAATTGGGCTACCAATCGCAATACGGTCGCCGTTTTTAATAATTTTATTTTCTTTTAATGAGTTAAAGATATAGGCCATTGCGGCAGTTCCACCTTCAACAGCGAACAAATCTAAGTCTCTTTTTTGCATGCCTTGTACGCCCATTTCTTTTAAGACGTACTCTTTAATAATCGTTTCACTGACTCTGAGCATCCGGTCCGGCACAGGGTAGTTACAGCCTAAAATCCCTTCAACCATTTCAAGTAAAAATAGATCTGGGTCTAAACCTAATTGGTCACGCACATAAGACACGGCTTTACCTAAAAAGACCACACCGGGTTTGTCGCGGTTTTCCAAAATGAAGTTATCAAAACGTGACTGAAGTCCAACCGGGCGCGGGAAGCCACCGAGACCTTCTGGCATATATGAAAACGAAAACTCGGATTCGGTCGCCGAAAACAGACCCAATTGAAAGAATGCGCGACGTGGGATAGTCGCAAGAAAGTTCGGATTACCACGCCCAGCATTCAACATCATTCGGTCAGTTCTGCTTTGAGCTAATTCTATTAAATTATCTTTAAGTTCAAATGGGCTGAGTTTTGCATATTTAGAATAATCGACTTTCCCCATGGGACGTCTCCTTAATTATAGTGAGATGAATAAAATTTCTAATTCAATGTATAAAGTTAGGCCAAGCCTACGATTAGTGGTCCCAGTAAAGTCAAGAACACATTTGCTAGGGCATAGGTGATTGCAAATGGAACGGTCGGAATTGAGTTTCCTGCTTTATCTAAGATGGCCCCAAATGCAGGGTTTGCACTGCGTGAACCAGATAGTGCACCTGCCATAACTGCAACGTTGTTATAACGCAGAACATAACGAGCAAACAGCATGGAAAGCAGCAGCGGAACCAGTGTTACGACCACCCCGATCATAAAGAGTGAAAGGCCACTTTCTTTAATGGTTTGAATGGCTTGTAAACCTGATTGTAAGCCGACGGCAGCAACGAATCCTGCCAGACCCAAATCTTTAAGAAGCTGTGAAGCCGCTAGAGGCATATTGCCATGCACCTGATTTCTGCTTCGAATCCAACCAAAGAGCAGACCTGATAGTAAAGCTCCGCCACCTGCACCGAGAGTTAAGGGCACATCACCTAAACGAATCACAAACAGACCAATCACTAAACCGACCACAAGGCCTGCACCATGGAAAATCCAGTCTGTTTTTAAACTTTCAGGTAAGGCTTTACCCGCTTCTTTCACCAAGCGGTCGAGGTCGCTTTTTGTACCGTAGACGGTGACCACATCACCTTGGCGTAAAACGGTGTCGTCACTTAAAGGTTGTGTCTCATCGTTATGCTTAATCGCAAGTACATAAATACCGTGCTTCAAATAAGCAGGCGTATTAGCCTTAATATCTCCTAAGGTACGGTTGAGGTATCTGGAATTTCTTAGGATGACATCGCTGGTATCCATAATCATTTCCATACCTTGCGATGACTGTAATTCGCTCCCAATTTGCTCGGCAACTGAAACTACATTGGCACGACGACCAACCAGCAAGACGACATCGTCAGTTTGTAAAGTCAGTTCAGGAGCAACATCAATAAACTGATCTTTACGTTTTAAACGTTCAATCGTAATACTCGGTTCTTTTGCTTCAATCTCCGCAATAGTTTGCCCATTAGCTTGCTTAACTTTATAAATACGGCCAACAATTTCCGGCATTGCCAGTTCTTGACCTGGGGCTAATTCGAAAGCACCTTTGAGTCGTTCACTTTGAGCTTTTAATGCATCGTCGTGAATTTCTTTACCCATAAATTTAGGCAAGATATTCACACAAACAATAATCGCTCCTAATGATCCGAAAATGTAAGTCACAGCATAGCCAATCGCGACATTGGCTTGAAGCCTTTGAATTTCTGCGAGTGGGAGGTCGAGTCTGGAAATGGCATCTCCGGCAGTCCCAATAATAGCTGATTGAGTCATGCCTCCCGCAGCGAGACCTGCGGCTAAGCCTTTATCGAGATGAAAAATTTTAGCCATGACTAAAACAGTGACTAAACCACACACTGCCATAAATACCGCTAAAAGAATTTCTTTTATAGACTGTGGCCCAAGCGATTTGAAAAACTGTGGACCACTTTCAAAGCCTACTGCATAAATGAAGAGAGCAAACAAAATTGCTTTAACGCCATTATCGACAGGTACGCCAATAAGACTTAAAACAACTGCGACAAGTAAGGAGCCTGCGACTCCGCCAAATTGAAATTTTCCAAATTGGAATTGTCCAATCCAGAAGCCGATTGCGAGTGATAAGAACAATAATATTTCGGGGCTGTGCTTTAAAACACCTTGTAACCATTCAATCATTTTGATCTCACTTTTATTATTAGATCTATCTTTAATATATAAAATTATTTATTTTTCATTTTTTAAAATACAGTATGAAAATTACTTAAGCAAACCTTCAAGTTGAGTGATTTTCTTAAGTTTAATTATAAAAAATAGTGCATTTAAAATGCTTGTGATCAATATGTGTCGGTAATTCTGACTGATTAAATCAACTATATTTTTTTAATGTAAGGTAAAGTTTATTTACAATAATATAAAGAATATTTAATGAAATTAAAGAACGTTTTTTTAAAAAAACTATTGATATTTATTAGTTTAATTTCATACTGTTGAGTGTGTTGTTAATTTTCTATAAATTATAAAACAATCTACTTAAAATTAAATTTTTGTTAATCCTGTCGCATAATTTATTTTATATATTTAAATTAATCTTAATAATAGCGTTTAGGTTTTAAACTCTACTTATATTTAATTAAAATTTATATAAAAATATAAAGCTTCTTTATGTCGAAGCTTTATATTTGAGAAAATTTAACTTATTAAAAATGATGAGTTAGAGTCATTTAAATTAGAAAATTAATTTATTGATGTTAATGTTTTCAAATAAAGATCAGCACGCTGTGCATGTCCAAAGCACCAATCTTCTGCACTATTTTGCACAATCACAAACATGACATCTTGCTCCGGAATGCTAAATTTTTGATTGAGCTGTGCTGTTACATGCTGCATTAAATCTGATTTTTGCTGAGCTGTTCTAGGTTTACCAGAAGTGATGTAGAGCAACATGAACTTTTCAGTACGGGGCGACGTCACCCAATAGTCAGGGTCAACGAATCTGAGGCTTTCAATTCCTTGCGTCATAAAAATGATGTGATCTGAGCTTAAGCCTTTGACTTTATAGATCTATTTTAATTTGATCAACGAATATGTACAAATTATTCAGCAGTTTCAATAATATATTGAATAGCACCTATGGTAATTTTTGTTCTAAAATTTCCATTGTCTGATATAGCTTTTAGATTGATTTATATTTTAATTTATCTTAGTAATAAAAAGAGCTTTGTGTGACACAGTAAAACGATAAACCTTAGAGTATAACTATGAAGCTTAAAGAATTAGCAGGTTGTGAGGAGTGCGATACTGTTTATCGTAGAACCCCGCTTGCTTATGGAAAAAGAGCTTATTGCTTATGCTGCGGTGCTGAACTCTATCGGCACACCAAACCTTTTTCGACCTTATTGGCTTTGATCTTAACGGCATTAATCGTATTTGTTCTTGCTAATAGCTTTCCGATTGTAAAAATTGAATTACAGGGAAATACATCTGAAACGACCTTACTTGGCGCAGTTTGGGTGATGTTTCATTACGATCGGGCTTTTGTTGGTGTACTCATCTTAATCACCACCTTTATTGTGCCACTTTCCTATCTTTTATTACTGTCCTATGTGCTGGGTACAGTGAGCGTATTGAAGAGAAGACCGACATTTTTGGTGATTGCCTTACGCACACTTTTTTTTATGAGAGTGTGGGGAATGGTTGAGGTGTTCTTAATCGGAATTTTGGTCACGCTTGTGAAGTTAATGGGAATGGTCTTGGTGATTCCTGAAGTTGCTTTATGGGCATTTGCGATCTTAAGTGTATTGTTGGTCTATATTACTTCCATAAAGGTGAGTGATATATGGAACGAAATTGATAGGTCACTGCCATGAAAACGATAAAAAAAGTGACTCAAACACAAAGCTCGCAGCAAGGGTCAGTGCTTAAGCAATACCCAAGAGCCAAAGATCTCTCATTAATTGTGTGTCACTGCTGTGGCATCGTAAATTCTGCTCAAAATGAAAAAAGACGACTCAACCAAAGCTCTCAAGTTTTACGTTGTATTCGATGCAATAGTGTGCTGCATTCACGTAAGCCAGCAAGTTTAAATCGAACTTTTGCTTTAGTGGTGGCGGCGACTATTCTCTATATTCCAGCCAATGTACTTCCCATGACGGTGACGGACTCACTTTTGGGCAGCCAGCAAGATACCATCATGAGTGGGGTCATTTACTTTTGGCAAAGTGGGGACTATCTGGTTTCAGTGGTTATTTTCATGGCCAGTATTTTTATTCCCATGTTGAAGCTACTGATTTTGTATTTTTTATTGGTGGCGGTATATCTTCAACAATCGGCAGGTTGGAAATTTTTACCCGAGCAATGCGTAAAATTATATCGAATTGTTGAGTTTATTGGCCGTTGGTCAATGATTGATGTATTTGTTGTGGCATTATTAACAGCACTCATTCAGATTCAATCACTTGCTACCATTTTAGCAGGGCCAGGTTCGATTGCTTTTGGTGCGGTCGTAGTGTTAACCATGTTTGCATCGTTAAGTTTTGACCCACGTATTATTTGGGATAACTTCTACGCATCTCAAAATACAAATAAGCCTTCTTCTTTTGCTTCAGAAAAAACAACGATTATTCACGCAGAACATCCGCCGTTGAATAATGATTCTATTAACCCCAGTCAATAAAAGAACAATGAGTATGTCTGAAAATGAAATAACTACTGGTAACTCAGATCATCGTGATCCGGATGTTGAACTGGATAACATGAATGATTTGCCAGAACCCCAAGAAAAGAAAAGTCGATGGAAACCTTTATTAATCTGGCTCATTCCATTAATTGCTCTTTTAATCGCGCTTTCGTTGGCTATAAAGGCGTTACTGTCTCATGGTCCTACCATTGATGTGTCTTTTCGCACGGCTGAAGGGCTAGTTGCCGGTAAAACAACAGTTCGTTATAAGCAGGTGGATATTGGTGTAGTAAGGCAGATTGATCTTTCAGATGACCGTTCACACGTGATTGCCAGAATTGATTTGCGCAAAGGCGCCAGTAATTTTGCAGCAAAAGATTCGCGATTTTGGGTCGTGCGACCGCGTATTGGGACAAGTGGCGTTTCAGGAATAGACACCTTATTGTCAGGTTCATATATTGAAGTGGACGGGGGCAAATCAGAAGAGAAGAAGTTCGATTTTACGGGGTTAGAAATACCACCCGTCATATCTTCTGATGTTCCCGGAAAAGTATTTTTCTTAAATGCAGATGATTTGGGATCTTTAGATGTTGGTTCTCCAATTTATTATCGTCGAATTAACGTGGGGCAAATTACAGCCTATAAACTATCTGATGATGGTAAAACGGTAGAACTACAAACTTTTATCCGTGCGCCTTATGACAAGTTTGTAACCACCGATGCGCGTTTTTGGCAGGCGAGCGGGATCGATGTGACCTTAAACGCTTCAGGCTTTAATTTAGATACTCAATCGCTGGCAAGTATTGTTGCAGGTGGTATTGCTTTTGGGTTCCCTGAAAACTCACATGCCACGATGGCAGCGAATCAGAGTCGCTTTAATCTTTGGGACTCAAAATCTGAGGCATTAAAAGAACCTGACGGGCAACCTCGTGGCGTGATTATGTATTTTGATCATTCATTACGTGGACTATCTGTTGGCGCACCAATTGATTTTATGGGCATTGAGGTTGGTAATGTTAAAGCGATTAATGCTGAGTTTACTAACAATTATAAGCAGATGCGTATGCGTGTAGATGCAGTCATTTATCCGTCACGTGTTGAAAATGGTCAGGCGCTTAATCCAAATAGCAACATTTTCAAAGATTTTGTTGAACATGGCTGGCGTGCTCAAATGAGAACGGGCAACCTGCTCACGGGTCAAAACTACATTGCCCTAGATAAGTTCCCTAAAGCGAAACCAGCGACATTACAAATTTTGAGTGATGATCGTGTGGTGATTCCGACTACACCAACCGAACTGAGTGGTTTACAAGCTCAAGTTTCTCAGATTGCTGACAAGTTAACGAAATTCCCGTTAGTTGAGATTGGGCAAGATGTACGTAAAACGCTCAATAATATGAACACTGCCATTGCCTCTACCGACAAACTGGTTAAACAGTTAGATGGAAAAGTTGCACCTGGTTTACAAGCAACTCTAGACGATGTTCGTAAAACTGTAAGATCGTCCGAGTCTATTTTGTCGAGCGATGCGCCGTTACAACAAGACGTACGTAAAGCATTGCAGCAGATGACACGTGCGGCAGCTTCACTCCAGTTAATGGCAGATTATATTGAGCAACATCCTGAATCAATTATTCGTGGTAAGACACCAGAGACCGATGATGAAAAATAAAAACACTCTATCTTTTCAACATCCTAAAGCAGCCAAATGGCTGCTTGGGAGTGGCCTGTTTTTAACGGCAGTTGCCATGACGGCATGTTCGAGTTCGCCAACGCCAAACTATTATACGATTTCCCCTAAAATCACTGCGGCCACCAAATCAACTGTACAGGTGATTGAGGTATTACCAGTCGGGATTCCAGACCGATTAGACCGTGCGCCTTTGGTGCTCCAAGACAGTAGTGGTAAGTCTACGGTGTTAAACAATGAACGCTGGACATCGACCATGGGCACGCAATTACGCGATACCTTGTCGGCGGGTTTGCAGCAAAAATTAGGTGCAATTGATAGTTATAGCAGCGGGCTTGCTGGAAATAATCAGCCTTTATATCGAGTTTCTACAGACTTTTCTCATTTTGATATTGTAGATAAAAGCTATATTAATATTGCGGTGTCTTGGGTAGTGAAGCGTCAAATACCGCCCACTCAATTAGAGTCAAATAATGCAAAAGTCATCACGAATGCAGGATCTCAGTTAAATTGTCGAATTGCTTTTCAGCAGCCGATTGATCAAAAAGCTAAAAAGATGGATGCGATTGTGAGTGCTTCAAGTGATGCCATGACTCAAATTATTAATACGGTTTCTTCTTCAATTGTAGCGTTAGATTCAAACAAAAAATCGGTTATTAGCAATGGTGTTTGTTCGTAAAACGAATCGCTTTTAATCAACCCCTTTATTTGTGTACAACAGATAAAGGGGTTTTTATTTTAGTTGCCGCGATAGGTTGAATAACCGTAAGGGCTAAGGAGTAACGGAATGTGGTAGTGGTTTACGCTTCCATCGAATTTAAAAATTACAGGTACTTCGGCAAAAAAAGTTTGTTGTTTGTTCTTTTTAAACCAGTCTTCAGTTTTAAAAGTAACTTTATAAACCCCTTGCTCTAATTTTTTATTTTCTGGATAGAGCGCAGTGATACGACCATTTGAATCGGTCACTTGCTGATTGAGTTTCACCCACTGGTTATTGGTGTTTTTTTCTAAAACCACTTCAACCTGAGAAGAGGGCAAACCCGTTTCTAGATTTAACACATGCACACTTAACGGATTAGTTTGTGCAAATGTAGCAGAAGCGATAAATAACGAAGATAAAGCAATAAATGATTTAGGCATGTTGAACTCCTTATGAATGAAAAATGGTTTCAATAGCTTTGCTTGCGCATTGATTGTCATTTTGTGGGCCGCCAGCACCTGCAACCCCAATCGCTCCGATCACTTGGTTCTCAAAACGAACAGGTACGCCACCACCTAACAAAAGTAAATTTGTTACGGTGGTTAAATTTTTTGCATCGGGGTTTTGGTTACTGTTTTGGCTTAAAACTAAGGTCGATGTTTTGCTAGATAAAGCGGTATAGGCTTTTTTCTCGGCAGCCATTAAATTATGCGGACCCACTAGCTCATGCCGTTCGGCAGTTAAAGGATTACCACCACGATCCACAACAACGACCGCAATATTTTGATTTAGTTTTTTGCATGCCTCTTTCGCACTGTCGGCTAACAAGTGGGCAGTTTTTAGATCTAACGAATAAACTTGATTCAAAGCAGGGGGCTGTGCAAAAGTACTATTACCGAATAGCACGGTTGCTAAGATCAGCCAGTTCAATTTTTTCATGATGATTGCCTCTATGTCGCTTTGAAAATCTTAAACAAATTGCTTAACTTCAAGCGTGACAATCACATTACAAAGTTGTCATCTTTCAAATGAGTCTTTACAAAATGCGTATCCTTATTATTGAAGACGAGATCAAGATCGCCACTTATTTGGTCAAAGGATTAAAAGAGTCTGGATATCAAGCGGAGTGTGTTCACTTAGGGCTGCAAGGTTTGGAAATGCTAAAGAGAGATCAATATGACTTGCTTATTCTTGATGTGATGTTGCCAGACATAGACGGCTGGAGCGTATTACAAGTATTACGCCAGTTTTCAAAAATTCCGGTGATTTTCTTAACGGCAAAAGATCAGGTGATGGATAGAGTGAAAGGGTTGGAGTTGGGTGCAGATGATTACTTGGCTAAACCATTTTCCTATATTGAACTGTTGGCACGTATTAAAAGTCTGTTAAGACGACAGCAATATCTGCAAGAAAATGAGCTGTCTATTAGCGATTTAAAAATAGATGTGGTCGCTCATAAAGTATGGCGTAACGGAAACTTAGTTGAGCTGAGTAAAACTGAATTTAATTTGTTACGTTACCTGCTGCTCAACAAAGAACAAATCGTGACACGCAGACAAATTGGTTCCGAAGTTTGGAATATTAACTTTGACACCGATACCAACTTTATTGATGTCGCGGTACGCCGTTTACGAAGCAAAATTGATGAAGGATATGAGTTAAAACTCATTCATACCATACGTGGTTTGGGCTATAGAATTTCGGTTAGCTTATGAACTTTAAATTTCTGCGTTCTCTTGAAGTCCGTATTACATTACTGGTCACGCTCTGTTCTGCCTTAATTTTATGTTCCGTCGGCTTTATGACCTATTTAGGTATTAACCAGATTTTATTAAAGCAGCAAGATAAAGCTTTAGCAGACAGAATTAATCGTTTGGAAATTTTGCTACAAGATAGCGAAAATGTAGAGCAAATCATTGCGCGTCCTAAGCTGTATCAAAACATGCTTGGCAACCAAGACAACTTGTTTCTGCTCATCCATAAAGACAAAACTTTAATTAATATCAATCCGCTCCATATTCAGTTACCTGAACTTGAACAGCGCGACAGTCTTCAATTTCAAGATTTAGCAAACAACTCATATCCAACGCGTATTGCTTGGAAAACCATAAAAATTAATGACGAGCCTTATCTGCTCATTGCAGGTAAACAGTGGTCGGAACGCATCAACATTCTTTTACCTTTTCAAGAAAGTCTCTTGATGTATGTGGTTGGGGGCGTGTTTGCAATCTTTGTGCTTTGTATTTTAGCGTGTCATTTAGGTTTACAGTCACTACAACAGCTTCGTAAGCAAACTCATTCTATTAACGTAAATCAGCTCCAGAAAAGATTAAACCTATCAAATTCACCATTAGAAGTTGAGCTACTTTCTAAAGATATAAACCACATGCTTGAGCGTATTGAAAAGGGCTATACGCAGCTCAACCGTTTTTCTGAAGATATCGCTCATGAGTTCCGTACGCCTTTAAATAATCTGATTGGGCAAACCGAGATTGCTTTAACTGGCGAACGTTCGATTGAGCAATATGAAGATTTGCTGGTGTCTCATTTAGAGGACTACCACAGATTAAAGCGCATGATTGATAGTATGCTTTTCTTGGCGAGAGCCGATCAGAAAATGGTTCTTGTAAACAAACAGGAAATAAACGTCCAAGACGTTATAGATGGGCTATGCCAGATTTTTGAATATCAGGCCGAGGAACAAGAGTGTCATTTTAGCTTTAACTTAGAAGCTCAAACCTTATCAGCAGATCCTGAGCTCTTTCAAAGAGCTCTTTATAACCTGATTTTAAATGCGCTGGTTCACGGTGGTGACAAGCGGACAATTTATATCGCAACTAAAAATAAGATGATTGAACATAGGCAATGGGTGAGCCTGACTGTCGTAACGGGTGGTATTTCAATTGCTGATCATCAACTTGAGCATCTTTTTGAAAGATTCTACCAATGCCACTCAAGTCGAAGTGATGCAAACCAAACGGGTGGATTAGGTTTGTCGATTGTCGCTTCTATTATGGATCTACATCATGGCTTCTATCGAGTTTATAACACGGTCGAGGGTGTGTGCTTTGGGCTTGCTTTTCCAATTGCAGATGCTGCAAAGAAATACAATTAAATCCTTATTAATGTTCCTTAATTTTTAAAATTCACACTTTATTCACAGCCCTCTGACGTATGTTTAAACACATGAAATAAACAGAAGAGGGTAGTCATGAAATTATTATTTAAGTCACTGGTCATGAGCAGCAGCCTTGCAGCGGTTAGCTTAATGCTTCCTTTGAGCACTTACGCCGACACCAATACTAAACCTATCGCTGTTGATTCTATCGATATTAATAAATACGCGGGTAAGTGGTATGAAATTGCACATTTACCTATGTTTTTTCAGCGTAATTGTGTAGCCAATACAACTGCAAACTATTCTATTAACGCAGACAAAACCGTTGGTGTTTTAAATAGTTGTACGAATAAAAATGGAGAAAGGATCTCATCAGAAGGTGTTGCTTACTCGCAAAATGAAGGCAACAGTAAATTAAAGGTGAGCTTTCTACCTTCTGGCCTTAGATGGATTCCTTTTACAAAAGGCGATTACTGGGTTTTAAGAGTTGACCCAAATTATCAAGTTGCTTTAGTGGGTGGCCCAAGCCAGAAATATTTATGGATTCTTTCTCGTAGTCCTCAAATTGATGAGGCGACATATCAGTCTTATCTGCAAACCGCAAAAAGCTATGGCTACGACGTTTCTAAACTCGTTAAGACAACACAGTCTAAATAGTGAAATGCTGGTTGCGTAGATGCTTATATTTATCTCGTAACCGAGTGAACTTCACATAAAATTCATTGCGCATTTTCTAAATTAGAACCAAAAGAAATGCTTTAGATCAGGAAGAATCAATGTCTAAATTTTTTCTGCGCTGGATCGATAGCTGGTCAGATTCAGAAAATGCGCAAGTGGATACTTCTAGCGAATATGTCATTGAAAAGAACATTCAATGGTTAAGAATTATTCCCTTTATTTTATTGCATATCGCTTGTTTAGCTGCGTTTTGGGTGGGTGTATCTTGGTTCGCGGTTGTTTTCATGCTTGGATTTTATTTTATTCGCATGTTTGCAATTACCGCTTTTTTTCACCGCTATCTTTCGCATAAAACTTTTCAGACATCACGTATTGTTCAGTTCATTTTTGTACTGATCGGGACGATGAGTGCACAGCGCGGACCGTTATGGTGGGCAGCACATCACCGTTATCACCATCACTTTACCGACACTGATCAGGACCCGCATTCAGCGAAAGCTGGTTTTTGGTATTCCCATATAGGCTGGTTTTTAAATGAGCAGAATTTTGCCACTCGAAAAAAAGTCATTAAAGACTGGTTGAAATATCCTGAGCTAATTTGGCTAGATCGATTTAGTTTGCCTATTGTGATTTTGACGGCCTTAGCAATTTATGGCCTAGGTTCATGGCTTGCACAACATTTTCCTGAGTTGGGTACCAATGGCTTACAGCTTTTGGTGTGGGGTTTTGTGATTTCCACAGTTCTATTAACGCATGCAACCTTATGTATTAATTCACTCGCTCATCGATATGGCTCACGAGAATTTAATACCCCAGATGACAGTCGTAATAACTTCCTGCTTTCTTTAATTACCTTGGGTGAGGGATGGCACAACAACCACCACTTTTACGCTGGCAGTGTGCGTCAAGGTTTTTATTGGTGGCAGATTGATATCACCTTTTATGTGCTCAAACTGATGTCTTTATTTGGTCTGGTATGGGGTCTAAAGCCCGTACCCGACAAGGTTTATCAATATAAAAAGATTAAAGACTTATCGCTAGAGAAAATTGAAAACGGTGAAGTGTTATGAAAATTGCCATTATTGGTTCAGGTATATCTGGACTTTACGCAGCTTGGAGATTGTCAGAACAACATCAAGTCACTGTGTATGAAAAAAATAACTATTTTGGTGGTCATACTGACACTCACGAGCTAGAGATAGAAGATGCTAAAGTCGCGGTAGATAGTGGTTTTATCGTGTTTAACGACTATAACTATCCGTTATTTACTGACATGCTTAAAAAATTAGGCGTAGAAACTCAAAGCAGCGATATGAGTTTTTCGGTGAATAATCTGGTCAGTGGACTTCAATATAATCCTTCAAAAAAATGGTCGGTCTTTGCCCGTCCACAGAACTTTTTAAACCGAAAATTTCTGCAAATGCTCTCAGATTTGCTGCGTTTTTATGATGACAATAAAGATATAGATGTGGCGGATATTGATCCTAATTTATCGATTGAAGAATATTTAGACCTCCACAAATATAGTCATGAGTTCCGTTATGAGCATCTTTATCCGATGTGCGGTGCCTTATGGTCAGCTCCGGTTGAGCAGGTAGGCCAAATTCCATATCGATTTGTGGTGAGCTTTTTTCAGCATCACCGCATGTTACAGCTAAAAGAGCGGCCGCAGTGGCAAACAGTTAAACACGGTTCAGCAAGCTATATTCGTGCTATTCAAAAGAATTGCCCATCCATTGAGTGGAAGTTTGCAGAAGTAAAAGCTGTGAACCGTTCACCAGAAACAGTTTTGATCGAAACTTCAGAAGGACAAGCCCAATACGACTGGGTGATTTTTGCAAGTCACGCTGACGATAGCCTAAGTTTCTTAAAAGATAGTTCTTTGCTTGAACGGGAAATCTTAAGCCAATTTGGTTATCAAGATAATCGAATGGTGGTTCACCGTGATCTTTCAATTATGCCTAAAAGCCGTTTGCAGTGGGCAAGCTGGCATGTCCATGTAACTCATGCATCTCAAGTTCAAAACGAAGTATCCGACATACATTATGGTTTTACCTACTGGATGAATAATTTGCAGAATTTATCCTGCGCTACTCAGATTTTTTCTACGTTAAATCCGAATATGAAAATCAAAGCTGAAGACATCTTGGTTGAGCGTAAATATCGTCATCCTGTGTTTGATGCAAAAGCGATTAAAGCTCAATCTCGTTGGCACGAAATTAATGGGCAAAATCGGACTTCGTTTTGTGGAGCGTATTGGGGCTGGGGGTTTCATGAAGATGGAGCCCGCAGTGCAGCACGTGTTGTAGAGCAACTCTTAGCGTTATAAAAATAGGTAAGGAGCTTTCAAATGTTATTAAATAAACTTGCTATCGCTCCTGCACTTATTCGTCACAGACGCTATAGCCCGAAACCGCATGAGTTTACATCGACCTTAAATTATTTATGGTTCGATCCAGATCAATTAGATGATATTACAAAAGATTGCTCACTTTGGTCGAACGATCATTGGAATGTACTAACACTATCTGAAAAAGATTTTTTAAATATGTATCGCGGTTCTATAAAGGATCGAGTCGAGAAAGCGATACTACAAAATAACAACTCCCATCTTCGGCCAGACTGGCAAATCAGAGTTTTGGCTTTGCCTCGTTGTTTGGGTTTTAGGTTTAATTCGGTCGTATTTTATTTTGTTTTAAATAAAACTGGAAAACCCGTATTTATTGTCAGTGAAATTACCAATACCCCGTGGAATGAACGAAAAGTTTATATACATGACTGCTCAAAACAACAAAGAAATATGGGTGATTATCAGAGTTTTGATTTTCATTTTGAAAAATCATTTCATGTTTCGCCATTCATGCCCATGCAGTTGACTTACCACTGGCGGTTTAGTTTTTCAGATCAGCAAAATGTCATTCACATGCAGCTCTTTGAAGAACAAAAACAACTCTTTGATGCCACTATGCGCTTTGAACTTGTGCCCATCACATTTCCTTCACAGCAATATCGATATGCTCTTATGAACAGCCTAGCACCTTTTAAAATGCTGTTTTCAATATATTTAGAGGCATTTAAGTTGTGGCGTAAAAAAGTTCCATTTTATCGCCACCCTAAAAAGATAAAGGTAGATAAGACATGATAAAAACATTTCTTTATGGTGAAGATGACTCACTACCGTTACTACTCAAGAGTCTTCTTAAACTACGTCATGGACAGATTACTTTTCAGGGCGCGTGGAGTGGTACGGTTGGCGAGGTTTCAGACTTACATGCTGTGATTGAAGTCCGCAATCCTTTGTTGATGGATCTGATTTTAAAAAATGGGGTTTTAGGGGCAGCGGAAGGCTATATCCGTGGTGACTGGAGCAGCGAGCAACTTGTAGAGTTAGTGCAGATATTGGCACGTAATCGAGATGTATTGGACCAGTTCAACCAGAATGTGATTGCACAAGCGAGCCAGCTTTTTCTTAAAGCTTGGTATAAAAATAGAAAGAATTCTTTAAGCGGTAGCCGTAAAAATATTGCCGAGCATTACGACTTAAGCAATGACTTTTTTAAATTATTTCTAGATCCATCTTTAATGTATTCGAGCGCATTTTTTGAAAATGAAAATATGACACTCGAAGATGCATCTGATTTTAAAAAAGAGCTGATCTGTAAAAAACTAGATTTAAAACCGCTAGACCATTTGGTTGAAATCGGAAGCGGTTGGGGCGGTTTTGCCATTTATGCAGCTCAACATTACGGCTGTAGAGTGACCACCATTACCATTTCACAAGCTCAATATGATGAAGCGATTACTCGTGTAAATGACGCAGGCTTAGCTCATCGAATTGATGTGCAACTCAAAGATTACCGTTTGCTCGAAGGTAAGTTCGATAAGCTGGTTTCAATTGAAATGGTTGAGGCCGTTGGTGCGCAATATTTATCGACATACTTTGATCAGTGTAAAGCGCTATTAAAACCAAAAGGTTTGGCATTTATTCAAGCCATTACCATTGAAGATTTTCGATATAAAAAAGCATTAAATACAGTTGATTATATTAAGCGCTATATTTTCCCTGGTAGCTTTATCCCTAGCATAAGTGTATTGACTCAAACCGCCTCTGAGAGTGGTTTAAGGCTAAAGCATTTAAATGATATCGGTTTAAGTTATGCACAAACAATTCATCACTGGCGAGCACGGTTTTTAACCGCACGAGAAGAAGTATTGGCTCTGGGTTTCGATGAAAACTTCATTCGTATGTGGGATTTCTATTTATGTTATTGCGAAGGCGGTTTTAAAGAAGGCGTGATAAGCAATGTTCACTTGTTGTTTGAGAGTGCTAATTACTAACTCAAACAGCTCAAGTAAGGAGACTGCTGATGTTTTTGAATTTACTGATTCTAGATTTAATGATCATGTTACTGAGCTGGCTACTTGCCACTCTAAATGGTCGAGCTGGAATTGTAGATGCTGCATGGAGTTTCTGTCTGGCAGTAAACATTATTGTGTCTTCTTTACTCATTTCAGTTGCTCCTGTTGAAGTACGATTTTTTATCGGTATTTTTAGCGGCTTATGGTTTCTAAGATTATTTTGGCATCTGTTAAGACGTTATCAATCTGAACAAAAAGAAGATGGCCGTTACGCGAGCATGCGTCAAGCCATGGGAAAGTTTCAGCATTTTGGCTTTTTATTCTTTTTTATCTTTCAAACACTTTTAGTGCTTTTGTTCTTCTTACCAATGTGGACGCTACTCAATGTAGAAGCAACTGAATGGAGTAGTGGATATAAAGTCACTTTAGTGATTGCGGCCGTCATCATGGCGATTGCCTTTATTGGAGAGCAGCTCGCTGATCAGCAGTTATATCGGTTTAAATTAAATCCAGATCATCATGGCAAAACCATGGATCAGGGTTTATGGCGTTATTCACGTCACCCCAATTATTTTTTTGAATGGTTACATTGGTTTGCCTATCCAATCATTGGTTTAGCGGCAGGCCAATATTTATTGTGGATTTATCCGTTACTGATGTGGCTGTTTTTATATTACGTCACGGGTATTCCATTTAGTGAAAAACAAGCAATTAAAAGTCGCGGTCAAAATTATCGTGATTATCAGCAAAAAACATCAATGTTTATTCCGCGAAAACCCAAAAAATAGGTGCGCATATGGATTTTATTGTTCATCAGTCTTTGAGAATTGTTGAAAGTGGTGTGCTTCCAGATCATGCAATTCGAGCTGCAATCCGTGCTTTAAGCAAAAAACGCTTAATTCAAGAAGGCCGTTATGACCCTGAACAAGGGGCGCAGCGCTATATGGATGTGCTTAATATGCTAAAACGGAGTGAAATCGCTGTTGAAACGGACAAGGCAAACGAGCAGCACTATGAATTACCGACCGAGTTTTTTCAGGCGGTGCTTGGAAAAAGACTCAAATATAGTGCCTGTTATTTTCCGACTAAAACAACAACTTTAGATCAGGCAGAGGAGCTCGCACTTCAGCTTTATTGTGAAAGAGCACAACTTAAAAATGGTCAACACATTTTAGAGTTAGGCTGTGGCTGGGGTTCTTTAACTTTGTGGATGGCAGAAAACTATCCACGCTCACAGATTACAGCTATTTCAAATTCTGCAACGCAGAAAAAGCATATTCTCGGGCAAGCAGAATTGAGAGGTTTAACCAATATTGAAGTGCTTACCTGTGATGTAAATGTACTTGAATTAGACCAAGCGCAGTTTGATCGTGTTGTGTCGGTTGAAATGTTTGAACACGTCCGTAATTACCAACGTCTTTTTGAAAAAATTCAGGGCTGGTTAAAGGCAGATGGCTTACTTTGGTGTCATATTTTTTGCCATCGCTTTTTACATTATCCTTTTGACGTGAAATCAGATTATGATTGGATGTCCAAGTATTTCTTTACGGGCGGTTTAATGCCGTCGACTTCCACTTTTTTGCATTTTCAAGAGCATTTAGAGTTGGCTCAACAGTGGCAATGGTCGGGTGAGCATTATATGAGAACGGCAAATGCTTGGCTTGAGAATATGGATAACCAAGAAGTCGAACTGAAGCCACTGTTTAAAAAAATCTATGGAAAAGATGCCAATATTTGGTGGCAACGCTGGCGTATTTTCTTTATGGCTTGTGCTGAGCTATTCGGTTTTGAGCAAGGACAAGAATGGGTCATTGGTCACTTTTTATTTAAAAAGAGAGCATTGTAATTTCTACAGCCTATCCCGGCGATAAAGATATGATAAAAACTCGAAACGATGGCAAAGCGAGTCATCCATTAGCCCAAATGTTCAATCGATATTATTGGTTGCAGATTGGTCTGATTGCATTATCGATTGTGGTCGGGTTGGCTTGTAGTGCTTGGGTGATTAAAGGCTCTTTACTTAAAACTGCTTTAGAGCAGGAAATGGAACACTACTGGTTACGTATCGAACGTAACCCAAATGCAGATTTACCTGATACCAAAAATTTATATGGATATCGGTGGAATACAGAGGTCGCACCTCAACCTTTTAAAGACATGCGTTTAGAAAGTGGCGTGCATCGAGTATTCGTTGATGGTAAAGAACGGATGACGGTCTATGGTGAGCATAACGGTCAGCATGTTCTATTGGTATTTGGCGAAAGTAATGTCAATAAGCTGATCTGGTTATTTGGACTTGCTCCACTCATGTTCAGCTTATCTGTTCTATATAGCTTTTTGTGGTGGTCAAACCGAAGAGCAAGACGCTATTTTTCCCCAATTACGCGTTTAGCGAATGCTTTAGAAAATATTGATTGGGCACATCAAGATACTCAAGCTTCTCCTTTTAAAGATATTAATACCAATGGCAATATGGAAGCAGAATATCTCAAACAAGCCTTGGAAAAATATCATCAAGTTTTAAGCGATTTTATTCGACGTGAAAGAGAATTTACGGGAGATGTGAGTCATGAGTTACGTACTCCACTCACAATCTTAAAGGGTAATGTGCAACTTTGTCAGGCGAAGTATGGAGAAGATAAAGCCCTAGTTCGACTTCATAATACAATTGAAGATATGCAGTTATTAGTCGATACCTTACTGGCAATCGCACGTAATACAGTAAAAAGCTTACCATCTGAAAAGAATTTTTTATCCAGAATTGTGAGGGATTTAGTCGAAAGTTTAGAAGGGGTCAGCGAGAGTAAGGGCATACATATTCATATTCAACCCGATCTTTCTGAACAGCCGCGTTGGTTATATCCCTCTATGACACAAATGGTGTTAAGCAATATTTTACGTAATGCGCTGAACTATTCTCAAGGCTCACAAATCGACATCATTCAACAAAAAAACAGCCTAATTATTGCAGATAATGGAATTGGAATTTCTTTACCTAACGATGTAAAAGTACAAGAGCTTAGCGATTCACAACTTTCCTTAAAGGCTAAAGGCCATGGAATTGGTTTGCAATTGGTACAAAAGCTTTGCAAACAATTAGGATGGCGAGTTGAGTTGTTTGATCGACAATATTATTTAACTACTCATCCTGAACTTGATTTGGAGCCGACCACTGGCTTAATTGTTGTGGTCTATTTAAGTTAACTTGTAGAACTATCTAAAGCAATTTTTAAACCGACACCTGCTACTGTGTGTAATAGCTTTGGATCAAAAGGTTTATCAACCATTTTTCTCAAATTATAGATATGACTACGTAACGCATCGCTTTCAGGTTCTTCGTCGCCCCATAGCTCCATCATTAGTTCTTGTTTGGTCACTACTTTTGGAGACTGACGCATCAAAATTTTTAATAGTTTAAATTGAATAGGGGGTAACTCGATATTATTGCCGGCACGAACCACGGTTTGAGTTGCACTATCAAGAATTAAGTCATGAATCTGAATTTTATGATGAGTAACTTCACCAACTGCTCTTTTTATTAATGCACGAATCCGCATCACTAGTTCGTTAAAATCAAAAGGTTTGACCAAATAATCATCTGTGCCAGCAGTAAAGCCTTTAAGTTTGTCATCTAAAGTATCTCTTGCTGTCAGCATAAGGACTGGAATATCAACTCCTTGTTCGGTGCGTAGCCAGTTACATAGGTCATAACCCGAGCCATCAGGCAGATTTATGTCGAGCAGTAAAAGGTGATAATGCTGAGATTTAAGAAAAGTCCGTGCAGCATCTAAATTACGTGCATGATCGACGACATAACCATGCACTTCAAGAAATTCGCAGACTGTTGCTGCGAGTTCAAAATGGTCCTCAACCATGAGGATAAAGTGATTACCCATGAGATTTTATTAAGCCATTAATTTAATAGTTGTTGTTTTAATTTAGCATTAAACGGTTCGCTACCAAACCAGATTTTAAAATATTGATTTGCATTCGGATTGTTTAAAGAACCGAGTAGCTTCTGGTTTAATTTTAGTTCTAGTTTTTGATTTTCATGTTGATAGTAAAGACTGTAAAGATCTCCACTCTTAATTGGTCTATATAGTTCATTAATATGATTAAGCGGAGATTTTGCATCAAAGCCGCTAACATTTTTCTTCAAAAAGTGGATTGCTGCGCGTTTAAATGCCCACTCGGGAATATCACGGTTATAGCTAAAGTCCATTTTGATACTTTGGCTCTGCCAATTTTTTAGGCAATCTTCAGCAAAGTAACTGACATTTCCCACCTTCTTGCTCGTCACCATTAAAGGAGCTGAACTGCATTTTTTTAGTTCAGCCGCATTCGCTTGAGATACGATTAAGATTCCAAGAAATATCAAGATTCGACTTTTTTGAACGGTAATACCCATTTATATACTCCTCCAAATATTGGTAAAGAACGGTAAAGGCCATTTGCCGGATCCCAATAATCTTGCTGGAAAATAATTTTTTGTTGCTCATTAATCTTAATTTGACTAATTCCATAAGAAGCCATGGTTTTTGAGCGGCCTAGCATCTTAAAGTCATAGGTCATGTACCAATGAATGTAGGCTGTATCTTGGTGATGAGTTGCACTAATAAGTTTTACAGTGACATTACTCACTCGGGCATTCATACCTTCAAAATGTTTAATCAGATCTTTTTTCTGAGAGAACTGCGAGAGGGTATCGTTGATATAAAGTTGATCAGCGTAAAGATGACTCGCGTTATTCACAAAAGAAGGGGTGCCAAGTGTATTAAATGCGGCAACAAAACGATTGCCAATATCTAGCGCTTGTTGGTCATTTAATTCTATTCCAGTAATTTTTTGTTCGGCTTTACCGTAGTCGCCTGAGTAGCTAGGCACACTTTTACACGCTGTTAAACCTACCAAGGTAATCAGCCCTAGGGCTGTAGTTATAATTTTCATGTCTATATCCGAACCAACTTTATAAGATTAAATTAAAGAGCTGGTCGTGAAGTTTGCGTGAATTCTTATGTTTTATGATTTGGGTTTAATGGAGAAAGTTTTCTAGAATAGATAAGTTTACTTCAAGAAATGGTCGTGACATTCAACGTTCTTTTTCTAATATAGAGTTCTTATTAAAAAATTTGTTTGTATAGCTTAAACGCTATTTTTGAAGGTGCTTCATTAGTTAAGATTTTTTGACACTTTAAATTTATATATAAAGGGAAGCGATTTCTAATTTTATGTTCTTCACTTGTGGCGGATCCGTTTAAATACTTGCGTTGCAACTGTCTATTTACAATTTCTTTTACACAAATTTCTAACTCGAAAGAAGGTAAGACTAAAAACGTTAAATAATGATCTTCAATGTGAGTCTTTATTTCGCGGTAATTAGGTGTGAGTTCATTGGGATAAGTCATGAATCCTGATGAACACACAATAATATTGATTAAATTGTTGTCTATATTTTTTACTAAATTCTGATACAACTCAATATCTTGAATTGCATATTCTTCATACCCATATGTGTTTATAAATTGAGAAATATTACCTATTTTAAACATAAAGTGTTCATCTAAATCATAGCAGATAGCATTAAAATCTTTAGAAAACTGCTTGGCTAGTGTTGTTTTTCCAGCACCTCCCGGACCTATAAAATATATAAGCATGAATAAACTTCCATTAAATTGACTCTTAACTCACCAATAAATATTGTCTCTATTTTCACCAGAAATTTGTCTCGTAGCTGCGATGAGCAGTCTCTCTATTATTTTATCAATGGCTAAATAATTTGGAGGAAAGTCTTTTAATGTAATGGTTCCGGTACTTATTTCCCATAAGTCTTCTTTGATTTTAATATTCTGTTTTATTTGTATTGTATTAACTTTATGTTGAAGTAAATCAATGCAATCATATATTTGAACTTCTACAAATCCTACTACCTCATTATCTTTTGGTTTTAGCTCAGATAATTCAATATTTAAAGGAAGTAAGAAGATATGTTGAAATTCATTTGCAATATAATTTTCTGCAATATGGCAAGCAGTCTGTCGAATTCCTATAGAGATAAGTTGGTTGAATTCTATTTTAATTCCCAACTCTTCCTCACACTCTCTTATTCCTTGTTCAATGGTTTCACCTGCTTCGTAATGCCCACCAACAGAAATATCAAGAAAATTTTTTCTATCAAAAGTATAGTTATCAGAATTTTTAAGCTGAAAATAAACATATTGAGTTGATGGGTTGTATACAAGACAAGTAAACACCCTATGCCATAGACCTAATTGGTGGGCTAATTTTTTATCAATAATCCCAATGTGTTCATAATTATCATTAAATATATCAATGTTCATATCTTTTTTATCAAGTATAAATTTACTCAAAATATTTTAACTTCATTTAAAGTTCTAAGTATCAAAAAAAGCAATTTTATTCTAGCTGCACCTTACTCATAAGAGATATAGATAAGTTTTGCATAAATAGAAGGATTCAATAATGAAAACAATCGGCCTATTAGGCGGAATGAGTTGGGAATCTACAGCACTTTATTATCAACAAATCAATAAAATGATTCATCATAAGTTAGGAAAATTACACTCTGCTAAGGTCATTATTAATAGTGTCGATTTTGAAGAAATAGCAGCCTTGCAAGCGAAGGGTTTATGGCAAGAAGCTGGCGCATATTTAGCTGAGCAAGCACAAAATTTAGAAAAGGCAGGGGCAGATTGTATTTTGGTGTGTACTAACACCATGCATAAAGTTGCTGCACAAATTGAAGATTCAATTTCGATTCCTTTCTTACACATCGCTGACGCAACTGCAAAAGAAATTTTGAGTCAAAACATTGGTAAAGTTGCACTGTTGGGAACAGCTTTTACAATGGAGCAAGATTTTTATAAAGCTCGATTGCAGGATTATGGAATTGATGTCGTTATTCCAAATGAAGCCGATAGAAAGATAGTTCATAGCATCATTTATGAAGAACTTTGTTTAGGTGTGATCAACCCAGATTCTCAGCAAAAGTACATTGCTATTGTAGAAAGACTCATAGCTGAAGGCGCCCAAGGCGTTATCTTGGGTTGTACTGAAATTTGTATGTTGATTGGTGAGCTTAAATTCTCAGTTCCTTTATTTGACACTACGACCATTCATGCAAAAGAGGCGGTCAGTTTTAGCTTAAATGAAAATAAAAACTCTAGTAGCGCCAATCTACATAAGTCTGCTGCAATTGCTGGGAGTATTCTTTAGCAATATTTGGAATATCCTTTGTCATTAAACGTTAAGCTTGTGTCGTGAAATGTAAAGTGGCCCATATCCTAACTGTTGTAATTTTGGTTATTGCTTTTATAGGCACTCAATAAAAAACCAAAATATGGGATAGGACATGACGTTGACGAAAGCTATACGTTTCTATGGAACAGGAACGCCAGAAGTAATGCGCTATGAGGATGTAGAAGTAGGAGATCCAAAAGCTGGAGAAGTACGCCTACGTCATGTGGCAGTCGGTTTAAATTATGCCGATACATATTTTCGTAATGGAACCTATCAAATTCCAATGCCTAATGGCATGGGCGTCGAAGCTTCAGGCGTAATCGAAGCTTTAGGCGAAGGAGTGACTCAGCTTAAAGTAGGTGATCGAGTTACTTATACAGGTTTTTTAAATACGTTAGGTGCATATAGTACCCACCGTCTAATTCCAGCAAATGCTTTAATTAAATTACCCGAAGAAATTACTTGTGAAACAGCGGCAGCCATGACCATGAGAGGGCTGACCGCTGCTTATCTGATGCGCCGTATTTATGACTTTAAAGCAGGCGACTCAATTTTATTACATGCAGCCGCAGGTGGTGTTGGGCTGATCGTTTCTCAATGGGCTAAATTACTTGGCTTGACTGTTATCGGGACCACATCCTCAGAAGAAAAAGCTGCCGTAGCGCGAGCTCATGGTTGTGATCATGTCATTAACTACAGCCATGAAAATGTTGCCGAACGTGTACGTGAGTTAACAGGCGGCGTGGGTGTAAATGTCGTTTTCGATAGTGTCGGTCAAGCGACTTTTATGAGTTCATTAGACTCTCTCAAACGCCGTGGTTTGTTAGTTTGCGTAGGAACAGCGTCTGGTCCAATTCCTGCTTTTGATCCGGTATTACTCGCCGTGAAAGGATCATTGTTTGTCACACGTCCAGCTTTGGCAGATTACATTGCAGATCCTGCCGAGAAGAAAGAGCTGGCAAATGAATTATTTGATCATGTTCGGCATGGACGAATCAAAATTGAAATTAATCAGCGCTATGAGCTAAAGGATGCCGTTCAAGCTCATCGTGATTTGGAAGCACGTAAAACAATAGGTTCATCAATCTTTGTAATTTGAAGGGATTTCTTATGCAAATTGAACAGTTAACTTGCAATATTGGTGCAGAGCTCAGTGGAGTCAAACTTGCCGATGCGATTTATGATGATGGCTTATTTTCTGAAATTCGCACACAACTACTTAAACATCGTGTGTTGTTTTTACGAGATCAGCATTTAACCCGTCAGGATCATGTCGCATTTGCGGAAAAATTTGGACAGTTAGAAGATCATCCTGCGGTAGGCAGCCATCCTGATCATCCGGGTTTGGTGCAGATTTATAAACATCCTGAAAGTCCCGTCGATCGTTATGAAAATGCTTGGCACAGTGATGCAAGCTGGCGCAAGGTTCCACCGATGGGATGCGTGTTGCACTGTGTTGAATGCCCACCTGTAGGTGGTGATACCATGTGGACCAACATGGTCATGGCCTATGAGTCTTTACCCAACGATATTAAGGCTAAGATTGCAGATTTACGTGCCTACCACAGTATAGAAGCGAGTTTTGGCGCGGCTATGCCACTTGAAAAACGCTTGGACTTAAAAGCAAAGTTTCCTGATGCTGAGCACCCAGTGGTACGTACTCATCCTGAAACTGGTGAGAAAATTTTATACGTCAACGCGTTCACAACTCACTTCAGTAACTATCACACCAAAGAGCGCGTCAGATTTGGACAAGATGCCAATCCAGGCGCAGCTGAACTACTGCGTTACTTAATTTCTCAAGCTTATATTCCAGAGTTTCAAGTGCGTTGGCGCTGGAAGCCTAACAGCATTGCCATCTGGGATAACCGCAGCACACAACATTACGCAGTCATGGATTACCCACCTTGCCACCGAAAAATGGAGCGGGCCGGCATTATTGGTGACGCAACCTATTAAATCTATAGGTTAATAATTTTATCTAATTGAAAATTCTAAAAATATATCAGGAGATGCACATGCAATTCTTTGACGACTCATTGCACCCAGAAAATATGGAAAAAGTGGTAATCACGGTTGCGCCGTATGGACCCGAATGGATGCCAGAAGACTTTCCCGAAGATATTCCAGTGACCATGGATGAGCAAATACAAAAAGCGGTTGAGTGCTATGAAGCAGGTGCGACGGTGCTGCATTTACATGTACGTGAGCTTGATGGTAAAGGCTCTAAACGCTTGTCAAAATTTAACGAGCTTATCGCAGGAGTTCGTGAAGCTGTACCTGACATGATTATTCAGGTAGGCGGTTCGATTTCATTTGCACCAGAGAGTGAAGGTGAAGCGGCTCTATGGTTAAGTGATGACACTCGACATATGTTGGCTGAACTCACTCCAAAGCCCGATCAGGTTACGGTGGCAATTAACACCACACAAATGAATATTATGGAATTGCTCTATCCTGAATATTTAGAAGGGACTTCATTGGCACATCCAGCGACTCAGGCGGCATATGCAGAGATGACTGTGCCAGCAGGGCCTGCATGGGTAACTGAACACATTAAGCGCTTATGCAAAAACAATATTCAACCGCACTTTCAGTTAACTGGTATGCATGGGCTTGAGACGCTAGAACGTATGGTGCGTAAAGGGTTGTACATGGGGCCGTTAAACTTAACTTGGATTGGAATCGGTGGTGGTTTTGATGGTCCAAACCCATTTAATTTCTTTAATTTTATTCATCGCGTACCTGATGGATGTACTTTGACATCAGAATCTCTGCTCAAAAATGTATTGCCTTTTAACACCATGTCGATGGCAATGGGTTTACATGCTCGTGTGGGTAACGAAGACACGATCATTGATCATCACGGACGCCGTTTTTCATCTGTAGAGCAAATTAAGCAAACCGTTCGGATTGCCCATGAATTAGGCCGTGAAATTGCCTCAGGAAAAGAAGCCCGTGAAATTTATCGTATTGGGGTGCAATACAACAGTATTGAAGAAACCCTAATCGCAAATGGTATGGCTCCCAATCGTAAAGCAGGGCAAAAGGGTGTGCCGCAGCGTAACTAATGTGACAAGGTCTAACGGAATTTAGACCTCAAATGTAGTGCAGCTTATTCGCTTTGTTTTTAAAAGTGCGTTGCTGCACTAGCTAAATAGAAATTATAAAAAATACAAGGAGGTCGTATGAATGCACATCAGTATTCAGATCAGATGAGCGATGTTGATACGTCAATCAGTATACCTCGTCGTTATGCATGGCTTGTTTTTGCTTTGACATTTGGTTTGCTCATTTCAGATTACATGTCAAGACAAGTCTTAAACGCAGTCTTTCCTTTACTTAAGAATGAGTGGTTGCTCAGCGATAGCCAGTTAGGTTTGCTCAGTGGCATTGTGGCGTTAATGGTGGGTTTATTGACTCTGCCGTTGTCTTTAATGGCAGACCGTTTTGGGCGAGTGAAAAGTTTGGCCATTATGGCGGCTTTATGGAGTTTGGCGACTTTAGGATGTGCGCTTGCTGAAAATTATGAGCAAATGTTTATTGCTCGTTTTATGGTTGGTGTGGGTGAAGCTGCTTATGGCAGCGTTGGAATCGCGGTGGTGGTAGCTGTTTTTCCACGAGAAATGCGTGCAACACTCGCTAGTGCTTTTATGGCGGGTGGCGTATTTGGCTCGTTTTTGGGTGTGGCTTTAGGTGGTGTACTCGCACAGCATTTCGGTTGGCGTTGGGCATTTGGAGGAATTGCTTTATTTGGTCTCATTTTGGCTTTTCTATATCCAATTTTAGTGAAAGAAAACAGAATAAACGCAGCACCTCAAAATAAAATTCGTAGTAAAACCCAGCACATAAAAAGCCCTTTAAAAACTTTATATTCAAGTCGTTCAGTCATTGCCACTTACATTGGTAGTGGTCTGCAATTATTTGTTGGTGGCACAGTAATTGTTTGGATGCCGAGTTATCTCAATCGCTATTACGGCATGAGTACCGACAAGGCCGGTGTGATGGCTGCGGTCATTTTGCTATGTAGTGCAGTAGGCACAATTCTATGTGGCATGTTGTGTGATTATTTGGGCCGTAACTGTCCAGATCGCAAAGTCAGTTTAGCGATTACATACTGCTTGCTTGGTTGTGTTCTTTTATTCATTGCTTTTGCTGTGCCTGCGGGACGTAACCAGTTACTTCTCATCTGCCTTGGAATGTTTATTGCCCTAGGAACCAATGGGCCATCTAGTGCCATGGTGGCCAATCTCACACATAACTCAGTTCATGGCTCTGCATTTGCAACACTCACCTTAGCTAACAATTTTCTTGGTTTAGCGCTTGGTCCTTTAGTCGTTGGCAAAGTATCTGATGTGATTGGTTTACATAGCGCATTTCAACTTATGCCATTGGTCAGTATTGCAGCAGCAGCCGTATTTTTTTATGCCAAACGCCATTATCACAAAGATATTGCACGCTTTGAGCAGCAAGGAATAACTGAGCTTACAAATCATTCAGGTAACCAAATACAAAAATGCGGGATGAATAACAAATGATGATTCGGCAATTACATATTGATGTATTTTTTGACTTTATTTGTCCTTGGTGTTTGATCGGAAAACGTCAGTTACTGATCGCTATAAATAGATTTTATCAGCTTCACCCCCAAGTCAAAGTTGTTGTGCACTGGCGAGGTGTTCAGCTCATACCAGACTTAGCAGTTGAAGGTGTACCGTTTCAAACGTTTTATTTGAAACGGTTAGGTAGCTTGACAGCAGTTCGTATGAGACAAGAACAAGTCAATAAAGCTGCAAATAAAGTTGGGCTTAAGATCGATTTTGAACAGATTAAACGGATGCCAAATACGGCCAAAGCTCATCGCTTATTTGATAAAGCTTTAAAAATAGGAACTCCTGAGCAGAGCAATGTGTTGTTAGAGCAACTCTTTGCTGCCTATTTTTATGATGGTTTAGACATCGGAAATACCACCACTTTATACAAAATCGCGAAACGTTGTGGCTTCTCACCTGAGCTTATCAAAGATTTACTTATTCAAGATCATCAAGATTTTATCTCTGCAAGTACAGGAGGTAATGGCGTGCCTTACTTTATTTTTAATCGGGCTTCAGCCTTAGTGGGCGCGCAGTCAGCAGATGCACTTTATCAAGCGATGCAAGAGACAATGCTGGCACAAGGAGAGTTGATATGACTAACCGATTTGAAGTGCCTTTTGAGAAAATACCGAATTCAGGTGAGCGGGCTTTTTTAAAAATTGGAGATAAAACTCTCGCACTATTTAACATTGCGACTCAGTTATATGCAATCGATGACAGTTGTCCTCATCAGGGCGCATCGCTATTTAGTGGACGTCTAGAAGGACGAGTGATTCAGTGCTGTGCCCATGGTCTACGCTTTGATTTAACAAATGGCTGTTTAGTTAATTCTTCTCAGCTCAAAGTTGCAACCTATCCCATAGAAGTGATCGAGGACAAGGTATTTATTGTGATGGGCTGTGGGGAAAATCATGAGTAGTTTAGTTTTGAAAAATTTTTCCCAGCGTACAAGAGAATTAGCACCAGGCTTTGTGGTCAGTTCGGTCGTTGCTGCGGCTGCCTGTTTTTTATCAGAGCACTATGGTGCACCAGTCATGCTATTTGCACTGTTACTCGGCATGAGCGTGAATTTTTTAGCTGCTGAAAGTAAATGTAAGGTAGGTATCGAGTTTACCGCACGTAGTGTGCTGCGGATGGGCATCGCGTTACTCGGCATGCGTATTACTTTGGGGCAAATTACCGCACTAGGTTGGCAGCCTGTTGCGCTAGTTGTCACTCTGGTTATCGTCACAATCGCCGTTTCTGTTATTGCCGCTAAAATCTTAGGCTTCCAAAAACTATTTGGCATGTTGACTGGTGGATCCACGGCAATCTGCGGTGCCTCTGCTGCATTGGCACTATCGGCTGCTTTTCCAAATCATCCGCAAAAAGAAAAAGCGACCTTGTTTACCGTGATTGGTGTGTCGGCACTTTCAACCTTTGCAATGATTGTCTATCCCATGATTGCGAAGTGGCTAGAGTTATCTCCACAAGCGGCTGGTGTGTTTCTTGGTGCTACGATTCACGATGTTGCACAAGTGGTGGGCGCTGGTTATAGCATGTCTACTCAAACAGGTGATACGGCGACTGTAGTTAAACTCATGCGTGTAGCAATGCTGCTTCCAGTAATTGTTTGTGCGGCTATGATTACCCGTATGCAAGGAGCAGATTCAACCGGAGAGCGACCACCATTACTGCCTTGGTTTGCTGTTGGCTTTCTACTACTCGCTTGTATTAACAGTACAGGATGGGTACCAACAATGGTTCAAAATGGAATTAATGACTTATCACGCTGGTTTTTAGTTATTGCAATTAGTGCTTTAGGGATGAAAACTCAGTTAAAAGAATTAGCATCTGTCGGCATTAAACCAATCCTTTTAATGATCGGCGAAAGCATCTTTTTAGTGGTATTGGTTCTTGGACTTATGCGCTTGTGGTTTTAATTTTAAAAATTAAATTTTTAAGGAAGTTCTGGAGTCGTTCTCCAGCTTCCTTATATTTTAAATGACTTCATTGGGCTTCACATAAAGAGCAATTAATTGAGCAGGGCTTTATTGTGACTACGCCACATATTCGGTGACATACCAAATTGGCTAATGAACCAACGGGTAAAAGAACTCGGCATTGAGTAACCTAAAATATCAGACACTTGAGCAAGTGAATAATTTAGATTTTTTAAATAACGAAATACGAGATCTTTGCGTACTTCATTCATTAAATCACTAAAACTCGTCTGAGCTTCTTCTAATCGACGCTGTAAAGTCCGTACGTGAAGACCATGTGTTTGAGCGACTTGATCAATCGTAGCGCGGCCCATTGGCAAAAGAAGATAAATACTTTTACGAATATCAAAAATCATGGTCGATTCATTGCTATTCTGCAAAATATCTAAATAACGCTGTGCATGGTTGGCCATAGCCAAATTTGCTTGAGGGTTTGTAGTATCAAGTTCGGCTGCCGTACAAACAATGCCATTAAAGTCACTACCAAACTCGAGCGCACAGCCAAAAATCCGCCGATGCAAAGTTAAATCACTAGGCGGATTATGAGTGAAGTGTACACTTAACGGTCGCCATTTTTGCATCATGAGCGCTGCACAAAAACGATGGGTGATTCCTAAAGCAAGTTCCGTCGCTTGACGGCTATACCCGCAAGTTGTGGTTATAACTTCTTCTCTAATAACAACAGTATCGTCAATTTCTTCTATATATATTTCAAGTGAGTTATTGAGTAAATTCCTATAACGAACAATCGTTTGTAGTGCTTCTCTCAAAGTATATTGGTAACTTAATAATAAGCTCAGTTCACCAAAATCCGCGATTTCGCGTTGCTCTGCCATATGTAAACCGAAAACATCACAATTACTCATTTGGGCTGAGTCTTCAAGCAAGGTAATGGCTTTATCTACAGGAATACGTTGTTTAAGATCATTCAATTGAGTCTGGCTAAGCCCAACACGTGATAATAAATGGTAGGGATTTAGATCTAATTGCTGAGCAACTGCCAAATAATTTTTTAAAGAGGCGGTATGCGCAAGAGGCACCATTTTATTATCTCCTGTTCTTAATCAGCCATATTCCTTACAGCTAATATCTAGTTATAACTAAAATATCCACATTACAAAAGCTTTTATTTAAGCGCCTAATCATGATGTCGAATCAATTTTAAATCTGTTCTTTTAATTCATTTGTAATTACAAAACTATTTTAATTAATTTACGAAATTTTAAAAAGATGTGTCGTCAAATGAAAAGTCCGTGACGTCTTATGTACACCATTAGCTGAAATGAGCCTTTATTGTGAATGGAGTTTTATAAAAATTCTTAAGCCTCCTAGATGGCAAAATTCACAGGCGTTGAAATGGAAAAAATACAAACCAAAGCAACAATTTTAATTATTCCGGGGTTACGCGATCATGTTCCCGAGCATTGGCAAACGATCTTAGAAACAAAGCTAACAAAGGTTCGCTCTGTACCACCTGTGCAAATCAATAAACTCAATTGTGAAAATAGAGTTGCTGCTATTCAGGCACAACTCGAACAAATACAAGGGCCTGTTATTTTGGTTGCACACAGCGCAGGCGTGCTGATGACAATACACTGGGCTGCAAAATATCAAAGACCAATTCAGGGTGCTTTGCTTGTGGCTCCGCCTGACTTAAACAAAAGCTGGCCAGAAAATTATCCAAGCCCAACTGTACTTCATCAAGAAGGATGGAGTCCTTTACCAAATCAAGAATTACCTTTCCCCAGCATTTTGGTTGCAAGCACCAATGACCATTTAGCTCGTTATGAAGCTGTAAGTGAAATGGCAGAAAAGTGGGGGAGTCAACTCGTAAATTTAGGTGAAGTAGGGCATTTAAACCCTGCATCTGGCTTTGGCTATTGGCCTTTAGCTGAACAATTCATTCAACAGTTAGATCAGGTCGAACAACCTGCCTAGTACAAAAATACCTGTTAGGTAAACCATTTAAAAGCCAATGGATGGCTTTGAGTAATAAGCAATAAATAAAAAATCATATTTATAGGGAGATAATATGATGGGTCATTATGTCTATTTAAATCAAAGAAATAATCACGTTTTATATATTCAAAAAATAGGTGTCTCATTAAGCCTAATTTTATTCATGTCTAAAGCAAATGCAGCCAGTTTTGATATTGATAAAGACTGGAAGGTCGAGACAAAAACGACATTAAGCCTAGGTGCCAGTTGGAGTACACAAGATCCATCCGTTTCATTACTTTATCGGCCTGACGCAAACAAAATAGGGAAACAAGGCGCTAGCATTGATGTGAATGGTGATGATGGGCGTATGAATTTTAGTAAATATGATGCCATTTCACAGATCATCAGAGGCATAACCGAAGTTAAGCTAAATGGAAAACAGCAGGGTGCGGTCATTGGCACTAAATACTGGTATGACCATGCCTATGAGACAGGACAAGGAGACTTTAAACCTTTTAATGATTCAGCGTGGCCAAGGCTCGCGAAGTTCAAAGGTATCGATTTATGGAATGCCTATATATGGAAAGATTTTGAATTAGACGATGGAAAAAGCATTAATTTAAAATTAGGCAAACAGACTTTAAATTGGGGGAAATCTCAGTTTTTTCAAAACGGTTTAAATTCGGTGAGTGCCTTTGATTTTGCTGCAATCAACCGACCGGGTGGTGACGCAAAAGAAAGAATCATTCCAACCGAAATGTTTTCATTCGACACAAGCATTAATAAAAATTTGAAAATAGAAGGATTCTATCAATTTAAATTTAGACCTTCAGTTGTTGATGGTAGTGGAACTTTCTTTGAGATTTCAGACTTTGTGCCCGAAAATGCAGGTCCAGTTCTGATTGCTGGAGGTGGAGATAAATTATCAGATACCGCAATTCGTTTACGTACCTATATTCCACGTGCAGAAAGTAGAAAAGCAAAGGACAATGGTCAATATGGCATTGCTTTAAAACAGACATTACCCAGTTTAAACAATGCTGAGTTAGGTATTTACTATGCGAACTACCATAGTCGCAATGCAAACTTTGATGGAACGGCTGTAACAGCAGCAGGAGCCGAACATTTTAATACCGCGAGTTATTTTTCGATCTATCCTGAAAATATCAAAATGTTTGGATTAAGTCTGACTGGGAAAGTTGGAACAACAACCGTTTTTAGTGAATTAACCCACAAACTTAATCAACCTTTACAATTAAACGGCACAGACATTGTCTATGCTCAAGTGCTATCGGAAGGAACACCATTTGCGCCGCCAGGAAAAACTGTTGAATTAGGTCAATATATTCAAGGATATATACGCTTACCCGTAACACAATTTTCGGTTGGAGCAACTGATAGCATATTCAATATTTGGGGTGCAAATTCGCTGACATGGTCTACTGAGTTTGCCTTAAACCATATTGCAGATATTGGTAATCATCGGATTGGCCGGACAGGCGCATTTGGCCGTAGTGAGCTGTCAACAGGGGCTTATAATCCTGAAACAGGCGACTTTAAATGTACGCCGTATGGTACAGCTCATCTTACAAATACAGAAATTGATAACTTGAATGAACGCTTTTGTAATAAAAATGGTTTTTTTAATGAATGGTCATTTGGTTACCGATTACGTGGCGCATTAAATTATCAAGATATTTTACCTTCTACAGTGATTACGCCAAGTCTTAGTTTTAGACATGATGTTTATGGATATAGCCAAAACTTTCAAGAAGGGCAAATGAGTGTAAGTGCGGCGTTATCTATGACTTATCAGCAAAAATATACAACAGAGATTGCCTATAATAACTTTTTTGGTTCTAATGAATTTAGCACCATAGATGATCGAGATTTTGTATCCTTAACATTTAAAGCTAATTTTTAGTTCAATTATTTTATAAAAAATATATAGAAATACTCGTTATAAATGATATTTAGACGTGGAGGATAACTTTTGAAATTTAGATCAAAAATTGATTGGTGGCTTTTATTAATATTTGTTGTTATCACTGCCAATATCCTTATGAAAATCTATGAAGCAAATCATCATTATTCTTTAGCTTCAAATTTTCCACATCTCATCATTTATAGTTTAATCATTTTCTTATTTGGCTCCCCATCTTTAATACTTATTATGTGGTAGAAAACAACACTTTAATGATTAAGAGTTTGGTATTCCGGTGGAAAATTAATATTGATGATATTACTCAAATTGAGCCTACTCATAATCCACTTTCATCTCCAGCACTCTCATTAGATCGACTCAAAATTTATTATATGAAAAATGGAGAAATTAGTTCAGTGATGATTTCACCAAAAGATAAAGAACGTTTTTTTCAAGCCATAAACAAAAGACTCCATTAAAGTTGCTTGTTTAATTGCAAACATAAATTACGCTATTTCCATGACGACAAAAAATAAATGGAGATAACCCATGAAGACACTTTTTTTACTGCCAATTTTGGGCACTACGGTTTTAATTACATTAGCTGGATGCGCTTCATCCTCTCAATATCCAATTACCGACAGTTATGGGCCAGACCCAAAATTACCTGAGCCTAAATCAAGCCTATTACCAACCGTTAATATAGCTCCAGCAGAAGGCTGGCCGAGTGGGGTAATGCCAAAACCAGCAGAAGGTTTAAAGGTCAAAGCATTTGCTAAAGGACTTGAACACCCACGCTGGCTTTATGTATTACCGAATGGCGATGTATTAGTTGCTGAAACAGATGCCCCGCCTAAACCAGAAGACAGCAAAGGCATTAAAGGTAAAATTATGTCTTTTGTGATGAGACGTGCAGGCTCATCTCATCCAAGTGCAAACCGTGTTAGCTTACTTCGTGACACCAATGGGGATGGTGTCGCTGACCAGAAAACGGTATTTCTTCAAAACTTAAATTCTCCATTTGGTATGGCATTGGTTGGTAATAACTTGTATATCGCCAATACAGATGCACTGGTGCGTTTTCCTTATCAGGAAGGTGAAACTCAAATTACAGCCAGTGGAACCAAAGTGTTGGACTTACCGGGTGGCCCTTTAAATCATCATTGGACCAAAAATGTGATTGCTAACCCAGCTGGTACCAAGCTGTACATTACCGTTGGTTCTAACAGTAACGTTGCTGAAAATGGTTTAGATCAAGAAAAAGGCCGAGCACAAATTACAGAGTTTGATATCGCAAGTGGCCAGTCACGCCCATTTGCAACAGGTCTGCGTAATCCAAATGGTATGGCTTGGCAACCTCAAAGTGGAAAACTCTGGACGGTGGTTAATGAGCGCGATGAAATTGGGAGTGACCTAGTACCCGATTATATGACGTCAGTTCAAGATGGAGCTTTTTATGGCTGGCCTTACAGCTACTATGGTCAACATGTTGATGTACGAGTTAAACCACAAAATCCAGCAATGGTTGCCCGTGCAATTAAACCAGACTATGCACTAGGCAACCATACGGCTTCTTTAGGCCTCACATTTTATGTAGCCGAACTTATGCCGCAATTTAGAGGCGGTGCATTGATCGGTCAGCATGGTTCTTGGAACCGTAAGCCTCACAGTGGTTATAAAGTCATTTTTGTACCATTTAGAAGTGGTCAACCTTCTGGTCCACCACAAGATATCTTGACGGGATTCCTCAGTGATAAAGGCAAAGCGTATGGTCGTCCTGTGGGTGTGGCAATTGATTTCTCAGGTGCTGTGTTAGTTGCAGATGATGTGGGCAATACGATTTGGCGAGTTTCGCCAGTTGCAGAGACAACTTATGAAGCTCCAATGAAATATGCTATTGGAACCCCACCAGGCACACCATAAAGTGTTTTAACAATCATTTATTAGCACGGGCGGCCTTTAGGCTTTATAGAGGCTCGCCCAAATGCCTATTATTTAATTTTTAAATAATTGAACAAAAAAAATACTAATTGGACTTTATAAGCCAACTTCTCAAAAATGAATATGTGAAAACGATAATGATGTTTAAGGAACAAACACATGAATACACATATTCGAATTGCCGTGGTCGGTGGTGGTATTGCTGGTCTGGCTTTAGCAAGTAATTTAAGTAAACACGCCCATTTAGATGTCCAAATGTTTGAATCTGCACCTCAGTTTTCTGAAATTGGGGCAGGGATTTCTTTTGGTGCCAATGCAGTTAAAGCTATTGAATTGTTAGGTTTAGCTAACGAATATCATGCAATTGCAGATCAAGTATCACCACCATTTCAAGATGTTTGGTTTCAATGGCGCAATGGTTATACCGATGAATATTTATCGGCATCTATTGCGACAGGTGTAGGGCAGTCATCTGTTCATCGTGCTGACTTTCTTGATGCCATTATTCCTCACATGCCTACGCAAAATGTCCACTTTTCTAAACGCCTAGAGACGATTGAAGAACAAGATGATCAGGTGATTTTACACTTTAATGATGGTAGTCAGTATGAGTGCGATTATTTGATTGGGGCTGATGGTATCCGCTCGGTGGCTCGCCAATATGTTTTAGCTTCTCATCATTTACCACCAGTTCATCCACGTTTTTCAGGAACTTGGGCTTATCGTGGCATTATTTCTTACGCTTCATTTAAAGAAGCTTTACAACAAGTAAATGGCGATACAGATTTAGCCGATATTCCGCAAATGTTATTGGGTAAAGATAAACATATTTTAACGTTCCCAATTCGAAAGGGAGAGCAAATTAATATCGTTGCTTTCTGTTCAAACCGCGAAGATACAGTACTACCAGCCGATACACCGTGGACTAAGCCTGTCGATAAAGCTCAAATGCTTTCCGATTTTTCAGACTGGAGTGAAAGCTGTCAAACATTACTCGGTTTAATTGAACAGCCTACCATTTGGGCCTTACATGAAATTGAAGAGCTTTCAACTTATCAAAGCACCTCAGGTCATGTCATTGTCATGGGCGACGCTGCACATGCCATGTTACCTCACCAAGGTGCAGGAGCAGGCCAAGGTCTTGAAGATGCATTAATTCTTGCAGTCTTATTGTCGACAAAAAACTTACAAGCAGATCAGTTAACCGATGTGTCTTCAATATATGAAAAGCTCCGTTTAAAACGTGCTTGTCGTGTTCAGCAAACCTCTCGTGAGTCTGGCGAAATTTATGAGTGCTATTCGACTCAATACCCAACGTTTGCCGAAATTGGCGAACATCTTGAGCATCGCTTTGATTGGTTATGGCAACATGACCTAGAACAGGATGTTGCAGAAGCACAGCAACAATTACATCAGCTAGGAATGGCAACCATTTAAATAAATTTTTGTTTTACACACAATTTGCTAAGGAAAGCAATTATGGAAAAACTAAATGCAAATCAATTGATTGATGACGCAAGATTAACGCCATTACATTGGCGGGTGATCTTGCTGAGTGCGCTCATTATTATTTTTGATGGCTATGACTTAGTCATTTATGGTGTGGCATTGCCTAAGCTCATGCAACATTGGCAGTTAGATAGTATGACTGCTGGATTGCTGGGCAGTGTTGCATTATTTGGCATGATGTTTGGTGCCATGATTTTCGGTAGTTTGGCCGACAAATTAGAGTCATATGGCTTTAGCCGTAAGCGTTTAATTATGCTTTGTGTCTTCATTTTTAGTGGTTTTACGGTGTTATGTGGTTTTGCCAACAGTCCTAAAGAGTTTGCCATTTATCGATTTATTGCCGGCCTCGGTTTGGGCGGCGTAATGCCAAATGTCATTGCCATAATGACCGAATTTGCTCCAAAGAAATTACGATCAACTTTAGTATCGCTCATGTTTAGCGGCTATGCGATTGGTGGCATGAGCTCAGCACTTTTAGGCATGTGGTTGGTTCCTAAATTTGGTTGGCAAATCATGTTTATTTTGGCGGGTATTCCGCTCATTTCATTACCGATTATTTGGAAATTTTTACCCGAATCAATTGATTATCTGGTACGCCAGAAAAAATGGAATGAGGTGCGTGATTTACTTAAACAGTTAGCGCCAGAACAAAACATAGCTGATCATACGAGCATCGTATTATATCAAGAAAATCAACAAACTGCTGCTCGACCTTTGGTTGCTCTTTTTATCGAGAACCGTGCTTTAGTTACTGTGTTTTTCTGGCTGAGTGTGTTTATGGCTTTACTGATGGTGTATGCGCTCGGTAACTGGATACCAAAACTTATGGTCGAGGCTGGATATGATTTATCAACCAGTCTGGTCTTTTTATTGGCGCTAAACTTGGGTGGGATGTTGGGTGCAATCGGTGGAGGATACTTTGCTGATCGTTTTCACCTTGGTAAAGTTATTTGTTCACTTTTCTTGGCGGGTGCAATTTCACTTTACTTGCTGAGCTATGCTTTACCTATGGTCATTTTATATCTCTTTATTGCAATTGCAGGAGCGGCGTCTATCGGCGGGCAAATTTTATTACTCGCTTATATGGCCCAGTTTTATCCTTCACCAATTCGCAGTACTGGTATTGGTATGGCTTTAGGTGTAGGTCGGATTGGGGCGATTTTAGGTCCGATTTTATGCGGCTGGCTTTTAAGTTTGCACTTACCGATTGAATATAATTTTATCGCACTAGCCATTCCTTGTGTGCTGGCAACCTTAAGTGTTATTGCCATAAGTATTTGTAATCGAACCAAACGTGTAATGCTGAATTCAAGTATATCTCCATAAGAATTAAGCATTTTTATTGTTGTAAAAGGAACTAAACTCTAAGCAAAGAAGTTAAAGTCTTTGTTTAGAGTATTTAAAGGATCAGAACCATGGATTTAGGTTTGATTAAAGTTTTTGTCTGTATTTATGAGTCTCGGCATATTAGTAAAGCTGCTGATAAATTGAATTTAAGTCAGCCTTCTGTGACTTATAATTTGAACCGTTTACGCCGTCAGTTAAATGACGAGTTGTTTACCCGAAGCAGAGGCGGTGTCGAACCTACAAAAGTTGCACATGAGCTTTATCCAATTTTTCATCAAGCAATTTTTAATATTGAGTCAGCAATTGCTCAAGCACAGGAATTTCATCCTGAAAACTCAAATAAAACTTTTCGAATTGGACTCTCTGACGCAGGGGAAATTTGTCTCTTGCCTAGTCTTATGGCTTTTTTGCAGAAAACAGCACCATATATTCAAATTGAGATTGAAGAGATTCAGTCGTCTAAGGTTGAACAGTGGCTTATTGATGGCTTTTTAGATCTAGCCGTATTTAATAGTACGCAGACTATAATGCCTAAAATAGAAACGCGTACTTTATTTGAAGAAAGATATGTATGTATTGCTAGAGCTGACCATCCAAGGCTACAACAGCAACTGACGTTAGAGCAATATTTGCAAGAAGATCATGTTGCCATAAAGTCATCGACAGGGCACATCCAGGTTGAGCAATATTTAAAAACAATGGATTTGAAGCGACGAATTCGTTTAGAGGTTCCACATTTTAGCGTTTTACAAGGTGTTTTGCAGAGTTCAGATATGTTAGTGACATTACCGTCGCGCGCAGCTCGGCATTATTTAGCACATGGTAATGTCCAAATGTTTGAATTACCTTTTGCTATGGATTCTTTTAAAGTGAGCTTGAATTGGTTTAATCGTAGTGATGATATTATTGCCAGAAAATGGCTGATTCAATCTGTCGGTCAAATATTTGAAGTTTTATAAGAACAATTTACAGCTATTTTAAAATTCATTTTCAGATTAAGCGCTTTGATCTGAGAAGTTAAAGTTCTTTCCAATTTATTATTAAATTTTGATAGCATTCGCGTTATACAGAATAAGAATTGTATATGAATTATGACAGATCAATTAAGAGCAAAATTTGAGAATTTAGAACTGAACGCAGGTTTAGGGAAAATCAGCGCCTTTATTTCAATGTCACTCAGCTTACTTTGTCTGTTTGGTGCATTATGTTTTTTATTTCCCAGTGTATTAACGACCCCAGAACTCCGTCCTCTTTACGCAAAACACTATCATCTTTTTTATTATGGACTGATTACGGGCATTATTATTGGCGCTGGTTTCGGTGCATTTAGTGCAATTGTCCGTCAAAACAGATATGGCTTTTACGGACTATGTTTTTCACTTGTAGCAGCAGTTTTGGGCTGTGGTGTAATTGAGGCGCCCGTTTTACCAAGTGTACCGTTTTATGCAGGTATCGATTATTTTGTACTGACCTTATTCATTTTAGCGTTCATCTTTATTCCACTTGAAGGTTTTTTTGCTAAAAATCCTGAACAGAAAATATTAAGGGTGGGCTGGGTGACCGATATGAAGTACTTCATGGTCAGCCATGTTGGCATTCAATTATTTAGCTTTTTAACCGTTATGCCGATTCAATATTGGATTACGCATCTACCTGATAATCCAATTGTGCCTTATGTACAAGCTCAACCGATTTGGCTGCAATTTATTGAACTATTAATTGTGGTCGACTTTACGGTGTATTGGTTGCACCGCGCTATGCATGAAGTTAATTTCTTATGGCGCTTTCACGCAATTCATCATTCAACTGAATATATGGATTGGTTAGCATCTTCTCGTCTGCATGTCATTGAAGTGCTGATGACTCGCTTTATTGCGACTTTACCGATTTTCCTGTTAGGTTTTCATACTTCAGCTGTTTTTGCTTATTTAATTTTTATTTCATTTCACGCTATTTTTATTCATTCTAATGTGCGTTTTCGTTTTCCATATTTGCGCTGGATTATCGCAACACCAGAATTTCACCATTGGCATCATTCTTCAGAAAAACCTGCTATTGATAAGAATTACGCTGCATTTATTCCACTCTATGATGTCATTTTTAAAACCGTCTATATGCCTAAACATTTGGCAAGTGTGTATGGAACAGTGGGCTATAAAATCCCAAATAGTTTTGTAAAACAGTTTACTTGGCCTTTTAAAAAGTATGTAAAACGGTTTTTGAAACCTTGGCGTGATCAGTAAAGTAAAAACAGCCTTGATGGAGGCTGTTTTTTTAAATCATTATTTGCTTTTAATATTTTTAAAAATCATTAGAAGGGCAATCAGTGCAAGACCAATAATTAAACTCATATAAATATTGGCGCTGTTCATAAGTCCAATTTTACCCACAAAGTAGCCTGCCAGAATTGCTGGAACACTAAAAGCCAAATAGCTTTCAACAAAGAATGCAGCCATTAACCCTGCGCGTTCTTCGGGTAAAGCGAGGGGCATGACTGTGCGAATTGCTCCCATGAAAGCTGTACCAAAACCCACTCCAGTAATAATAGAACCAATAAGTAGAACTACAGCACTTGTAAAATTGATCGCTAAAAATAAAACGGTTGCACCAATAATGATGGATACGGTGCCCGTGAGCAAAATACGAAAATTGGTAGATTTTCTAAGCGTCAGAATCCCTGCCGCACCTGAAAGGGCGAGTGCCATAAACATACTGCCGTTTAGCCAAGCTGAAGATGTCTGAAAAATTTTTGCCAGTAAAGAGGGCATAAGTGATAAGAAAAAACCACTGACCATCCAAAGCGCAATATTAATAGGGCTAATACTTAATAAAGCACCTCTTGCTTGATGAGGAATAGCCATGTGGGGTTTTAATGAAGCCAAAGCTCCTGATCTTTTGCGTACAGTCTCAGGGTTAAAGAAACTTAGAATAAGTTCAAGTGCAAACAAAACACATAAGAGTTCAAAAACCAAATGTAAGGGTTGAGCTGAAAATTGCAGAATAAAACATGTAATAAAAACGCCTACTGCCATGCCGACCATTGGAGCAATACTATTAATTAGGGAACCATGATGCTTACTAAAATCTAAGATTGCAGCTCCAATTGCAGAAACGGCAAGACCTGTTGCGATACCTTGTAGGCCACGCGCAATAAATAACATAGAAACATCTGAGGCAAAAAGGAAAAAGCTCATTGAAGCGATTTGCAAAAAAATTGCTGAAATAATGACGGGCCGACGTCCAATATAATCAGATAAAGAGCCAATAATGAGTAAAGAAGCAAGTAAGGTAAACGCGTAGGTTGCAAAAATTAAAGTTAAAATAACGGGCGAAAATTGCCATATCTGCTGATACAAACGATATAAAGGCGTAGGGGCACTAGACGCCGCCATAAAGGTCATAAGCGTGATTGTGTTTAAGGTCAATGCTACTGTTGAATCTAATTGAAAAACTGATCCAGACCGTTTTGAACTTGAATTGTTCATATAAGATGAATAACATAAAATCAAATATTTAGCTTTTATACATGATTTTTACACTAAAGCAAATCATTAGCTTTAGTGTATTTTGTATATACAAATATTATTTTAATCGTTTTTATTGAAGTAGAGCTAATTAATGGCAAAAGTTGTTACTGGGTTACGCCCGGGTGGTCGTAGTGAAAGAATTCAAACTGCGGTACATCAAGCCGTAAAAGAGCTTCAAAAAAATCTGGAGCAAAGCCAAATTACTATACCTATGATTGCTGATGAAGCAGGTGTAACACCTTCTACAATTTATCGTCGTTGGGGAGATATCAATCAGTTATTTTCAGATGTTGCTCTTAATGAGCTGAAACCCGATATGGAGCCAAAAGATTTAGGCTCATTTCAGCTTGATATCACGACATGGGTCGAACAATATTTTGAAGAGTACTCTTCTGAAGTAGGGCAGACACTGCTACGAGATTTGCTATATGCAACTGAATCTTCAAACGCTCGAAAGTGCGAAACTTTAATCGTTCAACAACTTGATATTATTCAAGCTAGAGCTAAGGCACGTAGTGAATTAACGATAGAAAATCAAGAAATTATCGAAGCTGTTATTGCACCTATGTTATTCCGCATCTTATTCACTGATCGTACATTAAGCTTAGACTATGTCCATATTTTATTAGAGCGGTTATTTAAGGCCCACCCTAATTTTAATTAATTTATCACAGCTTATTAGTGTAATTTTTTAACAAGAAATAGGCATTTTCTCTTGTTAAAAAATTATATATCAATTTTTCTTATTATTTTTAAATTAAATTTTCATAATTTATAATTTACATGTTTTTAATAAAATCATTTATTTAATAAATGGTGATCCTGAATCAGTTAAACAAGTTCTTAAAGCCGATTTTATTAACTTAAATAGGGTTTAATTTTAATATAAACAATAATTTAATCTTATTTTTAATAAATTTTATAATTTTTTAAATCTTAAAATAAAAAGTATTCTATACAAATTAATGCATGATTTTTGAATTTGACATTTTTTAAATTTATAACACAGGGTGTTTTTTATTCTTTACAATGGCTTTTCCTTGTTAAAGCGGCTTGTGGTGCTAGCTTTATATTTTATTTTTTTATCCCCATCGAAAAGGTATTTAGATAATGGATTTCAATACCCTTGACCAAGAAACGGTACAGAAAAAACAGAAATTTCACCAAATTTTGTATGTACAGGTCATTTTTGCAATTATTTTGGGCATTTTAATTGGTCATTTTTACCCAGAACTTGGCGAAAGTTTAAAACCGCTTGGTGATGCATTCATCAAGATCGTTAAAATGATTATTGCTCCCGTCATCTTTTTAACAGTTGTTACAGGCATTGCCAGTATGACAAACATGAGCCGTGTGGGCCGTGTAACTGGTAAAGCGATGCTTTATTTTCTGACCTTCTCAAGCTTGGCTCTTGTGGTTGGTATGATTGTGGCAAATATTATCCAACCGGGTAAAGGCCTTAACATCGATCCTGCTACCTTAGTCAACGACAAAGTAAATACTTATGTTGAGAAGGCACATGCAACAAATATTACCGATTTCTTCATGAATATTATCCCGCAAACCTTAGTCAGTCCTCTGGCTGGTGGCGAGATTTTGCAGGTGTTATTTGTAGCGGTTCTATTTGGTATTTCTTTAGCTGCTTTAGGCGACCGCGCACGTCCAATTACCGATTTTTTAAATAACTTAACAGCTCCAGTTTTCTACTTGGTTGGTATGTTAATGAAGCTTGCTCCAATTGGTGCTTTTGGTGCAATGGCTTTCACGATCGGTGCTTATGGAATCGAATCAATTGGTAATTTATTACTATTAATTATGACGTTCTACATTACTGCGGTGTTATTTGTCGTAGTGATCTTAGGCGCAGTAGCTCGTTACAACGGTTTTTCAATTATTCATTTAATTCGTTATATCAAAGATGAACTTTGGTTGGTTTTAGGAACAAGTTCTTCAGAAGCAGCTTTACCATCCTTAATGGATAAAATGCAAAAAGCAGGTTGTGAAAAATCGGTGGTAGGTCTAGTCATTCCAACGGGTTATTCATTTAACCTTGATGGTACAAATATCTACATGACTATGGCAGCTCTGTTTATTGCACAAGCGTGTAATGTAGATTTATCAATTAGTGAGCAAATTGCATTGCTTCTTGTTGCAATGGTAAGTTCTAAAGGTGCAGCAGGGGTGACTGGTGCAGGCTTTATTACTCTAGCTGCAACTCTATCAGTTGTGCCGGCTGTTCCTGTCGCGGGTATGGCTTTAATCCTTGGTATCGACCGTTTTATGTCTGAATGTCGTGCATTAACAAACTTAGTTGGTAATGCTTGTGCAACAATTGTAGTGGCACGTTGGGATAAGGCTTTAGATAAAGATCTTCTTGATAAAGCATTAAAGAACCATAAAGCAGATTAACCTTATAAAAAAATCTGTAGCTAAGGGCAATTTGGGAGAGTAGCCCTGCTACAGATTTTTTATTTAATAACTAAAAAATATATTTTAATTAAGCCATTCTAAAGTTCTGCAACATTACTTGTCTTTCAATAAAGACAGTACTGTAATTAAAATCGAATCGTGAAAAATTATGCTTTTAAGTGATCCTCAAACTCTTCACCTAATTGCATAGCTAATGAATTACCTGCTAAATCACAAGTGACCAAACCATATTCTTTTTTAAAACTAAAAGTAAAACCTTTCCCGTCAGCGAGATTTTTAACTGAATACCCTAACTTTTCTAACCAAATACGAAACGCAATCAAATTTTTAGCTTTAACAACCTTTTTCACGTGAGAACTCCTTCTATCCGTGGCATTACATCTTATTTATTAATAGGGTTTTAATTAGATTTTTTAAAGGGGCAAAACTTTGTTTTATTTTGCAACTTGTAAAAAAAGTAAGATAAAGAAATGAAAGATTTCATTTTTATAAAATTATGAGTGCGTTATGTAACTAAAAAATAATAACTTTTTATTTAAAATGCTGTTTGTCTTAAATATTTTTAAAAAAATAAGTTCAACGATATTTTTAAAATAATGAGCAAATAAAAAATAGAGTAAATGTAAAAAATAATTACAGGCAACAGGTAATAAGCAAAAAGATACAGTTCTTAAAATGAAACAGTATCTTCTTTTTTAAAGCTCAATTTAGAAATTATCTTTAAGAGTACGTATATGTGCGAAATCTTCAACACTTTCTGCGCGAAGAAAGGGATTGGTCGCCAATTCAAGTTCAATCGTACTTGGTAGTGTGATTAAACCTTGTTTACGTAGTTCACGGACTTCTTGAGCTCGTTCTGCTAAGGCAAGATTATGCGGTTCTACCGTTAAAGCAAATTCGGCATTTGAAAGCGTGTATTCATGTGTGCAATAAACTTTTGTGTTGGTTGGTAATGCTGCTAGACGACTCAGTGAGTGATACATTTGTTCAGCCGTGCCTTCAAATAAGCGGCCACATCCCATTGCAAATAAAGTATCACCACAAAATACAGCTTCTAATTCTTCAATAAAATATACAATGTGCCCTAGGGTATGACCTGGAGTTGCAATAATTTCTACTTTTAAATCATTAAATTTTAGATGATCGTCATGTTGTAAGGGATGGGTAATTCCCGGAATCTTTGTGAGCTCATCACGGGGACCATAGACAGTAATATTTTGGGCAGCCGTTAAATCAGCAACACCACCTATATGGTCTTTATGCCAATGAGTAAGCCAAATTTGTTTTAAATTTAACTGATGCTTTTGACAAAATTGGGTGACTAATTCTGCTTCTGTTGGGTCAACTGCTACAGCTTCTTGGGTTTCAGTATCTTCTAAAATCCAGATATAGTTTTGGAGGGCATTCTGCACATCAATAAAATGAATTCTATAACGCATTGTTTTATCCTGAAACTAAATCCAAAGAGTAAATGAATAATAATGACTAAGTCTGATCATACCAGAAAATGGTATTGAGCCATGTACTCAACTATCTTTAAGAAAAGAGTTGTATAAAATAAAAAAAGCCCTCTAGAAGAGAGCTTTTTTGTATGGATGACTTAACGGAGTTTAGCGAGCCAGTTTCCTAGCGTTTGTACAATCTGTACTAATAGTAATAGGATAATGACTGTTAAAATAACAACGCTGGTATCAAAACGTTGATAACCATAAGAAATCGCTAAATCACCAATACCACCTGCACCAACTGCGCCAGCCATAGCGGTTGCACCGATAAGACTGATTGTCGCTGTTGTAAGGTTTAAAATGAGCGAACTGCGTGCTTCAGGCAAAATAAAGCGATAGATAATTTGCCAAGGTGTAGCACCCATTGCTTGAGCAGATTCAATAATTCCTTCATTGACTTCAAGCAATGAAGTTTCAATCAGACGTCCCATATAAGGACCAACATAAATAGTCAATGGAACAATAGCTGCCCATGTACCAATTGAAGTACCTACTAACAGCTTAGTAAGAGGAATCACTGCAATAAGTAAAATAATAAAAGGGAGGGAGCGCAAAGCATTTACAATTGGATTAAGTAAATGATAAATCACTTTATTCGGTAAAATGCCCTCTGGACGGGTAACTAATAAAATAATTCCCTGAATAAATCCCCAAATACCACCAAACAAAAGTGCGAAGAAAACCATATTAAAGGTTTCTTGCAAAGCTGTAACGAATTGATCAATAGAAAGGGAGCTGTGCCAGAAAGGTTGAGTAAGTTCAGTTAACCATTGTACGATTAAATCTCTCATACTTGATCTCCTGATTGAACTACACCTACTTCATTTTGTTCCAAAAACTCAATAGCTTGTTTGATGAGCTGAGGATCACCTAAAAGCTGCACAAACATTTGACCAATGACTGTGCCATTAATTTCAGTCATGTTGGCAAATAAAATATTTAAGCTAATATCGAATTGTTTAATTAGTGACTGAATTACAGGTTCTTGAGCAGAACGTCCTAAAAATTGTAAGCAGTAAATACTATGATGATGCTGGTTTTCAAGCTGATTTAAAATGTTCACAGGCAACTGTTGATGTAAAACAGTTTGAATGAAGTTTTTAGTCGTTGGATGTTGAGGTTTACTAAAGATATCAATCGTTGAACCTTGTTCAATGACTTTACCTGCTTCCATTACAGCCACATGATCACAAATAGTTTCGATGACATCCATTTCATGGGTCACCATAACAATCGTGATTTTTTGCTCTTGATTAATTTTCTTTAATAGTTCTAAAACTGACTTGGTTGTTTGCGGATCTAGGGCAGAAGTTGCTTCATCACACAAAAGAATTTTTGGATGATTTGCTAAAGCACGGGCAATACCAACACGTTGCTTTTGACCACCAGAAAGTTCATCTGGGTAAGCATCTTTTTTATGCTTAAGATCAATGAATTCTAATAATTCATTTAAGCGCTTTTCGCGTTCTACCTTGTTGTAATTCAGTAGGCGCATTGGCATTTCAATATTTTCAGCAACCGTCTTGGTTTGTAGCAAATTGAAGTGCTGAAAAATCATTCCAATACTTGCACGTTCCTGACGTAATGAGCGCGCATCCAAAGCGGTGAAATCTTTCTGATTAATAATGATTTGACCTTCTGTTGGTCGCTCAAGTAGGTTGATCAGGCGGATTAAGGTACTTTTACCTGCACCACTATAGCCAATGATGCCAAAAATACTGCCCTCTGGAATCTCTAAATTGATTTGGTCGAGTGCGCGTATGGTTTGACTTTTGAGCTGATAGTGCTTTGAAATGTTTTTAAATTGAATCATATCTTCAGAAACTATGCTGGAAAGAAAAAACAGGCAAAGAGAATTTGCCTGTTTCACGTTTGGGCTATTATATTACTATTTAGCTTCTGAGAGATAGCTGATCGGTTGATCTACGTCAACTTTTGTTCCACCTAAGTGTTCTTCAACGTATTTTTTAACAGCGGCAGTGTGGTAAAGCTTACCAACTTTTTGCAAGACAGGATCATTTTTACGTGATTCAGTAGTTGCTAGAACGTTTACACTAATTTTTGAGATTTGATCAATAGGTTCATAGAACATAGAATCTTTGAGTACGTTTAAACCTCCCTCGAGTGCTATGGTATTATTTAATACAACTGCATCAAATTCATTTTTAAGACGTAATGCAGTTTCCATTTTGATTGGTTTGATGTTGATCTTTTTGGGATTTTCGATAACATCAATTGGACTGCCATGAATAGGATTAAAGTCAGCTTTAAGCTTGATTAAGCCAGCAGTTTGTAACAAGAGTAGCGCACGAGATTCGCTGGCAGCATCATCCGGGATTGAAATAATTGCACCTTCAGGAAGTTCTTCAATTTTTTTGTATTTACTTGAATAAATCCCCATTGGCTCAATATAAGTGGTAGAAACTGGTGCAATCTTATCCGGGTTTGAATTATTAAATGCAGTAAGATAAGAATAAGCTTGGAATGCGTTCAAATCTACTTCTTTATTTGCAATTGCTGTATTCATTGAAACGGAGTCTGAGAAGTTTTTTACTTCTAACTTCAGTCCAGCAGCTTGGGTTTCAGGTAAAGATGCGATATAACGCCAAATATCAGCATCTGAACCTGTAGAGGCAATTACTACCTTTTGTACTTTGGAACTATCATTGTTTTGTTCGGCTTGTTGAGCATTTTCTTGTTTGCTACATGCTGTCAATAATACTACTGACATGCTTAAAAAAAGGCTGATCAGCTTTTTCATTTAAAAAAGTCCTGATTAAGATATAGAACAATAAAGATTGATCTATATCAATATGAAAAGAGAGGAGTTGAAATTACAACTAGTCTAAACTCTGTGATCTTTTTCTGGGGTTCCATAATTTGCTTGCATATTTTGGCTATAACAGAGGGTAATTGTTTAATAAACAAAAACTGTTTCCCCAAACAGTTCATCCCCAACAGTAGCCAAACGAGCATTCATAAATTTAGAATATTAAAAAACTCTCTACAGGCATAATTTGTAGAGCAAGTCTTTATGGAAATTATTAAAACAGCAGTGTCTGATGACAGTTACAACTATGTACTAATGATAGCAATAAAAGTATGCTTGATATAGGGGACTTCTTTTTATTTGTTGATATCTTTAGCAAAATTTTAAAGATTTATACGATTTCTTATATCGTGATACGTAATAAAAAAGCCTCTATATAGAGGCTTTTTTATTAGCATTTTAAACTTGTAGGTTTTTTAAGCTTTTTCACGTGCAATTGCGCGGTAGCCAATGTCATTACGATATTGCATACCAGTAAAGGTAACTTGACCACATACTTCTAGCGCATTAATTTGTGCTTCAAGAACGCTGTCGCCCAATGCTGTTACGCAAAGAACTCGACCACCAGAAGTCACGATATGACCATCTTCACGAGTTGCAGTACCTGCATGGAAAATTTTAGTATCTTCAGGTGATTGTCCGATACCAGAAATTACATCGCCTTTGCGTACACTATCAGGATAGCCTTCAGCTGCGAGTACAATACCGATTGATTTACGCTCATCCCATTCAGCTTCTTTTGGTAAATTACCAGCAATACCAGCTTCTACCAATTCCACAAGAGATGATTTTAAACGCATCATGATCGGTTGAGTTTCTGGGTCGCCAAAACGACAGTTAAACTCGATCACACGTGGTTGGCCTTGCTCATCAATCATTAGACCAGCATATAAGAAACCAGTGTAAACATGTCCATCAGCAGCCATACCATCAACAGTCGGACGCATGATTTCAGTCATAACGCGTTCGAAAATGTCAGAAGTTACCACTGGAGCAGGAGAGTAGGCACCCATACCACCGGTATTCGGACCTTGATCGCCTTCAAAAATACGCTTGTGATCTTGTGAAGTTGCCATTGGTAAAATATTTTTACCATCAATCATACAAATGAAAGAAGCTTCTTCACCCGCAAGGAACTGTTCAATCACAACGCGTGAGCCAGCATCACCAAATTTGTTACCAGCAAGCATGTCATCAATTGCTGCAAAAGCTTCTTCGTTGGTCATTGCAACGATTACGCCTTTACCAGCAGCAAGACCATCAGCTTTAATTACAATTGGTGCACCATTTTTTTCAACATATGCTTTAGCTGCATCTACTTCAGTGAAAACGTCATAGAAAGCAGTTGGAATGTTGTGACGTTTTAAAAAGTGCTTAGCAAATGCTTTTGAACCTTCAAGCTGCGCTGCATATTGAGTAGGTCCCCAAATTTTTAAACCTGCTTCACGTGCAGCATCTACCACGCCATTAACTAATGGTGCTTCTGGGCCAACAATAATAAGATCAACATTATTTTCTTTAGCAAAAGCAATGATTGCTGAGTTGTCTAAAATATCAAGTTGAACATTAACACATTTGTCTTCTGTTGCAGTTCCAGCATTACCTGGTGCAACAAAAACTTGAGTAACATTGGTATCTTGCGCAATTTTCCATGCTAAAGCATGTTCACGACCACCACTACCTAAAACTAAAATATTCATTTTTAATTTGTTCCTTAACTTTAATCCTTTTCATCTCCCTCTATCCCTCAAGTTGGAGAGTTAGCTCCATTATTGTGGAAAACCCTCCTGAATAAAAGGAGGGTTAAGGAGGACTAAATTTAAATTAGTGGCGGAAATGGCGCATACCAGTGAAGACCATTGCAATACCAGCTTCGTCAGCTGCTGCGATTACTTCTTCATCACGCATAGAACCACCTGGTTGAATAATGCATTTAATGCCAGCTTTAGCTGCATTATCAATCCCATCACGGAACGGGAAGAATGCATCAGATGCCATCACAGCACCTTCAACAACCAAACCTGCATGTTCAGCTTTGATGGCAGCAATACGAGCTGAGTTAACACGGCTCATTTGACCTGCACCAACACCAATAGTCTGGCGATTTTTCGCATAAACAATTGCATTTGATTTTACATATTTCGCAACTTTCCAAGCAAAGATGAGGTCATCAATTTCTTGTTCAGTTGGTGCGCATTTAGTTACCACTTTAAGATCATCTTTAGTAATCATACCTAAGTCTTGATCTTGAACTAATAAACCGCCATTAACGCGTTTGTAGTCAAGTTGTGGTGCACGTACGTCAATCGCAGGTAATTCGCCACATACTAAAACACGTACGTTTTTCTTAGCACCAGTAACTTCAAGCACACCATCAGCAATACTTGGAGCAATAATAACTTCAACGAATTGACGGTCAACGATTGCTTGAGCAGTTGCAACATCTAACTCGCGGTTAAATGCAATAATGCCACCGAAAGCAGATTCTGGATCTGTTGCATAAGCTAAATCGTAAGCAGCTTTAATGCCGTCTAAAGAAACAGCAACACCACAAGGGTTAGCATGTTTTACAATTACACAAGCAGGCTTTGCGAATGATTTAACACATTCAAGTGCAGCATCTGTGTCAGCAATGTTGTTATAAGACAATTCTTTGCCTTGTAACTGTTTTGCTGTAGAAACTGATGCTTCTTTTGCATTTGCTTCAACATAAAATGCAGCAGATTGATGTGGGTTTTCACCGTAACGTAGATCTTGTGCTTTGTTCAATTGAGTATTGAACGTACGAGGGAATAAATCAGCTTCACCTTCGGTCTTACCAACGCGAGCGCCTAAGTAAGAAGCGATCATGCCGTCGTATTGAGCAGTATGTTCAAATGCTTTAACAGCTAAATCAAAACGTGTTTCATAAGAAAGTGAACCAGCAGTTTTTAATTCATTGATTACGGTGTCGTAATCTGAAGCATTTACTACAATACCTACAGAAGCATGGTTTTTAGCAGCTGCGCGAACCATTGTAGGACCACCGATGTCGATATTTTCGATTGCATCAGGAAGAGTACAGTCAGGTTTTGCAACTGTTGCAGCGAATGGATAAAGGTTTACAACAACTAGATCAATCGGATCAATGTTGTGTTCTTCCATTACTGCTTCGTCTAAGCCGCGACGAGCAAGAATACCGCCATGAATTTTTGGATGTAATGTCTTAACACGACCATCCATCATTTCAGGGAAGCCAGTATGTTCAGATACTTCAACAACTGCGATGTTATTATCTTTAAGCAACTTGTATGTGCCGCCTGTAGATAATAATTCTACCCCTAAAGCTGCAAGGTTTTGAGCAAATTCGACAATTCCTGTCTTATCAGATACAGAAATCAAAGCACGTTTAATAGTCATGATGTTTAATTCAACAATTTCAAGTCTACGGATTAAAACCAATAAGCATAAAAAAATGCCCACGAAGTCGTGAGCATTTTATCATTTATTCACTCATTAAACCGTGAGCTTTTAACTTTTTACGTAAAGTGCCACGGTTGAGTCCAAGAATCTCTGCAGCACGGGTTTGATTACCACGTGTATATTCAAGAACTACAGATAAAAGAGGTTTCTCCATTTCTGCTAGCACCATGTCATATACCTGAGATGGTTGCTCACCTTGCAATTGTGCAAAATAATGACGAACTGCGCGATCCACGTGGATGCGAAGAGCAACATCAGATTGTGCAGTAAAAATAGGAGATTTGCTATTCATGCGAGTTAATCCGAAAATCAAATACTAACTTGGATAAAGTAGTATATAAATGTGGTCTAAAAATACGGAGTCCTGTTTTAGATCCTAAAACAGTGACTCTAAAACATAAGAACAATTAGCTTGCCATATTTCTTCGTATTGAATAAAAAATAAGCGTAACAATAGTTAAATATTTGTTACAGCTCCCTCAAAAACAAAAAAAGTTAGGCTATGTGCTTAAAGTAGAAAAGCACACATGCTTAACAGTATTTTTTTTGGATTGAGAGCGAGGAGTATATGAGTCAAAGCTTTCGTGGCGCGTATCATACCATTGTCTAGGAAAAAGTGAGCAAATTAACTGCATTTTTTTTTATTTTTTTTTCACTTTTTTTACATTTTAGGGGTGGACAATTTCTAATCGATAATTTAATAGGCTTTTTTTGCTTTTGTTTAGCTCAAATTGGAATCGGAATGGGGTATCAGAGGGAATGCGTTGAATACCTCGTAAGTTTTCAACAAGATATTGTTGAGGAGTCAATATAATTTCTTCTGTTTTATTTGGCTCTGTTGCAAAACTCAACTTTAGGTTGGGAAGTTCAATACTTTTATCATTCTGATTAAGCAATATGCCTGAGAATTGCGTATGACTTGTATCAACTTTGCGGAGTTTTAACTTTTCTATATAAATAAGTTGATATTGTTCGGCTGACTTATTGCAGTGCATTATTCCGCAAACATAATTAAACGCATGGCTAACGGTCGGGCTTGCATGCATGAGCTTAGGATTAAACCAGAGAATTTGAAAAGTAAAAACTAAAATTAAAATAAGGTTAGCAGAACTCCAGAGCGTGTAGTACAGCCAACTATGCTTTTTATTATTGTCTTGTTCTTGCGAGGAAGTTTGTTCAGCTAAATTAAGATTTGGTAGGGCGTTAATAGGTTCGTTATGAAAATAATTTAAGTTGTTGAGATAGGTTAAAAGATCAATATTCGAATTTTCAACTTTTTGATCGAAGATATCTAATACGTGCGAATGTGTCATATATCTCGTTTGCATTGAACCATTGGCTAATGTAGATGAGTTAACTATGACAGGGTTTTCAATATTAATCAGATGGGTGAGTGCATTAAAGCTCGAATCACATTTAGGGCAACAAACCATACCCTGAGCAACAGTCAATTGAGTAAGAGATACTTTATAAACTGTTAAACACTTAGGGCAGCGGGTTTGTTTTTCATTCATGAGTTAAAAGTCTCAATTTATTGTTTTACGTTTTCCTGAAATGCGACACCAGTTCTCTTCGCGCTTTTCGACATCTAATATATCAAAAAATTCAGAATAAACACCTGAAACATCAGCAACTTGCTCTTCAATTACACCTGCGAGTGCGAACTCACCCTCAGATTTAATTAAATTTGCAAACTCTGGCGCAAGTGCCATTAATGGACCAGCCAAAATATTTGCAACTAGAACATCTGCTTGCTGAGGTTTGAACTCTTGATCGAATTCTTCAGGAAGGCCTACATATAGTCCATCTAATACCCCATTAAGTTCAGCATTTTGTTTTGTTGCTAAAACAGCTTGTGGGTCAATATCTGTGGCATATACTTTTTTTGCGCCTAATAATAAAGCGGCTACACCTAAAATGCCTGAACCACAACCATAATCAATCACGATCTTATCTTTAACGTCAGTTTTACCTAGCCATTGTAAGCATAAGAAGGTACTTGCATGGTTACCTGTACCAAACGCAAGACCTGGATCTAACTTAATATTAGTTGCATCAGCTTCTGGTGGCTCTAGCCATTCAGGTACGATCCAGAACTTTTCCCCAATTTGGATTGGTTCATAATAATCCATCCATGCGCGTTCCCATACTTGGTCTTCAAGTTCTTCGTGACGTATAGGAGCATCTGGAAGTTGAGCTTTTAAGAAAGCTTCTAAAGTGTCGACATCAATTGGGTCTTGTTCGTCTTGTTGATAGATGCCTGTCACGATTACTTTGTTCCATAAAGGTGTTTCACCTGGTAATGGTTCAAGTAAAGCCTGATCTTCAGCATCATCCAGAGTTACGCTTACCGCACCTAGAGACATTAAAAGTGTTTCTGTGAACTCAACTTGTTCTTGATCAACGGTAATGTGTATTTGTAACCACTTCACGAAAAGGACCTAAAAATTTTATTTAAAGGCGTATTGTAGCGGACTAGACCATTTTAAAAAAGAAAGCGGCTCATCTTTAATGAGCCGTCTTTGAAAATACTGATGAGATGTGGCGGAAAATAAATGACTTCTTCTCTACCTTATGTCAAAACTGCTTAAGGAGCAGGGGCTTTAAATTGTAGTTTACCGTTTTCGTTTGGTTCACAAGTACCATTAAAGGTTACACCATTATGGCTGTAAGATACCCATTCACCTTGCTGTTTTTTTACACAAGCTCTAAGTTCTTTTTGCGCAACTGATTTGCTCGAATCTGTAGTATGACTGGCTGTTTTACTTGATTTAGCCGTATGAGTCGATTTAGCAGTATGATTCGTCGCAGCGTGGGTAAACGTTACGCCTGAAAAACAAAGGAGAGATGCGGTTAAGATTTTTAACATAGTCGTTTTCATTTTGTGTTCCTTCTCGTTGCGTTAATTTTAAAGTCGTAGAAGTGCTGTACATTTTTTATTCTAAGATGAAAAATTCTTAAAAACATTCACTTTGTATTGAATTCATGCAACAAAATGTCAAAACATGTGGAGTACCGTAAACCATGTGAAGACAATTTTGTAATTATGTACATCAATAAGCAGATAATTTTGCTATAATGTTCCGTCTTTTTTTTCTGGTGTTTTGTACTCATGCACTACCCTAAAGTTTATGATGTTATTGTTATCGGCGGCGGTCACGCAGGTACGGAAGCGGCCCTTGCTGCTGCGCGTATGGGACGACAGACTTTGCTTTTGACCCATAACATTGAGACTTTGGGCCAAATGAGTTGTAACCCAGCAATCGGTGGTATTGGTAAGTCGCATTTAGTACGTGAAATTGATGCACTTGGTGGCGCAATGGCTTTAGCTGCCGATAAAGGTGGTATTCAGTTCCGTATTTTAAACTCGCGTAAAGGTGCAGCAGTGCGTGCAACACGTGCTCAAGCTGACCGCGTGCGCTATAAAGCTGCCATCCGCGATACTTTGGAAAATCAAGCAAATCTTGATATTTTCCAGCAAGCAGCTGACGACCTGATTGTTGAAGGTGATACTGTTAAAGGTGTAGTTACCCAAATGGGTATTCGCTTTGATGCTAAAACTGTTGTGTTGACTACAGGTACATTCCTAGGCGGTGTGATCCACGTTGGTTTAGAAAAATCAAGTGGTGGTCGTGCGGGTGATCCACCTTCTATTGCACTTGCTCAACGTTTACGTGAATTAAAACTACCTGTGGGGCGTTTAAAAACTGGTACTCCACCACGTATTGATGCACGTTCGGTTGATTTTTCAGTCATGATTCCACAACCAGGTGATTTCCCGTCTCCAGTCATGTCATTCATGGGTGATGCTTCTATGCACCCAGAACAAGTAAATTGTTATATCACGCATACGAATGAAAAAACTCACGACATTATTCGTGGTGGTTTAGATCGTTCACCAATGTATACCGGTGTTATTGAAGGTGTTGGGCCACGTTACTGCCCATCAATCGAAGATAAAATTCACCGTTTCGCTGATAAAGACTCACATCAAGTATTTTTGGAACCAGAAGGTTTAGATACACACGAGCTTTATCCAAATGGTATTTCGACTTCGCTTCCATTTGATGTGCAGTTTGAGCTTGTTCGCTCTATTCGTGGTATGGAAAATGCGCATATTTTGCGTCCAGGCTATGCGATTGAATACGATTATTTCAATCCGCAAGCTTTAAAATTCACTCTCGAAACTAAAGCGATCAATGGTCTATATTTTGCTGGCCAAATTAATGGTACGACAGGTTACGAAGAGGCTGGTGCTCAAGGTCTACTTGCTGGTTTAAATGCTGCGCGCCGTGCGTGGGAGCAAGAAGAGTGGACACCTAAGCGTGACCAAGCTTACATGGGTGTATTGGTTGATGACCTCATCACTTTAGGAACCAAAGAACCGTACCGTATGTTTACCTCACGTGCGGAATACCGTTTGATGTTACGTGAAGACAATGCAGATCAGCGTTTAACGACTGTGGGTCGTGAACTTGGTTTGGTTGATGATGTGCGTTGGGCTGCTTATTGTGAAAAAATGGAAGCGGTTGAGCGTGAAACCTCTCGTTTACAACATTTGTGGGCAGCACCAAATAACCCTATGGGTAAAAAATTCGTTGAGATGACGGGTGCTGACTTAAGTAAAGAATGTAGTGCAATTGATTTGCTTAAACGCCCTAATATTAGCTTTGGTCAAATTGCAGAACTTACTGGTTCTGAAGTTTCTGAGCAGGTTGGTGAGCAAATCGAGATTGCTGTGAAATACGAAGGTTATATTAACCGTCAGCATGAAGATGTGGCACAGTTAAAGCGTCTTGAAGAAACTAAAATTCCTACCGATTTTGATTATGACGTAGTGTCTGGGTTATCTCGCGAAATTACCCAGAAATTAAAAACAGTTCTTCCGGAAACATTAGCTCAAGCAAGCCGTATTCCTGGTGTTACACCAGCAGCTGTTCAGCTTGTAATGATCACAATTCGTAAAAACAATATGATTAAGAAAACAGCTTAATCATTTAAGTGTACAAAAAGCCCAGTTAAGACTGGGCTTTTTTATTTTCTGTTCAAAAAATATATGGAAACTTCCTAAGGAAGAAAATAGATTTCGCTTCCTTTTTTTCTTATTTCACATATTTCAGGTAGCCAGTTATATTAAATTCACGTTCAAACAAGAGGGCTTTAACCATGACAATGAAATCAATTCGCTACAATGGATATGAAATGGCATGCCAATGTTCATGTTCAAAATAGCGCAAAAGAAAGAGCAGATCAGTTTTGTAGGGGGAGAACAGGCTGATCTGAAACAACTATAAATATAAGAGCCAATATAAAATTAAGAAAATTATAATTCAAAATCTAAAGAGAACCTTATGGTTCTCTTTTTTATATCTATTTATTCTCAGATTCAATTTCTCGAACAGCGTTGTGTACTTGAATTGGTTCAATATGCAGTAATTTTTTGCCAAAACTACGTAGCCACCATACTAGTTGAGATGTAAAAGGTACTGTTGCGGTAACTTCTACAATATTTTCTTCAAGTGGAATGATAGTTTGGTCCTTACTTAACTGACTTTCATAGAAAGTTCTAGCAGTCTGTTCTGTCATAGTTAATGTGAGCTGGATTGACTCAGTTGGCTGTTTATAGTCCACTCTGAAACCTAAAGCACCTGAATCAATATAATGATCAATATCAAAATTGACAGGATGCAGTGCTCGACTATCTAAGACTTTTGCTGATTTAAAACGGTGCAAGGCAAACGTTTGAACTTCAGTTTTGTCATGTCGGGTGCAAATTAAGTAAATGACAGCACCTTTTTGGACCAAAGCAAGGGGATTTAAAATATAAGTTTTGTCTTCGCCTTGATTTACTCGGGCCTGATAAACACACTCAATTTGTTTATCTTGTAGCAATCCTTCGTAAATTGCTTGTTGAGCAGCACGGTCGACTACAGGTGGAATAAGTGGTTGGCTTGCTGGTACGATGCGTACTCGGTTAATCCATTGTCTTACATTATTTTGTGTAGAGAGGCTGCGTTTAGCTAAATCAAACCAAGGTCCCATCTCATCAAGAAGACTAGGTGGAAGCAAGTGTTTAAGATGCTCCTCAACCATCATAAAGGTTACTGCCTGAGAGCTCGTCATGTGCGGTAAGCTCTGAATAGGCGCATCGGATTGCCACCGCCAGCCCTGAGGTACGGCCTTATTGCTTTCAATCGGAAAGCGCTGAGCAATTTGATTTAAATCACGCTGAATAGTCCTTAAACTGATATCAATACCTTCACGTTCAAGCATTTCTTGTAATTCCCGTGTTCCGATCCATTTACCGGTTGGAAGGCGAGACAAGATCTGCCATTGGCGATATAAACTATTCGAAGTTTCTTTTTCTATTACAGACATAAGCGTAATACATCTATATCCAATTGCTTTGGTGTCAACACAATAAAAAATCTTTACACATTTAGCAAGTTTGTCAGATTCGGTTTACTGAACCTTTTACAATCGATGTTAAGATTTAGAAGAAGAAAGCTATAACAAAACACCGTAAAAATATTAAACATATATAAGTGGCACTGAAATTGCTTATTTAAAAATGAAATATAGATAAATGATAAGACGAGGTGGTTATGTCAGAACAAGAGCATGAATTACATATAGATAATGATTTTTTTATACAAGAGCAGACAACTACGGCACTCATTAACCCAACCTCTTTTTTAGAACATATTTCCGTACAAACCAATCTATTTGAACAGCTAAAATCAGAGTTTTTTAATGAGATGCTGGATGATGTGACATCAAATGGAGCGGCTTCTAAAAAAATTGAACAATGGTTGAGTATTCGTACTTTAGATGAGTTAAAAGAATTAAATGCTCAAGCGAAGCAGCATTTTCTTTATCATGGAATTACTTTTAACGTATACGGTGATAAAGAAGGTACAGAGCGAACGATTCCTTTTGATTTAATTCCACGGGTAATTGAAAAAAAACAGTGGGAGAAAATAGCTTCGGGCTGTGCGCAGCGCGTTAAAGCATTAAATTATTTCCTAGATGATATTTATCATGGACAACATATTCTAAAAGAACAACTGATTCCCGAAGATCAAATCATGGGGAATGAGGCTTTCCAACCCCACATGCTCAAACATGCTTTGAAAGGTAAAATTTATTCACAGATTAGCGGAATTGATATTATCCGTGATGGTGAGGGAGAGTTTTTTGTATTGGAGGATAATTTAAGAACACCTTCTGGTGTGTCTTATATGATCGAAAGCCGAAACATTAGCCAACAATTGATGCCAGAGCTATGTGCAGCTAATAATTTACAGGGAATTGAGCATTATCCAAAACTTTTAAAAGAAATCTTGCAGGAGAACTCACCTGCGGACCAGCCTTTTGTGGTGGTACTAACACCGGGACGTTTTAACAGTGCTTTTTATGAGCATGCTTTTCTAGCACGTGAAATGGATGTGCCACTAGTTACAAATCGAGATTTATTTGTCGAAAATGATCAAGTTTTTGTCAAAACTATTCGTGGGCGTCAAAAAGTAGATGTAATTTACCGCCGTTTAGATGACGATTTTCTAGATCCTTTGGCATTTAGACCAGACAGTGCTTTAGGCGTGGCAGGTCTTATGTCTGCTTATTTGCAAAAAAATGTGGTGATTGCAAATGCACCTGGAACAGGCGTGGCTGATGATAAATCTATTTATCCTTACGTAGACCAAATGATCCAATACTATTTGGGTGAAACACCAATTCTAAAAAATGTACCTACTTATCAGTGCCGTAAAGATGAACATTTAGATTATGTGCTGTCTAATTTAGATCAATTGGTTGTTAAAGAAGCACAGGGTTCAGGTGGTTATGGCATGTTAATTGGGCCTAAAGCAAGCTCGTGTGAAATTGATGACTTTAGAAAAAAATTGATCGCTACGCCTCATATGTACATTGCACAACCTACCTTAGCTTTATCTGTTGCTCCGACTTTAACGACAGGAGGGGTGGCTGAACGTCACATCGATTTGCGTCCATTTGTATTGAGTTCACCTTATCGTACAGAAATAGTACCGGGTGGTTTAACACGTGTAGCCATGCAGGCTGGCTCTCTAGTCGTAAATTCGTCCCAAGGTGGCGGTATAAAAGATACATGGGTTGTCGAAACATTACATTCCTGATTGTGGGTTAAAGAGGAACTTTATGGTTTTACTCAATTCGAGTGCGCATCAAATATATTGGTTGGGTCGATATTTAATGCGAGTTAAATTCGCAGCCTCTCATTTACCCTTTACACAAGATGAGAAAGCAACAAAATTTGCGGCAGCATTTGGTTTGGTCATAGAAAATGCTGAATTACTAAATCACTATATGTTAGACAAGAAGCAAACATTTTCATTACTGAACCAGTTCATTATTGCTAAAGATAATATTCAGGAACTAAGAGGTATATTGTCATCAAAAGCTTATGCAGAATTAAATCATGTTATTAACACGCTTGAAGCTCAACCTGAAATCTTGAGAAAAGCTGTTGAACAATGTACTCAAATACTAGAAGCGGAAAATGAAGATGTTTGTTTATTTCTGCATTTAGGTCAAAAAATAGAGCAATTTGATATTGAGTTACGTTTTGGACAAGATTTATCTGCTCTGGTGTTGGAGTTAGATATTTTGGTGAAACGGCTTGCTGATTTAGGGTGGGAGACTATAGATCAAAATTGGCAAGTGCTGAAACAGCAACTTACGTGGGACGCTTATTATACTTTTACGCAGCAGTTGGAAAATATGTTTGAGGTCTGATTATGAAATTGATGGTTAATCATCAAACGCATTATAGCTATACGGAAACTGCTCAAAACAGTATTCAGTATATTAAAATGATGCCTCAAACATCGCCGCATCAACATGTTATGAATTGGGCAATTAGCGTGCCGGGTGACAAAACGATTAAAAGGGACATATTTAACAATGTCTGGATGACGGCTAGTCAGCGCTATCAATACCAACATCTTACATTCATGGCTCAAGGGATTGTTGAGCTTCAAGATGTAGAGCTGGGTTGTGTAAATTTATCTACACCTACAAATTTGTTTTTACAGATGACAGGTGCAACCCGATGTGACCCAGAAATGTTGGACTTTGCTAGAAATATTGTAGTAGTCAAAGATCGACAGCATATAGCATTATTAAGTGAATATATTTTGCAGAAAATACTTTATCAGCCTGAAAGTACTTCAGTTCAGACAACTGCAACTGAAGCCTTTCATGCTGGAGAAGGTGTATGCCAAGATCATGCTCATGTTTTAATTGCAATGTGTCGTGCGCTACAATTACCAGCACGTTATGTCTCTGGTTATCTATTTGATCAAAACTATCCGCACCTTGCCAGTCACGCTTGGGCGGAAGTATTTGTAGAAAATCAGTGGTATTGTTTTGATGTAAGCAATCAGTTGTTTACACCCAAACATCATATCTACCTTGCAGTTGGCCGTGACTATCTCGATGTGGCACCTATTCGTGGTGTAAGAGAGCAAGGTGGAGTTGAGAACATGATGTCTGTGGTTCAAGTGTTGGCATGTTGAATGTAAAGAGAATGAAATGACTTATTGTTGTGCGCTAAGATTGGAACAAGGTTTAGTGTTTATTAGTGACACGAGGACTAATGCAGGAGTTGACCATATTTCTGTGTTCCGAAAATTGCATACTTTCGGCGTTACCGGAGAACGTTTTATTGCTTTGCAAACAGCCGGTAATTTAGCCACAACACAAGCTGTCATAGGTCATTTGCAAAATGCGCTTACTTTGCAGCAAGAGCCTAATTTATATAGTGTTAATACGATGTTCGAGGCAGCAGAACTTATTGGTAAAACTTTAAAAGCTGTTTTAGAGGATATTAGTTCGGACACCCAAGAACAAATGAATTATGCCTGTAGTATTTTGGTGGGTGGACAGATTAAAGGTGGTGACATGCAACTTTATAATGTCTATCCACAAGGCAATTTTATTTGTGCAACTACTGATACACCTTATTTTCAAATTGGTGAAAGTAAATATGGCAAACCGATTCTGGATCGGGCTTTATATTATGCAATGCCATTAGATGATGCATTACGTTGTAGTTTAATTTCTTTTGATTCAACTTTACGTTCAAATGTTTCTGTTGGTTTACCACTAGATGCGTTGATTTATATGAAAGATAGCTTTGTAATTCCGATGGGAAAACGAATTACAGAAGATGATCCTTATTTTTCACAAATCAGTCGGCAATGGTCGGATACTCTACGCCGTGGCTTACAGGAAATGCCAAAACCAACGGATGATTACTGGCGATAAAATATTGAGTACATAAATAAAAAAATCCAAGCATGCTTGGATTTTTTTTACATTTTATTATTTAACTGCTTTTACGAGTGGGGCGATTGCTTAGGCGACAGAGTAATTCATATCCTATCGTTCCGTTTGCATCCGCAACATCATCCACTAAACGGTGTGCACCCCAAAGTTCGACTGGCGTACCTAATTTTACTTGCATACCTGTCACATCGATTGCAAGCATATCCATGCTCACTCGGCCTACAACTGCACAGAGCTGTTTATCAATAGCGACATAGTTCTGTTTAATATAAGCTCGTGGATAACCATCACCATAACCTATAGACACAATCGCGATATCCATTGCTTGCTTTGCACAAAAAGTGGAGCCATAACCGACATGCTCATTAGTCTGAATATGGTTTAGTGCAATGACTTCTGCTGAAAAAGTCATGACTGGTTTTAAGTCAAGAGCATGGACTGTTTTATCTGCAAAAGGTGAAGCGCCGTAAAGCATAATACCCGGACGAACATAATCAAAATGTAATTCTGGCCATTTATAAATAGCAGCAGAGTTACAGCAAGATGCTAAAACTGGATCACAAGCTTGTTTAACTTGTAAAAATTGTTGCTTTTGTTGTTCGTTAAGCGGGTGGTCTACATCTGCATTTGCGAAATGCATCGCCAGCACACAGGTAAATCCTTCGGCTTTTAAAGTTTTAATAACTTCAATAATTTCAGTAACTTTAAAGCCTAAACGGTTCATGCCGCTATTAAGCTTAACCCAGACTTTTAAACCTTGAGCGATGTATTTTTGCTTATGTTTAATTAACCATTCAAATTGTTGTTGATGGTGAATCACACATTCAAATTTTTGTTCAATTGCAATTGGCATTTCATCTTCAGAAAATACCCCTTCAATTAAAGTAACAGGTTGTTGAAATCCGAGTTCACGAATTTCTAAACCTTCTTGTAGGCAGGCGACACCAAAGGCATCTGAGGCATTTAAGGCTGCTAAACAGTCTTTGATTCCATGTCCATAAGCATTAGCTTTCACCATACTTACAATTTTTGAATTTGCTGCGAGTTGTTTGACACGGTTTAAATTATATTGAAGCGCATTGCGATCAATATAAACTGTTGCTTGGCGCACCCTCATTTACTCCTTTGGGCTAGAGATAGAGTTTATTCTTCATCATCGTATTGGCTGTAATACTCAGGAGAGAGATTACTAAATCGAGTATATTGACCTTCAAAGGCAAGACGGACTGAACCAATTGGGCCGTTACGCTGCTTACCAATAATAATTTCTGCGGTACCAGCTTCTTTCGACTCTTTGTTATAAACCTCATCACGGTAAATAAACATAATTAAGTCGGCATCCTGCTCGATCGCACCAGATTCACGTAAGTCGGACATTACTGGGCGTTTATTTGGACGGTTTTCCAGACTTCGGTTCAGCTGGGAAAGTGCGATAACTGGGCATTGCATTTCTTTTGCTAATGCTTTCAAACTACGTGAAATTTCTGAAATCTCACCTACACGGTTATCACCCATGCCAGGAACTTTCATAAGCTGCAAGTAATCGACCATGATACAACCAATTTTTCCATCATGCATTTTAGCAACGCGTCGAGCACGGGCACGAAGTTCCGTTGGAGGTAGGGCAGATGAGTCATCAATATACAAATGCATTTGTTGAAGTTGTAAAATGGTACCAGTCACCTTGGTCCATTCATCTGCATCTAAGTTACCCGAACGTAAATGTCCTTGGTGAACTTTACCCATTGCAGAAATAAGACGCATCGCAATCGAGTCTGCTGGCATCTCCATAGAGAAAACCAGAGCGGGTAGCTTGTTATATTGCAAAACACTTTCAACCAAATTCATGGCAAAAGTAGTTTTACCCATCGATGGACGTGCAGCAACAATAATTAAGTCGCCAGGCTGCATACCAGATGTTTTATTATCAAGTTCTAAGAAGCCTGTGGTTAAACCAGTAATATTGCCATCTAGTTTTGAGAGCTCATCAAGTTTACTAATTACATCGGCAGTAACAGAGCTAATAGATTTAGGACCTGCATCCTTTTTATTGTTATTGTGCTGTTCTGCTAAAGAGAAAATACTGGTTTCGGCCAAGTCTAGAATTTCGCTAACACCACGACCTTTTGTGTCATAAGCATTTTGTAAAATTTCAGTACTAACTTTAATCATGCTGCGAAGCGTAGAGAATTCTTTAATTTTACTGGCATACGTTTCTAAGTTATAGAAACTTGATGGTGAATCAGCCATAAGCTGCATCAAATACTCTTCACCACCAATTGCATCGAGTAAATTTTGTTTTAAGAGCCAGTCACTTACTAATACAGCATCATAAGGAGAGTTTTCTTGTGCTAGTTTCTCAATGGCACGATAGATATATTTGTGACGTGTTGCATAAAAATCATTTTCTTTTAATAAGTCGCTGACTTGTTCAAAAGATTCGGCAACTGTCATTAAGGCCGCAAGAACAGCCTGTTCAATGGCTAAATTGTGTGGGGGAGTGCGAAACTCTTTAAGTTGGCCTGATTCACTCGTCTTATTTTCTGTTGGAGATGAAAGAGTTAAAGAAGTGGCATTCGCCTGAGACATAATTAGACCTGATGATAAAGAAAGATGTACGCAAATAGCCTGTGAGGCCGAGAACTATCTTAAAACAAAATGAAATAAACTACCTAATTAAAAAACCAATTAAACTAAAGAACTGATCAGGAATTAATATATCTTATTTTAAAAATAGGGCACATAAAAAAAGAGCATGCAGAAGCATGCTCTTTTTTTTGATGAGAAATTACTCAGATACGATAGTAACGAGAACTTCTGCAACAACATCATGGTGCAATTGGATTGCGATGTTGAATTCACCAGTGTGACGAAGCGCGCCATTCGGTAAACGAACTTCTGCACGGTCAACTGTAAGACCAGCATTCGTTAAAGCGTCAGCGATGTCACGAGTACCGATAGAACCGAAGAGTTTACCTTCGTCACCAGCTTTAGCAGTGATAACGATGTTAACTTCATTCAATTGTTCAGCACGTGCTTGAGCAGCAGCTAAAATTTCAGCTTCTTGCTTTTCAAGTTCAGCGCGACGAGCTTCGAAAGCAGCAGTGTTAGCTTCAGTAGCTGCAACTGCTTTACCTTGAGGGATAAGGAAGTTACGGCCGTAACCAGCTTTAACTGATACTTTATCGCCTAATTTACCAAGGTTCTTAATGCGTTGTAATAAGATAACGTCCACAGATCACCTCACTTATGGTTGTCAGTGTACGGAATCAAAGACAAGTAGCGAGCTTGCTTGATAGCAAGAGCTAATTGACGTTGATAACGAGCTTTAGTACCAGTGATACGGCTAGGAACAATCTTGCCGTTTTCAGTGATGTACTGTTTTAAAGTATCGATATCTTTGTAGTCGATGTACACAACATTCTCAGCTGTAAAGCGGCAGAACTTGCGACGACGGTAAAAACGTGCCATTGATGTTCTCCTTATTCAGCGTCTTGAGCAACTTGCTGTGCTTCTTCACGTTGAGCTTTACGCGCACGCTTTTCTTCAGCACTTTTAGCAAGCAATGACTCTTCAGTGATTGCGTGTTCACGACGAATGATAAGGTTACGAATGATCGCGTCATTATAACGGAACAATTCTTCTAACTCATCAAGTGTAGTTTGACCACACTCAACATTCATAAGAATGTAGTGCGCTTTGTGAATTTTGTTAATTGGGTAAGCCAATTGACGACGGCCCCAATCTTCTAAACGGTGAATTTGACCTTCAGCTTCTTTGATCTGAGAGATATAGCGTTCAACCATACCTACAACTTGATCGCTTTGATCTGGGTGTACTAAAAGTACGATTTCGTAATGACGCATTGTCAGCTCCTTACGGTTTAAACAGCCCCTAATAAATAAAAAATTAGAAGCAAGGAGTCATAACTTGAAAGTTATGTCGCAAAATTTGCGAAGGCTGAATTATAAGTAAAAGTTCGACTAAAAACAAATCTTTTGATGAGAAAAGTAAAACTTCTTTAATATTGAGGAGGAAATCCTCCCTTATTTAAAAGAGAGGAAGATTTGGAGCAGGGGATTGATAGGTAAAGCTAAAGCTCAAACTTAACAGGGTAATTAATATGACCGAGTAAAGGAAAAAACGTTTAGCCCAAAGTTGGTCATTTTCAGCTTTAAAGCCAATAATTGATAAATAGAACCAATATGCTGTTAATGCATTAAAAGTTACTAGAAAAAATATATTGGTATAGCCAAAACAATATAAACCATTCAATACGGCTGCAAACAACACAATATAAATGACACACTCTACTTTCGTACGATAAATAGAACGTGCAACAGGCAGAATGGGGATTCCCGCATTTTTGTAATCGTCAAAACGATAAATAGCAATTGCCCATGAATGTGGCATTTGCCATAGCGCGTAAGCTAAAAACAAAAGTAAAGCGGCTACATCAAAATGATGAGTTACTGCTGTATAACCAATAACAGGAGGGCTCGCTCCGGAAATACTACCAATGACGGTTTGATGGATTGAGGTACGTTTTGTCCACAAACTATAAAAACCCACATAGACAATAAAACCAATCATTGCAAACAAGAAAGCGTAAGCATTTACACCGAACCACAAAATGCTAAAACCGATAAGTCCAAGAACAAATGCATATATAAGTGCAACAGTAGGAGAGATGGTTTTTTTGACCAATGCACGGTTTTGCGTGCGCTGCATTTTTGTGTCGATATCTTGGTCTATCACATTATTTACAACACAACCAGAAGCGACAACTAAAGTTGTTCCAAGTAAGGTGAGTAGTAATAATAAGATGTCTATAGAGCCTTGGGCGGCTAAGAAAAAGCCGCCCAAGGTGGTAATGAAATTACCGAAGAGAATTCCTGGTTTAGTCAGGAATAGATATTTTTTCAACATGACAATCAGTTTAGATCATCATATTGTAGTGAAGGTAATTCATAATCCACACAGAACCGATTAAAAGCACAGCGATACATAAGATTGTGTAGATGAATGCAATCATATTCCAGCGTTGTTCAGATGATGTATTCATGTGTAGGAAGTACACAAGTTGTACAAGAACCTGAGCAACAGCAGCGATAGCAATTACTGTAACTAAGATGCCACGACTGAAACCACCCGCCATCACCATCCCGAACGGGATGATGGTGAGGATAACAGAAAGGATAAATCCAACAGTGTATTGCTTAAAGTTACCGTGTGACGCACCTGCAGCATTATGGTCATGACTACTCATTAGAGAACTCCCAGTAAGTAAACGACGCTGAATACACAGATCCAAACGATGTCAAGGAAGTGCCAGAACAAGCTTAAGCAAGCTAGACGACGTGTATTCGGTAATGTCAAACCTTTAGTTTTGATTTGATACATTAATACCAACATCCACACTAAACCAGAAGTTACGTGGATACCGTGTGTACCAACCAAAGTAAAGAACGATGATAAGAATGCACTGTGAGTTGGACCATGACCTTCTTCTACAAGGTGATGGAACTCATAAAGCTCCATTCCAATGAACGTTGCACCAAAAAGGAATGTAATAAATAACCAAGTGATAACTTGATTTACATTCTTTTTATAAGATGCAAGTACAGCAAAACCGAAAGTTACCGATGAAATCAATAAGGCAAATGTTTCAGTTAAAACATAGCCTAAAGAATCATGGAATAGGTCATATGCACTTGGAGTTCCTGGTGGAATATGACTGCTTAATACAGCGAACGCAATGAAGAGTGATCCGAAAAGAATCAAGTCACTCATCAAGTATGTCCAGAAACCAAAGACCGTTAAGTCAGTATCATCATGTTCGTGATGACCATCGTGGCCGTGGTTGTCGTGATGAAGTACTTCAGCCATTTCCTTAGTCCTTCTTCAAGTGTTTTTCAAGTAAAGCATAGCGTTCGTTTTCAATACGCTCAACTTCAGCAGCAGGAACGTAGTAATCAACATTCTTAGTGAATGAGCTTACGATCAAGCTAACAACAGCTGAAACGAATGAAACAACAACGAGCCACCAAATATGCCAGATGAGTGCAAAGCCAAGAAGAGTAATGAACATTGCAATGACAAAACCAGCAGCACGATCAGTCGGCATGTGGATGTCTTCATATTTAGTGTTACGTGCGTATGCTACACCATTTTCTTTGTCAGTCCAGAAACGGTCAATACCGCTTGCATCTGGTTCATGCGCAAAGTTATAGAACGGAGCAGGGGAAGAAGTCGCCCATTCAAGCGTACGTGCATCCCATGGATCGCCTGTAAGGTCCATGTTGTCTTTGCGTTGTAAGAAACCAACAATGATTTGCATTAAGAAACATGCAATACCAATCGCAACGAGAACAGCACCAAATAATGCAATTGCAAGGTAAGGATCCCATTCTGGGTTGTCATATGTATTCAAACGACGAGTCATACCCATGAAACCAAGGATATAAAGTGGCATGAATGCAAAATAGAAACCGAAGAACCAGAACCAGAACGCAGCTTTACCCCATGCTTCATTGAGCTTCCAACCAAACATTTTTGGCCAGTAGTAAATGATGCCGGCAAACATACCAAACACCACACCACCGATAATTACGTTATGGAAGTGAGCGATCAAGAATAATGAGTTGTGTACAAGGAAGTCCGCAGGTGGAACAGCCATAAGTACACCAGTTAAACCACCGATACCAAATGTAATAAGGAAGCCAAGCGTCCACAACATTGGAGTAGTAAAGGTGATGCGACCTTTATACATGGTGAATAACCAAGAGAAGATTTTCACACCAGTAGGAATCGCAATAACCATGGTCATGATACCGAAGAACGCGTTAACGTTCGCACCAGCACCCATGGTAAAGAAGTGGTGAAGCCATACAACGAACGCAAGAACTGTAATCGCGATAGTTGCATACACCATAGACTTGTAACCGAACAACGCTTTACGAGAGAAGGTTGCAACGATTTCTGAGTATAGACCAAATGCTGGTAATACTAAGATATATACTTCAGGGTGACCCCATGTCCAGATCAAGTTCACATAAAGCATTGGGCTACCGCCAAGCTCATTTGTGAAGAAATGGAAACCGAAGTAACGGTCTAGAGTTAACATTGCAAGTGTACCTGTTAATACAGGGAATGATGCAATGATTAATACAGCCGTACAAAGTGAAGTCCACGTAAAAATAGGCATGTCCATTAATTTCATGCCAGGTGCACGCATTTTGATAATGGTAACGAAGAAGTTAACACCAGATAAAAGCGTACCTAGACCAGAAACCTGAAGTGCCCAGATATAGTAGTCAACACCTACACCAGGAGAATATTGAATGCCAGACAGAGGAGGGTAAGCCATCCAACCAGTCGCAGCAAATTCACCTAATACAAGTGAAAGCATCATCAAACCAGCAGCACCAGCGAATAACCAGAAGCTTAAAGAGTTCAATAATGGGAATGCAACGTCACGAGCACCAATCTGTAATGGTACAGAGATGTTCATCATACCAACAACAAGACCCATTGCTACGAAGAAGATCATGATTACACCGTGTGCGGTGAAGATCTGGTCGTAATGGTCTGGATGTAGATAACCTTCGCCGCCGCCTTTAGCGAGGAAAAGTTGTAGACGCATCATAATTGCATCGGCGAAACCACGCAAAAGCATGACCACAGATACAAGAATGTACATGATACCAATTTTTTTATGGTCTACCGTAATAAACCACTCATTCCACAAGTATCCCCATTTTTTGAAATAGGTGATACCGCCAAGCACAACAATTGCACCAAGTGCCATAAGGACCATGGTGACAAGCACGATTGGCTCTGTCGGGATAGAGTCCCAACCCAGTTTACCAAAAATCATATCCATGTCTTATTCCCCTTGAGCAGCGTGTTCAGCTGTTGCATGCGCAGCAGAGTGGTCAACACCATGATAGTTACTCATATAATGGTTGATAATTGTTTCAAACAATTGTGGTTCAACTGAAGAGTAATAAGTCACAGGGTGTGGCTTAGTCGGGAACGGTTTCATAGCTTCAGCTTTAGCAAGCGCTTCTTGATCACCAGCAGCTTTAGCACGATTTACTAAATGCTCGATCTGGTGCTTAGAACGGTCACCATCACGTAAGGTTGCTAATTCAGCTTGGTCAAGCGTAGTTTTTTGAACTGCTTCTGGGTTAATAGTAGAACCATTACCCGCTTTTACAGCTGCTACCCATTCGTTGAACTGTTGCTCTGTAACACTATGCGCCTTGAAACGCATTTGAGAGAAACCGTAACCTGAGTAGTTAGAAGAGAAACCACGATATACGCCAGTTTCATTTGCTAACAAATGAAGGTGAGTTTGCATACCTGCCATTGCATAAATCTGGCCGCCTAACTGTGGAATGAAGAATGAGTTCATTGTAAAGTTAGAGGTGATTTTAAAGCTTAACGGAGTTTTTTCAGGGAAACGTACTTCGTTAACAGTTGCAATGTTTTGTTCAGGATAAATGAAGATCCACTTAAACTGTTCTGCAACAACTTGAATAGTTAAAGGAGCTTTATCTGATTCTAAAGGACGGTATGGGTCATACTTGTGGGAACCCCACCAAGTTAACCAAGCTAAAATACCAATAATAATGACAGGGATACCCCATACTACAACTTCAATTGTAGTTGAGTGTGCCCATGTAGGTTTATAGTCTGCATCTTTATTTGACGCGCGATATTTCCAACCAAACCATAATGCCATGATGATTGAAGGAATCACCACAAGTAACATTAAATAGATCGCAGTCATCATAAGGTCACTTTGACCTTGACCAACTGGACCTTTAGAGTTTAGAAGTACCATATCACCACCACACCCAGTCAAAAGTGCGGCAAGCGTTGATAAAGACAATACAGCTAAAATCGTTTGTCTCATTTTACAACCTCGGTGAAGAGTCCCATTCCCTAATTAAATATGGGATAGCGATTAAAGTGTCGCATGATTGAGAACGCTAATCCTTAAATTTAGACTTCTCAATTATATGACACCGCTACGTTGTAGGGCATTATGCCTCATATCGACAAACTAAGCTATACATAAAGTAGTCTGAAATAATTGTTTTAAAACCCGATTTTTTTTGTAGGGTATCGAATCAATATGGAGCTTTTATTTAAATATCAACTCTCTATAGAAAAAAGGAGGCGGGGTGCCTCCTTTTTTTTTAGACCTTAAATGAATGAGTCATTCACTATCATTTGATCACTTTTGTTCTTGCAATTTTGTCATGTAGTGCCTGTCTCTTTTGCCCTAATGCAAAAGCGTAGTCAATAATTGTACTAATAGGCATAAACAACAAGTTGAGTATGATGAAAACAACACTTCTTAATAAGAAGATGCGAGTTAAATTAACTTTACCATTGCTCTCAGCATCTACGATTTTAATTCCAACAATCTTCTTACCTATACTTTGCCCATATTTTGTTAAAAGAAAGGCTTGAATTGCAAGCATGATTACGACGTAAGCAAGCATAGAATGCCAGGCTTCAATAGGAATTAAAGTAAAAAGTTGATGTTGTAGCTCTGCTGCTTTAGTTGAAGCAACTTCAGCTGATTGCATTTGTTTTTGCAATTCAAATAATTGCTTATATTGAGATTCATTAAAGAAAAAAGAAGGAATCGCAGCTATGGGTAACCAAAGTAATAAATCAATAATTTTTGCCAAAGCTCGAGATTGAATAGAGGCAAGTTCGTGAATTTTAGGCTCTACACGAATTTGACGAATAGTTTCATTAGGTGAGCTACTGATGTTTATAACAGGTGCAGAATAACCGATAGGTTGATATACAAGTTTACCTTGGGTTAATTCTCCTAAAGCTTTCCATTCTGTCATGCCTTCATGCCAAGCTAAATCAGTTAACAAAATTTGTTGGCTAGCCAACATTTGATTTACTTGCTCTAAGGTGTAAGGCCCAGCTTGTTGATTATTACGTGCCAAGTAAATTTGCATAAATAAAAATTCTCTATTCTAAAGATGAAAAAAGACCCACGGATGGGCCTTTTTTTATAACATATTAGATTTGTTTGATTTTTTCTTCAGCAAGGAAGAACCATGTATCTAAAACTGAGTCTGGGTTAAGAGAGACAGACTCAATACCTTGTTCCATTAACCATTTTGCAAGATCTGGATGGTCTGAAGGACCTTGACCACAGATACCTACATATTTACCTGCTTTACGGCAGGCATGGATTGCCATTGAAAGAAGGGCTTTAACTGCTGCATCACGTTCATCAAATAGGTGTGAAACAATACCAGAGTCACGGTCAAGACCGAGCGTTAACTGAGTTAAGTCATTCGAACCAATAGAGAAGCCATCAAAATGCTCTAGGAACTGTTCAGCTAATAAAGCGTTAGTTGGTAATTCACACATCATGATTACTTTTAAGCCGTTCTCACCGCGTCTCAAACCATTTTGTGCAAGTAACTCAATAACGCGTTTTGCTTCAGATACAGTACGTACAAAAGGAATCATGATTTGAATGTTGGTTAGACCCATTTCATCACGAGCTTTTTTAAGTGCACGGCATTCTAATTCGAAACAGTCACGGAAGTTATCAGATACATAACGGCTTGCACCACGGAAACCGAGCATCGGGTTTTCTTCTTCAGGCTCGTATAACTTACCGCCAATCAAGTTTGCATATTCATTTGATTTGAAGTCAGACATACGAACGATAACTGGCTTGTCACCAAATGCAGCAGCAAGGGTCGCAATACCTTCAACCAATTTTTCAACATAGAAATCTACTGGTGAAGCATAACCCGCAGTACGAGTTAGAACCGCAGCACGAGTTTCACGCGGTAGGCTATCAATGTTGAGTAGGGCTTTAGGATGCACGCCGATCATACGGTTAATAATGAACTCAAGACGAGCAAGACCAATACCTTCATTTGGAATTTGAGCAAAGTCAAACGCGCGGTCAGGGTTACCTACGTTCATCATAATTTTGAACGATAGCTTAGGCATAGATTCAATTGAGTTACGTTGAACTTCGAAATCTAAAGCACCTTCGTAAATGAAGCCAGTGTCACCTTCAGCACAAGAAACTGTTACTTCTTGTCCATCAGTCAATACTTCTGTTGCGTTACCACAGCCGACAATAGCAGGTACACCAAGTTCACGTGCAATAATTGCCGCGTGACATGTACGACCACCGCGGTTAGTAATAATTGCCGCAGCACGTTTCATTACCGGTTCCCAATCAGGATCGGTCATATCTGATACAAGAACGTCACCTTCTTGAACTTTGTCCATTTCTTTAATTGAATTAATGATACGGACTTTACCAGAACCAATACGTTGACCAATTGAACGGCCTTCACAAAGAACAGTACCTCTTTGTTTAAGAAGGTAACGCTCCATTGTGCCTACATTTTGACGGCTTTTTACTGTTTCAGGGCGAGCTTGAACAATATAAATTTGACCATCATCGCCATCTTTTGCCCATTCGATATCCATTGGCGCACCGTAGTGCTGCTCAATAATAAGCGCTTGTTTAGCTAGCTCTTGTAACTCATGATCATTTAAAGCAAATTGTTGGCGCTCTTGTTTCTCAACATCAACAACGACAACTGATTTACCAGCAGAACCTTCTTCACCATAAATCATTTTCTGATGTTTTGAACCAAGGTTGCGGCGTAAGACTGAATGTCTACCAGCATTTAATAATGGTTTAGATAAGTAAAATTCGTCTGGGTTAACGGCACCCTGTACAACCATTTCACCTAAACCATAAGATGCTGTAATAAATACAACGTCGCGGAAACCAGACTCAGTATCAAGTGTAAACATTACACCCGCAGCACCAGTTTCAGAACGAACCATACGCTGAACGCCTGCAGAAAGTGCAACGACGTCATGGTCAAAACCTTGGTGTACACGGTAAGAAATCGCACGGTCATTATATAAAGAAGCGAATACTTCTTTAATCGCAATAAGAACGTTATCAATACCGCGAATATTCAAGAAAGTTTCTTGCTGACCTGCGAATGAAGCATCTGGTAAATCTTCAGCAGTTGCAGATGAACGAACGGCAACCGCGATTTCTGGGTTGCCGTTAGAAAGTGTTGTAAAAGCGGCGCGAATTTCTTGTTCTAGGTTTGCAGTGAGTGGAGTCTCTACAATCCATTGACGAATTTTAGCACCTGTTTCAGCAAGGGCATTTACATCATCAACATTGAGTTGAGCAAGTTCTGCTTGAATTCGAGCGTTAAGACCGCTTTGATCTAAGAACTCACGATAGGCATCAGCAGTAGTTGCAAAACCGCCAGGTACCGATACACCAGCATTTGATAAATGGCTGATCATTTCACCCAAAGATGAGTTTTTCCCACCTACGAGTTCGACATCGTGTTTCCCTAATTTTTCTAGACCGATTACGCGCGCTTCCAAAGTTTTCACTCCACTTTTGCAGTATTAATGTCTATCTTGGCATGAAATTATAAAAATAAAGTGCTTAGTTGAGAATTATACTAAGCGACAGTCATGTAAGATCAGTTTACTATAAAGATTATATAGCACTAAGACAAATGTTTAAGGAGAATTTTAATGTCAGAAAGTAAACAGTTTAGACGGAGCGTTTTTTTTATTTCTGATGGAACTGCAATTACTGCCGAGACTCTTGGACATTCGTTATTAGCACAATTTCCCAATGTTGATTTTGACATTCATATCATGCCGTATATTACAACTGAAGAGGCGGCAATGGATGTTGTGATTGAAATTAATAGATGTCAAACCAAAGATGGTTGCCTACCTTTAGTCTTTGATACTTTAGTTGATCCACACGTACGAGAAATCATTAATACTGCTAAAGCAGTTAATCTTGATGTGTTTGAAGGTTTAATCAGCAAATTGGAACAAGAGTTGGGTACACCTCCTACGACATTAGTTGGGCAGACACATGCCGTAACCGATTCTGAATCTTATAAAGCTCGTATTGATGCTGTTCATTTTGCGCTTGATAATGATGATGGAGCGCGTACTCGTCATTATGATAAAGCGGATTTAATCTTAATTGGCGTTTCTCGTTCGGGTAAAACACCAACTTCTATTTACTTATCTCTTCAATTCGGTATTCGTGTTGCAAACTATCCTTTAACAGAAGAAGATTTGGATGATAACCGTTTGCCAGCAGTACTAAGACCGCATCGCAGTAAATTGTTTGGTTTAATGATTGATGCTGAGCGATTAGTTGCGATTCGTAGTGAGCGTAAAGCGAATAGTCGTTATGCAAGTTTTAGTCAATGCCAAATGGAACTTAGAGCAATTGAAGGAATCTATATTTCAGAAGGGATTAAATATTTAAACGTGACTGAAATGTCGATTGAAGAAATTTCAACGCGTGTTTTACAAATGACAGGATTAAAACGTCGTATTGGTTAATTTAATCAAACCTTTATTTTAACCATTCAATTTATATATATTTATTTGTGATTAAATTGAATGGTTTTAAATATAAAACATGAGAAAAATAAAAGTTTTAAATATAAAACAAAAAGTTATTAAAACGTTTTTATTGGTTGTCAGCCTGTAAGGTTTTTATAATCTAATTGTGAAATAAAATAAGAGTATTGAAAAGAAATGTATATATTTGAGTAAGTTTAAAAATTCTAATTAATTAATTTTTCTAAATATTTTTAAAAATCATGTAAAAATACATTAAATATTTTAAATATGATAAATGGTTCACATTATTTTTGTGTTGTGTGATTGGTTTTTGATTTTAATTATACTTTCCCACCTCGATATGGGACTATCCGATTATCAAAATGCTAAAAAAATGTGTTTTTTCATTGGTATACATCTTGCCTCTCAACTTATATGCTGCTCAAGTGGATGAATTGAGAGAGCAGGCTATTCACACTTACAAAACTGGACAAACTCACCAAGCAATATTTCAACTGGATCAATTGCTAAAAACCTATCCGCATGATCAAAAATTGCTAGCTGATTATTTAGTTGTAATGTCAAATGAAAAAAAAGATCTAGTAACTTTTTCTCAGCATTTAGCGAATATTAATTTAGTTACTTTTCCAGAATATGGACAGCTACCTTTAATACGTAATTTTCGTGATTTTAAACACTTTAAAGATGCGATTGCTTGGTCAAATAAATTTAATATTCAAAAGACGCTTGATGGACAGATTTTGCTGGCAGTTTTATATGCTGAAGCTAAAGATGTTGTAAATGGCAAAGCACAGTTAGCAAAGATTAATACTAAAAATCTGAAGACTGATCAACTTGTACAAATCGCCTATGCATATCGACTTATCAATTCGCCTGTAGATGCTTTATCTGTAATTGAACAAGCATATAAGCAGCAGCCGAAGTCTTTTGCCGTTTTACAAGAATACAGTTATGACTTAGCGGCTGTAGGGGCTTATAACAAGGCTCAGCAGTTAGTGCTTGCCAGCGATAAAAATGCACAAACAGAATCGTTACAACACTGGCTACAAGTGAGTGAATTTTCTCAACGTGTAAATAACGCAATTACTCGTTATAAATATTTGAATCGGGAAGGCATGGCAGATAGTGAAGCTTTTGCTGAGCTTGATGCTGTGTTGAAGCAAGGCGAGCAAATGCAGCCTTTGATTCAACCGTCAGATCCTAATTATTTAAGATTCCATTATGATTATATATATGCCTTAGATTTCCGCGGGCGTAGCCGTACAGTATTAGATCAATTTACTAAATTAAATGTACCTCTAGAAAAACTACCTGCTTATATTCGTCATGCGATCGCTGATAGTTATTTGACTGAAAGACAGCCGCAACAAGCTGAGCTTGCTTTTAAAAGCTTGCTTACTGAAAAAAACTATTCAGATATGACGGTTTATACTGGACTGTATTACTCATATATTGAACAAGAAAAATATAAACAAGCTGAACAACTTTTAAGTGACGTTGATCGGTTAATCCCTACGTATAAATATAGTCAAGCGAAAGGAGTAGATAAATCAAGCCATCCTGATCGTGATGATTATATTGCTTTACAAGGTATGCATTTAGCTTATGCAAATCATTTGGATCAATCAGAAAAACACTTCCAGAAACAAGTAGATCTTGCACCTGCCAACGAAGGCTTAATTAATAACCTTGCTCGTGTTGAGCGTTGGAGAGATAAACCTTTACAGTCCAAACAAACAATTGCTCGTTTAAATGGTTTAACACCAGTTGCCAAAGATACTCGAATTAACCAGATGCAAAATACTCAGGCTTTAGGGGATATTCCTGAGTGGCGCAAAAGCACAGAAACTCTTTTGCAATATTATCCAGAAGATAGCGGCGTAGTTAAAAGTCGAAAAGAGTTGGATGATCGTGATAGAGCAACCATCTCGCACTCAACGACTTGGGGTCAGAGTAAAGCAGAGAATAGCGATTCTGTGAGTGGGCAAAATGGTTTAAAAGACCGCGAAATGGAAACTCGTATTAATAGCCCATGGATTAAAGATAATTATCGTCTATTTGCTTGGCATCAAGACCGTTTCGGAGAATATCGTTTTGGTGATGTGCATGACCAACGTTATGGCGTCGGTGCTGAATGGCAAGCAAAACGGAAGGCGTTGTCTGCAATTTTTTCGCAAAGTACGGATGGTGGACAAGCAGGAGTTCGTCTTGATTGGTCGCAATGGTTAAACGATCACTGGCAATATCAATTGCAATATGACAGTCAAGCTAATATTCCATTGCAGGCAATTGACGCTGGTGAGGATGGGCAAGCTTACCGTGCCGCTTTGACATGGCAAAAAGATGAGTCACGCCAAATTGGGGCGAGTTACGGTTTAACGGATATAAGTGACGGTAATAAACAACAAGAATTTTCTACTTTTTGGCGCGAGCGATTATTTGATGCGCCTCACCATATTACCTACGGAACCGTTCGTGGATTTTATGGCAGTAATAGCCAAGATCAGACAGCTTACTTTAGCCCAAGCAATCACTACAGTGCTGAGTTGAATTTAAGCCATGATTGGGTCACTTGGCGAGAATATGAACGCTCATTTAAGCAGCATTTTGAAGCTGGAGTCGGGCTTTATAAACAAGCAGATTACTCAGCTCGACCAACATATTCTTTGCAATATCAACATCAATGGCAGCTCTCACGGACTTGGCAACTTAATTATGGAATTGGTTGGCAATACCATCCATACGATGGTCATGATGAACAACATACCTACGGTATTTTCGGATTTGAAGGGCGTTTTTAATGAATAATATGAAGTTAAAAATGTTGAGCTGTGTGTTTGCTTCAACATTATTACCCGTACAGTTTTCTCATGCCCGCATTGAAACTGAACTACCAAAAAATCATACGGTTTCTTTAACTTTTCATGATGTGCGAGATGACGTACTAAAGGAAGGCGACCGTGATGTTTATGCGATTCAGACCAATAATCTGGCGCAGTTTATCGATTGGCTCAGTCAGTCTGATTGGAAACCGATTCGCTTAAAAGATATTGAAGAGGCGCGTAAGCAAGGTAAAGAATTGCCTCATAACTCTATTCTACTTACCTTCGATGATGGTGCGTTGAGTAGTTATAGCCGAGTATTTCCTTTACTTAAGCAATATAAAATTCCAGCAGTTTTTGCTCTTCCAACCAGTTGGTTAAATGGCAATACGCAGGCAGGTTATGAAGCTTATGGGCAGGGTAACTTGGTGAACTGGGCTCAAGTTCGTGAAATGCAAGCATCGGGCTTAGCCGAGTTTGCAAGCCATAGTGATGATTTACATCATGGTGTATTGGCCAATCCTCAAGGTAATGAGCAACCGGCTGCAACTTCTTATGCTTATTTAAAATCGCAATCACGTTATGAAACAGATGCAGAATATCAACAACGTATTTTGCAGGATTTGAAAAAATCCTACGCCGTTTTGAAAAAAGAAGTCGGTGTTAATCCGAAAGCAATTATTTGGCCTTATGGCGCTGTGAATGAGCAACTGGAAAAACTAGCCCAGCAAGCAGGCTTTGAGTTTTCTTTCAGTTTGGGTCGTGATGGTATGAATCGGGTGAGTGATTCAACATTTAAACGAAGCTTGATTATAGGTAACCCTACAGCCGAACAGCTCACCGAAGGCATGTTAAATATTTTGAACTTTGAAGAGTCAGATTTATTTAAGCAACCTCGCCATTTTGTGAGTATGGATTTAAAGCAATTAGCAGCTCAACAAAATGCTAAGACCGATGAAAAACTAGGACAGTTGTTATCAAAACTATATAGCCTAAAAAACAATGCTCTAATCTTAAAGCCTTTGGAAGATAAAGACAGAGATGGGCAATACGATGTTGCTTATTTCCCTACAGATAAAATGCCAGTACAACAAGATATTTTAAACCGTAGTTTATGGCAGGCTCAAACTCGGGCAGGTCAATCGGTGATATTAGAGCTGCCAGCTTATCCTCAAAAAGATAAGCCATTTTTAACAGTAGATTTGGTTAAAGATATAGCACGCTTTAACAGTAATTTAAGCGGTGTTCAGCTCAATGCAGGAACAGCTTTAAACTGCGCAATGCAAAAAATAACAGTGCAAGAAAACAGTTGTATTGAGCAATCAAAACAGCTCGCACAACTGACCCAATTGACTAAAAAAGCGGTCAAACCTTATTTAAATATGAGTAATCAGGCGCAGTTTAGTTTATTGCTTACACCTGATTTAGATCATGTGGAAAATCTACCTGAGCTTATCAAAACGCTTTTATTACAACATGATTTAGTCAATTTGAAGTTCGATGTGATTGGTAGGAAAAAGCAATTTAATGAGTTGCTAATGCTTTTAAATACACTTAATGAAAATGATAAGCAAAGAATAATGCTGACTTTAGAATTACCAAAAAACTCGCAAAAAACGGCTTGGGAAGAAGTACAGCAAGGACTTTTTTCGATTCAGCGAGTAGGAATCCAGAAATTCGGTATCGATGGCTATGACTTTGAAAAATCAAAAGATGTTCATCAATATTTGTATAATCCGATTAGTCTGAATGCCAGTCCTGTGATGTATCAGCCTTTTGCTGAATTGGTAGAGGGGAAAAAGTAATGAGGGTATTACTCGATATTCTATTTGCTTTTGCCTTTTTATATCCCTTACTGATGGCTTGGACATGGATGGTAGGGGGACTTTGGTTCTTCTTTAAAAGAGAATACCGTGAACAAGCACTTCCTGAACCGACCAGCGAAGGATGCAGTATCATCATTCCGTGCTTTAACGAAGAAGCCCAAGTGCGTCAAACAATTCGTTATGCACTGCAAACCAAATATCCTAATTTTGAAGTGATCGCCGTCAATGATGGAAGTAGTGACAGGACAGCTGAGATTCTCGATGAATTGTCAACACAAGATTCACGACTTCGGGTTGTGCACTTAGCAGAAAATCAGGGTAAGGCCGTAGCTTTAAGATCGGGAGTATTGGTTAGCAAATACGAATATCTTGTTTGTATTGATGGCGATGCATTGTTACATCCGCACGCCGTACTTTGGTTAATGCAGCCATTTATTAACTTCCCGCGAATTGGTGCTGTAACGGGGAACCCAAGAATTTTAAACCGATCTAGTATTTTAGGAAAATTACAGGTTGGCGAGTTTTCTTCGATTATTGGTTTGATCAAACGTGCGCAGCGTACATATGGTCGTATTTTTACAGTATCGGGTGTGATTGCAGCATTTCGTAAAACAGCACTCGTTCGAGTCGGTTTTTGGTCAGACGATAAAATTACCGAAGATATTGATATTTCTTGGAAGCTACAGCTCGACCATTGGGATATTCAGTATATTCCACAAGCCCTTTGTTATATCTATATGCCTGAGACATTTAAAGGGTTATGGAAACAACGCCTTCGTTGGGCACAAGGTGGGGTAGAAGTTCTTATAGAATATATTCCACAAATGTTCAAACTGCGTGTTCGCAGAATGTGGCCTGTCATGATCGAGGCGCTAGTCAGTATTATCTGGTCTTATGTCATGATTCTGATCTTTACGCTATTTTTTGTCGGATTGTTTATTGAGTTGCCTCAGCAATGGCAGATCAAAACGCTTATGCCACAGTGGTATGGTGTAATACTCGGCGGAACATGTTTAATCCAGTTTTTAGTGAGTTTATGGATTGATCAGCGCTATGACCGTAGTCGCTTTTTTAGAAATTATTTTTGGGTCATTTGGTATCCGTTATTTTTCTGGCTACTGACTTTGTTCACAAGTGTCGTTGCAGTACCAAAAACTTTATTTAACACTAAAAAGCGTGCCCGCTGGGTAAGCCCAGACCGAGGCTTCCGTGGAGATAACCCATGAAACCTGAGGAAAAAAAAGATATCGAAACGTTAGATATCCCTGAATATATTGACCAGCCAGAATACGTCAAAAATAAAACGGCAAACTACACATTACAAACCATTGGTTGGTTTTGTTTAATGTGGTTGTTGTTTCCATTGGTTTCTTTGTTTTTATGGGTTTTTGAAGGACACTTAATTTATGATTATGTCTGGGTTGACCATATATCAGAAGTTAAGACCTTATTACATTTAGCATTACTCATCGGAATTAGCGCGCTCATTTTAATTTTATGGGCGAGTTATAACTGGATCAGGTTTAGTGGTGAGGACCGAAGAGCTAAGGCGCCTAATAGTTCTGTTGAACTGTTAGCAGCCCAATTTTCGGTTAGTTCCGAGATGTTAAGTGAATTGCAAAAGAAACAACGTGTCATTTTACATTACGATGATCATGGCAATTTGCAAAAGTATGAGTAAATAAAAAAGCATGGCTTAAAAACCATGCTTTTTTTATTTTTATACGGTTGCTCTAATAATGATATCAACAGGTTGTTCTATGCCATCCATACTATGAATTGATGTATGGTTAACTTTAACAATGGGCCAAGTTTGTAATTTACAGTTGGATTTTTGGAGTGCTGCATAATAACTATCAGATTTAAAAAATACCTTTTTAGCCGTTGCCATATTGGGGGTTAAAAGGCGCTTAAGCCATCTTTCACTCACCTGAGTATCAAGAAAACGTAAGGCCAAAAGACTTTTTACTCGATTGTTAAATAATCTCCGGTTTTTGATAATGAGAGGATGGGTAATTAACTTATTTGTGCCCATTTGACTATGAGGCAAAATAAAGTGAGGAGTGATTTGAAATACGGTCACAAATTTTGCTTGTTGACAGATTTTTTCAAGATGGGTCACGGTATCTTGATTTGTACCAATAATCGCGACAGATGAATCTGAAAAATCAAATTCTTTAATTGAGGTTGATGGAATCACTTGACCAGTAAAGTCTTCAAAATCTTGAGAGGTATTTTGAAAAATTGCTGATTTTGAAGTGTTATTTTTAATATTAATACTCATTTTTCCAAAAGTCCTTTTGGTTTTTAAATCATGATGTTTTTATCGTTTTAATATAAATAACCAAGCAGGAAGTCGGGGTAAAGTCTTTTCAGATAGATGGTCATCCCATACTCGAAATCAATTCAAGTATGGGAATGCGAAGGGAGTTTAAAGTTCTGTTTTTACGTTCATTAGTTGTGTAAAGCTTTCTAAACGTTTAGCTGTATCGTATACATCGCATGTGAAAATAAATTCATCAACATCGTATGTCGCTAAAAGTTTTTGTAAACCAGAGCGAACTGTATCTACAGAACCAATTTGCGCCATTGCATAGAAGTTCTCAACAGAAAGCTGTTCTGCTGTATTCCATAATCCCTGCATTGATTCAACCGGCGGCTTAAGCTTTAAACTTTCGCCACGAATTAAACCTAATACACGTTGGTACGCACTCGTTGCTAAGAACTGAGCTTCCTCATCTGTATCTGCCACAACAACAGGCACACCCATAGAAACATAAGGTTTATCTAAGTACTCAGAAGGCTCAAAGTTCTCTCGATAGAGCTGAATCGCTTGACCTAACATACGCGGTGCAAAATGAGATGCAAATGAGTAGGAAAGTCCAAGTTTTGCCGCCAGTTGTGCACTAAAAAGACTAGACCCAAGTAACCAAACAGGAACATGGGTGTTTTGCCCTGGCGTTGCAATAATCTTTTGTCCTGCCTGAGGGGCGTCAAAATACTTTAAGATTTCGACAACATCTCTTGGAAACTGATCTTCTGTTTCTTGATGACCACGACGTAAAGCTGGCATGGTAAGTTGATCTGTACCAGGAGCACGGCCTAACCCAAGTTCAATACGGTTTGGATATAACGTAGCAAGTGTTCCAAATTGTTCTGCGACAATTAAAGGAGCATGGTTAGGAAGCATAATACCGCCGGAACCTAAACGAATATGCTGTGTATGTGCTGCAATAAAACCGAGTAAGACCGCTGTAGCGGAGCTCGCGATGCCATCCATGTTGTGATGTTCTGCAAGCCAGAAACGTTCAAAACCTAGTTTCTCTGCATGTTGTGCTAACTCTAATGCATGACGTAACGAAAATTCGATGGTTTTATCATTACGAATGGGAGCAAGTTCCAAAATTGAAAACTTGGTATCTTGAAGTGATCGCATGCGATATTCTCGAATAGGGGTATATCGAAATACTACGATATATGAGGGGTAATGTATATCGTTTTTTTTCGATATTAATTTTACCACTCAATAAAAAAGCACCCGAAGGTGCTCTTTTGATTTATATGTGAATTAGCGATTTTTATACCAACCACGGTGTAAACCATTGTCATGACGGCGATGATGGCCACCTTTACTATAGTAACGACGGTCACCATCGTCATATCTACGATCATCTCGATCATAACGGCTACCACGATCATAGCGATCATCGTAGTTACGATCTTCAGAAACTTTACGACCTAGTGCTGAACCACCCGCAGCACCTACCGCAGCACCGATGTAACCACCGTTGGTACCGCCCATATTTTTACCGACGGTATAACCAGCACCACCACCTAAAGCACCACCAATAGCAGCTTCGGTACGGTTGCGACGGTCACTCGCTGCGGCTGCACCACCAGCACCGCCTAAAGCAGCACCAATTGTTGCACCTGTTGTGCCACCCATGCTTTTACCAATTGCTGTACCAACAACACTGCCTAACGCAGAGGTTGCAGCAACACGAGTACCATTATCTGCATGTGCAACTGTCACCATAGACGATGTTGCAATTAATGCACTAGCTAACCAAATATTCATTTTCATCTTGCAGCTCCATGTCCTTTTTACTGAGAAGGACAGCATTTTTATCTTGAGATAAATGTAATAAAAAATTTCGTGATAATTATGGAGAACCCCAAAGGAGATTCGTTAGTTTTGTGTCTGTTTGTATGGTTTCTATTAATTTATGGATAAATGCTGAGCAAGTAAGAGGTTATGAATATTTATTGATCCTAATAAAAAAGCACCCGAAGGTGCTTAGAGTCATTTCATCAAATTTGATTAGTGATGACGACGGTGTTTTTTCTTCCAGTGTTTAGAAGATCGATCATAATCGCGGTCTTTAGAAATTTTATTACCTAAAGCAGAACCACCCGCAGCACCTAAAGCAGCACCGATATATCCACCGTTTGTACCACCCATGCTTTTACCAACAGTATAGCCAGCACCACCACCTAAACCACCGCCAATTGCAGATTCTGTACGGTGACGACGGTCACTTGCAACTGCTGCGCCACCAGCACCACCTAAAGCAGCACCAATTGTTGCGCCAGATGTACCACCCATGCTTTTACCAATTGCAGTACCAGCAACACTACCTAAAGCAGAAGCAGCTGCTACATGTGTTGTGTTGTCAGCATGCGCTACAGTAACCATAGAAGTTGCTAAAACAGCACTATATAACCAAGCATTTAATTTCATTTTCTACTCCGTGTCCTTAGCAGCAGGACGCTATATCTTTTGTTACGGCAAATGTAACAAAACACGTTTCTCAAAATATGGAGAACCATCAATTCATTATTGTAGTTTAGTGTCTGGTTTGTATGTTTTCTATTAAAATAGAATATTTAATACCCATATAAATAAATATGAGTCTCATTTAATTTTAATGAGTTAATTACTCGGATCTGAACAGAGAAAATTGATTAAAGTTCTTGTCGCAGAAGACATATGTTTATGTTGTGCATACAATAAAGAGAAGGGGCGTGAGTGGCCTGCAAATCTCATCTGAAATCATTACATTGATAAGTTACTATTTACAGTGAAAGTTGATGAATTGGCTGATTATATATGTCATTTAAGCGGCATAATCTGTAAACTATGCGCTATTTTTACGATTTTGCTTATCTTCTATTTATATAGCATTCGATAAGCTTTTTGGACTTTTGAGATATTTCCTCTTATGAAAGCGTCACTCCGTTTACGACTTGATCAACTCTGTGATCGACATGAAGAACTTACCGCGTTGCTTGCAGATGTGGAAGTCATCTCCGATAACAAACGTTTCCGTAAATTGTCTCGCGAACATAGTGATTTATCTGAAATTACCGAAGTTTGGGGCAAATACCGTCAAGCAGAAGAAGACATTGAAACTGCTGAAATGATGAAGTCTGATCCTGACTTTAAAGACATGGCAGAAGAAGAAATTCAAGCAAATAAAGATTTGCTTGTCGAGTTAGAAAGTCAGCTCAATATTTTGATGATTCCAAAAGATCCAAATGACTCTAATGCAGCTTATTTAGAAATTCGTGCTGGAACGGGTGGTGACGAGGCTGCAATTTTCTCTGGTGACTTATTCCGTATGTACAGTAAATATGCCGAGACACAAAATTGGCGTATAGAAGTACTTTCTGAAAATGAAGGTGAACATGGTGGCTTTAAAGAGGTCATTTGCCGTGTAGATGGTGATGGTGTTTATGGTCGCCTAAAATTTGAAAGTGGTGCACATCGTGTACAACGTGTTCCAGCGACTGAGTCACAAGGCCGTGTCCATACTTCTGCTTGTACAGTTGCGATTTTGCCTGAAATTGATGTTGATACTAACGTTGAAATTAACCCGGCAGATTTGCGTATTGATACTTACCGTGCATCTGGTGCAGGTGGTCAGCACATTAACAAAACCGATTCCGCAGTGCGTATTACCCACATTCCAACGGGTACAGTAGTTGAATGTCAAGAAGAACGTTCACAGCATAAAAACAAAGCCAAAGCGATGGCTCTTTTAGTATCGCGTTTAGAAAATGCAAAACGTGCAGCAGCTGATGCAGCAACTTCTGAGATGCGCCGTGATTTAGTGGGTTCTGGTGACCGTTCTGAGCGTATCCGTACGTATAACTACCCGCAAGGTCGTATGACGGACCACCGTATTAACCTAACTTTATATAAGTTAGACGCGATTATGGAAGGTGATTTAACTGAATTGCTTGATAGCTTACATCGTGAATATCAAGCAGATCAGCTTGCGATGCTTGCACAGGAAAATGGCGGCTAATGAATATTGCTCAAGCGCTTGCAATTCGTGGTGAGCCTGACAGTTATGAACGACAAGAAAATGCTTGGTTACTTGAGCATTTTCTAAAGATCAATTCGCTTGAGTTAAAGTTTAGACTTGAGCAAGAGTTAACCGCCCAACAAGAGCAAGACTATGTAGTTGGTCTTGAACGTATTCAAAAAGGTGAACCTTTAGCTTATGTAACGGGTTCACAGCCATTTTGGACGCTCGATTTAAAAGTAACATCTGATACTTTAGTGCCACGTCCAGATACTGAAATTTTAGTTGAAACCGTTTTAAATCTAAATTTGCCAAATAATGCAAATATTGTGGATTTAGGAACGGGGACAGGTGCAATTGCGCTTGCCTTAGCGAGTGAACGTCCAGACTGGTTCGTCACAGCAACGGATATTTATGCGCCTACCTTAGAAGTCGCAAAAGAAAATGCACTAGCTCATAATTTGCAACGTGTAAAATTCGCTTGCGGCGCTTGGTTTGAAGCACTAAAGCCACAAAAATTTGATTTAATTGTTTCTAATCCGCCGTATATCGACCCTGAAGATGAACATATGCAAGCTTTGGCGACAGAACCACGCCGTGCATTGGTTGCAGATCATCAGGGACTGGCTGATATTGAAATTATTATTGCTCAAGGGAAAAACTGGTTAAACCCACAAGGCTGGATTGCACTAGAGCATGGTTATGATCAGGGGCAAGTTGTTCGAAATATATTTGCTGAGCATGGTTTTAGTGAGATTAAAACCATTCAAGACTATGGCCAAAATGATCGAGTCACTTTGGCATGCTGGATTTAAAATTACTTTTGTAGTGTATCCCGCCAACGTAATAACCAGTTTTCTATAAGTTTCATTAAGGTATCGGTTGCTTTACCTAATAAAGCCAATAAAATAATTGCAATGATAACAATATCTGGTCGAGAGGTTTCTCGGCCATCACTGAGTAAATAGCCAATCCCTTGAGTAGCTGCAATCAGTTCAGCTGCAATCATAAACATCCAAGATAAGCTTAAGCTGTTGCGTAAACCCGTTAAAATGCCTGGAGAGGCTGCCGGTAAAATAATAGATATAATCCGCTGAAAAGCATTAAGCCGATAAACTTTTCCAACTTCAATGAGTTTTCTATCTACATTATGAATTGCTGCAACTGTATTGGTATAGGTTGGAAAAAATGCTCCAATTGCAATCAATGTAATTTTTGAACCCTCATCAATTCCTAACCAAAGTAATAGCAGTGGAATCCAAGCAAGACTTGGAATTGATTTAATTGCTGAAAAAGTTGGTTCTAAATATGCTTCTGCTTCCTTACTTAATCCCACCCAAATCGCAAAAACTAAACCTAAACCGCTTCCTATAATAAAGCCCAACAGAACACGCCATGTACTAATATAAATGTGGGCAAATAGATCGCTATGAGCTAAATCTAAAAAAGATTGCCATAAACTAGACGGTGCAGGCAGTAGATAAGCATCGATATAGCCATTTCTGACTAAAAATTCACAAGCCCCCAAAAAGATGAGTGGAATGAGTAGCGCTTTAAACCAACGTGTAAATTTATTGTTTAAATGCTTTTTCTGCGATTTTAAAGCCTGCTGAGCTAAGAAATGATTTAGCTCAGCTTTGTTAAGTGAATCACTCATATACTATTTCACGACTTTTTGAGCAAAGCGAGGATCTAACAACTGATCAACCACTTGATTGACATTGGTACCTTTTCTAACCAAGTCTTCTTCTGTCAAAATTTTCCCAGAACGTTTTAGCGCTTGTGCTTGAGTTGCCGATGGAATGCTTTGATCAAAGTTGGTTCGACTCAGTTGTAGCTTAGCCACAGGTAGAGGGAGTTTTGATTCTTGAGCTAAAAGTGCTGCCACTTTATCTGGATTGGCTTTTGCCCATTTTCGGGCTTGTTCGTAGGCTTTAATAACGGCTTCAACCGCTTCAGGGCTTTGCTTTGCAAAGTCTTCTTTAACACTTAGTACGCTATAACTATTAAATGCTACATTACGATAAAGTAATTTCGCACCCGATTGAATTTGAGCTGAAGCCATTAAAGGATCAAGTCCAGCCCAAGCATCTACTTGACCGCGTTCTAATGCAGTTTTTCCATCTGGGTGCTGTAAATGAACCAGCTGTACATCGCGTTTACTCAAGCCTACAGTGTCTAGCGCTTGTAGTGTAAATAAGAATGGATCGGTTCCTTTGGTGGCTGCAATTTTCTTACCTTTTAAGTCTTTTAGGCTTTTAATTGGTGAGTCTTTTGCAACAACAAGGGCAGTCCATTCAGGTTGGCTTTGTACATACACAGTTTTAATTGGGCTACCATTCGCTCGGCTTAATACAGCTGCTAATCCGGCGGTAGAAGCAAAATCGATGCTGTTACTATTGAGGTATTCTAATGAGCGGTTGCTACCTTGACTGAAAACCCATTTAATTTGAGTATTTGGGAGTGCTTTCTCAAGAAGTTTTTGATCTTTGACGACTAAACTGGTTGGTGCGTAGTAAGCATAATCAAGTTTAAGTGTAGTCGGAACTGCTGCAAAAGCAGATGAAGCAAATACAAACCCCAATGTTGATGCCAACAAAGTCTTTGATAAAGAAAATTTTGATTTTAAAGACATGATAAAAATAGAACCGAAATGAAATAGGAGATAATCCTTTCACGCGTTTGATGGCTTACAAACTTAGTTATTTTGATTTATAAATCAGATTGAAAGATAAAAGTTTAGATAAAATTATAAATCACTGTTTCTCTAGTGATTATTAAGTTTTAAGTAATACACTTATCTGAAATATTGAATTTAAAAGACATAAATATCATAAGCTTAAGGTTTTATGCCTCAAGCTTCATTAAGTGTGGATTTTATTGCTTGTGTGCAGTTAAATTATCTCGATACGCACCTGGACTGACGCCAGTCCATTTTTTAAAGGCACGGTGAAAGGCGCTAGGGTCTTGGAAACTTAAATCTTCACTAATATCTTGAATTGAATCATTCGTTTTACTTAGACGCTCAACCGCAATATCACAGCGGATTTCATTTTTAATTTGTTGATAACTGACCCCTTCATGTTTCAGTCGGCGCTGAATGGTGGCTTCTGAAATATTGAGTTGTTTTGCAACATCTTTGAGTTCGGGCCATTGGGCGGGGTGGAGTTTCAATAAATGACGACGAATAAGAACGCTCAAGGCGTTTTCATTTTTAAATCGAACTAAAAGATTTTGTGGAGTTTGTTCTAAAAAATCATAAAGCGCTTTTTTATCTTTTTTAATTTTAATATCTAAATAGTGGGCATCGAATTCAACTCGATTTATCTCGGCATTAAATTGAATATCTTCACCAAAACGTACGAGATAATCCTGAATATCGTTCGGTTTAGAACAACGTACTCTAATACTATTTAAGCCAATTCGTTGGTCTACTAACCAACACATAAGTCCGTGTACTAATATTAAAAAGGTTGCATAGGTAAACATGCGCTTAGGTTGTTCACGATCATGAATGACCAAATAAGCTTTTTCTTGTTCTCGTATTAATTCTCCGCGCATGTCATCAAGCACAAAGTTAAAAAACTTCAAAATATCGTAGAGTGCTTTTTCTAAAGTTTCGGCTGTACTGACAAGTTTAGTCAATAATTTATAGCTACCACGACGCATGGGGTGACTGTCCATACCAAAAAACTCATCGTTCATGGCGTTGGCAAGCTCTATCCATAATTGGGCATATGTCGTAACAGGTACACGAGCCTTTGGAGACATCAGTAATTCAGCGGGAATGCCTGCTTTATTTAGAATTATTTGTGTATTTAGGCCTTTGGCATAAGCCGCACTCAGTGCTTCATGTACTAGTGCAATCGAAATTGTGCCTTTACTTAAAGAAGATTGGACAACCATGTCAAAGACTCATATTTTCTTCATATATTTCAAGTGAAATATTTCATATTTAAAATTTGGATTGATCAAAAGCTGCAAGCATTTTGAGGCTTTTTGAAATTGTATCGGAAAACAACAACTTTTACTCTCACAACTAAAGTTAAAGAACATTTCTATAGGATAGTAAATAATGAAAATTCAAGGGAAACATTTCGTGATTACAGGTGGTGGCTCTGGTTTAGGTGCTGCTACAGCTGAGTATTTAGTTCAGCAAGGCGCCTCTGTCACGTTGGTCGACATGAATGTAGAAGCAGGTGAGCAGCAAGTAAAACAGTTGGGGCCAAAAGCTGACTTTGTAAAACTTGATGTAACCGATGAAGCTGCTACTGAACAGTTCTTTAAAGATATTTTAGTAAAACATGGTCGTTTGCATGGCTTAGTAAACTGTGCGGGTATTGGCCCTTCTGCAAAAGTAGTTGGCCGTGAAGGTGTTCATGATTTAGCGTTATTTTCAAAAACACTGCAAATTAATGTCACAGGCACATTTAACATGCTGCGTTTTGCAGCAGATGCAATGAGTAAAAATACGGTTGAAGCAGGTGAAGAAGACCGTGGAGTCATTGTTAATACTGCTTCTGTTGCGGCATTTGATGGTCAAATTGGCCAGGCTGCGTATTCAGCATCTAAAGGCGCCATTGTGGCGATGACATTGCCAATTGCTCGTGAGCTTGCTCGACATGCTATTCGTATTATGACCATTGCACCGGGAATTATGGAAACCCCAATGCTTAAGGGCATGCCACAAAATGTGCAAGATGCTTTGGGACAAATGGTGCCATATCCATCTCGTTTAGGAAAACCCGAAGAATTTGCTCGTTTAGTTGGGCATATTGCTGAAAACTCATATTTAAATGGTGAAGTCATCCGTCTAGATGGCGCAATTCGTATGGCAGCAAAATAATAAAAATAAGGGGATTTGAATGATTCTAAATGCTGAGCAAAGTATGGTTCAGGAGATGATGCGTAATTATTCGCAAAATCAGTTAAAACCAACAGCCGCACATCGTGATAAAACCCATGAGTTTCCTGCTCAGGAATTAAAAGATTTAGGTGCACTAGGTGCTATGGGGATGACCGTTCCAAATGAATGGGGCGGTGCCGGAATGGACTATGTATCTTTGGTGCTTGCAATTGAAGAAATTGCCGCAGGTGATGGCGCTATTTCGACCGTCGTAAGTGTACAAAACTCATTGGTTTGCGGTATTACACTCGCATACGGTTCAGAACAGCAAAAACAAACCTATTTGCCAAAATTTGCATCTGGTGAATGGCTAGGGTGCTTTTGTTTAACTGAGCCACATGTTGGTTCCGATGCGAGCGCGATTTTATGTAAAGCCGAGCGAGATGGCGACCATTGGGTACTCAATGGTGTAAAACAATTTATTACCAGCGGTAAAAATGCTCAAGTGGCTTTAGTGTTTGCGGTTACAGATAAACAAGCTGGCAAAAAAGGCATTTCGTGCTTTCTTGTACCCACCAATACACAAGGTTATTTGGTGACTCGTATTGAAGATAAAATGGGCCAACATGCTTCAGACACAGCAACCATTACTTTTGAGGACTGCCGAATTCCGTTAGAAAATTTGGTAGGGCAACAAGGTGAAGGTTATAAAATTGCACTATCTAATTTAGCTGCTGGACGTATTGGGATTGCTGCTCAATCTGTTGGAATGGCAAGAGCTGCTTTTGATGCGGCTGTGCAATATGCAAATGAACGTAAGGCCTTTGGTGTAGAATTGGTTCAGCATCAAGCTGTCGGTTTTCGCTTAGCCGATATGGCAACTCAGATTGAAGCGGCACATCAGCTAGTTTTGCACGCGGCAACTTTAAAAGATGCGGGGCTAACTTGTTTAAAAGAAGCCTCAATGGCGAAACTCTTTGCATCAACTATGGCTGAGCGAGTATGTTCGGATGCAATCCAGATTCATGGTGGTTATGGCTACGTGAGCGATTTCCCTGTTGAGAGAATTTATCGGGATGTTCGTGTAAGCCAGATTTATGAAGGCGCTTCGGATATTCAACGTTTGGTGATTGCTCGTGAAGTTGCTCAAGTTTAAATACGAGATTTTAAAAAATAGTTACTGACTGCAAAAGACCGCAATTGTTATGCGGTCTTTTGCCATTGAGCAGAAATTTTCTAGGTTGAATTCGATTCGATGAAATTCAGAAATTTAAGTAAAGCCAGTTTTTTTTGATTAAAGCTGAGCTTTGACTTCTTCACCAATTAAATAAAAGGTTCCTCCAGCAATATAATGCAGGCTTCGAAGTTCCTTCGGTGCATCTTGAAAATGCCAGTGCCCATCTCTAAAAACGCGGCTATCTGCCCATGCACCCACAACAGAACCAATAAATAAATCATGAGCTGACTGATTATGGGGTTCTGGAATAAGTTTACACACAAGCCATGCAATGCAACCTGATACAAGCGGGCTGGTAAGACCTTCTTGATAAAATAGTTCAACACCACAATGCTCAAGTTTTTGTGGATCATCCAACTTACTAATGGTTCCAAGTTGATGAGTCAGATCGAGCTGTGCATAGCAGGGAACTTGTAGTGTGAAATAGCCGCTTTGCTCAACGAGCTGTCGGGTTTTAGTACTTTTATCAAGAACCACGGACACTTTGGCTGGTTTGAACTCTAAGGCACATGCCCAAGCAGCAGCCATTACATTGCGGTCATCACCATGTTGTGCAGAAACTAGGACTGTTGGACCATGATTTAACAAACGATAAGCTTTTTCTAACTCTACAGGTGCAATATATGATTGCGTCATATTTAGCCTAAGTAATAAAGAAAATAGATATTTCTATTGTTGCAGAAAGCTTAATAGATGCAATGTTGGTAAATAAGCTTTATTAGAATAAAAAAGTTGTTTCTATTTTATAGCTTTCATAATGACGAACTTAGTCATAAAATCATTTCGCTTCTAAGTGAAAGGATTAACGCGTGACCGAGCTTCAAGATATCGATTTTGTAGAGTTAAGTGATGAAGAAATGCATCTCTATAGCCGTCAGATTTTACTTGATGGATGGGATATTGAAGCTCAGGAAAAACTCAAACTTGCTAATGTACTGATTGTAGGTGCGGGTGGAATAGGCTGTAGCAGTGCAGAGCTACTTGCGCGAGCAGGGGTTGGGAAAATTACACTGATTGATGCAGATACTATTGAGATAAGTAATTTACAGCGTCAAATTGCATTTGGTCATGAAGATATCGGACGTTATAAAGCAGAAATTTTGGCTAAACGTTTACAGAAAATTAACCCTTATATCTGTGTTGAATACTATAACGAACGTTTAGACGAACATAACATTGATAGACTGGTTGAACATCAAGATGTGGTTTTAGATGGATGTGATAATTTTACAACCCGCTATTTGGTAAATGCAGCTTGTAAGAAGCATCAGGTCGCTTTAATTAGCGCTTCAGCAATTGGTTTTCAGGCACAAATGTTTATGGTTGAAGGAGATTCAGCTTGCTATGAATGCCTTTTTCCAAAAGAACAACATAGTAATGAAGGCCTTCGCTGTGCAGAGTCAGGGGTACTTGCAACTACTCCTGTAATGATAGCGTCATTACAAGCACATCACACATTGCTGTATTTAGGGTTAAATCGTACACCTTTAAAGCAGAAACTATTATTGTGGGATGGTCTAAATATGACACAACGTATTGTTAGTTTTGATAAAGATGTAAGTTGCCAACTTTGTCAGGCAAGCTAATCAGTAAATTAAACAAAATTTGCTACACTCAACCTGAATGATTTGGTTTTGAAGAAATATGAAAAAAAATATTTTGTTTGATGGGTTACGTTCCGTCGCCCGCATTGGTGAAACAGCAGTGGTTGCGGCCAAAGCTGGAATTAAATACGCAACTGAAAAACCAAGTAATGCCAAACTCATGCGAGAGACTTTTGAGTCGCTTGGCTCAACTTATATTAAGCTTGGTCAGTTTATTGCGAGTACTCCGTCGCTTTTCCCGCGAGAATATGTAGAAGAATTTCAAGGTTGTTTAGACCAGACTCCAACTCTGCCATTTAGTTATATTCAAGGTGTGCTTGCATCTGAGTTTGAAGGGCGTGATTTAAGCCAGATTTTTAGCTATATCGATGAAAAGCCATTAGCTTCTGCATCAATTGCTCAGGTTCACGCAGCTAAACTGACTACAGGTGAAGATGTTGTTATTAAAGTACAAAAGCCTGGCGTTGAAACCATTTTATATACAGACTTAAGTGTGGTGCATTGGGCTGCCAAGCTGCTTGAGCGAGCGGTACCAAAAATCAAATTTGCTGCTCTTTCCGAAATTGTTGATGAAATTAAAAGCCGTATGGTTCGTGAAGTCGATTTCATTGAAGAAGCACAAAACTTAGATGACTTTATTGAATATTTAAATATTTCTCAAAACACAGCTGCGACTGCACCTAAAGTTTATCATCAGTTTTCTACGCGCCGTGTCTTAACCATGCAACGTCTATACGGTGTGTCTTTGACAGACTTTAGTGTTGTAAAACAATATGCTAAAGATCCATCGCAAGTACTGATTACTGCCATGAATACATGGTTCGGTAGCCTCATGCTATGCAAGAGTTTCCATGCGGATTTACATGCTGGAAACCTAATGTTGCTTGAAGATGGTCGAATTGGTTTTATCGATTTTGGTATTGTCGGCCAGTTAAAGCCTGAAGTTTGGACAGCATGCATGGCCTTTATGGATGCATTGCAAAAAACTGATTATCAGGCAATGGCTGAAAATATGCTGAAAATGGGTATGACTCATAACAAAGTTGATGTTGATGTATTGGCACAAGATTTAGAGCGCTTATTTAATGGCGTATTAATGTCTGACCCTCAACAAATTCTCGCTTCAAATCCAGCCGATTTAAACGACATTATGATGGATATGGTAGGGGTTGGTGAGCGCCACGGTATTAAATTCCCACGTGATTTTGCCTTGTTATTTAAGCAAATGCTTTATTTCGATCGTTTTATGCGCGTACTCGCACCATATACTGATATTTATGCAGACCAACGTTTGAAAATGGTTCAAAATATGGAACCTGCTTCGTTGTTAAAGCACTAAGGTCAGTTTAAATTTATGGATGCCATTATTATTGAAGGCTTGAAGGTTGAGACAGTGATTGGCTGTTTCAACTGGGAAAGACAAATTATTCAACCTTTAATGTTGGATTTAACCATCCATAATGATTTGAGCCGAGCAGCGCAGTCTGACAAACTTGAGGACACACTCAACTATGCCCAGATTTGTGAGTTATCGGCTCAAACCATTCAACAAGCTAAACCTGAATTAATTGAACATGCAGCACATCTTGTTTTGAAATGTTTGTTTGAAACCTTTCCAACAATTGAAAAAATTACCATAACCATCCGTAAGCCCGCCATCATTGCAGAAGCTAATGCTGTAGGAATTCGTCTTGAACGCACCAGAAACAATTTTTGCGCTCGCCCTAGCGAGTAATTTAGACGCAGATCAGCACTTTACTTTTGCGTATACGCAATTAGCAACTTTGGGGAAAGTGCAGTTTTCATCTATTTATCAAATTCCATGCCGAGATGGTATTGGAGATGATTATTGGAATTCAGCATGTCTATTAAAAAGCACTTTATCGTGTGACCAAATTGAATCTTTTTTAAAGCAACTCGAATCAGATTCTGGACGTGTTCGTCCATCGCATCATATTTCTTTAGATGTAGATTTGATTGCATGGGGAACTGATCTGGACCATATGCAATTTAATTCTAAAAAATTACCTTTGGCGCTTGATGTAAAAATTCCTTTATATGAACTTTGGCCTTGTGAAACCTTAAAGGCTGATAGCATGCTTTATCCAGTCGTTAATTTTAAAGTTTAAAGGCTTTCAAACTAGATTTTACGCAAACTTTACGCGGTCTTTAATTTCCTCAATAGAGAATTTACGGGCATTTTATCCATACTGAAATTCACTAAATTAGTGTTATTTCAGGACAATAAAGATGCTTATAAATTCTCAAATGTGCATCTTGCATCAGTCTAGCATTGTGTTATGCGGACTTAAAACAAATGATATTTCTTCATCTCTCCTTATTTCCAGTTTGGCAAATCAAGCCAAGGGGTATAGAGGAGAATAGCCATGTTAGAACTTATACTTGTTTTATTTATTGCTATTTTTCTAGCATGGTGCCTCGGTAAATATCTATCCAAAGTGATGACAAATCAGCCGATGTGGGGTGATGGATTATTTCGCTGGATTGAAAATCCTGTTTATCGCTTGTTAGGTATATCTCCACAACAACAAATGAACTGGAAACAATATTCTCTAGCATTTGTTGTGAGCTGTATTTTTCTAGCTGTGGCCGTTTTTGCTATTTTTATGACACAAGCATGGCTACCATTAAATCCAAATCATGCACCAAATATGAGTTGGGATTTAGCATTACACACGGTTATTTCATTTTTAACTAATACCAATCAACAGCATTATTCTGGGCAAGCTCAATTATCTTATTTGTCGCAAATGACAGGTATTGTGGGCTTGCAAGTCATTACTCCAATGATGGGGCTGGCTTTGGTGGTCGCGACCTTAAGAGCTTTCTTTTATCAGCGCCCAAGCCATATTGCAGCTGATGTTGCCGAGCAGCCAGACCAAATTTTAATTGGGAACTATTGGGCAGATGTAATTCGCCCTACAGTCCGATTCTTGCTTCCGCTCTGTTTTGTCTGGTCTTTATTGCTCAACAGCCAAGGTGTACCAGCGACTTTCCAAGGCGGGCCTGAAGTACAGCTGATTGATAAAGCAAATACAGTACAAACCCAAAAAATTCCTTTAGGGCCAGTTGCGCCAATGGTAGCGATCAAGCAATTGGGAAGTAATGGTGGTGGTTGGTATGGTCCAAATAGTAGTGTGCCTTTAGAAAATCCGACACCACTTTCTAATTTATTAGAAATGATTGCGATATTACTTATTCCACTTACCGTGATTTTTATGGTTGGGCATTTTACCCAGCGTAAAAAGTTTGCTTACTTTGTGTTTGGTAGCATGCTTTTCATGTCGATTATTTCAGGTGCGGCGGCTGTCTGGTCTGAGAGTATGTCATCGACAGCATCTCAACTTGCCGTAATGGAAGGTAAAGAACAACGTTTTGGACCAGCTGCATCAGCAGTTTGGGCAGCGATCACTACGCAGGTGAATAACGGTTCGGTCAATATGATGCATGATTCTTCTGCGCCGCTTACTGGTTTAGTCGAACTCATCAATATGTTGATTAATGCGATTTGGGGTGGTGTGGGCTGTGGTCTGCAACAGTTTATGATTTATCTATTACTTGCAGTATTTATTGCAGGTTTAATGACAGGTCGTACTCCTGAATTGTTTGGGCGCAAGATTGAAGCAGCAGAAATTAAATTGCTCGCGATTATTATCTTGATTCAACCTTTAGTCATTCTTGCATTCACCGCATTAAGCCTCAGCGTTCCAGGCATATCTGGAATTAGTAATTCGGGACCACATGGTATTAGCCAAGTGTTCTACGAATATGTTTCTGCATTTGCCAACAATGGTTCAGGTTTTGAAGGTCTTGGAGACAACACTGTATGGTGGAATGTCACTTGTAGTATCGCTCTACTGTTAGGACGTTTTCCGACCTTAATTTTGCCATTAATGATTGCGACACGTTTAGCAGCAAAAAGAAAAGCACCTGAAACAGCAGGTAGTCTTCAAGTTGAAACTCCAACCTTTGCTTTAACGCTGATTACGATTGTTGTGTTGCTTACCTTATTACAATTTATGCCAGTTCTTGTCCTTGGGCCTATTGCCGATCAACTTTTGTTGGTTAAAGGCTAAGGAGGCGAGTGAAAATGAATACACAAACTCATGTAAATAGCCATAAACAAACCATGGCAGTGCCAAATTTTGAAGTTTGGAAAAATGCATTTGTGAAACTGCTACCGCAGCATGCAATTAAAAATCCTGTGATGGCAATCGTATGGCTTGGAACAGTAGTTACAGGCATTAGTACAATCTTGGGTTACACCACGCTGTTATTTGGTTTCGCGGTTACAGCAATTCTGTTTATTACCATTTTATTTGCTAATTATGCTGAAGCGGTTGCAGAGGCCAGAGGTCGTGGACAGGCATCTTCATTACGTGCAGCAAGAGAAAATTTAACGGCTCGAAGACTCAACTCTTTGACAGACCGTCAAACCACTCAAGTTGCAGCTACTGAACTTCATTTAAATGATTTTATTGAAGTACATGCAGGTGAGCTTGTTCCAGCCGACGGTGAGATTGTAGAAGGCTTTGCCACTATTAATGAATCAGCTGTTACAGGTGAGTCAGCACCTGTGTTACGTGAAGCTGGAACAGACCATTCAGGTGTTATTGGCGGAACCAAAGTACTTACAGATCGTATTGTTGTGCAAGTGACTGCTGAATCTGGTCAAAGTTTCTTAGACCGTATGATTGCTTTGGTTGAAGGCTCAAATCGCCAGAAAACTCCGAATGAGATTGCACTTGGCTTCTTGTTAATGGTAATGACAATCACGTTTTTAATTGTCGTGATTAGCTTGCCATTTATTGCCAAGTATTTGCATATTGAACTTGATCCAGTTGTGCTCGTGGCATTATTGGTCTGCCTGATTCCTACAACCATTGGTGGCTTGTTACCTGCGATTGGTATTGCAGGGATGAACCGTGCCCTCAAAGCCAATGTTTTGGCGAAATCAGGTAAAGCGGTAGAAGTCGCGGGTGACATTGATGTGCTTTTACTCGATAAAACAGGAACCATTACTTATGGTGACCGTCAAGCAACTTCTTTTTATCCTTTAACTTCGGTAACCGAGTCTGAGTTGAGAGCTGCTGCTTGGGTAAGTTCACTTGCTGACCCAACACCAGAAGGGAAGTCGATTGTTAAGTTAGCAAAAGAGCAAGGTTTAAAACAGCAAGAACCTGAGCAAGCCGAATTTATCTCTTTTAGTGCTTCGACTCGAATTTCTGGTGTGAATTTACCGAATGGTGAGCAAATTCGTAAAGGTGCTTTAAATGCAATCTTAAAGTTTGTAGATGAAGATTATTCTCAAGATTTAGAGTTAAAAGCACGTGTTGAACAAGTTGCTAAAAAAGGTGCAACACCATTAGTGGTAGCAAATCAACATCATGTATTGGGTGTGATTGAGCTTTCAGATGTAATTAAACACGGCATTAAAGAACGTTTTGCCCGTTTAAGAGAAATGGGTATTAAAACTGTCATGGTTACAGGTGATAACCCATTAACTGCGGCCGCGATTGCTGCTGAAGCTGGTGTAGATGATTATATTGCCGAAGCAAAACCAGAAGACAAATTGGCTTGTATTCGCACCGAACAACAACAAGGTCGTTTAGTTGCAATGGTCGGTGACGGAACCAACGATGCGCCAGCATTAGCACAAGCCGATATCGGTTTAGCCATGAACTCGGGTACACAAGCTGCAAAAGAAGCCGGCAATATGGTCGATTTAGACTCTGACCCGACCAAACTACTCGCTGTAGTTGAGATTGGGAAACAGCAGCTGATTACCCGTGGTGCTTTAACAACATTTTCGTTAGCAAACGACGTCTCTAAATACTTTGCCATCTTGCCTGCATTGTTCGCTGCTGCGATTCCACAAATGCAAGTATTGAATGTAATGCACTTAGCAAGTCCAAGCAGTGCGATTTTATCTGCATTAATTTTTAACGCGATTATTATTCCGCTATTAATTCCAATCGCACTCCGAGGCGTGAAATTTAAACCGTCAACGGCAACTCAGTTACTACGTCGAAATATGTTGATTTATGGTGTGGGTGGCGTGGTTCTACCATTCATTGCCATTAAAGCGATTGATGTTGTGATTGTTCAATTATTTGGTTTGTAATCTGGAGTTTGAAATGAAAACTTATGCACAAAATTCAGAAGCAAATTTGGGTCAGACCTTAAGAGCATCTTTGGGATTATTAATTTTTACCTTAGTTGGCTGTGGTGCTGTTTATAGTGCGATTGCTACAGGTGCGGGACAGGTGCTATTTAACAATCAAGCGAATGGTAGTTTGATTGAAATAGATCATAAAGTTTTAGGGTTAAAATTAGTCGCTCAGCCATTTGTGGGAGAGGCTTATTTTCATCCACGTCCTTCAGCAGTCGCTTATGACCCGATGGCTATGGCGGGTACAAATTTAGCTCGTACTAATCCTGAACTACAGCAACAAATTGATGCTCAGAGTCTTGCGGTGAAAAAACAAGATCACACAGGTAATACACCAATTCCAAGTGATTTGGTGACTAAATCGGGGAGTGGTATTGATCCGCATATTAGTCCTGAATCTGCTCAGTTACAGGTTGCTCGAGTGGCGCAAGCGCGTCATTTAGACCCTAAGATTGTGGAAGAGCTTTTGCAAAAGCATATTGAACCGAAGCAGTTTGGTGTATTGGGGCAAGCTCGTGTTAATGTATTAGAACTCAATATTGCTTTAGATCAATTACCATCTACACATTAACTTAAAAATAAAGTTGTTAGTTTACCGGATGATATCAAGTGCAAAGCAATCGCGAAAATCAGGCTGAGGCCTTATTAAATCATGTCAACAGATATCAAGCCGGTCGACTAACGGTCTTTTTAGGTGCGGCACCGGGTGTTGGAAAAACCTATGCCATGCTTGCCCGCGCCAAAGAGTTATTTCAACAGGGCACAGATGTTGTCGTGGGTATTGTTGAAACCCACGGAAGAATAGAAACTCTAAAAATTTTGGAAGGCTTACCTGAAATTGCTAGAAAGGAAATGCAATATCAGGGGCATACTTTAGAAGAAATGGACCTGGATGCTATTCTGCTTCGGCATCCAGAAATTGTTTTGGTCGATGAGTTGGCTCATCGTAACGTACCGAATAGTCGTCATGAACGACGTTGGCAAGATGTCAATGAATTGCTAGACGCAGGTATAGATGTATTTACGACCATTAATATTCAGCATTTAGAAAGCCTAAATGATGTGGTCTACCAGATTACGGGGATTCGAGTAAATGAAACGGTACCAGATCGGGTATTTGATCGTATTCGAGACATTCGCTTAATTGATTTACCTGTCAGTGAACTGATCGAAAGGCTCCATCAAGGAAAAGTTTATGTGCCAGAGCAAGCGAATCTGGCATTGCAAGGCTTTTTTAGCATTTCAAATTTAACAGCATTGCGTGAACTGGCAATGCAATGTGTTGCTGAGCATGTCGATTTAGATTTAAAACAGAGTTACACCTCTAAGGGTTTGAAGTCTATTTCGCTGCAAAATGAATTGATGATTGCGATAGATGGACAAGGTTCTTCTGAGTATTTAGTACGAGCAGGTTGTCGATTAGCAGAGCGTAATGGGGCTACATGGACTGTAGTGAATGTTGCTAAAAGTCTGGACTTTGGTCAGAGTTCAGCAAATTCTTATAAAAAAGAATATATTGAGATTGATCGAGCGTTTGAGCTGGCTCGGCAACTCGGTGGCCGAACAGAGGTTTTATATGGGCATCGAGTTGCGTCAGTGTTAATGGATGCCGCAGTAGATCGAGGAATTTCCAATCTGGTTATTGGCAAAAGCATTTCGCCGTGGTGGTTAACGTTATTTAAGGAAAATTTAGCTCAGCAATTATTAAATCAAGAAAACTCGATTGCTTTAACCATTTTGCATCCAGAACAGGGTACAAAAAAAACAACTCAAATTGAAAAGCCATCATTTTTATCATTAAAAGAAAGTATTTTTGTTCTAGCGGTTACATGTGCAAGTATTTTTATAGCTCACTTTGCCGAAGTTCTCTTAGGTATTGAAGATTTTTCTGTCATTTTCATTATTTCAGTTTTAATTGTAGCGACGAAAACTAGAATGCTCGCTGCTGTAGTCGCAGCTTTAATCTGTTTCTTGGCTTATAACTTTTTCTTTATTGCACCACGTTTTACCTTACAAATTTCGGCACATCAAGGGGTGGTTACCGTTGTTGCTTTTTTTGCGGCAGCTTTAATTGCTGGGCGCTTGGCCTCTCAATTACGTCAGCAGGTTTTATCCTTAAAAGCAGCAAATGCCTACACTACGGTAATGCAAGACTTAGCGCGTAAACTTTCTAGTGCAGTAAACCTTGAAGAAGTCATGCAAACAGGTCGTATGACTTTAGAAACCCAACTTCAAACGAAGGTGTGGATTTCTATTCAAGAGAGAGTCATTTCATCTGATATAGAGCTAAGTGATAAAGAAAAAGTCGCGGCAGATTGGTGCTTAAAACATCAACAACCATGTGGACGTTTTACCGATACACTCGGTCAGTCAAACTGGTGGTTTTTACCTCTTTTAGAGCAAAAAAATAGCCTAGGTATTGTGGGAATTTACTTTAAGGATGATGTGGTTTCTCTAAATTTTGAGCAAAAGAAACTGACGGAAAGTGTAATTGAGTATATTGCACAAGCAGCTCTTCGCACCCAATTGGTCAATGAACTTGAACAAGCAAAAGTCACAAGTGAAACAGAGCGATTACGTTCGGCTTTATTATCTTCGGTATCGCATGATTTACGTTCACCGCTTGCTTCTATTATTGGTGCAGCAGACACACTTGCTCATTTTAAAGCTGATATGTCAGAACAAGACCAACAGGATTTACTCGAAACCATTCATTTAGAAGGCGAACGCTTAGATCGTTATATTCAAAACTTACTTGATATGACACGTTTGGGGCATGAAGGTCTATCTTTAAAAAGAGACTGGATTGGTGTGGATGAATTAATTGGTTCTGCAACCCGCCGTTTAAAGCGCTATAAACCAGATACTCAAGTGTCGGTTGAATTACCTGAACAAGCGATTAGTTTATATGTACACCCAGCACTGGTAGAGCAAGCCATTTTTAATGTTTTAGAAAATGCGGCAAACTTTTCACCTCCAGATGAACCAGTCATGATTCGTGCTCATCTTTCATCAGAAGATGAAGTAAAAATAGAAATTGAAGATAGAGGTGCAGGAATTCCTGAAGACGAAAGAAACCGCATTTTTGATATGTTTTACACCATGGAGCGCGGAGACCGTGGAAAATTTGGTACAGGTTTAGGGCTTACAATAGTAAAAGCGATTATTGGTGCTCATATGGGTACAATAGAAGCATTTTCAGGACGCCAAAATAAAGGTACTTTAATTCAAATCAAATTACCCATTCATCCAGTAAAAGAATAAGTTGTAAAGTCATGATAACTTCAGAAACATCTCCTGTAGAAACACGTATTGTGATTATTGATGATGAGCCTCAAATCCGTAAATTTTTAGACATCGCTTTAAGAACACAAAAATACAAAACCACGCTCTGTGAGACAGGTTACAAAGGCCTAGAAACATTGGCGACCCAAGGTGCTGATTTGGTTATTTTAGACTTAGGCTTACCCGATTTAGATGGTAGAGAAGTACTCCAAGAATTACGTAGCTGGTCGAATGTACCTGTTATTGTGTTATCTGTACGTGCCGATGAATATGAAAAAGTTGCTCTGCTCGATGCTGGCGCAAATGATTACATGACCAAACCTTTTAGTGTGCAAGAGCTTTTGGCGCGCATACGTGTCATTTTAAGAAACCAACCGATTCAGCAAGAAGCACATGTATATGACGATGGTTATCTCAAAGTTGATGTTACGCAACGTTTGGTGTGGGTTGAGCAACAGCCAATTACGTTAACTCGAAAAGAATTTCAACTTTTGACGTTATTAATGCGCTACCAAGGTCAGCTTTTAACACAGCCACAACTTTTAAAAGAACTTTGGGGGCCAACCCATCAGGAAGATACTCACTATTTACGTATTTTAGTGGGGAAGTTACGTAGTAAGTTGGGGGATAACGCGATTCAACCACGCTATATTGCTACTGAACCTGGTGTTGGATTACGTTTTTTAGCTCAACAGAAAAATCATTAGATATAAAAAAACCTTAGGGTATTTCTCCCTAAGGGTTTGCAAAGTGATTTATAGTTTTTTGCTTTTTTTATTTATATATCCCAATGTTGTTCTGCTTCAGTCATTTGGCTGTAAATATTTTGATATTCAGCGTGCTTAACTGTGTACCAATGTTCGACAAAGTCAGCGCCTAAATATCCTTTTAAAATAAGACTTCCTTTAAATATTTTTAAGGCTTCTGGTTGGGTGTTGGCTAATAGAATATGCTCATCTTGAAATTTTAAAAGATGTGCAGGTTTTGGGAGCGGTAACTTATGAGATAAGCCATAAGACACGCCAGCTAAAATAGTGGCTGTAACCAGATAGGGGTTACAGTCGGCTCCAGCAACCCGATATTCTAAACGTTGATTTTGTACATCTGAGCATGGAATGCGAATTGCGACATTACGGTTATTGGTATCCCAATTGGCTTCTAATGGCACATGATGACCAATTTTAAAACGTCTATAAGAATTAATATTAGGTGCTAAAATCGCCATGGATGCAGGCATTAACTCAATGAGTCCACTAATCGCGTTTAGTAATTTGACGGAAAGCTCATCTTTTTCTTCTTCTGAGCTAAATATATTTTCATGGTATTGATTGAGTAGACTCATATGAAAATGCATGCCACTACCAGCTTTTGCCAAGTTTGGTTTCGCCATGAAACAAGCGGTTAAGTCATGCTTTCTTGCGACTTGCTTTACAATTCTTTTTAAAGCATTAATTTGATCGCAGAGCTTTAAAATATCATGACTATGTTGGAGGTTTAACTCGTATTGTCCAGGTGATGACTCCGCAACAATAGCGGTAATTTCAATAGATTGAAGTAGGGCTGCTTTCTCAACTTCATCTAGGACTTGCTGATAGTTATTCGGTGCATCTATATCGAAACATTGGTTTTCTATGCAGATTTCAGACTGATGCTGAGGTGAGAAAAGATAAAACTCTAGTTCGGCAGCCATGACAGGAAAGTAATTGATAGCCTGTAACTGATTTAATAATTTTTTTAATATATTGCGTGGTTCATAATGACAATCTGAACCATCTTCTTCTTGCATGGATAGATAAAGCTGAGCATTCAATTCAGGGGATAATGCACTAGGTTGCAAGCTGCCTAAAATGGGCAGGCAAAGTCTGTCTGGTTCACCAATATATTTTCCTAAACCTGTCTCTTCAATCACTTTTCCATCAAGGCTCATAGCGTACACAGAAAGTGGAAAATAACATCCGTTGGAGAGATTCTTTAAACTTTTAACATCAATCCGTTTCCCACGAATATGTCCGTTTAAGTCGTGCAGACAAATATCAATGTGCTGAGTGTGAGGATATAAACTTAAATAATCATCAACCTCTTTTAAAAAAAACTCGGAATCGAAAATATGAGTTTGTGTTGGAAGAATAAAATCATCTGATATCTTAAGTGCCTTAAAGTGAGGATTTTGTAAGTTTAAACTTGGGTAAATATGCGTACTCATTATAAAAAACCTTGGTGGTTATTTAGCTAAAATCCTACCGTAGCGTGTGAATTTAATCGCGTAAAAAAAGAGTAAAATGATTAAACAGTAATTCATGAGTTATTTTGATTTTTTGTTTTAATAATCAAAACCTTGTAATTAATTTTTAAGGTAATTATTTTAAGTAAAATTAGTGTATAAAGGTCGTTTAAGAGCGAGTAAATTTCTGCGAATTTGCTTTTTAAAATTAAACAATATTAACAATTATGACCTTTCAATTTGGTGAGATAGTCAAACTGATTTAAACTTAAGACTTATCCAGTGAATCACTTATTTTTTGAAGTCTTGAATAGAGCAGGACCTTTTAGGGTGTTTACTGGAATTTTATTTTTGCGTTTTTTTAATTTATTTTTGAGTTCTCTTAATATGAAAAATATCGGTTTAGCCATTCTAGCAATCAGCCTTTCAGGTTGTGCTGCAATGAGCGTAGAAGAATGTAAGACTGCGAATTGGTCATTAGTGGGTGAGAAAGATGGTTCAAAAGGTTCGTCACCACGTTTAGATCAATATTACAAAGCATGTGGAAAAGCCAATATTGTTCCAGATCAAAAGTCATATGAACGCGGGTATAAAGAAGGGCTAGAGTATTATTGCCAGCCAACAAATATTTTTTATAGTGCTTTAGAAGGTAGTGGCAATATCAATGTGTGCCCAGTTGAGCAGCGTAATCGTTTAAGACCTTATTATCAGGCAGCTTCTGACTACTATAATGCAAAAAATGAATATGATCGTTATGACGAAAAGTTTAAACAATATTCTGACAGTGCTTATAACGAAAAATTAAAGCCAGAAGAGCGTGAACGTTATCGTAAGCTTTTAAGAGAGTTACAAAATGATCGTGACCGTATTAATCGAAACTATTGGAACTCAATTCGAGATATTGAGCGTTTTAAATACGATCATGGCTTAAAATAATATTTTAAAAGGATTGATCCAAATTAGATCAATCCTTTATTTTTTTTTAAAGATAATAACTAGTTTTTGTCATTAGCTTTGAAATAGCAGTCATCGTAATTTTTACTGCATATGGTAATTCAACACCACCTGCTTCAAGCGCTGTATGGCGATGATGTAATTCATCTTCATTCATTTGCTCTAAAATTTTACGAGAACGATCATCTTGAGCAGGTAACTGGTTTAAATGATCTTGTAAATGAAGGCTCACTTGGCGTTCGGTTTCGGCCACAAAACCTAAGCTATATTTGTCACCCGCAATACCAGCAAGTGCGCCCATGCCATACGAAAGCCCATACCAAATTGGGTTTAATAAACTGGTATGACTATTTAGCTCTTTTAAACGAACTTCACACCACGCTAAATGATCTTGTTCTTCAATTGCTGCTTGTTGCATTTCTTTGCGTACATTTGGCAATTTCGCCGTTAATGCTTGTCCATGATAAAGGGCTTGAGCGCACACTTCACCACTATGGTTAACACGCATTAAGCCTGCAACATGACGAGCATCTTCTACACCTAGTTTTGCTTCAACCGATTCGGCCGGATTTTGGCGCTGTGCTGCGGTTGCACCCGGAACAAGACTACGTAATGCTTGATCAAAAGAGTTAATGAGCTGATCAATTCCAGTATAGTGGCGCATAAATTAGTCCTCCAAAGAAAGATGTGCTGTGGCAAGCATTGGTTTTAGACGGGCTAGAAGCCAAATACTAAAGATTGCACTAAGTACAGCTGTAATAATAAATAGTATTTTAATATCAATTTTTAAAACACTTAAGATTAAGATTGAAAAAATTGCAGATGAAACCATAAAAACGGCATTTAAAATGTTGTTTGCTGCTACAACACGAGCACGATGTGAACGTGGTGAATAAGCCTGCATCATGGCATATAAAGGAACAATATAAAAACCGCCGCTAATCCCAAGTAAAGTCACCGCAATCATGACGTGATAGTAAACCCAACCTTGGGTAAAAATATCTTTTAATGTAAGTAATGCGCCAGTTCTTTCGGGTACAAAAGCTAAACTCGCAGCAAGGTAGAGTGCAAAAACGGTAAGACCAATCGCACCAATTGGTACCATTTTAATATTAATTTCTGAACCACCAATTTTACGGCAAAGAAGAGACCCGACGCCAATACCGACTGAAAAGAAAGTAAGCAAAAGGCTGACCACATTTTCTGATGCATGCAGATTTTGTTGGGTGAGCTGTGGAATTTGCGTTAAATAAGTAGCGCCATAAAACCAATACCATGAGTTACCTAACAAAATGGTGAACACTAAAGGTAAGCTTTTAGCATATTTAATTGTTTGAAAACTTGTGCGAAGAAAATTCCAATCAATCTTTAAATCGGGAGCAGCAACTTTCTGTGGCAAAATGAAGCGGCTACATAAATAGCCAATGCAGGCAATAATTACAACAGTAAGACTAATCCACAATAAGTTCCCATGTGATGATGCAATTACAGCACCACCTAAAATCATCCCGAATAAAATTGCCATTGATGTGCCCGACTGAAACAGAGCATTACCAGACATTAATTCTTGCGGTTTTAAAATTTCAGGCAAAATTGCGTATTTGATAGGACCAAAAAATGTTGAATGTGTCCCCATCAAAAATAAGGCAAAAAGAAGCAACCATAAGTGCCCCAACAGGAAACCAGCAGTACCGATCAGCATAATAATAATTTCTAAAATTTTTATGCCACGGACGAGTTGAGAGCGCTCATATTTATCTGCAATTTGTCCAGCAGTGGCCGAAAAAAAGAAATAGGGCAAAATAAACAAGAGAGCTGCTAAATTATTGAGGGTACTTACAGGGGCAGATTGCTGCTGAATCAAGCCATAAGTAATCACTAATAATAAAGCCTGCTTAAAAACGTTATCATTTAATGCGCCAAAAAACTGGGTAAAAAACATCGGTACGAACCGACGTGATGTCATCAGGTGCTCATCTTGTTTCATCATGTGCAAACTTCATTGTGTTTTATAAAAAAATGTGACCGATTGTTAATTTGCATCGAAAACCATGTATGATATTTTTAACGCTTGATTAAATGAAAAATCAATGGTTTTGAGTGAGTTTTACACTTACCTTGGTGCGTTTTATTAAAAAATAAGTCTAGAGTTTTCTATGCCTTCTAAAATTAAGTTTAAACAGTCAACTCTCTCTCATTCTATGCATTTAATTTTAAAAATGCAGGGGATTCCTAAACTTATTTGTAGCAGCTTGTTGTTCACAGTTTGTGTAACACAAAGTTTTGCTCAAACTTCAGTTGATAGTGACACTTCAACTTTAAATCAAACGGTGTCTGATGCGTCAACTGAACAATTAGTTCCAGTGAGTCAGCAAACAACTGCTCCAATAACAGATATTGCTACACTTGTGACTCAAGCGCAGCAACAACAAGATAGCTTGGCTATATTGCAACAACAAGAACAATTTCCAAATCAAATTGATGAATTTAAGCCAATTACGCTTGATAATCTTGATGATTTACCGGACATGCCTGTTGATCAAAACATGGCAAACGAAATTTATAAAGTCGCTGAAGAAGCTAAAAGTGAGGCGCAAAACTTCCAAAATGGTACGCAGAAGCTACCCGAAGTTACAGTCAGTGATGCAACTCAGTCTGAGTTAAATCAGATTAATCAAGCACCTGTAAATATTGATCAGCTTATGCAAGAGATTAAATCTGACAGCCAGATTGTAGTCGAGGCCAATGAAACTGGAAAAACTTTACCTGAGTTAACTCCGGAGGCTGAGCAGCCACCTGAGCAGGCTGGTTTCTTTAAACGTATTTTAAATAAAGTGCGCCCACCACGTGCGATTCCGATGGAACAAGTTCCGCGTATTAGTGCAGATGTGGAGGGTGCTTCAGATGCACTGGCTAAAAATATTAAAGGGAAATTATCAACCTTCACCCAAGAATCATTTGAAGATTTTAATGCGGCTTTACCTCAGCTCAGAACGCTAAGTAATCAGGCAGCTCAAGCAGTTGGTTATTATAATGCTGAGTTTAAATTTGAAAAATTAAGTCCGAGCCGAGTTCGCGTTAAGGTTACCCCAAATGAACCAGTGCGAATTAATGAGCAAAATATCGAATTTACTGGTGCTGGTGAAAAACGCCCTCAGTTTCAGGTTATTCGCTTAATTCCTGATCAGGATGTCGGGGATATCTTTAACCATGGTTTATATGAAACCACGAAAACTCGAATTGTTAACGCAGCCACTGATAACGGTTATTTTGATGCTTATTGGCGACTGCACGATGTGAAAGTGAGTCAGCCAGAAAACAAGGCCGATATCAATTTGCGCTACGAAACAGGTGAGCGTTATAAATTAGATAAGGTTGAGTTTCGCATGAGCGATCCATCGAAACCGTTGCCTTTGAATCAAAATATTTTAGAAAGTATGGCCCCTTGGAAAGAGGGTGATGACTATGCATTTTGGCGTGTAAATACTTTAGCAAATAATCTAACTAACTCTCGTTATTTTAACTACACCTTAGTTGATAGCATCAAACCCGACCCAATTGAAAAACCACTTGAACTACCACCAGATTTGCAAGCTTTAGTCGATGAACAAAATATCGATGTTGATGAGTCTAATTTACTTTCACCTGAAGAAAGACAACTTGCTAAAGCACGTCAATTAGCCACATCTAATAAAGAAGTTACACAAAACGTAGTAGATGAAAAACAGTTTGCTGGAACACAAAAAGTAAAAGAGGGAGAACCTCAAACAGCAATGTTGCAAAGTGCTCCAAGTCAGCAGGATGACAAAGAAACTGAACAAGATCGTTTACAAGCTCAAGCACGTGAAACGAAAAGAATTCCAGTCATTGTGACTTTAAATGCAGATAAGCTAAATAGTTTAGAAACGGGTATTGGTTATGGGACCGATACAGGTGCACGTTTACGTAGTCAGTACCGTCGCTCTATTGTGAACAAATATGGTCATTCTTTTGATGCCAACTTAGAAGTCTCACAAATTCGTCAATCTATTGATGGCCGATATAGTATTCCCTATAAGCATCCGTTAAATGACTATTTTAACATCGTGGGCGGTTATGAGCGTGAAACTCGTGATGACATTGGTCCAGATGTAAGTTTGCTTACTGAATCTGCTGTTGTTGGTGGTGAGCGAATCATTAAGCGTCCACTAGGGAACTGGCAACATACTTTTGGTGTCCGCTACCGTTTAGACCGTTTAACCCAACAGGGTAATGTTGATATTTCTGAGCTACCAGATGCATTTAAAACTGCGGCATCAGAGCAAGAAGCATTATTATTTAGTTATGAAACCTCTAAAACTTCGAGTAATACCCGGTTAAACCCAACGAAAGCTTTTAAACAAACCTATAAATTAGAATTAGGTAGTGAGAGTTTACTGTCCGATGCCAATATGGCTATCGCAAGTGCAGGTTGGAGATTTATTTATTCTCTTGGCGAAAATGATGATCATCAATTCGTTGGAAGATCTGACCTTAGCTACATTTTTACCGACGATTTTGACAAAGTTCCGTACAATCTTCGATTCTTTACTGGTGGTGACCAAACAATTCGTGGTTTTGACTATAAGAGTCTTTCTCCAGAAGTAGATGGATATAAAATTGGGGGACAAGCTTTGGCTGTAGGTTCTTTAGAATATAACTATCAGTTTAAAGACGGTTGGCGAGCCGCTGTTTTCTCAGACTTTGGTAATGCCTATGATAAAGACTTTAATAATCCAGCAGCTTATAGCGTTGGGGTTGGAATTCGCTGGAAGTCTCCAATCGGACCAATCCGTTTAGATGTCGCATCGGGTATTTCAGATGAAAACCATCCGATTCGTTTACATTTCTTTATAGGCCCACAACTTTAAAAATAAAATTTTATTAGGTTTATTTTATGGCGGATGTAGAACAGCAGCCAACTTCGGCACCTCGCTCACCTAAGAAGCGGCGCATTTTGCGTAGTTTCCTGCTGACGATATTGATCATATTTTTATTATTAGCGTCTTCGTTAGTCATCATGATGTCAACAGATCGCGGAAGTCGTTTTTTATTAGATCGGGTTTTAGAAGCTCAGAAAATAATTAAATATGAATACGAAGGCGGAAACTTACTGCGCGGAATTATTCTTAAGAATGTTTTGGTGCAATTAACAGAAGTTGATGTTTCATTAGACAGAGCTGATGTAGGCTTAGGTTGGCGCTCTTTATTATTAGAAAAAGAAGTGCATTTAAGCCATGCAGATGTGCGTAATTTACGTATTATTAATAAAACTCCGCCGTCTGGTAAGGCATTCGAATTTAAGCCAATTAAATTACCATTTGTTCTACGTGTCGATGAAGCTGACGTTGATCATTTAGAAATTAAGCTAGCAACCTCAGATGTAAATTTTCATGACGTTCATTTGCAAGATGCACTTTGGTCAGAGACTAAACTAGAATTTGAAAAATCCAGTATGGATATGGGCTATCTTTCAGTCCACAATGCCACAGGAAAAATGGATTTCAGTGGTAAATATCCATTAGATGCTACAGCAGATTTGAGAATCCCATCTTTAAAAAGTTTAAATATTCAAAATATTAAAGTCGTAGCACGCGGAAGTTTAGATACTTTAAAAGCTGGGGTTGCAACAACAACTCCCGATTTGTTAACGGGTTGGGTGGTATTGCATCCTGTTCGTGATGAAGTTCCAATGCAAGGTGAGTTACTACTAAAAAATTATCACTTACCTTTATTGGTTGAACAAAAGCTATTTGCCAAAAATGGTGTAATCAAGTTTCAAGGTGATATTAAACAACTTAATTTGGCCGTTGATACAGATTTAAAAGGTGAGAATTTACCTGAAGGTCAATACAACGCTTTAATGAATACTGATTTGGTTCATCAGTTGAATATCACTGATTTTAATGGCCAAGTCATGAAAGGCGCTGTTAACCTGAAAGGTTTAGTCAGCTGGAAAGATCATGTTACTTGGGATATTAAAGGCCGTTTAGACCATATTAATCCTAAAGACAAAGCCATTCCTCAGGTTGTACAAGACTTTTTACCGCCAAGTTTAGATGCTGCCGTTGCCTCAACCGGTTCTTTGGAAAAAGGTACTGAAGTATTTGCTAATGTTGATTTTGACCGTTATGAGTCTTGGAAGCTTAAGTTTAATCAGGCTCCTGAAAAAAATAATAAACCTCAACCAATGCTCATGAATGTAGCTTGGACGAAAATAGATCGTGCAATGCCTTATATTGGGTGGTTAAGTAGTGACAGTGGTCAGGTCGATTTAACGTTACGTGATGGTCAGCAAGATATTAAGGTTGCAACAAAAGTATATCAGCATGAAAAAACTTTATTGCCAGCAGGACAATATCTAGCCAATTTGAATGTTAAAGATAATATTTTAAATGTTCCCAATTTTAGTTTTGCTGCTGAAAAAGGTAGCTTAACTGGTCAGGCTAAAGTGTTTCTTCCGACTGAAAAACGTCAGTTGGTTTGGAATGCATTATTAAATGCAAAAGATTTTAATCCACAAAGTATTCATGCGGCAGCACCTGTCAATCTTTTAAATGGTTCGATTAAAGCGAATGGTTTTGCTAAACCAAATCAGCAAATCATTCAATTTGAGAAAATTGATTTAACTGGTCGACTGGCTCAAGCAGGTCAAGAGACTGTTAGTTTGGGTGGGAAAAGTACCGCAGCATTATTATTCCATGATGTAAAAGCTGGTGGTGGCTTTAAAGGCTTTGCAGTTAATTATGATGGATCTTTAAAAGCCCTAAAACAGGCAAATGGTTTATTGAAGTTTTCTATAGCGGGCACACCAGATTTTATTCGAATTAACCAGCTACAGCATGATGGTGTCGCTGGGAAAATCTATGCAACGGGTTCTGTAAATTTGAAAGATCGCATTGCATGGGATATTAATAGTTCGTTGGTGCGCTTTAAACCTCAATATTTTACCTCAGCTGTAAAAGGTGAAATTTCAGGTAATCTGAAAACTCAAGGGGTTTGGTCAGATCATTTAAAACGAATTAATATTCAACAACTGAATCTTGCTGGCTTTATAAATAATAAACCTGTTCGAGGTAAGGGTAATCTATCTTTATTGATGGACTCTAACCAAAACGGCTTTTTACCGCAGCAATTTGAAGCAAATAATTTATTTTTAGTCTATGGGCAGAATCAGCTACAAGCGACAGGTAATGCTCAAAATCTAAAAATCAAGCTCAATGCACCAGCACTTTACGAGTTATACCCAGGATTACGCGGTCGAGCTTATGGTGATCTGAATGTACAATCACAACCACGTTTAAAAGCAACAGCAAATATCGCCGTAGATGATTTTGCTTTTAATACTTTAGTGAGCGTGAAGAGATTGAGTATTCAAGGTGAACTTCCAACATCGGAAACAACGCCAACTCAATTAACCGCAAAATTAGATAATTTGCGTAGCGGAAATAGACAAATTCAGTCGGCTGAAGTGAATCTGACAGGAACGAGAAAAGCGCATTTATTGAAAGTACTTGGCAATAATAGTATTTCTAAGTTCTATGTTCAGTTAGCAGGTGGGTTTAACCAAAACAATGATTGGTTAGGTCAAATTCAGAAAGGAAGTTTTGATTCAAGACGTATTCGTCTTGCACAAAATCAAAATGCTCCAGTGATTTATTCTTCTGCAAGATCTGAGTTATATGTAGGTCAACATTGTTGGCAAAGTGCGAATAGCCAGCTCTGTTTTGATCAGCCAGTACGAGTAAGTAAGGCTCGCGGTAATATTTCGTTTGTAACTCAGAACATGGATTTAAGTGACTTCGCGGCATTTATGCCAGAAGGCTTGGCGATGACTGGGCAATTAAACGGTTATGCTAAGGCTGCGTGGGTAAATGGTGGACATCCAAAACTTGATGCACGTTTAATTACACGTAAGGGTGAAATTGGTTTAGCTGCTGAAGATCCTCAAGATCCCGCAACCACACTGGCTTATGATGAGCTGGGTGTTATTGCAAAAAGTGTATCTGAAGGACTGTTATTCCGTGTTGATGTGAAAACACCTGATATTGGTACGGGTTATGCGAACGTCATTATCAATCCATTCCAGCCATCAATGCCAATGCATGGTGAAGTCGCTTTTAATGATGTTCAATTAAAAGTATTAAAACCATTTATTCAAGATGTCCGAAAACTGAGCGGGACCTTAGCCTTGGCTGGTAAAGTCAACGGTACATTAACTCAGCCACAATTTACTGGTGAAATGCGTTTGAAAAATGGCGCAATCAGTATGATTTCGCTTCCAGTTAATTTAACGAATGTTCAGGTTTACTCATCAATTCGTCAGGACATGGCAACAATTGATGGTGCGTTTAACAGCGGTCAAGGTGTAGGGCTTTTAAAGGGTAGTTTTGAATGGAAAGATTCGCCACGTCTTCAATTAAACCTCAAAGGTGATAATTTACTTGTACGTCAGGCTCCATTAATTACTGCAATTGCTAATCCAAACCTTACACTTGATATGTATCCTTTCGATAAGCGTTTAAGCTTAAAAGGATCGGTAGATGTTCCTCGTGCACGTATTTCAATGCCAGAAACAACTGCTCCAGTCATTAACACCTCATCAGATGTCCGCATAGTTCGACAAGGCCAAGATCCGCTTGCAATTTTACGAGCTGCTAAACCTTGGGATATTCGAGCTGATATTGCTGTTAATATTGGAAACCAAGTGATATTCCAAGGCTTCAACAGTAATATTCCATTAGTTGGTCGTTTAAATTTAAGCCAACGTGGCTACGAGACTGCAATGAGAGCGAATGGAGCAATTGGTGTCAGTCAAAAAGTGAAAATCGAAGCCTATGGACAAAGTCTAGATTTGAATCGAGCAATTGCGCGTTTTAATGGTCCATTGGCTAATCCGACTTTAGATATCGATGCAAACAAAAATGTTCAGGGCAGTATGGTTGGGGTACGTGTTACAGGTACTGCAACATCACCAAACATTCAGGTTTACAATGATGCCGGACTATCTGAGCAAGAAGCATTGAACGCACTCGTTACGGGCCGTATTAATGAAGGTTCAAGTGGTTTAAGTAATGCAGAAGGATTTAAGTCCGATGTAAATAACACCATTGCTGCCGCAGGGATTAGTATGGGCTTAGGTGGTACACGTGCTTTAACGAATCAGATTGGACGTACTTTCGGTCTGAGTGGCTTAGCTCTAGATGCACAAGGTACGGGTGAAGATACGCAAGTGAGCTTAACGGGCTATATCACTCCTGATCTATTTATTCGTTATGGTGTTGGCGTATTCACCCCAGTGAACAAGCTGACTTTACGTTATCAAATGAATCGACGTTTATACTTAGAAGCAAGTCAGTCTTTAGAAAGAGCGATCGATTTATTCTACAATTGGCGCTTCTAGTAGGCGGGAAATTAAACATTAGAAAGTATCCTAGTACCTATAATGATTTGATTAGTCTCAAGTAATAACGAAATAAAAGCTCACTTCTTAGTGGGCTTTTATTTTAAACACTTCTATAGGATTTAAAAAATTGAATATTTATCGATATAGAGTATCGATTCTCTTAAAAAGAACTAAAGCTTGAACAGGCTTTTAATTAAAGAAAACTCACTTGAAAATTACTATTTTATAAATTAGTTTTCAGAATCATTAAATGAAATTAAATTGATAATACCTTGTTGATAAGTGCAAATAAGGTGGTTTTTTCCAAGGATATAGCAGTGAAAATAGATACTTCTGTTGAAATTAAATATGACAAGGAAAACGATACAAATATTAAATATCGTGGGCTAATTCAAAAGTTAACTGCAACATTGTCGATGACGCTTTTGTCATTTGGATGGGGCTCTACCGTAAATGCTGCACAACAACAAATTGCTTTAGTAGGAACATGGACATCGATCCCTAACGCACCACTTGCGCAAAAACCAAAACAAGCCAGTGAAGGTTTGTACCAGTTTAAAGTGAACAGCGATGGCACATTAACTCATGTTAATGTCTTGAAAATGAAAAGCCCTTCTTGGATTGTGAAATCGAAAGATGGCCGCTTTGCCTATACTACCAATGAAGAAAATGAAGGAGCGGTAACAGCATTATCAATTCAAAATGGAAAGGTGAATGTGTTGAACACAGTGGATAGCCATGGTGGACATCCAACACATGCATCAATCAGTTTAGATGGTAAATTCCTATTTGTGTCGAACTATTCAGCATTTGATAAAGGTCGTGGTGGGGTAGCTGTTTTTCCAATTTTTCCAAACGGCCATTTAGGTGAAAAAGTACAAAATATTGTTTTTAGCGAGGGTTCTGGTCACGTCAAAGGTCGTCAGGACAGTGGTCATGCGCATTCGACCACATTTAGCCCAGATGGTAAGTATCTATATGCAAGCGATCTTGGAAATGACAAAGTCTATACTTTTCACTATAACCCGAATAAACCTCAACCACTCGAAGCGGACAATAGCCGAGATGTGACTTTTAGGCATGGTTCTGGCCCGCGTCATATGGTCTTTTCGCCAAATGGCAAACATGCGTACGTTACCGCAGAAATGCGAAGCGAAATTGTGACATTTAATGTGCAAGATGGTCATTTGAAAAAAGTGGCTGAATTAAAACTAATTCATGAAGATAAAACACCTGAATTTAAAAGCGCGAGTGGAATTATCCTCAGTCCAAATGGCAAATATGTGATTGCTGCCAATCGTGGTGCAGACAATAAACTTTTGGTATTTAAAATTCAGCAGAATGGATTGCTAGCTAAACCAATCGTTTATAAAGCCAATGGAATTGAGCCCCGTGCTTTCTCATTCGATGCATCGGGTAAATATCTGTATGTAACCAATGTTTATAGTAATAACATTAGCTTGTTCCGTTTTGATGCCAACAAAGGCACCTTAAAACCCGTTGGTGATGCAGCAAAAATATCAACACCGACGGATATCAAATTTTTTAATTAACTCAAACTAGCATTTCTAATGCTTGATATAAAAAAGGCCGAGGGGAAATCATCTCGGTTTTTTTGACTGTTTTTGCAAAAATGATGATTTTCCGTATGATATGGGCAGCAATAATTAGTGTAGTGAAATGATGAAAAAGATTTTATTGATTGCGGTGAGTTTATTTTTTGTTGGTTGTTCAGAGAAGAAGCCATTAACACCTGAAGAGCAATGGCATGGCTTTTGTACTAGCGTAGGAAATGCGGCTAGAAGCATTGTTTTTGATCGTCAGCAAGCAATTGAAAAAACTCAGGCTGTTGAGCATGCAAATAAAATTGAAGATGACATTACCAAAAAGTTCATTCTTAATATTATTGATAAAGTCTATGCGATTCCAAAAGAAGAATTAACTCAAGATTCTCAAGCACTCCAAGAAAAAGTTAGAAAGCAAGCGATGGATGAATGTTTGATAACGCCTCATGACAAAATGCCAAAATATAAATCGTTCTAATTGTGTAAGGTTATTGAATTTCCTCTCTTGCGGGGTGTTTTTGCTCAAAAATAAACCGAATTTGGCTGATTTGTTCGTTATTTATACATGGGTATTTAGATACAAAATAATGGGCATCACGGAGAAACACCCCGTTTTCATTAACTTTTACCTTGAACTCTAGTAAACTTTTGTAGTCCATATTACTTGTGAAGCTTTTTAAGAAAGCTGGAATTTGCAAGTAATTTTTCAAAAAAAGAGGAATGAACACCGTGCTAGAAGCTTACCGCCAACACGTTGAAGAACGTGCCGCACTCGGAGTCCCACCGAAGCCACTTGATGATGCTCAAACAGCTCAGCTTGTTGAACTATTAAAAAATCCACCAGCAGGCGAAGAAGCGTTCTTGGTTGATTTGCTTGAAAACCGTGTTCCTGCAGGTGTTGACCAAGCAGCTTACGTAAAGGCAGCGTTCTTGGCAGCGATTGCAAAAGGCGAAGCAACTTCACCACTCGTTTCTAAAGAACGTGCAGTTTACTTACTTGGCACAATGCTTGGTGGTTACAACGTAGCACCACTTGTTGAGCTTCTTGACGATGCTGAACTTGCAAACCTAGCTGCTGAAGCATTAAAGAAAACACTTCTTGTATTTGATGCATTCCATGACGTAGCAGATAAAGCAAAAGCTGGTAACGCTGCAGCTAAAGCTGTTTTACAATCTTGGGCAGAAGCAGAATGGTTCACTAGCCGTCCTGATGTTCCAGAAGAAATCAAAATCACTGTGTTCAAAGTAACTGGTGAAACAAATACTGATGACTTGTCTCCAGCTCAAGATGCTTGGAGCCGTCCAGATATCCCATTACATGCAAATGCAATGTTGAAAAACGAGCGTGATGGTATCAACCCTGAAAAACCAGGTGAAGTTGGTCCATTAAGCCAAATCAAAGAACTCATCGCGAAAGGCAACCAAGTTGCTTATGTTGGTGACGTTGTTGGTACAGGTTCTTCTCGTAAATCTGCAACTAACTCTGTACTTTGGTTCTTCGGTGACGAACTTCCACACATTCCAAACAAAAAAGACGGTGGTGTGTGCTTAGGTTCTAAAATCGCTCCAATTTTCTTTAATACAATGGAAGACGCAGGTGCATTACCTGTAGAAATCGACGTTGCTAACATGAACATGGGCGACGAAGTTGTATTGAAAATTGACCACGCTGCCGCAAAAGTTACTGCTTTTAAAGATGGCGTACAAATTTCAGAAGCAGAACTTAAAACTCCAGTACTTTTAGACGAAGTACGTGCTGGTGGTCGTATTAACTTGATCATTGGTCGTGGTTTAACAGCTAAAGCACGTGAAGAATTAGGTCTTGCACCTTCTACATTGTTCCGTACACCTGTACAACCTGCTGACACTGGCAAAGGCTTCACCCAAGCTCAGAAAATGGTTGGTCGTGCATGTGGTTTAGCTGAAGGTCAAGGTATTCGTCCGGGTACTTACTGTGAACCTAAGATGACTACAGTTGGTTCTCAAGATACAACTGGTCCAATGACTCGTGACGAGTTAAAAGACTTAGCTTGCTTGGGCTTCTCTGCTGACTTGGTAATGCAGTCTTTCTGTCACACAGCTGCGTATCCAAAACCAGTTGACGTAACAACTCACCATACATTACCTGACTTCATCATGAACCGTGGTGGTGTATCTTTACGTCCAGGTGACGGTATTATCCACTCTTGGTTAAACCGTATGTTACTTCCAGATACAGTAGGTACTGGTGGTGACTCACATACTCGTTTCCCAATCGGTATTTCTTTCCCAGCGGGTTCTGGTCTTGTTGCGTTCGCAGCTGCAACTGGTGTTATGCCACTTGATATGCCAGAGTCTGTACTTGTTAAGTTCAAAGGTAAAATGCAACCTGGTATCACTTTACGTGACCTTGTACATGCAATTCCTTACTACGCAATTCAAGCGGGTGACTTAACTGTAGAGAAGAAAGGTAAGAAAAACATCTTCTCTGGTCGTATCCTTGAGATCGATTTGTCAGAAATGGAAAATGACTTGACTGTTGAGCAAGCATTCGAACTTTCTGATGCATCTGCTGAACGTTCTGCTGCTGGCTGTTCAATCACACTTTCTGAAGAGAAAGTTGCTGAATACTTGCGTTCTAACATCACCATGTTGAAGTGGATGATCGCAGAAGGCTATGGCGATGCTCGTACTATGGCGCGCCGTGCTGAAAACATGCAGAAGTGGTTAGACAACCCAAGCTTGTTAAAAGCTGATGCTGATGCAGAATACTTAAAAGTTTACGAAATCGATCTTGCTGACATCAAAGAACCAATTCTTTGCTGCCCGAACGATCCAGACGACGCGAAACTTCTTTCTGACGTTCAAGGCGACAAAATTGATGAAGTATTCATCGGTTCTTGTATGACGAACATCGGTCACTTCCGTGCAGCTGGTCAGTTACTAGATAAAGTACCTGGTGGTTCATTATCTACTCGTTTATGGTTGGCTCCACCAACTCGTATGGACGAGCACCAATTAATGGAAGAAGGCTTGTATAACATCTATGGTCGTGCTGGTGCGCGTACAGAGATGCCAGGCTGTTCATTATGTATGGGTAACCAAGCACGTGTAGCACCGAACACAACATGTGTATCGACATCTACTCGTAACTTCCCGAACCGTTTAGGTCAAGGTGCAAACGTTTACTTAGCGTCTGCTGAGCTTGCATCTGTAGCTGCGGTTCTTGGTAAATTGCCAAGCCCAGAAGAATATCAACAGTACGCGTCGCAAATCGACAGCGCTTCTGCTGACATCTACAAATACTTAAACTTCGACAAGATGAGCGAATATACTAAAGAAGCTGATCAAGTTGATACTAAGAAAATCCAAGCTGCTCAATTGACTTAATGAGCTAGGATCAAGAAAAGCCGAAAGGCTTTTCCCTAGCGCAAGAGCAAATCTATGATTTGCTTGAGCAAAAAGCTAGAATAAGGGCTGATTAATCAGCCCTTATTTTTTGAAATAATTTCTAATTAATCTAAAATTTGATACCAAGCTTTAAATTAAAAAATTGTAGTGATTTCTGTACTATGCATATCTAATAATTTTAATGGGTGTAGTCCAGTAATTTTGTCTTTACAATTTAATCAATCCATCATTTAATTATTGAAAATTAGTGACTTAAAAAGTTGATTCAACTAAATGGCTAAACAATCGCGTTTCTTATGTATTGGTGGATTCCTTAACGGTTCAGCGGTTAAAGACCAAGGGGACAGCTTTGTTTGTGTTGAAAATGACAAACATGTAACCTATCACAAAAAGGAAATCTTCCATCAAGATTCGTGGGACCAAGATTACTACGTCTGTGAAACTACAACAGACCAACAAGCACGAAATTGGGTTTATGATATCAAGCCCGATTAATTCAGCAGATGTAATTGAGTATTTTTTTAAATAAATATATGAAAAGCCCCATCATAAGGGGCTTTTTTAAAACTAAAACAATTCTACCAATAACCCAACACTTTCCACCAAAGTCCGCCAATCACCACAAAGATGATGATATTAACCACGCTCATGACAAAGCCAGCTTTCCACCATTCACCAAGTGTGGTGTAGCCTGAACCAAACACAACAGGCGATGTACCCGTTGCATAATGGGTTAAGGTCATCATGATGCTAGATGCTGCTGCCATTATTAAAGCAAAGAGCATTGGCGGTGCACCAAGTGCAAGTCCTGCCGTATAAAAGGCTGCAAACATTGCAGTAATATGTGCCGTGGTACTAGCAAACATATAATGTGCATACAGATAAGCAAGCATTAACAATAGACAAGCAGGCATCCAGCTTAGGCCTAAATGACCAATACTGGTTTCTAAAACACTCGAGAACCACGTGATTAAACCAAGCTTATTTAAATAAGTCGCCATCATCACTAATGCTGCGAACCAAGTAATCGTATCCCACGCATTTTTTTGCGTCAGAATATCATCCCAAGTGAGTACACCTGTAAGTAGCAATAATCCTAAACCAATAAAAGCAGTCGTCGTTGGGTCAACAGCCCAAGCGGAGCCAAAAATCATGGCGGGAATTCCTGCCCATAGCATCAATAAAATACCGAATACACCAAGCATGATGATTTCATTTTTACTGACTGGGCCCATTTCTTTTAATTTAGTTTTAGCAAACTGCGCTGCATTAGGCGTTTCTTTGACTTCGGGTGGATACATCAAATACATAATTAAAGGCATAATAATTAAAGCAATCAAACCAGGCATCAACATCGCTAATGCCCAAGTGCTCCAACTTAATGAAATTTCACTATTGGTCGCCTTTGCCACTAAATCAACGACTAATGGGTTAGGGGCAGTTGCCGTAATAAACATTGCAGAGGTAATCGGGTTGGCTTGGTAGTTAACCAATGACAGATATTTTCCCATCCGACCTTCGGTACCTTTAGCAGGATCAGAATCATAACTAGTAGAAATTGCCAGCACAATCGGATGAATTATTCCGCCACCACGAGCCGTATTACTTGGCGTTACAGGGGCGAGAATGAGTTCTGAAAGTACCATGCTATAGCCAATACCAATGGTTTTTTTGCCCCAAACTGCGATAAATAAATAGCCTAACCGTGCACCCAATCCAGTTTTTTGCAAACCTTTAGAGATCATGATGGAAATACCAATCAACCAGATGAGTGGGTTAGCAAAGCTACTAAGGGCATCTTGAATTGCACCGCTTGGGCTCGTGTTAGTCACGCCAGTAATAGCGACTAAAGTTATTGCAATAATAGCAATGGCACCAATTGGCATCGCTTTACCGATGATTGCGGCAATTACACCTACAAACATCGCTAACAAATGCCAAGCATCAGGATCAACACCATTTGGTACAGGAATCACGAACCAGATTAACAATGTAATAAATAAAGAAATAAGTGTAGGGAGGGCTTTAAATCCCATGTAATTTCCCCTTGTTTTCATATGATTAAAAATTAAAGTTCTTTATGAGTAAATCGCTAAAGACATAAGTATTAAAGTTCTATTATTGATTAAATGATTCAAGAATTCAAAAAATCACAAGCAATAAGTACTAGCTTTCATTTCTATGAAAAATGTCATTCTTTTAAGTTAAATATTTCTTAATTTAAACCTAAACTATTAAGTTTTACTGAACTTTTAACTCTGAAATGGATGTCAGAATGATAAATTCTCTGTATAGATATCAGTCTAATAAATAGTACTTAGTATGGTTAATTTTAAAAAAAGCTATAAAGATATCTAATTAAATTAATATATTCTAATGCTAATTTTTAGAAAATATTAAAGATTAAAAAATAAATTATATATCTAGATTAAGGTATAACAGGTGTAAAAAATTATTAAATAAAATAACTTAGATATAATATTGGATAAAAATTGGTCTTTCTGAGTTGTTGATTTTATTGAAAGCGTGAAATGAGTCATGAGTTTATTTGAAAATGTTAAATATATCATTTTAAAATTTTATATATATAAAATTGAATATAGTAGTAGTAATTAACTGGTTTTTTGTTTTAAAATAATTAAACGAACTTAAAAATAATTAAAAAAAATATGGGTATTTTATATAGGGAATTTGAGAATGCTAAAGACAATAGTTGAGTTTAAATTTGATGATTATCAACTATATGAACAAAAAATACACTCCAACGAAGGAGGAATTTTAGTTCAAAAAACTGAAGATATCGCGCAATATATTTTTAGTATATTGAGAAATAGATATCATTTAAATGTAGAACTATATAGTGAAAATTGGGGATGGCAAATTGAAATTCCATTGCCTGAAATAACGATGTATCTTGGAATAAGTGTCTATGAAGAATATAGAAATGGATTCGCAATTTTTATTTCACCGAATACACCTATTTTAAGAAAGTTTTTATTTCGAAAAATTGATATTACCCATCATATTATGGTGCTGCAAAATTATATAAATATTATCTTAAAATCACATCCGGGAATCTATGATGTGATGTGGTGGAAAGAAAATGAATTCCGATGTGTAGCGGCGAGCTGAAGTAGAAAAAATAAAATTTTAATTACCGAAGCGTGTTAAGGAAAATTTATTAAAGACCGTATTGGTGAATAGGCAGTGAGAGCTTACTATATCTTCAATATCAAGTGGTCAGATCAATATGCAAAATTCAGCGTTGAAGGGATTGAGTAAGTTTTTCTATAATAATCTTCATAATCATGACTATGAAACTACGGTAAGTAGATGTATTAATTATTTTTTAGTTGTTTTAATTGTTGGTAATGTTGCTGCCGTTTTATTAGAAACAGTAAATGATTTGTACACAAGCTATCGTATTTGGTTCGACTATTTTGAAGTTATTTCAATTGCAATTTTTAGTATTGAATATTTATTAAGATTGTGGAGTGTTGCGGATCGAGATCCAACACAATCTGCATGGAAAGTCCGCTTGAACTGGATGAAAAGCGGGGAAGCAATTATTGATTTGATGGCAATTTTACCTGCCTATCTCAATTTCTTTGTACGAATTGATCTTCGTATGCTTAGAATCTTACGTTTGCTTCGTTTATTAAAATTAACACGCTATTTCATCTCACTACAGATATTGTTATGCGTGATCAAACGTGAGAAAGGTTCTTTTCAGGCTGTTATCTTTATTTTAATCATTATGATTATTATGACTGCTTCTGGAATTTATGTGGTTGAAAACAAGGCTCAGCCAGAAGCTTTTAGTTCAATACCTAAATCTATGTGGTGGGCTGTTGTTACTTTAACCACAGTGGGTTATGGCGATGTAACACCAGTGACCAGTTTAGGAAAGTTACTGGGGGCACTCATTACAATTTTGGGTGTTGGTATTGCGGCTTTACCAGCTGGTATTTTGGCATCGGGGCTTGCAAATGAACTTAACCAGCGTAATCAAAGGCTAGAGCAAGAATTTCGTGAATTACTTCAAGTACGAGGTATTGATATTTTACATGATGAAGTTGAAATAGAACGAATACGTCAAAAAGTAGGTCTACCCAAAGAGCAGGCGCATAACCTGATTGTTCAAATTATGCGAGAAAAAGTATTAGAGCAAGAAGAGTCCGTCAGAGAGAAAAAATGTTATTGTCCACACTGTGGTGGAAAGCTAACTGATTAGAAATAATAAGTTAGCATCTTCTTTGATTAAATTTACTTACTGGCTTTTTCAACAGCAAATGCAATAAGTAAAATGATAAGACCACCGAGACTTAAAGTAAAACCTATCCAAATTGGCGCGATCCAACCCATTTGGTGGCTGAGTACCCATCCACCTAAAAATGCACCTAATGCATTGGCCATATTAAAGGCAGAGTGGTTGAGTGATGCTGCTAATGTTTGGGCATCGCCTGCAACATCCATTAGACGGGTTTGCAAAGCTCCGCCTAATCCCATTACAGTGAGACCAATCAAAAATAATGAAGCAATAGCACTATAGATATTACTCATTAAGAAACTGGCAACAACAAAAGCGATAGCTGAACTAATTAATACACCTACAATCGTTTTGTTTAGGTTTTTATCAGCAAGCCATCCCGCTGCTAAGCCACCAATAACCATACCGATACCCCAGATAGCTAAAGCGATAGGGACAATTTGGATATTAACTTTAGTATATTCAGTCAAAATTGGTGAGACATAACTATAAACAGAAAACATGCCTCCAAAACCGATAGCACCTACCGCTAGTGTTAACCACATATTGATATTTTTAAGACCAGCTAATTCTGTTTTTATACTGGCAGTAGCTTGGACTGGAATATTGGGTACAAAAAAACCAACAGCAATTAAAGTGACGAATGCAATGGTTGCTGAAAACTCAAAACCAGCTCTCCAACCAAAGTTTTGACCTAACCATGTTGCGAGAGGAACACCAATTACAGTTGCCACTGTAAGACCCATCATCATTTGGGCAACCGCAGAAGCTCTTCTTGATGGACCCGCTAGTTCTGCTGCAACTAAGGCACCGACTCCAAAATATGCTCCGTGTGGTAAACCTGCAATGAAACGTGAGATTAAAACAGTTTCAGGTGTATGAGCTAAAGCAGTACAGGCATTAGCTACACCATAAAAAAGCATTAAGCCAAGTAATAAAGTTTTTCTAGGTACTTTGGCTCCGAGAATAGCAATGATAGGAGCACCAATAACTACACCCAATGCATAGGCACTAATAAAATGGCCAGCTTCAGGTACTGTAATATGTAAATTATTTGCAATTTCTTGAATCAGTCCCATTGCGACGAATTCGGTAGTTCCAATACAAAAACCACCTACAGCGAGAGAGAAAATTGCTAAAAAGAGAGAATAGTGTTGATGTGTAGAAAGAGGGGATTGCGGGGACGCCATAATAAGTTAAGGGAAGACACAAAAAAGAGAAGTATAAGGGAAAAGTGAACAGAATAATAAAAAACTAAATTAATGAGAAAATGATTACGTATTTAAATGAGGTAAATTTAAATTTTTATATGGAATAATTCATCGAAAAACTTTTAAAAATTATATATGATTAGCGCGTAATACTTTAAGCATTACAACAAGTTGTATAAATATCTAAAAAAAGAGATGCTAAAACGTGAGAAAATTATTTATTACCTGCCTTATGGGTATGGCTATGTTATCTATGTCTGGTTGCGCAGTATTTATGGCGGGTAATCAACCAAGTAAAAAAAATTTAAATGTTCTAAATCCAGGCAGTTCTCGTAATTATGTGATTGCTGAGTTTGGTGCGCCTGTACTTTCAGAATACCGTGATGGAACACGCGTTGAGATCTATACTTTTCAGCAAGGTTATTCAAAGTGGGTGAAAGTCGGCAGAGCTTTTGGTCATGGTGTAGCAGATGTGGCTTCAATCGGCCTTTGGGAAGTATTTGGGACTCCGACAGAAGCATATTTTAATGGTAAAGAAACTTCATACGAAGTATCTTACGGACCAGATGATTTAGTGAAAAGCTATAAGCTAATTGATTTCGATCAGACATTTCCAAAGATAAAGCAGCAATAAAATCAAATTAAATAAGAAAAGGCCTTCGGGTCTTTTTTTATGTAAAATTAAATTTATTAATGATAATAAGAATTATTTTTATTTGTGTATACTGTATCCGCTTATATTTTGTCTGATTTTTCAACTTTGTATACAACAGGATTTTGTAATAATGAATAAATTTCTAATGACGTCACTTGCATTGATATGTACAACAGGCTTTGCTCACGAACCTTATGTAGCACCTGTAGCTTATAAAACTGAACAGACTCAAGTCCCTGTAATTGCTGGTTATGCTGAAGAAGCATTAAATAGTGAATATGCTTTAAAGGATGCCAAGCTTAGTGTAATTACACCTAAAAATGAGCTTAAAACCGTTAACTCAGAAGCTGTGCATAAGTCTGTAACTGTTTTTGATGTAGATCTACCTGAAGAAGGCACATATATTGTTCAAACTCAGGCGAGTTACCCTTTAAAATATGTATATGACCAAAAAGAATGGCATCTATTTTTTGATATGCCAGCTGATAAAGCTCCACCGAAAGCAGAACGTGAATATTTGATTCCGACTGACCTTAAAACAAAAACAATTAAAACAGAACAAGTAACACGTGAGTGGGTATTGCAGAGTTATCTTTCTAAGGGAAAAATTTCAGATATTCAGCTTCCTAATATACCGATTAAAGTTAGTTTTTCTATGCATCCAAACCAAATTAAAGCTGCTCAACCAGTTAAATTAGCTATAACTGAAAAGGGCCAGCCTTTAGCTTATGCTGAAGTTAATGTAAGAGAAAAAGGTGCAACTGATAAACAAGCGCAGCAGTTTAAGGCAGAAAAGAATGGTCAGGTTGAGCTTAGATTTCCAAAAGCTGGAGAGTACCTAGTAGAAGTAACAGCCCCTCTAAATTTGAAATTAAAACCTAAAGATCAGAGCTATACGATTATTAGCTTAAATGTATTAGCACAGTAGTTTTTAGTGGTTTATAAAAATAGACCTTTAGTAGGTCTATTTTTTCTTATGCTTTTTAACCACTTTTAAAATTTTTATAAAATCGTTTTAATTTCCCTTCATTTTGAAGATACCTAAATTCATCTCATGTAAAAATAGTGAAATAAAATTCATGTTGAGACAAACTAACTAATTTTGTGTTAAAGTGAATAAAATTCATTAATGAAGATTTATCGAAAGTTTTATGCAAAAGCAAACATGAGCTTTTTGCATTTATAGATAAATCTCTTTTTTAGGCTTGGGCCCATGTTAGAAATTCGTCACCTTAAAACTCTCGTTGCTTTACGCGAGCATGGTTCATTGGTTTCGGCAGCAAATGACCTTTGTTTAACGCCATCTGCCATTTCCCATCAATTAAAAGAATTAGATCATTGGTATGGGGTAGAGGTTGTTAATCGTCGAAGCAGACCTGTTAGTTTTTCTAATGTTGGACAGCGCTTATTAAAGTTAGCAGACGATGTTTTGCCACAAATTCAGATTACCCACAGTGATATCACGCGTATTGTGCATGGACAGACCGGCAGGATTATTTTTTCATCGGAATGCCATAGTTGTTTTGACTGGTTAATGCCTTTATTAAATCAGTATCGTCAGCAATACCCAGATGTAGATTTAGACTTCGCTTCAGGTTTTGAAGCCAATCCGCATGAACTCTTACAAAATGCAGAATTTGATTTACTGATTACAGCTGACCCAATTGCATTAAAAGGAATTGAGTATTTTCCAATTTTTGAATACGAATCACGTTTAGTCTTATCAAATACGCATCCTTTGGTACGAGCTGAAAATATTACAGTTCAAGAGTTGGCCGAAGAGGTTTTAATTACTTATCCGGTTGATAAGCACCGTTTAGATATTATGTCTAAACTTTTCATTCCTGCGAATATTCAGCCTAAACAAATACGAACAACAGATTTAACCCAAATGCTTATTCAACTTGTTGCAAGTGGACGAGGTATTGCTGCTTTACCTGATTGGGTAGTAAATGAATATGAACAAAAAGGTTGGGTTACAAGCCGCCGTTTAGATTGTGTTTCTCCTACAGGTTTAAGACGTACTTTATATGCGGGTTATCGAACTGAAGAAAAAGAGAAAAGTTATTTTGAAGGATTTTTAAAGCAGTTAGAAAAGTTCTCTTTAAAACGAAATGCCTATTATTCTGGCTAAAAATAAAAATTTAGCCTAAGTGTTAAAAAGGTGCTTAATTGCACCTTTTTATATCGACTTCTTATTTACCAATAAATAAAGAGAGTAAGCCTGCTGCAATCAGAGGACCGACTGGTACACCACGGAGTAAAGCAACACCAGCAACCGTACCAATCAGTAAACCTGCCACCACATCAGGTTGGCTTGACATTAGTTTTACTCCACGACCACCCAACCAAGCGACTAATAAGCCAATTGCAATAGCCAAAAGTGATTTAAAACTAACAAATGACTTTAAAATACTCTCCCCACTGAGCTTCCCACTGGCAATGGGAGTAAGTACACCAATCGTTAAAATAAGAATTCCTAAATTAAGACCGTGAGCTTGAATATAGGGGAAAAACTCATTTAATGGCGTAATTTTAACGACAATGAGCACACCGGCTGCAATCGTTACAGCTGCATTTTGACTTAATAAGCCGCAGATCAACAGAACGAGTAGAACAACTAAATTAACATCAAATTGGGCAAGCATGGGGAGTGCGGAGGAAGTAAATAAATGGAATTGTATAATATTTAAGACTCGTAATGTGAACGCTTTAAAAGATATAGCCGATTTCAAATCTTATTTTTAAGAATAAATGATTGTATATCTCTCAATCCTAAAGAGTTTTAATTTCTGGTTACGCTTGGAAACAATGTTATATAAATTAACAAGTTAAAAATTTTAGTTTTTTAAAATTGTGATATAAAAATAGTCATTACTCATGAGTACAGGACAGATTTATGGACATTATAGATATCAAAATCAAAGATCAGTTTGACCAGATTCATGATGCAAAAGCGCAACTAAAGAAAAATTTAGTTGAACATGAAAATGAATCGTTAAAGCTAAGCCAACGTATTGAACATATTATTGTTGATAATGAAATTATTTTGCCTACTACTGAATTATTATTTGAAAGTGAACAGAACGAAAATATTTATCGAGTAGTCGAAGAATAGTGTGCGAGTTACATGAAGTAAATGTAAAGAGCAGCTCGTAGCGTTTAGTAAAAAGTGGAAACTACGTTAAAATAACAGCTTAGTTCTAATGAGAAAACTTCATGCTGCTGGAAAAAATTTTACAATCACAAGGGTTTGGTTCACGTAAATATTGTCAGCAGTTGATAAAAAACGGATCTGTAAGTATTGAGGGAGAGGTTGCAGATGATCTCAAAAAGCAATTCTCTCCAGAAAATTTAGAGTTTTCTCTCTTTGGGGAAAATTATCAATATCGAGAAAAAGTTTACCTTGCTCTAAAAAAACCAAAAGGTTTTGAGTGTTCACACCAGCCCCATCATCATCAAAGCGTATTTAGCCTTTTACCAGAAATCATGATTCAACGTGGTGTGCAAGCCATTGGTCGTTTAGATCAGGATACAACAGGCTTACTTTTACTTACCGATGACGGTAAATATCTTCAAGCTTTAACTCATCCTCGTAAACATGTACCAAAGGTTTATCATGTTACGACTATAGATCCGGTTACACCTGAGCAAATTGAGATGTTGAACCAAGGTGTAAATTTGCATCAAGAAAAAGGTGTTTTTGCTGCAACAGATGTGGAGATATTAGAAACGCATCAATTAACTATGACGATTCATCAAGGTGTTTATCATCAAGTAAAAAGAATGATTGCGGCTGTAGGAAATAAGGTAGAAGCATTACATCGCCATCAAGTAGGGCAATTGGTTTTGCCTGAACTTGAAGATGGTGAGTGGGTTTATTTATCTGAACAACAAAAACAGCTCGCTCAAAATATCATTTGAGAAAACAATGGAAGGTTTGGAACTCACTATCTCGAATAAATCCCATTTGTTCATATAAACGATGAGATTCATGGTTGTTACTTTGAGTTTCCAAACTAATCCGCAAAGCATTTTCTTGTTTTGCAAATAAGATTGCTGTATCGATTAGCTGTTTAGCGGAACCTTGACGACGAAAAACGGGCGTAACATATACATCATCTAAAATATAGTAAGTTGAACAAGCAACTGAAGAAAAACCTAAATAGAGTAAAATAAAACCCGTGATTTTATCGTCTTTAATATGAATGAAAAACACACTTTCTCTATTCTCAAAACGTTGTTTAAGGAAGTGAAGTGATTCATTAAAATTAGAAGAGGCCCCATAAAATTGGCGGTATTCATCAAATAAAACGGCGAGTTGCTCTAAATCTTCAAAAGTCGCTCGTCTAACGATCATTTGGCACTCCTTGTAACTTATCATTATGTTTTTACAAAGAGAGCATAACGAAAAAAAGAGCTTTTTGACGTTAAAACTTGTTTATAAATGCAACAGTGTTAAGTTTTGTCGCTTTCACCAAGAAGTGCATTAAGTTCTTCAAATAAATCTTCATGGTCATCATCTTCAGCTAAAGCTGATGGATTTTGGTTCAATGAAGATGCTTTTGCTTTTCTCAGCTTTAATAATTGTTCCATATTAATATTCTGATTTTCGATAGCAAAAGGAATAGATTTAGTTAATACGACCTGTTTAAAAAAAAGTCGTACTGCTTGGGCAGGGGTAATTCCCAGTTGTTTAAAAACAGCAAAAGCCTGCTTTTTTTCTTGGGAGTCAAGTCGAACCTGATAAACTTCTGTTTTTCGCATGAATAACAAAACCAAATGATTTTAATTTTTAGGAATTTATTTTAAACCATCGCAATGTAATTTCAATGCTTTTTGGCATAAAAAATAATCTTTTTGTCATTACGGTTACATTACAATGTCAATTCAAACTCAGAATTGAAAGACATTCCCTCTTTTGTGAGGGGATCTATAAATGAAATGTGCTTAGCTAGCAGCTGTAATGGTTCCGAGAAATCATCTTCTGCCTTGTGTTGAACTACGGGATAAAATGGATCATTTTTAATCGGAATTTCTAAGTAATTAAGATGCACGCGAAGTTGATGCTGTTTGCCCGTTGTCGGTGTTAAGCGATATTTTGCCCAAATCTGGTTATGCTCGATAAGCTCAATATAAGTCTCGGTATTTGCTTTTGCATTTTCTATAACCTGCATGGTGTAAAAAGGATGACCTTTATCTAAATGCAAATGTAATGTCTGAGGAAAATTTAAATCTTTTTTATAAGGTGCAACAGCGTGATAAATTTTATTGACTTGGCGCTCTGCAAATAATTGTTGGTAAATACCACGCGACTCAACCCGTTTGCAAAATAAAACAACACCAGCAGTTTCACGGTCTAGACGATGAATAGGGGTTAAAAATTCATTGCCTGTTTGTTTTTTTAGTCGGACTAAAAGCGTTTCTTGAACATATTGTCCAGTCGGGCTGATCGTTAAAAAATGGGGTTTATCGACTACCAGTAAATCATCATTCTCGAATAAAATCCGATGTTCAAATGGAACATGTGGTTCATAAGCCAGAAATCGATAATAAAAAATATGGGTATTACTTTGGTATGGACTGTCTAATGTTAGTTTTTGTCCATTTGCCCCATAAATAAGTCCATCTTGAAATCGTTGTTGCCACTCTTGCGTTTTAATATGTTGGAAATGTTGGCATAGATACTCATAAATAGTTTGAGTATTCGTGTGTGCAGGAAGATAGACTTGGCTTGCGCTTACACCATCAATCATAGGTGGTAAAAAATCGTTCGGACTAGACATAAAAAAGTGTAAATATGTAAGAAAATTGATATAAAAAAAGCCAACTTCTAGGGCTTAAGTAGGCTTTTAAGGCAGGGCAATGTTATCATATCGATTATTTCGAATCATGTTATGTGTGCTATGTCGTATTCATTGAAATTGGTCTTAAATCATGAAGAAGATACTGAGCGTTTAGCTCAAGCTTTGGCGCAACATGTTCAGTCGGGTGTAATTTATTTAATTGGGGATCTAGGTGCGGGTAAAACCACACTTACGCGCTATTTCTTACAGGCTTTGGGCCACAAGGGCTCTGTTAAAAGTCCAACTTATACACTCGTTGAACCCTATAAAATTAATGATAAAGAAATTTTTCATTTTGACTTATATCGTCTGAATGATCCGTATGAACTTGAATTAATGGGAATCCGTGATTATTTAGATATCACAGACGCATTATTTTTATTTGAATGGCCATCAAAAGGTGGCGATGAAATTCCAGAGGCCGATATCATTATTGATATTCAAAAGTCAGATGATGAGTTGAGCCGTTTAGTAACCCTAACTTTACCTACAGAACATTTGTATCAGACTTTGCAGGAACAGCTTCATGACTGATGAAAAGCTAACACAACGTCGTATCCATACATTAGACGCAGCGTTAGCCAACCAGATTGCTGCTGGTGAGGTGATTGAGCGTCCCTCATCTGTTGTTAAAGAATTATTAGAAAACTCTATCGATGCCGGTGCAACTGAACTCATTGTGCGAATTGCTCAAGGTGGTTCGACCCTAATAGAAATTATTGATAATGGGCATGGTATTCACTCTGAAGATTTAGCACTAGCTGTTATGCGTCATGCCACAAGTAAAATTAAAACGGCAGAAGATTTACACGCTATTGTAAGTTTAGGATTTCGCGGGGAGGCACTTGCTTCGATTGCTGCTGTTTCAAGATTGACATTGACCAGTAGCCAAGATGAAAGTGGTATTGGCCATCAGGTTGAAGTAAACGGCACAGCATTTGATCATCAAGAAGTACAAGCTGTTGCTGCTCAAAAGGGAACCCATATCCGTGTTCAGGACTTATTTTTTAATGTCCCTGCACGCCGTAAATTCCTAAAAAAACCAACCACTGAATTTGGTCATATTGAAGAGATTGTTCGCCGTCTAGCTCTAACACATTTCGATATACGTTTTGTGCTTGAGCATAATGATAATATTAGAATTAATTTACCTATAGCAGATAGCGGCGAGCTCCGTTTTCAGCGGGTACAGCAATTATTAGGTTCGCAATTTGTACAAAATGCATATTGGATGGATGCTGAAAGTATTAGCATGCGTTTATCGGGTTGGCTTGGCCATCCTTCTGATGCACGTGCGCAGGCTGATATGCAATATGTCTATGTAAATGGGCGTATTGTCAAAGATAAAACAATTTCGCATGCGTTACGCATGGCATATGACGGTATTTTACATGGTCATCAACATTCATCTTATCTACTTTTCTTAGAAGTTGATCCTGAAAATATTGATGTCAATGTTCATCCTACAAAACATGAAATTCGCTTTTTAAATCAAAGAGAAGTGCATGAGTTTGTAAGGCATTATGCAAAAGAAACTCTATCGCAATTTCAGACAGCGAGTGCTGATTTGGCTCAAGCGATGAAAGTAGATGAACAATCAGATTATTCAGTACAGCCGCAGCCTAAATATCAAGAACAATTTTCATTGCACAGAGCAACTGAAACTTTAAATGCAGATAGTGAGCCACAGACTCAGCACGCACCAACAGAGTTATTAACCGATTTTAACGCTAGTCGTCCGCAAGTTGTTCACTATGCAGATCAAACACCAAAATATAATGGTTCTGCTCAATTAAATAATGCGTTAAAGACATACTTAGCGCCTCTACGTGACCAACCTGCTACTTTTTCAGTAAATGAAAATATTGAACCAGTAACTAAAGTTGATGAATTTCCTTTAGGTATCGCAATTGCTCAACTTCATGGAATTTATATTCTAGCGCAGAATACCGAAGGGCTTATTATTGTTGATATGCATGCGGCACATGAGCGTATTTTATTACAACAAATGAAAAATGCTTGGGATAAACCTGAATTTTGGACATCTCAGCAGTTACTTATACCTAAAGTCATTTCTATTAGCCGTATGCAGGCCGTTAGGGTAGAGGAATTAAAACCTCAACTTGAGCGCTTAGGTTTGGAAATTGATTTATATGGCGATGAGCAAGTTATTGTTCGTGGTGTGCCTGCCATATTACAAAAAGCTGATTTTGAAAATCTTATTCCAGAGCTTTTAAATGATTTAGATCCAAATGATGAAGCCCAAGGGTTACTTCAAAAGAGAGACGAGTTATTAGCTGGAATGGCATGTCATGGAGCAGTGCGTGCACATCGACAACTCAGCCTTTCAGAAATGAATGCTTTACTTCGTCAAATGGAACAAACTGAATTTGCGAGCCAATGTAACCATGGGCGGCCGACTTGGCGTGCATTTCCATTATCTCAATTAGATAAATTATTTGCTCGAGGAGAGTAGTTTTACATGTCAAATCAATTGCCCGTCATCAATTTAATGGGACCAACTGCAAGCGGAAAAACCGCTTTGGCATGTGAATTATACGAGCGTGGAAATTTTGAGCTAATTTCTGTTGATTCTGCACTCGTCTATAAAGATATGGATATTGGCACCGCTAAACCAACGCGTGAAGAGCAAGCGCTCTATCCTCATCATCTGATTGATATTATTACGCCTCTTGAAGTTTATTCAGCTGCTCAGTTTGTTGAAGATGCGTGTAAGTTAATTGATGATATGCATTCACGTGGTAAGACTCCTATCTTGGTCGGAGGTACCATGTTGTACTTTAAGGCATTATTAGAAGGGTTGTCTGGTAATTTGCCGAGTGCTGATGCTCAAGTTCGCGCAGCAATTGAAGAAAAAGGTTTAAATGAAGGCTGGCAAGCCGTTTATGATGAGTTGGTTTCTGTAGATCCTGCTGCGGCTATAAAATTTAATGTGACTGATAAGCAAAGGATTATTCGAGCATTAGAAGTTTATAAGATTACGGGTGAACCAATTACTAAATTGCAGGCAGAACAACCAAAAAACGTACCATATCGATACATATTTCATAATTATGCTTTACTTCCAGATCGGGTAGAATTACATCAACGCATTGAGCAAAGATTAAGCAAAATGTGGGATATCGGTTTTTTGAGTGAAGTTGAAGCTCTAATTGAAAAATACGATTTAGATGAAAATTTACCCTCAATGCGTTCAGTGGGTTATCGACAAGCACTAGAATTTCTATTAAAAAGTGACTTAAGTCTCAAAAGTAAACGTGAAATGGAGGATAAAGCTTTATTTGCAACACGACAACTTGCCAAACGTCAATATACGTGGTTACGTTCTTTGCAAGAAATACACGATTTTAAAACTTACTTGACGATAAAGCAGGCGAAAGAAGACTTGCGAAACTCTTATGGATAAAGCAAAATTTGCACACTGTCTTTTTATAATTTTTAGTTGAAAAATAAAGATAGTTTTTTTGCGCTGATTTAAAAATTTTTTTTTGGAGTTAAAAATGTCTAAAGGTCAAACTTTACAAGATCCGTTCTTAAATTCTCTCCGTAAAGAACGTATCCCTGTTTCTATTTTCCTTGTGAACGGTATTAAATTACAGGGTCATATTGAATCTTTTGACCAATATGTTGTTTTATTAAAAAATACAGTAAGTCAAATGGTTTACAAACACGCTATTTCAACTGTTGTTCCAGCACGTAACCCACGCCCAGCAGGCGCGCAAGGTACAGGCTTCCCAGCACAAGGTGGCACACAAGGCGGCTTCGGTGGTCAACCTACTGGTGGTTTCGGTGGCGGTCAAGGCGGTGGCTTTGGTGGCGGTCAAGGCGGTGGCTTTGGTGGTAGTCAAGGCGGCTTCGGCGGTCAAGGCGGCTTCGGTGGTCAAGGCGGCGGCTTCGGTGGTCAAGGTGGCTTCGGCGGTCAAGGCGGTTTCGGTGGTCAAGGCGGTTTCGGTGGTCATCAAGGTGGTTTTGACAACGATACTAAATTTGAAGATGGTCAAGAAGACGAAAATAATCGTTAATTGAAATCTAAAAAGAAGCCAGTCAGATAATGACTGGCTTTTTTTATGTTTATTTATAAATTAATTTAAAATGTTTAATTCAACAGCAGTCGTAATGTGATCATTATGGCTGATATATCTAAATAAATAGAGTTTTAATCGATGCTATTAATATTAGCTGCTGCTTTAAGCAGTGTTTTGGTGTCCATCCTATTAAAAAACTTAAAGAAAAAGGGTTACCAGCCGCTACAAATGATTGCATGGAATTATGCGAGTGCAAGTCTTCTTTGCTTTTGGTGGTTTCAGCCGGATATTCAACATATTTCAATACAAAAGACGCCTTGGTGGTTAATTGTTGCATTAGGAATGATTTTGCCCAGTATTTTTCTATGTTTAGCTAAATCATTAGAATATGCAGGAATTGTTAAAACTGAGGTTGCACAACGACTTTCCGTGGTACTTTCTTTACTCGCCGCTTATTTCATTTTTAATGAGCAATTTAATGCATTAAAGCTGTGGGGAATAGGTCTAGGAGTTTTTGCAGTCTTACTCGTCTTATTTGGACAAATGAATACTTCTTCGAATCATCAATCTCGAAAAGCAATTGTTGCTTTATTAAGTGTTTGGTGTGGATATGCCGCGGTAGACATTCTCTTAAAATATACGAGTAGTTTAGGTCTTCAATTTACACTCACGTTGAATCTTATTTTTATTACATCTTTTATATTATCAATTTCATATTTATTGGTGCAGAAAACCCAAAAATGGCAGCTTAAAAGTGCTATAGCTGGATTAGTATTAGGTGTGCTTAATTTTTCAAATATTGCTTTATATGTGAAGGCTCATATCCTTTTAAAGGATTCACCTGCAATTGTTTTTGCAAGTATGAATATTCTCGTAGTGTTATTAGGAATTGCAAGTGGCGTTATTTTATATAAAGAAAAATTAAAATGGCCTACCACTTTGGGTATTTTATTAGGGATCAGTGGCGTACTTTGTTTAGCTAGGGCAATGAGTTTATAGTTCAAGAGAGTTGAATCTCTTGAACTATTTTCATTTTATAAATAGGTAAAAATAATTTCATCTGGTAGACGCGATTTAGGAAGTTTGGCATTGAAATCATTTTCACTGCGATAACCTAGAGAAACAATAACTGAACTACGCAGGCCTTTTTCAGTTAACCCAAGCTCAGTATTTAAAATATCTTCATCAAAGCCGCCCATTGGCGTAGCATCAATTCCTTCTAAACCAGCAGCAAAAAGTAGTTGCCCTAAAGCAATAAATGTTTGATTTTCCATCCACCCAAATAAATTTTTTTGCTCATTTCGATAGAATTCAACATAGCCATGGCGAGTATCTTTTTGGCCGAGCTTTGCTTTTTCATCTTTAAAACGACCGCTCAAATCATCTTGTTCAAGCAATTGATTTAAGTATTCAGCTGAAATATCTGTTCTTGTGCAAAAGATAAGTGTGTGTGATGACTCGAGTACTTTTGGAGCGTTGTAGGCATATTTACCTGTTAAGGCTTTTGCAATTCGTTCTTTAGCTGCCTGATTATCTGCAACTACGAAATGCCAAGGCTGAATATTTACTGAAGACGGGGTAAAACGTAAAATTTCTAATAATTTATTAAATTTTTCTTGAGGAATTTTCTTTTCAGAATCATACGCTTTTGTTGTATAGCGACTTTTAACAGAATTCAATAGGTTCATAGGTGTGCTCCATATCAATCTTATGGCAATTGAGAGAATTTAATCTTTGCCATCATACGCTATTTTATTCAAAAACATTTCCTATGTAATTTGATAAAGAAATATAATGTTTATATAAAAGTTTAGTAATTTATTGAAAATGATTGATTTAATGCCAACAAATGCAAAGAGTAAGTTACGAGAAATTAGAATTGTTAAAGCCTTTCTAATTTTAGCTTTTGTATTGAGTCTTTTAATTTTATACATTGATTATCACAATCATGCATATATAAGCTGGAAATTTATATTTATTGCCAGCATGTGTGTGATTTACGATTCTGATTTAAATAAAAAAATTAAAGAATTGAAAGTTGAAATAAAAAATGACTAATTTCTAGTTAATAATTCCAGACAATCAATTCGAGCTGTTGCGTATTTGAGGATGGATCAATTTCCAAAATATAAGCCTGATCTTCACGCCAATCGCCAAGAACAACTCGTTGTTTAGCTTGTACCTGATGAATTGAAGGGCGGTGAGTATGCCCATGAATCAGTATATCTACATCTTCTAAAGCAGAAATAACAGCTTGTTCATTTACATCCATAATTTCATAGCTTTTTTGCTGTTTATCAGCGGAGCTTCTTTTGCGAAAGCCATTCACTAGTTTAGTGCGAAAACTGAGAGGAGTTCGGCGTAAAAGAGCAACTAAGAGCGGATTTCGAATAATCTTTTTAAATCTTTGATAAGAAATATCATCTGTACATAATGCATCGCCGTGTTCTAGACGATATTGATGTCCTGCGATATTGAGGGAATAAACGTCAGGGAGTAAGACGCCATTAAATTTATTGAGGAAAACCTGATTAAGCGCAAAATCACGATTACCGACTTGAAAGTAAACCTGATTCCCTTTTTGATTAAAGTCTTTTAAGGCCTCAACAATTTCATCAAGCCATGGTGCTGAATAGTCATCTCCAATCCAGGCATTAAACCAGTCGCCTAAGATGTAGAGTTGAGTATTTTTATGCTGGTAATGCACCAATAAGTCTAAAAACCCTCGAACGAGTCGAGGGTGTTCAGGTGACAAATGTAAATCTGAGATAAACAGATAAGTCACAGCTTTATCCTAAAATTATTCAGAAATAATTTTAGCAGATTCGATTACTACATTTTCTAAAGGAACGTCAGCGTGATAACCGCGGTTGCCTGTGCGAACACCTTTGATCGCTTCAACAACATCTAAACCTTCAACAACTTTACCAAATACAGCATAACCCCAACCTTGAGCAGTTTTAGAAGTATGGTTCAAGAAAGAGTTATTTTTTACATTGATGAAGAATTGAGCAGACGCTGAGTGAGGAGCTTGAGTACGCGCCATTGCAATCGTACCTTCGTCGTTGCTTAAACCGTTATCAGCTTCGTTTTCAATTGAATCGCGTGTCGCTTTTTCTTTGAAGTTTTCATCCATACCGCCACCTTGGATCATGAAACCATCAATGACGCGGTGGAAAATAACGCCGTCATAAAAACCGTCACGTACATATTCTAAAAAGTTTGCTACTGTTTTAGGTGCTTTTTCAGCATTCAGTTCAAGAACAATACGACCTTTATTGGTGTTTAATTCGACTTGAGGAAAACTCATTACATTAATCTCCTAAACATGGGCTTATGACCATGGGTTTTTGGTTGAGAGAAGCATAAGCAAACTGTAAACTACAAGGCAAGTAAAAAACGTTAAAATCTTTGTGAAAAATGAAGATAGCGTTTAAATTTTTCGAAATTTTATCTACAAAGAAGTGATTGATACACTATGAAGCCTAATGATGTTGTCTCGAGCCTGCCAAATAACCCGACACCGAATACTCATGCCTCTGTCGATTCTGCGCAGCAAGAACAACAGGCTGGCTTAGATTTCGTTCGCCAAGTCATTACAGAAGACTTGGCTGCTGGGCGTGCAAAGCAGATCGTAACGCGTTTTCCACCAGAACCAAATGGCTATTTACATATTGGTCATGTAAAAGCAATTTGCTTAAACTTTGGTGTGGCTGAAGAATTTGATGGGTTATGTAATTTACGTTTTGACGATACAAACCCTGATGCTGAAGAACAAGAGTATGTTGACGGTATTGCTAATGATGTGAAATGGCTTGGTTTTAACTGGAATGGTGAACCACGCTATGCATCGGGTTATTTTGATCAATTATATGCATGGGCTGTTCAACTCATTGAGCAAGGCGATGCGTATGTTGATTTACAATCTCCAGAAGAAATTAAGTTAAACCGCGGTAGTTTTGTTGAACCGGGTAAAAACTCACCATACCGTGATGCATCTGTTGAAGAGAATCTTGCGCGTTTTGAAAAAATGCGTAGTGGCGAATTTAAAGAGGGTGAAGCGGTTTTACGTGCCAAAATTGATATGGCAAGTCCAAACGTACACATGCGTGACCCAATTTTATATCGCGTATTGCATTCAGAACATCACCAAACAGGTGATAAATGGAAAATCTATCCAATGTATGACTATGCTCATCCATTGTCTGATGCGATCGAGGGAATTACTCATTCGCTTTGTACATTAGAGTTCCAAGATCACCGTCCGTTTTATGACTGGATTGTAGAAAAGGTAAAATCTCAAGCGGTTCCACATCAGTATGAATCTTCACGCTTAAATGTGGACTACACCATTACATCAAAACGTAAATTACGTAAATTGGTTGAAGGTGGTCATGTGAATGGTTGGGATGACCCGCGTATGCCGACTGTAGTGGGTATGCGTCGTCGCGGTTTCACACCAGAAGGCTTACGTGAGTTTTGTAAGCGTGTAGGTGTATCAAAAACTGACGGTATTGTAGATGTTGCAATGCTTGAGTTCTGTATTCGTCAATCTTTGGAAAATACAGCTGCGCGTGGAATGGCTGTTTTAAGTCCACTTAAAGTGACTTTAACTAATTTACCAGAAGATATGGATCTTACACATGCTCGCCATCCTAACGTGGATATGGGTGACCGTGTGATTCCTTTAACTAAGGAAATCTATATTGACCGTAAAGACTTTGAAGAAGTACCACCAAAAGGCTTCAAGCGTTTAGTTCCTGATGGCGAAGTGCGTTTACGCCATGCTTATGTCATTAAATGTGATGAAGTTATTAAGGATGCTAATGGTGAAGTCATTGAGCTTAAATGTTCAATTGACCCAGAAACCTTAGGTAAAAACCCTGAAGGCCGTAAAGTGAAGGGCGTAATTCACTGGGTATCTGCAACAAAAGGTATTCCTGCTGAAGTACGTATTTATGATCGTTTGTTCACAGAAGCAGATCCTGAAACAGGTGATGATTTCTTGGCGAACTTAAATCCGGATTCATTGCAAGTGTTAGAAGCTGTAATTGAACCTGCTTTGGCACAAGCGAGTCCAGAAGATCGTTTCCAGTTTGAACGCGAAGGTTATTTTGTTGCTGATCAACATGATCACTCACCTGAAAAACCAGTGTTTAACCGTATTCTCGATTTAAAAGATAGCTTTAAGCCTGAGAAAAAGTAAGACGCGTAAAATGTTTTTGAGCAAATAGCAGATATAAAAAAGCCCAACTCAGTTGGGCTTTTTTATATCTATTTTCTTACATATATTATGCTTTATAGTGCTTTGGCAAATAAGCTAAGCCGGATTAACCACGTAGAAATAAACAACAATGATGATAAGAAGAATAGATGCTAGCAATAAATAAGTGTTCACTGTATTAAAGCTTTTAATAAATTTCAGGATTTCCATAGTAAATCAGCGTTTATTTTATGTTACAAAGTTAATAAATTAATAATACACGGAAATTAATTATAAAGGTTCCCAAAGACGGATTAATAATCCATCTCTGGGTAAAAAATGAGCATTTGGCTTTCTAAGTATAATTTAACTAATATATTGAATTAAATATTAACCACTATATCCAATTCGTTTAAGAAATTTTTGAATAACATCAAAAGCAGCATGTTCGAGATTTTGAGCATATTGCTGATTTTCTTCACGAAGTCTTGGAATTGAGATATTTGCATGGCGAAGTTCACATGTATGACCAATGAGCCATTTTTCAAAATGTTCTTCAGTCGTTTCAATGTGGAACTGCAAGGCAAGAATATTATTACCGACTTCAAATGCCTGATTGGTATAAACATCGGAACTGGCTAATAGCACCGCATTTTCAGGAAGATCGAAAGTGTCGCCGTGCCAATGTAGAACATGAACATTGTTAAGCAAACCAGATAAAACCTGATTAGCACGTAAGCTTAAGCTGAGTGGACCCCAGCCAATTTCTTTTTGATGTCCTGCATATACTTTTGCGCCAAGTGCATGAGCAATAAGCTGTGCACCTAGGCAAATACCGAGTGTAGGCTTGTCAGCTGCTAAACGTTGTTTCAGTAAAGCGATTTCATCTTTTAAGAATGGATAATCGTCAGTTTCATAAACTCCGATTGGACCGCCTAAAATAATAGTTAAACCTTCATGTGAAAAAGCAGGGGTTAAATCATCAACACCTGCCTCAAAATAACGGACGCGAAATCCGAGTTGATAAAAGACATCTTCTAATGAACCTAAGTCTTCGAAAGCGAGATGCTGAACGGCATAAATAGTTTTTGGGAAGGCGTTTGTTGTGCTCATACAAATGATTCATAGAAGATCAATAGGTGGAGTATAGCGATAAATATAAAGAAGAAAATATCTGTATAAATCGTCAATACCTGAAAATTGATATTTTTCGTTAAAATGATGTTGTTATGCAAAGGGTTATCTATTTATCAATAAATCCCTAAACATATTCTACTGTTTAAAATAATAGCTTTTGAGTTCCCTCAAGACCTAAATCTGAAAGTTGATGTTCATCTTTTAAATTAACGCCTGAAAAGCCGAGCTGTTTTGATTTTTTCATTAATGTCATTAAGCGTTGTACCGCAACTGGAATACTTAAGCCTGCAGAGCGGACATTAGAAATACAATTACGTTTAGCATCAAGGCAGCCTGAATATGCATTCCATGTGTAGTAAATTCCCATACTGTCAGGAGAGCTTAAACCAGGGCGCTCACCGATGAGCATCACTAGCATGGGTGCCTTAAAGATCTCAGCAACTTCATCACCTAAAGCAACCCGACTGCCTGTTGCCAGTGAAATGGGCGCAAGAGTCCAGTTTTCTTGCTGAACTTGCTCACTTAGCGCAGTAATGAATGGAATAGCATTCGCTTCAATTGCTCTTGCAGAGAGTCCATCACCGACCACAATACAAACATCGTATTGTTGAGGACCTTCTGCATATTTCTTAATTAAGACATCTTTTGATTGATCTGAAAGCTGACGTCCTAAATCAGGACGTTTAAGATAGACTTCCTTATTAGGAGCATTACTTTGTACATGAAGACTTTGCAGCTGTCTTTGCGCTAATTGTTCAGATAAATAGGTAACATCCATGTCTTGATAAACCGCATCTTTTGCTTGTGCATGCGACAACTGAAATTCAAGTAAGGCTCGTGTTGGGATGCTACAACCTGCACGGCCCAGAGCAATACGGGCATCAGTAAACTGTTTAAGTTTTTCCCACTGATCTTGGTGGGTAGAAGATGGATATTGAATATCACGGTTCAGTTTCATGGCGTTCTCCCTAGTTCATGAGCAGACGAGAGAATTGGTCAGGCATGTGGTCTGCCCAACAGATTTGAGAGTTTTGCTGTTTAAAAATACCTTGTTGTTCAAGCCAAGCTGAAAACTCAGGAGCGGGTTTTAAACCTAAGAGTTGTCTTAAATAGAGGGCATCATGAAACGAGGTCGTTTGATAGTTGAGCATGACATCGTCTGAACCCGGAATTCCCATAATAAAATTAATGCCCGCAGCACCAAATAGAGTAAGGAGAACATCCATATCGTTTTGGTCGGCATCGGCATGATTGGTGTAACAAATGTCGCAGCCCATTGGTACACCGAGTAACTTGCCGCAGAAGTGGTCTTCTAAACCTGCACGTATAATTTGTTTACCGTTAAAAAGATATTCGGGTCCAATAAAGCCGACGACTGTATTCACTAACAGCGGATTGTATTTACGGGCCACTGCATAAGCACGAGTTTCTAATGTTTGCTGATCAACGCCGTGATGTGCATTGCTGGATAAGGCACTGCCTTGGCCCGTTTCAAAGTACATAACATTTTGACCAATGGTTCCGCGTTTGAGTGCGAGTGTGGCTTCATATCCCTCTTGTAGTAAATCGAGTGAAATTCCAAATCCTTCATTTGCCAGTTGGGTGCCAGCGATTGACTGAAACATTAAATCAATTGGCACATTTTTTTCAGCAAGTTGAATGCCTGAGCTGATATGGGTAAGTACACAAGATTGCGTCGGAATTTGATATTCCTGAATCACATGATCAAGTAATTTCAGTAGCTCTGACAAATTATGCAGGTTATCCGTGGCGGGGTTAATGCCAATCACTGCATCACCATTACCATACATTAAACCATCTAAAATACTGGCAGAAATACCAAGCACATCATCAGTTGGGTGGTTCGGTTGTAAACGGGTAGAAAGATGCCCTTTTAAACCAATCGTGTTGCGAAACTGGGTGACCACTTCACATTTGCTGGCGACATAAATCAAATCTTGATTGCGCATAATTTTGCTGACAGCAGCCACCATTTCTGGAGTTAAACCTGATGCTAATGCTTTTAAGCTTTGGGCAGTGGCTTCTTCTCCAAGTAACCAATTTCGAAAATCACCTACTGTAAAGTGTGAAATAGGGGCAAAAGCTGCCAGATCATGTTCATCAATAATCAGTCGTGTAATTTCATCAGTTTCATAATCGACCACAACTTCGTTCAAAAAGGTTTTAAGTGGTACATCGGCCAAAGTCATTTGTGCCGCAACATGTTCGGTTGCGTCTCTGGCCGCTACACCTGCTAATTCATCGCCAGAACGTAATGGTGTAGCTTTTGCCATCAAGGTCTTCAAGTCAGCAAAGTGATACTGTTGATTGGCGACAATATTCCGATAACTCATAGTTGCATCCTTTTTTATAGTTCTTGTTCTGCGGCTTTAATATTTGCAAACTCTTCTTCCGGTGTACCTTTCACTAAATGATAACGGCTATAGAATAAAAAGTAAGCAATAAATACGACATAAATAGCGGCAGCAATAAACCAAACTTTCGGATTAACAACAAAGCCTGCAACTACAGCAGCGACTGCTAGAACTAAGGCAATAGTTGAAGTAACTATTCCTCCGGGAGTTTTATAAGGACGAGGCATGTCGGGTTTAGATAGGCGTAGCTTGATGTGGGATAAAAGAATCAACACATAGGAAATTGTGGCACCAAAAACCGCGATTAAAATGAGTGAATCGCCTTCTTTGGTAAGTGAAAGCAAGAATCCAATAATGCCCGGAATAATAATCGCAAGATAAGGGGCTTTATTTTTATTGGTTAAAGAGAGTGAAGTAGGTAAGTAGCCAGCACGAGAGAGTGCAAAAATTTGACGTGAATAGGCATAGATAATTGAAAAGAAACTCGCGATTAAACCTGCTAAACCAACAAAGTTAACAAAAGTCGCAAGCCAAGTATTGGTACCATAAACTTTAACCAGAGCATCGACGAGGGGAGCACCTGAGTTTTGCAAAGTACTTGCACCTGCTGCGCCTGCACCCAAGAATAAAATGAGCATGGCAAATGCCGTTAAGATGAGCATTGCACCGATTAAACCGCGTGGGAGAGATTTTGCTGGATCTTTTGCTTCTTCGGCGGCTAATGGCACACCTTCAACTGCAAGGAAAAACCAGATTGCAAAGGGAACTGCGGCCCAGATGCCTAAATAGCCATGAGGTAGAAAACGACTTGCGCCAGCTGCTGTGCCAACAGGAATATCTAACAGATTTTGTGTATTAAAATGTGGAATCATTGCGACAATAAACACAACTAGAGCAACAGCTGCGACAAGTGTAATTGCGAACATAATTTTTAAGGCTTCGCCAGCACCTTTCAGATGTATACCCATAAAAATGGCGTAGCAGGCGAGATAAATCATCCAGCCATTTATACCAAATAAAGATTCGCAATAACCACCAATAAATACGGCAATAGCAGCAGGCGCAATTGCGTATTCAATTAGAATGGCTGTTCCTGTTAAATAGCCCCCGAAAGGTCCAAAGGCAGCACGCGCAAAACTATATCCGCCACCTGCTGTTGGCATCATGGTGGACATTTCTGACATAGAAAGACACAGGCACAGATACATGATTGCAGCGAGGGCAGTGGCAATAAACATACCCCCCCAGCCACCTTGGGCTATACCGAAGTTCCAGCCAGCAAAATCACCCGATATCACATAAGCTACGCCTAAACCAATCAGGAGTAACCAACCAACCGTACCTTGTTTGAGTTGACGCTGAGCAAAATATTCTGCTGATGAGACTTCTGTACTTGAAGAAATGACGGAAGCTGTTTCTGGTTGATTCATACAATACTCCTGCGAGTGGGTTTGTATGAATCAATGCAAAAGCAATGCCTAAATGAAGCACTTCAGAGAGTAGATGGAGCTTTTTTTATTCTAAATGATAAAAATTCAAGCTTAACAATCGGAAATAAAGAAGCCAGCAATCTAAATTACTGGCTTCTTATATAATTAATGATCTTACTTCTTTCTAGTGTTGATAGTTTGGTATCAACTTGGTGCGAAACTTAGAAGAAGCCCATTGGTTTAGTTGAATAACTCACTAACAAGTTTTTAGTTTGTTGATAATGATCTAGCATCATCTTATGGTTTTCACGGCCAATACCAGACTTCTTGTAACCACCAAATGCAGCATGTGCCGGGTAGATGTTATAGCAGTTTGTCCAAACACGACCCGCTTCAATAGCACGACCTGCACGATACGAAATGTGAGCTGAACGTGACCATACACCTGCACCTAAACCATACATGGTGTCATTGGCAATTTTAATTGCATCATCAAAGTCTTTGAACGTTGTCACAGCAAGTACAGGTCCAAAAATTTCTTCTTGGAAAACTTGCATGCCGTTGTGACCTTTAAAAATAGTCGGATCAACATAGTAACCATCGCCTACTTCTTTACGGCCGCTACCGCCAAGTAAGAGTTCTGCACCTTCTTCACGACCCGTGTTAATACAACGTAAGATTTTCTCTTGTTGTTGTAGAGATGCTTGAGCACCAATCATCGTTTCAGTATCAAGTGGATGACCAGTTTTAATACGTTTTACGCGTTCAACAGCCATCTCTAAGAACTGATCAGCAATGCTTTCTTGTACTAAAGCACGAGAAGGGCAAGTACATACTTCACCTTGGTTTAAGGCAAACATGGCGAAACCTTCAAGCGTTTTTTCTAAGAAGTCATCTTCTTTATCCATGATATCTTCAAAGAAAAGGTTCGGTGACTTACCGCCAAGTTCTAAGGTAACTGGAATAATATTTTCAGTCGCATATTGCATCACCATTTGTCCAGTTTGAGTTGAACCTGTGAATGCGATTTTTGCAATACGTGGGTTTGTCGCTAAAGGACGGCCGACTTCTGAACCGAAACCATTAACAATATTAAGGACACCCGGCGGTAAAATATCTTGGATGAGTTCCGCCACCAACAAAATACCCACTGGCGTTTGCTCAGCTGGCTTAATCACAACACAGTTACCAGCTGCTAAAGCAGGTGCAAGTTTCCATGCTGCCATCAAAATCGGGAAGTTCCATGGAATGATTTGACCAACTACACCTAGTGGTTCGTGGAAATGATACGCAATGGTATCTTCATCAATTTCAGAGATGCCACCTTCTTGAGCACGAATACATCCAGCGAAATAACGGAAATGGTCAATCGCAAGCGGAAGGTCAGCTGCTAAAGTTTCACGGACTGCTTTACCGTTATCCCAAGTTTCTGCAACAGCAAGCATTTCAAGATTTGCTTCTAAACGATCAGCAATTTTTAAAAGGATATTCGAGCGTACTGTTGGTGATGCTTTATTCCATGTTGCTTTCGCTTTGTGCGCTGCATCTAGAGCGAGTTCAATATCTTCGGCACTAGAGCGTGGAATACGTGTAAAAGCTTTTCCGTCAACAGGAGATACATTGTCAAAATACGCACCCTTTACAGGTGCTACCCATTCACCGCCAATAAAATTTTCGTATTGTGATTTAAATTGAACTTTTGAGCCTGGTTGATTTGGATCGATATAGCGCATATAAATATTCCTTTGCTTTTTAGGACTAAAGACTAACAAGAACCCTGTCAGTAGGTACTTTCGTACTTTGTATAATTAGGATATAAAGAAGAAGGTTGGAGAAAGGTTGGAATAGAAATGTGGATATATAAGGAATTTACAAATGTTCACAAAAAAGGATTTATTGCAGCAACGGACGTTGATTGATCAACTGCGCACGCAAAATAGTCTCTCTCCTCAGAATGCTGCCAAACTCGGCCAAAGTATTGCAAGCTCGTGGGAACGATCAGCTTCTGCTGCGATTCCTAAAGAGCGTTTTGCGGCTCCTTTAGTCGAAAAAAAATCTGCTTCACAAAATGCTTTAGATATGGCTTTAAGCCAATGTGCTGACGATTTACGTCATATTGCAGAGCAGTCTTCAATGGTGATTGCTGTCGGTGATATCGGCAGTACGATTATCTGGACTGCCCCAAGTGCACAAATGCAAAGTGCTGCTGAACGTGTACATTTTGTGCAGGGTGGTCAGTGGCGTGAAGAATTTGTGGGCACAAATGCCTTAGCTTTATCTTTAAAAACTCAACAATCAAGCTGTGTTTTTTCAAATGAACATTACATGGAGTCGATCCACGAGTGGGTGTGCTATGCCGCACCGATTATCGATCCATACTCAAAACAAACCCTAGGTGTCGTTGATTTATCAACAACGTGGAAGAATCATAATAGTTTAGGAATATTGGCTGCTGAACGTTGTGCATCCATTATTCAATCTGCTTTGCTAGAGCAGCAGCGCCAGCAATTACATATTCGTGCATTTTCGACACCGCAAGTTAAATTTAATGGCAAAAGTTTATTATTAACACCACGTCAAATTGAAATTTTAACCATATTGGCGTTATGTCCACATGGTTTAACCTTAGAGCATCTTTATCAGGCACTTTATGGCGAACGTAAAGTCAGTATGGGTACGCTTAAAGCTGAAATGTCTCAACTACGAGATATTTTGGGTGGTTTACTCGGTTCACGTCCATATCGTTTGCTGGTGCATGTTGAAGCCGATTTTTTACAAGCTGAACAAGCACTGGATGCCGGATATGCAGCCTCGGCTTTGCAGCTTTACACAGGTGTATTTCTGGCAAAAACGGAAAGTCCATTTTTATGTGCATGGCGTGACTGCCTTGAATCACGCTTGAGTGATGCGATTTTTAAAACCCAAGAAACGGATTTATTACTCAAGCATTTAGCTCATTTCCCTGAAGCAATTGATGCAGTAGAACGCCTTATGGAGTTAGTACCGAGCGAACATCCCGCGCATCAATTGCTGATGAAATACCTTGACTCACCTAAGCTCAGTTAAGTGATTTTTTGATCCAGCCACTGAAACAATTGTTGATAGACTTGTTCTCGTACTGGCTGGGCCGAAAGGACTAAATCATGCAACCCATTGTGAATAGAGACAACAGAGACATCGCCTTTGATTTTTTTACCAAATTTTTCAATGTCTTTAACGTCTAAAATTACATCGCTTTGAGTCGCATCTGCTCCCCATTTTTTAGGGTTTTTAGTCTGATGAGAGTGCATAATCAGTGCGGGAACATTCAGTTTAACACCGCGATGTATTTCTTTTTGTGCTGTATGAATCGCATGTAAAAAGCTGAGTTGAACCGTAGGGGCAGAGGTCGGTTTCCAGTCCAGATTAAAGTCCCATTCACCCTTGAGCTGTTTGTGAAGGCTCGCGGTGTACCATTTGTTTAATTGACTTGGGAATTTAACTTTTGGCAGATATTTTCCTACTCGACTAAGTACTGGAATACCAAATTTCTTTTCGACTAGACTTAAATTGAAGTCATAAAACGGACTATTCGCCCATAGCGCTTTAATTAGAGGATGATTCGGGTGATGGGCAGCATAAAGTGTTGCTGTCAAACCGCCAGTCGAATGCCCTGCAAGCAAGACTTGGGTGTGTTGTTCTTTGCCAATAATCTCTAATGCTTGAGTAATTTCAGCATCGTATTCATTTAAATCAAGCACATTATAGAAAATTTGATGAGGCAACTTTGAACGGCCGTATTTTCTTAAATCTAGTGCATAGAAGTCGTAACCATGTGCATTGAATTGCTCAGCCATTTCGGTTTGAAAGAAATAATCTAAAAAACCATGAATATAAAGCACGGCTTTTTGAGTCGATTGAGCGGCCTTTTTGCGTATTAAGGTAGCTACAACTTTTCCTTCGTAATCATTAGGAAAGTTGAGTGTGAGCTGTTCGTAGCCAGTACCTAAAATATCTGGAACATAATTTTGATTAGCTGAAGATGTATTCATTTTTATCGAGCTATTGTAATTAAGACATGCTGAGTATCCTTCAATGAAATGGGCGAATTGTCAATCAGGTTTAGAGAAGGTTGGAATATAGTTTTTAAAAAAAGGGAATACCGCTGGAGCTAAGTATTCCCGAAAAAAGTAAGTCAACGGTCGGAGGGATTTGACTTACTAGAGGGATATGCCATTACATCAGTATTAAAGTGCTGCTTTAAAAATCTCCACAACTTGTGCATGGTTTGCTTTACGAGGGTTGGTCAACATACACGCATCTTTTTGAGCATTATCTGCCATCACCGCAAGGTCTTCAGTTTTCACACCTAGCTCTGTTAAACCAGATGGAATACCAATTGATGAAGACAGTTTACGAATGGCATCAATTGCGGCATATGCAGCTTCCATCACTGTTAACCCGTGAGTTCTTACACCCATTAGCTCCGCGATTTTTGCGTAACGATCTGGGCAAGCAATTAAGTTAAACTCACACACGTGTGGTAACAAGATTGCATTACATACGCCGTGAGGTAGGTTGTAAAAACCGCCCAACTGGTGCGCCATTGCGTGAACATAACCTAAAGATGCATTGTTAAATGCCATACCAGCCAAGTATTGTGCATAGCTCATTGCATCACGCGCTTCGATATTTTCACCATTTGCGACAGCAGGTTGGAGCCACTGGCTGATCATCGTAATCGCTTTTTCTGCACACGCATCAGTAATTGGGTTTGCCGCCGTAGACACATATGCTTCAACTGCATGAGTTAACGCGTCCATACCTGTTGCCGCTGTTAAACCAGCCGGTTTTGCGATCATGAGTTTCGGGTCATCAATGGCAATGAGTGGGGTACAACGCCAGTCGACAATTGCCATTTTTACGTGGGTGTCTGTATTGGTAATAATACAGAAACGTGTCATTTCAGATGCAGTACCAGCCGTAGTGTTCACTGCAATCAGTGGTGTCATAGGTACTTTGCTTTTATCAATACCTTCATAGTCACGAATATGACCACCACCAGCAGTGACTAAACCAATCCCTTTTGCACAGTCATGAGATGATCCACCACCTAGAGAGACAATAAAGTCACAGCCATTTTCGTTATAGGCATTTACACCGTTATGAACATTAATATCGGTTGGGTTAGGTTCTGCACCCGGAAAAATATGGCTCGCAACGCCTGCTTCAGTTAAATAGTTTGCGATAAGATCTGCGACACCAAATTTAAATAAGCCTTCATCGGTCACAATTAATGCTTTTTTTGCGCCGAGGTTTTGTGCCTTTGTACCAATTTCTTTGGCACATCCTGGTCCAAAGAGCGATACACAAGGAATATAAAAACCGTTTGTTTGATCTGCAATATTTTTAAAAGCCATGGAGTGATTCCTTCTTCCATAAATCCATTGTTTGTTATTACAGGTGAGCCTCACCATGGCCTTAGTATTGTGATGCGAGGATTATTTTCCTACCTACCAAAAACCTACCAAATATCATTTTATTATTAATTATTGATTTATATGGTTTTTACAGAAATTCTGGCACATTCATTTAATTTTTTCGGGAAAGTCGTTAAGCTATGGGCTGTTGAAGATGTACTTATGAGATTATGAAACAGGAAACTGCGCTTAAACTGCTTAAAGCAGGTGAAAATGTCTTTTTAACCGGTTCGGCTGGTGCAGGGAAAACCTATACACTTAATCAGTACATCCAATACCTAAAAGCACGTAAAGTGCCTGTGGCAATTACGGCATCTACAGGTATTGCTGCAACACATATGAACGGCATGACCATTCATACATGGGCGGGCATCGGTATTAAAGATCAGTTAACTGACGATGATCTAAAACGTATGAAAGAGCGTAAATATCTCAAGGAACACCTTGAAAATGCGCAGGTTCTCGTCATCGATGAAATCTCGATGCTCCATGCTAAGCAGCTTAATCTGGTCAATCAGGTTTTAAAATATTTTAAAGAAAGTGATGAAGCTTTTGGCGGTATTCAAGTCATTGTGGCTGGAGATTTCTTTCAGTTGCCACCTGTTGGGCGTAATAGTGAAGCCAACCGTGACAAGTTCTGTTTTATGTCTGATGCATGGGTCGAAGCCAAATTCCGCGTATGTTATTTAACGGAACAACACCGTCAAGATGATGAAATTCTAAATCAGATTTTAAATGCCATTCGTGCGCAGAATATTCAATCAGATCATTTACACGCATTACGTCAATCACGCTCGCATGATATTGGTGAGACCTTTACTCGTCTTTATACGCACAATATGGATGTCGACAATATCAATTATCAGCACTTAAATGAAATTGATAATGAAGGGCATCAATTCAATGCCGTTTTAGATGGTAATGAAAAGTTATTAGAAACTTTAAAATCTTCGGTTCGTGCGCCAGAAGAACTCACACTGAAAAAGCATGCCAAAGTTATGTTTGTAAAAAATAACTTTGATATGGGTTATATCAACGGAAGTTTGGGTGAAGTTATTGGCTTTGAAGAAGATGATGAAAATGGCTTATTACCAAAGGTAAAACTAACCGATGGTACGACTTTGCTGGTTGCTCCTGAAACATGGTCAGTTGAAAACGAAGCGGGTAAAGTGATTGCAAGTTTTCAGCAAATTCCACTTCGTTTAGCGTGGGCAATTACCATTCATAAAAGCCAAGGTATGACTTTGGAAGCTGCTGAAATTAACCTCACGAATACCTTCGAAAAAGGTCAGGGTTATGTAGCATTGTCGCGTTTAAAATCTTTAACGGGCTTAAAGTTATTAGGGATTAACGAGCAAGCTTTAGAGTTAGATAGTTTAGCTGTAAAAGCTGATCGTCGTTTCCAAGAGCTTTCTAAAGAAGCTGAAGACAACTTTGCAGATGTAGATTTAACTGCTCAGCACAAAGCCTTTATTCGTCACTGTGGCGGCACCTTAAATGAAACTGAGATTTCTCGTAATGAGAAGAAACTCGCAAAAGGTGGAAAGCAAAATTACGCTACGGCAACGCTAGACGAGACACGTGCGTTGTTTGAAGAAGGCTATGAAATTGAAGACATCGCGCATGAACGTGGCCTAACACCAGCAACCATCATTAATCATTTGGCTCGACTTCATAAAGAACAAAAGCTGGATATTTCGGTTGCCCATCCGGGTGAAGAAGTAGTCGAAGAAATTCGTAAAATTTATAAGAAGCTGAAAAAACGTCAAAATCCAGATCATTTTTCTGATGATGGTTCGATCAAACTAAGACCAATTGTTGAAGCAACTAGTCCTCGAATGGGATATGATCAGGTTCGATTAGCTTTATTATTTATTGAGTAAAGTTTAATTAGCTTAATTACTTATTACATAAATTGAGGTGGCTATGCCGCACGTTGTAGTTGATTATTCAGAAAACTTAACTGGATTAAACGCAAAACAATTACTTGAAGAAATTAATACCACACTGATTGAGACAGAGCTATTTAGTCCAGAAGACATTAAAAGCCGTGCGCGTAAAGATGAGGTTTTCCTTATTGGCTTAGGGGCTGATCAAGCTTATATTCATGTAAAAGTTTATATTTTGTCGGGAAGAACTGACGAACAAAAACAGCTAATGGGTGACCAGCTATTAACGGCGCTCAGCAATAAAAATTATCTACAGCAAGAGTTTAATAAAGAAATTCAATTGTGCGTTGAGCTTGTCGATATGCCAAGAGAAGATTATTTCAAGCAAGTTGTATAACACTAAAAAGCGCAATTTCGATCAAGAATAGAGATCAGCACTATGTAAAAGTAGTGCTATCGAATGAACAGACATGAATGTATGGCTGTATATATACAAAAGCTGCAACTGGTTTGCGATTATATTCAAAGACATTTAGATGAAGATTTAGATGTTGACCGATTGAGCCAAATTGCGGCCTTATCTAAGTTTCATTTTCATCGTATTTTTGCCATTCATATTGGTTTAAATGTGATGAAGTTTATTCAACTTTCTCGTTTAAAGCGGGCCTCTTTTCAATTGGCTTTTGAACCTGATCTCAAGATTATTGAGATTGCATTGCAAGCAGGGTTTGATAGTCCAGAGGCATTTACTCGTGCATTTAAGCGTTCATTTGATCAAACTCCTCGGGCTTTTAGAGATAAACCAGACTGGGAATCTTGGCACCAGAAGTTTGTTTTTACACTTCCAAAAAGTGAGCTAAAAATGAATGTAAATATTGTTGAGCGTCCTGCTGAAAAGATTGCCTATCTATCGCATTTAGGCAGTCCAGATAAAGTCTTTGAAACCGCTGCACGTTTTATTGCTTGGCGCAAAGAAACAGGTTTGTCGCCTGTGACCAAGTCTAGAACTTATGGTATTCCGTTTGCGGACCCTGAGCAGACACCGTCTGACGAGTTTCGATTTGATATTGCTGGTTCAATTGAAAAGGCTGTACCGGAAAATAGTTACGGCGTACTAACAGGGGAAATTCCTGCGGGTCGTTATGCGACCGTAAGACATTTGGGTAGCCATGACCAGATTAAAGATAGTGTTTATTACATCTTTAGAAACTGGTTACCTGAGCAAGCCGAAGAAGTAGGGGAATATCCAGTTTTCTTTCACTATCATAACTTTGTGCATGATGTGAAAGAGTGTGATCTTATTACAGATATCTACTTACTTTTAAAATAAGAGTAGTGGGATAAAGGCATAACTTGCGGTTATGCCTTTAAACCTAATAGCTTTATATTTGCATATTGCTCAATCAGATTGTCATCTAACATATGGATATAGTCCATAAAAATGGTACTAAAACTTCCCATCGTTTGTGCCTGATTGGCAGCAAGTTTACCCGCAATTGCAAAATGCACATGGGCTGAAAGCGCTGCAATGGTTGGAGTCGTAACCGCACTATATGCAGCGATTAATGCACCTAAAGCACAACCAGTTGCTGTAATTTTGGGTTGTAAGGGACTGCCACCGTTCACTTGGATAACGACATCGAGTTCTTTAGATAAAATGTAATCTGACTCACCTGAAATTGCGATACAGTCGGTATGTACTAATAGCGCGTAAGCTTGGCGATAGGCATCATCACTACTTAGGGTACTATCGACACCTTTAGATTGAACTTGATTACCTGCAAGCGTACTGATTTCTGAAGCATTACCACGAATAACGCTAGGCTTAAACTGTAAAAGCTCATCTGTCATTTGACTGCGCCAAGCTAAAATTGGTCCATAGCCCACTGGATCAAGTACCCACGGAATATGACTAAGCTGTGCTGTTTTTGCAGAGATTTGCATGGCCTGCATTTGCTCTGAAGTCGGAGTGCCTAAATTAATGCTTAAAGCTGATGAAATTTTGGTAAAACTTTCTGCTTCATAAGGATTATCAATCATCGCAGGTGAAGCACCAGAAGCGAGTAACACATTGGCTGTATAGTTAGCCGCAACGCTATTGGTAATACATTGCACAAGAGGCGTTTTTGCCTGCATGTTTTGCCAAGCTTCAATGACCTGTTCAATCAAACTAGATGTCGATGTCATATTATTATCCCTAGTAAGCTAAAGTGATATAGATTTAGTGGGTAAAATAGTGGTCTTGATGCTTACATTTTTGGCAAATTAAAGAAACATAATCTGCAGCATCATAATCAACAGTTAAATCATTTGAACCACAATGCATACAACGTTTGACAGAATAAAAATTTAAACGTGGTTCAATTTTGCGCCATGCTTTCCATACAGGTTGTACGAATATCTGTTCGTCATAACCTAAGAAACGGTTAAGCAAAATATAACTCATTTTACTATAGGGAATATTATGAGGACGCGGCAGCATAGAGGTTTCCCACTTTTCAGTTAAGGCTCTCTCACGATATTGCTCTAATGTTTTCTTTAACAAATTGGTGTTAATAAATTTCTCATTGCGAGGCTGTAAAGCTTTTTGTTTATAAAGATATTCGAGTGCCGTCTGAATCAAATAATAGATCTGTCCAATCGCCAATGATTCCATTAAGCGGTAGCAAAAGCTTTGGAAATTTGAATTTCCAGCAATCTGGATGCCCCAAGTTCGACAATAAAATTGCATGAACTGGATAATTTCTTGATAGAGCACCTGAAAAAGTACGTCTTTAACTTCATCTGCACTACGAAAGGGAACGCCGAAACTTAAATTTTCATAAAACCAATTACGTAGTTGCTGAGCCACACTAAATAAACTTGGATCGCTGTAGCCATCTAAACGAATATTTAAATAAAAACACTGTGGATCTTCAGTTTGATCATTTGCATTCAAAATGCCATCTTTATGCAACTGTTTAATTAAATAGCTCTGAAACATCCAGTTAGGTGTGATGTGATGATATTTAATTTTGTCCCAATGAATATATTCATCATGAGTGATTTCTTCACGCGCATATTCATCAAGTAGACTCAGCAAGAAAAGTTTATGTAAGAAGCTGAGCTGTTCCAGACTGCGTTGTGGCTGTTCTTTTGATTTAAATTGGCGTTGTTCTTGTAAGCGGGTTTGCTGTAAAAGCTTTTTACGCTGTTTTGTACACTGTTCACAGTGGCACGTCATTTTTTCATCTTTAAATACGCGGTGCTGACAATGACTACATTCATGAAATTGAATGTCTTGTTCAAATTGCTCGGCATCTACCCAGTACATTGAAGCTTGGCAGAGAGGACAATGGCTACTTTCATCCAGTTGTTTCTGTAGAATTTGTAAGGCCATTTTGCTCCGAACATAAATTAAAAAATGATGGGGCTATTATACACAGCCGTACTGTATATGGCTGAGATTGCGAGTTCCGTTTGTTGTTAAAATAAAAAGACCTAAAATTTATGTGAGAATTTTAGGTCTTCATCGCGAGTTAAATTATTGATTAAACAGGGCACGGCAAGTTCTCATCATTCTGTCCAAGTTTTTTGGCATTAATAAGTGCCTGTACTTTTTTACTTGGTAATTTTACTTTGCCTAGTGCATCGTAAGTATTCACAATAGAGCTAACCTCCTGAGTCGTCATAGAAATACCTTCCGCAGTTAAGAACACTGCAATCACATGGTGATCGAGTCCTGCTGCGTGTAAATCATGAATCGCTTTAATATTTTCTAAACGATGAAAATGTGCTTTTAATTCCATATTGACACCTCTTACTCTTATTGAAATACCCATATTGGTCTATTTAAATAGGCAAGAACCATGCCCAAAATGTAAGCTGACTCTAAAAAATGTTAAAAGCTAAAGGTGTTTTATTTTTATTGTATAGATTGCTTATATAAACAACGATTATCGTAAATTTGGTCTAATCTGTGCTAATAAAACCAGATTCTAATTTGAAATGTATCAATGAAGTCCCATTAATTTTATAAAGGTAAGCAAATACAGTATGTATGACTTGGCGTATGATATTTCATGGCGACTCATACTGCCGTTTTAGACGAGTATATAAGGAATAAAGATGAATATTGCGGCGCAGCCTCCAGTTCAGGCAGATCAAACAGTTTATTTAAAAGATTATCAAAAACCTGCGTTTTTAGTTGAATCAATTAATCTTGATATTCAAGTATATGATGATAAAACGATTGTTGATTCAACATTGGTGATGAAGCGCCAAACTGAGGGCGATCTGGTTTTACTTGGTCGTGATCTTGAGTTGCAATCTGTTCAGTTAAATGGACAAATTCTTACTTCTGCACAATATTCACTCGATAGTGAGCAATTGGTGATCACTAACGCACCAGCTGAAGTCATTTTACAAACACAAGTCATTATTCATCCTGAAACCAATACTCAATTAGAAGGTTTATATAAAGCCGATGAGTTGTTTGTAACCCAAAACGAACCTGAAGGTTTCCGCAAAATTACGTTCTATCCAGACCGTCCAGACGTACTTTCAGTCTTTACTACACGTGTAGAAGCAGACAAAAAATATCCAGTATTACTTGCCAATGGTAATTTGCTAGAAACAGGTGAGGTCGGTGAAAACCGTCACTTTGCCATCTGGCAAGACCCGACTAAAAAACCAAGCTATTTATTTGCTTGTGTCATTGGTGATTTAGCTGTACTTAAAGATCGTTATACGACCTCTGAAGGGCGCGATGTTGCTTTAGAAATCTATGCGATTGAGAAAGACATTCCAAAATGTCATATCGCGATGGAAGCATTAAAGCATTCTATGCGTTGGGATGAAGAACACTATGGCCGTGCCTATGACCTCGACAACTATATGATTGTTGCGGTAAGCCAATTCAACATGGGGGCTATGGAAAATAAAGGTTTAAATATCTTTAACACGTCATGTGTACTTGCTGATGAAGAATATACAACTGACGCAGCGATTATGCGTGTCCAGTCTGTGATTGCCCATGAATATTTCCATAACTGGACAGGGAACCGTATTACTTGCCGTGACTGGTTCCAACTTTGCTTAAAAGAAGGTTTAACAGTATTCCGTGATCAATCTTTCTCAGAAGATTTACAATCTGCTGCGGTTCAACGTATTGATGATGTCGCTGTGCTTAAATCTCATCAGTTCCCTGAAGATGCAGGTCCATTGTCGCATCCGCCACGTCCAGACCACTTCGTAGAAATTAATAACTTCTATACAGCAACAGTCTATGAAAAAGGTGCGGAAATTAACCGCATGATGTCGACTTTACTGGGCAAAGAAAAATACCGTCAAGGAACCGACGAATATTTCCGCCGTCATGATGGGCAGGCTGTAACTGTAGAAGATTGGGTTGCTGCTTTAACTGCGGGTTCTGGTGTAGATTTATCTGCATTCTTAACTTGGTATAACCAACCTGGTACACCAAAGCTTGAAGCAAAAGGTGAATATGATGCAGCAGCACAAACTTACCGTTTAAGTTTTAAACAAAGCCTGAAAGCACATCCTAAATACCCAAATTTAAAAGCTGTTCCAATTCCTGTAGCTTTAGCGCTATTTAATGCTAAAACAGGCGAGCAATACACATTGCACAGTGACAGCCTATTCGTAAACGATGTTAAAGATGGCGTGTACCTATTTGATCAAGGCGAGGCAAGCATTGAATTTACTGGCGTGACTGAGCAACCAGTGGTATCGCTACTCCGTAATTTCTCAGCTCCTGTAAATCTTGTATTTGATTATACCGATGAAGAATTAGCATTCTTAATTCAGCATGAAACGAATGGTTTTAACCAGTGGCAAGCTACCCAAACCTTGCTTGAACGTATTTTGCTAGAAGACCATTCAGCTGATGCTTACATTCAAGCTATTCAAAGCACTTTGCCTGAGCTAGTTGGTCGTGACCCGCTTTTAGCATCGCGTTTGTTTGATGTGCCAAGTGAAGGTTATTTAGGTAGTCGTATCGATCAGAACTATGCACCATCTGATATTCATGTAAAACGTGAAGCCTTGCTGAATCGTTTGGCACAAGAGTTAGGTTCATTCTGGAAAGATACTTACCTTACACTTGACCCAGACCTACAAAAAGAATTTTCTTTGGCAATGGGTGTGCGTGCGTTAAAGAACATTATGCTGATGATGATGGCTCGTCAGGGCGATCAAACTGCATTTGAACTTGCACATGTGCAATATCAAAACACAGGTAATATGTCTGAACGCTTAGGGGCGTTACGTGTATTGGTTTGGCAAAATGCGCCTCAAGCTCAAGATGCACTTGCTGATTTCTATGACCGCTTTAAAGATGAAGCCTTGTCTTTAGATCAATGGTTCATGATTCAGGCAGCAAACCCAAATGCGACAGCAGAAACAATTGAGTACCTGACTCAACATCCTGACTATGATTTAACAACTCCAAACCGTATTCGTGCGGTGAGTGGAGGGTTGTCAAATAACCCTGAAAATACTTGGGGATTTGGTGTAGCTCACTTTATTAACCTTGCACAATATCTAGATGAAAAGAACCCAATTTTAGGTTCACGTCTGTTACAGGTATTGTCGCGCTGGTACACACTTGCTGAACCGCAACGTACTCAAGTGCAACAGGCATTACAAGCATTGCAGCCTAAAGTGAAATCGAAAAATGTTTCTGAAACTTTAAATAGTATGTTAAGCGTTTAATTATTTAAAAATACTTAATAAAGGTCTCGTAAGAGGCCTTTTTTTATATTTCTTTATCAAAATTTGAAGCTTAAACGAAAGAAAATTATTTTATAGGAGTGAACTATTGTTCCGCTATTCATCATTTTGCTTTCTATTTAAATTGTAATATTAAATAGTTTATTTTAAATATATATTTAAATAAGATATGTGAAATTAAAAGTTAGATAGAATGATAATATAAGAATTAAAATTATTAAGCCCGTAAATGACTTTTAAGTGCTTAAAAAATAGCTATATTTATTGACATATTTGCTTAAATTTTTTTCAATAAATTTTAGAATATTTTTAATAAATTAAGTTAAATCATAATCTTAATAATTTTGAATGTTAACCATTTGTTAATAATAGTTAATTTGAGTAATTCTATTTTATTAAATGGAATTAAAAATAAAAATACTGTCATACATTTTAATATTTTTTATGTATTATGAAAAAATAGGGTAAAAAATATAAGCTCTAAAAGAGCAGTCAAATTAGAAATGATTGTAATAGCAAGGGTTAATTTTTTTACAACTATTAATTTCAACAATTTAATGTAAAAAGGTTTAGACCATGAAAAAGACTTTTTATTATTTATCAGCAATTGCTATAGGATTATTTTCTCTCAATACAGCAAATGCAGCTACAGCAACGGGTACATTAACTGTTAGAGCAACAGTAACAAATAGCTGTGTTCTAAATACATCAGCTACCGGTACAACTTCAAATGCGGTCTTGGACTTTGGTACGTTAAGTTCTCTTGCCAGCAATGTAGACGCAGATACTACGACCACAGGTGGTACGTCCATCAGAGTGTTATGTAACAACACTGTGCCATGGACTTTATCATTTGATGGTGGTCAGAATGTTTTATCAACACAACGTCGTATGATTGGTGGAGCAACCACTACAGAATACATTCCTTATAACCTCTTCTCTGACACAGGTCGTGCAACAGCAATTGGCATTGCAACCACTGCCTATAGTGGAACTGGGAATGGTAATGTTCAAACTGTTAACGTGTATGGCCGTATTCCAGCAGGTACAACTTTACCAAGTGCAGGTAGCTATGTTGATAGCGTAACTGTCACGGTAACTTATTAATTTTTATAAATTAGAAATACTGTTAGCCCTTTAAAAGGGCTAATACATTAAAAAGTTATATTTGAGCAAGTCATGAAAAGAAATATTTTTATTATTACAAGTTTATTCTTATCTTTGTCTAGTGCCATTAGTGCTGCCACGATTCGACTTTCACCTGTGAATGTTGAAATATTAAGTAATCAAAATGCTTCATCAATTAGTTTATTTAATCAGTCAAATGAAAGCACTGATTTACAGATTCGCGTATTTGAATGGACTCAAAAAAATGGTCAAGATCAGTTAACACCTACAGATGAGATCGCCATTAGTCCACCATTTTTAAAACTACAACCCAATGATTCTTATAACTTACGTGTAGTCAGAATTAATCCAGCAGCTGTTTCTGGTGAAAAAACCTATCGTATTATTATTGATGAATTACCAAAACCCATTGATAGCCGTAAAGCCGCTCAAGGCGTAAATGTATTATTGCGCTCATCATTACCTGTGTTTGTAGTTAATAAAGATGCCATTACCAAATTGAATTGGAAAATTGATTCTAATCAAGAGGCACCTTCCTTAAACATAAGTAATATTGGAAATCGGCACGCACTTTTAAGCAATTTAACGCTTGTAGATAAGACTGAAAATAAAAATTATCCGATTAAAGTAAATACCGTAAATGGTTATATCCTTGCGGAGCAGGCACGAAGCTACTCTATTAATAATTTTACATATCAGCCAAATCATAAATACAGTGTATCTCTGACAGTTAATGGTAAGAAAACCACACTTTAAGAGGCTTATATGAAATATATTATAGGTGTCTTATGTGTCGCATATCTTCCCGCGTATTCTTTTGCCGAGCAACTGCAAGATAATACGAAAACAGCAGTTCCCAGTGTTCCTAAATCTATGGATAGCACTAATAAATATGCACAGCTGAAGACAGGTGAACAGGAGCAAGAGCTTAATTTTAATCAACTATTTTTAAATATTTCTATTAATAAAAATGAGTCTGAAGACTTAGTTGCTGTGAAGCAATCTAAAGATGGAAAGCTATTTATCCGCTCTGGTGCATTAAAAACTTTAAGGATAAAAATGGATGAGCACATCCCTGATAACCAATGGGTCTGTATTGATGAATTAAAAGGAATCCAGTTTAAATATTTAGAGAATGAGCAGGCTCTAAATTTGCAAGTTCCATCGAACATGTTGACGGATTATTCAGTTGACTTAAATGGCCAGCAGATTACTAGCCCTCATTTGCTAAAAATGAAGCCCTTAAACGCAGCTATTCTGAACTATAGTCTGTATAACACCATAACCAATGACGAGAATGTTTTCTCAGGTTCGGCAGAAGGGATCTTTAACAGCGCAATTGGTAACTTTTCTTCAGGCGTTTTATACAACGGTAGTAATGAAACGAGTTATAGCCATGAAAAATGGGTGCGCTTAGAAAGTAAGTGGCAATATGTAGATCCTGAAAAAGTCAGGATATATACCTTAGGGGATTTTATTTCCAATAGTTCTGATTGGGGTAGCAGCGTGCGTCTGGCGGGTTTCCAGTGGTCGAGTGCTTATACTCAACGAGGTGATATCGTTACCTCGGCACTACCGCAATTTTCAGGCTCGGCTGCATTGCCTTCAACGTTAGATTTATACGTTAACCAGCAAAAGATTTATTCAGGACTTGTCCCATCTGGTCCATTTGACATTAAGCAGCTCCCGTTTATTTCAGGCAATGAAGTGACTCTTGTAACTACCGATGCAACGGGTCAGCAGAGCATTACCAAACAGGCTTACTATTTTTCATCCAAAATTCTGGCAAAAGGCATTAATGAATTTTCAGTAGATGTCGGTGTTCCACGCTATAACTACGGACTCTATTCAAACGATTATGATAATGCCACTTTTGCTTCGGGTGCGATTCGATATGGTTACAGCAACTCACTGACCTTAAGTGGTGGTGCAGAGGCTTCGACAGATGGTTTATCAAATCTAGGTACTGGTTTTGCCAAGAATCTGTTTGGCTTTGGGGTGATTAATGCTGACATCGCAGCGAGTCAGTACAAAGATGAAAACGGTTATTCTGCTCTAGTCGGTTTAGAAGGGCGTATAAGCAAGAATATTTCGTTTAATACCAGTTACCGTAAGGTATTTGATAACTACTTTGATCTTGCTCGTGTGTCTCAAGTTCGATATTTAAAAGATAACCAGATGACTTCTGAGCCACAGAACTACCTGAGCTCCAGTGCATTGGCAGATGAAATTTTTAGAGCAGGAATGAGCTATAACTTTTACGAAGGGTATAGCGCCTATTTAGGTTATAACCAGATCAAATATAGCGACAACGCTAATAAATTAGTATCTGCCAATTTAAGCGGAAGCCTGAACAAAAACTGGGGCTTTTATGCCTCAGCGTATAAAGATTATGAAAACCGTAAGGATTATGGCATTTACTTTGCGCTGCGCTATACGCCCTCTACCAGAGTGAATGCGATTACAAGTGTATCTAGTGATGCGGGCAGGCTGAGTTACCGTCAAGAAATATTCGGCTTATCAGAACCACAAATCGGTTCATTTGGATGGGGAGGCTATGTTGAACATGATCAGGATGCGAATCAAAACAATGCATCGATTTATGGCTCTTACCGTGCTCGGGCAGCTTATCTAACTGGTCGATACAACAGAATTGGGGATAATGACCAAGTTGCACTTTCAGCAACAGGATCATTGGTTGCGGCAGCAGGACGAGCCTTTGCAGCCAATGAAATTGGAGATGGTTACGCAGTTGTAACCAATGCTGGGCCGAAAAGTCAGATTATAAATGGCGGGGTAAATTTAGGCGTAACCGATAATTCTGGAAGATTTTTGATTCCAAGCCTCATGCCATACAAGGAAAACCATATTTATTTAGATCCATCGTATCTGCCTTTGAATTGGAGCGTGAAGTCTACAGATCAGAAAACAGTTGTAGGTTATCGCCAAGGCGGTCTTATTGACTTTGGTGCTCATCAAGTCATTTCTGGATTAGTCAAACTTGTTGATGCCAACAATTCACCTTTATTACCGGGTTATACGGTTCGAATTAATGGTCAGCAAGAGGGTGTAGTTGGCTACGACGGTGAAGTATTTATTCAAAATCTATTAAAACAAAACAAGCTTGAAGTCGATCTTCTGGATCATGGCTCATGCCAAGTTGACTTCACATATAACAGTAATCAGTACTCAACTAAGAAATTGGGACCTTATGTATGTCATTAAATATTATGAATAAGGCTCAAATAGAGAGCTATACGAAATTTTCATTGTCTTTAAAATACCTTATAGGCATTTGCTTATTTTATCTCGTTTATGCTTTTTTTAGTCCAGCACATGCTGCTTGTACAGTAAGCGGAACTACTAATAGTACTTTTACCTACACGGCAGCAAATATTAATAGTGATGCAACTGTAAACCTTTCAGGCACAATTACTTGCACGAATTTAGGACTTCCCCAGATTTCTAATTTCATGTGCATGAAAACCGTATTTACAGGAGCAACCACGGCGAATAATAGTGTGACTTTACCATATACGGTCACTGCAACCGTAGGTGGAGCTGGGTCTTCTACCACCAACCAAACGTCCAATGTGTGGTATGGTCCAGTAGCAACAGTTGCATCAAATAATATTGTGAGTTACTCGGTAAATGTGAAAGTACCAGCTCGAACGGGGTCACTCATTGCATATCCTAAAGGAACATATACGGCTTCGGTTCGGTTGTATTGGGATATGGATCTTTTGGGTTTATCTTGTGGTGATTTACTTGGTGGCTGGGATTCAGGTGATACATTACTAACAGCAAACTTTGTGGTACCAAGTATGTGCCAATTAAACTCAACCTCAACTGTAGATTTCAGCAATATTAATGATATTAGTACGACTAAGCGGGATTACACAGCGCAAGGAGCTGTAAATTCGACCTGTAATTATGGAACGCCATATAGCATTTATTTAGGCGATGGCAATAACCGTATTGCTGGCGGATTTAGGCGTATGACCAATGGTAATAATGAATATATTCCCTATCAGTTATATAAAGACTCTAACTATAGTACGGTGTGGGATGCCACAGGTGGAGTAACCAATGTTGGGGGAGCCGGTGGAGTGTCTGGTACGGGAACAGGTAGCGCTCAAAGCACACCTGTCTATGGAAAAATTCCACAAGGTACTTCCATTGCAAGTACACCAGGAAACTATTCTGATAGTGTTGTTGTTACAGTGACTTATTAATTTATCAAATATACGCGGTTCTATTTTAATGACATGGTTCCGCGTAATTTTAATTATATTCATTAAAAATGGCTGAATATAAAATGATATAAATCAAATGATTTTGGCTTTTTAAAAACTTATTCGTCATCAAAAAACATTTGACTTAAAAATACATTCTATATATTTATTGATTGGTTCTAAAAAAGAACTAGTAAGCAAAACAGGCAATTAAAATAAAGGTGAATAAATGTCGGATATTATTTTGCATCAATGGGAAATTTCCCCATTTTGTCAGAAAGTTTCAAGAATTTTAAAATTTAAAGGAATCTCTTTTGACACAGTTAACTATAATGGCATTTTGGGGGCAAAAGTTCCTTTGCTTAGTAAAGTGGGTAAAGTACCTGTAATTGACCATAATGGACAGCGAATACAAGACAGTACCCGAATTGCTCGCTACCTAGAAGAAACTTATCCAGATACACCACGGCTTTATCCAGAAGATCCAAATCAAAAAGCACTTGCAGAGCTGTGGGAAGACTGGGCAGATGAAGCTCTCTATTTTTATGAAGTCTATTTACGTGTAAACGACCCAGAGGCATTAGACGAGGCAATTCGCATTAGCAGTATTGGCCGCCCAGCGTATGAAAGACCAATGGTAAAAGGATTTATTTTAGCCGAGTTAAAAACACAGCTTTTCTTTCAAGGTCTAGGCCGAATGAAAGCTGAAAATGTTGAAGCAGAATTTATAAGACACCTCGACCGTATTGAGCAAGTTTTATCGCAAAGTGAATGGCTAGTTGGAGACTCTCAGACAATCGCCGACATTGCTGTAGTTGCTCAACTTGGTGAAGTGGTTCGCACAAGCAAAAAATTTAGTAAAGAAATTTTGGATCGTCCGTTTATTGCTTTATGGTATAAAAAACAAACAGGGTGAAATGACCATGACATTAGCAACACCAGATAAAAAATTAGATTGTGCAGTTGTTATTGGCGTTGGTGCATTACAAGGTATTGGCGCAGCCGTGTGTCATCGTTTTGCAAAAGAAGGTTTAAAAGTGTATGTCGCTGGGCGCACTTTCCAGAAAATTGAAGCAGTGGCTGCCGAAATTCATTCGAAAGGTGGGGACGCTGTCGCATTTCGTCTAGATGCAGAAGATATAAAGCAAGTACAAGCTTTATTTGACACAATCACCAGTCAAAATGAGCGTATTACTGCTGTCATTCATAATGTAGGGGGAAATATTCCCTCAATCTTTTTACGAAGTCCGCTGTCGTTTTTTACGCAAATGTGGCAATCCACTTTTTTATCGGCTTATTTAGTTTCTCAAAGTTGTCTAAAAATCTTTAAAGATCAAAACCACGGTACGCTCATTTTTACAGGTGCGAGCGCTTCTTTGCGAGGGAAACCTTTTTTCGCAGCTTTTACCATGGGTAAATCTGCTTTGCGGGCTTATGCACTCAATCTAGCTCAAATCTATAAATCACAAGGCATACATATTGCTCATGTGATTATTGATGGAATGGTCGATGGCGATAGGGTAAATAAAGCATTATTTGGTCTGGGGCGGTTAGCCCGACTTACACGTGGCACGGGTGGCCTCAATATTGATGCAATTGCAGAAAACTATTGGATGCTTTACCAACAAACACCGAAGCTTTGGACACATGAACTCGATTTACGCCCTTACCAAGAAAAATTTTGAGAGAGACTAAAATGCTAAAAAAAATATGTCAGAGATTTCAAAAAAAGCAGGGCTGTGTTGTCGTTGCTGGTCATGATTTACACCTAATCGAGCGTGATTTTGTAATTCTAGATAAAAACGCACAATTTCCATTACATCTTTATCAAGTTGTCCATGATTCAGCTGTGCAAAAAATCCAAGTTCACTCCATCAACGATGGCGTAACAGCAGTGCATTTGAACTTAGTAAATGCAGATCATTTAAAAAGCTTGGTGCGTTATATTTCCAGTCAAAGACATACAATTGAACTCTGTGTGTTTCAGCCGAATTTTTCATCTTCGCCAAATATTGAGGCTTTATCTTTAGAAGAGATTGAGCACAATTGGCAGACCACAGGCTTAAGTGCAGTGAGTGTGGCGCAAGCTGTGATTAAGCCGATGTTAAAGGAGCAGCGGGGCACTGTTATTTTTCTTGGCGCACCATTTAACAACTCGAATCACCACGATGTGTTAAGCCAAAGCATGTTTGCGGGTATTCGTGCTTTAACGCAGTCATTAGCAAGAGAGTTTCATCCTAAAGGCATTCATATTAGCTATTGCATGATTGAAAAATGGGATGGACAGAACCAGCATTTCATTTCATCTGTTAAGCAAGTGTGCCAACACATCTATCAGCAGCCTGATTCGGCATGGAGCCAAGAACTCAGCCTATCTTGAAATTTTACTTTCGCATGTTGTTAAAATACAGTACTGATCTGGAATGACGACAGAACAATAATTTCGATAGGTATTTACATGACAAAAATTAAGAGTGCTCAGCCAGCTGTTAAAGTGGTTTGTACGTTGGCAGCTTTCATGTGTGTTTCTTCATTAGCGCAAGCATATCAATATGATCAAACTGCTCGTTTAATTAACGAGCGTTTATCTTATATGAAAGATGTCGCGGGTTATAAAGCAGAACAGCATTTACCGATTGAAGATTTAACTCAAGAAAAGAAAGTTCTTGATCAATCACTTTCTGAAGCTGATTCTTTTGGCCTAAATAGTGAAACAGTGAAGCCATTTATTGTGACCCAAATGAATGTTGCTAAAGCAATTCAGTACCGATATCGCGCAGACTGGTTGTCGAGTCCAGAAACCAATTGGAAACCGCAAGATTTAGCCGAAGTACGTTTAAAAATTAGTACGCTAAATACTGAGCTTTTAAAAAATATTGCCTATGAACTCAAGAAAAATAATAACAAAGCACCTCATAGCTGTACCTACATGTGGTCTGTACAGCATCCTCAACTTAAAGAGGCCGATAAAAAAGCTTTATGTATGACACTAAATAAAATTAAGTTAAAACAATAGGTTTCTTAAAGTAAGGCATATAAATTGCTGATTCAATCCGGATTAAATCAGCAATCCCTTCAAGCTTAAATTTGTAGAAGTAGTTGGATGAGTGTTGAAATACTTTAAGGGATAAACGCTTTTAGCTTAAAAGTGTTTACAACTGTTTTTTCATTTATTGAGTAATCAGCAAAACAGCGAGAATAAAAAAGATACAACCACTGATTTTATTTAATCTGGCAAAGTTATTTCCAGACAGCATTTTTTCTTTAAAAATTGAAGAAAAATTAGCGTATACCAAATGAATTAAGAAACCAATTAGGCAAAAAGTTAAAGAAAGTATTAAAAATTGGTTTATTATTTTTTCTTTTATATCAATAAATTGTGGAAATAAGGCAATAAAGAAAACAATCGTTTTTGGGTTGAGAAGTGACGCGAATAATCCTTGATAGAATAATTTAGATTTACTTACCGCTTTTTCACTTGTTTCAGTTTCTAATAAATCTTGAGAAGGTGATGTTTTTACAAAGTTTTTATAACCTAGATACATTAAATAAAATGCACCAACAAATTTTAATACAGTAAAAATAGTGGGATTACTGGTAATGATTAAACCCACTCCACTCGCTGAAATGACTGCAATGACAAACATGCCAATAATTAACCCAATAATTCCAAATAGGGCTGTACGGACGCCGTAATTGATTGAATTTGTCACTGTAAATAAAACGCCAGGGCCTGGACTAGATAGCGTAAGAAAGGCAATTGTTATGAAAACTAGTAAACCACTCACTTCATATATCCTTTTAAAAATGAATTACTTAAATTAAAAAAAGCCTTCTGATGTTCCTCAGAAGGCTTTTAGTTTTATGCGCTTGCCAATTCTTTAACTGAATCTAAAGTAGTTTTGTCTCGCACCTCAAAGGCAACAAGACCTTTCCAATTGTGGCGGTTAATTGTTTCGATAAAGTCAGAATAATTTACAGTGCCGCGACCAATACTAAAATGTTGATCTTGTTCACCATTGTTATTGCTAAAAGAAATACCTTTAATTTTGTCATGGTATTTATCTACCACAGCAACTGGGTCACCTTCACCCACATTTGCATGTCCTGCATCTAAGAAGAAATAGACATTTTTGTGGTCAATTTTATTAAAAACATAATCGTATTCTTCCATGTGGGTAAACACATAATGGAAAGGACGATAGTTTTTATAATTCGATAAATTTTCTAAATAAATATCAACTGATTTTTCAGCAGCATATTCAGCTAATTCTTTAACAGATAAAATATAGTTATCGAGAGCTTTTTGTTTAGCCAATACAATTTTCTTTGGTTCTACAATACCACCGCCGTGAATAACTAAAGGTGCCCCAATTTTTGCGGCAATATCAATTTCTTTTTTAACATATACAACGGCTGCTTCTCGTAAATAATCAACATCGCTACCTAATGGTGCTTTAAAGTTACCATGGAAAATAGGTTGTACATTATATTTTTTGATTAAGCTATTTAGATTTTCGATTCGTTCATCAGACCAGTCTGGAACCATTTCCCCATGTAAACTTCCATCCACATACCAGTGGGTGCATCCATCGTTATAAGCCCTAAGGATACCTTCTTCGGCTGGTAAATATTGCTGATGGGCAATTCCAGAAGCAAAGTTTAGGTAATTATTCATTAAAGGCGAAGTCATTGTTATGTTCCTGATTTATTAAAGGTATTTTGGGTTAATTATTTATTCACTCGTTACCCAGCGGACATCTTATTTTTATTTAGACACAAAAACATTAGACTAAAGTATAATATATTTAAGTCGGTTATATATTTAAGTAGACAGATCTGTATATGCATAATTTATCAAAATATTGAGGTTGTATTTTTAAAAGATTGTTCTTGTATTCGTTAGATATACTCAATAAATATTAATTTTTAATATATATAGTTGCTAATTATAATTTTTTGAAATTTATATTTTTTATTAGTATTAGCATTATATTACAATTTTTACCCTGTATATTTAATAGACTAATAAAACTTTTAATAGTTTGTTGGCTCGAATTATAATCATTATATAAATAATAATATTGTTTAATAAATTGAATTATTAAATAGTAGTTTGAATTATAATCGCGGTTTACTATTTTTACGGGGATAAAATGAAAATTATTTTTTTATCAATATTAGTTTTATTACAAATTATCTTTTTAACTCAGGCTGAGGCACGAGGAGGCCGTGGGGGAGGGAAATCTTTTAGTGGTCATAGTTACTTTTCAAAGAGTAAATCTTCACATGTGCGAAGTGGCTATAGAGGTTTTGGTAGGAGTTCGTCTAATAGTAATTCTTCGGAGTGCCCTTGTAGTGGAACCAAAAATTGTGTGGGGCCGCATGAAGAAAAATATTGCACTACTTCGGATGGCAACAAACGCTATCGCTAATCAACAAATTTAGATTTAGACGCAATATAACTCAAAAAGCTCTTGTTATTTAAAGAGCTTTTTTATATCAAATGTTTTGATTCTTTCTTTTTGAACATTGACACCCAAAATCTCTCCGATTATCCTTTGCCTGCTGGCCACATTGCCAGTCGGTTTTAGCAGACCGTTTTCATCTAGGACATCAAAAAAGTAATTTTTTGGTGTCGAACTCGTTCGTCTCCCTTCGTAGCGGTAGGACGGAGGAGGGACGCCCTCGGGCGTGCCGGTTCCTAGATGACTGGTCTGCTAACCCTTCTTCGTTCTGCCACCATAATCATTTAGCAGTGATTTGGCAGAACTTCTATTTCATCTAGGAGTTCGCTCATGCGTACTATTTCATCTCTCTCATTGGCAGTCCTTGCCAAAGTCTTTACGTCTATACCTCACTGGCATTTAAAGCGGTTTAATCGACTATAGGTTTTAACCTTTAGATCATTACGACTAAAAAATCATATCAACAATAAAGCCTGAGATATGTAAGGCAGGATTTGTGCTGCCTTGATGTGCCTGTTTTTAGCACTCAATTTAAGAGTGACGGCATTTTTATCTCATTTATATACAACAAAAAATTATTTTAAACGGTATGTCTATGCCAACTTTAGAAGCATCATTTAAAGCACTACGAGTGCTGCACGTGGCAAGAAATTTATTTAATCAATATGGCTTTAATAATGTCGGTGTAGACCGAATTGTTAGCGATGCCAAAATACCCAAAGCCACCTTTTATAACTGCTTTTCATCTAAAGAAAAACTTATTGAGATGTGTCTGACTTTTCAAAAAGATGCGTTAAAAGACGAAGTGTTTTCGATTATCCATTCGTACCGTGAACTTATGGTTTTCGATAAATTAAAGAAAATCTTCTTTTTACATGCTGATTTAGAAGGGTTTTATCATTTGCAGTTTAAAGCCATTTTTGAAATTGAAAAACTTTATCCTACAGCCTACAAGGTCGTTAGTGACTATCGAAATTGGTTCATTAAAGAAATTTATAAGCTGATTTTAACCGTAAAAGTTACCGCTACACTTGAAGACGCCTACATGTTTTTGTTTGTGATTGATGGGGCAATGGTTCAGCTTTTAAGTGCGAATAAGATCGATGAAAGAGATAAGTTATTAGAATATTTTATGTCGATGCTTACTTAAATTGTCGAAGACTTTAATACTTAAAGAAAAGCCCTCTGGTAAGGGCTTTTTGTTCAATTTAATTAGGCTCTGGGCTTTAAAAGTCAAAAGAGGTTTGTAGATAGAATGTACGTGGAAGTCCTACATACTTACCACCAGTAGAGTCTGTTGAACGCGTAAAATACTGCTTATCGAAGACATTCTTGATGCCGCCAGCGATTTTTAAACCTTTAACTTGTGAACTTAAGTCATAAGAGGTACGTAGCGCAAAAGTGGTATAACCCGGAATATCGCCATATTTACCATCAGCAGTTTCTTCTGTTTGATAGACATTACTATCTGGAAGATCTGGTGAATGCTGCTTAGACTGCGCAAACATGTCAGCATTTAAAGACCATTTATCCACGGTATAACCTAACCCAACATTACCGACATGACGCGAGTAAAATGGTAGGTCTTTATCTTTAAACTGACCAGCTTCAGCTACTGCTTTGGTGAAAGTATAGTTGCCATATACTTTTAAGCCTTCTAATGCATCTGTTAATTGACCGAAATCATAGCTAAGACCCGTTTCGATACCTTTATGGCTGGTTGCCCCTAGGTCTGTCCAGATCCCGTTATTACCAGCATCACGTACCAATGAAAGCTCTTTATCAAAGTCTAGATAGAACACTGTAAATTCAGCATTTAAACCATTGCCTAGATATTTGGTTCCGATTTCATAGTTATTCGATTTTTCAGGATGTAAGCCTTCGGTTGTAGCCGTTGCGGTTGTTCCTTCAAGACGTGCTAATTGGCTGTATTGCTGTGGACCGAAAGATACACCAGCGTTTGCAAATATATTCCAATTTTCATTTGCCGAGTACATCACAGATAAACTTGGCAAAAATTCGTCTGAATCAATTTTTGGATAAACAGTATTAGGTTGTCCTTTGTTATAACCTGTGAAGTTATTATAGGTTTCAATTGATTCGAATCGAACGCCCGGTGTGATGGTCCAACGGCCGAGTTCCATGCGGTTGTCGATATATACAGCATGCGCTTTTGTACCACCTTCGCTACTGCTACGTGGAGCAAAATCTGGAGCTGATGAATCTGCTGCATAAGATGCAGTACGTCCCGCAAACTCAGAACTTTCTTCTTTTAAGTAGCGATAGCCTACCGTTACTTCATTTTGAGTATTACCTAGTTGGTAAATACGAGAGTAGCGCGGTTCAATCGCATAGACTTTGTAATCGCGTGGTGCAGAGTCGAGGCGCTTTTGACCATTAGCTAACACGGTCTCAAGATTACTTGTGCGGAAAGAATCGATGTAATAGCTCAGAACTTCGAAGTTATTTTTCTCATCTTTATGGTTATAACGTAAAGAGACATCAGTACGTCGACCTGCAAAATAGTTTTTTTCACCAGAAGATTGATAAGGATTTTCTGCGTATTGGGCTTGAGTTAAACCCTCTGGCATTTCACCTCGACCTTCATAATGGTGCAGATTTAAAGCGACCGAGTCTTTATCATTAAATTGATAAGCAGACTTTAACATTACATCATCGATATCAATCTTGTTATTTGCTTCTCGATAATTATTTCCTTTAGTCCCTGAATACAAGAGAGCAAGACCTAATCCGTTATCTAAAGTTCCCCCTATAAATAGATTAGGGCTGAACTTTACTTGGTCGGTGCCAGATGCATATTCTGAAGTTAGGCTAACAGTTCCACTAAAATCTTGAGGAATTGATCGCGTCGCAAAGTTAATAATTCCGCCTACGTTTTGAGGCCCAAAACGGACAGATCCAGCACCACGTACTACATCGACTGATTCAATATTACCAATTGAAACAGGTGCTAAAGATAATTGTGGCTGGCCATAAGGGGCAAATGAAAGCGGAACACCATCAACAAGAACAGTTGAGCGAGGTGATAGGCGAGATGCTAAACCACGAACCCCAATATTGAGAGACACATCACTACCACCCGTTCCACTACTGTCTTGCGCCTGAACTCCGGGAACTTGTTTTAGAGCTTCTCGAATTGACGTTGCCGCTGTTTCATCTAAACGCTTACGATCAATAATAGTTCGAGCGCCAGCATGTTTGTGAACAGTTTCAGCATTTGCTTCTTCTAACCAGTTACCTTGTGCCTTAATGGTGATGGTCGGTAATGCACTGGTCGTTGTATCTTCAGCATGTGCAGGAAGTGCTAAATAAGTACAAGCTAGTCCGATTGCATAACTCAGCGTAGAAACTTTGAACTTGTAATTTGGGAGTGAAAGAGAGGTTAAGCGGTCCATGTTGATGTATCGAAATCCTAAACGATAATTATAATCATTATAGCGAAAAAGTAACAAAGTTTTATAAATTGGTTTATGTTTTTCTCGGGATTTTAAACAATTTCTAAAATAAATTGGTGTTAAAAGTAGAAGTATAGAATAGAACTCCTAAACCTGAACTTCATGTTGTTCGATGATTTCAACTAACTTTTCACAGGACTGATTTACCTTTGATATGGGCGATGTTGCAACCCCTAGCATTAAACCTGAAACAGCATTTTTAGGGTCTTGATACCAGAGTGATAATGGAGAAGGAGCAAGATTGAAAGCTAATGCTTCATTAGCAATTTTTTGATCAGATAACGAGGAGGGCAAATTAATGAGAACTGATAAGCCAGCTGTATATGTTTGCAAATTAAAGCTTTTTAAGCACTTTATTAATTCATCGCGCTGAGCATTATAAGTTCTTTTTGTTCGTCTTAAATGTCTTAAAAAATGTCCCTCATGCATAAACTCTTGAATTGAATGCTGTAACGATGGAGACGGAGCTGGTGCTAATGTTGCTGTCGTTTCTGCAAAATGATTAATCATGTGAAAAGGCACCACTGCAAATCCAATTCGCAATTTGGGGCTGATCGTTTTGCTAAAGCTTCCCAAATGAATAACTCTTCCTGCAGTATCTAATGAAAATAAGGCAGGTGCTGCTCGGCCATCTAATTGTAATTCTCCTAAATAATCATCTTCAATAATCCAGCTTTCATTCTGGTTAGCCCAATCAAGTAACTTCAATCGTCTGGCCAAAGAAAGAGACATTCCTAAAGGTGCCTGCTGTCCCGGCGTGACTAATGCAAGGGATGCATCCGGTACATTTTTTATTGCAAACTCAACATCTATCCCGTCTTTATCAACTGGAATTGGACATGTTTGCATTCTTCCAACCTCAAGTGCATGTTTGGAAAAAGGGAAACCTGGATCTTCAACCCATGCCTTTTTCCCACTTAATCCCAGAACATGTAATGTAAGACCCAGCCCACCAGAGAAACCAGAAGTAATAAATACTTGGTCAGGAGTACATTGAATTCCTCTCGATAAAGCTAAATAAGCAGCAATTTCTCGGCGAAGACCATATTCACCCCGAGCGTCAGGATAGCTTGGCCACCCACTTGACTCATTACGCACAGAACTGGATCTAATTTTTGAAAATAACTTTGCAGGAAAGATTTCTTTTGAGGGCACACCTAACTGAAAAATACCATGTATAGATGTCATATCTAAATACATCTGTGTAAACGAACTATTTTTATGACCTTCTTGAGTAGCGATTGGCTTAACTGCTTGGTAGGCAACCCGTGTACCTTGTGATCTAGATGCAATGATAAATTGACCATCGGCAAGTCTTTCATATGCAACTTTGACAGTACCTCTAGAAACACCGAGTTGACTGGCCAAATCGATCCATGAGGGTAAACGATCACCGAGTTGTAGCGTTCCAGAAATAATGGCTTGTTCAATTCCAAGGCGTATTTGTTCTGCTAATGGTGTTTTTAATTTGCGATCTAAATTAATTTTGAGCTGCTGGTACATGCGTGGTACAGCCTTTTAATGCATTTTTGGTTCATGAATTTATACTACGGATCTATAAAATAAAAACAACTCCCTATCTTTATGTAGGTTTAATTTGAATGGAAATGATCAAAAAAAGATTCTTTTTAGGCTTAGGTTTAATGCTTGCATGTATTGCACCCACTATGGCACATGAGCCAGTGGAGAAAGTTAAGCCTAATTTTGAACATGCAATTCCGAATGTTCCGGGTAAGTCGCTTATTGCTTTAGAAGTTGATTATCCACCTGGTGGTGCTTCTATTCCTCATACCCATGCGAAATCATCTTTTATATATGCCTATGTGGTTGAGGGGAGTATTGAGTCTAAAGTGAATAATGATAAACCAAAAATTTATCAAGCAGGTCAGAGCTGGTTTGAAGAGCCAGGAGTAGTTCATTCTATTAGTCGCAATGTGAGTAAGACCAAACCAGCAAAATTATTGGCAGTATTTGTTGTAGATACTGATGATAAAGAATTAGTTACCCCAGTAAAATAATTGAAAGTAAATAGGTGTTTATTATGGCTCAACGTATTGATTATAATCAGATTGCTCCAGCAGGTGTGAAAGCTCTAGGTGGTGTTTATAGTTATGTAGTGCAAAGCGGTTTACCAACAGAATTAGTAGAGTTGGTTTATCTACGTATATCGCAAATTAATAATTGTGCATATTGTTTGGATATGCATACCAGAGACTTAATCAAAAAGGGTGTTGCCATCGAGAAACTCGCTTTAGTTCAGGCTTGGCAAGAAGGTGGACATCTTTTTGATGAAAGGGAGAGAGCGGCTTTAGCTTGGGCTGAGTCAGTAACTAAAGTTTCTACTACTGGAGTACCTGATGATGTTTATCAACTAGCTCATTCTGTATTTGATGAAAAAGAACTGGTTGATTTGACAATAGCCATTAGCTTAATGAACGCATATAACCGTATGGCCATTAGTTTTAGAAATACGCCACAAGCTGCTAAGTAATATTCAAAAAGCCCTCTAGCGAGGGCTTTTAACTTATCTAATAGAAGGCTGGCTTAAGATTTTGTAGACTTTTTCTTTATATACATCATTCGAAATCACGCCTTTATCACGCTGTTGTTTTAGCGACTTAAACTGCTGACCATTAATTTCTCTTTGAATGCCAACATTATCATGATTTCTAATGTAGTAAAGACTACGCTCATGATCACTCATATTGACTGTTTCTTCAGCAGAGTAAGACGGCTTAGTTTCCTTTTCTTGATATTGTTTTGCAATTTCAAAAAAATCTACATTTTGATGATCTGGAGTCGAAGTAGAAAACTCTTTTGGTTGCCTATTAAATTTATGTTCTTGAGAATTCGAGTTTACCGCAAGCATGCTCTTATGCTGATTAAAGTTAGGGGAATTATATTCTTGCTTCATTTGAAATGTATTTGTCTCAGCAAATGCTGAAGAAGAAAAAAGACCCATGTTTAAAGATAAAAAAATTAATAAAAATCTATTCATTTGTTAGAAAGTCCAATTGAAATTGGGAGAGTTGTTATATTATAACATTTGTAGATAATTTTAAAGATTCAGTTTCTAGTACATTTGATCAAGTGGTAAATAGTAAGATTTGTAGATGAGTGTAAAAGCCAACTTAAGAAGGCTTCTACACACATTTTTTTAATGTTGTTTTGAGTATTCTTCTTTTAATTTATCCAGAAAAATAAAGAGGTTTTGATTCATTTCTTGGTAGTCGTGATTTCGTAATTCTTCACGACTATTCACGAATTTATAATGGTGAGCCTGATTTAACTCGGCTTCTGAATGTTGAATCAGCAATTCAACAACTTCTGTTGTTAACTCCATGTGACATTGCAATCCATACACTAATTTTGAATATTCAATAATTTGTCTTGGACAACCTGCACTAAAAGCGATGATTTTTGCGTTGGGAGTTAAACCCGGCATATCATTATGCCAATGCCCAACTTCGGTCATTTTTCCTAAGTGTGAAAACTTAGAGTCTGTTATGCCATATTCTGTAAGCATAATTGGAAATTTGCCAATTTCTCTTTCTGGACTATGTTCAAATTTGGCACCTAAAGCTTGGCCTATCAATTGAGATCCTAAACATACCCCGATAACTACTTTATTTGCTTCAATCGCTTTTTTAATGATTGATTGTTCAGCTAATGAATTAAAGTGAGGGCACATCTCTAGTGTTGTATCTGGATCTTGTGGGCCACCCATTACAATAAGAAAATCTATATCTTCAGCAGAAGATGGCAAAGCTTCATTTAAATATACTCTTGAGTATGTAATTTTGAGGTCATTATTTTGAGCCCATATTTCATACGCACCGGGTGCTTCAAAATCTTCATGAACAATAAAATGTAGGCGCATGTTAGTCCTCAAAATCTAAGCGTTAATTAATAGATCATTCGTTATAAATCGAGGATAGATTAAGAGCTGTAGGCTTTATCTAATACATCCAGTTTTTAAAAGTTATATGGTCCAGATGTATAGAAGCTTTTAATGTTATTAGAGAATACTTATGCATATGATTAACAATAAGACGAGGCTGAGAATTTGCGTGAAGTTCTATCTAGAGCTCCACACAAAGAAGTCTCTATAAGATGAGATCTAAAATTTTTAATTTCAGAGTGTTTGTCCATTATCTAATTTTAAGATTTGTCCTGTCACAGACTCTGCTTTTAATAACATGAGAGCAGTTTGAGCAATATCTTCTGGAGTAGAAATCCGTTTTAAGGGAAGTTCCCCAAATAACGAGTTCATTTTATCTTCATAGCCAGCCCACCATCGAGTAGCAACAGGCCCTGGTGCAATACAATTAACTCGTATAGAAGGGGCTAATGCGTGTGCTAAAGATTTTGTTAAACCATGGACAGCAGATTTAGAGACAGCATAAGGTAATGAAGAACCGTAGCCTGTTTCACCAGCAATACTTCCAATATTAAGAATGGCACTATTTGTGTTCTGCCGAAGAAATGGGGCTGCGGCTCGGCTGCATTGAAAGGTACCTTTCAAATTAACAGCGATAAGTTGGTCCCAAATGTCATCTGTTACATCATCTAAGTCATCAAATTTAAGCTGTTTTGTAATGCCAGCATTGTTAATCAGATAGTTAATTTTGCTAAACTTTTTTACTACAGTTTCAATCATTGTTTTGACTTCGTCATCTGCTGAAATATTGGCTTTTATCGCAAAGGCTTTTCCATTCTTTTTGGTGATTTCATCTATAGTATCTAAAACTTCTTTCTCACTTTTAGAGTAAACAATCGCTACGGAAGCACCTTTTTCTGCAAGCAGTTTACTAATAGCTTGACCTATACCAGTGCCGCCGCCAGTGACAATAGCAACCTCATTTTGAAAGTCGAGATTCATAAGATTTTCCTTTTTAAATGGGCTTAAGAGTTTTCTATTTCTTCGATATTAGTATTTAAGTTTATTTGTTAAAATCGAAATTATATGAAGATATACTACGGATTTTCCGAATATGAGATATTTCGATACCACCTTACTTTCAACTTTTGTTGTCGTAGCTCAGTCTGGGACAATTTCGTTAGCTTCTTCAAAATTAAATCTGTCTAATTCAACCATTAGTGAGCAGATCTCAAAATTAGAAGAGTTTGTTGGCAAGAAATTAATGATTAGAGACCGAAAAGGTTCATCGCTAACAACTGAGGGTGAGATCTTGTTGGCAGAAGCTGAGAAGATCTTACTGTCTTGTTCTATGGCTTTAGACAAAATAAGAGGAGTTGATATTTCTGGAGAATTTAGGATAGCAATTACAGATTATTTTAGACCCAATGACTTAACGATTGTTTTAAAAAGAATCCAGAAGAAATTCCCAAACTTAAAGCTGCATATTTCAATCATGAAAAGTTCTGATATTAAAGATAATTTCTTTTCAAATATTTATGATTTGGCTATCTATATGAATATTGGTGAAACAATAGAAAAAGATATTCAGGCCATTAAATTATCCGAAGAACCTCTGTTTTGGATTAAGTCTCATGAATGTGAAATCGAAGATAATCCTATGCCTATTGTGACAATGTCTTCGGGCTGTATTTTGAAAAATTTTATCGAAGAAATTTTGCAGAAAGAAAAAATTCCTTTTTATGTTGCACATACTGCTACAGGAGTAAAAGGCATCGCTGCTGCAATCGAGGCTGGTCTGGGAATATCATGTTTAAATAGATCTTCGTTAAACAGTAATATTCAAATTATTAACTCCAAAGATAATTTACCTTTACTTCCAAATGTTGAGTTTATGCTCTATAAAGCTTCAGAAGAAAATATAACAACAAGTGCGATTAGCCAAATTTTAATAGAAGAGTTTATTTAAAAGAGTAGAGCATATGCCATGATCATGAGTCGAATAGTCCATGATAATTAAATGAAGTTATAGAGTTGCTCTAATTTCTACAATAACGTCTCAGATTAATATATTTCTTTAAATTTATTGTTAAGTATTGCTAAATAGTTGCGGTGTGACAATAGCTGTTCAATTTGTTAAGTTGTGTAGTTTTTTAACGGTAGTCAAAATTTATGAAGACATTTCTACTTATATCTTTATTGGGTTTTGGGCTGATTGGCTGTGCTTCATCTCCATATAATTCTCAAGAAAATTACTTGAATAAACCTCCAATAGTTCCAGAGAATAAAGCTTTTAATAGTTTTAAAACACCTGAACACGGGATTTTTACCGATCGAGATGTCTATAATATAAATATATCGGAAAATTCGAATCTAAATTTTCGTTATGAAGTCCCTTTTTAAAGAAAAATAAAACATTAATTTAAACAAAGGTAGATCAGGATGGCCTACTACCTTTGCTGGCTAGGGATAATCAGTGATTAAAACCGCCTTCGGGTGGTTTTTTAAAATTTAAACTGTTAAATTTTAATTATTGAAAAAAGGTATTTTAAATGAAAAACTTCACTATTATTGCTTCTTTATTTTTATTAGTTGGGTGTGCGACTGGCCATAAACAGGTTATACCTGTTCAAGTGACCGATAATAAAATTACTTCAGAAGCTGAAAAATATAAAAAGCAATATCAAAAGAAAATTTATAAAATATGGGATATTCCAACATCTTCAGCTGGTATGAGTGCAAGCGTTAAAGTATTTTTAACTGACAGTGGGGAAATTGAACAAATCATCTTTTTAGATAAAGAAGAACAAAAATTTAAAACTAGTATTGAAAAGGCGATTTGGCGTGCAAGCCCATTTGCTTTGCCTTCAAATCCTGAAGTAAGAAAGCAAGCAAGAAAATTCAATATTAAATTTCAGGCTAAATAAGTAAGTTCTTCTTCAGCGTGGGAGCAAATTTAAAACTGTTAATGTATATAAATTTGCTCTCTTATCTTATGAAACAGCAAAAGTAGTTAGTTTAATGGGGATATAGATTTCTTTCAAAAAAGTAAAAGCAACATATCAGTGTAAATAGAAAATAAGACAGTTAAATGGTAGATAAAAAAATATAAAAATTAGTTACATTGCTATCAAAACATAACATAAACAAAACTTTAAATAGGCATTAAATTAATATAAAAAAATGATATGAACCCTTAAATGTGACAAGAAAAAGTATGAGTCTAGCAAACAAACCCCATAGTGAAAGTAAGGCAACCTCAGTTGTCGCGTGGGGCGTAATTTTATTTGGAATTGTTTTGGGAATAGCCTTTATTTTGTCATATGGGCAAGTTGAAACAAGAAATGATAATTTAGACATTATTCAAGTTTGGTCTAAAGAAATGGTTACAGTCGGTCTTTTCATTATATTTAATGGACTACTGTTTGGTTACTTACTTTTAAAAATTAGTAGTATTCTGAACCATCTTGAAAATAACAAAAACTAAAACGTATTCGAAAGTGGCAGTTACACAAATGATGATTGTTTGGTGTTGAATGTAGCCGTTAATTATTTAAGCATGGAATGACACAAGTTAAGGAGAGGAAGAATCTCATGATAGATGAAGAAAAACCCTTAAATTTTGACGATGATGAAGAACCTCTTGATTTTGCCGATGAAGAATTTATCGATGATAAAAAAGAGGATGAGTTGTATAACAGTATTACCAAAGATGGCTCGAGTGTAGATCCGGCCGATGATGGTGAGCGACACATTCGCCCTGAAGATGGCGATCCCATCGAAATTGAAGAATAATTTAAAGCCCAATTCAATATTGGGCATTTTTAATATTTTAGAATTTCTAGTTGAGCAGTACGGTACGTTCAAGGCTATTTAATCATTATCATTAATGACTCAAAAAATTGAGAACTAAGCAATGAGTGTAGAAGTGGGTACATATATATTTATTGAATGATTAATTCTCGAATTGAAGTAAAACTATGAGTAATTATATTTCTACATTTACCAACAAAATCAAAAATAAAGCTGTTCCACCGGTCAATGATGTTCTGCTCGCGTTTAAGACTTTGAAAAATGTACCAGGCGGATTAATGCTATTATCAAAAGTTGTTAGTCGAGTGGCTCCATATTTTCAGACTGTAAATCCAATGATTCAAAAATTAGATTTGAACCTGTGCGAAGCTTCAATCAAAAAAAATAAATCAATCGAAAATCATATCGGGACGGTACACGTTATTGCCATATGTAATGGGCTGGAATTTGTCATGGGTGTATTAGCTGAAGCATCAGTACCTCAACATTTAAGATGGTTACCTAAAGGTATGAACGTAAATTATGTAGCTAAGGCAGATTCTGATATTAAGTTAGTGGCAACAATTGATGACGAGTGGAAAGTTGGAGATATGCAAGTAAAAGTTAACGCTTATAGAGCGGATGGGCAGCCAGTAGTTCAAGGGTATATTACGCTTTGGGTTACAGAGAAAAAGTAAATAACAGGGCATTAAATGCAAAAAATATTGGATTATCTCCGCAAATTTTTTACTGCTAAGCCTCAGCAAGATGCAGCAGCGGATCAGATTGCTACAGCAACTGATTATGGCGATGAATTGATAGGTGTCGCTGTTGATGGGATGTCTCTTAGTTTAGAAGGTGTAAACCTAATTTGTAATTTTGAAGGATTAAAACTTAGTGCTTATGACGATGGTACTGGGGTATGGACTATTGGATATGGCACGACGCGATATCCTAATGGCCAGCGTGTAAGTGAAGGAGACCGATGTACATTTGAACAGGCTAAAGCTTATATGCAGCATGATTTAAAGATATTTGAGCGCGCAGTAAATAATGCCGTAAAAGTGCCTTTAAAACAGAATCAATTCGATGCATTAGTTTCTTTGACTTATAACATTGGAGTAGGGGCTTTTAAAAACTCGACCTTACTCAAAAATTTAAATTTAGGTGATTATAAAGAGGCTGCCAACCAGTTTGATGTCTGGATCAATGCTGGCGGTAAGCGTTTGCAAGGGCTGGTGAATCGCCGTGCAATCGAAAAGAAATTATTTTTATCGTCAAAATAGTGCTTTCAATTTTTATTAAATTTTCTCAAAAATTCATTAAAAGCCCCAAATAATTAGGGCTTTTTCATATAGGAGGTGAATAGATTAACTTTTATCACCTAAAGTGATTCTAAGCCGGTTTAAAGCCCCCATGAGCGAAATGCTGGTCGTCAATTCTACAATCTCTCGTTCACTAAAATATTCAGCTAAATGAGCTTTTACAGTTTCAATTTTGTCCGATAGAAAAGTAACTGCCTCCGCAAGTTCAAGAGCAAGAAGTTGCTTCTTTGAAAAGGCATTTGAATGTTTATAGCCCGGAATTTTATCAATGACTTCTTGGCTTAGTCCCATATCTCTTAATTCCTGAGCATGAAAAGCGCAGCAGTAAGCACAGCCGTTGATTTGGGATACATACAACTCAGCTAAAGCAATGATTTGAGGGTCGATGCCTGAGGTGCGAATAGATGCATGTGCTGAGTACAAATGATTAATCGTTTTTTTAGCAACTTCTTTATATTCCATAATATGGGCCAGTCTTTTCGTGATAAAAAACTATTATTTACCACTAGGTATAGATTGTAAATTAGGCACTATTTTGTTATATAGGTATATTTTTTATACCTAATTAAACAATGAAAGATAATATTTCTGGCTGTTCTGTAGAAGAGGCAATGACAGTATTGGGTGGCCGCTGGAGAATGTTAATTATTTCATTTCTCATCGAAAGACCTATGCGCTTTAATGAACTCAGACGCGCAATACCTAATATTTCTCAAAGAATGCTAACTTTAGAATTGCGTTTTCTTGAAGAAGAAGGGTTTATTAACAGAGAAGTTTTTGCGGAAGTTCCTGTTAAAGTTGAGTACTCACTAACCGAAGATGGCAAGAAATTAAACGGTTTAGTTGATGTACTCAAAGAAGTGGGCACTTGGCTAAAAGTAAGATAAGGCTGGTTTATTTTATAGTTTGATTTACTTTGTTTCAGATCGCACGTCATCATTTCGGTAAGATCATTTATACAAATTTTAGGCATAAAAAAAGCCTGATGCTACGAATCAGGCTTCAGTATTCATCGACAATAGGAGTTGATGAACAAGACCAATCTAACAGACCTAATCTATAAAGGCAAACTGATGGCCGACCGGACAGTTCATATAAGTATAAGTTTTCTCAAATTTTAAGCATTAAAAAAGCCCTTGCTCGAAAGCGAAGGGCTTAGTCGTTCATTGATCTAGCAATGAACTATATAAGGCTCATCTCATACTAAGTTCAGTATATCTGAAATTGAAGCAACAAAGAAGAAAACATTCTAAATATCTTCATCACTCTATTTAAACTCAATTTATTCATTCCTATAGCAACTTACATGTTTGATAAATCAATACACAAAATTTGCACTTTGCATTTTTGAAGGCATGTTATTTGTGTGTAGCCCTAATTGGATCGGTTTAGGGAATAAACAATAGCCGTCTATAGATTATTCAAAATAAAGCTTTGTATGAATCAATTGAAGAGTGAGGACGCTAGAGGGAAGTAAGGAAGTAGAGATGAACTTAATTAGATTAGAAGAGCTTTCATTGGTAAGTAATGCTGTTTTGACACCCCACTTAAACAATTGGCCGTGTGTACGATCTGAAAATATGCGTGATGCTTCCTATAACAAGCCTAAAGACAACTTTTCGGAACAATCTGATAAAAAATTTTATAAAGAATGGCTGAGACAACAAAAGAAAATACTTAAAAGTATTCCGAGTAATGCTGTTTTACTCAGCAGGAAAGATCCTATTTAGATTAGGTTTAAGGTACGTTTATAAAAAATGCATTACAAGGATGAGCATTTAGCTAAATAACTTTACGTAGGTGTGCTTGTTAGTCATAACTTATTCTAGAGATACTGAAAATATAAATAGCAAAACAATAAAAAAGCACTTCTGTAGAGGTAAATTTTTATGGCTAATCTTCATCAAAAAACACTTTTTGATATTTTAACTCAACATCAGGCCTATCTATATCGAGCATCATCAAGATCGGTCAACGAACTTCTTAATTTATTTAATTCTGAAACGGTTACCATGCTTGATAAGTTGGCTAACTTATTAGATGAGCTAAATGAAAAGGAAAAAGCAGCATTGGCTGGTGGAATTTATTCAACAGCCAATTTAAGAGAGATACGTGCGCTAATTTCTCAGTGGTTTAATTTGATTAATGAAGCTCTCACTGACACTTTTACAATATCTGCTGTGGCATTGGCTTTCTATGAAGCTAGATATATGTCAAAAATTTTTGGCGGCCAACATAAAGAGCTAAAAGGCGAGCAACTCTATAAAGCTGCTAAACGTGTTCCTTTAGCGGGTGGAGCATTAGTAGATGAACTACTCTCTAAAATTGCTGAGCTAGCTCGTCAAAGAGTTGAATATGCGATTCGAGATGGGCTTAATATTGGTCAACCCTACAAATTATTCAGCGTATTCATGGAACTAAACGTCTTAAATATGAAGATGGGCTACTCAATAGTACTAAAACAGATATTGAACGAACTGTACGTACAATTCGAAGCCATATATCCAATCAGGCATATTTAAATAGCTATAAACAATTAAAGTTTGAATATGTCCGATTTATAAGTGTTCTTGATGGAAGGACATCGAAAACGTGTGCCTCACTTGATGGTTCGGTATGGCAGCTTAACGATCCGGCAAAAAAAGTTCCTCCTTTACATCCGCATTGCCGCAGCATTTTACTTCCAACTCTTGAGGACGGTCAGCTCGCTGGTAGTCGAGCTTTCATTATGGATGAAAGAAAATTTAAAGATATTCCTAAAGATGAGCGCGAACAATTAACTGGTCAGTTAGATGCAAATACTTCTTTTAAAGAGTTTTTTAAACTGACAGATGATTTCTTTCAAAAAGAATGGTTAGGGCCTAAACGATATCAATTATATAAAGAGGGGCAATTCGATTTTGATAAATTTTTTGATCCAGAGGGGCGCTTATATACACTCGAGGAACTTAAAGAACTTGATGAGCGGGCTTTAAAATTTTTGGATTTATGAGTGAGAGCAGAAGCATTTGAAATAGGATTTTTATCTTGAATAACTTTTTTGTTTTAACCAAATATACACACTTAAACAATTAGTTAAAAAAGTTTCAATAATCTAGCCAGATAGCATGTTAAGTTTTTCTCAATCATAAAAATTTAGAAAGGATTAAAACATGAAATTTTCCTACCAAGATCTTGCCGGAAATAATGTTGAAGTGGAGTGTGAAAGTTATACTCATATACCCTCAGGAACAGCAACAAAATCTACAGAAGGGGGGAATTATCATCTTAATGAAAACTTCAGTTTCTTTAAGAAAACTGAAGCTGACTCTATGCCCATCTATCGATTTGCTATTGACCGTAATTTTAATGTTTTTAATAGTGATGAGCTTCCAGCATTAGCTCAAATTGGTACAGACTGGAAAAATTTAGATTAATTTTTTACTCAAAATAAGACCCTCAGTTGAGGGTTCTATATTTTTCTATGAGTTATTTCTTTTTAAATACAAGCAATAAGCCTAGTAAAATTGCAATCATTCCAATTAAACCTGCCAGAGGTAACGTATTTTTTAAAATTAGAAAATCTAACAGCGCAGTAACAATGGGAACCAAATAGAACAGGCTTGTCACGTTGACAATATTGCCCTGATTTAAAAGTCTGTAAAGTAAAAGCTGTGCAACTACAGAAATTAAAATTCCAAGAAATAAGACAGAAATAATCAGTTGTGAATTCCACGTTATTTCAAAATGTTCAAAGGGAACTATAAATAAGCAAACTACAAGGCTAACTACATATTGTAGGGGTAAGACATTTGTAGGAGCCTGTTGAATGTTCTTTTGCATAATGGCCCCAAAGGTTATACAGATCAGGGCAGCCAAGGCAAAGAATATGCCGATTGGCGCAATAAACGACATTGTTAGGCTTTTCCAGACTAAAAGAATGAGTCCAGCTAAAGCAATGAGTAAACCGAAAAGCCTTTCTTTTTGTAAATTCTTTTCTAGAAGGCAAAGCGTTAAAATGGGTTGTATTCCCATAATTGTGGCCATCAAACCAGGCGTGACCCCATGAGCCATGGCTTTAAAATAGCAGATTGAATAGCCTGCGATCATGAGTAGGCCCGTTAGTAAAACTTGCTTACGGGTTCCATGCTTGGGTAAGAATCGTTTTCTAAAAATAGCCAGTACCGACAGAGCAATTAAAGCAGTTGAAAAGCGCAAAATTAGTAAGGCTATGGGTGAGGCATTATCGAGTCCCCAACGAGTAAAAATTGCGGCACTTCCCCAAAGTAAAACGAAAATAGATGTCGCACTTTGTGATGCAAGCATCTGTTTATTTAGGCGCATAAAACCTCCTCCTAGTGCGTAATACCTAAGAAATACGAAGTGATGAAATTGTTAGTAGGTGTCGCTATTAACGTGTTATTCAGACATTAATCAATTCACGGTTAGCTTCTTTTAGAAAAATGAATTGTTTTAACTTCTTCTAATTTCAGTATGGGAGAGAGAATAGATAAAGAAAAGCGCATAATTCTTTTATATACTATTTGAAAATCGAATAGATAAATCGTAATGAATATAAAAAACTTACAGATTGATTGGTTAAAGTGTTTTGTCACAGTCGTAGATACAGGCTCATTGTCGAATGCAGCACCTGAGTTATATCGCTCTCAGTCTGCGGTTAGCATGCAACTGAAAAAACTAGAAGAAGCGCTGCATTGCCAACTTTTAATACGAACACATCGACAAATTGAATTAACGTCGCAAGGACAGCTACTTTTAGGTTATGCGCGCCGAATTCTCGACTTACATGCAGAAGCTCAAATGGCATTTCATGGAGATGAATTAAAGGGCCGTATACGCCTTGGAGTACCTGATGACTATGCCGCTAAATATTTAACGCCAGTACTTAAACGTTTTGCACCACGTTACGGAGGGGTTGAAATTGAATTGATTTGTGAACAGTCGACTTCGTTAATTCCGCGAGTAGAAAGTGGTGATATAGACTTGGCATTAATTTCAAGAGATAACGCTCGTCAAGGAACATTGTTATTTCATGAACCAATGGTATGGGTTGGCTCTCCACAATTTGAACTCTGGCGAGAAGATCCACTTCCAATTGCAGTTTACGAAAGTACCAGCCAGGCTAAGAAGAGTGCTATTCATTCTTTGGCATTACAAGGGCGCCGTTACCGTGTGGTGTACAACAGTTCAAGTTTAGCTGGTCAGATTGCAGCAGTTGAAAGCGGTTTAGCAATCGCTGTGTTCACACAATGCAGTGCACCTGAGCATTTAACCATATTAGGTGCAGATCATGGACTTGGGCCATTAGAGCCGATGGAGGCTGCTGTTTATCGGAGTAGATCTTCTTTAGAGTCAAAAGCTGTAGACCACCTATATGAATTACTCATTAAAACGCTCAGACACTCAGTTAATGTTTAATGACCAAATTTTAAGTCGATATTTAAAGGTGAAACTAAAGCGCTTTACATTTTTGCGTTAAATCTACAAAAAAGCCTAGAAACCTATGCTGATCGTAAAACTAATAAAAAGTATTTATTAACTCACTATCTGAATAATTCATGAGGTGAAATATGAAAAAAATTATGGCTACCTTGGGTTTAGCTGCCATTATTTCTTTAAGTGTGAGTGCCTGCCAAGGTGAAAATGATACAAAGCAGCAAGATAAAACGACTACTCCTCATTCAATGGACAAAGATTCATAACCCAGATGAATTTCGAAACCCATCGTAAGATGGGTTTTTTTATATCTTTTTATTTTAATCTTAAAGTGTGATTTGTAACTCGAAATATTTATTTTTAATGGCACTGTTCAAAATATGTTGACTAATATACTTGGTTTTAAATATATTTAATTCAACAGGAATCACTTTAAATATAACTCTATATTTAAAGTGAATTGGTTACACCATCAGATCAGAAATTTAACCTTTAAATTTGATTATAAAAATATTAATTAATCAAGGAGGTAGGTATGGACGCTAAATTTCATTCTGAAAATGAATATGGTTTTATTCTAGATATTCTGAACACTTATATGGTGATAAAGAAGACATTAAAAGATGATCATTATCCTTATGATTCATTTGGTTATCTTCTTGCTCTTTATCAACCGCTCAAAGTTTATATCCCTCAGCTTCCTCATCCAAAAATTTATATTGAGATTGGTGGAATTTCATATGACAGAATGATTGTTGGGCAAACAGAGGATGAGACAGAAGCCATAAATATTTTATTGAATTTAGGCCAACTTGTTGCTTAACAATTAAGTGATATTTTAATGCTGGGTTTAATTTACTTAAGAAACACGCTTTCTTAAGTAAATTCATGACAAAACTAAAGGCTATAAAATTGTTTTTGGAAAAGAGAACCTAAAGAAATTCTTAGGTATTTCTACATGACATGATTAAAGAAACTCTCTTATAAGATACAAAAAACCACAAAAGCTAAATCTATAACTTTAAAAGAATTTGTTTATATAACTAAGAACATTAAAATTAGGTCATGGTAATGAAAAAAATATTCTTAGCAACTTTCACTGGGTTGGCTTTATTGGGTAGTAATGCGGTATTAGCTAAACCCGATGCTACATTAATAAAAGAAGCGACAAAAAATGTAGTCACAGTATCTAAAGCAAAAACTTTGGCTGATGAATCTGGAGTAACTTTGACGGGTACGATCGTAAAGCATATTGCTGGTGATCATTTCGAGTTTAAAGATGCTACCGGTTCAATTGTAATTGATATTGATGATGACTTGTGGAAGCCTCTACAACTAAAAGCTGGCGATAAAGTGCGTGTTGTAGGAGAGGTGGATACACATCGAGTTAAGCCTACCGATATTGAAGTTTTTAAGATTGAGCGTATTAAATAAAACTAGATTATTTATATCAACATTGTTTAAATCAAAAAAAGAAAACTCCTATTTTTAGGAGTTTTCTTTTGAAAGATAATAGTTTTTATTATTGCGTTGCATTAAATGCCTCATGATAGCTTACATAGCCTTTAGCAAAATGACCTGAGAAGCTTAAGGCTTGGAAATACTCACTCGGTACATCACGTAAAATTAGCTCAGGATTGTTTTTAAAACCAAAGCGGCTGTAATAGTTGGGATCACCTAATAAAACACATCCTTTTGCACCTAAGTTTTTTAATTTTTCTAGTGATTTATTCATCAGAAGGGAACCAATACCCAGCCCTTGTTTATCTGGATGAACTGAAATAGGGCCTAAACCATACCAACCTATTTCCCCTGAACTGATTTGAACTGGAGAAATAGCAACATGTCCAATAATAGAACCATCTTCAATTGCCACTAGAGAAATAGTCAGTTGTCCGTGGTTTCTTAAACTATTAACAATAAAATGTTCGGTATGACTCGTGTGCTCGGCATTTTGAAAAGCTGCTTTAGTTAGGTTTTCGATGGCTTCTATATCTTCAACTTGTTCATCATGAATAATAATATTCATTAAAAATTCTTCCAGATTTATTGATTAGCTATACGATGTAACTTCTTTAGATAAGCTCTCTTCGTTTGTTTTTTATAGAAATGTCTATGAAGGAAATTAAATATCTAGCTAGATTCTAATTTAAATGACTCAAGCATAACAGCTAGTCAAATAAGATTAATTCTATATGGTTATTTTACCGTTCGTTAAATTGTTTTTAATTTTTATTATGTCATTCGTCAGAAAAATTGGATAACTATTTCATGTAATTAATGAGATAAATTGATAGATTTATCTAAATTAATTTTGTTTAAAAATTATACTGATTGATAAAAAAGGCAACTTGGCTATATTCCATATCTATATTGCAAAATCAGCAATATATTTCTAGGATGGAATAAAAATGAAAAAAAGAGTAATAAAAATAGCAATATTGAGTTCATTATCTGTAATCACAAGCATGAGTTATGCGCAGGAATTTAAAAGATTCTCTGTCTCTGCTGGTTGGCTACATGTAATGCCACAGGGTAAAGCTAATCCATTTAATATTAATACCGCAGTTAAAAATGGAACAGAAGCTAAAGTCGGCACTATTTCAACAACTAGTTTTTTAAACTCTATTGATCCCAATGCCACTATGACTGATATGGGGGGAGAGGTTTGGAATTTAAAAGAAACCCTTACAGAGTTTCTAGCCCAACCCGAAATCCAAGATCAACTTACAGATGGTAAGGGTAATATTCTAGCTGAAGTTGCTGGTACAGCACGAATTGAGGGATTGGAAAACTGGCAACAGCAAGATGCAGGACTAGAAGTCGATGATGTAGACACATTAGGCTTAACATTTAACTATTACCTGAATGACAATGTGTCTTTACAATTTATTGGCGGAATTCCACCTAAAGTTGATGTTAAAGGAAAAGGTGAAATCTTAGCACCATTAAGTGGAGTCGCTATGTCTCCTCATGACTTAGTAAAATACCTTTTCCCTGATGGCTTTACTTTAGGTCAGGCGATTCCAATTACCAACTTAGGCAATAAATCTAAAGCTGCATCTATTCGAGCATGGACGCCAACCATAGAAGCACAATATCAGTTTGGTAAAAGTGGGGTAAATAAGTTTAGACCCTATGTTGGAGTAGGTTTAATGTATGCTCATTTTAATGATATTAAACTCAATGATGGAATTCGTTCTGATTTAGTGTCTGCAGGCCATATGATCCAAAATGTGTTAGATGGCAAAGCTGGAGCGGCTTTAGACCGAAAAGAATCGAGTGGAAAAATGGTTGTTAATGTCGATGCAGATGATGCGATAGCGCCTATTTTTACCGCTGGTTTTACCTATGATTTTAATGATTCATGGTATACGGTAGCTTCTGTATCCTATGCAAAGTTAAGCAACAATGCCCAAATTGATGTCGTCAATCAAAATACGGGGACTCGCTTAATACATGCCACAACAAAAGTTGATATTGACCCACTGATTACCTATTTAGGGGTAGGTTATCGATTCTAATATTTTTTAAAAAGGGTATCTCGGAGTTAATCATATTTAAACTTTGAGATACCTTATTTGTTACTAATTATAAAAAACAACTATTACTTGTTAAACTCATACATAAAGTAAAATTTTATAAAAAATATTTTTAATATAATAATTTAAAAATATTTTTGAGGATTGGAAATTGAAAAAAATCATTAAAACTTTATTATTATCTACGCTAATTTCAACTGCATCATTCACAGTTTTAGCTAAAAATGTTGAGCAAAAAGTTAATTTTTTACAAGGTTCAACTCATACCACATTAACTGGAAAATTTCAGGGTTATGATGATGTGAGATATAGAGTTTACGCAAAGAATGGACAAATATTAAAATTCAATATTAATAGTCTTGGTAATTTAGCCTATGTTAATATTTTTGCCCCAGGCAAAAAGCCAGGTAAGGATAAGGCATTATTAATTGGTTCAACTGCGGGATCTAAAGGAGAACTTACTTTACCAATCGATGGTGATTATATTGTTCAGGTTTATCAAATGCGTAATAGTGCTCGTAAAAATAAAACTGTGAAATATAGTTTAGATATTGAAATATTAAATAAAGTAAAAAAATAATAGTTGCTAGAGTTTACTAGCTCTCAAAAGAGAACTAGTAAATTTGAAAAGATATCAATAAAGATTAATCGGCTAAAGAAAAAGACTCATGAATAGCACAACTTTCAACAAAAGTTTGATCATGTGAAATGAGCAATGCAGCGCCTTCATAGCTTTGAATAGCAGTAGCTAATAGTTCTCTAGATTCAATATCTAAATGATTTTCTGGTTCATCTAATAACAAGAGTTCAGGGGTGGGATGTATCTGGCTAAGCGCCAATAAGGCTACTTTGAGTTTTTCACCACCACTGAGCTGAGACAAAGGTTGTGTACCTTTATCACCTCGAATTCGAAGTTGACCTAATAGATTTCGCCATTCTAGTTCTGAAAGCTCACTGTTCATGTGAGTTAGATTTTCAATCACCGTCATTTCATCACATAAAAAGCTAAAGTTCTGGTCCAGATAAAAGCACTCTACAGATAAGTGAATGTTGTCACATGGCTGTTTGTTTTGAGCTTGAATTGCTTTAAGGAGTGTCGATTTACCAATACCATTTTGACCCGTTATATGAATTTTTTCGGCTGCCTGTACCGCTAAATCTATGGGTTTTTGCGTTCCATATTTCAGTTTAAGTTTTTTAATGCGAAGAATTTCTCCAGATTTCTTATGAAAAGTAGGGAAGACAAACTGTTGCGCTTTGACGGTTTCAAGACGCATTTTTTTGTCTGTTAAATCATTTTGACTGTTCGAAATTTGTCGTTGGTGCTGGGACTGTATAGCAGCAATACTTTGGCCTGCTTGTTCCTTTTTAAAATCGAGTAAAATTTTGGCTTGAGAATTTGATTCGCGTAATTTATTTCCAGCACGTTCACGTTTTTGAGCTTTCATTAAAACTTCATGCTGCTTTTGCTTCATGTGTTTAACGTCGCGTTGGCCTTGTTGAACAGATTGCTCTAAAGCTGCAACATGAGTTTGGTATTGGCCATAAAATTTTTCATAGTTTCCAGTTGTGTGATGTAAACCATGTTCATTCAAATGATAAATATGGTCTACTTCATTCAGTAAACTACGATCATGACTAATGATAAGCGCACCTGCTGGGTGTTTCCTCAAATGATCAATTAACCATTTTCTCGATTCCTGATCTAGATGATTACTAGGTTCATCAAGTAGCAAGTAATGATCTGATTTTAGAAATAAACAGCTTAATGCCAATTTAGTTTTTTGACCTTCGCTTAGGTTTTTCACTGGAAAGTCTAAATCTGTTGGTAAACCCGCAGACTCCAATAAATTATTCCATAAGGTGGGTAAGTCCCATTTACCTTCTAACAAATCATAATCATCGAAGTTGGCTACACCTTGTTCAACTCTTTTAAAAGCTTGATAAATATCTAGGATATCTAATGCTTCGGCAATCGTCTGTGCTGCTAAACGATGCAACTGAGGTAAATATGCATGCTTTACATGCCAAGATATTTGCCCAGACGTCAGAATTGAACCTGATTTAAGCGTCTGATTTAACATTTGCATAAGCAAAGATTTGCCTTGACCATTACGGCCAATTAAAGCAGATACTTGATGCGATTCAAGGCTGAAATTTAGTTGTTGAAACATGACTTTAGATGAAAATTCTAAAGAGAGTTGAGCTATTACACATGCCTGCTGAGTCATAAAAAACCTCATAAATACAGGATGTACAAAATAGGAAAAGTAGTTTTAAGCAGAGACGTTAAATCACAAAAAAATAGTCTATTTTGCACATCAAAAAAAAGAAAAATTGATGAGAAAAAAGACTTACTTCATTGGCGTGACTCACGAAATTGGAAGAATAAGAAACTATTCTAGCTGGATTTTTGATTAGTGTAAAATTTATGCAATTTATTTTATTAAAAAACCCAATCGTTGGATTGGGTTTTTTTGCATCTAAAAAGTTTATTCTTTTACAACCAATACCTGAATTTTGGTGCTGTTTAAAACATCTTGAGCAAAACTACCCAAAATAAGTTTTTGGAAGCCTTTGCGACCATGAGAACCAATCACAATCAAATCGGAACCTAAGCCTTCTACAGCTTTTAAAATACCATCTGAAGAAATTTCACCTTGGATGATTTGAGTTTCGGCATCAATACCTTCTTCGGCACATAAAGCTTTTACAGTTGCGAGTGTTTTTTCTGCATTTGCTCGTGCTTCAACAAAATAATCTTTTACAACAGGTGAGATGTAATAAAAATCTACACCGCTAAAAGGATCTACCGCAACTAAGCTAATAGCGGTCAATTTGCTCCCAAATGCTTTTGCAATATGAGCTGCTTGTCTTGCTGCCGCTAAAGAAATTTCCGAACCATCGACTGGTACAATAATATGTTGGTAATTCATAATGTTATTCCTCTTATTTACAGTTGTTATATGTATGAAGCATTTATTAATTAAAGATTAACATATTTCATTCACAGTAAACATCTATTCAGTAATAGGAAAGAAAAATTAAATAAATTTATTTGAAATCATGAGCTTGTGTTTATTTTTTATTGGTTGAGATGGCGTTTAGGTGGTATTGATAAATAATTGATAATATTTACATGAAAATTACAAAAAATTACTGTTCATATTTCTGTCATATAGAAAACGTATAACAAAATAGTGAATTAAGGGGAGAGTGAGGAAGATGGCTGATTTAACAGCAAAGAAAGTTAATAAACTTATTGAAGAGTTCCGTCAAACAGGCAAAGAACCCGAAAAGTTAGTTATTGGCTATAAAACTTATGCCAGACTGATGACCGAAGATAAATTTGCAGAAAAAGTTGTCCCTTCACTTGAAGACTCAAAAGAACGCTTATATAAAAATCTAAAAATTAAGCTCGTCACTGAAAAACATTATTTTGAAATTAAATAAAAATTATGTGAACTACATCACTTGTTATTAAAGCAAAGTAACACTAAATATGTTTAATAACATGATTATTGTATGATGATACAAATTAATAGTGTAGCCAACATTTGAAAACAGCAATCGTTTATAAACTCGATAGAATAAATTGCTTTTATTTTAAGTAGTGGAATAAATTGAAATGCCGACATTCAGTGTAATTATATTTTATGTTTTAGCTATATTAGGCAGTGTAGCGATTGTTTATGGATTAGTCACTTTAAGTGTTTTTTTAATTGTTATTGGATTAGCACTATTATTTGCAGCATTATTATTAAAAAAAGAGTTTAAATTAGATGTTTTATTTTGGAAATAAATATAATATGAGTTTGTATTTTAATTTCCTATAAAATTGTCCAATAGAACTGAAATGAAAAAATTCAGTTCTAAAAATATTAGTTTTTTGATGAATATTGATGCAATAACGTTTTTTTGATCGGAATTATTACAATAAAATATAAAAGTAGAATATTTTAAATTTATTTAAGTATTTAAAAATAAAAAAGTTTCATTTAGGATGAAAGTAAAATTGTAAAAGCGTTTTTAGCTATTAAACAATAACAAAGCGAGGTGAGCATGACTTATAAGTATGAGTATGCAGGGTTCTGGTTAAGATTTGGTGCAATGATCATTGATACTCTTATTCTTTTTTTGGCTGTTATTCCTGCAGCATGGATTTTTTATCAAGGGGATTACGACTTAGTCTTTGCTACAGGTTTAAGTACTAAGCCACAAAATTATTGGTTCGATTTGATTGTGAACTATGCATTTCCTTTATTGTATTCAGTTTTATGTTGGCTGTATTTTGCTGGAACGCCAGGTAAGCGATTGATGCGATTAAAAGTTTTAGATGAAAAAACAGGTAATAAGCTAACAGTCACGCAGAGTATCATTCGATATGTTGGCTATATTCCGTCAATTTTAGTGTTTGGTATTGGTCTTTTTTGGGTCGCATTTGATGCTAAAAAACAAGGCTGGCATGACAAAATGGCAAAATCAGTGGTAGTAAGAGAGCTATAAAAATAAGATTGAAAAGCGTTCATAGCATAGAAAAAGGGAGCTATGAACGCTTTTTTATTAACTTTTTTTGACTTTAAATTTAAGTACTACAAATACAATAAGACCGACAATAAGTCCCCAAAAGGCTGAGCCAATACCAAAAAATTGAATGCCCGAAGCACTGCATAAGAAGGTAAATAATGCAGCTTCACGGTCTTCAACAGGGCCAAAGGCAAGCGCAATGTTATGGCTAATGGTACCAAGTAATGCGATGCCAGCTAAAGCTACGATAAAGATATGGGGAAAAGACATGAGTAAGCTTGTGAGTGTTGCTGCAAATAGTCCCATCAATGCATAGAAAAAACCAGAGCTTATGCCAGCAATATAGCGTTTACTTGGGTCAGGATGAACTTGATCGTCAAGGCATACAGCTGCACTAATCGCAGCAATATTGACGCTGTAACAACCAAAAGGTGCAAGCAAAACTTGGGTTAAACCTGTCCAGCCAATCAGTTGGTTAACATGTGGTTTATAGCCATAACTTTTGATCATGGCAATACCGGGTAAATACTGCGAAGCCATACTAATCACAAAAAGAGGTAAGGCTAAGCCCAAAAGGGCCGACCAGCTAAAGACAGGACTAATCCAAACAGGTTTAGCCAAAGACCAGTGAAGCGTAGGCATATGAAAGTCTAAAAACACAGGGCAGAGCACAACACCAGCTAGTGCTGTGAACACGATGCTATAACGCGGCCATAATCTTTTTGTAATGATATAAATGACGAGTAAAGATAAAACGAATGTCCAATCATTTTGCAAACTTGCGAAAAGTGAAATACCAAATTTAAGTAAAACGCCTGCAAGCATGGCACTGGTCAAGCTTTGCGGAATATATGAAAGTGCTTTTTGAAAAATTCCAGAAAAACCTAAAATCGCTGTCAGTACACCAACCACTAAAAAAGCACCAATTGCTTCATTTATGCTATATCCACCGCCAGTTGCAATAATTAAAGCGAGACCAGCGGTTGACCATGCAGTTGCTACAGGGTATTTAAATTTCCACGAAAGAATAAGTCCTGATAAACCAAGACCCAAACCTAAAACCCAAAACCATGAGGTGATTTGTTCAGGTGAAGCACCTAAAGCTTGGGCAGCTTGAATCACTAAAATAGCCGAAACACTAATACCAATAAGAAAGGTAATGAAACCTGCGAATACGGCTGGAATAGAAAAATCTTGAAGAATCTTTTGCATAGCTAAATGTTCTAAATCCCTGAAAAATTAATATGTTTCTGCCTTTGCTTTCAGCTCGCTAAATCTAACAATTTTTTTAAAGAAGGTGCTTTCTATTTTTAACCTAAAATTGAAATAATATTTTTAAAATATCGAATAATGATATTATTCCTTCCATAAATAACACTAAATTTGGAATATCGTTTTATGGAAGAGCAAGCTGAAAATTTGACAGCGCTTGAACTAAAAATTATGCGTGCATTACAAGAAAATGGGCGCTTAAGTAATGCCGAGTTAGCTAAGCTCGTAGGCATAAGTACTTCATCTTGTTGGAATCACACACAGCGTCTTTTTAAGATTGGGGCAATTTTAGATGTACGCGCTCGGATCAATCCAAGCATGGTGCAACGTGATACGGTAGTACTCGTTGGAGTGGTTTTAGACCGTTCAACCCCAGACAGCTTTCAGGCATTTGAACAAGCATCAGGTGATTTGGAAAATGTTTTAGAGTGTTATCTGGTGGCCGGAGAAGTCGATTATTTTCTAAAAATTCGTGTTAAAGATTTAGCTGCGTTTAACCGATTCCATAGTGAAAAGATTATTGCTTTACCTGGAGTAAGACAAGTTAGAACATTTTTTGTGCTCAATGAAGTTAAAACAGATGGCATGCTGGCATTTTAATAGCTCATCATGTTTTAACTTTATAGTGCAAAAACCGATAGGTAACGATGATTAGATTGTTGAGGTTGCTAGTTTTAGACCAAATCCGAAGAATAGAATTCCGACTAAAAAAATACTACTCGCAGCAATTTTATGGTTTTGTTTAAAAAATGCTGAAAGTTTAATTCCAGAGAAGATTAATGCCGTTAAATAGCTAAAACTAATCACCTGCAAAATAACTGCTAAAATTAAAAAGCTTAGAGCGGGGTAGGCATAGTCGGGTTCAACAAATTGAACAAAGAAAGATAGGAAAAATAAAATTGCTTTAGGGTTGAGTAAACTAATACTGAGTGCGGTTTTATAAGGATGAACTTTATCTAAAGCGGGTAAATCAGCCATTTCTGGTTGTGGCTGATTACGTTGTTTCCAGCGTTGAATACTGCCTTGTAAGAGTTTAAAGCCTAAATAAGATAGGTAAAGTGCACCTGTTAATTTAAGAATAACAAATACCCATGGAAATGCTTTAAGTAGAGACGCAGCTCCTAGTACGGTACACAGCATTAAAATGAGATCGCCAGTAAAAATACCTAATGCGCCCATATATCCGGTTTTAATGCCGTAACGTGAAGCAATTGACATCACATATAGAGAGTTGGGCCCTGGCAATAACACAATTAGGAATGTACCAATAATATATGTTGTTAGATCTGTTATGCCGAACACGAGAAACCCAATAAAAAACCGATTTTTGCCATGATAACAAAAATCGGTGATTTTGTATGAAAAGTGCAGTTTTTTAAGGTTTAATTTCCGCATCAATTCCAAAAGATTGACGTAATAAAAAACTTAATTGGTCACGAGCTTTAATAAAGCCATCAACACCACCTTGTAAAAGTTGGAATGCCATTAAGTCATGATTAAGTTCATCTTTAAAACTTTGTTCATTTTGAGCTGATCTAACAATAACCTCTGCTTGCTTTGATTTAGTCGCATCAAGAGCTGCATCAACTGTACGCGTATCTTGCTCAAGCTGGGTAAGTAAGCCAGGAGAGATCGTTAGCAAATCACACCCTGCAAGTCCAAGCACTTGATCAATGCTACGGAAGCTCGCACCCATCACTTGAGTAGGAATATTGTGCTGTTTGTAGTAAGTGTAGATTTTCTTAACTGAAACCACACCCGGGTCTTTTTCGATTGGGTAAGCGTCTACGCCTTCAGCCTTTTTGTACCAGTCTAAAATACGGCCTACAAATGGTGAAATTAAAGTTACTTTAGCATCTGCACATGCCTGAGCTTGATGTAAGCCGAAAAGGAGAGTGAGGTTACAAGCAATCCCTTCAGCTTCAAGTACTTTAGCTGCTTGAATACCTTCCCAAGTTGACGCGATTTTAATCAGAATACGTGACTGATCAATACCATAACCTTTGTAAAGTTCACATAATTCATGTGCTTTTTGAATGGTTGCTTCAGTGTTGTATGAAAGTGCAGCATCAACTTCTGTAGAAACACGGCCTTCGATGAGTTTTAAAATTTCTACGCCAAATTTTACAGTCAAAATATCAATCGTTCTTTCGATTAACTCATCGTTGCTATAGCCTTCTTCTTTGGCTTGATAATAAGCATCTTCAATCAGCTCTTTACTTTCAGGTTGTTCTGCTGCTGCCGTAATTAATGAAGGGTTTGTCGTCGCGTCTAATGGACGAAATTTACGAATTGCATCAAGGTCACTACTATCGGCAACAACGGTCGTTAATGTTTTTAATTGGTCAAGTGCTGTATGAGTCATTGATATTCAACATCTTCAGTAATAAATCTTATGTTTTCTTTTATAGCACAAAGTCTATTCATGCTGTCGATATATCAATTGTTATATTTCAAAGAAAAACGTTTAGGTTCTGCATCTCAATTGAAATAATTTTAAGGAACCTGTTGCATTCGTTGCTTACGGATATATTCAATTAGAAATCTGGCAGCCGCACCGAGTTCACTTTCACGGCTCCATACTAAGTCGACGTAATATTCAAATCTTGGAGTGAAATCTAATAAATCCAATACTTTAAGCTTGTTTTTTAGTTCAGGGTTTTCTTTAAACATTTCTTGAGGAAGAACACCCCAACCTAGATTGCGTAAAATCATTAAACAAGCAGAGTGGTGGTTGTCTGTACGCCAGTAATGTTTCGAAAATAGCAATTCAGGTTTTAAAGTCTCATCTCGACTTGCAACTACAATTTGTCGTGTAGTAAGAATTTGTTCATAAGAAACCTGATTTTGACTTGCAAGGGGATGGCTATTTGAAATAACCGGAATTAAAGCCTCACGTTTAAGTTCTACAAATTGTTCTCTGTTATCTAGGTGTTCGCGTTCAAACATCAATGCTAGTTGTGCAGAGCCATCTAATAACATTTGAAGAGCATCTTCTTGAGGGGCAGACACAATATTAATTTGTAAGTCTGGAAAACGACTTTCTAAAAGACAAATGTAGTCGGTCCAATTGGTGTGTAAAAGTTCAGAGACAATCACAAGAGTTAAATTGGCTTCTAACCCTGTACTTAACGCGTGAGCGTGTTGTTTCCATTGATTCATCTCAATTAAAAGCTGAGATGTCTTTTCGTATAACACCCGTGCTTCGTCAGTAGGGATGGGTTCACGGCCTTTACGGTCAAATAAAGTCAAGTTCAGATCAATTTCTAAGTTGGCAATAGACATACTTACAGCCGAAGGAACTTTTCCAAGTTTACGTGCTGCTGCTGAAAAAGAGCCGGTTTCAATCACGGCCTGAAACATGAGTAGTTGTTCTTGATTAATATTCATCTGTCAAAAAAACTGAAAGAACCTGATTGGATTAATCAATATTATAAAAATAAAATGCACATTATCCAAGTAATTATTGAGTATTTAAAAATGTTGATTTCCAAGAGAAGGCTCATTCATGCAATCAGTTATGAAGGAATTTTATTGGTCATCATTGCGATTGCATTAAGTTTTATTTTTGATATGCCAATGGACGTAACCGGCACACTCGGTGTGTTTATGGCAGTTGTTTCAGTTTTCTGGAATATGATTTTTAACCACTATTTTGAAAAAGTAGAGCATAAATATAATTGGGAAAGAACGATTCCTGTGCGGATTTTACATGCGATTGGTTTTGAAGGTGGCTTGTTGATTGCAACTGTACCGATGATTGCATATATGCTTCAGATGAGTGTCATTGATGCACTTATTTTAGATATTGGTTTAACCTTATGTATTTTGGTTTATACCTTTATTTTCCAGTGGTGTTATGACCATATCGAAGATAAGTTTTTCCCAGATGCTAAAGCAGCATCACTTCATTAAAATTAAGTTGTTAAACTAAAAAAGCACCCATCAGGGTGCTTTTTTTAAAGGTGAATCGTAAAATTATTTCTCTACGATTGCTACAACACCTTCACCACCTGCTGTACAGATTGAGATTAATGCACGGCCTGAACCTTTTTGATTAATCAATTTAGCAGCAGTTGCCAAGATACGACCACCAGTTGCAGCAAATGGATGGCCTGCACCTAGAGATGAACCATTTACGTTCAGTTTAGAACGATCAATTGAACCTAAAGGTGCATCTAAACTAAGACGTTCTTTACAGAATTTTTCATCTTCCCAAGCTTTCAATGTAGACAACACTTGAGATGCAAATGCTTCATGAATTTCGTAGAAATCAAAATCTTGAAGTTTAAGGTTTGCACGCTTAAGCATACGAGGTACTGCATAAGCAGGAGCCATTAATAAACCTTCTTTAGGGCCATTTTTACCAATGAAGTCAACAGCTGCTGTTTCAGAGAAAGAAAGGTAAGCTAAAACTTCATGACCGTTTTCTTTTGCCCATTCTTCAGAAGCAAGCAATACAACAGAAGCACCGTCAGTCAAAGGAGTTGAGTTACCTGCTGTCATTGTTGCAGTTTCGCCTTTACCGAAAACTGGCTTCAATTTAGCAAGTTTTTCAACTGTGCTGTCTGCACGTAAGTTGTTGTCACGGTTAAGACCTAAGAATGGAGTGATTAAGTCGTCAAAGAAACCACGTTCATACGCAGCAGCAAGTTTTTGATGGCTGCTTGCAGCTAATTCGTCTTGCGCTTCGCGAGTAATACCCCATTCTAAAGCAGTAATTGCTTGGTGCTCACCCATTGAAAGGCCAGTACGTGGTTCACCGTTGCTTGGTGCATCAAGAAGCTTTTTAAAATCAATTTTTGTTAAAGCTTTAAGGCGATCTTTACCAGTCTTAGCAACATTGAGCTCAAGTAAAACTTTACGTAAGCCATCACCTACAGCAATCGGCGCGTCAGAAGTTGTGTCTACACCACCTGCAATACCTACATCGATTTGACCAAGTGCAATTTTGTTTGCAACAACAAAAGCTGCTTGTAAACCTGTACCACAAGCAATTTGAATGTCATAAGCAGGAGTTTCAGGAGCAAGATCTGTGCTCAATACAACTTCACGAGTCATGTTGAAGTCACGGCTATGTTTTAAAACAGCACCCGCAACGACTTCACCAATACGCTTACCTTGTAAGTTAAAGCGCTCAACCAAACCATTCAATGCTGCTGTCAGCATGTCAGAATTAGACGCTTTAAAATAAGCAGTATTTGAACGTGCAAATGGAATACGGTTGCCACCAATAATTGCAACGCGGCGAACAGTGTTTTGGCTCATGGTTTTATCCTGTTGAACAGAAGTTTTGGTTTTTGTTGCTTTTGGTGCTGCAACTACATTATTAGAAGATGTAGATGGGGTTGCTGTAGCAGCGCTCTTATTACGAGGGCTACGTGCAGGTGCAGTCGTTGAACGAGTACGTGTCGTTTTTGGAGTATTAGTTGCTGCTTTAGGAGTTGTGCTGTTACGCTTAGCCGTGTTAGAAGCCGGCTTTGATGTATTTGACACTTTTTCCTCAGCAGAATTCTCGACTGCTGGATTTTCTTGAGTTGTCTTGCTCATAAGGCTTTTCCAAGCATATTAACGATATTCTTATAAGCTACATTAACACAATTCAAATAGACCTGTATTGACTAGAATGACATTGTAGATAGCATTCAGGTCAAGACATCCAAAGATGAACTCAAGTATGATTTGGAGTAACTCTAATGAACGACTGATTTCATATTGTTGCTATTCATCTCATAACATAATGAAGCCTGTCGTAGAAAATTCATTTCTTTGAGAGATAATAATCATGACTGATCAATACCAAGCATTTACACAATCTCCTATTGGTAAATTTGTTGTTAAAAATCTGGGTTTACCATCACCAGTTGCATTAGAGCGTTTTGAAAGTGCTCAGCCAGTAGTGAATGGTGCAGTATTGGTTGGCGCAGCGCCGTCAAGTGTATTGTCTGGTGCGATTGCACAAGTACTTAGCAATATTCATGCTGACAGCTATGTAGGCAATAATGTTGCATTACAACAAGAAGCTGCAAAAGTTGGTTTAAATTTACGCCCATTCAATGCAGGCGACAAAGAATCAAAATTCAAAGCAGTCGTATTTGATGCTTCTGGTATTCAAAACTCAGAACAGTTAAACGAACTTTATAAATTCTTTAACCCGATTGCACGTCAAGTTGCGACTTCTGGTCGTGTGATTGTCATTGGTACAACGCCTGAAACTGCAAAAACAGTAAAAAAGGCGATTGCTCAGCGTGCACTTGAAGGCTTTATCAAATCTGTAGGTAAAGAATTTAAAAAGGGTATTACTGCGCAAGTTGTCTATGTTGATGAAGGTGCTGCTGCAAACCTTGAATCAACTTTACGTTTCTTGCTTTCTCCACGTTCAGCGTATGTGTCTGGTCAAGTTGTCCGTGTGTCTAAAGCAGATGTGGTTGATGTTGATTGGGCAAAACCGCTTGCTGGTAAAACTGCACTAGTAACTGGTGCGAGCCGTGGCATTGGTGAGGCAATTGCACATGTGCTTGCACGTGATGGCGCTCATGTTATTTGTTTAGATGTGCCACAACAACAAGCTGACCTTGACCGTGTAGCTGCTGACATTGGTGGTTCTACATTGGCAATTGATATTACGGCTGCTGATGCTGGCGAAAAAATCAAAACTGCTGCGGCAAAACAAGGCGGTTTAGATATTATCGTTCATAACGCAGGTATTACTCGTGACAAAACTTTGGCAAACATGAAGCCAGAGCTTTGGGACTTAGTAATTAACATTAACTTGTCTGCTGCTGAACGTGTAAATGACTACTTGTTAGAAAACGATGGTCTAAATGCAAATGGCCGCATTGTTTGTGTATCATCAATTAGTGGTATTGCTGGTAACCTTGGTCAAACTAACTATGCTGCATCTAAAGCAGGTGTGATTGGTCTAGTTAAATTTACTGCGCCTATCTTAAAAAATGGTATTACCATTAACGCAGTAGCACCGGGCTTCATCGAAACTCAAATGACTGCGGCAATTCCGTTTGCAATTCGTGAAGCTGGTCGCCGTATGAACTCAATGCAACAAGGCGGTTTACCTGTTGATGTAGCAGAAACAATTGCATGGTTTGCATCAACTGCTTCTACAGGTGTAAACGGCAACGTTGTACGTGTGTGTGGTCAAAGCTTGTTGGGCGCTTAAGCACTTTTAGCTAAAAAGGGGTGCTTGTGCATCCCTTTTTTATTCAAGAATCTATAAATTATAAAAGGTTAGGTATGAATACTCGTCATTTTAGCCAGCTACCAAAAGCGGCATTAGCTTACCCAAAAGTGGTACAAGGTTTAATTTTTAAAAAGCCGAAAGGTCCAAAAATCTTACCGCAAGTTGAATATGTGGTAGATACTCTAGAAATTGATCAGAGTCATCTCAAAGCTTATAACGAAGTATGTGGCTTTCAAAATAATGGCTTTGTACCCGCAATTTATTTGGCTGTGCTTTCTCAAAGTTTGCAAATGCACATGATGACAGCAGAAGCCTTTCCATTTCCAATTTTAGGTTTAGTTCATATCCGTAACCAGATTAAACAAACCAGACCAATTGGTGTAACTGAAAAACTCACTCTGTCATGTAAATTTGGGGAACTAAAACCACATGATAAAGGTGTTCAGTTTGACTTTATTACCACGGCAAAAGTTGGCAATGAAGTGGTGATGGAAGGCTTAACGACTTATTTATCTCGCCAAAAAGTTGAGAAAAGAGTGGGTGAGAAAGCCAAAGAAGAACAAGCTCCAGCTTATGTTCCAAATGCCCAGTGGGATATTTTAGAAAACACAGGTCGCCGTTATGCGAAAGTGTCTGGTGATTTTAACTTAATTCATATTCATGCGATTACTGCAAAAGCATTTGGCTTTAAGCAAGCAATCGCACATGGCATGTGGAGTAAAGCTAAAGCACTAGCGAACCTCGAATTACCAAATGCTTATGAAGCAGATGTATGGTTTAAGCTACCAATGTTCTTACCATCAAAAGTTGAGTTTTTAACTGCCAATGCAGATAAAAAGACTGATTTCTTGATTCGTAATGCGAAATCACAAAAACCGCACGTTGCAGGAACTGTAAAAGCATTATAAAAATATCAGCAGCCTGAACAGATGTTTGGGCTGCTTTTGAGCAAAATAACAAAAAATGCAAGGAACTTCATGTGATTAAAGAGATTTTACTGGCCGATACCCATAACTATCACGGTATTTTAGATGAACGTTTTATTGATTTAGCTCACCAATTTAGCCGTCTTCAAGATGCTAGAACAGGACAAGGTGGAGCTGCATTAGCAGTTTATTTTAGAGGCCAGAAAGTTGTAGATATCTACACCGGTCTAAAATCACAAAATGAAGCTTGGCAACCTGAAACTTTGGCAGTTTGCTACTCTACAGGTAAAGGCGTACTCGCAACTTTAGCGCATATTTTAGTAAGTGAAGGTTTTTTAGAATACGACAAACCGATTGCGACTTATTGGCCTGAGTTTGCTCAAACTGGTAAAGAGCAAATGACTTTACGCCATGTGCTAAGTCATCAAAGCGGTATGTTTGATGTTCGAAATATTATCGAAAGTGCGAGAGAAATGCTCGACTGGTCACATATGTTAGATGTGATGGCAGCGACTAAGCCTAGATTCCTTGCCGGAGAGGGTAATGCTTATCAAGCTTTAACATTTGGTTGGCTTGTCGGTGGAGTACTTGAAAAAGCAACTGGTCAATCTTTAGATCAGCTTATGCAAAAATATCTCGTTGAGCCTTTGCAGTTAGACGGCGCTTATTTTGGTACGCCTGCAAGTGAGCTAGATCGTGTAGCACGTTTAATTATTCAACCAAAACCTGAAAAACCAGCGGCTCCCCAAGTTGAAAAACCTAAAAAGCCTCAAGCACGCAAGAGTTCACTCTCTGAAAAAATGATTACGTGGACGGGGCAAGATCCGCAAGATTTTCAGGATGCCATGATTCCAAAAGGAATGAAGCATTTTAGTTTCTTTAGTGATGAAGGATTGCAAGCAGTCATTCCGGCGGCGAACGGCACGTTTACTGCAAATAGTCTTGCTAAAATTTATGCGATGCTGGCAAATCACGGTGAATGGGATGGACAGCAAGTTATTCGCCCAGAAATATTTAAAGAGCTCAGTACCATTCAAAGTTATGCACGTGATCGTGTCATGCCAATTCCGATGAATTGGCGCTTAGGATATCACCGCATTATTACTATGGGTAAACGCGCTAAAAATGGCTTTGGACATATTGGTTACAATGGGTCAGGAGCGTGGTGCGATCCTGAGCGCGACCTGAGTTTTGCCTATACTCATAACTTTCAAATTGGTTCGATCACGGGTGATTACCGTTTGTGGGGGCTGACTCAAGAAGCCTTACGTTGCACTGACCAAATTTTAAAAGGCCGTAAAGGCTGGTTCTAATTTTAGTGTTTTAAAGCTGGTATTCTAATTAATGCCAGCTTCTATATTTATAATAATTCTAGGCGAATAATCGCTTCGGTATGGCGCTTGAAGTCTTCTTCAGCTAAACCTTGTAAACCAAGTTGATAAATACCTTCTAATCCGCACACAAAAGCAATGAGCCGCCAAGCTATGTCTGTTGAATTAAATATATTTTTAAATTCACCTTCTTTTTTACCAGATTCAATCGCTTGCACAATTGTTTGATGCCAATTCTGCATGGCAAGGTTATAAGCCTTTCGTATTTCAACATCTTGTTCAATTAAGAGTTCTGCCTCATTCCATAAGCGTAAGTAGGGCTGAAGTCTATCTATGTTTTCTGCGCCTAATAAGATGAATAGCCTTTGAAATTGGCTAGTCGTTTTTAGGGTTTGTTCAATTTCATCAAGCTGTTCCATGAGCTTTAAAAAAGCTTCAGCTTTTAAATGAGATGCCGAAGAAAAATGATGGTGAACTTGTCCGGTAGAGGTTTGTGCTTCTGTTGCGATTCGGCGTACCGTCATGGCTGTAAAACCTTCAGCCAAAGCAACTTGCATGGCAGCTTGCAGAATCATTTCTCTGCGTTGATCGCGATTAAGATAGGCCATGTTTCTTTCACCTGACTGAATTCGACACAAATTACATTAAAACTAAAAGTTGGACAAGTGTCCAATTGTGTATATAATAACCATGATTTGAACACATGTCCAAGTTTTGGATATTGAAGAGCGTTATGCAAAAAAAATGGTTAATCCTGACAATTATCGTCCTTATATATTTACCAGTTACGATTGATGCAACGGTGATGCATGTTGCTACACCATCTTTAAGTGCAGCATTGAATTTAACTGCTAATCAGCTTTTATGGGTCATTGATATTTATTCACTGATTATGGCGGGTTTGATTTTGCCGATGGGTGCACTTGGTGATCGCATTGGCTTTAAAAAATTATTATTTATTGGAACTGCAATTTTTGGAGTCGGTTCCTTAGCTGCGGCTTTTTCTCCAACAGCTTACGCCTTAATTGCTTCCCGTGCTGTTTTAGGTCTAGGGGCAGCGATGCTTATTCCAGCCACTTTATCAGGCATTCGTAATGCTTTTACCGACGAAAAGCAGAGAAATTTTGCACTTGGTCTTTGGTCTACAGTGGGTGGTGGCGGAGCAGCTTTTGGCCCATTAGTTGGTGGATTTGTACTAGAACATTTCCATTGGGGAGCAGTATTTCTCATCAATATCCCGATTATTTTAGTCGTTCTGGTCATGATTGCGATGATCATTCCTAAACAACAAGAGAAAACTGATCAGCCAATTAACTTAGGGCAAGCTTTAATTTTGGTTGTAGCCATTTTAAGCCTCATCTATTCAATCAAATCGGCGATGTACAACTTCTCGATGCTTACGGTTGTGATGTTTGTGGTTGGAATAAGTACTTTAATCCACTTCATTCGAAGCCAAAAAAGAACGACCACGCCAATGATTGATCTGGAGTTATTTAAACATCCAGTGATTTCTACCAGCATTGTCATGGCCGTAGTTTCCATGATTGCTTTGGTTGGCTTTGAATTACTCTTGTCTCAAGAATTGCAGTTTGTGCATGGGTTTTCACCATTACAGGCAGCCATGTTTATTATTCCATTCATGATCGCGATTAGTTTAGGTGGTCCATTAGCCGGAATCTGTTTAAATAAATGGGGACTTAGACTTGTATCTACTGTTGGTATTTTAATAAGTGGATTTAGTCTATGGGGGCTTGCCCAGCTTAACTTTTCGACCGATCACTTTTTAGCATGGACGTGTATGGTCTTTTTAGGCTTTAGCATTGAAATTGCTTTACTTGCTTCAACTGCTGCGATTATGTCATCTGTACCCCCTCAAAAGGCAAGTGCAGCAGGTGCGATTGAAGGTATGGCCTATGAGCTTGGTGCTGGTTTAGGTGTCGCTATTTTTGGGTTAATGTTGTCTTGGTTTTATAGCCGCTCAATTATTTTACCAGCAGAGCTTCCATCGAACTTAATTGAAAAAGCGAGTATCTCGATTGGTGAAACCATGCAATTAGCTTCTAACCTTGAAAGCCCTTTGGGAGGGCAATTGATTGCAGTTGCTCAGCAAGCTTTTAGCTATGCACATAGTTGGGTGCTTACAATCTCCGCCATTTGTTTCTTCTTTTTAACTGTATTTGTCTGGTTTAGCTTTCCAAAGAAAGTAAACTAAAATAAAGGATAAAAAGAGAGATGATCTTTCTTTTTATCCTTAAATATCTTTTTTAATATTTTCTTCATATCGAAAATTGGTTATTTAATTCTCATAAACAAACTATTCTTTAATAGGTTTCATGTTTTTATTTTAAAATGATTTAACATTCATGTAATTGAAATTTAATGAAAAATTAATTGATCGAAAATTGACTATAAAAAAATGGTTTGTTAACCTGCTATTCGAAAATCTAAAAACAAATAAAAGAGGCTGCTGTGAATTTTAAATTAAAAACATCACTCATTATTGGAGCAATTGTTGCGTCTTCACTTGTATATGCCGCGACTGTACTTTCACCAAATCAGAATAATAATAGTGGATCAATTCCATCTGGTTATTCAGATTTAGAATTTTCTTTAGCAAATGGGAATTGGGTCAAAAATCTCTCTTTACCGGCAAGCGCTAATAATTCGGACAAGATTACAGTTCGTTCTAGTGCCGCTTATAGTAGTTATTTAGATACTTCTAATACGAATATTCCGTTAGAGGTATTAAAGATAAATAGTGGAGATGTTTATCAATTTATCTTTAATAGCAGTCAAAATAAATGGATCGCTCAGTTAGCAACCGTGAGTCCTATCAATGGTGCGACTTATGAAGTCGTTCCATTAACAACTGCATCCATGCAAAAAATACTTATTCAAAATGACAAATGGGCACAAACCATTGCATTACCGAGTGATGTACGCGACGGAACAACCGTACAAGTTGTTTCTACAGCAAGTGCAAGCTCAGAGATTGATAAAACAAATTTACTATTCCCAAGCAGTTTCACATTAAAAAATGGCTCTGAATATTGGTTTAAATATTATTCTGCTTTAGGAAAATGGGTTCCAGAATATATAAAACCTCAGAAGCTAAATGTTCAGCAAATCGGAACATCTTTAGCCGCGGTAAGTAGCCCGCTAACGGAAGTTTCATTTGGAGATGGAAATTGGGTTTCCAATTTCACTCTACCTGCGACTGCAAGTGATCGAGATAGAATTATTATTAAGTCTACAGCGACTTGGTCTGCAAAAATTAATAATACCAACATTAATAGCCAAGCGACTTTAACACTTAAAACAGGTGATCAATATGAGTTTATGTATGTAAGCGACAAAGGATATTGGCAGCTGATCTCTTCACCAACAAAGGTAATTGATTCAACGGCAACAATCCCTGCAACTTTACCGAATATGACTCAGCCCACTTTAAAGGTGAAATTGTCTACATCAAATTGGCAGCCGACCTTGCAGCTACCAACTCAAGCTCAAGTCGGGGATAAGGTGGTTATTGTGTCTAGTGCATCGGCAGACACTTTGATTAATGCGGCTAATGGTTTGTCGACTGCAATTAAAAATGGTGAAAATCGCCGTTTTATATACACCGCTCAAGGCTGGACAGTAGATAGTTATACAATAGATATGTTGTTAGTTTCTAGTCCAGAAGTAAATACAATTTTAGGTGAGAGCGCTGCAAAACTTAGAATGATTGAAGGTGTAAATTTAACGAATTTAACTGCTGAAAATTCGAATGCACGTTTTTACTTAAGAGATGTTGGCTATTTAACTTATAAAATTCCTGCTACCACTTTAAAAGAAGCAATCTCTACTGGCCGAGATGACATGACGGTACAAAATGAGCGTAAACGTGTATTGGCAGACGGTGTTTATTATCAAGGTAATGAGCCGGGCGATGGTGGTTGTGGTTGGGCTTGGATTAATGCTTCTGCATATAACATGATTGGCGCAAATGATATTGCAGGTTGTTCTTTCGCGGCCATGCGTCATGAAGTCGGGCACAATCTTGGCCTGTACCATAATGGTTCAACCAATATTGGCTCGGGCTTTGCTCATCCGTTAGGAAGTACAGCAATGGGCGGTAATAATATTAATTTTTACTCTAGCCCGTATCTGTATAACCCTAAATATGGTGTACGTTTAGGTGAAGAAGGGAAGATTGATGCTGTCAGCGTCATTAACCTGAACGCACAGAAAATTTCTCTATATAACTAATCTGTATTTTTAGCCGTAAATAATGAAGAAAAATAAATTGTTAATAGGAACTGCTATCGCTTGTTTAGCGTTAGCAGTTTTAATCTGGTTTGCCTTTTCACAGCAAAGCTCTTCTGCTTTAACATCGCCTTCAGAAAATGGGCAGGGGACTGGGCAAAAGCTGGCAGATAATCAGAGTGAATTTTCTCGTCAAAATATGCTGAATTTGAGTTCATCAGAAAAGGAAAAGTTGTCTAGGCAACAAATTGTTTTTAATGAAATAGAAAAAGATCAGCTTCCTTCTAATATTAGTTTTCCACTGCTTAAAAATGCTAAAGGTATGGTCATTAAATATGATCCAAATGTGATTGAACTTAAAAAAGTGGGCGACACTGTTAAGTTCCAAATGTTGGAATATGGCATTAATCGCACAGGGAAAATTGTAGAGATCGAACCTATTGACCAAGATATTGTTCGGTGGACTGGAAAATTTGATCAGGGCGATCCAAATCAGAATTTCTTTACCATTACTCAAAGTCAAAAAGACCATTATACGATCATGCAGATTTTTACTGAGAAAGGAAATTATTCAGCTGAAATTAAGGATGGTGTAGGGCTGGTCCAAACCATGGATGAAGGTGTAACTGATCAAGAGCTTCATCATGATCATCCTTAGACAAATAAATGATTCTGGTAGAGAAAAGAAGTCAGTTCGCAGTTTATCTGTACGGATATGAGCTTTATGCGTTCACACTCTTTTAAAAACAAAGTATGCTTATGCCTGTAAAAAGGAGCATACATGTATCAAGTACTTGCTAGAAAATACCGTCCACGTAATTTCAATGAGTTAGTGGGGCAAAACCATGTTTCTCGTGCATTAAGTAGTGCATTGGAACGCGGTCGTCTTCACCATGCTTATTTATTTACAGGAACGCGTGGTGTAGGTAAAACTACAATTGCACGTATTTTAGCCAAGTGTTTGAACTGCGAAACGGGTGTGACTTCAACGCCGTGTGAAGTTTGTGCAACGTGTAAGGCTGTAAATGAAGGCCGTTTTATCGATCTAATCGAAATCGATGCTGCTTCAAGAACAAAAGTAGAAGATACACGTGAACTTTTAGACAACGTTCCTTATGCGCCAACGCAAGGTCGTTTTAAAGTTTACCTGATTGACGAAGTGCATATGCTTTCTACGCATTCTTTTAATGCGTTATTAAAAACACTAGAAGAACCACCAGAACACGTTAAGTTTCTGTTTGCTACGACTGACCCACAAAAGTTACCAATTACGGTCATTTCACGTTGTTTGCAATTTACTCTACGACCTTTAGCTGTCGATGAAATTACCAAGCACCTTGGCGCTATTCTTGAAAAAGAGCAAATTAATGCCGATCAGGATGCAATTTGGCAAATTGCTGAATCTGCTCAAGGTTCATTACGTGATGCATTATCTTTAACTGACCAAGCCATTGCTTATGGTCAAGGTTCTGTACATCATCAAGATGTTAAAGAAATGCTTGGCTTGATTGATCGTACAATTATTTATGATTTGATTTTAGCGATTCATCAGAACCAACGTGAGAAAGTTAGTCAGCTTTTATTGCAATTTAGACATCAAGCGTTAGATGTTTCACTGGTGCTTGATCAGTTGATTTCGACATTGCATGAATTGGCAATTTTACAATATCTACCTGATTTGAGTTTGAAATATAGCGATGAAATCAATCGCAAAATCATGCAACTGTCTAAGCTGATTTCTGCTCAAGATTTGCAGCTTTATTACCAAATCGCTTGTAAAGGTCGTTCAGACTTGCAACTTGCCGTGACGCAAGAGCAAGGTTTTGAAATGTGCGTTTTACGTTTATTAGCATTCCGTCCTTTAGCGCCAAATGAAATTTTAGTATCAGAGCCTGTTCAACAAAATGCGCAAGCATTGGTGAATCACCAAGTCCAGCAACAAGTTCAAGATATTGCTCCTATAAGTGCTGTTCAGCCTGTTGAAGTTATTAGTCAACCCGCTATGGTTGAACCTGAACCTGAACCTGAACCTGAACCTGAACCTGAACCTGAACCTGAACCTGAACCTGAACCTGAACCTGAACCTGAACCTGAACCTGAACCTGAACCTGAACCTGAACCTGAACCTCAGTCTAATCAGGATTTAATGGTATTTGACCCAAATCATCATGAGCTGATTGGGCTTGAGTCAGCAGTTGTTCACGAGACTGTTAGTGTTCTGGAAGAAGATTTCATTCCAGTACCAGAACAAAAGTTAGTAAAAGTTCAGGCAGAAGTCCAAACTAAAAATATTGAATCTGAACCAGCTTTCACTGCTGAACCTATGGGTTTATTTGAAACGCCTAACGCTGAATTTTCGCTGGCCCAAGATACGCCTGATCTTGCTTCTGAACCTGTTATTGAACAACAGTCATTTGTACAAGCCGAAGTAATGGTTCAAACAGAAACAGTTGCAGTTGTGAAAGAGTCTAGCGAAACTGATAACGGGCAGCTGATGCCTCAAGATATCTTGAAGCTGGCTCCTCAAGTTTTAGAAGGTGAGTGGACACTTGAAAAATGGGAATATTGGTTCAGAAATAGTCAGCTTTCTCCAGCTGTTCAAGAACTTGCGCAGCATGGTGTGATGACGGGTGAAATTGGTGGCAATACTATTTTCCATATTCCTCAGGAATATGAAAATATGCTGACCCAGTTACAGCAAGGTCTTATTGATGCATTAAATGAGCAATGGCCGAATACTCAATTTACAGTTGAATATGGTGCTTTGAATACATCTACACCATATACTATTCAAAGTGCGCGTAAAGAAAAGGCCTTTCACCGAGCAGCCGAGCTATTACAGCAACAGCCAGTTATTAAAAGTCTCATAGAAACTTTTGATGGCGAGCTACAAAATATTCAATTAAAGCCTTAAATTCATCTGATTTTTGATCTGGTGCAGAATATGAAAATAATAGAGTTTTCATATTCTTCATTGGATTGAAATATTTGGGTCATGTCACTGTCATTGTACTTTTCTATGTTAGCCATTTTAGATTTTAAATGGATTGTACATAGCAATGAAAAGGCAATGCACTGGAATAAATTGTTTTAAATATTCATATTTTTTATTAATCGGCGCGATTCTGCTGAGTGGTTGTAACGACTCATCAAATGATAATTCAAATACACCAGATACAGGTAAAAAGCCTGTAATGCGCTGTGCTCCATAAACTTAAATAATAAAAAGAACCTGATCATGATTACACGTCGTAAATTTTTAAATTATTCTTTAAATATGGGTTTTGGTGCTGCGGCATTGGCAGCTTTCCCATCTAGTATTCAAAAAGCTTTAGCTATTCCTGCAAACAATAAAACTGGCACCATTCAGGATGTCGAACACGTTATTATTTTAATGCAGGAAAACCGATCTTTTGATCATTACTTTGGAACGTTAAAAGGCGTTCGAGGCTTTGCTGACCGTTTTACCATTCCTCTACCAAGTGGCCGCCGTGTTTGGGAGCAGCTTAGAAGTAATGGGCAAGTTTTAACGCCTTTTCATTTAGATGGTACAGCCAATAATGCGCAGCGTGCAGATGGTACGCCCCATACTTGGAACGACAGTCAGCTGGCTTGGGACAATGGGCGCATGGCGAACTGGCCAACTTATAAAACTGATATATCCATGGGTTATTTTAAAGAAAAAGAAATTCCATATCAGTTTGCACTTGCGAATGCCTTTACGATTTGTGATGCCTACCATTGCTCTATGCATACTGGAACAGATGCAAATCGCTCTTTTCATTTGACTGGTACAAATGGTGCAACACCGACCAAGCATTCATTTGTAAATAATGAATGGGACTGGATTGATGGTAACCCTGCCACGGCAGATCGTGGTTACACATGGAAGACCTATGCTGAGCGTTTGGAAGAAGCAGGGGTAAACTGGATTTGTTATCAAAATATGCCAGATGAATGGGGCGATAACATGCTTGGGGCATTTCGTTCATTTAGAAAGGCAAATATTACATCTGGCTATCCTGTTGCAAGCGGTGGTGAACCAAACAAACCATATGCAGATACGGGACAAAAGCTACCGTATAAAGCCTATGACGCTGCAACGGATAATTCTAAAAACCCACTCTATAAAGGCATTGCAAATACATTGCCGGGCAATAAACCAGAAGAATATCTCGATGCTTTTAAACGCGACATTCGTGAAGGTAAGTTACCTCAAGTTTCTTGGATTAATGCGCCATCGATTTACTGTGAACATCCAGACCCTTCAAGCCCAGTTCAAGGGGCTTGGTTTATTCAAGAAATTATTGATGCATTAACTGCTGTGCCAGAGGTTTGGAGTAAAACAGCACTCATTATCAATTTCGATGAAAATGATGGTTACTTTGACCATGTACCGTCACCATCAGCGCCATCTCGACTCCAAAATGGTCAATATGCTGGCAAATCGACATTAAGTAGTGCCGATATGCAGGATGAATATTTTGACCACGCTGCGCCTGAAGGAAGCCATTCTCAGCCTACACCTGATGGACGAGTTTATGGTCCGGGCCCTCGTGTTCCGTTATATGTGATTTCACCATGGAGCCGTGGTGGTTGGGTGAATTCGCAAGTGTTTGACCATACGTCTGTGCTCATGTTTTTAGAAAAACGTTTCGGTGTAAAAGAGCCGAATATCAGTCCATACCGCCGTGCAGTGTGTGGTGATTTAACCAGTGCGTTTAACTTTAAAACACCAAATGCAGATGTTTTACCGCAGCTGAATGGTAAACAAACACGTATGCAGGCCGATGAGCTAAGAGAAAATCAAGAAGCTTTACCAGCTGTTCCTGTACCAACGGATATTAAGTTCCCGATTCAACAGAGTGGCATACGTCTGTCGCGTGCGCTACCTTACGAGCTGCACACCAGTGCGCGCTGTAAAGCCGATGGTAAAGTGCAATTGATTTTCTCTAATACGGGGAAACAGGCAGCAGTTTTTCATGTATATGACAAACTTAACCTAGACCGTATTCCAAAGCGTTATATTGTCGAGCCGAATAAAACTCTAGATGATGAATGGGATGTTTTAAAAGATAACCTAGGCCGTTATGACCTATGGGTACTTGGTCCAAATGGCTACCATCGTCACTTCAAAGGAGATACTCAACGTATGGTTGATAGTGGCGTTAAACCTGAAATTCGAGTGTGCTATGACATTGCCAATGGCGATGTTTATGTTGAACTCATGAATGAAGGAACCAAGGATGCACTTTTGACGGTAAAACCTTGTGCATATCGACAAGATACGCCGTTACAACTTACCGTAAAAGCGGGACAGGTTGTTAAGCAACATTGGGCTTTGGCTGACGTGGGACATTGGTATGATTTTGAAATCACGAGCCAGAGTGATCCATATTATTACCGACGTTTTGCTGGCCGAGTTGAAACGGGTGAAGACTCTTTTAGTGATCCTGCAATGATGTAAGTTTAGGTGGGCAAAAAGAACAGATCATTTTCTTTTTGCCCCATTTTTTATAATAAATAACTTTTTAAAGCTTCGCGAACTGACTCAGAAATTGGCACAGTCTTACGCGTTTCGCGATCTACAAACACATGCACAAAATGTCCTTGAGCTGAGGCTTGATCTTGACCTTGCTTAAAGATTGCCAATTCATAACGTAGTGAAGTCGTACCAATTTTACCAATCGCCACACCTACCTGAATAATTTCTGGAAATGATAACTCTTGTAAAAAGCTACAAGCTGAATCAACCACTAACCCAATTGACTTTGCTTCATGAATATCAAAACCTGTTTTCTGAATGAGTAAAGCATTGGCTGCTGTATCGAAGTAGCTATAGTAAGTCACATTATTCACATGACCATAGATGTCGTTATCTGCCCAACGCGTTTGAATATCTAAAAAGAACTTAAATTGATCTCGGGTTTTTAAAATTGGTTTAGTCATTAATGAATCGCCTGATAAATTGCCAAAGCAGCGGCTTCTGTCATGTCACGTGGGTTATTTTGTAGTAAGCGAGTTTGCAACATGGCATCTTGAGCAAGTCTAGGTAAGCTGGACTCATTAATACCCAAATCTCTAAGTTTTAAGGTCAAGCCACTACGGTCTAAGTGGTTCTGCATATGGTCAATAAACAGATCACACAAGCCATCAGTGCTGCCATTACTATATGGATCTAGCCATTGCATAAGCTCTGCATAGTATTTTTTTGCATTGGGCGCATTAAATTTTAATACTTCAACCAGCACTAAAGCATTGGTATGTCCATGCGATAAATGAAAATGTCCACCCAGTGGATAAGCTAAAGCATGCACAGCAGCAACAGGCGAGTTTGCAAACGCTTGACCTGCGAGCATTGAGCCGAACAGCATGTTTTGACGTGCTTCTAAATCATTACCATCTTTAAGAACTTTCGGTAAGTTATGGTTTAGTAGCTTCAAAGCATTCTTAGCTAAAATATCCGTATAAATATTCTTCTTGTGTTTAGAGGTATATGCCTCAATAGAATGTACCATCGCATCGATACCTGTTGCAGCGGTAATATGTGTTGGAAGGTTTTGAGTAAAAGTAGCATCAAGAATTGCTGTATCGGCATATAGTACTGGAGAGACAATCCCCATTTTTGTTGTCTCGCCAGTAGTCACAATTGAAATAGGCGTTACTTCTGAACCTGTACCAGCTGTCGTTGGAATCAAAATAAGTGGTAGGCGAGCTGTTGTTACTTGGTTTACGCCATACATGTCTTGCAAACTTTGAGTTTGGTTGGGGTGGGCGAGTAAAGCAATTACTTTTGCAACATCTAAAGAACTGCCACCACCAAAACCAATAATGGCATCTACATTTTGCTGTTTCGCATAATTGGCCGCATCTAAAACGACTTGTTCTGGTGGGTCAGCCTGAACATCTGCATAAATGACATATTCAATATTGAGCGTATCTAAAATTTGAAGAATGGGTTGGTGTAATTGATTTTTGACCATGCCTGCATCTGTGACTAGTAATAGCTTACGGTAAGCTTTTGAAGACAAAACATTCTGTAATTCTTGTATAGAGCCTAAGCCAGAGATGATATTTGGGACGGTTTGAAATTGAAAATGGCTCATATACATTATTTCCTTATTTTTGAAAATTATTGTTGAACGGTTCTATAAGATTCAATCTTCAAATAACTTAGCATAAGACACCTTAAAATAAAGTAGTTCTGAGGCGATTATGTTGAGTGTTATATGAGATAGTCACTATTTTAATGTGGTCAGATTCAGATGATAGACGGAGATCATGCAAGTAATTTAAAAGATCATCGAAAGGTGGGCTTTTTGTTATTTATAGGGTTCTGTAGATTTTCCTGAAGGCTGCTAATTCATATAATGTCTTAACAATTTATAATTTTATTCGGTTCAAAAAGTGAAAATTTCTAAAACTTTACTTAGTGTTATTGGATGCACTTGCTTCATGCTGAGCTCCGCAGTAATGGCTAAAACTAGCTCTAGCGTCTATTCACCAAAAAAGGGTGTAATTTGTGACAAATATATTTGTGCTGACAAGAAGGGTGTATCTAAAAAACTTACAGCCAAATACTTAGGAACTCACAAGGCCAACAGAGCATTCTCTCAAGGCGATTTTGATACATCAGCATTTACACTCTCAAACGGTGTGTTCTGTGATACTAAGACAAAACTATGCCATGTCGATCGATACTTTGATAATGGGCATCGTAGTAAGATTGATAGAACTATGACTGATAAACTTTTTAAAAATAAATGATTTTTGTCTTCATATTGCTTAAAAGCCCATAATATTTGGGCTTCTAAGTATGTAATATGAGATAAATAGGCTATTAATTAAAAAAAATATCTAAGCTTTAAAAAATCAGTTTTTTACTTAGGTTTCCTGAATATATCAATAAAAACTAGTTTGATAAGTTGTATTACTGGCATTTAAAAAATTTATAGGATAGCAATTATGATTACGGTAGCATTTGTTTTAATTAATGCGGACTCTTAACACATTAAATCCTTAATTATCATAGATGAATAGTAAGACAAAATAATTAATGAATTAATTAGAAAATCAGAGATGTTATTCAAAATAGTTAACTACCCGTATGTTTGTCACTTATCGGATTTTATAAAAATATTTAGCTACTTGTTTATACTAAGTGTTCAAAATAAAAACAGGATAATGATGTGAAAAAGATAATACTAGCGACAATAATGAGCTTTGGTGGAGTAGGGAGTACTTTTGCAGAATGTACTTATAACTTTGATGTAACGCTAACTCAATTACAATCTTTAGGTAATACTTCTATTCAGAAGTTTCCAAATATTACAGGAAATAAGTTTTCTTATAAGACATCTCAACAAAGTCCAATTTATGCGGCTTATAGTCAGGACTATCTTACAAGAGTATTAGCCGCAAATGATTCTCAGGCTTCGCTTTATACACGTGGTGACAAAATTATACCCACAACAGGAATTATAGCTTTTGAATATAAAATTAAAGTTCCTACACTAGGTAATACTGGTTATGTAAATATTTTCCCAACTCTTGCAGCAGGTATTATGCAGAATGGTAAGGCTGTGAATTTTTTAGTTGCCTACCAACATGGGCCTACAGTTAATAACTTTTATATTAAAACGACCTCAAATGATAGCGCGGTAGTTTCTGATCTTTTTAACTTAGCTCCGGAAGTTACTTCCGATGGCTACCAAAAAATTGGTATCTATATTAATCAGAACTCTAATCAAGTTGGTTTAGTTTTTAATGGGGTTAATAAAGGTTATTTTGCAACGTTTCCTTCTAAACTCGATAACCTATATTTTTCATTAACTTCAAATTATTTTGATTTAGCAGCAACTGATGCGAATAAAGATGTTTCGATCGAGTTTCTACTGGATCAATCAAAAATTACACAAACTTATCCACCAGGTACTAAGGATATTTGTGGAGTAGCTTTGTAAAAATTCTGTTAAATTTAAAAAAATTCTCATCAGCCACTTTCGAGTGGCTTTTACAGTTAAACGAAAGTGAGACGAACTGAACAAATTATTCCTTATTTCTGCGAGGAATGAGTTTCAGTTCTAGATTATTAAGATCTATGATTTGATTAGATGAATCAACAAGCTTTAATTTGAGTTGATCATCTGAATTCTTCTTAAAAACTTTCACGACATCTTTATCTGCTTCAATAAAATTACTACCAGATTCAAGCATAGCAAGCAAAACAATATTTAAGCTTTTACCTTTTTTGGTGAGTAAGTATTCTTTGCGCTCTCGTACACCCACTTCCTTATAAATTGATAGTTCAAATATTTCTAATTGGATGAGATGTTTTAGACGATTAGATAAAATTTGCTTTGATATACCTGTATTTTCTAGAAAATCATTAAATTTCGTTACACCGTAAAAAGCTTCTCTCAACAATAGGATCGTCCAACTATCGTTCAATATCTCAGCAATTTTGAAGATTCCACATACATCTACTGAAAATCTTTGATCTGGAATAATATTTGACATTCTAGGAAGCTCCAATTAACATGAGTCTATAATTTAGACCTAGACTTAATTCAGGTAGCATTATGCCATTTATAAATATACAAACTATAGAGGGTTTACTAGATAAAGATAGTAAAGCCGAGCTTTTCAAACGAATAACAGATTTATTTGTAGAGATAGAAGGAAAGGGAAATCCAGCTTTTCAAGAGCATGTCTGGATACGAATTGATGAACATCCACCTGAACAGTGGCAATTAGGTAGCTTAAGGCCAACGAAGGAAATGATCGAGTTAATTAGCAACGTTAAATGATTATTTTGGGCCTTTTACTAAAGCTGTATTAGAAAATCATAAGTTGTACGTTAAGTAGTTGCTATCCTGTTTTAGGATTTAAAGCTCAAATAATTATTAATAATGTGAGTATCTACTTTGCTGTAAAAGCTCTCTTCGGAGGGCTTTATTGTTTTATTCAAAATTAGAAGGTCAGCTACTTTATCGACTGATTTATCAACTTTTAATCTATTGATAAACATTATTTTCCTTTTCAAGCCATGTGAGTTTTGACAAAATGCAACACGTCACAATGGTCAATTCGATTCTGACAATAATTTATAGTTCTGTCAGGGTTTTACATGCTCCATATTAATTTCTATTTAATTCAAATGATTGGAAGTAGTTTCTAATGGAAACACAATATAAGGTGTTATGCGTCTGTTTAGGAAACATTTGCCGTTCTCCCACGGCTGAAGTGGTTTTCAGACATTATTGTGATGCACATCAACTTAATGTCATTGTCGATTCAGCTGGAACGAGTAATTATCATCCAAATAAAGCACCTGATCAGCGTAGTCAGCTGCACGCTAAAAAAAGAGGTTATGACTTATCATCTTTACGTGCAAGGCAGCTTTCAACTCAAGACTTTTTAGAGTTTGATTTGATTTTGGCAATGGATCACCAAAACTTTGATGATATTCATGACATGCTACAAAGTGCGGTTTCTCAGTTTGGTACTCATCAAATTCGTGCAAAAGTAGCTTTAATGAGTGAGCATGATCCTCAATATCTACAACAAGCTTTACCTGATCCTTATTATGGTGGTGCTGATGGCTTCGAGCGCGTACTTGACCAATGCGAGTCTAGTAGTTTGGCGTGGATTAATATTTTAAAAAAACAATTGAATGTTTAAGAATAGGTTTTTCAACACAATGCAAATTCAAAATCAGGTACAGCTTAAGCCATTCAATACATTAAGTTTAGATGCAACAGCTTCACATTACACAAAAGTCGGTAATATTCAGGATATTGAAGAAGCTTTGGATTTTGCTAAGCAGCATCATTTAAATGTACTTGTGTTATCGGGCGGTAGTAACATGTTGTTGCCGCAGCAAATTAATGCGCTAGTAATTCATCTTGATATTCAAGGAATTGAAGTTTTATCTGAAGATCATGATTTTGTTCGAGTCAAAGTAGGTGCAGGGCAGGTTTGGCATGATTTCGTTTTATATAGTACTCAGCAAAATTGGTTTGGCTTACAGAATTTAGCGCTTATTCCAGGGTTAGTAGGTGCTTCACCCGTACAAAACATTGGTGCTTATGGAGTAGAGGTCGGTGAGTTTATTGAGTCGGTACAAGTGTATGACCGTAAATTAAAAGAAACTCAAACAATTTTAGCCGCAGAATGCCATTTCGCTTACCGCCATAGTATTTTTAAAGATGAGCCGAGCCGTTACATCATCACGCATGTCACTTTTAAATTACTTAAACAGCCAAATTTAAAACTTAACTATGGTGATTTGAAACAAGCAGTTGGAGACAATCAGACTGCTGAGAACTTACAAAATCAAGTAATCCATATTCGTCAAAGTAAACTCCCTGATCCAAAAGAATATCCAAATGTAGGTAGTTTCTTTAAAAATCCGATTGTTAATCCTCAAGAATTTGAACGTCTAATCACACAATTCTCAACAATTCCACATTATCCTCAAGCCAGTGGAAACGTTAAAATTGCAGCAGGATGGTTAATTGATCAGGCGGGTTGGAAAGGGAAGCAACTCGATATGGTAGGGATGTTTCATAAACAGGCATTAGTTTTGGTGAATTATGCCAATGCATCTCTTACTGATGTAAAGAAAACTTATCAGGCTGTACAACATGATGTTGATCAGCGTTTCCATATTATGTTAGAACCAGAGCCTGTGCTTTATAACAGTTTAGGTTTAATTGAAAATCATACGGAATAGTTTTATGCCAAAAGTACACTTAATGGTACGTTTAGTACAAGTAGTCACCGTGCTATTTGTACTATTAGGCTGTTTCGTGGTTTTTTTATATTCGCCGTTTTATTCAAAATTAATTGTAGCTGGGCTTAATTATTTTGTACCGGTTGATGTGAATCAAGTTGCCGCTGAAAGTCAGAGACAGGCTGCATTAAGTGAACATGATAATTTAGAGCCGGGTTCAAATCTATGGATTGCTCGTCAAGCATATTTAAAGCTGACTGAAAAAGCTTTACGTGAAAAAAAGACAACAGATCTGACTTATCTTCAAGAAAACTATAAGGCTTTGCAGCAAATTATTCTTTTAGAAGAAAAGGAACAAGATTCAGAGGCGGCCGCTTCTGTAACGGTTCCTTTAGTCGTGAAAAACTCAGAAATTGATGCTGCTGATGAAGCAAGTAGTCCTATTGATGAAGCACTGTTTATTAATAGTTCAGAAAATAAGGCCCTTACAGAGCAATATACCGAGTTTTTAGCAAGAAAACCTGTAGTGCCAGAACACCAGAAAGCTGTTAGCGAACCTGAACAGAAAATCGAGTATGTTCGTAAAAATCCTTTACCAGCTCCAGCTAAAAAGTTATCACAACCTTATGCAATTGTTGTTTTAGGTGGTGGTTTGACGCTTGATAAAAATGGAAAAGATATTGTAGTTAATGGTTATACACGCTTGAGACTAGAAAAAACCTTAGAAGTTGAAAAACAAAATCAGCTTCCTATTGTACTTAGCGGTGTTGAAGCGCCTTATATGCAAGCTTGGTTAAAAGAGCGCGGCGTTGATGCAAAGTTACTAGAAAAACGTAGTATGAATACTTGTGAAAATACAAGATTTAGTTCTCTATTGCTTCAGAAAAAGGGTGGAGCACCGACGGTCATGTTGGTTACAGATGAATACCACATGCCGCGTACTCGCCGGCTATTTGCTTTAAATGGTATAGAAACAATACCTGTTGTGGCCCCAATGCCAACACCACTGACACGCTGGCAACCAAGTGTGCAAAATTACGATCATAGCCGTCGTGCAAATTATGAATTACTTGCGACAATTCGCGACATGTTGTTTGGCTCAAGTGATTGTCGAGAGGTACCTTAATGTCAGATATCCCATTTCTCAATCCTGCCGTATTAAAACAATTAGATTTGCCGGTTCCTAACCGTGATCTTACCCCACAGGTTCTAAGTCCACTTAATTTAAATACATTAGAAGAACCATCTCGAGATTTACTAGCTTACCGTAAGTTATATGGTTTGCATTTACTTGAATGTGATCATTGGCAGGGCTACGTTCAAATGCCTTTGTTTCGATTACATGTGCAAGTTTTCAAGCCTAAAGTAGAAAAAATACAAGGTACTGTTTGCTTATTGCATGGCTATCTTGAGCATAGTGGTATTTATCAGCCCATTATTCGTGAAATTCTTGAACAAGGCTTTAGTGTCATTACCTATGACTTACCAGGGCATGGTTTAAGCAATGGCTCACCAGCAAGTATTCAAAATTTTGATCACTATCAACAAGTTCTGATGGCTGTTTATCAATATGTAAAACATGCAGATCAGTTACCAAAACCTTGGGTAGGAATTGGACAAAGTACGGGTGGCGCAATTTGGATGCATCACTTATTGGAATATGCTGAAAAACGCCAAGATCCGATTGTAGATAGAGTCTTGTTACTTTCTCCTTTGATTCGCCCTGCAAAAACAGCATGGTGGCATAATCCGGTTGGATTGGGCATTATTCGCCGTATTAAGCGCCAAGTACCAAGACACTTTAGACGTAATAATCATAATCCTGAATTTTTACGTTTCATTCGTTTAAAAGATCCTTTGCAACCTAGAATGATGGGAATGGACTGGATTTTGGCAATGTCTAAATGGATGCAAGAAATGGAAGAGCGGCCTGCTTGTCGTATTCCCGTCTGGCTTGCACAAGGTGCTCTCGATCAGACAGTTGATTGGCGTTACAACATTGAATTTATTCGTCGCAAATTTAGGTTGCAAACGTTATTAATGCTAGAAGAAGGATCTCATCAATTAATTAATGAGCGTGCGGATATACGTGCAGCTTTAACGGGATTGATTCCAGCATTTTTACATGCGAAGCCAAAACATTTTTATTATTAAAAAATAATGCATCTATCCAAAAATGGATAGATGCATGACTTAATCTTTGTACTTTATTTTGAATTTTGATAAAGCTGCATAAAATTTTTATAAACCGAAGACTGCTTTTGTGGATTATACATATTGCGTTCGATTGTTCCCTTATCCGTTTTTATCAAAACGTTTACATTTTGAGCACTTTTAAACTCTTGCAAGAATTTACTTGGAATAATAAAGAAAGTTGTAGAATGTTTAGGAACTAATCTGCTCACATTCGTTTTTTCAGTCGATTGAGCGGGTTGATAGTTAAATCGTTTCCCATCAATATCAAATGTTAACTCGTTAATATCATAGAAGTTATAACTACTACTTAAATGAACATCTACACGAAGCTGATCTTTTTGATTCTCGTTCCATTTCACGAGTAAGCTTGGGCATAGTTCAGTTGGTGAGCAGTTTAGCTGACCCGCTGTCTTTACCTCTTTAGGAGCTGTTGTACTAACCTGTGTGGTGCTGCAAGCCGCTGTAAGTAGACATGAACCCAATAAGAGTAGAGATTTCTTCATCATATAAATTCCAAGAGAGTATGCTTAATATTATTTATGTTAAGTGTAGTAAATTTTGACATAAATTAACGTATAGATGGGCTTAAAAATACAAATGGTTTTGCAATTTTAAAAGAAGGCGTGGCATCACCTGCATATATATGGCTTTGATCGGGGCCTAAATCTAGTCTACGTGTTTTACTATCTTTAAAATTAATCTTTTTCAAATCAACCCAAAATACATTTGGTGATAGTGCTGACTCGAAAAAGTAAAGCATCTGTTTATGATCGGCTACAGTTCGCCAGCGAGTTGAAGAGATATTCGGTTCTTCTTGCGTATTGAGTCCATAGGGAACAGACGCATTTCGAATGACACTAAATACAGATGCTTGAGCTTGTTTACTATCATCATTTTTAGGAATTGCATTAATGTAAAAAGATGCACGTGCAAAGCGATCAGAGGCTCGGTTTGTACCGGGGAGCATGATTGTTCCACCAATTTGTTTCCAATATTCGGCAAGTGCAAGCTGTTTATCGAAAGTAGGTGAGTTAGTCATGACTTGATAGCTTCGGCTATGGTGAATCACTTGTTTTCCGCCAATATATTCAATAATTGCGCTATCACCTGTTTTGTCAGAAATAGATAAATGCAGGGTGGTGAGGCGTGTTTCGCCTGGGACATTATCGGTCACAATCGTATAAGGTTCTTTTTCTAATGCTTTAACGGCTTCATCGACAGTTGCGAAATTATCGAGTACATATTGAGCCCATGCCGCAATACTGAGTAAAGGCTTATCCGTTTTTTTCACATCTGGATATTGAGACTCCACTAACCATAAAATATTAGCAACTAACCCAGCTTCATTCATTCCATCTGTTGTGGAAACTTCATAGCCTGTGGCAATTACACTTCCATATTTAGACGTCCATTTTATTGAATTGGAGCCTGCACTACCATCACGACTAACCCCGCTTGGCATAATCCATAAATTTGTACCCGTATCAACTTTCCAGTCCATTGAGCGAGCAGTAATAATATGTTGGTTATTGCCTAAATATACGGCACGTGTACAAGCAACAGCATAGCTACTTAAACCTACTGCTAGTGCGACAAAAGAAGAAATGAATGTTTTTTTCAACATGATGAGATACCTTCTTGTTATAAGCATTAAAAAAAATTTTTATTAAATAAAATTAAATTGTGTACGTTATTTATACTTTTATATTAGGTGAAAAATCTATTAAAGACAAATTAAAAGAGGAATGAAATTTAAGGGGAAATCACATATTCAATTCAAATATGGAAGAGCATCACACTATAAATGTAATGCTCAACCTATCAAGTTAATATAAATTAAAAGTGATTAGCATCTGCCATATTCCACATTCGATAATAAAAATTATCATCGTCATTATTAAGTTCAGACTGTAAAAGTTCGCCTTCTTTTAAGAAAAAATGCAATTGAGCATAGTTCTTAATCTCACGGTCGTTTACTCGCTGAGCCAAATGGTGAGCTTTAATATCAGAAGGGTGACGTAAACCAGCCGCAGCAATCATTTCTGATAATGCATGCAATGTATTTTTATGAAAATTAAATACTCGTTCTGATTTAGTTGGTACATCAATTGCTTTTTGACGGTCTTTATCTTGGGTTGCAACACCTACAGGACACTGGTTAGTGTGACAGCTTTGTGCCTGAATACATCCAACAGCAAACATGAAACCACGTGCTGAATTAACCCAATCTGCACCTAACGCAAAAGTACTGGCAATATCGAAGGCACTAATGATTTTACCACTCGCACCAATCTTAACTTGATCTCGGAGTCCTGCACCTACAAGGGTGTTATGAACAAAACGTAAGCCTTCACGTAATGGAGTACCAATATTGTCGCTAAATTCAATTGGTGCTGCGCCTGTACCACCTTCAGATCCATCAACGACTATAAAGTCAGGAACAATTTTTGTTTCTAGCATTGCTTTAACAATACTCATGAATTGCCAAGGTTGACCAATACATAGTTTAAAACCAACTGGTTTGCCACCTGATAATGTGCGCAATTTCTGTAAGAAATGCATCATTTCAATAGGGGTAGAAAAACTAGAATGCTTTGCCGGAGAAATACAGTCATGATCGCGAGAAACCCCACGGATTTGTGCAATTTCTGCGGTAATTTTATGTTTAGGTAAAATACCACCATGGCCTGGTTTTGCGCCTTGGGAAAGCTTCAGCTCAATCATCTTGATCTGTGGTAATTGAGATTGCTTGGCAAACTTTTGCTCGTCAAATTTCCCATCTAAAGTACGGCAGCCAAAATAACCGCTGGCAATTTGCCAAACAATATCACCACCATTTTCCAGATGATAAGGGCTTAAACTACCTTCGCCAGTATCATGATAAAACCCACCTAACTGCGCACCTTTATTTAACGCGCGAATTGCATTGGCACTTAAACTACCAAAGCTCATGGCAGAGATGTTCATAATTGATGCACTATACGGTTGAAGGCATTGTGCATTACCCACCTGAATACGAAAGCTCTTTGGATCTGCTGGTGGGCAAGGGCTTATTGAATGGACAATGAATCGATAATTTTCTTGATAAACGTCAATGATTGAACCAAATGGTTTATCTGCATTTTCATTTTTAGCACGCTGATAAACTAGACTTCTTTGCATACGCGAAAAAGGTAGAGCATCTTGATCCGCTTCAATAAAGTATTGGCGAATTTCTGGACGTATATCTTCAAACAAAAAACGGAAATGCCCCATAATTGGGTAGTTTCTTAGAATAGAATGTTTATTCTGCAAAACATCGTAAAGACCTAATAAACTTAGTGCACCTGTAAGCACCCATAACCCGTTAAGGAGAGTATCAGAAATAAAATAATAGATACTATGAGGGGTGTATACGGTTCGAAACCAGGTGATGCTCAGTGCAGTAAAAATACATAAGAACCAGAGAGAATGGCGCGAAAAGAATGTATTGAGAAATTTATGTCGAATGATTTGTGCTGGACTCGCCATATTGGAACAAATTCCTAATGTTTTACTGGTACATACCTTGCCAAGAAGCAAGTGAAACTACAAGTGTGGAATTGTTAGTTTCAAGAGAAAATAAAAAGTACAGCTGTGGTTCACTCCATTTAGAAATAGATTTTTAAAAAAGTATTTAAGCGATTATTAATATCTAATTTGGAGATTTAGGAGATTAAATAAATTATTAAATACTTAATTATTAAATTGATATATTTTATAAATTTTTAGCTGTAATAAAGAATATTTCTATTAAGTATTTTCATTAAAAGGGATGTGGATTAATTAGATTTAACTTTAGATTTAATTAATAATAACTTTTTTATTTGTATATTTTTTGATTTAATTAATGTTGTCCTAATTAATTATTTTTTGCTAATATAAATAAATTGAAATATTTTTTTAATATACATTACTACAACTATATAAGATTCTAAAAAATCATTTAAGGACTGAAATGAATTGGAAACTATTAATCTGCTCCGTTTTTCTCACAGAAGTTTTTTTCTTAACCTTAATGTTCTATCTAGGTTTTGATCTAGATACTTTCAAAAAAGTCGCTCTAGTACAAAGTATATTAGTTGCTGCAACTATAATATTTGACTCTATGGAAAGAAAGAATAATCCTATATTTCCTGGATCTATCGTTTATCCCTTACTCGGTATTTTATTTGTTTTTGGGTTTACACCTATTCTAGATTTTTTTGCAGAAAGACCTAAAGGATTCCATAGCTGGGACATTAAAAATATTTTAGTAATTGGGTCGCAAAGTGCAGATTATCAATTCAGAGAGTTAGCTTGGTATGGTAAAGCCTATATACAATTGGGTTTTGCTATGGGAGGTGGTTTTATTGGCTTAATTTTTCATTTAATTTTTAGAAATAGTTAAGCTAGCAGGACCTTCTTCTTTTAAAAGGAAATTATGTAAGTGCTGAAAATTCTTAAAAAATCTTAGAAGTATCGATAAGTTACTTAGATTTCTTATTCATAAAATATTCTTTTTTTATTCATTTAAAATATATAGAATAATCAGTAGCTTACTTTTTGTTCATTATTTTTTTACCAAAAATTAAAAAAATATAAAATACTAAAAGTGATGGTAAACTTTAACTAATGAAAATATATAATTTTTTTAGTAAAACTAACAAAAGCTAGATAGAAGTATCGAAAATCGATATAAAAAGCATGATGAACCATAAAATTTTTTATAATTGAGAAATTCATCAGAAGTTGAATTATTAATTGATATTTAGAATGAAAGTTATGTTAGTGTTTTTGTTGTTTTTTTGTATTATTCGCCGTAAGTAGAGTAAAAAAATAATGCTTTGAAAAAACAATCAGAAAAGCTAGTGATTGTGATGGGGAAGGCTAGTTTTTACATCTATTAATTTTATTGGCGTAATGTAAAAAGGTTTTTAACCATGAAAAAGTCTCTCATTTTATCAGTAATTACTTTGGGTTTAATGTCTATCAATGCGGCAAATGCTGCAACTGCAACAGGTACTTTGACTGTTAAAGCAACAATTACAAATAGCTGTGTATTGAATACTTCAGCTACAGGTACAACAGCTAACGCAGTTTTAGATTTTGGTACTTTAAGTTCTCTTGCGAGCAACGTAGATGCAGACACCACAACGACAGGTGGTACAGCAATTAAAGTTTTATGTAACAACACTGTGCCATGGACTTTGGCTTTCGATGCCGGCAAAAATGCTCAAACGACTCAACGTCGTATGATTGGTGGTGCAACTAGCAACGAATTTATTCCTTACAACCTTTTCTCTGACACTAACCGTGCAACAGCAATTGGTATTGCAACTACTGCTTATAGCGGTACTGGTACTGGTGCGCCACAAACAGTTAACGTCTATGGTCGTATTCCAGCTGGCTCAACTTTACCAAGTGCTGGTAGCTATGTTGACACAGTAACAGTAACAGTGACTTATTAATTTTTAATAAGTTTTATTGTGTCATTGCTAGCTCTTGATTTAGAGAGCTAGCCTAATTTGAGAAAAGTCGTTCTGGGCAAATCATGAGAAAAAATATCTTTGTTACTACAAGTTTATTATTATTTTTGCCTAGTATGCTGAATGCTGCATCAATTCGTCTTTCGCCTGTAAGCATTGAAATATTAAATGATCAATCGGCTTCTTCAATTAGTTTATATAACCAGTCAAATGAAAGTAGTGATTTGCAGGTACGTGTATTTGAATGGCGCCAAAATGCTGGGCAAGATCAATTAATACCTACAGATGAGATCGCGGTTAGTCCACCATTTTTAAAATTACAACCTAATGATTCTTATAACTTACGTGTGGTTAGAATTAATCCAGTACCAGTTTCTGGTGAACAAACCTATCGTATAATTATTGATGAACTACCAAAACCGATTGATAACCGTAAAGTGGATCAGGGAGTTAACGTACTACTACGTTCGTCACTGCCTTTATTTGTAGTCAATAAAGACGCAATTACTAAACTTACTTGGTCAATACAACAAGTGCAAAATAATTCCTCTCTTATAATTAATAATGTTGGAAATCGACATGCGCTTTTAAGTAATTTAACGCTTGTTGATACAACAGCGAATAAAAGCTATGCCATTAAAGTAAATACGGTGAATGGTTATATTCTTGCTGGCAAAGCAAGAAATTTTAATATTAGTCCTGATTTTAAATTTCAAACGGATCATAAATATAATATTTCATTGAATATTAACGGTAAGCAAACATCTCTTTAAAGAGGCACACATGAAATATCTCGTAAGTGCCTTATGTGTTATGTACTTGCCGATTCATGCTTTTGCTGAATCATTGCAAGATAGCACCAATGCTGCTTTACCAAGTATTCCAGAAGTTACAAACTCTTCTCATCAGGTATTCATCTCTGATAAGGCGTACACACAGCTTTTCTTAAAGATTTCTATTAATTCGAGTATTTCAACAGATTTGATCTCGGTGCGCCAAGATCAAGATAGAAAGTTGTATATCCGTTCTCGTGACTTGAAAGTTTTAAGGGTGAAAATGGATGAGCAGACTCCTGATAACCAATGGGTCTGTATTGATGAATTAAAAGGAATCCAGTTTAAATATCTAGAGAATGAACAGGCTCTAAATTTACAAGTTCCGTCGAACATATTGACGGATTATTCAGTTGACTTAAATGGTCAGCAAGTCACCAGCCCTCATTTGCTAAAAATGAAGCCCTTAAACGCAGCGATTCTGAACTACAGTCTATATAACACCATAACCAATGACGAGAATGTTTTCTCAGGTTCGGCAGAAGGGATCTTTAACAGCACAATTGGTAACTTTTCTTCAGGTGTTTTATACAACGGTAGTAATGAAACCAGTTATAGCCATGAAAAATGGGTACGCTTAGAGAGTAAGTGGCAATATGTAGACCCTGAAAAGATCAGGATATATACCTTGGGAGACTTTATTTCCAATAGTTCTGATTGGGGGAGCAGTGTACGTCTGGCGGGTTTCCAGTGGTCAAGTGCTTATACTCAACGAGGTGATCTTGTTACCTCGGCACTGCCGCAATTTTCCGGTTCGGCAGCTTTACCTTCAACACTAGATTTATACGTTAACCAACAAAAGATTTATTCAGGGCTTGTGCCATCCGGTCCATTTGACATTAAGCAGCTCCCGTTTATTTCAGGCAATGAAGTTACCCTTGTGACTACTGATGCAACGGGTCAGCAGAGCATTACTAAACAGGCTTACTATTTTTCATCAAAAATTCTGGCAAAAGGCATTAATGAATTCTCAGTAGACGTCGGTGTTCCACGCTATAACTACGGACTGTTTTCAAATGATTATGATGATGCCACTTTTGCTTCGGGTGCGATTCGATATGGCTACAGCAATTCACTGACTTTAAGCGGTGGTGCAGAGGCTTCGACAGATGGTTTATCAAATCTAGGTACTGGTTTTGCCAAGAACTTATTTGGTTTTGGTGTGATTAATGCTGATATTGCAGCGAGCCAGTACAAAGATGAAAACGGTTATTCTGCTTTGCTTGGATTAGAAGGGCGTATTAGTAAAAATATTTCGTTTAATACCAGTTACCGTAAGGTATTTGATAACTACTTTGATCTTGCCCGTGTGTCTCAAATTCGATATTTAAAAGATAATCAGATGACTTCTGAGCCGCAGAACTACCTGAGCTACAGTGCGCTGGCAGATGAGATTTTTAGGGCAGGAATTAACTATAATTTTTATGCAGGCTATGGCGTTTATTTGGGCTATAACCAGATCAAATATAGCGACAACTCTTACAAGTTAGTGTCTGCCAATTTAAGTGGAAGCCTGAACAAAAACTGGGGCTTTTATGCATCAGCGTATAAAGATTATGAAAACCAAAAAGACTATGGCATTTACTTTGCTCTACGTTACACACCATCTAGCCGAGTCAATGCGATTACAAGTATTTCTAATGAAAGTGGTAAAACAACCTATAGACAAGAAATAAATGGATTTAGCGATCCACAAATCGGTGCATTTGGATGGGGAGGCTATGTTGAGCATGATCAGGATGTGAATCAAAACAATGCATCGGTCTATGCCTCTTACCGTGCTCGGGCGGCTTACCTGACAGGTCGATACAATCGAATTGGGGATGACGACCAAGTTGCACTTTCAGCGACAGGGTCATTGGTTGCGGCAGCAGGGCGAGTCTTTGCGGCCAATGAAATTGGAGATGGTTACGCTGTTGTAACCAATGCTGGTCCACAAAGCCAAATTTTAAATGGCGGGGTAAATTTAGGAGCAACTGATGGAACCGGTCGATTCTTAATTGCAAATTTAAGACCTTATCAGCTTCATCATATCTATCTAGATCCATCATATTTACCTTTAGAGTGGGATGTTAAATCCACTAACCAAACAGCATTCGTAGGTTATCGCCAAGGAGCTTTGATTGACTTCGGCGCTCATCAGGTCATTTCCGGATTAGTGAAACTTGTTGATGCGAACAATTCACCTTTATTACCGGGTTATACGGTTCGAATTAATGGGCAACAAAATGGGCTAGTTGGCTACGACGGCGAAGTATTTATTCAAAACCTATTAAAACAAAACAAGCTTGAAGTCGATCTTCTGGATCATGGCTCATGCCAAGTTAATTTTGCGTATGAAAATAAGCAATACAGTGCTAAAAAATTGGGGCCTTATGTATGTCGATAACTACTGCGAGTCATAGTTTTTGGATGAAGAGTGAAAAGTTTTCATTGGCCATAAAGTATATTTTAGCACCTGTTCTGTTTTTTATATTATATGCATTTTTTAGCTCTGCACATGCGACTTGTACGGTAACAGGAACAACTAATAGTACGTATACTTATACGGCTGCCACTATTAATAGTGACGCAAACATTAACTTCTCTGGCACGATTAGCTGTCTTGGAGGGCGTACTACTCCTGAAATTTCAGGTTATATGTGTATGAAAACCGTATTTACGGGGACCACAAATACTAATAACAGCATTTCATTACCTTATACGGTCACTGCAACTGTAGGTGGGGCTGGATCTTCTACCACCAACCAAACCTCAAATGTCTGGTATGGTCCAGTGAGAACGGTCGCTTCAAATAATATTATTAGTTACTCGGTAAATGTGAAAGTCCCAGCCCGCACAGGGTCTCTTATTGCCTATCCTAAAGGGACATATACGGGTACGGTTCAACTTTTTTGGGACATGCAAGCAAGCTCTAGTACTGTCTGTGAAGGAAATAGTGGTGGAGGATGGGACTCAGGCAATACCACTATCACTGCTAATTATGTTATGCCGAGTTTGTGCCAATTGGATTCAACATCAAATGTAGATTTTGGCAATATCAATGATATTGGTACGACGAGTCGTGATTATACTGCGCAAGGTGCGGTGAATACGACGTGCAACAATGGCACCTCATATAGCATTTATTTGGGCGATGGAAATAGCCGTATTGCTGGCGGCTTTAGACGCATGACAAATGGTAGTAGTCAATATATCCCTTATCAGCTATATCAGGACTCAACTTATAGTGCGGTATGGGACGCAACGGGTGGTGTAACCACGGTTGGAGGTTCTGGAGGTGTTTCTAAAACAGGCTCAGGCACTGCCCAAAGTACAAATGTCTATGGAAAAATTCCGCAGGGTACAGCTATCTCAACGACACCTGGTAATTACTCAGATACGATAGTTGTTACAGTAACCTATTAATAATCTGTTGGAATTTGATATTGAGTCTGTTTTTATATTGGGTTGCTCATGCGAATAGTCATGAGATTTAGATTTGTTTTTTTAATTGTTCTAATTTGAAGATACTGTAAAAGCTTTTAAAGAAAAGATAGACGTAAAAAGGTGATCAACGGTAATGTTGTTTTAGAATAAGTAAAAATAGAAAAAGACAAATTAAAAAAATAAGAAAAAACATCTGATGAATAAATACCTTATGAATATTAAATGTATTTTTACACAAGTTAACAGATTGTACAAATTAAATTACAGTTGTCTTATATTCATTTAGTCTTTCTTATCAATAAAAAAAGCTTTTAGAAGCGAAGTTGGTTATTAATAATTTAGTTATTTTTATTGGAAAACAAAGTGTTAAAATTGTAGGGTTGGGATGTTTTTGAATATACAATTATCTCGAATTTTAACCTATTGAAACTACTAAGGTTTATAACTTGTTCCAACCACTTACAATCCAAACTAGACTCGGCGGATTCTACTTCTTTTACTATTCCATTGTTGGCACGTTTATGCCTTATTGGAATTTATATCTTCAAGATCAAGGGTTTAATTATCAAGAAATAGGTGTTTTATCATCAATTGCGATTGTAACTCGTTTTTTTGCGCCTTTAGTCTGGGGATGGGTGGCCGACAAATCTGGTAAGCGAATGCTGTTAGTGCGGCTAGCAACTTGGATGGAATCATGTATATGGTTGGCTATTTTTATAGTGCCAAATACGTTTCAATCCATAGCTTTACTCATGCTTATTTTTAGCTTCTTCCAAAATGCTATTTTAGCTCAATTTGAAGGGGTTACTTTATTTTGGTTGGGTGATCAAAAAGCTAAACTTTATGGCAAAATTCGTAAGTGGGGATCTGTTGGATTTATTGTCGGTGTTTTTGTTATTGGTGCACTTCTGGAAATAGTACCTATTTCGATGCTTCCAATTTTATTATTAATTATTGCTTCATTAGCCTTTATTTGGTCTTTTACAATTCGAGAACCGGATGGTGCACCTCCATCACAGAAAAAGTTAGAGCCTTTACTTCCTGTATTAAAGCGTCCGACAGTAGCTGCATTTTTCACAATTGAATTTATTTTACTTTTTTCACATGCACCTTTTTATAGTTTTTATAGTAACTTTCTGAAATCTTTGAATTTCAGTACGACTGAAATTGGATTTTTATGGGCGATGGGGGTTTTTGCTGAAATTTTTATGTTTTCAATTGCCTCAAAGATTTTTCAACGTTTTTCGTGGCGTAGTTTAGTCGTTGTGTGTTTGCTAGTGACGAGTATGCGTTGGATGCTCGTTGCACTATTTTCACATTACTTTGTTGGGCAGCTTTTTGCACAGTGTTTGCACGCTTTTAGTTTTGGTTTATTTCACTTAATTGCAATGAGAGTTATTTTTCAAAACTTCTCTGCTGGACAGCAAGGGCGTGGACAAGCTCTTTATAGTACCATGTGGGGACTGGGTGTCGCTTTTGGTAGTGTTCTGGCTGGGCATTTCTGGAAAATTCTTTCAGGTGAACTCATCTTTATGTGTGCCAGCGTGGTTGTACTGTTAGGTTTGTGCTTTGTAATGTGGCTTCCGAAACAAGTCGATTCTTGAGCTGCCTAAGCTTTAGATAATATAAAACAAAGAATTTATATTGAAAAAAGCAAGTAAATATAAAATTGTTTGATGACTTGTTGTAGCACGTTACAGTTGAAAAATATTGTTTTTATATGGTTATGGAGCAGTGATTTTGTCAAAAAATATGCTAATTTAACTTCATGCGTTTAATGATTAATAAATCTATGAAAAATATTTATATTATTGGATTATTGTGGGCTTGTTCTGGTTTAGCAGTGGCAGAAACGGCTACTCAACAGCCAGCCGAACAACCCGTTCGGACTGCAAGTAATCCTAATGCTATACGTATTGTTACGCGTCCTGAAATTATGGGATTATGGGGAATGGAAATTCCAAATAATAAGAAATGTGTGGAATATTATAACTTCCGTAGTAGTAATGATGTAGTGATAAAAAGTGGCCAAGAATGGTCATACGGTTTATATGAATATCAACCATCTGATGACCCTAAAGAGCAGTTAGCTGCTTTAGTGATGCAAATTAAATTTGATAATAATAAAGTAGATTGTTCTGGTCAGAAACAAGATCAAACAGGTGATGTTTCTCAGTATTTTGTACAGTGGAAAAATGACCATACTATCAACTTCTGTTCAACCGCTAAGGGTGAGCAGTGTTTTGCGACTTTACGTAGAGTCCTACCATAACGTAATAGATATAAAAAAAGCCTCTTACGTATAAGAGGCTTTTTTATTATGCAGTTTCAGCTTTCTTCTTTTCTTCCAATTGCTTTAACAAGTGCTTTTCAAGGTAATGGATGTCCATTGCTTGAGAACAGAAGCTCTTATCTTGCAAAATGAGATCTTTATGCAGAGGAATGTTAGTTTTAATTCCTGTAAGGATCATTTCATCTAGCGCTTGACGCATACGTGCAAGTGATGTTTCACGGTCTTTACCATGAGAAATCAATTTAGCAATCATAGAGTCATAGTAAGGTGGAATGCTATATTCTGGGTAGATATGAGAATCTAAACGAATACCAGCACCGCCTGGCGCATAGAAACTTTCGATTTTACCTGGTGAAGGTAAGAAAGTTGTTGGATCTTCAGCATTGATACGACATTCGATTGCATGACCATTAACTTTGATGTCTTCTTGTTGAAGCTCTAGTCCTAGGCCGCCTGCAATACGTAACTGTTGTTCAATAATATCAACACCAGTAACCATTTCAGTAACAGGGTGCTCTACCTGAACACGAGTGTTCATTTCGATAAAGAAGAATTCACCATCTTCAAATAGAAATTCAAATGTACCAGCGCCACGATATTGCATTAACTGACATGCATGAACACATGCTTCTAAGATATCAGCTCGAGCTTGCTCTGGTAGATTTGGAGCAGGTGCTTCTTCTAATACTTTTTGGTGACGACGTTGTAATGAACAGTCGCGGTCATATAAATGAATCGCATGGCCATTACCATCACCAAGAACTTGCACTTCAACATGGCGAGGTTTCTGTAAGAAGCGTTCCATGTAAACGGTATCGTCACCAAACCACATTTCTGCATCGCGCTGAGCTGCTTGAACTGATTCAAGTAGTGTATCTACACGCTCAACAATACGCATACCGCGTCCACCGCCACCAGATGCTGCTTTAACAATAAGCGGGAAACCGATTTCTTTAGCTTCTGCAAGGGCATTGTGGATGGTTACAGCATGGTCACAACCAGGTACAGTTGGTACACCAGCTTTTTTCATGGCAACAATCGCAGAAACTTTGTTCCCCATAAGGCGAATGTGTTCTGGACGTGGACCAATAAAAGTAAAACCTGAACTTTCTACAATTTCAGCAAATTCAGCATTTTCTGAAAGAAAACCATAGCCGGGATGAATTGCATCGGCACCGGTAATTTCTGCAGCAGTAATAATTGCCGGGATATTTAAATAGCTATCACTACTTGCACCGGGACCAATACATACTGCTTCATCAACAAAACGTAAATGCATCAAATCTTTATCAGCATCTGAATAGATACCAACAGTCTTGATTCCTAATGTTTTGCAAGCCCGGGTAATTCGTAAAGCGATTTCACCACGGTTTGCAATTAAAACTTTTTGCAACATAGACGTCCCCGAGGTAATTACGCGCGATAACGGAATAAAGGTTGACCGAATTGGATTACATCGCCATTTTTCACTAAAATTTCTTCAACCACGCCACTTTGAGTTGCTTCAATTGGGTTCATGATTTTCATTGCTTCAATAATACCCAAAGTTTCACCAGCAGATACAGTTTGACCTACTTTAACAAATGGTGCTTCGCCTGGGCTTGGAGCAGCGTAGAACACGCCAACCATTGGAGAAGTTTCAACTGCTCCACGTGGTGTTTTTGCAACTGGTGCTGCTGCAACAGGAGCTGCCGGAAGTGCTACACCAGCCGCAGCAACGACTGGGCTACGGCGAGTTAAAGCGATTGATTGATCACCTTCTTTAACTTCAATCGCTTGCAAGTCAGACTCAATCATTAAATCGATGAGTTTCTTAATTTTGCGGATATCCATGGGCGACTATTCCTAAACTAGTTTGGGTTAGATGGTTGAATTTTTTCAATAGCGTAATCGAGTGCAAAACTATAACCTTTTGCACCAAGACCACAGATCACGCCAATTGCTTTATCGGATAAATATGAATGATGTCTAAATGCTTCTCTTGCATGGACATTCGACAAATGTACTTCAATAAATGGAATGGCAACGCCGAGTAGGGCATCGCGCAGAGCAACGGAAGTATGGGTGAGGGCCGCAGGATTAATAATAATAAGTTTTACGCCTTCGGTTTGTGCCTGATGAATACGGTCAACAATGGCACCTTCCCAATTGCTTTGAAAAGTATCTAATGTAATTGATGCGTTTTGAGCTTGGATAACGAGTTGTTGGTTAATATCACCTAAGGTAAGATGACCATATACTTCTGGTTCGCGTTTTCCCAGCAAATTCAAATTCGGTCCATGAATCACCAAAATGGTCGAACTCATTCAGATTGCTCCAGCTCTAAAGTTGCAAATATTCTTTGCAAGATGTCTGCAAAGTTTGCTTATTATGGCATATGTTTCTACAATTTTTTTATAATTTGTTTTAATTGTCGCAGAAAGGGTATACCAAATTCGGCTTATATATTGTAAATTTTGCGATGATTTAGCAATGTTAAAAAATGACAAAATTTCAAGTAATTTAATGAAGCTCATTTTAAACTGAATTGACAAAAACAGTTCATGTATTTTGTGTAACGGCTGTCGAATTCTCTCCAATTATAAGTAGCTCATTCCATCGAGTTAGATAGTTTTTTGAACGGTGACATTGTTTCATATGCCAAGATGGACTACGGGAATGATAACCGACTTGTAGATAGTGACTACCGAATCGATTACGAACTGTACTTAGGGTTTTCATGAGTTGTTGTCTTTGCTGAATTAACTCAAGAGGTTGCCATAAGTCATCAATGTGATGTTGACGGGCATGCAAACCACAAAATAAGACTCCAATTTTAATATATTTTTTATTTTCTTTATATAAAACATCAATTTGTTGCATAGCTGCTTTAGTTAATATGCATAGATCATCTGTTGCATACGTTAAACCTATCGCTTGAGATGATGCTTTTTTATAAGGTGGTTTATCGGTTTTTTCATAAAGCATGACTTGAATACAGGCACACAGCTGTTCTTGTTTCATTAAACGCCGATGAGCACGATTGAGATGAAAGATAAGCGCTTGTTTAATAATCTCAATACTGGATAAAGCTTGAGCGAAACTTCGTGATGCTAAAATTCGTTTTGTTAAGATGGCAGGATCATCAAGTTGGATACAGGATTGGCCTTTTAGCTCACGAATAGTACGTGCCATAACCACAGAGAAAGCTTTTGCTAGATGGTGTTCATTGGCAAAAGTTAAGTCTAGGCATGAATAAATTTCATAGCTTCGTAATTGTTTGACCAATTGATAGCCAATTCCCCACACTTCTTTGACGGAAGTTTGTTGCATGAGGTCTTCAAGCAGTAGGGGATCTAAGGTAGTGAAATTACAAATTCTATTAAAGCTTTTAATTTTTTTAGCATAGTGATTGGCTAACTTGGCCTGAGTTTTTGAATATCCGATGCCAATACAGCAAGGTAAGCTTAACCATTTTTCTAGGGTTTCTACCGCTTTGGCACAATGAGAATGAATATCTAGAGTTTGAAGATAAGGGGTTAAACGGATAAAGCATTCATCAATAGAATAAGCTTCTAAATCATCGGGTGAGAAGAATTCACCTAGAACCGAAAAAAAGCGACGAGACATCTCAGCATATAAAGTGTAGTTACTTGAATAGACGTGTACGCCTGCTTGGAGAGCTTCCTCTTCGATTTGGTACCATGGGATTGCCATCTTTATACCCATGTTTTTTGCTTCTTCACTGCGTGATACAACACATCCATCATTATTGGAAAGCACGACAACGGGTACGCCAATAAGTTTGGGGTCAAATAGTCGCTCACAACTGACATAACAGTTATTAATGTCTACAAGCGCGTAAATTTCGCGGTGTGAGATGTCCATTCTGACTTGCCCCATTAAAAATGTTGGTAAAACTACATGATTTTGAATATGTAACAAAATCAAGTTAACAAAATTTCTAGTGGAAAGCTAGGGGAGTTCCGACAGTCGGCATTTAGCTAATAAAGGAAAGAAGATAAAACTTTATTTTTTTATTAAAAAAAAGAGATCGCGCTGATCTCTTTTTTTGTGAATCATTCTATGTCAGTTTTGCTTACCACTTGTGACTATAAGTCACTTTAAGCGTTGCGCCATTTGCCACCAAATGGCTAGTGTTATCACTTGTTCTTAATAATTGGCTATAGAGAGGATAGTATTTACGGTTAAACATGTTCTCTAAACCAATCGTCACAGTGTCTTTTTTGTTAAGCGCAAAGCTACTGATTAAATCTGCTGTTGTATATGTTTTTACATCGTAGCGACCAAAACCATTTACACCATTTAAGCGGTAGTCTTCTGAACCGAAGTAAGTTGCTTGTAGGCGGTTGGTCCAAGTTTCTGTTGGACTATAAGAAACGTAAGCTGTTAGTTTTAATGGTGGAATACGGAAACCTGTCATGTCTTGTTCAGAACCGTTTTGAGGTTTTTCACGGCCTTTCATCCAAGTAACGCTACCACCAGTTCCCCAAACATTTGCATCGTCAAGATAGTCAAAAGTTGCCTCTACACCAGTTACTTTTTCTTTGGTTCTAGCCAGTACTAAACCATTGTTAAAAGACTGCACAGCACCAAGGTCAGAAGTTGAGTGGAATACAGCTAAACTTGATGAGATGTTATTGAAGTTTCCTTTCCAGCCGAGTTCATAGTTATCTACTTTTACTGGCTCTAAGAATGATGAACCAAGGTTAAAACCTTCACCAGCATTACGGATAATCAAACCAACATCAGGTAATTGAAAACCTTGGTTAAACGATGCATAGATCGAGTTTTGATCATTTGGAGAGAAAGTCACATTAGCATTGTATAACCATGCATCAGCTTTCACTTTTCCGCCCGGAACAGTGTAAGGGTTAGTCTTGCCTAATTGTGATAATGGAACAAAGCTATCAATTTGGGCATAGCTGTCTTCATAGCGTGTACCAGCTTCAGCCGACCATTGGTCATTAAAGCGGTGTTTTAACTGTACAAAACCACCGACACTTTGCGTGGTAAGTTCGGGTAAATAAATGAGCTTGCCAGTTTTTACAAATTCTAGACCACCTGATTGATCATAAATGTTTTGGTCGAAAATATCTAAAGGCATTTCGCTTTTTTCACGGCTGAAGTCACCACCCCAAACCAATGATGTATCGCCTAAAAACTCAAGCGGTGTGGTCACAGTTAAGCGGCTACCGAGTACATTATTTTCTTGATAAATCTGGTCGACTTGTTTGCCGCGGTTTGCATTTCCACGAGCATCAAATGGTGAAAAACGGGTAAAGAAGTCGCGGTAATAAATTTGAGCATCAACCTTATTACCTAATAAGTCTTTATTGGTATAGGTCAAATTGTAGATCTGGTTTTCATTTTTATTTTGGTCTTTAAGCTTTAAGCCTTTAATTGCTTTTGCTGGCACTGTACCAGCTGGAGCTTTTTTAACACTTGGGTCAGATGCATAATCTGAGTCTTGCTCTGCATTATAGTAGTTTGCAGCAAACTGTAGATATTGATTGTCATCAATATGATAACCCAGTTTACCGCCTACGCTATAGCCATTGGAATCATAAAGGTCGCCCTGACTTGGTTCAGGTGCAACACGGTCACCACTTGCATCGTATGGGCTACCAATACGTTGATAACCAAAATCAAACGCATAATCAAAGGCATTAAAGCTGCCTGTGAAATATTGGTGAATATCTCCACCCAAAGCATCAGAACGGAAATTCGTTAAAGGCGTTTGTAGCCCAATAACGGTTTTTGCTGTAGGTTCACCACCCGCAGCTTTTGTGGTAATTGAAATAATACCACCCGCAGCACCACCGCCATAAATTGCGTTACTGCCGCGAATCACTTCAATGTTCGCAATACTTTCAGGGTCAATGGCTGAAAGTCCACGTGATGTATCGCGCGTCAGATTCATCGGCACGCCATCGACTAAGATGAGGGCATTACGGCCACGTAAGGTTTGACCATAATCGGTAATGGTTCGGCTTGAGTCCGATAGGCCCGGTACGGCTTTCGCTAAAACAGTCGCAATACTTCCAGATGAACCATTTCTTAAAAGTTCAATTTGTTTTTCATCGAGCTTGGTGACTTGTTTGGCAGAGGTAGAGAGTTCATCTGCACGTGAAGCAGTAATTGTAATTGTAGGGAGTGCTTCAGGTTTCTTTTCTGTTTCTGTGGTTTCAGCAGGTGAAGCTGCAAATGCTGAGTTTGAAAGGAAAATGGCTCCACCAAGTGAAAGAAGTGGAATGATATTTTTAACTTCAGACTTTCTTGTAAAAAGTTTATTACTTTTTATCTTATTTCCCATTATCTCGCCCTGAGAGTGATTTTAAATTGAGCGAATTATAAATGAGAATCATTGTAATTAACAATATTATTAATTGCTTAAAAATAATATATTTGAAATTTATTCAATGAATTAGGGGAGTAGGAGTCTATTCCCCCAAAAAATTGAATAGTGATTAGATTTCTTTAAAAGTATTTAGGTGATTTTGATGGGCACGGCGAATAATGCTGCGATCATCACCGAGCACAAAAAGCTGAACAGCTTGCTGTTTCCACGTCGCGATATCTTCAGGTTGTCGGGGAATAGCACAGAAATGCTTTTGACTATTTTTAGTTTTTAAATACATCTCTTGAACTTTTTCTTTGACCAGCGGATGGCTGGTTTGCCACGGCATTCCCATCGATTGAGAAAGGTCGGCAGCACCTTCAAGAATAATATCGATGCCTTCGACTTTTAAAATTTCATCTAGCTGCTCTAGTCCTTCTAAGCTTTCAATCATGGCAATGACAACCGTTTCGTTTGCAGCCTGTTCAACAAAACTTGCTAAATCGTCCATGCCATATCGATTTAACCTCGTTGAATTCAGACCTCTTTGCCCAAGCGGCATATAGTGGCAATAGTTCACAGCCTCTTGTGCTTGCTTCGCATTTTCAATACGAGGGAAAACAATACCTGTTACCCCTGCATCGAGCAGAGGTAAAACTAAATGGTTGGCGTTTAAAGGCACTCTCACAAACACATCAAGACTCATAGCTCTAGCGGCTAAAATCATGGTCTCGACTTGAGACGTACTAAATAAAGTATGTTCCAAGTCGATAATAATAAAGTCGTAGCCTGCAAGTGCCATTTGCTCAACATTAATGGGAGAAGCTACGGAACAAAATATTCCGTAGAGCATCTCGCCATTTGCTATTCGTTTCTTAAAAGAAATCGAATGCTTATTCATATTCAATTTCCTTAATAAGGCTGAGCGGGTTCGGCGTGGTTTGTACTCTTAAGCGAATTTCTGGAAGAAAACGGCGGCTTGCGAGCTGTTCAATATCAATGGTGTCATCTGTAAAGTTAAACAATTCATATCGCTCAATAAACTCTGGGTGAGCTTCTTTATGCTGATTGATGATGGTTCTTAACATGGTCCAGAATTTGATTTCATCGAAGTCATAATGTTCATTTAAGAAAATCGCTAACTCAGCCAGATTTACAAACCAAAGCGCATCTTGAGTAAAGTCTCTGAGCTCATTTGGAGAGTGGGTTTCCAAGAACGAGTTCGGGTTAATCTTGGCATGTTCTTTTGGCGCATCTTGCAAGTTAGGTAAAAGCTCTGGCTCACGTAAAAGATGACGACTAAAACGGATTCCATCGTGGAAATCTTTCAAGGCCGCTTTAACGGGTAAGCCATTTTTATGAATCAGTACCATGTTTTGTGCATGTGATTCTAAAGCGAGGCCGTGGCACCATAAAATATGCATGATTGGTAAATAAGCATTGGTGAGTAATTTTTCTAACCAGAACTCGATACCGTACTCTTGAATCCACTCATCGATTAGCGGTTTTTGGTCAATATCGAGTTGCATTAAACCTGTTACTGGCGTGGCCGATTCACCTTCTTTTAAGTAGCTGTAAATACTTTCGCGCCAAATGCAGGCGAGTGCGCCGTATTGAACAGGTAGCGCAATTGGCTGGTTAACTGAAAGACCGCCAATCTCTCTTAAAATAACAGGCTTACGCTGTTTCTCTAAAATATGGTCTTGTTCAACAATGTTATAAAGCCAGTCACTCATTTTTGCAGCATTTTGAACGGTATGTGGTGCCAAAACACGAGAGGTTGAGGTATTGACCAAGTTCATGGCCAACTTGAGAGAAAGCGCCGAGATGTCGCTAATATTCGATAAGGTTCGAATGGACTGCTGCGGTAAATAAGTCGGACCTTCAATATCTAACGGGATGATCAGTTGGTTGCTAATTGCATCTTGATAATATAATTCAATAATTTTATCCCACTGCCACGGGTGAATTGGAGTAAGGATATAATCTTTAAAATCTACATTTTGCTCTTTTAATTGATCATTAATGGCTTGTAGATCTTTTTCTGAAAAATGCTGTTTATAAAGCTGTTCTAAGTTAATGGTTTCACTTAAAACCAGTTTGCATAAGCTGTTGTGAGTCACTACCCATTTAACCGTAAAACCTTCAGAAAGCTCTGGTGCATATTTCTGGTTTTCTTTTAAATCGAAGCCGATACGAGACTTAAAGCTCGGGTGATATAAATGTGCATTGGTAATTCGCGCTTCTTGTTCTAGGTAAGGCAAGGTTCTTAAAGGTTGAGTAGGGGCTTGGCTCAAAGTTTGCGCATGTTTAACGTAAGTTAAATTGAGTTCATCATTAAAGTTTTGCCATTTAACTGGGTCAGCTTCAATAATATTTTTTAGGTCAGCAAGTAGCGTTTTTAAGTTAGGGTGAGTTTCAGTGCCTAAAGTAATATCAGAACGGACTAAGCTTGAAGGATCTAACTTAATTCGTTTAAAACTGAAATGTCGTTTAGCCGTGCAGGTATAAAAAACGGTATCGGAAATATAAAACTTGATCTGACCTTTAGAAAACTCGTATTTAAAAGTATTTTCAAAAATAAGCGCTTCTAGTAATTGGCCCATCACGCGATTTTCCGCGAGGGTTTTATAATTGGTTTGTTGTGTTGGTTGAAGAGGGCAAAGCGCTTCTGCTCCGCGATATTTATAAATAGGGTTTTCAACTTCAATCCAGATAGGATTGACACCACTGTGGTAGAGCGTATTTAACATATTTGCCTTGATTGGTAATGTGAGTGAATGAATTAATAAATCGCGATATTGCTGACCTTTGGCGCTAAAGTTTTCTTGTGTGAGCGTAAGACGGGTGGCTTGCCAAAGCTCAGATTCTTCAATGGCCGTAACGCGTGCAATTGCACTGATGAGGTGAGCAATGTGATTGATCACGAGATAATATTTTAAAAACGTCCATGCATCTTTTTGAGAGAACCAAACGGTACTATCTTCAGAAATAGATGAGTCGTCTTCTATCATTTCTGGAACAATGCTAATGCCTTCCATGTCTCGAAGAATAAGACGGTGTGGATAGCCATTTTTAAATTCCATTAAGCTGTTTTGCATGTGCGCTTCTACGCTAATGCCTTTATTTGCAAACAACTCAATTAATGGAATGAGTGAAACTTTAACGTACTGTTTCCACCAAAAAGTAATGAAGTCTTTCGCATCGTTCGATTGTAAGTTCTGGTTGGGTGCTGCTTGCTGAATAAAGCTTAAAAGTGGGATTTCATGGTTTTCGTTTTCTTCAACCAAGCCACCTAGCATTCGGGTATTTTCTAATACATCTGGCGTGAGTCCGGCTCTATAAATAATGCCAAATGAACTTTCAAGCTCTGGAATTCTGACTGTTTTTGCTTCTAACTCCGGCAGGATCACAAGGTCAGGATATTGCTCATTAATCTTGTGATTAATAATAATTTTGCTTGCATCAATCGCGCGTTCCATTTCATCCATTGGGTTATTACGAATGAAACTGGTAATTCGTACATCAATTGAAAGTTTTAAGAATAGGTTCGATTGAGGTAACCACATTGTACGAACGGATGAGGTCGGCCATACGGTTTGACCTAAAGCTCCCAGATAGATCACGTCTTGGCTGTCTAAATGTTTCTTTAAAGATGGATGTTGAAGTAAGAAATTGGCTTGCCACGGATGCGTTGGCATGAGCTCATAGTTTGTGAAGTTTTCTTGCAAACGCTCTTTTGCAGTTTCTAAAACTTCATCTTCAATATGGTGAGAAGGTTCGGTCTCACTTACAAGTTTTTGGATTAAAGACGAATGAACCGCAAAGTAGTGAAGTTGGAAACTGGCGCCTAACTCAGGGCTGTATTTTTTCATATCTTCTTTAGAAAAACCTAAGTTGGCTTTAGAGGTCACATGAAAAGGGTGCCCATATAACATGCCTTGCTCAGTAGCCTGAAAACCGCTTAATGCTTTAGTTGCTGTTTGGGAAGGCTTATTTTCTAAAAAGAATTTTGTGTTCTCGATACTATTGGCAATATCGGAGTACAGATTTTTATTTTGGTTTTTATCTTTAAATAAGCTATTCAGTTCATCTGTAATCAGCTTCACTAACTGTTTAGGGGCGGTGAGCGAGTCAAATGTATTGTCGTTTAAGTTTTGCAGTACAAAACCACGTTGATATCTGTGATAGCCCGTCGTTGAAAGATGCTGAACTGCGCCATAAACAATCGTGTTAGATGCATTAAATGTATAAGCAAAATACAGGGTGTCTAGTTGCTCCGCATACAGTGTAAATAAAGGAGAGTCTTGAGAGGGAATAATGCATTCTTCAAGATTTACTTTGAGTTCACGAAAGAAAGTATTCAGGTACTGTTCGAAAAGTTTATAAGACCATGCATCGGTTGTAATAATTGAGTTCATTCTTGTGCCTCTTCTAAAATTGTATCCATTAAGAATCTGTTCAAAATCACCACTAATCCCGCACCGATAAAAAATAGTGAGGTGCAGATTAATGCAGCGGTGATATTGAAAAATGAGTAAGTGAGCGTGATGGTGATTGGGCCAATAAGTTGTCCTAAGACAAAGGCACTGTTAGAAATGCCAATCACTTTTCCTTGGCTTTGAGCGCCAGCTTTTAGAGAAATTGTGTGTAAGATCGATGGGATAAGGGCTGCAAAGCAAAAGCCTTGTATGAGTCGTAATACAAGAACTAGCCAAATATTCGAAACCCAGATCAATGCGAAAATCGTGATACCGCAAATTAAAGATGCGTAAATGAAGTTATTAAAAGAATCTCCTTTATCATCATTTCTTTTTCCCCAATAGGTTGCAGCAATAAAGGCTGCTCCCCATGAAAGCGCATGAATTGTTCCAGTTAAACTTGCAGCGGATAATGATGAATGAGTGCTTTGGCTTATTTCGCTAATGTATAAAACGAAGCAAGACACCAAACCAAAGCCACCGGCTTGAACCAAAATGCCCGCGCTTAACCATGAAAAAATTGTTCTATCAAAGAAAGCTGGAAGCTTAGATTTCTCTTTGGTTTTTGGCGCCTCGGTTTTAACGGGCTTGGTTAGTACAAATGACGCGATCACAATGAGTGTCATCACAACAAAAGCTGTCGCGTTGAGTAATACTTCAACCCGCCATTGATCCATAAATATCCCGCCGAGTACGGGACCACATAAGCAAGCTAGCGCGACACTACTTTGCAGTTGTCCAAAAGCGGCGCCTCGTTGTTGCTCATTGGAAAGATATGAAACATAGGCATTTAAAATCACGGAAAGACCACAAAAACCGAGTAAAATTCGCGCGAAAATAAATAGGTATAAATGCTGGGCGCTCGCCATGAGCAGTATTGAAATACAGAAGCCAGCCAAAGAAAGTAACAAGGCTTTTTTATGGCCGAATGTGTCGGATAGGTGGCCAACAAGCGGTGCTGTAAATAAGCTGCCAATAGCCGGAGCCGCGAGTGCCAAACCTGCCCAGATAGTGGGAGCACTCATATGCGCCGTCAGTTTTTCCATATAGAGCGGCATGATCGGAATAAGCACCATGAGCCCAAAAGTGGAAAAAAACTGACAGAGCAAAATAATGAAATGATCTAGGCGAGATGAGCGCATGATTTAGATATCCATGGTCTCATAGCTAGAAACAGATAAGCTGTGATAAGGGTTTGGCGTGGTTCCGATTTTACTTGGCATGCCTGTTGAGTCACTTTCTTGCGCAAGTAAAGGCGTAAGTAGCTGTTTAAATGGCCAAGTTTTATTATCAAAAAGATAAGCTTGAATTTGCGATTTTGTTTGTTCTGAAATCGGTTGGGTTTCTACAAAATCTTGAATAATGTCTTGAACCATCTCCCAAAAATCGCTTTCTGTACGATCCGTATATTTCAAAGTAGCTAAAGCAATTGGGTAGAGGTTAATTTGAATCCCTAGGGTAATGAAGTAATTAAATAAGTCTTCATTTTTAGTAAAGATAAGATTGTTCGGCGTACTCGTGTCAATGGTATAAACCGGAGGTGTAAAACCATTTTCTTCAATGGCTGTAGTACATATTCTTAAGGTATCGTGGTCACGTAAAATAAAGCATTTCAACTTATTATTTTCATAACACACCATGGTGTTTTGCCCGTGGCATTCAGGCATGATGCCTTTCGACCAAAGCGTTAAGAATGTTTGAATAAAATGAACACTTAAGTCTTTTAATAATGACCATTTGTCACCTTCAACGCCTAAAGTTTCCCAAGGGTCAACATAGTTACAGCTTAAAGCTGACATGGTGATTGGTGTGACATTTTTATCTTGGCAAAAATTGGGTAAATGTCTGACTTGGCAACCGATTACACCTAAATTTTTTACAATCGGTTCTTGTTTACCGAGCACCCACCAATGTGTTTCATTACTTAAAAAGAGACGATTTTTTATTAGAGCAGTTTCATTAATAACTTCATTTAAAAAATCATAAGCCGTATGCCCATTCATTAAATAACGACCTGGCATAGAGCGGATTGCACCTAATGTTTTGGCATTGGTTGAAAGTTTTAAATGCAGAGTAGGGTTTGTGTTGTGAATAAGCGTTCTTAAAGAAGAAGTCGGTAAACCAATTGTGGTGATATGATTTAGGTCAATACCTTCATACTTATTTTCATCAAGCTTTAAATAGCGATGTTGAGTCTCTAACAAAGGCAGGGCTAAGTAATCATCTGAAAGCTCAGCCATTTTGTCAGCAATAAGACTTTCCTCAACTTCTGATAATAGAAGCTCTTTGTGAGGAGTCGATTCCATATTGTTGATCACGTCATCTTTCTTAAATGCCCACCAATACACCTCAATTTCTTTTTGAGTTGTGAGTGGTGCAAGTTCACCTTTTGAGTGGGCGAATGGATGAAATGGGCGATCAGCTACCAGCGATAGCAACTCGCTTTTGATTAAAGGCGAAGAAAATGAAAGTGCTGACTGTAAAATTTGGGGAATTTTTTCAGCCGTTACTAAGTTGTCTAGCCAATAATCAATCGCTTTTTGATGGTGTGGTGAAGGCCACCAAGTTGCTTTGGTTAAATAGTTAAAAACTTCAGAAATTGAAATCTTAGTTGTCGTATTGTTTAAGACGTTATGAAGCAGAACTTCGGGTTGAGTAACATAGAAAGGATTTACACCATCTACTTTTAAACAGTTGAAATAGAGTTCCAACTCATCATTGAGAGTAATTGCCAAATAAGGCTTTTTATAGGAAATATGATCTCTAAAATCTCCATAATTCTCCATGTAGAGTGCATCTATCGTTTTTTGTAGTTGTGCTGTGTAAATCCGATCTAACATTTTAGTTATTCCTATTCTTATAAAAGCGGTAGAACCGTGCCAACGTTTTGTTCTTGTGCGGCATTGAAGAACCACTTAGCGCAGACAATGTCATCGATCGCCATGCCCATTGGGTTGAGCAAAATGATTTCATCTTCGTGTTCGCGGCCGTTTTTATGACCAATAATGATGTCGCCAAGTTCAGCGTGCAGTTTTTCACGGCTGAATAAGCCATCTTCAACCAGCACATTGATGACTTTCTTTTCTCGGTTTGATTGGTCCCAGTCATCTACAATCACTTTGTCCACTTTTAAGAAGACTTCAGGCTCAATATCCATAATTGAAATGTTTGAAACAAAGCAGCCTTTTTTAAGCCACTCAAACGGAATGTAAGGCTTATCTGAAACTGTGCAGGTAATGAGGACATCGGCTTGCTGAATTGCAGACTTGGCACCGTCATGAATTTCAATTTCTAGATGTGGATATTCCGATAAGAACAACGCTTTGAGTTTTTCAGCCGCTTCAGGGTTCACATCAAATAAATGGATTTTTTTTACTTGAGCGTATTGCTCAAGTACCGTCTTAATCTGCATTTGAGCAATTGGACCACAGCCAATCACGGTAATATCTGAAAAGTCTTTTTTCGCTAAATACTTAATCGAAACGCCTGTAATAGCAGCAGTTCGCATGGCACTAATTAAGCTGCCTTCCATCACTGCAACCGGATAATTTGTTTCTGAGTCATTTAAAACAATCAGTGCGCTGGCACGTGGAATATTGAATTTTTTCGGGTTATGTTGTCTTGAACCAATCCATTTGATTCCGGCAATCGGGTCATTGCCGCCTAAATAACAAGGCATAGCAATAATACGGTCAGCAATATGGTCTGCACCTTGCCAGCGAAGGTACGGTTTTAAGGGTTGTACAAACTGTTTATTTGCATGCAGGGTTAAACCTTCAGTAATCGCTTCAATAAATGAATTACTATGATTTGCGCCAAGATTTAATAAATCTGATTGACTTAAATAGCGAAGGGTAGCCAAATTGCTCATGAATATTTCCTAAGGAGAAGGTTAAACAACATTTTGTAAACTAAGGTTTTCTTGGCGTCGTATGTTTCGATTGAAGTGACGCTTCTTGATCATTTCGAACCATTCATCTTCATAAACCAGATCGAGATAACGGTCGCCGCGATCGGGCAACAGCGTTAAGACGCATGAACCTTCTGGAATGGTTGGAATCAGTTTTTTGATGGCTGAAATAGATGAGCCGCTCGAACCGCCTGCAAAGATTCCTTCATATTCAAGAAGTTCTCTGCACCCGAGTGCTGATTCATAGTCATCTACATAAATGACATCATCAATTTCATCGGGGGAGAGTAGCGGTGGGACAGTGCTTGCCCCAATGCCAGGAATTTCGCGTGGACCAGACGTACCACCAAATAAGACAGAGCCGACAATATCGACAGCGATGACTTTTAATTCGGGGAACTTTTCTTTAAGGCGACGAGACACGCCCATAATCGTGCCGGAGGTACTTGCTCCAATCACGAGGTAATCAATCTTGCGATCAATTTGATTTAGGATTTCTTCTGCTTCACCAAAATAGTGGCTTTTCCAGTTGTTTGGATTGGCATATTGATTAATCCAGACGGCATTTGGCAGTTGTTGGCAGAGTCGTTTTACAGTGTCAATTCGGGTTTTTAAATAACCGCCGTTTTGGTCTTTTTCAGAGACCATTTCGATGTTGGCTTTGTAGAGCTTCAGCATTTGTAGGTTTGCTGAGGCAATTTTGGGGTCAATAACGGCAGTAAATTTTAATCCATATATTTTGCAAGCCATTGCAAGCGCAATCGCTAAGTTTCCTGATGAGCTTTCAACAATATGACTATCTTTATTAATCACTCCGGATTTCAGGCCTTCCTGTAGCATGAATAATGCTGGACGGTCTTTAATACTTCCTCCCGGGTTTAACAATTCCATTTTCGCAATCACTGAGATCGATTGATGCGTGAATAGCCTTGATAGTTGTAATAGTGGCGTTTTACCTATGCAGTCGAGAATATTTTCATGGATCATGGTAGATCTTCTCAGGTTTTTATGTGATGTGAATGATAATGATTATTAATTTAATTATTATTACCATTTGTGCCATGATTGTTGCGGTTTGTAACTCAAAATAGGGGGGACTTATAGGATTTTTCACTAATTTTTTTTGTGTAATTATTTGAATCGTAATATTTATATTTTATAAAGATAAAAATTAATAAATGTTTTAAATATAAATAGATAGGCAATAAATTACTTTTTAACTAAAAAAATTAATCTAATTAAGACGGATGTTTGAAATTACTTTGAAGCAATAAAATTTATGACCTGACCCACATAATTTGTGTATCACTATTTTGTAGAGATCGTAGATAGGTTTAATACATAAAAAGAGAGGAATATGTGAGTACTTTCTTAACAGGCTGAGAATGATTAACGAAATTGATGATGTGGCAGTTATTGATATGAAAATGTCTGAAAATGATATGTTTAGATAGATATGATCATTTCCATAAGCGCTATATTTTCAATGGATCAGTTGAGCCTAGAAAATATAGTAATGCGTGTTTCGCATTTTGTCTTATGGGTCTTTCAAGCTGTCTTTTTTATAAAAGACAGCTTTTTTTATGCTGATTTGACTCTTAGATTACTTATGAAGAATATCGCTGTTTGGCTTGTTCATAAGCCTCAAGATTAATGCATTGAGCACCCAAGCTTGTGATTTGTGCTTGGTCAATTTGAAGTTCATCCCAGTTTTGCATTTGCTCAAGCAGCCAATAAAAGTCTTCTACTTTTGGAAGCGCACTTTCTTTTACTAAATGACGAACAATTTCCTGAATTTTAAAATATTTATCCACATGCACTTCTTCTGAGCAATGAAAACGAACAATTTCAAACTCAACTAATAACTTTAAAATTGGAGCAAAGTCTTGGAACTCACTCAATTCTTGTTGGGCTTTCATAATTGCCGTAGTGAGAGCAATTAATGTTTGTGGATGTTGATTTGCCCATTCCTGCGTTACTGCTAAAACCTTGTCAGCCACAGGAGGAATAATGTTTTGGCTTGAGCAGATCATTTTACTTAAACCAAGAAGCTCACCTTGGGTATTCCAAGGTTCACCCACACAAAAACCATCAATCACATGTTTATCGAGTGCTTCGACCATATATGGTGGCGGTAATGTTTTGAGCTGAATAGACTGCGCGATTTTTGGATTTGCTAAAGCCAACCATTCTCTTAAACAATAATGATGAATAGAATGCTTAAACACATGCGCTAACGAAATGGAGTGACCTTGTTCAAGATAGCTCACCACTTTTTGCGCCGTTATTTGAGCCGTATCATTTTCTTTAATTGCAAGTTGATGAGTAAGCTTTTGACTTAAGCTAATGAAAGCACGGTTTTCACTTAAAACCAATGATGTTTGTAGCGGTGTGCCAATTTGATCTGTGCCTACAGCCGCCGCAGGTAACATTGCAGATAAGCAGTGCGCTGCATCTAATAACCCAAAAGCCAAACGGTCTCGAAGACTTGCCCAAGATGCTTCTTTAACTAAAGTGACGTCTAAACCGACTTCTTCAAAGAAACCTCTTTGTTTTGCCCAAAGTAATGCAAGACAATCAAGCAAAGGAATATAGCCGAGTTGTAATTGAGTCTTTTCTAATGTGCTCATTTATTCATCCTTTAGTTGGTTGCCAAGTAATTTTTGAGCGTCAAGTAAACGCCGTGCCATTTCTCCAATTGTAATCCGGTGACTCATCGCATTTTTTCTAAGAAGCTGAAATGCAGTTTCTTCAGGTAGTCCATGCAATTGCATCAATAGCACTTTAGCTTTTTCAACATCCTTACGGTCGGCAAGCTTGGTTTGAGCTTCTTTTAAATCGCCTTCGAGTTTTTTGTGCTTTTTATATTGTTCGATCGAGATTTCTAAAATGGTATGTAAGCGGGCAGGGTCTATGCCATCTACAATATAAGCAGTTACTCCTGCATCGATAGCTTGTTTGATGGTGTCTTTATCTGAATTTTTGGTGAACAGGACCGTCGGTAGATCATAGCTACTGACACAGCTTTCAATAATGTCGCGGTGAGGATGATCCATATCGAGCAAGATTACATCGGCTTGTAAATCTTCAAGACGAAAGATATTCAAGTGATCCAAAGTAAGGCAAGCGACCACTTCAAAGTCATTTTCAAGCAGACTGTTTTTTATATAGTCCGCTCGCGCATGATCATCATCAATAAGGGCTATTTTGAGTTTTGGCATAAGTTCAGAAAATCAGGCTAAGAAAATGCGCCAATTCGACGCGTTTTTTGTTATTAGGTTTTAAGCAAGATTAGTGCCATCCAAAACCACTCAAAAATCAGGATTTAGTGGCAATTTTGGATGCTAAAAAGTTAGTGTGTTCGATCTTGGTGCAAAAATGCGGTTCATTTTGTGGCAAAGCTTATTTTTATTTAAACCACATAAATGTGCAGTGATAGAGCAAGCAAAATAAGGGTTGATTCTTTATTTACCTATTAAAATAATCTATCCATATGAAATTAAATATAAAAATATTATTGTATTAAATTTTTTTAAATATTGGCATGTAAAGTGCTTACTTAATTACAGGTCGAAGACGACCATGAGTTTTAAAGACGGCCAACGATGTCCGTTCTGATCGAGTTTGTGAGTGCAACCGCACATACAAAGAAGTTACGTTCAGTCGGAGTGAAGGTCATGTCTTTATTTTTATTGCATAAAAAAGTTACATCTGAATTATTTAAATTTTCAGTTCCAGCAATGCGAGCCTTCTCTAAGAGGGGGCTCGCTTTTTTTATTTCTTTTTTTGATTTTGCTGTGCATTGGGTGTCGTTAACAAGGGAAAAAAATTGGTTTCAAGCAGCTACATGCCTTGTGAGCTTGATTCGTTTCTCGATAGAGCACAAAGCAAAAGAACAATGTCTATTTGAGAACGGAATAACGCAGCTTAAAAGCAACGTGATTTGAGGAGAAACACTATGAAATTGGTAATGATTGGTCATGGTATGGTGGGCCACAAATTCATCGAAGCCATTTTAGAAAAAGCAGATGATGAACTAGAAATCACTATCCTCGCGGAAGAACCTCGTATCGCGTATGACCGCGTACATTTGACAGAATATTTCTCAGGAAAATCGGCAAAAGATTTATCTTTAGCACGTTTTGACTTTGCTGATGCGCATGGCATTGACTTGCGTCTAAATACTAAAGCAACTGCAATTGATACAGCAGCGCAAACAGTCACAACCAATCATGGTGATGTGATTAGCTATGACAAATTGGTGTTGGCAACGGGTTCGTATGCATTCGTTCCACCAATTCCGGGTAATGACCGTGAAAACTGCTTTGTTTACCGTACCATTGAAGACTTAGACGCAATTCGTGCAGCGAGTTTAAATGCAAAAACAGGTGTAGTCATTGGCGGTGGTTTGCTCGGTCTTGAAGCAGCGAAAGCTTTACGTGACTTAGAATTGGAAACACATGTTGTTGAATTTGCGCCACGTTTGATGGCAGTTCAAATTGATGACTTGGGTGGTAAAGTTTTACGCCGAAAAATTGAAGATCTTGGGGTAAAAGTTCATACACAAAAAGCGACGCAATGTATCGAAAGTGGTGACAGCACAACTCATGTAATGAAATTTGCAGATGGTAGCGAGCTTGAAGCAGATGTGATTTTATTCTCTGCGGGGATTCGTCCGCGTGATGAGCTTGCACGTAATAGTGGACTCGCGATTGGTGAGCGTGGCGGTATCGTCATTAATGATTACTGCCAAACTTCAGATCAAAACATTTATGCCATTGGAGAATGTGCGCTTTGGCAAAACAAGATTTATGGTTTGGTTGCACCAGGCTATGACATGGCGCGTATTGCAGCAAAACATATTTCCGATGAGGAATGTAACTGCTTTGCTGGCGCGGACATGAGCACCAAGTTGAAATTGATGGGTGTGGATGTTGCCTCTGTAGGTGATGCGCATGCCATGACCCCGGGTGCATTAAGCTACTTCTATGCAGATGAGCATGCGCTGGTTTATAAAAAGATTGTTGTAAATGCAGATAAAACCAAATTGCTGGGCGCAGTTTTGGTGGGCGATGCGAAAGAGTACAACGACCTTTTACAAATGATGTTAAATGGTCTGGCTTTACCGGAAGTGCCTGAAAGTTTAATCATGCCAGGCTTTGAGCAGTCGGTAGGAAAATCTGGTGGTAGCGGTGTAGATTTGCTGCCGGACAGCGCAACAATCTGTTCGTGTAACAACGTATCAAAAGCAGACATTTGCCAAGCGATTAGTGATGGTTCGACCTCTTTAGGTGCATTAAAGAAATGCACCAAAGCAGCAACTGCATGTGGTGGTTGTGCACCATTAGTGACTCAAGTTTTAAAGTCAGAGTTACAACGTCAAGGTGTGACTGTAAATAACCATATCTGTGAACACTTCCCGTACTCGCGTCAAGAGTTGCACCACTTGGTTCGTGTCAATGAAATCAAAACTTTTGATGACTTGATTCACCAACATGGCCATGGTTTGGGTTGTGACATCTGTAAACCGACTGCTGCAAATATCTTAGCTTCTTGTTGGAATGATTTCGTACTTGAGCCAAGTCATGCAGGTCTACAAGACAGTAATGACTACTACCTAGGGAATATCCAAAAAGATGGTTCTTACTCAGTTGTACCACGTATGGCTGGCGGTGAAGTCACTCCGGATGGTTTAATCGCGATTGGTCAAATTGCGAAGAAATATAATCTATATACCAAAATTACTGGCGGTCAACGCGTTGACATGTTTGGTGCGCAAGTTCACGAGCTTCCATTCATTTGGGAAGAGCTGAATGCTGCTGGTTTTGAGTCTGGCCATGCTTACGGTAAATCTTTACGTACAGTGAAATCTTGTGTGGGTAGCACATGGTGTCGTTACGGTGTAGACAACTCGGTTGGTTTGGCGATCGAGCTTGAAAACCGCTACAAAGGTTTGCGTTCACCACATAAGTTGAAAATGGCTGTGTCTGGATGTACGCGTGAGTGTGCAGAAGCGCAAGGCAAAGACGTGGGTATTATCGCGACCGAAAAAGGCTGGAACCTTTATGTATGTGGTAACGGTGGTATGAAACCACGTCATGCCGAGTTACTTGCATCTGACCTTGATAAAGCAACGCTCATCCGTTACATCGACCGTTTCTATATGTTCTACATTCAAACTGCAGACCGTTTACAACGTACCAGTGTATGGCGCGACAACATGGAAGGTGGCTTAGATTACCTTAAATCTGTGGTGGTTGATGATTCACTTGGTTTGGCTGCCGAGCTTGAGCGCCGTATGGAACACATCATTGGAACATACCAAGACGAATGGCGTACAGCTGTCGAGAACCCAGAAGTTCGTAAACGCTTCCAGACTTATATCAATGCAGGAACGAATGAGCAGGCCGATCCACACATTCAATTTACAACTGAACGTGGTCAAATCCGTCCATTAACAGAAGCTGAACGTTCAGAAGACCGTATTCCAATGGTTGAAGCATAAAGGAGAATTTCTATGAATATTGTACAAGACAAAAATATGCTTCCTGATGATCAGTGGATTGACGTTTGTGCACTTGATGATTTAACCCCAAACACTGGCGCGGGTGCGCTAGTAGGCGGTCAAGCGGTAGCAATCTTCCGTGTGGGGCATGAAAAACGTGTTTACGTGCTGAGCAATAAAGATCCGTTTAGCCAAGCCAATGTCATGAGCCGTGGGATTATCGGAGATTTACAAGGCGAACGCGTCATTGCATCACCAATCTATAAACAACATTTCAGCTTAGCAACAGGGCGTTGTTTAGAAGATAAAGACCAAAAGCTTTCAGTTTATCCGAGCAAAATTGTTGATGGCCGTGTTTGGGTCAATGCAGTACCGCAAAAAACTTATATTACCAATACAGGTGTGTCTCAAGACAAACTTAAACTGGTATTGATTGGTAATGGTTTAGCAGGAATGCGTTGCCTAGAAGATTTACTTGATATGGCCCCAGACCGTTATGAAGTCACGGTGATTGGTGAAGAGCCTTGGGGGAATTATAACCGTATTATGTTATCGCCGGTTTTATCGGGTGAAAAAACCATTGAAAATATTATGCTGCATCCACCGAAGTGGTATGACGATAAAGGTATTAAATTTATTGCAGGCGATAAAGCGGTAAAAATTGATCGCCCTCGTAAAGTGGTTTACACCGAAAAAGGCCAGACAGTTGATTATGATCGTTTGATTCTGGCAACAGGCTCGGCTCCGTTTATTCCACCAGTACAAGGTGTCGACTTAAAGGGTGTTTTAACTTTCCGTGATATTTATGATGTTAACACCATGATTGAGTACTGCGGTTCAAAAACTAATGCAGTCGTGATTGGTGGTGGTTTACTCGGTTTAGAAGCTGCGTACGGTTTAAAACAACGCGGTATGAATGTCACTGTCCTGCATTTGATGGACCGTATTATGGAACGTCAACTGGATGGTCGTGCGAGCCAGTTACTGCGCCATAGTATTGAACAAAAAGGCATTCAAATCATTACCGAAGCCAATACTGAAGCATTAATTGATGATGAAAATGGTCATGTGAAACAAATCCGTTTGAAAGATGGCACAGTGTTAGATGCTGACCTTGTGGTATTTGCTGTAGGTATCCGTCCGAATATTGCTTTGGCACAAAGTGCTGGTCTACGCTGCAATCGAGGTGTGTTGGTGAATGACACTATGCAAACGTTTGACCCAAGTATTTACGCAGTGGGGGAGTGTATTGAACACCGTGGACAGACCTTTGGTTTAGTTGAGCCACTATGGGGCCAAGCTTTTATTTGCGCGACACATTTGGCAGAACATGGCAGCTTAACTTTTAAAGCACCGACTGTACCGACTCAGTTAAAAGTCAGCGGTGTTGATGTATTCTCTGCGGGCAATTTTGAGCCTAAAGATGATTATGAAGACATTATTTTAAACGATGAAAAACGCCAGATTTATAAACGTATTATTATCCAAAGTGATCGAGTAATCGGTGCAGTACTGTTCGGTGATACTGAAGATGGCATGTGGTATGCAGAGTTAATTGCAGACCAAACCCCAGTCTCATCATTTAGAAATAAGCTGCTATTTGGTCGAGATTTTGCATTAAAAAATGCAGGCTAAATAGGGAAAGGAGCAGTTATGAACAGTATTCCAAGCGTTGAAGTCGATAGCTCCGATCATGTTGCAAAAACAATTAAAACAACATGTCCATATTGTGGGGTGGGTTGCGGTGTTAGCGTAAATGTCCAACAAAAACCTCAAGGACCTCTGGTACAAGTTGAGGGGGATGCTGAGCATCCTTCCAATTTTGGACGCTTATGTATTAAAGGTAGCCGTTTGGCGGATACTTTAGGATTGGAAACACGTGTTTTACAACCAATGATGGGACGAAAAGCTGATCGGGTAGTAACCACATGGGATGCGGCAATTAATAAGATCGCTGATAAATTCCAATCTTGTATCGATCAATATGGTCGTGACAGCATTGCATTTTATGTTTCAGGTCAGCTTTTGACTGAAGATTATTATGTGGTGAACAAGTTTGTAAAAGGCTATTTGGGTACTGCAAATATCGACACCAATTCACGACTTTGTATGTCATCTGCGGTGGCAGGTCACAAACGTAGTTTCGGTGAAGATATTGTGCCTGCAAGTTATGAAGATTTTGAACATGCAGACATGGTGGTTTTGGTTGGTTCTAATACTGCATGGTGCCATCCTGTACTGTATCAACGGATTATGCAGGCTAAAAGCCAAAATCCAGATATGTTCGTGGTCGTGATTGACCCACGATTTACCAGTACCTGTGAACAAGCGGACTTGCATTTGCCGATTTTACCGGGCCAAGATGTCGCTTTATTTAATGGCTTATTTCAATATCTATATCAAAATGGTCATATCGATCAGGCGTTTGTAGAGGCTTATACCGAAGGTCTGCAAGAAGTTTTGGCAAGCAGTCAGCCAGAAACTGATATCGAATATGTGGCAAAGCGTACGGGAATTGCACTCGATAAATTACAGCAGTTTTTTGAAAAGTTTGCTCAAACTGAAAAAGTAATCACCCTATTTTCAATGGGGGTGAATCAATCGAGTCAGGGCGTCAATAAAGCCAACAGCATTATTAACTGCCACTTACTGACTGGAAAAATTGGTAAGCTTGGCGCTGCGCCATTTTCAATGACAGGTCAACCCAATGCGATGGGTGGACGAGAAGTCGGTGGTTTAGCCAATATGCTAGCGGCGCACATGGACTTAGATAATCCACTACATCAAAAAATAGTGCAAAATTTTTGGGATAGCCCATTTATTGCAACTCAAGCTGGCTTAAAAGCAGTTGATCTTTTCCGTGCCGTTGAAGCTGGAAAAATTAAAGCCATCTGGATTATGGCGACCAATCCAGTCGTGAGTTTGCCAGATGCCAATCAAGTTAAACGTGCATTAGAAAAGTGTGAATTGGTCGTCGTGTCAGATATCTGCGCAGATACGGATACTACAGCTTATGCAGATGTTTTGCTTCCAGCTTTAGGGTGGGGTGAAAAAGATGGAAGCGTGACCAACTCTGAGCGTCGTATTTCACGCCAGCGTGCTTTTTTACCTGCACCGGATGAAGCAAAAGCAGATTGGTGGTCAGTGAGCCAAGTTGCGAAAAAATTAGGCTTCGATGGTTTTGACTTTAATAGTGCTGTTGATATTTTCAATGAACATGCGGCTTTGTCAGCACAAGATAATGCCGACATAGATGCTCATACAGAAAGTAATAATTTCCGTTATTTCAATCTAAAAGGGTTAATGAATCTGAGTAATGATGAGTACGATGCTCTACAACCAGTGCAATGGCCAGTGTGGAATAAAAATCAAGACGCTAAAGCCGTTCAACAACTGTTTGGGAAAGGGCAGTTTAGCCATAAAAATGCCAAGGCAAAACTGATTCCAACTGTTGCAATTGATCCGGTACATGCGGTTTCAGAAGACTATCCACTCATTTTGAACACGGGACGTATTCGTGATCAATGGCACACCATGACGCGTACTGGTTTGTCACCAAATTTAACCAGTCATCGCGCTGAACCATTTTGCGAGATTCATCCGAGTGACGCCTTAAAGTTTGGTGTACGTGATCAAGGTTTGGTAGAAGTTCGTTCGAAATGGGGCAGTTGTGTACTACGCGTGACATTTTCATCGGGTGTGCGTCGTGGCCAAATTTTTGCGCCAATTCACTGGACTGAACAGGTCGCATCCGACGCTCGTATTGGTAAAGTCGTTAATCCAGAAGTTGATGCAATCTCAGGTGAACCCGAGTTCAAACATACGCCTGTCACTATTCAACCGTTCTATACTACTTGGCAAGGTGTGCTTTATGTACGTGAAGGATACGATTCGTATATTCAAGAATCGCTACATCACTGTGCATGGTGGAGCAAGGTCAAAATGTTGAAAACCAACCGTTACGAACTTGCAGACCGTCAAACTTTTCATGATACTCAAAAGAACTTAAAAAGCTTTTTACCGTTTGCAGATGAAACTTTTGAGTGGCTGAGTATTGAAGATATTTCATCACAATTAAGTCATAGCGTTGTTTTGAAAGATGGCATCGTAATTGCAAGTCTATATATTGCACCGCCAGATTTATTGCCAGATCGTGATTGGGTGGCAAGTCTGTTTAAACGCGAGCGTTTAAGTGCGTTACACCGAAAAGCATTACTGGCTGGAATGCCAATGTCTGCTACAAATAATGACGGACCTTTAGTCTGTAGTTGTTTTAAAGTAGGTAAGAACAAAATTATAGATGCAATCAAAACTCAAAATATTACTCATGAAAAACAAGTGACAGCTTGTTTAAAAGCAGGTGGTAACTGTGGTTCATGTTTACCTGAAATCCGTGGCTTGATTAAAGCTTGCCAACAGGAGGTGGAAGTGTGAATAAGGGGTATCCCGTAACTGATCTGGTCATTCTGGCAGGCGGACAAGCCCGCCGTATGAATGGTTTAAATAAGTTGTTACAGCAATTTGATGGTGAAACTCAACTCATTAAAATTCATCAGAAACTAAGATCATCCGTGTCTGAAATTTGGGTGAATAGTCATCGTGATTATTCAATTTATCAAAGTATTGTGCCTGACATTCAATGTTATCAAGATGATGCAGCCGGTTTTTTCGGTCCACTCATGGGAATGAAAAGTGCATGGTCAAATGTAAGCGCAGACTATGTTTTGTTTATTCCTTGTGATGTGACCTATATACCTACGCAAGTCGTTGCCAAATTACATGGTGCACTTCGGAAAAATAAACAGGCTCAGGCAGCCTATGTTTCAATTAATGGAGATGCCTTATATCCATTTTGCTTATTAAAACGTGAAAGCCTCATCACCATAACGGAGCAAATTGAAAAGCAACGATTAAGTTTGAAAGAGTGCTTTAAGCTTTTGCATGCGCAAGTCGCTATATTTCAAAAACAGAATCTCTTTTTTCATAGTATTAATTCATTGGATGAGCTTCAGCAATACAAACAAATCAAAGCATTTAAAGAAATTTTTACAGCAAATTAACTTCGGATATTAGCACTTTAAAATTTACATTGGTCGGGTGAACCACATTTTTAATCTTTGTGCGGTTGACTATTTATTGTTTAAGTTCTATTTTGGAACTTGATATTTCGTTGCATTGAAATGTATAAAAATAAAGGGAGTCAAAGGGCATGGTTGAAGCGCTGAAGCAAAATAAAACAGATGTGACCGCATGTATTTTGTGTTCTAGGAACTGTGGTTTAAGTGTCGAAATTAATGATAATCAGTTTCTCAAAATTAAAGGTGATTCTGAACATCCATTTTCTCAAGGCTACATTTGCCAAAAAGCTGCCAGATTACAACACTATCAGCAACACGCAGACCGTTTGACTGCACCTTTAAAACGCCAACCAGATGGCTCATTTCAAGAAGTGAGTTGGGATGTTGCCATACAAGAGATTGCTGATCGATTAGTACATATTAGAGATAATTTTGGCGGGACTGCTTTTGCTTCTGTTGGGGGCGGTGGTCAAGGCAATCATCTAGGTGCAGCATATGGCCGACAGCTCTTGCTTGCCATGAAAAGTTATTATGCTTATAACTCACTTGCTCAAGAAAAAACGGGTGATTTCTGGCTCAATGGACGTTTATTCGGTAGTCAGGCTTGCCATACCACAGAAGATGTTGAATACGCAGATTATGTACTTTTCATTGGAACTAATCCTTTTCAAGCTCATGGCATTCCTAACGCGCGAGACACGCTAAAACATATTAAGAAAGATCCCAACCGAACCATGGTGGTGTTCGACCCGCGTGTTACCGAGACAGCCAAACAAGCAGACATTCACGTGCAGCTAAAACCTGGAACAGATGCTTTTTTAATGTCGGCGATGATTGCGATCATTATTAAAGAAAATCTTTATGATGCAGCGTTTATTGAGCAGAACACACAAGGTTTTGACGACGTAAAAGCAGCATTTAGTCGTGTGCCGATTGAAGACTATATTGCTAAAGCAGATGTTCCAGTCGACATGATTTACCAAGTGGTTCGAGATTTTGCCAAAGCTAAAAGAGGCTGTGTTCGGATTGATTTAGGTATTCAACATACTTTAAATACGACATTAAATGGATATTTAGAAAAACTACTTTACTTAGTGACTGGAAACTTTGGAAAGCAGGGTACCAATAATTTGCATACCATGTTTATTCCAATCTTAAGTGATACAGATGAAAGAAAGCCGAAATATAGACGGAGTGTTTATCATCAAATGTTCCCGATTTCTGGGTTCTTCCCGCCTAATATTTTACCCGATGAAATCTTAAAAGCAGGGGAAAAGCGGATTCGCGCAGTTTTTGTAGATAGCTGTAATCCGTTATTAACTTATCCAGATACACCAGCTTATGAGGAAGCATTTAAAGCATTAGATTTGTTGGTTGTGGTTGATGTTGCTATGACGGAAACCGCTAGGCTTGCGGACTACATTTTGCCAGCGCATACCCAGTTTGAAAAATGGGAATTTACTGGCTTTAATCTTGAGTTTCCTAAAAATGGTTTTCACCTCAGGCATCCTGTATTGACCGCTCAAGCGGATACTTTGCCAGAGGCAGAAATTTATACACGATTACTTGAAGCTATGCAGGTGATTCCAAAACGCTTTCCAATTTTAGAAAAAATAGCTTCAGTCGACTCGAAAAAAACAGCCTATTTACCGTACTTGTCTGCATTAGGGCTGACGTTTGCACGAAATAAAAAATACATTCCTTTTGCAGCCTCAATTCTCTATCGCACTTTAGGTAAACACTTAGAAAAATCAGCTGGTTCAGTTGCTTTTTTATTACCACTGTCGATTCAATATGCTGTTTTACACACCAAAGCGGTACGCCGTGCAGGTTACAAAGGTAATCCTTTAACTTTAGGTGTTCGGTTATTTGAACAAATTTTAAAGCAACGTTCAGGTGTCGTGTTATCAGAACATGAATATGACGAAATCTGGAAACTGGTTGCTTATAAAGATAAGAAAATACGTCTTGCTATTCCAGAGATGTTAGCTGAGCTGGCAAATTTAAAAAATCATCAGGTTAATGTTGAAGAGTTTCCATTCATACTTTTATCAGGTGAGCGACGTAGCTATAACGCCAATCAAATTTACCGTGATCCAGCTTGGCGAAAAGTAGATGCTGAAGGGGCTTTACGAATTCATCCTGAAGATGCAAAGCACCTAAATGTAGATGCAGGAGGTCAGCTTAAATGTATTTCACAACATGGAGAAATTCAGGTTACTGTAGATTTTGATGAGGGAATGCGAAAAGGTGTAGTTTCACTTCCGCATGGTTATGGCATGCGCTTTCAAGGTGGTGAACCCATTGGACCACAATTAAATCGACTAATTTCCGCTGAACATTGTGATCCATTATCTAAAACGCCGTACCATAAATATGTACCCATCCGCTTAGAAAAGTGCTAGAAATAATGTAAGGCAAATAAGAGATTAATGCTGCACCAACTTTATACAGTTTTAAAATTACAGTGAAGTGGTGCAGTCAAAGGTCTATCAAAAAACCGAAGAAGTTATGGATGATAAATAGAATTGGAACAAATTTTGCATAAAAATCAGAGCACTATTGGAGAGCAATTTTCTATTTTTAATTGCCCAGAAAAAGTGCCAGCAATATTTGAACTGTTCTCGACATGAGTGCAAAAGATGAAACAATATCACTCTGAAAATACGCCATCTGTTCTACAAGACCAATATGGGCGTATCAAGCGAAAGTTACGAATTTCGGTAACTGATCGCTGTAATTTTAAGTGTGTATATTGCATGCCTGAACATCCTGAATGGTTAAATAAACAAGACTTGCTTAGTTTTGAGGCGCTCTTTCAGTTTTGTCGTTTTATGGTGCAACAAGGCATTGAAAGCATCCGTATTACAGGCGGCGAACCATTAATGCGTCAAGGCATTGTTCATTTTGTTCGTGATTTACAAGCTTTAAAAGCATTAGGTCTAAAACGCATTTCAATGACCACCAATGGACATTATCTTGCTAAATACGCTAAGCAGTTAAAAGATGCTGGTTTAGATGATTTAAACATTAGTTTAGATAGTCTTGATTCAATTCAATTTAAAGAACTCACCAAGAAAAAATTAGAACCAGTTCTTGAAGGTATTCAAGCAGCAAAAGATGCAGGACTACCTTTTAAAATCAACTGCGTGTTAATGAAAGATAAAAATGACGATCAAATCTTACCCATGGTGAGGTGGTCAATCACCAATCATATTCCACTACGTTTTATTGAGTTTATGCCGCTTGATGGTAATGCACTCTGGTCAAATAAAGATGTGGTGAGTGAAGCTGAAATTTTACAGGCATTGCAACCGTATTATTCGGTAGAAGTCATCGAGCAACAACATGAGCCAGCGCGTCAATATCTGCTTAACAATAACTACGCTCTAGGCATCATTTCCACCATTACTCACTCATTTTGCCACCAATGTGACCGCATACGACTAACGGCGCAAGGTGAGCTATATAACTGTCTCTTTGCTCAGCAGGGTTTAAATATTAAGCCGCAGCTTCAAGCACTATTACGCGCACAGAACTCAACTGATCATGTGCTGCATAGTCAGCAGTTAAAAGATCAAGTTATGCCGTATATCTGGAATAAAGCCAAAGGCTTTCATGCCTTACAACATCAACAAACCCGTAAAATCAGTATGCATATGCTTGGGGGATAAATGCAGCAATCTATCCAAATTAAAATAGAATCATTTGGTGCAATTGAAAAATTGCTTCCACAAAATCTTTCGTTAGTTTTCCCCACCGATATTTTAGTTAAAGATGTCTTAGATGAAATTGTTTCATTGCATCCAGAATGTACACAGGCCATGGAAAAATGTGCATGCGCTATTGGCGATAATGTCATAACAAGGCAATCTGCCTTAAGTCAGCCATGTACTTTGGTTTTATTATCACCAGTTGCAGGAGGATGAGCCATGCGAGATTTTGCACGTATACAAGAGCAGGCTTTAAGCCTTGATACCTTTGATCCTATTGAATCATTTCCTGAATGCGGTGGAATTGATATTTTTATGGGTACAGTTCGTAACCATCATGAAGGTAAAGCTGTTAAAGCACTGAAATATACCTCGTATAAACCGCTTTCTGAAAAAATGATACGTGAAATTGAACTGGAAATTGAGAAAAAGTATCAGGTATCTTATGTGCGAGTGGTTCATCGGATTGGATATCTAGATGTTGGTGAAACAGCAATCATTGCAATTGCTTATGCAGCCCATCGCCGTGAAGCTTTTCAAGCATGCGAAGAAGCAGTTGAGCGGGTAAAACATGAAGTGCCTGTGTTTAAAGAAGAGTTTTTTACAGATGGTACAAGTCACTATGTAGAAGGTTGCTGTATTCGTAAGGATGCACCGCAAGAACATAAACATCACCATCATGCCGGCCATGAACACTCACACTGAAATAAGCAAGACTAGGATAAATAATGAAAAATGTAGGAATGAAGCCGGAAAGTTATCGCGTTGCCGAAGCACAAGCAATTTTATATGCACCACCACACTGTATTGAATTATTAAGACAAGGAAATACCGAAAAAGGGGATGCATTAAAAACTGCACGTGTTGCAGGAATTTTGGCAGCAAAACGAACTGATGAGCTGATTCCTTTGTGTCATCCACTGCCGATTTATCGCGCAGATGTTGAATATGAATTAGAACATGATTTTGTAAAGATTATTACCGTGGTCGAAACCATTGGTCCAACTGGCGTAGAAATGGAAGCCTTAACGGCTGCAAGTCTTGCAGGCTTAACCATTTACGACATGTTAAAACCACATTGTGAACCAGAAGAGCTCTGGATGGATCAATGTAAATTGCTTAAGAAAAAAGGTGGAAAATCACACTTTAAGCGCGTTCTTCGTCAGCCTGTTTCGGCTGCTGTTATTGTATTATCCGATACCGTCGCAGCGGGCAGAAAGCCCGATACTGCCGGAAAATCTGTGGTTGAAACTTTAACCGAGGCTGGATTCGATCCGATTCATTACCAGATTTTGCCAGATGAAGCGGATACTTTAAAAAACTTAGTGCTTGAGTTGAGCAAATCATATGCTTGCATTATGACCGTCGGCGGTACGGGAATTGGTAAGCGTGATATTACGGTTGATACGCTAGAGCCACTTCTTGAGCGTAAGCTAGATGGCTTAATGGAAGCTGCGCGTTCATTTGGGCAAAAACGCACGCCATATGCTGCAATGTCACGTGGAGTAGCTGGTTTTATTGATCGTTCACTGGTGGTGACTTTACCGGGAAGCCGTGGTGGAGCAAGTGAATCAATGGCTGCTATTTTACCTGCCTTAGTCCATATTTTTGATGTTTGCCGTGATTTACCACATCCGGGAGGCTATGAATAATGTCAGGTTGTGGTGCAGAACGTGGGTTGATTAGCGTAGACGAAGCAATTGAGCTGATTAGTAACCGACCTAAAAAATTAGGTTCAATTCAGCAAGTTCTTCAAAATAGCCTAAGCAGATATCTTGCTAAAGAAATTTATTCAGAAATTAATTTGCCAAGTTTCTCTCAAAGTGCTGTAGATGGTTACGCACTTTGTAGTCACGCAGAAGATTTAAACACTCAAAAGTTTCAGGTTACTGGCGAGATTCGCGCTGGAAGCGAAAGTCATAACATTCTGAGTGAAGGACAGGCAATTCGTATATTTACTGGTGGCAAAATTCCTGAAGGCACAACGCATGTTGCGAGGCAAGAAATAGTAGAGGTCGTTTCAGCACAAGAAATTTCGTTAACTGAACATATTCGCCCTCAAGCTGATATCCGTTTTACGGGCGAAGAAATCCAGAACGGACAGTTGCTTGCCCAAGTTGGACAGTTTTTAAATATTGGAAGCTTGGCTGCCTTAAGTATGGCGGGTGTACAAACGGTTGAAGTTTATCGTGCGCCGAAAGTCGCTGTTTTAGTTACTGGTGATGAAGTTGCCGAAAAAGCAGAAGATCTTGCAGAAGGCAAAATCTTTGATGCAAATGGTCCATTATTAAAAGCTTGGTTTGAAGATTATGGCTTAGAGATTGAACTCATTCATGTGGCAGATGAAGCGGCGCAAGTCACGCATTACTTTAATGAGTTAAAAGACAGTCATGATGTCATTATAACCACAGGCGGAGTGTCAGTAGGTGATTATGACTTTGTTCGACCATGCGCTTTTGAGACTGGCTTTGAACAGATCTTTTGGAAAGTAAAACAAAAGCCGGGTAAGCCACTCTTTTTTGCTGAATATTCTCAATCTGAAAAAAATCACCGTTGTTATTTGCTGGGGTTACCGGGTAATCCAGCTGCGGTTTATGTGTCAATGCAAGTGTACGGTAAAGCATTGCTTGACACTTTGCAGGGAAATCAAGCGGGACCAGAATGGTTTAGTGCAATTTTAGATCATGATTTAAAAGAAGATGCGCGTGAACGTTTTCTAAGAATGCATGCTTATTTTGACAATGGACAACTTAAAGTTAAAAGTCTGGCAAAACAACAATCACACATGCTCAGTAATTTAATGCAGGCCAATTGTTTGGTACGAATTCCAGCAAGTGTGAAACTAGAAGCAGGTTATATTTTGAAGGGTGTATTCATCTCAAATTAATGATGAGTAATAATAGATATAACTCACTATACAATTGGGTGAGTTCTATTTGTTAAGCAAATTTATATAATAACTTTCTATTTTTTTTTATAATAAAAATTCTTTTATAAAGTTGATAAGAAGTTATTTTTATAATGAATCTTGCATAACTCGTGGTAAGTGGTTTAGGGTATAAACAATAAGGCCATTAGGCTAGGAAATATCGAGGAACGCATAAAGATGAAATGGGATGACATCGGTGATCAACCTTGTTCGGTTGCTCGTATGCTATCAGTGATTGGCGATCGATGGACGATGCTAATATTACGTAATGCTTTTATGGGAATACGCCGTTTTGACGATTTTCAAAAATCATTAGGTGTAACTCGTCATGTCCTTTCAGATCGTTTAAAGCGTTTGGTTGAATATGAAATTTTAGCCAAAGCTCCTTATTTTGATCGTCAAGAACGCTTTGAATATCGCCTCACTGATAAAGGTTTTGAACTTTATCCAATTATTTTATCGATGGCGAATTGGGCAGATAAATGGATGGATCAAGGTTTAGGTAAACCTTTAGAGTATCGTCATAAAACTTGTGGTCATAAGTTCGAACCAGTCATGGTATGTTCGGTTTGCCATGAACCTTTACATGCCAAACAAGTGCAAGTTTCAGCTGGGCCAGGCTATTTTGCATATATTGAACAAAAACAGAAACAAGCTTAATTTTTCTCTCTATAAATTATGAAGACTCTTGTTGAATCGCATCAGCTAGAGTCTTATAGATATGGTCATGATTTGACTGTGTTACATTAAAACGTATGAATTGACCAGCATTGGGAGCTTGGCTAAATGCATTTCCTGGTGCAAGAATAACTTGATGATTAATACAATATTTTGCAATTTTTGAAGCTTCAACACCCTCTGGCAAATGACACCAAACAAAAATTCCCGCTTGAGGCTTAATCCATGGCTTTATGCCTAAAGGTTCTAGTTTGGTAATGGTATCGTGCATCGCTTTTGCTAAACGAACTTTTAATAATTCTATATGTTTACGGTAAGATCCATCAGTTAAAGCACTTAATAAAACTTCAGCCGACACGCCATTGTGAGAAAAGCTTGTGGCAATTTTCAGGTCAGTGAGCTGATCAATCCATTCTGGTTTTGCAATGATATAACCACAGCGAATAGATGCTGATAACGTTTTAGAAAAACTTCCAATAAAAATTACACGTGACAGATTATCTAAAGCAGCAAGCCGAGGAGCCGCGTTATATTCAAAATCTGAAAAAATATCATCTTCAACAACAATCAAATTGGACTGTTCAATCAGTTTTAATAGTTGATGTGCTGTAGAAAGAGACAGCGTCGCACCAGTTGGATTGTGAATTCCTGAGTTGGTGATATAGAGACGTGGATTGTAAGTCTCAATTGCTGCTTTAAATGCCTCTAAGTCAGGGCCTGTTGGTGTGTAAGGAATACCAATAACTTTGACTTGATGGACTTTAAGTAATGCATGAAAGTTGAAATAACAAGGATCATCAATCAAAACGACATCATCGGGCTTTAATAAAAATCGGCAAACCAAATCAATCGCTTGAGTTCCCGAATCAGTTAAAAGTACCTGATTAAGATTCGCCTCTATCCCTTTTGCTTGAGCACGCCTTGCCAGTAAGTCACGTAAAGCTGGTAATCCCAATGGTGTTGAATAACCCATTAAACAATCATCTGGGCTTTTCGCGGCGCTCCTTAAAGCTTTACGAATACTGTCTAATGGCATCCAGTCATCGGGTAGCCAACCGCAACCAGGCTTAAAAACATCTGCTTTCGCTTCCAAAGATTGACGTGAAATCCATAATGGATCAACTGAACGATCTAATTTAGGGCCTAATTCACTTAAAGCTAAAGGTGCGAGAGGACCAACGATATAAAAACCAGATCCAGTTCTTGATTCGATTTTGCCTAAAGCAATTAATCTTTCATACGCTTCTACAACAGTTGATACTGAAAATCCCAGATCATTTGCTAACTTACGAACAGAAGGCAAGCGCGCCCCCGGCAATAAAGATCGATTTTTTATTTGTTGTTCAATCTCTGAAATGACAATTTCAATTTTTGTTTTACTCTGGTTCACGCGCTTAAAATCCCAACTGTATTGGTTGTTAATACATAACAGTTCTTTTAAATTGTACTGCTTTGTATCTGGTTTAATCACCTTAGCACAGCTTAAATTCTTCGTATAGTGACGGAGAAAATTATGAATAGGTTTATGAATGGCTGGGTGAATGGTTTTATTGGCGTGGCTATTTTTGCGGGGTCATTACCAGCGACACGTGTAGCGGTAATGGGGTTCGAACCGGGCTTTCTAACCGCGGCACGTGCGGCAATTGCTGGTATTTTAGGGCTTATTCTTATATTAGTTTTAAAACAAAAGAAACCAGCCAAGCAAGATTGGTGGCCTCTTGCTATTGTTGCTTTAGGAGTGGTGATTGGTTTTCCGTTGTTTACAGCACTTGCTCTACAGCACATGAATGCAGCCCATTCAATTGTATTCGTTAGTCTTTTACCGCTTGCAACTGCAATATTTGCTGTACTAAGGGGGGGAGAAAAACCGAATCATTTTTTCTGGATATTTGCAGTATTGGGGAGTGCGGTTGTTTTTACCTATATGTTCTTCCTTTCTGGTGATACATCACTTGGAATAGGGGACTTTTATATGTTAATGGCGATTATTTTCTGTGGCTTTGGCTATGCAGAAGGCGGTGTACTTTCAAGAAAAATAGGCGGGTGGCAGGTCATTTGTTGGGCACTTATTTTGTCATTACCTTTTATGTTGTTACTTACTATTTTCTATATGCCAGCTTCATTCCAAAGTGTGTCTCCATCAGCTTTAGTTGGTCTTATTTATGTGTCTTTGTTTAGTATGCTCATTGGCTTTTTCTTTTGGTACAAAGGACTTGCACAAGGCGGTATTGCTGCCATAAGTCAACTACAACTTTTACAGCCTTTAATGGGGCTAGGCATTGCAGCGGCTTTATTGCACGAACATGTGAGCTGGTCAATGTTAGTGGTCACAGCAGCAACTATTTTATGTGTCGCTGCTGCTAAAAAGTTCACTTAACTTTATAAACAATTTGCTGGTTTAGGAACACCTGCCAAACGACTTAAATGGCGGGCAACTAAACCAGTATTAAATTGTTGCTGTAAAACAGCATTATTAATCTCTGGACTTACCGTTTTCATTAAAAATTTAATAAGAGGGCGAGTTGCTGGAGAATGTCCAAACTGTTGATAAAACTGACGTACAGCAGTTAAAACTTCGAAATGCCACTCAGTCAATTCAATATCAAGTGACTTGGCAAGCTCTTGTGCAACCTCAGGATTCCAGATTGTATAATCAACCAAATGACCATCTTGGTCTAATTCTAAATTCATGAAACCAGCCTAAATATATTATTTAAAAGAAATACAGCGATTAAATGTTAAAACAAGATCTGCAAATTGATCATAGTCCAATACATTTATCTGAGCTAAAGTATCCGTATCGATTAAATCTTTTTCGATGTTTAAGCATGAAACACTTTCAAACTGTTCAATCATTTCAGCTGAAAGTCGTGCCACAGAATCACCCATAAAAATAATCTGGTCACCTTTCTGATAAAGGTTACCTAATTCATCAATAACATTCGGTGTATTGTGATAAGTAGATTGCACGAGATAAAGTGTTGATGGATTCATTAAAATTACACCTTCATCTACCAATATAAGACATGGTCAAAAGACTGAATGAACTCATTATTTAACTCAATGAATTCGAGCTCTTGTTCTGTTTGCTGAACAAAAGGATTTTGCTGATTTTTGCTTTCGATCAGAATTGGGCTTAAGTCATAAAATTCAAAGCTTTCGACCATATTTGATGCGACTTTGAAAGCATGATGAAGTTGGCTAAAGCTTAAGTCATTTTGTAAAAGGCTAAGCGCAGCATCTTTCAATAATACTTTGACTGGTGAGCCAAAGGTTGCTAAAACCATAGTAGCGGAAAGGCTTTCATTGATTTGAAGACTGGTTAAGTTGGCTTGGCTTAAAATGACGAGTACAGATTTCACACAATATACCTTTTAAAAGCAACAATCTAAGCAAACAAAGTAACTTAAAATTGAATAAGACGAGATGCTGACTGTACCGCATCAGCAAGTTCACCTAACCCGACCAGTTGAAAGTCTTTGGCAAGGTTGTGATGAGTAAGGTGATGGCGACTGGCATTTTCTGCATCGGTAATACCACGAGCGAGGGCAGCACTCACACATACAGGAAGTCGAATCGCAAGCTTTTGCCATTCATGCGTTAAATTACGCTGGTCGTCAGGAACCCATTGAAAATCATTAGCAACCTGCACGCCATCTTGGTAAAAGAATACACGAAAGTCTTCATTTTTACTTTTGAGTGCCTGAGCAAGTCCTAACGCATGCCAAGCATGAATGGAAGTAGGAGCAGAGGTAATTAGTAGTAATGTACTCATTGAGAATTCACTATGGTCATACGTCTAAATGGGCGTAGATGCATTAAGAGAAAGGTAAGTATACAATGATTTTAGTGACAGGTGGTTTAGGCTTTATCGGTTCACACATTGCGTTGAGTCTCATGGCTCAAGGTCAAGAAGTGGTAATTGTCGATAATTTGGCTAATTCAACCTTGCAAACGCTGGAACGTCTAGAGTTTATTTCTGGCATGTACGTTCCATTTGTTAAACTTGACGTACGTAATACACCAGCATTGAATAAGGTCTTCGAGCAATATTCAATTGATGCGGTTATTCACACTGCTGGGTTTAAATCAATTGAAGAATCTAATCTTAAACCTCTTGAATATTATAATGATAATGTCAGTTGCATTATGAGTTTACTACGTGCCATGCAACGCACAGGTGTTCGTCACTTTATTCATTTGTCTAGTCTTGCAGCATATGGAAAATCTGGTCTGCAATTAAGTGAAACAGACGAATTCAATTATGCTTATCCAAATCCCTATATTAAGTCTCAACAGATGATTGAAGAAATTATCCGTGATACTTATAAAATTGATCATGAGTGGAAAATTGCGATCTTGCGCTTATCTAATATTGTAGGTGCATTTGAACATGGGGTGCTCGGAGAGTATGTCGCACAGCTTCCTAAAAATATTGTACCGCTTGCCATGCAAGTTGCAGCAATGCAACGTGATTTGATTGAATTACAAGATCAAGCTGAAACATCAGATCATACGACTGAACGCAGTTTTCTACACGTTTTAGATGTGTGTGAAGCTGTAACTGCCAGCTTACATTGGCTACGTGATCAAACACATTGTTGTGAGGCATTTAATATTGCACATGATCAAGTTTACTCTGTGCGTCAATTACTAGATGAAATTTCACAGGTAACGCAATCTGAAATTCCGACTCAACCTGCGATTTACAAACATGTTGAATTAAGTCAGGTTGCGGCAGACATATCCAAAGCAAAAACATTATTGCAATGGACACCTAAACGTCCATTAAAACAAATGATTGAAGATGAATGGCGCTTTTATCAAAATACATTAAATGGAAGATAAGATAATGATTCTTATTTACAATAATGGAATGCTTGAGTACGATACTAAAAATTAACTAGCCAGAGCAAATAATTGCTTCAGCCCGTAAGTTCTTTAACCAGACAACTGAGGTTTCTATGCAAACACGAATTGAACATGACACTATGGGTGAGATTGAAGTTCCAAATGAAGCATTGTGGGGGGCACAGACTCAACGCAGCTTACAGAACTTTAAAATCGGGCAAGAACGATTACCCCGTGCCATGATTCGAGCAATGGGGCTGGTGAAAAAGGCTGCTGCAATAACCAATGCTGAACTTGAACAGTTACCACAAGATTTGAGCCAATATATTGTGGGTGCGGCTGAAGAAGTCATTGATGGTAAATGGGATTCACAGTTTCCTTTAGTGGTCTGGCAGACGGGTTCAGGTACGCAAAGTAACATGAACTGTAATGAAGTGATTGCTAATATTGCCAACCAAAAATTAGGTCAAGCGTTGGGTGCACAAAAACCTGTACATCCAAATGATCATGTCAACCGTGCCCAATCAACGAACGATTCATTTCCAACTGCTATTCACGTAGCAGCAAGTTTGCAAATTAATGAATTGCTTATTCCTGCCGTAGAACAGCTGAAAACGACTTTACAAAAAAAATCAGATGAGTTTCAGTCTATTGTTAAAATTGGTCGTACCCATTTACAAGACGCAACTCCATTAACACTAGGTCAAGAATTTAGTGGTTATGTGTCTCAGCTTGAGCATGGATTAGTTCGTTTGCAACAAGCATTGACAGGTTTATATGAATTACCATTGGGTGGTACTGCGGTAGGAACAGGGCTAAATGCACATCCTGACTATGCAGTGAAAGCAGCTGCTCAACTTGCTTTGCTTACAGGTTTACCATTTGTGACTGCTCCAAACAAATTTGAAGCGCTTGCAGGACGTGATGCTGCTGTTTTTGCTTCTGGTGCATTAAAAACGCTTGCAGTTAGTTTAAATAAAATTGCGAATGATATTCGTTGGTTGGCCAGTGGTCCACGTTGTGGTTTCGGTGAAATCCGTATTCCAGAAAATGAACCTGGCTCAAGCATCATGCCGGGTAAAGTAAATCCAACACAAAGTGAAGCAATGACCATGGTTGTTGCACAAGTGCTTGGAAATGATACGACTATTAATGTGGCTGGTGCTTCAGGTAACTTTGAATTAAACGTATTTATGCCTGTGATTGCTTATAACTTATTGCAGTCTATTCAATTGCTTGGTGATGCATGTAATAGTTTTAATGATCATTGCGCAGTAGGCATTGCGCCTAATCAGGATAAAATTGATCATTTCTTACATAACTCTCTCATGTTGGTCACTGCTTTAAACCCAGTGATTGGTTATGAAAATTCTGCAAAAGTTGCCAAGACTGCCTATAAGGAAAATAAAACTTTGAAGCAGGTTGCCGTTGAGCTTGGTTTAGTTACAGCAGAGCAATTTGATGAAGTGGTTAAACCTGAAAAAATGGTTTCACCAAATAGTAAATAATCTCTCCTAATGGGCTTTTTTATTCTTAAATACTTCTGTAATATCCGCGAGTTGCTAAGTACAACAAAAGTCCTGAATGATCAGCGCAAAAAATCATAAGGGGAAGGCCTACTTGAAAAAGTAGGCTTTTTTTATACTTTGAAATATAAATGTCATATCTAAACTTTATTTTGGCTACGTTATTTTATTTTAAGTTCAAATAAATGAAAAAGATTAAATCAATAGCTGTTTTAGCAGTAATAGCTTGTACCTTGTCGGGCTGTCTACAAATGTTTCCACCTACTGTAGCTGAGGTGAATCCTGGGGTTTATCAACTTCATGCTCAAAGTAATGCATTTGGTTCGAGAGAAGCTTTGAGGGCAAAGTTAATCAGTAAAGCAGAAGAAATATGTAAAGATAAGGGTTTTGATGAGTTGGATAGCAATAACAAAATCGTAAATCATCATACTGTTTATAATTCAGGAATGCTTATTCCAGTGAATACCAAAGCAGCCGTTCTGAAAGTTAAGTGTAAAGATTAATTTAAATAGTAGTGAACTCCATTCGAGAGTTAATTTTGTTAGACATATAGCAGTACAAGAAACCTGACTAACTATCGACTAATGGCGGGGTTTTTTATTATTAAGTATTTCTGTAATATCTGTATATAAATTTAGCGCTGAATGATTGGTATTAGAAATCAAAAGAAGGAGAGATTTTTTTAAACTAGCATAAATTTATATGTTTTTTTGTTTTAAATATTTGAATTATTTTATTTTTAATTCGATTTATATTGATGGAGTTTAGGTGTTATCAAATTGGAAAAAGACTGTATGCATCTTTCCAATTCTAGTTTTAAGCAACTTTTTCGTTAGGCTTATTTTTGGGTGAAAAGAGGAAGCAGCCTTTTTTATTAATTAAGAAAAAACATAATTTTTTTAGATGGAATTTAAACAGTGATGTATACAATTAGATATGTTCATCGGAACAATACTTACTATATCGCTTCGAATATCGAAGGAAATTTTATTATTCTTGAGTCAATTGATTCAGAATTTCGTATGGGTCATCAAATTTCTTATGATGGTGAGAAGGTATTTAACCTTACTTTGAATGATGAAACTGATGCAGTTATTAAATTAGAGAGTAATGAAAAAACAGCATACGAATACTTACTTTCAGTTAAATAAATTAGTTTTTATGATGAAGTATTTCTTTAAGAACTGGCTATAGTTAAAAGATATTTCATACAATAAAAGTTAAAAAGTTTTGTTTTTATTGAAAAAGCTATGGTATGGTTATTTAAGCTTTAATTTTGGGCAGTTAAAACAAATGAACTGTTTGTTGAATAAAATCACCACCACCACGACCTCTAAAGAAGGCTGTGTGTGATTTTTATTAAAGTGACTTAATAAGATAACTAAACCCAGCCAATAATGGCTGGGTTAATTTTTCTCTGTTCATTATTGGTTTTTACAGAGAGAAATGATGGAAAAACTCAATAGCAATTCAAAATCGGCTTTACTGGTCATTGATATGCAAAATGGCCTATTTAACGGCCAGTCTAAGCCACATAATGCTCAACTCGTACTTTCAAATATTCTGAGTCTTATTGAATATTGCCGCTTGAATGACAGACCAATTATCTTTATTCGGCATGTGGGTGAGAAAGGCACACCATTAGATCCAAGTGGACCGAATACTCAGCTAATCACAGAGTTAGCTCTTAATCTAGATAAAGATATAGTCATTGAAAAAAAGTATCCTAGTGGATTTAAAGATACTGTTTTAAAAGAAGTGTTAGAGAAGCTTGGTGTTGATGAAATCATCATTACTGGGATGAAAACTGAGTATTGCATTGATACTACGGTTAGGGCTGCTTCTGAGTATGGATATAAATTGATATTAATTTCAGATGCACATACAACAACTGATTCAGTAGCTTTAAATGCTCAGCAAGCAATTGATCATCATAACCAAATTTTAAGTAATGCTTTTGCTAAGTTAAAAACGACAGAAGAGTTCATTTCTCAAATTTAATTTAGAAATAAGGCGACAACTTTATTCAAAAAGTCTTATTAGCTGTATCACTAAAACATAAGAAAATCTTTTGATGACGAGCGGTTGCTCTGTTTTTAGCGGTAGCAAGAATTGAACTTGTATTAACAAAGAGCTCTTTTCGGAGGGCTTTTTATCAAGAGGGTATAAGTTTCACTAATTAATGGCGAATTAGCGTTGAATAAGCTGTCATAATTGTTAAAATGCCCACCTTGTCCTGTTTTTATATTGTTTTTGTTTTGCATTTATTTTGCAAGATTGAAGATAAAGTAATTGAAAACAGAAGCTTAGCTAAGGATTTTTGAATGCTCTCTATTTATTTGACAGATACTCAACAACATGTGCAATTTAATGATTATCCCGGTGATCAGCCTGTTAAGTTTCTGTTAAATCTTAAAAAGATTTTCCCAAGTACAGGTGACCTGTTATTGCCAGTTTTACCTGATGATAATGATTTAGAAAATGTAACATGGGAATCAACTTCAGAAGATTTTGATGTCTTTAAAAAGCTCTTGGCTGGATGGGGTGTTATTGAACTCCGTTTAAATGCAATTACGGCTTATAAAGATAAAAACTTTGCGAATGAGTTAGTGAAACAAGCTCAAGCGAAACGTAAGAAAACAGCACAAAAAAATCATCAGCTCTCATTGGTTGCACTTGATTATATTTTTATGCACGAAGTTCACGCATTGATTGATGCGGAATTGGTCACTATTGGTGAGAAATTTTATTTACCAACCTTGCGTGAGCAATGGAAGGGTACAGTTTCAGACCCAGTGCTCAATGGAAAATTCTAATGAAACACAAAAGGTGAATTTATAAAAATTCACCTTTTTTATTTTTATAATTAAATTAATGATTTATAACTTGATAATTGCTGGTACAAAAGTTTACAAGAAAAGAATGCGTTTTTTCTAAAGTGGCAGATACATTGCTTATATAAATACAAAATTATTGCGGGAGAGAGGTTCGAAAGAACCCGCCGAAGGAGCAACAAGCCCGGAAACTCTCAGGCAGAAGGACTGTAATAATTAAAAAATCTGGAGAGAAGCTTAGATTTATAAGAATTGAAAATAATAACTTATAAATTATAAACTCACCGAAGGGGAAGATCTAAGCGTTAAAAGGTAACGTTGGGGTCGAAACTCTCAGGTACCAATGACAGATGGGCTGTACTGATGAAATGTTTTGCATTTCTGAGGAGTCTGTTATGCCACATGTTATTGTGATAGGTGCGGGAATCACAGGGGTTACCTCTGCTTATGAATTATCGCAACTGGGTTATCAAGTCACAGTGATTGATCGACATCTATATCCTGCAATGGAAACATCATTTGCCAATGGAGGGCAATTATCGGCTTGTAACGCCGAAGTATGGAACCAAAAAGCCACTGTAGTTAAAGGCTTTAAGTGGATGAGACAAAAAGACGCACCGCTACTGCTGAATCCTTCATTTAGTTTGCATAAATATAGCTGGCTAGTTGAGTTTTTATCCCATATTAAAAACTATGAAGCAAACACGATTGAGACGGTCCGTTTGGCATTACTTGCTCGTAAGCGTTTATTTGAAGTTGCTGAAAAAGAGCAGCTCGAGTTTGATTTGGAGAAACGTGGAATTCTCCATATGTATCATAGTAAGGCTGACTATGAGATTGCTAAACAAGTGAACAATGTATTGAACAAAGGTACATTAGAGCGCTATTCAGTTTCACCTGATGAGATGAAAACCATAGAACCATCATTAACAGGTGAATATTTTGGTGGTTATTACACACCAAGTGATGCAACGGGGGATATTCATAAATATTCAACCTCTTTGGCTGAAAAGACTAAACAATACGGCGTTGAGTATAAATTTGGTTTGGAAGTTACAGATATTAAGTGCCATCCAGACAAAGTGATCGTAAGTTGTCAGCCAAGTGCAGAGCATCCTTATCTTGTTGAATCAGATAGCATCCAAATCGAAGGTGATGTGCTTGTAGTTTGCGGTGGTGTAGGAAGTTATCAACTCGCCGATATGATTGGAGAGCGAGTAAATGTCTACCCAGTAAAAGGTTATTCAATTACTGTGCAATTAAAAGATGAGCAAAGTGTAAAGAATGCACCGTGGGTTAGTTTACTAGATGAGAGTGCTAAAATTGTGACTTCTCGTTTAGGTAAAGATCGGTTGCGCGTGGCGGGAACTGCTGAATTTAATGGTTACAACCGCGATATACGAGCTGATCGTATTCAACCTTTGGTAAATTGGGTAAACCGTAACTTTGATATTTCAACTGAGCACGTGGTACCTTGGGCTGGGTTAAGACCGATGATGCCTAATATGCTGCCTGTGGTGAAGCAATCTAGACAGCCTCGTATTTTCTATAATACAGGACATGGGCATTTAGGATGGACTTTGTCTGCGGCAACCGCGGTTTTAGTTGGTCAGGATATTGCTCAAAAATATCCGATCTAAAAAGTAAAAAGCCAGTGTTCAAACACTGGCTTTTTACTTAAAGCACTAATCATATAATCGGTAGATTCCGCTAAAACGCTCACAGCCTTTTTGCTGAGTTTTCACATTCAGTAAAGCTTTTTGAAAATTAAACTGATATTTGCAGTTATGCTCATTGTCTAAAATTTCATTTTTTTGTTCAGGTGAACTATAGGCCATCAAAGAAATCGTCTGAGTTTCTTTGCGGTTATTTGGATTTCGGTATGCTATTCCTTCAATCTTGATTTTATCTTTCGCGAGCTGATGGACCTGAATGTGAACAGGTTGTGCTGCTAGACGTCCATTTTCAAACTTAAGATAATGTTGAGTAAGCGTTTGCTTAAGCGATGCATAAAAATTTAAGTCGTCAGTTCGTAAATCAAACTGTTGTTGAAAGCATGAATTACTCTTGCATTGCTGAGTATGTTTAGACCATAACTTTTGTGTATCTTGCAAAAGCTGTAAGGGAGCATCAGTAACTAAATATGCAGAAAGATATTTATTATTGAGTTGCTTTCTTGATTCACTAAATGTTTTTGAACAGATTTTAAGCTCAGCTCCACGATTGGAACAGTCTATTGGTTCTGCAAAAACATGAGATGAACATAAACAACTCAGTGTCACGGCAAAACTTAATCTTTTCAATTGATTCATATCAGTATTAGACAGCATGATCGCTTATACTTTCAGTCTACTTTGCTAGGTGTACTATAGCGAAACAGAAAGGCTGAATACAAGATTTCTTAAGTTTTTATGGAAGGTAATAGTTATATGGTTGCTCAAATTCGCATTGGACAAGGAATGGATGTGCATGCCTTTGAAGAAGGGAACTTTGTTACATTGGCTGGCGTTCAAATTCCACATACACATGGCTTGAAAGCACACTCTGATGGCGATGTTGTACTCCATGCTCTGTGTGATGCTTTGTTAGGTACTTTGGCACTTGGAGATATAGGGCAACATTTTCCTGACACTGATCCAGAATTTAAGGGTGCGGACAGCCGAGTACTATTAAAGCATGTTTACCAGTTAATCTTAGATCGCGGTTATCAGTTAAATAATGCGGATATTACGGTGGCTTGTGAGCGTCCAAAATTAGCTAAACATAATTTGGAAATGCGTCAAAGTATTGCTGATGTTTTAAATGTAGATGTTAATCAAATCAGTATTAAAGCAACGACAACCGAAAAACTTGGGTTTACCGGTCGTCAAGAAGGGATTTTAGCTACAGCAACTGTTTTAGTCTCTCATCACACCAAGTGATCGGCTTGTTGCAAAGACTGCTGAAGTTCAAGAGTTGCCTTACGGCCTTGTAGCTGTAAGGTAATACTATGAATAAGCCCTGTCCAAGTTTCATTGGGTTCCCAAATTTCATGAAGTAAATCTTGAGAAGTAGGCATGTCCATATTCATATAAAACTGTCTATAGACATACATCAGGCAACTAGAGCGATCATTTTTAGAACAGTGAATCCAGACAATTTCGTTCTGGACTAAATGATCAATAAGATCGAGTACCAATAAACATTGCTCAGCCGATGGAGTTTCCCAGTCAATTGGAATCTGGATGTAATTTAAACCGAGGTCTAAACAAATACGATCTTCATTTTCAATATGATTTGGTGCGTTACTTAAAGCGAGATTAATGACGGTACTACAACCATATTCTTTAATTAGTTTCAGTTGTTCAGCAGAAGGCTGTGCTGAACTAAATAAATGTTCATGAATAATTGAAAATGCGGGAATTTGAGATAATGATTGTTCAAGGGTAGTCATGATCGCACTCTATGAGAGTAGGCTTAGCTTATTGTGTAGAATGTTATACACGATTCTAGGGAATAGTTGAAATACAGCCTGCTTATATATTCGACAACGTTATCAAAACTTTAAAAATAATTAACTGGAAAAGTACAAGTTTTATAAAATAAAAAACAGCATCATAAAGATGCTGTTTTTTTGTCTAAATAATTATGATTTTAGATTTTCATTCAATAAAAATTCTACTAAAGCTTTTTGAGCATGAAGACGATTTTCTGCTTCATCCCATACCACTGCATTTTTATGATCAAGCATAGTTTCAGAAATTTCTTCACCACGATGAGCAGGTAAGCAGTGCATGAATAAACATTCAGGATGAGCAAGTCCCATTAATTTTTCATTGACTTGAAAAGCTGCAAAAGCTCTTTCACGAAGCTTCTGTTCTTCTTCTTGTCCCATGCTTGCCCATACATCTGTCACAATGAGGTCAGCATTTACAGCAGCATCTTCTGCGTTGTCAAAAACTTCAACACAATGGCCAAACTCTGCTAAAAATTCAGGTTTAGGCTCATATCCTTTTGGTGATGCAATTTTAAGTTTAAAGCCCATCATGTGTGCAGCTTCAATATATGAGTTACACATATTATTGCCATCACCAATCCAAGCAACGGTTTTACCTTTAATGCTACCGCGGTGTTCATTAAAAGTCTGTAAATCTGCAAGTAACTGGCAAGGATGATGGTCATCTGTTAAACCGTTAATCACAGGAACTTTTGAATATGATGCAAAACGTTCAACAATGTCATGACCAAAAGTACGAATCATCACAATATCAAGCATACTAGAAATTACACGTGCTGAGTCTTCAATTGGTTCGCCGCGGCCTAATTGTGTGTCGCGAGGTGATAGGAAAATCGCGCTACCACCAAATTGGTTAATGCCTGCTTCAAAAGAGATACGTGTACGCGTGCTTGATTTCTCAAAAATCATTCCCAATACTTTACCAACAAAAGGTTGATATACCTTATTGTCATGCTGCATTTTTTTAAGTTCGCTTGCGCGTTCTAAAATGCGATTAAGTTCTAGAGTGGATAGATCACGTAAAGTCAGGAAATGTCTTAGAGCCATGTAGCTACTCCATAATAATCGTTATGAAATACAACAATTATCTGTTGTTGGCTGGGTGGATGTGGGAAAAAAGAAGTCTACTATACTATAAGCATTTTAAAATGCAAAAGAATTAGACTTTATGATGGCCTCTTAAGAAAATATCAACACAATAGTTAATATAATCAATTACTTCTTTCTCATCAGTTGGTAAAGGCATCCCCATAATTACACGCCATTCTATATCGCGTAAAATTCCAAAATACATTAACGAAGAATGATCGGGAGATGTGCAAAGAATTTCTTCAGCCTGATGGGAAATTAGCAGTGCCTGAGCAATTGTGTTTTGTATATTTTGAGCGCATTTTTCATATAGATATTTGCTTAAAGTTGCATTGCATTGCGTTTGTTCAATAATTAAACGTAAAAAAGCAATATGTTCAGGTTGAATAATATGATTGTAAAAGCGAATGAGTGTCTGAATTAAATAGTTGCGTAACGAGATTTGGGATGGTTGAAAGGGCATAGAAATATCTTTAAAGAACATTTCACGGCGATAGTCGCAAATTGCAGTAAATAAGCCGTCTTTATTACCGAAATATTTATAGATAGACGCTTTTGAACCACCAGCATGATTAACAATGTCATCAAGAGAAACGGCATCATATCCTTTATCCAAAAACAGTTCGGTCGCACTTAGCAATAGAGCTAAGCGGCGTTCTATACCTCTGCGTGTTTGTGGCTTTTCACATACTGAATGATGTGGGTCAAGGACGGAATCATGCATAAAATTTTATAACAACAGTTAACTTTGCTTATTTAGTATAGCAAAACTATCTTTAAGGATGGTCATCACTATTTTTTTAGATCATCTGCTGAACAGTAAGTAGAAATTTTAAAAAAATAAAAGAATAGAAAATATAAGCTTAGAGTGATTTTTGAAATAATTTAATGATGTAACCTGATGTTCATTTTTAAATTTAATAAAAAATCTAATCAAAAATAAAGCGGCTAAGACACTCTTAGCCGCTTCTGATTTTAGGCCTCGGTTTGGCTAACCTTATGTTCATCTTCTTCATCATCGTCAGCAGAATCCATTCCAAGTTCTTTTAACTTGCGAGTTAAGGTGTTGCGTCCCCAACCTAGTAATTCTGCCGCATGGCGTTTGCGTCCACGTGTTTGTTGTAAAGCAGCGTTAATTAAGGTGCGTTCAAACATTGGTGTGGCAATATCCAAAATCTTCATTTCACCATTCTTAAGCTTTTGAATTGCCCATTGGTTTAGTAACTCATCCCAATGGTGTAAAGAAATACGTTCAAATGAAGGAGCAGGTTGCCCAGAATCACTATTTTTTTGCAATGGAACTTGTTTAAGCTCAGAAGGTAAATCTTCTGGATAAACTTCACGTCCAGTGATCATCACCGTTAACCAGCGGCACGTGTTTTCAAGTTGTCGAACATTACCGGGCCACGGTAACTGTTGCATATAGTCCGTTGTTTCAGTACGTAAGATTTTTGGACTCACGCCAAGTTCTTTACCGGCACGTGCAAGAAAATGCTGAGCCAGCATTGGTATATCTTCACTACGATGAGCAAGTTTAGGAATATGAATGCGAATTACATTTAAACGGTGATATAAGTCTTCACGGAATCGGCCTTCATTCACCAGTTTTTCTAAGTCCTGATGCGTTGCTGCCACAATTCGAACATCAACTTTAACTGGAATATGTCCACCTACACGATAAAATTCACCGTCGGCGAGCACACGAAGTAGTCGAGTCTGTGTTTCAAATGGCATGTCGCCAATTTCATCAAGGAATAGTGTTCCACCATTTGCTTGCTCAAAGCGACCTTGATGTTGAGTATTTGCACCTGTAAATGCACCTTTCTCATGACCAAATAATTCGGTTTCAATCAAGTCTTTTGGAATTGCCGCCATATTTAAGGCAATAAAAGGCTTCGCACGGCGTGGTGAGTGTTTGTGTAAAGCATGCGCAACTAATTCTTTACCTGTACCAGATTCACCATTAATTAAAACAGTAATATGAGATTGAGATAAACGACCAATAGCACGGAAAACTTCCTGCATGGCAGGAGATTCACCAATAATTTCTGTTGATTGAAGTGGTGAAGCTGTTTTTGTAGCTTCTTGTTGTTGTAGTTTATTGATATGCAGAATTGCACGATTGACTAGAGCTAAAGCTTCATCAATATCAAAAGGTTTTGGTAAATACTCAAATGCACCTGTTTGATAACTTGATACAGCAGACTCTAAGTCAGAATGTGCTGTCATGATAATGACAGGTAAATCCGGATGAGTGTTTTTGACTTTAGATAAAAAAGTTAAACCATCAATTCCAGGCATTCGAATGTCAGTTAAGATGACATCGGGAGCATCATGATGCAAACGTTCAAGCGCAGTTTGAGCTTCCTCAAAATTGGTAACGTCAAAGCCTTCTTCTTTAAAGGTCTTTTCCAATACCCATCGCATGGCGCGATCATCATCAATAACCCATATTTTATTTCGCGACACGGTCTGACTCCCAAGGTAAATATAAGCTAAAAATAGTTTTTCCAGGAACAGATTGGCATTCAATCATTCCGTTATGTTGATGCATAATATTCTGTGCAATACTCAGGCCAAGCCCAGTACCTTTTGCTCGTCCAGTAACCAATGGGTAAAATACCGACTCTAAGATACTCTCAGGTATACCTGGCCCATTGTCTTCAATATCAACCCGCACGGTAGAACGATTCAGCACACCATTAATTGTGACAAGTCGTTGTATGCGAGTACGTAAAATTAGCTCTGGTTCATGATCGATAAAGAATGCTTTATTCTCTGTTATGGCTTGAATTGCATTTACACTAATGTTGAGCATGACTTGGATTAACTGATCACGATCGGCATTCACATCAGGTAAAGACAAATCATAGTCACGTATAATTTTAATTTTTTTCTTTGTCTGATTCGCAATAAGAGAGCGTACTCGTTCTAAAGGTTCGTGTACGTTAACATTTTCATAGCTTGGTAATTGTCTAGAACCTAACATGGTGTCAGCCAAGTTAGTTAAACGATCCACTTCATTAATGATGACATCGGTGAATTCAGCATAAGTCTTATCATTTAAACTGCGAGCGAGTAGCTGGGTTGCTCCCCGAATACCTGCAAGTGGGTTTTTAATTTCATGAGCAACGCCACGAACAAGCTGCCTAGCGACCTGATGTTGTTGAACAAGATTTTCTTCCTTTGAAATCTTTAACATGCGGTCAATTGGGTTGAGCTCAATCAACAATAATGGATGATAGCTTTTACCGGCATTTAATTGAGAAACTGTGTAATCAACGTGAAGGTCTTTAAAGTTGACATTAATGACAGCTTCTCGACGCGTATAAGGTTGTCCGGTTTTTATGGTGTTTAATAAAGCTTCATGTGTATTAAAAGTATCATCTGGCGCATGAAGTAAATTTAAAACAGGCTGTCCTGAAGCACGGAGCAAACTGATGTCAAATAGTGCTTCACAGGCTGAATTTAAGTAAAAAATATTTAAGTTACTATCGATTAATAAAATCGCAGTAGTTAAATTGTCTACCAATAGGCGATAGTCGATAGGGTTGTGTTGATCCATTAGCGAATCGTTCCTGTCTTAAAATAGCGCAATGGCATCTTCATTGGTTATCGGATTTTCACCGTTATAGAACATGAACGATGCAAAATATACGCCAACTTTGTTTATGGGTTATTTTAAAGTTTTAAGGTACTTAAAAACGCGCTGAAATCGTTCTTTATATCTTTTGATCAAAACAAATAGCTTTAGTCTAGATAATAACATGATCTAAATTGGTGCAAAGGTGAGTTTTGGTGCAAATGTTGGTTGTATTTTGGTGCATTACACAAAGAGTAGGCTTTCCACCTATGCTTGAGACAAGAAAAGACATACAATACGCGCATTCAAGTGGAGCGCAGATTCATGAAGACCCCCAAAGTCGGTTTTGTTTCTTTAGGTTGTCCTAAGGCATTGGTAGATTCTGAACGAATTTTAACTCAGTTAAAGACTGAAGGTTATCAAGTTGCATCAGATTATGATGGTGCTGATTTAGTAGTTGTTAATACCTGTGGTTTTATTGAATCTGCGGTACAAGAGTCGCTAGATGCAATTGGCGAGGCCATGAGTGAAAATGGTCGAGTAATCGTTACAGGATGCTTAGGTAAAGACGAAGATAAAATTCGTCAAATGCATCCGAACGTTTTAAAGGTTACTGGTGCGGCAGCTTATCAAGATGTGATGGAAGCTGTACATGAATATGTACCAGCACCACCTAAACATAATCCGTTTATTGATTTGGTTCCTGAACAGGGAATTCGCTTAACACCAAAGCATTATGCCTACTTAAAAATATCTGAAGGATGCAACCATCGTTGTACCTTCTGTATTATCCCAAGTATGCGTGGTGACTTGGTTTCTCGTCCGGTTGGTAGTGTATTAGAAGAAGCTGCGGCACTTAAAAGAGCGGGTGTTAAAGAAATCTTGGTTATTTCTCAAGATACATCAGCTTATGGCGTAGACACCAAGTACAAACTTGACTTCTGGAATGGTCAGCCTGTTAAGACAAAATTCTTCGACATGTGTGAAGCACTAGGCCAATTGGGCATCTGGGTGCGTCTACACTATGTATACCCATATCCACATGTTGATGCAGTTATCGATTTGATGGCTCAAGGTAAAATCTTGCCATATCTTGATATTCCTTTCCAACATGCAAGCCCACGCGTTCTTAAATTAATGAAGCGTCCGGCACATAGTGAAAATACACTAGAAAAAATTAAGTTATGGCGTGAAAAGTGTCCGGACCTTGTGATCCGTTCTACTTTTGTGGTTGGTTTTCCAGGCGAAACTGAAGAAGACTTCCAGATTTTGTTAGATTGGTTAGTTGAAGCTCAACTTGATCGCGTAGGCTGCTTTACCTATTCACCAGTAGAAGGCGCTACGGCAAATGATTTACCCGATCATGTGCCAGAAGAAATTAAGCAAGAGCGTTACGAGCGCTTTATGCAAGTACAGCAGCAAATATCTGCTGCCAAATTACAAAAGCGTATTGGTCAAACGATGACTGTATTAGTCGATGGTTTAGAAGACGAATATCCTGTTGCCGTTGCACGTTCTTATGCCGATGCTCCGGAAATTGACGGTAATGTGTTTGTAGAAGATATCGATAAGAGCACTATTCAACCGGGCGATATATTGGAAGTCGAAATTACCGATGCAGATGAATACGATTTATTTGCAAAGTTAATTAAAATTAAATCGGTTTAATCGAAATATATTTAAAGAGCATTCAGTTTAAGAGGTTTTGGAGCAAAGTCATGGCGGAAACAATTAGCCCACGTTATTCACGTATTCTATTAAAATTATCTGGTGAGGCATTGTCAGGTAATAAAGATATGGGTATTGATGCCCAAGTTTTAGATCATATGTCACTTTCAATTGCACACTTGGTTGGTTTGGGTGTGCAAGTGGGTATCGTTGTGGGTGGCGGTAATTTGTACCGTGGTAGTCAGTTGCAAAAAGATGGCCTAGTTGGTCGTGTAACAGGCGATCAAATGGGTATGCTTGCAACTGTGATGAATGGCTTAGCTATGCGTGATGCTCTAGTTCGCCGTAATATCAGAACTCGTCTTATGTCTGCATTACCAATTGGTACAGTGGTAGAGTCTTATTCAAGTCGTGATGCGATTCGTCATTTGAGTCAAGGTGAAGTTTGTGTTTTCGTTGCGGGTACAGGAAATCCATTTTTCACGACGGATACAGCAGCATGTTTACGCGGTATCGAAATTGAAGCGAATCTGATTTTAAAAGCTACTAAAGTTGATGGCGTTTATAATAAAGATCCAAGTAAATATGATGATGCTGTTAAATACGATCATTTAACTTTTGACCAAGTGTTAGATGAAAAGCTTGGAGTTATGGATTTGACTGCTATTTGTTTATGTCGTGACCATAATGTGCCATTGCAAGTTTTTGATATGAATAAATCAGGTGCATTATTGTCAGTAGTAATGGGTGAAAAAGAAGGAACGCGCGTTACTAAGTAATGTACGTGTTACCGAAAGCTCTTTATACTAGCGCTAAATTAAATTTGTTAAATATATCTTTGAATAAATAAGTAAGGTAGATCATATGATTAACGATCTGAAAAAAGACAGCGAACAGCGTATGTTAAAAACTCTAGAGTCTTTAGAACTCGGGTTTGCTAAAGTTCGTACCGGCCGTGCACACCCATCAATCTTAAATGGTGTGATGGTTCCTTACTACGGTTCTGATGTGCCATTAAATCAAGTAGCAAACGTGGGTATTGAAGACTCTCGTACACTTATTGTTCAGCCATTTGAGCGTACAATGGTTTCAGCTATTGATAAGGCAATTCGTGAAAGTGATCTTGGTTTAAACCCGATTACAGCAGATGCAATTCGTGTACCTTTACCAGCATTAACTGAAGAAACACGTCGTGATATGCAAAAAGTTGCACGTAACGAAGCTGAAAATGCAAAAGTTGCAATTCGTAATATTCGTCGTGATGTTTTAGGTGATATCAAAGCATTGTTGAAAGAAAAAGAGATTTCTGAAGATGATGAGCGCCGTGCAGGTGATGATATTCAGAAAATTACTGACAAATATGTTGCAGAAGTAGACAAGCGTCTTGCAGCGAAAGAAGCAGAATTGATGAAGGTCTAATTTTTATGACCGATTCTGAAGAGTATCATCTTCCCAAGCATGTTGCCATCATTATGGATGGCAACAACCGCTTTGCAAAAAAAAATCAAATGCAAAAAGGTGATGGGCATAGGGAAGGTAAAAATGTTCTTGATCCTATCGTTGAACATTGTAAAAAAACTGGTATTCGTGCTTTAACTGTTTTTGCATTTTCAAGTGAAAATTGGAATCGACCGCAGTATGAAGTCGATCTGCTTATGAAGCTTCTGGAAGAAAGTATTCATGAGCAAATACCTCGCATGAAGAAATTTAATATTGCTTTGCGTTTTATCGGTGATCGTTCTCGATTATCCTCACACTTAGTTGCCTTAATGGAAGATGCAGAGCAACAGACAGCACACCATGACACTATGACCTTAACCATTGCAATAAGCTATGGTGGGATGTGGGACATTGCTAATGCAGCAAAACAGGTTGCAGAGGCCGTTTCCCGTGGTGAATTTAGTGCTGATCAAATAAATGTTGATTTGTTCGAAAAATATGTCAGTCTAAACGATCTGCCGGCTGTGGACTTGTTAATCCGCACAGGCGGAGATTATCGCATATCTAATTTCTTGTTGTGGCAAGCAGCTTATGCGGAACTGTATTTTACCGAAGCGTTATGGCCAGAATTTACAGTAAAAGAGTTCGATCATGCATTGAATGTTTTTTCAGGGCGTGAACGTCGTTTTGGCAAAACATCTGAACAAATTCAGCAAGAGAAAATAGAGAATTTATAATGTTAGAGCGGATTGTTACCGCATTGGTACTTGTTGCAGTTGTTTTAGGCTGTATGTTTGCTACGCAATCACATTATCCAATGTTGGTTCTTATGATTGTTGCAGCAGGGGTAGCGGGGTATGAGTGGTATAAATTAATGCCTCGCGAAACTGCAAATGCTGTAAAACCTAAAGCTTGGTGTTACGGTCTGCTTGTTGCATTTGTTTCAGGTGTCGCCCTATTTTTCCATGATATTGCATTACTTTTGTGGTCTGCTTCAATTTTGACTTGGATTGTCAGTGTATATTGGGTTAAGTCATTTCCTGAATTTGATGGTTGGTATAATGCAACCTTGTATGTGATTGGCATAATTTTAGTCTGCGCTGCGGTAACGTCAATTTTTGTAGTATGGCAAAGTTCACCATGGTGGTTAATGTATCTGTTCTTGCTCGTTTGGGGTGCGGATAGTGGTGCTTACTTTGTTGGTCGTAAATTTGGAAAAAGAAAACTAGCTCCGACTGTAAGCCCAAATAAATCAGTGGAAGGTTTGTATGGTGGTATTATTACGACCGTAGTAATAATGGTAGTTGTGCAATATCATTATCTAAATTTAACTTTAATTCAGCAAATTCTGTTTCTTATATTGTCGTTAATTACGGTATTTGGTTCAGTTTTAGGTGACTTATTTGAATCAATGATTAAACGTCGTGCCGGTATTAAAGATTCTGGTCGTGTTTTACCAGGTCATGGTGGTGTGTTAGATCGTATTGATTCTTTACTTGCTGCAGCCCCGATCTTTGCAACGGGAATGTATATATTAAAACTTATTGGTGTAGATTTATAGATGACACAATCTGTTTGCATATTAGGTGTAACCGGTTCCATTGGTCAAAGTACCTTAAAAATTTTAAATCAACATCCTGATAAGTATTCAGTGTTTGCGGTTTCAGCTCATAGTCGAATTTCTGAGTTGGTTGAAATTTGCAAACATTTCCAACCAAAAGTTGTGGTCGTTCCTGAGCAGAAAGTTGCCGAATTAACAGCTCTATTTGCATATAATAAATTACAAAATATTGAAATTTTGGTTGGTGAGGATGGCCTAGTAAGCATTGCTTCACATCCAGACGTTGATGTTGTTATGGCTGCAATTGTTGGTGCTGCAGGTTTGTTGCCAACTTTAGCTGCTGTGAAAGCTGGTAAACGCGTATTGCTTGCTAATAAAGAAGCTTTGGTCATGTCTGGTGAAATCATGATGCAAGCAGCACGTGATCATCAGGCATTATTATTACCGGTAGATTCAGAACACAACGCTATTTTTCAGTCATTGCCTCATAACTATTTAGAAGCTGAAAGAAATGGACAACCGCAACAGGGTGTATCAAGAATCTTATTGACCGCTTCAGGTGGACCATTTTTAAACCATTCGTTAGAACAATTAGAAAAAGTTACTCCTGCACAGGCTTGTAAGCATCCCAACTGGTCTATGGGCCAGAAAATCTCAGTTGACTCAGCTACTTTGATGAACAAAGGATTAGAGTTAATTGAGGCATGTCATTTGTTTTCAATATCTGAACATTTTGTTACAGTTGTTGTTCATCCACAAAGTATTATTCATTCTATGGTGCAATATGTGGATGGTTCAACGTTGGCGCAAATGGGTAATCCAGATATGTGTACGCCAATTGCACATGCTTTAGCATGGCCTGAGCGTTTACAGACGAGTGTTCCTGCTTTAGATTTGTTTGAATATTCTCAACTTAATTTCCAAGCGCCAGATATTCAGAAATTCCCAGCACTTGATTTGGCTCGTCATGCAATGCGTGCGGGAGGTTTGGCACCTACTATTTTAAATGCTGCAAATGAAGTTGCTGTTGCTGCATTTTTAAAGGAACAGATTGGATTTACAAATATCCCACAAGTGGTAGAGCATACTTTGCAAAAATTGGAAAATTCAGTTGCTGAAAATATTGAGTGTATTTTAGCTAAAGATGAAATAGCACGACATGTAGCACAGCAATATATATCAAGTATAGGAGGCTGAAATGAGTGCATTATTTATGATTGCAGCAGCGGCTCTTTTACTTGGTCCTTTAATTGCAATTCATGAGTTTGGTCATTATTGGGTAGCACGAAAACTAGGTGTTAAAGTTTTAGTGTATTCGATTGGTTTTGGGCCTACATTGCTCAAGTGGACATCAAAAAAATCTGGTATCAAATATCAACTTTCAGCTTTACCATTAGGCGGCTATGTAAAAATGCTCGATGAGCGTGAAGGTAATGTTGCAGAGCAAGATTTACCTTATGCATTTAACCGCCAAAAGCCATGGAAACGTATAGCAATTGTTGCAGCTGGTCCATTAATTAATCTGATTTTTGCTGTCTTACTTTTCTGGATCTTGTTTTTACCAGCACAAGAACAACTGAACACTAGAGTCGGTAAAGTTATACCAAACTCACCAGCAGCAACTGCACAAATGCAAGTCGGCGACAAGATTATTGCTGTTGATGGAAAAGAAACGCAAACTTGGGAAAAACTTAATTTTGCTTTGATTGATCGTGTAGGTGAAACTGGTAGTGTAAATGTTGATGTAGACCGTGCAGGTACTGAAAAAAATATTGTTTTACCAATTAAGGACTTCTTAAAAAACCAGAATGAATCAGCCCTAGATGTGTTAGGTTTTTTACCATATCGTCCTGTTATTCCTGCTGTTGTTACTGAATTGACTCAAGATGGAGCTGCAATTCGTCAAGGAATGAAAGTAGGTGATCGTATTGTTTCAATTAATGGTCAAGCAATGAAAGACTGGTTTGATGTTGTGGAGGTCGTACAACATTCTCCAGAAAAATTACTCAATATTGATGTGTTGCGTAATAGTCAATTAGTCCATTTGCAAGTTATGCCTCAAGGGAAACGAGATAACATGGGGCAAGTGAGTGGTATTTTGGGTGTGAAAAGTGATGCAGGAAAAATTACAATTCCTGACGAATATAAGCAAACAATTCAATATACTCCAATACAAGCTTTCGAGATGTCACTAGATAAAACTGGTCAAATCTCTAGCATGATATTGAGTTCAATAGTAAAAATGGTTAAGGGATTAATTGGTTTAGAGAATCTTTCTGGACCAATTACAATCGCGAAAGTAGCGGGACAAAGTGCAGAAATGGGATGGCAGACTTTTATCTCATTTATGGCTTTAATGAGTGTAAGTCTTGGAATTTTAAATTTATTGCCAATTCCAATGCTAGATGGTGGACATCTCGTTTATTACATTATTGAAGCTATTCGTGGTAAGCCTGTTTCTGAACAAATACAAATGTTTGGTCTAAAAATTGGTATGGTACTGCTCGGTAGTATGATGCTTTTAGCTTTATTTAACGATTTTATGCGTTTGTAAACGTATATGGATTTATAACTTACTGGAAAAACTGGCATGCGGCACACACATTTTTTAATGCCTTTGGCACTTGTTAGCGCTATGGCAGCGGTACAACAAGCATATGCAGCTGATGATTTCGTCGTTCGAGATATTCGTGTAGATGGCTTAGTCCGTCTTACTCCTGCAAATGTTTCTACCATGTTGCCAATCAACAGTGGCGATCGCGTTAATGAACCGATGATCGCAGAAGCAATTCGAACATTGTATGCCACTGGACTTTTTGACGATATTAAAGTATCAAGAGACAACGATACTTTAGTTTTTAATGTTGTAGAGCGTCCAATTATTTCAAAACTTGAATTTAAGGGTAACAAACTTATTCCTAAAGAAGCTTTAGAGCAAGGCCTCAAAAAAATGGGCATTGCTGAAGGCGAAGTTTTTAAGAAGTCAGCTTTACAAACAATTGAAACTGAATTAGAGCAGCAATATACCCAGCAAGGCCGTTATGATGCTGATGTAACTGTTGATACAATAGCTCGTCCAAATAACCGTGTTGAACTTAAATTAAATTTTAATGAAGGTACAGCGGCTAAAGTTTTTAATATCAATATTATTGGTAATACTGTTTTCAAAGACAGTGAAATTAAACAAGCCTTTGCAGTTAAAGAAAGCGGTTGGGCTTCAGTTGTAACTCGTAATGACCGTTATGCTAGAGAGAAAATGGCAGCGAGCCTTGAAGCTTTGCGTGCGATGTATCTGAATAAGGGCTATATCAATTTTCATATCAATAATTCACAGCTTAATATTAGTGAAGATAAGAAGAACATCTTTATTGAAGTTGCTGTAGAGGAAGGCAGTCAATTTAAATTTGGACAAACCAAGTTTTTAGGTGATGCACTTTATAAACCTGAAGAGTTACAAGCTTTAAAAATCTATAAAGATGGCGATACTTATTCTCAAGAAAAAGTAAATGCTGTTAAGCAATTGTTATTGCGTAAATATGGTAATGCTGGTTATTACTTTGCAGATGTAAATATTGTTCCACAAATTAATAATGATACAGGTGTTGTTGACTTAAATTACTATGTAAATCCAGGTCAGCAAGTTACTGTGCGTCGTATTAATTTTACAGGTAACAGTAAAACTGCCGATGAAGTATTACGTCGTGAAATGCGTCAAATGGAAGGCGCTTTAGCGAGTAATGAAAAAATTGATTTGTCTAAGGTTCGTTTAGAGCGTACAGGATTCTTCAAAACTGTTGATATTAAGCCAGCTCGTATTCCAAATTCACCAGATCAGGTGGATTTAAACGTAAATGTTGAAGAGCAACACTCGGGAACTACAACATTAGCGGTAGGTTACTCACAAAGTGGTGGTATCACATTCCAGGCAGGTTTGAGTCAAACTAACTTTATGGGAACGGGTAACCGTGTTTCGATCGATTTATCTCGTTCTGAAACTCAAGATTACTATAACTTAAGTGTTACAGACCCTTACTTCACGATTGATGGGGTAAGTCGCGGTTACAACGTTTACTATCGTAAAACGAAACTAAATGATGACTATAACGTTAATAACTATGTTACCGATAGTTTCGGTGGTAGTTTAAGTTTTGGTTATCCAATTGATGAAAACCAAAGTTTAAGTGCTTCGGTTGGTGTTGATAATACTAAAGTAACGACTGGTCCTTATGTCTCTACATATGTCCGTGATTACTTGAAGGCAAATGGTGGGAAAACCACATCTACAAGTACCTATTGTCTTGTTGATCTTGTTCAAGATAAAGAAACAGGACTGTATAATTGTCCAGATGGCAAAACTTCTGAGCCTTATGGGAGTGCATTTGAAGGAGAGTTCTTTACTTATAACTTAAATTTAGGTTGGTCATATAACACATTAAACCGTCCAATTTTCCCAACCTCAGGGATGTCACATCGTGTAGGTTTGGAAATTGGTTTACCTGGTAGTGATGTTGACTATCAAAAAGCAACTTATGATGCTCAGGCATTCTTCCCTATTGGTAGCACAGGTTTTGTACTTCGTGGCTATGGTAAGTTGGGTTATGGTAATGATTTACCTTTCTATAAAAACTTCTATGCAGGGGGGTATGGTTCTGTTCGTGGTTACGATAGCAGTACTTTGGGGCCGAAATATTCAAGTGTGAATTTGCAAGAAGAAGGTAAAAATGACTCTTCTCCAGAAGAAGTAGGTGGTAATGCTCTAGTACAGTTTGGTACAGAGTTAGCATTGCCATTACCTTTCAAAGGAGATTGGACTCGACAAGTACGCCCAGTTCTTTTTGCTGAAGGTGGTCAGGTATTTGATACCAAGTGTGACGTTGGTTCTTATTCTATGATTATGAATGGTCAGCAAATTGCAAATGCTAAAAAATACTGTGAAGATAATTATGGCTTCGACTTAGGTAATATGCGTTATAGCGTAGGTGTTGGCTTCACATGGATCACCATGATCGGACCATTATCTCTTAGCTATGCATTCCCTCTAAATGATAAGCCTGGTGATGAAACTAAAGAGATACAGTTTGAAATCGGTCGTACTTTCTAAGTACGACTTGACTAAACATGCAATAAGGACACAAATTTAAATGAAAAAATTAAATATATTAATGTTAGGACTAGGTTTGACAGTTTCTGCCATAACTAATGCTGCCGGTTATGGTGTCATTGATCTTGCTAAAGTTGTTGAAAGCAGTGCTTATTTGAAACAACAAAACGCAAGTTTAAATCAATCAGTTAAGCCAACCACAACTCGTCTTGAGCAGTTAGGTAAAGAATTAGAAGGTCTTCAACGTCAAGCCCAAACTCAAGGGCAAAAAATGAAAGAAGATGATATCAAAAAGCTTCAGGCGCAATATCAAACAAAACTCAATGAATTTAATTCTACTCAACAAGGTTTGCAGTCTAAAGTTCAAACTAGTTTGCAAGGAATGAACTCAACTTTTGAGACTCGTGTGAAGCAAGCAGCTGAACAATTACGAAAAGAAAATAATCTTGACTTCATTTTGAATAAAAATTCAACTGTTGCCTATGACGCTAAATATGATTTAACTGATAAAATGATACAAAAGGTTAATTCAATGAAATAAATTAATGAAAGTGCAACATTATCGTTTAGATGAACTAGCTCACCTAGTAAAAGGTGAGTTAGTAGGTACGGGTAGTCTTCAATTTATAAACTTAGCAAGTTTAGAAAATGCTGAAACTCATCAAATTGCTTTCGTGAATGGCGAAAAGTATATTGATCAAGCAAAGGCTAGCCGTGCGGGTGCGTACATTGTTACAAGCCTTATTAAAGAACAACTTCCTGACAAACAAAATTTTATTATTGTTGATAATCCATATTTAGCATTTGCCATACTTACGCATGTTTTCGATAAAAAAATCACATCGGTGGGTATAGAAAGTACTGCTCAAATTCATCCTTCTGCGATCATTTCTGAAACAGCATATATTGGTCATTACGTCGTCATTGGCGAAAATTGTGTAGTTGGTGATAACACAATTATTCAGTCTCATACTCGACTGGATGATAATGTGGAAGTTGGAAAAGATTGTTTTATTGATGCTCATGTCACTATTACTGGTGGATCTAAATTATTTGATCGTGTGCGAGTTCATGCAAGCACTGTAATTGGTAGTGAAGGTTTTGGCTTTGCGCCATATCAAGGAAAGTGGCATCGTATTGCTCAATTGGGTTCAGTTGTTATTGGTAATGATGTTCGCATTGGTTCAAATTGTAGTATTGATCGAGGTGCACTCGACAACACCATTTTGGAAGATGGGGTAATTATTGATAACCTTGTGCAAATCGCGCATAACGTTCATATTGGTTCAAATACAGCTATCGCTGCTAAATGCGGAATTGCTGGTAGTGTTAAAATTGGCAAAAACTGTATTCTAGCAGGGGCTTGCGGTGTATCAGGCCACCTTTCTATTACCGATAATGTGACTTTGACCGGAATGTCAATGGTCACAAAAAATATTTCTGAACCTGGTACTTACTCTTCGGGAATTGGATTATTTGAAAATAGCCATTGGAAAAAGACAATTGTACGCTTGCGACAATTAGCAGATGTGCCATTGACCCAAATCACTAAACGACTTGATCATATACAAGCTCAAATAGAGTCTCTTGAATCAACCTTTAATTTGCGTAAATAGAATATTATGACCGAGTCAACTACACCTAAATTTGCCATCCCTGAATTACCAATGCAGATTCAAACGATTCGTCAATATTTGCCGCATCGTTATCCTTTCTTATTGGTTGATCGTGTGACTGAAGTTACTGACAATAGTATTGTTGGTTATAAAAATGTTTCTATCAATGAAGAGTTCCTACAGGGACATTTCCCAGAATATCCAATTATGCCTGGTGTTCTAATTGTTGAAGCATTAGCTCAAGTTTCAGGTGTTCTAGGGTTTATTATGAACAATGAAACGCCAAAACCTGGTTCTTTATTCCTTTTTGCTGGTGCGGAAAGAGTTAGATTTAAAAAACAAGTAGTTGCTGGTGACCAACTTGTATTAAAATCTGAATTAGTAATGCAAAAACGCGGTATCTACAAATATAATTGTACGGCTACCGTTGACGGTATTGTAGCAACAACCGCTGAAATTATGATTTCACACCAAAAAACAGAGCAGGCATGAGCAATCACGACTTAATTCATTCTACGGCCATTATTGATCCATCTGCAGTGATTGCTCCAGATGTCCAGATAGGACCTTATTGCGTTATCGGTCCAAATGTGACGATTGGTGCGGGTACTAAACTTCATTCTCATGTAGTAGTGGGTGGTTTTACCAAAATTGGTCAAAATAATGAGATTTTCCAGTTCGCAAGTGTTGGTGAGGTTTGCCAAGATTTGAAATATCAAGGTGAAGAAACCTGGTTAGAGATTGGTGATCATAATTTAATTCGTGAACATTGCAGTTTACATAGAGGAACTGTGCAAGATAATGCTTTAACTAAAATAGGAAGTCATAACCTATTGATGGTTAATACACATATTGCACATGATTGTATTGTTGGTGATCACAATATTTTTGCGAATAACGTTGGTGTCGCTGGGCACGTACACATAGGTGATCACATCATCATTGGTGGTAATTCTGGTATTCATCAATTCTGTAAAATTGATTCTTACAGTATGGTGGGTGGAGCATCACTAATTTTAAAAGATGTGCCAGCTTACGTTATGGCTTCTGGTAACCCAGCTCATGCATTCGGTATTAATATCGAAGGAATGCGTAGAAAGGGTTGGTCTAAGAATACAATTCAAGGTCTCAGAGAGGCTTATAAATTAATTTTTAAATCAGGTCTTACTTCTGTTCAGGCTGTTGATCAGATTAAAAATGATATTCTTCCGAATGTTCCTGAAGCTCAATTACTAATTGACTCTGTTGAACAGTCAGAACGTGGTATTGTGCGTTAAGAAAATATATTAAAAAAAAGACACTGTATTTTGCAGTGTCTTTTTTTTCTTAAAATTATTATTTATTAAAAAATTTGGCTTCTTCAGATTTTGGATACTGACTTAAAATTTTAGTTTTATATTGGTTTGCTGAAGCTGTATTTTTATCGACATCTTTAGCAATGCTATAGAGTTGATAAAGGGCGCGAGGAGCTTTACTCGAATTTGGATATCGAGTTGCTACTACATTGTAGTTCTTTTTAGCTTCATTATAATTCACTGGATCAGTTGCTAAATTAAACTCAGCTAACCAAAAATATGCATTCCCTGTATAGACGCTATTAGGATGATTTTTGATAAAGTTCTGCATTGGAGCAATCGCTTTTTTTGCGCCACCTTGCTTATAGGCGTCCAAAGCTACAGTGTAAGCTGCCTTTTCAAGCTCTATAGGGTTTGATTGGTTTTGTGAAGGCGGTTGTGAGGCTTCCGGTTGGGGAGGAGGAGGAGTGGATGGGGTGCTTGTTGGGGCAGCGTTCACTACTTTATTTTCAACTGCAGGAGTTTCTGTGCTTGCCGTAGCAGGCGTATCACTATTCGTTGGGTTATCTGATTGTGCACTTTCAGGATCAACTTTCTGATTAAGGAGTTCTAGGCGTTGATCTAGATCTGTGTAGCGATTAGATAGATCTTTTTTCAATTGTTCAATATCATTTGATTGTTCTTCTAATTGCCCACGCAGGGTACGTATATCATTTTCTAATTGTTGATTTTTTTGCATTAATTCCCAGTTTAAATTACTAGGTACCGAAACATTATTAGAAGAAGTATTAGTTGCGCTACCACCGCTTTGGCTTAAACCGCGAGACTCAATTGGAATGTTGGCATAGAGAGAGGTAGTGCTCATTAAGGCAATAAATAAGAAAGAATGCTTCATTAATCGCATGAGTATAGGTCCATAATTTTATGTAAAAGCCAACTTAAAAAAGGAATATATAAACTATTCGCTTAACTATCTAAGATTTTAATTGGTCAATGCAATTAAAACAGCTAACAATATAAATGCAAGAATAGTTTACAATCTTCAAGCATATTTTATCCAAAATTAGATACAAGAAAGAATATAGGGGAGAGAACCATAGGAAGTTAAGGCTTTTTGCTGATGAATTAATCAATTGAAACATAAACTTGCTTAAAACTGTGAAGAAGGCTTGCAACTATTTTAAAAATCTCTATACTCTGTTTTGCAATGGTAGCCCCGCTGGTGGCTTCGCAATTGTACTCTGTGAACCCCGCCAGGACCGGAAGGTAGCAACGGTAGCAGATCTATGATGTGCCGAAGTTTTGCTAGTGGGGCTGCCACCATTCTTTTAATCCACTCTCCGTTGGATTGCTTTCATAATTACCTCTAAATCAAATCCTCTATATTGTAAGAACCTCATCTGTTTTGCTTTTAGTTTAGGATCTTTTTCTACTTCTTCACCGAATTTCTTCACTTTTAGTTGATAAGCCTGTTCTACCCAATCAATATTATGAATTTCGTCTGCAATTAAATCATTTTCAATTTGTTTTGTTTTTAAAGCTTGCTTAATACGTTTTGGACCTTTTCCTTTACGAATCTGGCTAGCTAATGTTAATTCCGCAACACGTTGATCACTTTGATAGTTTTGTTCAGATAATTCTTCAACAAGTCGCGTAACCTCTTCAGGGTTTTGTGCATAACGAGTTAATTTTTCAGTAAGCTCTGCTTTGGAGTAATCTCGACGAGTCAATAACGCAAAAGCATAAGAGCGTAAACGTTGACCTGTAAGCAAAGCTCTTTGTTGAGACTGTTCTTCAGTTCTTTTGAACATAGTATTAGGGTTCCCTTGTAAAAAAACGCCCCGAAGGGCGTTTTAAGGCTCATGAATAATTAAGATTCTAGTAGAAGATCAGCTTCTTCTTCATCTTCAACTTGAGCAGTATTAGTACCTGTTGTTAACAACTGTTCACGGATGTTACGTTCAATTTCTCCAGCCATCTGAGGGTTTTCTTCAAAGTGGCGAATAACATTGTTCTTACCTTGACCAATTTTATTACCTTGATATGAATACCAAGCACCTGCTTTTTGTACGATATCTTGTTGTACAGCTAAATCTACAAGTTCGCCTAGCTGGTTTGTGCCTTTACCATATAGGATTTGGAAAATAGCCTCTCTGAAAGGAGGAGCCATTTTGTTTTTAACCACTTTAACTCGGGTTTCAGAGCCGACGATTTCATCGCCTTCTTTTACTTGACCAATACGGCGGATATCTAAACGTACAGAAGCGTAGAACTTCAATGCGTTACCACCAGTTGTGGTTTCTGGACTACCAAACATTACGCCAATCTTCATACGGATCTGGTTAATGAAGATAACCATACAGTTTGAACGTTTAGCATTACCCGTAATTTTACGAAGTGCCTGACTCATTAAACGAGCTTGCAAGCCCATATGAGAGTCACCCATCTCACCTTCAATTTCTGCTTTAGGAGTAAGGGCAGCGACTGAGTCGACAACGATTAAGTCAATTGCACCAGAACGAACGAGCATATCTGCAATTTCGAGTGCTTGTTCACCGTTATCAGGTTGCGATACAAGCAGGTTATCAATGTCTACACCAAGCTTACGTGCATATTGTGGATCTAATGCGTGCTCTGCATCGATAAAGGCACACGTACCACCAGTTTTTTGACATTGTGCAATTGCTTGTAGAGTCATTGTGGTTTTACCAGAAGATTCTGGACCATAAATCTCTACAATACGACCTTTTGGTAAACCGCCAATCCCCAATGCAATATCTAAAGTCAAAGAGCCTGTAGATACAGCTTCAACAGCTTGAACAGTGTTGTCACCGAGACGCATCACCGTATTTTTGCCAAATTGTTTCTCAATTTGACTTAGCGCGGCTTGTAATGCTTTGCTTTTATTCTCATCCATCTCAAAAACCTCAATACTCTATGTTCATCACGTTTAACCCAAGTGGATGCATTGAATCTCAACTTGTTTCACTAGGGTAATAGTGACAGATTTTTTCTATAGCTTCTATGTGTTGTATGTGTGTGTGCGACACAACTCGACGTTTTTATTCATCACCGTATGACCAATTTTGATCATTCTCCTGTTTAAACCGAATAATTTGACGACGATCCTTTTTACCCGGTCTATGGTCAGGTCGAGCTAGATTATGCAATTTTCGTTGGGATGCAATCAACTCCCGTCTAGCAATACTTACTTCGGTTTCTTCATAAAGTTGCTGTGCGATGGGAGCTGGACCACGTGTGTTCGAAAGAGCTTTTATCACAACAGTTTTTTTATCAAACCCTTGCTGAATAACAAGTTCCATTCCAACTCGAATTTCTTTGGAAACTTTTACCCGTTCATTATTGTGATGTACTTTACCTCCTTCAATCGCTCCTTTAGCAATTGAACGAGTTTTAAAAAAACGAGCAACCCATAACCATTTGTCGACACGCATGGTCTCTACAGCATCGTTTTCAGGCAATTTTGACATCATTATCCTTTCTATCAATTTCATTCAATATAGACAGCAATTCAGTAAGCCGATCTAGTGCTTTAAATTCTAAATCTTGATGCTGTTTTATATCCTTTAGACTTGAGGGCTGCGAGATAGTAAACAAGTGTTGAATACCAAATTTTTCTGCTGTCTTTAATACGGGAGCGGTATCATCAATAAAAATCGTTTCATCTGGATTGAATGGATGTAATCTTTGAAGTTCTTGCCAAAAATTAACGTCTTCTTTGGCATAACCTACTTGTTCGCTAGATATAATCACATCAAAGAAATGTTCAATCTCTATATTATCGAGTTTTAAGCGTAAGCTCGCGCGGTCAGCATTCGTCACTAGCCAACACGTGCATCCTTGCTCTTTAAGTTGTTGTAAAAGCTCAATGCAGCCAGAACGAGCTTGAATCTTAGATTGAAATTCTTGCTGTAATTTGAGTACATCAACGCCTACAGTTTTAGTCCAATAGGTTGATGAATACCAAACAAGCGTATGGCGATGTGATTGATAAAATTGATATAGCTTTTCTTTGCTCTCGGAGAGGGGAAGTTGATGTGTTTTTGCATGCCGTTCAGGAAGACATTCATTCCATATGAAATCATCAAAAGCGAGATCTAAGAGTGTTCCGTCCATGTCAAACATTATGATTTTAGACATTTTTTTAAAGATCTCCAAAATCATTTAAATCAAAATTTTTAAAACACATCTACCATATAACCTTTTAAAATCATAAATTAAATAAACTTATAAATACTCAAACTAATTTAAAGCTCCATCCAATAATTTTCTAAAATTTACATGGCTTCATAGGATGGATAGGAGAGATCAATGGTTTGAAATTATAACGTGGAATTTTATAAAACAAAAAATAATAATGAAGCAGTTTTAGTAGAAAATTCCTCCCTTAAATTAAAAATATTTAAAATTTATTTTGGGTTTTTAGCTCGTAAGATTAAGTTTGCTTACATAGGATACGTATTGACAAACATTTTATAAATTGAAGGATACTTATTTAAAGTTATATTTAAAATTATTCTTATAACAATTTAGAGAAAGCAATGAAAATTGGATTTATTGGTGGAACCAATGACGGTATCGTAATCAATGCTGCCGATGGCCTTGATACTTATAAACTTGAGTGGCACTACAAAGCAGAAAAACATTGTGAGTCACAACTTACCTTGGGGCTGAATGGACCTGAGTATGATTATTACAATTTATTAATTCTAAGAAAAAATAAAGAGGCTAAACTTTTCTATGTGCTTACCACTATGGAAAAAGAAGAAATAGCAGATAAACTTAATGAATATTGGGAATGTTCAACCTCTGTCGGTTATGACTTTGATGAGTAAGCATTCGTGATTTCATATAGCACATGTTCTCTTAATTCGTGATGAAGAGGAACTTTAGAATGTTCGAAGTTTTTAACTTTTTGCATTCCAAGTTTTTTCATGACAGCTTGAGAGGGTGTATTAATCGTAGCGGTAAATGAAACGATTTTATCTAAATTTAGTATATTAAAACCATAATCTAAAACTGCTTTTGCACCTTCTGTTGCATAACCTTGTTTCCAAAATTCTTTTGCAAGTCGCCACCCAATTTCCACACATGGAGAAAAGTCAAATTGTTCGGGTTGGCTATGTAGACCAATAAACCCGATAAATTGATGGTTTTCTTTTAATTCTACTGCCCAAAAGCCCCAACCTTTTTCTTGGATGAGTGATGAAATTTTTTGGATTAAATTAAGGCTTTCTTGGGGCGTTAAGAGATTTGGGAAAAATTGCATAACATCTTGATCTAAGCCCATTGTTATAAATGGCTCAAAATCACTTTCTTTCCACTGTCTTAAAATTAAACGCTTTGTTTCGATCATGAGATGACTCTTTAATTAAAAATGAGGGGTCAAAGTGGTTTTTGCACAATCTTCTGTAAAATGATCTTGGAATTGATGCTCACTACACCTTTTATTTTATTTAAGGTATTAATGACGAAATGAGAAAAAGAACTCAAATCTTTGGTCGCAACGTGTAAAACATAATTAGATTCGCCAGTAATAATATATGCATTAATGACTTCATCAAAATTTTTGATCTGACTTAAAAAGAAGTTGTGATCATTTTCTGTTAGTTGGGCAAGTTTTATTTCGACGATTGCCTCAATTTTTATGCCTAGTTTTTCATAATTAACTTTCGCTTGATATTTTTCAATTACACCATTGCTTTCTAGAATTTTAACTCGCCGATGACAAGCTGAAGCCGAAAGGTTAACGAGATCGGCCAGTTCTTGGTTACTTAACCGAGCATTATCTTGTAAATACTTCAGGATTTTTAGGTCGATTGCATCCACATTCATTTTCGAATTTCATCCATGTTTTTTAATTTTAATTCGAATTTTATACGAAAATAGCAAATTTTAATCAAATATTATCGAATAAATCGAAAGAATTGGCATGATAAAATTCAAATACAAAGGAAATGTTGAAAATAGGTGAAATAACAAATGATTACTCGCGAACAATGCCTCTATTGGGATCAGGAAGATGAACTCAAAAAGTTTAAAGATGAATTTGCACTGCCAAAAAATGTCATTTATTTAGATGGTAACTCTTTAGGTGCAAGACCAAAGAAATCATTAGAGGTTGCTCAGCATATTATTTCAAAAGAGTGGGGCGAGGACCTCATTAATAGTTGGAATAAAGCAGATTGGTGGGGGCTACCGACTAGGCTCGGAGATAAAGTCGCGCAGCTTATTGGTGCCGAAAAAGGGGAAGTGGTTATTTCAGATTCAACGACCTTAAATTTATTTAAAGTTTTATCAGCAGCGGTAAAAATTCAAGCCGAAAAATTTCCGGAACGTAAAATTATTGTTGCGGAAAAAGATGCCTTCCCAACTGATATTTATATTATTGAAGGCTTTATAGACTTAATTAATCAAGGTTATCAAGTTGAATTGATTGATGGGGCCGATGATTTATCTCGTGTTTTAGTAAAAGATGTGGCGGTAGTTGTTCTTTCTCATGTGAATTATCGGACTGGATATTTCTATGATATGGAATCTATTAATCAACAAATTCACGCTAAAGATGCTTTGATTATTTGGGATTTATGCCACTCGGTTGGTGCGGTGCCTATGGATCTTAATCAGAGCAATAGTGATTTTGCGATTGGTTGTACTTACAAATATTTAAATGGCGGCCCAGGTTCTCCAGCATTGTTATGGGTAAATCGAAAGCATCGTGATCAGTTCTGGCAACCTTTATCAGGCTGGTGGGGGCACAAAAAACCATTTGATATGGCTCAGCACTATGAACCAGCTAACAGTATTCGTCGCTATTTGTGTGGAACTCAACCTATCATTTCGATGAGTCTAATTGAATGTGGTATCGATATTTTCTTACAAGCTGATATGCAACAAATACGCGAGAAATCCCTCAAATTAACTGATTTGTTTATTCAACTTGTTCAACAAGAATGTCCTCAGTTTGGTTTTGAGCTGATTACACCTTTAAACCATAAATATCGTGGCAGTCATGTCAGTTATAGACATGAGTTTGGTTATGAAATTATTCAGGCGCTTATTGCTCGTGGTGTGATTGGGGATTATCGAGAGCCGGAAGTATTACGTTTTGGAATTACACCTTTATATCTAGGTTTTGAAGATATCTGGAATGCTGTACAGCAACTTAAGCAAATTATGCTGAATAGTGAATGGAAAAATGAGCGTTATCTGGTACGTAGCGAAGTGACCTGATCGTTAAAGGTTAATATCAGAATAATGGCTAGGAGGGCCTATGAGCAGTTTTGATGAAATACAAAATCGAGAAGCGGGTTTACATAAGAAATTATCCGCAAAACAGATGGGAATGATTGCAATTGGTGGAGCGATTGGTACAGGGCTGTTCATGGGAAGCAAGTTTGCAATTAGCTTTGCTGGGCCAGCTGTCATCGTGAGCTATGCCATTGGTGGCTTAATCGCATTTGCTATTATGGCTTGTTTGGCTGAGATGACAGTTCAGCATCCTACGTCAGGCTCATTTGGAGCATATGCTGAGCATTATGTAAGTCCTCTTGCTGGGTTTTTAGTCCGTTATTGTTATTGGGCATGTATTGTATTAGCGGTCGGTACAGAAATTACAGCAGTTGCTGACTATATGAAATTATGGTTTCCCCATGTAGGTTCTTGGGTCTGGATCGCTTTTTTCTCGCTGACTTTGCTTGTGGTTAATGCATATAGCGTTAAAGCTTTTGGATTGGTTGAATATTGGTTTTCGACAATAAAAGTCTTTGCAATTATTGTATTTATTCTTTTAGCAATTGGCATTCTGACTCAAAGTCATGGAGGAACAGAACAGGTTCTCTCTAATTTAACTGAGCATGGTGGCTTTTTTCCTCATGGTTTTAGTGGAGTTTGGATCGGAGTAATTATTTCAATATTTAGTTATTTAAGTATTGAAATGATCGCTGTTGCGGCTGGTGAGGCTAAAGATCCGGAAAGAGCCGTTAAGAAAGCGTTTAAAAGTACTGCAATTCGTTTAATCCTATTTTATTTACTGTCTTTATTTCTCATTGTGGCGCTTGTTCCATGGACAACTTTAATTGGAACCGATGCGACCAGCCCTTTTGTGATGGTAATGAAAATTGTAGGTATTCCATATGCGGACAGTATTTTAAATTTTATTGTAATTGTCGCGGCCTTATCCGCCATGAATAGTATGTTGTATATCTCAACACGTATGCTATTTAGCTTGTCTCGCGCAGGTGATGCACCGAAATTATTTGGCCGCATTAGTCATAATGGCGTACCAATTAACGCGTTGCTATTGTCAGCAGTCGGTATTGGTATAGCAAGTATTGTTTATACGATTAACCCAGCTTCTGCTTTTCCGATCATGATTGCTTTATCTATGTTTGGTGCGTTGTTCACTTGGGGCAGTATTTTTGTTACGCATATGTTTTTTAGACGGAAAATGGCACAACAAGGTCAGCAGTTAAAGTTTAAGGTTCCAGCGAGCCAGTTAATTTCAATGTTAGGGTTAATCGCAATTTTAAGTATCACAGTCACTACATGGTTTACCAATGAATTTAAGTCAACTTTACAATTTGGGGTTCCATTGGTCGTTGTGCTTACGGTTTTCTACTATTTAAAACGCTCGTCAGCCAAGCTTGCTTTAAATGCTCATGAAGAATCGGTGAAGTGAGAGACCTATGAGACTCTATGACAATGCTAGAACTGTGGCCAATGAACATGAGATATTGGCAGAATTTCAACGGACAAGTTTACTGAGCTACCAAGAGTTTATTCATATTGCAGATATTCAATATGGGACGCACCCAAGGTCAACCTTAGATTTATTCCCATTAGAGCAAGCCAAAAAGACTGTTATTTTTATTCATGGCGGCTATTGGCAATGGTGTGATAAATCAGATTTTGCATTCATCGTGCCGTATGTTCTAGCAAAAGGAGCCCAGTGTGTTCTTTTAGAATATAATCTAGCCCCACAAAGCAAAATTTCAGATATTGCTTCTCAAATTAATCAAGCTCTCGATTTTATTCGAGAGCAAGACTGGAGAACCGATGAGATGGTTCTGGTGGGGCATTCAGCAGGGGCGCATCTGGCTGCTTTGTCATTAGGCCATCCACTCATATCTGAGATGGTGTTGTTAAGTGGAATTTATGACTTAAGGCCTATACAAAGCACTCATTTAAATCATGCTCTCAATCTTTCAAGCGAAGATATCTTAAAATATAGCCCTATTCATCACAGTGATCGAGTCACTATTCCATATTCAATTTTCTGTGGTGAACTTGAGCTCGAAGAATTGAAATGGCAAAGCCAAAATTATTTTGAAATAAAAAAAGAGCAAGATCAGGATTTTGTTTCTTTTAAGCTTATTCCTAAAATTAATCATTATTCTATTTTGGAACACTATTTTAAGTCGATATTAGTTTAAGCAGTCGAATTACAATATATGCAATATGATTGTATGAGTAATTAATTTTATAGACGGATAAAGTGTGAGGTGAATCACATCTTAACCTGTTTTTTTATAGAAATTATTTATTGTAGTTGACCTAACAGTGGAACTTAATTAGATTAAAAAGATAGTGCTTTCTCACTAGACAATAAATTGTTTAGCTGTTGTTTAGTTGAGTTTTTAAGTCCGTAGCTTCCCAAGATGCGGACTTTTTTATTTGACTTTTAAAAACAATAAGATAAAGGGTGATATAGATATAATATCTATCCAAAGATTAATATGAATGAAGAAGATAGACCTGTCATAAATAAGAAATAAACTAGGATTTTTTTCATGATTTAACTCGAATTATCATTTAATAATTAGATTAATTAAAATATAAGCTGACTTATCATTCATGAATTTGTCATATAGGCTTGATAAATTATAAGAAAATAAAAGTTATAAAAATAATTAAATAATATATATAGCATTTGAAATTAATTGATTTAGTCAGCTCTCATGAGTTGGTTTTTTTATTTATAAAGGAGCCTTTATGAAAGTACAATATTTTGAAGGCGGCATGTATAAACATATGTGTCCAGGTTGCGGGTATCTTCACTATATTCCTGTACATTATCCTTTTTCTAATGGTAACCAATGGACTTTTAATAATAATCTGGAAAAACCAACTTTTGATCATCTCATAATTATGTATGGGCATTGTAATTACTTTATTAAAAGTGGATTTATTGAATATAGTGCTAACTGTAGACATCATTTAGCAGGATGTACGGTTGAGTTGCCAGAACTAAAATTAAAAAATGATAGGTTTTATTAATTTTAGTATTTGTATTATATATTTAAGATCATTTAAAAATTTATAGAATCGGTAAGTAGTAGAGATTCGAGTAATATATCTTTACGTATTTAATACTGAATATGTATAGTTAAAGAAATTGTAAATTTATTTTGGTTGAAGCTAGGATTTAAATTTGCAAAAATTTATATAACTTACTGTTTTATATTTTATTTATGGATATCTGGAAATTTTTAAGAAGTTTTAACACCATTGGAACATATCTCATTATTTCTACATTTATATTATTTTTAATGATTATATATTTTTACATTATACATCCTAGCTAGTCTAAATTATCAATAGAGTAAAATAATCTTCTATTTTTTAATTTATTTGAATTGGTTCTCACTTTTAATAGAAAAAGATAAGAGTATTGTATAGACCCAAGTTTTATGAAAATATGACTTGGTTATAATACATGGAGAATATAATAAAAATTCCTTTCTAAAAAATTTTAACCTCTAAATATAAAGACTGTACTGATCATAACAACGATGTCTGAAGTAAAAAATATGGAGATTTTTTATGAAATTTTGCCAAATATCGGCTGCTTTCTTAACAGTGGCCGCCCTCAATCTAGTCCATGCAGCACCTGCTACAACAAATTCTGTACCAACTTCTTCGGAAGCTAAAGGAATTATTAAAAACCAATATATTGTTATTCTCAATAAGGATGTTGGTCCTTCTAATGATTTTGCACAAAGTATTGCTAAACAACATGGGGGAAAGATATTACAGACTTATGATACTGTACTTAAGGGATTTGCCATTTATTTACCCGATGTTGCGGGTACTGCTTTTGTTGAAGCTATGAAAAAAAATCCCAAAGTCCTTTCAGTAGAAAATGACACAGTCATGAAAATTGATGCAACTACACAAAGCAATCCAGATTGGGGCTTAGATCGTATTGATCAGAAAGCCTTACCTTTAAATTCCGCTTATTCATATTTGCAAACAGGCTCGGGCACAACAGCTTATATTGTTGATACCGGAATATTATCTACACATCAACAGTTCTCTGGACGAGTATTAAGTGGCTATACCGCGATCTCTGATGGAAATGGTACAACGGATTGTAATGGACATGGTACTCATGTAGCAGGAACAGTTGGTGGGAGTACGTATGGTGTTGCTAAGAACGTAATTTTAGTACCCATACGAATTTTAGGATGTGATGGGTCTGGTGCTTCGAGTAACGTGATTGCGGGGTTAGATTGGATATTAAAAAATGGTAAAAAGCCAGCTGTGGTGAATATGTCTTTAGGTGGTGATGCGAACACATCCTTAGATAGCGCAGTAGAAAACTTATTTAATAACGGTTATGTGATGGTTGTTGCTGCAGGAAATTCTAGTACAGATGCTTGTAGTTCTTCTCCAGCAAGAGTGAGTAAAGCAATTACTGTCGCTGCTACAGATAATACTGATACACGAGCGAGTTATTCTAATTATGGAAGCTGCGTCGATATTTTTGCGCCGGGAAGCCAGATCAATTCTTCATGGATTGGAAGTAATACAGCAACTAAAGTTTTAAATGGAACTTCAATGGCTACTCCACATGTTGTTGGTGTTGTAGCTGAAATGTTGCAAAGTACCCCTACAGCAACACCTCAGACAATCTCAACTAATCTGTTAAATCAAGCAAGTAGTAATGTGGTAAAAAATCCTTCTGGTAGCCCAAATCGATTGTTATATAAATCACCTTAATAAGAAGTATGTCTTGAAATTGGAAAAGGTCCCGAAGGACCTTTTTTTAAATTTTTGCATGAGTACCATATTTATCAATCATGATTGAACTGGCTTCATTTAAACCGCGAACCGTTACCTGAATACCGTTCTTTTGAAATTTATTTACTACTGAATCTAGCATAGCAACTGAAGTCACATCCCAAATATGAGAGTGGGTAAGATCAATAATGACTTCTTTAATTTCTTCTTTAAAGTTAAAACGTTGCATAAATTTTTCAGATGAACTGAAAAATATTTGACCTCTTAATTCATATAGACGAGCTTGATTCTCGAATGAAGTTTCTATACGAATATCATTTTCAAGTTTATTTGCTAAGAAAAGTGCCGAAAGTAATACACCCGTTAACACACCTAGTGCTAAGTTATGGGTAGCAACCACTACAATAACGGTAGCGATCATAACGACATTACTACTTTTAGGATTATTTTTAAATTGAGTTAGAGAGTTCCACTCAAAAGTACTGATGGATACCATAATCATGACTGCAACCAGAGCAGCCATAGGAATTACCTTTAACCAATCACTTAAGAATACAACTAAAATAAGTAAGAATATGCCCGCGCAGAAAGTGGATAAGCGTGTACGACCACCCGATTTTACATTAATCATTGATTGACCAATCATGGCACAACCTGCCATGCCACCCATAAAACCTGAAGCAATATTTGCGATACCTTGACCTTTACATTCTTGAAATTTATCACTAGATGTATCTGTCATTTCATCAACGATTGTTGCAGTCATCATTGATTCAAGTAAGCCAACCGCGGCAAGGGCTAACGAGTATGGAAGAATAATAAGAAGAGTTTCTAAATTAAAAGGAATATTGGGAATTAGAAATATCGGTAAGGTATCTGGTAATGATCCCATATCACCCACTGTTCGAACGTCAAAACCTAAAAAAATAGCGAGTAATGTGACTACTACAATACAAATAAGAGGCGAGGGAAAGAACTTTCCAATTTTTGGAATATAGGGGAATAGATAAATAATTCCTAAGCCGATTGCTACTAGTAAGTAGACATGCCACGTCACACTTATCAATTCTGGTAATTGAGCCATAAAGATGAGTATGGCGAGGGCATTAACGAATCCAATAACCACCGATTTAGAAACAAAACGCATGAGTTTAGCGAGTTTGAAATATCCTGCCAAAATCTGTATGACACCAGTTAATACTGTTGCTGCAAATAGGTATTGAAGCCCATGGTCCTTTACTAGGGTTGTCATAACCAAAGCCATTGCGCCTGTAGCCGCCGAAATCATAGCGGGACGACCACCTACGAAAGAAATAATAACGGCAATACAAAAGGATGCATATAAACCGACTTTGGGATCTACACCCGCAATAATTGAAAATGCAATTGCTTCTGGAATTAAAGCAAGACCCACAACAAGACCGGAAAGGATATCTGCGCGGACATTAGAGAACCATTGTTCTCGGACATTCGATAACATGAGAAATAGCCTAAGTTCTAAATTTAAAAAGGCTAGTGATGTGATATACCAACACAAGCGACTACACCACATCACTAAACAGTGATGAGTTATTTACAATGAATAAGGGTAAATAAACTTAAGGTGGCGTAAGTGTCATAGGTATAGAGAGTTTGAGGCATTTAAAAGTGCCCGAAGAATAGCATAAGTTTTTAAGGCTGACTAACCTAAGTCGACTAAACCGATTTAATCATAATTCTTCATTTCAGCTTTTGGCATTGAGGCAAATTCATTCGCAGGCATATCTAAGAAAAAGTCTTTTGCTTCAGAATGAGTGCAGTTGAGCCAATCATTTCTAAGATCATCCGGTATCACAATAACTGAGCGTTTTTCATCATCCGGTTTATGAAATTGTTTCATAAAAGGGTGATGATCAGCATTGATTGTTAATAGCGACATTGACCTCACTTTTTCTTCATTAATAAGTGTTTCCTCAAAGATCGCAGCCAGTGTAAAAGGTTGCCCATCTTGCCGGAAAATACCATACCAATGTGCTTTTCCATTGATATATTTAGGTTCATAAATGGCTTCAACAGGAATAAGCGCAAATTGGTCATTTAACCAAGCATGTTTAAAAGAGCGCTTTTGTTGTACTGTCTCTGTCCTGGCATTATACGTTGCGTATTTGAAAGCAATTTCTTTGGCATAAGGGGGAAGCATTCCAAATTTAGCTTTTCTCCACTCAAGCTCATTTTCATTCGATAAAATGAGTGGGCAATCATCACTTGGGAAAATATCCATCTTATATTCAAAAGTGGGTTCAAATAAGTCTAATTGATTGGCATGTATTTTCTTAATAGGTTTAAAGTTTGCACACATAAGACACCTTCATTGTAAAAATAGCTTTCAATTACAGCTTCTAACTTTTAGTCTTTAGTGATGTATATTTTTATAATTAGAATTGTCTCTTTGAGTATTAATTTTTAACTATCAATTACTTCGTTAATAAATATTTATTTAACTCATGGCTATTTTAAAAAAGTTTCAGATATAAAATGAATAGAACAGATAAATCGTATAGTTAAGTTGCTCATCTTAAAGAGAGTTTATTCAGTTTTAATAGCTACTTTTATGCAACAGAGCCTTTCAGAAATTTAGATTTTAATAGATTCGTTATTCATCATAATACAAATCATATAGAGAACTCGTACAAACCCTTTATTAGAGGTTTAAAAATTCTCGGAAAATTTTGACAATTTATAAGGTGGACACATGAATAAACATTTATTGGCTAAAATTGCTTTATTAGGCGCTGCTCAGCTAGTTACACTCTCAGCATTTGCTGATGTTCCTCTAACTCCATCTCAATTTGCTAAAGCGAAATCAGAAAACTTTGACAAGAAAGTTATTCTATCTAATTTAAATAAGCCACATGCTTTGTTGTGGGGACCTGATAATCAAATTTGGTTAACAGAGCGCGCAACAGGTAAGATTCTAAGAGTGAATCCAGAGTCGGGCAGTGTAAAAACAGTTTTTCAGGTGCCTGAGATTGTGAATGATGCTGATGGACAAAATGGTTTGTTAGGCTTTGCTTTCCATCCTGATTTTAAAAATAATCCTTATATCTACATTTCGGGTACATTCAAAAATCCGAAATCTACAGATAAAGAACTCCCGAACCAAACGATTATTCGTCGATATACTTATAACAAGTCAACTGATACGCTTGAAAAGCCAGTCGATTTATTAGCAGGATTACCTTCATCGAAAGACCATCAATCAGGTCGTCTTGTTATTGGTCCAGACCAAAAGATTTACTATACGATTGGCGACCAAGGGCGTAACCAGCTTGCTTATTTATTCTTGCCAAATCAGGCACAACATACGCCGACCCAACAAGAGTTGAATGGCAAAGACTATCATAGCTATATGGGTAAAGTACTACGCTTAAATCTTGATGGAAGTATTCCAAAAGATAATCCAAGTTTTAACGGGGTGGTTAGCCATATTTATACGCTCGGACACCGTAATCCGCAGGGCTTAGCATTTACTCCAAATGGTAAATTGTTGCAATCTGAACAAGGTCCAAACTCTGATGATGAAATTAATCTCATAGTTAAAGGTGGTAACTATGGTTGGCCAAATGTAGCGGGTTACAAAGATGATAGTGGCTATGCCTATGCAAATTATTCAGCAGCAACCAATAAGTCACAAATTAAAGATTTAGGGCAAAATGGAGTAAAAGTAGCGGCAGGTGTACCTGTGACGAAAGAGTCTGAATGGACTGGTAAAAACTTTGTACCGCCGTTAAAAACTTTATATACCGTGCAGGATACCTATAACTATAATGACCCAACGTGTGGGGATATGACCTACATTTGCTGGCCAACCGTTGCGCCGTCATCTGCTTATGTCTATAAGGGCGGTAAAAAAGCAATTGCTGGTTGGGAAAATACATTGTTGGTTCCATCTTTAAAACGCGGTGTTATTTTCCGTATTAAGTTAGATCCAACGTATAGTGCGACTTATGATGATGCGGTACCAATGTTTAAAAGCAACAACCGTTATCGTGACGTGATTGCAAGTCCAGATGGGAATGTTTTATACGTGTTAACTGATACTGCGGGAAATGTCCAAAAAGATGATGGTTCTGTAACGAATACATTAGAAAACCCAGGATCTCTAATTAAATTTACATATAAAGCTCAGTAATACAGGTCATTAAAAAACCGATCTACATAAGATCGGTTTTTTTAACTTAAGAAAAATTATTCAGTTACGACTAATACCGGTAAATGAATTTCTCCTAAAAGAGCTTGAGTCACACTTCCTAAGAAGAACTTTTTAAACCCTTTTCGACCATGAGAACCAATCACTAATAGGTCTGCTTTGAGTTCAGTAGCGGCTTTAATAATTTCTGTATGAATTGTTTGACCCTCAACAATTTTTGTTTCAACAGAAATTCCATGTTGGCTAAATTGTTCTTTCGCTTGGTCTAAAATACCCTGAATAGATGCTCTAGCTTTATTAAAGTAATCCTGTGCTAATTCTGTACTATCAATGAATTCTACAGAAATAAAAGGATCTATGGTAAGCGCATATACTAGAGTCACTTTACTACCAAAGGCCTTAGCAAGTGCTGCTGCATGATTGACAGCAATGAGTGAAGTAGGAGAACCATCGACTGGAACCAAGATATGGTGATAACTCATATATTGCTCCTTATTGCCCTGTGACAATGTATGGTGCCAAAACACCGATTTATTATCTTTATGCTTATATTATGAACAATTTTTGAAAGATTATTGTTTATTTTTAGTATGGAGAAAAGTAAGAGATTTTATTATAAATTTTATCTTAAACCATGATAATGACTTTCTAAGTAAGGCTGATTCTGTTTAAGTATTGAAATGACTTGATTGGCATCTATAGCAGATTCAAATAAAAATCCTTGGCCTATACTATATCCAAATTGTCGAAGTAGTTCTTCTTGTTCAGGGGTTTCAATTCCTTCTGCAATAAGCCCCAGTGATAAATTCGGAGCGAGTAATCCGATTGCTTGGACTATCGCATAAATTGATGGGTCATGTTGCATTTTTTGAATAAAACTACAATCTACTTTTAAACTGTCAATTGGATAGTCACGAATATGGGTGAGCGAAGAGAAACCTGTACCAAAGTCATCTAACGCAATATGTACGCCATGTTGTTTTAATTTATTAAGTGCGCGGATCACATATTCTGAACCTCGATCACCCAGCATGTGTTCAGTGACTTCTACTTCAATATAATGTGTTGGAATTTGAAACTGATTGATCTTTTTCAAAAGCCGTTCAGCATAGTTGTCTCTTAAAAACTCAACTGGAGCAGCATTGAGTGAAACAGGAAGGGGTTTGATACCAAGATCTATCCATTTTGCAATATCACGTAAAACTTGATGTTGCATTGTTTCACCGATTTTACTCGCTAAATTATAATCTTTAAAAGCTTCTGCAATTTGAGAAGGATAGCCTCTTTGAGCGGAAGTTGTATGCCATCGCAATAAAGCTTCAAAACCTACAACACGATGAGTTTTTAAATCTACTTTAGGTTGATAGTAGGGCTGAATAGTATGATGACGAATAAGCTGACGTGCTAAATGAAGCTGAGAAGCGACTGTTTCGGTCATTTGCATCATGCATGGGTCATACATGCGAATACCACCACGACCACGTGCTTTTAAATCATGCAATGCCATATCTGCACAACTGAGTAAACCTGATTGGTCGACGGCATCTTGAGGATAAATCGCACAACCAATACTCATACCACCATTTAGAACATTGCCTAAATAGGTAATCGGTTGATTTAGCTGCTGAAGTAAGATTGCGGCTAAGTCACGCACATCACTTTCAGATTTAAGGTTATTAATAATAACCGCAAATTCATCTCCACCCAGTCTTGCGACAAAGCATTTTTCATCATCAACACAATGACTAAACCGTTTGGATAAAACTTTTAAAAGATGGTCGCCTGCGCTATGCCCTAATGTGTCATTAATATGCTTAAAATGATCAAGGTCAATTAATAGCAACCCCACACTTGTTTGGCTATCTTTTGAATATGCAAGAGTGCGTTTAAGTTGAAATTTAAATGAGCGCCGATTACATAATCCGGTCAGCTCATCTCTTTCACTCATATTTCTAAGTTGGTTTTCTGTCAGATGCTGTTGAGTGACATTACGGGATACACAGAGTATTTGTATGATTTCACCATTTTCCCGATGAATCGGGGTAAGCATATTATCCCAATATTCGGGGTCCTGATCTGGTAAACAACTCATTCCAGCGAATCTGGCAACTTTGCCTTGAAGGGCTTTTTTTAAAGCCACACGTCCACGTTTACGAATATGAGGTGGCAATAGCTCAAGCCATTTCATTCCAAATTTTGTTTCATCAACAGGAACACCTAGAGCGAGGCATCCTGATTTATTCATATGAGAAACTGTGCCGTCTACATTTAATACTTTAATACAATCTACACTGATGTCTAACATTTGATTTTGTATTTCAATATTCTTTTGCAAGTTTTGTTGCTCTTGAATATCGTGATCAATATCTAAAAAGCTGACATACCATTCGCTGGCTAAAGAAGAGCCACGATATTTAGATGCTTGAATCGAAAGTTTGCACCATCTATATTGATTGCCACTTTGTAAAAGTCGGCATTTTAATTCTATTCTTTTTTGCAGGCGAATTGCTTCGAGCCATCTATTTTTGACTTCGTCTAAATCGACAGGAGATATAAAATCTAACCATTGCTGTGGTAATGGAGAAAAAGTATCCTGCCAATATTCTGTACACTCTACATTGCAATATAATATCAAGCCATTTTCATCACTGACCCAAGTTGGTAGTGGAATTTGCTCAACAATAAAATGCTTTTGGGTGTTGTTCGACATTGAAGTCATAACATGCCTAGAAAGATTGTATGGGCGGGTAATCTAATTATTAGTCGTTATTGTAATCTTTCTGTAGTAATCAAAACAGTAATAAATAAATTTCAATTGTCTTTTTTTTGAACTAAAATTGAGATCTTAAATAAATTATATACTTAATATTTAATTTATGTTTTTGTTATTTATTAATTTTTATCTGTCTTAAGTTAAAAAAAGATTTATGCTTATTTTTGTAAAAAACTTATTAAAACAGAAGCTTATATTTGTCTCTGCAGAACTATCTTAATAAAAGCCATGAAAATAAATTATAAAAATGAGAAGAATTAAATTGTGAGGATTAAAATATTAATAAGCCAAAATTTAACCATGATATATAAAGACGGGGAGGTTTTTAAAAGTCTAAACAAATACAATAACCACCATTAAGTTTACAAAAGTAATATAAAATAAAGGCTTATATTATCGTAAAATTCTTTTCATCAAGAAGGATATATATTTCCTTTTTGTGCATTTTATAGCCTACATTTTCCCCAAGATGTAGGTTTTTTTTATTCTTAATTTTTGACCTTATAATCTTTAAATATTAAAAATAAAAAAAAGCCAAATGGCTTTTTTATACAGTTTCAGGTTTTTTCAACTCTTGTTGAATATAAAGATTCATATAATATTGTTCAATATAATCATCAGCATAGTTGTTTGCTAAGGTTTTTGTTGCCACTCGTTCATGTTTTAAATAGCAGTTTGATTCAAGGTCTTTTTCAAGTACCCACCATTGACGGTTAATACGACGCACTTGAAACTTGTCACTTTTGTATTTTCTTTTAGCCATTTTCAAAAATTTGCTATGCAGTTGTTGAAAGAGAATTTCTACTGGAGTTAAGGACTCAAGTCAACAGATGAGAAGTTAATTGCTTATTTTATGTGAGGTGTTGTTTCTATCAATACCCAGACGAGGCATTAAAATAGAAAAGCTCTCCTAAGAGAGCTTAATAAGATATCTATCCTATTTTTAACGAGAAAGATTCTTTAAAAGTAATTTCAAACTTTCCATCATTTTCTCTAATTGCAAAGGGGTGATACCTTCGAAAGATTGTTCGAGTACTACGCTGGTTAGATCATTAATCTTATTGATCATTTCAGTACCTTTGTCTGTAAGTACTACGCGGGTGATTCGACCATCGGTCTGACAAGAATAAGTTTCCACCAAACCTTCATCTTTTAAACGATAAACAATCTTGGTAGTCGTCGACATTTTTGAAATAATCATATCTGAAAGTTCAGAAACACTCGCATGGGGCTTACTACTTAAAGCCAACATAATGCGTCGACGTGAGTTATCTAAACCATATTTTTTTAAAGCATTATCAATGTTTTGTACATACTGAGCATGTACTTGAGTAATCCAATAATATGGAAAATCTTCAAGAGTAAAAGATTCTGTTGTAGGTAAAAAACGCGCATACTTCTTTGTCATTGACTTTTCCCCATACCTTGGTGGATCGCATTTCTGGTGAACTATCTTAATAGTTGAAAAATATAGTTTCATCAAGCAAGTTATATCAGGACTTTACTTGGTGAGCAAAATTTATATAGCTAAATTTAACAATGACATGGTTTAAAGGACCTTGTCTTGATAAGTTTTCCTATACTTTGCATAAACTAAAAATACTCTTCTACTATGGTCAAAGTTTGTTGAAAGTTAATGTGACTTGATGAGTCATAGCCATTAATTCCTTAAAATCTTTGAACAGATATACAAGATTGCATCTAGGCTTGCTTGATCGTTAATTGAACGATATTGGCTTACAAGCGCATCGTAGAAAAAAAATTATGATTTGAACGTGGCATTGAACGAGATAGTTTTTGTCTCTAAAGTCATAATTATTAAAAATTAAGATATTTAAATAATAAATATTTATAAATATCAATTACTTGTTTTGTTATGTGGTTTGTGAAATTTACCATACATTTAACATGAATCATCTATTATTTAGTGAAATAAATTTAATTTATTTATTAACTTATTGATTATTATATATAAAATTAAATAGTTGGTGGAATGGGGAACCTTATATATTTAGCTTTTTTGTCTATAAATTAAATTTTTAATAGCTCTTACTTTAGGTGATTGCTTAATTATTACTCTAATAAATTGTATTTTAATTGTTATTTTTTGTTTCATTTACTATAGTGCGCACTCCAATAAATACTGATAAAACTTTTGGCTTAAACATGAAAAAATTATTACTTACTTCGTTGATTGCTTTAACTTTGGGAATTAATGGTTGTGCAACTATTGTTTCTGGTTCTTCACAAACAGTCACTTTCACTAGTGTTCCAGAGTCTGCAACAATTGAGATTAAAAATCGTAAAGGAGTAAAAATCCATACTGGTCAAACTCCAGCCACTGTAAGCTTGAAAAAAGGAGCTGGTTATTTTAAACCTGAAAGCTATCAGGTGAGTTTTAGTAAAGCAGGTTATCAAAGTAAAACTGTAGAGGTTACTGGGACATTAAGTGGTTGGTATTTTGGTAATATTCTTTTTGGCGGTTTAATTGGAATTTTAATTGTAGATCCTGTAACGGGTGCAATGTTTAAATTAGCTCCAAAAGATGTAAATACAGTTTTAGAGTCTCAGAATTTATCTTCTAAATCGCAAAAAGAGCCTACTTTAACTGTAATGTTGGCAGAGGACGTGCCAACACAGATTATGGCAAGAGCTATTCAAATTAAGTGATATGAATAATATAAAATTGATTGTTGAATACTCTTCAATTTAAGATTTTTAATTAAGCATATAAAACTTATAAAAAAGGGAGAATTTATATTCTCCCTTTTTTAATTATGCAGTAGTCACAATTTTTTCTTCTATTTTTTTCTTAACAATCGCATAGCTTATGCCTGTAACGATACTACCTGCTGCAATGGCAGCAAGATATAGCCAAGCATGGTTAATTGCATTGGGAATTAAAAGAACAAATACGCCGCCGTGAGGAGTAACTAATTCACAATGGAATAATGCAACAAGTGCTCCAGTTACAGCGCCACCTAAAATACAAGTTGGAATAACACGCATTGGGTCTTTAGCTGCAAAGGGAATAGCACCCTCTGAAATAAAACATAAACCTAATACGAAAGCAGCCTTACCTGCATCTTTCTCTCCTGTACTAAATTTATTTTTAGCAATGAAAGTTGCAATAGCCATACCAATAGCGGGAACCATACCGCCCGCCATTGTTGCTGCCATTGGCATATAGGTATTTGTTGTCAACAATCCGACAGTAAAAGCGTAGGCTGCCTTATTGATTGGACCGCCTAAATCGATACACATCATGCTGGCTAATATAATTCCCATTAACACAGCATTTGTTGTACCCATGTTATTTAAGAAGTCTTTCATTAACTCGAAAATATGTGCTACAGGTTGTCCAACTACGTAGAACATAATGAGACCGACAAATAATGTACCTAATAATGGAATAATTAAAATCGGTTTAAGTGCCTCTAAACTTGTGGGAAGTTTAAGTTTTTTAGCAATAAATAGTGCGATATAACCCGCAAGAAAACCTGAAACAATACCGCCTAAAAAACCTGCTTGTAGTTGAGAGGCGAGTAACCCTCCAATTAAACCAGGTGCAAGACCAGGGCGATCAGCAATTGAGTAGGCAATATAGCCCGATAACATCGGTACCATGAGCATAAATGCGGCAGCACCAATTTGTTTTAATATGGCGGGTAAGCTACCTGCTTGTTCAGCAGCATTCAGACCAAAGCATAAGGAGAGAGCAATTAACAGACCTCCAGCCACCACCATAGGCAACATAAAAGAAACACCAGTTAAGAGATGTTTATATACGCCAACTTTTTCGGTTTTATCTTTATTTTCTGTCGATGCTTGTTGCTTACCTTGTTCTAAAACTTGCGCATTGCTGATTGCTTCAGCAAAGGTTTTATCGGTTTGTTTTAGAGCAAAACCTGTACCACACCGATAAACACGCTTACCTACAAAACGGTCTGTGTTAACTTCAATGTCAGTCGCAAGAATCACAATGTCCGCTTCAGCAATAGCTTGAGCTGATAAAATATTTTTTGCACCAACAGAACCTTGTGTTTCTACTTCAATCTCATACCCAAGCTTTTCTGCACCTTGTTGTAAAGCTTCAGCAGCCATAAAAGTATGTGCAACACCTGTAGGACATGCAGTGATTGCTACAAACTTTTTAGTAGTAGTTACTGTCAAGCTATTATCACTTAGCCAATCTTGAGCTGGCTTAAAGTGATCTAAGGCAGTTTGGAAAGCTGTGTGAGCATCATTTTTTATCTCTTCAATGCTAATGAATGATAATGGATGTGTACCAAAACTATTAAGATCTTTCGGGCGTTGTCCAACAACAATGACTTGGTCAAAGTTTTTACTTATTTCGAATTCATCAAGCGAAATAATGTTATTTGGATAACCCTGTTGGGATGCGACTTGTGCAAGTTTCCGAGCTAAAATCAAAGCATTGACTTGCTGTTGCGGACTATTAATGACAAATAATAAATGTTTAGCAGTTAGCATCAGATTCACTCAATGAATTGATTGTAGTTTGGGCTTTTAACTGGTTTAGCGTTTCAGCATTGGGAATACGAAAGCCAATTTGTGTGACAGCATTGCTTGCGATTGCGGTAGCAGTTTTTAATGTTTCTTCATCAGAGAAGCCATTTATTAAGCCATGAATCATACCTGCTAAAAGAGAGTCACCTGCACCAACGGTACTTTTAACGATCACTTTAGGGGCTTTGGCATGAAGTGGGTGAGTGTCGTGTAGCCAGTTTACACCGTCTTCGCCCATCGAAATAACGACATGCTCAATTTTAGCTAAGTTTTCAAAAAGCTTTTTTTGTTCAGCATAAGTCGTAGCAGGAAGCTGATAACTTTCTAGTAACTCATCTGTATTTGGTTTAATCATCCATGGTTGACATTCAATTGCAGCGACCAATGCTTTACCACTTGTATCAAGTGCAACTTTTTTCCCTTGCTGCTGAATGAGCTTAATAAGTTGCTGTAATTCATCAACACTAAAACCTTGTGGAAGGCTTCCGGCAATGGCAACTACATCTACTTGTGGCAAAATTATTTCGATTTTTTGAAAGAGGTTCTTTTTATCTAGTTCAGAAACTAAGAAACCTTTTCCATTTAAATCGGTCATACGCCCAGAATGTTCAGCAATTTTTATATTTTGACGAGTCTCGCCCTCAATATAAATAAACTCAGGTTGGAATTGAGCTTCTTTAAAATGATCATCAAAAATTTGTTTGTTCGTTGTTCCTAGAAAGCCAGAAACAATAACTTCATGCCCCAAATCTTTTAGAACTTGTGCAATATTTAATCCTTTGCCTGCTGCATGTATTTCTACAGATTCTTGGCGATTTACCTCGCCAACCTGTAACTCATTGAGTTGTATCGTTACATCAATTGCAGGATTTAAAGTAATTGTTAAAACTTTAGCCATTACTGTTCCTAATCTTTAGATTTCTTGTTCGGATAACTGACGTACAGCAGTGGCGCTCTCACATTCTAGTGCGCGTTTTGCAAGCGCTTGAGCTTGGCTGTAGTTAAGTGTACGAATTTGGGCTTTTACTAAAGGAATACTATTTGGAGACATGCTGAGCTCATCTACGCCTAATCCCATAAGAATCGGTACAGCTTTTGGATCCGCTGCGAGTTCTCCGCATATACCCACCCATTTGCCATGTTTGTGCGCAGCTTTTACAGTATGATCAATCAATTGCAAAATACTTGGGTGGAGGCCGTCTGCTTCAGCCGATAGGATAGGGTGACCACGGTCAATAGCTAAAGTATATTGGGTTAAATCATTTGTTCCTATACTGAAAAAGTCCACTTCTTGAGCAAGAATAGGCGCAAGTAAGGCAGCAGAAGGAACCTCTATCATAATACCAACTTGTAAGTTGGCGCATGGATGTGCAGCTTTAACTTCATCAAGAATAGCTTTGGCAGCACGCCATTCTTCCACACGGCCAATCATTGGAAACATGATTCGTAAAGGACGATCATCTGCGGCTTTAAGCAAAGCGATAAGTTGTTGACGTAACAGCTCTGGCTGTCTTAGTGTCAAACGAATACCTCTTAAGCCTAAAAATGGATTTTCTTCTTCAGCAATTGGAAGGTAAGGAAGTGGTTTGTCACCACCTACATCAAGAGTACGTACTACAAGTGGGCGACCAGCAAGGGCATCTAGCACAACACGATAATCTGCTTCTTGGGTAGCTTCACTTGGAGCACTGCTATGAGCCATAAAAACAAGCTCTGTTCTAAGTAAGCCAATTGCTTCTGCGCCACATTCAACTGCATGACCTGTAGCTTGAACTTTTCCTAAATTGGCAGCAACTTCGATTTGATGTTGATCTAGGGTAATCGCAGGTTCTTGGCTGTGACGTTCAGCCTCTTCACGAATTTTTTGTTGAAGCTCTCGTTCTTGTTTTGCTTGTTCGATTTGCTGAGTGTTAGGGTTTAATACAAAAGTTCCTGTATCTCCATTAATTAAAAGAGAACTCTTTTGTTCAATCTCTAGTACTTGATCACCAGCACCAACAATTGCTGGAATACCTAACGCACGAGCAACAATAGCGCTATGTGCACTTGCACCGCCTACAGCTGTCAAAATGCCTGCTACTCGATCTTTATTAAGGCGAGCCACATCACTAGGGCCCACATCATACATGATCAAAATATAAGGCTCTTTAGGCTCCTCGATAATAACTTCACCACAGAGCTGTGCTAAAACCCGATCGCCAATATCACGTAAGTCTGTAGCACGCTCAGCCAGTAATCGGTCTGGTAAAGCTGCTTGCTCTTTAGCTGCTGCTTCAATATGTTCATGCCAAGCAGCAGGAGCAGAAAGGTTTAAGTTAATCTTTTGATAAACACCATTAATAAGATCTGGGTCGTCTAGCATTTCCAAATGCGCTTGGAAAATTTGTTTAATTTCAGCTACTTCAGATTTTGCAATAACTTGGTGAATATTATTTTTAACTGCGTGAAGAGCAATATCAAGTTTTTCTTTTTCTGCTTTAACGCTTAAACCCATACGTTCATATTGATAAACCTTAGGTTTGATGACATGTACAGGGCCAAAAGCTAGACCACTAGAAGCTGGAATACCTGTATTTGTACTGAATGTTTTCGGGTGTGATTTTACTGTTTGAGGCGATTGAGCTTCTTGGGTATCTGAAGATTGAATAGGTTCAACTTCTTCTCCTAAACCTTGTTGCACAGCCTGAATAATTTTATCTAAAGCTTCAACAGCATCTGTTTCTGGCTCGGCAATAAAACGTAAAGTTTGACCACGTTTACATCCTAAAGCCAAGAGGCGCGTCAAACTTTTGGCCGAAACAAAATTACCATCGTCTACTGCGACCTGAATATCACCTTGAAAACTTTTAGTTAAGTTCACCAACTGAGTCGCTGGTCGAGCATGTAATCCATGGGCATTGGCTAATACAACCGAACGATGAGGCCAATCTGGAATAACATCTGCACCAATAATCTTAGCAATTTCATTTGGTGTTTGTGTTTGATCTAGCTGTGCGACTTGTTCTGGGTTAAATAAAATATCAATCAGTCGGTTAAATCTTTGACTATCTAACTGCTCATTAGCAGCAATACAGACGAGAGTATTTAGTTTTTGCCCACCTACATCTAAAGCATAGCGTGGTTTTACAATACTGATTGCTGGTTGTTGAACAAACTTACTGCTAGAAATAGACCAGATCTGGTCTTGTAACTGGATAACTTGATCTGGCTCAAGTGAGCTTAAAAAACCACATTTTACGAAATTATGTTTTTTGAGAATTTGAGAGGCTGACCACAATAAGTCTTCGATATCTTGAGTTTCAATTTCAGTTTGAATTAAATTTTCATGCAGTGTTAAGGATAGGGGTTGAGCTTGTAATAGTTCAATAATTTGCTCAGGTTGCGTCGCATTTTTTACTTGTTCACTTACATCCTGCATTAACGCTCTAGTTAATATTTGTAGTACTTGTAAATGCTCATCAGATTTTGCTGCAATAACAACAGCTAAATAAATCGTGTTTTCCCCATCCCAGATTATTCCTTCAGGAAAGTGAGCTAACCGAATACCTGTTTCTAAAATAAATTCACGAGATTGTGGCGTACCATGTGGAATAGCAATACCTTGGCCTAAATAGGTAGCGCTTTGTTGTTCACGATTGATGAGTCCTGTTATATATTCAGGCGTAACTAACCCATCTTTTACTAATATATCTACTAGACACTGTAATGCATGCTTTTTATCAACAGCATGTTGATTCATATGAATATGTCGAGGCTCGAGTGCTAGCATACTTATCCTTGAACAATTTCTTAGGTTTTAACTAAAACAGAAAAAAAGAAGCTGTTTGTATTAAAATAGGTTGGTTTACCTGTTTTTAAACAACAGCTTCAGACAAATTACCATAGCAGAACTTTAAGTTTATATCGACGTATTTACGTAAATAATGCTTATTAAAAATACAAAGGAATCACGACTTAATATATTTTAGTTTCTTATGGTAACTATAAATTTAATAAAGTTATTTTATAAAAAGGGGACTGCTAATAATAAAAAAACCTCTACACCGGATTACGGGCATAGAGGCAAAAACTAAAGGATAGAATTTAAATTATTATTGAATTTCTTGCTCTAAGACTGACCACAGCTTTTGATGTGATTTTTTAAACATTAACATGTGCCCAATTGATTTATAGCCGAGTTTTGTTGGGTTCAGTTCTAGCATTTTAGTAGATGCATTCGGATATAAACTTAATAAATCTGCAACGTTGTGTTGAGTGGCAATTTCATCATCACTTGCCCAAATAGAAGTAATAGGGCAAATAATTTCAGTGTGAAAGTCATGAAAAATAGTTTTACCAATAGCATTTTTCACATAGCCCGGGTGACTACAAAACTCTCTCCACTGTTGTGCGACTTTCTTAGGCAAGTTTTCACCCATTCCAATAAATTGAGTAGCACCATAGCCCTTTAAAGTACTCGAAATTGGAAAGATAACGTTAAACATGACAGGGGCTAGAAATTTTGTTTTACCTTTAAGTCCTTTTACATGGCCTGTAGAGCCTGCTACTGCAACAACTTTTGCTACTTTATGAAAATTTGGCACAATCCCTAGCAGTTGCCCACCCGCACTATGGCCAAGAAGAGTAACTTTTTCTGCTTGGGTTTTTTCTAATAAAGTTTCAATTGCACAAGGGATATCAAGCGTTCCCCAATCATTAATACTCGCTGTACTTTGCTTTAAAGGCCCATGCAATGAATCTCCAATTCCACGGAAATCAAAGCTTAATACATCATAGCCTTGCTGACTTAACCATGTAGCAAAAGAATGATAAAAGTTTTTGGTAATACCGGTTGCTGGACAAATCAAAACAGGATGTACCGATTTCTTTGATTGAGTTGGATAAAATTGTGCAGCAAGTTGATAACCATCTTCGCAGGTCATCCAAAATGATTCAAAAGTGTTATCCATAATATTACGTAATGATTAGCTTATTAATGACTTTAATTTACATGAGTTCCAAAACGATACTTGATTAAAATGTGACTATAAAGTCAAGATTTGTGCTATACAGCTCATTAAATTTTAATAAAACGAATAATTGGAAAAAAGATGGATTTACCGAAAGCTGTACAGTTAGCAATTGTGTTTAGTGGCATATTTTTATGGGTAGGAATGTTCACAGGGGTGTGGAAGTATTGGCAAATACGCCGTTCAGAGTTACATCGTGCCCACTATTATGTTGACATTGCTCATCGCAGTAGCTTGCTATATGCGGCTGCTAGTCTCATTCTTGCTGTATTGAGCTATTTTACTGTTTTAAATGAAAATGTTGCTTTGTGGTGTGTGTTAGCGAATATTTTCTTTTTTAGCTTTTCAATATTGGTTTATATCATACATGGATATTTACAGGACACGACAAATCAATTCAAAACGCCACATCGATTGGGCAGATTTAATTTACCAGCGTGGATGATGTCTTTAATGATGGTGGGATTAATTGTGACTGAATTATTGGCTACAGCTATTTTAGTTATTGGAACAATTTTTTTATTTGTAGGTGTATAAAAATGGATGATTACTCATCCATTTTTTAAGAATTCAAATTTTGTTGACTAAGACGTCTTTTAGCTAGTTTTCGCATCTTATGATCGACAAAGGCCCACACACAAAATATGAAAGAAACGACCATCGCATACATAAAGTATTCGGGCTTCAGATTTCCTTTAATCATACCTTGAAACAGTAAAGTCAGCATAAGAGCAAGCGGTGTTACTCCATAAACAACTGAATCTTTGCTGTTCAGAGTGTTAATGAAGACTTGTTTGTTGAAATGTAATGATAACATCTCCATCCCTCCTTGTGGTTGCGCTAAAACCTAATGTTTTAGTCAAGAATAAGTTTTAAGTTTAATGTTGTACTGCTATTTTTGATTCAGTTCAATAGCAAATAGAAAATTTTTTGAGCAGTTTTATAAAAACCTCTATATTTATAAAGGTTTAAAGTATTAAAAAAGTAAATGTTTAATATTTTTGTATGAAATACTTATTTTTTTAGAAAAGAGAAATTATTTAAATGAAAAGTGTATTAATTTCTCTTTCCTGTAGTTTTACTTTAGCTATTATATTTTTTTAAAAAAACTATCGATCGCATGTTGAGCAATTTCTGCATCTTCGAAAGATTGAACACCAGATACACCAATAGCACCTAAAATTTCACCTTCATAAATAATTGGTATTCCACCTTCTAACATCCCTTTAGCACTAGGCATACTTAAGAAACCAAGACGCCCACTTTTTAGAAGTTCTTCGTAAAATTTTGACGGTCTACCTGATATTGAAGCGCATTTTGCTTTTTCTAGGCATAGATGTGTAGTTAGAGGAGAAGCACCATCTAATCGTTTCATGAATAATAGAGAGCTTGTTTCATCAACAATGGCAATGCTGACTTTAAAGTTGTGTTCAATTGCATATTTTTGAGCTTCTTCCATTAAAAACTCTGCATCTGCTAATGTTAGGTAATATTTAGTTTTCATTGTTGCTCTTCTTTCCTGAGTAGCTAAAAATTATTTTAGTGTAATTTTACAGTAAAAATTAATTATATCTATAGTTGATTTGTCATTAAAAACTAGTGTGGAAATAAAATGCTGGTTGGGTAAACACAGCATTCTATTCAATATATAAAATCATGTTTGGATAAAACTCGATTTCAAAAAAGTCACTAGATTAAATGCTTTTGAATTTAACTTTGTCGATAATTACGGTAACTGCAAGAACAACTAAAGATGGGATCAACCAAGCTAAGTTTTGTTCATTTAATGGTAAATGTTGAAGGAATTCAGGTAAATAATTGCTGAAGCCTGCAACTTTAAGACCATCGATAATACCGAAAATTAAAGCAATACTTGTTACTGAACCGACAATGAAAGAAGGCTTGTGCCAAAATTTCCAGAAGAAGCTCAGCATAATCACTACAATTGCTGGTGGATAGATTGCACTTAAGACAGGTACTGAAATAGCAATTAGTTTAGTTAGGCCAAGATTCGAAATAATGAAAGAGAAACCAACTAAAATAAATACTAAAAGCTTATATGGTAATTTCGTTAACTGAGCAAAGTACTCACCACATGCACAGGTTAAGCCAATTGCTGTAACCATACATGCTAAAAAGATTAGTCCAGTTAAGAATAATGAACCCATATTTCCAAAAGCATGTTGTACATATGCATGTAAAATTACTGCACCATTTGCTGCATTTGGTGCTACTTCATGGCTACCTAAACCTAATTTGAATAAGCTTAAATAAACTAAAGTAAGACCAACACCTGAAATGAGACTGGCAATAATTGCATATTTGGTGACTAACTTTTTATCGGTAACGCCGCGAGAGTAAATCGCTTGAATAATAACGATACCAAATACTAGTGCACCTAACGTATCCATAGTGAGATAACCGTTTACGAAACCCTCTGAAACCGGAGATGTGATGTAATGGTTGATCGGAGCCGGTACGTAACCCGCAGGAATCATCACTGCTGCAATACCTAAAATTGCTAAAGCAATAATTTTTAGTGGGGCAAGTACATGTCCTACAGTATCCAATAACTTGTTTGGATAAAGTGAAACTACAGTTACAAATGAAAAATAAATTGCGCTATAGATTAAAAGACTGCTACTTGAGGTTCCAAAATAAGAGGAAAAACCAATTTCATAAGAAACAGTAGCTGTACGTGGGGTAGCAAATAGAGGGCCGACTGATAAATAACAAACAACAGTTAAAATCAGACTTGCTACTCGACCTAAGGGAGAGCTAATAATTTCAATGGAACCCTGCATACGAGAGAGTGCCATGATGGTAATTACAGGTAAGCCGACAGCCGTAATTAAAAAGCCTAGTGCAGCTAACCATACATGCTCACCAGCTTGTTGAGCAACGATGGGAGGAAAGATAATATTGCCAGCCCCAATAAAAAGGGCAAAGGTCATAAAACCTAAGGCAATAATATCTCCGGTACGAAGATGTTGCATAAATTAAAGTTAATAAAAAAAGAAGGAATTTTAGAGCAAAAGTAATCATGATCAAGCGCTAATTTATGGGAAAAAGCTTTTTTTCAGGTGGTTAAAACCATATATAGTGTTATAAGCGTTTGTTTGGTTAAAGTATGTACTTGAAAAGCCATAAAAAGGAGAAAAGAACTTCTTTTTAAGTTCTGACTTTTTATAAAAAATATGTAAGAATAAAAACATAAATTTTTATTGTGAATGCCGAATATTTAAGCATTTTAGGCTTTTGGTCTGACTTATATTCATCCTAAAATATTTTGAATTACCTTAGGTTTTTGTAGGGAAGGGCATGTTTCTTGTCTGCGAGGATAGAATTGAATGAGAGCTTCTACTGTTACCATTAAAACTGAACAAGATCTGGAAAAGTTAAGAGTTTCTGGACGCTTGGCTGCACAAGTTTTAGAAATGATAGAGGCCTATATTAAACCAGGCGTATCTACTGAGTATTTAGATAACCTCTGTAATGACTATATTGTAAATAATTTAAAAGTTATTCCTGCTAATGTGGGATATCACGGTTTTACAAAAACGATATGTACTTCAGTCAATGAAGTTGTTTGCCATGGCATACCATCGCCGAATAAAATTTTAAAAGATGGCGATATTATTAATATTGATGTCGCAATTATTAAAGATGGTTATTTTGGTGATACGAGCCGCATGTATTTTGTGGGTAATGTAAATCCACAAGCAAAAAAATTAGTTGATACAACTTATGAGGCCATGGTTGCAGGTATTCACACTGTTAAGCCAGGAGCTACATTAGGTGATATTGGTTATGCTATTCAGTCGGTTGCTCATCGAGAAGGCTATAGTATTGTTCGAGAATATTGTGGACATGGGATTGGTAAGGTCTATCATGAACAACCTAATGTTTTGCATTATGGGCAGCGTGGGCAAGGTTTGGTTTTAAAGAAAGGAATGGTTTTTACCATTGAGCCAATGGTAAATGCAGGTAGACCGCAAGTGAAAGAGTTAAATGATGGATGGACCGTCATTACTCAAGATCATTCATTATCTGCTCAATGGGAACATATGGTTGCAGTAACAGATACTGGTTTTGAACTATTGACCCCATGGCCTGAAGGTGTGGGAAGCTATCCTGCAATTTGAAAAATATAAAAAAAGTTCGATAAATTATCGAACTTTTTTATTTTAACGCTCAGAAAGATTTTCTACTAAATAATCAATAAATACTCGAACAGCAGGTAGTAATCCTCGGCGTGATGGATATACGGCATGGAATATACCGTGAGCTGCTTTCCAATCTGGCAAGATTTGTACAAGCTGCCCCGATTTCACAAAATCTTCAGCCGCTGTGTCAGGTAACAATGCAATACCACAATTTTGACTCGCAAGTTGGGCGAGCATATAGATATTTGTTCCCATTACTGTTGGGCTAACTTTCACTTTTTTCTGTTGATTATCAGGTCCATGCAGGATGAATTGTTGATCGAGATGCTCTTCAGACAAACTTAAAATACGGTGTTCACTGAGTTGCTCAGGATTTTTTATATCCCCAAACTCATTTAAATAGGCCTGACTTGCGAATAAGCTTTGTTCTATAAGCGCAAACTGTCTAAGAACTAAACTTGGATCGTCATCCAGTTTTGAGCGAACTCGTAACGCGATATCAATCCCTTCATTAATCACATCTACTCGACGGTTACTGACCATCAGTTGCAAACGAATTTCTGGATATTTTTTTAAGAAAGCAGGTAGGATTTTTGGAAGTTGATTTTGAGCAATATCAACAGGAACGCTAACCTTCACTACACCTCTAGGTTGAATACTTAAGTGATCAACCAAATCATGGGCAGCTTGAGCAGCATTCATCATAACTTGAGCATGTCTATAAATATCCATCCCAATATCTGTAACAGCAAAATGACGAGAACTACGTTGAATTAAACGGACCCCCAAGTTTTCCTCTAAGCTGTAAACGCGGCGACTTAATTTTGATTTTGGTATATCCGTTACACGCTCAGCAGCACTAAAGCCACCATGCTCAACAACAAGAGCAAAACAATAAAAATCATCAAGATCGGTGAGCATTAAAATATCCTATTTCTGCAACAACCATGATTTTACATTATTATTTTTGCAACGATAATTCTTATACTAAATTTTTTGTAAGTGGGGGATAAATTCATTACTCATTGCTAGAAATAGCTTTTTGAAATTATATTGTAATTACGTTGTAATTTTAACGTATGCATTTCAAGTGCCTTTAGACATTGTCTATAGAAGTATTCATCATTTTCTTCTACACTATATTTTTCTCTACTTTTCAAATCTAATGCCTTATCAACTGATAGAACTTAACGATGCCTCTGCAAATATTGAGTGTCCATTTTGCAAACAAGCGATAATTGACTGGGCACAAGAACAGTATGTTCAGCCATGCGAACATACTTTATTTATTGCGATGGACTTGGGCTTTGAATTTGTTGCAGATCGATTTGAAGAGTGCATGAACCAGAGCGTGGATGAGTTACACGAAGATCCAAACATGAATATTTTTGAAGCTCTAACGACAACAGCTTATGAAAATTTGATTGTTTTAAAATCTGATTTAGGTGTGGAAGGTTTGTTTCGCTATGTTGGGGTAAGCGATCTTTAAAATTAAGAACATAAAAAAGCCAATCTATTGATTGGCTTTTTTATTATTTACGCTTCTGGTGCAGCGCTATATTGTTCAACTAGTGGTTTTAATTCACCATTTTGGAACATTTCTAGCATAATATCGCTACCGCCAATAAGTTCGCCATTTACCCAAAGTTGCGGGAATGTAGGCCAATTCGCAATTGCTGGTAACATTGCACGAATATCAGGATTTTCCAGAATATTTACATATGCAAATGGACGACCAATTTGACTGAGCGCCTCTACAGCACGTGCAGAGAAACCACATTGTGGAAACTGTGGAGTGCCTTTCATGTAAAGTAAAACGGGATGCTTCGCAATTTGATCGCGGATTAACGCTTCAGTATCACGTGCTTGTTCAGTCATAAATAGATCCTCAACTAATCTAGCAGCATTATAGGGGGTGTTTATGTTGCTTTGCAAACCACCTTAATGCTTAAAGTTGCATTGAATATTCAATATTTTATTGTATAAACCGAAGTGATAGCGAAAAGCAGACGAAATTTTAGATAAATGATTGATGAGACTTTCCATCAGAGCCAGTTTTTGTTTATATAAACCCTTCTAAAAACCTCATACAGACAGAGTTCGTTATGACTGATATTACCCTAGCTCCAGTACAACCTGATCAACCATCACACTTAATGGCTACTTATGGTCGCCAAGCGATCAGTTTTGTACGAGGCCGAGGGGCATATCTATATACTGAAGATGGTACGGAATATCTAGATGCTTTAACGGGTATTGCTGTATGTGGTTTAGGTCATGCACATCCAGTTATTGCAGAAGCAATTGCAGAACAAGCTGCAACCCTTGTGCATACAAGTAATCTATTTGAAATTCCTTGGCAAACTGCTGCTGCTCAGAAGCTTGCAGAGGTTTCTGGTATGCAGGAAATCTTCTTTTCAAATAGTGGTGCTGAGTCAAATGAAGGTGCGATTAAGATTGCTCGTAAATTTGGTACTCAACAAGGCGTACGTTTACCAAAGATTATTGTGGCAGAACAATCTTTTCATGGTCGTACTTTAGCAACACTTTCAGCAACTGGTAATAAGAAAGTACAAGATGGCTTTGCTCCTTTAACCAATGATTTTATTCGTGTGCCATTTGGTGATGTAGAAGCAATTCAAGAAGCTGCATTGCAGCATCCAGATATTGTTGCAATTTTGATTGAACCAATTCAAGGTGAGGGTGGTATTAATACTGCTCCTCAAGGCTTTAGCTATCTTGAAGAAGTCCGTAATATTTGTAATCAGCACAACTGGCTAATGATGTTAGATGAGATTCAAACAGGTAATGGCCGTACAGGTAAATATTTTGCATATCAGCACACCAACATTGTGCCTGATGTTTTGACGACTGCGAAAGGACTTGGAAATGGTTTTCCAGTAGGAGCAGTAATGACACAAGGCAAAGCGGTTGGTTTATTAGGACCTGGTAGTCATGGTTCTACCTATGGAGGTACTGTATTAGGTTCTCGCGTGGTTTATACAGTAATTGACACAATTCAAAAAGAAAATGCTGTAGAAAATGCGGCAGTAGTGGGACGCTATATTGTTGATCAACTTCGCACACAGTTAGCTGACAAGAATGTTCAGGTGCGTGGTTTTGGTATGATGATAGGTATTCAATTACCTAAAGACTGTGCTGAACTCGTTGCCATTGCTCGTGATCAACACAAGCTTATTATCAACGTTACAGCAGGTTCAGTAGTTCGTCTTTTACCACCTATTAATATGACTCAAGAACAGGCTGATGAATTATTAGAGCGTTTAGTCGCTTTGATTAATAATTATCTTTAAGTTTCAGTATTAAAAATGGGCATCTATATGCCCATTTTTTATTTCGAATAATTAACCAGAGATATACTGCTTTAACTGTTCAATTAAATTTTTCTGGTCTTCCATTGCTGCTTTTACCAAGTCACCAATAGAGATAAAACCAACTAATTTTTCATTGTCTAATACAGGTAAGTGACGTAAGTGGCGATCTGTCATAAGCTGTAAACACTCTTCAACTGTGTTGTTTAGACTTACTGTAAGCACCTTAGATGTCATAATTTCAGCAACTGTAGTGCTATATGAAGAACGTTCCATCAGTGTCACTTTTCGCGTGTAGTCACGTTCAGATAAAATTCCGACAACTTTTTCGCCTTCAGCTACCACTAACGCACCAATTCCTTTATCAGCCATGATCTTAATCGCTTCAAGGACAGTGGCTTCAGGAGAAATTGTAAAAATATCTTGCTCTGATTTGTTTTTGATTACTTGTGCAACGATTGTCATTTCTTCTGTCCTGTGTTTTATCATTTTGTTTTAAATTAGCTTGATTTTATAAAAATGCAAATACTTCATAGTCATTCAAATACAAGTTTTACACTCAAGCGTTCAAAAAGCATTCTAATAGAGATTAAGAACCTAAAGAAAACTTTAGGCTCCTTGCCAGTGCGGATGTTTAAAAAAGAAATGTTGCATTTGTTGTGTAGATAGTTTCAACTTGCGATGAGAAGAATTAAACAAAGCTGGTGTAACGTTGAGGCGAGTTAAGGTTGGTAATAACGACTCGTGAAAATCTTTAGGAGTAATTCTTCTCGGTTTGTAATGTGGCCAATGCTCTTTAGCGTAGCGGTGAGCTTGTAATCCATTGAGCCAAAAAGGAAAAATAAAGTCTTCTTGATCTGATTTAATTGCCCAGCCCTGATGAAATAATCCCCAGAGAACTCCGCAATACATCATCGTTCTTAAAATATAAATTTTAATCATCAAGTCTTTTGAAACCGGTTGCAGATTGCTTAAACTATTCATTGTCAATTTAATGGTTCTTAACTTATCTTGCTTATTATAGAAAAATCGGATGACATTTCAGTTTAAACAGGTATCAAATCGTAAACAAATATTCCCAGCTATAAAAAATGTCACTTGAGAACGTCAATATGATTAAGGCGTTGACATTAGCGTAAGACAAATGAAGTGCATAGCAAATTATATTTATAGAATATTTTTACAGACATAAAAAAAAGCCACTTGCGCTATCACTGAAGTGGCGAAGTAAGACTTTATATAAATTGATAACTTTGGGTTTCTACGGGTACAAAAAACGCCACCTGAGCAAAACAAAGCGATTAAAGCTTTGGTGAAGCGCAAGAAGAGATAAGGGATGAATTGGTTTATATCAAATTTTTACAGACATAAAAAAACGCCACCTGAGCCATGACTGAAGTGGCGAAGTAAGGCTTTAGATAAATTGATAAATTTGGGTCTTTACGGGGTACAAAAAACGCCACCTAGGTGACGTCTTTTTATGCTTGCATTGTGGCTAACTTTTGCCAATATTGTGCTTTAAGTGAGTCACGTTCAACACGGAAACCTTGATAATACAATTCTGCTAAGAATAAAGCGGCTTTACCATGCCCAGCGCGAGCAACTTCTTCTAACTGTGCAACCGCATCTTGGAAATTCATTTGAGAGTGAATTGTGTTTACTGCAGTTGCATATACATGTTCTAAATCATGATGAGAGATACGTTGAATCATAGAAAACTCCTTATTGTAATTATGATTACTTTTTTCTAAAGGCTAGTGCCTTTAAATTAATTTAACTTAGAATTATTAAACTAATATTACAAATTGATGGATTTGTCAACTATTTGTCATTTCGTTTAGTTCACTATTAGGATACATGATTAAACATTATTCACAAATAATTTTGATTAAAATCAATATGAGAATAAAAGACAAGGAGAATAAAATATGACAAATACAATCGACGGCTTTGTTTTTGACACGCCTCCTAAAGAGGAACAAATCATAGAACTGGCCCATTACCACCGTAAATTATTAGATGAAGCTATTTTTCATGAGGAAATCCATTTAGGGGATTACTGTCTTGCACAGCGCAAAAGGGTGTTTGATTTTGCTGGGCATTTGGAACCCGCCCAAAAAAACTGGTTTTATCAAGTTTATGATGGGGAACTTCGAAAAATTGCTGATGAAGACGAATTGCATCCAGCAGATGCAGAAGAAGGGTTAAGTATTTTTGCTATGTTTTTAGTCTTGGTGATTATTGCGGCAATTTTATACTTTTCCGTCATTCGTTCACTAATAAGTTAAGCATACTCATACTATCCAGTAAGGTATGATTATTAACCTTACTGGATGTTTGATCTTGTACTTATGAGTATTGAACCCTACACTACACTAATTCGAGGTAGGTCATGCTCATATTCAAACAAAATTTTCTTAAATTAAAGTCTGAGTTAAAAGTTGATCAATGTTTTAACCTGTTTGTGGTTATTGTCATTGGCTGTATTTTTGTGCTGTCATATTTAGCATTACTTCGGCCTATTAGTCCGGATCAATATCAACGAATTATACAACTTTCTCATCAGGCTACTTATCCAAGAACTCAAGACATGGCTGAGTTGCTTATAGCTCAGTCAGAAATTCATCGGGCAGATTATTTAAAGTTAATGCATGCTTACCAATTTGAGGGTGCTCATATTAAGCAATATCCAGCACTCGCTCAGGAAGATACTCAGTAATTGGATTAATCAGGCTAAATCTTGGTTTCCAAAGCTTTTTGAGCACTATTGTGGCAGGCAAAATTTTGAATTTATGCTAAACTTTATCTTTTTAAACGCGCTGCTTTTCAAGGAATCCGCATGGAGCAACAATCGAATATGCAAAATAAATTCTTGATAGATGCTGAGATCGGTGATGACGATGTCACATTACCTAATTTACCTGCTATCGATGTTCCCATCGTTGAATCTCCTGTTAAATCGCAAGAAAATATTGAAGCAGCCAAAGTTGAATTAGCTTCTTCAGAAACTGCGGTTGAACAACCAAAAACTGGTTTTTTTGGTCGGATGAAAGAGGGTTTAACCAAAACTCGTCGTAATTTCGCCGATGGTATGGTCAATATCTTGATTGGTGGAAAAGAAATTGACGATGAGTTACTCGAAGAAGTAGAAGAGCAATTATTAGTTGCAGATATTGGTGTTGAAGCAACTAAAACGATCATTACCAATTTAACCGAGCGTACAGCTCGTGGTGATTTGATCTATTCCCACTCTCTATATAAAGCGTTACAAGAAGAGTTGGTTGCTTTGTTGGCCCCACGTGTTAAACCTTTACATATTGATCCTAACAAATCGCCTTATGTGATTTTAATGGTTGGGGTAAATGGCGTTGGTAAAACCACAACGATTGGTAAATTAGCGAAACGTTTGCAAGGTGAAGGTAAAAAAGTGATGTTGGCTGCTGGGGATACGTTCCGTGCCGCAGCAACAGAACAATTGCAGATCTGGGGTGAACGTAACGATATCTCTGTGGTAGCTCAAGGTCACGGAGCGGATAGTGCTTCTGTTATTTTTGATGCTTTTGAAAGTGCTCGTGCTAAAGGAATTGACGTATTAATCGCAGATACGGCAGGTCGTTTACATAATAAGAGTAACTTGATGGAAGAACTCAAAAAAGTTAAACGTGTGATGCAAAAAATTGATGCAACTGCACCTCATGAAATTATGTTGGTGGTAGATGCGGGTACAGGGCAAAATGCGATTAATCAAGTGCAAGAATTTGACCAAGCTGTAGGTTTAACGGGTATTACAATTACCAAACTGGATGGTACTGCGAAAGGTGGCGTGCTCTTTAATATTGCAAGTCGTACCCATGTGCCAATTCGTTTTATTGGTGTTGGTGAAAAAATTGATGATTTAAGACCTTTCTCGGCTAAATCATTTGTTGCGGCGCTGTTTGAAACTGATAAGTAAAACGGGTGTTAGCATTCAAAAGCTTCACTAAAACGTGAAGCTTTTTTTATATGTATATCTTTTTTTATTGTTGCGAAAATAAAACGAACTGTCATATTTTTAATGCTGATTATGAAAAATGACTTTAATACACTGTATTCATTCCCAAACAACGGCCCTTGGTCAATTAATAGGTAGGAAATAACAAAATGTCTACTTTCTTAGATAAAATTAAAAATCGTCGTACTATTTATGCAATTGGTAAAAATGTTGCATTAGATCGCACTAAAATCGAAGAAACTATTCGTGAAGCGGTTAAACATAGTCCTTCAGCTTTTAACTCGCAGTCTTCACGTGTGGTGACACTATACGGTGAATCACATGCTAAATTCTGGAATTTGGTTCGTGAAGCATTACGTAAAATTGTTCCTGCTGAAGCTTTTGCTGGTACAAACACAAAAATTGATAGCTTTGTAGCTGGCGTTGGTACAGTTCTATTTTATGAAGACCAAGCCGTTGTTAAAAGCTTACAAGAGCAATTCGAATTATATGCAGATAACTTCCCAGTATGGTCTGAACATTCAAGTGCAATTGCTCAATTTGCAACTTGGACTGCGCTTTCAGAGCTTGGTTTAGGTGCATCTTTACAGCACTATAACCCGATTGTTGATGCTGAAGCTGCTGAAGCTTTTGATGTTCCTGCAACTTGGAAACTACGTGCTCAATTAGTATTTGGTTCGGTTGAAGCACCAGCAGGCGAAAAAGCATTTATTAATGATGCTGATCGTTTCAAAACTTTCAACTAATTGAAAGTTAAAAAAGAGTACCTATTTAGGTACTCTTTTTTTATGTGTTTTTGGAATTAATAAAAAGGTTAAATCAACAAAAATTGATAAAATTCAAATGTATATTTAATAATAATAAATCGAAAAATTAGCGGGTCACTGCACTGTCATAAAATAGTCACAATCATATTGCATATTGCTCATGATTTCATAGCTTATCAAATATAGAGAAAGAGACAGATGACTTTAAGATTAGGTGTTGCTGCAATTGGTTTATTACTCAGTAGTTCGGTATTTTCAGCAGTTACAATTACAGCGCCAGAGGAAATTGTAATCCTTGCTGTGAATGGTCAAGAAGTCAATTCTGGGTTATTTCGTTCATCTAAAAATAATTATAAAGTTGATGCAGGTGAAACTAGCTTAAGCGTGCGCTATCAAGAATATTTTGAACATTTAAATGGTGAGCATGACATTGTTAAATCTGGTGTAGTCACAATTCAAACGCCTGCATTGCAAGATGGGAAAACTTATAAGCTTTCGATGGTAGATGTACCTAAAGATTATGAAAGTGCGAAAAAATATGCTGAACAACCAACAGTTGCTTTATACAGTGCAAATAATGAATTAATTGTGAAACAAACAGGCGCAAACAATGAAGCAAAACCATGGTTTGCAACTGGCTTGTTGGGTAAAGTAACTGACTTTACAACTAAATCATCTAAGCCACAGCCTGAAGCAGTGTATGCATCGGCTAAACCTACTTCCGCTCAAGTTGTTGTGCCAACTGCAACGTCTATGGCAGTAACAGGTGGAGTACAAACGAATGATCAACGTTTAGTTGAAACTTGGCAGAAGGCTTCTAAAGCTGAGCGTCAAAAATTTATGGCATGGTTAGCTGAACAATCAAATTAATTGCTATTTAAAATAAAGCCGATTTAATATCGGCTTTATTTTTTGAATTTTTATAAATAGCCTAAGTATACTTTATGAATAATTTAAATTTCCGTTTATCTTCATTTGCTGATATTCCACAGCTTGTAGATTTAATTAATAAGTCTTATCGGGAACAGCAGGGTCGAAGTTGGACAACAGAGCTAGAGTGGGTAAAAGGATTGCGTATTACAGAGCATCAATTGGAAGAACAACTACAACTTAGGAATTCAACATTATTGGTAGCAGAAACTGAATTTTCTAAAATTGTTGCGTGTATTGGGCTCACATTTGAAAATAGTCAGGTTGAGATTGGAACATTTTGTACGGATCCTCAAGTTCAAAATATGAGAGTGGGTCGGTCTGTTTTAGAGTATGCAGAGCAATATGCATTGAAAGAAGATCCACATCTGACTAACGCCGTAATGCATGTACTCGATGTCCGTTCTGAGTTGATAGCTTATTATGAAAGACGTGGATATGTGAAAACGGGGAATGAACAGCCATATCCAGTCGAGGCAAATGTAGGTGTGCCAAGGGTGCTTATTAAGTTAGTTGAAATGAAAAAAGACCTCATTTGAGGTCTTTTTGATTTAGGTTAAAAACCAGATGTAATAGCCTAAAAGCATGAGAGGCCAAGCCACCCATGGGCTAAATAGCCATTTCCATAACCAGAAGTTGGGTACGAAACCTACTCCATAAATAAAGCCACCAGAAATACCAATCATCACCAGCATAAGCTGGCTATGATTGTAGTGTCCATTAGCATCTAGCATGAGTGAAGGGTAAACCAACAAAATTGCAGCAAGAGGCAATGCCAACAGAAAAGAAAGGGCCATTGCAAATGCTTGAGCTTTTCGATGATTTGATGCTGTCATTGCTTTTGCCATCATTTATTCCTCATCTAAATTTTGGTGATGTTCGATATAAAGTGCACTGAGTACACCCGCAAAACATGCCATCAAAATGCCTAGGATCCATGCGAAATACCACATTGTGTTCTCCTTAATACAAACTATGAGAGTTTGACTCGATGTGTTTGTTGGTAATGACTCCCCACATTTTGTAATAAGACCAACTGGTATAGATCAAAATAAGAGGAACAAAAATGCAGGCTGCGACAGTCATAACGCCTAATGTAAGATGACTTGATACAGCATCCCACATCGTCAAACTAGAATTAGGGTTGATACTAGATGGAAGCAGGAACGGAAATAGGGCAAAACCAGCAGTTAAAATTGCTCCTACAATCATTAAACTTGTGCCAGTAAAACTTAAGCCCGCTTTTGCTTTTGAGGATGCAAAAATTGCGATGATGGCGCCTAATATTGCAAGAACTGGAGCAACTTTAGTCACTGGATAGGTACTGTAATTGTTCATCCAACCAGGATTGCTATTAGTCACCACTTCTTTAGCTAAAGGGTTGAGCGCAGCATTTGGATCTATGGCAACAGCATAGCTATAACCTGGCACTTGCCCGAAATAGAGCCATGCTCCAATCACAAGGAAACAAATTAAAAATATAATTGCCATAATTTGAGTAGCTTTGGCAGAGCGTTGTTTTAAAGCTTCATCTGTACGCAACATAAGCCATGCACCGCCATGTGCACAAAGCATAGATAAACTCACAACACCGCAAACTACGGCAAATGGGTTGAGAAGAGCAAAAAAGCTACCAGTATATTCAGAGCGTAAAGTATCGTCTAACCCGAATGGTAGGCCTAGAAATAAGTTACCGAACGCTACACCAAACACAAGCGCTGGAACAGCACCACCAATGCAGAGGCCCCAATCCCAAGAATTACGCCACTTGGTATTATCTAATTTAGAACGATAATCGAAGCCGACTGGTCTTAGGAAAAGGGCGAATAAAACTAACAACAGTGCCCAGTACATGCCAGAGAAGGCAACTGAATAGACCATTGGCCAAGCAGCAAATAGTGCACCGCCCGCGGTAATAAACCAGACCTGATTCCCATCCCAGTGTGGTGCAATCGTGTTGATTGCAGCACGGCGTTCACTATCGGTTTTTCCAACGAAAGGCATGAGAGCCATAGAACCCATATCGAAGCCATCAGTCAGAGCGAAGCCGATCAGAAGTACGCCAACTAACACCCACCAAATGATTTTTAATAGTTCGTATTCAATCATGATAAGGCCTCCCCATTAACAGCTGTTTTCGGTTCTTGCTTTTCAAAATGATATTTGCCAGTGTGCAGAGAGCTTGGCCCTAAACGAGCAAACTTGATCATTAAATACATTTCAATAATTAAAAGCGCTGTATAGAACGCTGCTAAGGCAAGAATCGAACCCCATACATCACCAGTACTTAAACTAGAAGTAGATAGGTGGGTTGGTAATATTTCACCAATTGACCATGGTTGACGGCCACCTTCAGCCACATACCAACCAGTTTGTGCAGCAATCCAAGGAAGTGGCAGTGCAAGCAATGCGTATTTAAGTAACCAAGGTTTGTTTTCAGCATTTCTTTTTGCTACAGCCCAAGTCGCTAAAATGAAAAGTAATAGCATTAAGAAGCCAGAGGCAACCATGGCGCGGAAAGAGAAAAATAGCGCTGTAACATTTGGAACAGTATCTTTTACAGCAGCTTTAATATTTTGCTCGCTTGCATCAACTACATTTGGTGCATATTTCTTAAGAAGTAAGCCATAACCTAGATCTTTTTGATTTTTCTCAAAAGAAGCCAATAACTCTGGTGAGCGATCGCCTGCACGTAATTTTTCAAGTTCAGCATAGGCAAGCATACCGTTACGAATACGGACTTCATGCTGCTGCATGAGGTCTTTAAGACCAGTAACTTCTTTGGTTGTTGAGCGAGTTGCAATTAAACCTAATGCATATGGAATTTTAACTGCATAATCTGTCCGCATTTCTTCATGATTTGGTACGCCAAACAAGGTAAATGGAGCTGGAGCAGGGTGAGTATCCCATTCTGCTTCAATTGCAGCGAGTTTAGTTTTTTGAACATCACCTAGCTCATAGCCAGATTCATCGCCTAACAAAATCACTGAAAGTGTAGATGCAAGACCGAAAATTGCAGCAATTGCAAATGAACGACGTGCGAAAGGTAAATCACGTTTTTTTAGCAAGTAGTAGCTTGAGATAGCAAGTACAAAAATTGCACCAGTTACATATCCCGCAGATACAGTGTGTACAAATTTAACCTGAGCTACAGGGTTAAAGATAAGCGCACCGAAATCAACTAGTTCCATACGCATCGTTTCAAAGTTAAATGCAGCACCTACTGGGTTTTGCATCCAACCATTCGCCACTAAAATCCAGAGCGCTGACATGTTAGAACCTAAAGCGACTAACCATGTTACGCCTAGATGCTGAACCTTCGTTAACCGGTCCCATCCAAAGAAAAATAGACCTATAAATGTCGATTCAAGGAAGAATGCCATAAGGCCTTCAATTGCTAATGGTGCACCGAAAATATCACCTACATAGTGTGAGTAATAAGCCCAGTTTGTTCCAAACTGGAACTCCATTGTTAAGCCAGTCGTAACCCCTAAAGCAAAGTTAATACCAAATAATTTTCCCCAAAATTTAGTCATATCTTTGTAAATTTCTTTACCAGAAATGACATAAGTGGTTTCCATGATGGCAAGGATAAATGCCAAACCTAAAGTTAAAGGGACGAAAAGAAAGTGATACATTGCGGTCATTGCAAATTGAAACCGCGAAAGATCAACCACGCTTTCAGAAATCATCAACGTGTCTCCTTAATGTTGGAAATGTTATCGCCAGCAATATGCTCAGCGACCTGATTGTCGAAATTTTTGGGGATGGTGGGAGCATCAAACCAAATATGTTTAATCGTTAAAAGAAGCACTATTTTTATTATTAGAATAATAGTGATTTCTTTAATTAAACGACTATTAAGATTTTTAAAATAAAGGCTCATAAATTAAACCTCATTTGATAATAATTTTATTATTAATCAAAATATAATAAAAATAAACATTAAATATATTTAAAATGAATATTTAAATAATTAGTTTATATAAAACAATGGCTTGTTATTTTAAAATAAATATCATACTAAAATAGTTTGGGTTGATTGTTAATTCCTACTAAAACACTTGTAAATAAAAATATAAAGTTTATTAAAATAGTTTGTTTTTATTTAATACCAACTAAAATGGTTGTATATAATATTTGTTAACTTTATTTCCAACTAAGGTGCTCGGAATAATAATTAATTAAAAAGGAAAATAATAAAATGCAGGCGAAATGAAGCCTGCAAAAAGTGATAGGAAACTACAAGAATAATTAAGAGTTAATCGGGTGCAAAAAGATCGTTAGATACAGAAATTTTCTTAGCTACATAATGACTTTTATGAACTCTGACAAGAATAACTTGAGAGTATAATTCGAGTTCGCCGTACTCTGGTTCTACTTGAACGTAGTGGAGTTGACCAAATTCATCACGCACGCGGGCTTGGGCAGAAAATCCAGGTCTGGCATTACCACTAGAAATGGTTGCTAATCGCCCTAAAAGGTTATAGTTAGTATGAGTGAGCTTTGGTTTAATCACTTGGTCAAGGCAGTGGATCATGAACACAGTAAAAAAGATTGCGATCACAAGAGCTGGGACGATTAAATAAAATGGGGAAATAAAATAATGCTGAATTGCGAAGAAAGAGAGTTGTAAAAAGTAGCCTGCATAACTGAAATTGATGAGTAAAAAAACGAAAATTAGAGCTTTAGAAAATTTAACATTAAGTAGCGGTGAGTTAGAAAGCCAATCGGGTGCAATTTTTTTGAGTAACTGACTTGGACGGAGTCCAATATACATGCCAATGGTTTCTACCACGCTGAGCAATATCAAAGCCACTACACTTAAGTGAAATGGCATAAGATAATAATTGAAAAAGAAATCAGCCATGGCAGAAACTCTAATGTTTATAGCTTCAGTCTACGATATAGATACCGCCATCTGAATGTACTTTAAGCTCAACTTTATTTAAAAAATCACCTAAACATGGTCCAGAAATACATTCACCTGTTTCCACGGTAAATAAAGCACCATGAGTAGAGCATTGGATGTATTCTTGATCTTGGTCAAGAAATTGATTTTCTAAATATTCAAGCTCAGTTTGCAAATGAGGGCATAAATTCTGATAAGCATAGAATGCGCCGTCACGTTGTGTAACGAAAATAGTCGTTCCTTGTAAAGTGTCAAAAGCTCTAGCTTCACGCTCAGGAACTTCTTCCGTCATACAGATCCTTTCCATTTCAAGCACATTCCTTCTGAAAATTTTCAAGAAGTTTAGCATAATCATTAATTGCTAAACGTGGGCCAAATTGAGAAACAACTTCACTCGAAATTAAGACAGCTAACTGTGCAGCAGCATTTAAATCTTGATGATGGTTGAGGGCATAAAGGAATGCGCCTGCAAATGCATCACCTGCACCATTTGTATCAACGGCTTCTACATGACGGCCTGCTACATGGAAATGTTGGGTAGGGTTAGAAACTAAAGCACCTTTAGCACTTTGTGTAATGACTACTGTATGATTTTTAAAACGTAATTGAGCAAGAGCATCTTCTACAGATGTTGTGTTTGTATACATTAAGGCTTCTTGTTCATTACAAAATAGTAAATCTACGCCATCATCCATAAGTTCTTCCAAGCCTTCGCGAGCGTATTGCACCATCGCAGGATCTGAAAGAGATAGGGCAATTTTAACACCATTTGCTTTTGCAATTTCTCTCGCTTGTTTTACAGCTTTACGCGCTGTTTCACTTGTAGAAAGATAACCTTCAATATAAAGCCATTTTGCTGTTTTTAATGGTTCAAAATCAATTTGATCTTGAGAGAGTTCAGCAGTGATACCTAAATAGGTGTGCATTGTGCGTTCAGAGTCAGGGCTAATGAGTACCATACAAGTACCTGTCACACCTTCACTGATCGATTTTGGAGTAGTCTTAATGCCAGCTTCATTTAGACCTTGCAGATAAATTGAACCTAAATCATCGTTACCAACACGGCAACCATAGAAAGCAGTTCCACCTAATGCACTAAAAGCCACGGTCGTATTTGCTGCTGAACCACCACTCGCTTGACCTTTGTAGTCTTGGTGCTGTCTTAACTCTGCATAAAGAGCAGATTGAGTGTCACCATCGGACAACTGCATTGTGCCTTTTTGCAAGCCTTGTTGATTCAGAAAATCATCAGACACTTTAAATTCTTGGTCGATTAATGCATTACCAATTGCAAAAAGATCTACAGTTGCCATATGTGTTGTCACAAATAAAAAAAATCAGGTTGCTAAGTTTACACCATTGCTTGGATTTGCTGTAGTTTGTTGAATAAAATTCAGTTAATTCAGCGATTAATGGAAAATTATTGTTTAACTAAGCTATTGAAAAGCTACTTTTAATAAATATTATCAATTAATAATGATTCTTGCTAATATTTACAAATACAGTGTATTTCATTGAAACTTCGCATGAAATTTTTCGTAGCGAACTTACATGAAGCGTTCAATTTTATTTATTTCATCAGTTGGGGTTATGACAAGCCATGTATATGCCGTAGAGGCAGAGCAACAGGCTGTAACCAACCTTCCAGCAATTTCAGTAAAAGCTGAAAAGGAACAAAGCTTAAAACAAGAAGTGGGACAAGCATCAACTGCAACTAAAGGACTTATGCAATTAAAAGATGTTCCTCAAATCGTAAATGTGGTGCCTAAACAAGTTTTAAGAGAGCAGACTGTGACTTCTATGCAAGGTGCCTTGCAAAACGTTGCTGGTCTGAGCTTTAGTGTGGGTGATGGGCAGCGTGATCAGGTCATGATTCGTGGTTTCTCTGCAATCACAGATAACTATGTAGATGGTATTCGTGACGATGCATTGTATTTTCGCGACATGTCGAATGTTGAGCGTATTGAAGTATTAAAAGGACCTGCTTCTGTATTATATGGACGTGGTTCTGCGGGTGGATTAGTTAATAAAATTAATAAAAAACCAATGGATGAATCTTTGCGCGAAGTCAGTCTTATTGGAGGCACAACAGGGCAACGCCGTGCAGAAGTCGATGTGAATGAAAAAGTAGCAGAGAATGTTAAGGTTCGTTTAACTGGTGCAGTTGAAGATTCAGATGGTTATCGTGATCAGGCCTTTTTAAAACGCCAAGCGGTTACTCCATCTTTACAATGGGATATTTCAGATAAGACGAAGCTTTTAATTCAGGCTGACTATTTACATGATGACCGTTTAGCAGATCAAGGTTTTCCGACAGATCCAATTACAGGTAAACCAGTTAAAACAAACCCTAAAACTTTTTATGGTGCGTTAAACGGTAAAGAGGTTGGTGATGTTGATACTGAAATTTCAAGCCAAACCATAAGCTTAGACCATGAGTTTAACGATAATCTAAAATATCATGGTGCAGTTCGTCACTATAACTATTCATTAGACCGCCAATATAGTGTTGATTCACATCCCGCTGATAAGTCACAAATTACTTTGACTCAAAATAAGCGTTTACGTAATGAAGATGGCGTGTATGTTCAGCAAGAATTAAGTAGTTTATTTAATACAGGATTTTTGAAGCACAATACTTTGATTGGTGCGGAATATAGTAAGCAGCACAAAGATGAAATACTTTGGCAAGGTGCTAAAACCACAACTGATTTGTATAACCCTAAATTAGAATACTGGGCGCCGATTAATACAGGCTCAACAACTGCACGTAATAATAATAGTAATACCTTTGAAAACTACGGTATCTATTTACAAGATTTAATGACAGTTACAGATCAGCTGAAAGTTTTAGTTGGTCTACGCTATGATAATTTGTCACAAGATCGCAATGATAAAGTGAAGTCTCAAATATTAAATAGAACTGATAACACCTATTCTCCAAGAATCGGGGTGGTTTATCACCCAGTAAGCAATATTTCACTCTATACTTCTTATAATCGATCTTTCCAGCCTTTGGCTGATTCATTTGTTTTATATAAAAATAGTGATGATTTGAGCCCAACAAAAACCGAAAATATTGAAGTTGGTGCAAAGTGGGATGTAAGTGATCAATTGAATGTGACATTGGCTTTGTTTGAAATGAGCCAAACAAATATTCAAAATCAAGACCCTACTGATTCAACACTAGCAGTATTAGCAGGTGAGCAAAAAACCAAAGGTGTTGAACTTTCATTAACAGGACAATTAACTGATCAATTATCAGTATTAGCTGGTTATTCGTATATGGATGGTAAGATTGAAAAATCTGCTATTGGACTGACAGGCAATCGTTCTGCGCTTACGCCAAACAATACTGCTAACCTATGGTTAAAATATCAAATTAATGATGATTGGTATGCGGCTGTAGGTGGTCGTGGTGAATCATCACGTTTTAGTGCGCCAGATAACAAAAACGTTTTACCAGGGTATGCTGTTGTAAATGCAGCCTTAGGTTATCAAAGTGAACGTTACGATGTGAACTTCAACTTAAATAACTTGTTTGATCGTGATTACTTTGTTTCAGGACATAGCGGAGCCAATGATTCAAATATGATGGGCGATCCACTGAATGCTCAAATTGCACTTCGTTATCGTTTTTAAGTAAAAGTTTTTTTAAAAGCTCATCAACTTGATGGGCTTTTTTATTTATTGGTTAATATATAAATAGAATTAAAAGCTTTTGTTCTGGTAGGATAAAACATTCATGGCTATGTGCTTGATATCAAAGCCGTGCCAATGAAAACTAATACTCAACAAAAACATAGTATTTTACTTGGCTTTTGTTCGCCAATCTCAAGCTGACTCAGGCTATAATGAGACTTATTCACTTATCCGATATGTTAGGAGATCACATGACTGTAGATGTCACTGAAACCATTTCTCAAACTGTTCACCCTGCGTTTCAGTTGCTACGTCAGCACCATGTAGAAGCATTAGATATTTTAGTGTCTGAATATAAGCATAAAGTCACAGGTGCGGTGCATTATCACTTGGCAACTGACTATGATGAAAATGTATTTCTTGTTGCTTTTAGAACACAGCCTATGGACTCTAAAGGCACGGCACATATTTTAGAACATACCGCTTTATGTGGATCTGAAAAGTTTCCGGTACGTGATCCGTTCTTTTTAATGATTCGCCGTTCTTTAAATACGTTCATGAACGCATTTACAGCAGCAGATTGGACTGCGTATCCATTTGCTACTCAAAACAAAAAAGATTTCCAAAACTTACTCTCTGTTTATCTTGATGCGGCATTTGCTGCTAATTTGAATCCGCTTGATTTTGCTCAAGAAGGTATTCGTATTGAACTAGAAAATGGGCAACCTGTTTATAAAGGTGTTGTTTTCAATGAAATGAAAGGTGCGATGAGTGCACCGTCTGACCAACTTTATCATCAGTTGGCTCATCATTTATTTCCTGAAACGACCTATCATTACAACTCAGGCGGTGACCCGAAAGATATTCCTGATTTAACCTATGAGCAGTTAGTCGATTTTTATAAAGTACATTACCATCCAAGTAATGCTGTATTCATGACCTTTGGTAATCAAACAGCATATGAGCTGCAAGAGCAATTTGAAAAACTAGCTCTACATAAGTTTTCTGCTGGAACAACTCTATATTCTAAGCCGGAAAAACGTTTAGCAGCGCCAATTGAAGTAACAGAAAACTATGGTGTTGATAGTGATGATTTAAAAGATAAAACTTATCATGTTCTATCTTGGTTATTACCAGAAGCAAATGATGTGAAATTGCGTTTGGGCATGCGTTTAGTTGAAGGGATTTTATTAGAAAATTCAGCTTCACCACTGCGTCATTACCTAGAAACTTGTGGTTATGCTCAATCAACAGGTCCATTAATGGGCGTAGACGACAGTAATTTTGAAATGACTTTCTACTGTGGTGTTCAAGGTTCAAACCCAGAACATGCACAAAGCTTTAGAGAGGGTGTTTTAAATATTCTGCGTGATGTTGCTGCAAAACCAATTGACAGTAATTTAGTCGATGCAATTTTGCATCAGATTGAGTTGCATCAGCGTGAGATTAATGGTGATGGTACACCTTATGGCCTAAGTTTAATTTTAAATGGCTTAAGTGGTGCGATTCACCATAATGACCCAATTCAAATTTGGGATGTTGACAGCGCAATTGCACAAGTTAAAGAAGAATTGAAAGACCCAATGTGGTTATCAAATCTTATTCAAACGCATTTGCTTGACAACCCACATCGTGTGCAAATGACTCTAGTTCCAGATCCAACTAAGTCTGTAAAAGAACAAGAAGCAGAAAAAGCACGTTTAGCTGCTATTGGTGAAAAGTTAACAGATGCTGATAAGGCTGAAATTGTCGCTAATACCAAGGCGCTAGAGGAACGTCAGGATACTCCAGACAACCTTGAACTATTACCAAAAGTAGGTTTGGAAGATGTACCTGCTGACTTGCATATTGTGCAGGGGCAGTTACGTGAAATTCTTTGTAATCGTATGGATACGCCGTTGAATTTGTACCATGCTGGTACGAACGGTATTTACTATCAACAAGTACTCATTCAGATTCCTGATGATATTGTGAAGTCACCTTATTTCAATTTGCTTTCTATCTTAATGGGTGAAGTGGGTGCAGGAGAATATGACTATCTTGAACTACAAAACTTACAAACAGCTGTAAGTGGTGGTTTAGGAATGGGCGCTTCATTACGTAGTAAAGTTGATGACAAAGATAAAATTAGTGCTTGGCTAACGTTAACGACTAAATCGTTGACTCAGAAGTTTGATGCAATTCATTTATTAAAATTAGCATTTGAACAGCTTCGATTTGATGAGAAAGAGCGAATTATTGAGTTATTGCAACAACGTAAAACACGTTGGCAATCTCGCTTATCTGGAGCAGGCCATAGCTACGCAATGCAAATCGCGTCACGTAATATGAGTGCATTGGTTCAACGCGACTATCAAAACACTGGTTTAGGTGCATTAAACTGGTTAGGCGAGCTTGTTACTAAGATTACTCAAGACTCTGCTGCATATGACGATTTGATTGCAGAATTAAAGCGTATTCATCGTAAATTATTGCAAGCACCTAAACAGTTCTTGCTTGTATGTGAAGAACATCAGTCTGAACGTTTGGTTGAAGAAGTTCAAAATGTTTGGGATAAACTAAATGTTGATGCAACTGCAACAGAATTAACTCACGTAGAACAGGCAAATGATAATAATCATGAAGCATGGTTAATTCAGGCAAATGTTCAGTTCTGTGCTTCAGCTTATCAGGCGGTGGATGTGTCACATCCAGATGCAGCTCCATTAATGGTATTGGCAGCTTATTTACGTAATGGGTTCTTACACAGTGCCATTCGTGAGAAAGGCGGTGCGTACGGTGGTGGAGCAAGTTATGATGGGAATGCATGTTCATTCCGTTTCTATAGTTACCGTGACCCACGTTTAGCAGAAACTTTTAAAGACTTTGAAGCAAGTGTGCAATGGTTATTAAATACGGAACAACAGCCTCATCAGCTTGAAGAAGCGATTCTTGGGTTAGTTGCAAGTATGGATAAACCAGGTTCACCAGCGGGCGAAGCGATTACTGCGTGTTATGCCTTGTTGCATGCAAGAACACCAGCTTTCCGTCGTCTCTTGCGTGAGAGATTGTTGCATGTAACTTTAGATGATTTACAGCGTGTTGCTCGTCAATATTTAGTTGAGCAAACTCCTGTAAAAGCTGTAGTTGCACCATTTGCCAAACGTGATGAATTGCAGCAGTTAGGTTTTACCATTCAACAAGTTAATTAAAATAAAAATTGGAGATGAACATGGCGTTCAGACAATTTGAACGCACATCTTTACAGCTAAGCATGGGAATCGTGCTTAGCTGTTTGTGTGCGTCCGTGACATATGCTGACACCTTGGCACCTGTAACCCCCGCGACAGTAGATGCATGTGTTGCTCTTGCTTCGAATGCCGATCGTCTGGCTTGTTATGACTCTGTATTTAAGCCATCAGCTTTACCAGTTGTTCAAGCTGCGGCTGTACCAGAGCCTGTTAAAAAAATTGATGCACCTGCTGTTCCACCTGAAACTTTTAAAGAGAAGGTGGTAGATACAGTAAGTAATATCAAAATAATTGGCAAAGCCCCAAAACTTCAACCTACTACCTCTCTGCTAGATCAACGTTGGGAGCTATCTGAAGAGAGTAAATTAGGGGTTTGGAATATTCGTGCTTATCAGCCTGTCTATTTACTACCTGTATTCTGGACCAGTGATAAAAATGAATTACCTACTAGCCCAAATCCAAACAATGTAGAACATACAGCCCAAAATCTGAAATCAACAGAAAGTAAATTTCAGATTTCTTTAAAGACTAAAGCTTGGGAAAATATTTTTGGTAATAATGGTGATTTGTGGGTAGGTTATACCCAATCTTCACGTTGGCAGACATTTAATGCTGAAGAGTCTCGTCCTTTCCGTGAAACGAATTATGAGCCTGAAGCAAGTTTAATGTTTAGAACAAACTATGAATTGCTTGGTTTAGATGGTCGTCTGCTTGGGGTTACTTTAAACCACCAATCAAATGGTCGTTCAGATCCATTATCTCGTAGCTGGAACCGTGTGATTTTTAACGTTGGATTAGAGCGCGGTAACTTTGCTGTAATGCTTCGTCCATGGATTCGTCTAGAAGAAGATAGCAAAGATGATAATAACCCGGATATTGAAGATTACGTTGGTCGTGGTGATTTAACAGCATTTTATAAGTGGAAGCAGAATGATTTCTCTTTAATGCTGCGTCATTCATTGAAAGGTGGTGATGATTCTCATGGCGCAGTTCAATTTGATTGGGCTTTTCCAATCAGTGGCAAACTGCGTGGACACTTCCAGTTGTTTAATGGTTACGGTGAAAGCTTAATTGACTATAACCACCGAGCAACCTACGCGGGCTTGGGTGTTTCACTCATGAACTGGTACTAAGTTTTGACTTGTAAAAAAGCCGCTTTAAAAGCGGCTTTTTTATTATCCAATTTGAATATTGGCTTGGGGGTGTTTGAGCCGACTTTTTTTCGGTGTGGCAATTAAATAAGCCAGTGTTAATGGGCCGAGCCGCCCAGCAAACATGAGCAGGCTTAAAATGAATAAACTACCATTATGCAGCTCTGGCGTGATTCCACGCGAAAGCCCCACTGTACAAGCTGCGGAAACAACCTCAAAAAGCAAGTTCATAAAGTCTGCTTTAGGCTCTAAAAGCAAAATAATAAAGAATCCCATAAAAATGAGTATGCTTGTAATTGCAGTCACTGCTAATGCTTTATACGTCGTTTCGTGTGCGACTGAATGATTAAATATTCGGATTTCATCTGTGCGACGTAAAAATGAAATCACACTGAGCACTAAAATGACAAAGGTCCCAACTTTAATTCCACCCGCTGTACTGAGTGAACCACCACCAATAAACATAAGCAACATCATGAGTAACGAGCTGCTGTTGGTCATTGCACCTGTATCAATAGTATTAAACCCTGACGAGCGCGGAACTGTGGCTTGAAACCAAGCATTTAACGCCTGATCACCTATACTGAGCATTCCTAGAGTATGAGGATTTTGAACTTCTAAAGCCCAAATTAAGATAAAGGCAATCAGGTTAATCACTGTAATAGTTGTAAGAATCAGCTTGCTATTTGGCGTGAGTTTTTTCCATTTTTTATTTTGCTTAATGTCCATAAGAACTAAAAAGCCAAGGCCACCCAAGGTGTAAAGTATGCTAACAGTTATACAAATCATATAATTGCTTTGAAAACTGATTAAGCTATTAGAAAATAATGAAAAACCAGCATTGTTAAATGACGAAATGCTGTAAAAAATTGCATAGTACAATCCACGTGCAAAGCCGTAAGTCGGTGTAAAAGCAGTAGTGAGAATAATTGTACCAATAAGCTCAAAAATAAGAGTGTAAGTAACAACCCCTTTAGCAACAAAAGTAACTTTTGATAGGCTCGTTTGACCTAAACTATCTTGTGCCATCATTTGCTGTTTAAGGCCAACTTTGGGTGACAAACTTAACGCAGCCAATATGGCAAAAGTCATGAAACCCAAACCACCCGATTGAATCAGCAATAGAATAATGATCTGTCCGAACAGGGTGAAAGACTCATGAATATTTAAAACAGATAAACCAGTAATTGTGACTGCTGAGGTGGCTGTAAAGAGTGCATCCATCCAGCTCACATGACCTGTATTGGCAAATGGCAGTTTTAATAATAAAGTGCCAAAAATAATAAAGCCCAAAAAACCCAGTGCCAAGAGTGAAGGCGGGCTTAAATTTAATGTTTTATTGGGCTTGGGATATATAGACATATTCTAGATTTCGCCTCTTATGTGAAGCAATGAGAAAGTTTCTTTAACTGCGGTAAATGACCTTCTAAAATAAGAATGTCATGTGTTTGCAAAGTAAAATTTTCTTCGGTCTCAAATAAAATTTGCTGCTGTCTTTTTACGAGCAATGTTTTAACCTGTGGCGCTTGCTGCATAATGCCATATAAGTTAATGCCATTAAGCTTGTCAGGAATTTCAATTTTTATAATGTAGTGATCGTCTTCTAAAGACATATAGCGACTAACCATTGGATAGTTCAGTGCTTGGGCAACTCGTACCCCCATATCTTCTTCAGGATGAATAATTTTATTGATATTGAGGTGCGACAAAATGGTGTGATGTGCTTTGGTTTTTGCTTTTACCCAAATCTTATCTATACCTAAATTTTTTAAATTAAGTACACATAAGATACTTGCCTCAATATCCTCACCAATTGCGACCACAACTGCATCACAGTTTTGAATATTAAGTTCATCAAGTACGTGTTCGTCAGTCGCATCGGCAATGACGGCATGAGTTAAAACATCGGCAAGATTTTCAACATTCTTTTTTACCGTATCAATGCCAATAACATCATGATTTAATTTTGTGAGTTCTTGAGCAACAGTTGCTCCGAAACTTCCTAAGCCAATGACCGCAAACTGTGCCATATTGATCCCTGTTTCCTGATTAGACGTTTATTTTTAAGGATATTTTCTTTGAGATAAAGAGAGGCAATGTAAATATGAGGGGAATATTAAAAGAATTATATAAATAAGCCGACAAATTTGTCGGCTTATTCATCAAAATTGAAGATTATTTCAAGAAGCGTTTGTAGCCAACATTATTCGTAATTTCTGCATACGGATAACTAATCTGCTCAAGAGTTTCAATTAAACCATCAGGGTTTTGTTTTGCATCAGTTGCTTGTAAACCTACTAAAACACGTCCTTCTGCTGCGCCATGATTGCGGTAATGGAACAACGTAATATTGTGGGTTGGGCCTAAACGAGTTAAGAAGGTTAAGAGGGCGCCCGGACGTTCTGGGAACTCAACGCGGAACAATCTTTCATCATCTATATTTGCGTGACCACCAATTAAATAACGAATATGCAGTTTGGCAACCTCATCATCAGAGAGGTCATCTACTACATAATTTTGTTGCTTTAATTGTTCTAAAATTTCATGACGCTCTGCATCACCACCTTTTAAGCTAATACCGACGAATACTTGTGCTTCATCTGTATTGTTTGCTCGGTAGTTAAACTCGGTAATATTGCGACCTTGTAAAGCACGGCAGAAGCCTAGGAATGCGCCTTTTTCTTCAGATAAGGTAACCGCATAGATCGCTTCACGTTGCTCACCTAACTCAGTACGTTCAGCAATATAACGTAGGCGGTCAAAGTTCATATTGGCACCGCATACAATCGATACCATATTTTTATTGCTGATTTTATGTTCGGTAATATATTTCTTGATCCCAGCAAGAGCCATTGCACCAGATGGTTCAACAATGCTGCGGTTTTCATCAAACGTATCTTTAATGGCAGCACAGATTTCATCTGTATTTACAGTGATAATATCTGGATCAACAATTGGGCCTGAGTTATCAGATTTGCGCAGACGAATAATATCAAATGGTAAAGCGCCAATTTGTGCAACAGCTGTACCATCTGCAAACAATCCTACATGTGGCAAGATTACGCGCTCATTGGCTTCTAAAGCTGCTTTTAAACATGCAGACTCTTCATATTCAACGCCAATAATTTTCACATGGGGTGCAACTTCACCAAGGTAAGCTGCTACGCCTGAAATGAGGCCGCCACCACCTACAGCAACAAACACATATTCTACATCACGCCATTGACGTAAGATTTCATTTGCAATTGTGCCTTGACCAGCAATAACAAGTTCATCGTCGTAGGGTGGAATGAATACAAGGCCTTCAACTTCGGCACGTTGCTGTGCATATTTATTTGCTACATCAAAACTATCACCATGTAATACAACTTGACCACCCAAGCGTTTAACTGCTTGAACTTTAATGTCAGGAGTTGTACTTGGCATAACAATAATTGCTGGAATTCCTAAGCGTTGACCTGACAATGCTACACCTTGAGCATGGTTACCAGCAGAGGCGCAAATTACCCCGCGTTCGAGTTGTTCTTTAGGTAACTGGCTAATACGGTTATAGGCACCACGTAATTTAAAAGAAAAAACAGGTTGTAAATCTTCGCGCTTAAAACGAATTGTATTATTTAATTTTTGACTAATTCGTGGAGCTGCTTCGAGAGGCGTTTCAATTGCAACATCATAAACCGTTGCTTGTAAAATTTGTCGTACCACACGAGACAGCATGTTCATCTTCCCTATAACAGTTTAAAATAGAAAATTATTGTAGCAAACCCTTGTGCATTTGCGCCGATTATTGGTGCATAAATGTCAAAAAATAGTTGAGTGATGTCATGAGTCTATATGCAACCCAAGATGAAAAGAAACAAGCTGCTGCGAAAGCTGCTTTAAAACACTTGCCCAAAGGTGGCATTTTGGGGGTTGGGACTGGAAGTACCGTAAATTTTCTAATTGATTTATTACCTGAATTACAATTAGAAGCAGCTGTGGCAAGTTCTCAAGCAACTGCTGATCGTCTTAAAAAATTAGGCATTGAAGTTGTAGATATGAACCATGTAGGTGGTTTAGATGCCTATGTTGATGGTGCAGATGAAATTGACCGTCATATGCATATGATTAAAGGTGGCGGTGCTGCATTAACACGTGAAAAAATTGTAGCTTCAATTGCTAAGAAATTTGTTTGTATTGTTGACGATTCAAAATGGGTTGATCAACTTGGACGTGATTTTCCACTTCCAGTAGAAGTTATTCCAATGGCTCGTTCTGCTGTGGCTCGTAAGTTGGTAAGTTTAGGTGGTGACCCAGTTTATCGTGAAGGTGTAGTAACAGATAACGGGAATGTGATTTTAGATGTATTTAATCTTAATATTTTAAATGCAATTGATTTGGAAAAAACCATTAACAATATCCCGGGTGTTGTGACTAATGGTATTTTTGCTTTAAACCCAGCAACGATTGCAATTGTTGCAACAAATAATGGTATTGAAGAGCGTACTGCACAGTAATGTCTGTGGAAATGCCAGAAATTAAAATCGTTCGCCACGTAAGAGCAAGAAAATTGCGCTTACGTGTTGAGCCTGCTTCAATCCGTCTCACGGTTCCTTTGTTTTGTAGTAAAAAACAAATTCAGCAGTTTTTGGCTCAATCTGAACAATGGTTGACTGAGACGTGGAATAAGCAACAAAATGTTCAATCGGCATCGATTGAAATTCCTTCTGAGATTTATTTTTTTAATAAAGAGAAACCATTTCAGGTCATTGTTCAAAAGCAGCATCGAATTTTTCAATTCGATTGGGAAAGTAGTTGTTTATTTCTTAAAGACACGCAGCCATATTTAGCACTACAAAGTGCAGTGATTGCCTTTGCAAAACAAGAATTGCCAAAACTTTTAAAAGAGTTAAGTGAATACACTCATTTGGATTATAGGGAATGTACAATTCGCCGTCCGAAAACTCGTTGGGGAAGTTGTAGTAGTCAGCATAATATTATGCTACATGCAGGATTAGTATTGATGCCACACGAGATTGCTCGTTATGTGGCTATTCATGAATTAGCTCATACTAAACATTTTGACCATAGCCCAGCTTTTTGGGCTGAAGTTGAAAAATACGATCCATATTTTCAAAAACACCGCAGACAACTTAAATCAAATCCGTTGCCTGCATGGTGGTATGTCTCAAACTAACTAAAACTACATTCTAGTTGTGGTGTTTGTAAGTTATCTGGTGCTTTTCGGCTGTCTAAACCTGCTTTAGCACTCACGATTTTATTTGCTTTAATTGATAGTTGTATAAAGTTGTATTGCTGCGTTGAGTTATTTGGTTCGGCGGAACTTGAGTTGAGTAAATAACTTGAGCTTGCAGCATCTGTTTGCAATAAATTATCTGTACTATCCGCACTTAAAGCAGAGCGATAAGTCTGTGATCCTTTAATAAGGTCGATTTGACCATTCGCACGGAAATTAAGTTGGCAACCTGTTGCGGTGTCTTCGTAATGACCCACTAAATAGTCTGTAGCTGGTAGTTTTGGGTCGGAAAGATTAATGCTGGTCAAACCTTGTTTGCAAGGATATACAGAACCGTTGCAGGTGGCTGTAATGCCGCTAAAACCTACAGCGCGACGATAATCACCAGCACCATCTATACGGAAAAAGTCAGTCGTATTTCCGACAGGTACGACCCCTGAATATTGTTTTTTATCCAGTAGATCATAACCTGTTTGGTCTAGCGTGGATTGGCTTTGGGCATCGGCTAATTTAAAAGTAGCAGTTCTTAAATTGGTTGCGAAATTATCGCGTGTAGCTTTTTGATTAGCTGCGATATCTAACAGTGTATTTTTGACTGGATCAATATTATCTGGAGCAGATGCAAAAATAGGGGTAAATGTTGTTTGATCACCTTGAAGTTTTTTCCCATCTAAAAAGCCATCTTTTAAATCGGTTGCCAAACTTTTAATAAGCTCTTGGTATGTGATGGTTCCACCATGAACAGTTGACCAATATTGTAAGTAGCCAAAGCTAAGATAACTATCCACATACGTACTGGGTTTTTTAGTTGAGTACTGCAATAAATTTAAAACTGTAAGAGGGTTGGCCGGACTTAAACTTGGTATATCGGCATCTTTGAATGCATTAAGAAGTGATCTATAAACATCTTGAGAAGCTAAATCTACATGCAATTGCTCAATGCGGGTTGGGTCAATCGTTTCTTGAGGAAGTTGTCCTGAACGTATCACAGCCCGTTGATAAATCGCTTCACTGCTTGGGCTGATGAATAGGGTTCTACCACTTACACTGTTTGGTGTAATAAACGCATGATAAACACCAGAGAAATTTTGGTATGTTGAAGTAATTGGATCAAATACTTGAGATGAATTTTGAGTCGTAATTTCTACGCGATATAAACGGCTTAATTTAGCAGTAGGAATTTTGACATTAAAGCTGTTTAAACTTGCAATTGAAGTATCTACTAAAACAGAATTAGTGGTGTTGTCATATACTTTGAATTGGATATTACGAATTTCTACAGGGGATTTAACAGTAATATCCGTTGTTGCCTCGGGAGTAGGATCAACAGGTGTTGGAGTACTCGGAGAATTGCCACTACTACTGCCTCCACCTCCACAACCTACAAGTGCAGCACTTAAAATTAATGTGCTTAAACCAAGGTAAGTGCGTAATTTTGTTTCTTTTGATTGATGAAGCATCCTAGCTCTCCAAAATTAAATCTGATATTTATTTGCTGATATTTGTTTAGTTCTGACAGTTGAATAAGTGCTATCTAATTGTCGCTAAAATTAAAAAAATTAAAATTACCAAGCATGAAATGGTTTTGTAAGCTTGGACATCCTGTCATACTACTGCACAAGTATAGATTCAAAAATTGAGGTAATGCACGTGATTTCTGTCGGAATTGTTGGTGGAACGGGTTATACAGGCGTTGAACTATTACGTATTTTATTACGACATCCTAAAGCGCAGGTTCGAGTTCTTACTTCACGTACAGAAGCGGGCAAACCAGTTGCAGATATGTTCCCTAATTTACGTGGGCATACTGATCTTCAATTTTCTGATTTAAATATTGATGATTTAAAAAAGTGTGATGTTGTATTTTTTGCTACACCTCATGGTGTTGCGATGCAGCATGCAAAAGAATTGATTGCGGCTGGCACTAAAGTGATTGATTTGGCAGCTGATTTTCGTTTGCAAAATCTTGAGCAGTTTGAAAAATGGTATGGCATGGAGCATGCGTGCCCAGACGTTTTAGAAAACTCAGTATATGGTTTGGCTGAATTAAACCGCGAAAAAATTAAACAGGCACAAGTTATTGGTAACCCTGGTTGCTACCCGACTACAGTCCAATTAGGTTTGGCGCCACTTTTGAAATCAGCGCAAGCATTGATTGAAACAAAAAATATTATTATTGATGCGAAGTCAGGTGTTTCAGGAGCTGGCCGTAAAGCAAGCTTAGGCATGATCTATAGTGAAAATGCTGATAACTTCAAGGCTTATGGCGTTGCGGGTCACCGTCATCATCCGGAAATTGTTGAAGCATTAGAAAATATTTCTGGACAAAAAGGTGGCTTTGAAGGGCTCTTATTTGTTCCTCATTTAGTTCCAATGATTCGCGGTATGCTCAGCACAATTTATGTCGATTTGACAGAAACTGGAAAACAAACTGATATTCAGGCATTGTATGAGCAATTTTACGCAAATGAAAAATTTGTTGATGTGATGCCTGCTAACAGTTCGCCTGAAACACGTAGTGTGCGCGGTGCGAATGAGCTTCGTATTGCTTTATATAAGCCGCAGCCGAATAAACTTATTATTCTTGCGGTACAAGATAACCTTGTGAAGGGTGCATCTGGTCAAGCTGTACAAAATATGAACCTTATGTTCGGCTTTGATGAAGATGAAGGCTTACAAGGGATTGGTTTATTACCATAAAAAACTCTTTTTTGCTTCACACCCATTTAAATTTCGATTTAAATGTGTGTCTTGACTCTGATCTTAAACACTGAGATGACGATGCAAAACTCTGGACAGACGACTTCAGCAGAAAGTTCGTTGCAAAAGAAAAATTTTTTAAATACTAATAAACCTTTGTTTATTGGTGCGGCTATTTTAATGAGTGGTTGTCTTGCGCTCGGCTATACAATTGGGCACCGTCAAGGTTTAACTGTTGTAGGTTACGATGCAGATGCAGAGCAATTGGTTGAAGTGGTGCAAAAGCAGAAAACAGCTTTAGATGCAGTTAATAAAAGCCTGAACGCTGCGGTACAAGAGCGTGATGTTGCTGTAACAAATGCAAATGATCTGTTTGAAGCTCTTAATCAGGCCAACGCTGATAAAACGCAGCAAGAAGGTATGAGTAATATCTACCGAGATATCTTGAGGCAGCGTGGTGGTTTAAGTTTGACCATTCAAAATTTGGCAATCAAACCTTTGCCTGAAAATGCTTATGAATATCAGTTGGATCTAGTACAGGTAAGCCCAAGTAAGCGCCGTGCTTCAGGATCAATTGAGATAAGACTCATTAAAGATACAGAAGTTTTAGTTGTACCACTTGAAGCTAAAAGCTTTAACTTTACTGACTTCGAGCGCTTAACAGGTCGTTGGACGATGCCTAAAGGTTTTACACCTCAATTTATTGAGGTACGTTTAACAGGCGGCTCTGATACACCAGTTATTAAACGTTTTAGTTGGCAGCGCGGTAAACCTGTCGAAACATCTTCTGCTTTCGTGGCAGAAATTCCTCAAGCTGAAGCAAATTCACAATAGTAACATCCTATGCGAACAAATAAGCGTCAAACAAACTTAAAAGATATTAAGGCTTCTTTTCAGCAGTCTGGTTATGTCGATTGGCACTTCCATCCACGCTTAAGTGATTCGCAAAACGAAGATCATGACGGAGAGGTTGTTGTACAAACAGCACCTCCTGAACTCAAGCGTCCGCCATTGTATGCAGTCGTATTAATGAATGACGATTACACGCCAATGGACTTTGTAATTGAAATTTTACAACAATACTTTGCAATGAATCTTGACCAAGCAACTCAAGTAATGCTAACAGTACACTATGAAGGTAAAGGTATTGCTGGGGTATATCCAAGAGACATCGCGGAGACCAAAGCAAACCTTGTTAATAATTACGCTCGATCGCAAGGTCATCCATTACTTTGCCAGATTGAGCCTAAAGCATAAGGGGGTTACATGCTCAGTCGTCAATTAGAAGTATCATTACGTTTGGCTGTTAGCATGGCTCGTCAAAAGAGACATGAGTTTCTTACAGTTGAACATTTATTATTAGCACTACTCGACAACGATTCGGCCGTGAATGCTTTAAAAGCATGTGGGGCTGATATAGTTTCTTTACGTAAAGAATTAGAAGAATATGTAGAACAACATACTCCTAAGCTTGGCGAAAATAGCGAGCAAGCGCCTCATCCAACAGAAAGTTTTGACCGCATTTTGCAACGTGCTATTTTCCACGTGCAATCAAGTGGCGGCGATCGTACTGTTGAAGGCGCAGATGTTTTGGTCGCAATGTATTCAGAGCGTGATTCTTTTGCTGTGTATTTGCTTAAACGTCATCAAATCAATCGATTGACATTGACTCAATACTTGTCTCATGGGACACGTAAAGATGAAGTGCAAGTTGAAGAAGAAGTTGAAGATATTGAGGGTGAAACTAGCGCGGGCAATGCAGGACCATTAGAGCTTTATACGCTGAACTTAAATGTTGAAGCGCAAAAAGGCAAAACTGATCCACTTATTGGCCGTGAAAAAGAAATTGAACGTACAGCTCAAATTCTGTGCCGCCGCCGCAAAAATAACCCATTGCTTGTCGGTGATCCGGGCGTTGGTAAAACCTCGATTGCTGAAGGTTTAGCATGGTTAATTGTGAATGGTAAGGCACCTAAACCTTTAAGTCAGGCTGAAGTCTATAGCTTAGATATTGGTGCATTAGTTGCTGGCACCAAATATCGCGGTGATTTTGAAAAACGTTTAAAACAATTGCTTAATGCTTTGAAGAAAAATCCAAATGCGATTTTATTCATTGATGAAATTCATATGATCATTGGCGCAGGCTCAAGTATGGGCAGCACAATGGATGCTTCGAATTTGATCAAACCGGCTTTGGCTAATGGTACTTTACGTTGTATCGGTTCAACGACGTTCCAAGAATATCGTCAGGTTTTTGAAAAAGATCATGCGTTATCACGTCGTTTCCAGAAAATTGACGTCAATGAGCCAAGTATTGCTGAAACAATTGATATTTTGCGTGGCTTGAAGTCTAAATTTGAAGATTTCCACCACGTACAATATGACGATAAGGCATTGGTATCAGCGGTAGAGCTTTCTGCTAAATTCATTAATGATCGTTTCTTGCCAGATAAGGCAATTGATGTGATTGATGAAGCTGGTGCTCAGCGTCGTTTGAAAGCTGAAAGCGATGATAGTTTGATTACGGTAGAGAATATCGAAGACATCGTTTCTAAGATTGCTCGTATTCCGCCAAAAACTGTCTCTAAAGATGATAAGTCAGTACTTGAAAATCTTGAGCGTGATTTAAAACGCGTTGTATTTGGTCAAGATGAGGCGATTACTGCGTTAGGCTCAGCAATCAAGTTATCTCGTGCTGGGTTGAAATCACCAGATAAGCCAGTAGGTAGTTTTGTTTTTGCTGGCCCAACAGGTGTCGGTAAAACCGAAGTGACTAAGCAACTTGCGAAGCTGCTAGGTGTTGAGCTTGTGCGTTTCGATATGTCTGAATATATGGAACGTCATGCAGTTTCACGTTTGATTGGTGCACCTCCGGGTTATGTGGGTTATGACCAAGGTGGGCTATTAACTGATGCGATTCATAAGAACCCACACTGTGTTTTATTGCTAGATGAAATTGAGAAAGCACATCCAGATGTGTTTAATCTGTTGCTACAAATCATGGATCATGGTGCTTTAACGGATAACAACGGACGTAAGTCAGACTTTAGAAACGTTATTATTGTCCTGACTACGAATATTGGAGCAGAAAGTATTTCTCGTGCGAGTATTGGTTTTACTGAACAAGATCATAGTTCTGATAACCAAGAAGCAATGAAACGTGCTTTCTCACCAGAGTTCCGTAACCGTCTAGATAGCGTTATCCAATTTAAGTCATTACCAACAACTGTGATTGAGTCTGTGGTTGATAAATTCTTAACAGAATTACAAGCACAACTAGATGACAAACAAGTTGTACTTGATGTGGATCAAAGTGCTCGTGATTGGTTGGCAACAAATGGTTATGACCGCTTGATGGGTGCACGTCCAATGCAACGCCTCATTCAAGAACACTTGAAGAAACCACTAGCTGAAATGATTCTGTTTGGCGAACTTGCAGATCATGGGGGTAATGTGGCTGTATCAGTGAAAAATGAAGATGGCAAAGCTGTCGGCTTAAAACTTGAAGTTTTTGAAGATCATCATACGGCAGAACCAGCGTAACTTATGTTAATTGATAGTCTTGCTATAACCCGAATACTGAGTGTATTCGGGTTATTTATTGTCACAGCAATTGCTGAAATTCTTGGTTGTTATTTCCCTTATCTGATTTTAAGAGAAGGCAAGTCTGCTTGGCTGTGGCTACCTACAGCTTTAAGTCTGGCTGTCTTTGTATGGCTGCTGACTTTACATCCAGCGGCTTCTGGGCGCATTTATGCTGCATATGGCGGTATTTATATTTTTACTGCTCTCATGTGGTTGCGTTTTGTGGATCAGGTCGGATTAACAAGATGGGATATATTGGGTGGTCTAATCGTGCTTTGTGGAGCTGGCTTAATTATTTTACAACCTCAAGGGCTGATTCGTTAATACAATGAGTGAATCAAATCTTAAGCGTGAAAATAAGAAGTTTTTTCTAAAAAAAAGACTTGTCAAAGCTCTCAACAATGCGTATTTTAGATTTAAGGAACATTTTTTAATATTTGAGATAAAGATGTTAAATCTATCTGTGAACACTAACGCTTATTATTACTTTTGGCAATTTAGATAGTTGCCTGAGCGTATTCGGGCATGAGAAAGTTGCCCATCACAGTTAATACCTGATCGGCAACCCCGATCAGGTTTTTTTATGCTTTATCTTTTTTGAATCGAGGAACTTAAAATGAACAACATGACTTATTCGTATTTTAGCAACTTTTATTGGTTTTACTTTTGCTTACCTTTACCAACGAATAGATCCAAAACGCTCAAATAAATGATCGGACTGAATAGATTGCAGTCCCAAGGAAAAACCAATGAATGCCCTAAATACTTTATTGACACAAAGCAATACAAAAGAAACACCAGTTAGTTTACCTGTCCAGTTAAAAGCAAAATATCCGCTTGCACACTCTTTCGTGCGTCAAATTGCCGAACATCGCCAAACTATTCAAAATATTCTTAACGGCAACGATCCTCGGTTAATGGTAATTACAGGGCCTTGTTCAATTCATGATCCGGTTGCAGTACTTGAATACGCTGAAAGATTGCAAAAATTACAAGAAAAAGTAAAAGATCAGATTTTTATTGTGATGCGTGCATACATTGAAAAACCTCGTACAACTGTGGGTTGGAAAGGTTTCATGTACGATCCAAATTTAGATGGCTCATCAAATTTACAACTTGGTTTAGAAAAGTCTCGTGAACTTTACCTGCAAATTATTGAAAAGGGTTTACCAATTGCGAGTGAAATTTTAAGTCCAATGGCAACTGGTTATTTTGATGATTTATTGGCTTGGGGCGCAATTGGTGCTCGTACCAGCGAGTCTCAGATTCACCGTGAAATTTCAAGCCACATGCCATACAGCATTGGTTTCAAGAATGGTACAGATGGTTCAATTCAGATTGCATTAGATGCAATTCAGTCAGCACAAAATGAGCATCAATTTTTAGGAATGAATCAACAAGGTTTGCCTTCAGTGATTCAGAGCGCTGGTAATCCATTACCACATTTGATTCTGCGCGGAGCAAATCATGGGCCAAATTATGATTTAGCTTCAATTCAGGCAATACGAGAAAAACACAAACAAAATCTTCCTGCATTAGTCATTGACTGTAGTCATGGTAACAGCAGTAAAGATCCGTTGCGTCAGCCAGAAGTTTTACAGCAAATCGTTGCTGAACGTTTAAAAACCCAAGTAAAGGGTGTCATGATTGAAAGTCATTTGGTTGATGGTAGCCAAAAGATTTCTTGCGATATGACGTATGGGCAGTCAGTAACTGATGGTTGTCTAGGTTGGGAAAAAACAGAGCAACTTTTGTTAAGTGTTTCTGAGCAATTAAAAGTGAAAGAGTTAGCTCATTCTGCTTAATCAGTTTTTCGACTAAAAAAGGGATCTGCGAACAGATCCCTTTATTTTTTAAGAAGCATGTTTTAGTTCTGATAAGAATGTGGTGATTTCATGCCCAAATTTTTTCGGCTCGGTTAATAAAGGTGTATGGCCTGAGCGCTCAAAATATATTGCTTTTGCGTGTTCAACACTATGAGCAATAAGAGTCTGTCCAGTTTCTGGGTAAAGCGTCGAGTTGCGACCAATAAAGAAGGTTGTTGGGCATTGTAACTGTTGAATGGCTTCACGATAATCTTCATTGTGATAAAGATAATTTTCGACATACCAAAATAAATAATCTAGACGCTGAATTGGTAATAAATATTTTTGTAGAAAAGGCTGTTTTAGTGCTGTTTTAAAAACTAAAGGGCTAAAGGGATTGCTACTTTGTAACTCAATAAAATCTACCCAAAGACGAACCAGTTCTTGTCGATCTGGAAGCGCTAATTCATAAAGATATTTGGCATTTTTATGCTTTGATAATAATTGATAGATATCATTTAATAATTGTTTGAACTGGGGATGTAGAGGGCCGAATAGACCATATTTCCATGTTGAATCCACAGATATTTTTGGTGTTTGATCGATATGCAAATAGGCTTTTAACTGCTGCGCCAGATGAGCATGCTTCATACCATGCATGGCCGTTGTAGCACCCATTGAATAACCCATCAAAATAAAGTTATCGAGTTTTAATTGTTCTATTAAATGGGCGACATCTTGCCAGTGGCTAGAAATTGCATCTTGTTCAGGGATTGCACAGTTTTTTGAACCACCAAAACCACGCCAATCTGGAATGATAAACTCATAATCTTTACGGTTTGCATAAATAAAAGGAAGCCATTGCCAGCTTTGCATGCCAAGACCAGATAAAACTAAAACTGGTTCACCACGACCAACACGACGAACAAATAAATTTTCCCGATCGGGCATGGTGTAATATGGCATGACTATTCTCCGGCTACGCTATCTTGAGCAAAGCGTTTTAATTGAGGGATGACTTGTTCCAACCATTTGATCCATTCACTTTCCATCGTAATCCCAAGTTCTAAGATCATTTTGTGAATGTATAACACACGATTATCTAGATCATCGTTATCTTTAAAATCCTTATCATAAATACTTTGATAAAGTTTTAGTTTCTCTTGATGTAAACCAAGATGCCTTAACAGCTCAGGTAATATCTGATTATTGCTCAATTGTGCTTCAGCACGCAATCTAACCATTAAATCATCACGAAGCTGCGCGGGTTCACTTTGTTGTGTCATCCATGAAGCTAGTTCAATACGCCCCAACTGTTCAACTTGATAGGTTTTTTTTCGACTATTTTCCATTTCATTTTCTAATGTTGAAACCCAACCTTTTTTTAGCATGTGATTGAGTTCACGATAAATTTGCTGATGGGTAGCATTCCAGAAAAAACCGATTGAACGGTCAAACCGGCGGGCAAGTTCGAACCCTGTACTTGGTCGTTCAAGCAAACTGGTTAATAAAACATGAGGAAGTGACATAGCAATCCGGTTTGTAAGCAAAAGTAAAGTGTGACTGATGAGATTATGCAACATGTTGCATAAAAGTCAAAATTTGATTATAAATTAATGCAACAAGTTGCATTAGCAAGCTTATTGCTAGCCAAAGGAGAAAATATGTCAGCTTATCCACATTTATTGAAGCCACTTGATTTAGGCTTTACTACTTTAAAAAACCGTGTGCTTATGGGGTCTATGCATATTGGTTTAGAAGAAGCGCCACAGGGATATGAACGCATGGCTGCGTTTTATGCTGAGCGTGCAAAAGGTGATGTGGGTTTAATTGTAACTGGCGGTGTTTCTCCGAATGATGATGGTGTTGTATTTAGCCATGGTACGAAGTTGGATACAGTTGAAGAAGCTGAAAAACATAAAGTAATTACCCAAGCTGTTCATGAAGCTGGGGGTAAAATTGCTATGCAGATTTTACATACTGGACGTTATTCTTATCAGGCAAATAACGTTGCTCCTTCAGCAATTCAAGCACCGATTAATCCAATTAAGCCAAAAGCTTTAAGTTCTGCTGAAGTGCAGCAGACCATTGATGATTTTGCAAACTGCGCCAAACTTGCTCAGTATGCGGGTTATGATGGCGTGGAAATCATGGGTTCTGAAGGTTATTTAATTAATGAGTTCATTGCCGCGCGTACGAATCATCGTGATGATGAATGGGGTGGTAGTTACGAAAACCGTATTCGTTTTCCTATCGAAATTGTAAAGCGTACACGTGCTTTAGTGGGTGAAAACTTTATCATTATTTATCGTCTATCGATGCTTGATTTAGTTGAAGGCGGTTCAAGTATTGAAGAAGTGATTCAGCTTGCAAAAGAAATTGAAAAAGCAGGTGCAACTATTATTAATACAGGGATTGGCTGGCATGAAGCTCGTATCCCAACAATTGCGACCAAAGTTCCTCGTGCTGCGTTTACGTGGGTTACTGAAAAACTTAAAGGTGAAGTCTCTATCCCTTTAATTACTTCTAACCGAATTAATACTCCAGAAATGGCTGAGCATGTGTTGGCATCTGGTCATGCTGATATGGTATCTATGGCACGCCCAATGCTCGCTGATGCTGAGTTTGTTTTAAAAGCAAGTGAAGGCCGTAGTGATGAAATTAATACATGTATTGGCTGTAACCAAGCTTGTTTAGATCACATTTTCTCAATGAAAATCGCAACTTGTTTAGTGAACCCGCGTGCATGTTATGAAACTGAACTTATTTTTAAAGATGCACAAGTTCAAAAGAATATTGCTGTTATTGGGGCAGGACCTGCGGGTTTAAGTTTTGCTGTATATGCAGCTGACCGTGGACATCAAGTTAAAATTTTTGAGGCTAGTCATCAAATTGGTGGCCAATTTAATATTGCAAAGACTGTTCCTGGAAAAGAAGAGTTCTATGAAACCTTACGCTACTTTGCTCGCCAAATTGAGTTACGACCAAACATTGAATTAATTTTGAATCATAAAGCAACTTATGAAGAGTTGAGCCAAGCAAATTTTGATGAAATTGTGGTTGCAACTGGTGTAACGCCTCGTCAATTACAATTTGAAGGTATTGATCATCCTAAAGTACTTAGCTACTTACAGGTTTTAAAAGAACGTGCGCCAGTGGGACAGCGTGTAGCCATTATTGGGGCGGGTGGTATTGGTTTTGATACGGCTGAATATCTCACTCACGAAGGTGAAAGTGGCAGTTTAAACCCAGAAAAGTTTTATGAAGAATGGGGAATTGATACTCAATATGAGCATGTCGGTGGTTTAAAGCAGCCAAAAGTTGAGACTTCTGAGCGAGAAATCTATTTACTGCAACGTAAGACTGCTGTTGTCGGTGCGGGTTTAGGTAAAACTACAGGATGGATTCATCGTGCAGGCCTTAAAAATCGCCAAGTTAAAATGCTTGCAGGCGTTCAATACAACAAAGTAGATGATCAGGGCTTACATATCACTATAGATGGGCAACCAAGTGTGCTTGAAGTTGATCATGTTGTGATTTGTGCGGGTCAAGAATCTTTTACTGCAATGTATGACCAATTAAAAACAGAAGGTAAAAATGTTCATTTAATTGGTGGTGCTAAAGAAGCGGGAGAGCTAGATGCAAAACGAGCAATACGCCAAGGTGCTGAACTAGCAGCGGTTCTATAAATTTTGTGGGACATTTCTCTATACGGAAATGCCCCTAATTTCATTGGTTAAATTACAGGATAAAATAACAATGACACTTGAAACTACAAAACAGTCTTTAGAAAAATGGCATCACATGATTCAGGCAGGTAACTTGTCTGATCTAAATGATTTACTGGCAGATGACGTGTTTTTTCGTTCACCGGTTGCCTATAAACCTTACGAAGGAAAGCAGGTCGTTTTCTTCATTCTTACCAATGTCATCCAAGTGTTCGAAAACTTTACATATCATCGTGAGTTTTATACTGAAGATGGTGAGAATGTAGTGCTTGAGTTCAGCGCTAATGTCAGTGGTAAATCATTAAAAGGTATTGATATGATTCGTTTTAATGAACAAGGTAAAATTGTTGATTTTGAAGTAATGATTCGTCCAATGAGTGGCTTAGCTGCGCTGGCTGAACAAATGGGTATAAGAATTGCCAAGTTTCAGCCACAATAATTTTAGTAAATAGCCTAAGTAAGATAGAGACTAATAGAATGTGGTTAAAACTTTCAACTTTAGCATTGTTACCTGTACTTTTTGTGCAGGGAACAAAGGTTCGTAAGAATACGCCACGCTTGCTAGAAGCCAGTGGTGAAAGAGAAGGCGTGGTTGGCAAGGGCAGACCATTGTCTCTGCTTATTTTAGGAGACTCTGCCGCAGCGGGAGTTGGCGTTGAAACACAACAAGATGCTTTATCTGGCGCAATTATTTCTGAGTTACAAGATCAATATTTGATAAGTTGGAAGCTTCACGCAAAAACAGGTGATACTACTAAGCAGGTTTTTCAAACTTTACAGCATTTAGAACGGCAAAATTATGATGTTGTTGTTACATCTATTGGCGTTAATGATGTGACAAAATTAACGTCAGCGAACTCATGGATAAAACAACAAAAGCAATTATTTGAATATATACAAGCACGTTTCCAGCCTAAACTCATTATTGTTTCAGGCGTTCCGCCCATGCAGCATTTTCCAGCTTTACCCAATCCATTGGCTTGGTTGTTTGGAAAATACGCGGAGCAAATGAATCAAGTGTTATATAAATGGGTAGAAGCACAAAACCAATTTAGATTCATTCAATATGATGTTGAAAGTTTTCAAGCTTTGAATCTGCCTATGGCAAGTGATGGCTTTCATCCAAGCAAAGAAATTTATGCAATTTGGGGACAGCAGGTTGCGGCATTAGTGCGGCAATCATTTAACTCATAATCAGAGGTCGTGATTGGATATGGGCATATCTACTTTAAATAAAATTAAAGCTTTCGGTTCAGAATTGTTTGACTCAGTACTCGGTGCTGAACAGCCAAAAATCTATTATGACCCACAAGGGAAAATTAAAGATGTTTTGGATAAGTTGCCCCAACTTAAGCAGAAATATCGTCCTACGCCATGGTTAACTAACAATCATGTCCATCTTTTATATTTCGATATTATTAGAAAAAAAACCATCAAGCTTGAATATGACCGTATTGAGCAACTCAGTATGAAAGATGGTGGAGTAACTGCAATTGCATGGTATGGCTATAATCTTCCGAAAGATACTCCTACAGTTGTTATCATGCACACCATTACAGGTACACCTGAAAGTATGCGTGAATTGGTGAGAGATATTCATCAATATACGGGATGGAGAATAGCACTATGTTTACGCCGTGGGCATGCGGGTTTACCTATGCCTGTACCACAGATTTCTCTTTTCGGATCAACCAGTGATCTTAAAGAGCAGCTTACGCATATTCAAAGTTTGTTTCCTGAATCGGATTTGTACGCAGTCGGGTCTTCTGCTGGCACAGGATTGTTAGTTCGTTATTTGGGTGAGCAAGGCTCTGAAACACCATTTAAAGCAGCTTTTGCAATGTGTCCAGGCTACAACACTGAGATTGGCTTTAAAAATGTTCACCCTTTTTATAGCAAAATGATGACTAAAAAGTTGTTCAAATATTTTATTCATCCTTATCAAAGTACTTGGAATCAGGTTGCTTCTTTAGAAAAAGTTCTTGCAACGACTAGTCTTGAAGAGTTTGAAAAAGAATACTTTGAAATGGCAGGCTTTCAGGACTATCAAAGTTATTGTCAGGCAATTAATCCCATTTATGTATTTGAAAATGTCAAAATTCCATTAATGATTCTTAATGCTGAAGATGATCCAGTATGTTCTATTAAAAATTTAGAGCCGTATAAAGAAACTATTCAGCAAATGAGTAATATTGCAGTGGTAACCACTAAAAAGGGAAGTCATTGTGGTTTTTACGAAGGTTGGAAAAGTACTTCATGGGCAGCCAAATTAATATCAAATTATTTTATGGTTGATCATAAACAATGATTGCGTTGCCGTAATTGATCAAATAAAGCCCATTCAAGAGATGGGCTTTATGACTTCATTAGGTCAGGATAAAAGTAATTTTGGATTTTTTAGTCCAATTTTGATTTTAGTACTGGCAACCAGATCTTTTTCGTCAGTTTGGTTAGGATGAAAGTCAAAGCGATAATAGTCAAAAAATTTCGGAGTTAGAACTTTATATTGTGTTGTCATAAAACCAAGAAACTTACGCCAAGATTTAAAGTTAAGAAGTTGGCGATCTCGTTTCATAAGAACGAATTGATAGATTGTTGAGAAGCCGGTAATTAAAAATAAACTTAAAGTGAAAACGGTGATACGTGGAAGATATGCGCTCAGTCCACTTCCATACAAGTGTTCATAAAGGTCAAACGCCACAGCTTTATGCTCAGTTTCTTCAATACTATGCCATAACCATAAGTTACGAATAGTTGAGTCTGTCATCAGTTCATTAACAGACTGCATCATGCTTACTACAAGTACAGCGGTGTAGTGTTCAAGGCCTACCGTTACAAGTAGGTTCCATTTTTTACTAAAAACTTTTTCAATACTCTTTAAAACAATACCCGTTACTTTTTCTAAAGATTCTGGATCTAAACCATGTTGTTGTGCACTCACATGAAAAGCATGATGTTCTTTAGAATGCATTGCTTCTTGGCCAATAAAAGCACTAATTTCACGATCTAGAAGTTCATTCGACTTTGCTTTTGCGCGTAATGCTCTAACTGAACGAACAAAATATGATTCACCCTCGGGGAACAATGTAGATAAACCCGTAAAATAATGTGTAAAAGTGGGTTCGTTATTACACCAATAGCGAGGTACATTTTCAAAATTATAGTCCATACGACGGACTGGAAATGAGGCGGGCACGCGATTTGATACGGTATTCATTTTAAGCTCCAATCTTCTTTTAATTAAAGTTCCAAAAAGGAACTTGATTAAAAATTACATCTCGGAATAGGGAGCGTCAATGTTTTTTGAAGTAAAAGAAGTAGGTTGTCCTGAATTGATATCAAGGGAAACTTTAAAGACAAATTGGAATAAAAAAGGGAAACTAATGAGTGAATTGATAATTTTAATAATATTTAAAAAGCCCAAATCAAGTGTTTAATTTGGGCATATTCATACGAGAACTTAGTTTTTAAGCGCTGGTGTAGCAGCAGCAATTGCAGCGGCAACAGCATCATCTTCAGTTTGAGATGGTTCTGCTGGCTTAGCAGGTTTAGACTGAGCTTTCTCAGGCTTTGGCTCTGCTTTTGGCTCAGGTTTAGGTTCTGGCTTAGGCTTCGGCTCTGCTTTAGGTTGTTCAGAAACAGTTGTTTGTGAATTTTGCTCAGAATTGGCAGGACGAGTTTCACGGCGAATTTCAGTTGTAGTATTCGCTGTTTCTTCGTGATGAACTTCGACTTGCGTTGGTTCCTGAGTTTGAGCTTCTTCAGTTTTAACACTTTCTAAAGACTCAAATTTTGCAGGTTCAGCAGGTTTAGGTTCTGAAACAGCAGTTTCAACCTTTTCTTGCTCTTCTTCTGGTGTTTCTTTTTTAACGCATGCGGTTAACAATAGTCCAGCCGCAATAGCAGCACAGATTAAAAGTTTTTTATTTGCCATTGTCCTAAACAACATTTAATTGAGGAGCTCGCATTATAACAGCAAAAGAGAATGAAAAAATCATGTGAGATTGACCTAATTTTTTATTAAAAATGCTGATAGAATAGCCAGTTGTTTAATGATCTTTGAATTGGTGCGGTTTGACTTTGCTTTATAGGGGCAGAGTACAGTAAAATTGCCCAACATTGTAGGCCGATTTCGGCTTGATTGTACGAGAAACTTAATGACCCATTTTATTTTTGTTACTGGTGGTGTGGTTTCATCGCTAGGTAAAGGTATTTCTGCTGCTTCAGTTGCTGCACTTTTGGAAGCCCGTGGCTTAAAAGTCACAATGGTTAAAATGGATCCTTACATTAATGTCGATCCGGGGACAATGAGTCCTTTCCAACATGGTGAAGTTTTTGTCACAGAGGATGGTGCCGAAACTGATCTAGACTTGGGTTATTACGAACGTTTCTTACGTCGTGCGAAAATGACCAAACTGAATAACTTTACTAGTGGCCGTGTTTATCAAGATGTTCTAAATAAAGAACGTCGTGGTGACTACTTAGGCGGTACGGTTCAAGTTATTCCACATATTACTGACAATATTAAAGAACGCGTACTTCGCGCTGGTGAAGGTTACGACGTTGCAATCGTTGAGATTGGTGGTACGGTTGGTGATATCGAATCACTTCCATTTATGGAGTCAGTTCGTCAGTTAATGGTTGAGCTTGGTCATAAACGTACCATGCTTATGCATTTAACTTTGTTGCCATATATTAAATCGGCAGCAGAGCTTAAGACGAAACCAACTCAGCATTCTGTAAAAGAATTACTTTCAATTGGTATTCAGCCAGATATCTTAATCTGCCGTACTGAATATGATGTAGATGTTGATACTAAACGCAAAATTGCATTGTTCACTAACGTGGAAGCGCGTGCCGTTGTGGTATGTAAAGATGCGAAAACGATTTATCAAATTCCACGTACGTTCTATGAACAAAACGTTGACGACTTGATCTGTGAGCGTTTTGGATTTAATGATCTTCCAGAAGCAAACCTAGAAGATTGGGACAATGTAGTCGAAGCATTACTCAATCCTGAATACACTTTGCGTGTAGCTATGGTTGGTAAATATGTTGAATTACCAGATGCTTATAAATCTGTTAATGAAGCATTATTGCATGCAGGCATTAAAAACCGTGTGAAAGTACAGATTGACTATGTCAATGCTGAAGAGCTTGAAAGCCAAGATGTTTCTATTTTGCAAACTGCTGACGCAATCTTGGTCCCAGGTGGCTTTGGTGAGCGTGGTACTGAAGGCAAAATGAAAGCTATTCAATATGCACGTGAAAACAAAGTTCCATTCTTAGGTATTTGTTTAGGCATGCAATTGGCTGTAATCGAATATGCACGTCATGTTGCAGCAATGCCAGAAGCATCTTCTACAGAGTTTAACCGTTCTACGAAGTATCCATTGATTGGTTTAATTACTGAATGGTTAGATGAGCGTGGCGAGTTACAACAACGCAGCGTAGAGTCTGATTTAGGCGGAACTATGCGGTTGGGTGCACAAAAATCTGAATTGGTTGAAGGCACTAAAACACGTGAAGTTTATGGTAAAGCAGAAATTACTGAGCGTCATCGTCACCGTTATGAAATGAATAACCGTTTCATTGAGGCGATTGAACAAGCTGGTATGAAGATTTCTGGTTACTCTTCGGCACAACATTTGGTTGAAACTGTAGAAATTCCTGAACATCCTTGGTTTATTGCTGTACAATTCCACCCGGAATTTACAAGTTCACCACGTGATGGACATCCATTATTTGCTAGTTTTATTGACGCTGCGAAAACACAGCATCAAAAAAGTAAATAATGCGATTTTAAATAAACTGGGAAAGTTTAAATGTCACAATTAAAACCACAAGAAGTTGTACGTTTAGGCGATATACAAATGGCAAATCATTTGCCATTTGTATTATTTGGCGGAATGAACGTACTTGAATCAAAAGATTTAGCTTTCGAAATTGCAGAAACTTATGTTGATATCTGCAAACGCTTAGATATTCCTTATGTATTTAAAGCGAGTTTCGATAAAGCAAATCGTTCTAGTCTGCATTCGTTCCGTGGTCCTGGACTTGAAAAAGGTATTGAATGGTTAGGCGATATTAAAAAACATTTTAATGTTCCTATCATTACCGATGTTCATGAGCCACACCAAGCTGAAGCAGTTGCAAAAGTAGCTGATATTATTCAGTTACCGGCTTTCTTAAGTCGCCAAACTGATCTTGTTGAAGCGATGGCAAAAACACAGGCTATTATTAACATTAAGAAAGCTCAGTTTTTAGCACCTCATGAAATGCGTCATATCCTGAATAAATGTTTAGAAGCAGGAAACGATAAACTAATTCTTTGTGAGCGCGGTTCAGCATTTGGCTATAACAACCTTGTTGTAGATATGCTTGGCTTTGACATCATGAAAGAAATGAATGTTCCTGTTTTCTTCGATGTAACACATGCGTTGCAAACTCCTGGTGGTCGTGCTGACTCGGCAGGTGGTCGTCGTGCTCAAATTACAACTTTAGCACGCGCTGGAATGGCAACAGGCTTGGCTGGATTGTTCTTGGAAGGTCATCCAGACCCAGAACATGCAAAATGCGATGGACCTTGTGCATTACGCATGTCGCAGCTTGAGCCATTCTTGGCACAAATAAAAGAATTGGATACTTTGGTTAAAGGATTCAAAAAGTTAGACACCCATTGAGTTTTTACTCATTTACGCTGCTTTAATCGCAGCTCATATTCATTCAACAGAGGAATTGTTCATGAGCCAAATCGTTGACATCCGTGCACGTGAAATTTTGGACTCTCGTGGTAACCCAACCATCGAAGCAGACGTAATTTTAGAATCTGGGGTTGTTGGTCGTGCATGTGCACCATCTGGTGCTTCAACTGGTTCTCGTGAAGCTTTAGAACTACGTGACGGTGATAAATCACGTTACTTAGGTAAAGGCGTTAAAACTGCGGTTAACAACGTAAACACGATTATCCGTGACGCTTTAGTGGGCAAATCAGTATTTGAACAAAAAGACATCGATAATACGATGATCGAACTTGATGGTACTGAAAACAAAGAAAAATTGGGTGCAAATGCAACTTTGGCTGTATCACTAGCTGTTGCGCGCGCTGCTGCTGATGAAAAGAAAATTCCTCTTTTCCAATATATTGCTGACTTACGTGGTCAAACGATTTTGACTATGCCTGTACCAATGATGAACATCATCAATGGTGGTTCACATGCAGACAACAACGTTGATATTCAAGAGTTTATGATTGAGCCAGTAGGCTTCACTTCATTTGCTGAAGCATTACGTGCTGGTGCTGAAATCTTCCATTCACTAAAATCAGTTTTAAACAAAAAAGGTTTAAACACTGCTGTAGGTGATGAAGGTGGTTTTGCACCAAACTTGCGTTCAAACGAAGAAGCAATCACTGTTATTCTTGAAGCTATCGGTCAAACTGGTTACAAAGCTGGTTCTGATATTATGTTGGCGCTTGACTGTGCATCTTCAGAATTCTACAAAAATGGTCAATATGTTCTTGCGGGTGAAGGCAATAAAGCATTCACAAGCAACCAGTTCTCTGACTATTTAGCAGGTCTTGTAAACCAATATCCAATTATCTCAATTGAAGATGGTTTAGATGAGTCAGATTGGGAAGGTTGGTCTTACTTGACATCTATCCTTGGTGACAAAATCCAATTGGTAGGTGATGACTTGTTCGTTACAAACCCTAAGATTTTACAACGTGGTATTAATGAGAAAGTAGGTAACTCTATCTTAATCAAATACAACCAAATTGGTACGTTGACTGAAACTCTTGATGCAATTTACCTTGCTAAAGAAAATGGTTATACAACTGTAATTTCTCACCGTTCTGGCGAAACTGAAGATTCAACTATTGCTGACTTAGCAGTAGGTACAGCAGCTGGTCAAATTAAGACTGGTTCACTTTGCCGTTCTGACCGTGTTTCTAAGTACAACCAATTACTTCGTATTGAAGAATTGACTAAAGCTGCTTACCGCGGTAAAGCTGAGTTTAAAGGTTTAAACTAATCTTTAAATAAAAAGTTAAAATTAGTTTTTTAACATTTTAAGGTGCTATTTTTAATAGAAAATAGCACCTTTTTATTATCCTAGACGACGGGTTTTTAACGACTTAGCCCAACTATGGTGTTTACAACGAGAACATTCTTGATCGAGTGTATTTAGAATTTTCGTTTCACCACATTTCATACATGAATAAAAAGTATTGATTTTAAGTACGTCAGCTTTGCAATAAGCATCTGGGAATAGAGGGAGTCCCCATTTTACCTCTTCATCTTCATAGTAAAGTAAACTCAGGATACCGTCAGACTCCAATAAAGCTGTTCTCACTTGACCTAGATGTTCAACATTTTGTTGGCGCATCTCTGAGAAAAACTCATCATGTGAATATGATTGTTTCTGGAAATCTTTGTAAACCAAAAGTCCATCTTTGACTACGCAGAGAGCTCTTCCTTCCAATAGGTCTTCAATTTTCTTATGCTTCACCATCGCCCAAGTTACAAGGCGATAGAGAAAAAGAATAACGATAAATGCGACAAAAGCATGTGCGATAGGTAAATCCTTAGTAAACATTGGATCGCCAGCTGCGGAACCTAAGCATAAAATAATTGCGAGTTCAAAAAGGGAAAGTTGGCGAATACCACGCTTACCTGATAGTCTTAAAAAACTAATAATAATGATAAACATGACAAAACATCGAACCAAAATTTCCAAAATAAAAGGCCAAGTCGTGTCACCTATGAAAATATTAAAAAAATCCATTTTTTTCTCCCTTTTAATAGGTGGATGGAGTCTTTCTAAAATTCTTAGCAAATTAAAAATAGAAAAAATATACTTTTTAAGTAGTTGTTGGTTAAAAATTCGAACTTTATGTGATTTTGTATAAATTCTACTGTTAAAAATATTCTTTAAAATAAACATATAGTTGAAGCTTCAATCGTAGAAACAACACTCAGAAAAGATGAATATTAAAGTTATCAAATAAAATAAAACTTTTGATCTGTATTGGCTAAATTTAGTCTCTCAATTTTTATAATATTCAGTCTTAATATGTATATGATATATTTTAATTTATTATGTTTTAAACGAATTTCATATGATGAGAAAGCAATATCATTTTAGAAAAGTTGAAAGTGATACTTATATTTGGGATGTAGATAATTTAGTAGCATTAACTAGAAATTTTAAAGTAAAAGAAATTTTGCTATCAGAAATAAAAGAATTAAATGAACCATACTGGTATCCAGATTCTCATCCCACTACTCAAGATATCATTGATCATATGATATTAATTCAAGAAGCAGATTTGTCTTATCCAATAATAATATGCTCACAAGGGAGAATAATGGATGGTATGCATAGGGTAGGAAAAGCGAAAATTTTAGGTAAGGTTAAAATACGTGCTGTACAATTTGATAAAGACCCTCAACCAGATTATATCAATGTTGAGGAGGATGATCTGAACTACGATGATTAATTATAAATAATTGCGAATATGACTCAGTGGCAATCAGGACTGTAGGGAATAGCATCTAAACGTTTTTGAAAAACATTTGGATTCAGTATATTTTCATACATTTGTTGATATGTTCGTTTATGATCTTCAATATGATGATAATCAACGATTTCTTGAAGTTTATCTTTATATTCTATATGTCCCGCATGAAACATCGCTGCATAATGGCCCCACAGTGCATATTGATATCGTATGGCTGCTTTTGGAATTAAATTTATTTCGTTTAAATAGCTATGAGCTGTTTTTTCGTAACATTCTTTTATTTCATGAGCATCTTTTTTCATTTTTCTTAAGAAAATACATTGCATCTCTTGTAGTTGTGAACTATCTGTTTTATTTAAAATTTTTTCGGTAACTATATATGCTTCTTTAAGGCAACCTAAGTGAATAAGTACCTTGCGTTTGGTTTTTAAAATATCTAAATTATTATCATTAGAGGGAATTTTTTCTAATAAGTTTTTAAATTTTATATGGGAAGTATCTTGTGGCTGTCCAGCTTTTAGACTGTAAACAATATCATTATATTCAAATATATAAGGGTTAGCAGGTGTATATTGTTTATGATTGCTCTCCATATTAATTATTTTTGAAGGGCTATCATCAGTAGGGTGATCACAAGCGCTTAAACCTAAGCTTACTAAAGAAAACGCTAAAATTTTGTGCACTACAGTTTATACCTTTATTCTCTTTCATGAGATTTATGAAGAATAATAAAATATAAAAGAAAATACTGTGTAGTTTTTTATTTCTCATGTTGATGAGCAGTTCAACAGTCAATTTGAATTTGAAAATTGGTTTATATATTTTTGAATCAATAATATAAAGCCTGTGGTTTCAGCATTATGCTTCAACAAGATCAACACTCAATCTGTTAGAAATCCAAATTTTGATGTCGTGGATAGCGATTCTTTAATGCAATAATGTAATGGATTAGCAATTTAAATTAAACAAATAAGAATAATTATTAACTTAAAGTTGATAACAATTATCATTCGTGTTAATTTTTGTGCTGAACTTTTACTACTGTGTAACAAGGAACAAGGTAGTGGAAGGCTAAAAATATGGTTCAGCACATTAGTTATTATGGAATTTTCTTATGTACAATCCGCCCTTTAGAAAAGCATTTAGAGTTCACCCTTTAGCACTTTCTATGGCTTTAACGGTACCTTCATTTGTTTATGCCGAACAAACCGAAACAACCACTTTAGCAACGATAAAAGTACAAGCAGAACAAGAAAATCCGGCTGTTACTGAAGGTTCAGGGAGCTATACAGCAAAAAGCACAAATACTTCTACAAAATTAAATTTATCTCTTCGTGAAACTCCTCAATCGATCAAAGTTTTAACCCGTGAATATTTAGATGATCGAAAAATCGATTCCTTTCAAGATTTAATGAATAATATTACGGGTGTTTCAACCTCACGTACCGATGAACGTCAAAGAGTTTATGCACGTGGTTTTGAGGTGGATTATTACTTAATTGATGGAATACCTAGTACTACAAACTTAGGCACTGGAGATTTAGATTTAGATATTTATGATCATATCGAAGTCGTAAAGGGTGCAAGTGGCCTAACCACGGGTGCGGGTAATCCAGCAATGGCCCTGAATATGATTCGGAAACATGCAAACTCAAAAGAACTCACTGGTATTGTCAGCACATCTTTAGGCTCATGGAACTCTTGGAGTAGCTCAGCAGATGTTTCCACGCCACTTAATGCAGATGGATCATTGCGTGGTCGCATGTTTGTAAAACATTCTGATGAAAAATCATTTATGGATTTCTATGAGAAAGAACGTAATGTATTTTATGGTGCGGTTGATTATGATTTGAGTGATAAAACAAGCATGTCGCTTGGGGCAACTTATCAAGAGTTACATCGTGATGGTATTCGTTGGGGCGGTACACCTGCTTTTTATACTGATGGGACTCGTACCAATTTTTCCAGAAGCTTAACAGTAAGTGCACCTTGGACTTATTGGGATGTGAATACAACGGCAGTATTTGCAAATTTAAAGCATAATTTATTTAATGACGTTAATTTAAATATTGCTTATACCTTCCGTAAAGAAGATACAGCTTCTATGTTGCTATATACAGCTGGAAAAGTAGACAAGGCAACCAATACAAGTCCATTAGAAAATCAAAATGATAATCAGGAGAATAAACCTGATTATGTTTCTGTATATGGTGCAAAAGCTGCAAATGAAGAAAACAATATTGATGTTTTTATCAATGCTCCATTTACGCTATTTAATCGTCCACAAGAAATCATTATTGGTGGATCTTGGAATAAGAATGAAAAGACAAAAGATATTTTTGGTGGATCTAACACAAACCAAGACATTGAGAAATATTTAGGTGGACCACTTAATTATAATGATATGGCTCAAGAGTTGCTTCAGCCTGTTGTTTTAAACGGTAAAAATGCGCTAAATGAAACAACACAAACTGCTGCTTATGTTGCTGGTAAATTTCAGATTTTGGATCCTTTGAAAATTATTGCTGGTGCACGTTTATCTAACTGGGAGTATAAGTCTGAAAATGATAAAGGTAACCGCGAATTTAACAATGAATTAGCACCATATGTTGGCGCTATTTATGATTTTGCCCAAGATCATTCTGTGTATGCGAGTTATACAGAAATTTTTAAACCTCAAGAACGTAAAGATATAAATGATCAATATATAGATCCGATTACAGGTAAGAGTTATGAGGCTGGCTTAAAGAGCGAATGGTTTGGAGGGCGTTTAAATACAGCATTGTCAGTATTCCGAATAGAACAATCTAATTTTGCTGAATTGATACCTGACACGTTCATTATTCGCAATGGTACACAAACTACAGAGCAGGCCTATCGCGCTGTAGATGGGGTTGAAAGTAAAGGTTTTGAGTTTGAAGCTGATGGCGAGATTAATGACAATTGGGGTATTAACTTTGGTGTTGCTAATTTTGAAGCAAAAGATGCACAAGGCACAAAAGTTAATACGACAAACTCTCGAACAACCTCGAATCTATTTGTTAAGTATAAACTTGATCAATGGAGTGCAGGGCTTGGTTTAAATTATAAGAGTAAATACTATACGGGAAGTGGAAGCTCTCGTATTGAGCAAGATGCGTATGTTTTAGCAAGTGCGATGCTTGGCTATCAAGTAGATAAAAATATCAAACTTCAATTGAATATCGATAATATTTTTGATGAAAAATATTATGAAGGTATTGGTGCTAACTCAATGAATTGGGGCACACCACGAAATGCAACGTTGAGTGTTCGTTATAATTTCTGATTTAAACTCACATAAGAAAACGATTTATAAAAGTCCTCGAAAGAGGGCTTTCATTCTTTTTAAGCTCGTTTTAAAAGTGAAGAAAATCTTGACTTCTTTTTTACAAATATGGTTGTATTGTACAACTATATTTTGAGTGTGCAGTGATGATTGATCAAAAAATTATTGATGACATCCGTAGTTCATCTCGAATCATGGTTCGTGAATTAGGTTTTATGAGTTCAACTCTTGCTGCCACTGATTATTCTCCGTCAGCTGTTCATTCTTTACTTGAACTTGAAAATAGAGGTTCTTTAACCGCTGTACAATTAGGACGGCTTTTAGGTCTAGAGAAATCGAGTGTGAGTAGAATGTTACTTAAACTCATTAAGGCTAGTGAGATTAAAGAGGAACAAAATAAGAATGATGCTAGACTAAAAGTGATTAAACTCACACCGAAAGGAGTGGAAACTGTAAGAAAAATTAATAATTATGGAGAAATGCGAGTTATTCAAGCCATTGAAAAATTAAACTCTTCTGAACAATTTGTTATTGCTCAAGGTTTGACAACCTATGCTGAATCTTTAGTAGGCTGTCGAGATAATAAAGATCTTATAGATAACAATACTATTGAAATTGTGAGTGGCTACCGCGCAGGTATGATTGGCAGAATCGCAGAAATGCATGGTACTTATTATTATGAAAATTATAATTTTGGCCCTTTTTTTGAAGGAAAAGTGGCTACCAATTTAGCTGAGTTCTCTAACCGTCTTTATAAAGACTCTAATAATATTTGGTTGGCAATAAAAAATAATAAAATTGTGGGTTCTGTTGCGATTGATGGTGAAGATTTAGGGAATAACGAGGCTCATCTTCGTTGGTTTATTTTAAGTGACGATTGTCGAGGACAGGGCATCGGCAAAAAGCTATTAAAAGAAGCAATAAACTTTTGTGATCAAAAGCAATTCTCTGCCGTTCAATTATGGACGTTTAGTGGCCTTAGCGCCGCAAGAAAACTTTATGAAAATTTTGGTTTTAAACTTACGAATGAATGGGAAGGAGACCAATGGGGCAACACCATGTTAGAGCAACAATTTACACGGGTAAATAATGGAAATTAACCATAAGCTTTTCTCAGCATAAATTTCTCATACTTAGAATGATTTTTTGTGTGTAGAGTGATTTATAAACAGTTGTACTTATAAATATTATTTCCCTTTCAAATTCTATTCATTTTTGACAAAATGAAACATGTCACAATGGTCAATTAAAGTAATATGCCCATTAATAATTTTGGTTAAATTTTTGCAGGAATTGCGCATGCTACTTGTTAATTACTATACAATACAATCTCTTAACGAAAGTTTTTAATTAAAAATCTTAATGATATGTTAGAAGTATTTCGATCCACTTCAAGCAAACTGATATTGCTACTTGTTATTGTTTTAGTAGCTATCCTGCAATATCAATTTTGGTTAGGTGAGGGTGGCTATATCCCTCATCAAGCTCTCATGCAACAAATTCAGCAACAAGCTGAGGTAAATGAAGAGCTTAAAGAACGAAACCGTATTTTGGCAGCAGAGGTTTTTGACCTGAAAAATGGTACAGAAGCAATAGAAGAACATGCCCGCCTTGATCTTGGTCTGGTTAAACCTCATGAGACATTTGTTCAAATGAGTACGATTAGTACCCATTACAAACCTATTTATATTGACCCGAACGCTAAAGTTGATTTGGAAACGAATGAGACACCTGCATCCCCAGATATCCCAGACTAAATTGTGGGCAGTGATTCCAGCTGCAGGATCAGGAAGTCGTTTTTCTAAAACTGAATTGAAGCAGTATCAATATATTCAGAATAGGACTGTTTTAGAACATACGATTGGCCGTATAAGCCAACTTCCATTAAATGGTTATGTTTTGGCAATTGGTGCACAAGATACCTTTGCTCAGACTCTAGCATTTCAAAATATAGATAAGGCGCATTTTTGCATTGGTGGAGCTGAGCGAGTTCATTCAGTTTTAAATGCGTTAAATCATCTTTTAAATTTTGCCGATGAAAATGATTGGGTCCTTGTGCATGATGCGGCTCGCCCTTGTGTAACCATTGATTGTTTAAATGCACTTGTGGCAAATGCAATTGAATCAAATGAGAGCGCTATTTTAGCAATTCCTGTTCGTGATACTTTAAAGCAGGTTAAGTCAGGCAATCAAATTGATAAAACAGTTAGCCGAGATTTATTATGGCAAGCTCAAACGCCTCAAATTACTAAAATCGGTAAACTAAAAAAAGCAATTGAACATGCTTTAGAAAATGACGTCACTATTACCGATGAGGCAAGTGCACTCGAGTATATGGGTGAAACTGTACAGGTCGTAATGGGGCGTTCGGATAATATAAAAATTACCTATCCCGATGATTTAGAACTTGCACGTTTGATTCTGCAATCTCAGTCTTAATTCTATTATTTTTAACTTGCTTGGATGATTTTCTCATCTCAGCAAGTTTTCTACATATCTATTTATAACCACTCATATTCTTTTACATTGATAAGTTTTAAGATTTATTAAGATCGTACAACTATACTAGATAATGTTCGATCATCGAACAAAAAATATTTATACCGAACAAAACCATGGTTTGATAACTAGATCAAATTACAAAAATTATCAAGAATGTTTAAAAGGAAATCTAAGGGAAACACTCGGGATTGAGTGAAATATCTATCTGTTCATTTTGCCTCTGTGTGCCTAAATCTCTTATCTATTCCTTCCTGAATGAGCACAATGGAGTTGTCTAATGATTGACAAAAGTAAGTCCTCTCTTAGCGAGGTACTATCGCAAATTAAAGATGGCGCGACCATTCTGATTGGTGGTTTTGGTACCGCAGGACAACCCGCTGAACTCATTGACGGACTAATTGAACTGGGTATTAAAGATTTAACAATTGTCAGCAATAACGCCGGTAATGGTGATTACGGTCTGGCTAAACTGCTTAAAGCTGGTTCGGTTAAAAAAGTGATTTGCTCTTTCCCACGCCAATCAGACTCTTATGTTTTTGATGAGTTATACCGTGCTGGAAAGGTTGAGCTTGAAGTGGTTCCACAAGGTAATCTGGCTTGTCGTATTCAAGCAGCTGGTATGGGATTAGGCGCTGTGTTTACCCCAACAGGCTTCGGAACACTTTTAGCTGAAGGCAAAGAAACCCGCCAGATCGATGGTAAAGATTACGTACTCGAATACCCGATCAAGGCTGACTTTGCCTTGATTAAAGCTTACAAGGGCGACCGTTGGGGCAATCTGGTTTACCGTAAATCTGCACGTAACTTTGGCCCGATTATGGCCATGGCTGCGGATGTCACCATTGTTCAGGTTTCTGAGGTGGTTGAGCTAGGTGGATTAGATCCAGAGCACATCATCACCCCAGGTATCTTTGTACAGCACGTTGTTCAAGTACAGCCCGCACAGTAAGCAATAAGGAGAAATAACATGAGCTACCAGAAACTCAGCCGTGACCAGATTGCAAAACGTGTGGCACAAGATATTCCAGATGGTGCCTATGTCAACCTAGGTATTGGTTTACCAACTAAGATTGCAAGCTACTTACCTAACGACAAAGATATTTTCCTTCATTCTGAAAATGGTTTATTGGCATTTGGCCCACCACCAGCGGCAGGTGAAGAAGACCCTGAACTGATTAATGCGGGTAAAGAGTTTGTGACCATGCTTGAAGGCGGCAGCTTTTTTCATCATGGCGACTCATTTGCGATGATGCGTGGTGGTCACCTTGATATTGCCGTGCTTGGCGCATTTCAGGTTGCTGCGAATGGTGACTTGGCCAACTGGCACACAGGTGCACCGGATGCGATTCCTGCGGTAGGTGGTGCGATGGATTTGGCGGTTGGTGCCAAGAAAGTATTTATTACTACAGATCATGTGACCAAGCAAGGTGAACCGAAGATTGTGGCTGAGCTGAGCTATCCGGTTACGGGTAAACACTGCGTTGACCGTATTTACACCGATCTATGTGTAATTGATGTGACCAAAGAAGGTTTAAAGGTGATTGAGAAAGTGGAAGGTCTTAGCTTTGATGAGTTACAGGCTTTGACTGGTGCAACTTTGATTGATGCGACTCAAGGGTAAGGAAGTAGGGAAATGACATTAAAAAACGCTTATATCATCGATGCCATCCGTACTCCATTTGGCCGTTATGCCGGTGGCCTTGCTCCTGTCCGTGCCGATGACCTTGGCGCTGTGCCGATTAAAGCCCTCATGCAGCGTAACCCAAGTGTAGATTGGGAACAGGTCGATGATGTGATCTATGGCTGTGCCAATCAAGCGGGTGAAGATAACCGTAATGTTGGCCGTATGTCCGCACTGCTTGCAGGTTTACCATATAAGGTTCCAGCAACCACTATTAACCGTTTGTGCGGTTCTTCACTCGATGCGATTGCCATTGCTGCCCGTGCTATTAAAGCAGGTGAAGCAAACTTGGTGATTGCCGGTGGTGTAGAAAGCATGAGCCGTGCTCCTTATGTGATGGGTAAGTCTGACAGTGCTTTTGGCCGTAGCCAGAAGATTGAAGATACTACTATGGGTTGGCGTTTCATTAACCCTAAACTTAAAGAATTGTATGGTGTAGACACCATGCCCCAGACTGCCGAAAACGTCGCTGAACAATTTAACGTGAATCGTGCAGATCAGGACCAGTTTGCCTTGGTGAGCCAACAACGCACCGCAAGCGCGCAAGCCAAAGGCTTTTTTTCTAAAGAAATCGTGGCAGTTGAAATCCCTCAGCGTAAGGGTGATGCTGTTGTGATTGATACCGATGAACATCCTCGTGCATCAACTACGCTTGAAGGTTTAAGCAAACTTAAACCTGTGGTTAAAGCAGATGGCACAGTAACAGCAGGCAATGCTTCAGGTATTAACGATGGTGCAGCAGCTCTACTGATTGCTTCGGATGATGCAGTTCAAGCTTACAACCTCAAACCACGTGCCAAGATCATTGCTTCAACAGCGGTGGGTGTAGAACCACGCATTATGGGTTTTGCTCCGGCACCAGCTATTAAAAAATTACTTAAACAAGCCAACCTGACTTTAGATCAGATGGATGTGATTGAGCTGAATGAAGCATTTGCTGCACAAGCTTTGGCAGTGACCCGTGATTTAGGTTTGCCAGATGATAGCAACAAAGTAAATCCAAACGGTGGTGCAATTGCATTAGGTCATCCACTTGGTGCATCAGGTGCACGCCTCGTGACCACCGCCTTAAACCAGCTTGAACAAACAGGTGGTCGTTATGGTTTGTGTTCAATGTGTATTGGCGTGGGCCAAGGCATTGCATTAATTATTGAGAGAGTCTAATCATGAGCCAGTTATATGCCAGCTTGTTTTATCAAAAAGACGTCACTGACATCTTTAGTGACTCATCTTTAATCAAATACATGATTCAGGTTGAAGTTGCGTTAGCTCAAGCACAGGCAAAAGTTGGTGTGATTCCTCAAAATGCGGCTAATACCATTGCCCAAGTAGCTGAGCAGGCAATAGAAAAATTTGACTTCTCAGCGTTGGCGGTAGCAACAGGCTTAGCTGGAAATATCGCAATTCCATTTGTAAAGCAGCTTACTGCAATTGTTAAAGATGTAGATGAAGATGCTTCACGTTATGTGCATTGGGGGGCAACGAGTCAGGATATTTTAGACACAGCTTGTATTTTGCAATGCCGCGATGCGTTAAATATTGTCGAAGCACAACTTCAACAGTGCTACACCGCTGCATTACAACAAGCTAAGCAATATCGCTATCAAGTCATGATTGGACGTACATGGTTACAGCAAGCTTTGCCAATTACTTTAGGGCATAAACTCGCTCGCTGGGCTTCTGCATTTAAACGGGATTTAGACCGTATTCAAGCAATGAAATCACGTGTACTTACTGCTCAGTTAGGTGGTGCTGTGGGTTCACTCGCTTCTTTGCAAGATCAAGGTTCGCTTGTAGTCAGTGCATTTGCTCAGCAACTGAATCTGACTGTACCGACAAGCACATGGCATGGTGAGCGTGATCGTATTGTAGAAATCGCAAGTGTGCTTGGCATGATTGTCGGGAATACGGGCAAGATGGCACGTGATTGGTCACTCATGATGCAAACTGAAATTGCAGAGTTATTTGAACCAACTGCAAAGGGTCGTGGTGGTTCATCAACCATGCCGCATAAGCGTAATCCAGTTGCAGCAGCTTCAGTACTTGCAGCAGCAAATCGTGTACCAGCACTTATGTCTAGTATCTATCAAAGCATGGTGCAGGAACATGAGCGTAGCTTAGGTGCGTGGCATGCAGAATGGTTAGCAATCCCTGAAATTTTTCAGCTTTGTGCTGGAGCATTAACTCGTACTGGTGAAGTTTTAAAAGGTTTCGAAGTTAATGCTGAGCATATGCAGCAGAACCTTGACTGTACCAACGGGTTGATTATGGCAGAAGCTGTGATGATGGCACTTGCTCCAAAAATTGGACGTTTAAATGCTCATCATGTTGTTGAAGCAGCTTGTAAAACAGCTGTGGCTCAAAAGCAGCATTTATCTGAGGTTGTTAGTCAGTTAGATGAAGTAAAAGAACATTTTAGTCAAACAGAAATTTTGGAAATATTTAAAGCAGAAAACTATTTGGGCAACATTCAAGCTCAAATTGATGCTGTTCTGCAAGAAGCACAAGGAGGAGATATAAAGTGAAACAGCTTATAACCAATCGACAAGGTAAACAGCTCGCTGTATATACCGACGGATTAAAAGATGCTCCAGCACTTGTGTTATCTAACTCGTTAGGAACAGATCATGGAATGTGGCAGCCACAAGTAGATGAGCTTAAAAGTCATTTTAATGTCATTACATACGACACACGTGGTCATGGCGAAAGTGATGTGATCGCTGAAACATCTTTACAAAATTTAGGTGAAGATGTTGCTGATATTTTAGATGCCTTAAATATTGAAAAAGCTCATTTTTGTGGCATTTCAATGGGCGGAATTACAGGGCTTTGGTTAGCTATCCATTACCCAGAGCGCTTTCTAAGCATTACTGTCGCAAATTCGGCGGCAAAAATTGGACAGGCTGAAGCGTGGTTGAGTCGCGCAGAGTCAGTAGAACAAAATGGACTGGCTGAATTGGTTAAAACCACGCATACACGTTGGTTTAGCGAAAAATTCGACTATCAACATAATGTGGTTGCACAAACGACAATTCAAAGTCTGGCAAATACACCAGCACAAGGTTATGCCAATGCGTGTCGTGCTTTAGCGCATGCTGATTTAAGAGATGAAATTACGCAAATCCAAGTGCCAGTATTGCTCATTGCAGGAACGGCAGATCCAGTGACCACAGTAGCAGATGCTGAGTTTATGCAGAATGCTATTAAGAACAGTCAAATTGCTAAATTGGAAGCATCTCATCTTTCTAATATTGAGCAACCGCAAAGATTTACACAGGAATTGACTAGGTTTATTCAGCAAATCTAATAGCTTAGTAGTTTAAAAGGAATTGGCCTTAAGGAGGCAAATATGGCGTCTCAGGATTACGCTGCACCAAATAAAAGTATCGATGCTCAAGCATTAATTAATGATGCTCCACTCAGTAAGTATCAATGGATGATTGCAATCATCTGTTTCTTAATTATTTTTACTGATGGTATCGATACTGCTGCAATGGGTTTTATCGCTCCAGCTTTGGCTCAAGACTGGGGTGTTGATCGCTCTCAGTTAGGCCCAGTGATGAGTGCTGCACTTGGTGGAATGATTATTGGAGCTTTGGTTTCTGGCCCAACAGCTGACCGTTTTGGTCGAAAAATCGTTTTAGCTTTTTCGATGCTTGTGTTTGGTGGTTTTACTTTAGCATCTGCGTATGCAACCAACTTAGATAGCCTTGTCGTTTTACGCTTTTTGACAGGTATTGGTTTGGGTGCAGCGATGCCAAATGCCACCACATTATTCTCTGAATACTGTCCAACACGCATTCGTTCACTGTTGGTGACATGTATGTTCTGTGGCTACAACCTAGGAATGGCTACAGGTGGCTTTATTAGTAGCTGGCTCATCCCGACCTACGGTTGGCACAGTCTATTTTTACTTGGCGGCTGGTCACCTTTGATCTTAATGGTTTTAGTGATTTTTGTATTACCTGAGTCTTACCGCTTTTTAATTGTTAAAGGTAAGAACCCTGAAAAAGTACGCAAGATCTTAAATCATATCGCGCCAACTCAAGTTCAAAATGCGACTGCATTCCATGTACCTGAAGAGAAAACTGAAACAGCTCAAAAGAAAAATGTCTTTGGAATTATGTTTTCTAAACCATATGCAAAAGGAACACTTTTACTTTGGTTGACCTATTTCATGGGCTTAGTAGTTGTTTACTTGCTTACAAGCTGGTTACCAACACTCATGCGTGAAACAGGTGCTTCAATGGAGCGTGCTGCATTTATTGGTGGATTGTTCCAGTTTGGTGGTGTGGTCAGTGCATTGTTCATTGGTTGGGCGATGGATAAATTTAACCCGAACCGAGTCATTGCCATTTTCTACTTTGCTGCGGGTCTATTTGCGATTGCTGTTGGTCAAAGCTTAGGAAACTCAACATTACTTGCTGTACTCGTTCTTTGCGCAGGTATCGCGATTAATGGTGCGCAATCTTCAATGCCAGCTTTAAGTGCTCGTTTCTATCCAACGCAGTGCCGTGCAACAGGCGTGTCTTGGATGACAGGTATTGGACGTTTCGGCGCGGTATTTGGTGCTTGGATTGGTGCCGTATTACTTGGTAATGATTGGTCGTTTACTGCCATTCTCAGTTTATTACTAATTCCAGCGACTGCTGCGGCTGTTGCTGTATTTGTTAAATCACTTGTTGCGCATACCGATGCAACTTAATAGAGGTCTATCACAATGAATGATGAACAACGCTATAAACAAGGCATTGAGGTGCGGACTGAAGTTTTGGGTGAAAAGCATGTTGGTCGGTCTTTGCAAAACTTAAATGACTTTAACCAAGATTTTCAAAACTTTATTAGCCGTTATGCATGGGGTGAGGTGTGGTCTCGTCCAGGCCTACCGCGTCATACACGTAGTTTAGTGACGATCGCAATTTTATTGGCGCTTGGCCGCGAAGATGAACTACGCATGCATTTACGTGCTTGTTTCAACAATGGTGTAACTAAAGAAGATTTAAAAGAGTTGATCTTACATAGCTCACTCTATGCAGGTTTACCTGCTGCAAATGCTGCAATGCATATGGCCGAAGAAGTCTTTAAAGAGTTGGGAATAGAAGTCAACTCAGTTGCAGCAAAAGAACAGGATTAAGGAGATAAAGATGTCACAACATAGCTGGGGTGCTTACGCCCAACGTAATACAGAAGATCATCCGCCTGCATATGCGGAAGGTTATAAGACAAGTGTTTTACGTTCGCCAAAAAATGCATTGATTTCTATTAATGAGACTTTAACTGAAGTTACTTCACCGCATTTTTCTTCAAATTTGTTTGGCCCAAAAGATAACGATTTGATTTTGAACTATGCCAAAGATGGTTTACCAATTGGTGAGCGTGTCATTGTTCATGGTTATGTCCGTGACCAGTTTGGTCGCCCTGTTAAAAATGCACTTCTAGAAGTATGGCAAGCCAATGCTTCTGGTCGTTATCGTCATCCAAACGATAAGTTTATTGGTGCAATGGACCCTAACTTCGGTGGTTGTGGCCGTACATTAACTGACGAAAATGGTTTTTATATTTTCCGTACCATTAAACCAGGTCCATATCCGTGGCGTAACCGTATTAATGAATGGCGTCCAGCCCATATCCACTTCTCTTTAATTGCTGATGGTTGGGCTCAGCGCCTAATTTCGCAGTTTTATTTTGAAGGCGATACGCTCATTGACACTTGCCCGATTTTAAAAACGATTCCTTCTGAAGATCAACGTCGTGCATTGATTGCACTAGAAGATAAAAACAACTTTATCGAAGCAGATAGCCGTTGTTACCGTTTTGACATCACTTTACGTGGACGTCGAGCGACTTACTTCGAAAATGATTTGACTTAATCGGGAGCACGAGCATGAATAACTGGAATTTTCAGGAATTAAAAGAAACTCCATCTCAAACAGGTGGTCCTTACGTTCACATTGGTTTATTGCCACAACAAGCAAATATTGAAGTGTTTGAAAACAACTTTAATAACCAGTTAGTACAAGACCAAACCAAAGGCGAGCGTATTCGTCTTGAAGGTCAGGTATTTGACGGATTAGGTTTGCCGCTGCGCGACGTGCTGATTGAAATTTGGCAAGCCGATGCAAATGGTATTTACCCAAGTCAGGCAGATACGCGTGAGCAAAAAGCTGATCCTGCATTTCAGGGTTGGGGGCGTACTGGTGCTGACTTTGAAACAGGTATCTGGAGCTTTAATACAATTAAGCCAGGTGCTACAGCCGGTCGCAAAGGTTCAACTCAAGCACCGCATATTGCATTAGTCATTTTCGCTCGCGGTATTAACTTAGGTCTTCATACACGTGTTTATTTTGAGGATGAAGCTGAGGCAAATGGCAATGACCCAATTTTAAATAGCATTGAGTGGGCACCGCGTCGCCAAACGCTTATTGCAAAACGTTTTGAAGAAAATGGTGAAATTGTTTACCGCTTTGATATTCGTATTCAAGGCGATAACGAAACAGTATTTTTTGATATTTAAGAAACACCTAAGGCTACACATGATTGTCCATGGATGCGTGTAGCCTTTTTAAAGGATGGTATGACAGAGATGAAAATGAAAACATTATTAAGCTTAAGTTTGCTTGCACTCCCATTTTTTACAGCACAGGTAAATGCTGAACCTGTTGCTTTAGCTACTCAAACACAACCTGCGACTACAGCAGTTAAAACAATTGTTCCAATTACAGCAAAAACCAAAGAACAAGCTTTAGCGCAAGCTCAAGTGATTGCGAATACAGCAGATGCTGATTTGGCAGAGTTCCGTATCGACTTACTCAGTTTTGCGAGTGATACGAAACAAGTGATTGCATTGGGGCATGAATTAAAAAAGATTTTAGGTAATAAGCCACTAATCGCCACAATTCGTACTAAAAACGAAGGTGGTCAGCTTGAAATTAGCGATGCTGATTATGGTAAGACTTATCAGGCTTATTTAAAAAATCCGTTCATGGATTGGTTAGATGTTGAAATGTTCCGTGATCAAAAAGTAGTTTTAGAGATTGTTCAAAAAGCACATCAAAAGAAAGTGCTGATTGTGATGTCTAATCATGACTTCCAAAAAACGCCTAGCCAAGATGAAATTGAAAAACGCCTGTTAAAACAAGATCAAATGGGGGCAGATATTCTAAAAATTGCCGTAATGCCAAAATCTAAACAAGACGTTTTCACTTTAATGAACGCAACTTTAAAAGTAAGTCAGCAAACCACTAAACCATTGTTAACCATGTCGATGGGACAACTTGGTACGATTTCTCGTGTTGCGACTGCCAACATGGGCGGAAGTTATAGCTTTGGCATGATTGGGCAGGCTTCTGCACCAGGACAAATTGATGTGACTAAGCTCAAACAGATTTTAAAAACCGTTCAACCAACAAACCCATAAATCATAAGGATATGATGAAATGAATACATTACGTTTAACTACTCTTGCATTAGGTTTGATGGTTTCAGGAATAACTGCAGCACAAACTTATGTTGTTGACCGTTATCAGGATGATAGCAATAAAGGTTCTTTACGCTGGGCAATTGAACAAGCTAATGCAAATTCAAGCGAAGCGAGCGAGATTTTGATTCAGGCGGTAGGCAAAGCACCTTATGCGATTAAATTAAATAGCGCACTTCCTGAAATTAAAGCACCTGTCAAAATTATTGGTACCCAGTGGGATAAAACGGGTGAATACATCGCAATAGATGGCTCAAATTATATTAAAGGCGAAGGGGCAAAAGCTTGTCCTGGTGCAAACCCTGAACAATACGGAACAAATGTCCGTACCATGACTTTACCGGGATTGGTACTACGTGACGTCAACAATGTCACTTTAAAAGGTTTGGACATTCATCGTTTCTGTATTGGTGTTTTGGTTAATCGTTCAAGCAATAACCTTATTCAACATAACCGTATTAGTAATAACTATGGCGGTGCTGGTGTGATGCTTACTGGCGATGATGGGCAAGGTAACCCAACGGCAACCACGACCAATAACAACAAAGTTTTAGACAACATCTTCCAAGACAATGGTGATGGGTTAGAACTGACACGTGGTGCTGCATTTAACTTAATTGCAAATAACCATTTTGTTTCAACCAAAGCAAACCCAGAACCATCACAAGGTATTGAAATTTTGTGGGGCAATGACAATGCGGTAGTTGGTAATAAATTCGAAAACTATTCAGATGGCTTACAGATCAACTGGGGTAAGCGTAACTATATTGCCTACAACGAAATGACCAATAACTCGATTGGTTTCAACATGACAGGCGATGGCAACATTCTTGATAGCAATAGAGTGCATGGTAACCGTATTGGTGTTGCTATTCGTTCGGAAAAAGATGCAAATGCAAAAATTACATTGACTAAAAACCTGATTTGGGACAATGGTAAAGATATTAAATGCTGTGAAGCGGGTGGTTCATGTGTACTAAATCAGCGTTTAGGTGCAATTGTATTTGGTGTACCTGCACTTGAACACGAAGGTTTTGTCGGTTCTCGTGGTGGTGGCGTAGTTGTTGATCCATCTAAGCAACAAAAAACATGTACTCAACCAAATCAACAAAACTGTAATGCTCAGCCGAATCAGGGTATTAAAGCGCCTAAGTTAACCGTTAATAAAGGTTCAGTTGCTGTAGAAATTAATGGTTTACCAAACCAACGCTATCAAGTTGAGTTCTTTGGTAATCAAAATGCGGCATCAAAAGAAGCTGAGCAATATTTAGGAGCGGTTACCGTTGCTACAGATGCCGAAGGCAATGCAAAAGCAAATTGGAAGCCAACTCTCAAAGTTGCTTCAATTACAGCGAATGTAACGGATCGTTTTGGCGCGACGTCTGAACTTAGTTCGGCCGTACAAACTAAATAATAACAATAAGGGAAGCGCCTCAAACTGAGGCGCAGCATAGAAATATAGAAATGATAAAAGGGACTTGAAATGCCAAATATAATGAAACTGAGTGTGTTAACAATCGCAGTATTAGGCAGTCAATTTGCACTTGCTAATGAGCCTTGGTCACAAGACCGTCAATGGTTGCTAGGTGACTGGAATGGTGAACGTCAGCAGCTAGAACAACAGGGCTATAAATTTACAGCTTCTATTATGAGCCAAAGTGCCACAAATTTAGATGGTGGTTACAACGACAGCAATACTTTTGAAAATGCTGCGCAGCTTTCTTTAGGTGCAAACTTCGATTTAGAAAAGATTGCTGGGTGGAAAGATACAACAGCGAGTCTAGTCGTGACTAAACGTGACGGAAATGCGCTTACTTTGGAGCGTATTAAAGACCCGCGTTCTAGCCAATTAGGTAATGCACAAGAGATTTATGGCCGCGGTAAAATCTGGCGTCTGTCTCAAGCATGGGTAAAAAAAGGCTTTGTTGATAATACTATACAGGCCAAAGTTGGCCGTATGGGCATGTCAGAAGACTTTAATAGTTCTCAATGTGAGTTTCAGAACTTATTGCTTTGCGGTGGGCAGCTAGGAAAATCAATTGGTTCAATTTGGTACAACTCACCAGTTGGTGTTTGGGCTGTAAACGTTAAATATCAATTTGCGCCTGAGTGGACTTTGGGTGTCGGTGTTTATGAAGTAAATCCAGACAACATTAAAACCGAATCAAATAGTGATGGTTTTAATCTGGATATGAACAACGTGAAGGGTGCAACCATACCAGTTGAGCTCGCATGGAAACCAAAACTTGCTGCTTTTAATGGTTTACCGGGTGAATATAAAGTAGGTGCGCTGTACTCAACCGCAGAAGCAAATGATATTAAAACTGCGGGGAAGGTTCATGACGGAAAACAAAGTTTCTGGATTAATGCACAACAACAACTGACGAATAATGGCCAAGATCCGAAACGCGGTTTATATGTAAGTTTTAATGGCGTTGTAAATGATAAGGCAACGACCTTTGTTCAAAGTACCCAACAACTTGCTCTTTGGTATAAAGGGCCATTTGATAGCCGTCCAAATGATTCGATTGGTTTTGGTATTGCCAATTATTTGGTCAATGATCGTGCTAAAGATAAGCAAATCGCAACAAACGAAAGCCGTGGATATTATAGCTATGATGCGATTGCATCTGACTATATTCCAATTCAAGACGACGAGCTAAATGTCGAATTGAACTATACCTATCAATGGTCTCCGGCCGTTATGTTACGTCCAAACATTCAATATATCCATCAACCTGCTGGTGTAAAAGCGGTCGATGATGCTTGGGTGGCGGGCTTAAGCGTTAAAGTCAATTTTTAACAATGTTGATGGCTGGTTAGACATAGTTTAACTGGCCCAAATGCTTGAACTATTGTGTTCAGTATATGTGGAGTAGGATCTATGTCTGAGTCAGATTCTAAGTTTCATATCTTATTCAAAATATGGTGTTTTCTATTAGGCCTAGTTTTATTGGCTACTGGTGTTTTTTACATCGTAGGCGGTGGCAAGCTAGTTTCATTAGGTGGGTCTTGGTATTTCCTAGTCGCAGGACTGTTAATTACCATTTCTGCATTTAGTATTTTTCGTAAAAAGGCACTTGGTGTCTGGATTTTTGCGGCTGTTTTTGTTGGCACAGTTATTTGGTCATTTGTTGATGCAGGATGGGAATTCTGGCCGTTATTCTCGCGGTTAATGTTTCCTGCTGGTCTTTTTGCCGCACTGTTATTTACCTTGCCTTCAATTCGACGTTACCAATTTCAAACTAGCTTGGCATCTTCATCTTATGCAGTGGGTGGGTTAGTTGTTGTTGGTATGTTGATTGCGTTCTATCAAATGTTCCAACCGCATCCAACAGTAGCAAGTTCAGGTGAAAAGCTACCTTTAGTACCAGTTGACCCTGCTAAAAAACAGGTGAATTGGGAAAATTATGGAAATGATGCAGGTGGTAGTCGCTTTGTTGCTCTCGATCAAATTAACCGAGATAACGTTCATAAACTAAAAGAAGCTTGGCGTTTTAGAACAGGTGATTTTACAACGGGCAGTGGTAATGGCGCTGAAGACCAAATGACCCCACTACAAGTTGGAAATAAAGTTTTTTTATGTACACCACATAACAACATTTTTGCGATAGATGCTGACTCGGGTAAACAACTCTGGAAAGCTGAAGTGAACTCTAAAGCCGATGCTTGGGAACGTTGCCGTGGGGTTGCATACTTTGATTCCACCAAACCACTTGTACAACCAACTTTGGCTGGTGCAAACGCAGTAACCACAGTTGCAACCAATACAGCATGTCCACGCCGTTTATATACCAATACACCAGATGGTCGTTTAATTGCAGTGAATGCAGATAACGGTCAGCGCTGTGCTGATTTTGGTGTAAATGGAACAGTTGATCTGTTAGAAGGTCTGGGAGCTGGAACTAAAGCTCCACGTTTTGAAGTGACTTCTGCTCCGACTATTGCGGGTACAACCATTGTAGTGGGTAGCCGTATTGCTGATAACGTAGCAGCAGATATGCCGGGTGGTGTTATCCGCGGTTATGACGTCATTACTGGCAAACTTCGTTGGGCATTTGACGCACGTAATCCAGATCCTAACTATGTTCTTAAACCAGGTGAAACTTATAAACGTAGTTCGGCTAACTCTTGGGCTGCAATGTCATATGACCCGCAAATGAATACGGTGTTCTTACCTATGGGTAGCTCATCTGTCGACATTTGGGGTGGTAACCGTAATCCGTTAGATCATAAATACAATACTTCTGTTTTGGCACTTGATGCGACAACAGGTAAAGAAAAATGGGTATATCAAACTGTTCATAACGATTTATGGGACTTTGACTTACCAATGCAACCAAGTCTAGTTGATTTCCCATTGAAAGATGGTACGACTAAACCTGCTGTTGTGATTGGAACCAAATCAGGTCAATTCTTTGTGCTTGACCGTGTAACCGGTAAACCACTGACTAAAGTAATTGAACAGCCAGTTAAGCCTGCCAATATTCCGGGTGAGCAATACAGTGCAACTCAACCACGTTCAGTTGAAATGCCTCAAATTGGTAATCAGACTTTAACTGAATCAGATATGTGGGGTGCAACGCCGTTTGATCAACTCATGTGCCGTATTAACTTCAAGTCAATGCGTTACGAAGGTCTATTTACTGCACCGGGTACTGACGTTTCATTAAGCTTCCCAGGTTCTTTGGGTGGCATGAACTGGGGTAGTATTGCTTTTGATCCGACTCATCGTTATATGTTCGTGAACGATATGCGCCTTGGCTTATGGGTTCAATTAATGGAACAAACACCTGAGGATATTAAGATTCAGGCGAGTGGCGGTGAAAAAGTAAATACAGGTATGGGTGCTGTACCAATGAAAGGTACACCATATAAAGTGAATAAAAACCGCTTTATGTCGGCTCTAAGTATTCCTTGTCAGAAGCCACCATTTGGTACTATGACTGCAATTGACATGAAAACTCGTCAAGTCGCATGGCAAGTTCCACTGGGTACGGTTGAAGACACTGGACCTATGGGCATCAAAATGGGCTTAAAAGCACCGATCGGTATGCCAACAATTGGTGGACCTATGGCAACTCAAGGTGGCTTGGTTTTCTTTGCTGCAACACAGGACTACTACTTACGTGCATTTGATTCATCTACAGGTAAAGAACTGTGGAAATCACGTATGCCAGTGGGTAGCCAAGGAACTCCAATAAGCTATGTTTCACCGAAAACAGGTAAACAATTTGTGGTTGTTACGGCAGGTGGAGCTCGTCAGTCTCCTGATCATGGTGATTATGTAATCGCTTATAGCTTAGAACAATAATTAAATAAGGCAAAAGAGAGCAATTCTCTTTTGCCTTTAATTTTAATATGTTTTTTATATTAAAGTGCTGGGGTAAATTCTATTATTTTAACTAGATAGATTTACCAAATAGTAAAAAAGTGCTTTAACTCATTGCAAAACCTAAAATATTCTTAAGATTAAGAATGCTTAAAGCGTAGATATGGCCGAATGATTAGATATTTTTCACAATGTTTTACCTATAAATAAAACTGATTTGTTTATTAAGTTTTGTTTAACTTAAGGTTGTGAATTTTAATTAGAAATAAACATTATTGTCTTTTTAGTCCTTAAAAGTCGGATTTTTTTGCTGGAAAAACCAGCGTAAATATATATTTATATTATATTTATATAATTTATAGCATTACGTTAGAATGGTCATCGCAGGTTATTACTACCCAGTAATAATTTGTATTTCAGGAATTTAAGCTTTTATTGGCTTAAGGCTCATCGCAAGATGGGCCTTTTTTTATGCTCTTTAGATCATAATATTTAATTTTTATAAAAATAGCCTAAGCAATAAGATATATGAATTGATGAAAACAATCACAAAAAATAGTCTTTAATGACAAGAAGTGTATGATTTGATAAATTAAAGCCACTTGATAATAATAGGTGATACGATGAGATTTTTGGTTCTTGCAACTTTATCTGGTTTAGCTTTGATGGGTTGTGCTTCTGTTCAGCAAGCACCGAATACACAAGAGACAATTCGTTATGCTTCTAGTCCATGCTTTGGCGCATGCCCAATCTATTCTGTAGAAGTAACACCTACAGGTTTAATTCGTTTTGAAGGTAAGCAATACACTAAAGCTATCGGTGTTAAAGAAATTCAAGGTAGCGTAAAAGACTATAAAAAACTTGCAGATGATCTAAAAGCTTATCGTCCTGAAACAGGTACACAATCTAAAACTGCTGGTTGTCAGCAAACGGCAACTGACATGTCTAGCTATTATATTTCATGGATTCAACCAAATGGCACGGAAACAAAATTAAGCCATTACACAGGTTGTATCTCTCCGGCAAATACTAGATTGAATAAGGTCATGGAAAAATTGCCTGAACAATTAGGCATTAAAGATCTAATTTAATGACAAAAGCCCCAAAACCTTGGGGCTTTTTCTTGTTAAGAAGAATTATAAACTCAAAAGTTTTATATTAAGTATTTCTAAAAGAATCAGCGTATAATACAGATTATAAAAACATATATTGTTAAGAGTGGTTATATGTCAAATATTGTCTATGCCTTTTTGGGTGGTTTATTACTCGGCATCGCAACAGTTGGATATTTATATATAAATGGCCGTATAGCCGGAATTAGTGGATTGCTTGCTCAAATCATTAATCCTACTAAAGATACTTTTAAAAGTTCTGCATTCTGGTTCATTGCAGGACTCGTGATTACACCTTTCATATATGGTTATTTTTATCAGCCTGAAATTGAAATTAAAGCCAATACATTTGCACTTATTTTAGCAGGTTTACTCGTTGGTTTTGGAACACGGCTAGGCTCTGGATGTACAAGCGGCCATGGCATTTGTGGTATGAGCAGGCTATCAAAACGCTCGATGATAGCGACAGCAGTTTTTATGTTTGCTGGCATGATAACCGTTTATATCATTCGTCATGTGCTGGGGTAATCCTATGAAAAACATTTTTGCTTTTATATTTGGTGGTTTGTTTTCATTAGGCTTAATGATTTCGGGCATGTCTAATCCTGAAAAGGTATTAGGTTTTTTAGATATCTTTGGGCAGTGGGATATTAGCTTAATGTTTGTGATGTTAGGCGCGATTGCTGTGGCATTTATTCCATTTCAAAAGGCTATAAATAGTCCTAAAACGCTTTTTGATGAGAAAATTCAATTACCAATGAATACACAGATTGACCAAAGGTTAATTGTTGGTGCTTTTATTTTCGGTATAGGCTGGGGAATAGCAGGGATATGTCCAGCGCCCGCTTTAACTCTGATTGGATTAGGACATTTTGAAGCGCTTTATTTTATTGTGTCCATGTTATTAGGAATGTTTATTTACCGAGTCTTAAATAAAGGAAATTAAACCTATGCAACGACCTCTAGTAAAAGATTTTTTTGATGAAAACACCAATACTTTTAGCTATGTTGTTGCAGATTTGGCGACTCGTCAATGCGCAATTATTGATAGTGTGCTTGACTACGATGCAGCTTCGGCGACTACAAAAACAACTAATGCTGATCTGATTATCAATTATGTCTTGGCTCAAAACTTTAAAGTGCAATGGATTTTAGAAACCCACGTCCACGCCGACCATATGACTGCTGCCCAATATTTAAAATCTAAATTGGGCGGTGGTATCGCAATTAGTCAAAAAATTTCAATCGTCCAAGAAACATTTTCTGCTATCTATAATTTTGATTTTAAGAAATTCAATGAAAATCAGCCCTTTGATTATTTATTTGAAGATCATGAACATTTTAAAATAGGGGATATAGAAGCCTATAACATTCCTACACCAGGGCATACACCCGCTTGCTTAAGTTATGTGATTGCTGATGCTGTTTTTGTGGGAGATACTCTATTTATGCCCGATTATGGCTCAGCGAGATGCGATTTTCCGAAAGGAAGTGCGGCTGCACTTTATGATTCGGTACAAAAGCTTTATACACTTCCTGACAACATGCGCATGTTTTTATGCCATGACTATAAACCCGAAGGCCGCGATGAATATGTCTGTCAAACAGATATAAAAACTCAAAAGCAAAGCAATATTCATTTAAATCGACGCGTTTCCAAAGAATCATTCATAAAAATGCGCCAAGAACGAGATGCAACTTTGGCAATGCCAAAATTAATTCTGCCTTCAATTCAAATTAATATGAATGGTGGAAACTTTCCGGAACCAGAATCAAACGGCATTCGTTATTTGAAAATTCCTTTCAACTACTTTTAGAAATAGCCTAAGCATTTATGGTGGATCTTTTTATGCTGTAAATAGCCTAAGCGAATAACAAAATTTACCTTATTAAAATAGCCTAAGTAAGATTTAAAGAACTTGTCTTAAGTCCCGCGAAGTCTCTTGCAATAAAGGCAGAATGTGTTGAACTAAATATTCTTCAGTTGTTTTCATAGTCGGAGAGACAATATTTAAAGCTGCAACAACTTTAAAGTCTTGTCCATAAATGGGTACGGCGAGCGCATGAACGCCTAATTCGTGTTCTTCACGTGAGTAACACCAATCTTGTTCTCGAATCTCTTGTAGTAACTCTAAAAATTTATCATTTTCGACATGCGTATATTTAGTTAAACGCTGAAGAGGATATTTTTGAAGCCAATCTAATTGTTCTTCTTGGCTTAAATGTGCCAGTAAAATTTTACCCGCCGAGGTTGCATGAGCAGGTAAGCGGTTACCCAAATGCAAACCATATGGATTTACGCGGTCAGTTTGTTGGTGGGCAGCACTACGGGCAATGGTAATGGCTTCATAACCATCAAGTACCATCACTGAATAAATGAGAGAAGTTTGATTAGTTAAAAGATTTAATAAAGGCTGAGACACTTTCGGAAGCTGAGCTGCACCTAAATAAGCTCCTGAAAATTTAAGAACTTTTGGGGTTAAATAGTAATAGTGACCATCTGATTCAAGATAACCTAAATATTCTAAAGTTAATAAATGGCGTCTTGCTGCCGCTCGGGTGAGCCCGGTTTTTTCAGCCGCCATAGAAATGTTTAACCGATGTTGATTACTGCTAAAGCTATCTAAAATCGCCATGCCTTTACCGATGCCAGCAATGTAATCTTCATGACGAATCGTTTTCTTGTTGTCCTGATTCTGGATTATCCGTTCATCTTTACTCATTACTGGTCCTTGTACGATAGAAGCTTAGTAGATCAATTTGCTTTATTGAAAAAGTTTAATAATTTCATGTCGCAAAAATTGATGTCTTAAATTATCCCTTAAATCTTCGTGCCAAAACATACCCATTTTAATATTGGTTATCTCAAAAGGCAGAGAATGTAAGCAAATTTCAGGACTATAAGTTAAATGCTGCAAAATCATACGAGGCATGGTCAGTATTGCGTTGGCTTGAGCCGCCAGAACTTGTAACGCCGTTGAGTAGTTTTGACAGCGCATAAATACATTTCTTGAAATTTTTTGATGTTGATTTAAATAAATATCTTCAAGTAAGGCACCCGTACGGCGTGATGAAACACCAATGTGTCGTCCATTAATATAACGAGATAAATCGACTTCTTTAAGTTGGCTGCAAATAACGAATTCATCTGTTACTAAATGATCAAAGGTAATTTTTGGAGATAAATATTGTTCTAGGTCAATCACGAAATCGAGCTGCTGCGTTGCCAAGTCCGCCATAATATGTTTTCGATCTAGCTTCATACTGACAAACTGCAAATCTAAATTAAGATTTTGAAAATGTTGAGCAAGCCTTGGAAGAATAATCGGTTCAATCTCATCATGAACGGCGATTTTTAAGCTTTTTAAACTGGTTGGATCAAAGACATGTTTCTGTTGGCTAATATTTTGAATCGTTAAAAGTGCTTGCTTAACAGTTGGATAAATCTGTTCTGCAAAAGGCGTTGCAGACATTTTATTGCCTACTCGTATGAATACATCATCTTCAAGTTGCTGACGTAAACGCTGCAAAGCATGACTTGCTGCTGACTGTGTAATATTGAGACTGCTTGCCGCATTTGAAATACTTTTTTGCTCATAAATTGCGATAAATAGCGGATATAAATTGATATCAATTCGATGGAAAAAACTTAAATCTAGGCCATGCAGGTTATGAATATTATTCATGAGGTGTTATTTAATAAAATCATTTCATTCATATTAAGTTTCAAGTTATGTTGATGTAAAGACCAGATAATGATGTAAAGGAAAAAGAATGTTTGAACTCTCCAAGAAAGCTCAGGATTTTACCGAGCGAACAAGAAAATTTATTTTAGAAGAAATAGAACCTGTCGAAGCAAAATTTTGGGAAGAAGTTCATGAATTAAATCCAGATGGAAACTGGAAAAAGTGGCAGTGGCCCGAGCTTTTAGAAACTTTGAAATCTAAAGCAAAGCAAGCTGGCCTTTGGAATATGTTTTTACCAGATGAAAAGCTGGGGGCAGGGTTAACTGTTCAAGAATATGCGCACATAGCTGAATTAACTGGCCGTAGCTTATTGGCACCAACCGTTTTTAACTGTAATGCACCAGATACAGGAAATATGGAATTGTTATGGCGCTATGGCAGTGAACAGCAAAAACAGCAATGGTTACAGCCTTTATTAGACGGAAAAATTCGCTCTGTTTTTTGTATGACTGAACCCGATGTTGCGTCAAGCGATGCAACCAATATGCAGGCGACTGCACTCATTGATGGTAATGAAATTGTTTTAAATGGCAAAAAGTGGTGGTCGTCTGGTTTAGGTGACCCAAATGCCAAAGTCATTATTTTTATGGCACATACACCAGATGAAACCAAAGATCGTCATCATCAACATTCGATGGTTTTAGTACCGATTGATACGGTGGGTGTCGAAATTCAACGGATGTTACCTGTGTTTGGCGACTACGACGCGCCACATGGACACGGTGAGGTTCACTTTAAGAATGTTCGAGTGCCTCTTGAAAACTTTATTGGTGGTGCGGGCCAAGGTTTTGAAATTGCACAAGGTCGTTTAGGGCCAGGACGTATTCACCATTGCATGCGCTGTATCGGGGCTGCAGAAAAAGCTCTAGAACTGATGATTGATAGAGGCATGTCTAGAACGGCGTTTGGCAAAGAAATTTTAAAACTTGGTGGAAACCTTGAACGTGTAGCCGATGCGCGGGTAGCCATAGATCAAGCTAGACTTTTAACCTTGTATGCTGCTTATAAAATGGATACTTTAGGAAATATGGCTGCTTTAACAGAAATATCTGCAATTAAAGTAGTGGCTCCGAGTGTTTTAGAAAAAGTAGTCGACATGGCGATTCAGCTACATGGCGGTGCGGGCCTTTCAAGAGATACACCATTAACAGGTTTCTTTGCTCAAGCACGCAGTTTACGTTTAGCTGATGGTCCAGATGAAGTACATAAAGGCATGATTGCCAAATTAGAGTTGGCCAAACGTGGTTATTTCGGTCGTCATAAGAAAGTATAAGTTTAAAGGAAGTTAAGATGTCGGTAATTGATATAGGCGGTGAAGTACGTGAAGGTGAAGAGCTTGATATTGGGGCAGTGGAAAACTGGTTAAAAAGCCAAGGTGTTGAGTTGGTTGGCCCAGCAGTCGTTACTCAATATACGGGCGGGGCGTCGAATTGGACTTATCGTTTAAAGTATGAAAATACCGATTTAATTTTACGTCGTCCTCCAAAAGGAACAAAAGCGAAATCGGCCCACGATATGGCCCGTGAATATATGGTGCAAAAAAATCTTGCGCCTTATTATCCCGTGCTTCCTAAAATGGTGGCACTTTGTCAGGATGAATCAGTCATTGGCTGTGATTTTTATGTCATGGAACGCATTGAAGGCATTATTCCTCGTGCAAAATTGCCACCTGAGCTTGGCTTTAATGAAGAAAATGTTCATGAGCTTTGTGTAAATGTTATTGATAAGCTGATTGAGCTACATCAAGTTCCTTATGAGAACACGCCTTTAGCTGAACTAGGCAAAGGTGCGGGATATTGCCGTAGACAAGTTGAAGGTTGGGATAAGCGCTATGAAAAAGTCCGCACACTCAATGTTCCTTCATTTAAATATGTCCGAAAATGGCTAAACGATAATATCCCTCAAGACTCTACGACTTGTATTATTCACAATGATTGGCGTTTCGATAATGTGATTTTAGATCCAGAGCATCCAACAGAAGTGATTGGCGTGCTCGATTGGGAAATGGCAACTTTGGGTGATCCATTAATGGATTTAGGTAGTGCTTTGGCCTATTGGGTTGAGCCAACGGATAACATGATTTTTAGATCAACACGCCGTCAGCCGACTCACTTAAAGGGAATGTTCTCTCGTAAAGAAGTCGTTGACTATTATTTGCAAAAAACAGGATTGGAACCTCAAAACTGGGCTTTTTATGAGGTCTTCGGTGTATTCCGATTAGCAGTGATTGCCCAGCAAATCTATTACCGTTATTACCATAAACAAACCCGAAATCCTGCATTTAAAGATTTCTGGATCGTGATTCATGCGCTACATATCAGAGCTTTAAAACTTATCGCACAGCAAAAATTGCAAGAATCTGAATTTGCTCAGCAATCTCTACAGAAAATACAGGGTATTTTAAGAAGATGACCACAATTTATCTGGTAAGACACGGACAGGCATCGTTTGGTAAAAGTAACTATGATGAGCTGTCTGAAAATGGCGAGGCTCAAGCGACTTTGTTGGGTCGTTATTTTAAGCAAATATTGAAAGAACAACCGTATGTGGTTGCTGGAACTATGCAGCGCCATGAGCAAACTGCAAAGCTCGCACTAAATGAATGCTTTCCAGATGCGGTGATTCATCATAATAATTTATGGAATGAGTTTAACCATCAACAAGTTTTTGCCCGTTATGAACCACGTTTTGAACAGCCTGAACTGTTAAAAGCTGACGTGGCGCAAGAACAGAACCCACGCGCATATCTTGCCAAAATATTTGAAGGCGCCATTGGACGATGGACAGATGGCGATTTTCATCATGAGTATGATGAGTCTTGGCCACACTTTAAAGAAAGAGTCGAAACAGCATTACAGCAACTTTGTGATGAGTTAGCAAAAACCAAACCTCGCTATGCAATTGTTTTTACCTCAGGTGGTGTAATTTCTGTAGCAATTGGAAAACTGCTTGAACTCAGTCCTAATCGAACTTTTGCCTTAAATTGGGCAATTGCGAATACAAGTCTCACGACTTTGCGTTTGGTTGGAAATGAAGCCCAGGTTTTAAGTTTAAATGAACATCATTTTATAAAAGCTGAGCGTCCAGATTTACTGACATGGATTTAAAATAAGGATAAAAGCATGGCAAAGACAATTTTAATTACAGGTGCAAGTTCTGGATTGGGCGCGGGTATGGCGCATGAATTTGCTGCCAAAGGCTATAACTTAGCGATTTGTGCACGCCGTTTAGACAGATTGGAAACTTTAAAAACTGAACTTGAAAATGAGTACGGTATAAAAGTAATTGCAAAAAGTCTGGATGTCACCAATTACGATCAGGTTTTTAAAGTATTTCGCGCCTTTAAACAAGAATTTGGCTATTTAGACCGAATTATTGTAAATGCGGGAGTGGGAAATGGTCGCCGTATTGGTAAAGGTAATTTTGAAATTAACAGAGCCACGGCCGAAACAAACTTTATTTCTGCTTTAGCACAGTGTGAGGCAGCAACTGAAATTTTTAGAGCGCAAAATGCAGGTCATTTGGTGGTCATGTCATCCATGAGTGCGATGCGCGGATTACCAAAACATTTATCGACCTATGCGGCAAGTAAAGCTGCAGTTGCTCACTTGGCTGAAGGTATTCGTGCTGAATTATTGGATACACCAATTAAAGTCTCAACAATTTTCCCAGGCTACATTCGCACTGAAATGAATGAAGGTGCTAAACATTTGCCATTTGAAGTCGATGCTAAAACAGGATGCAAAGCACTTGTCAAAGCTATTGAAAAACAACCTGTAAAAGCTTATGTGCCGCAGTGGCCATGGTTACCAATGAGTATTGCCATGAAGGTTTTGCCTTTAAGATTGGTCAATAAATTAGGATAAAAAAATACCCCCTAAATTTAGGGGGTATTTTTTAATTAAAACTTTTTGGTGTAATTGACGAATAAACGGTCTTCACCAAAGTCATTGCCATGTTTTACGTTGTAGTCAATCCGAATGTATTGCAGAGCCACGCCTTTTAAGAAGGGTTGCTGAAACGCATAGTTTAAAATCACATTCGACTCGGTTTCGTGGTTTTTCTCACCATTTGCTGCTTTAAAGTCATGTCCGTAAACATATTTCACCATCGCGTTTAGGCCCGGTACATAGTCTTTAAAGTCGTAGCCATACATCACATGGTAAGACTTTTCATCTTCTTTAAAGAAACCTGTGGCATTCCAGTTAATGAAATAAGTCTCTGGTAAGAAGCCATCTGGTAGCGGGTAAGCCGACTCACCGATAATTTGCTGGTAACCCAAACCAAAGGTATGGTTTTTTACTTTAACTGTTTCAAGTAATCCAATGTTCTGCGCATCAATATCAAAGGTATTGCCATCATCTTTTGCATTAAAGTATTTAAACTTAGAGGTGAGAGCAAAAGTTGGCTGCTTCCACGTATGTTCAAGCCCAACATAATGCTTGTTATACAGATCTTCTAAATTACCAAAGTAGTATTCGCCCTTTAAAGACGGCGTGAATTGATAGCGCAAGTCAATGTAGTTCAGGCCATCAGATTCTTTAGTAACCCCATTTGACGTGAAAGAAAACTTTTTAAAGTCTTCTTCATTTCGTGGCGACACTTTTTCCACTCGGCCAATTTCAGCATAGAGTTGATCTGAAAGTTGAGACTTTAAGTTGGTTCCCCAATACGATGTGAGTAACTGACGACTAGCATCGACTGCCGTTACAGGTAAATCTAGCCAAAGTTCACCGACACTCAAAAGAGTTTTGTCATAACCCAGTTTTAAAGTTGCACCATATTTTAAATAATCTGAAGCCTGAGATTGCGTTTCTTTATTAAAAGGCAAAACTGTATCTGCGACGTGTTTGTCAGAACTTAAACGCACGGCATATTGAACAGAAGCATCAGCCCCAATCGTAATCGGCTTATCTGCAATTTGCAGCGGAGTGTCATGCATTTTTGATTTATAAAATAAAGATGCTGCCTGAGACCAACTGCCAGTATCTTTTAAGGCATCATTATCAAAATCACGGTTGATATAGGCATTTTTTAAAGTGAATTTCCATTCATCTTCAGTTTGCTGGTTTGGATTTGCGGCCCATGAGTTGCTGCACATCAGTAATAAAGTGGCAACGGCTAAAGTGTGTGGTTTAAAACGGTGAAATAATTCCATAATCCATTTCCCAGATGTATGCCAGTCCTCGGCAGTACTTAATTTTGAATATTTCGGTACTCTCTAAGCGTTTAGTTAGAGAGTACATTTTTGCAATTGGTGAGACCTATTAATTTAATTTTTCAAGCTTCATACTTTCACTAAAGAATTTGCAGCCTTTAAAAAGCAGTATTAGAGCCAGTACACACGACAGACCACCCACAATAGATAAAGAAGAACCCACCATTAACGGACTACCAAAAACTTTATCTGTAATAATTGCTACCAATGTTGTACCAATACCGAGACCAATTAAGTTGCTCACCAAAAGGAATAGGGCAGAAAGACGTGCTCTAAATTGGTTTGGGGCTAACATTTGCAAAGCAGTTGCTGAAATCACTAAAGGGAAAGATGCGAAAAACATTGCAGGAATCAGTAAGCTGACTGAAAGCCAGAGTTGATCTGTTTGGGTAAAAAATGCAATTGGAATAATCAGGCCAACAATCCCAATCACACCTGTAAACATCGGTGCATCTTGACGACCTTTTTTTATAAACCAGTCGTTTAACCAACCTGCACAAAATACGCCTAATGTGTTTGCAATTAACAGAATTGTGCCGAGCATATAACCTGTTTCAGTCGGCGCGAGTTGAAACTTTCGAATATAAAATGCAGGTGTCCAGCTAGTCAGACTGTAGAGTGCCATTGCATAAAAGGTAAAACCTAAATAATGACAAGCAAAAGTTTTCGAATGTTTTTTAATAAACTGAAGACATTGTGAAAATTTGACTTGGTCAACTTGTCCATTTTGGTTGAGCTGTTGGCCTTTACGTGCAGGGTCTTTAACGGTCAGAATAAATAGCAGACCAATAATGATGCCGGGTAAACCTACTACAAAAAAGGCAATTTGCCATGCCTTGAGTGCGCCTAATAGTGGAACTTCAATGAGTGTCACGCCTTTAAGCAAGTTAATCACATAACCGCCAACTAAAAAGGCAATACCTCCACCCAAAAAAGCACCAATTGAATATATCCCGACGGCACGTCCTAGTTTGTCCTTACTAAACATGTCGCTAAACATTGAATAAGCGGCTGGAGATAACGCGGCTTCACCCACACCAACCGCCATGCGGCTCAAGAACAGTTGAATAAAGTTTTTACTTAAACCACAAGTTGCCGTTGCTAGGCTCCAAACAATAATCCCGATTGAAATCAATTTTGGTCGTGAAAAACGATCGGCAATATAGGCTAAGGGTAAACCCATAACCGCATAAAACAGTGAGAAAGCGAGGCCATGTAACAGGCTAAATTGTGTATCTGAAAGTTGGAGATCTGCTTTGATGGGTTCAATCATTAGGGCCAGAATTTGGCGGTCAATAAATGAAAATATATATGCCAACATACAAAGTGTGACGACATACCATGCATAAGCATTACTTTTCTTTTGTGTCCTTTCAACAGCGATATTACTTTGGTTCATACACTTAATCCTTATGTATAAAACGCTTAAAGAAATTGATATCTAACTTTTATTATTCCTCTGAAGTTTTCGATATTTCCCCCTTTTAGATAAGAATAATAAATAGGCTAGAAATGAGTAATTTGGTCTCGTTCAGACCGGAAGTGTGTGTCTAAACCCAATTAGGAGTTAATGGGTTTTTAAAGATCATGGAATTATTATTTTCTTTTTATATGTAAAATTCCATTACTTATTGAGTATGTTAGAATACCTAAAAAGTATGTTAAGTAAACAGATAGTAATAATTTATTGAATTAAGAGACTGATTTTTATTTGTTTTTTAATATTAAAACTTATTTTTAATAAAGAGCAGCGAGAAAAGAAGAACTGTTTCATGCTGCTCTTGAGTGTATTAAACCCGATATCAAGTAAAATAATTAACTTGATGGCATGAGGTCAAATAATTTTTTTAACTGGTGATTTAAGTTGTGAAGCTCATCTTCTGAAAAAGCATTTAGGATGCCTGCCAAGGTAACCACACTAATTTGATTAATCTGTTCAACTAGCTCAACACCTTTGGCCGTTAATTTCACCATCGAGATGCGTTCATCGGTGGTAGAAGAGTAGACCTCAACAATTCCATCTTCTACTAAGCGATATACAGCTTTTGTTGCCGTAGTTAACTTTAAGGTAGAAAGATTAGCGATATCGGTAATACTGGCTTCACCCAAAGCATTAGTACTTAAAATGATTTTACGGCGTGTATTATCAATACCTAGTTTTTTTATTGATTTTTCAATGAGTTGCGAATATTTTCCGTTAACTTGAGAAACCCAAAAAAAAGGGAAATTTTGAATACTCGACGGTTCTTTATTAGGAAGAAATTGTTCTAAATGATCAAGCATAGCTAAGCAATAACTTAGTGAAAAAAGGGTAATCCTATTATAAACAAAATTTTGGATATTTCCTTGAGAACAAATTATAAAAAATACTTGACAATTCCATTAAATTTTCCGATATTTTGATTAATGAATAAAAATACATGGAAAAGTGAATGAATATTGTTAGCCAAAGCGTGCACAAAGGAAGTGGCAAGCTCAAGGTGATGGTCAAGGACACAATTGATATTCAAGGTCTAAAAACCATTGCTGGTAGTCGATCTTTATTAAATGTTGAACCTGCTCAAGATGATGCTGAGGTGGTTAAAAACATTTTAAAAGCTGACTGTGAAATTATTGCCAAAACAAATTTGCACGAATTGGCTTTTGGTATTACAGGCATTAACCATGCTTTTGGTACACCTGTTAATCCAAAATATCCTGAACTTATTCCAGGCGGCTCTTCGAGTGGTTCGGCTGCGGCAGTTGCAGCAAAACAAGCTGATTTTACTCTAGGCACCGACACGGGCGGTTCTATCCGGATGCCCGCTGCGTGCTGCGGAGTTTTTGGTTTAAAACCAACTTTTGGTCGTGTCAGCAGAAAAGGCGTATATCCGCCGTCGAGTTCTTTAGATTGCGTTGGTCCTTTTGCAAATTCAGTCGAGATGATTGAAAAGGCCATGCAAATTATTGATCCAACTTTCAAACCTACTGAATTTACTAGTGCACCAAAAATTGCTGTTCTCGATGTCAAAGCAGATGAGGTTGTTTGGAACTGTATTCATCAAGCACTTCAAAAAGCCAATTTACAGACCACTTTAGAAAAAGTTGAACATTTTGAAGCAGCTTATGACGCAGGCATGCAGATTATTAATTATGAAAATTGGCAAGCTTTTGGTGAGTTAACTCAAACCGGCTTAATTGGTTCTGATGTAAATGGTCGTTTATTAAAAGCGGCACACACCACTTTAGAGCAAGTAAAACAAGCGGAAGCTGTGAAAGCGCATCTCACCCAAGAACTCGATGCTTTATTAGAAAAATATGATGCACTGGTTTTACCGACACTTCCACAAATTCCACCGAAAGTTTCTGAAGCTGAAAACACAGTCGCTTTTTTGAATCTTACAGGTTTAGTTCGACCATTTAATTTATCAGGTCATCCCGTTATTTCAGTGCCACTTGAAACCAGTGAAGGTTTACCAGTGGGCTTACAGATCGTATCGAAGCATCAAAAAGATGAGCAATTATGCGCAATAGCTAAATTTTGTGTTGATGCAATGCAATAAATTACAAGGAGTTAGATGATGAATAAGTTGTCTAAAATGGAGTTTGGCTCTCAAGACAAAGCAGTTGACTTAGATGCTTTGTGTCAAGAAATTCGTGAGCGTGCCTGTGCAGGTGAGTTTGATAATCAGGCCTATGTGAGCCAAGACATTATCGAAAAGCTTAAGCAAATCGGTGTTTACCGTGCATTGGTTCCGAAACGTTTTGGCGGTGACGAATGTTCACCACGACAGTTTTGTGAATTGATTGAAACTTTATCTAAAGCTGATGGTTCAGTGGGCTGGGTGGCAAGTTTCGGTATGAGCCCTGCATATTTAGGAAGTTTGCCAGAAGAAACACTGAAAGAATTGTACCAAAACGGGCCAGATGTGGTGTTTGCCGGTGGTATTTTTCCACCGCAACCAGCTGAGATTACCGATGAAGGTGTAGTAGTTCGTGGACGTTGGAAATTCTCAAGTGGCTGTATGGGAGCTGATATTGTTGGTGTAGGGATTTCACCGCTAAAAAATAATGAAATGCAGGGCTTACCACGCATGGCAGTGATGCCTGCGAAAAAAGCCAAAATTGAAATGACTTGGGACACCGTTGGCCTAAAAGGTACGGGAAGCCATGATTTGGTGGTCGAAGATGTATTGGTCGAAAAGAAATGGACCTTTGTACGTGGTGAACCTTCAAAACTAAGTGAGCCATTTTTTAAATATCCGTCACTGTCTTTAGCGACTCAAGTCTTAACTGTGGTGGGTATTGGTGTTGCAGCTGCCGCATTAGAAGAATTTGAAAAATTAGCACCGGGTAAAGCATCGATTACAGGCGGGTCAGAAATTGCAAACCGCCCAGTGACTCAATACGAGTTTGCTCAAGCCGATGCAGAATTTCAGGCTGCAAAGTCATGGTTTTATCAAACCATGGACATTGTTTGGCATGAAATTATTGCTGGTCGTGAAGCAACTGCTGAACAAATTAGTGATATGCGTTTGGCATGTACCCATGCAGCGCGAGTTTGCGCCAAAGTGACCCGAAAAATGCAAATGCTCGCGGGTATGACAGCAATTTATACCAACAATCCATTTAGCCGTTTTGTGAATGACACTAACGTGGTGACTCAGCATGCCTTCATGGGTGATGCGACTTTACAAAATGCAGGCTCAATCAGTTTCGGGTTAAAGCCAACCCCAGGTTATTTATAAGTTTAATTTTTAAAAGGATATTGAGATGGAAGCTAAAAAATCATTACGCGTTTTGTTCTGCATGGGTATTAATCAAAACTTTTTTGATGCAGAACCTGTTGAAGCAAAAGCAGTTTGGGCAGCATTTGGTGAAATGTGGAATGGCATTCATGACTTACCCGGCGTACATGTTTTTGGAAATCTTGATGATGACCAAAGCATGGTTGGCCCGAGTGCTGGCTGGCCTTGGACTACGTACTTGCTTGCAGATGTTCCAGATATTGAAACCGTACACGCGGCTTGTAACTTGTTTAGAACGACCGTGGTGGGTGAAGGTCCATACAAGCTTTGGAAATATTGCAAAGTTGAGGCTCGTGTTGGGCGTGAACTGATTATCCAACGTTAAGGCGATGGCAATGAATGACAAAGTGAATTTTGCAGAAATCATAGAGCGACTAGAACAGTTAGAAGCGCACAACGCCATTCGTAATTGTCTGAACCGTTATATGGAAATCTGTGACGAGCTCAATGCAAATACTGACCTTGACGAGCTGATGAATCTTTTTGATCAGGACTGTATTTGGGAAGGTATTGGTGAGAAATATGCCAAATCCTTTGGCCGTTATGATTCTTGGCAGTCGATTTACGACATGTTTAAAAGCTATACCCAAAAAGAATCTCACTTTGTTATGAATGCACACTTTGTAAATTCAGAACAAATTTATGTAAATCAAAATGATGCAGATGCTTCATGGCTGATGTTGCAGACTTCAACGTTTAAAGATGGCCGTAGTCATCTGAATACAGCAAAGCTCAACGTGAAGTTTCAAAAGCAAGCAGATGGAACATGGAAAATTAAACATTTCCAAACACAGAATATTTTCAGTCGTCCCGTATCGCATTGGCACAGTGAAGCCGAGTTGCCGGTACCTTCCCAGGAATGACCCAGGACATATTTAAAAGGACTATTGATATGAACAGTATTATCCCGACGCATAACATTGGCACTGATTACGATACTTTGGTTCAAAGTGACCGTGCCCATACTTCTCTTTATAAAGATGAACGCATTTTTGATGAAGAAATGGAAAAAATCTTTTATAGCACTTGGGTGTGGGTTGCACATGCGAGTGAAATTCCAGAAGGCGGAAGCTATAAAACCATTAATATTGGTAAACAACCAGTTGTAGCGGTGCGTGACCGTAAAAAGAAAGTCCATGTACTTTTAAACCGTTGCCGTCACCGTGCCGCAACCGTATGCGAACATAAAAAAGGAAAAACCAATAGTTTTGTATGTCCGTACCACGGTTGGAGTTATGCACTTGATGGCAGTTTACGTGGTGTGCCATCTCCGGAAAGCTACGGTGATTGTTTAGATAAGTCAGAATTACCGCTGGTGAGTCTACGTGTAGAAGAATATAACGGCATGATCTTCGCTTCATTCAAAGAAGACATTCAACCGCTTGAAGAGTTTCTTGGGCCTGCGAAAAAATGGATTGACCTGTTTATGAAACAAGGTGCGGGTTATCCAATTAAAGTGTTGGGTGAACACCGTTTCCGTTTTCCGGGTAACTGGAAAATCCAGCTTGAAAATACCACCGATGCATATCACTTCCCGTTGGTACACAAGTCATTCTTAAGTTCTGTAGATGAAAAAACCGAAGAACTCTTTAACTTCGAAAATCAGCCGGGCTTTGTTGAAGACTTAGGAAACGGTCACAGTGTAATGGTGATGATTCCTGAACTGGTTGATTTAGATGAAGAGCTCATGGAGCGTCCAATTCAAGAACGTTTTGAAGACTTGGCTCAAGCTTTGCGTGATGAAGGTCATGAAGAATTAGAAGTGCGCCGTATTGTTCGTGCAGTCGGTGGTTCTGGCTTTAACTTAAATTTATTCCCGAATATTGCATGTTCGATGGCGTTCTTCCGTGTATTACAGCCAATTTCAGTTGCTGAAACAGAAATTCATCATTCGGTAATTACCATGGACGGTGGTCCGCAAATTGCCAACCAATATCGCTTACGTTTGCATGAGCATTTCCAAGGCCCATTTGGTTTTGGTACGCCAGATGACTCTGAAGCTTGGGAACGCGTACAACACGGCGCCAATGCTGGTAATGATTTATGGATCATGCTCAACCGTGGTTTACCAGGCGAAGTCAAAACTGAAGATGGCTTAAAAAGTGATGTCAGTGCTGAAACCGGTATGCGTGCAGCATATCAGCAGTGGAAAAAGATGATGAAGGCTTAAGGAGAGAGCAATGAATATGAATCTGCAATTATTAAATGAAGTCACTGCTTTCATCTGGGCTGAAGCAGATATGTTAGACCACAGTGAATACCGTGAATGGCTCAACTTATGGAATGAAAAGGGTGTTTATATCATTCCGATTGACCCAAACCTCACTGACTACGAAAACAACTTAAATTATGCCTATGACGATAATCATATGCGTACTTTACGTGTAGAGCGTCTTGAAAATGGAGAAGCGATTTCTACAGCTCCTAAGGCCAATACGGTACGTAGTGTTTCTCGTGTACGTGTTATTCAAGACCAAGACAATGAAATCGTTTTGCGTTGTGCTCAAAACTTGCGCGAGTTCCGTAAAGAAAACCTCAAGCATTACACCGCAGATATTACTTACCATTTAACGCGTGATGCCGATACTGGTTTTAAGATTAACCGTAAAATTATTAACTTGGTTAACTCAACCGATACCTTAGCTGGTATTAGCTACATTCTTTAGGAGCGGTAACATGAAACAGGTTGTTTTAGTGACAGGTGCTGCTTCTGGACTCGGTAATGTGATTGCTGAATATTTTGCGAGCCAAGGCCATCAAGTGATTTTGTCAGCAAGTACGCTTGAAAAAGCCGAAAATGCCAAGGCACAAAGTCAATATGCACAAAATATGTTTCCCTTGAAATTAGATATTTCTGTCGAAGCAGATTTTCATGCTGCGGTGCAATGGATTGAAGAAAAATTCTCTAAACTTGATGTGTTGATTAACAATGCCACCGTCACCAAAGCAACGCCAGTACTTGAAATTACCGCAGCCGATTTTGATTGGGTGACCCAAGTCAACCAACGCGGCACCTTTCAAGCTTGCCAAATTATTGGTCAATATATGGCTAAAAAGGGCTATGGACGCATCATTAATATGGCGTCGTTAGCAGGACAAAATGGCGGTACTGCAACAGGTGCACACTATGCGGCAACCAAAGGTGCGATTGTGACGTTAACCAAAATTTTTGCCAAAGAGTTTGCGGCAAAAGGGGTGACAGTCAATGCGGTTGCACCAGGTCCGATGGAATCACCAATCGTTCATAGCGTGGTGTCAGACGAAAAAATGGAACAGTTCATCCAGAATATTCCGGTTAAATCCTTAGGAAGTATGCATTTTATTGCCGAAACTTGTGGGTTGCTTGCGAGTCCAAATGCGGGGTTTGTGACTGGTGCAACATGGGATATTAACGGTGGTTTATTCATGCGTTAAGCCAATCGCTTAACCATGAAAAGGGAGTTAAATCATGACTACACTTTATGATGTTGTCGTTAAAAATCGCCATGTGGAAGGTGGAAATATTGCAGTCATGGAATTTGAATCTGCAACTTCTGCAACATTGCCAAAAGTTGAAGCGGGTGCGCATATTGATGTGCACTTACCAAATGGTATGGTGCGCCAATATTCACTTTGCCAAAATCCAAATGATGAAGGTAAGTTCCGCCTTGGAATTTTACGTGACCCTGAATCACGTGGTGGCTCAATATCCGCTTTTGATGAAATTAAAGATGGCATGCAAATTCAGGTCAGTGAGCCGAAAAACTTATTTCCACTTTTAAAAGCCAAACACAGCGTATTAATTGGCGGTGGAATTGGAATTACGCCGTTAATCACGATGGCGTATCAACTTGCACACGAAGGCGAATCATTTGAGCTTCACTACTGTGGCGCTAGTCCTGAAAACTGCGCTTTTGTTGATGAAATTAAAAATGGTGAGTTAGCAAAATATACAACCTTCCATTTTAAATCCGAAGGTGCAAGCCACAGAGCATTTTTTGAGTCCGCCATTAAAGATATTGACCCGGAAAGCCATATTTACACATGTGGTCCAGTCGGTTTCATGGACTGGGTGATTAATCTTGCCACGACTCACGATTTTCCTGAGCAGCAAATCCACAAAGAATATTTCCAAGTTGAAACTGATACTTCTGGTGATTCATTTGAGGTGGTGGCTGAGCGTAGCGGAAAAATCATTATGGTTGAAGCAGGTGAAACTATTTTGCAGGCTTTGGCTAAAGAAGGCATCGACATTGAAATGTCTTGCGAGCAAGGCGTATGTGGAACCTGCATGTGCGATGTAATTGAAGGTGAACCTGATCATCGAGATGTTTATTTTACTGACGAAGAAAAAGCCAGCAATGAACAAATATTGGTGTGCTGTTCGCGCTCTAAAACACCGAGACTAGTTTTAGATATCTAATGCTCTCGCGATTTATATGGATGTATGAGAAGGTTTAGGAGAAAGATGATGAATGTATTACAACAAATAGATGAGTTTACGGTCGATCCACTACAGTTCCGACGAGCATTAGGAAATTTTGCAACAGGCGTTACCATTGTTACTGCACAAAATGCACAAGGTGAGAAAGTTGGCGTAACCGCAAATAGTTTTAACTCGGTGTCACTCGACCCACCACTTATTTTGTGGAGTATTGATAAAAAATCTTCAAGTTTTTCAGTATTTGAAGAGGCGACACATTTTGCAGTCAATATTTTATCAGGAACGCAAATTGAGCTATCTAATAAGTTTTCGAGACGAAATATTGATAAATTTGCAGACACCAATTTTCAACTTGGTGCAGGACGTGCACCAATCTTAGAAAATTGTTCTGCCGTGTTTGAGTGCGAACGCTATCAAGTGATTGAAGGTGGTGACCACTGGATTATTGTTGGTAAGGTGGTTCGTTTCCATGACCAAGGTCGAAGTCCACTGGTCTACCATCAAGGTGCATATTCTTGTGTCATGCCGCATCCGAGCCTTCAAGTTAAGCAAACTGAAGAGAACGGCGTAGACCAAACACATTATGGGCACTTATATAATAATGTCTGCTATTTGATGAGTCGTGCTTTTAAAGCGTATCAAACCGACTATATTCCTAAGCAAATGGCTTCTGGTTTCCGTACTAGTGAATCACGTCTTTTACTCGTTTTAGCCAGTGGTACTGCTTCAAGTAAGGAAGATTTACCGCGAGATATTGCTATGCCAATGCAGGAAGTTGAAAGATCGGCTGAAATTCTAAAATTTGAAGGCTTATTGGTTGATCATGATAATTTATACGCACTGACGGAAAAGGGTAAACAAACAGCACAGTATTTGTTTGATATTGCCGATAGCCACCAAAACGAAGTATTTAAAAAGTATTCTGAGGAACAAAAGGATATTTTTATTACCATGCTGCGAGATTTTGCAGGAGTAGCATAAGTCCCATTAAGCTGATAAATTGAATTGATTTATCAGCTTCTTTACATCTAGCTGACTATCATCAAAACAATTCCAAGGATAAGGAATTTTTGGCACACAATTTGTTTATCAATAAAACAAGATTGTAAAAAGCCAAGACAGTGCACCACCACAAACGCAAAATTTTGAGCGGTTGCACATGTATAGAGAGGTAAGGGATGAACCAATATGTAAGCGATGCATTACTCACATGGACGCACCATATTAAAAGTGTGTGCGGCAATTTTGAAACCGATTTTGACGGAACCCGTAATTTATTCATTGGTGAAGTTCAGTGCTTTTTATTGGGCGATACCGAAATTGCTTTTATCAAAAACAATGCAAATAAAATTGTCCGAAAAGCCGATGAAATCGATCGAGTGAATAATCGTTTTTGCTTTTTGATTTTGCAGTATTCGGGAAAAATGCTGCTCGAATATAAAAATGAAACCTTAAGCCTAAATGAAGGTGATATTGTGTTGGTCGACCCGGTCGAAACAATTTCGATGTATCCGCAAGGTTTGGTAAGTCAGATTTCAGTCCATCTGTCGCGTGAAAAATTACTTAAAGAAAATATTAGTACTGAATATTTTGGAAAACTGATTACTCAAAATATGAGTGGTTTTTTACTCAAGAATATTTTGAAAAATATGTCTGCTGAAAACATCAAACTTTGGTACGCAACCGAAGATGGTAATGCTTTTGAAGATGCGTTAATTGCTTTAATCAAACCGACAATTAATTATAAAAATATAAATAGCTCCAATAATCTAATGGAAAAAGCCGAGCGATACATTATAGAAAACTTAGCAAAACCAGATTTAACACCTAAATTAATTGCAGAGCATATTGGGGTATCGCTGCGTCATCTCTACCGTTTATTTCTTCAAGAAAATTTATCTATTAACAAATATATACAGCTTAAACGCCTAGAAAAAGTCAAAGCGGATTTGCTTGATAAAAGAAATAAACAAAGCTCAATCACCCAAGTTGCTTTGAAGTGGGGTTTTTGGGACGGCGCTCATTTTTCAAAAATCTTTAAAAAGACTTATGGTATCTCTCCTAAAGAATTTAGAGAGGGTATGTCGGTTTAATTCTTTCATCTCTCAATGTCATTTTTAGACAAATCCGACGTCATTCTTGAACAAGCTAGCCCCATGTAACTGTGTTGAAATTAAATTCATTAGAGCAGGTTAGATAAGCTTAATAACCATAAAACTATTAAGTTGGTCTAATAAATTTCACTCACAGGAAGTGCATTTTAACTGTCTGATTCAGATAGTTCAGGGATAGATGAAAAGGATGAAACCAATGCGTAAACAACGATTATTGAATGACATACAAAAAATACTGGCACTTAACTTATCAATCGCTGCAAGCTTTTGGGGACTCAATACTCAAGCGTTTGCTCATGGTGGAAAGGCCGAAATGGTCTCACTTTATCAAAACATGAGTGAGCAAGGTGCTAAAGTTGTCAAAGACGATTTTACCAATACTTATATGATCACCAAAGGTTCTATGGTAGTTCGGGCCAAACCCAATTCAGATCAGGTTTTGGTGAATGGCAAACCTTTCAAACTCAGCGTGCCTTTATTAATTAAAGATGGTAAACCTGTTATTGGAAAAGATTTTTTTAATGAAGTATTCCAGTCTGGGTTAGATCAAACTTTTAAAATTGAAAATACGTTTCACCCGCTCAATAGCTTAAATTCTGACGAAATTAAAAAGACATTTGATGTGATTAACCGCTCGAAATACGCCTATAAAAATATGCGTTTTGCCGAGTTAAAGCTTAAAGAACCAGAAAAAGCCAAAGTCTGGGATTACTTTATTAATCACAAAGAATTTAAAGAAGATCGTATTGCCTCTTTTATTTTGTTAAAAGGAAGTCAAGCGATTGAAGGTGAAGTTAACCTTAACACTCAACAAGTCACCAAATGGAATGTACTTAAAGACACTCATGGAATGGTGTTGCTCGATAATTTTGAAGCTGTACAGCGTGTAATTGAGACAAGTAAAGAATATCAGGAAGCTTTACGCAAACGCGGCATTACCGATGTGAAGAAAGTAATTGCTACTCCGCTAACTGTTGGATATTTTGGCGGCAAAGATGGTTTGGATAAACAACTCAATATATTAAAAGTCGTTGCTTACCTCGATGTAGGCGATGGTAACTACTGGGCGCATCCTATTGAAAATCTAGTTGCTGTAGTCGATTTAGATAAAGAAAAAATTATCAAGATTGAAGAAGGTGCGATCATTCCTGTGCCGATGGCAAATCGACCTTATATGTCGAATAAGCCAGTAGCAAGTAAGCTAAAACCACTCAATATTACCGAACCAGAGGGCAAAAACTTTAGCATTACAGGTCAAACCATACATTGGGGAAATTGGTGTTTGCATGTGGCGTTAGACTCTCGTGTTGGCTTACAACTTTCAACAGTGACCTATAAAGATAAAGGCGTTAAGCGTAAAGTCATGTATGAAGGGAACTTGGGTGGAATGGTAGTTCCATATGGCGACCCTGATATTGGTTGGTACTTCAAATCTTATTTGGACTCTGGCGAATATGGTATGGGAACCCTTACCTCATCTATTCTTCCTGGAACTGATGCGCCCGACAACGCTGTTTTACTTGATGCCGTGATTGCAGATTATAAAGGCCAGCCACAAGTGATTCCAAATGCCATTGCTGTGTTTGAACGTTATGCTGGGCCTGAATATAAACATCACGAAATTTTTGGTAACCAAGATGCCAGTGAAGCACGCCGTGAACTTGTGGTGCGCTGGATTAGTACGGTTGGAAACTACGATTACATGTTTGACTGGGTATTTGCCCAAAATGGTGTAATTGGGATTAATGCGGGTGCAACTGGTATTGAAGCTGTTAAAGGCGTTAAATCACGCACCATGCATGACAGTACCGCCAAAGAAGACACCAAATATGGAACTTTAATTGACCATAATATTGTGGGTACAACGCACCAACATATTTATAACTTCCGCTTAGACATGGATGTAGATGGGGAAAACAACAGCTTTATGCATATGGACCCTGTGGTGAAAGCCAATGACAAAGGTGGTGTCCGTACAAGCTCAATGCAAATTGATAGTAAAGTCATTACCAATGAGCAAAATGCGGCTGAAAAATTTGACCCATCTACGATTCGCTTACTCACGAATTTCAACAAGGAAAATAAATTAGGCAATCCAGTTTCTTACCAACTCATTCCGTTTGCAGGTGGAACACACCCTGTGGCAAAAGGAGCCAATTTTTCTAAAGATGAATGGTTATTTAAACGTTTGAACTTTATGGATAAGCAAATTTGGGTGACTCAGTACAATCCAGATGAACGCTATCCTGAAGGGAAATATTCAAACCGTTCAACTCATGACACAGGATTAGGACAATTCATTGGCAACAATGAGAATATTGAAAATAAAGACCTTGTGGTGTGGATGACAACAGGTACAACGCATGTGGCACGTGCTGAAGAGTGGCCAATCATGCCGACAGAATGGGTGAATACGCTCATTAAACCTTGGAACTTCTTTGACAGCACCCCGACTTTAAACTTGGGTGAAGAAGAGCAAAACACACAGCACGACCATCACTAAACGGGTGCATGATCTAGGGTGGGTAACGAATCGGTTACCCACACCTGAGCACGGTTAGACCGTTCGCAAAAAAGGAATTTCTCAATGAAAAATTTATTTTCTCAGGTTGTGAGAGGGACTCTCTTTGTCTCATTTTTTTCAACTGTGCATGCTGGTGAGTTTGAAATTAAACCGACTTTTGAAGCAACTTTTGGGGCTTTTAGTAGCGGTAAAAGCTATAACGGCGAAAACCTAGAGGATGAAAGAGTCAATTGGCAAGAAGGTCATCTTAAATATGGTGCGAAGGGAAACTACACCTTTAAAAACAATCAGCTCTATGCAAGCTTGAGCGGTATTAGCTCGGCAACATTCGGTGATGGTGATGCTGGCCAAAATAGTAATGGTAAGGAACGCAAAACGGATGTGAATGAATGGATCATTGGTTTTAAAGATGGCACCAATAGAGATGAGTTAACGACTTATGATTTAAGTATTGGTCGACAAAATATCATGATTGGTGACGGATTCTTTATTGCAGGTGATGCGTTAAACCTCGGTAAAGCGCCTGCGGATGGCACACTAGATCGGGGCGGAGCATATTATCTGGCAGCTCGTCGAAGCTTTGATTTTACAAGTTTGCTTCAATACAAACCGCAAGAGAATACAACGTTAAAGTTGGCTTATTTAAAATCGGACAATAAAGCACAATTTTCACCTGAACTGTTTGTGACTGATCTGATGTATCAGCTTAAAGATAAGGGCGTTGGGTTTACCTATTTAAATGTATTGGATCTTGAAGATGCTGAGCAAGTTTCAGGGCGCGAAGATCTTAAAAATTATGCTTTACGTTTAAATTATCAACCTTTGCCAGAGTTACAAGTTAAAACTGAGTTTGTAGTTCAAGATAAAAAAGATAGCCACGAAAATGCTGGCTACTTAGCGCTGAACTATAACTTTTTATCTTCAAAATATACCCCCTCATTAGGCTATCGTTTTAGTCATTTTTCAGACCAATACGACCCTATGTTTTATGGAAATACAGTTGGGTTCGGTACTTGGTTTCAAGGCGAAGTCGCTGGAAATTATGCTGGTCCATTCAATAAAAATGCTGATATTCACCAAGTTTCTTACAGCATGAATCTAAAAGAAAATTTTATGTTGGGTGCTTTGGCCTATAAGTTCAAAACAGTAAATAAGTCTTTAACCAATGTAGACGGACATGAGTTGGATGTATTTTCAGTCTGGTCGGTTAATAAAAAATTCAATGTTATTCCTTTAGTGGGACTCTATAAACCAAAACACGATATCCATAGTGGCGGTACTCAAAACTACGATGATAAGACCAATGTGTATGCGCAGTTGATTCTGCAATACATCTATTAAATCAGAGCGAAGGAGACCGTGTTTATTGGCGGTGCATTCATAGAAATAAAATTAGGATGAAATCAGATGAATCAACAATATGACTATATCGTGATTGGTGCTGGCTCAGCAGGTTGTGTGGTCGCAGCACGACTATTAGAAGCCAAGGCAGGGCGCGTTCTTGTTTTAGAGGCAGGAAGCCGAGATAGCAGTATGTTTCATACTATACCTGCAACAGTAGTTAAAGTATTCCAGCAAAAATCATGGCAATACATGACTGTTCCGCAGAAATATTGTAATCATCGTGAAATGATCCTTGCACAAGGAAAAGTGTTGGGAGGTGGAAGCTCGGTCAATGGAATGATCTATTGCCGAGGCCAACGACAGGATTATGATTTATGGGCCTCAGAATGGGGATGCAATCAGTGGTCTTATCAGGATGTACTGCCTTTTTTTAAGAAAGCAGAAAAAAATGAAAGTCTTGCTGATGAATATCACGGACAAGATGGCATTTTACCTGTCAGTGAAAATCGCTATCGCCATCCTTTGACGCTTGCTTGTATTAAAGCAGGTCAACAAATGGGGATGAATTACGTCAATGATATTAATGGTTGGGATCAGGCGGGTGTAGGGTTCTATCAAACTACTACTCAAAACGGTTCTCGGGCGAGCACTTCTAAAACCTATTTAAAGTCAGTCGAAAACCACCCAGATCTTACGGTTATTACGGATGCCTTAGTACATAAAATTGAAACTCAAGGGGATCAGGTTACTGGGGTGACTTATAGTGTTGGCGGAAAATCACCGATTACGGTACAGGCTCAAAAAGAAGTCATTCTGAGTGCTGGTGCTATTGGCAGTCCTAAGGTTTTATTACTTTCGGGAATTGGTCCAAAACAGCATTTAGATGAACTCGGAATAGAATGCATTCGTGACTTACCTGTAGGTGACAATTTTCACGATCATTTGCATATGTCGGTTAATGCGACAGTAACAACCAATAATAGTCTGCTCGGTGAAGACCAAGGTTTAGCCGCAGTACGACACTTTTTACAATGGTGTTTTACGCGTTCAGGATTGCTAACCACCAATATTTTAGAAGGTGGTGGTTTTATTGACACCAATAAAAATGGTCGACCTGATGTCCAATTTCATTTTTTACCTGTGCTGGATAATTTCGATAATACCCCTGGTGAAAAAGCAGTGGCTCAGGCACATGGCCTTACCATTAAAGTCGGACATGTACAGCCAAAAGCACGTGGGACTTTACGTTTAAGCAGTAAAGATCCAAAAGATTTGCCTGTCATTGACCCTAATTATCTAGGCCATCAAGAAGATATTGACGCAAATATCCGTGCCGTACAGGCCGGACTTTGCCTATTACAACAACCAGCATTGAAAGCGATTGTCAAAGAAGTGATTGAGCCTGCAAATATCGATCCTGATGATATTGAAGCGATTGATAAATGGATGCGCCAGAACATTAAAACGGTCTATCACCCCGCTGGTAGCTGCAAAATGGGTAATGCCCCGCAAGATTCGGTCACAGATCAGACGCTTAAAGTACATGGTTTCAAAAACTTACGTGTGGTGGATTGTTCTATTTGCCCACAAGTTCCAAGCGGTAATACCAATGCAATTGCCATCATGATTGGTGAACGCGGTGCAGACTTTATTTTGAATCAAGTCGCTTAGTTGCTGTCATAACAAAATTTTAGAAATGAAAAGAGGAAAAGAAAATGAGTGAAGTTCAAATTTTAGCAAGCGTACAGCAATTTATGGCGCGTAAACATGGACATTTTATTGATGGGAAGTTAGTTGCTGCCGAGCTTTTAGATAAAGTAGATATTGTGAATCCATCGACTGAACAAGTGGTTGCTCAAATTAGTATTGGTAGTCAACAAGATGTAGATAGTGCGGTAAAAAGTGCCGAACATGCTTTTCAAAATGTTTGGGCTGAAACGACGCCGTATGAACGTGGCGTTAAACTAAATAAGTTGGCAGATTTAATTGAGCAACATGGTGAAGAACTTGCACAGCTTGAAACTTTGTCTACTGGAAAACTTATCAATATTTCAAGACACCTTGAAGTCGCACAATCCGTTATTTTCTTAAGATATTTTGCTGGTTGGGCAACCAAAATTAATGGTCAAACCATGCAACCCTCTATTCCTTCTATGCAAGGTGAAAAATATACGGCCTTTACTTTAAGACAACCGATTGGCGTGGTTGCAGGAATTGTGCCTTGGAATTTTTCACTGATGATTGGTGTTTGGAAAATCGGTTCAGCTTTAACCACTGGCTGTACCATTGTGCTTAAACCAAGCGAGTTTGCCAGCTTATCTTTATTACGTTTAGCTGAACTTGCCATTGAGGCAGGTATTCCGGCCGGTGTGATTAATGTGGTTACAGGTAAGGGGGAGACGGGACAATATTTAATTGAATCACCACTCGTTAAGAAAGTCTCATTTACAGGTTCAGTACCAACAGGTATTGCGATTGGTAAGCTCGCGATGAGCAGCGATTTAACCCGTGTAAGTCTGGAGCTGGGCGGGAAAAATGCCATAGCCGTTTTGGCTGATGCAAATATTGATGAGATTTTACCGACTTTGTTGCAAGCAACTTTTGTGCATCAAGGTCAAGTTTGTGCATCTCCAGAGCGTTTTTTTGTACACCGTACAAAATATGATGAACTTGTCGAGAAAGTCTCTAAAGCACTTTCGCAGTTTAAAATTGGATCGGCTATGGATGAAGGAAGTATGTTTGGTCCACTCTCTAATCAGCCACATTTTAATAAAGTGAAACATTATTTAGATATGGCTAAAGCCAACAATCAGATTATTGCTGGGGGTGCGGTTCTAGATCAGACAGGGTATTTTGTACAGCCGACTTTGATTTCCTTCAAAAATACGGATGATCCTTTATTTTCAGAGGAAACTTTTGGTCCAGTAGTTGGGGTAATGTCATTCGAAACTGATGAAGAACTCGTTCAACTGATGAATCAGTCGCGCTTTGGTTTAACCGCTAGTATCTGGACAAATGACTTATCTAAAGCTTTGCGTTTAATTCCTAAAATTGAAGCAGGAACCTTGTGGGTCAATATGCATACGTTCTTAGATCCATCTGTTCCATTTGGCGGGGTAAAAGCTTCAGGAATTGGCAGAGAGTTTTCTGATGCATTTATTGAAGATTACACCGAATTAAAATCGGTTATGATTCGGTATTAAGTTTCTACGAGATATAAAAAATGGCCTATAAAGGCCATTTCTTTTGAATCATTAAATTAATCTAATAAAAAATCCTTTAAAATTTTATTAAAAGCTTCTGGCTGTTCTACATTGGAAATATGAGAGGCATCTATTTCTGCAAGTTTTGATTGTGGAATGCGTTGCTGCATAAATTCACCATCTGCAACTGTAGTGACTGGGTCTTGAGTTCCAGCAATTACCAATACAGAAATTTTAATGTCTTTTAACTGCTCACGGACATCCGCTTTAGCCAAAGCCTCACAACAATTGGCATAACCCATTGCGCTGCCAGCACTTAAGTCGTTACACAGGTTGTTGACAATTGAAGCATGACTTTGGATAAAGGGATCTGTAAACCATCGCGAAGCTGCTGTAGCTGCGATCGGTTGTAAACCTTGCTCACGTACTAATTTTGCACGGTCAAGCCATGCCTGTTCTTGTCCAATTTTAGCGGCAGTATTTGCCACAACCACATGACTAAAACGGTCAGGGTAGTGAATTGCAAGCCATTGACCGGTTAAACCGCCCATTGAAATACCACAAAAAGCAGCTTTGCTAATATTCAGATGATCCAGTAAACGGACAACATCTTCACCTAATTGCTCTACAGTGTAAGGACCTTCAGGCGTAGACGATGAACCGTGACCACGAGAGTCATAGCAGATCACAAAAAATTGATCTTTTAACTCATTAAACTGTTTTTGCCACATACCATAATTGGTGCCCAAAGAGTTGGAAAACACCAGAGCAGGGGACGACGGTTCGCCAAAAGTTTGATAGTTAATTTGTGCATCGGCAGATTGAAAAGATGGCATTTGTTTCTCCTTAAAGTGCTTCAACACGTTCAATAATCAAAGCGATGCCTTGACCTACACCAATACACATTGAACACAAAGCGTAACGACCATCTGTTTGCTCAAGCTGGTTTAATGCTGTAGTGACTAAGCGTGCACCTGATGCACCAAGCGGATGGCCCAAAGCAATTGCTCCACCGTTTGGATTTACCTTATTGCTATCATCTGGCAAGCCTAAATCACGGGTCACTGCTAAAGCTTGTGCAGCAAAGGCTTCATTAAGCTCAATCACATCCATCTGATCTAAAGTCAGATTGGCTTGTTTAAGTAATTTTTTAATGGCTAGTGCCGGAGCAAAACCCATAATGCGTGGTTCTACACCCACTGCTGTTGAAGCAATGATCTTGGCACGTGGTTTTAAGTTGTAGGCCTGAACCGCTTCGTCAGATGCAATCAGTAGAGCTGCTGCACCATCGTTAATGCCTGAAGCATTGCCTGCTGTTACTGTGCCATCTGCTTTGACAACAGGTTTAAGTTTGCTTAAACCTTCAAGTGTAGTTGATGCACGTGGATGTTCATCGGTATCAATCACAACAGCATCACCCTTACGCTGAGGGATTTCAACTGCCACGATTTCTTTAGAAAAAAAGCCTTTGGCTTGCGCGCTTGCGGTGCGTTGTTGGCTCACCAAGGCAAACTGGTCCTGATCTGCACGATTCACGTTAAACTGTTCAGCTACGTTTTCGGCAGTCTGGGGCATGGTGTCTACACCATACAATTCTTTAAGTTTAGGGTTAATGAAGCGCCAACCCATGGTGGTGTCTTCAATCTTTTGGCTACGACCAAAAGCACTGTCTGACTTACCCATCACATACGGTGCACGACTCATACTTTCGACACCACCGGCAATCACCAAGTTTGCTTCACCTGCTTTAATGGCACGGGCAGCAATAGCAATCGCATCGAGTGAAGAACCGCACAAACGGTTAATGGTGGTTGCTGGTACTTGATACGGTAAACCTGCAAGCAGTGCTGACATACGGCCGACATTACGGTTATCTTCACCGGCTTGGTTAGCACAGCCATAGATCACATCATCGACCTGTTCCCAATCTACATTCGGGTTACGCTGCATGAGAGCTTTGATCGGCACAGCGCCAAGGTCATCGGCACGGACAGGTGCAAGGCCACCGGCATAACGGCCGAATGGAGTACGGATGGCATCGATGATATAAGCGTTTTTCATTCTAACTTTTGTCCTTTACTTCAGGCCTTTTTAGCCATTCTCCGTAGATATTTCACGGTGGCGACATGGATGTCGCCTGGTTGCTCAGCACAACAGGGAGGTTGTGTCTGAGTAACAAAGGTTTTTGGTTACTTTTTTAAAAAAGTGACACGAATTAGCTACTGGCATCTGGCTTCAACAGATAAGACTCCGTTGTAATGATTTATAAATTTTCATATCAACGGATAACATCACGGCTGTAATATACTGTGATATCCATAGGTCTATTGCATAAGCGATACCTTACTTTTGAAAGGTCAAAAGTAACAAAAACCTTTGTTGAACAGAGGAGGCTTCCTTGCCTCCCTGTCCAACGGGCGACATTCATGTCGCCTGTCACGATAGTGAATGCTGTAATAGATTTTTGCTATGCAAGCCTTACCCTTGAGTCGCATCAATCAAAGTTGCACCAGTCAAAGCCTGTAACTCATCAAAGCTAAGACCTTCCACTTTCTCAATCACCTTTAAACCATCTTTGGTCACATCAATCACACACAGGTCAGTGTAAATACGATCAACGCAGTGTTTACCCGTAACCGGATAGCTCAGCTCAGCAACAATCTTCGGTTCACCTTGCTTGGTCACATGGTCTGTGGTGATAAATACTTTTTTGGCACCCACAGCTAAATCCATCGCACCACCCACCGCAGGAATCGCATCTGGCGCACCCGTGTGCCAGTTCGCCAAATCACCATTCGCTGCAACCTGAAAGGCTCCAAGCACCGCAATATCAAGGTGACCACCACGCATCATCGCAAATGAGTCACCATGATGAAAAAAGCTGCCGCCTTCAAGCATGGTTACAAACTCTTTACCCGCATTAATCAGTTCAGGGTCTTCTTCACCTGCCGCTGGCGGTGGGCCAAAAGCCAGTAAACCATTTTCAGAATGAAGGAAAATATCTTTGTCGTTAGGTAGGTAGCTTGCAATCTTGGTTGGCAAGCCAATACCCAAGTTCACATAGGCGCCATCTGGGATGTCTTGTGCCACACGTTTTGCAATCTGGTCACGGCTGAGTTTCTGGTAGCTCATGTTATTTCTCCTTATTGCTTACTGTGCGGGCTGTACTTGTACAACGTGCTGTACAAAAATACCTGGTGTGATGATGTGTTCTGGATCTAATCCCCCTAGCTCAACCACTTCAGAAACCTGAACAATCGTGACATCAGCAGCCATAGCCATAATTGGGCCAAAGTTACGGGCAGATTTACGGTAAACCAGATTGCCCCAGCGATCGCCTTTATAGGCTTTAATCAGGGCAAAGTCCGCCTTAATCGGATATTCGAGTACGTAATCTTTACCATCAATTTCACGGGTTTCTTTGCCTTCAGCTAAAAGTGTTCCAAAGCCAGTTGGGGTAAACACAGCGCCAAGTCCCATACCTGCTGCCTGAATACGACAAGCCAGATTACCTTGCGGTACCACTTCAAGCTCGACCTTTCCAGCACGATACAACTCATCAAACACATAAGAGTCTGACTGGCGTGGGAAAGAGCAAATCACTTTTTTAACCGAACCAGCTTTAAGCAGTTTAGCCAGACCATAATCGCCATTACCGGCATTGTTACTCACAATAGTCAGGTCTTTAATACCCAGTTCAATCAGTCCATCAATGAGTTCAGCGGGTTGTCCTGCGGTACCAAAACCACCAATCAGGATGGTCGCGCCATCTTTAATCTGCGATAGTACCTCGCTTAGAGAGGACTTACTTTTGTCAATCATGTGAGAAACCTTAGAGCATGAGGTAACGTGATGTTATTACTACCGCTAAAAATTTATTTAAATTCTTAAGGGTAGTAATAAATGGAATAAATTTTGTGAGTCAAAAGCGAACTTTTAACTCACATACACTTTCAATTAAGCGCTAGCGCGACGACGTTCAACTTCAGTTGAAGGAGCTGCAGCAGCATCTTTAACAAGTTCGATGTTAAATGTGATGTGTTTGAAAGCGTGATCTAAACCACGGCGTTGGATTTCAGCTGGGTCATTTACATCAACTGCTGTTGCCACTAAGCCATCACGAGTTGCGAAAGCAAAGTCGTCCCATAAGTACTCATCACCCTCAATGTTGAATTGAGTTGTAAGCTTGCGGAAACCTGGTGCAGAAACGAAGTAGTGAACGTGAGATGGACGGTTACCATGACGGCCTAACTTGTTTAGAAGGGCCTGGGTTGTACCTTCAGGAGGGCAACCATACCCAACAGGCATCGTCGTTAATGCAACATATTTACCATTAGCATCAGTCAAAATACTACGGCGTAAGTTAAAGTCAGATTGAGACTTATCAAAGAATGAATAGTTACCTAAACTGTTAGCATGCCATACTTCAACTTTAGCATTTTCAATGATATTGCCATCAGTATCAGTCACCGTACCTTCAATAATTAAGGTATCGATTTTGCCAGACTCTGTACCATCATCCATACGTGCAAAACCAACGGTTTCAGGCGCGCCAGCTACATAAAGTGGGCCTTCAATGGTACGAGGTGTGCCACCACTAACGCCAGCTTTTGCATCGGCTTCATCTGCACGTAAGTCAAGATAGTGCTCTAAACCTAAGCCAGCTGCTAAAAGACCAAGTTCGTTTGCTTGACCTGCGTCTGTGAAATATTCCAAACCTTTCCATACTTCTGAAGGTTGGATGTCTAAGTCTTCGATGGCTTGAAATAAATCCCCGAGAAGGCGCACTACAATTTGTTGAACACGTGCATCTACTTCGCCTTTTGCAGTGTCGACATTCATTTGTTTTACAAGCGCATCAATTTGTTGACGGTTCATACTAAAACTCCTTAAGTATGCAATACGGTTTTGGGTGGCAGTGTTGCGGGCATTTTGTTTTGCTAGCGAATATTGCTGCCACGTTCCTTGTTACCTTCTGAATAAATATATTTAGTTTTTGAATGTGCTTCAGACCACACACTCAAACTATTTTCTTAGATTACGAATCATCATCACGAACAGATGAAGGATGACGATTAAGCGCCATCACTTCGATGTTCATGTAAGGATAAAGTGGTAATCCCTGTAAAATATTGTGCAACTCTTCATTGCTCTCGACATCAAAAATACTGATGTTTGAGTATTGGCCTGTAACTCGCCAGATATGACGCCATTTACCTTGACGTTGTAAATCTTGCGAATAAGCCTTTTCAACGGCCTTAATTTCATTTGCTTTGTCGGCTGGCATATCAAGTGGAATATGCACATCCATACGTACATGAAATAACATGGGAAACTCCTTATCCTATTGCCTTAACGACGTAACTTCTCGACTTTATCTTCATCAATTTCAATGCCTAAGCCCGGAGCCGTTGGCAAGTGCAATTCAAAGTTTTCGTAACGTAGCGGTTCTTTCAAAATTTCTTCGGTAAGCAATAACGGACCAAATAATTCAGTACCAAACGCTAATGTTTCAAAGGTTGCAAATGCATGAGCAGAAGCAATGCTACCTACAGGGCCTTCAAGCATAGTGCCGCCATAAAGATCGATTCCTGCTAAACCTGCAATCTTGGCAACTTCACATGCCTCGATCAGACCACCTGATTGTTCAATCTTTACGGCAAATACATCTGCACCGTGACTTTTTGCAATACGATATGCGCTGTCAGGACCAGTTAAAGCTTCATCCGCCATGATTGCGACATCAAAACGACGTGTTAAACGAGCAAGTGCTTCAGTATTTTGAATAGCACAAGGCTGTTCAATTAAATCAATCCCGCCATCTTGCAGTTGTTGAATACCTTGAATACATTCCAGCTCTGACCATGCACGATTTACGTCAACACGTACACTAATATCTGCACCCAGTGCTTTTTTAATTGCAATCACATGGTCAACATCGTGTTGCAAATGGCGTGCACCGATTTTGAGTTTGAACGTGTTATGACGTTTCAACTCAATCATTTTTCGAGCTTCGGCAATATCTTTTTCTGTATCGCCAGACGCGAGTGTCCAAAGTACGGGTAAACTATCACGCAGACGTCCACCTAAAACTTCACTTAACGGCACGCCTAAACGTTTTGCCTGAATATCAAGTAGAGCGGTCTGAATGGCACATTTCGCGAAACGGTTACCATTAATATTCTTACGAATCAGTTTTAGTGTTTGAGCCACATTTAAATCTTTAACTGATGCGAGTAATGGTGCAAAGTAAGTATCAATATTGGCTTTGACACTTTCAGGACTTTCTTCACCATAGTTCAGTCCACCAATGGTGGTCGCTTCACCCCAACCTACAATACCATCCGTGGTCGTAATTTTAACGAGCACCAAAGTCTGAGTACGCATTGTAGTCACAGACAGCTGGTGAGGACGGATAGTTGGAATATCCACAAGTATGGTTTCTATGGTTCTATACATGAAGTTTCAACTATTACGAACTTGTTTACATACCATAGAAGAATGTAATAGCCTAAAATAGATATAGAACGGTATTTTAAGATACTAAAAAGGTATATTAATGGAATTAAGACATCTACGTTATTTTGTTACCGTTGTGGAAGAACAAAGTCTGACTAAAGCGGCTGAGAAGCTTTTTATTGCCCAGCCACCACTCACGCGTCAAATCAAAAAACTAGAAGAAGAATTAGGCATTGATTTGTTTGTGAAAGGGTCGCGTCCATTAAAAGTGACAGAAGCAGGGCTGTTTTTTTATCAACATGCCGTTCAAATTTTAACGCATACCGCTCAAGCTGCTTCGATGGCTAAAAAAATGAAGCTGGTCGAAAACATTGTTAAAGTTGGCTATGTCAGTTCACTTTTGTATGGGCGTTTACCACAGGTCATTTATCTATTTAGGCAAAAAAATCCTGACATTCATGTCGAGCTTATTGAGTGTGGTACACGAGATCAGGTGGAAGCATTAAAACTTGGTAAAATCGATTTAGGTTTTGGCCGATTACCCATTAGTGATCCAGCGATTAAAAGGCTTTTACTTCGCAAAGAAAAATTAAAACTCGCGATTCATAAAAAGCATCCATTAAGTGAATTTCAAGATTCAGGAATTTATCTATCTCAAATTATCAATGAGACGATTTTTTCTTACCCAACGACACCTAAGCCTAATTTTTCGACCACTATTCAAGCTTTATTTACAAAGTTAGGGTTAATCCCCGCCAAGCTGACCGAAGTACGAGAAATTCACATGGCGCTTGGTTTAGTGGCATCAGGTGAGGGTATTTGTATTATTCCAGAAAGTGCCTGTGATATTGGAATGAAGAATCTAACTTATTTAAATATCTTAGACTTAGAGGCTTATAGTCCCATTTCTCTATCCATGCGAAACATGGACCAAAGTTCTTATATTCCTAAAATTTTAGATTGTATTGAAGAAATCTATAGCCAAGAAGAAGTGTCGAGAAATCTAAATTTATAACTTTTTAATACGTTTTAAATTGAATTATCATGTTATTTTAAAACTTTAAGATTATAGGTAATATTTAAAAGGAATTAATAGATGAGAAAAATTTTAGGCGCAGCTTCTCTCATTATGTCTACCTGTGTTGTACATGCTGAACAATTAAACGAACAAGAAAAAAATTCTCCATATAGCGTAAATGTTACTTTTGCTAGCCAATATATATCACGCGGTTTTCAACAAACTTGGGGTAAACCTGCTTTGCAAGGTGGACTGGATTATGCCAACCCGAATGGTTTTTTTGTCGGGACTTGGGCATCAAGTGTAAGTTCCAACTATCTGCGGGATGCTTCAGTTGAATGGGATTTTTATACAGGTTATTTAAAAACAATCGATAAATTTTCAATTGGGATGTCAGTTTTTTACTACTACTATCCAGGCGCGAAAAGTACACCAGAAACGGGGAGTAGCAGTTATAACTATGGTGAGATCGTACCTCAAATTGGCTATGGACCTTTAAGCCTCAAATACTTTGTGACTTACACACCAGATTATGCTGGTTATAACTCCAAAACCATGGGTGGACCTGCTGGTAAAAGGTCGAGAGGTTCAAGTTACTTAGATCTTAACTTTACCCAGCCTATCAGTGACACTTGGACTTTTGGAGCCCATTATGGCTATGAAAGAATCAAAAACTTTTCAGAGTCGAACTTTCAGGATGTTAAAGCTGAACTCATAAAAGATTTAGGTGATGGCTGGACCACAGGATTAGCCTATACCAAAGCATGGGATAAAAATAGCTACTATAAAAAGTATAGCAATGGAGAATCTGGTGCGCCTGTTTCAAATCCGATTGATTCAACTTTTACAGTCTCTGTAAAAAAAGTATTTTAAATTAGATTTAACAATAATGGCTTTTAACTGCGCTTGGGCATCTGTAAATTTAAGCTTCCAAACGTAGTTAAAACTGAATTTCTATTTATTTTTAAGTTAATTAGGGCTGAATTGAGAATAACTGCGATTGAACTCAGCATAAGTTTGAAAGCTTCTCATAATTTTCATCCATAAAACTTATATGGACTTTTATTAAATTCAATATTGATGATATGAAATAAAATGAATAGTAAGCTACTGTTTATTCCATAAAAAAACATCATAATTGGATATAACCTTTATTTATAAATCTTGTCCTAAGCTATTATGAAAATTGAAGATATTGAAGCTTTTGTTTGTTTTGTCAATGTTCAATCTACCAGTTTGGCTGCCCAGCAATTAGGTATTTCACAACCTGCTATTACTAGAAGGATCCAAAACCTAGAATCAGATTTGGGATTACAGCTTTTTGACCGTAATACACGCCCTCTAAAATTGACTCAGCTAGGATTTCAAATTTTTGAGCAGTGTGCACAGGTTACTGCTGAAATAGATGCATTAGGGCAACTAGTTAACAGCTATAAATTATCGACCCAAAACTTACGGATTGGTATAGCGACAAGTCTATCGGACACGATCTTGTCTGGTATTTTAGAAGACTTAAAGCAAAGTTATCCAACATTAAACTTAGAAATTAGCACAGGTTGGGGTATCGATTTATTAGATAAATTTAAGGAAAAAAAGCTAGATTGCATTTTTTCAACAACAGCTCAAACTTATGGGCAGAATGACCAGATAAACATGGAAATTTTAGGTCAGTTACAAATTGTGCCGACTGTTTCTAAAAAATTAAAAAAGATGTCTGTACAGCATCTTGCCGATTGCCAGTCTTTAGGATGGATTCTTAATACTGAAGGATGCGGTTTTCGCCAATATCTTGTATCGGAATACCATAAATTGAATCAGTTACCTAATATAAAAATTGAGGTTACAGGAACCAATTTGCAGATGAATTTATTGGCTCAAGGTCTTGGAGTAGGATTATTACCCAAAGAAGTTTTTGAAAAGAGTATCTATGCGGCTCAACTTACTTCAATCGAACTTACTGACTTCAATTTATCAGTGCAACTTTTTTATATGATTCAACCCGATTTGAATGAAGTCTATCAATCAATTTGCCAAGAGATGAGCCGTAAAGTACAGAGCGTATTAGGATGGGGATGAAATAAAATATCAAGAAATTTTATTGAGCATAATCAATATAAAAAGCATTAATTGAAGATAACGCTTTCGTTGACGTCCGCAATGTTTTGAGCACCACTCATTCTGTTAGTATTCCATATTTTAATATTATTATATATTTAATATTTGTTTTTAACATATTAAGACCTGCCGTATTCTTATAAAAAATACATCGGGTTTAAATATGGCAATTCAAATTTTAGGAATGATTTGGCACCGTGAGGCATCTGAAATTATTCCAGCGACAAAAACTTTTGATAAAAATTATATTGTCAAAATTGCTCATGCACATGAACAGGCAGGGTTTGACCGTATTCTATGTGGCTATTGGTCCGATCAGGCTGATGGTTTTTTAGTGACCGCCTATGCTGCTGCACATACGTCTAAAATAAAATTTTTACTAGCACATCGTCCGGGCTTTGTTTCTCCCACATTGGCAGCCCGTAAATTGGCAACTTTAGATCAGCTGACGGATGGACGTTTAGCGCTACATGTTATTTCTGGCGGGAGTGATATTGATCAGAAAAAAGATGGAGATTTTTTAAATAAACAAGAACGCTACGCACGTAGTGCCGAGTTCATCGAAGTTGTACAAAAAACATGGTATAGCCAAGAACCTTTTAGCTATGAAGGTGATTATTACCATGTAGTAGATGCTTATTCTGAAATTAAACCACTCCAAACACACTTACCAATTTATTTTGGTGGTTCTTCAATAGAAGCTTTACAAGTTGCCGCAAAACAGGTTGATATTTTTGCGCTTTGGGGAGAACCTCTAGCAGGGGCTAAAGAGCAGATTGAAACATTAAATCAGTTGGCAGAACAACATGAGCGCCAACTTGATTACAACATTTCATTTCGTCCAATTATTGCTGATAGTGAGTCCCTAGCTTGGGAAAAAGCGCAAGAAATTTATCAATTATCTAAAAAGCAATTAGAAAATTTTGGCTTACAAGCTGCCAGAAAAAAACCACAAAGTACGGGTGGGCAACGTTTACTTGCAGCAGCAGGTCAAGGCGAACGTTTAGATACCAATTTATGGACTGGTATTACTTCTTTAGTTCAAGGTAGTTATAACTCCACGGCATTAGTGGGGACCCCAGAACAAGTTGCGGAGTCTATTTTGCAATATTACAAACTCGGCATTCATAGCGTATTGATACGTGGTTTTGATCCTGTTCAGGACGCAATTGATTATGGTCGAGAGCTATTGCCCCAAATCCGTGAAAAAACAGAAAAATATGATCAACAGCAACAGCTGATTTCGGCCTAATCTGAAAGGAAATAATAATGAATCACTATGGCAAAATTTTATTGGGTGTTTTTACAACAGCAATTTTAGTCGGTTGTACAAAAAAAGAGACTTCACCTGAACATGCTCAGGCATCTGAAGTCAAAGTAAATAAGGGGCAGGTTGTGCTCAATATTGGTGATCAAAAAGGCAATATGCGTGCACAGCTTGAAGCATCTGGTGCTTTAAAAAATGTCTCATATAAAATCAATTGGTATGAATTTCCAGCTGCAGCACCAGTTGCAGAAGCATTAAAAGTAGATGCGATTGATATTGGTTACTTGGGTGATGCACCTTTTATTTTTGCCAATTCTAATGGGGGAACAGCCAAGGCAATTGCCGTCTATAAAGCAGATCCATATCCAGTCGCTATTTTAGTGCCGCAGAATAGTCCAATTAAGTCTGCCAAAGATTTAAAGGGTAAAAGTTTAGCATTTAATAAAGGCTCAATTAGTCATCTTCTAACTTTAAAGGCCCTAGAACAACAAGGTCTGAAGCCTGAAGATGTGACGTTTAAATTTTTACCGCCTGCCGATGGAAAATTAGCTGTTGCCAATGGTTCAGTGGATGCTTGGGTGGTATGGGATCCATATACGGCATATGCTGAGCTCAAGGATCATTTTCGTGTTGTGGTTAATGGCCGTGGTTTGTATTCAGGTTATACCTTTTTAGCAGCCACGGATAAATCTTTAAAAGATCAGAACAAACGTGTGGCAATTCAAGATTTCATCTATCGTTTAAAAGAGTCACAAGCTTGGGCAGGGCAACACGGGGATGAGTTTGGTAAAGCTTATGCCAAAATCACTGGACTACCAGAAGATGTGGGAATCAAAGCTTTTAAACGCCGTAATGCCTCGTGGGAGCCGATCGATAATGAAGTGATCAAAGTTTCTCAAGGAACTGCCGATTTTTATACCAAATATAAGCTGATTGATAAAAAGTTTGATGTGACATCTTCATTTGATACTAGTTTTAAAGTGGAGCAAAAATAAAGATGAGTCAGTTGCAACAAGCACTCCAGCCATTGATTGAAAGAATTGAATATGGAATTTCGCAGCAATTAGAAGACGTTGATCTCATACAATCTTTTATTCCAGAGTTTCGTAGATTGCTGCATTTAAATGATTGGTTGCCAAGCTCTTATCGGCAACCGAACCCTGAACGCTATCAACAGTTTTTATTATATCGCGATCCGGAAGATCATTTTTCAATTGTCAGTTTTGTATGGGATAAGGGACAAACTACACCAATCCATAATCATGAAGTTTGGGGAGTCGTTGGTGTCCTACAAGGTGAAGAAATCTCACAGCGCTATCAAAGAAATGCATTAGGGCATTTTGAGATCACAGGAGAACCAGATCATTTAAAAGTTGGCGAAATTGATTTTTTTACTCCAGCCTTGGGTGATGTGCATCAAGTGAGTAATGCGCTGTCCGATCAGGTTTCGATTAGCATTCACATTTATGGTGCAGATATTGGCAAAGTAGAACGCTATACCTTTGCTTTAGATGGCACAGCAAAGCGTTTTATTTCAGGTTATTCAAATCAGGAACATTAATATGACAACCAATATTCAAACTTATCAAGATATCCGCAAAAAGCTATTGGCTGGTCAAGAAATCGCACTAATTGATGTACGTGAAGAAGATCCATATGCTCAAGGTCATCCTTTGTTTGCTGCCAATATTTCTCTTTCCAAATTTGAAGTAGAAATTCTCAATCGAATACCTCGTCTGTCTACTGATATTGTTATTTATGACAATGGTGAGGGCTTGGCAAAACGTGCCTATCAACAGTTACAAGCATTAGGCTATCAGCAGATTTCATTATTGGATGGTGGTTTACAAGGCTGGAAAGATGCAGGCGGTGAAATTTTTATTGATGTCAATTCGGCAAGTAAAGCCTTTGGTGAATTTGTTGAACATCATAAAGGAACGCCGTCACTGTCAGCTCAAGAAGTCAAAAAATTAATTGATGATCAGGAAAACATTGTCATTCTAGACGCTCGTCGTTTTGATGAATATCAAACCATGAGTATTCCGGGTGGTATCAGCGTACCTGGTGCTGAATTAGTACTCCATGCTAAAAATATTGTTAAAGATGAAAATACTAAAATTATTGTGAATTGTGCGGGGCGTACACGTAGTTTAATTGGTACACAGTCATTGATTAACGCCAAGATTGGACATGAAGTTTATGCTTTACGTAACGGTACGATTGGTTGGACATTGGCACAGCAACAATTAGCTTTAGGACAACAGCAACAATATACTAATTTTGCTAATAAAAATAATCCATCAGGCGTACTAGAGAATGCCAAACAATTAACACAGCAGGCTGGTGTAAAAACGATTAGTTTGGAACAACTACAACTATTCCAACAACAGAGTGAACGTACCACCTATGTTTTCGATGTACGGTCAGAAGAAGAATATATACAAGCGCATTTACCTAATAGCCGTTGGATTGGTGGTGGGCAACTAGTTCAAGAAACTGACCATTATGCGAGTGTACGCGGTGCCAGAATTGTACTCATTGATGATCAACTCGTCCGTGCTTATATGACTGCCTCTTGGTTGGCGCAAATGAATTGGGATGTCTACGTACTCGATGCAGATTTTCAGACAATATTTACCGAGCAAGGAGGATGGAAACCAGTTGTTCCGTTGTTGCATATAAAACATCGGATCACACCTGAACAACTGCAAGCATGGTTAGATGTCCGTGAAGAAGTCACTATTCTGGATTTTACAACTAGTGCAAACTATCAAAAAGGGCATATTCCTACTGCTCAATGGGTATTAAAAGCAGATATTGAACGACTGTTTAATGAGAAAAAAATTCCAACAAACCATAAAATTGTTGTGACTTGTGGTACTAGTCTGTTAGCACAATATGCAGTAGCTGCTCTTCAAACCAAAATTTCAGAAAATGTTTATGTCTTGGAAGGCGGTAATCAGGCATGGGCAAAAACTTTTGTTTTGGAAACTGATAAGCATGTGTACTTATCACCCCGTATAGATCGGTACAAACGCCCTTATGAAGGAACGGATAATTCTATCCAAGCTATGCAAGACTATTTAGAGTGGGAATATGGATTAGTTGCCCAACTGAATACAGATGGGACACATGGTTTCTTTGTGGTTTAGTTAAATATTTAGCTAAAATATTTATAAAAATCATAATAGCTCTTTTAAAACGAAGAAGAGCTATTATGAAAATCAAAAATATTAATCAAAACTTATTCTTGAAATTTCACTAAAAATGTCTTTTTGAAACCAAGTAATAACTGTTGCCTGAAAAACAGTTATTCAACAATAAACTATCACTTTTATGCACAGATAGAGAAAGATATTTTATAAGCTATTGAAAATAATTATAAAAATATTTGGCATGTAAATTGAAATATAACAGCAATATTTTTTTATCTCATCGTTTAGCAATCGACGTTATGAGGGGGGTATTGCAAAAATGTCAGATTATTCGCAAAGTCTTATTTCACTGTTGGCATACCACGCAACAGCACGTCCAGATGCAATTGCATTAAGACATAAAAAGCTAGGTCTGTGGCAGCAGTGGTCATGGAAAAATTTACTAGAACTTAGTGAAAGATACGCATCTGCGCTTTATGAGTATGGTTTTCAAAACAAGCAAACTTTTCTTATTGTCAGTGCTCCAAATATTGATGTAGTTGCTATTAGTCTGGCTATACAGGCTTTAGGTGGCGAAGTTCAATTGATTGACCAAAGTGTTGATACATTAAAAACAGAAGACTTTTTAAGACATCTTGCGATTTTAAAGCCAGATTATATTCTCGTAGAAGAGCTAGAGCAGCTTGTTTCAATTGAGACATTACGCTATCACCCAATTTATATTTTTTATATTGAACAAAGCAAATTAAGTACATTTGAATATGACTATGTTGTAGGTGTCGATAAATTATTAAAAAATTCTAATGAGAAATATCGTATTGATTTTAAAAAGACTCAGCTCGAACCTGCACAAATTGCTTTTAGCTTTGAACGGATTGAATCTAATCAACGATTGAGAGTGCAATATTCTCATCAAGATTTAATTGCGGAGGCCAAACATTTAGTTCAAAACCACCACCTAGATCATCATGAGGAAGCATTTGTCACGCGTGCTTTTTCAAGTGTTGGGCACATTCGTTATCTATGGTCATCATGGCTACTTGCAGGTTTTAACTTAAATATTCCTGAGACCTTAAATACTCGTGATCAGGATAGACAGATTATTTCGCCAACATTGATTTTAGGGACCAATGAAACCTATGCCCGTGTTGAGCAGTTAATTTATAACCGCTTACCAAGTGATAAATGGCTTGCCAAACATTACTGGCACGCACTTCAAAAACAGAAAAATGAAGAAAAATTATCTTTGATTGATAAGTTGAGCTTTGCCTTATTTAAGCAAGTCATTTTAGAAGAGTTGGGTTTTTCACATCTGAAAGTGGCTTTAACAGTGGGGCAGCCTGTAACGCTTGCAACACGAAATTTTTATCAAAGTTTAGGTGTGAAGTTACACGAATGGGGAGAATATGCCGAATGGCAAACTACCCAATTGGACAATTCGCAGCTTCATTCTTTGCCCATAACAACAATAAATTAAGAAGGGGAATATATGTCAGCATCATCTGTGGTATTGCTGGAACTTAAGGCGATTGATTTATCTTTTGGCTCTTCACAAGTACTCAAGCAGCTTAGCTTAGAGGTGAGAGAGGGAGAGATTTATTCTTTAATTGGTCCCAATGGGGCCGGCAAAAGTTCAGTAATTAATATTATTAATGGCATTTATCAGCCGCAATCTGGTCAGATCATTTTTGCTGGTCAGGTTTTGCGTCACTATAAGGCAAAGCATGCACCCTATTTAGGAATTGCGCGCACCTTTCAAAATTTAGCACTCTTCAAGCAAATGTCGGTATTGGACAATGTCTTAACTGGACGAGTATTAAAAAGTCGTCACTCATTGCTAGGTGCATTATTGTCTTTACCAAGCACTCAAAAAAATGATGATTTACAGCGTTTTAAAGCTGAAGAAATTTTAAAACTATTGAATCTACAAGAATACCGAGACCAATTGGTTAGCTCGTTGTCTTATGGTTTGCAAAAACGTGTGGAGTTGGCAAGAGCATTGGCAGCAGAACCTCAGTTTCTGCTTTTAGACGAGCCAATGGCTGGAATGAACCATGCTGAAAAACGAAGTATTGCCAAGTTTATTCAAAAGATAAATCAACAGTTGAATATAACCATTTTCATGATTGAGCATGATTTGGCTGTCGTGATGGATATTTCCGACCATATTGTGGTGCTGGACTATGGCAAAAAGATCGCGGAAGGCACTCCACAACAAATTCAAGAACATCCTGAAGTGCTGAGCGCATATTTAGGGATTCAAGCGCTTGAAGCGCATTGAGCATATACAAATAAATTAAAAAATAAGAGGTTAGTTTTTATATGTCATTTTTTCTAGAAGTCTTGCTAGGGGGTACGTTGGCAGGTGTCATGTATTCCTTGGTTGCCATAGGGTTTGTTTTGATTTATCGGGCATCGGGTGTTTTTAATTTTGCACAAGGTTCTTTGGTTTTATTTTCAGCTTTAACTTTTGTCAATTTAACTGAACGTGGCATTCCATTTGTGGTGGCTTTTATTGTCACGCTATTTGTCATTTTTGTGCTGGTACTACTGATCGATGCATTGATTTTAAAACATTTAATTAATCGCTCTGTCATTACATTGTTCATGGCAACTCTGGGTTTGAGTTATGTCATTGAGGGATTAGCTCAAACTGTATGGGGAACACAGGTTCATGGATTAGATCTGGGAATTTCTGATTCACCCATCAATTTCTTTGGCATCATGCTGAGCAAGTTTGATCTGTTCGCAACAGGTATTGCTGGAACATTGGTCATTATTTTATCTCTTTTATTTAGTAAAACTCGCTTTGGTATTTCACTACGTGCCGTTGCTGATGACCCTTTAGCCGCACAATCTGTGGGGATCCGTTTAAATCATATCTGGATATTAGTCTGGACAGTGGCAGGGTTTGTTGCATTAGTCGCTGGTTTGTTGTGGGGCGCACGTTTAGGTGTTCAATTCTCGCTTTCATTGGTGGTACTAAAGGCTTTACCTGTACTAATTATTGGTGGTTTTACTTCGATTGCAGGTGCGATTTTAGCGGGCTTAATTGTGGGAGCCACCGAGAAGCTAGCGGAGATTTATTTAGGCGGCATTATTGGCTCGGGAATTGAAAACTGGTTTCCATATGTATTGGCGATTCTCTTTTTATTGGTATACCCAACTGGTCTGTTTGGTCAGAAACAAGTGACGAGGGTATAAGCCATGTTTTTATTTAGCCAAGCAAGACAGTACATACAGCAATATCAAGATGAGAAACGCATTTTTCGGCTTAAAGAGCATCGTATTTTATTTATATTTGCACTATTGATTGCCTTTCTTTTCGTTCCATTTGTTGGGCCAGATTACTTATTTAATGCCATTTTAGTCCCTTTTCTAGTTTTGGCACTTGCCGGATTGGGACTCAATATTCTGACAGGTTATACCGGACAACTTTCATTAGGTGCTGCAGCTTTTATGGCAGTGGGCGCATTTGCAACTTATAACTTAGAGCTACGCATTCCTCAGTTGCCATTACTGGTCAGCATTTTTCTGGGCGGTGTAATTGCTGCTTTAACTGGAGTGGTGGTTGGTCTGCCAAGTCTTCGAATTAAAGGCTTTTATTTAATTGTTTCCACCTTGGCTGCACAGTTTTTTATACCGTGGTTATTCACACAGTATGGCTGGTTTACTAACAATAATGCTTCGGGGGTGATTACTGCTCCTCGTATGGAAATATTGGGTTATTCCATAAATAGCCCAGTCGGGCACTATTTATTAACCTTAAGTATTGTTGTGGTTCTCACCGTTTTGGCTCGCAACCTGATCAATAGTCAATATGGTCGTAATTTTCGTGCTGTACGAGATATGGAAACTGCGGCAATCACCATCGGCATTCCGGTGAGCCAGACTAAATTACTGGCGTTTGCGATCAGTTCATTTTATCTCGGTATTGCGGGGGCACTTTGGGCTTTTGCTTATCTTGGAACCATTGAAGCAGATGGGCTAGATCTTAATCGATCATTTCAAATTCTATTCATCATCATTATTGGTGGTTTAGGCAGCCTAACCGGCAGCTTTTTGGGCGCCGCATTTATTGTGCTGTTGCCTATTTTATTGAGTGTTTTGGGGCAAGCTGTTTTCGGACAGGCTATCGATCAAGCACTACTACAGAATCTACAAAAAATTATTTTTGGGGCTTTGATCATTTACTTCTTGATCAAGGAACCAGAAGGATTAAGCCGTTTACTACGTAATTTGTATCACAGATTAAGAAAATGGCCATTACGTTACTAATTGTTTTAACAACACTTTTGTCTGTTTATTTAGAGATTAATTTATGAAGTTATTTAAATCCTTGTGGTTTTGGCTGGTGGTTATTGCCATCGCTTTAGTCGCTATTGTGTTTGTCACGAAAAAAGACAAACAAAATCCACCTGAGCAAAAACAACAAGCCGCAACTGAGCAGCAAACACAATTGTCGGATAAAAATGCCCAGTATTTCCCGTTACAGAGTTATCGGGTTGGCCCTTACTCTGCTGGGGGAACGGGCTTTTTCGGGGGCTTTATTGACTACATGAAAGCCGTCAATGCCAAAGGCGGTGTGAATGGCGTGAAGCTGGTATGGTCTGAGTGTGAAACCGAGTACGTAGTAGAAAAGGGGGTAGAATGCTATGAGCGTTTGAAGAATGGTTTAAATGGAGCGCCTGCTGCTGCAACCAACCCTTTATCTGTCGGTATCGCTTATGCAACTTTGGAGCGTTCAACAAAAGATAAATTACCGTTGATTACTATTAATCATGGGCGTACAGATTCTACGGATGGCCGTGTTTTCCCATACGTGTTTCCATTGCAGCTCAATCCATATAGTGAAGTATCTGCAATTATTAATTATTTAGGTCAGCAAAGTGGCGGCTTGGAAAAGCTAAAAGGTAAAAAAATCGTGGTTCTATATCACGGTTCTCCTTACGGTAAAGAAACGATTCCAGTCATTGAGATTTTATCGAAAAAGTATGGCTTTGAAGTAACCAACATCGAAGTACCACATCCGGGTAATGAACAACAATCTCAATGGTTGAATATTAGACGGATTCAACCTGATTGGGTCATTCTTCGTGGTTGGGGTGTAATGAATCCTGTTGCATTAAAAACTGCACAGAAAGTGGGTTATCCAACCAATAAAATTATTGGAAATATCTGGTCAAATTCAGAAGAAGATGCTGCCCCAGCAGGTGCTGCGGCAAATGGTTTTATTTCAATTACGACTCATCCATCAGGAACGAATTTCCCTGTATTACAAGAAATTAAACAACTTGTTGTTGATAAAGGTCAGTCAGATCTTGCCGATAAAAATCGTTTCGGTACGGTTTACTATAACCTGGGTGTGGTAAACGGTATTTTGAATGTAGAAGCAGTACGTGTGGCACAAAATAAATTTGGTAATCGTCCACTTACTGGTGAAGAGGTCCGTTGGGGCTTTGAACATATCAACTTAACTGAAGCACGTCTAAAAGAACTTGGTGCATATGGTTTGGTACAGCCTTTAAAACTATCGTGCCAAGACCATGAAGGCGGTGGTGCAGTACGTTTCCAACAATGGGATGGTAAAGAGTGGAAAGTAATTAGTGATTGGGTACAAGCAGATCGCAGCTTATTACGTCCGATTATTGAACAATCTTCAGAAAAATATGCCAAAGAGCAAGGCATAAAAATTCGAGATTGCGCAACTGAAGAATAAGATCAGGAGATGACCGCATGTCTAAATCATTAAACAGTATCAAACCTGAAAGCAGTGAACCATTGTTAAATGTCGATGATATTGAAGTCGTATATGACCAGAGTATTTTAGCAGTTAAAAGGGTGAGTTTAACGGTTCCTTCTGGTTCTATTGTTGCATTGCTTGGTGCCAACGGAGCCGGTAAGAGTACGACTTTGAAAGCAATATCCCAGTTGATTTTTGCTGAGAATGGTCAAATTCACCGTGGCAAAATTGAATATCAGGGTGAATCCATACTTGGGAAAAATCCAAGTGATATTGTCAAAAAAGGTTTGGTGCAAGTCCTTGAAGGACGTCATTGTTTTACACATTTGACTGTTGATGAAAATTTAAGAACAGGCGGTTTTATTTCGCATCATTCGGGTGCCAAACTTTCAACTGCATTAGAAAAAGTTTATCAATATTTTCCAAGGCTTGCTGAAAAGAAGCAGACATTGGCGGGTTATCTTTCCGGTGGTGAGCAGCAAATGCTCGCCATTGGTCGGGCATTGATGACAGAGCCAAAGTTGGTTTTATTAGATGAACCTTCAATGGGGTTAGCTCCTAAGATTAGTTATGAAATTTTTGAATTAATTAAGTCGCTCTCTGAACAGCAAGGTGTGAGTTTTTTAGTTGCCGAACAAAATATTCGTTTGGCACTTGGCTACACCAATTATGCGTATGTCATCGAAAGTGGAGAAGTCAAAGTTTCTGGACAGACTCAAGTTCTTTATGAAACCGGACAAATTCAAAAAGCATATTTAGGAGAGATTGCTTAGCTTTTAATAACCAGTCATCAATCAAATGATTGATGACTGGCTTGATATTGATAGATAAAAATAATTTATTCGCCGCGTTTATTTACAACCAGCTCACCTAAATCGATAAGTCGAGAACGAATGACATTACGACTTAAACCTAGCATTTGTGCAGTTTTAACTTGATTTTGATGGCAATAATGATAGGCGATTCGTAATAATTGTTCTTCAAATTGTGCATAAACTTGTCCATCATTTTGCTGAAATAGCTGATGAAAAACTTCTTTTAATTTAGGATTTATGACGGGTTCACTGGCTTTTTTTTCTTGAAGCTTATTTTGGTTCAGTTGAGTGGGTGGTTGAATTAATGTGAGATCATGACTTTCAATAATGCCATTTTGGCAAATTAATAGCGCATGATGGATCATGTTTTCTAATTCACGAATATTACCAGGCCACCAGTAATTGCTGATTTTTTCTTTTGCAGCGTTGGAAAAATCGGCTTTGTCATAACCAAGTTGAGCATGATATTTATCAATAAAGTGATAGGCGAGAGGTAGAATATCTCCTTTTCGTTCACGTAAAGGTTTAATGTTTAAGGTAACCACATTAAGACGGTAATATAAGTCTTCACGAAACTGATCGCTAAGAATGGCTTGTTCTAAATTTACATTTGTTGCTGCGAGTACTCGTACATTTACAGGAATACTTTTACGAGAGCCCAAACGAACTACTTCACGTTCTTGTAATAGTCTTAAAAGTTTAACCTGAATCCGTTTAGATAAATCCCCAATTTCATCAAGTAATAATGTCCCACCGTTTGCAGCCTCGAACCATCCGGCATTGCTCGATAATGCCCCTGTAAAGGCACCTTTTTCATGACCAAAGAGTTCGCTTTCAACAAGGGTCTCCGAAAAAGCCCCACAGTTTACAGCAATAAACGGTTTATTACGCCGTTTACTGTGGTTATGAATTTGTCTGGCAATGAGCTCTTTACCTGTACCTGTTTCCCCATGAATTAATACACTCGCTTCGCTGGGTGCAATCTGCTTGATATATTCAAGTAATTTTTTGGATTCTGGGTCGTTAAATACCTGTGCCGTGGCTTTATGCGAGTCACTGCGCTGAGTAATTTCAGGTAGGGTAACAATATTATGCCGCATCTAATATAGGTCTCTCATTTATATCAAATCGTTTCTGTCGGTGGGAGGTCGATGCATATCGGTTATTCCTGAGTATTCAGTTGTCGATGATGTTATGAATAGAATGACGCTTTGGGATAAAGATCATTTAGAGCCCAAATTCCTAAATCTTGCAGCTTATATTCCACTGGGTCATGTAAGGTTTGTGTGCGTACATTGCGCCAGAATCGGTCAAATCGTAATGATGCCTGAGTTGCTCTGGCTCCTGTCACCTCAAAAATACGATTGGTAATATCTAGACTTGTTCGTGTTGCTGCTACTTTTGCTGTTGCTACTGCAATAGCAACCTCACCACGTTGTTGTTCTGTCAGGTTTTCGGCAATGTCCCATGCTTCTTGTAGTTTGGTAATCGCATTTTTGTTTAACAGGCGTAAGGCCTCTAGCTCTAACCAGAACTCCCCATAGTGTCGCAAGATGTAAGGGTCTTGATCTGCATGGTCCACACCAGATAAAAACCATGCACGTGATTCAGTTTTTGTATAACGTTTGGCTTCAAGCATTGCACCTTCGGAAACGCCCAAGAACATATTCACAAAAACCAATTGTGCAATTAAAGGTCTTAACGTTGAAAATGGTGTACTTAGTGGCCCTGGGTCAAGCAACATATCTTTTATTTCAACACGAACCCGTTCGAAAATAGAACTACCACTGTCTGTTTGACGTTGCCCAATATTATCCCAGTCATGGTACAACGTAATTCCTGAGCGTGAGGTTGGTACCGCTGCAATTAAAAGATTTCCAGTTTTTTCATCTACTCCTGATGCAATAAGCATTTCTGAGTCAAGCGCACCCGAGCAAAAACTTTTTTTTCCCGAAAATTCGTACCAGTCATCTTGTTTTTTTACGACGGTACGTTTGTCGAGTGGGTTTAATGCATTTCCCCAAAACCACGATTTTTCAGCAGTGAGTTGGTACCAACGCTGCCATTGCTGTGAATTGCCAAATAAGCGAACCGTTGCTAAAAGCAAATGATGAAAACCAAAAACATGGGCGAGTGAGCTATCAGCCTGAGCAAAAATTTTGACAACATTAAAGACGTCTTGCCACTGACCGGACAAACCACCAAATTGCTCTGGAATGGATAAAGAAAGAAGACCACTTTGACGAATTAAATCACGTTCATGTTTAGGAGTACCGCCAACTTTATCTCTTTCTATAGCAGTTTGCGCAAACTGTTGAGCCAGAGACTGCGCAACAGGAATAACATCAGAAAAACTACGAATACTGTGGTTCTGATTAAAAACGTTCATACTTGGCTTATCCTTTACTTATCTATTTTTGACATAATTTAAGACTTACTTTCACGATGTAGCGTGAAGGACGAATAAATAATTGGTTGGTGCTTCAATTGATTTATAAGTTGTTATAGCTAGTTAAATCATAAGAGATCAACCAAACTAAAGTCTCATAGGATGCTGCGAGCAAACACTATGCCAATAAAATATTTATTAAATTTCAACAGACTGTATCTTTTTTCTCATGTGGCAGGTTGACTTTAAGTTCAAAGTGTTGATGTGCTGTTGCATAAACAACACTATGCTTTTGGAATGTTGCCTATTTCATATCGAGTACTCTAAATGAGCAAATAATTAAATTTAATATTATTTGCACTTAATATTATTGGTATTAGTTATCTAGAAAACTTAGATTAAGCTACGTTATTTAGCTATTTTTCTGATTTAAGAAAAAGTACTCGTTCAGATTGATCTCATCCACTTTAAATTTTGGAGATTATTATGGATATCGTCAAACATCCCGAATCTCGCCAACTCGTACGTACGGTTAAAGCTAGTGCATATGTATTTGAAGATCAAAATTCAAAGTGTTTAATGTCTTATGTTGAACAAATCGCACCAAGCGAAGCGTCCGTTTTAATTGTTGGTGAAACAGGAACAGGCAAAGAACTGGTTGCTCGAAAGATTCATGCTTTATCTAATCGGAAAAACAAGCCCTTTATTGCTGTAAATTGTGGTGCTCTATCTGATACGTTGGCTGAAACAGAGTTGTTCGGTCATGAAAAAGGAGCTTTTACAGGAGCTATAAGCCATCAGATCGGTTGGTTTGAAGCAGCGCATGGCGGAACCATTTTCTTAGACGAAATTGGTGATTTATCACCAAGCATTCAAGTGAAGCTGCTAAGAATTTTACAAGAAAATGAAGTGGTTCGGGTTGGTTCTCGACAGACCAAAAAAATTGATGTCAGAGTAATTGCTGCAACGAATATTCGATTAGAAGAAGCCGTATATGCAGGTAATTTCAGAGAAGATTTATATTTTCGATTAAAAGTTGCATCGCTCCATGTTTTACCGCTTCGACTACGAACTGGTGATATTTTGCCTCTAGCACAGCACTTTATTTATGACTATTCGCAGAGTCTGAATAAGAAACCGCCTATGTTAAGTGAAGAAGCTCAACAATTGCTCGTTGATTATCATTGGCCGGGAAATATTCGTGAGCTAGAAAATGCAATTCATCACGCATTGCTCATTTGTAAAAATGGGGTGATTCAAAGTTATGATTTCCAACTTTCCGGTTTCAAGCATAAATTACTCACTTCGGAATATGATTTTTCGATTTATCGAAATTCAAATCAAACTTTAAAACAATTGCTGTTTAGTTGGTTTGAACAAGGAATCGAAGATTTAAATGAGCAATTAGAGGCAGAAATTACAGGAGCTGCCTATGAATATTGTCATCACAATCAATTGCATACTGCAAAATTACTAGGAATAAGCCGAAATATTATTCGTGCAAGGTTGATTAAACATGGTTTATTATCTCCAAATATTCGCATATAGATCGTGCTTATTTTTTGTATCAACCCAAAATTACCAAGTGATTTTGGGTTTTATTTTCTTACCCAAGAAAGATTGAATATTGTTGTTTCTTTAATTTCAAAATAAGACATATATCATTTAATATTGTGACTTTAGTTTTTAAGCACGTCTTTAATTAGATTTAATAAAATAGATAAGGGGGCAATAGTGCCAGAAATTGATAATAAACAACAACCTAATCCTGAATATTCATTAAAAGTTGATTGTGCATCAGCTTTGAACTTTGTTTTACAGCAAAATTCAGTGCCCCTTATTCGTCAAGTTCTAATCTCTTCAACTGAAACAATTTCTGGTTCTCGAATCGTTATTCGCTCTAACCCTGAATATTTCAAAGAACACACTATCAATATTGCGAGTTTGGAAGGCAATCAAGTCTTGGCTCTTGATAAACCAAAATTAGTTTTTGATATTAAATTATTGCAAGAGATACCCGAGAATATTAAAGGGAATATCGAAGTAGTTTGGATAAGTGAAAATGAAGAACTACTAGCAGAACAGCAGATAGAAATCGATGTATTGACTATTGATACTTGGGGTGGAGAACGTCAGCCAATTGAGTTGTTGGCAAGTTTTTCACAACCTAATGCTTCAGCACTTAGTCCAATTCTTGTTAAAGCGAGTGAAATTCTAAAATCAAAACAATTAGGTTCATTAAATGGGTATTTGGATCGAGATAGAGATTCTGTTTTATCTCAATTGAACGCAATTTGGGAGTCCTTACTGGAACAAGACATTCATTATATTGTTAGTCCAGCAAGCTTTGTTAAAAGCGGGCAACGTGTACGTTTAGTGAAACAAATTTTTGAAGAAAAGCTAGCATGTTGTTTAGATACAACATTGCTATTAAGCGCATTAGCTGAACAAATTGGTTTAGATACTTTACTTATTATTGAAGAGGGACATGCGTACCTCGGTGTCTGGTTGAGTGAAACTCCAAATATTGACCTGATTATTGATGATGTTCAAGCACTTAGAAAAAGAAATGTGTTAGGGGAAATAGTTTTTATTGAGACAACATTATTAACCCAACAAGCAAAACTTAACAAAGCTCTTGATGCTGCATTAGTTCATATTAATGATGTTGCTGAGAAATTTTATTTTGCAATAGATGTGAGACAATCTCGCTTACGAGGAATTAAGCCAATCTCTACATTACAAGACAAGAAAAGTTATGTGGATGACACAGAGGTTGAATGGATACCTACGTCTACCCCTGCGTATGGTGTAGAAGCACAGACAACCGAAAATAAAGTGACAAGAGTAGATCGCTGGTTACGGCGTTTGTTAGATTTAAGTCTAAGAAACAAGCTATTAAATTTTAAAGATAATCGTTACAGCATCCCATTACAGTGTTCTGAGAAAACGCTTGGTAAGCTTGAAGATACGCTTGCAAATCAAGAGGGATTTTTCTTTGGAAGTATTGATACTATTTCTCTTAAAGGAGTACAACGAGAAAATGAAAGTCAACATATTTATCAGTATGTAGATGAGAGCCTTGCAAGAAGATTACTATTTAGTTCTTTAGATAGTGGCACATTAACCAAGCGTTTAGTTGAGATTTATCGTGCTTCGCGTACTGCATTAGAAGAAGGAGGGGCCAATACCTTATTTCTTGCGGTTGGTTTTCTTGAATGGAGAGAGTCCGAACGCTCGAAACGTACATTTAAGGCACCGTTACTACTCATTCCTGTACAGATTACACGTGAGACAGCTAAAACAGGCTATCGTCTATTTATGTATGATGATGAGCCACGTTTTAACTCTACCTTATTACAATTATTAAGACAGGATTTTGAACTTGATATTGCGGGCTTAAATCCTTTACCAACAGATGATTCCGGCATAGATGTTAATCAGGTTTTACATATTGTACGAAAGGCGATTGTAAATATACCTGGATGGGAAGTAAAAGCTGAGGCTGCAATTGGTCAGTTCTCATTCTCAAAATATTTAATGTGGCTTGATTTGTCTTCACGGATGGATCAACTAAAAAATCAATCTGTAGTAAATCATCTGATTGAATCCCCACGGGAACCTTTTATTAAACAAGATGAATTCCCGCAACCTGCTCAATTAGACCAACAATATAAACCACAACAATTATTTACGCCATTATCGTCTGATTCTTCGCAGCTAGCAGCAGTCATGTCCGCAGCATTGGGGCGTACTTTTGTGTTATCTGGTCCTCCTGGTACAGGTAAGTCACAGACCATTACCAATATGATTTCTCAATGTTTGGCAGATGGTAAATCGGTGTTATTCGTTTCTGAAAAAATGGCTGCATTAGAAGTCGTTTATCGTCGTCTGACACAAATTGGCTTAAGTGAATTGTGCTTGCAGTTACACTCATCAAAATCTCAAAAAATGGAAGTACTTGATCAACTGAGAGAAAGAGCGCAGAAAAATAATGATCCTTACTTCCTTAGTACTCAACCTAAAACAACAGAATGGCAGAAGCTTTCAGATAGACTGATTCAAACCCGTGATGAACTGAATCAACATGTAAAAAACCTCCATACATCACATTCGATAGGCTGGAGTTTATATGCTGCAATGAGTGATGAACTTCGTTATCGGGATACTCCGCATTTACGTTTTCCTGATATCAATATTGCGACTTTGACAGCAGAAAAACGGGAGCTAATGAGTGAGACAGTGGCACAAGCTGTAAGTTTACGTCAGCTCGTCAACGAAAATTCGAAAGATGTATTGAATGGTTTCGCTGAGGGTTTAGCTGGTCCAATTTGGAGTTTGGCATGGCAAGAGCACTATCAGATATTACAAGATCAACTTGTAGACCAGATACAACGTTTGCAAAATTCAATGTCTGCTTGGCAAGAAGTCTTTGGGTTTGAAGAAAAGCAAAATCTGAGTCAGGTTAAACATGATATTACTATTTTTAAGGCATTATCCGATCTCGTTCAGCAAACCGATTTAAAATTACTAAGTGTTGTTAAAGATTTAAATTTAGGAACAATCACACAAGCGAAACAAATAGTCCAAGATTTAAGACAACAGCGCTCTTCATTAGCTGGGCAATACCAATCTCAAATTTATCAAGCAGATTTAAGTCAAATTGGTTTTAAATGGCGTGAAGCAGAATCAAAAATTTTTCCATTCTCATGGTTCGCTAAGTTTCAGTTGAGAAATTTGCTCAAAACTTATCAAAGCTCAACTCAACGTCCTACAGCTTTGGCAGTTGCACATGACTTACCAATTTTGCAACATATCCAAAGTCAACAAAGACAGTTCACTGAATGTGAAAATCAGTTGGCGAGTAAACTTGGTCCTTACTGGCAGAGTGAAGAGAGCGCGTGGGAAAGTTTTGAAACTATTCATAATCAGTGGCAAGAAATTAAACAGATAGTTGCTTCAAAAATTACTGATCAAGGGACTTTATTAAAAGCTGTGGAATTTAGTAAAAATAATAGTTTGGATGAAATAAAACAAAACATAGTTCAAGTTGAAAATACATTCAGTCAATTGCTGAATGATTATGCACTAAAAAATGATGCTCAACTTACTCCATATCTAGATATTAATTTTAATGAAATTCTCGCAAGACAGCAGCAATTACAACAATACAGTTCATCTTGGAGACATTGGTTAAATTGGCAAGCTATAAAAAGCCAGTTGATTCAGCATGGGTTAAAACCGTTGGCCTTTGAACTCTTAGATACTCCATTGGAGTTGGATGCTGCTTTAAAGCGTTTGAATATTAATTTAGCGAGACACTGGATTACTCATCAATTTAGTCAACATCCAGAATTAAATCAGTTCAATAGTCAGCAGCATGAGCAGAAAATCCAGACTTTTGCACAGCAAGACAGAGATCACCAGCTTGCTGCGAGTCATGAGATTATTCATCGTTGGAATGCTATTTTTAGTGAACAAGATAAACATAAGGCTCAGTGGACTGTTCTCAATAAAGAATTAGGTAAAAAGCGCCGTCATATTCCTGTACGCGAATTAATGCGTCAGATTCCTGACGTGTTAGTTGGGTTAAAACCATGTTTATTAATGAGTCCGTTATCAGTTGCTCAATATTTGGATACTGAAGCAAAATTTGATGTGGTGATTTTCGATGAAGCATCACAGATTCCCGTATGGGATGCGATTGGTGCATTAGCGAGAGGTAAACAGTCAATTGTGGTGGGTGATAATAAACAAATGCCGCCAACAAGTTTCTTTGGTAAAGGAGATTCTGAAGAAGAGGTCGATGAAGAAGTAACCGAAGATTTAGAAAGTATTCTAGATGAATGCCTTGCTGCACAGTTACCAGAATTGGCCTTGAACTGGCATTACCGTAGTCGTTATGAAAGTCTTATTCAATTTAGTAATCAGAAATACTACAAAGGCGGTTTATTTACTTTCCCTGCACCTGTTGCTAAAGATACGGCTGTAAAACTGCATGTAGTTGAGGGTGTATACGACAAAGGTGATACACGTACCAATAGTAATGAAGCAAAGGCGATTGTGGAATTTATTATTCAGCATTTACAGTCACAGTTAGGGCAAGAGAATCCTCTGACTCTCGGTGTTGTAACTTTCAATATGACTCAACAAAAGCTAATTGAGGATTTGCTAGATAATGAATTGGCAAACCATCCTGAGTTAGAAACATTGAGCAAGTCAGGCATTGAACCTTTATTTGTCAAGAATTTAGAAAATGTGCAAGGAGATGAACGCGATATTATCGTTTTCTCAATTACCTATGCTAAAGATCAGGATGGCCGCTTATCAATGAATTTTGGTGCGCTAAACCGTCAAGGTGGTCAGCGCCGTTTAAATGTAGCAATTACTCGTGCTCGTCAAGGATTACATGTTTTCTCTGCTTTGAGTCCGGAAGAAATTAATTTGGCACGTACTAATAGCGAAGGTGTAAAGGATCTAAAAGACTTCCTTGTTTTTGCTCGGAGTGGTCAGTTACATTTAAATTATGTTGATCAAAGTAAACAGCAGACTAAAAAAGAATTCATACAGTACCTACAAACTAAGTTGCAAGAACAAGGCTGGAATGTGGACCTTGGAATAGGTCAGGGCGATAGTTGTGTAGATATAGCTATTAAGGATGATTTGAATTCGGGTAGTTATATTGCTGGTATTATAGTAGATGGTGAAAACTACGCTAAAGCAGCTACAGCACGAGACCGAGATCAGCTGAGACCAACAGTTTTAAATGGATTGGGCTGGGAAGTTTTATCGGTTTGGACGGTAGATTGGTGGTTAGATCCAGAGCAAAATTTAGCTAAATTGGTAAATATATTAGAAGAAATAAAATCAAAGGAAGAGGTTGCTTAAATTGTATAAAAACAGATAAGGGTTGACCTTATCTGTTTTTTATTCAGCAATTTTGTAGTTACTCAACCTGATGAATCATTCTCTATTAGATGAGTAAAAATATCTTATTAAATAATAGTATATCCGCCATCAATTGTAATACATGAGCCATTCATAAAGCGGGCTTCATCGGAAGCTAGAAAAATAGCTAACTCAGCAACTTCAGACGCCTCTCCAAAACGGTCCAGTGGAATTTTATCAGTTGGACGGGTTTCTAGCATTTTGGCCGTCATTGGCGTACGAATTGTACCTGGGCAAATAGCATTAATTTTGATGCCATGTTTGGCATACACTGCTGCTAGATGTTTTGTATAACCAATTACAGCATGTTTTGAGGCTGTATAAGAAGCGCCTCCCATTTGAGCAACTAGACCCGCAATAGATGCAATATTGATAATTGCACCAGAACCCTGTTCAATCATTTTTGGTAGAACTAAATTACTTAAATTGAATACGGCTTTTACATTTATGGCAAACATTCGGTCCCAAAGCTCTTCGGTCGTATCTAAGCTATTGGTATATTTGTCGAAAATACCTGCATTATTAAGTAGTACATCAATTCGTCCAAACTTCTCTAATGTAAATTCAACTAACTGCTTGAGCCGATCAAATTGAGTGACATCAACTTGAAAAGCAAAGGCTTCTCCACCTGCGTTGATGATCTTCTCGGCAACTTGGTTAGCCTGTTCTAAATTCATGTCGGCAATAATTAATTTTGCTCCTTGATGTGCAAAAGCAATTGCTTCGGACTCACCCATACCAGAGGCTGCACCTGTGATAATACAGACTTTATTTTGTAGTCTAGACATAATACATTTCCTAAATCCTAAGTTTTGATCTAAGCTCTGTTTGTGAAATAGATGCTTAAATATTGAAGTTCTCCTGTAAGACTTAAAATACGTATTTAGCCAAACGAGCTCTAGATACAATCTGGGAATGAAGACGATATTCAGACATACTGAGCGAATATCGGACAGGGAATTTAGAAAAGGGAAAATGATGAGGGATCAGATTATTCAACATCCGCTCTCAGAAGAGACGATTAAATACGATGACTACATTGCGGGTTTAGCAAAGGGCCTCAATATTCTTGAAGCATTTGGCACAGATCGACAGCGTTTAAATGTTACTCAAGTCGCAGAGCGAACTAATATTACTCGTACAGCAGCACGTAGATATCTAAAGACACTCAAGTTTTTAGGCTATCTTGAAACTGATGAATATTATTACTGGTTAACACATAAGGTACTTAAGTTTTCAGGGGCTTTTTTAAGTACAGCACATTTGCCAAAAATATCGCAGTCTGTCTTAAATCATTTATCTGAAAAAACGACATTAGTTTTCTCAGTAGTGGTTCAAGATAATTATGAGGTTGTTCCGATTGCTAGAAGTGTCCCGCAAAATGATCATTTCCGGGTAAGTCCTTTTGGTATTCATCTAGGTAACCGAATTCCTGCTCATGCTTCATCTACGGGTAAAGTTTTATTAGCGCATAAATCTTTAGAAGAGCAGAAAAACTGGATTAAGTTATATGGACTTAAACGATTTACTGCATATACATATACAGAAGAAGCCAGTTTTCTAGCTGCATTACAGACCATTAAGGACAATGGTTATTGTATTTCCGCTGAAGAATATGAGCTGGGCGTAACAGCGATTGCGATACCGATTATTAATCAGACTGGTGATATTATTGCGGGATTAAATGCTGTTGCTCCGATTTCTAAAGTAAATGATACCTATCTGATTAATACGGTTTTGCCATTACTAAGAGAGGCAGCCAAAGAAATTCGAGACATGATTTAGTTCATTGTTCTGTGGTTTCAATCAAACGTCCTTATTGGGCGTTTTTTTATATTTAAAATAATTTTATCAATATTTTAAGACTATTTAATTTGTCTTATATAACCGCTGGAAGAGATGATTTTATAAACAGTGAACGATATAAGATGTGTTTGCGCGATCATCGTTCAATTTAAAAGAAAGTGGTCTAGTCGGAACTGTGATAGCCCCGTAGTTTAATAAAAAGAAAAGCGTTCGATACAACACTATCAGGATGGTGTAGCCAGCTATTTCAGGCAAGTGAACGCATGGATCTGTCGCAAGGAGTGACAACAATGAATACCAAATTACCTCAACAGCTTGAATGCGATTTGGTTGTGGTGGGTGCAGGTGCAGGCGGTTTGTCGACTGCGATTACTGCTAAGAAAAAAGGCTTAAATGTTATTGTCCTTGAAAAAGACGATGTGTTCGGAGGTACAACAGCTTTTTCTGGTGGAGTACTATGGGTTCCAGGGAATCATCATGCAAAACAAAATGGTATACAAGATAGCCGTGAAGCAGCATTGACCTATTTAAAGCATGAAACCAAAGAATTTTTTAATGCTGAGGCTGTAAACGCATTTCTGGATTATGCACCTGAAATGCTAAATTTTTTCGAACAATACACCTCGGTTAAATTTATCCCGACACTTTATCCAGACTATCATCCAGATGCTCCTGGTGGGGTTGATATTGGTCGCTCTGTACTAGCTGCCCCTTATGATATTCGTGGTTTGGGCGAGAATATGAAGCGCCTACGCCCACCTCTTAAAACGATTACCTTTATTGGCATGATGTTTAATTCATCTAATGCAGATTTAAAGCACTTTTTTAATGCCACTAAATCGTTTACTTCATTTATCTATGTGGCAAAGCGATTAGCTATTCATTTAAAAGAACTGGCTGTTTATGGTCGTGGTATTAATGTCACAAGTGGTAATGCTTTGGCTGCACGTTTGGCTAAATCTGCATTTGATTTAGATATTCCAATCTATACAGAAGCTGAAGTTAAGCAGTTAAATTTTGAAAATGGCAAAGTCGTTGGCGTACAAGTTAAACAACAAGATCAGCACTGCCAGATTAAATCTAAAAATGGAGTCGTGCTGGCATGTGGCGGGTTTTCACATGATATTGAAAGACTCAAACAAGTTTACGCGCACCTGAAACGTGGTGGTGAACACATCTCACCTGTGCCAAAGACTAATACAGGAGATGGTTGTCGCCTTGCAGAATCGGTTGGTGGTGTAGTGGATATTCAATATGCGGATTCTGCTGCATGGATGCCTGTGTCAAAAGTCCCTTATACAGATGGCTATGGCGTGTTCCCACATTTATTAGACCGTTATAAGCCTGGAATTATTGGTGTGCTTAAAAATGGGAAACGTTTTACCAATGAATCAAACTCTTATCATGATGTAGGTGCAGATCTATTTAGGGCTTGTGAGGAGTTTGATGAAACAGCCATGTGGTTGATCTGCGATCATAAAACGATTAGCAAATACGGTTTAGGTTATGCCAAACCCGCCCCAATGCCACTTTCATCTTTAATTAAAAAAGGATATCTCTTTAAAGGTAACAGTTTAAAAGAACTGGCAAAGCAGGTGGGAATTAATGCTGAGCAGTTGGTTAAAACAGTACAGCGTTATAACGAAGGGGCTGTGAAAGGCCAAGATCCAGAATTCCATCGAGGTTCTACTTCGTTTAACCGATATTTGGCTGATCCAGATCACAAACCAAACCCATGTGTAGCACCAATTGAGCAAGGTCCATTTTATGCTGTGAAGGTGTTTATGGGCGACTTAGGAACATTTGATGGAATCAGAACAGCTGTTACTGGTGAAGTTTTAAATCAGTTTCATCAACCCATTCAAGGTTTATACGCAGTTGGTAATGACCGTGCGAGTATTATGGGTGGAAACTATCCTGGTGCTGGAATTACTTTAGGACCAATCATGACTTTTGGTTATATCACAGGATCACATATTGCTGATTTAGCTAAAGGAGGGAATGGTTTTATTTCATCTAAAAATTCTAAATCTGCCAACTCTCAATCTGTTAAGGAGACTTTTCATGTTTCATAAACCGATTGTTGATCACCGTATTTACAATATTACACCAAGATGTATGCCTAGATTTCTTGAGGTATTCGATCAGCTGGCGATGCCTATTCTGAAAAAGCACTTGGGTGAGCCACTTGGTTTTTATATTAGTAATATCGGTACGTTAAATCAGGTCGTACATTTGTGGGGTTATGACAGTCTGGATGACTATGAAAAGCGTAGTTTTGCTCGAGATACTGATCCTGATTTCCAAATTTATTTGAAAGCATCTGAAGGTTTAGTGATGTCCCAGGTGAATCAAATTTTAAGGCCAGTGAACTTAGCTTCATTAATTAAGCCTTAAATAGCAGTTTATTTAAAAATTCCCTTAAGGAACGGTGTTTTGAGAAAAACACCGAGGGAAACTTCGTGCTTTTATAAGGAGAAACTCATGAGCACAAGTCAAATACAAAGGAAAGATGTAAAAAGCATATTAAATGAAAATAAGATGGGTGGACTACAAAAGCTCATTCTATTTTTTTGCTTTGCTATTATTGCCCTAGATGGTCTGGATGTAGTCGTCATGGGATTGATTGCTCCTCAGATTATTCAGGAGTGGGGCATTAGTGCACAACAGTTAGCACCAGTTTTAAGTGCAGCATTGGTTGGATTAGCAATAGGTGCATTAGTTTCTGGACCTTTATCAGATAAATTTGGCCGAAAACCAGTGCTAATTTTAAGCGTACTTGGCTTTGGTATTTTTACTTTGCTAACAGCGTTTTCAACTGATATCACACATCTCTTAATTTATCGCTTTCTTACTGGATTAGGTGCCGGTGCTGCTGCTCCCAATGCAGCAACTTTAGTTTCAGAATATGCAGCAGATCATCGCCGTTCATTTTCAGTTACTGTTGCCTACTGTGGCTTTTCTTTAGGCGCTGCCGCAGGTGGTTTTTTAGCAGCATGGCTGATTCCGGAGTTTGGCTGGCGGAGTATGTTGATATTAGGCGGCGTGTTGCCTTTAATTTTGGTACCATTTTTATATTGGAAAATGCCTGAATCAATTACTTATTTAGTCAAACAATCGTACTCCCAAGACAAAATCAAAGCGATTTTAAAATGCTTATTTCCACAATCTTCTTTTTTAAATCAAGAAATTTATCTGAATGAAGTAAAGACCGAGAAATCTGGTCTAGGTCTAATTTTATCTAGTAAATATCGCTATGGCACGATTATGCTCTGGATTAGTTATTTCATGGCATTATTTTTAATCTATCTATGCAGTAGCTGGTTACCAACCTTAATTAAATCGAATCAATTTACGATTTCTCAAGCTGCCATTGTGACTTCGTTCTTTCAAATTGGTGGTCCTGTTGGAAGTATCATCCTAGGTTGGTGTATGGATCATTATCGTCCGCGTTTGGTACTTTTTATTGCCATGTTGATTGGCGCACTTGCAACCTTTGGGTTAGGGCATTTTGGTCATGATATGGTGCTTATGTGTATTTTTGCATGGATTCTTGGTTTTACTTTTAATGGTGGGGCTGTTGGTTTGAGTGCTTTAGCGACTGGATATTATCCGACTTCTGCTCGAGCAACCGGAGCAAGCTGGATGAATGGTATTGGGCGCTTTGGTGCAATATTAAGTGCGTTTGCGGGAGCTGCGATGATCAGTTCAGGTATGCCATTTTCTATGATGTTCTCATTGTTAATGATTCCTGCTGTACTTTCTGGTTTTGCTGTTTTAATTCAAGGTATTAAAACGAAACAGTCTATTGTGCAAACCAAAACACAGTTGAGTTAAATCAGTAATAAAGCAAGTTGATTAACTATTTTAAAATCTATCTTTGCTTCTTAAATATTTTCTATGGCTTTGAATTAGCTTAATCAGCGTGCTGATCAGGTAGGGATAAATACACTTAAAAAACGTATAGCAGTTGATTCAGCTGAAATAATTCAATAAACAATGTGCTAAGGAACAGCATTAATGAAATTTTCTATGACTTCGCTTGCGATGATTTCAACTTTTACATTAGCAAGTAGTGCGGTATTCGCCTTCGATCCTTTAGCTCAGGATCAAAAATGGATATTGGGCGATTGGAACGGAAAACGCGCTCAACTCGAACAGCAGGGTTATCAATTTACCGCCGCTTTTCAAAATGAAAGTGCTGTTAATTTGAGTGGGGGATATGACGATTCACCACGACTATTTAATGCAAACCAATGGACATTTGGTACACGTCTAGATTTAGAAAAAATCGCAGGTTGGAAAGATACTCAAGCACAGGTGAGCATAACGAAACGATATGGACAACCGCTTTCTACTGATCGGATTAGTGATCCTAGAGCGCCGCAATTTAGTAGTGCTCAAGAGATTTATGGGCGTGGACAATGGTGGCGCTTAACCAGTGCATGGATTAAAAAAGGATTTTTGAATAATGATCTACAAATTAAAGTAGGTCGTATGGGGCTTTCAGATGATTTTAATGCATCGCATTGTGAGTTTCAGAACTTAATGTTATGTGGAGGTCAGTTAGGTAAAACAGTAGGAGATATTTGGTTTAATAGTCCTGTAAGCCAATGGGGAATTAACGCCAAATATCAAGTTTTACCTTCACTCTGGTTTGGAACAGGGATTTATGAGGTCAATCCTGAAAATGCCTTAGAGCAACATGGTTTTAATTTGGATATGGATCAACGCAAAGGCATTTTAATTCCTGTGGAACTATCGTGGAAACCCAAACTGACCTTTTTCGATGGCTTAAGTGGTGAATATAAAGTCGGTGCATTTTTGTCAACGGCAGATGCACGAAATGTTAGTACAGATGAAAAGGGTAATATTGAGCCAAATGCAGCAGATCGGAAATGGCAAAACAATAAACATAGTATTTGGCTTAATGCGCAACAACAGGTTTTTACGCCTGCCGAGGACCCTAAGCGTGGTTTATTTATTTCAGCAAACTTTACTTTTAATGATAAGTCTACAACTGTTGTTGAAAACACACAGCAACTAGCGCTTTGGTATAAAGGCATATTTGAGCATCGACCAAATGATACCATCGGTTTGGGTCTAGCACGTTTTGATGTGAATGATCGTGTCCGAGAACGCCAAAATGCATCTAATCAATTGCTGGGATTAACCGAAGCTGACTATGCGAATCCGAAATATACACCGATTCAGTATGACGAATTGAATATTGAATTGAACTATAACTTTCAATGGTCAACTAGTATTGCTTTACGACCAAATATTCAATATGTGCATCAAGCTGGTGGTCTAAAACAAGTGGATGATGCTTGGGTAGCCGGTATGACCATGAAACTTAATTTTTAAATATGTATGAGTAAAAAGGCAAACAGAGGTTTGCCTTTTTATTTTCCAAACAAGATTTTTAGATTTTCTTGGAAAAGCGTTTCAAGTGATAAAACTTCATTGGGATTCAGGATGCCATTGTGAATCATACCCATCCACATAGGACTCACAATAAGCAATGCAAATTGCTGTGGGGAAATAGTGGCTGATAATTCTCCACGTTGAATCGCTAAACTGGTTAATTGCTCAAGCTCATACTGAATAGGTAAAAAAATCTTATTTACGTAAGTTTGACGAATATGCGGAAAATTATTTCCTTCGCGTAAAATTAAGAGTGCCATATCCGCACGACCAGTCGTTTCAAGCGTTAAAACACTGGGAATAATCTTTTTGTAAATAAACTCGTAAACAGTTTCATTTTGAGTGATTTCAGAAGCGCGAATAGGGCGAAATGAATCATTGATGAGAGCATCAATTACTGCTTCAAATAGCTGATCTTTAGTTTCAAAATAAGAATAAATTGTACCTTTGCCTAATTCAGCATGTTTAGCAATATCTGAAATTTTTGCTCTTGCAAAACCTACTTCAATAAAATGTTGTAGAGCAGAGTCAATAATTTTCTTTTTAGTTTCTTGCGTCTTTTCTAGACTAGGGCCGCGTGTTTTAGATTTCGTCATGTTGAACTAGATTTCATTGTTAACAAGATTATTTTAACATAAATTGACCTACGGGTCATATTTGAATTAAAATCGACTTAAAAGTCACTTTTGGTTGAATTATGCAGACACCAAAGTCCAGTGTTCAATATTGCATTATTAGCTTTGCGCTGTGTCTTGCTGCTTTAAGTACCGCTCTGGCAAGCCCTCTATATGCAATCTATGAACAACAGTGGGGAGTTTCAACATCTCAAATAGGTTATATCTTCATTTCCTATATGTTAGGCGTAGTTTTTTCACTGCTGTTTTTAAATAAACTCAATGCAATTTATCACTATAAAAATGTGATTTTGGTCAGTTTGGCTTTAACCATTTTAGGTTTAATGTTGTCTGCATTGGCAAGTTCTGTTTGGTTACTGGGCTTTTCAAGGTTTCTGATTGGAATTGCTTCAGGACTTATTACCACCGCTGCAATGGTGGGACTCAAAGACCAATATCCGTTTCGTAATAAGGCATTAGCTGAAAAGCTTACTTCTATAATTACTGTCTTGGGTTTTGGTTTGGGACCTTTGATCGGTGGTGTATTAGCTGATCATACTGTGCGACCTTTGGCTGATCCTTATTGGATTATTACCTTTTTTTCACTTCTAATATTTATCAGTGTGTTTTGGATCAAACCTAGATTTAAAATTGAGAAGAAATATCAGTTAAATGAGTTATTAAAGTTACAAGGTTTAGCATTACCACAGATGGCTTCACGTAAAGTTTTCTGGGTCTGTAGTGTGGCTGCACTTTGTAGTTTCGGGGCCTTCAGCTTATATGCAGCTTTGGCTGGGACTTTTATTAAAGAATTACCGATTAAATCGTCAGCCACCTTAACAGGTGTATCAATTTCAATCATTTTATTTGTGTCAGTGCTGAGTCAATTATTTTGTAAATCGTTTAAAGAATTGCATGTATTGTATGCAGGGCTATTAGCTTTATTGCTTGGAACCATTAGTTTGGTAATGGCAGAAATCGAACACATCGTTTGGTTTTTATTGATCAGTATTTTACTGACGGGTATGGGACATGGTTTTACCTTAAGTGCTGTCTACCACTTTATTGGCAATATGATGGATCGTGAAAAAAATCCGCTGATCTTTTCTAGTTATTTGTTTATTGCTTATCAAGGTACGATCTGGCCTGTCATCCTTTCCAGTTATTTTATTGAATATTTTGGGGTTGTCATCACATTAGGGCTGATTGCAGCATTATTAATGGTGACTATCGTTTGGTTGATGCATCAACTTAAATTTAAGGTGGGGCCTATATTAGCTTGTCATAAATGACGATTGCTCAGTTTTTTGGAGCTTGAAAAATATTTTAAAGGGAGTTTAGGCAATCGAAATATGATTTTGATTGCCTTAGAAGCTAAAAATTAGATATGGATTAAATTGATGATGGATGCAATTTTTTCAGAAGTTGCCATGAGTGCTGGTGCTAACTCTTCAATACGTTTAGGACTTAAACGTACAGAAGGCCCTGCAATACTGACTGTGCCAAAAGGTTGGCCCGTCTGTGGATTGAGAATGATTTTAGCCATAGCAGACATACCTAGCTCATAGGTGTCACTAATCACACCATAACCTCGCTCTCTAGAAGCCTTAATCATTTGCTCTAGTTCTGTAAGGTCTTTTGGTGAGTTTGGTCCAAAGTTCTTGGCTTTATCGAAACCTTCACGTTCCACAATTCGTGAAAAGTCATTTTGATCAAGGGTAGATAAATACGCTAAACCACAAGCTGAAGCTGGTAAATAGGCCACGTTGCCTGAGTCAGGATCATATTTTAGACCTGATTTGGCTCCTTGAGCCTTACCAATCCAGATAATTTTTTCGTCTTCGATTAAACCGAGGCGAACCAGTTCAGAAGAGGTTTCTGCCAGTTCATCAAGATAGGGTTGAAATGTTTCCGTAATCGAGCGTGAAGACAGAAAACTCAAACCCATTGAGGCAATTTTAAGAGTGAGCTTGTAGTGTTGGGTAATTTCATCTTGATAGATATATCCCATGTCTTTCATCGCAGTCAGAATGCGATGCATTGCAGACTTTGGGATATCAAGATCAACAGAAAGCTGACTAAGTGCACATCCATCCACTTCTTTTAATAGTGCTTCGAGGATGAGCAAAGAACGATCGGTATTGCTGAGCATAAAAATCCTAATATTATTTTCTGGAACAGTGTTCCAAAAAAATTAAAAACAGATTATAGTTGTTTTAGATTCTATCTCAAATGCCGTACAGATGAATCATTCAGATAAGGAGTTTCCTAATTATTCAGCTTTTGAGAATAAGTAGGGAGCAAAACTGAATAAGCGATGGAAAACGCATATTTGCTGATACACACTAATGGAGTAAGTGTATGACTCAACAGGTAAATTTAAGGGAGTTTATTGATGAAAATCGCATATCCCCAATACAAAAATTAGTTATCTTTTTATGTTTAATGATTGTCGTTGTTGATGGTATTGATATATCAATCATGGGATTTGTGGCTCCCGTCATTAAGCAGCAATGGGGAATTACTACAACTGATCTTGCACCCGTAATGAGTGCAGCATTAATTGGTTTAGCTGTAGGCGCAGTGATTTCAGGACCTTTAGCAGACAAGTTTGGACGTAAAAAACTACTCATTATTAACTTAATTGGTTTTGGTGTATTTACTTTATGTGCAGCAGTTTCTAGCAATGTGACAGAACTGATGATGTTCCGTTTTATTGCTGGTTTATTTATGGGAGGGGTAATGCCGCAAGCTGTTACGTTGGTAACGGATTACTCTCCCATGAGAATGAATGGTCGCATGGTTACCATCATTCTAAGTGGATTCACAATTGGTGCTGCTATTGGAGGTTTTTTGGCTGCTTGGGTGATTCCACATTTTAACTGGCATGCCATGATGATTATTGGTGGAGTCCTACCACTTATTCTAGCCGTTATCGCAGTATTTAAATTACCTGAATCTATTGGTTATAAAGTCCTGAAGGAACATCCAAAAGCAGAGATTGATGCCATTATCCATAAAATGGCGCCAGAGTTTGATACGGTTAACACTGTATTTGTTTTACCTAAAGCAAAAACTAATACGGTTGATAATCCAGTAAAAGCAGTCCTGAGTCCTTTTTATTTCTTAGGCAGCTTTTTGCTCTGGTGGAGCTATGCATCTGGTTTGTTTGTGGTGTATTTACTTGGAAGTTGGTTACCAATGATGAGCCATGAATTTGGTTTCAGCATTAGCGAAGCTTCAATTATCACTGCGATTTATCAGCTAGGGGGTCCAGTAGGTTGTATCGCATGCGGTTATTTGATGGACAAGTTAAATCCACACCTTGGATTAGTGATTGCATATCTTTTAGCGATTGGCTTCATGTTCTTTCTAGGTGCAGTGGGTCATAACTTTGTAATGTATAGCATGATGTGTTTCTTCATCGGTATGTGGATGAATGGTGCGAACGCAGGTCTTAACAGTGTTTCCAGTTCATTTTACCCAGTTTTTGCTCGTGCGACCGGCAACAGTTGGATGCATGGGATAGGCCGATTGGGAGCAGTGGGTAGCGCATTTGCCGGAGCATATTTTTTAAGCCTAGGATGGGCAACGAGCAAAATTTTCCTTGTGCTTTGCTTACCAACCGCCGGCATGGTCGCAGCGTTAATCATTATGAAACTAGTTTATTCGCCAACAAAGATACGTCAGCACGAACTTAAAAAAGTTCAAATCTAAAATTTTCTAACTCATCGACTTTTAAGGAGATTGAATAATGGATATTCAATTGAATGGATCAACTCGTCTTTATTTTGTGGTCGGACATCCGATTGTACAGGTCAAATCACCTGAGGGTGTAACGATGGAGCTGCTTAAAAAGGATTTAAATGCGATTGTTATACCTGCTGATGTAGCACCAGAACACTTCCCAAATTTTGTTCAGCAAAATTTGTATTTAAATAATAGTGACGGCTTGATTGTCACGGTGCCTCATAAAATTTCGGCTTTGAATTGCTGCCAAAAATTAACGTCACGTGCACAGTTTATTGGGGCGGTAAATACGATTCGCCGCTGTAAAGAGGGGTGGGAAGGAGACATGCTTGATGGTAAAGGAATGGTACAAGCGATACGAAATAAGTTAATCCAGCTAAAAGATAAACGTGCCATTTTGGCGGGAGCGGGTGGAGCAGGTAAAGCGATTGCTTATGAATTACTTCTTGCTGAGGTAGCAGAGTTAGCAATTTTTGATGTAGATCAAACGCGTCAACAACAACTAGTTGAACAACTTCAACAGCTAGGTAAAGGCAAAGTTGTTGCACATAACAATGATCCAACAGGATTCGACGTTGTGGTCAATGCGACACCTATGGGAATGAATGGTGATCCTTCAGCAGCTTTTCAATTAGAAAAAATAACTGCACAAATGTCAGTTGCAGATGTGGTGACTAGTCCTGAAAACACGCCATTTATTCAGCATGCGTCGACTTTGGGATGTAACGCAGTCAAAGGAACGGACATGTTTATTGAGGTTCGTGACCTAATGATTGCTTATTTACTTGAGAAAGAGCAGGAGCAACAAGATGTCGCGTGAATATTCACTTTCATTTTTGACAGTTGCAGATGTGAGTCCTGTAGAAGCAGTCAAAATTGCAGCAAAGTGTGGTTATGCAGCAGTGGGCTTACGCCTGCTGCCCGCAGCACCTAATGAAGTAGATTATCCAATTTTAAGTGATAGCAAGCTAATTAAGGAAACAAGGGCTGCTTTGGAGGACACAGGTGTTCGTATTGCTGATGTTGAAATTGTAAGAATTACTTCTGGCTTTGAACCAAATAAGTATTTGCAGTTTTTAAGTACGGCTGAGCAACTCGGTGCTAGGCATATTTTAGTTGCAGGAAATGATCCTGAGCAGTCAAGACAAATACATCACTTCGCACAATTTTGTGAATTAAGTAAACAGTTTGGCTTGAGTTGTGACCTAGAGTTCATGCCGTGGACCAATGTGAAAAATTTGGCGCAGGCTGAATATATCGTGAATCAATCAGGGCAAGAAAATGCGGCCATTTTAATTGATGCATTACATTTTGACCGATCAGATTCAACACTTGAGCAGATCAAAGCACTTAATCCAAAGCAATTGAACTATGTTCAGCTTTGCGATGGTTTTGCTGAATATGATCCGAGCGACGAAGGCTTAATTAAGATTGCACGTTCTAATCGATTAGTGCCAGGGCAAGGCGAAATTGATCTTATAGGCTTAATTCGTGCTTTACCTAAAGAAATTATGTTAGCTGCAGAAGTCCCCAATTTAGTACTAGCTGAACGTCCTGCTCTCGAACGCGCTGAAGTTAATTTGCAAGCAATGAAGCAGCTCGTTGCGCTCGCTCAATTGGGCACGGTTACGGGGTAATAAGTATGAACGCAAAAACCCAACAACCATTTCAGATGATTCCGATGCCAATTCGTGAATGCTACGAATGTGATGTTTTGGTCATTGGCTCAGGTGCAGGTGGGCTTTCAAGCGCCGTGACCGCAGCATATGAAGGATTAAAGGTTATTGTCGCAGAGAAAGCATCCGTATTTGGTGGAACTACTGCTGTATCGGGAGGGTGGTTATGGATTCCTAATACACCTCATGCTGTACGTGAAGGAAAAGCCGAATCAATTGAGATACCTAAGCTATATTTAAAAAATATTTTGGGTGAAAAGTATGATGAAACAATGATTCATACTTATTTAACTCAAGCACCAAAAATGGTGGAATTTTTCGAAGCCAAAACTGAGGTTAAGTTTAATATTGGTGCCGCAGTACCTGACTTTTTCAATATTGAAGGTGCTAGGGTTGGGTGGCGTTCGATTGTTGCTGCACCTTACGATGGCCGTTTACTTGGTCAGAAACTAAATATCCTACGTCCGCCAATTCCTGAAACTACGCTTTGGGGAATGGGTATCGCTTCTGGCGCAGATATGAAGCATTTCATTAATACTTTTAATGCAATTCCATCCTTTATCTATGCGACCAAACGCGTATTACGTCATTTCCTTGACCTGATTTTTAGGAAACGCTCTGCTCAAATTGTGAATGGTAATGCTTTGGTGGCTCGCTTACTCAAATCTGCATTTGATTACAAAGTAAAACTATTGGCAAATCATGCTATGACTGAATTAGTTGAAGAAAATGGTCGAGTGATTGGAGCATTATTTAAAACACCAGCTGGCATCGTCAAGATAATAGCAAAACATGGCGTGGTATTAGCGACTGGTGGTTTTCCGCATGATGAAAAACGTAAACAAGCTTTATTCAAACATGTGAGTGAAGGAACTCCTCATCATTCAGCTGCTCCTGAAACAAATATAGGTGATGGCTTAATTGCAGCAGAAGCAATTGGAGCGACTGTTGACCAAACCTTGCCTTGGTCTGGCGCATGGGCACCTGTTTCATTAATTCCGCGTTTAGATGGAACTTTAGGTCGTTTTCCACATTTGGTTGAGCGAGGTAAACCGGGATTAATTGCAGTTTTAAAAAATGGCTGTCGGTTCACGAATGAAGGTGATTCCTATCCTGCATTTATTAAAGATTTATTCAAACATACATCGCAAGGCAAACAAGCACATTGCTGGTTGATTTGCGATCACAAGTTCATCCGCCGTTACGGCTTAGGCGCTGTTAAACCTTTTCCAATTTCTCTAAAGCCTTGGCTAGACAACGATTACTTAAAACAAGGACACACTATTCAAGAGCTGGCTGTGGCGTGCGGTATAGATCCAGTTCAGTTTTTAAAAACAGTAGAGCAGTACAACCAATATGCCTATTTAGGCCAAGACCCCGAGTTCCAACGTGGTACCACCCCTTATCAAAAAGCACAGGGTGATGCCGATCATCATCCGAATCCATGTATTGCCCCGATTGAAAATGGACCATTTTATGCAGTTGAGGTGGTGCCAGGAAGTTTAGGGACATTTGCAGGACTGGTTACAGATGAATATGCCCAAGTTCTAAATAAAGCAGGGCAACCAATTAATGGATTATTTGCGGCTGGAAATGATCTCAATAGCATCATGGGTGGTCAATATCCAAGTGGTGGAATTACCTTAGGTCCAGCCATGACATTTGGTTATCTTGCTGCAAAAAAAATTGCTGAACAAGCTAGAACTGAAACAGTAGCGTTCACGCCACATAAGCAGGATTAAGGAGAATTGAACATGGATAAAGAAGTTGATTTATTGGTTATTGGCGGTGGGGCAGCAGGCATGTCCGCAGCACTTTTTGCCAAGCTTAATGGATTAGATGTCTTACTTTGCGAAAAGGCATCCCAAGTAGGTGGCACTTCAGCAACATCAGGTGGAACGATTTGGGCACCAGGCTCACATTTAAGTGTTCAAGCAGGTGTTCCTGATGATATTGAGCAAGCTCGAATTTTTCTTAAATCTGTCGTTGGTGAACGTGGTGGTGAAGAACTTCGCGAAGCATTTCTAGCTTCATGTGCGGATATGGTTCGTGATTTAGATGAAAAAACTACAGTTAAGCTTAATGCTTGTTTAGCACATCCCGATTATGTGAAAAACCAACCAGGTGAAGCATTTGGTGGTCGTGCACTTGCGCCTGCTGAGTTTGATGCAAGTGTTTTAGGTGCTGACTTTAAATATGTACGTGCTCCACGAGCGGAATTTATGGGCTTAGGCGGCATGATGGTCAATCGTACCGAATTAAATGCATTGTTAAATCCTATACAAAGCTTTCAGAACTTTATGACTACCTTGAAAGTTGTGGTGCCTTATTTTCTGTCACTTCTACGCTTTAATCGGGGTACACGACTTGTTATGGGCAATGCTTTGGTAGGTAGCTTATTTTATAACCTTAAACAAAAACATGTTCCTGTTTGGTTTAATGCACCACTGCAAGAGCTACTGGTCGAAAAAGGTAAAGTGGTGGGAGCCAAAATTGAAACCGAACAAGGTGTGAAAGTCGTTCGTGCCAGAAAGGGTGTAGTTTTAGCCACTGGTGGTGTGGGATGGAATATAAAGTTACGCCAACAATTGTTCCCAAAAGGTTTAATCGCAGACTCACTTTCACCATACTCAAACACGGGTGATGGTCTTAGTAAAGCTATGGAAAAAGGTGCAAAACTTGACCCATCTGTGGATAGCAGTGTGCTGTATTTCCCATGCTCCGTCCATGTTCATGCCAACGGTTATAAAGCTATTTGGCCACACATTATTTTAGACCGGGCCAAACCAGGTGTAATAGCTGTCAATGACGATGGTAACCGCTTTGTCAATGAGTCAGATTCGTACCACGACTTTTGTATGGCTCAGCTTAAAACAAATCAAGGTAAACCAAAAATTCAGTCTTACCTGATTTGCGACCAAACTGCGATTCAAAAATATGGGTTAGGTTTTGTTTTGCCAGGCGCAAAAAAACTCGATTACTACCTCAAAGCAAAATATTTATTCTCTGCAAATTCACTAGAAGAGCTTGCCCAAAAGGTTGGGATTAACGCTCAAGGATTGGTGAATACAGTTCAACGTTTTAATCACCTCGTTGAACAGGGTGTAGACACAGACTTTGGTAAAGGCAGTGGTGTGATGAATCGTTTTAATGGAGATCCTGAAGTCAAACCTAATCCATGCTTGGGCAAACTTGAGCAAGGTCCCTTTTACGCTTTACCTGTCATTCCAATGGACTGTGCGAGTAGTGGTGGATTAGCTGGCGATATTTATGGTCGAGTGCTTGATCAGAATAATCAGGTGATTACTGGACTATTTGCCTGCGGTAATGACCTATCTTCAATTTTTAAAGGAACATATCCAGGGCCAGGAACAACACTAGGGCCAGGGATGGTATTTGCTTGGCGAATTGCTCAATTTGCCGCAGGAAAACTAAATAAACAAGTGACTGAACAACCTACACAAATGACACAACCACGGAGAACCGCATGAAGCTTTATCAATTGATTAACATCACTATCAAAATGGGTACAACTGCGACTGTTGCAGCAGGTATTCAAAGTTTTTACCAAGCTGAGACAGCTAAGGGTAAGTTACTTGGAGTATTTTTCTCTGATATAGGCGAGCTCAACCAAGTTATTGTATTACGTAGCTATGCTTCACAACAAGAATTAGATGATGAAAATGCGCGTTTAGCAGCACAAGAAAACTTGTTTGGTGCATCTGAAAATATTATTAGATATTCAGTAGAAAATTTTGCTGGTTTTGACTTCTTACCAGAAGTTGAGGTGGGTGAATTTGGTCCTGTATATGAAATCCGTACTTATGAGTTGAAACATGGTGGTGTCCCTCATGTCCTTGATGCATGGGAAAATGCAGTGCCAACTCGTACTCAATACTCAAAATTAACAATAGCGATGTATGCTCTTGATGGCACACCTCGTATTGTAAGTATTTGGCCATATGCGTCATTGAATGAGCGTTCGGAAGTTCGTGCCAAATCAGTGGCAGATGGCATTTGGCCACCAAAAGGTGGTCCACAGTGGTTAACTCATGCAATGAAGTCAATGATTGCACTACCAACTTCAATATCCCCACTGAAATAAAATTTGGTAATAATGTATTGAAAACTAGCCTACTATTTAGTTAGTAGGCTTTTAGATGTAGAAAATACAATCATGAAATATGTTTATATATCTAGTCTAACTACTCTAATCTTATTGAATAAAGCATTACTAAATTTTAACTGGCAAATTAAGCACCACCTGAGCATCCTCAATAACATCTAAGCGTAGAATTATCTAGCATGCTTTTTGTATGATAAGAACAGATTTTTAATATATAAATTAATAATAATTCTGACTTATTAAAATAAGACCAGTATTTACTGGCCTTATTTTCAGTTTTTATTTCTTGACGATTAAAGCTAACTTACCTACATGTTGCCCTTTATCAAGGAACTCATGAGCTTGGCGAGCTTCTTCAAGATCGAATGTTTTATACAATAACGGTTTTATCTGTCCTTTTGAAATTAAAGGCCATACTTTTTCTTGCAGCGCTGCCATCACTTCAGCTTTAGCTTCTGCAGATTGCGAGCGTAGTGTTGCACCTGTATGAGTTAGACGTTTAGCGAGCATCGGAAAAATATTGACTTTGTCAGCTAGCCCTTTAAGCACCCCTATTTGCAATATTGTGCCGTTCATTGCAGCGACTTCATAATTTCGCTGGATGTAATCTCCGGCAATAATATCCAAGACAAAATCCACGCCTTTACCATCAGTATGTTTTTTTACAACCTCAACAAAGTCATCTTCATTATAATTTATGGCTACATCAGCACCAATTTTTAAACTCGCTTCTTGATGTTCTTTGCTCGAAACTGTTGTAAAAATTTGGGTTGCTCCAAAAGCTCGAGTTAACATTGTTGCGGTAGTACCAATTCCTGAAGTACCACCATGTATTAAAATTGAACTGTTTGGGCGGAATTTTGCATGTTGGAAAAGGTGTGACCAAACTGTCATGAAGGTTTCTAGTAAAATTCCACCTTCAATTAAAGTTAGACCTTCAGGAATAAAGAGTACGTTGTCTTGATGGGCAACTACATATTCAGCATAGCCACCACCCGGAACTAACGCACAGACTTCATCTCCAGCTTTAAACTTAGTGACTTGCTTGCCCACTTGTTTAACAATTCCGGAAACTTCGAGACCAGGAATGTCAGTCACACCAGGAGGTGGAGCATACAAACCTTTTCGTTGCATTACATCTGGACCGTTAATACCTGCTGCAACAACTTCAATTAATATCCCATCATCTGTTAATTCAGGCATAGGTCTTTCACTAACTGTAATAACTTCAGGACCGCCAGCACCGTTAAAAGTGATACATTTCATAAAGTTGTTTCCTTATTAGATATTGTTAATTAAATAAGCGGAATTTAGACTTAATGCTCAATCCCGCTTAGGATGAAAAATAATTAAGATTTAGCTTTTTTCTTACCCAAAGTAATGGCAAGTGCTAATTCCATGAATTTTCCAAAAGGAGCATGTAAGAAGCTTGGGAAATTCCAGCGGCCCTGATCAAAGATACCTTTTGCATGGCTCATAGAACGAAAACCTTCAATTCCATGATAAGCACCCATACCACTTGGGCCGATGCCACCAAACGGTAGATCGTCTTGTGCCACATGAATTAAAGTATTGTTAATACCAACGTTACCTGAGGTGGTACGGCGTAGCAGTTTTTTGCAATCCGCATCTTTTTCGCCAAAATAATATAAGGCGAGTGGGCGGTCTCGTTCATTGATGTAGTTAATCACTTCATCAATATCACGGTAGGTACGCACGGGTAGAATTGGGCCAAAGATTTCTTCTCTCATAATTGCATCATCATCTTTTGCTCCCACAATAAGTGTTGGAACAAGAGTACGAGTGCGATTCTTTGCCGATTCAGGTTTGATTCCTAGTTCAATGATTCGGGCGCCATTTTGTTTTGCACTATCAAGTAAGCCTTGTAAACGAGCATAATGACGTTCATTGACAATTGAAGTGTAGTCATCACAGTCTGGCCCGTTTGGATAGAATCGAGAGACTGTGGCATTGTATTCTTCAATAAATGCTTCTAAATCATCTTCATGGACAAGAGCATAATCTGGAGCAACACATGTTTGCCCACCATTGGATAATTTTCCATAGGCAATACTGGTCATGGTTCTCGAGTTTACGTGGCCTCGACCTACAATAGCTGGACTTTTACCACCTAATTCAAGAGTGAGCGGAACGAGGTTATCACTTGCTGCTTTCATGACTTTACGGCCTACAGGTGTGCTTCCTGTAAACAATAAATGGTCGAAAGGCAGTGCACTAAATTCAGCGCCAACTTCAGGTCCACCTAAAACAACCGCAACTTCTTCTATAGAAAAGTTCGCCGCAAGCATGCGTGCAATCACTTCACTTGTTCGAGGGGTGAGTTCCGATGGTTTAAGCATTGCTCTATTGCCGGCAGCAATCGCTGTAGCAAGAGGAATAAGCGTAAGAGAAATAGGGTAATTCCAAGGAGCCATGACCCCAATAACCCCTTTAGGCTGATATTCTATGTGAGCACTAGCTGAGCGGTAGAATAAGCTAACATGACGCTTTTCGGGCTTCATGAAACGGCGTAAATTACGCGTTAAATAATCGATGGATTGAACAATACCAACAAGTTCCATGACATCTGTTTCATGATATGAACGGTGTCCAAAGTCTTCACTTGCAGCAACTTGTAATTGACTACGATATTCAATGACAGCAGCACGAAGCTTTGCAAGGCTTGCTTTACGCTGTTGAAGTGTTGGTGGTTCAGTTTTCAAAAAAGCTTTGCGTTGTCGAGAGAGTATCTCTGATGCATTTAAAGCGCTGCTTACTTCATTGAGAGTATTCATCTTAAACCTCAAAACATAGCTTAACGATCCTAAGCTAACTGACTGTTGATTAAAGTTTAGTCGGTAGATTTAATACGACCTGAGCATCTTCAATAACATCGAGACGAAGAATAGTAGATGCGCCCAACTGATCTAGAAGCTGGCTCACATGGCCGCCATGGCGTGTCACTTTTACCTTGCGCGGGAAAAGTTTTTCACCAAACGAGAGAACATTGGTTTGCACTAGAGTTTGATGCCACTCGTTATCGACTAAATGCAACATCGTGGCTTTACCCATGCGGGATTCAGACTTAACTCTTTTTAATGACGGAGTTGCGGTTGTTAGGCTGATATCTAATTTGTTGTAAGTTGAAAGTGTTGCTTCAACTTTTTTCTTATCAATTGTTACATCAATTTCAGCTAGCCATTTTGGAAGTTGATAACCATACACGCCACGTACACGTGCTATTTCAGTGTCGACAGGTAAAGCTAATACATGCGCATAAAAGTGACGTTTACGAATCGAGTTAATCAGCTCTAAAGCATGCGGACCATGAGCTTTAGGTTTACGCACCACAATAGCTACAGACGCTTCATTGTATGGATCATTATCGCAAACTGAATAAGTGAAGAAGGTGAGCGCAACTAGTCCATAACCTGGAAAAGCTTCCAAGGGTACTAGAGGCGAAGGTAATTTTTTCTTTAACAGCTTAATTGGAGCAAGCATCAAAACTTGCACATTGCCGCTACGGTAATAAAAGTTGGGAGCCCAGACAGGTCCAACTCTTGATTCAACTAATTTTTTAGGAATGCTACGGAAAAAATCTATATTTCCAGCTGCAGGATCTTTTGCAACTTCATCTAAATCAGGATTCATTCTAAAGCGGTCATAATAACCACCTTTTGGAACTTTAACTTTCTGTTGACCAAATTCAACTTCAGTGAACGCTTTATTTGTATTCATAATTGGTTAACCTTTAAATTGATCGGCTGAGTAGCTGATAATCTTTAAAAGCAGATATCAACTTTCTGCCTGTAGGTTTACTATAAGTTTAAAGTTCACTTGAATGTCAATATGCTATTTTTCTAAGAATTAAAAACTGGTTGTAACAAATTTAAAATAACTTTTGATAAGAATAGGTAGAGCTGATTAACTTCTAGATGATCTAAAGAAAATCCTTAGTTTTTAGTATTGTAGAAATTATTTTTTTACACTTTTTAAACGTTGTTTTTTCTAAAATCTATTGACCTTCAAGTGAACTTTAACCTTACTATGTTATGACTATCCATGAGGGTAGGATTGAAAATTTTATATGTACTTATTACGAATTAATTAGAGCATATACAGTAAATCGATAGTGTAACTTTTACACAGGAGAAACAAAAATGGGATATGTCACAACAAAAGACGGCGTAGATATTTTTTATAAAGATTGGGGCCCTCGCGATGCTCCTGTAATTTTCTTCCACCATGGTTGGCCGCTCAGTTCAGATGACTGGGATGCGCAGATGCTTTTTTTCCTTAAAGAAGGTTTTCGTGTCGTTGCTCATGACCGCCGTGGTCATGGTCGTTCAACTCAAGTCTGGGATGGTCATGATATGGACCATTATGCAGATGACGTTGCTGCTGTGGTTGAGCATTTAGGTGTACAAGGCGCGGTGCATGTAGGGCATTCAACAGGTGGTGGTGAAGTAGCGTATTATGTTGCTCGTTATCCTAATGACCCTGTTGCTAAAGCTGTTTTAATTAGTGCCGTTCCTCCACTCATGGTAAAAACTGAAAGTAATCCAGATGGTTTACCAAAAGAAGTTTTTGATGACCTTCAAAATCAACTTTTTAAAAATCGTTCACAGTTTTATCACGATGTACCAGCAGGTCCATTTTATGGATTTAACCGCCCAGGAGCGAAAGTATCAGAGCCTGTGGTGTTAAATTGGTGGCGTCAGGGAATGATGGGGGGAGCAAAAGCTCATTACGACGGAATTGTTGCCTTCTCTCAAACAGATTTCACTGAAGCTCTCAAAAAGATCGAAGTTCCAGTTCTCATCTTACATGGTGAAGATGATCAGGTGGTACCTTTTGAAATTTCTGGTAAAAAATCTGCGGAACTCGTTAAAAACGGTAAATTAATTAGTTACCCAGGTTTCCCTCACGGAATGCCAACTACAGAAGCAGAAACAATTAACAAAGATCTTTTAGCATTTATTAGAAGTTAAGTTTTAAAAAGAGGGCAGCAAAAATTGACTGCCCTTTTTTATATTGATTCTATTGATTATTTTTCGGGTGCATATTAATGAATGACGATACTAAAAAATGTCCTTTTTCCCAACTTACTACTGATTTTGGGGCTCCAGTTGTAGACAACCAGAATAGTATGACGGCTGGTGCAAGAGGACCTTTACTTGCTCAAGACCTATGGCTTAATGAGAAACTAGCTAACTTTGTTCGTGAAGTAATTCCAGAACGTCGTATGCATGCAAAAGGTTCAGGTGCATTCGGCACTTTCACTGTGACTCATGATATTACTCAATATACCCGCGCTAAAATATTTAGTGAAATTGGTAAAAAAACAGAAATGTTTGCTCGATTTACCACAGTAGCTGGTGAACGTGGAGCAGCAGATGCTGAACGAGATATTCGCGGCTTTGCTTTAAAATTTTATACAGAAGAAGGTAACTGGGACATGGTGGGTAACAATACACCAGTGTTCTTCTTACGTGATCCACGTAAATTTCCAGATTTAAATAAAGCAGTAAAACGAGATCCTAAAACTAACTTGCGTAGCGCAACGAATAACTGGGATTTCTGGACTTTATTACCTGAAGCTTTACATCAAGTCACTATCGTCATGTCTGATCGAGGTATTCCTGCTTCCTACCGTCATATGCACGGTTTTAGTAGCCATACCTATAGTTTCATCAATAGTGCGAATGAACGTTTCTGGGTGAAATTTCATTTCCGGACCCAACAGGGAATTAAAAATTTAACAGATGCCGAAGCTGGTGAATTAGTGGGGCATGATCGTGAAAGTCATCAACGTGATTTATTCGATGCGATTGAACGAAAAGATTTCCCTAAGTGGACTTTGTATGTACAGGTAATGCCTGAGCAAGATGCTGAAAAGGTTCCATATCATCCATTTGATTTAACAAAAGTCTGGCCTCATGGAGATTATCCGTTAATTGAGGTTGGTGAGTTTGAGTTGAATCGGAACCCTGAAAATTTCTTCTTAGATGTTGAACAATCTGCTTTTGCACCAAGTAATTTGGTTCCAGGCATTAGCGCTTCACCAGACCGCATGTTGCAAGCCCGTTTATTTAACTATGCTGATGCTCAGCGTTATCGTTTAGGTGTGAATTATCAGCAAATACCTGTAAATGCTGCACGTTGCCCAGTTCATAGTAATCACCGTGACGGTCAAGGACGCATCGATGCCAATTATGGTGGTCTTCCACATTACGAGCCAAATAGTTTTGGACAATGGCAAGAGCAGCCTCAGTACAAAGAACCACCGTTAAAAATTAATGGGGATGCTGATTTCTGGAACTATCGTGAAGATGACAACGATTATTTCAGTCAACCTCGTGCTTTGTTTGAACTTATGACTCCTGAGCAACAACAGGCTTTATTTGATAATACTGCACGCGCAATGGGCGATGCTCTTGATTTCATTAAATATCGCCACATTCGTAACTGTTACGCATGTCATCCAGCTTATGGCGAAGGTGTGGCTAAGGCGCTTGGTTTGACAGTTGAAAATGCTCAAGCAGCTAGAGAAACTGACCCTGCACGTGGTTTACCAAGTTTTATTTAAATCTTTAAAACAGTACATAAGGCTATGTAAATAATAGCTTTATGTACTTCACTATTTTGTAGCATTGAATGAAAAAATTAATATTTGCACTCAGCCTTGGTATTCAATCATTATTCTTCACAAGTAATGTACAAGCAGGGCTGACCATTCCTGTGGGTCTTACCAAATCAGATTCAATACATACATTTCCAGAAACGCTAAGACGAGATTTTTGGGAACGATTAGCGATTAAAGCTGAGGCCAAAGGTACTGCTACACCCATTGATGAACCGAATATTGGTGGAAACCCAACTAAATTTAACTATCCTGTGAGCAGTATTGTGATTGGCTCCAAGATGAAAATTGTACTGGGACGAGCAAAAGGTACAGTGATGGTATATTCACGTATTGCAGAAGATGGAAGTTTGAAGAGTTTAACGCTTTCTAATTTTGCAATTGATTATGTTCATCAATATGTTTTAGCAGATGCAACATATGGTAAAGATAAGAGTAACTTACAATTACCAATTTTTACTTTTAATATTGAAAAACCTTTGAAATTTCATTATCAATTTCCAATTGGTTTTAAAAGCGATGAGAAACTTAATCATTTATATTTAACACCTCAAGCAAAGACCGCTTATAAAGAGGCTTTAGCTTTACCTGAAACAGCAATACCTTTATTAGATTTAGATTTTGGTACATTAACTCAAAATTCATCTTCAAAGATTCGGTTTAACTAATATTATTTGAAAGAGAATATAACTTTATTGTTTTAGAGAATACATATATAAAGTGACTTGAGTTTATATTTTATTTAAAAGAATTTTTATAAACAAACTGGAATATAAAAAATTATTATATATGGTAGAAATAATCGTAGCCCTTTCTTCTTATAATAAGTAGAAAGGGCTATTTAAAATTATTTTTTAGCTGTCGATTTATCAAGTGATGGATATGGAACAGGCATATTTAATGCCAATTGCGCATCTTTCACTACATCAAAACGTAGAACTTTATTAGCTCCTAGTTCATCAAGTAATTTACTCAGCGGTCCACCACTTTTTACAACTTGAACGTTCTTTGGAAAAAGCTTTTGTCCAAATGCCAAAGTATTAGACTCTACAGAAGTACTGTGCCATTTCCCATCTACCAATTGATACATGGTTTTTGTTTCAATATGAGATTGTGGTTTCACAGTTTTAATTTCTGGCAACGGTGCAGCTACACTTAAATCAGGTTTACCATCAGTATTATAAATATGAGCTTGAACTGATTTATCGCCAATTTTCATATCAATAGGTGTTAACCATTTTGGTAATTGGTAACCATAGACACCACGAACACGAGCAATTTCTGTATTTACCGGTAATGCGAGTACATGCCCATAATATTTATGGTTACGCATTGAGCTCAATAATTCTGTGGTATTGAAGTGATGAGCACCAGGTTGGCGTACAACCACAGCAACCGAAACTTCATCATATGGGTCGACATCACCGACTGCATAAGAGAAGAATGTTAATGAAACCAAACCATAGCCTGGGATAGGTTGTAATGGTTCAAGTGGAGCAGGGAGTTTTGCTTTTACTTTAGAAATCGGAGCAAGCATCAAGAGTTGGATATTGCTAGTACGGTAATAAAAATTCGGAGACCATACTTTACCCACTCTAGTATCTACAAGTTTTTTGGGGATGGTACGGAAATAATCAATATTTCCAGCTGCAGGATCTTTTGCAACTTCGTCTAGATTCGGGTTCATACGAAAACGATCGTAATAGCCACCTTTTGGAACATTAACTTTATAAGGCCCAAACTCTACAACAGTTGTTTCCTGTGAAGTGCTTGAGTTTGATGGTTGTTGTACAGAACTTGAGTTAGTCTCAACCGCTTGAGCTGAAAAACTCAATAATAAACTTACGGATAACGCAGTAACTGTTTGAGGTAGATTAAGCTTGTTGAACATTGATATGTTCCTCCTATAGACCATGTATTAATGCTAAGATTAAAGTAAGGTTTAATGTCAAGCATTTTTATAATTATTTTAAATTTTATTAAAAATAAAATTAGAATATTAAAAATAAAAGATATGATTTTTTTATGCATAAAAAAAGAGAACCAGAATATAAAATTCTGGTTCTCTTTTTTCAAACTGTTTTAATAATTACTTAAGAGTACTTAAGCGTTTAACAACAGCTTCGGCAATTTCTTTACTAGATTGAGGGTTTTGTCCAGTAATGATTCTGTCATCCGATACTACATATGAAGTAAATGGAAGAAAGCCTTGCTTATATTTAGCGCCGTGGTTAATTAAGCTATTTTGTAAGGAAAATGGAACTTGAGATTTTATTCCAGATAAAGTTTCTTCTTTATTAGCGAACCCAGTAACAGTTCTACCTGAAATGAGTGGTTTGCCATCCTCACCTACCAACGGTAATAAGCCTCCCACACCATGACAAACTGCTGAAACGATACCACCTTGGCGATAAATGCTTTCACTAATATTTTTTAGTTCTTTATTATCTGGGAAGTCCCACATTGTTCCATGTCCACCCGTATAATAAATTGCTTTATAGCGTGTTGGATCGATACTGCTTGGTGCCAAAGTGTGGTTTAAGCGATACATAAACTGACGATCAGCTAAAAGTTTTCGAGCTGATTTATCAACGTAAATAGGCTTCATACTACGTTCATCAAGTGGTACAACTCCACCTTGAGGACTGACAAAATCCATGTCATAGCCAGCAGCTTTAGCGACATCATAAAAATGAGTTAATTCAGTAAGCCATAAGCCAGTTTTATCTGAACGAGTCGGATAGGCTGAATGATTTGTCATGACGACTAAAATTTTACTTTTGCTTTTAGCCGTTTCTTGATTTTGTACTTGGTCAGATGCAGTTGCATAGCTTACTGATAAAAAAGCCATAAAAATGGCAATGAACCAACGCTGAAAACTCCAAACTTTAGGCATTGTAGGCTCCTCATATTTACCTATTGAGCATCCTATGCTTAAAGTAAGGTTTAAGGTCAAGGTTTTTTCAAAAATCGCCGATGAATGGCAAAATGCTGAGTTCTAGAATAAGAAATTTCAAATATGAAATAGATTTCATATTTGAAACAATAGTTGATTTTTAAGTCGTTGAATTTAAATATAAAAATAGTGGCATGTAATTTGCTCCAGTAGGATTAGCTACAAGGAGTAAATAATGAATGCAAATCATATACTGCAATTGAGTGGAATATTGCAGCAGAATCTAGGGCTAATCCCTCATGAAATTCAATTAAAAAAAATGAGTGGTGGGGCTATCCAAGAAAATTGGCTAGTTCAATCTGAAGATTTTGCATTAGTACTGCGTAAAAATGCTGAATCTAGTGTAGAGGCTAGTTCAGATCGGGAGCAGGAATTTTTACTTTTAGATCGGTTATATCACTTTGGTATTAAAGTGCCAGAGCCACTTTATTTCGAGAAGTCACCTAACTTTTTAAACAGTGATTTCTTCATTATGAAAAAAATTGATGGTGTTACAGAAGGCCATAAATTAGTTCGAATTACAGAAGAAGAAAAACGTAAAAAGATTACTCAAGACATTGGGAAGCAACTTGCCTTAATTCATGCCATTCAATCAGATGAAGTATTAGAGAAACTACTTCCTAAGCCAGATAAAGATCAATATTTGGAAAATAAGCTTACAGGTTTTTTAGAACAACTGGATCACTTAAAAAGACAGCGTCCAATCATTGAGTACGCTATTCAATGGATGTTTAACAATCTTCCAAAAGTCGATGATTTGGTCTTAGTCCATGGTGATTACCGCATTGGTAACATCATGATTAATGATGATCAAATTTCAGGAATCTTAGATTGGGAATTTACTCAATGGGGTGATCGTAGAGAAGACCTAGGGTGGTTTACCTCTAAATGTTGGCGTTTTGGTCAAGATGAAAATATAGCAGGGGGAATAGGTTCATATAAGGACTTTGCGAAAGCTTACGCTGAAATTTCCGATATTTATATCCCTGAATTTGAAATGAAATTTTGGCATGTACTGTCTCATGTTCGATGGGCAATCATTGCGATGCAGCAGTCTGACCGAAACAACGAAATGGGTACTCCATCACTCGAATTAGCCCTAACGGAATTTTTAGTGCCGCGCCTTGAAAAAAATATCTTGGAAATATTGGGAGAAAAAGAATGAGCGAGCAAAAAATAATTGACCTGATTAAAGCCAGCCAAGCTGTCATTAAGAATGAACTTTTACCGCAATCGGGCAGTCAGAAATATAACTTGTTAATGCTCATGAGAAGCTTGGAAATTTTGCAGGCTTATATTTTGCAAAAGGATATTTCTACATTGCATCGTTCAGGCATTGTGCAAGATTATTTTTCTTTTCCAATTAAAGATGTTGATGAGGCAATTCAATTGTTTATTAGCGATATCCGTGAAGGTAAACACTCGGATCAAACATTTGAGATATTAAAAGCTCTTAATTCGGAAGACTTAAAAATTACTGAATCAAAGGCAGCTCAACATGGATAAATATCGGCTACGAATTTATTTAGTTCGGCATGGGCACGTTTCATATTTTGATGCAGATAAGAACCCGATTAATCCTAAGTTTGCACAGTTATCCGAACGAGGAATAGAGCAAATACAACAACTTGCTCATCAACTACAAGATGTTAGTTTTGAAAAAATTTACTCATCTACCATGCCTCGTTCGATTCAGACAGCCGAAATTTTGAAGCGCTATCAAAACGAGCATAAAGACATTCAGTCATTCGATGATATTCGGGAAATAAGAGCAGGACGTTTAAGAGAAATTTCGTTGGATCGTGCTGAACTGGAAATCAAAAAGGCCTATCAGTTCCATAAAAATAATCTTGAATTATTTGTGCAAGGCGAAAGTTGGTCGCTTTTTATTGCTCGTGTACTGACATGGTTTGAAAACATGATTTTAACAGCAGACAAAGACCAAAATATTCTGATTTCTTCACACGATATTGTAAATCGAATATTCATTAATTGGGTATATGGACATGACTTCAAAGATGTTTATTCGCAGGAACAAGATTATGGCTGCTTAAATATTCTTGATCTAACGATTGAAAACCAAAAGGTAATAAGCAAACGAATCAAGCTTCAAAATTTCACGCCGTACAATCTGATTAAAAATGAGCTATTTAATAGCGCTATGGATGATGTGTATGAAACTTATATCGCGACTCAAGGCTTTAAATTAAAGGAACTCAGCTCATGATTACACTATCTAATGAATTATTAGAACTACAACAGAAAGTTAGAGAATTTATTCAACAAGAGGTGATTCCGTTAGAAAATGATCCTCGTCAAGATAGCCATGGGCCTAGTGAAGCTTTACGCCAAGAATTGGTGAGTCGGGCGCGTGGTTGGGGGCTGCTAACTCCCCATGCAAGTCAAGAAATGGGTGGTCTTGGCTGGTCACATTTGCAAAAGGCTGTAGCTTTTGAAGAAGCAGGATATTCTGCTTTAGGTCCAATCGCTTTAAATATTCATGCACCAGATGAAGGAAATATTCATCTTTTAGATGCTGTTGCAAACGATGTACAAAAAGAAAGATGGTTAAGAAAATTGGTAGCTGGAGAAATTAGATCGTGCTTTGCCATGACGGAACCGGCACCCGGTGCTGGCTCGGATCCATCCATGCTTCAAACAACAGCCATTGAAGATGGCGATGACTATATTATTAATGGTCGTAAATGGTTAATTACAGGAGCCGATGGAGCAAGCGTTGCGATTATTATGGCAAAAATGGAAGATGGCTCCGCTTCAATGTTTCTAACAGACACCAAGGTTGAAGGCTTTATATTAGAAAAAAATATGAATGCTATGGACTCATGTTTTTCAGGTGGCCACGGCATTTTACGCTTTGAGAATTTACGTATACCTAAAGAAAATGTGTTGGGTGAAATTGGTAAAGGCTTTAAATATGCTCAAGTTCGCCTTGCACCAGCACGTTTAACACATTGTATGAGATGGTTGGGGCAAGCAAGGAGAGCACATGATATTGCTACTCAATATGCACGAGAGCGCCAATCTTTTGGTAAGAGATTAGGAGACCACCAAGGCGTTGGTTTTATGCTTGCCGACAATGAAATGGATATTTTAACAACTCGATTAGCCGTTCATTATTGTGCGCAGGTTTTAGACTTGGGTGAGAAAGGAAATTATGAGTCGAGCCTAGTTAAAGTGATCAGCTCTGAAGGTATCTGGCGTGTGGTGGATCGATCAGTTCAGATCTTAGGTGGACAGGCCATGACGGATGAATCAGTGGTTTGCAAGATTTTTAAAGATGTACGTGGTTTTAGAATTTATGATGGCGCGAATGAAGTTCACCGCATGAGCATAGCCAAAAAACTATTAGGGAAGCAGTTGTAATAGTAGGGATAAGAGAATGAATATTTTTGATGTAAAAGATAAATATATTTTAATTACGGGTGCTTCAAGTGGTTTAGGGCATCACATAGCTGAATTATTTGCAAAAGAAGGCGCGAATATCGTTATTTGTGCCAGACGATTAGAGCGATTGAGGGAATTAGAATCGCATATAAAAAATGAATTTGGAGTGAAAGTTCATACCTTTGCGTTAGATGTAAATGATCGTTCCGCTGTGAAAGATATGCTTACCTCACTAGAAGCTGAAGGAGTCGCGATAGATGTTCTAATTAATAATGCTGGTGTGAGTGATACCAAGCGTTTCTTAGACTATAACGATGAAGATTGGGATAAGATTGTCGATACTAACCTTAAAGCCCCTTGGCAATGTGCACAAGAAGTTGTGCAACATATGATTAAGGCTGATCGTAAAGGATCGATCATCAACATTACATCAATTCTGTCTCAGTCTACCAACCTTGGTGTTAGCCCATACTGTGCATCGAAGGCTGGCTTACGTCATTTAACAGAAGTTATGGCAGTAGAACTGGCTAGATTTGGTATAAATGTAAATGCTATTGCGCCAGGCTATATGATTACTGAAATTAATGAAGAATATTTAACGGGCGAATCTGGACAACAGCTTTTAAAGAAAATTCCAACAAGGAAGTTTGTAGAATTTGATGACTTAAATGGACCTTTACTTTTACTTGCTTCGCAAGCAGGTCAGGGCATAACAGGTATCGAAATTAAAGTCGATGGCGGTCATAGCGCTGCGCCTATATAAAACGTTTTTTAATGGAGTAAAAAATGCTTAATCGAAAACCAATTAATATTTTGGTCACCTATATTAAAAAACCTAATATTAATGGTTTTCGATCTTTGGTTGAACAGGCGATTAGTGAAGTAGAGTCGAACGAAATCGATTTGGTGGAATGCCATATTTCCGATGTGCAAGATGTTGCTCAAAGCTTAGTAGAAAATGGCTGTCAGATTCTTCTATGTACGGGAGCGACCGCGAGTTTTCTACAGAAGAAATTAAATATTGATATTCAGGTCATTCGAACTGGTACTTTTGATGTCATTCAAGCCATATCAAACTTAAAACAATATAAGCGAATTGCTTTGGTGGGTAATACGTCCACAGTCGATCTTGAGAACTACTCTGATATTTTTGCTTTAGATATACAACAGTTTAACTATGACTCATATTTAGATGCTAAAAAAACAATTCATTTAATTAAAAATCAAGGTTTTGATGCCATTATTGGTTCGCCTGTTGCAGTAGAGTTAGCTCTGAATGAAAACCTAGTCGGGCATTTGGCGATTAGTGTGCCGTCTTTAAAAGACCTGCTGCAAAATGCCTTACGTACTCTTGAAAAGATTCGCAGAGAACAATATTCAACCTTACGTTTGACTGAGATTTTTAATCACTTAAATGAAGGTATTTGTTTTATCACTAAGCAAAAAAAGATTTCTTTAATAAATAACTCAATGAGTTCGTTACTTGAAAAAGACTCTTCAGACGTTTTAAACAAATCAGCACTCGAAATTTTTGAAGGATTAAACTTTGATATCGACCAAGAAAATAGTCACCAACTCGTTCAATTTAAAAATTTAAAACTTGCTGTATATATTTCCAAACTAAAAAATGACTACATAGATGGCTATATCTTAAGAGTGCAGGAACTAAATGCATTAGAGCAGTCTAATAGTCAGTTTAGAAAGGTTTCATCAAAGAACTTTAATACAAGATATACCTTTGATCAGTTCTTGACGCAAAATCCCAATTTCCAACAAATCATCAAGTTATCAAAAGCATATGCAAAAACCGATAGTACGATTCTCATTACTGGTGAAAGTGGTACAGGTAAAGAAGTTTTAGCACAAAGTATTCATAACCATAGCAGTCGTTATAAAGCACCATTTGTTGCAATCAACTGTGCATCTTTTCCAGAAAGCTTGTTAGAAAGCGAACTATTTGGTTATGAAGAAGGTGCCTTTACTGGAGCGAAGAAAAATGGGCGTATTGGCCTCATTGAAGCGGCACATACGGGTACGCTTTTTTTAGATGAAATTGGTGATATGCCATTACATCTACAAACTAGATTTTTACGAGTCTTACAAGAGAGACAAATTAATCGCTTAGGTTCAGTGGTAAGTCATCATTTAGATATACGTGTGATTGCTGCAACTCATGCGAATTTAGAAGAGTTAGTACGAAATGGAACCTTTCGGGCAGATCTCTACTATCGTTTAAATATTTTAAGAGTGTATACGCCGTCTTTAAAAGAACGAAAAGAAGATATCTTGTATTTAGCAAATTCCTTTCTAGAGAAATATAGAAAAACACTAGATGATTTGCCGAATATTTTACATAAGGCTTTTTTACACTATTCTTGGCCGGGCAATATCCGCGAACTTGAAAATATTGTTGAAAGAATCAATGTGCTGTTACAGCTTGATCATGAAATTTTAACTCCAGAATTTTTAAAGCAACAATTACCCGAGCTATTTCAATCTCAAAGTCACCATACGGCGCAACCTTTATTAAAAGAGGTAAAGGTTAATCAAGAGTTGAATCTAATTGAGCAAACGCTTGCAGAAGTAGATGGTGATTTAGACCTTGCTGCACAAAAACTTGGGATTAGTCGAACGACCTTATGGCGTAGAATGAAACTCATAAATCACTAATTTCAAAATTGAAATTTTTTCAAAAAAGAAAAACAATAAAACTAATTAAGTTATTGAAAATAATAATAAAATAATTTGGCATCATAGTTGCATTGACTCATATAAGCATCTGAATCAGTTGCTAAATTGTGTGAGGAAATAAGAATGACGAATGGATTAATGATGCATTGTAATTTAAACATTACTTCAATAATGCAGCATGCTTTGACAGTTTACGCAGATCAAGAAATTGTGACTTTGAAAGCAGATGGGATAACTAAACACCGATATACATATAAAGATGCTTTCGAACGTGTAGCTCAGTTTGCCAATGCGCTAGACCGATTAAATATAAGTTCTGATGCTAAAGTCGGGACGATGGCATGGAACTCATATCAGCATTTTGAATTGCACTATGCCATTCCATGTACGGGAAGAATTTACCATACAATTAACCCTAAATTGGCACCTGAACAGCTCATTCAAATTATCAATTCTGCTCAAGATGAAGTACTCATTATTGAACCAGATTGTTTGGCATTGGTTGATTCTATTTATGACAATATAAAGCAAGTCATAAAACATTTTATTGTGCTTGGTGATCCGAATAAAAAACTAAAAGCACAATTTGATTTCGTCTTTTATGAAGAACTCATTACTCCAGAGCAGTCTTATTATGATTGGCCAGATATCCCTGAAGAACGTGCAAGTGGTCTTTGTTATACATCTGGTACAACAGGTGATCCTAAAGGTGTTCTTTACTCACATCGTAGTACGGTATTGCATGCATTAATACTCGCTATGCCAAATGCGATTGGCTTAACGCATGATAGCTGCATTATGCCGTTGGTTCCGCTTTATCATATTAGTGCATGGGGAATGCCATTTAATGCGGTTTTATCGGGGGCAAAAATCGTTTGGCCTCATTCATTTGCGGGTCAAACCGAGAAAATTTTTAATCTGATTCAATCAGAACACGTCGATATTTCTATGGCTGTTCCGACTATCTGGAATTCTTTTAAAAATTATCTTGAAGACCACCATATTTCATCAGTCAGTTTAAAACGGGCGATATCTGGTGGTTCAGCTGCGCCATATTCGCTGATTGAGTCTTTGAGCCATTATGGGGTTTCTGTTGAAAATGCTTGGGGAATGACTGAAACCAGTTCAATGGCAGTCTGTAATCGAGTAAATCAAATCAAAAATAATGTCGAAACCCAATCAATTAAATGCGGCAAACCTATCTTCGGCGTTCAAATGAGATTGCGTGATGAGAACCATCAATTGCTTCCTCACGATGGTGTGAATGAAGGCATTTTAGAAGTACGTGGCCATACAATTGCCAAGCAATATATCAATCAAACCAAAGCAGTAGAAGAGGACAAATGGTTTGATACAGGAGATATCGCATGCATAGATGAATATGGATATATGCATATTACAGACCGTGCCAAAGATATGATCAAGTCAGGAGGAGAGTGGGTTAGTAGTGTTGAAGTTGAAAATGCAGCGATGGGATATGAAAAAGTTGCAGAAGCTGCTGTTATTGCCGCCAATCATCCGAAATGGGGAGAACGCCCACTTTTAATATTGGTGCCAAAGTCACCACAAGAAAAAATTGAACATTCTGAAATTGTGATTTTTCTATCATCCAAATTACATAAATGGGCCATTCCGTCAGCAACCATATTGGTTGAAGAAATACCGCATACGCCCACTGGAAAAATCAGTAAAAAAATATTGAGAGAACGTTATCACGACTATTTTACCAATAGTGCTTTTGCTGAATGTAAATAATGATCAACATAAAAAAGGACTTTTTATATGAACTATCCTCAGGAAGCAAATATCGTTTTAGATATGAAATTTAAAAAAATGGTAAAGCAGAGAAATCGATTCGCCGTTTTTCTAAGTTTAATTGTACTCAGCATTTACTTTATTTTTATAGGAACCGCCACCTTTCGCCCTGAATTGCTTGCAATGCCACTAGAGGCAAGCAAAATCACAATTGGTTTACCGATTGCTGCAATAGTCATTGTATCGAGCTGGGTCATAACGGGCTTATATATATTTATTACAAATCAATATTTTGACAAACAAAAAGAAAAATTAAGAAAGGAATATCATTATGAATAAATATATTACTTTTACTCTTCTGACTTTACTCAGTCCTGCTGTTTGGGCTGCCCAAACTGAGCCAAGAAATTGGACCGCAATTATCATGTTTGCATGTGTAGTCGGCCTTTCATTATTTATTACTTTTAAAGCTGCAAAGAAAACAGTATCGAAAGAAGATTTCTATACGGCAGGCAATGCCATTTCAGCTAAGCAAAATGGCTTAGCAATTGCCGGAGACTATATGTCGGCATCAACCTTACTTGGTATTTCAAGTATGGTCTTCTTCAAAGGTTATGATGGTTTTATCTATGTAACGGGCTTTTTTGTTTGCTGGCCGATTTTAACTTTCTTAATGGCTGAAAGACTAAGAAACCTTGGTAAATATACTTTTGCAGATATTGTTTCGTATCGCTTAGATCCGCAGCGCACCCGTATTTTGGCAACGTGTGGTTCACTTATTGTTGTATGTTGCTATTTAATTTTGCAAATGGTGGGTGCAGGTCAACTCATTAAATTACTGTTTGGTCTAGATTATAAAATTGCCGTCATGCTGGTCGGTTGTCTAATGCTGGTGTATGTCATTTTCGGAGGAATGCTTGCAACCACATGGATACAAATAGTTAAAGCTATTCTTTTGCTCTTTGGTGGAACAGTTCTAGTATTTCTGGCATTTAAAGCATTTGGTTTTAGTTTAAATAATATGGCTGAGGCCGCCGTAAATGCACATAAATTAGGACAAAAGGTGTTAGAACCAGGACCAATGTTATCCAACCCGATTAATACACTCTCCATGTCTATTGGATTGATCTTTGGTTTAGCAGGTTTACCACATATTCTTATGCGCTTTTTTACAGTTCCAAATGCTGCTGAAGCACGCCGTTCAGTCTTTTATGCTTCTGGTTATATTGGTTACTTCTTTATTGTAGTTTGTATTTTAGGTTTAGCTTCAATCGCTATAGTAGGCACTAATCCTCAATATTTTGTAGATGGGCAACTCGGTGGAGATTTAATCGGCGGCAGTAACATGGTTGCGATGCATCTAGCAAAAGCCCTTGGTGGGAATCTATTACTCGGCTTTTTATCTGCTGTAGCATTTGCAACGATTTTAGCCGTTGTAGCTGGCTTGGCACTTGCTGGAGCTTCTGCGATTTCGCATGATTTATTTCAAAAAGTCATTAAAAAAGGTAAAGCAACTGAAAAGCAGGAAATGGTTGTATCTCGACTTTCAGTGGTGGTTCTAGGTGTGATTGCCATAGCATGTGGAATCTTATTTGAAAAAATGAACATCGCTTTTTTAATGGGACTTACATTTGGTATTGCTGCGTCCGCTAACTTTCCTGTGCTTATTCTTTCTATGTATTGGAAAGATTTAACTACCCGCGGCGCCATTTTTGGTGGGTTTGTTGGAATCATTTCGGCAATTACATTTGTGGTTTTATCACCAACTGTTTGGGTTGGCGTATTAGGCCATGAAAAAGCAATATTCCCATTTGATAATCCAGCTTTGTTTTCTATGCCACTCGCATTTTTGGTGAGTATCGTTGTTTCTTTAACCGATAAAAGTAAAAGAGCTGAGTTAGACAGACAGGGCTTTGAGTTACAGGTAGTACGTTCAGAGCTTGGTGCTCAACAAGGTTCATTTGAAAAAATGCCTTTGCATTAAATCTATTAAAGAACCCAAAAAGTAAGAAAGCAGGATTAAAAAATCATGCTTTCTTTATTAGATTTACGTTATTAGTACTGCTTTAAAGCTTTATTTCAAATGCTTTTGAAGTTCAGATCCAGCTTGTGATAACGCAGTTTTCACAGATGGTTCGTTGCTTAACGGATTTAAAAGACCATAGTCATGAATCAAACCGTTATAACGGGTTACAGTCACTGGAACACCAGCTTTATCTAAGTTACGGCCAAAAGCTTCACCCTCATCGCGTAATACATCTAATTCAGCTGTTTGAATTAATGTTGGTGGGAAGTCTTTTAACTGTTCGCTTGTAGCACGAAGTGGTGATGCCAAAATATTATTGCGATCATTGGCATTGGTTGTGTAGTTGTCCCAGAACCATTTCATCATGTTCTTAGTTAGGAAGTATCCTTTTTCATACTGATTGTAAGAAGCATCGTCAAAACCAGCATTGGTAACAGGCCACAACATTACGTTGTAACGCACTTTTGGACCACCAGATTGTTTAATCTGAAGGGCAACAGCAGCAACCATGTTGCCACCAACGCTATTACCTACTAAAGCTAAACGGCTACCATCAACACCAATTTCTTTACCATGTTTAGCGACCCATTTGGTTGCTTCATATGACTGATTAATTGCTACAGGGAAGTGAGCTTCTGGAGAAGGCGTATAGTTAACGTATACAGCTGCCGCGCCAGACTCACGAACTAAATCACGAATTAAACGTTCATGAGTAGCAAAGTCGCCTAACACCCAACCGCCACCATGAAAGAACATGAATACAGGAAGAACACCTTTAGCATTTTCTGGTTTAACAATTTTTAGTTGAATGCTTTGACCATTTATTTGAATTGTTTTCTCTGAAACTTGTGCTGGTGGAAGTTTTGCTCCTTTTTGTGCGCCGATTAAAACTTGACGAGCTTCGGTTGGAGTCATCAATTCCATTGGTTTGCCGTTACCCGAATTAAGTACGTTTAGGAATGCTTGTACACCCGCAGTAGGAGCAGGAGTATTGATAGCTTCAGCTGAAACAGCTGTAGTGAAAAGAGCAGATGTTAATAAAGCTGTTGCGATTTTCATGGTGAAAACTCACTTTAAGTTAGAAATTTTAAATACAACTTTGAGCCAAGGCTTTGTGTCCAATATGAAGTTGGTTCTATCGAAAGCTCAGTTCAATATTTATCTTGCGTATATAATACTTGCACGCAAGATACTTATGGTCAAGAATTATTTATAATAATTTTTAGATAATTTTAATTTTTGGTTTAAATATGAAAGAAAACAATATATTAGGTGAACAACTCTGTTTTTCGCTTTATTCAGTGGCGAATGCACTTACGCGCCAGTATCGTCCATTACTTAAAGATTTCGATTTAACTTACCCTCAGTTCATCGTTCTTTTAGCTTTGTACGAAGAGGATGATATTTCTTTAAAAGAACTCGGCGAAAAGACTTTATTTGACTCAGGTACCTTAACGCCATTGGTTCAAAAACTTGAAGCAAAAGAGTTTCTGAAGAGGGTATCAATCAAAGAAGATGAGCGAGTAAAAAAAGTAATATTGACGGACAAAGCTTTAGAGATAAAAGAAAAAGTGATTGATCTACCCAATCAGTTGCGATGTTCGATGCATATGAATGATGAGGAGCTGACTATGCTAAGAAAGCTTTCTTTGAAATTATTGGAAGATTTATAAAGTTTTCTTTAACTAAAAATAATTTTTATCTGCGAATTTTATCTGCGAATAATTTGAAGCTTTAAACTTTAAAAAAAAGAGGCATTTGACGGCCTCTTTTTTATATGAAAAATTAATGAATACAATTGTTTAAATGTATAAATAATAAAAGGTATTGACATTAAAGTTGGCTTTAAGCTTAAAGTAAAACCATACTGAATGAGGTCATTCCAATGAAAGTGTTCGAAAAATTAGTATTTCCAAATGGCTCATATGTTCCGAACCGTATTGCTAAAGCAGCAATGGAAGAAAACATGGCTGATTTAAACCATGCACCATCAGAAGAATTAATGCGTTTATATCAAGCTTGGGCAAATGGTGGCGTAGGTCTAATCATTACCGGAAATGTGATGGTAGACCGCCGAGCGATGACTGGACCGGGCGGCGTAGTGCTTGAAGATGAAAAGCATCTGGATACTTTTAAAAAATGGGCACAAATTGGTCGTTCAAAAGGTGCTCAGATTTGGCTTCAAATTAACCATCCGGGACGTCAAATGCAAGCGAACCTTGGTCAGCAGACTTGGGCGCCATCGGCTATTTCACTTGATCTTGGCAAAATGTCAAATCGCTTTAATACACCAATCGAAATGACTGAATCTATGATTGCAGAGGTGATTCAACGTTTTGCAAATACGGCGCGTTTAGGCGAAAAAGCAGGATTTACCGGCGTAGAAATTCATGCAGCGCATGGTTATTTACTAAGCCAGTTTCTTTCACCACTGAGCAATAAACGCCAAGATCAGTGGGGTGGTTCTTTAGAAAACCGCGCTCGCATTTTAATTGAGATTGTGGAAGCTGTTCGTAAAGTGGTTTCGCCTCAGTTTACAGTTGCAGTAAAACTAAATTCAGCCGATTTCCAACGTGGTGGGTTTAGCGCTGAAGATGCTCAACAAGTGGTTAAAATGCTAAATGAACATGCAGTCGATTTGGTTGAACTTTCAGGCGGTAGCTATGAAGCACCTGCGATGCAAGGTCAAGCACGTGATGGCCGAACACTTGCTCGTGAAGCTTACTTTTTAGAGTTTGCGCAAGAAATTCGTAAAGTTGCCAAAATGCCTGTTATGGTGACAGGTGGCATACGCCGTAAACAAGTGGCAGAGCAAGTGGTTGAAAGTGGTGTAGATATGGTCGGTATTGCCACAGCTTTAGCGATTGAACCTAATTTGCCAAATGCTTGGAAACAAGGCAAAAATGTTACACCTGAACTCAAGCCAATTACTTGGGAAAACAAAACACTTGCTTCACTTGCCAATATGGCTGTGGTGAAATTCCAATTACGTAATTTAAGCGCTGGTAAAAAAACAAAACCAAATGTTTCACCAGCTTGGGCTTTAATTTTGCAACAATCAGCGATGTCATGCCGTACCCGCCAATACAAGAAAGGCATGCGTGACTATACATTTGCTTCTTAATAAGTGAGTTGTGTTATGACAAATCCGAATGATTCAAACTGGATAATTTATGGAGCAAATGGCTACACGGGCGAGTTAATCGCTCGTGAAGCTGTACGCCAAGGTCTAAAACCAACTTTGGCTGGCCGTAACAAAGCCAAGGTTGAAACATTAGCTCAAGAGTTGGGACTCAACTATACAGCTTTTGGGCTTGATAACGTAGATGCGGTCAGTGAGCAACTGCAAGGCTTTAAACTGGTCATGCACTGTGCAGGGCCATTTTCAGCGACATCGAAACCCATGATGGAAGCATGTATTAAAGCAGGCGCTCACTATTTAGATATTACGGGTGAAATCGCTGTATTTGAATTGGCACAGTCACTTAACAGTCAAGCCGAAAAAGCCGATATTGTGCTTTGTCCGGGTGTTGGCTTCGATGTGATTCCGACAGATTGTGTCGCTGCTGCCCTCAAAGAAGCATTGCCAGATGCGACCCATTTAGCACTTGGTTTTGACTCTAGAACAGGGTTTTCACCGGGTACTGCTAAAACAAGTACAGAAGGCATGGCCGAAGGCGGAAAAATTCGTAAAAACGGAAAAATTACTACCGTTCCATTAGCACATTATGTTCGGACCATTGATTTTGGTGACGGTAAAAAAAGTGCCATGAGTGTTCCGTGGGGAGACGTATCTACAGCGTTCTATACAACTGGTATTCCAAACATAGAAGTATTTGTACCCGCATTTCCCAAAATGATTTTTGGCGCAAAAATGATGAACTATTTACGCCCAGTATTAAAAATTAATGCTGTGCAGAAGTTTATTAAGTCGCGTATTGAAAAAACGGTTGTGGGACCAAATGAAGAGCTTCGCTCGAAAGTACCTACCTATGTTTGGGGTGAGGCAAGAAATACGCGTGGGGAAATCAAAACTGCCCGTATCCAAACGGAAAATGCGTATAGCCTTACCGTAAATGGCTCACTGACTGTGGTGAATTATTTACTCAAAAATACCGTGAAAGGCGGTACATATACGCCAGCAAAACTGATGGGTTATAAATTAGTGACTGAGCTGCCAGGTTCTGGTCTGCTGGTCATTAATTAAAAGCCTTTATTAAAACAGCATGTTTATAGATAGTCCCGAATGAGTCATTCTTGTTCGGGTTATTTTTAAATATTTCAAGTAAATACAGCTTTATGTAGATAAAAAAACAGGAAACAAAACACTCCATAAGAAATAATACAAATTGAATATACTAAAAAGCGATAAATATTTTTCATAACAAAGGAATGAGAATAATGAGAAAACTCATACTATTTCTACATGCATCGCTAGACAGTTTTGTCGAAGGTCCAAATGGGGCAATGGACATAGGCTGGATTGCTTACGATGCCGATTTAGCAAATCATGCCAAAGAAATTTTGAGCACTGCCGATACGGTGATTTGGGGACGTGCGACTTACCAGATGATGCATAATTACTGGCCAACCATGCTTTCAAATCCAGAAGCTTCAGAACATGAACGCAACCATGCTGAATGGATTGAAAAGACAGAAAAAATCGTTTTTTCAACTACTTTAGATACAGTTGAATGGAATAATTCTAGGCTTGTGAAAGGCCATGTCGAAGAAGAAATTAATAAGCTGAAACAGCAAGCTGGGAAGGATATGGTGATTTTAGGGAGTCCAAGGTTCGCACACTATTTGATGCAACTGGGTCTAATTGATGAATATAAGATTACAGTTTCGCCCGTTTTAATTGGTAGTGGTTTGCCACTGTTTCAAGGCATTCAGCAAAAGACCAATCTTAAACTCATTGAAAATAAAACTTTTGCTTCTGGCGCGATAGGTCTTCACTATCAAAAGATAAGCTGATTTTTTTCTATAATATTTGTATGAAAAAGACGAATTACAGCGCTGGTCTGTAATTCGTCTTTTTTCAAGCAATATCCTTAAAGTTTAAAACTACGCTGTGTTTACTTTGTCGAAATAGAGGGTCATGAGCCGTTCTGCATTTTGCTCGCACGTAATTTCATCGGGTTTGTCATTAATGGCATGAATCATGGTACGTAAGTTTTGCTTACTGACTTTTAGCTTTTGTTCTAAAAGTTCTATTTCTTGAATTTTGGTTTCAATCGTTTGAATAAGTGCGTCATGGTTCCAAACAGCAACTTTCGATGGCAAAAAACCTTTAATTTCTGCTAAAGAAAATCCAACTTGCTGGGCTTGCTGAATGAGAGAAAGTTGCTTCAAATCGTTATCGGTATATTCACGATAGCCATTCGATTTTCTTTTTGCTTTAGGCAAGAGTTTGATTTGTTCGTAATAACGAATTGTAGGGGTACTTACACCACTTAGTTTAGATAACTCGCTAATATTCATAGCCACATACTCTCTTGACATTCAAGCTAACTTTAGACTTATAGTAGCATAAAAGCAAGGTTCATAACTTTACCAAGCACACACTTTCAGTAACAACTTTCTATGCTTTGATAGACGAAAGAATAGAATTATAAATATGAGAAATGAGGTGAGAAAATGTCTAAACGCATATTACACGTCGTGACCAATGTTTCACGCTATAAGGATGTAGATCAACAAACAGGGCTGTGGTTAGGCGAACTCACCCATGCCTATGACGAATTTGAAAAGCAAGGTTACATACAAGATATTGTCAGTCCAAATGGTGGCAAAACCCCGATTGAACCTAAATCGCTTGCACCGTTAGTTGCTGATAAATCTGTTAAAGACCGAGAAAAAGATCAAGCTTTTATTACGCTGTTAGCAAATACCTTTAAGCCCTCAGATATCAATTGGCAAGACTATGACGTGATTTACTACACAGGCGGTCACGGGGTGATGTGGGATTTTTTAGATAACCCTGAACTTCAAGAAATTACCAAAAACATTTATGAAAAAGGCGGCATTGTTTCAAGTGTTTGTCATGGCTATTGCGGCTTGCTTAATGTACGGCTTTCAAATGGTGAGCGACTGATAAAAGGTAAGAAGTTAACAGGCTTTGCTTGGAGTGAAGAGGTTTTGGCTGGGGTAGCAAAAAAAGTGCCGTACAATGCCGAAGAGTTAGCGAAAGAATACGGCGCTCATTATGAAAAAGCTTTTATTCCTTTTGCACCATATGTCGTTCAAGACGGCAAGTTAATTACAGGTCAAAACCCTTTTTCAGCTAGAAAGACGGCTTTAGCAATAGTAGAAGAGCTGGAAAAGTTGTAATTGTTAATCAATCAAATATAAATCAGAAAAGCAAAACCAGTGACGGTTTTGCTTTTCGACTGTTTAAATAAAGTGATTGGGTCTTGCAAGGCTAACTTTAAGGAACAATCACAAAATCAGGGTTAGCTATTGCAAAAACTGCTTCGCGGTCTGCGGCTGGTGGATAAATCCAGACGGTATTAATTTCTTGTTTAATTTTTTTAGCTTCATCACGCACAAATTGAACCTGACGATCCCAACCTTCGCTATAAAGTGCACCCCAAGGACCTAAGTCAACACACGTCACATACTTCGGTTGACTGTATGGATGAAGTGGTAAATCAACTAGTTCTGCCGCAGCATTGTAACCTGCTACACGACCTAGGCTCATGGCATGCTGACATGACATCACGTTAAAGTTACCTAAATCATCAGTTGGAACTTTTACCGTATCGCCCGTGACAAAAATATTTTTTGCTTCAGGTGCATGCAAATAAGCATCACCTAAAATACGTCCTAGATTATCTTTTTCACCAGTAACTTGAGAGGTGAGTGGGTTGGCTCGCATGCCGGCAGTCCAAATCACGGTTTCTGTTTCAATTCTTTCGCCATTAGAAAGCGTTACCCCTGATGCATCTAGTGCTGTAACTCGTAGTCCAGCTTTACCTTCCACAACAAGCTCGCTAAGAGCTTCTCGAATAACGGTAGCAGCTTGGTCACCCATCGCCGCGCCAATTTCTGTTGAGGAATCAACTAAAACTACACGGACATCAGTTTCACCTAAAATGCTACGCAGACGTTCAGGCATTTCAGTAACGGTTTCTAACCCAGTAAGACCACCACCTGCAACGACCACCGTATTACGCGCTGCATTTGCAGGTTTAATGGCTAAGTTTTTAAGATGTTGGTCTAGTTTTTCAGCATCTTCTAGTGTGCTTACGCTAAAGCCATATTCGGTAAGACCCGTTATAGGCGGCATAAACGTAGTACTTCCGGTTGCCAGAATAAAACGGTCATAGCTTAAGGATTGTTTGTTGCCATCGGTGGTTGAAACCTCAATTGCCTGTTGGTCGACATCAACTTTATTTACCCAACCTGCCAGAAATTTAACCCCAACCACACTTAATAACTCTGAAATATCAGGGTTCATGTTTTCAAGCACAGCTTCATAAAGGCGAGGACGAATACCAACATTCGGGCTAGGGGAAACCATCAACACTTCAATATTTTGTTCTTGCGACGCTAAGTGAATTGCTCTTTGTGCAGCAAGTGCCGCCCATAAACCAGCAAAGCCAGAACCTGCAATAATAATACGCTTACTCATTTGATTATCCTTTTGATCGATTTTTCGGACAACACATTCCAACTCATCACTAAATTTAGGGTGAGCGAATCCTTTCTCTGATTGTCCGAAAAATCTGAGAAGGCGTTTAAAACGATTAGGGGAGTTTTACATTAGGGCATGAAGCCCTATAAGCTTATTTAGTCTGGTGTATCCCGTGAGATTTTACTTTTCCGCATTTTTGCTGTTCTTCCTTTGATGCGTTCATTGATCCAGCCATTTACATCACTAAAAAATACGTCGGGTGCATAACGGCCAAAACGGTCAGCAATATCACCAAGTGTATGAGCACCTAAAGCGTCTCGCATGGCTTTTTCGGCCTGTAGCATGACGGCATGGACTGCACACACACCGCTGGTTGCCCAGTCTGGTGGAGCATGATTAAAGACCGCGCATTTACCGCGAACTTCTTGGCATTCAAAGAGCGGTTTTTCACCCTCAATTGCATTCACGATATCCAAAAAACTGATTTCATGAGCGGATCGAGCGAGTAAATACCCACCACGAACACCTTCTTGAGCAATAACGAGACCTGCTTTTTCAAGTTTAGGAAAAATCTTGGCCATAAAACTTGGAGAGACTCCTTGTAATTCAGCAAGATCCTTACTACTCAAAGGTTTGTCTTCATTGTTCACAAGAAAAAGAAGACAGTGAATCGCGTACTCGACGCTACTAGTGATATAAGCCATTTAATTTCATAATTGATCAATTACAAACACAGACTAATGTAGTCTGTGTTTTAAGTCAATAATAAAACTAAGACAAAGTTAGTCCTAGTTTTAAATAAACGCAGTCAAAGTTTTGGTTATAAATATATCTATTTGAATAATTTAAATTTTATTAAATAATAAATTTTTAATAATTTATTTAGTTCTCTTGAGGGTAAAAATGTCTAATAGATGTTTAATGAGGTGGTTCACAACTTGTAAGTAAGATAGAGAAAGGGGATAGACATTTATCATTTATTTATAGAGTCTTTTAAATTATATTTATGTAGATTGTTTCAATTAAAATATTGAATAGCTTTATCTGAATAAAAATATTTTTTATATAGCATGATGAATGAATAAGAGAGTTGTTTTGAAAACTGAATTTACTATTAGATGTATTTATGCACTTTGCCTTATCGGTGCAGGGTTCAACCATTTACAAACAGTTCTAATGCACGGTTTGTTTTGGGACTATAACAATGCACCACTATTTACCTGTATTTATTGGACATCTTTAACGTTTATTGATCCACTTGCAGCAATTCTTCTATTTTATAGACCTCGTATCGGCTTAATTCTAACTTTTCTTATTATATTTAGTGATGTTATTCACAACACTTGGATTACATTAAAAGTGGGCCGAGACTTGCTCAACTATATGTATATTTCCCAATTTTTATTTCTGGTTTTTGTTTTGTGCACAATTAAGTTTCCTTGGAAGGCACATAAGACAAGTTAAAATTTTAAGATTGGAGAGCAAAAGCATTCTTTTACTCTCCAAATAATTTCTTCAAACTTACGAACGCCACCAATAATTTTCGACATTTGGGTTATTTAGATCTAAAACTTCACCCATTTGCGGTGTGCTAATCGCTAACGCATTTTCTTTAGCTAAACCGACAATACGTTCAAACGGGTCATCCCAAGCATGAAGCGCCAAATCAAAAGTACCGTTGTGTACAGGTAACAAATGACGACCTTTTAAATCGATATGTGCTTGCAAAGTTTGCTCTGGTTGCATGTGAACATCAGGCCATTCAGGGTCATAAGCACCAGTTTCTAACATGGTCAAATCAAACGGACCATAACGATGTCCAATCTCTTTAAATCCATCGAAATAGCCCGTATCACCGCTGAAAAAAACACGTAAGTCATTATCAATAATTACCCACGAAGCCCAAAGCGTAGAATTACTATCGCCCATACCACGGCCTGAAAAATGATGAGCAGGGGTAGCCACCAATTTTAGTCCATCCACATGAGTAGTATCCCACCAGTCGAGTTGTTGAACTTTTTCTGCTGGAATTCCCCATTTAATGAGTGTGTCACCGACACCAAGCGGTGTTAAGAAATGCTCAACTTTATCGTTAAGTTGCATAACTGCATGGTAGTCGAGATGATCATAGTGGTTATGCGACAAAATCACGCCTTTAATGGGTGGTAAGTCCGCAATGCTAATCGGTGGCTGGTGGAAACGTTTTGGTCCAAGCCATTGAAAAGGTGATGCACGCTCTGAAAAAACTGGGTCAGTTAACCAAAATTCATTTTGCAGTTTTAACAAGATCGTTGAGTGGCCCAGACGGAATAGAGAGCGGTCGGGTGCACTCAACAGTTGTTCTTTTGACAAGCTTAAAACAGGAATTTCTCTGTTTGGAACGGTGTCTTTTGGTTTGTTAAATAGAAACTTCCACATAAGCTGGAGCGTTTTACCAAAAGAAGGCTTGTGTTGATTTGGACGCGTATTTCTAAATTTGCCATTGTGCTGCTGTGATGGCATTAAGGGAGAAGGTAAGTCTGTTGTGTTTGAAGTAGTCATCTTGTTTTTCCTTATTGGAACAAACCTATATGTGCAAATAAGAACTTGGGCTAAGTGCTTATTTTGATTTATTTAAATGAGTATTTGCTCACTCATTAATTGGTTTAAAAATAAGGATGCTCGTGCATCCTTAACTTTTATCTAAATTGAAACTGCATGCCAAAACGCTTCAAAACCAGATTTACGATAACGCTCGGTTTGAGAAGGGTCTTGCGCAATGAAATTAAGTGTAACTTCTGCAAGCGCACCTAAAATTGAAGCGATAAATAACGGTGGATAATCTCTTAATTTGCCATCGTTAATACGTTCTTGAATGTTTTGGGTGAGGTCACAAAAGGTTTGCATGCCAATTTGTTTGCTTTGCTCAGTAATTTGTTCCGAAGTCGAAAGCTGTGCCATGACTTTACGTTTAAGAGGAGCTTCTAAACTCCAGTTCAAATAGCTTTGCCAAATATGTGACATTTGTGTTTGTAGGTCAGAATTGGCAGGGTAACCAAGCATCATGACCTGACGTAGTTCAGCCTTTAGTGAAAGATATAACTGGTTCAGCAGTTCTTCTTTATTGCTAAAATAGGTAAATAAAGTACCTTCTGCTACACCAGCGACTTTTGCAATTTTTGAGGTAGACGCACGTTCGCCAAGCTCTGCTAATGTTTCAATAGCAGCACTTAAAATTGCATTACGTTTATCTTCACTGCGTGGACGAGCCATATATAAATACATTAATTGAGTGATTACTCAATCATACATAAAAATAGCAAGACAGCAAGATATATTTTGTTAGATCCACATTATTGATTCGTTCTAAATGTAATGGGTGTTTGGCCAGTCCATTTCTTAAAAGCTCGTGTGAAATTTGTAGGTTGTATATAGCCCAGATAAAGCGCAATTTCTTGTATATCCATATCACTATGAATTAACAAATGCTCAGCTTCTTTTTGTTGAGCTTCTTCAAGCAGTTGCAGATATGAAGAACCGACTTGGCTCAAATGGCGCCTTAACGTTCGACTAGACATGTTTAAGCGTGTCGCAATTTCATCAAATGAGGGATAACCCACCTGTGGTTTTAAGTTTAGTTCAGCCTTTACTGTTAGGCATATATCTTTAATTTGCTCTGAAAAACGGATTTGTTCAGCTTCACACTGCGCTAGAGCTTGTTTAAAAGCGATCGGATCTGCCATTTTAATGGGCAAATCTAGAAGCTTTTTGGTATATCGAATTTGATTGGTCGCTTGGTTAAAGCGAATAAGTGGTAATAAGTGTTGATAGGCTTTGTGATAGGTAGGTTCAGGCCAATCTACCCATAACTCGATTTCAGCAAAATCATGTGCTATTAAGAATTGGCCAGTTTGAATCACACCAATCATTAAACATTCATAAAAAAATCGTCTAAGTGTTGCAGCTTGTTCGGGTTGATTGCTGACAATTGGGTGAGTTTCATTAATTTCAATAATAGAAAACTCATTATTTTCAAGCAAAGCAATACGATAATCTTTTAATCGCATGTTAAAGAATTGCGTTGAAACCTCAATGGCTTGCCGCAGGTTTGGACTGCTCATAAGGGCGTATCCCATCGGGCCATGGGCAGTTAAACGCAGTTTTAATCCATATTCGTATCCCAAACCCGAATCTTTCGACAATAACAAGCTTTCCCACGCCAGCTTGGACCACTGCACAGGGGTAATTCGCGCATCTAGTTGATCTAAAAGGTTTAAGGGAATTTTACTTTTCTTCAAAATTTCAAGTGCAGAAAATCCTTTGTCGACCATGATTTCTAATAACAAATGCGCATAAGAAATAGGAATGCTGGCTTTGGAAAGCCCATAAGGATCTTTCATATTGTTTTTTGTTATGGCCGAAAATGATTATCAGTATGTCTGATCCACATCTCACGCTCAAGTTAAAAGTTCGGAATAATCAATTTATTGTATTTTGAGCATCAATTATGAGTTTACCTATTCCACAAGCTTCATCGCGAATTGTGATTACTGGCGCTTCATCGGGCATTGGTGAACAGCTAGCAAAACAGTTTGCTGTACGGGGCTATTCTTTAGTTTTAGTGGCTCGCCGTGTAGAAAAATTAGAGGCACTTGCTGAAAAATTAAAAGCCGAATATCAAATATCCGTAGATTTATATCCATGTGATTTGGGTGATCGGGCGGCGCGAGCTAAATTTCGTGATTATTTAGAAAATATTGAAGTAGCTATTCTTTGTAATAACGCTGGATTTGCGACTTTTGGTTGCCTACAAGACTTAGATGCAAACAGAGAGCGCGAAGAAGTTGAAGTTAATTCGGTGGCAATTCATGACCTGACTTTAACTGTGTTGCCGCAAATGATTAAAAGAAAAGCTGGGGCAATACTCATAGTGGGGTCAACTTCTGGTCACCAGCCAACTCCAGCAAATGCAACTTATGCAGCAACCAAGGCATTTGCCAATTCTTTTGCCGAGTCATTACATAGTGAACTTAAAGGGACAGGGGTTAGCTGTACGCTACTGGCTCCGGGACCAACCAAAACTGGTTTTAATGAAGTTGCAGGCATTACAAAAATTGATGGTGTTGGTGGTGGTCTTGTTTGGGTAACAGCAGAACGCGTCGCCAAAGAAGCCATTCAGGGAATGGAGCGGAATTGTCGAATTGTGATTCCGGGGTTTGTGGCACAGGCTCAAACCTTTGGAGGGCGTTACACACCACGCATTATTTTGCTGCCCATTCTTAAACAAGTATTTTCGAGATTAAGCCCATGAAACAGTTGATTAAGGATTTACGTGTGCCTATGGGTTTGGCCAATCTTGGCAATAAGCTTTATCACAATGCTCAATATTTGACTGCTGTCGTTGAAGTTGATGAAAAAGCAATGGCGCGCTGGTTACCGTCTGGAATGACACTGGTTAAACCTGCCAGAGCCGATCTCTTCTGTGCGTATTTCCCAGAAAATGTCTATACGGGCGCTTACCATGAAGCGGGTCTATTTGTTCATATTAAAGTTGGCAATAAAACTGGAATCTTTTGTCCTTGGATGATTTTGGACGATGACCGCGCCATGATTATTGGCCGTGAATTACTTGGCTACCCTAAAAAGATGGGTGAAATTAGCTGGGAAAATGATGGCAAACGTATTTTAAGCAAAGCTTCACGCCGAGGTACAACACTTATTGAAATGGAAGCCAAGCTGGGTGAAGTCATTCATGATGCACCTCCAATTTTAGGTTTACCGCATCGAAATATTACGGGTGGTTTAGGAATTGGTTTGCCACGTGAAGTTCGATTTACCCCGAAAGAGCACCCAGTTGAAGTGCGTCAGGTTGAAATGAACTTACGCTTTACAGGCACAGCAAACGATCCTTTACATGATATGGGGTTGGGCGAAGTTATAGAGGCCCGATTACATCGCGTTGATTTATCTGGAGGGTTAATTCCACCGATTCAAATACCTCGTTTACGCACGCCATTATTTTTATTACGTCAGTTTAATCCACGCGTTTTATAACTGGAGAATAAACATGAATGCAGTTTTTCAGTCAAAGCCAGCCCAAGATTTTTCTAAAATTTCAGCATCAATTGACATTACAGTACGTCAATTAGATTTGTCTTTTCCAGATGAAATACCAGAGTTTTGGTTTAAAGATAATCCTTTGCTGACCATGTTATTTACGGCTTTATCGAGTGCTTTTCCAGATGGTGAACGGCAGTTTATTTATAGCGTGCGTAATTATCAGGACAAAATTAGAGATCCTATTTTGCTTAAACAAGTCCGAGCTTTTATTGGTCAAGAAGCCCATCATGGCAAAGAGCACGACGTGCTTAATGCAGTCATGCTTAAAAAAGGCTATCCAGTTGAACGCATTTATAAGCGTTTTAAAAAGATGAACCGTATGTTGCAACAACGGTTTTCTTTAGAACACCAGTTGGCTTGCACAGTATGTATGGAGCATTTAACAGCAATTTTAGCGGACTATTTTATTAGCATCGCGCCTGAAGACTTAGAGTTGTTTGATGTTCATTTGCGAAAAATTTGGGCTTGGCATGCCATTGAGGAAACAGAGCATAAAGCTGTGGCGTTTGATGTCTATCAATCTTTAGTGAATAGACCTTATTTCTTACGGTTGGTGATGTTAGAAACCACGCTTTCTTTTCTCATAATTACCAGCAGAGGAACAAAAGAGCTTTTAAAGGCTTCGGGCAAAAATAAAGATTTTAAAAGTCTATATGTGGGTTTGAAATATTTGTTTGGAAGCCAAGGTGTGATCCGAAAAGTTAGCAGCAGTTACTTAGATTTTTATTCTAAAGAATTTCACCCTTGGCAACACGATAACCGTGAGCAAATGATGAAATTAAAAGACTTATATCTCAATGAATGATTTTCAAATTTAGGAAGAAACAAAATGACAAAACCTACTCCAAAGCCCACATTAGCAAGCCCTTTAACTTTAGCCTGTGGCATTACCATTCCAAACCGAATTGCCAAATCTGCCATGAGTGAACAACTTGCCGATCGATATGGTTCAGCTACAACTGATTTACAACAGTTATATGCAGTTTGGGCCAGAGGTGGAGCAGGGTTATTAATTACCGGCAATGTCATGATTGACAGTCGTGCTTTTGTGGAACCAAGAAATGTGGTTTTAGAGTCAGCAGAATTTCTGCAAGCAAATAAGTTATGGGCTCAGGCTGCTAAGGCCAACGGCAGCAAAATTATTATGCAGATTAACCACCCTGGTCGTGTTGCAGTTTTACCACTTTTGAAAAAGCCAATAGGCCCTTCAGCAGTTGGGCTTGATTTACCTGCCATGAATATTATTCGCATACCACGTGCGATGACCGAACCAGAAATATATGAGCAGATCAATCGATTTGCTCAAACTGCGAGGCTGGCTATTGAAGCTGGTTTTGATGGGGTACAAGTGCATGCAGCACATGGCTATTTACTCTCACAATTTTTATCGCCTTTGGCCAATGTTCGGACAGATAAGTGGGGCGGAAGTCCTGAAAACCGATGCCGTATGTTGATTGAAACAGTTCAGGCTGTACGAACTGCAATAGGAAAAGACAAAATATTAAGTGTAAAACTCAACTCTGCCGATTTTCAAAAAGGTGGATTAAGTTTTGATGAATCGATTGATATTGCTTTAGCACTCGAAAAAGAGGGAATCGATTTACTCGAAATTTCGGGTGGAAATTATGAGTCTCCGGCGCAGCTCGGATATACGCCAGAACGACAGCTAGAGCGCGATGCTTATTTTATAAATTATGCAGAAAGTTTAAGACAAAAAAGTAAATTATCGCTCATGTTAACTGGTGGGTTACGTAAAGCCAATTTTATGAATCAGATTGTGGCGGATGGAGTGGTTGACCTTGTAGGAATGGCTCGTCCATTTGCAACACAACCAGATTTGGCAAAACAACTCTTGGCTGGAAAATCGATAATAGAACCCGCTCGTGTGCCTTCAATTGGCTATAAACCTGTAGATGCTTATTTACAACTGGCATGGCACGCTGCCCAATTCCGCCGTATTAGCCGTGGGCAACAACCTAAAGCAATAAAAGGATTAATTAGAACATTTGTTGCTTTTGGCCCACGTATGGGCTTTAACATTTTGACCCAAGATTAATGATATGCGATTTTGAAATATAAGGAGTTTTATCATGATTAGCTTAATTAAAGAAAATTATGTCATTGTACCGAGGCGGCCTATATTTGATTTTACTGAGACCCCACGACATTGGATTTATGATGACCCAATGGTTTCACAAATCTTAAATTCAATTAACCCGATTACACCTGCACCAGAGCGTTGGTTTTGTCAGACGTTTAGAGATGCATTGCCTTATATTAAAGATGAAAAACTGAAAGAGGCAGCTATAGCTTTTATTAAACAAGAAGGTGCTCATAGTTATGGACACACTCTCGGAACTCGGCATATAGAGGCCTTGGGGATTGATTTAAGTCGTTATACCCAGATGATGAATTGGATATTTAATGACATGATTGGCCCAAAACCACTAGGTTATGAATTGAAGAATCCACGCTTAAAATCAGTGTGGTTAACAACTCGTTTAGCAATGGTAGCCGCGGCTGAACATCTGACAGGAGTGTTAGGGCACTGGGTTCTCAATGCAGAGGGATTACAACAAGCCCCTGTAGATGTAGAAATGTTACGTCTATTGCAATGGCATGGAGCTGAAGAGGTAGAGCACCGTGAAGTAGCTGATGCAATGTTTAGATACTTTAGTGACAGTAATATACTTCGAGCAGGTGCTGCAATATTTACATTTCCACTGTTTATTGTTTTGGCTTATATTGCGGTTGAAAACTTAGTAAGACAAGACACTCAATTACCGCATCGGTTTCGTTTCAAAGATTATTTTCGAGCAGCTCGACAAGATCGCGTACCTAAGATTGATAATATAATATTTGCATGTTTGCGATACTTTAACTCCAACCACAGCCCTTTAAATGAAGGGTCAACTGAGCAAGCATTGGCATTTTTAAATAATGGTAATTACCAATAGGCCATTTAAATGACTGTATTATCCTTGTGAATCAGTTTTGAAACTATCTTATAAACTATTCATAAGCTGCAATATTTGACTTTTGCACCATAGGATTTGGTGTTCATGGGACTTTTGCTGATCCCAATATAAATTCATTTGATATCCAACTATATCAATCGGTAGCGGATGTATCTTAATTTGAGGGTAAGAATCTTTAAAATAAGCAATTTGACATTGAGGAATCGTGAGTAAATGGTCCATTTGTGTAATTAATTGGATTGCTGTTTCATATTGTTGGCAGCGAAAACTAATTGTTCTTTTGATACCTTGTTTAGATAAGAAAAAATCTTCAAAAACACGACCTGTGGGACGAGAAGACACTGTAATGTGCTTAGAGTCTAAATAAATTTCTTTGGTTAGATTTGTTGTGGATAATAATGGATGCTGCTTACGACTTATCACAACAAACTGATCTTTAGTAAGGCATTCATAACCAATGCTCTCTTCAACCGAATGTTGAACATCAATCGCAAAATCAATTTTCCCCGTAGAAAGCTCATGTCTTAAGTTTTTACGATCAATACGTACGCTATTTAACTGTAAATTAGGATTAAATTGAGTTAAGTGTTGAATAATAGAGGGTAAAAAAATTCCTTCATACTCATCATTCATAGCAATTGTGAGATGCTTTAAATCTCGTGCCGGCACAAAGTCATGTGTGCTCTGAATTGCTTGATGCATAAGTTGTAATGACTGTTCAATTTTAGGCCATAAACGTTTGGCTAAAGGTGATGGAACAACGCCGTGACCATCTCGAATAAATAATGGGTCATTAAAATGATCGCGTAAACGAGCTAATGCATGGCTAACAGCAGGTTGACTTAGAAAAAGTTGTTCACTGGCCCGTGTTAGATTTTTTTCTTTATAAATTGCCACAAATACACGAAATAAATTGAGATCCATGCGAGCAAGAGAGGCAATATTATTATTCATTTCATTCATAGTTTGTTATTCAAACAATTCATTTTATTCATTGTAACAAGTTAGATATGGTCAGGAAATAGCGTAAGAAATAGAGTGATTAAAACCGTGAATTTTGAATGTAGCGCTTGTGGTAACAACATTTAGAAAGCGTTGATTACAACTAATTTTTATAAAACCTAGGTACATAAGGAAATGATATGGCAACACATTTATTTGATTTGACTGGAAAAATAGCTTTAGTTACAGGTGCAAGTCGTGGCATTGGCGAGGAAATTGCCAAACTTTTAGCTGAACAAGGTGCACATGTAATTGTCTCTAGTCGGAAAGTTGAAGATTGCCAACGTGTTGCTAATGAAATTATTGCAGCAAATGGAAAGGCGGAGGCTTTTGCTTGCCATGTGGGTAAGTTAGAAGATATTACAGAAATTTTTGAATATATCCGTAAGGAACATGGACGTTTAGATATTTTAGTCAACAATGCGGCTGCCAATCCCTATTTTGGTCATATTCTTGATACGGATATTGCTGCATATAACAAAACGGTTGAAGTAAATATTCGTGGATATTTCTTCATGTCTATTGAAGCGGGCAAATTAATGAAAGAACAGGGCAGCGGTGCAATTGTTAATACGGCATCTGTAAATGCTCTACAGCCAGGAGACCAACAAGGAATATATTCTATTACCAAAGCTGCTGTGGTGAATATGACTAAAGCATTTGCAAAGGAATGTGGGCCGTTGGGTATTCGAGTGAATGCTTTATTGCCGGGTCTTACCAAGACCAAATTTGCTTCGGCACTATTTGAAAATGAAGATATTTATAAAAGCTGGATGGACACAATTCCATTACGCCGTCACGCAGAACCACGTGAAATGGCTGGAACTGTACTTTATTTAGTGTCAGATGCTGCGAGTTACACCAATGGTGAATGTATTGTGGTTGATGGCGGTTTAACTATTTAGGGAGAAATAGCAATGTACGAACATTATTCAGGTCAAGTGGTCTTAATCACAGGTGCGGCGAGTGGATTTGGTGCATTGCTGGCAGAGCAACTGGCAAAGTATGGTGCAAAATTAGTGTTGGGTGACTTGAATATTGAAGGGTTAAATACTGTAGTTGAACCGCTACGCCAAGCAGGAGTAGAGGTGGTTGCGCAAGTGTGTGATGTCAGCTGTGAAGCAGATGTACAGGCTTTGGTGCAAAGTGCAGTTACTCAGTTTGGTAGAGTCGATGTCGGGATCAATAATGCAGGTATGAGTCCGCCTATGAAAAGCTTTATTGATACCGATGAAGCAGATCTGGATTTGAGTTTTGCCGTCAATGCCAAGGGTGTGTTCTTTGGAATGAAGCATCAAATTCGTCAGATGTTGCAACAAGGTGGTGGCATTATTCTGAATGTTGCTTCTGTTGCAGGTTTAGGCGCGGCTCCCAAATTGGCTGCCTATGCTGCGGCAAAGCATGCTGTGGTGGGATTAACCAAAACAGCAGCGATTGAATATGCAAATAAAGGCATTCGAGTTAATGCAATTTGTCCATTTTATACAACCACCCCGATGGTGGTCGACAGTGAACTTAAAGAGAAACAAGACTTTTTAGCGCAGGCCTCGCCAATGAAGCGTCTTGGCCATCCAAGCGAAGTGGTGGCAATGATGCTGATGATGTGTGCCAAAGAAAACTCATATCTCACAGGTCAAGCCATTGCAATTGATGGCGGCGTGACAGCTTATTAAAACATTCATTAAATACATCTTATTCATTTATTTAGGAAAAAATCATGACAATTAATTTAAGCAATCGAGTGGCTATTGTTACAGGTGCAGGCGCAGGTCTAGGACGGGAACATGCATTGTTACTGGCTCGTTTGGGTGCAAAAGTGGTCGTGAATGATCTTGGTAGCGATGTAAACGGAAAAGGTGGCTCAACCATGGCGGCCCAAAAAGTCGTGGATGAAATTATTGCAGCTGGTGGCGAGGCGATGGCAAATGGTGCTTCAGTCACGGATATTGAACAAGTACAACAGATGGTAGATGAAACCATTGCCCGTTGGGGACGTGTAGATATTTTAATTAATAACGCTGGAATTCTTCGAGATAAAACTTTTAGCAAAATGTCACTAGACGACTTCCGTACCGTGATTGATGTCCACTTAATGGGGGCAGTAAATTGCACTAAAGCGGTATGGGATATCATGCGCGAGCAAAAATATGGCCGTATTGTTATGACGACTTCATCCTCTGGTCTATATGGCAATTTTGGGCAGTCCAACTACAGCGCTGCAAAAATGGCATTGGTTGGACTCATGCAGACACTGGCTTTAGAAGGTGAAAAATCTAATGTTCGGGTGAACTGTCTAGCCCCAACAGCTGCAACTCGTATGCTTGAAGGGTTATTACCCGAAGAAGCCCTTAAAGCTCTTGCTCCAAGTGCGGTCAGTCCTGCAATCGCGACTTTGGTTAGCGAAGATGCGCCTACCCGTATGATTCTTTGTGCAGGTGCAGGTAGTTTTGAAGCTGCCCACATTACTCTTACGCAAGGAATTTATTTAGGTACGGATGAACAAGTTCCGCATGTTTTAGCACAACGTTTAGCTGATGTTTCAGACCGAACAGATGAGTTTGTGCCTGTCAGAGGAGGCGCTCAGGGTGAGCTTGAGCTGAAAAAAGCTTCATTAATGGCAGGAGAATAATTTTGACAAAAAATACATTAAGCATCGACCAGCTTGTTGAGTTGCAAGGCCAAGCATTAGGTAGCTCGCAATGGATGACCATTGATCAAAGCATGATTAATACCTTTGCGGATGTCACGCAAGATCATCAATTTATTCATGTGGATGAAGAAGCTGCTCGTCAGACACCTTTTGGTGGCACCATTGCCCATGGTTTTTTAACACTTTCTTTACTTTCAGCGATGGCGGCTCAGGTCTTACCAACTGTACAGGGGCAGAAATCTGGCGTGAATTATGGCATCAATAATTTGCGTTTTATTAGTCCTGTACATAGCGGTAAGCGGGTGCGTGGAAATTTTCACTTAAAAAATGTTTCCCAAAAAAATAAGGGAAGTTATCAGTTGATTATGGAAGTCACGATTGAAATCGAAGATCAGGCAAAACCGGCACTTGTGACAGAGTGGCTTACACTTGTAAATGTATAGGAATATCCCATGAGCAATGAATTAATTCTCTCTCGCCGTGATGTCGATTTTTTGCTATTTGATTGGCTAAAAGTCGAAGAACTCAGCCAACGCAATTCTTTTGCAGGACAGGACCGTTTTGAATACACGTCTGTTTTAAACGTTTACGAGGCTTTGGCAACCGATTTATTTGCTCCTCATAATAAAAAAAATGACAGTAACGAACCTGTTTTTGATGGTGAGCGTGTAACTGTCAATCCTGAAGTCGGGGTGGCGCTAAAGGCCTTTGCTGATGCAGGTTTGATGAGTGCAGCGTTTCCGTCAGATTGGAATGGGATGAACTTACCCAATACCATTGAGCGTGCAGGTATGGCATATCTTCTCGGTGCCAATTCAGGAACAGCGGGCTACGCCTTTTTAACCATTGGTAATGCAAATTTATTAATGGCTCATGGTGAACCTGAAAAAGTTAAACCCTATGTCAACGCCATGATGGAAGGCAAATGCTTCGGAACGATGTGTTTATCTGAACCACAAGCAGGTTCAAGTCTGGCTGATATTCGTACACGTGCGATTAAAACAAAAGATGGTCGTTATCGTTTGTTTGGAAACAAAATGTGGATTTCAGGCGGCGAGCACGATATCTCTGACAATATTGTTCATTTGGTTTTGGCAAAAATTCCAGATGAAAATGGACAATTACCAGCAGGTGTGCAGGGCATTTCTCTGTTTACCGTACCGCGAAAATTACTCAATAAAAATGGACAGCCAAGTGAACGTAATGATGTGGTATTAGCTGGAATTAACCACAAAATGGGCTATCGGGGAACAGTGAATTGTGTGCTGAATTTTGGGGAAGGTCGTTTCACACCCGAAGGAGAAGCAGGCGCAATTGGTGAACTAGTCGGCGAAGCTGGTAAAGGGCTGGCCTATATGTTCCATATGATGAATGAAGCCCGAATTTCGGTTGGACTTGGGGCAGCAGCATTGGGATATACAGGTTATCTTCATGCTTTAGATTATGCAAAAACTCGAGTACAAGGGCGCTCTCGTAGTGAACGCAATCCAAGTTCTCCACAAATCCCGCTCATTCAACATGCAGATGTACGCCGTATGCTCTTGGCGCAAAAAGCATATGTCTCAGGCGCATTAGCACTGTGCCTATATGCAGCCCGATTAACCGATGATATCCACTCACTTGAAGATGCCGAGCAACGCAATCAAGCCCATCAATTACTTGATCTATTAACACCAGTGGTGAAAAGCTGGTCTTCTGAATGGGGGCTTGTGGCAAATGATTTAGCCATTCAAGTTCATGGCGGCTACGGTTATACCCGTGAATATAATGTTGAACAGTTTTATCGTGATAATCGACTTAACCCGATTCATGAAGGAACATTTGGCATTCAGGCACTCGATTTATTAGGACGAAAAACCCGTCTTAATCAGGGGCTGTCGATGAAGTTATTACATGAAGAAATCATGAATACGATTACACAAGCCAAAGCAGAGCCTTCTTTAAAAGATCATGCAGATCAATTAGACCAAAAGTGGCAACTCATCCGAAATGTAACGGAGAAATTGCATGCATTAACCGATGTAGAACTTCAACTGGCAAATGCCGCCAATTATCTGGAAGCTTTTGGGCATCTTGTGGTGGGGTGGTTATGGCTTGATCAAGCGGTAGTCATTCATAAACTCATGCCAAACTCAACAGACCCTGATTTTCTGCATGGGAAGCTTGCAGCGTGTGATTATTTCTTTGGCTGGGAAATGCCGAAAATTATGAGTTGGTTAGCGGTACTTGATCCGGTAGAGACGACTCCACTCAATATGTCAGAAGAATGGTTCTAATAAGAACCATTCCTTAACCGCGCCATTGAAAGGAAAGGAGAACAACCTGATTTTATAGAAAATGCCTAATAAGAATCACTATGTAAAACAAACATCAGGCGTTCAGTAAAGAGCGCCCTAATAAGTAAAAATAAAAATCTAGGACGGATTAAAAGATGAAAAAGAAAACATTAGTCATAGTCATGGCTTCATTTTGTACGAGCCCACTCTATGCAGCAGCATTTGATCGAACAGGACAATCAATTTCTGCATTTCTACAACCTGGTAATTATTTTGAGGCAAGTTTATCTGTTTCAGACACTTCGTTAGAAGGACAAGAAGCGGGTACAAACCCAACGCGTAATAGTATTTCTGATATTGCAAACTCTGATTATCGTCCCAGTGCAGCTTTAAAATTACAGTTAGTACCTCAGTTTTCATTTGGTTTTCTTTACGATCAGCCATTTACGTCCGACTCTGAATATTATGGAAATAACAGCTTTGTTGCTAAGCCGAGTGATACGGTTTTAGTACCAGGCATTGATTCAGCAACACTTGCCCAAAAGACCGGTGGAGAAGTCGTAACAGGGAACACCAAATCGAATTTTGTTATGCAAAATTTTAGTCTGATTTTTGGTTATCAACCGGATAAAAACTGGAATTTTTATGCAGGTCCTGTTTATCAGACATTTAAAAGTAACGTCAATTTAAGAGGTCAAGTTTTCAGTTTATATAATGGCTATGACTTTAATGCCAAAGAAGTTGGAGATTGGGGATGGCTGGCAGGATTTGGTTATCAAATTCCCGAAAAAGCCATTAAAGCCTCATTGACCTATCGTTCAGAAATTATGCATGAAGTGACTGCCAATGAAAATGCACCACTGGTTGATATGTTAAGTACACAGCAAGGCCGTGATTTTCTTGATCAGCATTTGGCGTATATGGTTTCTATAGGACAACTCACTGAATCGCGGAGGGAGGCACTCAATCGTATTGTTGCGGGCTTACCCGAAGCAGGAACATCAGGCTCAACTAAGTTTAGAGCGCCAGAGTCAGTGAATTTGGAATTTCAGACCGGATTACGCAAAGGTACTTTATTGTTCGGTAACGTACGTTGGGTTCACTGGAATGATTTTGAGTTTAAACCGTATCGTTTTGGCGAAATCTCAGAAGTTGTTGGGGTCCTATCAACGCCAAGTCGTCCAAATGGTTTTAATCTGGTTCGTTATTATGATGATCAATGGTCTGCCAATCTTGGGATTGGACAACGCCTAAGCGATAAATGGTCGGGTTCAGTTTCTGTAGGTTGGGACTCGGGAGCAGGTGAGCGCGTGTCCACAGGTGGGCCAGCTAAAGGTTATTACAGTGTTGGTCTTGGTGCGCAATATAGTCCAACTTCAAAATACTTTATTTCAGGTGGAATGAAGTATCTATGGCTTGGTGATGCCAAAGGTCAGCTTGGTGCTCAGGCAGGCAGTGAATATTATGTGGGTGAATATAAAAATAACTATTCAATCGGTTACGGTTTGAAAATTGGTTATAAATTTTAATTCAGCTCTTTGATGGATCGCTTAGTTATATAGACGGTTATTTCTGCACGAGAGTAAGCAAATTAAGAGATTAAAGAAAATATAAAAAGTGGAGTAGGAACAGTTCCATTTCTCCCTCTCATAAAAGGACAATAAGATGACAAAACAGATCTGGTTAGACGAATATAAGCAATGGAATATAGAAAGTACGATTACATTGCCGAATGAACAAACTTCACTTCTCGATTTTTGGGACAACAGTTTTAATAAGTTCCAGCAAAGAAAGGCTTTTATATTTGCAGATCAATCTTTTTCTTATGCTGAAATCGATTTATATAGTCGACAAGTAGCAACTTTCTTGCAAAGTTTAGGGCTAGAAAAAGGGACACGTATTGCTGTAATGATGCCCAATATTATTCAATACCCAATTATTTCACTTGCCGTCATTCGTGCAGGTTACATTCTAGTCAATATTAATCCACTCTATACAGCCCGTGAGTTAAAGCATCAATTAAATGATGCTGGCGCAAAAGTCTTATTTATATTAGAACAGTTTTTACCTGTTTATGACGCTGTCAAAGAACAAGTGTCGGTTGAGCATATTATTACTACGACCATGACTGAAATGTTAGTCGAGCAACCTACTGAATTAGACACCTTAGATTCTAAAAAATACACTTTTAAGCAAATCTTATTGAAGACAAATGCTCAAGACTATATACGTCCTAAGCTTATTCTTGAGGACACTGCACTTTTACAATATACCGGCGGAACAACAGGCGTATCGAAGGGCGCAGAATTAACCCATAAAAATATTGTCGCCAACTTATTACAAAATAATGTGGTTTTTAAAAGCTATTTTGGTGACCGAGATGCTTTTGAAGATGAAATAGCGATCTGTGCTTTACCGCTTTATCATATTTTTGGTTTTACTGTCTGTTTATTGCACAGTGCAATGAATAAAGGTTATGCCACTGTTTTGGTTCCAAATCCGCGTGATTTAGATGCTCTCGTACATTGTTTTGAAAAATATCGTCCTACGGTTTTTCCTGCTGTAAATACATTATTTAATGCGCTGCTTAATCATGAAGGCTTTAATAAATTGGACCACAGCCGTTTAGAAATTACCACAGGCGGCGGTATGGCAATTTTGAAATCCACTGCCGATGGATGGGAAAAACTGACAAGACGTATTATCCGTGAAGGGTATGGCTTATCAGAAACGTCGCCTGTTGCTACCTTTAACCCGCCAATCTCTAATACTTTTAGTGGCACAATTGGTATTCCTGTACCCAGCACGGATATTGCAATTTTGGATGATGAAGGTCATCAATTAGCACCCGGTGAAACTGGAGAAATTGCAATTCGTGGCCCGCAGGTCATGAAAGGTTACTGGAATTTGCCTGAAGAAACGAAAGCAGTTATGACTGCTGACGGTTTCTTTAGAACGGGTGATATTGGCTTCATGAATGAAAAAGGCTATACCAAAATTATTGACCGTAAAAAAGACATGATTTTAGTTTCAGGCTTTAATGTTTTTCCGAACGAAATTGAAGAAGTTTTAGCCCAACATCCAAAAATTTTAGAAGTCGCCGTGGTTGGCATTGCAGATGAAAAATCGGGTGAGGTGCCTAAAGCCTTTATTGTCAAAAAAGATGACTCTTTATCGGTTGAAGAAATCCAGACCTATGCAAAAGAAAACCTGACTGGCTACAAACAACCACGTCATATCCAATTTATCAATGAATTACCCAAGTCGAATGTGGGTAAAATTTTAAGAAAAGCACTCAAGGTTTAATAAGAACTTTTTATTAAAAACATAAGTATATGGAACTAGAAGCTCCATAAATAAATGAAAAAAGGAATGAGATTATGGGTTCAGGATTAATTACCGTATTTTTACCAATTGCACTCGCAATTATTATGGCTGGTTTGGGTCTGGAGTTGACCATAAATGACTTCAAGCGCGTACGACAACACCCAAAAGCCGTCTTTATCGCATTATTTTGCCAACTGGTTATTTTAGTCAGTATTGCTTTTATTATTTGTAAGGTTCTTGCTTTACCACCCATGCTTGCTGTTGGATTAATGCTCCTTTCTGCGTCACCGGGCGGGCCAACTGCTAATTTATTTAGTTATCTCTATAAAGGGGATATCGCTTTAAATATTACTTTAACGGCTATAAATTCGGTTATCGCTGCCTTTACACTTCCATTAATTGTGAATTTTGCAATACAACACTTTATGGAAAATGGACAAAATGTAGGTTTGCAATTCTCTAAAATCATACAAGTTTTTCTCATTATTTTGGTACCCGTTGGGATCGGGATGTTAGTCCGTCATTTTGCGCCGCATACGGCTGAAAAGCTCAATAAACCTGTGCGTATCTTTGCTATCGTTTTTCTCGTATCGATTATCATATTAGCTATTGCACGAGATTATCAAAATCTGATGACGTATATTGGGCAAATTGGATTAGCAACTTTGCTGTTTTGCGTATGTAGTTTAATGGTTGGCTATTTTGTTCCACGATTATTGGGTGTAAATAGCTTTCAGGCAAAAGCTTGCGCGTTTGAAATTGGGATTCATAACAGTACCTTAGCCATGACCATTGCTTTTACAGTAATGGCAAGCAGTATGGCCGCTATGCCAGCAGCAGTTTACTCATTATTTATGTACATTGTTGCGGCAATCTTTGGCACATTGTTAAATCGTCTAGAAAAGCAAGAGATCGCACAAATATCCACTAAAACGTACTCAAAGAATCTTCAGTAATAGGTGGCAACTACCACCAGATGTTTATAGTTTGAATTAAAAGAGGAGGCCTATACCTCCTTTTTTAGTCTCAAAATTTAAAATATTTATGGCCGAGTAAGTGCAATCACAATAAAAAAGAAAGCTTTAGAGTGCTGTTATAAAAGCAAATTGTTAAGCCAATATTTAAGGTTTTCCTTAATCCTGCCAATAAGGTGTTTCACCGTAGACTTCAGCAAAATAATCAATCACTACCCGAATATTTAAAGGTGGATGACGCACATTAGGGTAAATTGCTGCGATGTGCTGTGGTTGAGGTTTAATAGATGCTTCATATTGAGGTAAAAGTTTTATTAATTTACCTTGCTTTAAAGCCTCACCAATGAGCCAGTCAGGAAATAAAACAATTCCCATACCATTGAGTGCAGCCGTCATTAAGCTCTCAGCATTATTTGAAGCAAGTAAAGGCACAATTGGATAATGTACCCATTCCTCATTTGGCTTTCTAATTAACCAACGGTTAGGTCCTTCAAACCCTTTATAGACTAAACATTTATGGTCATTGAGTACCTTGGGATGATCAAGCGCACCGTGTTTAGCAATGTAAGCAGGAGAGGCCGCCAAGTGATATTTTTGTGTGCCAAAAATACGCGCATGAAACGATGAATCTGTGAGGGTTCCGATGCGAAATATTAAATCAGTACTGTCCCGAAGAGGGTCTATAAATTCGTCTGTCTGAATCAGTTCTATTAAAAGTCTTGGATAACGTTCTGATAAACCTGCTAACCACGGCGCAATATGTCTTTGACCAAAAAATACGGGCGCATTAATCCTGACCAGCCCAGAGGGCTCTACAGTTTTATCCTGCAATGCTTTTTGAGCTTCATCAAATTGCTCTGTAATTCTTTTGGCATATTCAAAAAACAATTTACCTGATTCGGTCGGTGTGATTGCTCGTGTATTTCGATAAAAAAGTTGCTGCCCCAACGCATCTTCTAACTGTTGAATAGTGCGAGAAATCATTGATGCCGAAACATCTTCTTTTCTCGCCACAACAGAGAAGTTTTGAGCTTTATATACACTGATAAAAAAGCGAAGGGTACGAATATCAATCGAATTTAACAAATTCATCTGTGCAATTTCTGCAAAAGTGATTCATAGATTATGCTGTTTTTCTGCTGAATTGGCTACTCTATGATTCGTTGCCTAAATACCATGAGGCAATGTTCATGCAAATTCTATTACTGTTTCTCACCATTTTAGGTGGGATGGGGCTATCCGTAGAAGCTGGTCTTTTAGGGCCATTAGGTACACAAGTTGGAGAATTGTGGGCCACTTTTAGTATTTTTGGAGTAGGGGCCGCACTTACTTTTTTACTTATGCTGTTTTTTAGCCCTCGTAACAGTCCCTCATTTTTTACTCTTCCCTCATGGCAATTATTGGGTGGGGTAATTGGCCCGATCTACGTCATTATTCTCACCATCACAGCGCCGATTATTGGTATTGCCATGACCATGATTGGGATTTTGGCTGGTCAAGTTTTTAAAAGCCTGATTATTGATCATTATGGGTTACTCGGAACCCCACATAGAAAAGTAGATCGAAAACGTGTGCTTGCGCTGGTTTTTATTGTGGTTGCGCTTTCGTTAGTCGCAAAAGCATAAGGGGGAAATATGACTATATTTATGATTTTATTGGCAGTCATCGGCGGTGCTTTACTTAGTGTACAAGCGGCAATTAATGGCCAGCTTGGCAGTAAAGTTGGCGTATTCCGTAGTGCATTTTTAACGTTTTCGGTAGGCGCTTTAATTACCGCATTACTGATTTTTTATTTTGAACCAAAGCAAACTTTAACCCTATTAGATGTACCTAAATGGCAATTACTGGGTGCAATGTGTGGCGTTCCCTATATTGTGATTATGGTTTTAGCAGTACAAAGAATCGGGGCGGCTGTTGCAACTGTTGCAGTTATTTTTGGGCAACTTCTCATGAGTATGTTAATTGATAATTTTGGTTGGTTTGGCAATGAAATTCTGCCTTTTTCAACTTATAGATTGGGCGCACTCATGTGTTTAGCGGTTGCACTTTATTTTATCTATTCAAGTAGTAAAACGACTCAAGTTGAACCTAACAGCTAACATGTTTATAAAACAGGAGGGTTTATTAAGTTAATATTTAAGGATATTATTAATTGTGTAATTAAATGAAAAACAATAATTAATTAAATAATTTCTAGCCAATTTCACATTGACACCTTAATTTTTGAAGATTACCATTTGCGGGCTGGCCTACATTGCCAGTCGGTTTTGACGGACCGTTATTTCAACCACATCAGGATTATTTCTTCTGAGGAAGAGTCTTGTGTGCACACCTCGTTCCCTCCCGTAGCGGTAGGACGGGAGTGGGACACTTTCGAGTGTGCTGGAGTTGAAACCAGTCCGTCAACCCGCTTCCGTTCTGCCACCATAATTTATAATGTTTCGGCAGAACTCCCAAAAGAAGGAGTTGGCCCATGCACATTCATAAATTATTGGCAGTCACTGTCAAAATCTATCTCGACACAACTTAAATCACTTTAAAGCAGTTTGATGAGCTATAGGCTTTTCAGGCTTTAATTTGTCACGACTAAAACTTAGCAACAATAAAACTTGAGATGTGCCATGCACAGTCTTTACGGCTTTGCTGTGCCTTTTTTTCTCCCAGAGAAGGCACAGGCTTTTTAATCTCTTTTAGAAACAACAAGAATTTATAACGGTAAAACTATGCCAACTTTAGAAACATCTTCCAAAAAATTACAGGTTATTCATACTGCAATAGAGCTGTTTAACATTCATGGATTTCACAATACGGGTGTGGACTTAATTGCCAAAGAATCCAAAATTCCTAAAGCCACTTTTTACAACTACTTTCATTCAAAAGAGCGGCTTGTTGAAAGGTGCGTCTCTTTCCAAAAAAGCCGATTGAAAGAAGAAGTGCTAGAAATTATTTACTCAAGCCGTTACCGAACCTCAAGCGATAAACTCAAAGCAATTATTGTTTTACATGTCAATTTTAATAGTCTGTACTATCTATTGCTTAAAGCTATTTTTGAAATTAAACAGATTTACTCTCAGGCCTACCAAATGGCAATTGAGTATAGAAAATGGCTGCTTCGAGAACTTTTTGATCTGGTTTTTAGTTTAGAGAACAGCACACTAAAACCCGATGCCAATATGGTTTTAAATCTTATTGATGGTTTGATGTTTCAGATTTTAAGCTCAAACAGTTTGGATGAAAGGGATGTGGTGGTGGAGAGGTTTTTTTGGGGGGGATAGTTTAGCAGGGATCAGTTAAAACTAATAAAATATTTCTTAAAGGTTTTAGTAATTTTTCTAAAACTTTTAAAATATTAGCCTAAAACTTGCCCTTAAAATACTTAAATGTTTTTAGAATAATATGCAAAATATGGAATAATAGTTTTAAGTTTTATCAGTAAGTGCTGACTGATATTTAAGTAAAAGCTTTTAATTTTTTATAAGTAAGTACTTACTTACGTACTTGAGTAAAGTTATATGTCTGAATCAAACGATACGTATCGTATGACTCCTGAGCAATTGCGACAAGCTGGAAGTTTATTGTATGGCCAGAGTTGGCAGACTGACTTTGCACGAGCGTTAGATATTGATCCGAGAAGAGTTAGACAGTGGTTGGCAGGGGATAGACCAATTCCATTAAACTTATGGGAAGATGTCGTCAAACTACTACAAGAAAATAGTAAGGATACTGCTGCTTTAGCTCATGAATTAAAAAGAAATTGCTTATTATTTGAAAAATCCCACTCTGGATAAAATAAAAATTGTCTTGACTTGTTCCTAAATAGAGGTACATTTTGTTTGGTGAAAAGTAAAACTCCTCAATTAAATAGGAGTTATATCAACAAGGTGATCTATGAATATCTCAACAATTATTAACGATAAAAAGATATTAATTATTAATTATCAATCTATTAATGTTTTAACAACTGAAATGTTAGCTGAATTATATCGAATAGAGAAAGAAACTATTCGTCGAAACTTTTTAGAGAAGAGTCCAGGCTTTGTTGAGGGAACACATTATCTTAAAGTTGAAGGTGATGATCTACAAAAATTTAAAATAAGTAATAAAGAACTAGATTTAATATGTGACTCTTCTACTAGATTAATTCTGTGGACTAAAAGAGGTGCTACACGTCACGCTCAAATTTTAGATACTGACGAGATATGGAATACCCATGATATAGTTTCAGAAAAATATTTTGATAACAATGAAACCATAAATACTGGCCCACACTATTTACTAACAATAGAAGGTGCTAAAGCTGCACTAGATTTCACGCGTAATTTTGCTGCTCAGGTCTTCACTGGATCAATTAGTATGGTATTTACTGTTAGAACTTATGAAACTGGTAATTGGCCATTAGGCATACTAAGTATATTAGTTTGGAGTATATTCCTATATATTGTAATTGCGAATTTCGCTAATTTCCTTTCTCCTATTTTAAAAAATCTTCAAGACCAATTAGCTTCTATTGATGGTTATGTAACCAAAAAAGAAAGTAAAAATATGAAGTTCCGAAAATGGGGGAATACATTGTTTAAAAATATATGGCTTGTAGCTAGGCATAAACCTAAGATTTTCTTTGAATTACTTATAATATTTATAATTCTTGAAATACCACCTAGTATCGTTTTATTTGCATCTGGATATTCAGCTGGAAAAATATATGATTTTTTTCTTTTAAAATGAGAATTTAAATATTCTTCAATACCGGGACCGGGTAAATGCTAACGTTGTGTTATAGTGCTCGAAGTCTAAGGGAATTGCATAATTAGCGTTAGAGAAAGCTCTCAGAAAAGTAGACTTTTTTCTTACAAAATGCTTAAAATATATACAGAAACCTTGCTAAAACGAGTTGGAACGCTACAAATGCGAATGATACTTTAAGTTTCACTCTTCCCAATAAGTGAGGTGAGCAATGAAATTGTTAGCTTTGTTCAGTATGGGAGTTGCAGCGAGTTATTGTTATAAAACTATAAAAAATAGCGAGCAAGCTCTTCTGAAACCAACTTTTGATGAAATAGTAAAAAACTTTGTATTAGCAGAATTTAACGCCTAATACATACCGTTAAATTTAATTAAATAAAAAGCTCATCGGAAGGTGGGCTTTTTATTTATAGTTATATTTATTGAGTTTGAAGTTAATCGGTATTTATAATTGCACCAAATTTTTAAATATAAATGGCAAATGACAACTACAGTAAGACTTAATCACACATCATCTTCTGGAACTAAAGGAGATGGACGTGATCAGAAAGAAAAATTTATAGATTATTGTGAATATAAGTATTTTCTACCTGATAGCCAGAAATGGGGAGTTTCAGTGAAAACTGAATTGACTCAAGCAGAAATAATAGAAAAGCAAAAATGCAATGACGCTATCAATAATCCTTTTACATCAGAATATTATCTTTTACTTTGCCTCGTAATTATTACGATTATATTTTTTACTTTTTGGAATATGAAAGGTTATCTTTCTATAAAAAGGAGAGAGCAAGAGACAGGAATTAAAGCGAATATATCATTTGAAATGAAAATCATATCTTTAGTTTCATTCTTACTTACTTTCATTGTCGCGGGAGTGTTGTACGTTCTCTATTTTCTATATCTTAATTATAAGTATCAGTACTAAAGTATCTAAACTAATAGAACATGTTTCGCTATAGAAAATCCCTCTAAATATTGATTATTAGTGGGATTTTTAATTTATATATTAGACAACTATTTAGGTTCTTCTTAAAAAAAACAATAATCCAAAACAAAATATAAATACAATATACCAAGTGTCTCTTACAAGTTGATAGTCGCCAATACTTTGTAATATTTCAAATATAGGTCCACATGCAAATATTGATACCATTACATATCCTGCAAGTGTAATGCCCCAGTCATCAAGACCAAGTTTACGTTCTGGTTTTTCACCAGTTGTTCTTCGTTTAATCCATTTTAAGAATGACTTATAGTAAAAATATAAAGCTCCCATCCCCACAATCATTAGTATAAGTGTGTCTAGGGGACCACTATAAGAAGAGCTTCCCATTCTTGGGCTCATATGTATTGCAGCTAATCCATGTAGTGATGTAGACAATAATATTAATAATGCACTTAATTTTTTTATCATAGTAAATATAACCTAACTAAGCAGGGATTTTTATTTACATATACTTTTTAAATAATAAATGATCAAGAGTTAAAGGGTCAGGTTTTTTGGAAAGAATAAAAGTTAGAATAAATATATAAAGCAGATCATGAATATAAAAAAACCAACTTGTCCAAGTTATTAAATCTAGTCCTGATGGAATTGTATAGATCCCTACTGTGATAAATGCAATAAAACAAATAAAGATCAAGATCAAACAAGAAAGTTGAGTAAAAAGCCCGATAGTAAGCAGTATTCCTAGGGCAAACTCACAAAGAGATACGAATACAGCCATGAATTCGGGAAATGGTATTCCCGCATGAATTATGGTATCCAACATAATTTGTTGATTCTTTTCTACAAAGAGCTTGTTATAGCCAGTCGTTAAAAAGAATAGCCCAATCGATATTCTTATTAGAGTTAGAGAGAAATTGTTAAATTTTGAGGAGTAGAGAGGATTTTGAAAGAATATTCGTAACATAACTAGATTAGTAGGAAGAAATGAAAATAAGAATTTTAAATATGGATTAACCATTCAAGCTTTAGCAAGTTTTGTGATGTATGAAATTTGTCTTTCAACTTTTTATGTAGAGAACAAGTAGCTGATTTTATTTTGGAAATTAATATACGCATTACAATGCGGTAAGCCTTATTCTATATGGGTTATGAGCAAGGCTTACCTTTATAATTTATGATATATTCGTTTCAAACAGATAATTAATATTTTTAAAAATATGAAAATATATATTTTTTTAGGTTTCATGATGAGCGTGCTTTCAGCTTGTTCAAATAATGTATTAAACGCAGAAGCTTCTAAACCAGCTCAAGGACAGCATCAAGAGATAAAAGCTCAGCTTCCAGTACTTAGCATAAGTAAAGAATGGGATCCGTCGTTTGATTGCGACCCAGTTAAAGCTAAGAATCTCATAGGTAAAACTGACTTAGCAGAAAAACAGATTCTATCGATGACTAATGCGAGAGTTTATCGAAGTGCTTACGTTGGGGAGCCAGTTACAGAAGAATTACGTCCAGACCGTGTTACCATAGTACTTGATCCAAAAACAAAAAAAATAGTTGCTAGTATGTGTGGCTAACTTAGAAAATAAACAAAAAATAACGGTTCATAATATTTTGTTTTATAAATTGAAATTTTATAATTTTTTCTTAAAAATTTTATATTTAATTGAGGAAGTGTTAAAGCAAATATTAAAGATGTGTGGCTCATTATTAAATTTTAGTTAGTTTTTATATAAAGAATATATCGTTATATTTAAGTCTTATTTTGTCCAGAAGGGAAATATGAGAACGATATTAGCACTAACAATTTTCTTTTTATCATCTTGTACATTTGCTATGCCAAATGAAGGCACTGAGCAGGATATCCGCAGTTATTCTTTATTGCATGGCGTTAGCACAGCAGAAGCAAATAAAGCATTATTTTTAGAAGCTAACCGAGACTCAGCACTCGATGCTATTGAAAAAGAATTTACAGGACGTATAAGTGGTATTTATGTGGAAAACTCGCCTACATATAAAATTGTGGTCAGAGTTAAGGGTTATGGCCAGAATGAAAAGCGAAATATAGTAGTAGGAAATGCAATTTCTAAAGGTGATTTGCCTATTGATATTCAATACGGAGCTAAAGAAACTAGAGAAGCAGCTAAAGAACAATTAGATAAAGCTACTAAATTAGCCAACAAGTATTTTTCTAAAGTTCAAACTGTTGGTTATGATGAAAAAAGCGGAATTATTTATGTACATGTAAATGGTAAACAAACAACTGAGAATCAAAGAAAAATAGATCAGTTCAAAGCTGCTTGGAACAACCCGAACCTACCATTAGAAATTCATTTAGTTAATTGGTCTATTAAACCACTATAGTTTGTATAATTAAATTTTCTAAATATTTATACAATAACTAAAGTTGATATAGCTGGTGAGAAGGCTGATGGAGTAGTTAAAATTGAGATGAGAAAAGATCAAAAACAGCTTAAATACCTCTATACAATTAAAATTACGGATGAAAGTCCTCATGGTTTTCGCATAAGAATAGGAAAACATTGATTCATCTTAATTTAAAAATTAAAGAATCATACTTAGCCTGTTATAGGCAAAGCAGTGTAGTGGATTGTTTGGGAATTCAAGGAGGAACTTATCATTTTGTGATAAACATCTGAAAGAATTAAGCTTTATATGGTTGGGTAAAGAAAAACCGAAGGTCACTTGAGAGATTAAATTAAAATATAAGAAATATGGTAAAGTTAAAAACCTAATTCAATACATTTAAAATTGATATCAAGATATTGTAGGAAAAACATGGTTAAAATTAAACCTCACCCAGCAACAAGCGGAAATGCATCGGCTGATCGCCTTTTAACTTTGTTAACTGCTTTTAGAATAGGTGATAAATCTTTAACCCTAGCAGAACTCGCTGAACGAACAGAATTAAATAAAGCAACCATCATGCGCTTAATCGTTTCGCTAGAAGATTTTGGTTTTGTTAACCGTCTTTCAGATGGCAGATATACGCTTGCCAGCGAAGTCATGCGTTTAAATACAATTTATCAAGATGCTTTAGATCTAGAAAGACATGTTGTGCCTTGTTTACAGCAACTTGTAGATGAAATTGGCGAAACAGCTTCTTTTTACGTTAAACATGGAGCATATCGTCTTTGCCAATATCGAATAAACTCTACCCATCGATTACGTGTTCATATTCAGCCGGGCGAAGTTCGGCCAATGGATGGGGCTGCGGGTGCTCAAGCATTACGGTCCACACACGAACAAGTTTTATCAAGAACTGATCCTTTTTATTCAACTGGCGTAACAGAACCCCACGCAGCTTCAATGGCATTGCCTGTGTTTGATGCTCAAAATGATGTGGTTGGCGCATTGGTCGTTTCGGGGCCATCAAGTCGTTTTACTTCGGAAATTGCAAAATCTGTTGGGGATTTTTTCTTCAAAATTGCGGATGACTTGACCAAAAGTTTGGGTGGTAAGAGTATTCGTAATTAATTTTAATATTTTAATTATAAAAAAAAAGGGGCTAATGATTTAGCCCCTTTCTTATTTATGCTATTTACGAAGTACTTTGTGGTTGGTTAAACAAAACGGCTTTCTTTCTAGACATAATGAAAACCATAATAGCCGACACGAGGTTTAATGCTGCAAGTGGAAGTAAGGCTATAGCATGGCTTCCTGTTGCATCATGGATTGCGCCATAGATATTCACCATCATGCCGCCACCAATCAGGTTAGCACATGCACCAATTGCTGCTAGTCCTGCCGCCGTTGTAGTCGGTGACATCCATGAGGATGCTAAAGCCCAGAATGGACCTTTCGCAGAATAAGCACCAATTAAAACGATACTGAGTAAAAAGATTGTGCCAATAAGTGAAGACGTTAACAAAGCAATTAATAAACCGATTGAGATCATTAATAGAGCGATTGCTGTATGCCAAAGGCGTTCATTTTTACGATCTGAGCTACGACCCCAAAGAATCATGGCAATAGAAGCGATACCATAAGGAATTGCATTCACTAAACCAATTTCTAGATTACTCAAACCAAATGATTTAATTAATTGTGGTGCCCAAACACTCATTGTACTGCCGGCAGCAGAAGCACCAGAATAAATAATGATCATAGCCCAAATATATTTATTCTTTAAAAGCTGCCATAGTGAAATATGACCAATCGGGGTTTTTTGTTGGCGTTCAAATTGTAGTCTTTCAACTAACCAAGCTTTTTGTTCGTTATTGAGCCATTTTGCCTGTTCTGGTCGATCTGTGAGTACAAATAGGCAGGCAATACCCAATAAAATGGCAGGAATACCTTCTAAAATAAATAGCCAATGCCATCCACGCATGCCCATCCAGCCATCTAGAGATAACAGCAATCCAGATAATGGTGAACCTAGAAAGTTTGCACCTGGGATCGCCACCATAAATATTGCAATCATTCTTGCTCTATAGTTTGCAGGCAACCAATAAGTTAGATATAAAATCACGCCCGGGAAAAAACCAGCTTCGGCAGCACCCAATAGAAAACGCATAATATATAACGATGTGGAGCTTTCAACGAATGCAGTTGCGGAAGAAATTACCCCCCATGTCACCATAATTCGAGCAATCCATACTTTTGCTCCAAATTTTTGCATGGCGAGATTGCTGGGTACTTCAAATAAAAAATATGCAAAGAAAAATAAGCTACTGGCAAAACCAAAAGCAGTAGCTGTTAATCCAAGATCTTCATTCATTTGTAATGAAGCCATACCAATATTGCCACGATCAATAATAGCGATGACATAACAAATTGTTAAAAAAGGCAGTAATCGCCACGCTACCTTGCGCATCGTTTCACGTTCTATCGCACTTACTTGAGAATATTCTGTAGACATAAAAAAATCCTTTTTTATATTCAATATTTTAATTGTTCTTGCATCTAAAAGCTTAGAAACAATTGATTTCCATGATTAGCTATTGAGTAACTTCCAGTTAGCGATAGCTCGTGGATTTAATAATTGACCATCCCAAATACTCACAATCTGTTCGAGTGCTAAGAGACCGACGCGATTACGTGAATCTGTTGTGTTTGCTCCTATGTGAGGAGTAACAACTAGATTAGGCAATTCCCATAATGGATTATCTTTTTCAGGTGGCTCTGAAGAAAAAGTATCTAAACCAGCACCAGCAATTTTATTATTTTTAAGTGCTTCAACTAATGCAGCCTGATCAATTAATTCACCACGTGCTGTATTAATTAAGATGCTTGAGCGTTTCATCTTTTCGAATTGGGCGTGAGAAAATAAGTGTCTATTCTCTGCTGTCAGTGGACAATGTAGGCTAATAATGTCGCTGGTTTCTAAGAGTTTTTCAAAGTCATGCTCTTGTTCTACATAATCAAGCTCTGGCAGATTTTGTAAAAACGGATCGTATACTTTTACTTTCATGTTTAAGGGAGCGACTAACTTCATGAGTATGCTACCGATTGCCCCTAAACCAATTAAACCCAGCGTTTTTCCATATAACTCCACGCCATTTGCACTTGCTTTGTCCCAATGACCTTCTCGAATACGTTGGTCTAACCACGTGACTTGTCGAGCAACATTAAACATGAGTGCAAAAGCGTGTTCGGCAACAGATTGTGCATTTGCGCCTACGGCAATAGTGACAGGAATTTTTCTTTCAGCAGCAGCCTGAGTGTCGATTGTGTCAAAGCCAACACCATGTTTTGCAATCACTTTTAAGTTATCAGAAGCAAAAATCATATCTCTAGAAAGTTTGCCTGTTCGAACAATGATTGCATCAGGTTGTTCATCATGGATGAGTTTTTCCATTTCATCTTTTGCCATGTACGGTTCAGTTGGAATCAACTGAATATCATGGGATTGAGCATACAGTAACGCATCTGAAGTTAATGTTGGCCCCGTGATAAGAACTTTACGTTTCATTTTGACTTGCACTCCATTTAAGTATTTTGAGCAAAATACGTCCTTAATAATCCATATTATTAAAACGTCATTTCAAAAAAATAGTCAATAGTAAAAATTAAATTTAAAAATTGAGTAAATTTTAATTAAAATAAATTTAAAAATGAAATGACATTTCAAAAAAATACTGTCATATTAATTTGCACAAGAAAACTGATGTAAGGGAAAAGTTATGGCAATTGGTTTTAGAGTGCTAAAAAACGACAGAAAAGTTGAGCAAAAATGGATTGAGCAATATCGAGATCTACCAGTCGCTAATGTCAGTGACTCAATGAATCGAATGACTTCAGGCGGGGCTCAATTAAGACCAATGCATAAAAAGGGATATCTTTGTGGACCTGCCATTACAGTTAAGGCGCGTCCGGGTGACAACTTGATGTTGCACTACGCAATTGATATTGCTGAAGCGGGAGATGTCATTGTGGTTGATGCGGGTGGCGATCTAACCAATGCATTAATTGGAGAGATGATGGTTGCTTATGCCATTAAGAAAGGTATAGCCGGCATTGTTATTAATGGTGCTATTCGTGATTCAGTTGTAATTGGAGAGGGAGATTTTCCACTTTTTGCGGCAGGAGTTTCACATCGAGGGCCTTATAAAGATGGACCGGGGGAAATTAATGTCCCTATCGCAATCAATGGAATGGTAATTGAACCGGGAGACTTGATTTTAGGTGATGAAGATGGACTTTTAAGCGTGCCGTATGCGGAAGTAGAAGAAGTTTATCTGAAGGCAAGTGCCAAACATGCCGCTGAACAAAAGCAATTAGATCAAATCGCCGTAGGTGAAAATGACCGTAGCTGGGTGATCAACAGCTTAAAACAAAAAGGATGTGAATTACCCGAATAAGGTCATTCAAAAATATTCGAGCAGGAACGGAACTAGCGAAGTCAATGTTTGAGCTTCGTTAGCCTCTCAAAAATTAACTCAATAATTATTAGGTCGCTAATTGAAAAATAGGAAATTTCAATTTGGTCTAGATAATTTCGTCTAAAGGAAAAGGACATGAAATATAAAGGGATTATTTATTTATCGTTATTAATGAGTATTTCATTGCAGCAAGCCAAGGCTGAAAGCGAAGATAACTCAGCGCTAAATGAAAAAATAAGTAAATTACAAGCACAAATAGATTATTTGATGGAGCAGCAAAATTTAAATAAAAATAATGGATTAAACAAAGTACCTGATTTGATTCAAAACAAAACATTAAACACCGAAACGCCCGTTACGGTTGACCAAACTAAAATTAAATTTTATGGAAATATACGGGTTGATGCCGCATATGATTTTGAAGGTTCAACACGTTCAATTGCGAATAAAACAGGGTCAATACCATTAGACAATTCAAACTCAACAAGTAATTCATTGAATGTTTCTGCCGCGACTTCACGTGTAGGGGTGGATATCGTTAAGCCCACCTCGAAAGGAGATTTGGTTGGAAAGTTAGAAGCTGATTTCATGGGAAGTGGCGGAGATAACGGTAATGGTTCGGTTCGGGTTAGACACGCTTATATTTCACTAGGAAATTGGTTGATTGGCCAAACGACTTCACCTTTTGTGAATAGTGATACAGCTCCAAGTTTGGTTGATTTTACAGGAGCGATGGGTACGGGAACTCAGCGTAATATCCAAATCCGTTATCAGCACGTTGTTGATGCCAAACAAAAATTATTAGTCGCTTTAGAAGGCGGTGATGTTGAAAATAAAAATGTAGAAGGCGGAAGCCGTTTTCCTGCATTAACCATGCGATATGAATTTAAGAATCCAGATTTTTTGGTTCAATTGCACGGTATGCTTCATGAAAATCGAGCATTTTCTGATACGAATGAAGAGCAAACTAAACTTGCTTGGGGAGCTGGATTAGGCACAAAGTATAAGCTTTCTGAAAATGACTCAGTTGTATTCAATTACTATCACTTAGCGGGTGATAACCGTTACATGCTGTATTCAAAAGATAATGATGCATTCTACTTTGATCAAAATCGAATGTATTTAAGTGAATTTGATTCTGTCGAATTAGGGTATATGCGTAAATGGAATGAAAATTTACGCTCTTCTTTGTCTGCTGGTAGTCTTGTCTATAAAGATTCAAATTTTTCAGAAAATAACCCTGATCAAAATAAAAGGCTAATCAATGCAAGCGTCAATTTATTTTGGACGCCTGTAGAGAAAGTCGATCTTGGTGTTGAATATACCTATGGTAAGAGAGAAACTTTTTCAGATTTAGAAGGAAAATTATCTCGAATCAATTTATTGGGTCGATACAATTTTTAATGTAATCACAGCCACTTTAATATCAAAAGTGGCTTTCTTTTATCTGATTAGGAATAATATTGTGGAACAAATTAATTATGCGAATGCAAGATCACAATTTTCAAAAGTCATGGAAAGAGTGCTGTTATAGGTTACGCCGTAAAAATTACACGAAAAGAGAAAGACTCTGTGGTTCTCATTAGTGAAAAGGCATATCTTGAGTATAAAAATGCGATGTTTGAGCTTAATAAATTAAAAAACAAAGATTTTTAACTCCCAACGATCCGCTTCTCAATCATCTCCATAAAGGTTTTTAAAATAATATTGTGGTTTTGCCTTTCTTCTATCACCATTTACTTTTTTTAAGCTATGAAAGCTAGTGTGATTTTAGAAATTATTAAAATTAAGATCAAATTAGTGTGCTTACTGACTATAGTCTTGGTAAGGTGAATTATATCGATTAATAAAATTATTATTATGAATTTTTATGGATTTTATTATTTTTTGTGGTAAATTTTTTGCGTTATAAATAGGTTTTTACAAAAATGCAAAACATACTTACTTTTATTAAAAATGGTCAAAAAATTACTTTAGATGCTTCTTTAGTTCAAAGTGTAAAAGATACTGGAAATGGTTTTGAAATTACTCTTAAAAGTGGTGAGGTAATTCAAGCTGAATCATATAGTATTAGTCCAAATAATCAGTTCATAGAGCAAGTTTCTAGTCAGCAAGTAGAAAATAATTCTGAGGCTGAGGAGAAAGTTGAAAAGGACGAAGTTTTAAAAGAAAAGAGTTTATTGGATTCACAAGCAATGTTATGGGGTGGCGCTGCGATCGCACTTGGTGGTATTGCGGTAGCAGCATCAAGTGGTGGTGGTAGTGATAGCTCAGCACCTTCAGATCGGACTCCTCCAGCAAGTTTAACTAAAATATTGTCGAAAGATGGTAAAACGATAACTGGTTTAACAGAAGCTGGTGCAACTGTTACAGTTGAAAATATAGCTGGTCAAGTGATCGGTTCTGCTAAAGCTGGAGCAGATGGGACATTCTTAATTAATTTGGATAAAGCGTATATTAATGGTGAAACACTAAAAGTTTCTGCTCAAGATGCTGCTGGTAATAGTACAGTTAAACAAGAGCTTATCGCTTCTGATATTACGGCCCCTACTTTAGCATATGCTATTTCTTCTAATGGTAAAACTATTACAGGTTTGACAGAGGCTAATTCAACTGTCACCGTCAAAGATTTATCTGGAAAAATCATTGGTACTGCAAAGTCTGATAATGATGGAAAATATACAGTCATACTAGATAAAGCTTATTTAAATGGTGAAAATCTTACTATTTCTGCCGAAGATTTAGCTGGTAATAAATCAACAATTCAAACAATTTTGGCTGACGATAAAACTGCCCCATCAAGTTTAACTGCAATTATAGATGCTGCAGGTAAAGTGGTTGCAGGTACGACTGAAGCGAATGCTGTTGTAACAGTTAAGAATGCTGCAGGAACTGTCGTTGGTACAACTACCGCAGATGCTACAGGTAAATATTCAGTTACCCTAGATAAAACCTACTTAAATGGTGAAAGTCTAAGTGCTACAGCAGCAGATAAATCAGGTAATGCTACAGCACCGAAAACCATTGTTGCACCAGACACTACTGCACCATCAAGTCTGACTGCAACGATTGATACTGCGGGTAAAGTGGTTGCAGGTACGACTGAAGCGAATGCTGTTGTAACAGTTAAGAATGCTGCAGGAACTGTCGTTGGTACAACTACCGCAGACGCTACAGGTAAATATTCAGTTACCCTAGACAAAGCTT